>Ga0208794_1000002_pt1 | contig 1413051 bp, 1319 predicted proteins | sample 32_taG_FD_184106 | JGI IMG/M metagenome (GOLD analysis project Ga0208794, IMG submission 184106) | Marine viral communities from the Gulf of Mexico - 32_GoM_OMZ_CsCl metaG (SPAdes) (version 2) | ecosystem: Environmental > Aquatic > Marine > Oceanic | place: Atlantic Ocean: Gulf of Mexico...
TCTTCAGGGACCGAAGACATGCCCCAGGCAAGCGGACTGCAGTTCACCGCCACCATTGGCGAATTTTCCTCTGATCATTTTTCCGTTGTCGGCTTTGCGCTGACCGAACCCCTGTCCGGTCTGTTCCACGGCACACTGGAACTGGCCAGCACCGATCCTTCAGTGGCCGCCGCGGATGTGCTGGAACAGACCGTGGACCTGGTGGTGTGGCAGGATGGCGCGCCGTTACGGCGCTTCACCGGCGTGGCCGGCGAATTCGCCCGCGGCGACAGCGGCCACCGCCGCACCCGCTACGAAGTGGTGTTCCAGCCCGCCCTGTGGCGCCTGGGCCTGATGCACAACAGCCGCATCTTCCAGACCCAGACCACCGACACCATCGTGCGCACCCTGCTGGAAGAGCGGGGCATCGTCGACACCGTGTTTGATCTGAAGCGATCTCCCGAAGAGCGGGAGTACTGCGTCCAGCACCGGGAAAGCGACCTGGCCTTTGTGGAACGCCTGGCCGCCGAGGAAGGCTGGCACTACCGCTACCAGCACGGCGCCGTGGACGGCAGCGAACAGCCCGCTCTCATCATCGCCGACCACCACGGCGACGCCCCGAAACTCGAGCCCGTGGAATACAACGCCAAAGCCGGCGGCAGCGCCAACACCCCCTGCGTGTTCCGCTTCGCCTACCAGGAACGGGTCCGCACCAGCTCGGTGGCCATGAAGGACTACACCTTCAAGAACCCCGCCTACGCGCTGATGCACGAAAGCGCCGGTGCCGACCTCAACCATCGGGACGATTACCAGAACTACAGCTACCCCGGCCGCTTCAAGGCCGACGCCAGCGGCCAGCCGTTCACCGAAGCCCGATTGGACGCCCTCAGAAACGACGCCAGCACCGCCAGCGGTGAAAGCAACCGCGCCGACTTCACCCCCGGTGCCAAAGTCACCCTCACCGACCACGACAGCCACCCGCTGAACCGGGAATGGCTGCTGACCGGCGTTGTCCACACCGGCAAACAACCCCAGGCCCTGGAAGAGGAGGGCGGTTCCGACCCCACCAGCTACAGCAACCGCTTCACCGCCCTCCCGGCTGACCGCACCTGGCGCCCGCAGATAACCCACCGCCCCCTGATGGACGGCCCGCAGATGGCCATCGTCACCGGCCCTGAAGGCGAGGAAATCCACTGCGACGAACACGGCCGCGTAAAAGTCCGGTTCCCCTGGGACCGCTACTCAAAGAACGACGAACACAGCAGCGTCTGGCTCAGGGTCAGCCAGGGCTGGGCCGGCGGCCAGTACGGTTTTATGGCGCTGCCCAGAATCGGCCACGAGGTTATTGTGTCCTTCCTGGACGGCGATCCGGACCAGCCCATCATTACCGGAAGAACCTACCACGCCACCAACACACCGCCGTACGCGCTGCCGGAACACAAAACCCGCACCACATTAAAAACCCAGACCCACAAGGGCGAGGGCAGCAACGAACTGCGCTTTGAAGACGAAGCCGGCAAAGAGCAGATCTACATTCACGCCCAGAAAGACCTGGACCTGCTGACGGAACACAACCGCACGGAAGTCATTCGCAACGACAGCCACCGCACCGTGGAAAAGAACGCCTTCAGCCACATCAAGGGCAATGACCACAACACCGTGGACGGCGAAAAACGCGAGCAAACCGGCAAAGACCACAGCTTCAACGTCACCGGCACCCTGCACCTGAAAGCGGGCACCGCCTGGCTCAGCGACTCCGGCACCGAACTGCATATCAAGGCCGGCCAGAAATGTGTGATCGAAGCCGGCGCGGAAATCACCCTCAAAGCTGGCGGCAGCTTCGTGAAGATCGATCCCAGCGGCGTCGCCATGGGTGGGCCTGCGATCAAGATGAATGCCGGTGGGGCGCCGGGTAAGGGCAGTGGGCAGAAGGTGAAGACGCCGGAAATGCCGGGGTTGGTGGATAAGAATGGTGGGGCTGTGGCGCCTGAGAGATTGCCGGAGACACCTCAAAGGCCGATGGCCAAGCCGGATCAGATACGCGCCATCAAGAATGCTGCGAATCAGGGTAAGGGAATCTGCCAGGTTTGCTCATCAGAATCGCAAGGGGCGGTCTGATGGGTAAGCTGGCTGAATTTCCCGCTAAGGGCAGAACGTTCCTTCTTGTCGATGGCGCAAAAGTGAATGACTTGTCCCAGGTTATTTATCGTGAAATAGAAAAGCCTCTTTGCGATGCGCTTTACAGGGGAACTGAACTCGCTGATCTGTTGGAAATTTCACCGTGGTTGGTTGAAGCGGGAATGGATTGTTCCCTGGCGCTTAGATGCTTCGAAGATTGGAAGCATCAGGGTGTTGCCATCGTATTGCAGGCTGACTGCCACTTTGAAGAGGTCATGGACCACTTGCGTGGATTGCTTGTGGCCAGATTGGTCACGGGCGATGAGGTTGTTTTCCGGTTCTATGATCCTGAAATCGCGCGGCATCTGTTGAAGCTGGATTCATCAGGTGAAGATGTGAGGCGGTTGATGGGGCCTTGCAGTCTGTTTGCCATTCAGGATCGCCGCACGGGTGAGTGGGACTACTTTCACAATGAGCTGCCCAATAGCGAGCGGCAGGCTGAAATGTTCAGCATTCGTGAGGAACACCAGGTTGCCATGGAAAGAGCGGCGGAACAGACAGCCCTCAGGAAGCTCGAACTTCACGTTGCAAACTACTTTCCCCATTTGCTTCAAAAAATGGATACAGATGGGCAGGATTGGAGGATGGTCTCTGTGCTAGTCGATGCGGCGAAAGTGCGTGGGTTGTACAGTACCCGCGATATCGCCCTGTATATCAATACGATTGGCTGGCTTGGGCACCATGCATTCGAAGGCAGTGAAGTACAGACTCTGTGGAAAGAGAATTCCGCAGCGCCAAGCAGAGCCATAGCGCGAATTGCAGAATTCGCCGAGAAAAAGTCAACGGAGGGACTGGTTCATGGGTAGTGCCAACAGCTCAGCGTTTTTACAGGGTGGTGATGACATCGACTCGGCGGCACAGATGTGCCCGCTCAAGCTTAAAACCGTTGCGTTGTATCCGGTGCGCTGGGCGATTAGTCAGGAAGAGGTCGCTTTGCCCTCCAACTTCCGCCCGCCTGCTGTAGCGCTTGGAACCACGCATTACTGCGTTCGAAAACTGACGCCCGGTTGGGTCTACATGTTCTCCGAAGTTTTCGGAACGCTGCATGAATACCGGGTCAATGAGCAAGGCCTGATAACGGAAGTGCAACCCGGTGTGAACTCGGTACTGCTTCCAGATGTTGATGCTCAAAGTGCGTTGCCAGCCATACATCACCCTGCCGAAGGGAAAGTGCTTCTGAAATTCGTGCAGCATCGGTGGACTGTACGTTTGCAGGAACTTGTACGAACGGATGCACAGGTCCGTGACGACCATATGCAGGCGTTCGACTTGAGCAGGCTCCCGGACAATCGTGAAGGTGTAAATGTCCGTGAAACCGAGGCCATAAACGGAGTGGTTGAAGATTTTCGACCAGAGCCCATGGATTTCGAGTGGAGCCTGACCGATTTCGCACAAGGTGTCAGTGAGTCGGATTTGCAGGGGCAGTGCAAAAAAGAAACCGAATTCTCGTACTGCATCGCACTTGACGATGAAATCGGTATCACCTCCGAACTGGGCCAACTGCATGCGCTTCATGTAAATTTCATTACGAATTACGCGGAGGAGAACGCGTACGCCTACACCACCTCCCAGATGGTGGATGCGCTCATCGCCCGCGAGGCTAGTAAGAAGGAATCTGAAGACGACCAACAAGAAGTGAGGGAGGAACTGCTAGAACGGATTCGTTCAGGGGAGAAAGACGCATTCGTTGAGAGCTACCACAAACAGATTGCGGAGTATGACCAGTCCCGGGCATTGGTATTCGAAGACTGGAAGCGTTGGATTGACTCCGACCTGTTGGCCAGGAAACTGGAGTTCAACGACTGCTACTGTGCGGAAGGATTCGAAACGGTTGAGCAGGAGCTGGCGGATATACTGGATGGCTATGTCAGTGCCGAAAAGGGTAAGGAAGACGCCGAAGAGTGGTTAGCTGCGGACGAAGGCGAAGCCGGTACAGTCGGAAACATGCTAAGTACCGTGCTTTTTCTGGCATCTGCCACCAACGGTATTGCCCAGAAACTGAAAGACCTCCCCGGTTTTGACTACGGTAGTTTGAGGATTGTGGACAGTATCTTCGACATGCCGGCATATGTGCGCGTGAGCACCGCCACCGATGTCCTGATGTTGGAATTTGCCGCTCCCGCGGCAAAGATGGGGGCCTGGGCGAAAGACCCTCAAACCTGGCCGCAGTGGAAAAAATGGACCAAGGCCGTCAAGAAACGCTATGACATTGAAGTTCACCGCCGGAAAGGCGTAACGCTGAATACTGCGGTGGACCTGCTCACGGCGGTCCACCGCAAATCATTGGAAGCCGCGGGCCACAACCTTTCTGAACTTGCAATGACCCCCTTGGCCGCCGGCATGGCGGATGCCAGGATCAGGAACTACCTGAACGCTGCCCTGATAGACATGTTCCACCTGACCCCGGACTTCAAGGACAATCCCTTTGGCTGGCTTCATACCCGGCTGGATCCAGTGGTTGAAAACATCAAGCAGAACCGGGGCAAGTTTATTGGGGCCGTAACCTTCTTCCACGCGATTAATGTGGCAAGCTTGTTTTCCGGTCTGGAAAAAACCCAAAAGGATGTAATCCTTGGTGATCGATCTGTTATTGATCGGTGGGGGTATTTTTTATCTGGCCTGTGGAGCATCGGCGAAGGAGTGGTCAGCCTCAGCGGGCTGCTGATCAAGGAGGAATACGCCAAAGCCCTCGGGGCTCACGTATCGGTAGGTCGGGCCGGGGTACCTTTAGCTCTTAGCGGAGTAAAAGCTGTTCGAGTATTGTCTAAAGGTACAAAATTCATCGCGAGAGCGGCTGTTAAGTACCTTCCCTATGTGGGTGTTTTACTCACAATAGGTTTGGAAGGGCATAGGGGCTACAGGGCTGTGAACACGGGCCATTCCACGATGGTGGCCCTGTCCGGGGCTCAGATTGGACTGAGCATCGGTATCACTTATTTGGCTTCTCTAGCAGTGGCGGGTGCAGTTTCCGGGGCAGGTGTGGCCGTTGTGCTCGTGGTGGGGGCGGTTTTAGTTGCGGTGTCGTTTGTTATCAGCATGGTCCAGTTATACATCGCCCGGTCGCGGATTGAGGACTTCCTGTCACTGTCCTTCTGGGGCAATGCACCTACGTTGCGATACTGGGATGAGCAGTCCAGGCCATCAAGCGTGGAACTGCTGGAGGAAAGCCGAACCATTATTTCTAAGGACGAGGGCGTCGATGTCAGGCGTTATTTTGAAGCGGAATTGGACGCCTTCTATTATATGCTGTTTTCTCCCATTGTGCGGGTAGCCGAGCACATCGGTCGGCATTGGGATATAAACCGGGGTGAGCATCAGGTCATGTCCGAAATGACCTCCTTTGTGGTGTATCTGCCGGGTTATAGTGATGGGACCTGCGTCTGTTCCATCAAGCTGTTCGAGGTGTACACGAACTGGTTTGTGAAAGATGAACCGAACGATATCACAGACTTGTTTTACAGGATGAAGCGTTTAGATGCCTCTGCAGAAGGTGTTCTATATCGGTTTGATCATTACAACCACAACAAATGTGACCAACTTGAAATGCTGATTGAGTACGAGAAGGACGGCCGCAAAGTCACGGGTGAAAACGGACTCCGTATTATCCTGAATGGAAATGATGTAGAGGAACTTGGTGTCGATGAAAGACTCGCCTTTGAAGTGTGATTTTCCAGAAACGGACCTGGAAAACGAGCTGGAAAAAAAGCTGTATCGCACTCATGGTGCTCGGCTTGCCAGCCCACCGGCCCGGAAAGTGGTGGAGGTGTCTGATTCCTCGGAGGACATGGAGTATGGTGTCGCTTACTTCAGCGAAAGGTTCATGGACATCCGGTCGGCCTTCTTGATCTTTAGGCGGTTCCAATTGTCTGTCATAAATCTGTTTATGGCAGTCGTGCTGGCCTTGGCCTGGATTGTTAGCCTTTTCTATTCGAAGGCATTGCTTGCGGTATTGATCGCTTTCGGGCCCGTTTGGGTAGCCATCTACCTATTCGAGATCTTCTTCCCGCTTACACTGCCAGTCCGGATCGACCGGAAGGAGGGGGTCGTCTACGTAGGGCACCGGGGTACCTTCTACCGGATTCCCTGGGACGAGCTGGAAGTGACTTTTTCCTACAACTGGCAGTATCTCGGTTCTGGCGTAGTGTGGGAGCGGCAGTACTACGCCCACCTGTTCATGCGGGAAAAGCATTACTTTTGTGGGAAGCGCCCCAAGATGCCGCTACAGCGCAAGAAGATCTCTTCCGGGTTTAAAGAAAAGGATATGTATCGGAAATGGAACTTCATTGTCAGGTATTATAACGAAGGTGTTGTTGAAGAGGATGCTGATAACCTTGTTATGGCTAACTATGATTCATATCGTAGGGATATACCCTCTAAGTCAATGGCAGCACGTATCGCCGACACTTTATTATTAATCCTATTTATGCCCACCATGTATTGGTGGGCATTTTCCCCCTTTAAGTACAAGTGGCCGAAAGAGATAGAGGATGTTTTTGGGAAGGCCAACAACTACTGATACCGGAACGAGAGTTTCCTGTCACTGCGTTCTACACCATTGAACGACTGATCGAGTACGAGAATGGCGGCCGCAAAGTCAAAGGTGAAAACGGGCTCCGTATCATCCTGGACGGTAACGATGTAGAGGAACTGGGTGTCGATGAAAGACTCGCCTTTGAACTGTGGCCGCCCCGATATGAACTTGGAACCGAAGCTGCACCAAACAGGAATCAAGAAATGGAATTCAACAAAGTACCAGCAAAAGTATTAACACTCCTATCCCTGCTAATGCTTCCCCTGGTCGCCCATGCCGGCGTCTACAAATGGGTGGACGCCAATGGCCAGACCCATTTTGGCGATCGGCCTCCTTCCCAGAGTGCGTCGAGTGAGGTTGATGTCAGGGCCGCTTCAGCCCAGGCGGATCCATCGGCACGGGCGCGGCATGAGAAGATGACCCGGTTTCTGGAGGAGCAACAGACAGCCCGTGACGAGCGTGAGGCAGCTCAGCAGCAGGCGCGCCAGAAAGAGCAGAAGCATGCGGATACGTGCAAGGCGCTGCGGGCCAGGCTGAAGTATATGGACAGCATTTCCACGTTCTACAACCTGAATGCGGAAGGGGAACGGGTGTTTGTCTCGGAAGCAGAGAATGAGGCGATCCGTGATCGTTTCCGGAAAAAGGTGTCGACCACCTGCGGGGGCTGAGAGCCCCGGCTGAATACACGCAAAAGGATTTGCGATGATCATGTTCTTCCCTACTGTGTTCCGCTGGCTGTTGGTGGCCAGTGTGTTAGTTCTGGCCGGGAATGCGACCGCCTCGCCGCCGCTGACCTTGGCGGAGGTCTATGAGCCGGGCATTGCCCTCGAGGACTATTGGGTCAGCGAGAAATACGACGGGGTCCGGGCCTATTGGGACGGTCACCGTTTCCTGTCTCGTCAGGGCAATGTGTTCCGCGCGCCGGACTGGTTTACCCGCAAGCTGCCGGATCAGCCGCTGGATGGCGAGTTGTGGATGGGCCGTGAGCGCTTTGATGAGCTCTCCGGAGCGGTTCGGCGGACTGAGCCGGAGGACGACCTGTGGCGGCAGATCCGGTTTATGGTATTTGATCTGCCTGACAGTGAACGCCGTTTCAGTGAACGCATTGTCCAGATTCAGCAAATCGTTTCAGCTGTTTCGTCACCCTATGTGGAGGCGGTGCCCCAGTGGCGGGTGTCCGGGCATGAAGAGCTGATGTCGACACTGGACGCCGTCATTGCGGGTGGGGGAGAGGGGTTGATGCTTCGCCGCGGTGACAGTGTTCACGTGGGCGGGCGGTCAGCGTCGTTGCTGAAAGTGAAACGCCACGACGATGCGGAGGCTGTGGTGGTTGGCCACCTGCCGGGAAAAGGAAAGTATGAGGGTGCGGTGGGTGCTCTGCTGGTGGAGTTGGACGATGGCCGTCGTCTCCGGCTGGGGAGTGGTCTGAGTGATGAACAGCGTCACCATCCGCCTCCGGTGGGGACGGTCGTGACCTACAAGTATTTTGACTTCACCAGTACCGGATTGCCCCGGTTTGCAAGTTTTCTGAGGGTTCGTGCGGATGAGCCCCCGTCAGCCGCGACAGGCCCTGATTAAGTAAACGTCATGCCGCTTCAATCTCCCTGTGCTACCTTTAGGGGGACTTCATCGGTTGGCTTTCAGTCAGCTGGATGAGGACCGCACTTACCGGAATGCCGTAAACGCAGTGTCAAACTGACAGGAGGCAAGAAATGGAAGCAAAATCCGCACAGGACGATTACAGCCGCGTAAAGGAAGATCTTCAGTTACTCAGGGAAGATCTGGCCAAACTCAGTAAGTCCGTTGCCGATGGCCAAAAGGACAACATCAGCAGTCTGCGCGATGAGATCCGGCGTGAAAGCCGTGAAGCGTTCGATAATGTTCGAAAGCGGGGCGACGAGGCCATCAACCGGGCCAGGGACGCAAGCTCCAAAGCCGTGCACGACGTTGAGCATCAGATTGAGGAGCGGCCATTCCTCAGCATCCTGATCATGTTTCTGGCCGGGATCCTGGTCGGGCGGCTGCTTGACCGCTGATCATGCTTGATTCCCCCAAGATCCAGAGTGCCGTCCGCAAGACCGTAGCCGCCATATTAGGTTTCATGCTGGCGTTGGTGTTGCTAACGGCACTGCTGGTGACCGGATTCTATTTTCTGGTCAACGCCGCCACGCTCGCCCTGACACCGCTTCTTGGCGAAGCGGCGGCGATGGCGGTAACCGGTTTCGGTTGTTTGCTGATCCTTGCGCTGTTTTTCCACCGCCTGATCCGCACGCCTTCAAGGTCAAAACCAGACGACGCCGATGCATCGGGGTCGGGTTCACCTGTGGATTCCCTTCGTAATCTGATTCGGAACAATCCTCTCGAAGCGGCGCTGGCCGCTTTTGCCCTGGGCATCGCCGAACAGAACGATCCCCGCCTTAAATCCCTGCTATTGCAGGGTGGCATGGCGCTGATGAAAGAGAGCGAGCGCGCCAGTTCCCCAGACTCCGATGAGGGTGGCGGGGAGCAAGACAGCCCTTCCTGAGTAAGCCTTCCTTCACAACATCAGTATTGAGGGCCGCGTTCTGCAGCCTGGGCAAGGGGCACGTGTGTGTCTGGTCTGCATTTGTTGATTAAGCTACATGAAATATACATGAACGAATGTTAGTGGAGGTTTAACCCCGACATCGCGTTTCAGGTAGTACGCTAGTGACAAGTGACTGAACATGATGTGCTTCAGTCGCTCTGACTTGAATGGATTTCTGAACTCACGAGGATGAAAGCGTATGAACTATAAAGCCAGATTTGCATGTGCCACAGTTCTGACCACCGCGGTATTTGCTGCACCTGCAGCCTGGGCCCAGGACAACACAGCAAGGGACAGTTCCGGTTTCTTCATCAGTGGTAGTTACGGTGGGTATAAATCCCACGGTGGTGAATTCGATGATGATAACGATCTGCTGGGTGCGTCTGTCGGCTATCAGTTTAACGAGTTCTTTGCACTGGAAGCGGATTACATCGACTTCGGCAAGTTTGGCGATGACGACGTTGACGCCAAGCTCAAGGGTCTTGGCCTCGGCCTGATCGGCCGCCTGCCCATCACCGACACCTTTGGTGTATATGCGAAGGCAGGTGCATTCGCGTCGTCATTTGACGTCGACGCATTCGACGAAGACGAGACGTACGATGAAGTGAATCCGTTTGTGGGCGCTGGCGTGGATTTCCGTGTGACCCAGCACCTGACGGCCTTCGCCGAGTATGACCGTTACAACGTCGACATCGACGAAGACGACTTTAACGGTCAAGTGACCAATGACGGTCCGGACTTTGACACAGGACGTGTTGGTCTACGCTTCCAGTTCTGAGAAGCCTGACCTCCTCAGCAGCCAGGCGCCGCGCAATCGGCCGGTGCCTGGCTGTGCCCTTCCTAACCCGGGGCTTTGCGCCCGTTCCTACCGATGTTCTGACGTCTCCACCCGGTTAACTTCCAGCCGGTTCCGACCATTCTGTTTTGCAAGATACAGGGCCTGATCCGCAAGCCGCAGAAATTCGGCAGGTTGCGCCGTACTGCCTGGAACGCCCACTGCCAGACCAATACTGATGGTCAGATGGATGTCCCTGTCCGTGATTCGGCACCCCTTAGCCGCAACGGCCTCGCGGAAGCTGTCCAAGCGATCGATCAGGTCGTTTTCATCCGTGTAGGTGGTGAAGACCACGAATTCCTCTCCGCCAAAGCGTGCAATACGGTCGGTGTCGCGCCGGAAATGGCCCCTCATGAGGTCGGCCAGTGACGTCAGGCACACATCGCCGGCTTCATGCCCGAACCCGTCATTGATGCGCTTGAAGTGGTCCGCGTCCACCATGGCAACCGCAAACCCTGCCCCATGCCGCTGGCACCACTGGAAGCTCTGGCTGAACTCCCGGTCAAAATACGCCCGGTTACCGAGCTTGGTCAGGTCATCGGTGACACTGAGATGGGCCAGGGTGGCGTTGGCGACGGCCAGTTCCTTGTTCAGGCGCCCCAGTTTGCGATTCCAGTAAAACAGCAGGGCGAGGATGCAGGTCGCGATCAACATGAGCTGCCACAACAGGGAATAGTCGACAGTCTGCTCCAGCTGCATGGTGCGCCACTGGTTATCCAGTTGTTTGCGTTCCTCATCGGTCAGGCTGGCGACCAGCTTTTCCATGATATTCAGCAGGACTGGCTCATCGCTTCGGGTGGCGACGGACAGGGACCAGTCGGCGGGAATCCGGCCAATAACCTTCAGGTCAACCAGCCCCAGTTCTTTCATGTAGTGGCTGGCGGTGGCCAGGGTCGTGACGTAGCCGTCCAGATCGCCCTGCTGGACCAGGCGAAGGCCTTCGTGTTCGCTGCTCACGTCGGTGAGCTGAATGCCGGGATGGCGTTGCCGCAGCAGTTCCGCGAACGCGTAATCACCGACGATACCCAGGCGCTTGTTCCGGAGTTCGCCCATACGCTCAAAGAACGGCGCCTCAATGCGACCAATCACCACATTCGGAACGTGCAGATAGGGTTCGGTAAAACTCATGAAGCGGGATCGTTCAGGCGTTTTCATCGCCAGTGAGAACAGGTCGCAGTGGCGGTCACGCGCTGCATCGACAGCGGAAGGCCAGTCCGGCGCCGGGAAAACATCGAATCGTATGCCGGTGCGATCAGCGAACAGGCGGAACAGCTCCGCTGACAGGCCAACGTGCCGACCCTCACTGTCGATGGCCTCGAGTGGCAGCCAGTCCGGGTCAGCGCACAGGGTCAGTTGCCGGTCACGTTGATCGAGCCACTGCTGCTCCTCTTCCGACAGGGTGAGTGAGCCGGAGGACTCATCGGGACTGTGAAAGGCGGCGCCGAGCCAGCGGTCTTCAATAGTCTTCTTCTCTGTGGCACTGATGGCCATCAGTGCCTGGTTGATAATGTCCACCAAGGGGGCCATTGATGGCCGCACGCCGAACCTCAGGTCTTCGCCTGTCATGTCATCCAGCATCAGCTCACCGGCGATTCGGGTGCCGGTGATGCCCAGCTCACGAACCCAGTGATTACCGTTGGGCAAGGCTGCCAGCACCACATCCACGGTACCGTCGGCGAGGGCTTCAAACATCGAGCGCTGGGAGTTGAATGACTGGGCGCTGTCGCCGAGCCTGGCCCGCAGTGCCTCCTCGTAGTAAATGTCTTCGCCAAAGGCCACGGTCAGATCTTCCATATCCTCAATGCTCTGGAACTGGAGGTCCCGGTTGAGTGTAAAGGCGACATTGGGGATCACATGGTAGGGCTCACTGAAACGGGTGAAGGCCTGGCGTTCTTCATTGATCGACATGTCCATCATGATGTCGATATCCCCGTGCCGGAACATCTCAAGCAACTCGCTCCACTGACCGCTGACGGGGATAACCTGTAACCGGGTGATATCCCTCACGCGGTTCAGTATATCCACCGTGAGGCCCTGGAGGCGGGCGCCATCCTTGAAACTGAAGGGCGCATAGTCACGCATGATGCCGATGCGAACCGGTCCGAGCTCGCGGATATACTGCTGGTCGATAATGCTGAGTGAAAACGCCTCGGGCTGGTCAATCCGGCTGCCCCCGAACTCCTGCCAGCGCTCATGCAATTCGTTGATGCGCTCTTCAGGGACGGCCCGCAGTCCTGCCCGCAGTTGCTCGAACAGTGGCCGGTTGGATTTCAGCACGCCCAGGCGGAAGTCTTCCTGGGAAAGGGTGCCCAGCGGTGCCGGGCCAATGACCTCCAGGAACCGAAACCCCGCGAGAGTGGCGTAATACTGCAGGGTCAGTTCAGGACCGATGATCACGTCGACCCAGCCAAAGGCCAGGGCCCGTATCAGGCTGGGCAGGGAGTCGTAGGTGTTTGGAGTGATGCCATGGTCGATCAACAGGTCGCGGTAGTAGATGTCTTTTACCACGCCCACTTTCAGCGACTTCAGGTCGTCCAGGGACCGGACCTCACCGACCGGGCGTTCCGGATCGTGCATCAGGTAGGTCTGGCGAACGTGGTAGGGAGCCGTGAACAGAATCTCCCTGGCGCGCTCTTCGCTGTACGACACGCCGTCGATGGCGTCGAGCTCACCGGCGAGGAAGGCGGCGTAGATGTCGGGCCAGGCTCCTGCACGGTATTTGAAGGTGAGGCCCGTGTGGCGCGCCACCTCATTGAGTACATCGACCGAAAAGCCGACGGCTTCGCGACCGTGTATGGCGGTGTAGGGCTGGTTGTCAGAGACAATGCCGATGGAGACCGTGTCGGCCTCCTGCCCGGCGGCCGACAGGCTGAACCACATCAAGAAAAGTATCACCATACAACACAGCCGGTGGCCGGTATTCGCAGGGCGGCGGCGCGGGTTGTAGAGGGCGCTCATCGGGTCATTCGCAATCCTTGTAGCGTGAATCGTCAGTGTAGCCGCCCTGCGGGATTATTTCATGTATAAACAGGCGTCATAAGCCGGCGGGTGTCTTGCGGCCGGTATAGTCTGAGAAATCCGGCTTCATGGGCCGGTGCTGATCATCGGTCATGTAGGCGGAGGTAAGGATGAACTCGGCGGTAGCGCGATTACAGGCCACCGGAATGTTCCACAGGGCGGCGATGCGAAGCAGGGCCTTGATGTCCGGATCATGGGGTTGCGGCTCCAGGGGATCCCAGAAAAACACCAGGAGATCGATTTCACCTTCGGCGATTTTCGCACCGATCTGCTGATCCCCGCCCAGGGGACCGCTTAACAGACAACGGATGTCGTCGCGGCCCAGGTTCTTGCCCAGCAACCGGCCGGTGGTTCCGGTGGCGTAGAGCGACAGCGCTGCGAAGCGGGTCTGGTTTGCTGAAACCCAGTCAACGAGTTCCTGCTTCTTGTTATCGTGCGCCACAAGGGCAACGGATTTTACGGCCATATGCGGTAAAGTCTCCTGTTAATGAGCTCAAACAGTAAGTCATCCTGAGTGTCATCTAGTGTTTCACAATGGGGTGACCGGCGGAATAGGACGGAGGTGTGATGAACGCAGCAACCATTGATTGGGAAACCACGCCAGCGGCGGTCTGGCGCCGGCATCGATCCGGCTTGCGGGTGATCCGTCGGCTGGATCCGATACAGTGGCAGGCTTTGACCGGAATCGGTCGGCAGCAGGAGGCACTGGCGCGCAACACCGAGCGCTTCCTGTCTGGTCAGCCCTCCAATAACGTTTTGCTGTGGGGCTCACGGGGAACCGGAAAGTCGTCCCTCATCAAAGCGTTGCTTAACCGGTATCAAGGAAGCGGGCTGAGAATGATCGAGGTGGACAAGGATGACCTTGTGAACCTGCCTGAAATTGTCGATGACATCTGTGATCTGCCTTATCGCTTCGTGATCTTTTGCGATGATCTCTCCTTCGATGTGGGAGAGTCCAGCTACAAGGCGCTGAAAAGCGTGCTGGAGGGCTCCTTGGAGCTACCGCCGGATAACGTCAGGGTATACGCCACGTCCAACCGCCGGCACCTGATGCCGGAGTTCATGTCCGATAACCTGAAAAGCGCGGTGCGTGACGGCGAGCTGCATCCCGCGGAAGCCATCGAAGAGCAGGTGTCGCTGGCGGATCGGTTCGGGCTGCAGTTGTCGTTCTATCCTTTCCCCCAGGACGTGTATCTGCAGGCGGTGGACGCATTGTTCCCGGACGTGGACAACCGCGCGGCGCTCCACGAGGAGGCAATCCGCTTTGCAACCTCCCGAGGCGTGCGTAATGGCCGGACCGCGCAGCAGTTTTTCCGCCAGTTTGGTGAAAGGACTCAGGACTGACGGGGCAGGGTGAGCGTGAAGCGCACCCCGCCGCTTTCGTTCGCGGCCCGGACCTGGCCGCCGTGGTGGTCGGCAATCATCCTGACAATCAGGAGTCCCTGGCCCAGGTGCCCCTCCTGGGTGCCGTCCCTCAGGGAAATGAAGGGCGCAAAAATGTCAGAGCCCCCGGATTCCGGTAACGACGAACCTTCATTGAAGACGCTGACCGCAACGGACTCCCCGGTCACTGACAGCCGGACTTCAATCCGTCCGCCCGCCGGCGTGAAGTCGCCGGCGTTGTCCACCAGCTTGTCCAGCAATTGAACAAGCAGTTCCGGAGAGCCCCAGAGGGTGGCACCGTCGTCGGGTCCCTCGTAGGCAATGCGGTGGGTCGGGTCCAGTTGCTGGTACGCACGCACGGTCTGGCTGATCACATCCGCCAGGTCAAACGCTTCCTTTTCGGCGTGGTCGAAGCTCTGTTCCAGACGAGCGGCTTCGCTCATGCCATTGAGAATCTGGCTGAGGCGCCCGGTGGCGGAGACCGCCCGATCAATGTAACTGCTGCGGTCTTCGTCACTGTTGGCATGCTGCAGGTTCTCCAGCGATGAGCGCACCACCGCAACCGGTGTTTTCAGTTCGTGGGAGAGCCGGCGCGAGAAACTTTCCAGGTAATCGTTGTAGCCGTGCAGGCGTTGGATCATCTGGGCAAACTGCTGCTGAAGCTGACCCAGCTCATCGTGGGCGCCGGTGGCGGGTAATGAACCGACAATGCGGCCGTCGTCATCGACACTGGCATTGACCGCACGCTGCAGTCTTGTAATGCGCCAGGAAAGCCAGCTTACGTAACCCAGCAGCGTGAGCATCAGCGCAACCACCACCAGGGTGCTGCGCGCAATGACCGAGCCCAGGGTGTTGCCTGAAAGCGCCAGCAACTGGTCCATGGACTGTTCCAGCACCAGCACGCGGTTGTTGAAAACAGGGGCTGTCACCATCAGGAACAGGTCGCCATTACGGTGGCGCACCAGTCGCTGGTCGGGCAGGTCCTGTGGCGCTGTCCGAATGGCGTTGTCATCGACGGCAGCCGGCTCCGGCTGGTAAAAGCGAACCATCGCCCGCAGGCCGTTGAGGACAATCTGCTCAACCACCTGTAGCGGGCTCAGGGCGTCGAATTCCAGCCGCTCCTGTGGGCTTGCCAGGACCTGGTCCGCGATTACCCAGCCATCCGGCTCCAGTATCCGTAGCTGCTGCCCCCGGGCCAGTTGGCTGGCCAGGGAGCGTTCGATATCCGGCAGGCGTCGGACCACGACGGGCAGTGGATCAAGTCGCGTTCCCGCAGACCGCACTTCACCCTGTTCGGGCCATTCGGCCATCAGTCCCAGCCGGCTGCCGTTCGGTGGCAGTGGCAGCTTGAGTTCCAGTTGATAGCCCTGCTCCACGGTTTCCCAGCGACCGGTGATGCGGAAATCCGGCTCAGGGTTGCGGCCAGGCATCAGGGCGTGGAGGTCGCCGGGAGCTGGCGTCCGGAGCAGCCGTTCCGTGCGGTTGCCGTCGGTTTCGAGAATCAGCCTGAGCCGGTCATGGGGGCGCTGGGGCAAGCCCGGATCAAAATAGGCTACCTCGGGGCGTTGCACCCGCACCAGAAGGTACAGGTAACGCCGGTCGGTGGCGGCCTGCCAGCGCAGGTTTGACCGGTCCGCTGCATCGTCCAGAGCCTGCCAGGCCTGGGTGGACTGTTCTTCCTCATACCCTGGCCAGTCGTCCCCGTAACCGTCCAGCCGCAGGGGGCGATCCAGCGGCTGGGCGTAGAGGACCGGCGTTCCCGAGCGGACGGTGTCAAAGCCAATGAGCAGGTCGCCGGCGGTTTCCGCCATGCGGTCAGCCTGCTCTTCCAGCTGTTCCGTAGCCTGCGCCCTCAACGCTTCGTCCAGTTCCAGTACGAATTGCAGCCCGGCCCAGGGTATGAGCAGCATCAGCAGGCTGGCCAGGATCAACTGGCGTTTCAGGCTCAAGGCTTACACCTCATGGGCGTTCCAGCGGTAGCCCATGCCATACGCGGTCTGAATGCCGTCAAACGCACTGTCCAGCTGCTGGAACTTGCGACGGATGCGTTTGATATGGGAGGTCACGGTATTGTCGTCCAGAACCGTGCTGGCGGCATCCATCAACTGGTCCCGGCTGCGAACGTGCCCCGGGTGTTGTACCAGGGCATGGAGCATCCAGAATTCCGTAACGGTGAGGTCCACAGGCTGGCCCTGCCAGTCGACCGTCATGCGATCCACGTTCAGGGTCAGCTTGCCACGATGCATAACCTCGTCGGGCTTTTTCAGCGCCTCGGCCCAGGCGTCGGCGCGGCGCAAGAGGGCGGTCACCCGCGCCAGCAGGTGATCCATGCTCATGTCCTTGGTGACGTAGTCGTCCGCACCCAGGCGCAGGCCATGAACGGAATCAATGTCGCTGTCGCGGGCGGTCAGGAAAATGATCGGCACCGTGGCCGACAGCTGCCTCAGGTCCTGGCAAAGCGTGAAGCCCCCTTCTGGTTCGTCTCCCAGGCCGACATCGATAATGGCGAGGTCTGGCAACGCGGTACGCAGAACCTGAAAGGCGCTCTTGCGGTCGCCATAGGCGGATACGCGGTAGCCACGGCGTTCGAACGCATCCCGGTAGTTTTCGCGAATGGCGGGCTCGTCTTCTATCAGGGCGATGTGGCGTTTCATGGCTAGCAGGATTTCCGGTGAATGACAGGCCCTATTTAACCACGCTGCCGGGTCAGAACAAGCCAAACCGCCGGGTTTGCCACAATTCATCATTTTCTGGCCGCCCGAATGCCAGATTGCGCCATCCCTGTGCCGTTTCACTGCGCTGAAATACCCGCATCCAACATCTCGCCGGCACCGCTGGCCACGAAAATAAAGGATGCACCATGATGCTACCGACAACCCTGCTAAGGCTGGAACATACCAAACCCCGGACCGGAACAAACCGCGTCAAACGGTGCTGTGAAGGGGTTTCTCTGTGGCTGGCCGTACTGCTGTTGCTGTTCGTCCATCCGTTGTACGCGGAGGCTGCACCCCACGACGAGGGCGCAGGCACCCTGAGGTTTGTGGATGCGGACGGGCGTGATCTGGGGCAGGCCACGTTGCTGAGCACGGATTACCGTGTGCAGGTCAGCGGGCTGATTGCCGACACCCGGCTGACCCAGAGTTTCACCAACCCCGGCCGCCAGTGGCGGGAAGGGCAATTTGTGTTCCCGTTGCCGGAGAAGGCCAGTGTGTATGGCATGACCCTGAAGGTCGGCGAGCGCACCATTGTCGGGGAAATCCGTGAGAAAGAGGATGCGCGGCAACGCTACGAGACTGCGAAACAGGAAGGAAAACAGGCCGCGCGGGTGGTTCAGCAACGTCCGAACCTGTTCACCACACACGTGGCGAATATCCCACCGGGTGAGACCGTAACGGTGGAGCTTGAGTATCAGCAGGTGGTTGGCTACCAGTCCGGCGCATTCGAATTGCGACTGCCAACGACCCTGACTCCCCGTTATATGCCGGGTGCGCCTCTGCCTCAAACACCTGCACAATGGCAGGGGGGCTGGGCGCTGCCGACGACAGACGTACCGGACGCCGATGCCATCAGTCCGTCTACCGTGCGTGCGGAGGATGTCGCCCCGGAAAGCCATCGGGCGTCGATCAGTCTGGACATCCGGGCCGGCTTGCCGGTAGCGGAGGTGTCCAGTCCGAGTCACGAACTGATCAGCACCTGGAACGGTGATCAGGTAACGGTCACATCGGAAGCCGGTCCGGTGGCCATGGACCGGGACCTGGTGGTGCGCTGGTTGCCAGTGCGCGGGCAGGCACCGTCCGCTGCCGTTTTTCACGAACAATGGCAGGGGGAAGACTTTCTCTTCGCCCTGCTGGTCCCGGGATTGGCCGAAGGCCCTGATCTTCCCCGGGAACTGGTGTTTGTTATCGACACATCCGGCTCCATGGCCGGGCAGTCCATTACCCAGGCCAGGGCTTCCCTGCTGCGTGGGCTGGAGACCCTGTCTCCGGACGACCGCTTCAATATCATCCAGTTCAACAGCCAGGCCCACGCACTGTTCATGCAGTCGGTACCGGCGGATGGCCAGAACCTTGCCCGTGCCCGTCGTTACGTGGAGGGCCTGAATGCCGAAGGCGGCACGGAAATGTCATCGGCCCTGGATGCCGCCCTGCGGGAGCCGCGTGGCGAAAGCGAATCCCGGGGGCATCGCGTACGCCAGGTGGTGTTCATTACCGACGGCGCAGTGGGCAATGAGCAGGCGCTGTTTGGGCAGATCCGCCAGCAGCTGGCCGACCGCAGGCTGTTCACGGTCGGCATCGGGTCTGCCCCGAACATGCATTTCATGCGGGAAGCCGCCCGTTACGGGCGTGGCAGCTACACTGCCATCAGTGATATCGGGGACGTGGGCGGTCCGCTGGACGACCTGTTCGCCAGGATGCAGTCGCCGGTACTGACCGGGCTCAGCGTGACGTTACCCGATGCCGCTGATCCGGTGGAAGCCTACCCGGTGCGGCCCGGGGATCTGTTCGCCGGTGAGCCGCTGGTCCAGGTCGTTCGCGGTGTCGGCAGGGAGGGCCAGCTAGAGGTGTCCGGGACGCTGCCGGACGGCAGCCTCTGGCAGCGCTCACTGAATCTGAGCCACGCCGCGCCGGGAAAAGGGCTTCATCGCCATTGGGCACGGGAAAAGATCGATAGCCTGATGGACCAGGGGCTGTCCGGGCAGGTGACGGATGAGGCGCGGGAACAGGTGACCGGACTGGCTCTCAGCCATCAACTGGTGACTCGCTACACCAGCTTCGTGGCCATCGACCAGACACCAGTCCGGGAGCCGACCGAACCGCTGCAGACCGATCGGATTCCGACACTGTTGCCGGCGGGTAGTAGCACGACCATGCTGCGGTATCCCCAGACGGCAACCCTGTCGCCCTTGTTGACGGCGCTGGGCCTGTTGGGGCTGATGTTTTCTGGCGCTGCGTGGATGCTGCAGCGGAGGGTGTTTGCATGAGCCGCCTGCTGCTGTTGCTGACCATGACGTTCGCGACCGTCCTCACGGTCGGGCTCTGGATTCCGTTCAAGGCGCTGGTTGCCCAGGAACTCCTGGAGTTGGCCTGGGCAGAGAGCCAGGCCCGGCAGACCCAAACTCGCCCATGGCCATGGGCTGATACCTGGCCCGTCGCGCGACTGACCCTGCCTGAGTTGGGGCAGTCGATGATCGTTCTGGACGGTGGGCACGGTGAAAGTCTGGCATTTGGCCCGGGGCAGCTGTGGGGAAACGCAGCCGGTCCCGGTCCGGTTATCATCGCCGGACATCGGGATACGCACTTCAAAGGGCTTCCGCAGCTGGAAGCCGGCAGTGAATTGAAACTGCAGACCCGCTCCGGCAATTGGTATCGCTACCGTGTGAGTGGGATTCGTATCGTTGACAGCCGCCATGAGCACATCGACACCAGCGCCCTCGGGGACGACACGCTGTTGCTGGTGACCTGTTATCCGTTCAACAGTCTCGACAACCGGGGGCCCCTGCGCTACGTCGTGGAGGCCCGCGCTACCCCCGTCGTTGCCGACGGCGTCGGCGTACAAAAGGATACTGTTGCCGGGCTGTAGATATGGCTTACACTTGTGCGCCAATTTACCAAGTGGGTTTGTGTTGCATGGGTGTTCTGAGAAAAATCCTGGCGTGGCTGAGCGTGCCGGTTATCTGTTTCTTTGCGCTGCTGCTGTATATCGCACGGCCGTTCAATCCCGACAACAACCGTTTGCTCGGGTACGTGGTTGCCAGGGTGGGGCGTTTTATCCTCGGAATGGAACGCCCCTTGTCCGGCGAGCACCATATTCCCAGGGACCGCCCCACGGTGGTCATCGCCAATCACCAGCACAACGATGATCTGTTCGTGATGGGCGACCTGCTTCCCCCGCGCACGGTCACCGTTGGCAAGTCGTCGCTCATCTGGGTGCCGTTTTTTGGTCAGGTGTTCTGGTTGGGTGCCAACGTTGTACTCAACCGTGCCCGCTCCCACAAAGCCATTGCCGTGATGCAGGCGACCACGGATGCAATCACCCGCGACCGGAAGAGTCTGTGGATTTTCCCCGAAGGTACGCGCAGTCGCGGCCAGGGCCTGCAACGCTTCAAAAAGGGCGCGTTCCACGCCGCCGTGGCCTCGGGTGCGCCCATCACCATGGTGTGTGCCAGCCATTATCAGGACAACGCCTCAGGCTGGTCTGGACGTCGCGAACCCGTTTCAATCCGCGTATTGCCACCCGTGGAGACCTCCGGCCTCACTACCGTCGACATCCCGGCACTGATGGACCGTTGCCATCAGCAGATGGCGGCAGCCATTGACGCCTTGCCTGGAACCGCCCGCTAACCGGATGTGCTTGAAGCGGAACGGGAAACAGGGCAGTCTTTCGGGGTTTGAACCATTCGTCCGAAAGGCAGGGAGAAGCGTGTTATGAATCTGATTCTGTTTCTGATCATTGGTGGTGTTGCCGGCTGGCTGGCGGGGCTGATCATGAAAGGCCGTGGCTTTGGTGTGCTGGCCAATATCGGTATTGGTATTGTCGGCTCTGTCCTGGGTGGCTTTGTGTTCCGCCTGCTCGGCCTGGCAGCCCAGGGGGCGATCGGTGAGCTGGTCACCGCCACCGTGGGTGCGGTGCTGCTGCTGGCGGTTGTCAGCGCGATCAAGAAGGGTTAAGCATGATCGTACCCGTTACGGCGGTTTTCGCCGCAGTTACCGGTCTGTTGCTGCTGGTGCTTTCGTTTCAGGTGGTGCGTTTCCGTCTGAAATACCGCAAGGACCTGGGGGTGACTGACGACCGGGACTTCCAGGCGGCGGTTCGTGCCCACGCCAACCTGGTGGAATACGCTCCCCTGGGGTTGCTGATGCTGGGTCTGGCGGAGCTCAATGGTGTCTCAAGCAGCCTGATCTACTGGACCGGCATGGCTCTGGTGGTTGGCAGGGTGCTGCACGCCTGGGGGATGATCAACGGCCAGGGCGGGCCCCATAAGGCCCGCATGGTGGGTATACTGCTGACCTGGCTGTCGATTCTGGTTGCGGCGTTTCTGCTGTTGGCCAATGTCTACCAGGTTTATGGCTGAACCCGGTCGTTGCCTGGGTCGCCGCTAGAGCGCCCGGGCCATTTCCTGAGTGACATACTCCAGTTCCAGCCTGCGGTTTGCCGCCCGGTCTTCCGGACGTGCCAGAGGCTTGGCGCTACCCCAGCCGGTTGTCACGATCTGCGACTCCCGAACGCCTTCTTCCATCAACAGACGAGCGGCGGCGCTCGCCCTCAGGCGGGAGAGGAACCCGTTGTAGTCTTCCGAGCCGAAATTATCGGCGTGACCATGGATGTGCACACGCACGCCCGGCTGCTGTCGGAGGTAGGCTGCGTGCTGCCTCAGGATCTCCACGTCCTGCGGATCCAGAGTGTGTTTGTTGAAACCATAGTGGAAACGCATCCGGTGTGGCTTGCGAACGTCGTTAACCGACGTGGCAGACAGCAAATGGCCCGCTGCGATTGCGGCCCTGGCCAGCATCTCCGGGTTGTCCAGTACGAGTACGGTCATGTCAGTGTCCTTGTTTCCGGTATCCGGTTTCTTGTTGTTCCTGCCTACTATTGGCGCAGGCAGGAACAACGGCAATTGGCGATTGGTCGATAACGGGGGATTCACCGCTTGCCAGCAGCACTGATTGAATGTCATTTGTGTGAACTTCGTATGACAGTGGCAGCTCGAATCGCCCTGAGAGCTATTAGAGCGCGAAAAGCTGGCCCCGCTGTGGTAAAAAGCACTTTTTCAGGGACGAAATGTGATGAATTGTGACCGCCCATGCTGATTATTCCTGCCGAGAACGCTGTTAACTGGCGCCGCCCTCCCTGGGTCACCCTGGGCCTGATCATGGCCTGCCTGATGGTCTTCCTGTTCTACCAGGCCGGCGACGAGGCCCGCCTGGAGCAGGCGATTGAAACCTATCTGGATTCAGGCCTGGGCGAGCTCGAGGCACCGGTCTACGAAGATTACCTGCAGCGTGAGATCCGCTTTGAGGAAGATGCGGGGCGGATCCTGGAACTGCAGGATTTCCAGGCATTGCGGGCGTCAGGTGAAGACGTCTGGGTGGCGGTGAGCCTGTTGATGGACCCGGAGTTCTACCACTATATGCAGGAAAACCAGAGCCTGCTGTGGGCGCCGGCCGAACGCCAGCGCTGGGCTGAGCAGCGGGGGCAGATTCAGGCCCGGTATATTGACCGCCTCAGCGCCAACCAGCTTGGCCTCGTACTCGCCGACCTCTCCCTCTATGCCCTCATCAGTTACCAGTTCCTGCATGGTGGGTGGGGCCACCTGATCGGCAACCTGGTGTTTCTGTTCCTCCTGGGTTTTACGGTGGAAAAGGCACTGGGGCCGGGGCGGTTTCTGTTGGCTTATCTGCTGTGCGGCGCGTTGTCCGGTCTGGTGTTTACCGCGTTTTCCCTGGGCAGTCCGGTTCCGCTGGTGGGCGCTTCGGGCTCAATTTCAGGGCTGATGGGCATGTATGTGGCCATTTACGGCCTCAAGAAAATCCGTTTCTTCTATTTTGTCGGCGTCTACTTCAATTATTTCCGCGCGCCAGCGCTGGCGCTGTTGCCGGTCTGGCTGGGCAAGGAAATCTACGATTACTGGTTCGCCGGGGCGACAGGGATTGCGTACATGGCCCATGCCGGCGGGCTGATTGCCGGGGCTGGCCTGGTCTGGTTGCTGGGCCAGAGTGTGTTCCAGGTTCGCGAAGCTTTCTTCGAACCGGAGCCGGAAGAGCAGGATGAGCGCTTCACCAACGCCTATGCCCAGGCCATGGGCAGCCTTGGACGGATGGAATTCGGTGTGGCGCAGCGCCAGTTTGAGGCGCTCCGGCAACGTTATCCCGAACGGCTGGTGTTGCTGGAACACCTCTATCAGCTGGCCAAGTTGCGGCCGGATCAGTCAGCGTACCGCGAGCGCACCCGCGAATTGATGAACGAAACCCTCACCGGGAGACAGCCGGAGCGAATGATCGAAGTCTGGAAGGAGTATCTTGGCAAAGGCGAGGGCCATGCGCCCCTGGCGGCTGAGGATCACAACCGGGTACTGTTTACGAGCCTCCGCCACGATGACCTGAAAGCGGCTGAGAAAGCGTTCGAGCGTCTGCGCAGCTGCGGTGACGAGTTATTGACCACCGAGGCCTGCCGGCTACTGGCGGAAGAATTCGACAAGCGGCTGATGGCCCCGAAAGCGCGTCATTATCGCCAATTGCTGCAGACTTATTCCTGAACCATGAAAGACGCTTTGGGCCCTTTCAATGGCTCCTGTTTCTCTGCCTGATCCAGGTAGGTGCCGATCTGCTCGTGCAACGGGTGGCTGCCGCAACGCTTCTGAATGAACCTGAGAAATGCCGTTGCCTTTTCCCACTGGTTCAGGCCATTGGCCAGGGATTGCGCGACCAGCAGGTAGGCCGGTGCCAGCTCCTGGCTGTCCGGGAACCGTTTGTGGAAATCCTGCAACAGCTTCAGTACCGCTTTGTAGTGGCCGCGCTGATAGAGTGCGCGGGCGCATCGTACCGCCAGCTCCGGATCATCCAGTCGAAATCCCGGTTCCACCTGTTCCAGGGTGGTGAGCAGGTTAGCCACGCCATCGCCGTCATTGCGGGTGGCAAGCCAGTCCAGCAGGCGAGGGTGGTAGCGATACAGATCCGCCGTGTCGTTGCGGGCGCTCAGTAAGTGGAACAGTTGGCCCAGGCGCTGGGCATTATGGGGATCCTTTTTCAGGGCTTCCTTGAGCATCGACTGCACGCGATCGTAATTGCCGTCCTTCAGGTTCATGTCGATGTCCGCATCGAAGCGGGTGCTGCGGTCCCGGTGGTGGTTGTCAGCGGGATCGTCGGCATCCTGAAGATCGCTGGCAAAGCCCAGCTCTTCCTGATACTGGAACAGCAGGTAGCCCAGCATATGAAACAGGATCAGGGTAAAGGTGCTGTTCAGGAAGCCGGCCAGGGGTTGGGAAAACCAGGGTGGGAAATGGGTCACCGCGAAGTCCTGGGCGGCGCCCGACGCCAGGGTCAGCAGGATCAGGTAACCATAGAGCAAAAAATAGGGGGTACCGATCCGCGAAATCAGTACCGCCAGGTTCATGGGATTGACGGCCGCCCCGACCGAACGTTCCATGGCCAGCACCATGATGCTTGCAGGCAGGGCGAGAATCACAAAGGCGAAGGCCAGCATCATCAGCAGCCCGCCGCCGATCATTGCGGCGGCGCCCACCAGGCCGCCCATCAGTACAAACACCAGCAATTGCAGGAATACAATGCTGAACCCGCTTCCGGTGAACGCCACAGACACCGGTGGGGGTTTCATATGGCCTTCGGCGGTGTGACGGATGACATCGTAGGTGTACTTCAGCAGCGCCAGCGCCAGCAACAGGGTGATGATGATACCGACGATATTGGGTTTGACCAGCAACGGCACCAGGGTGCAAATGGCAATGACGATCAGTGGGTCGGTGTGGAAGGGATAACGGAAAAACGCCCCGAGGCGGTTCCAGAACGGAACGACTTCGGTGGCGGCGCCCAGGTAGCGCATCACCTGACTGCAGTGGGGACATAGCGCGTGCCGCTTGCGGTGGTCCGCGTCCGGCATGCAGCGCGCACAATAATGGATCTGGCATTCGCCGCAATGCCACTTGGCAGCATCGCCCGGGTGGTAATGACAATCGTGTTTCACAGTGGGCCTGGGTCTGGTCCGTCAGAGATTCGGGCGTCAATAATGACAGAAGCCGTGCCCCTGCCACAATGTGACAGGTAGACTAATGTGCTGCTTGCCACGTATGGGTGAGATCGGTTCCACAAACCCGGAGGCCACTTGGTTACAAATCCAGCATCCCCTGATTCCGGCGAACAGCCTGACCGCGTCCAGGCTTCCCATTACAACTGGCGGGGTATTCTTGCACTGGCGTTGCGGCACAAGCCTCGACTGGTGCGGGCCAACCTGCTGGCGATTCTCGCCACCCTGATGAGTGTGCCGATTCCATTGCTGTTGCCGGTGCTGGTGGACGAGGTCTTGCTGGATGAAGGCGGCCCGGTGCTGCCTTTAATGGATGCGGTGCTGCCCCAGGGCTGGCAGCAACCGGTGGTCTATATTGCGCTGATGGTGGTGGCGGCGTTCCTGCTTCGGTTGTCGGCCCTGGCCTTCAACGTGCTTCAGTCACGGGAATTCTCGAAGATTTCCAAGGACGTGGTGTTTCGTATCCGTTCCCGCCTGCTGGGGCGGTTGCAGCGGGTGGCCATGTCGGAATATGAAACCCGGGGCTCAGGGGGCATCAGCAGCCATTTCATCACTGACCTGGACACCATTGATCAGTTTCTTGGCAGTACCATCAGTCGCTTCCTGGTTGCCACGCTGACTGTACTGGGGACTGCAGCGGTACTGTTGTGGGTGCATTGGCAACTGGCGTTGCTGATCCTGTTGCTCAATCCCGTGGTTATCTTCGCGACGATTCTGATCGGCAAGCGGGTGAAAGAACTCAAACGCCGGGAGAACAGCGCCTATGAGGACTTCCAGGGCGACCTGACGGAAACCCTGGACGCCATCCACCAGCTGCGGGCGGCGAATCGCGAGCAGCACTACCTGCGTCAGCTTATTGGCCGCGCACGTACCGTGCGGGACCACGCCATCCAGTTCGAATGGCGAAGTGATGCCGCAACCCGCGCCAGTTTTGCCCTGTTCCAGTTTGGTGTGGACGCGTTCCGGGCTGCGGCCATGATTACCGTGCTGTTCAGCGACCTGAGCATCGGCATGATGTTCGCGATCTTCGGCTATCTCTGGTTCATGCTCACGCCAGTCCAGGAAATGCTGAACATGCAGTACGCGTGGTTCGCCGCGAATGCGGCCCTTGGCCGGGTAAACCGACTGCTGGAGCTGGAAGAAGAGCCGCGCTATCCAGCGCTGGAAAATCCGTTCAAGAACCGGCACACCGTCAGCCTGACGTTGCGGGATATTCACTTTCGTTACGGTGATGAGCCAGTCCTGCGGGGTATCAACCTGCACCTGTCACCGGGAGAGAAGGTCGCGGTTGTGGGTGCCAGTGGCGGCGGAAAATCCACCCTCGTGCAGGTGATCCTGGGGATGTATACGCCACAGCAGGGTCAGGTACTGATCAACGACGTTCCCGTGCAGCGTATTGGGCTGCCCTGCCTGAGAGAGCACGTTGCTACCGTGTTGCAGCACCCGGCGCTGTTTAATGACACGGTACGGCAGAACCTGACACTGGGAAGGGATAAACCCGATGAGTCACTGTGGCGGGCGTTGGCGATCGCCCAATTGGATGACACCATCGCGGCGATGCCGAACCAGTTGGATACCATGATTGGTCGCCAGGGGGTGAGGTTGTCAGGCGGTCAGCGCCAGCGCCTGGCCATCGCCCGTATGGTGTTGTCAGATCCGTCGATTGTGATTCTGGATGAAGCCACGTCCGCACTGGATTCGGATACCGAACACCGCCTGCATGAGGCGCTGGACGAATTTCTCAGCCAGCGCACCACCCTGATCATTGCCCATCGCCTGAGTGCCGTGAAAAAAGCGGATCGGGCGTGCGTCTTCGAGGATGGGAGAATCATCGAGGAAGGCCACCACGACGAACTCATCCGGCGGGATGGCCTTTACGCCCAGCTGTACGGTGATCGCCAGTTGAGCTGAGCCTTCATTCCTGCCAGCGTTCCTTTACCTCGAGTATGGCCGGCAGGCTGCGAAAGAAGGCGTCCACCAGCTCCGGATCAAAATGCTGACCACTCTGCTCCCGGATCAACCCGGTGGCATCCTCGACGCTCCAGGCCCTTTTGTAAGGACGTTCACTGGTCAGGGCGTCGAACACGTCCGCCAGCGCGACGATGCGGGCAGAAATGGGGATAGTCGTGCCCTGCAGGCCGTTGGGGTAGCCGCTGCCATCCCATTTTTCGTGGTGTGCCAGCGCCACCTCACGGGCCATGTTCAGCAGATCGGAGCCATCGTCACCGATGATTTCGGCCCCGATTTCGGCGTGGCTCTGCATGATTGACCATTCCGTGGCATCCAGTTTGCCCGGCTTCTGCAGGATGGCATCGGGGATACCAATCTTGCCCACATCGTGCATGGGTGCGGCATTCAGAAGCGTGTCCGCCCAGGCTTCCCCCATGCCGGCTTCCAGCGCGATCAATCGGGAGAAGTGGCTCATCCGGATCACGTGGAGACCGGTTTCGTTATCCTTGTACTCCGCGGCCCGGCCCAGGCGCTGGACCACCGCAAGCCGCGTCTGCACCAGTTCGTCCATGCGCACCAGGGAGAGGTGGTTTTTCACCCGCGCACGGACAATGGCCGGACTGACCGGTTTGGTAATGTAATCCACGGCTCCGAGCGCGAAGCCACGTGCCTCGTCATCGGGCGAAGCCAGGGCCGTAACGAAGATGACAGGTATGGTCTCGGTCTGGCTGCGCTGTTTCAGGGTTTCACACACCTCGTAGCCGGATTTTCCGGGCATCATGACATCCAGCAGGATGAGATCGGGCTGCTCCTGTGCCGCCAGTTCCAGCGCCCGGTCGCCATCACGGGCGAACAGCAGGCGGTAGTGGTCGGATAAGATATTACGAAGTACCTGGAGGTTGGAGGGTTCGTCGTCCACCAGCAGCAGGGTTTTGGTATCGGTCAGCATTGGGACTCCACTCGGGTTTTCCGGTATGCCACGAGAACCTCTGCGGCCTGTTCCGGGGCAAAGCTGTCAAGGGCATCAGCGGCCTGTCGCCGGATGGTTGCGGGTAGCGTATGCCTGAGACTGGCAAACGCCTGTTCCGGGATTTCCCCCTGAAGCAATTGTTCGATCAATACATCCAGTGCGGCAAGGTCCGATTCGTTGCCAGCTTGCGCGCCCCCATCAACCGGAGCGCTGTCGTCGGGCTGTTGCGACCGGACCCAATGCGCGACCGCCCCGAATCGTTGTTTCAGCGCTTCCAGGTGCTCGCTTGTGATGGTCTGGTCCTGCATAAGCCCATTCTCGATCTCCGACAGGGTGGCGGCCAGAGACTCGAAGCCCAGGTTTGCGGCGATGCCGCGAACACGGTGCACCTGTTCCCCTTTCATGCCTGAGGGATTCTCTACGTTCAGCGCCGTTGGCTGGTTTTCCGGACTCTCAATAAACTGACGTGCGGCCTTCAGGTGCGCGTCCGCGTCGGGCCAGAGCTGGCGCACGATTGCCTCGTCCAGCAACTGTTCTTCGGTGCGGCGTCTTGGATGGTGGGTCTCTGTCTGCCCGAGGCCGATCACCCGGGCGATTTCCGCACTCAGTTCCGGAAGGTCAATCGGCTTTGTGGCGAAACCATCCATGCCAGCGGCTTCTGCCTTCCGGCGATCCTCGGCCAGCACGCTTGCGGTAAGGGCGATGACCGGGGTGGGTTGCCGGTTGGCTTCAGCCTCCAGGCGGCGAATGGCCCGGGTCGCTTCGTGGCCATTCATTTCCGGCATCTGCACATCCATGAGAATGACGTCGAAACGCTGGCTGCTGACTCGCGCCAGTGTCTCCCTGCCGTTGCTGACCGTGGTTACCTGATGGTTGCGCTGGGCCAGGAGCGTGGACAGCAGCTCCAGATTCTGCGGAACATCATCCGCAACCAGCACGTTCAGGGATGGAAGGGTGGTTTCCTGATCATTTTCCTGATCGGCATCCACCGCCTGTCCGGGCGCCAGCGGAAGCTCAACCCGGAAGGTGCTGCCTTCACCGGGAGCGCTGCTGACAGTGATCTGTCCACTCATCAGTTCCGTTAACTGCCGGGCAATGGTGGTGCCCAGGCCGGTACCCCCGAAACGGCGGGTCATGCTGGAATCTGCCTGGGTGAAGGGTTCGAATATCCGGTCAATCCGGTCCGCCGGAATTCCGATGCCGGTATCGGTCACGGTAATGACAACCCGTCCCGCCCCGCACTGCAGCACCCTCACGGTGACGCCCCCCTGATGGGTGAACTTCACCGCATTGCTGACAAGGTTCAGGATCACCTGCTGGATGCGGAGCGGGTCGCCTTTGAAGTGGGTTTCTGCCTGGTAGTCCAGGTTCAGCCACAGGCCTTTTCGGTCAGCGTTCAGGGACTGGGTGGCCAGAATCTGCTCGCACACCGAACGCAGGCTGAAGTCGCGGATCTCAAGCTCCGTGTGGCCGCTGTCGAGTTTGGCGGTATCGAGTATGTCGTTGAGCAGTGACAGCAGGGTACGGGCCGAACGTTTGACGATGCCCAGGTGTTGGGCCTGGGATTCCTTCAGGGGCGTGTCCAGGACCAGATCGGTGAAGCCGATGATGGCATTCATGGGGGTCCGGATTTCGTGGCTCATATTGGCCAGGAACGCACTTTTGGCCGCGGCGGCTTCTTCGGCTGCTTCCTTGGCCTGACGCAGGTCAGTCTCCATCTGGTAACGTTGGGAGATGTCGGTAAGGAAACCCACAAAGGTGCTGATGCCCCCCAGGCGGGACTCACCGATGGCCAGGCGCACAGGAATCTGGTGCCCATCCTTATGCAGCGCCCAGACCTCACGTCCGGAGCCGATGATCTTCCGTTCGCCGGTACGCAGGTAATGTTTGAGGTAGCCGTCATGGCCATCGCGATGGGGAGAGGGCATCAACATGTTCACGTTGCGGCCCACGACCTCATCGGCCCGGTAGCCGAAAATGCGTTCTGCCGAATCATTGAATGACAGGACGATGCCACGATCGGAGATTTTAACGATACCGTCGACGGCCGCGTCCACAATTGCCTGTAACTCACTGGCGGTCTCCGCGCTGCGCTGGAACAGCTCCCGATACCGGGCAATGGCGTTGACACCGGCCGCCAGCAGGCTCAACAGTACCGTAATCAGGGCAATCGCCAGGGCGAGCGAGGCCTGGCTGGCTTCACCGGGAACGAAATCGGGGGCCGGTTCACCGAGGAACTTGGAGGCTTCCATGGCGGTGTAATGCATCCCGGCGATCGCAAGACCCATGACAACGCCAGCAATCAGACGGCGCTGGTAACCCCGCAGTCTAGTTTGCCGCCGCAATCCGAAGCTGATCCAGAGCGCCAGGGTACCCAGCAGCACGGCCACGACAATGGACAGGACAAAGAGGGCGGGGTCGTAACGCAGGGCTGGCGCAATATCCATGGCGGCCATACCGAGGTAGTGCATGGCTCCGATACCGGCACCGACGGCGACGCCGCCGCTGATCAGCCTCAACCCCGTCAGGTCATGACGGGCGAGCAGGCTGAGGGCGACCCACGATGCGAGCAGGCTGGGGAACGCGGAGATGGCCGTGATGCCCGGGTGATAATGCACGTGGGTAGGTATTTCAAACGCCAGCATCCCGATAAAGTGCATGGACCAGGTGCCGAACCCGAGGGCAGCGGATCCGGACAGCAGATGCAGGCGTTCCATCAGCAGACCACTGCTGTGCCTGGCTGCGCTGGCAAGGGTCAGCGCCATGTAGGAGGCGCCGACGGCAATGAACAGGGAAAGGGCGACCAGCCAGGGATCGTAGTAACCAACGACCTCGTTCATCGGACCGGATTCCGCTACAACAAAGAACGTCGATAACACTGACACGGGCCACCTCTACATTAAAAAACGGATACTTTACCGTTTTCCGGGCACCTGGGAATACGTGGCAGACCCTATGCCGGACGGAATCCGGCCGATAGCCCCTGGAGGCTGCGGCTGCCCGGCGCTATTTCTTTTGGCTATAGCGAACATTCATCGGACTTGGGTTGAAGTCTGACCGATCGGTGCAATAGTTATAGGTAAATTCCGAAAATGTCAGTTGGCAACGAACAAGAGGCGCTTCATGTCAAACGAACAACTGAGTAAAGACAGTCTCAATACCTTGTCCAGCCTGGATGCGGGTGGTAAGACCTTCCACTATTACAGCTTGCCGAAGGCCGGCAATACCCTTGGCGATCTGGATCGTTTGCCATTTTCCCTGAAAGTGCTGATGGAAAACCTGCTCCGGAACGAAGATGACGTGACGGTCGACCGCAGCCATATGGATGCCATGGTGCAATGGCTCAAGGATCGCACCTCGGACACCGAGATCCAGTTCCGTCCGGCGCGGGTGCTGATGCAGGACTTTACCGGGGTCCCCGGTGTGGTTGACCTCGCGGCCATGCGGGAAGCCGTCAAGGCTGCCGGCAAAGACCCGGCCATGATCAATCCGCTGTCACCGGTGGATCTGGTTATTGACCATTCGGTGATGGTGGACAAGTTCGGTGATCCGTCGTCCTTCAAGGACAACGTGGCCATCGAAATGGAGCGCAACCAGGAGCGGTACGAGTTCCTGCGCTGGGGTCAGCAGGCGTTCGACAATTTCCGTGTGGTACCGCCGGGCACGGGCATCTGCCATCAGGTGAACCTGGAGTACCTCGGCAAAACGGTGTGGCAGAAGGAGCAGGGGGGTAAGACCCTGGCCTACCCGGACACTCTCGTGGGCACCGACTCCCACACCACCATGATCAATGGCCTGGGCATTCTGGGTTGGGGTGTCGGCGGTATCGAAGCGGAAGCCGCCATGCTTGGCCAGCCGGTCTCCATGCTGATTCCCGAAGTGGTGGGTTTCCGCATTACCGGTAAGTTGCGTGAAGGTATCACCGCCACCGATCTGGTGTTGACGGTGACTGAAATGCTGCGCAAGAAAGGCGTGGTCGGGAAGTTCGTGGAATTCTACGGCGATGGCCTGAAAGACATGCCGGTGGCGGACCGCGCGACCATTGCCAATATGGCACCCGAGTACGGTGCCACCTGTGGGTTTTTCCCGGTGGATGAACAGACCATCAAATACATGCGCCTGACCGGTCGGGACGATGCGCAGCTGGAACTGGTCGAAGCTTACGCCAAAGCCCAGGGGTTGTGGCGTGAGCCGGGCCATGAGCCGGTTTACACCGATACCCTGGAACTGGACATGGGCGACGTGGAAGCCAGCCTGGCAGGCCCGAAGCGTCCCCAGGACCGGGTGGCGCTGAAAAACATGAAAGCCTCCTTCGAGCTATTGATGGAAACCGCCGAAGGCCCCGCCGAAACCCGCGAGGAAAAGCTGGAATCCGAAGGCGGTCAGACTGCGGTCGGGGTGGACAACAGTTACGAGCACGCCGCCAGTCAGGCGATGGAGATGAACGGCGAGAAAACCCGCCTTGATCCGGGCGCAGTGGTCATTGCCGCCATCACGTCGTGTACCAACACCTCCAACCCCAGCGTCATGATGGCGGCGGGGCTGATTGCCCAGAAGGCCGTGGCGAAAGGGCTGAAAACCAAGCCCTGGGTGAAAACCTCGCTGGCGCCGGGTTCCAAGGTAGTGACTGACTATCTCAGGGTGGGTGGCTTCCAGGACGACCTGGACGCACTCGGCTTCAACCTCGTGGGCTATGGTTGTACCACCTGTATCGGTAACTCAGGACCACTGCCTGAGGCGGTGGAAAAGGCCATCACTGACGGTAACCTGACTGTGGCATCGGTGCTTTCCGGCAACCGTAACTTCGAAGGCCGTGTGCATCCGTTGGTTAAAACCAACTGGCTGGCGTCGCCGCCCCTGGTGGTAGCCTACGCCCTGGCGGGCAACGTGCGCCTGGACCTGTCGAAGGACCCGCTGGGAACCGATGCTGACGGCAAGCCGGTTTACCTGAAGGATCTGTGGCCGAGCCAGCAGGAAATCGCCGAGGCCGTCGAGAAGGTCAAGACCGATATGTTCCGTACCGAGTACGCGGCGGTGTTTGACGGCGATGCCACCTGGCAGTCGATCAAGGTACCGGAGAGCAAGGTGTATGACTGGTCGGACAAATCCACCTACATCCAGCATCCGCCCTTCTTCGAAGGCATGGGTGAGGAGCCCGAGCCTCTGAATGATATCCAGGATGCCAATATACTGGCCCTGTTGGGTGACTCCGTGACCACCGACCACATTTCCCCGGCCGGCTCGTTCAAGCCGGATACGCCCGCTGGTAAATACCTTCAGGAGCATGGCGTTGAGCCCAAGGATTTCAACTCTTACGGTTCACGCCGGGGCAATCACGAGGTGATGATGCGGGGCACTTTCGCCAACGTGCGCATCAAGAATGAGATGCTCGATGGCGTGGAAGGTGGCTACACCAAATTTGTGCCCACCGGCGAGCAGATGGCGATCTACGATGCTGCCATGAAGTATCAGTCCCAGGGCACCCCGCTGGTCGTGATTGCGGGCAAGGAGTACGGCACCGGCTCCAGCCGTGACTGGGCCGCCAAGGGCACGCGCTTGCTGGGCGTGAGCGCGGTGGTTGCCGAGTCCTACGAGCGTATCCACCGGTCCAACCTCATTGGTATGGGCGTGATGCCGCTGCAGTTCCCTGAGGGCACCGACCGCAAGAGCCTGAAGCTCACTGGTGAGGAAACCATCAGTATTGAGGGGCTCTCGGGCGATATCACCCCGGGCCAGACCCTCAGGATGACGGTGACGTACAAGGATGGCTCCACGGAAACCTGCGAGCTTAAATCACGGATCGATACCGCGAATGAGGCCGTGTACTTCCGCCACGGAGGTATCCTGCATTACGTCGTGCGGGAGATGCTGAAGTCCGCAGGCTGACGTTAAAGCAACCCCGGTGACTGAACACGTTACCGGGGTTGTTGAGTCCTACCGTTCAGTCTGTGACGGAAGACACTGGTAGCTCAAGCCAGAACGTAGAACCCTGGCCAGGCGTGGATCGGAAGCCAACGTCACCGCCCATCTGGGACATGATCTCCCGGGTGATGGCCAGTCCCAGGCCCGTTCCCCGCTTACCGCGGGTGTCAGAGCTGTCGGCCTGGGCAAACTTCTGGAAAATCCGTTCCCGGAAGTTTTCCGGAATACCGGGCCCCTGGTCCCTGACGGCTATCCGGAGCCGATCCGTTTCAAGTTCGGTTTCAACCCAAACGGTGGAATGTTCCGGTGAGAATTTGACGGCGTTTGACAGCAGGTTGATCAGTGCCTGTCCCAGCCGTGGGCGATCAACCAGAACCTGGCAGTCCGGATAGTGATCCGAGACACGAATCGACACGCCGCTCTCCAGCGCATAGGCGCTCAAACGCTCAACCGATTCCGTGATCATCGGATGCACGGATTCACTCTTCAGAGACATGGTCATTTTGCCGGAGACCAGCTTTTCCATATCCAGCAGGTCGTCTACCAGTGCCCTGAGCTGTTGACTGTTACGGTTGGCAATCGCCACCATCCGGCTCATTTCCGGCGACATCGGACCGAGCGATCCACTCGCAATCAAACCCAGGGAACCGGCGATCGACGTCAGCGGGGTTCGCAATTCGTGGCTCACCGTGGAGATGAATTCGCTCTTCATCCGGTCCACTTTCTGGCGTTCCGAGATATCCTCTATCAGCGTCCATATGAGCGGTTTGCTGGCCCGTGCGGTAATCCTCATGCCCCGGACCAGCGCGGGGTAACTGGATCCGTCCGCCCGTTGAATTTTTATCTCGTAAGGACCGAAGCGCTTACTGCTCTGAAGCTCATGAAGAATGGCCTGCCGCACGTGTTCAAAGTCGATGGGCAGGAGTTGCCAGTAATCCAGGGACATCAACTGTTCACGAGTGTAACCGGTTGGCTCAAGCAGGGCTTCGTTGACATCCAGGAACGCACCGGAAAGGTAGTCATTCAAGGCGATTCCGATGGGCGAGAGTTCATAGAGCCTGCGGAGTTGTGCTTCGCTTTCCTGCAGCGCAATCTCGGTGCGCTTGGTATCGTCAATATCGGCGATATAACCGTGCCAGATCACGCTGTTATCAGGCATGTGCTCGGGGGAGGCTTTGCCTTCAACCCAACGCCAGTCCTTGTGGTCGTCGTGCACCCGGTAATGGCAATGCCAGATGTTGAGGGTTTCGGCGGATTTCTGAATGCTGTCGGCAACACCGGGAAGGTCTTCCGGATGGATTTTGCTGAAACAGATGGATGCGTCTTTTTCCACATCCTCACTGCTGACACCGTAAATGTCCCGGATGTGTGAGCTGGCGAATGGAAACGCCGAGCGACCATCAGGCCATTGCTGGTACTGGTACAGCATGCCGGGGGTCTGCTCGACCAGTTTGGTGAGCATCTGGACACTGATTTTTCTCTCAATCAGGCCGGCAATCCAGCGTGCCAGCAACGTGACAAACGTGACCTCGGTGTCCGAAAAATCCTGGGACCTGGGTTCAGGAGATGAAAAGTTCAGTGTGCCGTAGAGGTCATCCTGAACGAAGATGGGCGCGGCCAGGTAACTTTCCAGGCCGAACTTGCCATAACAAGGATGATTCCGGTGTCGAGAAACGGCCATGTGTGAGATGGCGAGGCTGTTTTTTGTGCCCAGAAGCATTGAGCAGTATGTGTCTTCAAGTGGAAAGCTGAGATCGGCTTCAAGTCCTGAGTCCGCCGGCGCCACGAACCAACGCACTGAATATACGTTACTGTTTATCTCGCTTACGATGGCGAGCGGGAGGTTCAGGTACGCTGACCCCAGGCGAAGTGCTTTCTCAATTCTGGCATCGTCGCTGGTTTCCGAATCCAGCGCGAGGTCGTTCAGAATACCCAGTGCGGCGTTCTGTTGCTGCACGCGATGGAGGTTATTCATCTCGTCGGTAATATCGGCGTGCGTACCATACATCATCAGGGGTTTGCCATCGTCGGTCCATTCGAGAACCTTGCCCCGGTCATGTACCCAGAGCCAGCGACCGCTTCTGTGTTTCATTCGGCAACGGTAATCATATTCCGAAAGCTCGCCAGAGAAATGCGCATTAAGTAAACGCTCCGACTCAGGTAAATCATCGGGATGTGCCAGTTTTAGCCAGGTATGGATGCTGACCGGCATGAGCTCTTCGAGGCGGTAACCACAGATGTTGGCCCAGCGCTCGTTAAAGACGGTTGCGCCGGATTGAACATTCCATTCCCAGGTGCCAACTCTCGTGCCTTCAATGATAGCGTTTGCCCGGCGTTCACTCCTTTTCAGCGCGTCATAATCCAGGTTGTCGGTCCTGTGTTGGGTCGGGTCAGGAAAGGTCATCGTCTTTGCTCTCTCTGGTGTTGCCATCCGCCAGCTCAATCCAGAAGTTGGCTCCGCGATCGAAGTAATAGCCAACGTTCCCATTCATAAGGGTCGCAAGTTCCCGGCAGATTGCCAATCCGAGTCCGGTACCACTCACGGATTTCGAGGAGCTGCTGTCAGCCTGGGAAAAGCGCTCAAACAACCGGGGTTCAAAGGCCGCGGGTACGCCGTCGCCACGATCCCGCACAACGATCCTCAGGTAGCCCGGGTTCACGGTTTCGGTTGTAACGGTAATGGTCCCGTGCTCTGGTGAAAACTTGATCGCATTGCTGATGAAGTTGTCGAGCACTTGCCTCAGCCGCAGGGAATCAGCCAGCACCACCTGGTTGAAGGCCCCTTCGGTTGCAAACGTGACGTGATGTTCGCAGGCAAGTGCTTCGTTACTCATGATTGCGGCGCTGATGATCGGATCCAGCGGTTGTTCAGACAATGATACGGTCATCTGGCCGGCAGAGAGCTTGCTGAAGTCCAGCAGGTCGCAGATCAACAGCTGCAGGCGGTCGCCGTTGCGAAGGGCCAGTTTCGCCATTTTCTCAGCGTTCCCGGTCAATCCACCTGCGGTGCCGGACGCGAGCAACCGCAGTGCGCCGTTCATGGAGGTTAGCGGGGTACGCAACTCATGGCTGATGTTGGACACAAAATTTTCTTTCAACGTGCTGATGGTGTCGCGCTCACTCATGAGCTGGTTGAATGCGGTGGCCAGTTTCCGCGTTTCAAGCGATCCTGTCGCCGTGAGTCGCTGGCCCATCGAGGGGGTTTTTGACATTTGTTCAATGGCGCGAGTGATACTGTTCAAGGGCCTGGTGGTGGACCTGCTGGCGATAAAGCTCAGTAAGGCAATCAGCAGGCCGATCGCGACGCTGATGCCGGAAAAGCTGATAAACGACTCCGTCGCCGGAGCGGTGGCTCTCTCATAAGGCAACGCACGAATGAACATCCACCCCAGTTTTTCCAGGTGACTGCCCGCATAGATGAGGTCCTGGCCGGAGGCCGAGGTGACTGTCCCAAAAGGCACACCCGATAACGCAGCATCAACAAGTGGGTCCGTGCCCGGCGGTGGCAATGGCTGAACCCGTTTGCTGGCGTTGGGGCCACCCTCGATATAAAGATGGTGCTCGACATCGATGACTTTAAAGATATCGTTATCGCTACGTAACCTCTGGAGTATGTCCTCGGGTATGAGGCTGGTCTTGCCAAGGTTGATAGTCCCGGCGAGAAAGCCCAAGAGGTCATTTTCGTCGGATTCTATCGGGGACAGAAAGGCAATCAGCGGAACCCCCGTGGTGCGCCCCATGATCGGACGACTGATGGTGGGCAAGCGTGTGCGAGCCGCCAGCTGAAAATGTTCGCGGTCTGAATAATTGGTACCCAGGCGACCGGGCACATGCAGGCTCTCTTCGATCGCGGTGGCTTCGGCATCGAATACCAGGATCCCGTCCGGGAACAGGGAGTGCAGCAGGTTTTCCTGGTTTAGCTGGAACTGAATCTCGGCTGGCGAACGAAGCTGCTGACCATCGGCCATCTTTCGGGCCGAATCGCTGATCAGGTCCAGTTTCAGGTTAAGTCGTTGCTCAACTTCTGAAGCAATCGACCGTGTTTCGCTGAGTTGCTGCTCCGTCAGCAACGTTTCAAAATCGTCCACCAGCGCTTTGTAGGCAACGGTCATGATCGCTGCTACGGTCACAAACGAGCCGAGTATGACGATAAGAGCCAGGCGGGTGCCGAGTGAAAGGACAGGCAAAACGGTGCCCTCGGTGGTAATTTGGAGGTAAGGGTGCAAATATTTCCAGGCAGTATGGCATAAAACAGATTTTTCGCGGATCACATTGAGTTGCTTATGTCCGATGAACACATGGCTGGTGTAGCCGAGAAGCTTGAACTGCTGAAGCAGCGTTTCAAACACAGGGCGCTTGATGATATTCAAGCTGTTTTATCAGCCGTTCGCGGTGCTGACCGTGATCCGGTGAGCCAAGATGGATTGAGCCTTGCCTATCAGGGGCTTCATCGCCTGGCGGGTTCTGCCGGCACCTTTGGGTTTCACGCACTTGGCGATGAGGCGCGTTCACTCGAGCTGATGTTGAAGCCTTATCTAGAGGTTTCTCCAGGCGGTTTCCCGGCCAGTAGTGACTCGTTTGAGCAGATCCTGACCGAGCAGTTTTTTCATCGAATTGAGCGGATGGCAGAGCTGCTGACCGTAGAGGAGGGGCGCCCGGCTCAGTTCGATCGTTCGCAGTCAAGGGCAGAAGACGCTGCCAGCCAGCCGGTGGCTATAATCATAGAGCCTGATGAGGAAGCCTGTGAGTCGCTTGCGGCTGCACTGGCCCCCCATGGATTTACCGTACATTGCGCAGCCTCTGCCGATCGCGTAGCCCGAAATGTGTCCGATGCCTCGGTGATACTGGTTCGTAACCATTGCCTGACTGCTCCAGGCGCCCGTTTTGCGATCAAGGCCGGAATGCCCCCTGTCATTTGTATGGGCTCAGAGGACGCCTTTGACGATCGTTACCAGCTGGCCGCTTACGGCGTTGATGGATTCGTCAGTGAACCCGTGAACGTGCCGGTTTTGGCTGATTACATGGAGCGGCTGATCAGTGAGCGGATCAACCACCACTCGGACAGGGTGCTGGTGGTGGATGACGATCCGGAACTGCTGGAGCATTATGGGGTGGTGCTTGAAGCCGCCGGATTCGACGTGCGAAAGGTCAGTTCCCCGCCCGACATGCTTGGCGTTCTCTCGGAATTCAGGCCTGACATCGTGCTCATGGACATCCAGATGGGGGCCTACAGCGGCCTGACTCTCGCCCGGATGCTGAGGTTTGATCCTCAGTGGGTAGGGCTGCACATCGTTTTTCTCTCGTCAGAGGAGGACCGGGACTTTCAGTTTGATGCCCTGGCCCACGGAGGAGACGATTTCCTGACCAAACCGGTGTCAGACAGGATTCTGGTCCAGGCTGCCAAAGTTCGCTGTTACAGGGCAAAACAACTGGACAAACTGGCCTCCCGAGACAGCCTGACGGGGCTGTTGAAGCACTCGTTGGCGATGTCTGAAATCTCGAAAGAACATTCGCGTTGCCAGCGACTGGGCCTGACGTCGGTTGTTGCGATGCTGGACCTGGACCATTTCAAGCAGGTGAATGACCAACATGGCCACAGGGTCGGTGATCTCGTCATCAAGGGTCTATCGAACCTCCTGCGGCGCCGTCTGAGAAAAACCGACGTGATCGGTCGCTATGGAGGCGAAGAGTTTATTGTTGCGATGCATGGCTGTTCGGTTCAGGACGCGAGCCAGTCCCTCAAAGGAATATGTGAGCAGATGGCCAGCATTGCGTTTCCCGGGGGCAACCGTGAGTTCTTTGTGACATTGAGCGTAGGCGTTGCTGCGCTGGATGCATACGACAGCGCAGACGCCGCGATCGAGGCGGCGGACCGGGCGCTGTACCAGCGAAAGTCGGCAGGCAGGAATGGCGTCACCATTGATCAAGAGACCGTGGGCCCGGGCGATCCATGAACGTTTTGATCGTCGAAGACGACGAGTTGATGGCTGACCTTCTCAAAACGGTCGTCTCCGGGCTCCACCCGACACTCAGGGTTGCCCTGGCTTCAACGGTTCAGGAGGCGAAGGCACTCTGGCATGCCAAAGTGCCAGGGCTTTTAGTGGTTGATTGGTCCCTGCCAGACGGCTCCGGACTGAACCTTATACGGGACATCCGGTTGACGGACAAACACCTGCCGATTGTTATGATTACAGGCCGCGCTGACCGGGACTCCATCCTTAAAGCGGCCCACTACGGGATCCGCGGCTACATCTCCAAGCCGTTCAGTGTTGAACAGTTGCATAGCCGCCTTTTCAGCATACTCGAGTCGCTGTTGCCGGATGGAACCAACCCTGAAACCCTTGCTGAGCGTCTGGCCACAAGCCTGGAGTCAAGTATTCAGGTGCCGACCAGGATGGATGTAACCGAGATCCTCACCCTAATGGGGACCGGGAATGAGCTGTCGGCTGCACAGCTTGCCGATCGTTGGAAACGGGATGCTCCGATCTGCGCACGACTCCTGGAAGTGGCTAACCGCTCATCCTTCCGCAGAAGCGGTGAGCCCGTTGCCTCCGTTATGGCGGCGATTTCGGTCATGGGTGTGCCCATGGCGCTGAGTCAGGCCCTGGCGTTGGCGCTGCGTGTGAGTACGTCGTTCAAGCCCCGGTCTTTGCGCCAAAAGGCGGAATATTATCAGGCTCAGGCAGACGCTGTTGGCCTGAGCGCATGGCGGATTGCCACGGCTCTGGGCAAGAGCCCGCTACCATTCCAGACAGCGGGTTTACTGAGTCGAATAGGGGAGTTTGCTGTGCTGCAGGTTATGGAAGAATATAGTCGTCAAAGCGATGACCTGACGGATGCAGACATTGATCAGGGACTTGCAGACTGGGCACAACAGTACGGGAATAAACTCAAGGTTCAGTGGCGTCTCCCACTGGAAACACGACAGATGATCGGTGCGGTTCATGCTTTGCCCCGGGAGACGGTTAACCAGAACCTTCTGATGATGCGGGCCGCTGCTCTGATGATGGAGGGCGAACCGGATTCGCCGGAGCGTGCGAAACTGCTCAGACTGCTTGGCCTTGAGAACTGGCAGCCATCCAATGGCGAGGCATTGACTCCGAAGGAGATATAAATGTCTGTATCACATGCTGCGCTGCAGCGCATTCTGTGGGTGGAAGACGAAGAGGATATTCGGGCGGTTGTCGAACTGGCGCTCGAGGTCATTGGCGGTTTCACGTTGAAAAGCTGTTCGTCCGGGGCCGGTGCTCTGGACTGCATCGAGACGTTCAACCCGCAGTTAATTCTGCTGGATGTCATGATGCCGGTGATGGACGGGCCGTCCACCCTGAGAGCCATTCGGGAAAAGCCAGCATTTAAAGAGGTTCCCGCCGTCTTCATGACAGCGAAGGTGCAGCCCGATGAAGTCAGGCAGTATCTGGCCCTCGGTGCTGTCGATGTGATCGCAAAGCCGTTTGATCCCATGACCCTCTCCGATTCCATTCGGGAAATCTGGAGTAGGCTGGAGTGAACCCGGATTCCCGTTGTGCCGCTATTTTGGGGCGCTGCTGGTTTTGGCGGGCTGGATTCGGTTAACCTGTACGTGACACTGAATTACCTGTATTGAGGCCGCTTAATGTCTTCTACTTCCGCTGGGGACTCGTTGAGAGCAAAGCTTAATTTTGAAACCTCCCGCATTCACTGGCACGAGCTGCAAACCTACTTTGCCCGCGGACACGTTGTTCGCGTGGCACCGGATCTTGATTTGCTGGAGGTGGCAGAAGAACTGGCTGCCGATAACACATCGTGTTTCGAGCAGTGGATGAGTTCGGGGCAGGTGGGTGACGTCGCGCCGCAAACCGCGCAGCAGTGGTTCAATGCCAATACCGAGCTCTGGGCTGTCGTGGTTGCGCCCTGGGTCCTGGTACAGGATCGCAACGCCCATGCGGTGCACTGACGATCCGGGAGGGCAACGGTGAAGCTTCACTATTTTCATGGTCGGACACCCCTGCGGGCGCTGGTATTGGTGCGCGGGGACCGGCGGATCGAACTATATGTGAAGCAGGTCGGCGAGAGCGCCTGGGCGCTGGTGGCCCTGACCGGAGCGGATGCTGGTCAGCCGGAAAAGCAGCGCTGCCAGGGACCGTTCCGTAGCATTGGTCGCACGGAGGCGGTGCTGCGTGCCATCGCCGGTGCGTTGCTCGAAGACAACTACGAGCCCCGGCCTGCTGAACATGTGGTCTGGTCTGTCGCGGCCCAGCGCCTGGCTCGCAATCTCCGTACCGCCACCGGCGCGATAGACGCGCGCTATCTGTTTGACCCCGATCAGTACGAACCTATCGTCTGATTTCTTCTCCCCCCTTTCGACTTCGAGGACTCTATGCTGGCCGGCGCGCTGCTGATTCTTGCCCCTTTGTTTCTGGGTTTTGCCCTGCCCCTGCACAACCGGCACATGCTTACGGTGATTCACTACACCGTGGAAGGGCTGGTGTATTTCATCCTGGCGTTGCTGGGCCTGGCACTCGGTCAGATGGAGGGACTCACCGCACAGCTGGGCAATATGGCGTTTCAGGTGCTGGCCCTGGTGGTGGTGCTCCTGGTGGCTAACCTGGCAGGTCTGTGGTTGTTCCACCGCTGGCAGCCCATGGCCGTGGAGGCCAGCGGAAGCACCCAGCGGCCGGGTTACGGTCGCCTGTTCATGGCCGGTCTCAAGCCGCTGCTGGCGGTTGCTGTGGGGATGCTCGCCGGCTATTTCCTGCTGCCTGACCTGCCCATGGCCGAAGATGTGGCCACCTGGTCGCTGATGCTGTTGCTGTTCCTGATTGGCCTGCAACTTCGCAACGCCGGGCTTTCCTTGCGCAAACTGCTGATGAATCGCCAGGGGCTCGGGATTGCCCTGGCATTGGCCGGTAGCTCACTGCTCGCGGGGCTTTTGCTTACTCCCGTGCTGGGGTTGGCGTGGCACGATACCCTGGCGCTGGCGTCTGGCTTTGGCTGGTATTCTCTGTCCGGCATCGTGGTCGGGGAGGCCCTTGGGCCCGCCTGGGGCGGGGTTGCCTTCCTGAACGATGTCATCCGCGAGATCATCGCCCTGGCGATCATCCCGCTGTTGATTTCGCGGCGACCGGCCATGGCCATTGGCTACGGGGGTGCCACTGCAATGGACTTCACGCTGCCGGTGATCCGCAGCAGTGGTGGCCTGGCGTGCGTACCGGTGGCAATCGCCTCCGGGTTTGTCCTGTCGTTCCTGTCGCCGGTGTTCATGGGGCTGTTCCTGGCCCTTGGCTGATGACGCTTACCTAACGTTCATTGGCGGAGTTGGGGGCGGGGCTCCATAATAAAGTAAAAGGACTACTGGAATTAAGCCTCTCACGGAGTCTGTTCCATGCGCCGCCGACAATTTCTTGCCCGACTGGTCTCTGCGTCCCTGGCAGGGGCCGGCCTTACCGGCTGTGCCCGTGAGCCCCCGCTCCGTGCCGGTATGATTCACTGGATTGGTTATGAACCGCTGTTCCTGGCGGAGGAGTTTGGCTGGCTCGACCCTTCGGTGAAACTGATCCGGACGTCCTCGGGTGCCGACACCATTTCCGGGTTGCTCAGCGGTACGCTGGATGTCGGTGCGATGACGCTGGACGAGGCCCTGCGGATCGCCGGCCAGGGTGTACCGCTGAACGTCATTGCCGTGATGAACGTTTCTGCCGGAGCGGATGCGGTCATGGTGCGGCCGGACATGACCGCCCTCGATGCCCTGCGCGGCCGACGGGTGGCCGTTGAACTGCCTTCGGTTTCCGCCATTATGATGCTCGAGGCGCTGGAAGAAGCGGGTTTGCAGAGATCCGACATCATCGAGATTGACCTTCCGGTCCATCAGCACGCCAACGCCTGGCGGCAGCGCGACATTGACGCCAGCGTGTGCTTTGAGCCCTACGCCTCCGTTCTTGAATCCCTGGGCGCACGACGCCTGTTCGACAGCCGTTCCATGCCGGAATCCATACTGGACGTCCTCGTCGTTCGCCGCGACCGAATGGGCCTGAAGTCCGGTCGGCTTCGACTGTTGCTGGCGGCCCACTTTCAGGGGCTGATGCACCTGGTGAGACATTTTTCCGATGCCATGTATCGGGTAGCAACCCGACAGGGCGTGACGCCGGAAGCGGTGCGTCAGGCCCTGGGCACCGTGACCTTGCCGGATCTTGCGGCCAACCTGCGATACCTGGCCCCTGCCGGCCTGGTGGAACAGCGGGCCGCCGGGTTACACCAACTGATGCGGGAACAGGCGCTGCTGGACCGGCCACTGAACCTGAAGGGCCTCTGCATGCCGGCATTCCTGCCCCGGAGCCTGGTGTGATCCGTACAACCGGGCCCGCCCTGATCCGTATCGCGCTGTGTATTGCGCTTATGCTGGCATCATCGGCCATCCCGGCTCGTGAAACCATCACCGTCGGGATACTGTCCTATCGGCCGGCGGATGTGATTCTCACAAAGTTTCGGCCGCTGGTGGATTATCTCAGTGCCCAGATCGGCCAGGACGTGAGGTTGCAGGCACTGTCTCTGGACGACATGAATCTGGCCCTCACGGCGAATCAGCTGGACTTCTTCCTGACCAGCCCGAGTCATTTTCTCGTGATCCGCAATGAGCGCAGCGTGACGGGCGTTGTCGCCACGTTGCTCCGACAGTCGGGTGCAACCAGCACCGCCAGCTACGGTGGATTGATCGTCGCGCGGCAACACCGGCACGACCTGAACCGGCTTGAAGACCTGCAAGGGCGGGTCGTTGCCAGCCCCGGCGTGCTTTCGCTGGGTGGCTACCAGAGCCAGCTTCTGGAACTGATGGAGGCCGGAATCGATCTGCGGGACGACAGTCGCGTCAAGCTGCTGGGCAGCCACGATCGTGTGGTGCACGCGGTGCTGGCCGGCGATGTCGATGCAGGCTTCATTCGAACGGGCGTATTGGAACAGATGATGGCCGAAAGTCCGCGCCAGGTGCGGCAGCTCAAAATCATCCATCCCCAGAAGCTGACCGGGTTTCCCTTCGCACTGTCCACCCGGTTATACCCTGAGTGGCCTCTGGTCGCCTTGCCCCACGTTGAGCCGGCTGTTGTTCGACGGCTGGCGGCTGCGCTGTTCACGCTGGACAGCGACCATCCCGCCGCCCGTTCCGCGGGCATTGGCGGCTTTGCGCCGCCAGCGGACTACCGGTCTGTAGAGCTGCTGGCACGTCGGTTGGAGGTGGCGCCCTATGACCGCCTGCCCACGCTGACCTGGCTCGACAGTGCCTATCAATACCGCTTCTGGGTGCTGGCCGTGGCCCTGCTTCTGACATGCCTGTTGATGGCTTCCATTTGGCTCGGGCGCAACAGGCGCCAGTTAAGCGCTGAACGTCGGCGGCTGCGGCAGCTGATTCTGGACTGGCCGCAGCCGATGCTGCTGATCCGTGAAGGCAGCGTGCTGGACAGTAATGAGGCTGCGGTGGCGTTACTGCGTTTCAGGACCCGGGAGGCGTTCCTACGACAGTCTCTTGTCTCCTGCATGCCACCGCTACAGCCTGACGGCCGAAGTTCGGCTGACGCCTTTGGCGAGAGCATGGCGCGAGTCAGGGCGGGCGCCGTAGAGGCCAAACCATGGCTGTTCCGGTGTGCCGATGGCTCCGATCTCTGGGTGGACATGAGCCTTGCCCCTGTCCACCAGGAAACCCGGCGCGACAACGTGATTCTCTGTGCCCTGCACGACATCACGATGCGCCGGCAGGCGCAGCAGCGAGAGAGACTGGCTGCAGGCGTGTTCGACCATGCCCGGGAAGGCATTTTTATCGCGGATGAGCACGGCATGATCCTGGATGTGAACGCAGCTTTCGTGTCGATAACCGGGCTCAAGGCGACTCAGGTCAAAGGGCGTCTGCCGCCGTTGCCTCTGGAGGAAGACCCGGGAATATTGCTGTCGGCCCGGGAGCGCGGCGATTGGTCCGGCGAATTTGAATGGAAACGGTCGGATGGCAAACCGCTGATCCTGACCCTGAACGTCAGCAGCGTATGCGGTGAGTATGGGGAGGCGGCTCACTTTGTCGGGATTTTCAGCGACATCACGGCCCGGAAGGATCAGGAGAACCGTCTTCGCACCCTGGCTTATTACGATGCCCTGACCCGATTGCCGAACCGGTCGCTGTTTATCGACCGTCTGCAGCAGACCATGGCCCAGGCGAGGCGCCAGGGCGATCATCTGGCAATGATGGTGATCGACATTGACCGGTTTGCAGTGGTGAACGAGCTATACGGCCACCGCTGCGGCGATGCCCTGCTGGTGGAGATTGCCGGGCGGGTGCGCCTGGCACTGAGGGAGGAGGATACCCTGGCGCGCCTCGGCGGCGATGAATTCGCCGCGATCATTGTCAATGTGCACGATCGCAGCAGTCTCGACAGCCTGCTAAAACGTGTACTGGCCGACATCGCCGAGCCGGTCTGGGTGGCAGATCATATGCTTGAGGTGTCCGGAAGCATTGGTGTGGTTCTCTATCCCCAACAGGATGAGCAGACAGCGGACCAGCTTCAGCGCCAGGCGGAACAGGCCATGCTTCAGGCCAAACAGGCAGGGCGAAATGGCTACTGCCTGTTCGAGGCCAGTGGCATTCAGGCCTGAAAGAAGGTCCGCAGGCTGTTCTGGTATGTGTGCTCCAGCACGTCCTGCAGTGGCAATTCCTTCACTTCGGCAATTTTTTCCGCCACAAAGGGAATGTAGAACGGGGCATTCTCACGCCCACGATAGGGCACCGGTGTAAGGAAAGGCGAATCGGTTTCCAGCAGGATCTGCTCAATGGGGGTCATACGCACAATGTCCCGGACATTTTCCGCCTTGTTGAAGGTGGTGATGCCGTTAAAACCCAGGCACCAGCCCTGATCCAGGGCATAACGCGCCAGGCCGGGGCCCGATGTGAAGCTGTGAATGACGCCCCGGCGCTTCAGGGTGTCTTCGAATTCACCCAGGATGGCAATGGTATCCTCGTCAGCCTCGCGGCTGTGAATCACCACCGGCCGGTCAGTATCGCAGGCAATCTGCAGCTGACGCCGGAAAACATCGCGCTGGATGTCCCGGTCGGCGTTGTCGTAGAAGTAGTCGAGCCCGATCTCTCCCACCGCCACAATCTTGTCGTCGCCCGCGTGGGCGCGGATCTCCGCTTCCACTGTGTCAGAGTAGCTTTCGGCATCGTGGGGGTGAATGCCCTGGGTACCATAGAGCCAGGGCGCCACCTGGCTGAGCTCACGCACCGTTGCCAGGTTGTCCGGTGAAACGGCAATGGTGATCACTTTCTCGATGTTGACCCGCTGCGCCTCTGCCAGGGTGTCCGCCAGGGGACGGTCCTTGAGGTAATCAAGATGGCAATGGGTTTCGATAATCGGGTGATCGAATACGGGAATCTCGCGACGTTTTTTACTCATTGCGGGGTAATACACTCCGTCCTATTACAACAGTAAACCGAACTCAGGCTGCTATTCTTCACTTTTAATGGTTCAGTCTACCAGCTTGTTCGATGGTTGACCTTTATTGCCGCGATAGGGAGTTTCCGGAATGCACATCGTTGTTGTCGGCGCCGGGGTGGTCGGCATTACCACCGCCTACGAACTCAGCCGCAGGGGGCACCGGGTGACGGTGCTCGAGCGCCATGGCATGGCGGGCTGTGAAACCAGTCGAGGCAACGCCGCGCAGCGCTCCTACGGCGTGGTTTATCCATGGGCGGACCCGGCTATGGTGTTCAAGGCGTTGCCCTGGCTGTTAAGGGCAGACGGACCCCTGAAAATGCGGCTGCCGCCATCGCCGGAGACGCTCAGGTTTCTGTTGGCGACTCTGCGCCATGCCTGGTCACCCGGACTTTTCGGATTCAACCGCCGTGCCATGCTGCGGCTCGGCATGCACAGCCGCGAACGCTTCCTGGCCCTGGAGGAGGAACTGAACCTGGCCTTCGATGGCGCCCACCGGGGTCTGCTGCACCTGGCCAGCACACCCCAGGCGCTTGAGGGTTACCAGGCGACCCATGAGCTCCTGTCGGAACTGGGCATCGCGTCCCGGCTACTGACGCCCGCTCAGGTGCGCGAGGTTGAGCCCGGCATGGAGGGCAATGGTCCACTGTGCGGGGCCCTGAGCTACGAGACCGATGGTACCGGTGATTGTCACCTGTTCAGCCGGGCAATGGCGGATGCCTGCGAAGCCCGGGGCGTGACCGTGCGCTATAACGTGACGGCGAACAAGCTGATCGCTGACGAACGTAGGGTCAGTGCTGTAACCCTGCGTACCGAAAGCGGAACGATTGAAGCCGTTGAGGCTGACGCTTTTGTGGTCAGCGCGGGTTGCTGGTCCGACCAGCTTGTCCGTCCCCTGGGGCTGGCGTTGCCGATCTATCCGGTCAAAGGATACAGCATCACTGCCCCGCTCAGGGACCCGGCCCGGGCTCCCACCTCCACCATTCACGATGACAATTTCAAAGTGGTGTCGACCCGCCTGGGCTCCCGGTTACGCGCCACCGGCTTCGTGGAACTGGCAGGCTTTAATCGGGACATTCCCGAAGCCAGGCTGGCGACGATCCGCAAGTCGGTGGAATCAAGATTCCCCGGCTGCGCTGACCTGGACGTGGCCGAGAGCTGGACCGGTTTCCGGCCCATGACGCCGGACGGCCCGGCGATTATCGGCCGTGGCCCCCGGCAGAACCTGTACCTGAACACCGGGCACGGCACCTTCGGCTGGACACTGTCGGCCGGCAGCGCCAACATAATTGCCCAGGTCATTGACGGCGAGCCGCCCGCGGTCTGTCTGGATGCATTCCGTCCGGGCAGGTTCAGCGGTCATTAGGCCATTCTTTCAGAGTTTGCAGGTGATTTGCATGACACAAGCCCCCGGTGCGCCCACAGGCCAAGGGTTCCAGGATGCCTTTGACCATTGGAAGCGGCTGAACCGGTGGTTGTCCGGGCACCAGTTGTTGTGGCGGCCGGTCCCGTTTTCGAACCCGCAGCCGGACTGGGTCGCGCTGCATCCCGAACTGGCGTCGGCGATTGCGACCTTCAGTGACCGTGACTGCGCCGAGTTCGGACACGCGCCTGAGTTGCTGGCAGATGACCTCGCCAGCGTCATGCCCTCGCTGGCGGAACGGGCGTCGCTGGTGAATCTCCCCGGGTTGGCGGGCGATCCGGACGCGGTAGCGGCCAGCACGTTGAAGGAAGTCCACGCCACCGACATGCCCGGACGCAAGCGCCTGCAAGCCGGCGCATTCACCGCCGCACTGCAGCCCCTGAGTCCGCCCCTGCTGGACTGGTGCTGCGGCAAGGGACATCTGGCGCGCACGCTGGCCGCGAGCTGCCGCGGGCCGGTTCGGGGTCTGGAGTGGGATGAGGCACTGGTCGACGATGGCAACCGTCTGGCCCGCCAGTTCCAGGATGATGTCACCGTTTACCATCAGGACGTGATGGCGCCGGACCTGACGTTGCCGGGTGGGATTCACGGTGTGGCCCTTCACGCCTGTGGTGACTTGCACCGCAGGCTGATCCGCAAGGTGGCAGACAACGGAGGTGCCCGGGTCAGTTTCTCCCCCTGTTGTTACCATCTGACCGCCGAACATTGTCATCGCCCGTTGTCCCGGCGTGTCGCTGATTCACCGGATGCGTTGTTGCTCTCCCGGGGCGAGATGCGCATGGCGGTGCAGGAGACGGTGACGGCGCCTGCGCGGGTACGCACCGCGAGCGCACGGGTGCGCGCCTGGCGCCTGGGCTTCGATGGCCTCCAGCGGGCGCTTAGAGATATCGACGAGTATCTGTCCGTGCCATCGCACCCGACCCACCTGGGGAGCGGCACCTTTGAGATGTTTTGCCGTTGGGCGGCCACGGAGAAAGGGCTGGTCCTGCCTTCCAGCACGGATTTCAGCTTCTGGGAAGCCTTTGGCGAGCAGCGTCTGGGTCAGGTTCGCCGCCACGAGCTGGTGCGCCACCTGTTTCGTCGACCGCTGGAGCTGTGGATGGTGCTGGATTACGTGCTGTTCCTGGAGGAGCGCGGGTATCGCGTGCGCCTGGGGCACTTCTGTGAACGGTCGCTGACACCCCGCAACCTGCTGGTGGACGCGGTCAGGGTTTGCGGTAGTCCACCCGCTCCACACACCCATCCTTGAAGTACACGTAGGTCAGTTCGTAGAGTGCACCGTAGTATTTGGTCTGGTACACCCAGGTCTCCTGGGGCGTGGGGTAGGTTTCCGGTGGCCGCCCGAAGGCCCTCAATACGTGGTCTTTGGTCATCCCCCGGACCACCTGGTTGCGGGTCAGGTAGGTACGCAGGTCCGTTGAGTTGATAAAGCGGCAGGTGTCTTCTTCCGGCTGTCGGGAGTCCGGAGGAGGCTGGGTTGCCTCGGTGTATTCGGGTTCCTCCGGCAGGTTATCGGCGAAGCTGCCTCCGATCCGGTTGTCACGGATGGGCACGGTCTCGGCGTTGTCGCCGCACGGCTGGTCAGAAAAGCGGGTTCCGGCGCTGTCGGTGCAACGGTAAACCTGAGCCTGGACGGCTGGCGCGAGTGCTATTAATACAAGCAACAGTGACATCAGGCGAATCATCGGGCTCTCCCGGTACAGACAAAAAAGGCGCCCGAAGGCGCCTTGTCATGAAGGATAGCGTACCGAGTGAATCAGCGGCTAACCTGGATGCGGGCTTCAACCCGACGGTTCTGGGCACGTCCGGCCGCCGTATCGTTGGTGGCAATCGGCTCCGCTTCGCCATAACCCCTGGCACGAACGCGGTCTTCGTCGACACCCAGGGCGCCGGTCAGGCGGTCAGCCACAGATTCAGCGCGACGCTGCGACAGGAACCGGTTGTATTCCGCTTCACCGATGCTGTCGGAATGGCCGGCAATTTCCACGGAGGTCTCCGGATACTCAGCCATGAAATCAGCCACTTTGCGGATTTCCAGATCGAAGGCCGAGTCAATCACTGAGCTGTTGGTGGGGAACTGGACCCGCAATTTAATGGTTTCTACCGTTTCTGTAATCCCTTCGCAGCCTGTCTCGTCCACTTCCGCACCGGCAGTGGTGTTCGGGCACTGGTCTTTGCTGTTGACCACGCCGTCATTGTCACTGTCCAGTTCACAGCCGCGGTTGTTGACGCTGGCGCCCGCCGGGGTGTTGGGGCAGTTGTCGCGGCTGTCGGCCACACCGTCATTGTCGCTGTCACGCTCGCAGCCTGTGCTGTCGACCGTAGCACCGGCCGGGGTTCCCGGGCATTGGTCACGGCTGTCTGCCACGCCATCACCATCGGCGTCCGCCGGCTTCGGTGGCTCGGGATCGGACACGGTGCGGCTGAAGGCAAAGCTCACGCCCAGAGACGCCATGGTGTCAAAGGTGCTCTCGTCAATGCCGTGGAACTCGCGCAGGTCACCGCGAATGGAAACACGGTCCGAGACGTTGTAACGCACGCCAGCACCCACGTTGACGCGGGTCTCTTCATGGTCGGAGCCTGCTGTCTGTACGGCCAGCACATCGTCACCGAAGTCTGCGTGACCGGCGCCGAGAGAAACGTATGGATTCCACGCTTCGTCCGGACCTGCGAAGTAGTAGGTACCATCGACGCGGAATTCATCGAAATCCGAGGAGCCCGGGCGGTACTTGCGATCGGCATCGGCACGGGAGTAGACGGCCTCAATCGCCCAGTTGGGCAGGAACCGGTATTCGGCACCAATGCCAAAGGTACCGGTCTCGCTGAGATCCCGTTTGTCATCGAACAGTTGATAACCGGCAAACGGATTCAGGTAAATGGTTTCTACGCGATCGGCAACGGCGGGCGTGGCAATCGTGGCAGCCAGGGCGGCTGCGGTAAGCGGACGCATGATGCTCATGCTGAACCTCCTGTTCGGTTTTAGTTGTTGAGCATTTTTACTGTTACTGCAAGTTTACAGGTACGGGAAATTTACGTTAGAGGATTCAAAAAACAAAGATAAAGCAGCGTCTGTCAGATAAGGGATTGTACGCGTAAGTGTCGCCGACAGACGTCGGCCGATCAGGCCAGTGGGGAAAAGTACAGGTGTGCGCTTTTCTTGCTGAAATTCAGGGTTTCACCGGAATCGAAACGCACCTCAAATGCGCTTTCCTCTTCTGTGGTTACCGATCCCGGGCCGAAAATGGCGTGGCTCACCCTTGCACAGGTCCACACAGGACCGCTGCCGGGCGCCGTTTCGGCATCGTCACCTTCCAGGACGACTGCTTCCCGATCGGCATAACGGCGGGACACGGGCGTCAGCGGTTGATGTGCATGGAAAACGGAGTCGTGGTTCGGGTCGCGACGATCCAGCCACGCACCCAGTCCCGCTGACAGCTCGTAGCACAACTCGGCAACGAAGCGGCTGGGGCCCTGGTCGCCTTCCAGGTGACCGGGTGCGGTGCGTGGCCGGGTAATCAGGTGCAGGTGCTGTCGGGTCCGGGTCATGGCCACATAGAGCAGCCGTCGCTCACTCTCAAGGAACGCCCGGGGATTATCCTGCGGTCGAGGCGAGTAGGGCAGGTACTTTTCCTGCAGGCCGGGCAGGATAACCACCGGCCATTCGAGCCCTTTGGTACGGTGAATCGTCGACAGCAGGACTCCATGGCTGGCCCGTTCGCCAGCCTGCTGTTTCAGGGTTTTCAGATGCTCCAGAGCCCCGGCTGCGTTGACGTTCAGGCTGCCGAGGTACGCTCGGAATCCATTCACGGTATCAATGCGTTCGTCCGCCGCCTCGTGGGTCAGGGCCAGGCTGCGGATGCCCTCGTAGAGATCGGTGTGTTCGGCGTAGACCGCGATGGCGTTGTGGACCGGTCCGGTGAAGCCTTCCAGCCTGGACAACACCTCCCCCAGCTTGCGCAGCTTGCGGGCCGCCATGGGAGCCAGCGCGTCGAAGTCCATGGCCAGCAGTCGTTGGTGCCAGTCGTGGTCGAAACCCGCCAGGAAACCGGCCAGCTGTTCCAGCTGGGGTTCTTTCAGTCCCACATGTGGGAAACGGAGCAACTGTCGGGCGATGCCGAGACGGTCTTCGGGCGGAAGGTTGGCGAGCTTTCCACTCATCACCGTCAACAGGGCGCTGACCGCCTGTATCTCGCGACTGAACAGGGCGCCCTTGCCAGCGTCGATCCGGTAGGGAATCTGCTGCGCCAGCAGTTTCAGTTCAATGGGAACGCTCTGGCTCCAGACCCGGAACAGAATGGCGGTCTCCGCAAGCCGCTCAGGCGTGTGCTGTCGTAGCAATTCCACCACGGTGTCGCCATCGTTCTCGCATTCGTGCAGGGTGATGCCGGTATCGGGCGTGGTCGGATGAGCGTGGCACAGCACATCCTTACGCCCGGTGTTATGGGTGATCAGGTGGTTCGCCAGCAAGGCGACCCGGTGCCCGTAGCGAAAGCTGTAGCTCAGGGTCTGCTCCAGCGGAGATTCGAACTCGTCACTGAAGCGTTTGAGGATGAATTCGGGCCTGGCCCCACGGAATTCATAGATGGTCTGGTCCGGATCGCCCACCACGGTGACCCGGGCACGGTCTCCGGCGACGTAGCGTAACAGCAGGTGCTGGATTTCGTTGGTATCCTGGTATTCATCCACCAGGATCAGGTCCATCTTGTTACCCACCAGCCGTTGAAGTGGCTGGTGCTGGTGAATCGCCATGACCGGCTCATACAGCATGTCGGCGTAACTGATCCGACCCTGGCCCTTGCGCCATTGTTCAAAGCTGTGGAAAAGGTCGATCAGGTAGCGATGCCGGTCGGCGTATCCGAGTTCTTCGAACACGATCTCCGCCGGCGAGAGCGTTGTTTTGACCCGGTCAATAAAGCCGGTGGCGGTCTCCACGAAATCCTTCTTGTTGCGTCGGATTTCATCGGCCAGGTCTTCCGGTGCCAGTCGTCGGGTCAGCAGCCAGGCCTGGTAGCTGATTTCCTGTTCGGTCAGGATGTTGTCGGAAAAGCCTGGGAGATAGCCCTCCCGCACAAAGCGCTTGTACAGGCGCAGGCCCATGGCGTGGTAGGTGCGGATCTCCGGCGTTGCCAATCCCAGGCGCCGGGTCACTTCCCGGAGCTTACGCTCGAAATCCACCCGCGCGCTGCGGTTGAACATCAGCACCAGCATGCGGTCCGGGTCATGGCCCTGTTGCAGCAGGTAACGGATACGCCAGGCCAGGGTGGACGTTTTGCCACTGCCGGCCACGGCGGTAATCACCGAATGCTCGTAGCCGGCGGTGATGATGGCCTTCTGCTCGTCGGTGAGGTAATCCGGCAAATCGGTCATGCTGGCGGTTTGGGGTTGGGTCGGCATGGGCGCTATTGTACCGGGCGGCTGGTAGTGCGGATACCGGTCCCTCATAATTGGTTTCAACTTATTGCCCGCAAACTGAAAGGTCTGATTTATGGAAATCTCAGAGTCGCTGAACGTACTTGGCGAAACGCTCGAAAGCTGCGGTAACGATCCGGTCACCGGATTTTACCGGGACGGTTGCTGCAATACAGGTCCGGATGACCTTGGTTCCCACACCGTCTGCGCTGTGGTGACGGAGGACTTCCTGGCGTTTTCCCAGGCACGGGGCAACGATCTCAGCACCCCAAGGCCGGAATTCGGCTTTCCCGGACTGAAAGCGGGCGACAGCTGGTGCCTGTGTGCCGCGCGCTGGCAGGAGGCGTTCGAAGCCGATTGCGCACCCCGCGTGCGCCTGCGCGCCACGCACAGGGCCGCGCTGGAGAACTGCGACCTCGACGACCTCAAGACCCATGGCACCGACCTCAGCTGATGCAGGACGCGGGTGGGCAGGCGACCGACATTGCTGACTGGCAGACCCTGCAGGGCCGCCTTCGGGCCCGGGGTGAACGTCGGCCGGTGTTGCTGGAAGGTCCGCGTACCGACGCCCTGATATGGCTTCGCCAACGGTTGCCGATGCTGCTGGCGGACAGAGGAACGGCGCAGGGAGTCTGGACCGGCCCGCCCGCTGATTCACCGCATGAGCGGCTGAACCCCGTGTCGCCCCCAAAGGCCCGGCAGTGGCTGGGGCGGGAGCTGGACGCGGTGGTCTGGGATGGCTGGAATGGCAATCCGCCCGATAGCCTGGCGGTACTCGCGGGGACGCTCCGCGCCGGTGGACTGTTGTTCTGGCTGATGCCGCCGCTGGCGCAGTGGCGGCATTTCGAGGATCCGGATTATGCCCGAACCGGGCTCAAGGATGCGCCAGAGCATCCGTTTGCCGCGCAGATGGCCAGCGAGCTTGAACGGAACCCGTCCGTCATTCGGGTGGATCTGACGCGGCCCGGCCGCGTGCGGCTGCCACTGCCCGACCTGCCTCAGGAATCCTTCAAGGTGATCCAGACACCAGACCAGCAGCGGGCAATCGAAGCGATCGTTCGCACGGGGCGGGGGCGCCGGCGCCGACCCCTGGTGATCACCGCAGACCGGGGCCGGGGCAAATCGGCCGCGCTGGGTATGGCGGCTGTTGCCCTGCTGCAGCAGGGCCGACAGCATGTGGTGGTGACTGCGCCCAGCGCCAAGGCTGTCGAGACCCTGTTTCGACATGCCCGGCTGGCGGCCGGTGAGGCCCTGGCTGAAAACACCTCCGAAGACGAATTGTGGCTATCAGGCGGCGGCCGGTTGAGTTACCTCACACCGGAACAGTTACTGGAACAGGCGCCGGAGGCTGAGCTGGTGCTGGTCGATGAGGCTGCCGCGCTGCCAGCGGAACGCCTGGCGCGGATACTCACCGGCTGGCCCCGGGTGGTCTTTGCGTCCACGGTCCATGGGTATGAAGGTTCCGGCCGTGGCTTTGCCATCCGGTTTCGCCAGGTGCTGGATGCCCGCACACCCCAGTGGCATGGCATCACCCTTGCCATGCCCATCCGCTGGTCGGAGTCAGACCCACTGGAGCCGCTGGTGTCCCGTCTGTTCATGCTGAGTGCCGACGCCCCGGACCCGGCGCCGAACGACGGGGCTGTGGAGTTGGAGCCCTGGGCGCCGTCCCGTGCCGCGGAGGCGGAACTGGAAGAGGCGTTTGGCCTGTTGGTAAACGCCCACTACCGCACCACGCCGGCGGACCTGCGGCAGTGGCTGGACGATCCCCGCGCGGTGAGTTGGCGATTGACCGTGGGCGGGCAGTTGGCGGGTGTCCTCTGGGCAGTGCGTGAGGGTGGCCTGAACGACGATCTTGCGGGCGCGGTGATGCGTGGCCAGCGGCGGGTGCGCGGCCACCTGCTGGCGCAGTCACTGGCCAATCACAGTGGGTTTGCAGACGCGGCTGCCTGCACCTGGTTGCGGGTGGTTCGGGTGGCGGTGAGTGAGCGGTGTCGCGGCCACGGCTTTGGCAAGCAGCTGGTTCAGGCCGCCTGCGAGTATGCCGCCCATCAGTCGCTTGATGGTGTGGGCACCAGCTTCGGCGGCACAGCAGCGCTGCTGGGCTTCTGGCAGCGTGCCGGACTGACGTTGGCGAGACCGGGCATGACCCGCGAAGCCAGCACCGGCGAATACCCCGTGCAGATGCTCAAGGGTACCTCGCTCCGCGGCCTTGAACTGCTCCGCGATATCCGCCAGCGTCTGCGGGAGCACTGGCTGACACTGGTTCCGCTGTATTGGCAGGAGGTCGATCCGACGCTGATGTGGCAGTTGACTGCTGAGCTGGCCGGCGCCGGCGCCCCGGATGAACTGGATATTCGTGACCTCGACAGCTTTGTAAATGGGCATCGTGGCTTTGACCTGATGGTGCCGGTACTTCGCAAGGTGAGTCTCTGGCCGGCGGCGCTGACCGTGCTTGGCGCAAGTGACGACCGCAACCTGTGGGTGCGTCGGGTGCTTCAGGGCTGGTCCTGGGGCGAACTCCGGAGGATTGGCCTGTGTGACGGGCAGGCGGATGGTGAGCGACGGTTGCGGCGGATGGCCGGCGCCATTCCTGGCGTGTCCGGTAACTTGTGACCCGCTCGATTTAATTCCTGCGCCAACCTGATCAGAATACGGTCAAAAAACACCAACAGAGACCTCAACATGGCCAACGGAACCGGCATCACCCGTGTTATCGCGGTTATTTCACTTGTATTTTCGCTTCAGATCACGGGCTGTGCCTCGGGGCCAGAGCAGACCACCAATCTGGACGCACGCACGGCCAGTGCGCAGAACACGCCGATGGTGGCGGCGATCCGTGAGGGCGACCTTGAACAGGTCAAAGCGCTGGCGAGCAATGGCGCGTCGCTCAATACCCTCACTGAGGATGGCACACCGTTGACTGTCGCGGTAGCCAATCAGCAGGACCGTATTGCCTGGTATCTGCTGGCCGAAGGCGCGGACCCGGACCTGACCGGGGCAGATGGGGAAACGGCGCTGATGCTGGCGGCGCAGAATGGCAGCCGTCGCCTGGTCCAGTTGCTGCTTTCCGCCGGAGCCAAAGTGAATGCCAGCGATGCTGACGGCTCGACGCCGGTCATTCGAGCGGCCCGAAACGGCCATGTGTCCGTGGTGAAGGTGCTGCTGGCGGCGGGCGCCAATGTGAACGTCAGTCAGGACGGCCATTCCCTGCTGATGCACATCGTGGACAGTGGCGACATGCTCACCGCTGAAATGTTACTGGCGGCCGGGGCTGACGTTAACTACCGCTCAGATCGCGGCGTTAGCGCACTGGATGTGGCTCGTCGGAACGGCAACCGGGACCTGGAGATGCTGCTGATCCAGGCCGGTGCCGAGCTTTAGTCCGCAGGCGCTGAAAGCTCAGTCGAGCTGCATGGGGTCGTTGCTGTCGTCCCATTCCGGCTGAAAGTGCGCCTCGATCACGTCTTCTGGCACATCCGCCAGGCGGGAGAAGGACCAGTTCGGGCTCTGGTCACGGTCAACCAGCCGCGCACGAATACCTTCTTTGAGGTCCGGCCGCCGGGTGCACTCGGCGGCCATGGCCAGCTCCATGCGGAACACGTCTTTGAGCGACATCTGCTGCGCCCGCCTGAGCTGTGTCCACACCAGCCACAGGGACACCGGGCAGCCGGATGCGAGGTTTTTCACCGCCGCCTGCCACCAGTCGGTCTCGATGTTGGCGGCCACCAGGCGCTCAACAATGGCCGGCAGATCATCGCCGGCACCCAGTCTGGCGATCTGCTGCTCATGGGCTGCCAGGTTGCTGGCCGCCAGGGCCCGGTAATCAATGGCATTGAGCTGATTCAGCAGGCGGAACAGGCGGTTGTCATTCGCCGCCGCGCTGTCGCTCCAGCGCTCGCTCTGCAGACGGTCAATCAACGTGGGTCGGTCTTCCGGGCGAATCGCCATGTCCGCGAGCCCGACCCGGATGGCATCCGAGGCGTTGAGGCGGCAACCGGTCAGCCCCATGAACAGTCCCAGGCGTCCCGGCAGGCGATTCAGGAACCAGCTTGAACCCACATCGGGGAACAGCCCGATGGCGACTTCCGGCATCGCCATGGTGATATCCGGAGTGATCAGCCGGTAACGGCATCCGGTCAACAGCCCCAGCCCGCCTCCCATCACCACTCCGTGGGCAATACCGACGACCGGTTTGGGAAACCGGTGAAGGGTGTAGTCAAGACGGTATTCCCGCGCGAAAAAGTCCGACCCGTCCACACACTCATCGGTCTCGTTCATTGCGTCGTACAACTGACGAATGTCTCCGCCGGCACAGAAAGCCCTGTCGCCCGCTCCCTGGAGAATCACCAGCGCGATCCGGTCATCATCGGCCCAGCGCTCAAGTGTCTGCTGGGCGCTGTCGATCATATCGCCGGAGAGGGCATTGAGCGAGGCGGGTGAGTCCAGGGTAATCAGGCCGATCCGGCCTTCGAGGCATTCGAGTTCTTGGGCCTTTATGGGCATTTCAGGGTCTCCGCGTTGCCTTGACATAGCGCATTTGTGGTCCGAAGGCGCTGTGCTATAAGTTCACGCAGTTTCGTGTCTGGCAGATGGATGCCGGCGCAGACAGTTCAACCGATGAGAGGGTTAAATCAATGAATTTGAAACACTATACCATTGCAGGTCTGTTTGCACTTGGCGTGACGGTGCCCGCCCTTGGGTCCGCTGCCGACGCTGAGGCCGGCAAAGCGAAAGCGGCAGTGTGTGCTGCCTGTCATGGCAAGGACGGTATCGCCGCGATTCCGGGCTATCCGAACCTGGCCGGGCAGAATGAACAGTACCTGGTCTCTGCCTTGAAAGCTTACAAGAACAAGCAGCGTTCGGGGGGGCAGTCCGCCATCATGCAAGGGCAGGCCGCGGCGCTGAGTGACGACGACATCGCCAATCTGGCCGCTTACTATGCCGGATTGCCGGCAGGCGGGCAGTAAGTCCCGCCCGGCGTTGTGTCGCGGGACGTCAGTTCGTCCCGCTGACAATCCGGTAGCTGGGCTTGTAGGCGGACGCGCCCGGTAGCTTCATCCGGTCCTGTGCCACAAACTGTTCCAGCATGGCTTCCAGTGGCGTGATCAGGCTGGGGTCGCCGGCAATCTCGAAAGGTCCCTTTTCCTGTACCTGGCGAATGCCACTTTCCTTGACGTTCCCCGCCACAATGCCGCTGAAGGCCTTGCGCAGGTTGGCGGCGATCATGTGAACCGGCTGGTCCCGATGAAGCTCCAGCGCCCGCATGTTGTCGTGGTTGGGCTCAAACGGGAGCTGGAATACCGGGTCGATTTTCAGCATCCAGTTGAAGTAATACGCGTCCTGCATGGCGCGACGGAAGGTTTCCACGTCCTTCATGCCCTGCTTCATGGTCTGGGCCACGCGCTCCGGGTCATCAATGATGATTTCGTATTTGCTGGCGGCCTCATCGCCCAGGGCGTTGCGGATGAAGCTGTCGATCATCTCGAAGTATTCCGCATTCTCCTGTTGCCCCGTGAACACCACGGGGAAAGGCAGGTCGGCGTTGTCCGGGTGCAGCAGTATGCCGAGCAGGTAGAGGATCTCCTCCGCCGTGCCCACGCCGCCTGGGAAAACAATCACCCCGTGCCCGGTGCGAACAAACGCTTCCAGGCGCTTTTCGATGTCCGGCATGATCACCAGTTCGTTGACGATGGGGTTGGGGGCTTCGGCGCCGATGATGCCCGGCTCGGTCAGGCCGATGTAGCGGCCATTCTTCACCCGCTGCTTGGCATGACCGATGGTGGCGCCTTTCATCGGACCTTTCATGGCCCCGGGGCCGCACCCGGTGCAAATGCTCAGCGCGCGCAGGCCCAGCTGGTGGCCCACTTCCTTGCTGTACTGGTATTCCCGCTGGTTGATCGAATGACCGCCCCAGCACACCACCAGGTCGGGCTGTCGACCGGCCTGAAGCACGCGGGCGTTGCGCAGGATATGAAAAATCAGGTTGGTGATGTCTTCCGGCTCATCGCGCCGGAAACCCGCCGCCGACTGGGGGATGGAGTAGGAATAGATGATGTCCCGCAACACCGAGAACAGGTGCTCGCGGATGGCGCGCAGCATTTCTCCGTCCACGAACGCGTGGGCGGGCGCATTCACCAGCTCCAGTTTCAGGCCGCGGGGCTGTGGCACCAGGCGCACATCGAAGTCGGCGTGCGCCTCCATCAGGGTTTTGCAGTCGTCGGTTTCCACGCCGGTGTTGAGGACCGCCAGGGCGCACTGGCGAAACAGCCGGTAAAGACCACCCTCGCTCTTGTCTTTCAGTCGGTTGACTTCGTGGTTGGAAAGAATCTCAAGGCTGCCCTCCGGTGATACCAGGGCATTGATGGTCGGTGCGGTCATCAACGGTAAAACTCCTGAACGTTATACAGGGGTGAAGTCGGAAGCGGTGCGCCTGGCCGATCGGAATCCTGTTTCGGCAATGCCTGATTTTGAGGCGTCCGCCAAAAACGTTAGACTAAGCGGATTCAATTCAATACGCCACCCGACAAACTTCCGATCTATGAAACTGCTGATTCGTCCCGCGCCCGAAGTGGCCATCAAGAGCAAACCTGTCCGTCGACAGCAAATGCGCCACCTGCGCCAGAACATACGCAAGATCCTGTCGCGGCTGGACGGTGACATCCGGGTGGATGGCAGCTGGGACCGGGTGGACGTGGACGTGCCGGAAGGCCGTGGATTGTCGGGCGTGGTGATCGACGAGCTGCTGCGTATTCCCGGCATCTCCACCATCCAGGAAATCGGTGTCTTCCCGTTTGTCAGTATGAGCGATGTGGCGGACAAAGCCGTCGACGCGTTCGCCGAACGCATTCGCGGAAAAACCTACGCGGTGCGTGTGCGCCGACACGGTGAGCAGCCGTTCCGTTCCATTGACCTGGAGCGGGAAGTGGGTGGCGCGCTGATGCAGGCGTCCAGCCCGGCCGGGGTCAACCTGAAGTCCCCACAGGTGGAAGTGCGCATCGAAGTGCAGGACGACCACTATCACATTGCCCATCGCAAACATCGTGGCCTGGGCGGTTACCCGCTTGGCAGCGTCGAGACGGTGATGACCCTGGTCTCGGGCGGTTACGATTCGTCCGTGGCCGCCTACCTGATGATGCGACGGGGGCTGCGCAGCCATTTCCTGTTTTTCAACCTGGGTGGCACGGCCCATGAGGTGGGGGTGCGTCAGGTGGTGCATTATATCTGGGAGCGATACGGCTCATCCCATGGGGCCAAATTTATCTCTGTGCCCTTCGATGGTGTGGTCAGTGAAATCATGGGCAAGGTCAGCCACCGCCATTGGGGCGTGGTGCTCAAACGCCAGATGCTCAAAGCCGCTTCAGCCATCGCACAACAGAACAACGCCATTGGCCTGGTGACAGGGGATGCCGTGGCCCAGGTCTCGAGCCAGACCCTGACCAACCTCAACGTGGTGGACCGCGCCAGTGAGGAAGTGGTGTTGCGGCCGCTGGTGAGTATGGACAAGGAATCCATCATCCGCATCGCCCGGGAAATCGGCACCGAGTCATACGCGCGGACCATGCCGGAGTACTGTGGCGTGATCTCCCAGAAGCCGGCAACCCGGGCCAGGCTGCACCGCGTGGAGAACGACGAGGCGCAGATGGATGACACCGTGCTGCAGCAGGCCATCGACAACCGCGAAGACACCCCGGTCGCGAAGTTGCTGGAGACCACGACTACGCCAGAGGACGTGGAACTGGTGCACACGCCCGAGGTGGACGACGTCATCATCGATGTCCGCCATCCTGCCGAGGGCGAACAGTCACCGCTGACCATGACCAACAATCGGGTGATGCAGATTCCTTTCTATGAGCTGAACCAGCACATGGACTCACTGCCCCAGGACACCCAATACCTGCTGTACTGCGACCGCGGCACCATGAGCCGACTGCATGCCGGCCACCTGAAGGCCGGGGGCTATGCCAACATCAAGGTTTACGCCCCGGCCGGTTGAGGTCACCTTATCCCTGCATACCCTTGAAAAACTGCTGCACGTTGGTGCTCAGGGTGTCCAGGTCGTAACCGCCTTCCTGAACCACCAGGGTGGGAAGGCCAGTCTGCCGAATGTGGGCGCCCAGCCGCGAGAAGCCGGCTGAGGACACCGATACCTTGGCTTGCGGGTCATCCTTGTAGATATCGAACCCCAGGGTGAGGATCAGCGCATCCGGCTGGAACAGGCGGATGGCCGCCAACGCTTCGTCCAGCTTGTGAAAGAAGTCTTCTTCCGAGGAGCCGTGGGGCATCGGCAGGTTGATGTTGTAGCCGTATCCCTCGCCTTCGCCGCGCTCGTCCTCGAAGCCACTCACCACCGGATAAAAATTGGTGGAGTCGCCGTGAATCGAGATGTACAGCACGTCACTGCGGTCGTAGAAAATCTCCTGGATGCCCTGGCCGTGGTGCATATCGGTATCCAGAATCACGATCCGGGGAAACCGGGATTTCATATGCTCGGCGGCAATCGCCGCGTTGTTGAGATAGCAGAAGCCACCCGCGGCGTCCTTGCGGGCGTGATGGCCCGGTGGGCGGCAGACCGCGTAGGAGGTCCGCTCACCGGCAATGAGCGCATCGGCGGCGCCAAGAGCCGTCTGGGCGGACCAGTAGGCCGCACTCCAGGTGTTGGCGCCAATGGGGCAGCTGCCGTCGGCCAGGTAGCAGGCGGCTTCCGCCAGGATGCCCTTCATGGCGTTGGGTGAGCGCACGAAGATGTTCGACATCACCTCCTCGCCCCAGTCTTCCGGAATCTCCATCCAGCGCCGATGGGCGGATTCCAGGAACCGCAGGTAGCCCAGATCGTGCACGCTGGAAATCGGGCCGGCACCCTGGTCGGCAGGCTGCAGTACCGGAATGCCCATGGCTTTAAGACCATCGAGCATCTGCCCGGTGCGGTCAGGCACTTCCTGGGGCTGGCGCATCTGGCCCCGGGTGAAGTAGGTCTTTGGGATGTGCTGGTCCTGAGCAGGGTGGAAAAACGCTTTCATCTACCGGCCTCCTGAAAATGTCATTGTTCGAGTATAGGCAGTTAAACCGGGTGGTCAAAACCCCATGGTCTGACTTTACAGCCCGTGTTTCTGCATCCACTATGGAAGGCAACCCTGTGAGATGCAAACAGCCTGTGACGGCTGCTCATCACCGTCCAACACTGAACAGTTCATCACTGAAAGGAGCCGAGATGATCGAATCACCCCTGCTGGAAAAGCTGACCGGCTACATCGGCGGTCGCTGGTCCGATTCTTCCGAAGGCAACACCTTTGATGTTTACAATCCCGCCACTGGCGAGGTCATTGCGCAGGTTCCCTCCATGCCCGAGGCTGATGTTGTGGCTGCGGTGGAGGCGGGCAAGTCGGCACTCCGGCTAACCAGCCCGTACACACTCGAGACCCGCCGCAAGTGGCTGGAAGGTATCCGCGACGCGTTGAAAGACAACAAGGAAGAAGTGGGTCGTATCCTGTGCATGGAGCACGGCAAGCCGCTGAAGGAAGCCCAGGGCGAAGTGGACTACGCCGCCGGCTTTTTTGACTACTGCTCCAAGCACATCCAGGCGCTGGATGCCCACACGCTGACCGAAAAGCCCAAGGACTGCACCTGGACGGTTCACTACCGGCCCATCGGTGTGGCGGGGCTGATCACGCCGTGGAACTTCCCCATTGGCATGATAGCGAAAAAACTCTCCGCCGCGCTGGCGGCCGGCTGCCCATCGGTGATCAAGCCCGCGAGTGAAACGCCACTGACCATGATTGCGCTGTTCAGCCTGATGGACAAGTACGTGGACATGCCCGACGGTATGGTCAACCTGGTCATGGGCAAGGCCAGCGTGATTGGCAAGGTACTTTGCGAAAGCCCGGATGTGCCGATGCTGAGCTTCACCGGCTCCACCGAAGTGGGCCGCAAGCTGTTGGTTGATACTGCCGAGCAGGTGAAGAAGCTGTCCCTGGAGCTGGGCGGTAATGCTCCGTTCATCGTGTTCGATGATGCCGACCTGGATTCCGCCGCCGACAACCTGATCGCGAACAAATTCCGTGGCGGCGGCCAGACCTGCGTCTGTGCCAACCGGATTTTCGTGCACGAAAAGGTGGCCGAAGCCTTCGGCGAAAAACTGGCGGCCCGGGTCAACAAGATGACCGTGGGCAATGGCCTGACCGAAGACGTGGACCTTGGCCCGCTGATCAACCAGGCGGGCTTCGATAAGGTTAAACGCCACCTCGAGGATGCCCTGGCCAACGGTGCCTCGCTGGTTGCCGGCAAGAAGCCGGAAGATCTCGGAACCGGCCACCTGTTCTTCCCGCCGACGGTGATCACCGACGTGAACCGGGACATGTGCTGCTACCGGGAAGAAACCTTTGGTCCGCTGGTGCCCATGGCGCTGTTCCGCACGGAAGAGGAAGTGATCGACGCTGGTAACGACACCGAGTTTGGCCTGGCCTCCTATGTGTTTACCAACGACGCCGACCGCGCCCAGCGGGTGGCTGCTGGCCTGCGGTTTGGTCACTGTGGCTGGAACACCGGCACCGGCCCGACCCCGGAAGCGCCGTTTGGTGGCATGAAAGCGTCCGGCATCGGCCGCGAAGGGGGGCTGGAAGGTTTGTTTGAGTTCGTGGAAGCCCAGACAGTGCCGCGAGGCTTTTAATAGAAAAACGGTCTCCGAAACTTGATAAGCGCGAGGGAGACCCCCTTTCCGGGACTATGTGTGGCCATGGATGGCCACACCTAAGCGCACATGGATGTGCTCGTAGCGTGTCCCGGAAAGGGGGTCTCCCTCGTGCGACCCCCCAAGGAAAAAGGGCTACCTCAGCCCCCGCCGACAAACCCTTTCTTCTCCTGTTATACTTCGACACCTGTTCATTTAACCAGTAGCGATTGAACCCCTATGGATGTCTCCCACATTATCGACGCCCTTAACGACGCCCAACGCGAGGCCGTGACTGCGCAGAACGACCACTTGCTGGTGCTGGCCGGTGCCGGCAGTGGCAAGACGCGGGTGCTGGTGCACCGGATTGCGTGGCTGATGCAGGTGGATCGGGTGCCGCCCACGGGAATCCTTGCGGTGACCTTTACCAACAAGGCCGCCCGGGAGATGCGCTACCGGATTGAACAGATGATGGACATTCCCGCTCGTGGCCTCTGGTTTGGCACGTTCCACGGTATCGCCCATCGGTTGCTGCGGTCGCACTGGCAGGATGCTGGCCTGCCGGAAAATTTCCAGGTGCTGGACAGTGACGACCAACTGCGCCTGATCAAACGGGTGATGCGGGAGTTGCAGATTGATGAGAGCCGTTGGCCGCCCAAGCAGGCGCAATGGTTTATCAACAGCCAGAAGGACGAAGGGCTGCGCGCCGATCATATCCAGGAAAACCCCGGCGACCACTTTACCTCCACCATGCTGACGGTGTATCGCCAGTACGAGAAGCTCTGCCAGCAGAGTGGGCTGGTCGACTTTGGTGAGCTGTTGCTGCGGTCCCACGAGCTGTGGTTGCACCGGCCGGAACTGCTGGCCCATTACCAGAGCCGTTTCCAGCACATTCTGGTGGACGAGTTCCAGGACACCAACACCATTCAATACGCCTGGTTGCAGGTGCTGGCCAGCAACCGTGTGCCACTGACGTTGGTGGGCGACGATGACCAGTCCATCTATGGCTGGCGCGGGGCCAAGATCGAGAATATCCAGCAGTACCAGCGGGATTTTCCCAATTCACGACTGGTGAGACTGGAACAGAACTACCGCTCCACGCAACTGATCCTGAAAGCGGCGAACTCGGTGATTGCCAATAACCAGGGCCGCCTGGGCAAGGAGCTGTGGACCGAAGGGCCGGACGGCGAACCGATCAACCTTTACGCGGCGTTCAATGAGCAGGACGAGGCGAACTACATCGCTGACACCATTTCCTCCTGGGTGCAGGACGGCAACCTGCGCAGTGAATCGGCGATTCTCTACCGCTCCAACGCCCAGTCCCGGGTGCTGGAAGAGTCCCTGATGCGTCAGGGCATTCCCTACCGCGTGTACGGCGGCCTGCGATTCTACGATCGCCAGGAAATCCGGAACGCCCTGGCATACCTGCGGCTGGTGCACTACCGCCGTGATGATGCGGCTTTCGAGCGGGTGGTGAATGTGCCGGCCCGGGGCATTGGCGCGAAAAGCCTGGCGGAGTTGCGGGAAGTGGCCACCGGGCAGGGCATTTCCCTGTGGGAAGCGGCGGAACGTTTGCTGGAAGCGGGGCTGATGAAAGGCCGGGCGAAAACCGGTCTGCAGTCCTTTATGAGCATCATCGACGATCTCACGGGCATGGCAGATGACGCCTCCCTGCATGGGCTGATGAAGCACACCATTGAAGCCAGCGGGCTGAAGGACTACCACGCCAGCGAAAAAGGCGAGAAGGGGCAGGCCCGGGTGGAAAACCTGGAGGAACTGGTGAACGCCCTGTCGGATTTCGGGGTGGAAGAAGGGGTGGACCCGCTCGCGGAGTTCATCGCCCAGGCGGCGCTGGACGCGGGCGAATCCCAGGCAGAATCCCATGAGGACAGCGTGCAGTTGATGACGCTGCATTCCGCCAAGGGGCTGGAATTTCCCCTGGTGTTCCTGGCGGGGGTAGAGGAAGGGCTGTTCCCTCACAGCATGTCCCTGGAAGAGCCCGGGCGGATGGAGGAAGAGCGCAGGCTCGCTTACGTCGGCATTACCCGAGCCATGAAAAAGCTGGTGCTCACTTACGCCGAATCCCGTCGCCTGTACGGTCAGGAAAAGTTCAACGCACTGTCACGGTTTGTGCGGGAAATCCCCGGCGACTGCATACAGGAGGTGCGGCTGCGCAATACCGTCAGCCGACCGATGATGACCGAAAGACCCAACGAAAGCCTGTTCAGTCAGGAGTCGGCGGCCCAGTCCGGGTTCAGCCTGGGTCAGCGGGTCCGCCATCCAAAGTTTGGTGAGGGCGTGGTCATGAACTCCGAAGGCACGGGCCACCATACCCGGGTGCAGGTCAACTTCGACGAAGGGGCGAAGTGGCTGGTGCTGGCTTATGCGCCGCTGGAGGCCTGTTAGCCCCGGCGCACAACCGGCTCAGTGGCTGACCTGATTGACCCGCCGGGAAACCTCTTCGGCGCTCTCGACACGCTCGGAATAGCGATCCGTGAGGTAGGCGGAGCGGCAGCGTGTCATCCAGGTAAACTTGGTCAGCTCCTCGCAAACGTCCACGATGCGCAGGTAGAGCGGAGACGGTTTCATACGGCCGTTGTCATCAAATTCGGCGAAGGCCTTGGGTACCGATGACTGGTTCGGGATGGTGATCATCCGCATCCAGCGCCCGAGAATCCGCATCTGATTGACCGCATTGAAGCTCTGGCTGCCTCCGGATACTTCCATCACCGCAAGGGTTTTTCCCTGGGTTGGACGAACGCCACCCAGTGACAGGGGAATCCAGTCAATCTGGGTCTTCATGATGCCCGTCATGGCCCCATGCCGTTCAGGACTGACCCACAACATCCCCTCGGACCACTCAGCGAGTTCCCGCAATTCCTGCACTTTCGGGTGGTCGGGCTCGCAGCTGTCAGGCAGTGGCAGGCCCTCCGGATGGAAGGTTCTAATGTCGCAGCCGAACCAGCGCAGCAGTCTGCCGGCTTCCTCGGAAGCGAAGCGGGAAAACGAACGTTCACGCAACGAACCATAGAGAATGAGAATCCGGGGAGGATGACGGGGCGCCGCCTGGGGAACCAGAGCGTCCACGTCAATCGGATGAAGGTGCTCAGGGTGAATGTTCGGAAGTTCGTTGAGATCCATTACTGCAAATCCGGTTCGATGAAATAGAGGGTGCGTCAGGTCTGCTGTTCAGGAACTTCCCGAATACGCCCGTGTTCGTCAATGGCGACATACACAAACAGCCCTTCGGTCACTTTGCGGGGGTGCGTTGCCGCGCGGTCAAGCGTCCAGACCTCGACGTTGATCTTCATCGAGCTGCGGCCGATGTCGACCAATTCGCAGTAACAGCCCACCTGGGACCCAACCCGCAACGGCGACAGGAATTCCATCCGATCCATGGCGACCGTGGCGTTACGGCCCAGGGAGATCCGGCCGGCCATGGTGGCCGCTGCAATATCCATCTGCTTGACCAGCCAGCCGGCAAAGACGTCGCCGTTTGCATTGGTGTCAGAGGGAAGCGGGACAATCTGGAGGGTGAGTTCACCTTTTGGGGAGGGTTTGTCATCGTCGAGCGCTGTCATGGAACCTGCCTTTTTATAGGTATTGCGAATTGTTTTACCCGCATGTTAACGGGCTGCGGGGAGTCTGCAAGAAAATTTGTACCCGGTGATCTATATTTCATTGGTTGTAACAAAGCTGTCACAGAGCCTCGGTAGTCTTCACTCATCGGTAAAGCCAATCCGACTAAAAAAGTCCAAATGAAAATGGAGACTCAGCGTGATTAAACTGAAAACCGCCCTTACAACCGTAGCCCTGGCGAGCAGCATTGCTGCCGTGTCGACTCCGGCCATGGCCCGCGACACCATCAACATCGTGGGTTCTTCGACCGTTTACCCGTTCGCCACTGTTGTTGCCGAGCGTTTTGGTCGTAACACTGACTTCCCGACTCCCAAGCTCGAGTCCACCGGTTCCGGCGGCGGTCTGAAGCTGTTCTGTGAAGGTGTTGGTACCCAGCACCCGGACATCACCAACGCTTCACGTCGCATGAAGATCAGCGAATTCGAAAACTGCCAGGCTAACGGCGTAAAGGAAATCACTGAAGTGCGTATCGGTGCTGACGGCATCGTTATGGCCAACTCCAAGAATGCAGAAAAGATTGATCTGACCCTGGAGCAGGTGTTCCTGGCCCTGGCGAAGGAAGTTCCGAACCCGGACGGCGGTAACGAGCTGGTTGCCAACCCGTACCAGAACTGGAGCGAAATCGATTCCAGCCTGCCGGATATGGAAATCAGTGTAATGGGTCCCCCTCCGACTTCCGGTACCCGCGACGCTTTCGTTGAGCTGGCGATGGAAGGTGGTTGTAAGCAGTTTGAAATGATTGCTGCAATGGAAGATTCCAACGAAGACCAGTTCAAGACTGTGTGTCACAGCATGCGTGAAGACGGTCCGTTCGTTGAAGCGGGCGAGAACGACAACCTGATCGTTCAGCGTCTGGCTCAGGATCCGGACACTCTGGGTATCTTTGGCTACAGCTTCCTGATGGAAAACGAAGGCCAGATCCAGGCCGCCACCATCAACGGTGTTGAGCCGACTCCCGAGTCCATTTCCGGTGATGAGTACCCGGTTGCCCGTTCACTGTGGTTCTACATCAAGAAAGCACACGTTGGTGTGGTTCCGGGTATCGAGGAATACGTAGCCGAGTTCACCAGCGAAGGTACCTGGGGTGACAACGGTTACCTGGTTGATGTGGGCCTGATCCCGCTCCCGCGTGAACAGCGCATGGCAACCGCCAAGCGTGTAAAAGACCTGGAGCCGATGACTGGCCAGGAACTGTAAGATTCTTGAGGAGTCATGTCAGGGATGACAAAAAAGGAACGCGGGCCTGAGTCCGCGTTCCTTTTATTGCGTTCAGAGGAATATTTCTGGCCAGTATGCTGGCAAAATAGATGCCCCTAGCGAACTAACACGCCAACACGACAGAGACTGTTATGCAGACGGCTAACCTTTTGCCCCTTGTTCTGGTTCTTGCGGTGGTTGCCTATGGACTCGCATATATGCGTTCCAGGGCGGTTGCGGCGCCGCTTGGTGGAATCCGGAACCTGAAGGCGCTTCCTTTCTACTACGCGGCGAGGGCGGCACTCTGGTGCGCCATTCCCGCTCTTGTTGTCCTGGCCGCGTGGGCCGGTTTCGAAGGCAAAGTCATTCAGGGCATCGTGATTGCCTCGCTGCCTCAGGATGTCTGGCCCGAGTCAGCAGGGCAGGCCAGCCTGATTCTTTCCCAGATCAGTAACGTGGCGGCGGGTAACCTGAATCCCGACTTTGTGCCCGAACACATTGCCGGTGCTGCAGGCTTGCTGGAGACCCTGCGGGAGGAAAGCCGAACCTTTAAAGCGATTCTTGTTCTGCTGATTGCGGTTCTGGGCGCCGCGTTTGCGTGGTCCCGCGTTGCGCCGCACATCAACGCCCGGGAAAGCGTTGAGAAGACGCTTCGTCGGATTTTCTTTGTGTGTGCCGCTGTAGCGGTCCTTACGACCGTGGGCATCGTGTTTTCGGTCATTTTTGAAACCGTGCGCTTTTTTGGCCGCGTGCCCATCACTGAATTTCTGTTCGGCACTTCCTGGAGCCCACAGACGGCACTGCGCGCGGACCAGGTCGGATCTGACGGCGCTTTCGGCATGATCCCGTTGTTCACCGGCACGCTGTTGATCTCGGCCATCGCGCTTCTGGTCGCGGTGCCGGTGGGACTGCTTTCGGCGATTTACCTCTCGGAGTACGCCACCAAGCGCGTGCGCGCGACGGTGAAGCCGTTAATGGAAATGCTCGCTGGGGTGCCGACGGTTGTGTACGGCTTCTTCGCAGCGCTGACGGTCGCACCGTTTATCCGCGACCTGGCAGAGATGATCGGCCTGGAGGCTTCCTCCCAGAGTGCCCTGGCGGCGGGTCTGGTCATGGGCGTCATGATCATTCCCTTCGTTTCATCGCTGTCAGATGACGTGATCAACGCCGTTCCCCAGACGCTTCGGGACGGCTCCCTGGCGTTGGGTGCTACCCAGTCCGAAACCATGAAGAATGTCATCTTCCCGGCCGCGTTGCCGGGCATCATCGGTGGCATTCTGCTGGCGGCTTCACGAGCCATCGGCGAGACCATGATCGTGGTCATGGCCGCGGGACTGGCGGCCAACCTCACGGCGAATCCGCTGGAGTCGGTCACCACGGTAACGGTGCAGATTGCCACCTTGCTGGTAGGCGATCAGGAGTTTGACAGCGCCAAGACCCTGTCTGCCTTTGCCCTCGGCATGATGCTGTTCGTTGTCACGCTGTTGCTCAACGTCATCGCACTCAAGATTGTTCGTAAATATAGGGAACAGTATGACTGATCAACGTTCTCAGGCGGAGATAGTCCGCAAATCACTGAAGCGCCGGTACCGCAAGGAACGCCGTTTCCGGTTTTACGGTATCCTGGCGATCTTCATTGCCCTGGCGTCCCTGTTTATCCTGTTTGCCGATATCATCGGTAAAGGGCACACCGGCTTTGTGAAGACCACGATCACCCTGGATGTGACGCTGGACTCCGAAACCATGTACCTGGATGACCCCACGGATGCGGATCAGCGATCCATGGCGGACTTCAATGCCCCGATCATTACCGCCCTCCAGGAGCATTTTCCTGACGCCGAAGGATCGTCGGCTCGGCGTGAGCTCAGCCGGATGGTGGGTAGCTACGCTGCCGGTGATATCCGCAATCTGTTGCAGAATAATCCGGAACTGCTCAATACCACCCAGACGATGGAATTCCTCGCACACGACACCGTGTCGGTGTATGTGAAGCATGCGGATAATCCGAGGTACAGCATCCGCCTTTCGGAAAGACAGCAGGCCTGGGTGGATGAGCTGGTTGAGAAAGGTGTCATAGAGACCAGCTTCAACGACGTCCTGTTCAGTCGCGGCGATTCGCGAGAGCCAGGTAATGCAGGCATTCTGGGAGCCATTGTGGGTTCCTTGCTGACCATGCTGGTAACCCTGGCGATATCGTTCCCCATGGGCATCGCGGCGGCCATCTACCTGGAAGAGTTTGCGCCCCAGAATCGGATCACCGATTTCATCGAGGTGAACATCAACAACCTGGCTGCGGTGCCATCGATCATTTTTGGTCTGCTGGGCCTGGCGGTGTTCATCGGACTGTTCGGCATGCCGCGCTCGGTGCCGGTGGTGGGGGGTCTGGTGTTGGCACTGATGACCCTGCCGACCATCATCATCTCCAGTCGTGCGGCTATTAAAAGTGTGCCTCCCTCGATCCGGGAGGCGGCGGAAGGCATCGGTGCATCCAAGATGCAGGTGGTGCTCCATCATGTGGTGCCCCTGGCGATGCCCGGAATGCTGACCGGATCCATTATCGGCATGGCGCAGGCGCTCGGTGAGACCGCACCCTTGCTGCTGATTGGCATGGTGGCCTTTATCGTGGATATTCCGGACGGTTTCTTCAGTTCAGCGACCGTCCTTCCGGTTCAGATATATCTGTGGGCAAGCAGCTCTGAGCAGGGCTTCGTGGAGCTGGCCTCCGCCGGAATCATGATCCTGCTTGCCTTTATGATCAGTATGAATGCATTGGCCATCTGGCTCCGAAAGCGTCTTGAACGCCGGTGGTAAAGGAGAACGTTATGAACATGAATGAGACTATGCCCAATACCGCAAGCCAGCTGAACGAGGCTGCCGAGCCCGCCCAGGTGCCGGCGGAAGAGTCCGCCCAGTCCATGCCGGTGGAAGAGGGTAAAACGGTCGGCGTTCCCTACGCCGACGACCCCAAGTTCAAGCTCCGTAACGTGGAGGTTTACTACGGTCAGGACCGGGCGATTAAAGACATCAGCCTGGACATTGCCCGCAATGAGGTCATCTCCTTTATTGGACCGTCCGGCTGTGGCAAGTCCACGTTCCTGCGGTGCCTGAACCGGATGAACGACAGCATCGACATCTGCCGCGTCAAAGGCCAGCTGATGCTGGATGACGAAGACATCTACCATTCAAAGAAAGACGTGGTGGAGCTGCGCGCCCGTGTCGGCATGGTGTTCCAGAAGCCGAACCCGTTCCCGAAGTCCATCTACGACAACGTCGCGTACGGACCGCGTATTCACGGTCTGGCGAACCGTAAGTCGGACCTGGACGAAATTGTCGAGAACAGCCTCCGTAAGGCCGGCCTGTGGGACGAGGTGAAGGATCGGCTGGATGCCACCGCAACGGGCATGTCAGGTGGCCAGCAGCAGCGTTTGTGCATTGCCCGCGCCATCGCCGTCAGCCCGGAAGTCATCCTGATGGATGAACCATGCTCCGCACTGGACCCGATCGCAACCGCCAAGGTGGAAGAGCTCATCTCCGAGATGTCGGAAAGCTATACTATCGTTATCGTGACCCACTCCATGCAGCAGGCGGCGCGGGTATCTCACCGCACGGCGTATTTCCACCTGGGGCATCTGGTGGAAGTGAACGAAACTACCAAGGTCTTTACCTCGCCTGAGCACGAGCTGACCGAATCCTACATCACCGGTCGTTTCGGCTAAGCCGGTAACCGCAGAATATTGGAGAACAGAGTTATGCCAACCAAAAAGGACGACGTATACGGCGACCACATCTCGCACAAGTTCAATGACGAACTGATGGAACTCAAAACCGAGTTCCTGAAAATGGGTGGTATGGTGGAAGCTCAGGTGGACCGGGCGATTCAGGCACTGGTCGACAACGACGGTCATCTCGCCGACGAAGTGCGGGCAGGTGACAAGAAGGTCGACCAGATGGAAATGGAGATCGATGAAGAAGCAACCCTGATCATCGCCCGTCGTCAGCCCACGGCCCGTGACCTTCGACTGGTGATTTCGGTCATCAAGATGGTGGCGGATCTGGAGCGGGTAGGTGATGAGGCCAAGAAGATCGCCAAGTTTGCCATCAAGCTCACCGAAGAGGGGCAGGCACCCCGCGGTTACATCGAAGTTCGGCACATTGGCAATCATGTCCTGACGATGCTGCACGATGCACTCGATGCCTTTGCCCGCCTGGATTCTCAGCAGGCGCTGCGGATCATGAAAGAAGACAAGCGCGTGGATGAGGAATACCAGGCCGCCACGCGCACCCTGCTCACGTTCATGATGGAAGACACCCGTAACATTTCCCGCTGCATGTCGGTGATGTGGGTGCTTCGCGCCCTGGAGCGGGTGGGGGACCACGCCTGCAATATTGCAGAAAACGTGATCTTCATGGTCAAGGGCGAGGACGTTCGCCATACCCCGGTGGAAGAAGCCGAGAAAGTCGTCGGTCGGTAATCAATCCAGACTGGCACCAGAGTACGAGCAAACGGGGCTGTCTTTCTGTTCGGGACTATCTTTCGCCATGGATGGCGAAAGCTAAGCGCGCATGGATGCCTTGAGCGTGTCCCGAACAGACAGACAGCCCCGTTTGCCTCCCCCAGGGTCCGTCCAAATGGTAAAACCCCATCAGGCCTGTTTCATTTTGTCCGTATAAGGCGGCCATCCCAGAGGCTTGCCGGCCAGCACATGCAGGTGGATGTGAAACACCGTCTGCCCCGAATTCTCGCCACAGTTCATCACTACTCGGTAGCCGTCATCCGCGAAACCCCGCTCTTTGGCGATCTTTGCGGCTACCAGGTACAGATGCCCCACCAGCTCCCGATCTGCTTCGGTAATGTCGTTGATCGTGGCGATGGGCTTTTTCGGAATCACCAGGAAGTGCACCGGAGCCTGAGGATTGATGTCGCTGAACGCCAGGCTGATGTCATCCTCGTGCAGAATGTCCGCTGGAATCTCCCGGTTGATGATCTTGGTGAAAATCGTGTCTGACATGATGACTCCCTTGGTGGTTATGACTGGTCAATGCCCATGGCGTAACGGGCAACACGGTTGCGGGCAAACGGCAGGGCGCGGGCAGCGCCGAGACCAAGATTGCGCAGCAGGTGAAGTGGCGGAATAGAATTACTGAACAGGTGGTAGAAGGCATCCATCGCCAGCATCATGCGACGGTTTGCCGGGCGCCGCTGCTTTTCGTAGCGCAACAGACCCTGGGGATCTGCAGGATCGAGGCCCGCCCGTTGTGCTTCTCGGATAATGGCCTGCAGGCAGGCCGCGTCCTGGAAGCCAAGGTTCACCCCCTGGCCCGCAAGCGGATTGATCGTATGGGCGGCATCGCCCACAAGCACGACCCGCCCGTGACTGTATTGCTTGGCATGCTGGCGTGCGATGGGAAAGCTCGCCCTCTGGTCAATGTGTGTTAGCGCCGGCAAATCGGCGGGAAACGCCGCCTGTATTTCGGCCATCAAGGCCGTGTCATCCAGGGAGGCGAGGTGCGCCAGCCGTTCCGGGGCGTCGTACCAGACCAGAGATGCCCAGCTTTCACCCGGATGCCCGGTACCGGCGCCATGCAATGGCAGGAACGCCCGGGGGCCGGAAGGATGGAAGGCCTGCCAGGTAATGTCCTGTACTGGCCCCCGGTATCGCACCGAGATGACCATGGCCTGCTGGGCGTACTGTTCGCGTACAACGCCGATGCCCGCCATGTCCCGCACCCTGGACTGGGCGCCATCCGCACCCACCACCAATCGGCAGGTAAGCCGATCGCCGTTATCCAGGCTAACGGTGGTTGTTTCGTGGCTGGAGTCGACCGCGCGCACGCCGATGCCGGTGATCAGGGTGACCAGGGGCTGACCCTCGGCGCACTGCCACAGCGCCTGCTGGGTGACCGAGTTTTCGACAATGTGTCCGAGGTGACTGGCGGACAGAGCCGTGGCGTCAAATACCACTTCGGTGGGCCGGCGGGGAATCACGGCACGCAGGGGGTGGTGGGTTTCATCCCAGACCGCCAGGCGACGGTAGGGGGTTGCCCGCTGTGCCAGAATTGACGGCCAGGCTCCCAGGGCCTGCAGATAGCGCTCACTGCCGGCACTGAGCGCCGATACACGGATATCCGGCGGACTTTCGGGGTCGAACTCCGGGGCTGTCTGTTTGTCCACCAGTGCGACACGAAGGCCATTCTGGCCGAGGCCGGCGGCCAGGGCCGCACCCACCATGCCGGCGCCGACGACAACGATGTCAAAAGCTTGAGTCATAACGGGTTCCTGTCTGAGGCTTCCAGTTTACGCGATGGAAGATTTCAGACAAGCAGCCCGCACCTTGGCGACTTTCCGCCGGGAAACTCAGTAACCCGCCAGGCCGGTTGCCCGGCTACCCGCGAGCGCCTCCGTCCGACGGCGGCCCTTGGCAAGCCAGGCGGGCTTTTGAGCGCCGGGTTTCACGAAACCCTGGGTCAGGACCATCGGTTGCACCAGCGTTATGAAATCAGCGGTTTTCATATGCACGGATTCGGTGTGGCTACCTGCGGCGAACGCCAGTTCGGGCTGTTCGGTCAACGCTTCGGCGCAATAGACTGACATGTCGAACAGGTTGCCGAACGGCGGCATGGCACCCACTTCGCAGTTTGGAAAGCGATCCTGGAACGCCTGCTCATCAGCCAGATCGACAAAGTCCGTGTCCAGTATGCGGGAAAGCCGGTCCCAGCGGATGCGCCAGGTGGCGGGCATGACCAACATGGCCATTTTGCCGTCCAGCTCAATGATGACGGTTTTCACCACCCGATCACCGGCAACCCGAACGTGATGGGCCAGTTCCTGGGCAGTGAACGCGGGAGGATGGGACAGGCACATGTATTCCACGCCTGCCTGATCGAGGAACTCTTTCAACTGCTGTACCGGCATAGTGACAACCTCCTACCAGCAATGACAGCGAGACTGGGGCCGGTAGTTGGTCTATGCCTGGCCCCGGTGGCCTGGTGCCCGCCTGCCACCGGGGCCGGCGGGCACCATTAACGACAGCTTAGTTGAGCTGTCACAGAATGCGAGAAAGTGATGCGTTTATTGTGATGTTTCGCCGGAATTGCCGGCATCCACGGCGTGATTGTAAACGTGTACATCGCGCTGAGGGAACGGAATGGTGAGGCCTTCGGCATCAAATGCCTTCTTCACCTTTTCCTGCATGTCCCAGTAATACGGCCAGAGGTCATCGGTGGCCACCCAGGGGCGGAACATGATGTTCACGGAGTTGTCACCCAGGCTGCCCACGCAGATCCGTGGCGGCGGGTCCATCAATGAACGCTCGTCTTCCTCGAACAGGCGCTTGCAAATGGCTTTGGCCTTGTCGATGTCGTCGTCGTAGTGGATGCCGAACGTCATGTCGCAGCGGCGCTTGTCGTAGATACTGACGTTCACCAGGGTGGCGTTGGACAGGCTGCCGTTGGGAATCACGATGCGACGGTTATCAAAGGTGTTCACCACGGTGTAGAGAATGCTGATCTCAGCCACCGCGCCCAGGAAGCCTTCGGCTTCAATGGTATCGCCCACCTTGAACGGCTTGAAAATGAGGATCAGCACACCGCCCGCGAAGTTCGCCAGGCTGCCTTGAAGTGCCAGGCCAATGGCCAGACCGGCGGCACCGATCACCGCAATGAAGGAGGTGGTGGCAATGCCAATCATCGACGCGGCGGAAATCAGCAGCAGTATCTTCAGTACCGCACCAATCAGGCCGCACAGGAATTTGTTGAGGGTGGGGTCTCTTTCCCCGAGCTTCCGGTCGAGTACGCCGACAAAGCGGTTGATCAGCCAGAGACCGACCACCAACGTGATGATGGCGAGAACCACTTTCGGGGTGTACGTCATGATCAGGGCAATACCCTGATCAACGAACTCGGACGCGCGCCCGTTCTCTCCAAACAAATCTTCCATCAGTGACTCCTTGTTCTTGATCAGATTATCAATTGAATAGCTTTATACATCGGGTTGAGGCAGAAATAGAAGCGTACCCAATCCGCAAGACGGTTTCAGGTGTTTCGGAGTTTCACTACGACCGTTTTTACCGATTGGCCCATTCGACGATGGTGTCCGGCGCACCGCGGACCGCGATGCGACCCTGTTTCTGGCTGAGCTGGTAGTCGTACATGGGGTCATAGTACTGTTCCAGCAATGCGCGAATCCAGCGTTCATGATCCGACGTCTTGCCCGTCTGTTGCTGCTGTTCGAGGGCGGCGACCATCATTAACCTCAGTTCCCGGTGGCGCTCACCGCCCAGGCGCTTGCGGATACGGTCCAGCGCGCTGAGCAGGTAGTCCTGGAAATTCGCCCAGCCTGCCTGCTCGCCGTCGCGGGTGGTGTAATCCGACAGCATGGTTTCCACATAGTCTTCGCGAATGATGGCAACCCGCTCTGCCATGGGTTGTTCCAGCACCATCAGCGGAGCCGCCGCCATACGTTCCCGCAACGACTCAGGAAGCGCGCAGCGTCCTACCAGGCGGCTTTCGTCTTCCAGGTGGACTGGTCCACCCACGTGGTGACGGGCCTTGAGCATCGACACCGCCAGGCGATTCTCAAAATCAATCTGCGAAGGCTGAGGAGTGACCTGCCGGCCGAAGCTGGAGCCCCGGTGATTCGCCAGTCCTTCAAGGTCGACCGGGTTCGGCAGTCTCTGCAGTACACGGGTTTTGCCCGTGCCGGTGCGGCCGCTGAGAATGCGGAACTCCGACGACGAGATCACCGACTCAAGGCTGTCGATGAGGAACCGACGCATGGCCTTGTAGCCACCGGTCACCAGCGGGTAGTCGATACCTGCGTCCCGTATCCACTGCTGGGTAAGCCGCGACCGCAGCCCGCCTCGGAAGCAGAACAGGTAGCCGTCCGGATGTCGGGTGATGAACCGCTTCCAGGCCTCGATTCGTTGTGCCTTGATATCCCCCGCCACCAGCTGGTGCCCCAGCTCAATGGCACGATCCTGACCTTTTTCCTTGTAGCAGATGCCCACCCGGTGGCGTTCCGCGTCATCCATTAACGGCGCGTTGGCTGCGTTCGGGAAGCTGCCCTTGCTGAATTCAACGGGCGCCCGTACGTCCATCAGCGGTACGTCATTCAGGAACAGGGCAAGGTAGTCATCGGTGTCGGATCTGGAGGCCATGGGAGTGCCGGACTGGTGATAAAAATGAGGTTGCAGTATAACGAAGACGCTGTTTTTATGCTCGCTTGCGCGACAGGGCCGGAGACGAGATGCATCAGGAACACCTCAACACCCATTTGCAGAAGACGCTCAGTCGTGGGCGTGTGGCGGTTACCAACCCCGCAGGTTGCCCGGAAATCTCATTGCACCTGTTTGATCCTTCTGTGCTGGAAGGCCCGCTGAGCCACGAGGAAGCCCAGGCGATGGTCGGCGAGCCCGCCTACTGGTCGTTTTGCTGGGCCAGCGGCCAGGTATTGGCGCAATGGATTCTGGACAATCCGGCGGAGGTCGCGGGAAAGCGGGTTCTGGATTTTGGCTCCGGCTCGGGTGTGGTGGCCATTGCCGCCGCCATGGCGGGTGCAAAGGAGGCCATTGCCTGTGACCTGGACGTGGCAGCGCTGGATGCCGCTATGGCAAATGCCCGGCTGAACGGGGTAACGGTGACACCCTGTGCCGACTGGCACCGGCGCCCGGATGGCGTCGATCTGGTGACGGCGGCGGATGTGCTATACGACGCGGAAAACCGGCCGTTGCTGCAGGCGTTCAGGGCAGCGGCTCCGGAGGTTCTGTTGGCGGATTCGCGGGTGAAGCATCTGGGGGATGATCATTATCGGGAGCTGACCGTTATCGAGGGGCGTACCTGGCCGGATCTCAATGAGTTTGAGGAATTCAATCGGGTGAGGTTGTACCGGGCGTTGGCCGTGTGAGGCAACATAAAAAATAAAGGGCAACCCGTAGGCTGCCCTTTTCGGAACAGGTCGTCGCATCCTTGCGAAATGAGCAACTGCCGTGTTGCGGTATCCTTGAGCCACTCCATGGTGCCAGCGTCCTAGCCAGCAATCCGAATAATTATCCTTTAAGCGAGGCGTCCCTGTGTCCTTGCCTCTCCCTGCATCCAGTGCCGGGGTGCGTCCAGTGCGTCGTCCTTTTCCCTGTCATCCCTGACGAATCCACTATAGCAATTCCCCTCTGACAAACCTGTGACCGATGTTGACTAAATCGATGCCCGCTGACTGGATTGCATTTGGCGTCTATTTAAAACAATGAGTTACGTTGCCAACTGGTTTGTGTGATCAACTCACTTACACAATGTTTCAGAAAGCGCTCACATCTTTGTGAGACATATCGCACAGGAACCTGGGCGCTTCTCTCAACGCTATGATTGCGTTGCCTTGGTGACGTTGGTGGTCTTGCGGCTGAGCCCGGGCCAGGGTAGAAGCCCGAGGCCGATTCCGGCGGCATCGGCTGCCAGATCCAGCAGGGAAAAGTCGCGGTGGGGCAGCAGGAACTGTATGGCTTCAATCATCAGACCGAACCCCAGTACAACCAGGGCCAGCGCGGCTATCCGTACCTGCGTCCAGGCCAGGCGTGCCAGTACGGTCAGTTCGGCAAACGCCAGTAGGTGATTGACCTTGTCGTTGGCGGAAGACGGCATCGGATAGGGTTCGCTGGTGGTCGCCAGGAACAGGATGGCGACGGCGGACACGAGCCATGCCAGGCGCCAGAGTGGCTGGCAATCAAGGATCTTTCCCAGCTGGCGTTTCAGTGTGTTCATCGGTGGAATCTGCCGCGCGGGCTGTGGTGAATGAGGCAACATGATATGCTTTGCGCCCCGTCACTGTCATTGAAGCGGAGGTGCTGCCACCTATGTTGAAGGGAAACTTTTTTCGTGGCCTGGGCTACCTCGGTGAGGGTTTTCGGCTGATTCGCCAGCCGGGCCTGCGCTTGTTTGTCATTATTCCCCTGGTCATCAACGTACTGCTGTTTGGGCTGCTGTTTTATTTTCTGGCGGAGCTGTTCGCCGGAATGATAGCGGCCGCCATGGCGTGGTTGCCGGAGTGGGCCTGGCTGCAGAGCCTGGACTGGCTGTTCTGGATTCTGTACGGCGTGGTCATCCTGCTGATGCTGGCGTATGGCTTTGTGATCCTTGCCAATCTGATCGGTTCTCCCTTTTACGGCTATCTGGCGGAACTGACGGAGAAGCATCTGACCGGACAGGAAGTCAGTACAGAGGATGGCTGGGGCCAGATCATCCGGGACATTCCCCGCGCCCTGTGGCGGGAGGTGCAGAAAATCGCCTATTACCTCCCGCGGGCGTTGGGTCTGTTCATCATTGGTCTGATTCCGGTGGTCAACCTGGTGGCTGCGGTGCTCTGGTTCGCCTTCAACAGCTGGATGATGGCGCTGCAGTACGTGGACTACCCGGCGGACAACCACAAGGTGAGTTTCCCGGCCCTGCGACGTTTGCTGGGTGATACCCGCCTCTCGGCCTTCGGGTTTGGCCTGCCGGTGGCGCTTGCGGCCATGGTCCCGGTACTGAATCTTGTGGTGGTGCCGGCAGCGGTCTGCGGCGCGGCAGCCTACTGGGTGCATGAGAACGGAGCGGATCTCAAACAGTTGCAGTCATGACGGTGACCGATATGGCGATATTTAAAACATTTTGAACTGAAACGCGACGGAGGTTTCTTGGACGCATCGGATTTTGTCATCGGCCAACGCTGGGTCAGCCACAGCGACACCGGTCTTGGGCTCGGAATTGTGACGGATATTTCGGGACGCCGTGTGACGCTGGGTTTCCCGGCGGCCGACGAAGAGCGCACCTACGCCATCGATAATGCGCCGCTTTCCCGCATCATCTACCAGATCGGTGAAACAATCGAAACGTTTGAGGGAGAGCGCTACACGGTGCGTGCCGTGGAGGATCTGGGTGGTGTGCTGATGTACCACGCCGAGACTGACGACAGCGACGATATCCAGCAGATCTCTGAGGTCAAACTGAGCAGCTCGGTGAATTTCTCCGCGCCCCACCAGCGACTGTTTGCCGGCCAGTTTGACCGTAACGGTGCGTTCCGTTTGCGGGTGGCTACCCTGCAGCACCAGCAACGGCTGCGGGCGTCTTCTGCCCAGGGACTCATCGGTGCCCGCACCCAGCATCTGCCTCACCAGATCTATATTGCCCACGAGGTGGCCAGCCGCCATGCCCCGCGGGTGTTGCTGGCCGATGAAGTTGGCCTGGGCAAGACGATTGAGGCCGGTCTGATTCTTCACTATCAATTGCACACTGGTCGCGCAAAGCGAGCCCTGATCGTGGTGCCGGATTCACTGATTCACCAGTGGCTGGTGGAAATGCTGCGACGCTTCAACCTTCGCTTTTCCATCATTGATCAGGGTCGTTACGACGCACTCGCCGAGAGTGAAGACGACGTGGATGCGCTGGTGAACAAGGTGTTTGGGGATGCGTTTGCAAGTAATCCGTTTGAAAGCGATCAACTGGTGCTGTGCAGCCTCGATTTTCTGATGTCCAGCTCCCAGGCCCGGCAGGATGCCGTGGCTGCCGGATGGGACCTGATGGTGGTGGACGAAGCGCACCACCTGGCCTGGAGTCCCGAGCAGGCAAGTCCAGAGTATCAGTTGGTTGAAAGCCTCTCGGCCGCCAGCCGGGGACTGCTCCTGCTGACCGCTACCCCGGAACAGGTAGGGGTGGCGAGTCATTTTGCCCGCCTGCGCCTGCTGGACCCGGCCCGTTTTCACGATCTGGAGAGCTTCCGCGAGGAAGAGCAGCAGTACGAAGCCATCAACGCGGTGGCACGCCGACTCCAGCAGGGACCCGACGCGTTGACCGCGGAGGATCGCGCGGCCCTGAGTGCCTGGTTGGGTGACGAACTCGCGCTGCTGGAGCAGGCGCCGGACCCGACGCAGGCGATCATCGATGCCCTGCTGGATCGCCACGGCACCGGCCGGGTGCTGTTCCGCAATACCCGGACGGCTATCCAGGGCTTCCCGCAGCGCCGTGCACGCCCGGCCCCATTGTCGTGTCCGGAGGTCTATGAGCCTCACCGGTTCGGTCTGGCCAACCTGGCCCCGGAGCGGGCCCTGGACGAAGATCAGTGGCTGGCGGACGATCCCCGGGTCGCCTGGCTGGAGAAAACGCTGGCGGGTCTTCGGCCCGCCAAGGTGGTGGTGATCTGTGCCCACGCTACCACGGCCATTGCGCTGGAACATTATCTGCAACTGCGGGCCGGTATCCGCAGTGCGGCATTTCACGAGCACCTGAGTCTCATCGAACGTGACCGGGCAGCCGCCTATTTCTCCGATACAGAGCAGGGCGCCCAGGCGCTCATCTGCTCTGAAATCGGCAGTGAAGGCCGTAACTTCCAGTTTGCCCACCAACTGGTGCTGTTCGACCTGCCGGCGAACCCCGACCTGCTGGAACAGCGGATTGGCCGGCTTGACCGTATTGGTCAGTCTGACACCATCGATATCCATATCCCCTACCTGGTGGGCACTGTCCAGGAAGCGCAGTACCGCTGGTTCGAGGAAGGCCTGAACGCCTTCGGTGAAAGCTGTTCAGTTGGTGTCGCCGTTCAGGAGCAGGTCCGGGAGGCCTGGAACCGCGTAGTAAATGGCGAAAGCGACGAACTGGACGAGTTGGTGGCGGCGTCAAGGGCGGAAGCCGGGCGTCTCAGAACCCTGTTACAGAAGGGTCGTGACGCGCTGATTGAAATGAACTCCTGTCGCCCGGATGTTGCCGGGGAGTTGATCGGCCAGATCGAGGCCGAAGAAGGCTCCGCGGAAGTGCGGGATTATATGATGGAGGCGTTCGACATTCTGGGTGTTGATGTTGAAGACCACTCCGAGCATGCCGATGTGCTGAAGCCCGGCGAACAGTACCAGGCCGGCCACGTATCCGAGCTGCCCGACGATGGCCTGACGGTGACCTGGAGCCGGTCCCAGGCACTGGAACGGGAAGACATGGCGTTCATGAGCTGGGAGCATCCGCTGGTGACCGGGGTGATGGACTCGGTGACCAGTTCCGGCCTTGGCAAGGCTGCGCTCGCGAGCCTGTCGGTGAAGGCTCTGCCGCCGGGCACCCTGTTACTCGAGGCGTTGTTCACCGTGCATTGTCCAGCGCCGGAGGCCCTGCAGTTGTCCCGCTACCTGCCGGTGTCGCCATTGCGCCTGCTGGTGGATGTGAATGGCCGTGAACTGTCTGCGGCACTGCCTCATGATCGGCTCAACGACCTGTGTTCCAACATCCGTCGGCGCACCGCCCAGGCGATTGTTCCCCAGGTGCGGCCGCAGGTGGAAACCATGGTGGATCACGCGGAGCGACTGGCGGAACCTCACCTGGAACCCCTGCGTGAGGAGGCACTGAACCAGCTGAAAGGTGTTTTTGAGCCGGAAATCCGTCGTCTCGAGGCGCTGATGAAAGTCAATCCGGCGATCCGCGAGGAGGAAATCGGGTTTTTCCGGACGCAGTACGATGCAGCTCGGTCGGCGATCGAGCAGGCCAGTCTCGCTTTGGAGGGGATTCGCGTCATTGTAACTGCCTGATCATGATGTAGTTACTGGTCAGACTTCATCTGATCAGGTACTTTGAACGTAACAAATTGTAGTTTTCGATATTCAATCCATGGATGACAGAGAGAACCTATGATTACTTTCATTCTGTTTTTGATTGCGGTGGCCGGTCTTCTGATCGTTATGCGCCGTGAATCGGGTGCCAAGCCAGCCATCGGTGTGATGGTGGCTGTGGGACTCGTATCCCTGATCTTCGCGTCGGGTACCTTCGCGCTGATTCTGTTCATCGGCGCGGCTATCACCGCCGCTGCCGGTTTGCCGGGCCTGCGCAGATCCTGGCTGACGCCACGGGTGTTCGCCATGTTCAAGAAAGTGGCGCCGAAAGTCTCGGAAACAGAAAAAGTGGCCCTTGAGGCCGGGACCGTTGGATGGGACGGAGAGCTGTTCACCGGTCAGCCTGACTGGCACAACCTGCTGATCAATCGTCATACCGGTCTCAGCGATGATGAACAGGCCTTCGTGGATAACCAGTGCGTGCAGGCCGTCTCCATGTGCAACGCCTGGGATCTGGCGGTTGAGCGTGCGGACCTGCCGAAAGAGCTTTGGGACTTCCTCAAGAAAGAGAAGTTCTTTGGCATGATCATCCCGAAGGAGTATGGCGGCCTGGGCTTCTCGGCCAAGGCACAGACGGCGGTTTTGCAGAAGCTGGCGGCCAATGAAATGCTGATGGTCTCCGTCGGTGTTCCGAACTCCCTTGGCCCCGGCGAGCTGCTGGTCAAGTACGGTACCGAAGAACAGAAGAACCATTACCTGCCGCGTCTGGCGGATGGCCGTGAGATTCCCTGCTTTGGCCTGACCGGCCCCCGTGCGGGTTCCGATGCCACGTCTCTTCCGGATACCGGCATCGTCTGCAAGCAGGAGGTGGACGGCAAGGAAGTGCTGGGTATCCGCCTCAACTTCGAGAAGCGCTGGATCACTCTCGCGCCAATCGCCACTGTGGTTGGCCTGGCGTTCCGTATGTTTGATCCGGACGGACTGCTCGGTGACAAGAAAGACTACGGCATCACCTGTGCCCTGATTCCCCGTGACACCAAGGGTATGGAGATCGGACGTCGCCATTGCCCGATCGGCAGCCCGTTCATGAACGGACCGATCATTGGTAAGGATGTGTTTATCCCGCTGGACTACATCATCGGTGGTCAGGAAATGGCGGGTGAGGGCTGGCGCATGCTGGTCGAGTGTCTGTCGGTCGGGCGCTGCATTACACTGCCGTCCGGGGCTGCGGGCGCCGCAGCCTACTCCGTGGGAACCGCCGGTGGCTTTACGCGCATCCGTCGCCAGTTCAATACCCCGGTGGCTGATATGGAAGGCGTGCAGGAGCCCCTGGCCCGTATCGCTGCGAAGACCTACATCACCCAGGCGGCGGTTAACCACACTGCTAACATGATTGATAAGGGCGAGAAGCCGGCGGTGCCGTCCGCGATTCTCAAGTATCACCTCACGGAATTCCAGCGCGGTATACTGACCGATGCCATGGATGTTCATGGTGGCAAGACGGTTACCCTCGGCCCCCGCAACTATCTGGGCATTGGTTACAGCGGTGCTGCGGTTTCCATTACCGTGGAAGGCGCGAACATCATGACCCGCAGCCTGATGATCTTCGGTCAGGGTGCCATCCGCTGTCATCCATACGTGCTCAAGGAGTTGGCGGCCAAAGACAACGACGACATCGATGCATTCGACGATGCGTTCTTCGGCCATGCCGGACTGATCTTCGGCAACGCTGCCCGTGCCTTTACACAGGCCCTGGGTCTCGGCCGCGCCGATGTGCCGTTTGACAGTGCCAGCCGGCGGTATGCCCAGGCTGTGGCCCGCTTCAGTGCGGCCTTCGGACTGTGCGGCGACGCCGCCATGACCACCCTGGGCAGCGAGCTCAAAATGCGTGAGCTGATTTCCGCGCGACTTGGCGACATGCTGTCCAATCTGTACCTGGCCTCCATGGTGCTGAAAAACTGGCATGAAACCCAGCCGGTGGACGGAGAAAAGGAACTGATGGAATACAGCCTCGCGCTGCTGCTCCATCGCACGGAAAGTGCGCTGGACGAGTTCCTGCAGAACCTGCCGAACCGCCCCGTGGCCCTGGCCCTGCGTGCAGTGACCCTGCCTCTGGGCCGTCGCTGGGATGCACCCCATGACGACCTGGCGCGTAAACTGGCTCGTGCCATTTCCACCGATACGCCGATCCGTGCGAAGCTGACTGCGAGCACCTGGACCACGGCCGGAGAGGGCGATGTCGAGAATCCGCTGGCGCAATACAATGCGCTGCTGAAGGACTACGACAAGGCCGAGCAGCTCTATCGCAAGGTCACCAAGGCCTACGCCAAGGGCGACCTGCCGATGACGGCTCTGCATCCGGAAGAGCGGTTTGAAGCGGCTCAGGAAGCGGGCGTTTACACCAGCGAAGAGGCAGACTTCATGCGTGAATATGAAAAGCTTGTTCTTGAGATGCTGACCGTGGACGATTTTCCGTTCGATGAGTTTGCCCGGAACAAGGAAACACTGATTGACCATAACCCGGCCTGACGCGAGTCCCGGCTGAGATGTGGCTTTCATTTGTAGCTGTCAGCGTTGGCGCCGTTATCGGCGCCAACCTGCGCTGGGCGCTTGGTTTGTGGCTGAACGCCAGCTATCACGTGATTCCGTTGGGTACCCTTGTGGCGAACCTGACGGGCGGTTGGCTGGCTGGGTTGCTGATCGGGTTTTTCATGCATGGCAGTACGCTTGCGCCGGAATGGCGGCTGTTTGCCATTACCGGCCTGTGCGGAGCGCTGACAACCTTTTCCACCTTTTCACTGGAAATGTTCTCGGCTATCCAGGAAGGAAAGTGGGGCATGGCGCTGGCCGGTATTCTGGCCCACGTTATCGGCTCCATCCTCATGACTGCGCTGGGAATTTACACCTTTGGGCTGTTCAGGGGCTGATGGGTACCTTTACCTACACTTTTTTCTTGAAAATCCCCTTGGCAAGGCCGGGAATCAGGAGTAGAGTGATTCGCGTAGGAAAGATTCGGCAAAGCATTTCATGAATAAGACGTACCTCCGCAGTTAGTAGTGACCGTCCTGTTTTTGATTCCGCGAGTTCTGTTTTTCCGTGACACGCTGACCCCGCACCATGATGGTGTCTGGCAGCAGATAATATGATTGATTTCAGGAAGTTTAAGTATGTCTACTACTACCGGTACTGTTAAGTTCTTCAACGAAGCAAAAGGCTTTGGCTTTATCACTCGTGAAGGCGGCCCGGACGTTTTTGTTCACTACAGCGCTATTCAGGGCAGCGGTTTCAAGACTCTGGCAGAAGGCCAGCAGGTTGAGTTCACCGTTACCCAGGGCCAGAAAGGTCCTCAGGCGGAGAACGTTACTGCTCTGTAAATAACAGAGAGTAATCGCCAAAAAAGGCAGCTTCGGCTGCCTTTTTTTGTGGCTGGCGTTCAGCCACCGTCATCGGGCAGGCATGGATGACGCATACCCGATGACCGTCTGCAGCAAGGGCTTATTCGGCAAAAATTTCCTCGTAGAACCTCAGGGTGCCGTCCCAGGAGCGATCCGCCGCCGCCTGGTCAAAGCCGACCGGCATCTCGAATTCCCTGGCGATCCGGTCTGCTGCCGGATTGGTGAACGAATGCAGTACACCCGGGAATGACACCAGGGTGAGGTCCACTTCGGCGTCCTGCATTTCCTTGACCAGCCCTGCCACCTGCTCCGACGGCACCATCTTGTCTGCGCCACCGGTATAGACCTGGATGCGGGCGTTTACCTTGCCGGCTTCTGCAGCGATGGGGCTGGCCAGGGCACCGTGGTAGCTCACCACACCGTCCAGGTCGACACCGAGCCGCGCCATGTTCAGTACCACGGCCCCTCCGAAGCAGTAGCCCTGTGCGGCAATGCGGTCAGGGTCCACACTGGCATGGTCCTGGAGCAGTTCCATGGCGGCCATGAAGCGGGCCCGCACGTTGTCCAGATCCTTCGTGGCCTCCTGCATGAATTGTTTGGCATCGTCCGGATGCTCAGCAAGCTTGCCCTCACCGTACATGTCCAGTGCAAATGCGGTATAGCCCTCGGCCGCCAGTCGCTCCGCCTGCTCACGGGCGAATTCGTTATGACCCCACCATTCGTGTACCACCAGAACGCCGGGGCGCTTACCCTTGATCTCGTCATCCCAGGCCATGTAGCCCGAGAAGGTCGTGCCGTTGACGGTGTATTCGATGGTGTCTGTCTGCATGTCTGCCAGGGCCTGCGTGCTGAAAAATGAGAGCGCGAGCGAGGTTGCGCACAGTGAAGTCGTTAGCGTTTTCATGGTGTGTTCGGGTCCTTCTGTTCTTCGGTTGATGGGATGGTTCTGGATGTACGGGACCGATCTGTCAACCGATGCGTCCGATCGGGTCTCCTTAAGTTAGACCTTTTTACTACACTTTGTCAGGAGCAACGTTGTTTATGCTTCGGCCCAGGGCTGAAAAAAGGGGAGACCGATGAAGATTGGCGTACCGAAGGAAGTGAAAAACCATGAGTATCGGGTTGGCATGACACCTGCCGCCGTCCGGGAGCTGGTGCTGCACGGGCATGAGGTTTTTGTGGAAACCGCAGCCGGCGCCGCCATCGGGTTCACCGATGATCTCTATCGTCAGGCCGGGGCTACCCTTGTTGAAGACGGCCCGGCGGTATTCGCCAGGGCGGACATGATCGTCAAGGTCAAGGAACCCCAGCCCCGGGAGCGCGCGTTGCTGACCCCGGATCATACCCTGTTCACGTACCTTCACCTGGCACCGGACCAGGCCCAGACCGATGACCTGGTAAAGTCCGGCGCGACCTGCATAGCCTACGAAACCGTGACGGACCGCCATGGTCGGCTGCCATTGCTGGCTCCGATGTCCGAAGTGGCGGGCCGGATGTCGATTCAGGCCGGTGCCCACTGCCTGGAGAAGAACATGGGTGGGCGGGGTGTCCTGCTGGGTGGCGTGCCTGGCGTGTCGCCGGCACGGGTCACGGTGATCGGCGGTGGCATGGTGGGTCAGAATGCCGTGGCGATGGCCGTCGGTCTTGGAGCCCAGGTGACCGTCCTGGATCGGAACATGGATGTATTGCGGGAGCTGGATCATCTTTATGGCAACCGGATCAGCACGTTGTTTTCCACCGCGGATACCCTGGAGCAATCAGTGATCGAGTCCGATCTGGTGATTGGAGGCGTGTTGATTCCCGGTGCCTCTGCGCCCAAGCTGGTGACCCGGGCGATGGTGGCGCGCATGCCGGAGGGCAGTGTCATCGTGGATGTGGCGATTGATCAGGGCGGCTGCACGGAAACCTCAAAGCCGACGACCCACGATTCCCCCACGTTCATCGTGGATGGCGTGGTACATTACTGCGTGGCCAATATGCCGGGCGCGGTTGCGCGGACCTCGACACTGGCACTCAATAATGTGACGTTGCCGTTCATCGTCGCACTGGCCAACCATGGCGTTGTTCCCGCGCTGAAAGCGGACGTGCACCTGCGCCATGGGCTGAATGTACACCGGGGAAGCGTTACCCACCGGGAAGTGGCTGAGGCCACGGGGTATGCGTACACCGATCCCGAAAGCCTGCTTGGATAATCATGACTGGAGAGCACATGAAACTGATTGGTTCGACGACTTCACCTTACGTCCGGCGTATTCGCATTCTGTTGGACGAAGAGCCCTACGAATTCATCAATCTGGATATCTATGGCGAGGGGCGGGATGAGCTGCGCCGCAACAACCCGGCGTTGAAGATTCCGATGCTGGAGGACGACGGCCAGGAGATCTTCGACTCGAGGATCATTGCACGCTACCTCAGCGCCAAGCAGGGGCGCGACCCGTTGACGTGGAACCAGCAGAACCAGCTCACCCTGATTGATGCAGCCAACGATTCGGCGGTGGCCCTGTTGCTGTCAGAACGTTCCGGCCTGGATACCAGCGCCGATGTGATGTTCTTCAACCTTCAGCGCGAGCGCATCATGACGACCCTGCGCACTCTCGCCGCCCTGGTGGACGACGCTCAGTTTGAAGAGTGGAATTACCCGGCCATCTGTCTGTATTGTCTGGTGGATTGGCTGGACTTCCGCAACCTGGTGGATTTTGAAGGTGTTGAAGGGCTGAAGTCTTTCCGGGACCGCCACCGGGACCGGCCATGGGTGGCCGATACGGACCCCCGAAAGGGCTGATCCCGACTGGAGCTTTTCGTTGTTCTGATCTAGCTTTTCAGATGAAGCGTAATGATCAGATATCAACAACGATAAGAAAGGAGAACAACGATGCTCCTGTCACACGCATTTGGCCTGTTCACACACCCGGACGAGGAATGGCTGTCCATTCGTAAGGAACACGCGCCACCTCGTCGGCTCTATGTCGCTTACGTACTGCTGCTGGCGGCCATTGCCCCAATCTGTGCCTATATCTCGACCGCACACTTTGGCTGGACCGTGGGCAACGACCGGCTGATAAAGCTGTCCGAGGTCAGCGCCATGCAACTGAGCGTGCTGACGTACCTCGCCATGCTGGTCGGGGTGTTTGCCCTTGGCTACGCCATTAACTGGATGGCGAAAACCTACGGTGCAGTGGAAGAGCCGGTGCCGTCCAACGGAATTGCCCTGGCAGCATACTCCTGCACGCCGTTGTTCCTTGCCGGCTTTGCCCTGCTTTACCCGGTGCCCTGGGTCAATGCCCTGGTCTTCCTGATTGCTGCCTGTTACGGCGCCTGGCTGATGTTTGACGGCCTGCCGATCGTGATGGGTATCGAGAAGGACCGGGCGGTGATGTATGGCGGCGCCTTGCTGACGGTCGCGCTGGTTATCCTCGTGTCCACGCGGGTGGGTTCCGTCCTGCTCTGGAACATGGGATTCGGCCCGGTGTTCGTCGACTGACCCCGGGTCGGGGCGCAGATCATCCGGTGGGTTCGCTGCTCGCCGGATGAGACCTGGTCGTTTGGCATTGGTGGACGTTGGGTTTACCATAGTCGCTCCAGGTAACAGACATGGATGAAAAGGAATTCAAGGAATGAGCAAAGCCATTGTATTGCTGGGTGACCTCGGTACCGACCACGAGGGCTTCCCTCCCACGCCTGTCATTGCAGGCTCCCCTGATGTGCTGGTGGATGGCAAGCCAGTAGCCCGTCTGGGTGACCCCCTTGCAGTGCACTCCAAGCCCAAGCACCCACCTCACCCGCGAGCCGTGGCAGCGGGCTCCAGTACGGTCCTGATCAATGGTAAGCCGGCGGCCATCACTGGCAGCGCGGTCACCTGTGGTGGTGTCACTATCGGCAGTGGCAGTGTGATTATCGGCGGCTGAAGAGGTCGCCACGCCCGGGGCGTTCAGGGGCTGGAAATGGCCTGTTCGGTCCCCCGCGCGGACCACAGTGGATAGGGAATGCCGGAAATCCGGTTCATCACGAAGGCGTGGGCCAACAGCAGCGTCACCCCGGCCATCAATACGGGCAGTTGAGCCGGATCGGGCATCAGCCCGAGCGACACGATCAGGGCAGTGGCTCCTGCGGGCGGATGCGCGACCCGGAACAGCACCATCAGACAGCCGGTCAGACCCAGGGACAGCGCCGCTGCGCCCACCCGCGCCAGATCCACCCCACTGAGGAAGGCCGAAGGCAGATTCTGCAGTCCAAAAACATACAGACTGAGAAGGCCCATCAACGCACCGATGAAGTGGCCGCACAGGGTGTTGCGTGGGGAAGCCGCTGCCGCCAGGGGCACGTGGAATAGAATGAACGCCGTGGCACCCAGTGAGGGAAAGATAAAGGCTTCCTGGGTGAGCAGCGCAACAAACGACACCAGCGCGATGCTCAGGCCGCCATTGACCAGGCTGAACCCTGCCATCACCGAGGTGCGACTGTAGCGCTCGGCAAGCCGCTCCAGATGAAGGGCGGCCAAAAGTCCTGACACCTGTTGCCAGCGCAACCGTTCGTTTTTCCGTCCCATCCTCGTCTGCTCAACCGTCCAGGCACCAAAAGGGTGCACGATGGTAGGGTTGCTAGGACGTCAACGCAAATCGTAATTTTCGATATCCCTGACCGGCATGCGCTTTTTATGGGCTAACAAGTGCCATTTCCCGTTCTGTGTAATGCCCCACCATATCTGCCAGTCCTTCGGCCAGCTCATCAAATGTGATGGGAGGCGAGGGGTCGCACAGGTGCCTCACCACGGAATAGATGCCGCCATGGATCATGATGTAACTCATGGTGGGAATGTTGCGTATTTTCAGGGTTTCCGGATGGTGCATCAGGTACTGGGTGACCAGCTCGGACAGGGTTTTCTGCAGGGGCTCCACATGCTGCTCAAAGTCCAGGGCCATGGCGTAGCGGGCACATTTCAGGTAGCGCTCACTATCGGCCTGGAGAAAATCCCGGAAGTGTCCGAGCAGATCCAGCACCGCTTCTTTTATCGTTTTCCGAACAATGGTGGGGATGAGGGGCTGGATCATGGCGATGGTATCGGCCACGAAGCGTTCGCTCATGACCTGGAAGATCGCTTCCTTGTTATCGAAGTATTCATAGAGAGACCCCACACCAACCCCTGCAATATCAGCGATTTGGCGGGTTGTCGTAGCGGCGGGCCCCCGGTCGGCCATGGCTATGAAGCCGGCTTCGACAATGGCGTCCACGGTGGCTTTGGCACGTTGCTGACGAGGTTTTCTGGCCATAATTTATCCGAATTGAACCCGAACAAGCGTTCGCTTTATTGTGGATGACATCATTCACTGTGTATCGAAGTGTAGGTATTCCATGTTCGGAAGTCGTTTGCCCAATAAACCCAGCCGTGGCGCCGCTGCGGTCGTAACGGGCGCAGGCAGCGGTATTGGCCGCGCCTTTGCGCTGGAGATTGCCCGCCGGGGTGGGGCGGTGCTGTGCTCGGATATCAACCTGGCCACCGCTGAAGAGACCGTGGAGCTGGTACAGGGGCTGGGCGGTCAGGCGTGGGCGTTCAAGTGCGATGTCAGCAAACTGACGCAGGTGGAAGCGCTGGCGGAAGAGGCCGAACGGGTTCTCCCCGGTCCGGTCAGCCTGGTCATTAACAACGCAGGTGTGGGCATTGGCGGCAAGCCGGTGGGCGACACGCCGATTGCGGATTGGAAATGGACCCTGGGGATCAATCTCTGGGGTGTTATCCACGGTTGCCACGTATTCACGCCCGGGCTCAGGCGACTGGGGCGCGGTGGCATCATCAATGTGGCCTCCACCGCGAGCTTCTCGGCGGCACCCCTGATGGGGCCGTACAACGTCACCAAGGCCGGAGCGCTGGCGCTGACCGAGACCATGGCCGCGGAACTGGCGGGGTCCGGCGTTTCCGTGACAGCGTTATGCCCGACGCTGGTGAAGACCAACATCAACGCCAACGGCCGCATCGTTGGCGAATCCTCCAAACTCTTTGACCGCCTCATGGACCGCTTTGGCATGTCGCCGGAACGGGTGGTCAACGACGCCCTGGCCGCGCTTGACCGCGGAGACCTGTACGTGATGCCGCAGTTCGATGCCCGTGTGATCTGGCGGGCCAAGCGGCTTATTCCCCGGACCTACGCACTCGGTACCGGGTTGATCAACCGTTTCGGCGCCAGCCGGCTGAACTGACGGGCCACCGCTGACCAATTCTGAAGGGGAATGAGTTATGGCGAATATCGATCTCGACAAAATGCTGGAAAAAATCAAGGGCAGCCAGTGGGCGCTGGCAGATATTGACTGGGACGCACCGGGCGCGGACAGGATCAGTGCGGAACAGTGGCCCAAGCTGAAGGCGTTCATGTCTGATCTGATGTGGATTGAGCACGTGGGTGCCCGGGGCTTTGCGGCGATGGCCAAAAAGGCGCCGACGGATACGCTGCGGGAAATTTACACCTATTTCCACGCGGAAGAGCAGCGACACGCCAACGCCGAAATGGCCCTGATGCGCCGGTGGGGCATGCTGGAAGGGGATGAACTGCCGGAGCCGAACATCAACCTGCGGCTGACCATTGAATGGCTCGACCGTTACAGCGATGACATGCCACTGGAGGTGCTGGGCTCGGTGATTCCGATGCTGGAAATCGCCCTGGATGGCGCATTGCTGAAGTTCCTGCTGGAAGAGGTGGACGATCCGCTGTGCCACGAAGTGTTCGAGAAGATCAATGCTGATGAGGCCCGTCACCTCGGGGTGGATTTCCATGTCATGGAGATGCTGGGTCGCGGCCGGTTGCACCAGCTGGCGGTGAAGACCATTGGCACGGTGGCCAACCCCAAGCTGATCCTCGGGGTGCTGGCCTACGCGCCACTGCTCAACAAGATGCGGGACAACATTGTCGCCATGGGCCTGAAGGAAGAGCGTCTGTATGAGGCGATGAACAAGTACGAACGGATCGGTGGCCGCACGGAGGAAGGCCGGCGTAACCCCTGGTTCCAGATCATCAGCCAGCACGGGAAGATGGTGGTGAACCGCTCCCACCCCTATCACGTGCCGGTGGATGCGCTTGTGAAGCTGACGGGGTATATCCCCAGTCGGGTGGTGGGGCCGGTGCCGACCTGGGTGAAAGGGCTGACCTGGCGCACTACGGCCTGACCCTGTTGCCCTCGGTTGTGGAGTGAGGCGAGGGATGGGGGTTCCTTTTCTTTCGGAAAAAGAACTCGCTGCGCTCAGACACCTTTGTCCCTGCAGAAAAGGAACCCCCATCCCTCGCCTTTCGGCCTTGGTGAGGGGGCCGCTTTGTTGAAATTGAGAGAGTGTTATGACGACTGTTGTTGAGAAATCCAAGGCTGAGAAAGCCAAAACCGCGCCACGTCGGAAAAAGTCCACCCGAAAGGGAGCTGCTGAACCGGTTAAGCAGGACGTTCATGTGCATGAGGTCTTGATTGTCGGCGCCGGTTTCGGCGGGCTCGGGACGGCGCTGCGGCTCCAGCAGGACGGTATCCGTGATCTGGTGATTCTGGAGCGTGCGGATGAGATAGGCGGTACCTGGCGGGATAACACCTATCCCGGCGCGGCCTGTGATATTCCGTCGAACCTGTATTCGTTTTCGTTCGCGCCAAACCCGGACTGGTCGCGGAGTTTTTCCGGCAGCGGTGAGATTCTCAGGTACGTCCATTACCTTGCGGATTCTTTCAACCTGCGACGGCTGGTGAAGTTCAATCAGAACGTGACGGGGCTGGAGTACAACGAGCAGGAGGGGGTCTGGACTGCCTCGACGGCAGCGGGCAAAACGTTCCGCGGGCGTTCGGTCGTGATGGCGCAAGGCCCTTTGTCGAATCCGGGCCTGCCGAAGATCGAGGGTATCGATTCCTTCAAGGGACACACCGTACACAGCGCCCGCTGGGATCACAGCTACGACTTCACAGGCAAGCGGGTGGCGGTGATTGGCACCGGCGCCAGTGCGGTGCAGATCATTCCGGAACTGGTGCAGCAGGCGGCGAAGCTGAAGGTGTTCCAGCGTACAGCGGGCTGGGTACTGCCGAAGCCGGATTTTGCCACGCCGGACTGGAACCGTGCTCTGTTCCGCAAGGTGCCGACGGCGCAACAGGCCGTACGCAAGGCGCTCTATCTGGGGCACGAGTCGGTGGCGCTGGGGATTGTGTGGAATTCGCCGCTGACCAGGGTGGTTGAGAAGGTGGCGGAGGCGCACCTGAACGCTCAGGTGAAGGACCCCTGGATGCGTCGACAATTGAAGCCCGATTTCCGCATCGGCTGCAAACGGGTGTTGATGTCCAGCGACTATTATCCCGCCCTGCAGAAAGACAACTGCGAGCTCATCACCTGGCCGATTGCGAAGATTTGCGAGAACGGTATTCGCACGGCTGAGGGTATTGAACATCAGTTTGACTGCATCGTGTTTGCCACCGGATTCGATGTCAGTAACGCCGGCACGCCGTTTCCGGTCAAGGGTGTAGGCGGGCGTGAGCTGGGCCGCGAATGGCATCGGGGAGCCCAGGCCTACAAGAGCATCAACGTGAGCGGTTACCCGAACCTGCACATGACCTTTGGCCCGAATTCCGGGCCCGGTCACAACTCCGCCCTGGTGTATATGGAGTCGCAGATTGAGTACATCCTGAAAGCGGTCCGGGTGTTGCGTTCGCTGGACATCAAGGCGCTGGATGTGAAGTCCCATGTCCAGGCGCGCCACAACCGCGAGATTCAGAAGCGACTGGCACGGACCAACTGGAACTCCGGCTGCAAGAGCTGGTACCTGACCGAGGACGGCTTCAATGCCACCATGTACCCGGGCTTCGCCACCCAGTACGCGCGGCAGATGGCGTCCCTGAACCTGAAGGACTATGCCTTGATCCGTGCCTGAGTAACGTTGTTGTGAATCGGTTTTTCTGACAATCTGGATCGCATCTGTGCCCTGCTGGCTGTCATGGCCGTGCAGGGCTTTTCTGGTTGAGCGATCAGTAAGGAGATGTCGATGACCGAGGACAAACGCCGTCGTCATTCCGCCCCGGTGGTGGATGGCATTGGCAAATCTGCCAGCCGCGCGATGCTCCGGGCCGTGGGTTTTACGGACGAGGACTTTCGCAAGCCCCAGGTGGGCATCGCCTCGACCTGGAGCAACCTCACGCCCTGCAACATGCACATCAACCGGCTGGCAGAAGAGTCGGCGGCCGGGGCGAATGAAGCCGGTGGCAAAGCGCTTATTTTCAACACCATCACCGTTTCTGACGGGATCGCCAACGGCACCGAAGGGATGAAGTATTCGCTGGTCTCCCGGGAAGTGATTGCCGATTCCATTGAAACCACGGCCGGTTGTGAAGGTTTTGATGGCCTGGTGGCCATCGGGGGCTGCGACAAGAACATGCCGGGCTGCCTGATGGGGCTGGCGCGGTTGAACCGCCCGTCGGTGTTTGTCTACGGCGGCACCATCATGCCCGGCGAAAACCACACTGATATCATCTCGGTCTTCGAAGCGGTGGGCGCTCATGCCCGTGGCGACCTGGACCTGATTGAGGTGAAACAGATCGAGGAAACCGCCATTCCCGGGCCTGGTTCCTGTGGTGGCATGTACACCGCCAATACCATGGCCTCAGCCATTGAGGCCATGGGTATGAGCCTGCCGGGCAGTTCGGCGCAGAATGCCGTGTCTGATTCCAAGGCAGAGGACTGCCGGGCTGCCGGGGCGGCGGTGCTGAACCTGCTGGACAAAGACATCAAGCCCTCGGATGTGATGACCCGCGAAGCGTTCGAGAATGCCATTACCGTGGTGATTGCCCTGGGTGGCTCAACCAATGCGGTGCTTCACCTGCTGGCCATGGCCAGTACCGTGGGCGTGGAGCTGTCCCTGGAGGATTTCGTCGAGATAGGCAAGCGGGTGCCGGTACTGGCGGACCTGCGACCGAGCGGCCACTACATGATGTCCGAGCTGGTGGCGATTGGTGGTATCCAGCCCTTGATGAAGATGCTGCTGGAGCGCGGGCTCCTGCACGGCGACTGCCTGACTGTCACCGGCCAGACCCTGGCGGAGAACCTCGCGGAGGTGGCTCCGTATCCGGAAGGCCAGGACATCATTCACGCCTTTGACCACCCCATCAAGGCAGACAGCCACCTGCGGATACTGTTCGGCAACCTGGCGCCTACCGGAGCCGTGGCCAAGATCACGGGAAAGGAAGGCACACACTTTACCGGGCGGGCGCGGGTGTTCCACTCCGAGGAAGAAGCCCAGGCACGTATTCTTGACGGCACGGTGGTGGCCGGCGATGTGCTGGTTATTCGTTATGAGGGACCGAAAGGCGGTCCCGGCATGCGTGAAATGCTTAGCCCCACCTCCGCGATCATGGGAAAGGGGCTGGGCAGCGACGTGGCTCTCATCACCGATGGCCGCTTCTCCGGCGGCAGTCACGGTTTTGTGGTGGGTCACATTACCCCCGAGGCGGCTGAAGGGGGCCCGATCGCGCTGGTGGAAGAGGGCGACACCATCACCATTGACGCGGTTGGTAACCGCATAGAACTGGATGTCACGGACGCGGAGCTGGAAAGGCGGCGCCAGGCGTGGCAGGCACCCTCACCGCGCTTTACCCGTGGCGTGCTGGCGAAGTATGCCCGAACGGTCAGCTCTGCGTCCCTCGGGGCGGTCACTGACCTGCCGTAAGCGGCTCGGGACGGCCCCAGTAGTAGCCCTGGCCGTGCAGTCCGGGGAACTGCTGGAGCCACGTGGCCACCGCTTCGGTTTCCACGCCTTCCACCACAACATCCAGATCCAGCGCCTCACCCAGTTCCAGTGCGGCACGGAAAATCCGCTGGCGGGTGGGATGCTCGAGGATGTCCCGCAGGAAACTGCGGTCAATCTTAAGCTCATCCAGGTCAAAGGTGGCGAGGGTCCCCAGGGACGAGTGACCGGTTCCAAAGTCATCCAGTGCGATGCGGAAACCCACCTGGCTAAGCTTGTGGATCATGGCCTGGGCGGCATCGGGGTTGGCCATCATCGCCGTTTCCGTGAGTTCCAGAATCAGGTGGCGGGGTTGCATCCGATACTCGCGGATAATCGCCAGCACTTCCTGATCAAAGCGCGGATGGTCTAGGTCCTTGGCGGAGATGTTCACGGCAATGGCGAGGTCTGCGCCATGGCGTTTGACCAGTTCGCTGTAATCCCGGCAGGCGCGGCGAATGACCCAAAGGGTGACCGGGTGGATAACACCAACCTGCTCCGCCAGAGGCACCCAGTGGCCCGGCGGTATGAGCCCGAACTCGTCGTGGCGCCAGCGAATCAGGGCTTCCACTGAACTGACCTGTCCATCCCTTACCCGCACCTTGGGTTGGTATTCCAGCCACATCTGTTCGTTGGCCAGGGCGTCTTCCACGTCCAGCATCAGGATCTGCTGGCGGTACTGCCATTCCGCGATGGCGGGGTCGTAAACGCAGAGTAATTGGTCACCATTGAGGGACGCGAAACCGGCAGAGGACAGGATGCCGGCGGCATCGTGCCCGTGGTCCGGTGCATGGGCAACACCAACGGATGGGCTCCAGGAGAAGGCAAAGCGTCCGTCGCGGAAATTCTCGCCGAGCCAGTCCGCTGTATCCTCGAGGGGCGGTTGATCGTCTCCGGGGTCGTCGCTGCGGTAGAACGCAAAGGCATGATTGACGGTGTCGATACTGGCAAGGGCATAGCCGTTGATCATGATCAGACGGGCGCTGAACGTCCGCTTGAGGAAGCTGTTGAGGCGACGCAGATAGGTTTTCAGCAGGGCTTCGGCGGTTCGGTAACCCAGGGCCTGCTCAATCTCGTGGAAACGCTGCAGTCGCACGATACACAGGGTATACGGTTGTTGGTCCTTGTGGAGTGTCTCCAGGCACTCTTCCAGTATCGCCCGGTTGGGTTTGCCGGTTACCCGGTGGGTTTTCAGCAGCCGATCGTAATCTTTCTCGATCCGGGAGCGCCGCTGTTGCTCCTGCCTTGCACGCAAGTCGGCGCTCAGCCGGCGTTTGCGTTCCTCCAGCAACAACCGACCCACACCCACGGTCAGGATCAGCGACGCCATGGCGGCGCCGAGGAAAAAGGCAGAATCGGTCAGGTCGTTGACCGGTACCCAGCCCACGGTCCGCAGTGACGACGCCCCCGCCCCGGCGATGATCACCACCATCGCCAGACCCAGATAGCGTGCGTACACGTGGTGGTTCAACTGGCGCGTGATGAGGGCCAGCAACGCGACGCTGGTGAAGGTGGCTAACACCAGCAAGGAACCCTGGCCCGGAAACGGCAATCCCAACGGTGTGGTGATCAGCATGACAAACGCGGCGCAGCTGAAACCATGGAGCATCCACCTTGCGCGCTGGGAAACCGACAGGAAATGGGGAGTGAACTGGCACAGGGCGATCAACGCGAGCGGCAGGCTGACCCCCAGAAGGTTGTTGATGAGTGGCCAATCCGACCAGAGCAACCAGAGCCCGAAACCATCCATGGACAGCTGGCTGTGAATGACGCTCACCATGAAGACGCTCAGCCAGGCCAGACCCGGTCGGCGAAGCATCACCACGATACTGATATTGAACAGCAGGGCGAACCCCAGCAGCCCTGCGATAAACGCCTTCCAGGCCAACGTAAAGGCGGTATGGCCCAACAGGTTTTCCGGCTTGTGGACCGATATGGGCAGCAGGGTGGGGCCGGAATTCTCCACTTCGAACAGGAAGCGGGTATCGCCCGGTGGCAGGGTAACCGGCCAGATCCATTGGGGCAGATCTATGTGGCGGTACCGGAAAGGAAAGGTGTCTCCCATGACCGGCAGGCGTTCTGCCGCGCCATCCGGTAACACCATGGCAGACCGGATACGGTCCAGGAAAGGCGCTGAGACCACCAGCAGTTTACGAACGGGCTGACCGGAAGGGTTGGACAGCGTAAAACGGAAGGTGGCCGGTTGGTCGCGATAGCCGATACCGGTGTAACCGTCCGGCGTGGCTGTCCAACGTGCATTCCCCTGATCCTGAAGTAGCCGGGACAGAGGTTGCAGTGTGTATTCGGTCTGGATGCCAACGGTCGGGGGCAGGGCCGGCAGCTCGACCTGCCCATGCCGGTTGTCCGCCACCTGGCCCCCGTCCATCCATGCCCGCACGGCAAGACCGTAGGCTATGCCGAACAGCAACAGGGCCAGTGGTAGCCATTGTCCAGCAAGCCGGTTCAGGCTGCGCCATTGAAAACCCGTGGCGTTGGACGACGGTGGGTGCGAGGGAGAGTCCATGCGGGGGAGATCCTGGGTGGTCGATGCACCGGGCTCGCTGTTACACGCCGATTACAATCTGAAATGATTTGCAACATTATGAATTTGCAGTAATTTTACTGCATTTTATAGTGTTTTGCATTTGCTGATTGACGACGCGTTCATGAATTCGCGTGGTTGGCAGGGTACGCGGGTGACGGTCGAATCTGACGCCGTCTTAATGGTCCGGAACCGTGGACGCCCTTCCGGGGAACGGATTGGCTGGTTATAGTAGCCAGCCTGCGAATACTGAAAGTGATCATGATTGAGGTTGACCGATGATGCGAACCGCCCTGGCAGGCCTGATACTGCTGTTCCTGAATGTGGCCTGCACCGCCGCCCTTGCCGATGAGCGGAATGCCGTCCAGCTGGCGTCGGTCAACGCTGCGGTCGCCTATGCCGGTGACAATGAGCTGCTGTATGGCAAGAACGCGGATCGCGTTGTGCCCATTGCGTCCATTACCAAGCTGATGACTGCCCTGGTAGTGCTGGACTCCGGCGCCCCCCTGAATGAGTGGCTGCCCTTCCGCAAGCGCCATACCCCGCCTTCTGCCAACGCCTATACGCGTATCCGGGTTGATTCGGAGCTTCGCCGATCCGAAGTCCTGCGCATTGCGCTGATGTCTTCGGAGAATTTCGCAGCCTACACCCTGGCCCGTCAGCACCCCGGTGGCTTCGATGCGTTTATCCAGGCCATGAACGAGAAGGCGCTGGAGCTGGGGATGACCCAGACCCGCTTTGTGGACCCCACGGGGCTGTCTTTGCAGAACCGGTCAACGGCGGCAGACCTGGTCAAACTGGTGAACGCGGCGTCGCGGCATCCGCAGATTGGTGACTACTCCACGACCCGTTACTATACGGCCCGATTCCGACAGCCCCGTTACAGCCTGTCCTATGGGAATACCAACCTGCTTGTGCACCGGGACAGCTGGGGCGTGGGGCTGAGCAAGACCGGCTATCTGTCCGAGGCGGGGCGTTGCCTGGTGATGGTGTCGAACATGCACGGCAAACAGGTGGTCACCGTGCTGCTGGATTCCCTGGGCACACGATCCCCCATCGGCGATGCCGGTCGCATCCGCAACTGGCTGCACACCGGGGCAACCGGCCAGGTGGCGGCTGCCGCCAGGGCTTACGAGCAGAAGAAAAACGCGATTTACGCTGAAGGTGGGCAAGGGGACACCCAGACCGGGGCCCACTGACACGTGCAGGGAGAACAGAATCATGATCCAGATATTCACCACCGGTGGCACCATCGACAAGGTTTACTTTGACGCAAACAGCGAATTTGAAATCGGTGATTCGCTGCTTCCGGAGTTGCTGGCCGAATCCAATATCCAGGACGGCTACGCCATTGAGAGCCTGTTTCGCAAGGACAGCCTGGAAATGACCGAGCAGGATCGGGAGGCCGTGCGCGAGGCGGTGGTCGCTACCGCGGCGTCGAAGATCCTGATTACCCACGGTACCGATACCATGGCGGAGTCGGCCCAGGCGCTGTCCGCGGTCACCGACAAGACCATCGTCCTGCTGGGAGCCATGCAGCCGGCCCGCATGCGCCGTAGCGATGCGGTTTTCAATATCGGCTTTGCGTGGGCGGCGGTGCAGCTGCTGCCGGCGGGAGTGTACATCGCGATGAACGGTGAGGTGTTCGAAGCCGGGGCGGTGCGCAAGAATCTCAAGGCCCAACGGTTCGAGCGGGCCTGAACCGGCATCGGGTCAGCCGACGCTGCTGATTTCCGTTTCGGTCAGCTCGCGGAATTCACCCGGGCCCAGGGCAGGGTCCAGCGTGAGCGCACCGATGCTCTGGCGGTGAAGCGCTGTTACATGATTTCCCACGGCGGCCATCATGCGCTTGACCTGGTGATAGCGTCCTTCGGAAAGGGTAAGCTCGATATCCCGGTCGCCGAGGCGGCGGATGCTTGCTGGTCGGGTGGGGCTGGGGTCGTTCTTCAAGGTGACGCCCTGTTCGATCTGCCGCACGGCCTCATCGGAAAGAGCGTCACTGAGGGTCACCCGATAGGTCTTGGGGCAATGCACCCGCGGTGAGGTTATCCGGTGGGACCATTGGCCATCGGTGGTCAGCAGCACCAGTCCCGTGGTGTCGATATCCAGTCGTCCGGCAATGTGAAGCCCTTGGCCGGTCGCTGCGGGCAGGAGGTCGAGTACTGTCGGGTGGTCACTGTCGGTAGTCGCACTGACGACACCGGTGGGCTTGTGGAGCATCAGGTATCGCTCGCCGGTCAGGCTGAGTGCCTGGCCATCCAGGGTGACCCTGGCGCTGCCGTCAATATGCGTCGCGCTGAGCCGGCAGGGCCGGTCTTCCACCAGAACACGACCGCTGGCAATGGCCCGTTTGGCTTCCTTGCGGGAGAGGGCAGTGGTGGTGGCAATGAACTGGTCGAGTCGCATGGTCAGGAGCAGCGCTCTCCCGGCGGCGGCAGCTCAAGGGTGGCAAGGCAGAGTACGGGGGCCGAGCCCGTCAGTCTGGCCCAGAGTGCGCCGAACAATTCGGAGCGAACGGCGGGCCGATCCTGCTGATAGCTGGGCGCGGCGGCCAACCCCTGGCCGTTGTCCTCCGCCAACACAAAGGTAAACGGATGGGCGCCGGGGACACCGAGGCGAACGTCCGTTGCGGTCAGCAGGCTATCCCGCATCTCGTAGTGCAGAAACCCACCGGTAAACCAGTCCAGCCGCTGCCCTTCGGACAGGGTGAGCGCCTGCCTGGCGAGGGCGGGGTCCCGTGGGAAGATTTCCACATTGATCGGGGCGTCGCCATCAAGGAAGCCCGCCAGCATTTCCACGCGCCGGTCCTCCGCCATCGCCGTAATTCGCCACAGTACGGTGTTCAGGGGCATGGGTTGCACCATCACCGGCGTGTCGGCCAGGCCAGCCTCCGCGAGCACCGGGGCAACCCGCTGGGTGATTGCCTGCTGCGCGACCAGGGACCACCCGAGGTAGAGGGTGGAAACCGCGAGGCCCGCAAATATCGGCCCCGGGCGGTTGGGCCGGAACAGGAACGCGATCAGCGCGACCAGAAGGGGCAGGGTGTACAGGGGATCTATGATGAACAGGCTGTTCAGCGCTACCGGATCGCCAAACGGCCAGAAGAGCTGGGTACCGTAGGTGGTAAAAGCGTCAAGTAACGGATGTGTGACCAGGATCAGTCCCGTCAACAGAAGCCAGCGTCGGTAGGAGATGTCGGGTTTCCACCGGGCCAGTACCCAGGCGAGCAGGAACGACAGTGGAATCAGGACGAACAGTGAGTGGCTGAAGCCACGATGCTGGGTAAAATTCGCGACGGCGGTGCCGTAGTCGATCACCACATCCAGATCCGGCAGGGTTCCGAGCACAGCGCCGGTAAGCAGGACGGAGCGTCCCAGGGTTTTGCCGGCCACAGCGCCGGCAAGGGCCGCGCCAAGCGCGGCCTGGGTTATGGAATCCATATAGGGTTATGCCTAGTCATCCAGGGTTTCAGTGTTCACCGTCAGTTCGTTCAGGATGTCCTCGGAAGGATAACCATCGGCGACCCGCTGGTTGGCTGCCTGATACTCGCGGATCGCGGAGCGTGTCGCCGGGCCCATAATGCCATCGGGCTTGCCGGTGTCAAAGCCCTGGTCGTTCAGTGACTGCTGCAGTGCAAGGATATTGTTCCTGGACAGGTTGGGCTGGTCTTCCGGTGGCGGATTCTGGAGCATGCCCGCACCGGCAATTCGATCCGCCAGGTGACCGACGGCAATGGCATAGAACTCCGAGCGGTTCCAGCCCATGATGACGTTGAAGTTGCGGTAGGCAAGGAATGCCGGTCCACGGTGGCCCGAGGGAACCACCAGCGCTGCTTTGATGGGTTCATTGGCCAGGGGGTTGCCAAAAGCATCGGTCACCCCCAGTTTGTTCCATTCCGCCAGTTCCAGGCGTCGGCCGTCGGCCAGGGCATAATCAAAATCCTGTGGCAGCAGGACCTCTCGCCCCCAGCGATAATCGCCATCCCAGCCCAGATCCTGAAGGAAGTTGCCCGCCGACATCATGGCGTCCGGGAGGCTGTTCCAGAGATCACGCTTGCCGTCGCCATCACCGTCCACGGCGTGCTTGAGGAATACCGTGGGCATGAACTGGACATGCCCCATGGCGCCTGCCCAGGAGCCTTCCATCTGTTCCGGGGCAATAGCCCCTTCATCGATGATTCGCAGGGCCGCGGTCAGCTGTTCCGTGAAGAACGCACTACGGCGCTCATCACAGGCGAGGGTCGCCAGGGAGCTGGGCACGGACATCTTGCCGAAGTAGGCGCCAAAATTGGTTTCCAGGCCCCAGAAAGACACCAGGTAAGGCGCGGGAACGCCGGTTTTCGCGGAGACACGCTCCAGCAGCTCGCGATGCTTCTCGAGCATGTCACGCCCCGTGCTGACGCGTGCGTCGTTGACCCGGCGATTCAGATAATCCGCGAAGGTGGTGGTGAACTCCGGCTGGCGTCGGTCGAGCTCGATGACGCGATCGAGGTGTTCGACACGGGCGAGGACCTCGCCAGCGGTTTTCTCACTGACCCCGGCCTCAATAGCCTGATCCTGGAGGCGTGCGACACATTGGCGGAAGTCATCAGCCCCGTCGGTGTCCGCGAGCGCGGGCCATGCCAGCGCCATCAGCAGACCGGTGATGGAAAGACGTTGGAAGGTCCGTTGTCCGTGAGTAATCCCTGATAGTGTCTTGTACACGCAAAACCTCGGTGTGAAAGCGATGGGTGAGGTGCTCACCGTGAGCAGGCAAAGCCATGGTAGCCTTTTTTTTACGAACGGAAATACCGGTTTGGGTCTGTAACCGTGACAATTCTTTAACCCGTGAGTTCCAGCGTCGTTGGAATTGTGGTCTTTTTGTAGCGGCGGGGTTTTACCGGTCACGCTTTGTTCTATAGTTTCAGCGTGGCACGTTCCGGTAGGTTAGCGTAAAGGTCAAAACAACATGGCAATGCTCAAGGCGCTGGTGGTGGATGACGCCAGTTTTGTGCGGGATCTGGTGAAACGAACGGTGCGCCAGCGCTTTCCCGTCATTGAAACCACCGACGCCCAGAACGGGCGCCGGGCCCAGTCACTGATGTCCCGTACGACATTCGACCTGATCCTGTGCGACTGGGAAATGCCGGAAATGTCCGGTCTTGAGCTGCTGCAGTGGATGCGACAGCAGCCCCAGTACGAGAAAGTGCCCTTCATCATGATCACCAGCCGCGGTGACAAGAACCATGTGGTCGAGGCGGTGAAGGAAGGGGTGTCGGAGTACCTCGGCAAGCCCTTCAGCCCGGATGGACTGAGCAAGAAGATCATCAAGGTCATGGGCCGGCGGCTCAAGGAGGCCATGGATCACAGCGGAAAATCCATGGGTGGTCCGGCTGACGCCTTTCGGGAGTCGGCCACGCTCCTGACCCAGAGGCGGGAACCTTCACCCGAACCGGAGGCCGGTCAGGCGACGCCCTCGCCCCTGCTGGCGGGTGCCGCGCCGAAGCCGGACACGAAAGCGGCCAATCGGAACGCGATGAGCCTGGCGTCCGTGCGCTTTGCCGACAGCACCCTGAAATCCGTGGTCAAGGACATCAACCTGACGGAAGTCCGGGTCATCGCCCGCCGCGATCAGGCCTTTCCCGGCATTCTTGACCAGGCGGTGGTGGATATCGATATTGCCGAGGGCCAGATGGCACGACTGAACGGTTACGTGCATCAGCTGCAGGCCGTGGACAAGCGGCAGGATACGGATTTTGTCAGTGTCACGATCCGCTTTGTCGACGAAGACCCCAAAAAGCTCGAGGATCTGTCCCGCTTTGTGGCCCGCTTCCGAGCGGCCCATCGCTGATCAGGTGTCGTTGTCCGGCACCCGTTCCACCAGTCGTTCCCGGGGAAAGTGACAGATAAACTCGCTGCCATCGCCAATACGGCTTTTTATTTCCAGGTTGCCATCGTGGTTCAGTAACACGTGCTTGACGATTGCCAGGCCGAGCCCTGTGCCGCCGGTGTCCTTGTGGCGGCTGGGATCGGCCCGATAGAAGCGTTCCGTCAGGCGGGGGATGTGGACAGGGTCGATGCCAATGCCGGTGTCCCTTACCGAGAGGTGCGCGCCGTCCCGGTTGGCACTCCAGCGAATGGTGATGTGACCCTTGGCCGGTGTGTACTTCACCGCGTTGAAGATCAGGTTCGAAAAAGCGCTGCGAAGCTGGCTCTCGTCGCCCTTGAGCAGACGCTGGTCCGTGATCTGCACACTGAACTCGTGTTCTTTTTCTCCGCTCAGTGCCTTGGCGTCGTGGCATATCTGGCGGATCAGGGCTTCCACATCGGTGACGGTATCGTTGACGGTCTGCTCGCCGGTCTCGATTTTCGAAAGCAGGATCAGGTCGGTGATCAGCGCTTCCATCCGGGACGACTGCTGGGCCATGGTGTTGATGGCCCGCCGCCATTTCGGAGGCATGTCGTCGGCGTTGTCCACCAGGGTTTCCAGGTAACCGCTGATCACCGTCAGCGGTGTTCTCATCTCGTGGGAGACGTTGCCGACGAAGTCCCGCCGCATCTGTTCCAGCTGATACAGCCTGGTGACGTCCTTGGCGACGATCAGGCGGTCGTCGTCGCCAAACAGGCTGATCTGGATCTGCAGGTGGATGTGAGGCTTGGCCGGTGAGTTGATTTCCAGGGGGTCGCGGTAATCCCGGGCATCGAAATAGGTCTTGAACGCGGGTGTGCGGATCAGGTTGTGGATGTACTGACCCTGGTCGGTGTTGCGCCGAAAGCCCAGCAGGTATTCGGCAGAGCCGTTCCACCACTCCATGCTGCCTTTGGCGTCGGTCATGATGACGCCGTCGCGCATGGCGTTGGTGGACTCCTGCACGCGGTTGATTTGTGCCCTCAGGCGGTCCTGAAGCCGCAGGTGGTTCTGGTGAAGCTTATGGAGGCCATCAAAGATATCGCCCCACAATCCAACACTCTGGGGCGCCTCGCTGGTGGCGCTGGGGTTGCCCAGCCAGTGGTAAAGCCGGCGGGCCTGGACCAGTGTCCACCAGAGGTAAGCTATCAGCCCGATGGTCAGGCCATACACGGGGTAACCAAAAAAGGCCCCGGCTCCGGTGCAGACGATCAGGAACCCGATGATCAGACGAAGATATCGTGACCAGTTGTGTTGCATCAAGCAGCCTTAGGTTTGGAATGACCTCTGGTGCGCCTGCTTATTACGCTGCCCGCGTGGAGAAGCGGTAGCCGGCACCTCGCACCGTCTGGATCAGGTGATCGTGCTGTTCGCCAAGCGCCTTTCTGAGCCGGCGAATATGTACGTCAACCGTACGTTCTTCAACGTAGACATTGCCACCCCAGACCTGATCAAGCAACTGCGAGCGGGTGTAGACCCGTTCCTGATGGGTCATGAAAAACTGCAGTAACCGATACTCGGTGGGGCCCATGCTGAGCGCACCATCACCGGTGGTAACCCGATGGCCGACGGGGTCGAGAGTCAGTCCGTCCACTTCAATAGGAGTGTCCACGCCCGGCGGTGTGGCGCGGCGCAGTACCGCCTTCAGGCGAGCGACCAGTTCCCGGGGGGAAAACGGTTTGGTGATGTAGTCATCGGCACCGACTTCCAGACCCTGGATCTTGTTGTCTTCCTCGACCTTGGCGGTCAGCATGATGATGGGGATATCAGCGGTGGCCTCTTCCTTCTTCAGGCGACGCGCCAGCTCCACACCGCTGGTGCCGGGCAGCATCCAGTCGAGCAGGACAAGATCCGGGTGCTTGTCGACAATCAGGGCATGCGCTTCGAGGGCGTCCGCTGCCTCAAGGTAGTCGTAGTCCGCCATTTCAAGGGCCACGGCGATCATTTCGCGAATCGGGGCCTCGTCGTCGACGATCAGGACAGTTTTTCCATTCATGGGCATTAACCTGTATCAGACCTTGATTTGTTGCTGCCTTATTACAACGCTGGAGTGTTACAAGTATATGACACAATGGCGTTTGCCACCGGAGTGTGTGGCAGAGGTTGCAGGGGCATTCCGGCGCTATGCCATGAGCAGGTCAACAAGCAGCCCGGCGAACACGGCGAACCCCGCCCAGTTGTTGTTCAGGAATGCCCTGAAGCAGCCTTCACGCTCGCGGAAGCGGGCCAGGTACTGCTGATAGATAAACAGACAGGTCATTGCGAGCACGCCGAGATAATAGCTCACGCCCAGGTCTGCCTGGCTGCCGACCATGATCAGGATCAGTACCACCATTGCCTGGAGAAATCCGATAATGGCCCGGTCGGCATCACCGAAGAGAATGGCAGTGGATTTGACGCCGATTTTCAGGTCGTCATCGCGGTCGACCATGGCGTAGAAGGTGTCATAGGCGACGGTCCAGAGAACGTTGGCAGTGAACAGTAGCCAAGTCATCTGGGTCAGTTGATTGGCCTCGGCTGCCCAGGCCATGGGAATCGCCCAGGAAAAGGCTGCGCCCAGAAACAGCTGCGGCAGGTGGGTATAGCGTTTCATGAACGGGTAGATGAACGCGAGAATCACACCGCCGAAGGATAGATAGAGGGTTAGTGGGTTGGTGAACAGTACCACCATGACAAAAGCCACCAGGGCAAGGCCGGCGAACAGTGCGACGGCTTCCCACGCGGCCATGCGGCCGGAGGTCAGGGGCCGGTCCTTGGTGCGTTTGACGTGCCTGTCGACTTTTCGGTCTGCAAAATCGTTGATGGCACAGCCAGCGGCGCGCATCAGGAACACGCCAAGGGTGAAAACGATCAGGTTGCCGATGCCAGGGAAGCCGTCGGCGGCCAGCCACAGCGCCCAGTAGGTCGGCCAGAGCAGCAGCAGGCTGCCAATGGGGCGGTCCAGTCGCAGCAGCCGGACATAGTCGCTCAGACGGTTCCGGAGGTGGTCGGGCATGGCGTTCAACAGCATAGGTGCGATCCGGTTGAGTAACAGGCGTTTCTGGGCTGGGATTATAGCCAGCGGGTGCCCGGCTGTTAAAGGCAGCCGTCAGTGACAGAAGCGCGGCAGGAAGTATTCACCCACCAGCAGGGCCTTGTCGCCGTTGTGGAACCGCGACCGTCGCGCCACCGGTGGCTGGTCCGGATGACGGGTTCTGCACAGGCCGATTTCGAAGGGGCCGCGCTGCCACCGGGGATTGCTGAACAGCCAGGCGCCCAGGGGGCGACGGCCAAGGTGTCGCAGGCGTCGGCCGGCGCCCGCCAGCGTCGGCAGGGGGATGATGGTGCGGGCCAGCACCCAGGGTTCGTTATCGCCACACAGGTGGACTTCGCGTATCCACGCTAACTGGCGCTGGGGCACGCCAAGGGTCAGACATTCTTCCAGGGTGGGGCGCGAAAAACCTTCGCGGATCACGTCAACGTGGAACCGGGTGCAGCGCAACTGCAATTCCCGTGTCAGCGATCCTTCCACCTTCAGCCAGTAGCATGCGGGCCCGTGAACAGCGGGGTCGTGCAGGCCGGCGGCCGGAAGGGATTGGTACCACTCGGTTGGCGGAATCGTCAGTGCTGCCTTGTCGTATCGGGCGCGCATTCGGTCCGCCTGCGGTTTAAAGCCCTTTGACGGCATAAATACCGGGGGCGTTGCGCCAGTAACCTTTGTAGTCCATACCGAAGCCAAACAGGAAGCGGTCTTCCACTTCAAGGCCGGTGAAATCCGCTTTGAGGTCCGGGCGGGCCTTGCGGTCGTGCTGTTTGTCCACCAGTACGGCCGTGAGAACCTCTTTGGCGCCATGGGCCCGGCAATAGTCTGCAATGGCGCACAGGGTAGTGCCTTCGTCGAGGATGTCGTCGACGATCAGGATGGTGCGGTCTTTCATGTTGGCTTCCGGTTGCAGCTTCCACTCGAGAATGCCGCCGGTGGTTTCTTGGCGGTAACGGGTCGCGTGGAGGTATTCCGCCTGTACCGGAAACTTGAGCAGTGGCAGCAACTGGCCCGTCAGGATCAGGCCGCCATTCATCACACAGAACAACAGCGGATTGCTGTCTCTGAGGCGTTGGGTGATGTCGTCTGCGAGGGCACGGATGGCAACCTGTACCTGCTGTTCATCGACCAGGCAGTCGGCTTCGTTCATTACCTGGTTCATCTCGGCGACGGTATCGGTCATAGCGGTCGGTCCTGTCGTAAAACCGGCGATTATACCGGACGCCGCTCCCATTAGGGAGGGCCTTGCCGATGCCGTAACGTCGGAATTTCCGATGGATTGGCAGAAATACCTTCGGTTGGCTGTCCGGAGTGGCATTGGTCAATTTCCGGGGGGTGGGTATGATGGTGGCCCGATTTGAATATCGAGCCAACAACAGCGAAAACTTGCGTGCAATATTGTCAGACAATTATTATTGCGCCGAAACCAATTGCGGAGAGAGACTATGAAGAAGTGGCAGTGTGTGGTGTGTGGCCTTATCTACGATGAAGCGGAAGGGTGGCCGGAAGACGGTATTGAACCCGGCACCGCGTGGGAAGATGTCCCGGAAGACTGGGTCTGCCCTGACTGCGGTGTGGGCAAGGAAGACTTTGAGATGATCGAGATCGGCTGATACCCGGCCACAACACCAAGACGCACAAAGACGGAGAACAGGAATGACAACAGAAGCCCCCATCGTCATCGTGGGAACGGGTCTGTCGGGGTATTCCCTGGCCCGGGAAATCCGCAAGCAGGACAAGGACGTTCCCATTGTCATGGTCACGGCCGATGATGGCTTCAGTTATTCCAAGCCCATGCTGTCCACTGGCTTCACCAAGGGCAAGGGGGCCGAAGAGTTGGCCCAGGCCAGCGCCGACGCCATGACCGAGCAGCTGAACCTGGAGCTGCGCACCTTTGCGACGGTAACGGGACTCGATGCCGAAGCCCATGAGCTGCTCATTGGAGACGAGCGCCTGCGTTACAGCAAGCTGGTTCTGGCATGGGGTGCCGACGTGATCCGTCTGGCTATCGAGGGTGATGGGCAGGAATTCGTCTACTCGATTAACGACCTGATGGACTACCGGGCTTTCCGTGAAGCTCTGGCTGGCAAGAAGCGGGTCGCCATCATGGGGGCCGGCCTGATCGGCTGTGAATTCGCCAATGACCTGCGTAATGGCGAGGTTGAGGTGGATGTAATTGCCCCCTCTGACGTCCTGATGCCGGGCCTTCTGCCGCCTCCGGCGGCGGACGCAGTAAAGTCGGCGCTGACCGGGCTGGGTGTACGTTTTCACCTGGAAACCGTGGTGGACCGTATTGACCGTGCCGGTGAGGGGGTGCGCCTCACCCTGTCCAATGGCGAGACCCTGGAGGCGGACCTGGTGATCTCCGCGGTCGGGCTGCGACCGAGAACCGGTCTGGCCGAGGCGGCAGGACTCTCTACCAACCGGGGTATTGTGGTCAATCGCGCGCTGGAAACCTCCGCACCGGATGTCTACGCCCTGGGCGATTGCGCGGAGGTGGATGGGCACGTGCTGCTGTATGTGCTGCCGCTGATGGCCTGTGCCAGGGCGCTCGCCCGCACCCTGCTCAGTGAGCGCACCGAAGTGGCGTACGGCACCATGCCGGTCATGATCAAGACTCCGTGCTGTCCGACCGCGGTCTGCCCGCCGCCTTCGGGTGCTGAGGGAGACTGGGAAGTTGAACAGGACGGACACGACGTTCGTGCCCTGTTCAAAGGCGCGGATGGTTCGGTGCTTGGCTTTGCCGTCACCGGGCGCTTTGCTGTCGAGAAGCAGGCCCTGTCCAAGGAAGTGCCCCCCATTCACAGCTGAAAGATTGCGAAAATGCCCGGCTTCGGGTAGAAATTCATTCGTGAGCTAACGAACTAGAGGAGCGGGCATGCTAGAAATAACCAGAAAGCTGGTGGAGCTGCTGGATCTTTCGCCAATCGGGGACGACCATTTCCAGGGTGACAGTGAAGACCTTGGCTTTCCCCATGTGTTTGGTGGCCAGGTTCTGGGCCAGGGGTTGATGGCCGCAAGCCGCACCGTGGAGGGGCGGTTACCGCATTCCCTCCATGCCTACTTCCTGCGGCCGGGCAACCACAGCATGCCGATTGACTACGAAGTCCAGCGGGTGCGGGATGGCGGCAGCTTTTCCGTGCGCCGGGTCATCGCACGGCAGGACGGCAAGGAAATTCTCACCGGCTCGGTCTCCTTCCAGGTGGACGAGGAAGGTTTTGAGCACCAGTTGGATATGCCCGATGCACCCGACCCGGAGACACTGAAATCCGAGCAGGAGTACGGCGAGCAACTGGCCCCCCATGTGCCGGAACACCTGCGCGATACGCTGACGCGGGAGCGGCCGATTGAAATACGGCCGGTGGATCCGATCAACCCGTTCAAGCCCGAGGCTCGTCCTCCGCACAAGCAGAGCTGGTTCAAGACCCAGGGCCACCTGCCGGATGACCCGGTCCTGCACCGATGCCTGCTGACGTACGCGTCGGATTTCTCGTTCCTGGGAACGTCTCTCAATCCTCATGGTGTCACGTTCATGAGTAAGGGCATGCAGGTCGCCAGCCTTGACCACGCCATCTGGTTCCACCGGGATTTCCGCATGGACGAATGGCTGCTGTACGACAAGGACAGCCCCAGCGCGTCCGGAGGTCGCGGCTTCAACCGGGGTAATTTCTTCAACCAGCAGGGCGGTCTGGTGGCATCCACCACCCAGGAAGCACTGATCCGCAAGCGCCAGCGTTAACCCGCACCCGGGCGGTTCAGCCGATTTTACGGTTACCGCCCGATCCGCCGGTCTGATCCGCCAGCCACACCAGCAGTTCATCGAAGGGCAGGGGCGGGGTCAGCAGGTATCCCTGGATCATGTCGCAGCCCATGCTCTCCAGCAGTTCCGCGGTTTCTTCATCCTCCACACCTTCAGCGACCACCTTGTAGCCCAGGGAATGGCACATGTTGATGGTGGTCTGCACGATCACACGGTCGCCCGGATGCGTGGTGATATCGGTGATCAGCGACCGGTCTATCTTGATCTCGCTGGCGGGCAACTGCTTGATGTAAGACAGCGACGAGTAGCCGGAGCCGAAATCATCAATGGACACGGGGATGCCCGCGGAGTGCAGGGAATTCAGCGCCTTGAGGGAGTTGGAGGGGTCCTGCATCATGGAGGTTTCGGTCACTTCCAGGGTGATGGCGCCCCGGTGATTGTGGTGGCTGTTCATCAACCGCTGTACGAATACCGGAAAATCCGGTTCCCGAAGATTATTGGGGGAAATATTGACGGAGATGTCCAGCGGCCAGCCCTGTTCCAGCAGCCGACTGCGGATTTGCAGGGAGTATTCCAGAACCCAGCGGGTCAGTGGTTTGATGAGCCCGGTCTGTTCCGCTATTCCGATCAGCACATCCGCGCGGATCGGTGTCTTGCGATCCGGCCAGCGGATCAGTGCCTCGACTCCGACAATGGTGCGGGTGGGCAGTGCCTGCTTGGGCTGCAGGTGCAGTTCCAGTTCGTTGTCCTGCAGCGCCTTGCGCAGTTCCGAGACGAGTGTCAGCCGATCCGCGCTGTAGGAATCGCGGGTTGGCTGGTAATACGCCAGTCCGCGGTCGCGGGCTTCGTCCGAGCCCTGGGCAATGTGGGCGCGACGAATCAGGGAGTTGGTGTCCTGGGCATGCTCGGGGAAGATCGCGGTGCCAATCTGCGGGTCCAGGGGTAACTGCATGCCCAGGTAGTCCACCGCTTCCCGCAATTCTTCCAGGCCATGTACGATGGCCCGGGGCGCGCTGCCGATGACATCGGCGTCCACCACGAATCCGAAGGTGGCCGGGTCCAGTGAGGCGAGGTAGACCGAACGCTGTTCCGTGGTCTCGATCGGCAGGATGCCGGGCATTTCCCTCACGATGCTGTTGTAGCGCGCGGAAGCCAGCTCAATCAGCCTGTCAGTATTGCGATGTCCCAGGGTCTTGGTGATGGCCTGCAGGTTGCTCAGATGAATCACGGCAATGGCATAGCGACGGTCCGGTACCCGGGTGATCAGGTCGTTGATCATCATCTCGAAGCTGGTGCGGTTGGGCAGCCCGGTCAGGGGATTATGCAGTGCCTGATCCATCAGCCGAAGCTCCGCCGACCTGCGTGCCGCCATGGCCCTCAGCTCTGCTTCCCGGGCGTGCAGCCGTTCTTCCCGTTCGTTGTAGAGCCGCCTCGCCAGCGCAATGGTCAGCAGTATGGCTTCAAGGCCGGAGCCAACCTGCATGCCATAGGTGGTCAGCCAGTTGGTCGGCAGCAGACCGTACTTGTTTGAGGCCGTCAGCATCGTGCCTACAATCAGCAGGGCCCAGGCAATGGTGTAATAGCCGGCCTGGGGATTGCGTTTGGCCCACTGGAAGGGACCTATCACGGTCAGCACAAGGAAACCGGAAATCGCCAGCGCCACGGAGGATTTGATGGAGGTGTTGAAGTCCAGCACGAAGGTACCCAGCACGGCTGCCAGGGCCAGCCCGATGATGACCTTGAGCAGCAGGTCAGTGCGTGGTGCGCGGTCACGCAGGCGCAGGAACGACCGGGCAAACAGCAGTGCGAACAGCAGGGCGCAGGGAACCGCCACCAGCATGGTCTGGTTCTGCAACCAGGGGCTCTCCGGCCAGAAGACCTGGTAGGTCACGCCGCGGAGGGTCGCCAGCAGGAAGAGGTACCCGAACGTGGACAAGACATAAAACAGGTAGGTGACTTCGCGCAGGGTGAGGAAGATAAACAGGTTGAAGAAGATGGTGGTAATCAGGATGCCATAGTAGAGGCTGTGCAGGCGGTCTTCGGTGGTCAGGGCATCGAACAGGGCGTTCTGTTCCCAGAGCCGGATGGGGACCTGGTGGGCGCCCTCGGTCTGCACGGACAGCAGGATTTCATACTGTACACCGGGCTCAATGGTGTAGGGAATCAGAAAGCTGGGATGGTAAAGCGGGCGTTCGGAAAACGGCAGCTTGTCCCCGGTGGTCACAGTCTCGACCAGTTGGCCGTCGGCCAGCAGGTGGAACGTCAGCGAATCCAGCTGGGGGTAGCTGATCTCCAGCACCTGTTGAGGTGGCCCGGACGGGGGTGACAGCCGATACCAGTAGTTTTCGGTAACATAGCCGAAGTTCGGCGTCTCTTCAGCCAGCGGTTGCCAGTCCTTCCGATTGAGGAGTTCCGCGAGGTCATCGTCGCCCGCCGGTGCCTGCAGGTAGGCAATCGCCGGTTGTGGTAGTCGGGATGACGCCGTGGAATCCGCATGACCGGAAGGGGCCATGGTGATCATTGCGCCCAACAGGGCGAAAAACAGAGCAATATGGCGCACAAAATACCAAACTTGTTATGTTTGTTTACCGCAGTATGGCCCCAGCCCGGTCACCGCTCAAGGCTGTTCTCCCGATAATTGCAGAGCGTTACTCACTCTGCGCTCACGGTTACACGTTTTTGATCCAGTCTCGCACCCAGGCGAGGGCTTCGGGCTCGGGATCGGTGGTTTCCATGGCGTCGATGCGCAGGGTATCGCCCACTTTGTGGGCAGCCGTTTCATAGAGCACTTCTTCAAGCAGTTCCCCGGCACCGCAGAAGGTGTCGCCGTAGGAACTGTCACCCAGCACGATCAGTCCGAAGGGGCGTCCCGGTTGTTGGGGCAGGCGCTCGCGCAGTGACAGGTAGAACGGCAGTAGGTTGGGCGGAATTTCACCTTGCCCGGTGGTCGAAGAACACACCAGCAGCGGGTCCTCTGAGCCGGTAATGTCGTCCAGTACGGGGTTTTCCAGAACGGTCACGCTGTGATGCTCTTTTTCCAGCTCAGCCTTGATCGCCCTGGCTGTCAGCAAGGCGCCACCGTACACGCTGCCTACGAGTATTTGAATTGATGCCATGGTCATCTCTGTCTTTGTCGTGGGTGGCCGGTCAACCAACCCGGCCCGGTTTGGCGACCGATCTTAACGGGTGGCCGGGCGTCTCTCAAGGCGAGCCGGCTCAGCTGGCTGCCCCATCCAGGCTGCGTACCCGGGGCGCAATGCGATTTCGTCCGGCCTCCTTGGCACTGTAGAGATGCACGTCGGCCTGCTTGAGGATGTCATCCACGGAGTCGGCCTGGGCGATGGAGCACACGCCCGCGCTGATGGTGACGGGCAGGCGCTCACCACGGAACGGAAACTCCGTCTGGGTGACTTCCGCACGCAACCGCTCAGCCAGGGACAGGGCCTGCAGGAGGGACGTATCCGGCAGGAGCATCAGGAACTCTTCCCCGCCCCAGCGGGCGGCAACATCGGTCTGACGGATCACCCGCTGCATCAGGCTGGCAAAAGTCCTCAGCACCTGATCGCCGGCATCATGTCCGTAGCGGTCATTGATGACCTTAAAGAGGTCCAGATCGATGAGCACAATGGAGAAGTGATGACCGGCACGTTGGTAGCGGGAAAATTCCGTCTCCAGTCGCTGCTGCATTTCCCGTCGATTCGCCAGCAGGGTGAGTTCATCCGTACGGGCCGCCTGCTCATGCTGGCTTGCCAGTGCCATCAGTTCATTGCGGGCCTTTAGCCGGCTTGCCTCCAGCACAAAGCAGAAAATCGACTCGAACGTCAGGGTGGAAAAGAAACGGATTTTGAAGTCGGTGGAATAGTCGGCATTCACCAGCGGCAGGTCCGGGAACTGAAAGACCACCGCCGCCAGCAGATAGCAGAAAAGCAGGATCGCCGTACCGGTTTTCAGGTCGGTCAGGTAGAACAGCAGGGGCGGAAACACATAGAACCAGAGCGGTCCGGTGTTGCTCTCGCCGCCTGAGGCCATGAGGTAGGTAAAGAGCACCCCGACCGTGGCAATCAGGCCAGCTTTTTGAGTGGGCCGGCTGCCGGTGCGCGAATACCAGATCATGTTGAGGGCGATGGGGACGATGAAAGCCCAGAGCACCCAGGCGTGGGCGTGGTGATTCGCGTACCAGGCCTTGGTGCCAATGCCGATAAGAAACAGGATTGCCATCAACGAGAGCCCGGTGAGCATTCTCGCGATTCGCGCATCTTCGATGGTTGCGGTGGAGTGGGGAGTGCCGGATTCGATCATGTAAGCCTGGGTGAATTCTTATATTTGTACTGCTTATTATCCGAATTATGGGCCAAACGACGCAACTGTGCAGCAATTCTGGGAGTTATTGCGGGCATTGGTGCCGACACATCGAATGTTTCAATTTTATGTCAAAAAAATTATAGTTGCCGCGCAGTGTAGACTACCCTAGGGAAGGCGCAATCTGACAGGCCGGGATGGCGCGATACGTTGCAATACATTCAGCATCGACGAGACCTGATCTGTTATGGCCCCGAAAAGCGGATTTCTTGACACTCTCCTGACCAGCACGTCCACCGAGCGTTACCGGGTAGGCTTCAGTTTTCTCTTCCTGCTTGGCATCTGGCTTGTCGTCGGCCAGCTCAGCAGTGGCATGCCGAACAGCATGCTACTGATGGCCGCCGCCGTGATCGGCGGCTATATGGCGATCAACATTGGCGCCAATGACGTCGCCAACAACGTGGGCCCGGCCGTGGGTTCAGGCGCCCTGTCACTGGGTGGCGCCGTGCTGATTGCCGCCATTTTTGAGGCTGGCGGGGCGATCATCGCCGGTGGCGATGTGGTCTCGACCATCAAGGGCGGCATCATCGCCGCGGAACGCCTGGACGATGTGAACGCGTTTGTCTGGCTGATGACCGCCGCCCTGCTGGCGGGCGCGCTCTGGCTGAACCTTGCCACCTGGATGGGGGCGCCGGTCTCGACCACCCACTCCATTGTTGGTGGTGTGCTGGGTGCGGGTATCGCGGCCGGCGGCTGGGGCATCGCGGATTGGGGCGTGATGAGTAAAATCGTTGCCAGCTGGGTGATTTCCCCGGTGATGGGGGGCGTGCTGGCGGCGCTGTTCCTGTATGCCATCAAGCGCACGGTGCTTTATCGGCAGGATCTTATCCCTGCGGCGCGTACCTTCGTGCCCTGGCTGGTGGCGATCATGGCCTGGGCCTTCGGCACCTATCTGATGGTGAAGGGCGTCAAGAAAATCATTGAAGTGGACTTCCTCGGTGCCTCTCTGGTGGGCCTTGCGGTCGCCGCGGTTGTGTTCGTGATCATGCGCATTTCGGTAGGCCGCCGCGCCGCCACGATGGAAAACAGCGCGGCGGGTGTGAATACCCTGTTCACCTGGCCACTGATATTTGCCGCCGCACTACTGAGCTTTGCCCACGGCGCCAACGATGTCGCGAATGCCATCGGCCCCCTGGCGGCCATCAACGATGCCCTTTCAGCGGGTGCGGTGGTTACGGCCGCGTCAATTCCGCTGTGGGTGATGCTGGTGGGCGCACTGGGTCTGGCGGTGGGTCTGATGCTGTTTGGTCCGCGCCTGATCAAAACCGTCGGCAGTGAAATCACCGAACTGGATAAGACCCGCGCGTTCTGTATTGCCCTGTCGGCGGCGTTGACAGTCATCATCGCCTCCCAGCTGGGCTTGCCGGTGAGCTCTACCCACATTGCCATCGGGGGTGTGTTCGGTGTCGGCTTCCTGCGTGAGTACCTGAAAACCAACTACGCCACCCAACTCCACAAGATCATGGAACACCACGACGAGGTCGAGCAGGAGCGACTCCGGCCGTTCCTGGAGGACTTCCGTAACGCGTCGGTGGAAGAGATGGAGAACCTGCTCAAACAGGCCAAGAAGACGAAGCAGGTCCCCCTGTCCAAAAGTGAGCGTAAGCGCCTGAAAAAAATCTACCGTGAGGAGATGGTCAAGCGTTCCCATCTGACCCGCATCGTGGCGGCGTGGATTATTACGGTGCCTGCATCGGCCATGATGGCGGCCACGCTGTTCTTTACCCTGCGTGGCCTGCTGATGTGATACCTGTTACTGCCTGGTTCCCGATAGGACCCGGCAGTGTGGCACGGGCTGGTTGCAGCCCGCTGAATTAGCCATACTATGTGGATGTTGAGGGGTGTGCCCTGAACGACAAACAACCCGGGAGTATAGGATGAGTTCGTCTGCCGAAAGCCGTCAGGCCCGCATGATTGATGAATTGCGAGTGTTCATTAAGAAGGTTCTGAGCGATCCCACCATCGCAGTGAAGTCCGTGGAAATCGCCCGCAAGCACCGGAATGAGCAGAACGCCAATGAGGTGATTGCTCGCGAAATCAGCGCCAATACCACGATCCGTATCCCTGAGAACTGGAGTGAGGCGGATCATATGTTCCTGGATATCCTGCACGAAGTGCTGGATGACGAAGAGGCGCTTTACTGAGCAAAGAGTTCGCGCTAAAACGCAGAGCCAGGGCCGGGGCGACCTGACCCAAACCCTGCGGAGCCATGGATGGCGGAGCGGAGCGTACAGGGATGTATTCACAGCGTGTTTGGGGCAGGTCGCCCCGGCCCTGGCGGTACCGGCCCGGTCCGCGAAATCCTCAGGCCTGGCGTACACCGAGCTGATGCTGCTTCAGCACCGCATTCGCCATCTGATGCAGAATCGATATCTCGTCCTGAATCCCTTCCTCGGTGGTGGCCAACTCGCGCTGCTCCGCCAGAATATCCTCCAGGATCTCTCTCGTGGTTAACGGGTTAGCCAGTACCACCCTGAACACGATGCAGGGGAAGTGGAAGTAACGGGCTGGCTCCAGCCGCGTCCGGGAAACAAACGCCTTGCCCCGCTCCCGCTGGGTCTTCTGGATGAACTTGGTGATGCGGTTCAGGCAGGCGTTCAGCTTCTCCGCCTGTAGCTCATCGGCCAGCCCCAGCGCCTGCTGGACGTCCTCCGGGCAATAGCGATAGGTGAGGATGTTCAGCTCCGGCTTGGTTACCAGTTCGAAATCCGGCTGCTGGTTGATCAGGTCAGCGAAAGTGTGGGCCTTCTCGATGCCCTGGTCGATGAGAATCTCATAACCTTCCCGTGCCAGGATCTTCAGACCCGAGTGGATCAGCATCGACATGCCGGGGCGTGAGCCTTCCAGTGTGGTACTGCCCAGGTCCCGAGAGCCCTTCCGGATGATGTACTGGGCGTGGTGTTCCACGGCGCTGGCCAGGCTCGGGTCACGGAAGACCACCAGACCCACGCCCATGGGCACATAAAGCTGCTTGTGGGCGTCGAAAGTGACCGAATCGGCCTGTTCGATGCCCCGGAGCAGACCGCGGTGGCTGCGGGAGAACAGTGTGGGCCCGCCCCAGGCGGCGTCGACATGGAAATGCGCCCCGAATTCCCGGGCAATGTCCGCCATGGCATCCAGGGGGTCGACGTTACCCGTCTCGGTGGTGCCAGCGATGCCACAGATCGCCATGATCTTGATTTTCTGCTTTTGCAATTCCAGGCATTTGTCACGCAGTGCGTCAGTGTTGATGCGGTTGTCGTCATCGGTATCCACCGGCACCAGGAATTCCCGGCCCAGGCCGAGTACGTCGGCGGCTTTGCGCAGGGAGTAGTGTCCGCGACGGGAAACCAGAATGGCTGCGCCCTCGTGACCGTAGTACCGCAGCGCCCGGAACAGGCCTTCCTGATGAATGCCTCGGAAACTGCCTTCGGCCGGGAAGGCGCGGTTGCGGGCTACCCATAGGGCCGTCAGGTTGGCCACCGTGCCCCCGGAGCACATTGCGCCCAGGGCATAACGAGGATCGTGCATCCACTTACGGTAGAAGGCGCCATCCTGGCTGTAGACCAGGCGGTGGATCATGCCCAGGACCTGGCGCTCCATGGGCGTGAAGGCCTTGGAGGTTTCGGTTTTCACCAGGTTCTGGTTGAGGGCAATCATGATCTTCGACAACGGCAGCATGAAGTAGGGCAGTGCCGAGGTCATGTGACCGATGAAGCTGGGAGAGGCCGTATGGACAGAATTGGCCACCAGTTTGTCGAGCAGGAACTGGGCCTGCTCCGACACAAAGACGGGCTTTTCGGGAATGGCATAGTCAGAGAAGTCCTTTTCGACTTCCGACAAGTCCCGCTCGACCGCAACGATATGTTCCTGCAGGAAGCCTGCAAGATTGCGGGAGATGTTCTGGTCGATACGGCTCAACGTGGATTCCGGTGCCTCAGGCACGGTGAATACACGATACATGGCCTCTATCGAGGCCTGGGCCGATTTTTTCTTTCCGGTCATACGCGACACACACTTTCATTCGGTGGTCATCCGCCTGGCCGGTTCCGGATGCCGGGCGGATACTGCCGGACAGCTATCCGACGGTGAAGAAATCGTCTTGCCCGATGTGCCTCCGGGCGCTCAGGGTCTCCTTTCTGACCGCTGAGCCAGCCTTGCGGCCGACCCTCTGAAAGGGAGCGTAGTATACGACCTGGTGGCTGGTTAGGCTACAGGTCGCCCGCCGCCCTCAGAGTATCTCCCGGTGCACGTCCAGTATGGCAGCATCTACCCGTTCCTGGACGGCTTTTTCGACCTGGTCAAGGCGTTGGGTGATCTGCTGTGTGGAGCTGCCCAGTGCGGCGATGGTCCAGGTGGCGCAGTCCAGGGCATCCTGGTCGGCGGTCTCGGCCACCGCCAGGTCGGGTTCGCGGCCCCAGACAGCTTTGAGGGCGTTGAAGACTTTGCGTTTGGCCTTGAGGTCTTCGCAGCCGTAGAGCTGGAAGTGCAGGGTGAGCACGCCCACGTGGGGAGTGATCACCGGTGCTGGGCCAGACTGGTTGAGCAGTTTCCGGAGTGCTTCTGACATATTGAATCGGCTTTGGGTGTCCTGATCAAGGGTACGTCAGCCTACTACAGGCGTTGCCCGTTTGATAATGGCTGCGGCGTCGGTGCCGGAGGGCAAGTTGCCATAGTTGAGGCCGCCGCCGGACTGCAGGCGAGAGGCACAGAAGGCGTCCGCTACCGCCGGGTCAGAGCCGCGCAGGAGCAGGCTGGCCTGCATGGCCAGGGCGAGTCGGTCCACCAGGTTGCGGGCACGGTACTGGAAATCGCTGATATCAGCGAAGTCGTTCTGCAATTCGGCAACGAAGCGGTCGAAACGGTCGTCGCTGCCCCGGGCTTCGGCGACTTCCCGGAAGAAGGCGTCCAGGGTGTCCGGTTCTTTCTGGATAGCCCGGAGGGTGTCCAAGCACTGGACGTTGCCGCTGCCTTCCCAGATGGCGTTCACCGGGGACTCCCGGAACAGGCGTGGCATGATGCAGTCTTCCATCACGCCACTGCCGCCGATGCACTCCATGGCCTCATAGGCGTGGTTGGGGGTGCGTTTGCAGATCCAGTACTTGCCGACGGGCGTGGCCAGGCGGGCCAGCAGCCGCTCGTGTTCCAGGTGCTGGTTGTCCAGGGCGCGGGCGATGCGCAGGGTGTACGCCAGCGCTGCTTCGCTCTCCAGGGCGAGGTCGGCCAGTACGTTCTGCATCAGGGGCTGTTCGCTGAGGCGGTGGCCGAAGGCGCTGCGATGGCGGCAATGATGCGTGGCCTGGGCCACAGCCTGGCGCATGCCGGCGGAGCTGCCGATCATGCAGTCGAATCGGGTCATGGCCACCATTTCAATAATGGTGGGAACGCCGCGTCCTTCCTCGCCGACCATCCACGCCAGGGCACCGCGCAGTTCGGCTTCGCTGGAAGCATTGGCGAGGTTACCCATCTTGTTCTTGAGTCGCTGGATCTGCCAGGGGTTCTTGCTGCCGTCGGGGCGCCAGCGTGGCATCAGGAAACAGGACAGGCCGTTGGTGGTCTGGGCCAGTACCAGGAAGGCGTCGCACATAGGGGCGGAGACGAACCATTTGTGGCCGACCAGTTCATAAGCCTGCCCCGGGCCTTCGGAGCCGATCGGGTAGGCGCGGGTACTGTTGGCACGCACATCGCTGCCGCCCTGCTTTTCGGTCATGGCCATGCCAATGGTGACCGAGCGTTTCTCGCCGTCAGGCCGGTTACGGGGGTCGTACTGGTTGGCGAGGATGCGGTCTTCCCACAGCGCCGCCAGTTCGGGTTGTTTGCGGATGGAGGGGATGGCGGCGAAGGTCATGGTGATGGGGCAGCAATGGGCCGCCTCCACCTGGGAGTGCATGTAGTATTTCGCGGCACGGTTAACGTGGGCGCCGGCTCCGGGATTGGTCCAGGGGCTGCTGTGCAGGCCATGCTCCATGGCGATGCTCATCAACTGGTGATACGCCGGGTGAAAATCTACCTGGTCGATGCGATGGCCAAAGCGGTCGTGGGTATGGAAAACCGGCTTGTTCTCGTTCGCGCGGTAGCCCAGTTCAATGGTTTCACGGGCACCGGCCAGGGCGCCGAATTCCTGCAGGCCAGCGGTGGCTGGCTGCCCGCCTTCCCGCATGACCAGCGCCTTCAGGGCCTGGTCCTGCTCGTACAGGTTGTAGTCTTCCAGTGCCGGTGGCTGGTTGGTCACTTCGTGGGTGACTGCCAGGTAGCTGTCCGGCTGATCGGTCGGAGTGATGGATGATAGGGGCTGGCGGGCGTTCATGTTACCTCCTGGTGCCAGTCAACCCCTGCATGCAAAAGCGTATGATGGTGTCGACCAGCGGATCGTTATTGTCGTGTCTGTATTCATCGGCCTGTGCCGGTGACAGGGGGCCGACCAGGCTTTCTGCAATGGCTCCTACCAGGCAGGTACTGCTCTGCCTGGCGTCCTGCTGAGGGATACAGCCTTCTTCGATGCCTTCGCTAATGGCCTTTTCAAACAGCCGGGCATAGGCTTTGCGATACGTGAGGCGCTCTTCCTCAACCCTCGGGTCCACGGGCTCGGCAATCAGTGACCAGGCCATGACCGGGCCTCGCAGGGCCCTTTCGGCAAACTGTCTCAGCGCTGCTTCCAGCCGGACGGTGGCGTCGCCCTCGGTGGCAAGGGCCTCGGCGACCTTGTCGACTTCCCGCTGGGTGGCGAGCCGGAAGATCTCCGCAAACAGTTCCTCCTTGGAGTCAAAGTGGCGGTAGATGGTTCCGGTTGCCACCTCTGCCTGGGAGGCAATGGTCGTGACCTTCGCGCTCTGGAATCCACTTTCGGCAACGCACTGATACGCGCAGGTCAGGATGCGCTGGCGGGCTTCCGCCTTGCGTTTGCGCATCTTTTCGGTTTCCCGATAGGCCATGTCGGCTCCTTTCAAGTAGTGAATCACTATTCATTTCTTGTGTCAATCAGAAAGCGTCAGCTGATCGCCAGTTTTAGGCTTACAATTCAATGTCTTATTTTTAGTTACAAAAAATTACAAAAAAAGCTTTGCTTTGAAATAGCGCTGTTTCAAAAACAGGATTATAAAGACGCCAAGGCAGGCCGTCAGGTCAGGCCCCGCCGACACAGAGCGGCCAACCCGCGCGGGGTTGTGTGCGCTCGACGTTTTGTTTTCGTTGATGGAGATTAAGGCCGTGAGTGAGTTCGACGAAAGCAATCTGGAGCAATCCGGAAGCTGGAGCAGCGAAAGCGAAGACAACCATTCAGTGGCTGGACGTGCGCGGGTTCGTGCACAGTTGCAGGCAGACATAGAAGCATTCCTGAGCCAGGGTGGAAAAATCCAGGAAGTGGACACCACGTTTCGCTCAGACCCATCCCGCAAGGTCGAGGTTGGTTTCAACAATCGATCACTCTGATTTACCCGACCCGCCCCACACCGGGGCGGGTCTGTTTTTGAACGCTGTCTCAGCGAGCCTCTGACCATTGGTCTATTCTGCTTCCTTTGATCGCCGTTTCTTTGCCGGCGTGTGGTTCCATTCAAAACAAGAAACCCCGGATTATGAAAGTCTTATTGTGGCTGGCAACGGCCTTGCTGGTGATCATAGCAGTCCTTGCCGGTGTTTGGCTGGCCAATCCATCGTCATCGGCACTCGATGAGCCCGTTGCAAAGCCCGGTGAGGCCGCTCCAGCGGGTGATGGTGAGTCCCCTTCCCGGTGGGTAGGTCGTTCGGCCGGAGTGGACATTCCGCCCCGGTTGCCCGCGTCGCTGGACGGCACCACCACGCCCGGAGGCTGGGCAGTGCTTGATCGTCATGGCAGCCTTTTGCCGACGCCGCAGCTGCGACAACTGTTTGAATACTACCTTTCCGCCCTGGGTGAAGAGTCGTTGCCCACGCTGGTGGCGAGGATTGAGCAGGAGCTTCTCACGCTGGGAGAGCCGGCGCGCTCCGAGGCACTGAGCATTCTCGGGAATTATCTGGATTACAAGCTCGCTTTGGGTGACCTGGAAGCCAGCTATGGCGATACCTCGACCCTTGACCCGGATGAGGTGGCGCGTCGTATGGCGGAGATTCGTGCCCTGCGACGAACCTGGCTGGATGCGGACACCGCGGATGCCTTCTTCGCCAGCGAAGAGGCCATAGACCGGTTCCAGCTGGACCAGCGGCGCATCAGCCGGGATCAGACACTCAGTGAGGAAGAGCGTGCGGAGGCATTGGCCCGTGCGGAACAGGCCCTGCCCGAACCCATACGGCGTGCGCGCGAGGAAACGCGGCAGTTCGCAGACTATGAGCAGGCCAGGCAGTCGCTGGCAAACGATCCACAAGCCCTGAAGGCATGGCGGGAAGAGCGCTTTGGCGCCGACGTTTCCCGGCGCCTGGAGGCGGTTGAGTCGAGTCAGCGGGACTGGGAGCGGCGCTGGCAGACCTACAGTGAAGAGCGCCAGGCACTGGATGACGCAGGGCTGGCCGCTCCGGAGCGACAGGAGGCCATCAAAGCGCTTCGGGCCCGGCACTTCAGTGGCTCAGAGCGCTTGCGGGCAGAGGCACTGGATTCGATCCGGTAACCGCATTGTCATATCCATGGATTACGGTAGAGCGTGATCGGGCCAATACCGCCGGTCGCCTGCCCTGAGGTGGCACGGGCGTGTATGATGGGTGCGTGAATGGCCGCCTGTGGTCGGTCGGCCATGTGACTGTATTCTCTCGCCCCAGGAGGTGTTTCGTGCGTTCACCGGTCAGTCGTCATTTCCCCGCTACCCGCTTGCGTCGTAATCGTGCCGATGGTTTTTCCCGCCGTATGGTGCGTGAGCATCAGCTCGGGCCCGATAACCTGATTTTTCCGGTGTTTGTGCTGGAGGGTGAAGGGCAACGTGAAGCCATACCTTCGATGCCGGGTGTGGAACGGTTGAGCATTGATCTGCTGGTAGAGCAGGCCGCTGAGCTGGTTGAGCTTGGCATACCGGCGGTTGCGCTGTTTCCGGTGGTGCCGGCGGCGGACAAGAATCTGTCCGGATCGGGGGCGTGGAACTCCGACGGTCTGGCACAGCGTGCGGTGCGGGCGCTGAAAAAAGCCCATCCCGGGCTGGGCGTGATCACCGATGTGGCCCTCGACCCGTTCACGACGCATGGTCAGGACGGCATTATTGATAATCAGGGATATGTGCTTAACGATGTCACCGTCGAGGCGTTGGTCAACCAGGCGTTGTCCCATGCGGATGCCGGCGCCGATATCGTGGCGCCTTCGGACATGATGGATGGTCGGGTAAGCGCCATCCGTGACGCGCTGGAGTCTGCCGGCTATGTGAATACCCGCATACTGGCCTATTCTGCCAAGTATGCGTCAAGCTATTACGGACCGTTCCGCGACGCGGTTGGTTCGGCGGCCAACCTGGGCAAAGGCAACAAATCGACCTATCAGATGGACCCGGCCAACAGCCATGAAGCGCTCCATGAGGTCGCCATGGACCTGGCCGAGGGCGCCGATATGGTCATGATCAAGCCCGGCATGCCGTACCTGGATATTGTCTACCGGGTCAAACAGGAGCTCCAGGTGCCGACCTTCGTTTATCAGGTCAGTGGCGAATACGCCATGCACATGGCCGCGGCTGAAAACGGCTGGCTCGACGGCGACGCGGTGATGATGGAAAGCCTGATGGCAATGCGCCGCGCCGGTGCCGATGGCATCCTGACCTACTTTGCCGTGCGGGCAGCGCGATTGATGCGCGATGCCGCCCCTGGGGCCGGGCGCCGTTAGCACCATCTGTCAGTAAACCGGACTGAAGTCCGCTTCGTCAGGCCCGAAGCCTGGCGAAGTTCAAAACCTGGAATCAGTGAGTCATGAGTACCGAATCTGTCAACGAGCTGCATGTCGTGGATGATCAGAGCGTCCCTGCGCCGGTGGAAGTACCGCCGGCCGGGCAAGGGGTGGACCTGGGAGCCAGCGAGAACTTCTTCAACCGGGAGCTCAGCCAGCTCCAGTTCAACTACCGGGTACTGAAGCAGGCCCTCGACACCACGCACCCGTTGATCAACCGGCTGATCTTCTGCTGCATATTCAGCAGCAATATGGATGAGTTCTTCGAAATCCGTGTTGCCGGGCTGCGCCAACAGATGAAGTACGGCCGTGAAACCATCGGTTCGGACGGCATGATGCCAGAGCAGGCGCTGGCGGAGATCAGCCGTGTGGCCCACGAATACATCCGTGAACAGTACGACATCCTGAATAACGTGCTGATTCCGGAAATGGAGCAGGAAAGCATTCATTTCGTCCGCCGTCGCGAGTGGACGCCGGCACAGGCAGACTGGGTGCGCCGGTACTTCGACGAGGAAATACTGCCGGTGGTCAGCCCCATCGGACTCGACCCCTCCCACCCGTTTCCGCGGTTGGTGAACAAGAGTCTCAACTTCATTGTGGAACTCGATGGCAAGGACGCGTTTGGGCGGGAGACGGGTATGGCGATTGTGCCTGCTCCCCGATCCTTGCCCCGTCTGGTCCGTCTGCCGGACGACGTTTGTGAGGGCGGCGACAATCTGGTGTTCCTGTCGTCCATGATTCACGCTCACGCAGACGAACTGTTCCCTGGCATGGAAGTGAAAGGCTGCTACCAGTTCCGGCTTACCCGCAACGCCGACCTGGAGCTGGAAGACGATCTGGAAGACCTGGCCTCCGCCCTTCGTGGCGAATTGCTGAGTCGCCGTTTTGGTGACGGCGTGCGCCTGGAGGTTGCTGATAACTGTCCCGAGGAGCTGGTGCAGTTCCTGTTACAGGAGTTCGGGTTGTCAGACCGCGATCTGTACCAGGTCCACGGCCCGGTGAACCTGACCCGCCTGATGGCCGTTGGTGGTCTGGTGGACCGACCCGACCTGACGTACTCCGGTTTCTCTCCGTCGATCCCGCGGCAGATCCGCAGCAAGGAATCGATGTTTGATGCCATTCGCAAGCGCCCGATTTTGCTGCTGCATCCCTACGAGAACTTCAGCCCGGTCACCGATCTGCTGCGCCAGGCCGCAAAGGATCCCCAGGTGCTTGCCATCCGCCAGACCCTTTACCGTACTGGGGCCGATTCGGAAATCGTGGAGGCGCTGGCCGATGCCGCCCGGCGGGGCAAGGAAGTGACCGCCGTCATCGAGCTTCGGGCCCGGTTCAGTGAGGCAGAGAACCTGGAGCTGGCGAGCCGTCTCCAGGAGGCGGGTGTGATTGTGGTGTATGGGGTGGTCGGCTATAAAACCCACGCCAAGATGATCCTGATCGTGCGTCGGGAAGAGGGCCGCCTGCGCCGCTACGTCCACCTGGGCACCGGCAACTATCATGCGGGCAATGCCCGGCTGTATACCGACTACAGCTTCATGACCTGTGACGAGTCCATTGGCGATGACGTCAACAAATTGTTCCAGCAGCTCACCGGCATGGGCAAGGCGTTGAAGATCAAGAAGCTGTTCCACGCGCCCTTTACGTTGCACACCCGTTTGCTGAGCCTGATCGACCGGGAAGCGGAATACGGCGAGAAAGGCCGCATTATCATGAAGTTCAACGCTCTGACCGAGCCCCAGCTGATCAAGTCGCTGTACCGGGCGTCTCAGGCCGGGGTGAAAATTGACCTGATCATTCGCGGCATCTGTTGCCTGCGACCGGAAGTGCCGGGGCTGTCGGAGAATATCCGTGTGCGCTCGATCATTGGCCGCTTCCTGGAGCACACCCGGGTCTACTATTTCGGTAATAACGGTCGCCCGGACGTTTACTGTTCCAGTGCCGATGGCATGGAAAGGAACCTGCTGAACCGGATCGAAACCGCGTTCCCCATCGAAGACCCGAATCTGCTGGCCCGTGTGCGGGAGGACCTCGATACCTACCTGGCCGACAATTGTCAGTCCTGGGTCTTGCAGCCCGACGGCAGTTACCTGCAGAATCAGCCCGCCGAGGGCGAAGAGCGGGTGGCGTCACAATTGGTGCTGCTCGATCGCCTGACCGGACAATAAAACAACGGGCTGTTACGGAGAAACGCATTGAAAAAGACAGGAATGGTCTTGGGACTGGTGGTGCTGGCATTGGCGATCGCAGCACCCTGGGCAGTTGGCATGGTCACGGAGCAACAGTGGCGTCAGGCGACGGCCGAAGTGAATGCCTCGCAGCGGGTTGTGCGGGTGGAAACCGGAAACTATGAGCGGGGCTATCTCGGCGGTCAGTTCGAGGGCACGCTGGTGTTTGACGATCCTGCCGCTGATCAGCCCCACACCCTTGATTACCGGGCCCGGGTGTCCCACGGCGTGACAGGGAGTCTGCTGGAGTTTTCCCCGAGCGAGGACATGCCCGAAGCGGCAAAGGCCTTGTTTGTGGACGAACAGCCCGAACTGACGCTGGAAACACGGCTCTGGGGTACCGCCGTGGTCGAGCTGACCATGCCCTCGATTGCCGTGGCCAATGAGCAGACCGGCGAATCCCTGAGAATGTCCGGCGGTTTTGCCAGAGCCGACATCGGCGGGGCCGGCACCGAGGCCGATATCACGCTGGTATGGCCGGGTATGACCGTATCCAACCCGTCAATGGCGATCACTCTTGAAGCGGTTCGAGTGGAGCAGTCCGTCGCTCACCTGCGTGGCGAAGTCTGGACCGGCGAAGGCGAGGCGGCGCTCGACGGGCTGGAGGTATCTGCCCCCGGACAGCCCGGCCTGCGCCTTGATGGGCTCAATGTGGCCAGCAAAACGTGGGCGACCGACGAGGAGCGTCGCATAAGCAGTGAAACGGTGGTTACCCTCGATACCCTGACCGCTGGTGAAGACCGGTTTGGGCCCCACAGCGTAACGCTGGAGCTCCAGGACCTGCACGTTGACCGCTGGAGCGAGTTAATGGAGGCCCTGACCGAGCTGCAGATGGCGGCCCTGGAGCAGGGCGGCCCGGCGCCTGACGTCAATAACCAGTTTGCCATCATGGGGCGCATCAACGAGGCGCTGATGGGAGTTGCGGCGGAAGGGTTCAACCTGGGATTCTCCGACATTCGCCTGATGACGCCGGAAGGTGAGGTGAATGGAAAGGTGATGGTGGGCCACCCGTCGTTGTCCGATGACGAACGTTCGCAAATGCTGATGATCATGCAGCGATTAACCGGTCAGCTTGAAGTGAGCCTGCCGGTCGCGCTGTCCGAAAACCATCCGGCGCTGCAGATGCAGCTGGCCCCCCTGATCAAGCAGGGCATGATGACCCAGCAGGGCGACCGGCTTGCCATGGAAGCGCAACTGAAGGATCTGGCGCTGGATGTGAACGGGGTAATGATTCCCCTGCCGCCGCTGCTCTGATCGGTCGACAGGAGGTCTGCCGGCTCAGGCCGCCCTGAATTTCTTTTTCAGTGCTGCCTCGACCGCCGGATCCACAAATTCGGAGACATCGCCCCCCAGGGACGCAATCTCGCGAATGAGGGTGGAGGAGATGTAGGAGAGATGGTTGGCCGGAGTCAGGAAGACGCTCTCCACTTCCGGCGCCAGTCGGCGATTCATGTCTGCCAGTTGGAACTCGTACTCGAAGTCGGAGACTGCCCGCAGGCCGCGGAGAATGACCGTGGCATTCTGTTCCTTCACAAAATCCGCCAACAGGTTACTGAAACCGGTGACACTGACATTGGGTATATGCGCCGTGGCCTGCCTGACCAGCTCGCAGCGCTCCTCCAGATTCAGCAACGGCTGCTTCTTTGGGTTATAGGCAACGGCCACCACGATTTCGTCAAACATTCGGCCGGCCCGTTCGATCAGGTCGGTGTGGCCGTTAGTGATCGGGTCGAAAGTGCCCGGGTATATGACTTTAGGCATGTACTGCTCCTTGAATGACAGGCCTATAGGATACTCGGGCACCCGCGCCTTTGTCAGCCTTTGAGCCGGCTGGGCAGCCGGCTCTGTGGGCTGTCAGCGAATGAACAGCTTGTAGACCATTTTGTGGGCAGCGGTACCATGGGGCGCGTACACGTATTTGCCGCTGTTGAACTTCTGTTTGGTGAAAATCGCCCGGTGGTGTGAGAACGTCAGGAAGCCTTCCTTGCCATGGTAGTGCCCCATGCCGGAATCCCCAATGCCACCAAACGGCAAGTCGTCCTGTGCCACGTGCATGAGCGCATCGTTGATGCACATGCCACCGGAATGGGTGTTTTCCACGACGTGCTGCTGCATGGCTTTGTCGTAACCGAAATAGTACAGCGCCAGCGGGCGCGGGCGATCGTTGATGTAATGGATCGCCTCCTCAAGGTTGCCATAACTGACAATTGGCAGGATGGGGCCGAAGATTTCATCCTGCATGACCTTCATGTCCGGTGTGGTATTGAGCACCAGGGTCAGCGGCATCTTGCGGGTGCCATCGGACAGGTTTTCACGGGCCGGATTGATTTCAATTACGTCGGCGCCTTTTTCCCGGGCGTCTTTCACGTAGCCCTGAAGGCGCTCGTACTGACGTTCGTTGATGATGGCAGTGAAATCGTCGTTGTCGCGAAGGCTGGGGTACATGTCGCTGAAGCGCGTCCGGAACTCGTCCACAAACGCCTGGACCCGGTCGGCGGGGCACAGCACGTAATCCGGTGCAACGCAGGTCTGGCCGGCATTGAACGCCTTGCCGAACGCAATGCGCTGGGCGGCGTCTTCCATGGGAACGTCGGAGGAAACGATGGCGGGCGACTTGCCACCAAGCTCCAGCGTCACCGGCGTCAGGTTTTCCGCAGCAGCTTTCATCACCAGTTTGCCCACGGAAGTGGAGCCGGTGAACAGCAGGTGATCAAACGGCCGCGCAGAGAAATCCGCGGCGACATCGGCTTCGCCGGTGATGACCGAGACCAGGTCTTCCGGGAACGCCGATTCAATAATTTCCTTGAACAGCGCCGACGTGTGCGGTGTGAACTCCGACATCTTGATCATGGTGCGGTTCCCCGCTGCGAGAGACGCCACCAGCGGACCCACCGCCAGGTAAAGCGGGTAGTTCCAGGGTACGATCACGCCGACCACGCCCTTGGGTTGATAGTGCACCTTGTTGCTGGCGGGCTGGAACAGGACCGAAACATGGCGCTTGGACGGCTTCATCCAGCCGCTGAGATTCTTCAGGGTATAGTTGATGCCCTGGATCGACGGCATGATTTCGGCAATCAGGGACTCGTCACGTGAACGACAGCTGAAATCCCGGTCGATGGCGTCGGTCAGTTTGTCCTGATGATTCAGCAGGGCGCGCTTCAGGCGTTTGAGGTTCTCCTGACGCTCGGTCAGCGAGGGCATCGGGTTATTGCGGAAGGCCTTTTTCTGGTCTTCGAAGACGCGGTGCGTGTGCTGGACCTGCTTTTTGCTTTCGGTCAGCTGGACGACGGTGGCTCCCATGGTGTTCTCCCTTTGCAGCTCCGGCCAGCGGGCCGGGCGCGAGTTGTTGTCGATGGCAAAATAGCGGGTGGCGAAAAAACGCCCAATTTGCGCTTGAAGGTATTATTAGAGTATATACTCTAGGGAGTCAAGAAAAGCCGAATGGCGGATCAGGCCATCCGCCGGTCACACAACAACAAAGCCACGCTGAACCTATGAAAACCAGAGACAAGATACTGTTATCCAGCCTGGAGCTGTTCAACGAGCGCGGTGAGCGGAATGTCACCACGAACCACATTGCGGCGCACCTGGCGATCTCACCGGGTAACCTGTATTACCACTTCCGCAACAAGTCAGACATCATCTACGAAATCTTTCTCGAGTATGAGAAGTTGGTGGATTTCTATCTGGATATTCCCGAAGACCGGCCGCTGACCCTCGATGACATGACGTTTTACCTGGAGTCGGTCTTCGACGGGTTGTGGAGCTACCGCTTTTTTCACCGGGACCTGGAGTACCTCCTGGACGGCGATAGCCGGCTACGGCAGGACTACCGGGAGTTTACCAACCGCTGCCTGGATGCCATCAGCCGTATCTTCGAGAAACTGGCGGACGCCGGCATTATCGAGCCGCAGCCAGACGAGTTGCGCGCTGCCATGTCCCTGAACGTCTGGCTGGTGATCACCAACTGGATGGCGTTCCTGAAAACCGCGCATGCCGGTGAGGCGTCGGCCAACCTGACGCTGACCGAATTGAAGCAGGGCATTTATCAGGTGCTGACACTGGAAATTCCCTATTTGATGCCGGCCTTCCGCGACAGGGTTATGGCCCTGCGGGAGAAATATCGGCCGGCCTTGCCAGAGGTCGTGAACCAGGAATCGGCAGCGGTACCCCATGATCGGCTGGTTGAAAATTAAACGGGTCTGGAACTTTCCGGTCATCGTAGGGTCATACTACTGACGCCGGGGATCCGGACATCTTCGGCGTCACCCTGAGTGAGTTCTCAGGTTTTAGCACGTCGCAAACCCTGACGTTTCGCCGGCTTGTCCCGTGGCAAGCCGGTTTTTTATGCGCCTCTTGGGTGTCAGGCGCCTTCTGTGGACGTTTCGCCCGATTCGAGCCAGGCATTCAGTGCCTCGCGGCAGTCGTCAACGCCCCGCTTGGAGGTTGCCGAGAACATGATCAGGTGGTGCACGCAGGTGAACGCCTTCAGCTTTTGCGCAATACCCAGCATCGCGGTTTTCGCCTGGCCGAACTTCAGTTTGTCGGCTTTCGTGGCAAGAATCATCAGTGGCAGGTTGTTATGCTCACACCATTCCACCATCATCTGATCAAAGTCGGTTAACGGATGGCGGATGTCCATGACCAGCACCAGTCCCCGCAGGCAGCGGCGATCGTTGAGGTAGTGGCCCAGGTGTTTCTGCCAGTCGTCCTTCATGTCCCGGGACACTTTTGCGTAGCCGTAGCCTGGCAGGTCGACCAGGCGGCAGTGTTCCCGGTTGAGCGTGAAAAAGTTGATCAGCCGGGTGCGCCCCGGGGTCTTGCTGGTTCGCGCGAGTTTGCCGTTGGCGGTAATGGAATTGATGGCGCTGGATTTCCCGGCGTTGGACCGACCGGCGAATGCCACCTCGGCTCCGGCGTCGGGCGGACATTCCTCAAGTCTGGAGGCGCTGATGAGAAAGCGGGCGCTGTTGAAGGAAATGGGCTTGGGGAGCTGATCGGATGACACGGCGGTTGGATTTCCTATTGGATTTCAGTTATCAGGGATTAATGTATAATGCTACACCAAATCCGGGCAGCACGCTGAGCGTTGCTGCTGACAGCCCCGGTTTTGTGCCTGTCTGGGCCAGTGCCTGCCGGCTGCATAACGAAGAATACTTTGGATGAGAGAAGCGGAGCGAGCATGAAAAAACTGATCGCAGGAGTTGTTCTCGGCGTTGGCCTCACAGCGATGGCGCACGGGGCAGGAGATCCTGAAGCAGGCGAAGCGAATGCAGCGGTATGCGCGGGCTGTCATGGTGAGGGCGGTGCCAAGCCCGTTCAGGGCGCTTACCCCAAGCTGTCCGGGCTGGGTGAAAAGTACCTGTATCAGCAGTTGGTGGCGATCAAAGAGGGCGATCGTCCGATTCCGGAGATGACTGGCTTGCTGGACGACATGTCCAACGATGATCTGCGGGATCTGTCCGCCTATTTCGACGAGCAGGACATGGGGGTGCAGCAGGCAGACCCGGATCTGGTTGACGAAGGTCAGGCGCTCTACCGCGGCGGCAATCTCGCCTCCGGTGTTCCGGCCTGTTCCGGTTGTCACAACCCCCAGGGCAAGGGTAATGAGCCTGCGGGCTATCCACGTCTGGGCGGGCAGAATGCTGAATACCTCGAGAAGCAGCTGAAGGCCTATCGTGATGGCGAGCGTAATGCTGGCCAGAACGCGTCCATCATGATGGACGTTGCCGCCAAGCTGACGGATTCCGAAATCGAAGCCGTCGCCAACTACATTTCCGGCCTGAACTGATCAGCGCCGTGAGATGCAAAACCCCGCCTGGTGCGGGGTTTTTTTATGGCTTGCCGCGCTTTAATCTGGTGTCGGTGGAACTTTTCGCGCACGCTGGGTCATAATCACCTTCAGTAGCCACGTTTGCATAACGGAGATCATCGATGTTGAGAAGTCTGAGTACAGCTGTCACGTTTCTTGCGGCTTTTGCGATAGCCGGTCAGGTGAGTGCTGCCGAGTGGCAGGAAGGCACCCACTACAAGGAGCTCAGTTCACCGGTACGCACCGACAGCAGTGAAACCATCGAGGTTGCGGAAGTGTTCTGGTATGGCTGCCCGCACTGCTACAACTTCAAACCCCTGGTAGAATCCTGGGCGGAAGACGTGCCGGAGGATGTCGACTTCGTAAAAATTCCGGCGGCACTTGGCCAGTCCTGGGAGCCCCATGCCAAGGCATTCTACGCCCTCGAAGCCATGGGTGAGCTGGATAAGGTCCACGATGCACTGTTCGATGCCCTGGCTCGGGATCGGCGACCGCTCAATTCCGGTGAGGCCCTGGCGGAGTTTGTCAGCGATCATGGGGTGAATGGTGAGGAATTCCTGAAAACCTACAACAGCTTTGGTGTGAACGCCCGGATGCAGAAGGCGCAGTCAAAGATTCGCGGCGCGCGCATTACCGGGACACCCACGATGCTGGTAAACGGCAAGTATACGGTCAGTGCCTCCATGGCGGGCAGTCATGAAGCTGTTCTGGAGGTGGTGGATTACCTGATTGAGCAGGAACGCAACGCCGCCGAGTAACCGTTCCTGCCGTCGCAGGTGAACACGCGTCACAGTCGGGTGAGCTGGCAACTATGTACAGACGCATTCGCAAACAGCTGGACGGGCTCCTGAGCAACGGTCGGGAGCCCCGGGGCAGCTGCAGCTCTGGCAGCGATCATGTGCCGGATTTCGAGGCGCATCGGCACATCCGGCTGCTGACGTTCAATATTCAGGTGGGTATCAACACCTCCTCCTACCGTCATTATCTGACCCGGAGCTGGCAGCACTTTCTGCCGCACCGGAACCGGATCGGTAACCTGGACCGCATTGCCACCCTGTTGCGTAACTACGATGTCGTGGCATTGCAGGAATGCGACGGTGGCAGCCTTCGCAGTGGCTACATCAACCAGGTGCAGTACCTCGCGGAAGCCGCCGGTATTCCTTACTGGTACCAGCAACTCAATCGCAATCTCGGACAGATAGCCCAGCACAGCAACGGGCTGTTGAGCCGCTACCGGCCCCTGGATGTAACCGAGCACAAGTTGCCGGGGCTGATTCCCGGCAGGGGTGCGATCATTGCCCGATATGGCTCTGAGGACGACCCCCTGGTGCTGGTGATGATGCACCTGTCACTCAGCCGTGCGGCCCAGCAGCGGCAGTTGGGGTATATCCGTGAGTTGATCGGCGACTATCAGCACGTGGTGCTGATGGGGGATATGAACAACCATGCCGAGGAATTGCTGACCCAGACACCCCTGAAAGAAACCAATCTGATTCCTTTGCCGGACACCGCCCACAGCTTCCCCAGCTGGCGTCCGGAAAAGGCGCTTGATCACATCCTCGTTAGCCCCAGCCTGGAAATCCGCCGCTCTGAAGTGGTGAGCTACCCGATGTCCGATCACTTGCCAATTGCCATGGACGTGGCGTTGCCCAAGGGGTATCTGGAGACGTTCTGAGACAACAAAAAACCCGGCACCAGGCCGGGTTTTTTGGAGGTCACCAGATCAATTACTTGATCTTGGCTTCCTTGTACGCAACGTGCTTGCGGACAACCGGATCGTACTTTTTGATCTCGATTTTTTCCGGGGTGTTACGCTTGTTCTTGTTGGTCGTGTAGAAGTGACCAGTGCCTGCTGATGAAACCAGCTTGATTTTCTCGCGCATGATGCGGCTCCTTAAAATTTCTCGCCGCGGGCACGAAGATCGGCCAGCACAGCGTCAATGCCTTTTTTGTCGATGATGCGCATACCCTTGGTGGAAACGCGCAGCTTCACGAAACGCTTCTCTGATTCAACCCAGAAGCGGTGGTTCTGCAGATTCGGCAGAAAACGACGACGAGTGTGGTTCATCGCGTGGGATACGTTGTTACCGGTGACCGGACGCTTACCGGTAACCTGACAAACTCTGGACATACTTGCCTCCGACCTGAGCAATGGTCTTAATATACGAATTCGTTTAATCGCGCTTCTGGTTGTCGCTGCTTGCGCCATGAATAGCAAGCTGCTCGCCAGACGCCGCCAGAAAGGGACGCTTTTATACCAGAACTGGCCCCCCAACGCAAAAAATTGTTGGGAATTTGGCCAGTTTTTTGGCTATGCCCCCGGCACGGTTTACATCAGCCCCCGTTCAGCCAGGGATATTACCTCACCATGACCCACAACCATATGGTCAAGAACCCTGATATCCACAAGTCCCAGGGCCTCTTTCAGGCGTCGGGTCAGGGAAATGTCCGCCTGGCTCGGCTCCGCCACTCCTGACGGGTGGTTGTGGGCGAAGATCACAGCGGCGGCATTATACTCCAAAGCCTGGCGCACCACCTCCCTGGGGTAGACCGCCGCGCCGTCGATGGTGCCACGGAACAGCTCCCGGTACTGGATGACCCGGTGGCGGTTGTCGAGGAACAGGCCAGCAAACACCTCGTGGGGATAGGTGCCAAGACGGCTGCACAGAAATCGCCGGGTATCCTCCGGAGAGCGCAACGGGTCGCCCTGGCGCAGGGGTTCGTCCATCACCCGCTGGGCCATTTCCATGGCAGCCTGCACCTGGGCGTATTTGGCGGTGCCCAGGCCCTTGACGCCACAGAACTGTCGCTGGGAGGCGGTCATCAGGCCCCGCAGGCCACCGAAGCTGTCGATCAGGTGCCGTGCCAATTCCATGACCGGCATGCCGGCGGTACCGGTGCGCAGGAAAATGGCGAGCAGTTCGGCGTCTGAGAGGCTGCCGGCGCCGTGGGCCAGCAGTCGTTCCCGGGGACGTTCGTCCGCGGGCCAGGAGGGGGTTGTCATGGTTGCATCCTTGCCGTGTTTCACTGGGTGTTTCCGGAAGCTTGAGCATCCTGCGCAGGCCACTGAATTTCAGCGCAAAGTCTATCATGGGATGCGGGCTGTCGGGAGGCGGCAGCCGTGGTATCTTATAGAACTTGTCTATTGATCGGGTACGGAGCGGGTATGACCCCAAAAAGAATTCTGCTGGGCCTTACCGGTGGTATCGCGGCCTATAAGTGTGCGGAACTGGTCCGGTTGCTGAAAAAAGCGGGTTGTGAGGTCCGGGTGGTCATGACCCGTGGGGCCGAAGCGTTTGTCACGCCGCTGACGTTCCAGGCACTCAGCGGTGAGCCGGTCAGGACCTCGCTGCTGGACCCGGAAGCGGAGCAGGGCATGGGGCATATAGAGCTGGCCAAGTGGGCGGATCTGGTGGTGGTTGCGCCGGCGTCGGCGGATTTTATAGCCCGTCTCGCCCATGGTATGGCAGACGACCTGCTGACCACCGTGTGCTGTGCCACCGAGGCGCCCATTGCCCTGGCGCCCGCCATGAACCAGGCGATGTGGAGTAACGGCCGCACCCAGCGCAACATCGGCCTGTTGGCCGCCGATCCACAGGTGCAACTGTGGGGGCCGGACCAGGGCGTGCAGGCCTGCGGCGATACCGGCCCGGGTCGTATGCTTGAGCCCCAGCAGCTGTTTGAGCGCATTGCGGCCAGTGGTGCCGGGCCGCAAACGGCCAGTCTGTCGGGAAAACGGGTGGTCATCACCGCCGGACCCACGCGCGAGCCGATCGACCCGGTTCGCTACATCAGCAATCACAGTTCCGGAAAGATGGGGTACGCCCTGGCTGCCGCCGCCCGCGCTGCCGGTGCCGAGGTTGTATTGGTCAGTGGGCCGGTGACGCTCGCGGCGCCTGCGGGGGTGGTGGTCCGTCCCGTGGTCACGGCCGCGGACATGCTGGCGGAAACCAGCCGTGCCGTGGATGAGGGCTGTGATCTGTTCATCGCGACGGCGGCGGTCGCGGATTATCGTCCCGAGACCTGTGCCAACGACAAGATCAAGAAAAGCCATGAAGACATGACCCTGGCACTCGTGCGTAACCCCGACACCCTGGCGACCATTGCCGCGCGGCCGGACGCGCCGTTCACCGTGGGGTTTGCGGCGGAAACCACGGATGTGGCCCACTACGCCAGGGACAAGATGACACGCAAGCGCCTGGACATGATCGTGGCCAACGATGTTTCAGTGCCCGGGCTCGGCTTCAACAGTGATCACAATGCCGTAACCGTGTTCTGGCAGGATGGTGAGCAGTCGCTTGGGCCGGAGAGTAAAACCGCCATTGCCGGCCGCTTGGTGGACCTGATCGCAAGCCGTCTGCCCTGACGTTCATTCCTTTAACCTCCAACTCCCTCTGACAGGACTTTTCATGACTCGTAAAACACTGCAGGTTCGTGTGCTGGACGCCCGTATTGGCGATTCCATTGCGTTTCCGGAATACGCCACGGAAGGGTCCGCAGGCCTGGATCTGCGCGCCTGCCTGGAGCAACCACTGACCCTGAAGCCGGGTGATACCGAGTTGATCCGCACCGGGCTGTCCATCCACATTGCAGACCCCTCCCTGGCGGCCATGATCCTGCCGCGCAGCGGCCTCGGCCACAAACACGGCATCGTGCTCGGTAACCTCGTGGGCCTGATCGACTCTGATTACCAGGGCGAACTGATGGTGTCCTGCTGGAACCGTGGTCAGACCGAGTTCACCATTGAGGTTGGCGAGCGTCTGGCGCAGCTGGTGCTGGTGCCGGTGGTGCAGGCGGACTTCGAAGTCGTGGAAGCGTTTGATGCCAGTGAACGTGGAGCCGGCGGCTTCGGCTCCACAGGCACTCGCTGAGCGGGTAACAGACTGTAAACGCGGAAAAACCATTGGGCGTCTATACTTCACCGGAAACCGAGAGCCCCGGGAAAAAATGATAAGTGCAGGATGGACTCATGAAGCTGGGTAAAAAGAAAAAAACGGATGAGGTCGTTGCAGACAAGCCGGAGAGCAAGCCGGCGGGTAAACAGAAGCCGAAAAAAGCAGCCAATGGTCCACGCCTGAAAAACCTTGGATCGGTGGCCGGCGCTCAGGCGGGAGTGGTGCTCCTGGCGGGTTTGCTAGCGGCCGGGCTGATCTATTTCCTGGTGGCGGGGCCGGCGGAATCCCGGCGAGCCGCCCTGCAGGCGTCAATGGAAGCCGACGCGGCAGCCGCCCGCCTCAACCAGCATCTTGACCTGTTGCAATCCGCGGTATCCGGACTGGCGGCCCAGCGCCACGTTCGCGAGGCGCTGGAGAACAGCACCGATCGGGACGCCGTCAGCGACGAATTGGCGGTGGCGCTTCCGGGCATTGAGTCGGTGCACCTCTTCCCCTATGGAGACATTCCCCGCAGCGCTTCAGGGTCCGACACCCTGGGGTTCGCCGGACTGGACCTGGCCCGGCGGGCAGAATCCGGCCGGTCACTTCATCCGGACGCGTTCCCACGGGACGGGCAGTGGTATTTCCAGATGGCCGCCCCCGTTCGCAATCCCGGCACCCGTGCGATGGCCGGCAGTCTGCTGGTGGTGATGGATGCGGCGCAGCTGGCCCCGCTGCTGGCGGTGAATAACCAGCAACTGGGTGGGCAACTGGCGCTGATGCAGAGTGTCAGCGGCAGCTCAAGAGTGGTGGTCAGCAACGGTTCAGGGGGTGGAACCACAGTGGAGCGCAGCCTTCGCACGCCCGACTGGAGCATCCGCTACCAGCCCGCGTCGGTGCCACCACCGGTGGTGAATGCCACCCTGGTGCTGATTCTGGTCCTGGCGCCGGTGCTGCTTGCTGCGATCGTGGTCTGGGTACTGCTTGGCGGGGCCCAGCGCAGTATTCGCCAGGATGTGACCGCGCTGACACAGTGGGCTCACAAGGTCTTCAGCGGTGAACGGGTGAAGTTGCCGGCACTGAAGTGGGACGTGGTGGCAGCCACGGGCGAGGTGCTCCAGCGACTCGCCCAGGTGGTGGATAAACGTGTTTCCAAAGCGTCTGAAACGGCGCGGCCTTCCGCAACAACTGCCCGACCCGCAGCGACCTCATCGGATGAACCGCTGTTCCAGGAAAAGGATATGCTGGATATCGACATGCTGGATGGCGACGACGATGTGCTCGGCTTCGGCGGTGGCAGCGACGACGATGGTCTTGCCGGCGCGTCAGCGACCCCGGCGGTGGAAGAGGTATCTCTTCCGTCCGTGGATGTGCCACCGGAAATCTTCCGGGCCTATGACATACGGGGCATTGTGGGCCAGACCCTCTCCGAGGACATTGTATTTGTGATCGGTCGCGCCATTGGCAGTGAAGCCGCCGCCCGTGATATTGGCCGCCTTTGTATCGGCTACGATGGCCGTCACTCCAGCCCGGACCTGGCGGACGCTCTGGCCCGTGGCGTGATGGCGGCCGGCTGTGATGTCATCCATGTTGGCGCAGTGCCGACACCGGTGCTGTATTTCGCGACCCACCAGTTGCAGACAGGGTCCGGCGTTATGGTGACCGGCAGCCACAATCCGGCCAACTACAATGGCCTCAAGATCATGCTCGGTGGCGAGACCCTGTCCGGAGACGGTATCCAGAAGCTCTTGCAACGCATCCAGACCGGGGACCTGGCCAGTGGTCAAGGTGCGCAGTCCTCCGAAGACGTGCGACGGGCCTATCTTGATCGCATCGTGGGTGACATCGCGGTGGCAGCGCCCTTGAAAGTGGTGCTTGACGCCGGTAACGGCATCGCGGGGGAACTGGCGCCGATGCTGGTGGAGGAACTCGGTTGCGATGTGATTCCGCTGTATTGCGAGGTGGATGGCGACTTCCCCAACCATCATCCCGATCCCGGCAAGCCCGCGAACCTGGCGGACCTCATTGCCCGGGTGCAGGCGGAAAAGGCTGATATCGGCCTGGCCTTTGATGGCGATGGGGATCGGCTGGGCGTGGTCACCAACAGTGGCAAGATCATCTGGCCCGACCGCCTGCTGATGCTCTTCGCCCGCGATGTGGTGTCCCGTAATCCCGGCGCGGACGTGCTCTACGACGTGAAATGCAGCCGTCGCCTGGCCGGCGTGATCTCCGAGGCGGGAGGTCGGCCCATCATGTGGAAAACCGGACATTCACTGATGAAAGCCAAGATGAAAGAAACCGGTGCACTGCTGGCCGGGGAGATGAGCGGGCACATCTTTTTCGGCGAGCGCTGGTACGGCTTTGACGACGGGCTTTATTCGGCTGCGAGACTGCTGGAAATCCTGGGCATTGAAGACCGGCACAGTGATGAGGTCTTCGAGGATTTTCCCGAGGATATCAGTACGCCGGAACTGAACGTGGAAGTAACCGAAGACACCAAATTCGGGCTGGTGGAGCGTCTGGGCAAAGAAGGCCGGTTTGGTGATGGTAATATCAGTACCATTGACGGCATTCGCGTGGATTACGCTGACGGCTGGGGGCTTTGCCGGGCGTCGAACACCACGCCCATGCTGGTGCTGAGATTTGAAGCCGAGACCGAGGAGGCGCTTGAGCGTATCAAACAGATCTTCCGGGAACAGCTGCAGATCGTGGCCCCGGATCTGGCCCCCGGTTTTTGAGGGCTGTGCGGGGTTTTGAAACACATACCCTTTTTGTATATTGACCGTTTAGACAGGCTAAGGCAGCAACATGGCACTGGATCGTGAAACAGCAATGCAGGTGGCGTCCGTACTGAGTAAGGGCTTGCCCTACATTCAGCGGTTTACCGGAAAAACCGTGGTGATCAAGTACGGCGGAAACGCCATGGAGAACGAGGAGCTCAAGAGCAGCTTCGCCCGGGATGTGGTGCTGATGAAGCTGGTCGGCATCAATCCGATCGTGGTTCATGGTGGCGGCCCGCAGATCGGCGGCCTGCTGGAGCGGCTGAACATCCAGTCGCGCTTCGTGAATGGCATGCGAGTGACCGACAGCGAGACCATGGATGTGGTGGAGATGGTGCTCGGTGGCCAGGTGAACAAGGAAATCGTGTCCCTGATCAACGCCCAGGGCGGTACCGCCGTCGGGCTGACCGGTAAGGATGCCAACCTGATCCGGGCCCGCAAGCTGGAAGTGGTCAACCGCTCACCGGAGCTGGAACGCCCCGAGATCATCGACATCGGTCATGTTGGCGAGGTGGCGAGTGTGAACGTGGAAGTCATCGACATGCTCACCCGCAGCAATGTGATTCCAGTGATTGCACCGATTGGCGTGGGGCCCGACGGCGCGTCCTACAACATCAATGCCGATCTGGTGGCCGGAAAGGTGGCCGAAGCGATGAAAGCCGAGAAGCTGATCCTGCTCACCAACGTCTCCGGTCTCAAGAGCAAGGAAGACAAGGTGTTGACCGGCCTGACCGCCAAACAGGTCAACGACCTGATCGAAGATGGCACCATTCACGGCGGCATGTTGCCCAAGATCCGCTGTGCCCTGAGCGCGGTGGAAAACGGCGTCCGCACCTCGCACATCATTGATGGCCGCGTCGCCCACGCCACCCTGCTGGAAATCTTCACCGATGAAGGCGTGGGTACGCTGATATCCCGCAACTGATCGGTATCCCGCCGCTTCCGGAAACGCAGCCCGGTCGGGTCTTCGACCTGCCGGGCAAGAGGATGGAAAAATGAAACGCCTGCTGACCCTTGTCGTGATGGTTGTGCTGTTCGGCTGGCTGCTGTTCAAGGCCGCTGTCTGGTGGCTGGCGGACCAGCGTCTGGCGGATGTCAGGGACGCGCTTGAGCATGCCGGCGCGGTCGACCGTGGCACCATTGGCTCCGGTATTGAGGGTCGGCTGCTGCTTAACGATGCCCGCTATCAGGATTTTCGTCTGGCTGGACCGCTGGAAGTGGGGCGGGTCATCTTTGATGCGGGTTCGCCTTTGGCGCTGCTGGGCACACTGATGGATCCGGCCAGCGCCCCCTCATCGTGGACCCTGCGTGGAGAGCAACTGGCCGTGATGCTGGAGTCCACCATGTTCCGTAACTGGGTGACGGACGCCGGCAATACCGATGACGCCCTGTTCGTACCGGTGTGTGGTCCGGATCATCGTCAGCAGCTGGGCAGTGGTGATCTGGTGCGAATGGGCATTGAAGGCATCACGGGGGAAGTTCTCCTCGAACAGACACCTGATGAACTGTACCTGGAGATTTCGACGGACCGCGCCGGCAGCCTGGATGTGCGCTGGCCGGGGGCGCGTCTGGATTTGCGCAATCCGGAGACACTGCAGCAGGGCACGGGTGCGATGCAACTGACGCTCCGGGATGGCGGACTGATGCGCCGGGTGGCGGCCTACTGCGCACGGGAATCGTCGGTGGCCACCGATGAATGGACGGAGATCGTGATGGATGCGTTCCGGCAGGGCCTGAATGCCCGTGGTTACGAAGCCAGCGACCAGCTACTGGCCCTTTATCGACAGTGGTTGACCGAGGGTGGTGAACTGACGCTGACATTGGCGCCTTCGGAGCCGTTGCTGGGTGTGCCGGTGCTGGACGCCGGAGAAACCGCCTCGGGCGCCCTGGAGGTCAGCTACAATGGGCAGATCGTTCCCGATGTTTACCTGCGTGGCGTGACCCCGCCAGCAGCGGATCTGGCAAGCGAGGCCGTTCGGCCCGTTGTGCCGGAAGGTGAGGATAACGGTTCGGTTGCCGGATGGTATCCCGGCGACGTGGCAGACGCCGGGCGTTGGGTGGGCCGCACGGTAAGAGTGGTGCTTTCGAACGGCAATGTGGTGGAAGGTCGATTGGCCAGCGTCGACGAACAGACACTGGACATTGCCCGCCTTGTCGGTGGTGGGGAAGTTGCCTACCCGATTGTTATTCGCGCCATCGAGTCACTGGAGGTCTGGCGGCGCGGCCAGACGCGTTGATCCGACAGCGGATCAGGGAAACGTTTTATGTCTGAGTCTACAGCACAAGCCCGGGCACCCGGCATCCGCGAGATGCTGACGAAGCTCATTGCCCTGCCGTCCATCAGCAGCGCCACGCCAAAGTGGGATCACAGCAACGAGGCCGTGGTACGAACACTGGCCGAGTGGCTTGAGCCGCTGGGCTTTGCGACAGAGTTGATGCCGGTGCCGGATATGCCCGGCAAGTACAACCTGATTGCCACCCTCGGCAGTGGTCCCGGTGGCCTGGTGCTGTCCGGCCATACCGACACGGTCCCGTTTGATGACAAGCGCTGGCAGAGCGATCCATTCACTCTGACGGAACGGGACAATCGCTGGTATGGCCTGGGTACCTGCGATATGAAAGGGTTCTTCCCTCTGGCCATCGAGGCGGCCAGGGCCTTTGCAGGACAGCGTTTGAAGCAGCCCCTGATCATTCTCGCCACGGCGGACGAGGAAAGCTCCATGAACGGCGCCCGGGCACTGGCGGAAGCGGGGCGTCCCAAGGCCCGTTACGCGGTGATTGGTGAGCCCACCGGCCTGAAGCCGGTACGGATGCACAAGGGCATCATGATGGAACGGTTGGCGTTCGAGGGGCAGTCGGGCCATTCCTCCAACCCGGCGTTGGGGCGCAATGCCATGGAGGGTATGCACGAGGCCCTCGGTGAATTGCTGTCACTGCGAGCAGGCTGGCAGGAGCAGTACCACAACCCGAACTTTGAAGTGCAGGTGCCGACCCTGAACCTGGGCTGCATCCACGGCGGCGACAATCCCAACCGGATCTGTGCCCAGTGTGAGCTGCACTTCGACCTTCGGCCGCTGCCCGGCATGAACATGGACACCCTGCGTCAGGCCATTCTGGACAAGGTACGACCTGTCGCCGAGCGTCGTGAGCTGACCATGGTGTTTGAGCCCCTGTTTGATGGCGTGCCGCCGTTTGAGACCGCAGCCGACGCGGAGCTGGTGCGAGCCTGCGAGAAGCTGACCGGCCATACCGCCCATGCCGTGGCGTTTGCCACCGAAGCACCCTGGCTGCAACAGTTGGGCCTGGAAACCCTGGTGATGGGTCCGGGTTCGATTGATCAGGCCCATCAGCCCGATGAGTTCCTTGAATTGTCGCAACTGGAACCCACGGTCCGGATCCTCAAGGGATTGATACAACAGTTCTGCCTGTGACACAGGCCTGCAGGAGAGACGATTGAAATCCAACGACTGGCTGCACGGATTCCGCCATTCTTCCCCCTACATCAACGCGCACCGGGGGCGTACGGTGGTGCTCACCATTGGTGGCGATGCCATTGCCCACGACAATTTCATCAACATCATCCACGATATCGCTCTGCTGAGCAGCCTTGGCGTGAGACTGGTGGTGGTGTTCGGGGCGCGCCCTCAGATACAGGCGCGACTGGACGAGGCAGGCGTGAATTCGTCGTTCCACCGAGGCTTGCGGGTGACGCCGGAGGAACAGCTTGAGCTGGTCCTGCAGGCCATCGGGGGCCTGCGGGCTCATCTTGAAAGCCAGCTGTCCATGGGACTGGTGAACTCACCCATGCATAACGCCCGGATTCGCGTCAGTGGCGGTAATTTTGTCACCGCACGACCGGTAGGCGTGCTGGATGGCATCGATTTCGGGTACACCGGCCGGGTACGTCGCGTGGATGTGGCCGGTATCGAGCGACTGCTGGAGCTCGGACACATTGTGCTGTTGCCACCCCAGGGTTACTCGCCCACCGGTGACACCTTCAACCTGTCCTACGAGGATGTCGGAAGCCAGGTGGCCGCGGCCCTGCAGGCGGAAAAGCTGATCATCTTCATTGATGATCAGGGGCTGCTGGAGCAGGACGGCTCGCTGATCCGGGAGCTGTCTGCACGGCAGGCTTCGGAACGCCTGGCGGAAGGCGACGTGACCGGCCACGATGCCGCGTTGCTGAAAGCGGCCTGCGATGCCTGCGTAAAAGGCGTGCGCCGTTCCCATATCATCAGTTACGTGGACGATGGCGCACTGCTGGAGGAACTGTTCACCCGTGATGGTTCCGGCACGCTGGTCAGTGGTGACAACTACGAGCAGATCCGGCAGGCGCGGGTGGAAGACATTGGCGGCGTGCTGGAACTGATCCAGCCCCTGGAAGAGCAGGGCATCCTGGTGCGCCGTTCCCGGGAAATGCTGGAAACGGAAATCGACCGCTTCGTGGTGGCAGAGCGGGACGGCACCATCGTCGGATGCGCCGCGCTCTACCATTATCCGGAAGAGGGCGCGGGTGAGTTGTCCTGCTTTGCCGTGGATCCGAATTACCGCCGGGCCGGTCGCGGTGACGATATCCTGGCAATGATCGAAAAGCTGGCCCGCAGTCAGGGCATTGCCCGGCTGTTCGTCCTCACCACCCAGACCGAACACTGGTTCCGCGAGCGAGGCTTCCAGCGTTCTACGGTACAGGACCTGCCGGGCCCGAAGCTGGCTTCCTACAACACCCAGAGAAATTCAAAGGTGTTTGTCAAACCGCTCTGACAGTCGTAACAGCGTGGCAGTCCGCTGTTCCGGGGCCTGTTCCGACAGCGCCTGTACTTCGGTAAAAAAGCGCGGGAAATCATACGCATGCTCCCGCAGCAGCTGACGGAACCCGGGCACATACTGATTGTACTGGCGAAACAGCGCGAGGTTCGCATTGTTGAGGGTGCTGACGGTCTCACCAAAGGGGCCGGGCTCATCCCAGTCGCGAGCCAGTGCATTGTAGCGCGTGGCCAGATCATCCAGCAGGCGCTGCTTCTGTTCCCGCATCGCCATGTCGGGCAGGGAACCCGCCCGTTGGTACAGTGCGTCAAGCTCACTTACTGTGGTTTCCACGAGCGCCAGTGTGATATTCCGGTACTCCAGGCGTTTCAGCGCCGCTTCGAACTGGCCGCCCTCGCCCCGGGCCTGCAGCCACAATCGCAGGCCTTCCAGTTCAACCGCCGTGGCAAAGCTTTCATTGAAGGCGGTATCCTCGTCGATATACAGCACCCGGTGCGCCAGTTCGTGGAACATGAGGGAGACCATGCGGTCGTCGGGCAGGCTGGTAAACCCGGAGTGCAGGGGGTCGTCGAACCAGCCGAGGGTTGAGTAGGCAGTGACGCCGCCAATAAAGGTATCGTAGCCACCGGCGCGGAGGATTTCCTCTTCCGTCCGGGCATCGGCAAGGTCGAAATAGCCCCGGTAGGCCTGGCAGCCAACCACCGGATAACACCACTGGCGCGGGTTCAGGGAAAACTCCGGTGCCGCCACCAGGTTGACGACCACCCAGGGACGACCGAGCTCGGTGTAGGTGGTGAACGCATCCCCCACCGGCAACGACAGTCGGGACTCGGCAAACTGTCGGGCGTCGCGGGCAAGGAGTAACTTGCGTGTGAGCCAGGGTTCAGTGTCCGGGTTATCCAGCAGTTCATCGACCGGATCGGAGGACCACATGAGCGAGACATGCCCGCTGACCGCCTGGCTATAATAGCCAATGGTCGTACACCCCGGAAGCACTGCAACCAGTAGCAAAAGCGTATAGATCTGACTAAGCTGTGTCATGGTTCGTAGCGCGTGTTTTGGTGTGTCTCGGCCCGTGATGAACCACTATAGTACAACGTCGATTTCGATCGTGTAGCAAGCGGCCAGTGCCGCTCTTCCAAGAATGCCGGCAGAAGAGAGGAAGCTTCTGCGAATTTACCAGATATCAGGTAGTTAATGGACCCCAGAGAACGTCGAACAAGTCCCCGCAAGCCGATCAAGCTGGCAGCCCAGCTGGACCTCGGATCGGGCGAGACCTGGCCTTGTCAGATCGCTGATTTCTGCGCGGAAGGTCTCTTTGTTCGTTATTCCGGTGACACCTCCCGTAAACTTGAGCGGGCACTGGTCAAGGCCAGCCCTGACGAATTTGTCATACGGTTCCGCTCGGCCGATGGCAACCGCCGCCATGAACTCCATGTCAGCATTGTCCGCCGTATCGATGGTGCCATGGGCGTGCATTTCACTCGGTCCAATCCTGAGGCGGTGGATGCGATGCTCAGGCAGTGTGGCGGCAGCCGGCATCAGGACCGTGCTGCGCTTCGTGCTCCCAGTGATCGGGTGCAGTTCGTACTTCACCAGGCTGCCCGGGCTGTGGTGCAGTTCATTGAGCCTTTAATGGACGCCTGTTTTGTGCAGATGGGGGCGGCGCTCAAAGAGGCTGCCCAGCGGGCGGGCAGTGATCAGCAGGCCAATGACTACATGGATGCCGCCGGCCAGCTCCAGGCGCGCCAGCGGGTGGTCTGGCACCAGATGGCCCAGAACCTGGAATCCCCCCTCAAGCCTGCGCCCAAGGGATTTCCCGGCTCGGAGCTGTCGGTGGTCGACAAAGGGGAGTTCGAGGACTGGTTGACCATCCGTGTCATGGTGACCAAAGCCGACACGCTATACCGGGGCGAACTGCTTCAGCTCAAACTGCGGCTGGACAAACTCGGGGTGGCCAATTCCACCGGGCACCACAATCCCCTGGGGCCGTCTCTCGTCTGCGAGGCGTACCACAACGGTCTGACCCAACTGAACGCCAGCCGCGATGTCGAGAAGGTATGCCTCAAGGTCTTTGAACAGGCAGTGCTGCAACACCTGGGCCCGCTCTACCAGGAACTCAATAATATCCTGATCCGCCACGGCGTGCTGCCGGACCTGGACCTGAGCAAATACCTCAGTGAGCGCGCCACGGGCACGACAGACCGGGACAGGACGGCCGCAAAGCCCCGGTCAGCTGACAAGCCGGATCCGAACGGGAAAGCCGCGGGTCCGGCTGCGAAATCGTCTGAAACACCACAGCAGAGCTCCGGTCGGGTAGCCAACACGCGGGCCCCCCAGGAGTTCAGGGGCTACGCGCAGGCCGCACAAACCGCGTTCGCCACCGTTCGCAACCTGATCAGTACCCTGACAACCAGCCGGTTGGGTCGAGGCGATCCGGAACCGGTCGCTTTCGCTCCGAATGCCCGTCCGTTGTCGGTTGGTGAACTGCATCGCGAGCTGCAGCAGCTGCAGGTGGAAGCCACGGGCGCGACCGATGAGCAGCCGACCCTTCGTGAGCGGGTAGTGGAGCGCATCAAGCACAGCGGAGACCACGCCCTCAACGAAGAGCAGCAGGGCACCCTGGATGTGGTGGACCGGTTCTTCCGCAGCGTGGTGGAAAGCCCCAAACTGAGTGAGTACGCCCAGAGCCGGATGCGCCAACTGGAGGTGCCGGTGCTGAAAGTGGTGATGCGCGACCCTGCGTTCTTCGACGACCAGGCCAGCCCGGTGCGAGGCGTAATGAACCGCCTGGCGCAACTTGGGGTCAAGGGTGGACGGATCAACCCGGTGGTTCAGCGCCGGATTGATGAGCTGATCCATCGTATCGTCACCGACTTTGAGCAGGACACCGGCGTGTTCGACAGCACGCTGCAGGAGCTGGACGCCCTGATTGACCGTCAGAACCTGGTGTACCGGCGCAATGTCGAGCGCGTAACCGCTGCCGCGGAGGGGGCCCAGAAAGTGGCTGAGTCCAAGGCTGCTGTGACCGCTGTGCTCGATCGCAAGCTGGCGGGCCGTCGGGTGCCCAGGGCGTTACTCAGTCTGCTGGAAGGTGGCTGGCGTGACCTGCTGTCGCTGACCTGGATACGCCAGGGGCCTGACAGCCCGTTGTGGGAGGACTACCTGTCGGTGATCGACTCACTGCTGGCGTTCGCCGATGACCCCAAGGCGAGTATCAACCTGCCGGAACTGCTGCGGGTTATCCAGGACGGCCTGGCGTCGATTTCCAGCAATCACATGCCGTCATCGCAGATACGTGATGAACTGAAGCAGTTCCTGGTCCGAAGCCCGGAAACGCCACCCGAGATGGTGGACATGCCACCGGTGGCCACCGAGGAAGAGCGGGCCCGGACCCTGTCCGAGCGGGAACAGAAAAGTCTGCAGCGCTGGATACATCGTGCCCAGCAGCTGCGCACGGGCGACTGGTTACGGGACCAGGAGAATCCGGGCGAGCCCCAGTATGTCCGTCTGGTGTGGATTGCCCGTGGCTTCAGTCGTTTCGTGTTCGTCAATCATCAGGGTATGCGGGTGGTGGAACTTGACCTTGAGACCCTGGCGCGTCAGATGCGCAGCGGCATCGTGGTGCCTGACAACCAGTACGACCGCCCGCTCGTAGACGAGAGCCTGGATCGCATGGTGCGCAAGGTCTACGACCAGTTATCCTGGGCATCGACTCACGACGAGCTGACCGGCTTGCTGGGTCGTCGCGAGTTTGAGCGTATGCTGGATCAGCAGTTGGCCAGACGGGAAGACGAACGTGCCCTGGTGCTGATGGATCTGCGCCACTTCCGGATACTGAACGACACCGCCGGCTATCAGGCCGGTGATGAAGCCCTGAGGCAGGTCGCGGGCATTCTCAAGGCCCGGGTGGTGGAAGGCATGCCCCTGGCCCGGCTGGCGGGCAATGAGTTCGCCTGGTTGCTGCCCCATGAAACCGCCGAGGAGACCACGCGGGACATTATCCGCGATATAGAAGCCTTTGAGCTGACGTTTGGTGAGCGCCGGTATCGCCTGTCTGCCAGCGCCGGTCTGGCCGAGGAATTGCCGGCTCTGGCGACTGCTGAGCGCTGGTTGCGGGCTGCTGAACAGGCCATGAACGCCGCCAAGCGCAAAGGTCATGGCGCACTGGTGCCTTACGCCCTGGACGCGAGTGACCAGTCCCGCCAGGAGCAGATTGCAGCGAAGGTGGCCAGCCTGGGTAATCTGGATGCGGAACGCATGTTGCTGCGGTGTCAGAAGCTGATCCCGCTGCATCCCAATACCGAGATGTCTGCCCAGTATGAAGTCCTGATCAGCATGTACGATGATGCCGGTGCACTGATCACCGGGCGGGATTTCGTGCGTATGGCTGAGCGTTATGACCGCATGCAGGCGGTGGATCGCTGGGTCGTGGGGCACATGCTGGACTGGTTGCGTGACAAGGCGCCCGATCCGGACCACCTGGGAGGCGTTTGTGTGAACCTGTCCGGGTATTCCCTCAACGACCAGTCGTTGCTTGAGTTCATCTATGACAAACTGAGCCAGAAGGACGCGCCGATTGAGCGTCTCTGGTTTGAGCTGACCGAGACGGCGGCCATCAACGATCTGGATCGTCTTGCGGGCTTCATGGCGGAACTGAAAGAACTGGGTTGCCGTTTCTGCCTGGGCAATTTCGGCAGTGGTCCGGTGTCGTTCCAGTTGATGCGCACTCTGCCCGTGGACCTGATCAAGCTGGACAGTGCGTTCACCAACCAGGTGGACATAAACGACACCGATTACGCCATGGTGAAATCCATGGTGGATATGGCCCACTATATGAAGCGGGAAGTGATTGCCTCCCAGGTGGAATCCCGTGACGTTCTCGACAGGCTGAGGCAGCTGGGTGTGGACTACGCCCAGGGATTCGTGATTGAAAAGCCACGGTTGCTGGACAGCCTCAATTAATTGCTGAGCAGATGTTTGCCATGTCAAAACGCCATCCCGTCATCGCGGTTACCGGTTCCTCCGGCGCGGGAACGACCACCACCGGACAGATTTTCAGTCGCATGTTTGCCACCGAAGGGCTGCACGCGGCCATGGTCAGTGGTGACAGCTTTCACCGCTACACCCGCGAACAGATGGCACGGCTGGCCGCGAAGGGCCAGTTCGGTGAACGCAACCACTTTGCACTGGCCGCCAATCACATCGACAAGCTCGAAGCGCTTTTCTATGACTACGGGCATACGGGGAATGGCCAGTATCGTCAGTACGTGCACGACGAGGACCAGGCGCTGGTGAAAGCCGGCCACAAACCCGGCACGTTTACGCCCTGGGGCCCGTTACCAGCGGATACCGACCTGCTCTTCTATGAAGGTCTGCACGGGGGGGTGGTCAGCGAAACCTACAACATCGCCCAGTACGTTGACCTGCTGATCGGCGTGGTGCCCATCGTCAACCTGGAGTGGATTCAGAAAATTCACCGTGACACCAACAAGCGCGGCTACTCCCAGGAGGCGGTGGTTGAAACCATCATCAACCGCATGGACGACTACGTGCACGACATCGTGCCCCAGTTCGCCCACACCCACATCAACTTCCAGCGGGTCCCCCTGGTGGATACCTCCAACCCGTTCGTGGTGCGGGACGTGCCCACGGAAGACGAGAGCATGGTGGTGATCCGTTTCCGGGATGCCTCGGAAATCGACCTGCCGTACCTGCTGCAACTGATCGCCGGAAGCACCGTCTCCCGCCACGATACCCTGGTGATACCCGGCACCAAGCTGGGGCTTGCCATGGACCTCATCCTGAGGCCCATGGTGTTGAGGCTGATGGCGCAAAAGCCGTTTGCCTGAGGGGGCGGAACGGCTCAGGCGGTCAGGCGCCCGTCCCGGTAGTCCCGCAGGGTCTGTTCAATTTCCTCCCGGCTGTTCATTACGAATGGGCCGTACTGAACCACCGGTTCGTTGATCGGCAAGCCTGCGATCAGCAGGACCCGCGCACCGGCGTCGCCACCTTCCAGGCGGATCTCGTCGCCGTCACCCAGAAGGCTGGCGGCGGAGCGCTGCAATGCGTCCGACCGGTCGTCCTGCAACAGGCTGGCGTTGCCCTCGTAGAGGTACAGCATGCCGTTCAGTGGCTCCTCGACAGGGACAGACACAATGGCGCCAGGCTCCAGGTGAATGTCGGCGTAGAGGGGACGGGTGCTGCCGCCAGCGACGGCGCCAGCGACATTGACCCCATCCAGGGTGATTTCCCCCGCGATCAGTTTGACGAAAGCCCCGCCCAGTTCCAGTCCGGGAATATCTTCCGGCTGAAGGTCGCGGTACCCGGCCGGCTTCATTTTCTCCGCCGCCGGCAAGTTGAGCCACAGCTGGAAGCCACGCATACGGCCGGACTCCTGCTGGGGCATTTCCGAATGCACAATGCCGCGCCCGGCGGTCATCCACTGCACACCGCCGTTTCTGAGGTTGCCACGGTTGCCCAGGTGATCCTCGTGAAGCATGTGACCCTCGATCATGTAGGTCACCGTTTCAAAGCCCCGGTGGGGATGTGACGGAAAGCCTGCCATGTAGTCCTGGGGCTGGTCGGAGCCAAACTCGTCCAGCATCAGGAAGGGGTCCAGGCGGATATTCTGGTGCTGGCCGATGGATCGTTTGATTTTTACCCCGGCACCATCGGAGGTTTCCAGGGCGGGAATGGTCTGTCTGACAGCTCGTAGTGTCATGGTGTCCTCCTTGCGTCGATATACTGCTATTAAACGCCGGAGACGGAGGGGAATAAAACGGAGATTTTCGGGGTGAGGCATCAAAAAAACTGAATAACCGGCGGAGTGGCTCCGCCGGTTACGATCCTGCCGGGCTGGCCGGTTTTACTCCACGTTGCGGGAGTAGAAGATCTCCAGCATCTCGCGGCGCAGGCGGTCCTCGATGGACTGGGCTTCCCCGGGCTCCAGGTCGCTGGCGTTGACGCCAAACACGTAGTTGTCGAGGTTGAAATCCTTCAGCATCATCTTGGTGTGGAACAGGTTTTCCTGATACACGTTGACGTCGATCATCTGATAGGCGTTCTGGGTGTCTTCGGTCAGGTAGTTCTGGATCGAGTTGATGTCGTGGTCGATGTAATGCTTGGTGCCGTCGACATCGCGGGTAAAGCCGCGAACCCGGTAGTCCACGGTGACCACATCAGAGTCGAAGCTGTGAATCAGATAGTTCAGCACTTTCAGGGGGGAGATCAGGCCACAGGTGGACACATCAATGTCCGCACGGAACGTACTCACGCCATCGTGGGGATGGCTTTCCGGATAGGTGTGTACAGTGACGTGGCTCTTGTCCAGGTGCGCCACGATGGTGTCCGGCAGTGGGCCGGGCGACTCTTCGTTGTCAGGCTCTTCACCGTTGGTGAGCTCATGCTCGGCAATCAGCATGGTGACCGAGGCGCCGTGGGGCTCATAGTCCTGACGGGCGATGTTCAGGATGTTGGCACCGATGATCTTTACCACGTCGCTGAGGATCTGGGTCAGCCGTTCGGCGTTGTACATCTCATCGATGTAATCGATGTAGGCGGTACGCTGATCTTCGGTCTGCGCATAACAGATATCGTAGATGTTGAAGCTCAGGGATTTGGTCAGATTATTGAAACCGTGCAACTGGAGTTTGGATTCCATGCTCAGCCCCTCCGGACGATGGAGATGAATGACGACAGAACACCCGCGGGATGTTCTGATGAGGCCGCCACCGACTACTGACCCGGTTGTTCACCTTTTGCGCAGACCGGCGGATAAGGGTGCGTATTATGCACACCGCGAATGGGGTTGAATAGTCTTCATAACCACATTTTGAGTTGGTTCTCCCACGGGATTGCCTGTGGCTATCAGGCCTCTACAATTTCATGGCTGTGGGTGATCTCAACACCGGCCTTTTCGAGCATGATCGAGGCCGAGCAATACTTCTCCGCCGACAGGCTGACCGCACGACGCACCTGGCTTTCCTTGAGGTTATGTCCGGTCACCACGAAGTGCAGGTGAATGCGGGTGAATACCGCGGGAATGGCGTCAGCGCGCTCGGCTTCCAGCTCGGCGTGGCAGGCGGTGACGTCCTGTCGGCTCTTTTTCAGGATGCTCATCACGTCAAAGGATGAACAGCCGCCCAGGCCCATCAGCAGCAATTCCATGGGGCGTGGTCCCAGGTTCTCACCTCCGTGGTCCGGCGGGCCGTCCATCTGTACGGTATGCCCGGTTCCGCTGGTGGCCTTGAAGCTGGCGTTGCCGGCCCAGTCTATGGTCGCTTTCATGGCAGGTTCTCCGCATGTGAGAGAGGTTCTGGCCCGGATGCTAGCATATCGGAGCGGTGGCGGCAGCCGTTCCGGAACGCTGGTCTATACTCTTTCAGGTTGCCGAAACCGGGGCTTCTTGTTATAAGTTGCGCTGATTTTGAATAAAAAACACGAAACCCGCATGGAAAGCCGGGTGCATAACAAACATCAGGACCCGCCAGTATTTGAGGAGGCATGACTCGCACTATGGCCACTATCGTCAAGCCGGTTGAGCAGAAAACCAAGCATCTGGACTATTTCCTCTCGCAATGTCACCGCCGGCGATACCCCGCCAAAAGCACCATTATTTACGCGGGTGACAAAAGTGATTCGCTGTTCTACATCGTCAAGGGCTCAGTGACGGTCATCATTGAAGACGATGACGGTCGCGAAATGATCATGGCCTACCTCAACGCAGGGGATTTCTTCGGCGAAATGGGGCTGTTCGATAACATGGACTCCCGCAGTGCCTGGGTCAAAGCCAAGACTGAGTGCGAAGTGGCTGAGATCAGCTACACCAAATTCCGCGAAATCGCCCAGCAGGACCCCAGGGTGCTGTATTTCATTGGTGAGCAGATGGCCTCACGCCTGCGCCAGACCACACGCAAAGTGGGTGACCTGGCGTTTCTGGATGTGACCGGCCGGGTGGCCCGTACGCTGCTGGACCTGTGCAAGGAGCCGGACGCCATGACCCATCCGGACGGCATGCAGATCAAGATCACCCGTCAGGAAATCGGGCGCATTGTCGGCTGTTCCCGGGAAATGGTGGGCCGGGTTCTGAAAACCCTCGAAGACCAGGGCCTGGTGCGTGTCAAAGGCAAAACCATGGTGGTTTACGGTACCCGCTGACGGCGGCTGCCTGTTGGTGGAGTCCGTTTGCCCGCGGCAGTTCAGCCCCGGGCCGCCTGCCTTGCAAAGCCATCGATCCAGCCGGCAACGTCATCCGGCTGGGTCAGCAGTACCCAATGGGGCGCATCAATATCCCTGCGGCTGAGCTTGCCCGCCCACTTCCCCAGATCTTCGAACAGCTGCGCTCCCACGTAATGGTCCTGGCTCGGAACAATGAGTTGGACGGGACAGTCCGCCTGCCTGGGTTCCGGCCGGAACAAACGGGGCAGAAAATTGGCCCGGTATAACTTCACACCGTAACGCCCGTCATTCTTCTGGAACCGGCTGAAGCCCGCTTCGCTGACCTGCTCCCGCTTGCGCAGGTAATTCGGCCATACCCGATCCAGACCGGCCCGCCACAGGGTTTCCGGTATCAGTGGTAACTGGAACATGGCCACATACCAGGAACTCGCCAGCTGGTTGAGTACCTTGCGGGTTCCGCCTTCCCTCAGGCGAGTGATGTTGTTTCGTAACCAGAAGGCCACATGATCCAGGCACGGCCCCGAAATGCTTGTGTAAGAGAGCACTCTGGATTTCAGTGGTCCGTGGGTAACGGACTCCCAGGTCTGGATCGAACCCCAGTCGTGGGCGGCCAGGTGGAACGACCGATCCGGTATCACTGCATTCACGACGGCCGTCAGGTCTGCTGCCAACTGGGCCATGCGGTAATCGCGGGTGCGCGAGGGTTTGTCAGACCGGCCCGCCCCACGCACGTCGTAGCGGATGACAAAATAGCGGTCGACCAGGCAACGGGTGACCTTGTCCCAGACCGTATGGTTATCCGGGTAGCCGTGGACCAGGACCAGGGGTGGGTCATTGGGCGAGCCTTCGGTAGTCACGTACAAACGAATACCGTTGCTGTTCACCCATTGATGGTGTGTGGCCATGGCGTGCTCCTGATGCTTTGCTGGGGATTGGCAAAGTCACAGGTTAGCGATCGCCGCAGGCGGATGCCCGTGCCAAGCGGGCCAGATTGTTGGACAAAGCCCGCGGCAGGCGCCGCGGGCTGGGCAGGATCAGGCTGCTTTGCGACAACGCGTCAGGTAGATGCCGGTCAGGCCCAGGCCAAACAGCGCCAGGGTGCCGGGCTCGGGCACTTCGTTGACCGGTAGGTCGACGGTGTCGAGCGTTTCACCCATCACGTAGGAGTAGCTCAGGTTGATCAGCTCACCGGAGAACAGGGAACCGATATCGAACGCCAGACCGATGGCAAAATCACCGTTGCCGTCGTTGGTACCGGCGAGGTAGGTGTCCGGATTGGTTGACCAGGGTGCAGACACACCGGTGTTGTGGGTGGTCTCTGACTGGGTATAAAGGCCCAGGGTAAGACCGGTACTGGCGCCCTGGGAATTGACGAAATCTTCCTCGGCCACGCCGGTGGTGCCACGGGTGTTGATGGTGTCATAGGAGCCGTAGGAGTTGACGTCCGGGTCCGGATCAATCGCCCGCACGAACTTGACGTCGGTCAGGTCCTGCAGCGCTGTGATGGTGGTCAGCACATCAATGCGCTCGTAGCTGTCGTTGAACGAATACGTGTGGCTGATGCTGAACCAGCTGCCGTACTGACCTTCCCAGGCCACCTGATTGTCGAAGCTGCTGCCGGACTGGTCAGTAGGTCCGCTCAGGGTGCTGATCTGGTTGTACCCTGTGTTGTTATTGCCGACGGTGCCGGTCTGGGCTGAGCTCACACCGAACCATTCCCAGGGGGTGCCGGGTGTCAGGTAGTCTTCAGGTCCCCAGGTACGGGAACCGCTGGGATCGTGCATGATACCGGGATCGGCGCTGCCGCCGGCGCCCAGGGTACCGTTGGAGCCAACGGCAGTACGAACGTAGTCGCCTTCCATGACGATGGGTGCCGCAGAAGCGGTACCGGCAATCAGCAGGCTGGCCATGGCAAGGGTAGAGGGAATCAAGCGGGTGGGTACGCTTAAACGCATGTGTAACTTCTCCGTGTCGTTGTGAATGCAATTCATGCGACGACACGAACAGCAAAAGCCAGTCCCGTTTCAGGTTAGCCTATATTAATCAATGGCTTGCTGTTTAATGCGGGCGACACGTCTCCTGTCTGTCCATATCCTGGTGTAAAAGAATCTGACGTTCAGTGATGGGCGCTGCCTCCGGGCAAGGTGTTAAAGAGCGCGTCCCACACTTCGTCGGCGTTGGTTTCATTGAACATTTCGTGACGCCCGCCCGGGAAGAGCTGCAGCGTGACGTCCTTGATGCCAGCCTTTGTGAGCGCCTGCTGATGCAGCCGCACGCCTTTGCCCATTTCGCCTACCGCATCGCCATCGCCGGAAATCATCCGTATCGGCAAATCCTGGCGCCACGTGCGGGGTTCGAGGGCGAGCATGCCTCCGATAAAGTCGAGCCACAAACCGGTGGTGCATTGGAAGCCGCACAGAGGGTCGTTGAGGTAACGATCCACCTGTTCCTCGTCCCGGCTCAGCCAGTCGGCATCGGTGCGGTTCGGGCGAAACTGGCGATTGAATTTGCCAAACGTCATCTTTGCCACGGTGTTACTGCGGTGGCGCCGGCCGTGGCAGGCAGCGATGCCGGAAATCAGCGCCCGGGAGGCCTGCAGTTGCGGTTTGTGGATGCGATTGGTGGCACTGAGGATCAGCAGGTCGATGCGGTCGCCATGGCTCTGGATATAGTTCTGTGCGATAAACGATCCCATGCTGTGGCCGAGCAGGGTCAGGGGCGAATCCCCTGCATGGCCACGAGCGAGATTGACCACGCTGGCGAGATCGCTGATGACTTTCTGCCAGCCCTGTTCATCGGCGTAATGGCCAAGGTCGTCGGCGGGGCAATGGCGTCCGTGGCCACGATGATCGTAGGTGAAGACCGCTACCTTGCGGTCAGCCAGCCAGCGCGCCAGTGCGGCATACCGGCCGCTGTGTTCGGCCATGCCGTGAGCAATCACCAGGGCGGCTTCTGTCACCGACGGAATGAACCCGTGAACGCGGATGACGTGGCCATCGGTGGCATTGAGAGTGAAAGACTGCTCCGGCACGGTGATCTCCTTATCGTTTATTGTTATCCGTGGCGCAGTCTAGCGAATCCTCCCGGGTTTCGGAACGCTCCCATTCCGGCGGCTGCCACAGGTGCCTCAGGCGATCGCGCAGGGGGCCCGGTTGAGACATGGCCCGGAACAGGTCGACGTATTCGTGGGTCCACAGCACGATCAGGTTGTTGGAGGGCACCGGGCGGGTGATTCCGTATTCAGGCGGATGCCTGCTGTCCTCATCCACGAACGTTCCGAATAACCGGTCCCACACGATGAGGGTGCCGCCGTAATTGCGATCAATGTAGCCGGGATTGCGGCCGTGGTGTACCCGGTGGTGGCTGGGGGTGTTGAACAGATACTCGATCCAGCCGGGCAGTCGGGGAACCAGCGTGGTGTGGATAAAAAACTGGTACACCAGGGACAGGGCATAGGCGATACCGATCCACACCGGGTTAAAACCAATCAGGGCCAGCGGCAGGTAGAACATCCACATGCCGTTGAAGATGTTGGTGGCGTTCTGCCGCATCGCGGTGGAGAAATTCATGCGTTCGGACGAATGGTGAACCACATGGGCGGCCCAGAACCAGCGCATGCGGTGGCTGGCCCGATGCATCCAGTAGAAACAGAAATCCACCCCCAGGAAGGTGAGGGCGGCGGTGAACCAGGTCAGTTCCAGGTCCAGCAGCCGATAGTGGTAACACAGGGCATACACCGGGAACGCGATGATGCCGGCGAACAGCAGTTCCGTGACCTGGTATCCGGCGCCCAGGGCGAAGTTCCTGATCGCTTCGCGGGTGTCCATCAGCGCCGGATCATGGCGGATTCGGAAGTACTCCCACAGGGCAACTGCAATAAACACCGGTGTCGCCACCATGAAGATCAGTTGCCGCTCATCGAGTGCCAGCCACGGCGCCACCGTCTGCCACAGGGAGAGCAGGCCACTGTTATCCAGCACGCTTCTCATCATCTCATACACGGCCATGGTCGAATCCCTCGGTTGGTGTTGTTGTCAGGTTATTCTTGCCAGTTACCGATGGTAAAAATTGACGATAAACGCCACAGATTTGATAATTGGTGCCAATCGAGCTGTTCGGGTGCACAGGAGGCCGCGTCGTGGCAAAAGTGATGAGGGTAACCGGCGCCTGGACGGGGTTGCTGGTGGACTGGCTGGATCAGTGCCAGCTCGAGGCGCCGGCGCTCCGGTCCGAACTGGCACGCTGGTCCGCCCAGGACAACGTGCCCGTGCCGGTCTGGCGGGATCTGCTGGCGCGTGGGCTGGCGCTGGCACCGGATGACAGCGCCCCTGAACTGGGGGTCGGCAGTTGCGTACACCCTGGCCATGTGGGTGTGTTGGGCTACCTGGTGCTGGCGTCGGATACCCTGGGTGAAGCGATGTTGGCTTACCAGCGCTACGAGACCCTGTTCTACGGCGCCACGCTGGCCGAGGTAGTGATTGAGGGCGACCAGGCCGAAATGCGCTGGCCGCCCTCAGAAGATGTGCTTGGCCAACAGGCAGACGGCGTGGCCATCGCCGCCCTTGTCACCTTCCTGCGGCGTCAGCTTAATGAGGCGCCACCGCCGTCTCTGGTTGCTTTCCTGGGTACGGTGAGTGACAGTGCAGCCGACGCCTACCGCCGGTTCTTTGGCTGCCCGGTGCGCTGGAACGACCGTCATGTGCGTGTACGGTTTCCGCTGGAGTACCTGTCCATGCCCATGCCGCGGCGTGATCCCACCCTGCGGACGCTGCTGGACCGGCAGGCCCAGGCGCTGCTGCGGGCTCTGTCCGGCAGTTCGGATATGGAGCGTCAATTGCAGCAGGTGCTGCTGAAACTGCTGGCCGATGGCGAGCCCACACTGGCGCGGGCCGCAAAGGCCATGTACATGTCACCGCGCACCCTCCAGCGCCGCCTTGCCAGCCACCACGTCACCTGGCAACAATGGCTGGATCGCAGCCGCGAACAGCTGGCCCGTAACTACCTGGGCGATGCCTCCCTGAGCCTGACGGACATTGCCCTGTTGCTTGGGTTCTCCGAACAGAGTGCCTTCACCCGTGCCTATCAGCGCTGGACCGGCACGTCCCCGGGCCGTGCCCGCAGGCAGCTCAACGGTTAGCCTGGTAGAGCCTTTCCAGTACCTGGAGTTGTGGCTGCCACTGATCGAGCCATTGCTTGATGTCCTTTGGAATGCGATTTGGCTTTGGCCAGGGCACCGGGTATTGCGCGGGCTGGAACAGGGGCGCGAAAAGGCTGGCTGCGGCCAGATCCGCGCGGGAGAAGCGATCCCCCACAAGAAATGACCGGGTGCCGTAGGCCTCGGCCAGTTCGGTGAGTATGGTCTCCATGGTCTGGCGCGAGGCTTCTGCGGTTTTCTCGTTGATCTTCATCCATTTACGCATCGCCTCATCAACCCGGCTGAACGCAAGCCTGAGCAGCACCCGGTTGTAGAACGGTGTTTGTGCCGTCAGCATAGGCACAACCACTTTGGGGCGCTTGAGGAAGTGGTGGTAGGAATAACAGCGGATTGCCGGGCCGGCTTCCTCATCCAGTCGCTTCTCCCATGCCAGCGCAGCGGAGCGTTCGACGGGATCCTCGGGTGTCAGAGGGTGGTCGGGGAAGTGCTCGTCAAGGTAGTCCAGGATTGGCGCTGAGCCCTGGATTACCTGGCCATCGTGATCCAGCACCGGCACCGAGGAATCGCCACGGGTGAGGGCGCGAATAGTGTTAATATGCTGGCCCGGTAACAGACTGTGGGTTTCCACGTTCAGCCCCTTGTAATCGAGCGCCCAGCGAACTTTCTCGCAGTAGTGGGATATTGCGAACTGGTAAAGCTTCATGGTCATCGGGACGTTCTCCTGGCGGCATGGCAGTGATTGCAATTCTGTCACCAGCGTAATGAAATACCGGGGCGTGTCCATTCAAGAATGCACGCGCAATGAAAACGAAACTCAGGGATTGGGATATGACACGTAAATTGATCGGGCTGACGAGCACGGCTGCAGCCCTTGTATTGTCCGCGGGCTGCGCGACAACCGCCAACCATGATGGCCCGGCGCAACTGCCGGCCGAGCGGATGTACTGTGGCCAGGCCACCATTGATCTGGACTACAACGCATCGACCGGATTGCTGGTACTCACCAAAGGCGGCACGCAATACATGATGGCGCCCCGGGAAAGTGCCTCTGGTGCGAAGTTTGTGGCCAGCGGCGACGACAGCACCGTGTTCTGGAGCAAGGGCGAAACCGCAACGCTGAGTCTTGCCGGTGAGTCGCTTCCGGAGTGCCTGGTGGCCGGGGCGGTTGAGTCCCCTTTCATTGCCAGCGGCAACGAGCCGTTCTGGAACGTTACCCTGGTGGGCAATGAGTTGACACTGGCCCGCATGGACGAAGCCACCGAGACCCTGTTTTCGCGGGTGGCCAGCAGCAGCGATGCGGGCCGTACCATCCGCGCGGATCGGGACGGCCTGGCGTTACGTCTGGATGTGGCGCGGCAGTTGTGTCTCGATTCCATGTCCGGCATGCCTTATCCGAACCAGGTGCGCCTGACCATCAACGACGAAGAGCGCATGGGCTGTGGTGGTGATCCGGAACGCCTGCTTCGGGGGGCGGAATGGGTGGTTGAGGACATCGGTGAAGGTGGCATCGTCGACGGTTCCCGCGTGACCATCGAATTTCTCGACGATGACCGTGTGGCGGGCCGGGGTTCCTGTAACCGGTTCATGGGCGGCTGGAATCTTACCGGTGAGGGACTGTCGTTCTCGCAACTGGCCAGCACCCGGATGGCTTGCGCGCCCGCGCTGATGAACCAGGAACAACGGTTCCTCGAGCTTATGTCGGAGGTGCACCACTTCCGTATCGGTCAGAACGGTGAGTTAATCCTGCTGACGCCCGACGGCGAGGCCGTGCGGGCGTTTCAGTCCTCTGACAAGCCGTAATCGGCGAGGATTTCCTTCATACGGCCGTTCTCCCTGAGCCGGGAAGTGCCGCTGGACAGCAGTTCAGCGAGCTTTCCGGACTCCGCCTTCCCCGGTGCAAAGGCAATGTAGATGTCGCTCTGCTGGACAACGCCTCCCCGTCGCAAGGGGTGAATGTTCCTGTTCACATTCTGGGCCCAGGTCATGACATAGACATCTTCGGGGAACACGTCAGCCCGGTGCTGGTCCAGCAGGTGAATCGCCCGGTTCAGGGGAGAGGGCCCGGAAAGCATCCACACCCGCGAAGGTTCATCGGCGTGCCGGTTTATATACTGGTCCAGTTCCGTGGAGTAGGAATATCCGTTGATGGCCAGCAGTTTCTTTTGCTCGAGTGAGGCCGGGCCCCGATAACGCCACTCGCTGTCCGATGGGGTATACATGACAATCTTGGAGCGCCCCTGAGGCTCACTGGGAAACACGAAATCCGGTGCGTCGGTCTGGAAGGCGCCGACCACGGCATCCAGCAAGCCTTCACGGGTCATCTGCAGGGCCCGGGCCCAACTGACATTGATGTACTCCACCTCATAGCCTTCGGCTTCAAAGACCTCCCGGGCCAGGTCCAGCATATAGCCTTCCTGTTCACTGCCGGCTTTGCAGTTATGGGGGCACCAGGGGTCGGCACCAATGGTTATGACCTGGCGGTCCGTTTCCTTCGACAGTACGTCAGTGTCCGGTGGTGAAGCGCTTTCGGAAGTCGGCGGCGCCGTCTCCGAAGGTGGTGCGTCTGAAGGGGAGCAGGCCAGCAGAAGGGCAGCGAGCATCAGAACCGGAACAGCTTTTAACATGGCATTGAACCGTGAGCACCGCGATGTGCGGCTACCTGCCTATAATAATCCGTTCGCTGTGGGTTGTAATGAGGATTGTGTGCGGCCTGTCAAATAGCTGCAGCAATTCACTGCCATGCTGGAAGGTCGTCAGAGACCGGAGTCCACCATGACTGAGCTGAAAGACCTCACGCCCCACGCCGCCATACCCGGCGAGCAGGCCGCCCGCGATCGCCGGCAGCGGCATCTTCTGCGTACCTTCCTGCCGGAGATGGTCGACCTGGAGCGGACGCTTGCCGAGGCCCCTGCCCAGGTAACCACCCAGGTCGTGGACCATGTCGATGTGGGGGCGCTTGCCCTGCCGATCTACCGGGTCGACATGGGCACGGACGCAGCGGATGCTCCGGCGATACTGCTGGTGGGGGGTGTCCACGGCCTGGAGCGCATCGGCAGCCAGGTGGTCATGGCGTGGATGCGGAACCTGCTGGCGAGGCTGAGCTGGGACGAATCACTGATGCGCCTGCTCAAGCGGGTGCGAATCACCCTGCTGCCCATCATGAATCCGGGTGGAATGTACCTGAACCAGCGCAGCAACCCCAATGGCGTGGATCTGATGCGCAATGCGCCGATCATGGCCCAGGACCGCAGTGCTTTCCTGCTGGGTGGTCAGAAGCTCTCGCCCCGCCTGCCCTGGTACACCGGCGATCCCGACACCGCGATGGAGGCTGAAAACCAGGCCCTGGAGAAGGTCATTAACGAGTTGTTGCCGGGCAGACCGTTCAGTCTTGCCCTGGATTGCCATTCCGGGTTTGGCTGGCAGGACCAGATCTGGTTCCCTTATGCCTATCGCCGCCGCCCCATGCGCCGGATTGCCTCGGTGATGGCGTTAAAGCTGATCTGGGAACAGGCCTGGCCGGACCACAATTACCGGTTTGAGCCCCAGTCCCGTCACTATCTCACCCACGGCGATCTGTGGGATTATTTTTATAAACGCATCAATAAAGACAACGCCGGGACCTTCATTCCGCTAACGCTGGAAATGGGCTCCTGGCGCTGGGTCAAGAAGCGGCCCCGGCAACTGTTCCGGCTTGACGGTCTCTTTAATCCCCTGGCCCCTCACCGCCATCGGCGGGTGCTGCGCAGTCACCTGGCGTTCATGGATTTCCTGCTCAGCGCTGCCGCCAGTCATCACAACTGGATGCCCCAGGGCGCGGAAGAGGTGATGCTCCGCGAAGCCGCCATCATGCACTGGTACCGGGAGCTCAAATAGCGATGCACTGGATCATGCTGCGCGGGCTGACCCGCGAACAGGCCCATTGGGGTGACTTCCGGAAAAGGCTGGAGCAGGCTTTCCCGGATGACCGGTTTCACCCGGTGGATCTGCCGGGCACGGGCGTGCACTACCGGGAATCCAGCCCCGGCACCATTGCAGGCATCCGCGAGCAGGTTGAGCGTCAGGTGAGCCACATACCGGGCCCTTACGGCATCCTGGCGCTGTCCATGGGCGGCATGGTGGCCCTTGACTGGGCGCAGAACGCGCCTGCAGGCCAGATCCAGGCACTGGTCCTGATCAACACCAGTTGCGGTTTCAGTCCGCCATGGCACCGTATGCGCCCGGGAGCCTGGCCGCGCATAATGCGGCTCCTGGCGCGCCGTGAACTGTTTGAGCGTGAGGCTGACATTTTGCGGCTGACCTGCAATACCGAGCCGGAGCTGGCCACCATGAAGCACTGGTACAGCATCCAGCGCCAGCGCCGTGTTTCACCGCGTACAGCGTGGCAGCAGTTGCAGGCAGCGGTTGGCTACAGGCCCAGGGCGAAGCGCCCCCTCCCGGATGGCCTGTTACTGGCCAGTCAACGGGACCGAATTGTCCACTGGCGCTGCAGCGAGGCGCTGGAACAGCGCTGGCACTGGACGATGAAACTGCATCCCTGGGCCGGTCATGACCTGCCGCTGGATGACCCCGAGTGGATCGTGGCCCAGATTCGCCAATGGCGGAATCCGTAATACTGGTTGCTTGACGCTACCGTTCTTTCCGGTCAGTCTCTGGGTTTTACCACAGGGTCAATTCCCGATACGGAGCCGGATAACAATGAAAATATTTGAAACCAAAACAGCCCCCAATCCTCGCCGGGTACGCATGTTCATGGCCGAGAAAGACCTGCTGGACAAAGCCGAGTTCGTGGAAATCGACATCCAGAAAGGGGAAAACCTGACGCCCGAGTTCGTGGCCCGGAACCCCATGAAAAAAGTACCGGTGATGGAGCTCGACGATGGCACGTGTGTCGCCGAGACCATGGCCATTTGCCGCTATTTCGAAGAAAGCTACCCCGATACCCCCAGGCTGCTGGGTGAAAGCGCCCTGGACAAGACCCTGATTGAACAGTGGTTGCGCTGGATCGAGCTGTACTTCTTCATGCCCACGGGCATGTGCTTCCAGCACACCAGCGGCTATTTCAAAGACCGCATGAATCCGATCAAGGAATGGGGTGAGGAATGTGGCGTGGGTGTTGAGAAGTTCATGCACTTCCTCGACAAGCATCTCGAAGGCAGGGAATACATCTGTACCGACCGGTTCACCGCCGCGGATATCAACGCATTCACTACGGTCGCATTTGCCAGGGTCGTCAACATCCGCATCAAACCCGAGCACACCCATCTCCAGGCCTGGTTCGACCGTATCAAGGCCAGGCCATCGGCGCAGGTATAAACATGTCCGATGACCGCGGAACCTCCGCCCTGTTGACCTGTGCGATGGCGGAGATTGACCATGCCAACCGGGCAGATCCCAACCGGGAAGAGGTGGATGGCGTTACACTGCCCCGTGAGTATGCCTACAGCCAGCACATGACCCGCTGGCTGTTCGCGCTGGAGCCGGCACCGTCCGAGCGCATGCAGATCGCCTGCCGAGCGCAGCACATTGAGCGCTGGACGCTGCCCCGCAGCGATTATCCGGAAGGCCGGAAGGCCTACTATCAATGGCGACAGGCTTGCGGTCGGATGCATGGTCGCCGGGCCTCGGAGATCATGGCCAGTTGTGGCTACCCGCAGGAGGAATGTGACCGGGTGGAGGTGATTCTCACCAAACGGGAGTTGCGGCACGATAACGACACGCAACTGCTGGAAGACGTTGCCTGCATGGTCTTCCTGGAACGTTATTTCGCGGATTTCTATGAGGAAAAAGCGGAATACGACCGTGAGAAGTGGCTGCGCATCGTGCGCCGAACCTGGGGCAAAATGTCTCCCCGTGGACACGAAGCGGCTCTGGAGCTGGCGGGTAATCTGCCCCCGCACCTCCTGGCGCTGCTGCAGGAAGCCTTGGCCGCGCCGGAGGGCTGAGAGGGTTGCCAGATGACACAAGCTTGCATATGATAATCGTTATCATATAAGCAGGGCCTGGATGCTCCTATGGCAACCCAACCACGACACCTACCGAGAATTCTGGTCATTGAAGACGACCGGACCCTGAACGGACAGATCACCGGCCTGCTGGAGACCCAGGGCTACCAGGCCAGTGCCTGCTTTGAGGGGGAGGGAGGCCTGATGTCTGCCCTTGGTCAACGCTATGACCTGATCCTGCTCGATGTCCTGCTGCCCCGCCTGGACGGGTTCGAGGTGCTCAAGCGCCTGCGCAAAACCCATCAGACGCCCGTGATGATGCTGACCGCCTGCGGTGCGGAAGAGGAACGGATCCGCGGATACCGGGGCGGCGCCGATGACTATGTGCCCAAGCCGTTCAGCTTCACCGAACTGGTGTTGCGCATCGAAGCGCTGCTGAGACGGACCCGCGGTGCCACGGACCACCGGGCGGATCCCGATGATCTGGTACTGGGTGAGCTGGCCATGAACCGGTCGGCCATGTCGGTTGCCTTCCGGGGCTGTCCTCTGGTTCTGACTCAGATCCAGTTCCGCCTGCTGTGGATCCTTGCCCGTCACCAGGGAGAGGTGCTTTCCAAGCCGTACCTCTACCAGGTGGTGCTGGAGCGGGAGTTCAGCCGTTACGACCGTAGCCTGGATATGCACCTCAGCCGCGTACGTCGCAAGCTGGTGGACATGGGTATGGCGCCGGACCGCCTCCAGACCGTACATGGTAAAGGATACTGCTTCCTGTGAACCGGCGGTTGTTCTGGAAGCTGTGTGGCACACTCGCCCTGGGAACACTGGCCCTGGTGTGGACCCTGTCTTTTCTCGGCAACGAGACCGAGCAGCAAATGAGCTTCATCGCAAAGTCCCACCAGCAGACCCTGAAAGAATGGGGTCGTACGGCGGAACGCCTTTACCTGGCGGGTGACGAGGCAAAGCTGGCGGACTGGCTTGCGGATCTGCAGGCCCGGGAAGACACCTGGGCGGCGGTGGTGCGTTCGGATATTCGCCCGCTGGCGGGTTCGACGTTGTCATCGCAGTTTCTGGAGGGCTTCCGTCTGGGGCGGAACGTGGAGTGGAAGATCCACCTCTATTTCGAGGAAAACCCCATCATGGACATGACGTTCGCCGATGGCCGCACCCATTTCCTTATTACCCTGCCACAGCGTATGCGACCCGGGGCTTACCTCCCGGGGGTCAGGCTGATGCTGAAGGTGGCGTTGCCCCTTGCGGTGCTGGTGCTGCTGTGTGCGGTGATCTACCGTCACCTGATGACTCCGCTCCGGCAGCTTGAGGCTGCGACACGCCAGTTCAGTGATGGTCACCATGGCGTCCGGATACGTTCAATGATGGGTAACCGCAACGATGAATTAACGGCATTGGCCGAGACCTTTGACCAGATGGCGGAGCGCACCGGCGAGCTGATCCTGAGCCAGCGCCGCCTGATTGCTGAATTGTCCCATGAGCTGAGGACGCCTCTCACCCGGATCGATATGGCCATAAGCTGCATCGAAGAGGGCGTCGACCTGCGCCATTGTGTGCCCCGTATCCGCAGTGATTGCAGCGCCATGAGAAGCCTGGTGGAGGACGCCCTCACGCTGGCCTGGCTGGAAAACGAGAAGCCCAGCCTGGCGGAGGACAGCCTGGACCTGACGGACCTGCTTGACAGCATTGTTGGGGACATCCGCTACGAGTATCCGGAGCATGACGTGCGTACGCTGCTGCCGGATCGGGCGGAAGTGACCGACAGTAGCCAGCGCGCGCTGTCCCAGGCCGTGGAAAATAGTCTGCGTAACGCCTGCAAGTACAGCCCGGGTGGTGGACGGATAACCGTCAGTATGGTGCAGGACGCCGATGGCTACCGGCTCACCATCGACGACGAGGGCCCCGGGGTCCCGGAGGCCCAACTGGAGATGATCTTCCGACCGTTCTTCCGCAGCAATGATGCCCATGTCCGCTCGTCTTCCGGCCACGGACTGGGTCTGGCGCTGGCCCGTCGTCAGATGAGCGCGATTGGCGGCTGGATCAAAGCGGATAACCTCACCGGCGCTGGCCTGAGGATGACCTTATGGGTGCCCCGATGCCGCCCGGCGTGATGCGCTCAGGTCAGACCTGTAACAATTGTAAAAGTATTTCACTTTGTTCATCTGCTAAATGAGAATGTGCGCCAAATAGGAATCATTTGCAGTAGATTGCGGAGCGCACATGCATATCACCATCCCCCAGACTTTCCCACGTAGAGCCCTGTTTATTGCGATTGCGGCCCTGGCCGCCAGCCCTTTTGCGGCCGCCCAGGACGGCACCCGTTCTCTGGATGCCATCCAGGTGACGGCGGAGCGGGAGGGCGACGGTACGGATGCTGTCGTCAACGATGAGGCTCTTGAGAATTACCAGGCTGACGACCTGGAGGATGTGTTTGCCGGTCAGCCCGACGTCGCGGTCGGTGGTTCGCTGGGTATCGCCCAGAAGGTGTACGTTCGCGGGTTTGAAGACCCTTTGCTGAACGTCTCGATTGACGGTGCCGGCCAGGGCGGCAGTCTGTTCCACCACACCGGCAGGCTGGCCATCGAGCCGGAGCTGCTGAAACAGGTGGAAGTTCAGACCGGCGCCGGCCGCGCCACGTCGGGCCCGGGTGCGCTTGGTGGTGCCATACGATTTGTGACCAAGGACCCCGACGATCTGCTGCGCCCAGGTGAGCAGGCCGGCGCCCTGGTCAAACTGGGATCGTTCAGTAACACCGACGGCTACAAGGTCAGTTCCACCCTCTTTGGTCGCCTGAGTGACCGCTGGAGCACCCTGGTCACACTGAGTCAGAGTGATCACGACCGGTTTGAGGACGGCGACGGCAATGACATCGCCGGGACCGAGGCGCGTCAGCAGTTGGGCTTTGCCAAGCTGGTCGGTCAGTTGCCCGGTGACCAGACCCTCAAGCTCAGCCATGAGGTCCGCGTTGACGAAGGTGAACGTCCCCAGCGCCCCCAGTGGATCGTGAGTGGGTTTAACTCGCTCTATGACCTCGACGGGCGCCGCGATACGACCACCCTGAACTATGGCTTCCGGCCTTCCGACCGGCCGCTGCTGAACCTCGATGCCACGGTGTTCCATAGCGAAAGTGACATCGAACAGAATGTTGAGGACCGCTGGGGCCGCTACTTTGGCTTTGCCCGCAGCATAGGCGGTGACCTGCACAACACCAGCTACGTTGGTGATGTGACCCTGATTTACGGCGTTGATTACCGTGAAGATAAAGTGAACGCGGGCTACGTGGATGACCGGCGGGCCGAGGAAGAGACCGCGGATGTAGTGGGGGTGTACCTCCAGAACGATTGGGACGTTACCCGCAACCTGTTATTGAGCGCCGGGGTCCGTTACGACCGCTACAAGCTGGAGGACAACAGTGACCAGCGCTTTGAGGAAGAGGGGGTAAGCCCCAACGCCAGCGTGAGCTGGGAAGCCCTGGATGGTCTCGTACTCCGGGCGGGTTACGCCGAGGCGTTCCGTGGTCCCACGACCCACGATGCGTTCAAGCTCGAAGGATCCAGCAACGACCCGGACCTCGAGGCGGAAGAGGCCCGTAACACGGAAGTTGGCTTTGACTACACCTACCAGGACTTCCGGTTGTCCGGTGAGGTCTACCGTTCCCGGATCGATAACGCCATTTCTGACCCGTTGTTTGGCCCCATCCGTTACGAAAACGTGGGGGACCTGGAATCGGAAGGTTTCCTGATCTCCACCGGGTATCAATGGCAGCGACTCAGTGCCGGCCTGAGCTTCCATCAGAATGACGCAGAAGTCGATGGTGAACCGTTGACCGTCTACGAATTCAACGGCCTGGGTAACACGATCGGTGACACCTGGATTGCCGATCTGGCCTATCGCTGGGATCGGAACCTGGAGTTCGGCTGGCAGGGCCGCTTCGTTCAGGGCATCGACAACCTTGAGACCTCCGTGGGCGAGATTGATAAGCCCGGCTACGGCGTTCATGACCTGTTCGTACACTGGCTGCCGACGGGCAACGAAGACCTTCGCCTGACGCTGACCGTCAAGAACGTGGGTGACAAGCAGTATCTCGACCACGCCAGCAACGCCGATTACCAGCACATTCCCGACTACGAGGGCATTGTCGGCATGCCGGAACCGGGCCGCGACGTTCGCGTGGGTCTGGCGATGCGATTCTGAGGCTGGTGATGCGTATCAACTGGACCCTGGCCGCCCTGATGGGCGGCCTGTTGCTGTTTTTCTCTGCCGGTGTGGATGCCAGCCGAACCGTTACCGACCTGGCCGGGCGCAGTGTAACGGTGCCAGAACGGATAGAACGGGTGGTGCTGGGAGAGAGCCGTTACATTCCCGCCCTGGCGATCCTGGAAGGCATGGCGGTCGCGGACCGCCTGGTTGGCATGTTGCCGGACTTTGAGCAAACCGATCCTGCGGGCTATGCCCAATACAGGGACCGGTTCCCGGCACTCGACGACGTCGCTCGGGTGGGGCACACCTCGGCCGACAGCTTCAGCCTGGAAACGGTGCTGTCGATGGGCGCGGATCTCGCCATATTCAGCCTCGAAGGCCATGGGCCGGCAGCCCGTAACCGGGAGCTGATCGATCGGCTGGAGCGCGCGGGAGTGGCCGTCGTCTTTGTTGATTTCCGTCAGGACCCACTGCAGAACACTCCCCGGAGCATGGCGTTGCTGGGTGAGGTCCTGGATCGTCGCTCACGAGCCGACCAGTTCAACGACTTCTACCGTGCCGAGCTGGCCAGGGTCACCGACATTGTGGGGGATATCCCGCAGCAACAATGGCCGGACGTCTTCCTGCACAGTCGCGTGGGACTGCACGACAGCTGCTGTGAAACCATGGTGCACGGCATGATGGGCCGGTTTATCGAAGCCTCTGGCGGGAGGAACGTGGCGGCGGACCGCATTCCCGGTGTCAGCGGGGTGCTCAATCTTGAGTTCCTGCTGACTCATCAGCCAGATCACTATCTTGCCACGGCGATCGGATCGACCCTTTATTCCGAGAGTGACACAGCGCAACCCTATGTCGTGCTGGGCGCCGGTGTGGACGAGTCCACAGCACGGCGTTCCCTCGCCCGTGCCATTGAACGGCCGGGCCTGCGTGCCCTCGGTGCCATTCAGGACAAGAAGGCGTTTGCCATCTGGCACCACTTTTATAACACCCCGCTGAATGTGGTGGCGGTGCAGGTGCTGGCACGCTGGTTTCACCCCGAGGCCTTTGCCGACCTGGACCCGCAGCACACTCTGGAAACCTTCTATCGCCGTTTCCAGCCGGTTGAGCTGGACGGTACCTATTGGGTCGAACTCCGGGAAACGTCACAATGAAGCCCATCAGCGCCCGGACCGGGACAGGTCCCTCACGTTCGGCAGATCGTGAAGCCCTGGCAAGCCAGTATCGACGGTTCGTTCTGCGACGCGTGCTCTGCCTGGCCGGACTGGCATTGGCCACCCTGTGTGCGTTGCTGGTGGATATTGCCACGGGTCCATCTATGCTGGGGCTGGCGGATGTGTTCCATGGAATGCTCAATCCGCAGGCTCTGGATGCCGCCACCCGCGTCATTATCGAAGATATCCGGCTGCCCTATGCGTTGATGGCGGTGGTGGTGGGGGCGTGCCTGGGCCTTGCGGGCGCCGAAATGCAGACCGTGCTGAATAACCCCCTCGCCAGTCCCTTCACTCTGGGGGTAGGTGCGGCCGCAACACTCGGTGCCTCCCTCGTCATTGTTTTCAATGTTTCCCTGTGGGGACTCGCCGCCCATATCCTGCTGCCGTTGTCCGCGTTTGTTTTCGCCGCAGCAGCCTCGGCACTGATCCTGGTGCTGTCGCGCACCCTGGGGGCGTCGGTGCATTCCGTGGTCCTGTTCGGGATTGCCCTGTTGTTCGGGATTAACGCCGTGGTGGGACTGATACAGTTCGTCGCCGATGCGGAGTCGCTCCAGCAGATCGTCTTCTGGACCATGGGAAGCCTGGCGCGGGCCACCATGGACAAGGTGGGCATCGTAGCGCTGGTGTTGGCACTGTGCCTGCCGTTCTCCCTACGTAACGCCTGGGCCATGACCCTGCTGCGCAGTGGCGAGGAACAGGCCCGAAGTCTTGGCATCCGGGTGGAGCGCATGCGCCTGGTGGTGTTGATGCGGGTCAGCCTGCTGACGGCGGCAGCCATGGCCTTTGTGGGCGAGATCGGTTTTATCGGCCTGGTGGCACCCCACATCGCCCGTCTGTTGCTCGGAGAGGATCACCGGTTCCTGTTGCCGGGTAGCGCGCTGGCCGGCGCGGTGCTGCTTTCCCTGTCCTCCATTTGCAGCAAGCTGCTGGTGCCGGGGGTGGTGCTGCCCGTGGGCATTGTGACGGCACTGGTGGGCATTCCCCTGTTTATGGCCCTGATCATCGGGCGTAGCCGGAGGGTCGGACTGTGAGCCTGACACTGAACCACGTCACGGCGGGTTACCGCCGTCAGCCTGTGTTCCGCGACCTGACGTTGCCCCCGGTGCCGCCGGGATCGCTGGTGGCCGTCGTCGGGCCCAACGCGGTGGGCAAGTCCACGTTGTTGAAGTCCATCGCCGGGCTTCTGCCCGCACGGGGAGCCCTGGCGCTTGATGGTCAGGACCTGACGACCCTGAGCCGGTCCCGTCGCGTGCGGGATATTGGCTACCTGCCCCAGACCCTGCCCCAGGCCATACCACTGGTGGCCTACGAGACGGTATTCAGTGCCTGTCGGGCGGCCCGGACCGACTGGTCCCGCGGCGAGACCGAGCGAGGAATCGAAGCCATCTTTGAGGCGCTGGGTATCCGGGACCTGGCGCTGCGGCGCCTCGCCGAGATGTCGGGCGGACAGCGCCAGATGGTGGGTCTCGCCCAGGTCCTGGTGCGCCAGCCCCGCCTCATGTTGCTGGATGAGCCTACCAGCGCACTTGATCTGCACTGGCAACTCAATGTGCTGAATGCCGTGCAGGGAGCAACGGCGCAAACCGGCGCCATTGCCATGGTTGCCAGCCATGACCTGAATCTTGCCCTGCGGTTCTGTGACCAGTTGCTGGTGCTGTCACCCGGTGGTGGCGCGGTCATGGGGACACCCGAAGCGATTCTGACCCCCGAGCTGCTGGCCCGGACGTACGGTATCGCGGCGCGGATCGAACGTTGTTCCCGGGGGCACCCCATCGTGCTTGCCGATCAGGCGTTGAGCGCCTGACGAACCGGATCCGTCACGAACCTCCATCCCATTCCTGAAGGAGACACCATGCCTGAGATGATCGCGAAGATAGACACCGCCGAGGCCAGCCTGCTCATCAACCGGCTATGCAAGCACTTCAGCCACAAGATCGACGCACACTGGGCCAACGGCACGGGCCGTCTCACGTTTTCCATCGGTGAGTGCCGGCTGGAGGCGTCCGAAGGCCTCCTCACACTGGTTTGCCAGTCGCCCACCCGCGAGGAACTGGACGAACTGGGGGACGTAGTCGCTTCGCACCTGATCCGTTTTGCCCGCGGGCAGGTCGATCAGGTGCCGTGGCAGGCCACAGCTGCCTGATCGCTGGCTGCGCTGACCGCCAGCGCACGGCGCAGCCCCCTGAGGTCTTGCTCCAGTACCTGGCGGCAGTCGGGCCCGAACCATTCCAGGGAGGCATCGCATCCGGCCATGGCGGGATGTTGCGCCAGGAACGCCAGCAGGGGCTGGTAATCGCAGGCGCCTTCAAGGACCGGCACCATGCCACGACGACAACCGGCGGGGGAGTAGACATTCTCGGGCGCGAAAACCGAGAGTTGGTCCCGCCGCCGGATGTTCTTGAAATGAAAGTGCCGGACCCAGGGCCAGAGCTGGCGCAGGCCCGCCAGCGGCTCGGTACCGGACTCCCACACATGCAGGACATCGAAATTCACCCCTATCGCAGGGTGGTCCACCGCCGTCATCAGATCTTCGGTGGCCTCGACCGTGTCTGCCAGGGTGCCGGGATGGGTTTCAACCACCAGGGTGAGACCATGGTCAGCGACGCAGACGGCCAGGCGCCGCAGCCTGCGAGCCAACTGCCGCCGCTCCGGCATGCTGAGGTTGTGACTTGCCTGACGGCCGGCAAACGTCCGTAGCTTTCGCGCCCCCCAATGGCTGGCGATGCGACACATCTGCCGGGTGTGCGCCAGGGCCTCCGCTTCCGGTCCCTCCACCGGCAGGTAATCGCTGACCATCGGAATCCCCAGACCACAGGCGCGAATCCATTGGTGGCCGTAACCGGGTTGATCCTGCAAATGACGGGCGTGAACGCCCCACAGCTCGATACCGTCAAATCCGCAGTGCCGGGCCCAGTGCGCCAGTTCTGGCAGGGACGCGAGATGATGGCGGAAGGAGATGGTGCACAGGTGCAAGGGCATCATGACGTCAACTCCACGGTAGCGTCGGGGGAATTGGTTGGTGCGGTCGCGCCGGTTGTGGCTGGCCGGTTATCACGCCATTGCCTGAACAGATCCTGCAGCCCGCGCTTGATGCGAAACTCCCGTTGATCCTGATCGTCCAGCAGGGCGTGCACGGCCGCGACCTGACGCCGGTCGCCGGTTATGGCCAGCTTCATGGCGCGGTATTGCAGTTGGGTATAGGTTTTTACCAGCCGCTCGATCTCCAGGCACCAGTTCTCGAACCCGTCATCGCCTTCGGCCTGAAGCCCCTGATCTTCCAGCAGCCAGGCAAACGCGTGCTCATAGGCATACTTGCGAATCGCCATCACCGGTATCTCCCGCAGCGCATGGGGCAGATCCGCCAGGGGATGCGCTGCAACGGGTCCGCAGTGGGCATTGATAATCTCCCGCAGCGCCTGGGTGAAAGGATTGTGGTCGTGCTTCATGCAGCGGATAAAATAGGCCTCGACGGTTTCCCGGGTGCTGTGCCGAATATCCACGCCATCGAAGACGAACCCACCAGCGGCAGCAGGTGCGCGTACCGCATCCAGTATCCGGTCGCGGGGAAGGGTTCCTTCCCAGCGAAAATCAGGGTCGGACATAAACCAGGTCTGGGGGTCGTCGGTGGCTTCCAGCATCACGTAGTGGGGAAACGGATTCTGATGGAATTTGTTTTCCCGCTCCGGTAGCCGATACATATCCAGCATCACCATCACATGCTGCTGTGGCGTCCTGCCCTCGACCAGGGCAACCAGTTCCCGGATGTTCGCCTCCTTGCTCCGGGCCGGGTCGTACCATGGCTCGATGTTGACGCCATAGAGCAAGCGGTACCACTGCCGAAAGTCTTCGTGCGCCGTGTGAGGGGAGTGGTAAGAAAGCCGGTGCTGATCATCCACCGAAAAATCGGCGTCCCACACGCCAAAGTAGAACGGCCGGTGATCAACACCGGGGGTGCGCTTGATGAGTTCGCACACGCAGCTGACAAAGCAGTGAACCTTGATCATCCGCTGACCTCCGCACTGACCGGCCGCAGCAGAGCGAGCAGGTCTGCAACCGTGGCAAGCCCCTGCTCCAGCAGGGCTTCTTCGGGTACACAGAGCCCATGCTCAAGCTCCAGATGGACAATCAGCTGGAGCAGCATGATGGAATCGATGGCCAGGTCCTCGTTTAACCGCGCGTCGGTGGCAAAGTGTTCCAGCCTGGCCGCCGGCAGGTGCTGCCGCATTACCCGGGCAATCGCGTCCAGTGGCAAGGTCGGTGCGGTCATGACGTCACCTCCGGCGCACCCCTCTGTTCAGTCGGGCGCCCGAGCTGTCGTCGACTGACCTTGCCATTGGGCATTCTCGGAATCCGCTCCACCTGTTCCAGGAACACCGGCACCTGGTGAGGGGCCAACTGGTCCCGGCACCATTGACGGAGAACTTCAGTATCCAGTTCGTGACTGGCCACGAAATTCAGGCAGACCCGCTCCCCGGCATAGGCATCCGGCCGCTTGTAGGCCACGGCATCGGTTATGTCCCCATGACGCAGGAAGACGTCTTCCACGTCGCTGGGGTACACATTGATGCCTGCCACGTTAATGGTGTCATCCATACGCGCCAGAAAGTTCAGCTCACCCTCCGTACCCAGGTAACCGAGGTCGCGGGTGTGGATCACCCGGCTGTCCGTGCCAACCGGAGTCACCAGAATTTCACCCGGTGCACTGGCGTCGGTTCCGGCGGTCACCCTGAGGTGGGACAGTGGCTGGCCCATATGGCCCGCGTGATCCACCTCGGAAGTGAGGGCGACGCAGCCGGCTTCCGAACAGCCATATTGCTGGCATACCCGCCGGCTGCGCTGCTGGAGGGTGGTCAGCAACGCCGCGGGCAGCGTCGCACCCGAGACCATGACGGTATGAAGTGCCTGCTCCGGTGGCAGCATGCGCACCAGAAGGGCGATCAGTGTGGGTGAGGCGTAGAGCAGGTGCGTTCGCGACTCCCGCAACACTCCCAGTATGAAACGCGGATTGAGGTTGGTGACCACGTGGGGCACGGCGCCTCGTTGAAGCCCGGCCAGCACCCCGCAGATCAGGCCATAGGAGTGGGTCACCGGGCAGGCGACAATGGGGGTCAGTCCATCGGCTTCGGGAAAATGTCCGACATAACTGTCGAGTTCCCGATCAATATCGGGCCAGCGCCGGACAATGGTTTTAGGCCGCCCGGTGGTGCCGGAGCTCATCTGGATCAGCTCTCCGCCCATCGCTGGGGGAGTGGCGGACGCATCGAGCGGGCTGCATTCCACCGTGTGGTCCTTGCTGTACAACAGGTAGCTGCAGTCCGCGCGGGTTGCCAGGTCCCGGGCTGCCGCCAGCGGTGTTGAGGGGTGAATGGGCAAGACGGCGCCGCCAACGCTTTTCAGGTGCAGGCATAGGGCCAGCCACTGGAAACTGTCCGTCAGGCACACCGCCAGGCGCAGGTTGGCCGGCGCCGACAGGCAAGGGTGGACGCTGAGGGACGCGACAAACCGGTCGCAGTCCTGCTGTGAATATGGGGTGTTATCAACGATGAACAGGGGGGTGGTCTGTGTCACAAAAACCTCAGTGGTCACTGGATGCATAAACGTCGGCTGAGACCGCCAGCGTATTGGTGATGTCGTGATGGCATTCTCCTGCGTCCGGTCCGCGTAGTTTGCGGGCGAGCAGGGACTCGGTGGCGATTCTTGACCGTTGATGGCCAATCCTGGCCAGCCGCGAGGCCAGTTGCGGCTGTTGTTGGGCATAGGTCTGGAGGCATTGGTGCACCAGACGCCAGAAGCGGGTTTCCGGGAACCCATAGTGGGCCTCGATGCACTGGGCCAGTTCGCTCAGGTTGAACACGAACAGGGTGTCCATCACCAGTTCCCGCAGGGCTTCCACTTGTCCCATGCGGTAGTAGCGATCGTCCCTGGCCTCGTCATAGAACCGCTGGCGCTCGCCAAGATCCGGTCCCGGATTGCCGGCAGGAAGGAAATCGGCGACGTATTCCACGCTGTCGTGAAAGTCCCGCAAAATCAGCGCAGTCGGCCACCCGTCCTGCAGGACCATCAGGCTGTTCTGGGCGTGGGCTTCAACACCGATACCGTGTCTGACCAACAGGTGCCAGACCGGTAGCACGAGCGTGCGGATAGTGGCGCGAAGCCAGGCCTGCAGACCGTGGCGTTCCAGCCAGGGCGCAATGAACGGCACCCCGTCCGCCTCCACTGCCGGCAGCGCGTTAACCGGTACAGCCCGTTCGTGGTGACGCAGAAGTGTCTGCACACCGGTCCGCCAGATGACGCCCATTTCACCGGCCAGTGCCTGCTGCTCCGCAGGCTGTTCCGGGTTACCGATGTAAAGCAGGCTGGCGTATTCGGTCATCAGCCGCAGGGGATAGCGATGGGTGAACTGGTCATCGGCACTGACGGTCTCTTCCAGCCAGCGTGAAATGGCGGGTGCCGACGGCACTGAATGGGGCTCCAGATGCCGTCGTGAAGAGGTGTTGCCGATACCAAGCGACGTCTTCACACAGGCGGCTTCCGGATGGGTCTGGTTGAACAGCGAACGTAACGACTGACTGGCACGATAACGATCACCCAGAAGGCCCAGAGGGCGGACGTCGCCTCGGGTGAGGGCAGGAACCAGGGCTTCGTTCTTCAGGCTTTGCCATTGCCAGGGGTGCAGGGGCAATGCGGTGTACCGGTTCCAGTCCGCGCCGACCCGGTGGAAAGCGGCCCGCAGGAGATAAGCGGTCTCCGTGCCCAGTTCCTGCCGCCAGAAGCTGTCCTCTGGCAATGGGACCTCTATCCGGCACTGGTCGCGGCGCACGGCAACCCACTGCAGGCGGAAACTGCGGCCGGATTCAGGGCCGAATCTCAGTTGATCCTCATGGCTGAAACCGCTTCGGGCCTTGAAGCATGGGTGGTAGGGGTGGCCTTCGTGCAGGGAACAATCCAGCTGTTCCGCCGGCAGGTCCCGTCGGCTCTCGGGGGGGCGGTCATAGAGCAGAGCGTTGCGGATCGTGGCCTGGAGCTCGCGTAACAAGGTATTCCGTTGCCGAGGGGGAATGGCCAGTTGCTCCGTAAGGCAGGCGGGCTCCGGCGGCACCGCTTGGCCTTGGCGGGTCAGGGTGAGGCTCTCCATGTTCAGCCGGATGCGACTGAACCCCCGCACACGCCCGAGACATTCGCCATGGACATCGCCCAACCGGAATTGCAGGCATTGCCAGGAATCCGCTGTCCTGTCGGTGCAACGGAACGGCACCAGTCCTTCGAAGAGAGCGGCTTCGAGAAACTGACGCACCACCCGAAGGGTGACCCGTTCACGCGACATCATGGTGGGCAACGCCGATGGTGTGCGAGTGTCTGCCGCTGCCCCGTACCGACTGGGTTTGCCGCAGCGGATTGGGAATGCTGGTGTAGATCGCCATTTCCAGTTCCGCATTCAGTTCGTCAACGTCGTGAACGCGGGTGAGCAGGTTACCCTTGTAGGGCAGGCAGGCGTCGTTCAGGAGCATCGCCACCAGTGGTCGTGCGGGGCCCTGAAACTGGTGGAGGCAGCGCTGCAGGGTGTGGCGCAGCATGTCGATCAACCGGGCTTCTGCCAGCAGGCCGTCCTGTCCGAATCGGGCGATCACCGAGAACAGCTGGTTGACCACCAGGTAGTAGCAGAAACGATCGCGGATCATGGCGTCCCGGTAGAACAGCTCCGGCGTTTCGGTGAGCCCCGGGCAGAGCGCTTCCAGTTCGGCCCGCCGGCTTTCGGAAAGGTAGTAGCCCTGGTTGTCACGGTAGTAGTAACGGGACGGATACCCGGAGCTCAGGTCCAGCAGGCTGTTCTGCTGGTGGGCCTCCAGGGCGATACCGTGTTCGTCATAGAGCCGTAATACCGGTTCTATGGCACAGTCCAGATACTGGCGGAACCAGTCGCGGCTGACGGCAGCGAGGCTGCGGCTTTCGTTCAGCGCCAGCCCCTCGATCAGAGTACGCAGCCGTGAAGTGTGGCTGGCCAGCGGGTCCTGGGTCAGGGCCGCCACGGAGAGAACCCCCTGGTCCTGTCCGCGATGGAACGGATTATCCCGGAGGATGACCTCAAAGCCGCTTTCGTCCAGCCCCGGTAATTTCACGGTCAGGAACGCCGGGTCGCGAATAATGGAGAAACGGGTTTCCTGGTTAAAGAAACCGGTCTGATCGATCAGTTGGGCCATGACGACACCGGCGCGGAGTTCGTGCTGTTTGTTCACCCGCAGGGAGTTGGTGATCCGGACCGGGATGGAAAACTTGAACATCCAGTCGCAATCCTCTGAATACAGGGTGCGAACCGACGATGTGGCGGTGAAGGACGGCCCCAGTGGTCCCAGCGGCTGGATCTGGCCACTGGCGATGGCCTCGGCCACCGCGGGCTGGCAGAGCAGCCATTGCGCCTGGAGCGGATGAGCCGGAACCAGTACCTGGTCCTCGGGCAGCTTCAGGCATCCCTGGCCTCCGGCCAGTGTGGCCTCCACCATGTCCGTTGCGCTCAGGCCCGAGTGGCAGCCCTGGCGGATCAGCGCCCGGTGTACGGAAAAGTATTCCAGCTGGAAGCGACCGGTCAGTTCCGGGGCGTACGTGGTGTGCTGCCAGTCTGCAAGCCCCTGGCGACTTTTCGGCGTGGGGTGCGCGGCATGGCCAAACAGCAGGGACTGCTCCCCGTCGATGAAACGATCGGATATCAGGCGGACATCGGTCCGGCGGGCGGCGATGTAACGGGCCATGACCTGATAACTGTCAGCCAGCCTGTACATCAGCTCCAGTTCCCGTGACTTGCGGACCTCCGGCATCATGCCGGTGGTCAGCGCATACAACTCACGGACCAGCATGAACATCGCCCGTTCCGGCTCCAGGGGCTGCCAGCCGGGCTGATCCGGCGTCGACAGCCGAAGTTGCCCCGGGAGGTGACGGCCGGCGTCGGATACGTAAAGCACATCCATAGCCAAGCGGGCGTTGCGGGATGGAAGCGCCAGCAAGCAAACCGCGTCCCCCCGGTATATTCCTGCGGGATCATCTGCCCAGTCACGGCGCCGGAACCACTGGCCACCGTCTACTTCCTGCAGGTAGCAATGAACAAACGCACGGAAACTGGCCTGCTCGGCAATGGCCCTGGCGGACGGTCCCATAGAGATACCCCGTGATGATGATTTGGGGTAAAGCTAAATGAGAATTATCCGCATTAAAAACAATTTTACAAATTTTACATTTGGTGGGCGGGTGCCGGTATCAATCGATGGGGGCGGAACCGGATGAATAACGCCAGGGCCAGTGTAAACGTCAGCCATTCAGCCATGGGCAGCGCCGCCAGCAATGGCCAGTGGGGGGCAAAGTGGCTGATCAGCACCAGCAGCAGCGCCGGGAGCACCAGGCTGCGAGAGAGCGCGACAGTGGCGGAGGGAAGGGGCTGGTGCATGGCCGTCAGGTAGACCGAAAGCAGCACGTTCAGACCGTTGATCAGGAACAGCGGCCAAAGCACGGCGAGGAACCGGTCTGCCAACGCCGCAGTGGCCGCATCTGCTGATGTGTCGAGAAACAGCCGGACCAGGCCTGGGCCCTGGAACCACACCAGAATCACCAGGGTGATGCCGAGCCCAAGGATCACCGTGGCGCCGCATTTCATGAAGGTGCGAATGCGGGCTGCATTGCCGGCGCCAAGGTTGTGGCTCAGCAGCACGTGCATGGCATCGGAAATGCCGTAGAACACCATCAGGCTGAGGAAAATCAGGTAGTTGACCACCGTGAATGCGGCGACGCCGGGCACCCCCTGGGAGGTCATCAGCAACCAGTTGATCAGCAGCATGACCAGTCCCACCGACAACTCGTTGATCCATTCCGATACCCCGTTGGTAAAGGCTCTGATCAGCTCGCGCCAGTGTCGCTGGCGCAGCCCGAACTGAAGTTTGCGGCGGGGCTTGAAAAGATACACCAGCAGCACGCCGAACTGCAGAACCTGGGCCAGGCCGGTGGCAAAAGCAGCCCCTTGAAGTCCGTAATTCAGGTAACCCACCAGCAGGGCATCAAGCAGGATGTTGGCAGCGGAGCCCAGCACCAGGGCCGTGGTGGCGAGAACGGGGAAACCATCCACTCGGATAAAGTAATAGAGCACCATGGCCACCAACTGCAGCACCAACACCCAGATAATCACCAGGAAGTAGTCGGACATCAATGGATAGAGCGCTGGCGGGGCGCCGAGGATGCGGTAGAGGGATTCATGGAAAACAAGACACAGGCCCGTGGCTGCGAACGCCAGGGAAAAGGTGGCAATCAGGCATTTGCTGAAGATGGCCGAGGCCGCCTCGGTATTTCCTTCACCCAGGTATTTTCCTGCTCGCACTGTGCCGCCGATGGCCAGGGCCAGGGCGAGACCGAACAGGAAGGTGAAGTAGGGGATCAGCAGGTTCAGTGCCGCGAGGGCGTCGGCGCCGGCAAAATTTCCGATAAACAGCCCATCCACGATATTGGCGGTGGTCAGCGCCAGCAGCCCCGCCACGGAGGGCACGGCATAACGGAAAAACACCGGCCAATGGGGACCGGTGAGAATGGGGTTCGCGGATTCCCTGTCTTCCGTTACATCCATGGGCGATTCGTCAGCCGAACAGTTCCTGCAGTTTCTCCCCGGGCTCTGGGGCCCGCATGAACGACTCGCCAACCAGGAAGCCGTAGATGCCCCGATCGGTCATGGCCTCCACATCGTTCCGGGTCATGATGCCGCTCTCGGTAATCGTCAGGCGATCCGCCGCAATCCGCTCGTGCAGATCGAAGGTGGTATCCAGTGACACCTCAAAGGTGTGCAGGTTGCGATTGTTGATGCCCACCAGCGGTGTCTTCAGTGTAAGCGCATCGTCCAGTTCCTCGCCATTGTGCACTTCCACCAGCACGTCCAGACCAATGTCGTGGGCAATGCCCTCCAGTTCCTGCATCTGGTCTCGGGTCAGGCAGGCGGCGATCAGCAGAATGCAGTCCGCCCCGATGGCGCGACTTTCGTACACCTGATAGGGCGCTACCATGAAGTCCTTACGGATCACCGGCAGGCTGCAGGCGTTGCGGGCCGCAACGAGGTACTCTTCGTGACCCTGGAAAAAGTCCTTGTCAGTGAGTACTGACAGGCATGCCGCACCGCCGTTTTCGTAGCTCTCGGCAATCACGGCCGGCTCGAACGGATCCCGCAGGATGCCTTTGCTGGGAGAGGCTTTCTTGATTTCCGCGATCACCGCCGGTGCTCTCGCCACGATCCGCGTTCGCAAAGCCTCAGCGAAACCCCTGGCTGGCGGCTGATCTCCAGCCATGGCTTTCAGGTCTGCGATCGACGCCCGAGGTTTCCGCTCGTCGATCTCTTCCCATTTTCGATCAACGATCTTGCGCAGAATAGTGGGGGTTTTGTCTAAATGTCTGTCAGTCATATCAGGCCCGTAAAATGTATGCGAGAGCCGGTGGGGAGACCTTTCCAAAACTGTCTGCAGCCATGGATGGCTGCAGCCAAGCCCTACAGGGATGTATTCACGGGCGTGTTTTGGAAAGGTCTCCCCACCGGCTCGTCCGGCTGCAAGCTCAGCAGGCCGGGGTTAGAAGCATTGAGAAAAATCGGCCAATTCCGACATCTTGCCTGCCGCCAGACCTGAACCCATGGCATCCAGCGCCATGTCCACGCCCTCTTTGGTGGTCTTCGCAAGACCAGCCACATAAATCGCCGCACCGGCATTCAGGGCAATCAGATCCCGGGCCTTCTCCGCCATTTCGTCGTGGCCGCGGCCAAAGGCCGCCCGAATCAGCTTCAGGGATTCCTCGGAGGAATCCACCGCCAGACCGACCAGCGTCTGGCTCTTGATGCCAAGATCCTCCGGTGTGATCTCGTATTCGGTGATGGTTCCGTCTTTCAGCTCCGCCACGTGAGTGGCACTGGCCAGGCTGATCTCGTCCAGACCGTCTTTAGAGTGCACCACCATGATGTGCTCCGCGCCCAGGCGCTGAAGTACTTCGGCCATGGGGCGACAGAGCTCCCGGGTAAAGACGCCGATCAACTGGCGCTTCACGCCGGCGGGGTTGGTCATCGGCCCGAGGATGTTGAAAATCGTGCGGCAACCCAGCTCTCTGCGGGGACCAATGGCGTGTTTCATGGCGCCATGATGGGCCGGGGCAAACATGAACCCGACGCCGATCTGTTCCACGCAGCGGGCCACTTCTTCCGGCTTCATGTTGAGGTTGATGCCGGCTTTCTCGATCAGATCGGCGCTGCCGCTCTTGGACGACACACCGCGGTTGCCGTGCTTGGCCACGAAGCCGCCGGCGGCGGCCACCACAAATGAAGCGGCCGATGACACGTTGAACAGGTTGGCGCCGTCGCCACCGGTACCGACGATGTCCACCAGCGGCTCGGCGTTCACGGTGACCCCGGTGGCCAGTTCCCGCATCACTTCCGTAGCACCGGTGATTTCGTCGATGGTTTCGCTCTTCAGGCGTAACCCCATGAGAAATGCGCCGATCTGGGCGTCGGTGGCCTCGCCGTTCATGACGATGCGCATCACGTCCTTCATTTCCTCCCGGGACAGGTCCAGGTTGGAGGCAATGCGGTTGAGAGCTTCTTTCATGTCCATGTGTCGGCCTCTTATGGTGTTCTCAGAAAGTTGCGCAGCAGCTCGTGGCCCTGTTCCGTCATAATGGATTCCGGATGGAACTGAACGCCTTCGATAGGCAGGGTCTTGTGGCGCACGCCCATGATCTCCTCGATGGAACCGTCGTCGTTGCGGGTCCAGGCGGTGACTTCCAGGCACTCGGGCAGGGTGGTCTTGTCGATCACCAGACTGTGGTAACGGGTGGCCTGCAGCGGGTTGCTGAGACCACGGAACACGCCGGTGTCCTCATGGAATACCGGTGACACCTTGCCGTGCATCACCCGCCCGGCGCGGATGATGTCGCCGCCATAAACCTGTCCTATGGCCTGGTGCCCCAGGCAGATACCCAATATCGGCAGCTTGCCAGCAAAATGCCGGATGGCCGCCATGGAAATGCCGGCCTCGTTCGGGGTGCAGGGGCCGGGGGATACCACCAGCCGTTCCGGATTCAGCGCTTCGATCTGTTCGATGGTGATTTCATCGTTCCGGTAGACCTGAACGTCCGCGCCCAGCTCTGCCAGGTACTGCACCACGTTGTAGGTGAAGGAATCGTAGTTATCGATCATCAGCAACATAATCTGTTCCTCCGCCTCAGTGGTCGAAATCGTTGTAGGTCATGGCCACCGCACGGAAAATCGCGCGGCCCTTGTTCATGGTTTCTTTCCACTCGAGGCGGGGCACCGAATCGGCCACCACGCCGGCGCCGGCCTGGATATGCAGGGTGTTGTCCTTGATCACGGCGGTACGGATGGCAATGGCGGTGTCCATGTTGCCATTGAACGACAGGTAGCCCACGGCGCCGCCGTATACCCCACGCTTGACCGGTTCCAGCTCGTCGATGATTTCCATGGCGCGGATCTTGGGCGCTCCACTCAGGGTGCCCGCGGGCAGGGTGGCGCGCAGTACGTCCAGGCAGCTGGTGTTGTCTTTCAGCCGGCCGGTGACGTTGGAAACGATATGCATCACGTGGGAGTATCGCTCCACGATCATTTTGTCGGTCAGCTTTACGGTACCGGTTTCCGACACCCGGCCGGCGTCGTTGCGGCCCAGGTCGATCAGCATCAGGTGCTCGGCAATCTCTTTCGGGTCTGCCAGCAGTTCCGCTTCCAGCGACTTGTCCTCGGCATCGGTGGCGCCGCGTTTACGGGTACCCGCGATGGGACGTACGGTGACCTCCTCATCTTCCACCCGGGCCAGGATTTCTGGCGACGAGCCCACGATGTGGAAGTCCTCCAGGTCCAGGAAGTACATATACGGCGATGGGTTCAATACCCGCAGCGACCGGTAGAGGTTCAGTGGTGGTGCTTCGAAGGGAATGGACATGCGCTGGGAAATCACGGTCTGCATGACATCGCCGTCGAGCACGTAGCCTTTGATCCTGTCCACGGCAGCTTCGAATTTGTCCTGGGTAAAGCCGGAGATGAAATCGCTCTCGTCCACCGCCTTGCCGCGAAGGTGTTCCGGAGTGCGGGGTGCATCGGCGGTTTGCCGGTGCAGGCGATTCTCCAGTTCATCAATGCGGGCCAGGGCCTGCTCGTAGGCCCCGTCCACGGTCGGATCGGCATGTACGATCAGGTGCAGCTTGCCCCGCAGGTTGTCGAACACGACGATTTCGTTGGACACCATCAACAGGATGTCCGGTGTGCCGATGCGGTCCGGCGGGCAGCTTTTACGCAGGCGCTTCTCGATGTACCGCACGGTGTCGTAGCCGAAGTAGCCCACCAGACCACCATTGAACCGTGGCAGCTCGTCCAGGTCCGGGGCATGGAAGCGCTTCTGGTACGCCTCCACGAACGCCAGCGGATCGTCCACTTCTTCGGTTTCGACTATCTCTCCGCCGCGGCTGATCTCCACCCGATGGTCAAACACCTTCAGTACTTCGTGGCTGGGCAGGCCGATGATCGAATAACGGCCCCATTTCTCCCCGCCCTGGACGGATTCAAACAGGTAGGAATAGGGGCCGCTGGCCAGCTTGAGATAGGTGCTCAAAGGCGTGTCCAGATCAGCCAGCACTTCGCGATAGACGGGGATGCGGTTAAAGCCGGCGTCGGCGAGCTCGGAGAATTGCTCGGGTGTCATGGTACGGTTTCCTGAAATCTGATCTGCATTGTGGATGAAAGCCATAGGCTCACATCAGGTGCTGCGGTCTTGACGGGCAGGGCCCAGTCAGCCGTCGGGCTTGCTCAGCCAGTGCGCCATCGCCACCATCGTGTTGCGCGGGTGGTCAGGATGCCTCGCGCTGCGATCAGATTCAGTCCCTGCACGGCAGGAATCTCCCGTAAAGAAAGGCTCAATGTAGGTTCCTTGTGAGATTACAAAAGCTCGGCCAGTGAATCAACAACCGCGTCGGCACCCAGTGAATCTACCGGTCGTCCGAAATTGTACCCGTAACGCACGGCCACGCAGGGAATACCGGCGGCCAAAGCCGCGTTTATATCGGCGGCGGAATCGCCCACCATCACGGTGGTTCCGCGGGTGCCACCGAGGACCTCCATGGCGTGCAGCAGTGGCGCCGGATCGGGCTTTTTCACTGGCAGGGTGTCGCCACCGACGCTCAGGTCAAACCAGTGATCCAGCCCCATCTGCCTGAGCAGTGGTGCGACAAACTGTTCAGGCTTGTTGGTGACCACCCCCAGGCGACACCCCTGGTTCTTCAGGTGCGTCAGGCAGGCTTCAACACCGGCGTAGACCACAGAGTGACGGCCGTTGATGGCACCGTAGGCGTGGTAAAAGATGGCCAGGGCATCCTTGAACAGGGCGTCGTCTTTCGGACGGGCGGGTTCCCAGTCCACCTGGCCGGCCAGGGCGCGGCGCACCAGCACACTGGCGCCATTGCCAACCCAGGACCGGACCCGGTCAATGCCGGCCGGGGAGCGGCCCAGATGTTCGAGCATCTGATCAACCGCCGCCGCGAGATCCGGAGCGCTGTCCACCAGCGTGCCGTCCAGGTCGAACAGGGCAACGCCCGGCCAGCGGGCACTGAACAGGCCGGCCAGACTCATTGGCTGATGACCTTTCGGGCCTGCTCCAGTTCGTCGCGCATGGCGTCGATGGTGGCCTTGTAATCGTCGGTATTGAAGATGGCGGATCCGGCCACGAAGGTGTCGGCGCCGGCTTCGGCGATTTCGCGGATGTTGTCGGTTTTCACCCCGCCATCGATTTCCAGGCGGATGTTGTAGTTGCTGGCGTCAATGCGCTTACGGGCTTCCCGCAGTTTGTCGAGGGTGCCGGGAATGAATTTCTGTCCACCGAATCCCGGGTTCACCGACATCAGCAGCACCATGTCGAGTTTGTCCATCACATGGTCCATGTAATGCAGCGGCGTTGCCGGATTGAATACCAGTCCCGCCTTGCAGCCGCCTTCGCGGATCAGTTGCAGTGACCGGTCAATGTGATTGGACGCTTCCGGGTGAAAGGTGATGTAGCTGGCGCCCGCGTCGATGAACATCCGGATCAGGTCATCCACCGGCGAGACCATCAGGTGCACATCAATGGGGGCGGTCACCCCGTGCTTGCGCAAGGCTTCGCACACCATGGGGCCAATGGTCAGGTTGGGCACGTAATGATTGTCCATGACATCGAAGTGCACCACGTCAGCGCCGGCTGCCAGTACGTTGTCGACTTCCTCGCCCAGGCGGGCGAAATCGGCGGAGAGGATGGATGGGGCGATCAGGTAAGGGTTCATGAAGGCTCTCTCTGATACATTCTCGAAAACGTTTCCGATTGCATTGATAATGGCGCGACCAGCGGTCCCTGAAACGGAAATGCGATAGGCTGCTAGTCTAACAGTTTGGTGGCGTTTTTTCGTAGCGAAAGAGTGAGGGTGCGTGAACAGCAGGTTTGCAACGTGGATGATGGCTTTGGTCGTGGCGATTCCGGCGATGGTGGGCGTTGCCCATGGCGAAGAGGGCGCCGCGGACGAGCCGGACGCTTCGTCCGGGGCCCAGCGCGTAATGATCTCCTCCGGACTGGGTTCAAATTCGATTGCGGCGCAACACCCGAAGGACGCGGTCTGGCTGGATCTTGAAGGCGACGATACCGGCCTTGCGCTGTTCGAGCCCGAACAGGTGCTGCCTGCGAAAGGGGCGTTGGTGATGCTCGCGGATGAAGGCGAATCCGCAGCGTCCGAATTGCTGGCGGCCCTGGCGACTGAGCTGGCTGGTTCGGGCTGGGCGGTCATGACCCTGGGGCTGGAAGCACCGCCTTTCGGGCTTCAGCAGGCCTGGCAACTGGACAGCGCACGCGCGGCTGAACGTCCTGAGGCTGAGGAGGATGCGACCCCGTCTGACTCGGTGATGATCGACGTCATGGATGACGGTGAGCGTGACGACCTCGAAAGCCGCTACCGGAAGCACGTCCAGTCTATGCTCGGTGCCGCGACGGGGGATCTGGATGAGCGGGGGTACGGGCGGGTGGTTGTGCTCGGGGTCGGTGCGGCCTCAATCCATGCCGCCCGTTATGCGGTTGAGCAGGGCATGGGCGAGCTGGTGTGGATTGCACCCCGTTTCTATCCCCGGGCGGACAGTGAGCTGGAGTCGTTGCTTGCCGAGGCCGGGAACCTCAATCTCCTGCACGTTTACAGCGCCCGGCGCCAGGTATTGACCCCCTCAGCGCGGGAGCTGCCCCTGCGCCTGAAAAAGGCCGGGTTGAAGGCGTATCAGGCGAGCCCGATGGCGATCGGGGCGCGGGCCGAGACCCGCGATGCGGGCGCCGTGGCCAGTCGTGTGCGGGCCTGGCTGACTCTGAGGTAGACCGGGACACGATCTGTCTCGGTTAGAGGTTCATTTCTGATGGCGCTTGATCAGTTCCCAGGCTTGCTGGTATCTCAGTAACCGGTCCTTGGCACGGGCACGGTCCATGGCGCTCAGGGACTGTTGTGCCAGTTTGTCCGGGTGGCACTCCGACACTTTCTTGCGGTAGGCGCGTTTGATGACGTCGAAGGAATCGCGACGAGTCACCCCCAGCAACTGGCAGGCCTGTTCGTAACTGGTGGGCGCTGGCCGGCTTTCCGGCTGGGTGATCCAGACTTTTGATGCATAGCTTTCGAGTATGTCGTCGCTGACCCGGATGGGCAGGCCAATCTGGTCAATGGCATCTTCACAGCGATAGCGCCTGGGTTTGCCGGGCCGACCCTGCAACTGGGCGGCGTGGCACAGGCAGATGGCCACACGCAGCGCCGGCGAGGGCCAGACGTAGTGGCTGAGCTTCAGGCCCAGCGCCCGCAGCGCCGGAATGGTCTCGGTGTTCTTTCCTTTCTGAAACGAATCAATGGCCTTGCGGCGCTGGCGCATCGACAGCTTCAACGCTTTCATCATGGCTTCGGCAAAGCCGATGTCGGCTTCGGTCACGCGGCCTTCGGATTTGGCAATGTAGCCCAGGAAGAAGAACAGGCTGCGACGGCACCAGCGTGGCAGGTTGGTGCGCATGATCAACTCGTTTGCCTGGTGGCCGCAGGAAGACAGCTCCTGGAGAAGCTCGGAGAACTCGGCTTCGATGCGGGCGGGCAGGGAGGTGTCGCGGTTGCTGGCTACCATGGGGTTACTCCTGCCCCTCGCGCAACCGGTTGTCCAGCTGCTTCAGCCGTTGCGGCGTGCCAATGTCCATCCAGCCTCCGCGATGCACCACACCGAGCACGCGCTGACGGTCCATGGCCGAGCGCAACAGGGGGGCAAGTTTGCCGTGCCCCTGACCGTAACCGTCGAACAGGCGCCGGTGCAGCAGGCTGATGCCGCTGAACGTCAGCTTGTGGGGGCCGTCAGCGCAGACCGTGCCGTCGTCATTGAGGTGGAAGTCGCCCTCGGGGTTGTGGTCCGGGTTGTCGGTGAGTACCAGAAGGGCGTCTGCACCGGCTGGGGGTGACAGGCGGGACAAATCGAAATCGCACCAGATGTCGCCATTGATGACCAGAAACCACTCCTCACCGCCATCGGTTAACCGTGGCAGCGCCCTGGCGATACCGCCGGCGGTTTCCAGCGGCGTGCCCTCCGGGGAATAAGCGATGGTGACTCCGTAATCCGAACCGTCGCCCAGTGCCTGCTCGATCTGCTCACCCAGCCACGCGTGATTGATGACCACGTCTGTCAGCCCGGCCCGTCGCAGCCGCTCCAGGTGATGGCCAATCAGGGGTTTGCCGCCAGCCTCGAGCAGCGGTTTGGGCGTGGTCAGTGTCAGCGGCCGCATGCGCTCACCCTTGCCGGCCGCCAGGATCATGGCTTTCATCCCGGAGTGTCCTCAACAGCACCCTCAACCGGCGGTACCGGGCCAATGGTCCGTTCGATTTCAGGCAGTACCGTATCGGCCAGCCAGTCATGGAAATGCCGGAGTGCCCCTTGTCGGGCACTGGCTTCCACCAGGTAGTGGACGGTTCGGGGGATGTCGGCCAGATAGCCATCCTTGCCATCCCGCAGGGACAGCCGCGCGAAAATACCAGCGGCCTTCAGGTGCCTCTGCATGCCCATCAGCTCGAACCACTGCCGGAACGTGGCGCTGTCGGCGTTGTGCAGGCCCGCCGCCTGGCTGGCTTGTCGGTAGTGTTCCACCCAGCGTTCAATGTCGGCTTCCGGCCAGCGGATGTAGCAATCCTTAAGCAGCGACACCAGGTCGTAGGTGACCGGCCCACGCACCGCGTCCTGGAAATCAATGACACCCGGTACATCCGTCTGGTCCCGGACCAGCAGGTTGCGGGCGTGGTAATCGCGGTGCACGGTGACGAGTGGTTGCGCCAGGGCGCTTTCCCGCAGGTAGGCGAAGGCCGTCTCAAGCATGGCCTGCTCGCCATTGGACAGGGTCAGGCCAAGTTTCCGGGTCAGCAGCCAGTCGGGAAACAGCGCCATTTCACGGTCAAGCAGGACGTCGTCGTAGGGTGGCAGAGGATGGTCCTGGGAGGGGCGAACCGGTTGGATACGCAACAGCTCGGAAAGGGCGCCCAGATAGAGTCGGTCGACGGTGGAGGTGGTCAGTTCGCCAAGCATGAGGCGATCGCCAAAATCTTCCAGCAGCAGAAAGCCCTGCGCCAGGTCTTCGCCGACAATGTCAGGCACCGCCACACCCTGGCGACGCCAATGGCGTGCGATGGCAACGAAAGGCCTGCAGTCTTCGTGTTCCGGTGGCGCGTCCATGACAATGAATGGCACCCCGTTCCGGCTGGTTACCCGGAAATACCGCCGGAAACTGGCATCGCCAGAAACCGTTGCGGGCTCGGCCTGTTCGAGGCCGGGAAACTGTCGGACCCACTGGGTCAGCATCTGCAGGCGGGTATCCATGGAGCGACTGGGTATCCTGAGAAAGTGAATGTTGCGAGTGGGCTGATAGAGCAGAAAGTTAGCAGATCGACGGGGAGACGGTAAATCGGTTTTGCAGCAAAGTCGGGTTTCCGTTAACAAGGTGCGGGGCGCCGTGTAAACTAGGCCGCTGTCAAAACCCTGAATCCTCAAGTCATTTGTGAAGCCTCTAGCCTTCCGAGTATCTGAAAGGAACCTGATCACCGTGCCAGCGCCAGTAAGGAACCTGCATTCTCCGGCCAACCGGTCACGGTGTCCGAGGAGACAATACCCGGCTCCCGGCTCGGTGTGGGCCTGCGGTGCGTCCCTGGCGCTGGCCGTCGCAACGATGCCAGCGCTGGCGCAAACTGCGCCGAGTGCGGCGGAAATCGACTGGCGCCCGAGGTCGGAACTGCCGGAGTCGGTGCGCAGCACGCTGCCGGCGTTCTGCGACGGCGGCTACCTTCCCTCGGAAATGTCCATGCCCACCGGGGTGGCGGGCGGACCGCCTGACGCGGATCAACCCCTGGAAGCGAGTGGGCTTTCTGCCCGATATGAGCTGGATTCTGAACTCTTCCTTGAGGGCGATGTGCGCATGCGCCAGGGCCGTTTTACGGTCACCGGTTCCGAGGCCCGTTACGATCAGGTCGCCGGCACCGTCGCGGTCAATGGGCCGCTGGTCAGTCGGGGAGAGGGCTTTTTGCTGACCGGAGAGCAGGCGGATTACGACGTCAACAGTGGCCGCTTCGACATCAACTCCGCCACGTTCCTGCTCCATGAAGCAGAGATGCGGGGTTCGGCCGGGCAGTTGTCGCGGGTGGCCGAGGACCAGCTGAGCATCGCATCCGGCTCACTGACTACCTGCGCACCGGACCAGAACGACTGGTCCATTGTGGCCTCTGACATTCACCTGGATCAGGGGGAAGGCTTCGGCACTGCCAGGCACGTGCGGCTGAGGGTCAAGGATGTGCCGGTGTTTTACTGGCCCTACGCCAGTTTCCCCATTGATGACCGCCGCAAAAGCGGCTTTCTCTACCCCTCGTTCGGCAGTTCCAACGCCGGCAGTGGCGCATTCCTGTCACTGCCGTATTACCTGAATCTGGCGCCCCACTACGACGCTACCCTGACACCGCAATACATTCACGGTCGCGGACTCTTCAACGAGGCAGAGGGACGGTACCTGAGCCCCTGGGGCGAATCGGTGCTGCAGTTGGGTTACATCAGCAACGATCTTGAGTACCAGAATGAATTCCCCGGTGAGGATGGCGAACGCTGGGCACTGGATTTCACCTCCCGGGCCAGCCTGGGCTCGGGCTGGTCGGCCTACGGTGATTATTCGGTGGTCAGTGACGAGGACTACCTGAGTGACCTGAACCAGAGCCTGGAAATCAATCAGGCCACACACCTGTTGCGCCGTGGTGGGGCTCGTTACCAGGACTCGTCCCAGTACTTTGAGGCCTACCTGAACGGGTACCAGACCATTACCGACCGGATCGCGGAACGTAACAAGCCCTACGCCCAGTTGCCTGAAGTGTTATACGGTATGACCTCTGACCTGGGGCCTGTGGAGGCGAACCTGGAGAGTCAGTACACCTACTTTTACCGGGACAACGCCGAGCTGACCGGACTGGATCGAGCCAACGGCCAGCGTTTCCGTGCGGTGCCGGAGGTGGCACTGCCCATGCGGGCATTGTGGGGTTTCACTCGCCCGTCGGTCAGTCTGGATTACACCCGTTACGAACTGGAAGACTACGAGCTGGGCAGCGCCGGCTTCGACCGTTCAGTCCCGGTGTTCGAGTGGGACTCCGGCCTGTATTTCGACCGCCAGTCGAGCCTGTTTGACGTGCCCTATAACCAGACGCTGGAGCCCCGGCTCTACTATGCCTGGGCGGATGCCGATGCTGACCAGGACGAGATTCCGGATTTCGATACCGCCCTGCGCTCCTTCAGCTTCGACCAGTTGTTCCAGCGCAACCGCTTTACCGGTGGTGACCGGGTGGGCGATGCCAACCAGCTGACCGTGGCACTGACCAGTCGCTTTAACGACCTGGTGACCGGGGCCGAGCGGGCCCGTTTCAGCATTGGTCAGGTGCATTATTACGACGACCGTGACGTGTCCCTGATGGGACAGGGTGCGGATGACCGCAGCGATTCGCCCCTGGCCGGTGAAGTGCTGCTGCGCCCCCTCGAAAACCTCGATATCCGCAGTTCGGGCCTGTGGGATCCGGATACCCAGCAGACCGAGGAAGGCCGCAGCCAGTTACTCTTCCACTCCAGCGACTATCGTTACCTGGCCAGCATTGGCCACACTTACAGCCGAGACGAACTGGAACAGTCGGATATCGGGGCAGTTTTTCCTGTCACAGACCGTGTTAGTCTGATCGGACGCTGGGTGTGGGACTCACAGCTGGACCGTACAGTCGGGTCCCTGGCCGGTATTGAGTACAACAACTGTTGCTGGAGTGTCCAGGTGGTTCACCAGAACTCCCTGACCGACGACGAGGAACTGGAAAGCCGTGTGCTGTTCCAGATTCAGCTCAAGGGATTGGGCGGCAGCGGAGGCTCTTCGGACCGTATTGCCGAAGCCATTTACGGATTCGACGAGCGGGAGCGGCGGCGCTTCGGCAGCACTCGCCCCGATTACAACTGACGCTGGCAAAACGCAGAACGATTGTTCATTTATCAGAGGTGATTATGAAGGCGACCCTTCGCCATTGTGCAAAGACATTCCTGGTACTGACGGCCCTGATGCTGGCCTCGGTGGCGCAGGCAGAGCGCCAGCCACTGGACCAGGTGGTGGCCATCGTGGACGACGATGTGATCCTGCAAACGGAGCTGGACAACCGCATCAGCACGATCGTTGGTCGACTGCAGTCCCAGGGCACCGGTCTGCCACCACGGGATGTGCTGGAGGAGCGGGTGCTTGACCAGCTGATCACCGAGTCGATCCAGTTGCAGATGGCGGAACGGGGCGGCATGAGAATCAGCGACAACGAGCTGAACGAAACCATGGCCGGTATTGCCCGTCGTAACAACATGACCCTGGCGCAGTTCGAGGAGCAGCTCTCGGCCGAGGGCGTGAGTTACCGCGAGGCGCGGGAACAGATCCGCAATGAAATGCTGGCCAGTCGCGTGCAGCAGCGTCAGGTTGGAAACCGGGTACGGGTAACGGACCGGGAAGTTGAGAATTACCTCCAGGCTCTGGCATCCCGGGAGCCGAGCAACGAAGAATACCGCCTGTCCTATATCTACATCGAAGTGGACAACCCCAATGACGAAGCCGCCGTGGCGTCAGCCCGCGACCGGGCCGAGAGCCTGCGCGCAGAAATTGCCGCCGGCCGGGACTTCCGCGAAGTGGCCGTGGCCGAATCCGACGCCGCCAACGCCCTTGAGGGTGGCGACATGGGCTGGCGGAGCCGCAATCAGTTGCCATCACTGCTGGAAGCGGTGGTGCCCGATCTTGAGACCGGCGTACCGTCTGAGGTGCTTGGCAACAACAGCGGGTTTCACCTGGTCATGGTACAGGATCGTCGCGGAGGCGATGATCAGCAGGTGATTGAGCAGTCCCGGGTGCGTCACATTCTTATCCGCCCGACGGAGACGGTCAGCGATGCCCAGGCGGAGAACACCATCCGCGACCTGACCCGGGAAATTCGAGAGGGGGGTGATTTCGCCGCGCTCGCACGGGAATATTCCGACGATCCGGTCTCCGGTTCCGATGGCGGCAACCTTGGCTGGGTGAGTCCGGGCCAGATGGTGCCGGAGTTTGAGCAGGCCATGGAGCAGGCTGAGGTGGGTGAATTGCAGGGACCGTTCCGTTCCCAGTTTGGCTGGCACATCCTGGAAGTGCAGGAACGTCGGCAGAAAGACATCAGTGGCGAAGTCCGTGAGTCCGAAGCCCGCCAGGCCATCTACCGTCGCAAGTTCGATACCGAGCTGCAGAACTGGCTGCGGGAGATTCGTGATGAGGCGTTCGTTGAGTTCAAGGGCGAGTACGCCGACAACAACGAGACTTCCGAGGCATCATGACCGAGCCAGTGACGCTTGCCCTGACCCCCGGCGAACCGGCGGGTATTGGCCCCGACCTGGTGCTGCAACTGGCGCTTGAGCCCCGCCAGCCGGCATTGGTGGTCGTGGCCAGCCAGGCGTTACTGGCGGCCCGTGCTGAACAGCTTGGGCTGGATGTGGCACTGCAACCCTGGCAGCCGGGTGACCGCGCCGCGGTTGCGGCTGGCCAGTTGTCGGTCTATGACGTTGCGGGCCTGGCCAGCATAGAGGCGGGCACGCTTGACACCGGTAACAGCGCCTACGTGCTGGAGACCCTGCGCATTGCTGCCCAGGGGTGCCTGGATGGCATTTTTGATGGCATGGTGACGGCGCCCGTGCACAAGGGTGTTATCAATGACGCAGGCATCGCGTTCAGTGGGCATACGGAATTCCTGCAGGCGTTATGCGGCGTCGAGCGCGTCGTCATGATGCTGGCCACGGAAGAATTGCGGGTGGCGCTGGTGACCACCCACCTGCCGCTGAAGGACGTTGCGGCCGCGATCACTCCCCAGCGACTGACCCAGGTAACGCGGATTCTCCACCGGGACCTGCAGGCGTGTTTCGGGATAGAGCACCCCCGCATACTGGTCGCGGGCCTGAACCCCCATGCCGGGGAAGGTGGTCACCTGGGGCGCGAGGAACTGGATGTGATTGAACCCACGCTGGAGACCCTGCGTGGGGAGGGCATCAACCTGACCGGCCCGCTGCCGGCCGACACCCTGTTCACGCCTCACTGGCTGAGTCACGCAGACGCCGTGCTGGCCATGTACCATGACCAGGGACTGCCGGTACTCAAGTACCAGGGCTTTGGGCGTGCTGTGAACATCACCCTCGGGCTGCCGATTGTGCGCACCTCGGTGGACCATGGCACCGCCCTGGACCTCGCCGGCACCGGTAACGCCGATTCAGGCAGTCTGTACACGGCCATTCGCGTGGGTGAGCAGATGGCCAGGCACCGCCGGCTGACCAACGCCGGCTGATACACCGCATCGGGTATTTCCTGGTCTGACACAGAGAGATTCAGAGTGAGCAACAAACCCGGCCATCAGGCCAGAAAACGCTTCGGCCAGAACTTCCTCCATGACCCGGGCGTGATTGAGCGCATCCTCCGGGCCATCAATCCGAAAGCCGATGATGCCATGGTGGAAATCGGTCCGGGCCTGGGGGCCATCACCGAGGAAATTCTGGCGGTGAACCCGACGCTGCAGGTGGTGGAACTGGACCGCGACCTGATCCCGGTGCTGCGGACCAAATTTTTCAACTACCCCGAATTCCGCATCCACGAAGCCGACGCGCTGAGCTTTGACTTCAGCCAGCTGATGGCGGACAAGCCCCTGCGGATCGTTGGTAACCTGCCCTACAACATCTCGACACCGCTGATCTTCCACCTGCTCAGTCAGTCCGGCGTGGTGAAGGACATGCATTTCATGCTCCAGAAGGAAGTGGTGCAGCGCATGGCCGCGGTGCCAGGGGACAACAATTATGGCCGCCTTGGTATCATGACCCAGTACTTCTGCAAGGTGCAGCCCCTGTTCGAGGTCGGCCCGGGGGCCTTCCGGCCAGCGCCAAAAGTAGACTCCGCCATTGTGCGCCTGGTGCCCCATGGCACGTTGCCGCATCCGGCACAGGACCTGGAAACCCTGCAGATGGTGGTGCGAACGGCGTTCAATGCCCGTCGCAAAACCCTGCGCAAGGCGCTTGCCGGTGTTGTCACCGTGGATCAGCTTCAGCAATTGGGTATCAACGATGGGCTGCGACCGGAGAATCTTGCATTACCGGATTTTGTGGCCATTGCCGACCTGCTGGCTGCCAACAGGGAGCAGGGGCTGAAGCAACCCGGGAGCGAGCATGACTGATTACGCCATTGGTGATATCCAGGGCTGCTATGAACGCCTGCTGGATGTACTGGCGAAAGTGGATTTTTCGCCTTCCCGCGACCGCCTCTGGGTTGCGGGCGACCTGATCAACCGGGGGCCATCATCGCTGGAAACCCTGAGGTACATTGAACGCCTGGGCAGTTCCGCGGTGGTGGTGCTTGGCAACCACGACCTGCACCTGCTGGCCGTGGCGCTGGGCGGCCATGAACCGCGCCGGAAAGACACCCTGGCGAGCATTCTCGAAGCGCCGGACTGTGAGCGACTGGTTACCTGGTTGCGCCAGCAGAAACTGTGTGTGTTTGATCAGCAGCGCAATCTGGTGATGAGCCATGCGGGCGTGCCCCATGTCTGGAGTATCGAACAGACGCTGGCCAACGCCCGGGAGGTGGAAGCGGTGATTGCTGACGGGCGCGCGCAAGAGTATTTCACCCATATGTATGGCAACGTCCCGGCGTGCTGGTCCGAGGCGCTGACCGGGATGGACCGTTGGCGTGCCATCACCAATTACTTCACCCGGATGCGCTTTATTGCGCAAGACGGCACGCTGGAGCTGACCACCAAGGAATCTGCCGAGAGCGCACCAGAAGGCTACGCTCCCTGGTTCGAGTACGCCCGACAGGACGATGTCCGGGTGGTTTTCGGCCACTGGGCGGCCCTGGAAGGAAAAACCGGCAAAGCGCAGTTTATCGGGCTGGACACCGGCTGTGTCTGGGGAGGCGCCCTGACCATGATGAACCTGGACAGCGGAGAGAGAATTCACTGTGACTGCTAGACCGCTGGACATTACCCGATGGCCGCTGGTGGCCGGAGCCATAAGTGCCCTGCTCGCGGTGATGGCGGGGGCCTTCGGCGCCCATGGGCTGAGGGCGATGGTCTCTGCCCGTGCCCTTGAAGTTTTCCAGACCGCCGTCACCTATCAGGTATATCATGCCATTGGATTGATACTGATTGCCCTGTTGACCGGGTCTGGCCTGTCCCGGCGACTACTGACGGCCGCAGCGGGCTTTTTTCTCGCGGGCACCCTTCTGTTCAGTGGCAGTCTTTACATGTTGGTACTGACCGATCTCCGCTGGCTCGGACCGGTCACACCGCTGGGCGGCGTCTGCTTCATGATCGGCTGGGTTCTTGTGGCCGTGGCCGGCATACGTCGCCCGGGCGTTCCCCAGTAATCGTATCGAGGTAAGCATGCAGGTCCTGGTAAATGGCGATGGGGTTGAGCTGCCGGCTCAGGCAACCATTGCCGATCTGATTGAACACATGGCCCTTACGGGCAAACGGCTGGCGGTGGAGGTCAACGAAGATATCGTACCCCGCAGCCAGCATCGGGATTTCCGTCTGAACGACGGCGACCGAATCGAAATGGTGCATGCCATAGGTGGCGGCTGACAGCCAGCCCCATAGCCCCGCACAGGTGTTGTGGCCAGCCCTGGCCAACGCCCTCCAGTCAATTCAGCCTCAGGAAGGTTATGAGCGAACAAAAGACTATCCAGCTCCCGGAAGACAAACCCCTTGAACTCGCCGGTCGTGTCTATCAATCCCGCTTGCTGGTGGGTACCGGCCGCTACCGCGACCTCATGGAGACCGGTCACGCCATTGAAGCCAGTGGCGCGGAAATCGTCACCGTGGCGGTGCGCCGCACCAACCTGGGTCAGAACCCGGACGAGCCCAACCTGCTCGATGTGATCTCCCCGGACAACTACACCATCCTGCCGAACACGGCCGGCTGCTACACCGCCAAGGATGCGGTGCGCACCTGCAAGCTGGCTCGTGAGCTGCTCGACGGCCACGATCTGGTGAAGCTGGAAGTGCTCGGCGAAGAAAAAACACTGTACCCGAACATGACCGAAACCCTTGTGGCGGCTGAAGAGCTCGTCAAGGATGGTTTCAAGGTGATGGTTTACTGCTCTGACGATCCTCTGCTGGCCAAACGCCTGGAAGAAATGGGCTGTATTGCCATTATGCCCCTGGGTGCGCCGATCGGGTCGGGTCTGGGCATCCAGAATCGCTACAACATTCGCCTGATCGTGGAGAATGCGTCGGTACCCGTGCTGGTGGACGCCGGTGTGGGCACCGCTTCCGATGCCACCATCGCCATGGAACTGGGCTGCGACGGCGTGTTGATGAACACCGCCATCGCCCTGGCCCAGGACCCCATCCGGATGGCCCATGCCATGCGCCTGGGCGTGGAAGCCGGCCGCGAGGCCTATCTGGCCGGGCGCATGCCCAAGAAAATGTACGCCAGTGCGTCCTCGCCCATCGATGGCACTTTTTTCTGATTTAGTGAACAATCCGGTACAAGACTGAACACCTGAGAGGGCCGGCACTCATGACCGGCCCCGATAACAACTCCGATACAGAGCGCTGAAGTCCTGTCATGACCGATCCCAAACCCAGTCGTCGGGAGGCTATCCTGCACGCGTTGGTGGAGCTGCTGGAAACCGATCCCGGTGCTCGCATCACCACCGCCGTGCTGGCCAGATCCGTTGGTGTTACCGAGGCGGCGCTATACCGTCATTTCCCAAGCAAGCGCAAGATGTTCGAAGCGCTGATCGATTTTGCTGACGACGCGGTGTTCAGCCGTTGCCAGGTGATCCTGCAGGAGCAGGAGGACGCCCGCGTACGACTGCAACAGCTGGCGCACCTGGTGCTGGTGTTCGCCGAACGCAATCCGGGCCTGTGTTGCGTGCTGACCGGCGATGCCCTGATGGGTGAGAACGACGCCCTGCGCAAGCGCGCCTCGCAGTTCTTCGAGCGCCTGGAAACCCAGATCCGCCAGATCCTCAAGGAAGGCGAAATCCGCCAGGGACTCCGGCCCCGTACAAGCGCCAACCGCGGTGCGGACTTTGTGCTGGTCTACCTGGAAGGCCGCATTCAGCGATTCGTCCGCTCCTCGTTTTCCCGAGTGCCTACGACCGACTTCGAGGAGAGCTGGGGGTTGGTTGCCGAAGGTGTCTGGGGCTGAGTTCGGGGTTCGGGATTCGGGTTTTAGTGCCAGTAGCCTGATAGGTCCGGGGAAGGTCAAAGGCGGGTATGGCCCCCACAGAACCGCTACAAGCACATCCATGTGCGCTTCGTTCCGGCCATCCATGGCCTCCAAGATTCTGTGGGGGCCATACCCGCCTTCGACCGCGTCATACTTGCCGATATATCTGCTTTGTTCGGCGGTTAGCGGTGTGAAGTCCCTTCCCGGAATTTCGAAGGCCATGGATGGCCTGAGAGAAGCGCACATGGATGTGCTTGTAGCGGTTCCGGGAAGGGACTTCACACCGCTAACCGGGCTGCAGATTTCTCAGGCTACCGAGAGGCGCAATACGTCAGTTTCCGTCATACCCTGATGCAGACCGCAGAATCCCGCGCACCGGCTCCCACACCGCCGGGGCCGAAATCAGGATGTCGCGGCCGTAGAGATCGGCAGGATAGCCCTCGGGAACATCACCGAAGTGGCCAGCGGTGGCGCCCGCTTCCAGGGCAATGAGGCGGGCGGCGGCGAAGTCCCAGGGACTGACGTTCTCGTAGTAGATATCCAGTCGACCACAGGCCACCCAGCAGATGTCCAGGGCAGCGGAGCCGATGCGGCGAAGGTCACGGCACTGGTGAATCATTGCGTCCAGACGGCGGACCAGGGGCTCAAGGTCGTCCTTGTGATAGGGAAAGCCGGTAGCAAAAAGAGAATCCCGTGGCACCGTGGCGCCGCTGTGGGCGATGGGGTCGCCATTGAGCGTAGCGCCGTGGCCGAGGGCTGCGCGGAAAGTCTCGCCGGGGAAGGGCGCGTGCACCACTCCCGCCTGAACACGGCCCTTGTCAGCGTAGGCAATGGACACCGCAACCTGGGGATGGCCGTAAGCATAGTTTACGGTGCCGTCGATGGGATCAATGATCCAGAGCGGCGATTCCAGGTTCTCCGCCTGACGCAGGTCCGGGGCGGTTTCCTCGGAGAGGATCCGGTGTGTCGGAAAACGCTTCCGAATGGCTTCGGTGATGAATTCATCCGCCATTACGTCGGCATGGGTGACCAGTTCTGTCTGCTGTTTGTAGTCGGTTCGGAGGGTGTGGTTGTCGCGTTCATGGCGAATCAGCTCGCCGGCTTCACGGGCGAGCTGTTCGGCAAAATCGGTGATGCCCAATAGAGAATCAGAATCTGACATGGCGCCCCCTTGGCTGAGCCAGGAAAAAGAGAGGACGCCAGTCTAGCACGGAGCGCTTGCTAGAGGCTGTTCAGCCACTGCTCCATCTTGTCCATCGCCAGCACAAGTCGCGGGCACGCCTGCTGGACAAAGTCATCCCCCAGTGCCTGCTCGGCATAGTCACCGCTGGCCAGTTTCAGCGAAGCGGTACCGTCGAAATCCACGAACGCCAGGCGCGCGCCCAGGTGATCCGGCACGAAGCCGAAATCGCTGGCCGGGAGGATAGCCACGCCGGTGTTCTCCAGCAACGCCTGGCAGAATGCCTGGCTGGTCTTGATATCCCGGCGTGCCAGTACGTCGCGGAAACCGTTGAAGTCCGGAAATACGTAAAATGCGCCCTCCGGCTTCTGGACCACCGCGCCCATGTCCGTCAGGCGGCGATGCATGAACTCACCGACCACTTTCAGTACCCGGCGTGACTGCTTGAGGTATTCGTCCATGTCCTCGCCACCGTTGAAGGCGGCGATGGCAGCATACTGGATCGGTGCGCTGGTGGCGGTGTAGGTCTCGCTGGCGATGATGGCCATGGCGTCCTGCAGCGGGCGCAGTTCCGGTGGAAAAATGAAGGTTCCCAAGCGCCAGCCACCGGCGCCGGCCCACTTACTCAGCCCTGTGCTGATGATGGTACCTTCCGGATAGTAGCGGGCAATGGATTTGTGTTTGCCCTCGAAATGCACCTCGCCGTAGATCTCGTCGGACAGCAGGATCAGCTTGTATTTGCGCGCCACGTTGGCGATGGCCAGCAACTGGTCATCGGTGTAGGTGCAACCGGTAGGGTTGGACGGATAGTTCAGGATCAGGATGCGGGGGCGTGAGGGGTCGTCCCGGCACACGATGTCCAGCTCTTCGGCGGTCAGTTGCCAGTTGTTCTCCGCATGGGTCGGCAGCCAGTGCACCGAGCGACCGATGATGCGGGCCTGGGGGGCGTAAGACACCCAACTGGGCCGTGGAATGAGCAGGTCGCCGTAGTAGGCCAGCTGCAGGATGAACAGCAACTCCTTGGAGCCCGGGCCGATCAATACGTCTTCCCAGGTGCACCGCATGCGCTCCCCACGGTTGATGTAACCGGCGATGGATTCCCGCAGCGCTTTCAGGCCCTTGACCGGCAGGTAGTCTTTCTCGTGGGCGTGTGCCTGCAGGGCTTCCACCACGCGATCCGGAACCGGAAAGGGCGACTGCCCCAGGCCCAGCTTGATGATATCCCGGCCTTCGGCCCGTAGCTGGTTGCTCAGCTCGTTGATGCGAAGGGTGGCAGAGGGCTGGATGCCCCGAACGTTCAGGTTGATGGCGTAGCGGTGGTCGGTCTGGATGTCCATGGTCCCGGTCTGTGGTTGAGTGTGACACCGGCAGTATAGGTAACCTGGGGGCGCCTGTGATGCGGTGTCTCATAGGTGATTGCCGAAGAGCGTTACTGAGGTTAGTCCGAGCCCTCCGCGCGGATGTCCGCCAACGCCTGGTTGAAACGGTCCCGAAGCGCTTCACCATCCGGGTGCTGGCGTGAGAAAGCGGCCCGGAAGGGCCGTATCTGGCCGACGATGCCAGGTATGGACGTCACGGTCTCGAGCTCTGGATAGGTTTCACGATGCTTGTCGAGCAGGTAATTGCATACGGAGTGCTCACATATGAAGACATCGATCCGCTGCAGGGCGAGCATGCGCAGTCCCACCAGCTCCGGCGCCTCCTGGTTGATCTCGACCACGCGCCGGTCGGGTTCCCCGATCCAGTTCATGAAGGATTCCGCGTAGCTGTATGACGCGGTGAGACCGACTCGCAGGTGACTGAGGTCGTCCAGTTCCGACCAGCGTATACCGGCATCAGCGCGTGCAAAAAAGACGTCCTGAGCCAGGCTGATCGGCGCCGTGAAGTGGTAGTAGCGTTCGCGCTCGCTGGAATGGGTCAGGGAAAACAGCATGTCGGTGTCGCCCCGTCGAACCCGGTTCTCTGCCCTGGCCCAGGGCAACACCACGAAGCGGGGTTCCAATCCCATGCGCTCGACCGCCTCACGGACGGTGTCCACGTCGCCGCCTTTGAGTTCGCCATTGTCCGTGTACTCGAATGGCGGGTACTCCGAAGTGGCGATCGTCAGGACGGACGTCTCTGCATGCGCCCACAGTGAAGTCAGTGTGAGCAGGAGACCGATCAGGGTTCGGAACAGCATGGGACATTATCCGGTGTCAGGTGGGGGTGAATGGCTGGCTGACCTGGTCAGTATAGTCACTGTGTCCGGTGAGTGCACGGCAGGTGAGGGGGTCGTTACAGGAGATTACGCAAACTGTTAAGCAGCCAACGGTCGGTTTCCAATCGTGGTCGTATAGTGAATACAACCGCAACCACAACAACAGTCATCGTGCGGAGTGACCCATGGACACCAGACCGGCTCTCAATGTCGACTCAGCATCATCGTCAGCGTCGGGGTACCTGCCCCTCGGCCGGGTACTGATCGTGGATGACCATCCGTTTTTCCGACTGGGGCTGAGTGCGATCCTGGAGCAGGAAGGCCTGGCGAGTCAGGTGGCCACTGCCGGTTCTCTGGCGGAAGCAATGGACGACCTCCAGGGTCACCCGGACACGTCGCTGGTGCTGCTGGATCTGGCACTGCAGGGTGAGGCCGGGTTGTCGCTCATCACTGAGCTCGGACAGTCAGGGCTTCCCCTGCCGGTCGTGGTCATTTCCAGTCGTGAAGATGAAACCTCGGTCCGGGCGGCCAGGGCCGCCGGTGCGGTTGGTTTCCTGCCCAAGTCCGCCGGGCGAAAAAGTCTGGTGCGGATGTTTGAGCAAGTCAGTGACGGACTGCTGTTCTACCCGTCACTCCAATTGCCGTCGCAGGTGCCGGGCCACCTTACTCCGCGCCAGTTGGAAGTGCTTCTCCTGCTGGCGGAGGGGCTTCCCAACAAACGCATCTGCCAGGCGCTTGACCTGACGGAACATACGGTCAAAACCCACCTGAAAGCGATTTTTGCCCACCTTGGTGTGCATAACCGCACCGAATGCGTGACCCAGGCCCGTTCACTGGGCCTGATCTGATCCGTTCGATCCGTGCCGGATCACCTGCTGGATTGCCGCCCGGAGACGCATCGGCGCCAGGGGTTTGTGCATTACCCAGAGCCGTTGGGTGTGGTCGTAGCCTTCCGGCAGGGCGGTATCTGCGGTCATCAGTATGCCGCCAGAGACCACGCCCCGCTCCCTGAGCTGACTGAACAGCGCCGGACCGGACAGACCGGGCAGGTGCAGGTCGGTCACCAGGATGTAGGGGGCGCCTTGCAGGGGGTTGCACAGCGGAGCCAGCACTTCTTCTGCGCTGGCAAAGCAGTCGTTGTTGTAGCCCCACCGCTTCAGGGTTGCACCCACCCAGTGCCGGGCCTCATCGTGGTCTTCCACGACCAGGAAATGCGGGGCCTCCGTATTGGATGTAAGGGCAGGACCCGTATCGGCGTGGACCTGAGGCGTGATCGCCGAGGCCGGCAGCTCGATCCAGAAACAGCAACCGTAGCCTGGGGCCGATGTTACGCCGCACTGGCCGTCCATGAGTGATGACAGTTCCCGGACAATGGCCAGTCCCAACCCGAGTCCGGGACGGGACGTGGGGCCCGAGTGATGCCGGTAAAACGGATCGAATGCCTGTGCAGCTCCGGCCGGGTCCATGCCGCGACCGTTATCACTGACATCTACCCGCACCTGTCCCTGTCCGGACTGGTACCGTGCGTGCAGCTCAATTCGGGTTGCACCGCTGTGCTCCAGTGCATTCACCACCAGGTTTTGCAGAATGCGATAAAGCAGTTGAGGGTCGGCGAGGACCGCGATGTTGGCGGCTTTCGTTTCCGGGCTGAGTGTCAGTGTGACGCCCCGCTCCCGCGCTTCCTCGCCGCAGGTTTCGATAATCTGTTCCAGCGTCAGGCGCGTGTTCAGGGGCTGAGGCTCTGGGGCGATCATGCCTTCCTGGATGCGGGAGATATCCAGAATGGAGCCCAGCAGACCATTGAAATGTGCCACCGAGGTTTTCAGGCGGGTCACCAGGGACGCCGGCTGGGGTGGCAACGGGTCACCGTCCAGGTGCTCCAGGATGAGGCTGATGACGTTCAGCGGCTGACGCAGGTCATGGCTGGCCACGGTAATCAGGCGGGTTTTGCGCTGGCTTTCCTGCTCCGCCTGGGTTCTGGACAGCTCCAGCATCTGCCGGTCCAGGAAATGGGCCCGCTGGCGATGTTCGCTGAGCCACGAACCCACCATGCCGATCACATTGGCGGTGCCGATAAAGAAACCGTGGATGAGCAGTTGCTGGCCCTCAAGGCCGGTGGCGTGCTCCGCAAACAGGTAGGCGACAATCATGATCAGGGAGATGACGGATACGCGGCGAAACGGCAGGCCCATGACGAAGTAGCCGAACATGAGCATCAGCAGGATGCCTTCATAGGGCAGCGGCTGATGGTTAAGTCTTGCCAGTGCGATGATGACGACGACACTCAGGCTACCGATCAGATAAGCCAGGCCGTAGAGCCGGACAAACGTGGCCGGCGACAGGGTGCTGTAGGACAGCCACCATACTCCGGCAATAACCGGGCAGGTCACCAGGAGCCGGACCAGCACCGTGTCATGGGCAATGCTCGCCGGCAGCATCAGGGTATCAAGCAGGGCATACAGCAGGAACAGCGCCAGGGCGCTGGCGCAGACCGGCCGGGCCCGCTCCCGTATGCCCTTGTCGCGGACCCGGCGGTAATGCGGTTCAAGCTCCGGGCTGAACCTGAGTCGGCGGAATCCGACGTCGTTCTGTTGCTGCAGTTGGGCAATGTGCATAGCGGTCCGCCTGGGCTGGCTGAAAAGGATCGGACCAGTTTACGACAGGCGGTGGTTCAGGTTTGGCTGCAGTCCACACTATGGCGAACTGACCTCCAGCGCCCGCAGTCGGGCCCAGGTCCGGGTCTTTTCATCCTCGAAGTGCTCCTCAAGCAGCCGGGTCTCCAGCGCGGCGGCGTCGTCTCTGGCCAGACCGGTGGTGTCGAGGTTGGAGGCGGCTTTCTGGAATCTTTGGAACTGCTGGTCAAAGCGTTCCCGCTCTTCCATGTAGCTCACCACCTCGTTGATTCTGGCCGAATCCACACCCAGCGCCCGCAGCCGCTTCCCGGCGTCCTCTGCGGACTGTGCGTCGGCGATGGCCTGTTGGGCCTGGCGGTGCTGTTCGCCCTCGTTCACCAGCCGGTTTTCCGTGCGGCGGATAACCTCCGGCAGTTGCTGGCGATGCCAGTTCTGCAGATCGGCCTTGGCCTCGTCGGACAGGTCACGCCGCTGCTGGATGTCGAGGCTGGCCAGTGTGTAATCACCGTAGGCCTCCTCAAGTCCAAAAAAGGCCTGGTGGGTCTCCCCGGAGAAGGATTGTCGGCGCAGGGCCTTGATATCCGCGAGGGCGGTTTTCAGGGTTTCTAGCTGGTAGCCGGGATCGTGCTGACGGCTGGGGTCCAGACCGCGACTGCCCAGCGCCACCATGTCGTTCTTGTACTGCAGGTATTGGTCCAGCAGCGCCATTGCCTGTTTGGCCGCCGTCTCGGGCAGGCTGCCACGGGCCAGTGCCTCGATTTGGGCCAGGGCCTGCTCAGCTGGCACCTCTCCGATGGTGTTGAGGAAGTAATCGAAAAAGTCCCGGGTAGCCAGCTCGACGATCAGCTCGCCATTGGCGTCGGCACGGAGCTGCCCATCAATATCGGTGCCCTCCAGAGACGGCGCGAAAGGGTCGGGGCCCAGGCTGGCGGGTGTGCGATAGGCGATGGCTTCTTCTTGTGCACCACTGGATGAGGGCACTGGGGCCGCCGGCTTTTGCGACGTCGGTTCGTTGGTGGTGTCGGCCGCTGCCGCCTGCGTTACCGTCCGGGCATTTTCCTCCGGGGTCGCCTGGAGCAGCCAGAGACTCCCGGCGACGACTGGCAACGCCAGCAAGACAGGCAAGAGTGCGCGTTTGAGGGGGTGTTGTCCGGGCATGACCGTGTCCTGGAATGGCTGAGAGAACTGAAAACGCAGCCCTGGGTGTCAGGGCTGCGTCTAACGTCACCGTTTCCTGTGAGCGGACCTTACAGGCCGCGGTTTTTCAGCCGGTTGGCGTGGCTGCGGTACAGGGAAATTGGATCGGTGCTCCAGGAACGGGCGCCGAACAGGTGGTTGATGGCGTCCACGTGATTCATGTCGTAATGGGTGCCGATCACGTTGCCCATCTTGGTGGAGCACTCACCGACCAGGCCGTCGTTGGGCTCGTTGCCGAAGGCCAGGGACGTGACACCGAGGAACGGATCAGTGATGTCGGTCCAGTTGGTCCACACCGAAGTACCGGTCCAGGAAAAGTATTTGATCTTGTTGCCGTTGATCCACACGTCTTCGTTGGTGCCGGCGCAGGACCAGCGATTCACGCCCTTCCAGCCCAGGGCGTTGTTGAGCTGGGTGGTGCCGTTTGTGGTCAGGGTCTCCAGGGCAGCAACGCCGTTCTGGGGGTTATTGGAGCCGGACAGGGCATTGATCAAATCGCCCAGGGCATTGGCAATGGCATCTGCGCCACCTTCAACGTAGCTGCCGGGCGGGATGATGCCGCGGGCCACGTCAGCCACCTTGGAGCCCTTGTTCACGCCGTTGATGGAAGTGACCGAGGCCACCTTGTGCGGAATCAGGGAAGCCGTGACCCGGGAGGTGGGGGCACCCTGGCTGTGGGCCATAATGTTGACCTTGGACTGGCCAAGACTGTTGATGTAGTTGGCCAGTTGCTGCCCCCGCTGCTCGCTGCTGTTCACGAACGAGACGCTGGCGGAATAAACCCGTGCACCGCTGCGTTCGAGGTTCCAGGGAACGTTGTGGAAGTAGTTGATCAGGCCACCGATGGTGTTGAAACCGGTGACACCGTGAACCAGCACAATCGGATGTTTGGTCTGGGTGTAGTTGGCAAGACTGACGGCGGGGGCCGCAAGCAGGACAAAGCCTGCCATCACGGCGACCGAGATGAACTTACGCATGGTTGACTCCTGTTGTTTTTGTCGGTCGATAGCCACCCTGGCTATCGTTTGTCGTCAATGCGTGGAGGATTATTCGGGATTGGGGGAAGGGTAAAAATCGCCCATTTGGGGGATAGGCAATTAATTGCCTGAGCCAAAGCGGTGGGGCTCAAGCTCCATGTGAACGATGCGCTGGCCCAGCATGATGATGCGTCCGGCGTAGCGTTCTTCGCCGGTGGAGGTGAATTCAAACAGGAAACGACGCCAGACCCGAAGCTGGCCCTGGTCGTCGCGTTTGAACCAGAGACCGCGCAGGTAGACCGCGTCGTCCAACAGCATGACATCCATCTTCCGGCAGTACTGCCGGGCGGCCTGTAGCACGAAGTCGGTAATGGCCTTGGCGCGCCACCAATACCAGATGACAAAGCCGGCAACAAACAGCCAGAAGAGGTTTCCAAGAGTCACGATGGTTCGGGGGTTCCTTTGTGTGCCAGGAAACCCCAGCCTAACGCATTGTCACCGGCCGTGGTATCCGGCCGGTGACAATCGGAGGCAACCGCTTCAGGCCTGCTGATGCGCATGGGCATCGGACTCGGCGCTGTCGGACCCATGGTGGTCGCGAGCCAGCAGAATGTAGAACGCGGGCAGCACGAAGATGGTGAACAGAGTGCCGATTCCCAGACCGGCGCTGATGGTCAGGCCGATGGCGAAGCGGCTTTCGGCGCCGGGTCCGACGGCGATCAGCAACGGTACCATCGCGAAGATCAGTGCCAGTGACGTCATGATGATGGGGCGTAGACGAATGGCCGCTGCCTCAATCACCGCATCACGCTTGTTCAACCCCTTGTCCACCTGCAGGGCATTGGCAAATTCCACGATCAGGATACCGTTTTTCGACACAACGCCAATCAGCGTGATCAACCCCACCTGGGTGTAGATGTTCATCGTGGCGAAGCCCAGCACAATGAACGCCATGGCGCCGGCCACGGACATGGGCACAGAGACCAGGATGATGAAGGGGTCGCGCCAGCTCTCAAACTGCGCCGCCAGTACCAGGTAGATCACCAGCAGTGACAGGAAGAAAGTGACCACCAGCGCACTGCCCTGATTGGCGAACTGTCGGGACTCGCCGGTGTAGTCGGATGTGAAGCCCTGGGGGAACGTCTCGTCGGCGGTGGACTCCATGAACGCCATGGCATCCCCGACCGTCACACCGGGCATTACCACACCCTGCAAGGTGAGGGAGTTCAGCTGGTTGAACTGGGTCCGCTGGGACGGTTCCACGTCGTGTTCGAAGCTGATAACACTGCCCAGGGGAACCAGTTCGCCGCTGTCGGCACGGATGTAGTACTCGTTCAGGGCGTCGGAGGTCAGGCGGAATTCCCGCTCGACCTGGGGAATGACCTGATAGGAGCGACCTTCCATGCTGAAACGGTTGATGTAACCGCCCCCGAGCATGCTCGACATGGCCTGTCCGACATCCTGCATGGACAGTCCCAGGTCCGCCACACGGTCGCGGTCGACCTTTATGCGGGTAACCGGGCGGTCAAATTCAATGGACTTCTGCAGGAACATGAAATTTCCGCTGCCCATGGCCTTACCCAGCATTTCGTCCGCTATCTCGTTGAGGCGGTCGTAGTCTTCGCCGGTGGTGATAACGAACTGGAACGGCAGGCCGCCGCCGGAACCGGGCAATGCCGGTGGCGGGAATACGGCGGTCTGCAGGCCGGTAACCTTGTTCAGGGCACCATCGAGCTGCGGCTGTACCTCGAACTGGGTCACATCCCGGTCGCCCCAGGGGGCCATCTTGAAACCGCCGAAGACAGCGTTCGGGGCCGTGATACCGAGAATCATGAAATCCTCATTGTAGCCGGGCACCTGCTCCATGCGTTCGAGTACCTCTTCGCCGTGTTCCTGGAGGTAGTCCAGTGTCGCGGTCTGGGGCGCCAGGCCCTGATAGAAGAGAATGCCCTGGTCTTCGGTCGGTGCCAGTTCGTTCTGGCTCATCATCACCATGAAATAGATGGATGCCAGCACAACGAGGGCGAAGAAAATGACCACCGATTTGGTGTCCATCAACGCACTCAGGGCACTCTTGTAACCATTGGCCAGTCCCCCGAAGGACCGTTCGACCAACCGCTCGAAGCGTCCCGGGTTACCATGGGGTTTGAGGATTTTGCCGGACAGCATCGGCGAAAGCGTCAGTGCCACCACGCCTGAAATGATGACCGTGCCCGCCAGGGTGAAGGCGAACTCGGTAAACAGCGAACCCACCAGGCCGCCCATGAAGCCGATGGGCGCGTAAACCGCCACCAGCGTGGTGGTCATGGCGATGATCGGAACCGCCATTTCCCGGGCGCCGTTGATGGCAGCGTCGAACCGGGACTCGCCCTGTTCGATATGCCGGTGCACGTTCTCCACCATGATGATGGCGTCGTCCACCACAAGACCGATGGCAAGCACCATGGACAGCAGTGTCAGAAGGTTGAGGGAGAAACCCATCATCAGCATGATGAACGCGCCGCCGACCAGCGACAGCGGAACCGCCACCGAGGGGACCACCGCCGCCCGCAATGAACCCAGGCACAGGAAAACCACCACCAGTACGATCACCAGCGCTTCAAGCAGCGTCTGGATCACCTCGTTGATGGAGTTGTCGATAAAGTCAGAGGCGTCGTAGGCCAGACGGACATCCATACCCGAGGGTAATTGGCGCTCGATGTCCGGCAATTCGTCTTTCACCAGCTCAGCCACGGTCAGCGGATTGGCGCCCGGTGACAGCTCAATGGCTACGTACGTCGCGGGTTGGCCCTTATAGAGCGCCAGTTGGTCATAGGTTTCCGAGCCAAGCTCCACCCGGGCGATGTCCTCGAGCCGAATCAGTGAGCCGTTGGATTCCTTGATCACCAGGTCACGGAACTGCTCAGGATCACCCACGTCGGTGTCACTGGTCATGCTGATCTTGGTGTACTGGCCTTCGGTATTACCGACGGCTGCCTGGTAGTTGTTCTGCAGCAGTACCTGGACCACTTCCTGCGGCGTCATGTCGACGGCCGCCAGTCGTTCCGGGTCCAGCCAGGCCCGCAGGGCAAACTTCCGCCCTAACAGCTCTGCTTTGCCCACACCGGAAAGTGCCTGAAGCTTGGGCTGAACCACCCGCGTCAGGTAATCGGTAATCTGGGGGACCTGCAGCTCATTGCTGTAGAAGGCAATGTACATCAGTGCGGTGGAATCACCGGTGGTTGAGGTGATTACCGGGTCCTGGGCATCGGCAGGCAACACGTTGCGCTGGCTGGCGACTTTCGCCTGGATCTCCGCCAACGCCGCATTGGCGTCGTAGTTCAGCACCATCTTCGCTTCGATGGTGGACTGGCCCTGGGAGCTGGTGGAGGTCAGGTAGTCAATGCCGCTGGCTTCGGCGATCGCCTGCTGCAGCGGTGTGGTGATAAAGCCTTTGACCAGGTCAGAGCTGGCGCCGGGGTAAGCGGTGGTTACCGTCACCGTCGTGCTTTCAAGCTCAGGGTACTGCCGGATTTCCATTTCCATGGCCGCCCGGGCGCCGAGCAGCAGGATCAGCAGGCTGACCACCGTCGACAGGACGGGGCGCTGGATGAATATGTCGGTGAAGCGCATTATTCAGACGCCTCCGCTGATTCGTCGTCACTGGCCTGTACGGTCACCCGCTGGCCCGCACGAAGCCGCAGCAGGCCCTTGGCAACCACTTCTTCGCCCTCTTCCAGGCCATCCTCGATCGCCACACGGGAGTCACGGACCTCGCCGGAGGTCACGGTGCGACGGTTCACGACAAGCTCGCCGTCCTCGTTCTCTTCCACCACGAACACGAAGTCACCGTAGGTGTTGTAGGAGATCGCGGTTTGCGGGACCGTGACAACGCTGCGGTCCTCCGGCTGCTCGGTCTGGATGGTGGCGAACATGCCCGGGCGCAGCTCATTGTCCGGGTTGGCGACTGTGGCGCGGATACGCACCGTGCGGGTTTCCGGGCTGACGGACGTATTGATGGCGCTCACTTCGCCGGTAAAGGTTTCGCCGGGCAGGGCGGCGACGGTCACGTTGACGTTGTAGCCGGTGGCCACACGGGACAGCACCTTTTCCGACAGGGTATAGTCGACGTAAATGGGGTTGAGCATGTTGATTTCGACGATCGGCGTGCCGGTGGGGATGTATTCGCCCTGATCCACCATGCGCAGCCCCAGGTTGCCATCGAAAGGTGCCCGGATAATCTTCTTGTTGAGTTGCGCCTCGGCTTCGTTCACCCGGGCGCGCGCCGCGTCATAGTTGGCTTTGGCCTCGTCGAACTGGGACTGGGAAACGGCCCGGCGCGGCAGCAGATCCGACACGCGCTTGAACTCCTGTTCGGCCAACTGGGCCTCGGCGCGACGGGTGCGCAGGGCGGCCTCGTCAATGGCGACATCCAGGCGAATCAGTACGTCACCCTGTTTGACGGTATCGCCTGACTCAAACTCGATGGACTCAACGACACCGGGCACCTCATTGGCCACTTCAATGCCGTTGATGGCCTCCACACTGCCCACGGCTTTGATGGCGGGGGTCCACTCGGTGGCACGGGCGCGGGTGGTGGAGATTTCGGCCGGCGGCTGGGGTTGCGACATCTGCTCGCCCATTTTGCCGAACTGGTAGAACTTGTAACCGAAGATGCCGCCTAGCACGACACCGAGGAACAGGATGACGATCAGGAAACGGGAGGCTGTGCGCATGAGTTCAGTCCTGGGTATCAATTTCCATCGGGTAATCCGTTACCAGCGCCGCCATGCAGCTGCCGACTGGTTATTGCGTCCGGATCGTGGAAGAGTTTGTGAATGATTCTTAACAGAGATTAATAAAATAGCATCCTATACAAAAACCGGGTGTTTTGTCACCGTCCGGATGCCAGAATTACGGTCGGTAAACCGTAAGGGATTACACTATGCACTGGATTTTAGGGCTTGCCCTCGCTGCCGTGGTTTTCGTTGTTCTGACGCAGTGGGCAAAGCTGACGCCCGAGAAGAAAAAGGCAGCGACCTGGAAACTCGTTCTGGTCGCCGGAGGCGCCTTGCTGTTGTTCATGGTGCTGACGGGTCGTGTCCATGTTCTGACTGCTGCCGTGGCAGGACTGATTCCCCTGCTGCGCAAGCTGCCCGCGTTGTTGAAGATGGCACCGTTTATCCGCCGGCTTTTTGACCAGCAGAAGCAGCAGGGCCGGGACGGGGAGAGCGCCCGGCAGGGCGAGGGCGGGCGCGGAGGTCGAACGGCCCCGGGCTCTTCCCGCATGTCCGTCGCGGAGGCCTGTGAGATTCTGGGCGTGGCCCCGACCTGTACCGAAGACGAAGTGATTGTCGCCCACCGTCGGCTGATGCAGAAAATTCATCCGGACCGGGGCGGGAATAATTATCTCGCGGCCAAGGTGAATGAAGCCAAGTCCACCCTGCTGGCGGAGCGCCGCGGGGCGGCCTGAATCGTCAGAACAGATCGACGCGGACTTCGAAGGTCTGGTTTTCCCGGGTGTTGCCGCCAACCTGATAGGTAATGCCGGACTGGGTGCCGGACCGGCTGCTGCGGGTGCTGCCCAGTTCCACCCATTGCCCCGGGTCGACACGACGGATGGTCATCAGCGCCTCTGTCTCGTAACCCGGAAGGGTGCCCTGCGCCTGCGGGTCTTCCTCAAAGGACACAATGTTCAGTTCAATGGTGTTGTCTGAAATAACCTGGGGGCTGACCAGAAAGCCACTGCGGGTCTCGACCTGGCCCAGGATGGCGCCGGGATTGCGGCCGCCCCGAATGGCGACAGGAACGGTTCGCACCTGCCCGGAGGTAATGTGGGCCGACTGGCCATCCTGGACCACCAGGGTGCGCTCCTGGTTTCGCTGGGTTGTGGCTACCTTTCGCTCAATGCGGGCGCCTGCCTGATTGTTGGAAATAGTGACATCGCCGCCGCCACTCTTGGCGTCCAGGTTACCCCGGGAACGTACCGTGATGCGCATCTGTGTCGGTGCCACGTCCACGGTCTCCACCAGCCTGCCTATTTCGTCCAGCAGGCTGGCTTCACCCCGAACCACCACTTGCCGGCCCTGCGCGGTAATCCTGATCTGATCGGTACCGTAGAGGTCCCGGATCTGCGCGGCTACATCATTCGCCGTGCGGTTATTCATCTGGTAGATCCGGGTTTCGGGGGCGGCGTGAACCTGAGCGGACAGAGCCAGCACCATGGCCAGTGCCAGTGCGGCTTTAAAGTGGCTGAGTGCGCTGCCCAGACGAAAGAGGATCGGAGTATTCACGTCATAATTTCCATTTATATCGGCTTGCGACTTGCAAAGCTGAAAAGTCGGGGTATATATTGGAAAGCATGAAGACGACACACGCGATCTGTCAATTGAATGTTCTGCAAGCTTTCAGCCCCCGGCTGACGGCGGCGGTCGCTGCTGTGTTTTTCTGGTGGTTTGGTTATGGCTTTTATTTTAGCCAGAGCCCGGGCCGCCCATAGGATCTTCATCGACCGAATAACGAGGAAGGTAGCCCGGCAGAAAACCCAGGCTGCCACCGGACTCAAAAAGCCCCGACTGGTAGCCAGCCCAGCCGGGGCTTTTTTGATTCTGATACAGGGAAACGGATGACTGACATGAACATGCCTCTGAACATCGACACACTGGACGATACCGCCGATTCTTCGTCTTCCACGGCGGCCAGGCGCGCTGAGAGGGTTCTGCCGGCCGCGTCTGAACTGATGGCCCAGTTGCCGCTTTCAGCCGCGTTGGAGCGGGATATCCTGGAGCACAGGGACGACATCCGCAGGGTGCTGAGGGGCGACGATCCCCGTACCCTGATGGTGATCGGCCCCTGCTCCATCCACGATGAAGTGGCTGCGCTGGAGTACGCCAGCAAGCTGCGTGCGTTGGCTGATAGTGTCAGTGACCGTTTTCTTATTGTGATGCGAGCTTACCTGGAGAAGCCCCGCACCACGGTGGGCTGGAAGGGGCTGCTCTACGATCCCGACCGCACCGGCGCGGGCGACCTGGCAGAAGGCCTGGTGCGTTCCCGCCGGCTGTTGCTCAACCTGGCGGAAACGGGCCTGCCACTGGCCACCGAGGCGCTCAGTCCGTTTGCCATGGATTACCTGGGGGATCTGGTCAGTTGGACCGCCATTGGTGCACGCACCACCGAGTCCCAGGTGCACCGGGAGCTGGTGAGCGGACTGCCGATGCCGGTTGGCTTCAAAAACGGTACGGACGGTGGCGTGACCGTGGCAATCAACGCCATGAAGTCCGCGGCACACCCCCATCACCATATGGGCGTCTCCCGCAGCGGGGCGCCTGCGATGATTACCACCGCCGGCAACCCGGACACACATCTGGTGCTGCGCGGCGGTCGGGGCGTGACCAACTACGATGCTGACAGCATCGGCCAGGCGATCGAGTCGCTGCAGCGTGCCGGTGTGTCACCGGCTGTCATGGTGGATTGCAGTCACGACAACGCCTGTAAACAGGCGGAGCGGCAACTGGACATTGCCCGGGAAGTCATGGCCCAGAAGGACGCGGGGAACGGCTGCATCCGTGGTCTGATGCTGGAAAGTTTTCTGGAGCCGGGGCGTCAGGACGACGGAGATGACCTCACTTACGGCTGCTCCATTACCGATCCCTGTATTGGCTGGACTCAGACGGAAGCCCTGATTCGCTCACTGTAGAGAGCAGCAACTGACCGGCCAGCAACAGCAGGACGCCGCCCATCAGGCGATCAAGCCAATGACCGAAGCGGCTGAATCCATGCCGTACCCGGGGCAGGGTAAAAAAGGTCGCCACCAGGGCAAACCACAGCCCGGTGGCCAGTGCCATATAGAGGCCGTAGGTGGTCTGCAGGAGGATCGGTGTGCCGGGGCTGATGACCACTGAAAACAGGGAAACGAAAAACAGGGTGGCCTTGGGGTTGAGGGTATTGGTCAGGAAGCCCAGCCGGAAGGCGGCCAGGCCTGTCTGACGGGCGACATTCGCGGTTTCCACCTGCACACCACCCGCCCGCGAGCGCAGACACTGGATCGCGATCCATGCCAGGTACAGGGCGCCGACAAGCTTGAGCACATTAAACAACAGCAATGACTGTTGAATCAGCAGCCCGATCCCCAAAAGAGAATACGTAACGTGGATGAGTATGCCAGTGCCAATACCGAATGCCGTCAGCAACGCATTACGTCGGGACTGGCACAGGGCCTGCCTCAGCATGATGGCGAAATCCGGGCCGGGGCTGGCAACGGCCAGCAGGTGAACCAGGGCAACGGTGAGAAATTCCGCCCAATAGTTGTGCATGCGATATGGCTCCCAACAGGTCCGGTAACGGTGGTGACACGAATAATGTGGAGTAATGTTTTGGCCACAAGGATATAGGCAAGGGAAATAAAAATCCTGTGTCATAAGCAACGAATCCAGCCGACTATACTGAGGAATCAGGGTTTGGCGACAATCAGTGGGAGAGGCGGACATGGAAAAGCGAACGGTGGATGTGGCAATTATCGGAGCTGGCACGGCCGGCATGGGTGCCTATCGCACGGCCAGGGCCCACACCGACAGCGTGGTACTCATTGAAGGGGGGCAGTATGGCACAACCTGCGCCCGGGTCGGCTGCATGCCCAGCAAACTGTTGATCGCGGCCGCCGAGCGCGCCCACGACACCGCCCAGGCGCCGATGTTCGGTGTCCACCCCGGCGACATTCGTATTGACGGCAAGGCCGTTATGAAGCGAGTGCGTGAGGAACGGGACCGGTTTGTCGGCTTTGTGCTGGAGGCGGTCGATGACATGCCAGCGGAGCACAAGCTGACGGGGAACGCCCGTTTCGTTGACCCCCATCGCCTTGTCATCGATGACACGATCGAAGTCACCGCAGACAGGATTGTCATTGCCACGGGGTCCCGGCCCAACATTCCCGGCATGCTGAAGGACGCGAAGGATCGTCTGATCGTCAATGATGATGTGTTTGAGTGGCAGGACCTGCCGGCGTCTGTGGCGGTGTTTGGCCCCGGGGTCATCGGGCTGGAGCTGGGTCAGGCGCTCAGCAGGCTCGGGGTTCGGGTACGGATGTTCGGGAAGGGCGGCTCCGTTGGCCCCATCCTTGAAGACGATATCCGCGACTATGCCCTCCGCACGTTCAACGAAGAGTTCCCGCTGGACCCTGAGGCAGACGTACGGGGTATAGAGCGTACCGAAGACGGCGTGGCAATTACCTTTGTCGACGCGGAACGTGGCGAAGTAACGGAAACCTTCGACTACCTGCTGGCGGCGACCGGCCGGAAATCCAACACCGATCACCTGGACATCCAGAACGCCGATCTCGAACTCGATGATCGTGGCACGCCAGAGTTTGATCATTACACCTTGCGATGTGGTCACTCACACATTTTTATCGCCGGCGACGCCAACAGCGACGCGCCTTTGCTGCACGAAGCCGCCGATGAAGGCCGCATTGCAGGAGAGAATGCCGGGCGCTATCCGGATGTAAGGGCCGGGGTGCGTCGCACACCGCTTGCGGTCGTGTTCACCGACCCCCAGATTGCTTCAGTGGGCATTACCCTGAACGAGCTGGAAGCGCACTGGCAGGGCAATTACAGCACGGGCGACGTGTCTTTCGAAGGGCAGGGGCGCAGCCGGGTTATCGGCAAGAATCGGGGGCTGCTAAGAGTCTATGGAGAAAGAGGCAGCGGGCGCTTTCTGGGAGCGGAAATGTTGGGCCCGGCCGCCGAACACCTGGCCCATCTGCTGGCCTGGTCAGCCCAACGGCGCATGACGGTCAGCGAGATTCTGGATATGCCGTTCTACCACCCTGTGATTGAAGAGGGGGTGAGAACGGCGCTTCGCGCGCTCAATCGCAACCTTCAGATCGGCCCGGAAGTGGTCAAACGCTGCATGGATTGTGGTCCGGGGTCATAACAACGGCTTTTACCCGGCGCTCACGACGAGACCAGAGTTTTTCATGGAAGAAATAGGCAACGGTGTTGATGGCAGGTTCAACCAGCGCAATAAGGCTGCCGATCAATATGTCGCCGGTCAGCAGGAACGCAACGGTAAACGCCACCGTAAAATGGGTGAGCGCAAAGGTCGCTGTTTTCAGCAATGAATTGTCGCCGGACGTACCGTGATCGTGAACAAACACTTTTAGCGCACCCATACTCAACCTCGCTTGGGGAATGTCTATGATTCATAGTAGGGGTTAGTGATAATCATTGTTAAATAAATTGTACGCAGAATTTCGATAGCTGTTTGCTATAGAAAGAATTGGCGAACTAAACTTCCCGGGTTTCAGTGATCTGGTTACCATGGGAACCATATTCACATCCGTCATGGTCAAGGAGATACCTATGAGTAAGAACTTTATCGGTCTGGATACCGCCAAAACCGAACAGCTGGCCAATTCGCTGAATGACCTGCTGTCCAACTACCAGATCTTCTACATGAACGTCCGTGGTTACCACTGGAACATCAAGGGTGACAACTTCTTTGAACTGCACGTCAAGTTCGAGGAGCTCTACGACGACTTGCTGCTGAAGATTGATGAGATCGCGGAGCGTGTTCTGACACTGGGCCATCGCCCCGCGCACGCATACAGTACCTACATCGAGAAGTCGGAAGTGCCGGAGCGTAAGGACGTTTCGGATGGCAAAGACGCCATGGAAAACATCGTGGACAGCTTCGCCAAACTGATCGGAAAGCAGCGGGAATTGCTGCATCTTGCTGGCGACGCGGATGACGAAGGTACCGTCGCGCTGATGAGTGACTACATCTCCCAGCAGGAAAAAACCGTGTGGATGTACCGCAGCTACCTGGGGCACTAAGTCCCGCTGAGAACACTCAGACGCGGTACGGTTAACATGGCGGCCCTCATGGGTCGCCATTTTTTTGTCGCTGACATAAATCTGCCTCAAAACTGTCTTTAATCTGACGCCTTCCTGTCACGTTGCGCTTCTAGGGTGTGTCGTAAACCAACACACTCCAAGAAATGAGGCGAACATGGAACTCCGTAAATCCCTTCTGGCTGCTGCAATTCTGACCTCCACTCTGGCCCTGACGGCCTGTGATGGAGACGACGGCGATGATGGTGCGGCAGGTGAGGCTGGTACCAGTCAGACCACCATTGAGCTTAATGAGCTCGGAACCTATGCCAGCGGCGTGTTTGACGAGAGTGCTGCGGAAATCGTTGCTCACGATCCGGCAAATCAGCGTCTGTTCGTGATCAACGCCAACGATGCCACCGTGGACGTACTGGACATTCAGGACCCGACCCAGCCGACCAAGATGGCAACGATTGATGCTACACAAGAGGGCGCCTCAGCCAACAGTGTGGCTGTTTACGGGGATCTGGTTGCCGTTGCCATCGAGGCGGTGGTCAAGCAGGACAACGGTAAAGTGGTATTCTACAACGCCAGCGACCTGGGCAAAGTGGGTGAAGTGGAAGTCGGTGCGTTGCCGGACATGCTGACATTCACCCGGGATGGCCAGAAGGTTCTGGTCGCCAACGAAGGCGAGCCCAGTGACGACTACACAGTGGATCCGGAAGGCTCTGTCAGCGTGATCGATCTGTCAGCTGGCGTAGCCGGCGCCACGGTAACCACCGCTGACTTCACGGCATTCAACGGTCAGGAAACCCAGCTGCGTGAAGACGGCGTGCGGATTTTCGGACCGAACGCCAGTGCCGCCCAGGACTTCGAGCCGGAATACATTGCTGTGTCCGTTGACAACACGACCGCCTGGGTTGCCCTTCAGGAAAACAACGCCGTGGCGGAACTGGACATCGAAGCCGGCGAGATCCTCCGTATCCTGCCGCTGGGCTTCAAGGACCACCGTATCCTCGGAAACGAGCTTGATGCCAGCAACCGCGACCTCAATGCAATCGACAACGACGGCCGCATCAATATCCGTAACTGGCCGGTGAAAGGCATGTACCAGCCGGACGCCATCGCCAGCTACGGCTTCAATGGCAAGACCTACTACATTACCGCCAACGAGGGCGACTCCCGCGACTACGCGGGTTTCAGCGAAGAGTTCCGTATTGGTGACCTGACGCTGGCAGCTAACGTATTTGACGGGGATATCCAGAACGATGAGAACCTGGGACGGCTGAACGTCACCTCGACCCTGGGTGTCAGCAATGGCTGTGATCCCTCAGACCCGGCCACGGATGTGGAAGTCGACTGTGAATACAGCGAGCTCTATTCCTACGGTGCCCGCTCGTTCTCCATCTGGACTGCGGACGGCAATCAGGTCTTTGACAGCGGCAGCGAGTTCGAGCGCATTACGGCGCAGATGATTCCTGACAACTTCAACAGCAACAACGATGAAAATGCCTTCGATAACCGCTCGGATGACAAGGGACCGGAACCGGAAGCGGTGGTAACCGGCGAGATCAATGGCCAGACCTTTGCATTCGTTGGCCTGGAAAGGGTCGGCGGGCTGATGGTTTACAACGTCACCAATCCCCAGAACCCGGAGTTCGTGCAGTACCTGAATAACCGCGATTTCAGCGCCACCCAGACCGATCTGGAAGCGGGCATGGCCGGTGATCTCGGGCCTGAGGGCCTGGCCTTCATCACCGCGGAAGACAGCCCGAACGGTGCGCCGATGCTGGCGGTGGGTAATGAGGTCAGCGGTACCACCACGTTGTACGGCATTGATATAATTGAACTCAAGGCCGACTGATTCCAGCGGCAGTGCAAAAGCCGGAGCCTGTCTCCGGCTTTTTTGTGCCTATCCTAAACGGCCAGTTTGAGAGCCGGTACCTCCTGGTGCAGGAACCACTTTTCGGTCACCACTTTGCGGGTAAACCAGTGGGATCGCATCAGGGTGCTGGCCAAGGGCGTCTTGACCCATTCCGGTACCTGCCAGCCTGCTTCCGCGTCGTCCGCACGGTTACCGAAGCGTTCCGCGATGGCTTCACCATAGGCCTGCAGTGCCTGCGCGGACGCGTCGCTTGATGCCTGCAGGACCCTGGCTGCGATCAGCGCCGACTCAATGGCCGGGCGGATGCCTTCGCCACTTTGTGAATAGGCCAGACCGGCGGAATCGCCGATCAGCAACACCCCTTCGTCAACCAGGGGGCGTTCGGCGTGATTGTAAAGCAGGTAGGCGTGCCCCTTGAACCGGCCTGGGAGGTCGGACGGAATGCGCCCGTTGGCCTTCATGTCATCGACAAACTGCTCAAGGTGCCGGGTCAGTTTGTGGTTATCCTCGCGCCCCAGTCCGATGTTCAGGAAATTGCCCTTACGGAAGACCCAGGCATAGCCCTTCAGGTCACGACAGAACCACAGCTCCGGCGTGTCACCCCGGGCGGCGCAAGTGCGGGCCTGATCCGGGGTCATTTCAAATTCCACTTCCTTCGCGGCGACCACGGTTTCGTGTCCGCCCGGGCCGTCTCCAAGCAGCCGTGCAACCGGGCAGAAATGTCCGCCGGCGCCCACGATAAGCGGCGCCTGCCAGGTGTCGTTGACGATCCAGTTGCCGTCCCGACGGCGAATGCCGGTAACCGGTGTGCCCAGCGCCTGGGTCGCGTTCACCCTGGCGAGCAGGTAATGGTCGAACTCGCAGCGGCGTATGCCATAACTGACCACTTCATCGTGGTTATTCTCCACGGCGGGCTGTCCCATCATCCCGATCCGGAATCGTCGGATGGGCTGGAGGGTCCGGCCCTGGGCGTAATCCGCCAGGTCAATGCCGAGGCTGTCCATGACCGCGGGGGTGACCCAGCCGGCACAGGTTTTATCCCGGGGAAACGCCTGCTTGTCGATTATCAGTACGCGTTTGCCACTGTGCCGCAGGGCGTGGGCCAGGGTGGAGCCCGCTGGACCGGCCCCGACTATGATCAGGTCGTAGTAATCCATGGTCAGGCCTCCGGAGCGGCGGGCGATGCATAAAGGTCCTGCCGGTTCTGGGGCAGGCGATTGTTACTGCTGTGAGTGAACACCACCTGGAAGAGCTGCAGCGAGCCGGCGCGAAATGCTGCGATAGAGCCAGCCAGGTACATCCGCCATGCGCGGGTGAAATGCTCGTCGTAAAGCGCAGTGACGTCGGCCTCCCGGGCGTCAAACCGTTGCATCCAGTGGCTGAGCGTCGCCGCGTAGTGGAGGCGGAGGTTCTCTACATCCAGCACTGAGAAATCCCCGTGTTCGCAGATTTCCATGAACTCACCGATGCTGGGTGGATACGCGCCAGGGAAGATGCGTTTCTCTATCCAGGCGTTCATCAGCATGGGCCGGTTGCGTCCGATGCTGTGAAGCAGGGCGATGCCCTCGGGTTTCAGTGATCGCTGGATGAGCTCAGCCAGTGCGGGGTAGTTGTCCTTGCCAACATGTTCCAGCATACCAATGGACACAAAGGCGTCGTATTGCCCCTGAATGTTGCGGTAGTCGTCCTCGATGTATTCAATCCGTGATCCCAGTTGCTGACGTTCCGCTTCGGCACGGGCGTAGGCGAGCTGTTCCCTGGAAATATTGTAGGCGTGAACTTTCACGCCATAGTTCCGCGCCATATAGCGGGCCAGGCCACCCCAGCCGCAGCCGGCTTCCACCACGGTCATCCCTGGTTTCAGGCGGAGTTTGCGGCAGACATGCTCAAGCTTGGCCAGTTGCGCCTGTTCCAGGGTCAGGTCCGGTCGCTCGTAGTAGGCGCAGGTGTACTGCATCTCGGCAGTGTCGAGCCACAGCCGGTAAAACTCATTGCCCAGGTCGTAATGGTGGTGAATGTTTTCGCGGGCTTCGGAGATGCCTGTCGGCCGCGGGTTGTGGTTGCGCCACAGGGCATCGAGCCATTTCGGCCACCGCTGCCTGGCCTGATGTACGCTGCGATACAGGGTTTCCATCAGATCTGGCAGGTCACCCTCCACATGAAGCCGACCAGCGCTGTAGAGATCGCCGAATGCCAGGTTCGGGTTGGCGACCAGGGCCCGCAGGGCCTTGGGGTCCGTCAGGAACAGGGTGAACCGGGCCTCTCCCTGTTCCGGTTCGACGACCACGTCGTTCCACAGTCGGAAGCGCAGGGGTGGCGAACCGGCCATGCGCATGAGTTTGGTGACCAGCCAGATCTCGTAGGAATGGGGCTCCCGATCCACCCGGAGATTTTCGAGGGGTAATTTCAGAACATGGGCATTCGGGCTGCGGGTCTGCCCGGAAGTATCCGTTTTCTGGGCCGTACTCTGATTCATGAGTCCATGCCTCCCTTTTGGCTGTCTGATGACTCCGGACCCATCAATGTCAGATCCGTGAACGTTCAGCGGTCAGGGCGAATCCCGACAACACACCTGAGAAAACGCCGGTTGTGTCATCAGTATAGAAAATGATCAGAATTTGTCATGGCGGGAAAGGGGGGCCAGCGAGCAGGCGCTGGCCCCAGGGAGGGGTGTGCCTAGTAGGAGGAGCTCATTCCGAACCATTCCGGGAAGATGACAATCAATGCCAGCACCAGGATCTGTAGCAGGATAAAGGGCAGCACACCCTTGTAGATGTCCGTGGTTCGCACATGGGGTGGAGCCACACCTTTGAGGTAGAACAGCGAAAATCCGAACGGTGGCGTCAGGAAGCTGGTTTGCAGGTTCATGGCGATCAGGATGGCGAACCACAGCATGTTGATGCCGAGGGCTTCCGCCACCGGGGCCAGGATGGGCACAATGATGAACGAAATCTCCACGAAATCGATGAAGAAACCCAGCACCAGAATGACCAGCATGGCCAGGATGATGAAGCCCCATTTTTCGCCCGGAAGCTGCAGCAGCCATTCCTCTAGCAGGTAGTCGCCACCGGTGTAGCTGAACACCATGGAGAAGGCAGTCGCGCCGATCAGGATGGCGAACACCATCGCCGTGACCTTGACTGTATCCTTGGAGGCGTCCCACACCATCTTGAACGAGAACTGACGGTAGATGAGTGCCAGTACGACCGCGCCAACACCACCCAGGGCCGAGGACTCCGTGGGCGTTGCAATACCGGTGAAGATGGAGCCCAGCACGATCACGATCAGCGCCAGGGGAGGAATGATGGCCAGTAGCGCATCGAAGACTTCCTGCTTGCGGGACACGCCGCTGTCATCGGGCATGGCCGGCGCCGTTTCCGGCTTGAAACGGGTCATGATCAGGATGTAGGCGATGTAGAGGCCGATCAGCAGGACACCCGGCCATACCGCCGCCTTGAACAGGTCGCCCACCGGGAGGCCGAGCACATCACCGAGAATGATCAGGATGATGGAGGGCGGTACGATCTGCCCCAGGGTGCCGGAGGCACAGATGGTGCCCGTGGCCAGGCGTTTGTCGTACTTGTGGGCCAGCATGACCGGCAGGGAAATCAGGCCCATGGCGACCACGCTGGCACCCACCACGCCGGTGGAGGCCGCAAGCAGGGCGCCCACCAGAATAGTGGAGATGGCGAGCCCGCCCGGCAAACCGCCAAACAGGCGCCCCATGGAGGTCAGCAACTGCTCGGCCAGTCTGGTGCGCTGTAGCACCACACCCATGAAAATAAACAGTGGTACGGCCATGAGGACCGTATTCTGCATCACGCTCATGATGCGATACGGCATGAAGGCAAACAGGTCCATGCCCTCGGCGAACACACCAAAAAATAGCGCCACGCCACCGAAAGTGAAGGCCACCGGGAAGCCCAGCATCAGCATGAGAAGGGCCACCCCGAACATTATCATTCCGATCATGCCAGACCCCCTGCGCTGCTTTCGCCTTCGTACTCTTTCTCGCCGGACATGACGCGTACGGCGAAAGTCGCCATGTTAAGGCCCGCGATGGCGGTAAAGATGGCCGTCAGGGGGATCACCGCCTTGATGACCCAGCGATGGGGAAGGCCGCCGGGGTCGCCGCTGCCTTCGCCCATGTTGTAGGAGTCCACGGCAAAGTCGTAGCCGTAGGTGCCGATCAGGTAGGCGAAAGGGATCACAAAAATGAACGCGCCGATCAGGTTGATCCAGGCCTTTGCCTTGTTGCTCCAGCGAGCGTAGAACACATCCACCCGAACGTGGCCATCCGTGCGAAGGGCGTAGGGAATACCGAACAGGAAGACCACCGAATACAGGTGCCACTCCATTTCCTGCATACCGATGGACACGTCATTGAAGGCGTAACGGGACACCACATCGTAAAACACGTTGGCGGCCATCAGTATCATGGCGATACAGGCAATCCAGCCACAGAGAATGGACAATCGGGCCAGGCCCTCGTCCAGTTTGATAATCCACCGCATTGATGATCCTCCGCCAGGGGCTCTGGCGATTTTTTCGTTGCTCTATAACGACAGAGCCGGGACCACTTCTGGAGCGATCCCGGCTCTGTTTCATACGCTAGTTTACTCTACTTCGGCCATGGTGTTGAGGTACGCCCGCTCGGAAATGTCCGTGTAGGCGCGGCTCTGGCGCAGGTACTTTTCCTGGGAGTCGACAATCCTGGCCGCCATTTCTCCGCTTTCAGACGCTTCTTTCAGCAGCTTCTTGTTGGCGTCGTACATGGCCTGGAAGATGTCATCCGGGAACTGCTTGATCTGCACGTTCGGGAACTCTTCCTTGATGTTGGCCCAGGCCTTGGCATTTTCGTGCTGGGACTGTACGAGCATGTCGTAAGAGGCTGTCCGCATGGCGACCCGCATGATTTCCTGCAGGTCCGCCGGCAGCTTTTCCCAGACGCGCTTGTTCACCAGGAACTGGAGTTCGGTCGCAGGCTCGTGCCAACCGGTGTAGTAGTAATCGGCAATCTGCTGGAAACCCAGGCGCAGATCCAGTGCCGGTCCGACCCACTCGACGGCGTCGATGGTGTTGCGTTCGAGGGCGGTGTACAGCTCACCGGGGGCAATGTTGGTCGGGTTCACGCCGACTTCCGCGAACACCTCACCAGCAAAGCCGGGAATGCGCATTTTCAGGCCTTCGAGATCCTCGAGGGATTTGATTTCCTCGCGGAACCAGCCGCCCATCTGCACGCCCGTGTTACCACCCGGGAACGAGAGCATGTTGTGGGGCTCGTACACTTCCTGCATCAATTCCATGCCACCGCCGTGATAGAACCAGGCATACTGCTCCATGGCATTCATGCCAAACGGCATGCTGGTGAAGAACAGGGTTTCAGGCACCTTGCCTTTCCAGTAGTAGGAAGCCGAGTGGCCCATGTCGTACTGGCCGGCCTTGACCATGTCAAACACGCCCAGCGGTGCCTTGTGCTTGTTGGCGGAGTCGATGCGCACTTTCAGACGGCCATCGGACATCTTTTCAACGGTTTCGGCAAAGCGCTTGGTGGTGTCACCGAAAATCGGGAAGTTTGGTCCCCAGGTTTCGGCCAGGCGAAGGGTAAAGGTGTCTTGGGCGAGCGCCTGTGCGGAGGCAAAGGTAGTTGCGACTGCCAGCACAGTTGCGGAAAGAACAGAACGGATCTTCATTGCTCTTCTATCCTCTGGTTTGGTTATTGTCATTGTAGGATCGGCGGGTGTGGCCCGAACGGGATTACCTGAAGGTAATTCTAGTTCAAGGTAGCAGTAATTGTTAGCAAACGGAACGAAAATCCGGCCGGTCTACGACGTAGGTCTTAGAGTCGGATGCCGCGCCAGCTGTGCGTTCAGGGCAGGGTGCGCACGGGCAATGGCACGGCTTTGGGGAGTGACCGGTTGCGCAGCTCGCGGAACCTGGCCAGGGCTGGCTTTTCGATGGCGTAGTGGATCAGGCACGCGAGTATGATCGCCACACCCAGTGCCAGGGAAACGCCGAACCACCCCGGCAGCCCGGCTTCATAGCTCCAGCCCATCACGCCATACCCGATGTTCTGGTGTACCAGATACAGGGCGTAGGAGAGGCTGCCCAGCCAGAGCAGGGGGCGATTGGCCAGCCCATTGAGGTGGCCGGCGACCGCCAGGGCGAAAACACCATAACAGCCCAGCACAAACAGGCTGAATGGCGCCTTGTACGCCACCACGGCGTGACCGACAGCCAGTATCAGCAGGAGCAGGTCAGGGATTGCCGGGCGACCGTGGTGGTGCCAGCGGTAGATCAGCATGCCGCTGATGAATAACGGAGCGTACTTGACGAACAGCAGGTCTTTGACCAGAAACTCAATGCTGTCGGGAATGGAGGACCACCAGATCACACCGGCATAGCTCACCAGCACCCAGGCCCAGAGGGCCACACGAATGCGTTCCCATGCCCGGAGCCCGTAGAACAGCAGTGCGATCCAGCAGTAGAACGTGGCTTCAATCACCAGGCTCCAGTAGGCACCGTCCACATGGGGAAACTCCAGGTATTCATGCAGGAGTGTGGTGTTCAGAAGCGCAGCGCCCAGGCTGACCGCGCGGTCGTCCGGGCCCAGGGTGTGCACCGCGAGGAACGTCAGGGCGATGCCGGCCCACAGCGCCGGCAGCAGGCGCACCGAGCGCGCCAGGGCAAACCAGCCGGCGGAACGTGTGCGCTCAAGGGTCATGAAAATGACGAACCCGCTGAGAATGAAGAACAGGTGAACACCGTAACGGCCAAACTCGAGCCCAGCCCAGGGTGTGAACGAATGGCCGTAAAGCTGATCGTAATAAGGCAGGTAGTGGAACAGCACAACGCCCAGTGCGGCGATGCCCCGGAGTGCGTCCAGTGCCGACAGGCGTTGTGAGGTTTCTGCCATAATCAGGATTCCGTGTAGGTTCAGGCTATAGTAGCCTGCTTTCAGTTAGGGCAGAACCGGCCTGTTATACCGTTGCCTTGCCGGCGGCTTAAGATGCGGTAACCTGCCGTCTGCGGCAGACTGTGAAAGGAGAGCGCCATGAGCGTGGAACTTGGGATCATAGAAGGGTTTTACGGGCCGCTGTGGCGTTGGCAGGAACGGAAACGCCTGGTGCAGTCGCTGGAAGCCCACGATTACCGGTTCTACCTCTACGCGCCCAAAGCGGATGCGTACCTGCGCCGTCGCTGGAGCGAACCCCACCCGCAGGAAGCCGCCTCACAGATGGCGGATTTTTCCCGCTTCTGTCGTAAACACGGTGTGCGCTTCGGTGTTGGTCTCAGTCCGTTCGAAGTGTTTAATGACTTCAACGATGCAGCCCGCTCAGCTCTGGGTGCAAAGTTGGCGTTCCTGGATGAGATCGGTGTGCAGGAAGTAGCGATCCTGTTTGACGACATGCGCGGTGATACGCCGGACCTTGCTGCCCGCCAGGTGGACATCATGCACTGGGTTCGCGAGCGCAGTGGTGCGGAGCTGCTGTCCATCTGCCCAACCTATTATTCCGATGATCCGGTGCTTGACCGGGTGTTCGGCGAGCGTCCCAGCGATTACCTGAGCACGCTGGGCAACCTTCTGGATCCGTCCATACGGGTGTTCTGGACCGGTGAAGAGGTGTGTTCCCGGGAAGTGACCCCGGGCCACCTCAAGCGCATCGGAAAACTGCTGGGCCGGAAACCGCTGCTCTGGGACAACTACCCGGTAAATGATGGCGACCGGATGTCCCGCCATCTGCACCTGCGTGGATTCACCGGCCGACCGGCCAATAACGCAGCCTGGCTATCGGGCCATGCCATCAATCCGGCGCTGCAACCCACCCTGACCGCCATACCGGCCATCACCCTCTCCGAGAGTTATCGGCAGGGTCCTGACTACCAGTATGGCCAGTCCTTCCGTCACGCCGCCCGCGAGGTGCTGGGTGCAGACCTGGCCGAACAGGTGGTGGCAGACCTCCTGGTGCTGCAGGACAGCGGCCTGCAACGCCTCAGCGAGGAAAAGAAACAGGCCCTGCTGGCCAGCTATGACCGGTTTTCCCAACCCGGTGCCGACGAAATACGCCGTTGGTTGCGCGGTGAATATCAGGTAACGGATGAAATGGTGCAGACCCAATGAATCAGTTCCGTGTTGTATTGCTGACCACTGTGGCGATGGTCGCGTTCGCTGGAAATTCCCTGTTGTGCCGGGCGGCCCTGCGGGACACCGACATTGATGCGGCCAGCTTTACCTCAGTGCGCCTTGTATCAGGGGCGCTGACACTGTGGCTTCTGCTGGCGCTGCGGGGTAACCCCAAGCCCCTGGCGTCCGGTTCCTGGGGTTCCGCCGTGGCCCTGTTCGCCTACGCGGCGGCGTTCTCCTTTGCATACGGTGGTCTGTCTGCGGCGATGGGCGCCCTGCTGCTGTTCGGGGCAGTGCAGGCCACCATGATCGGTATCGGCATCTGGCGTGGCGATCGTCCGGGAGTGCTGCAGTGGTCGGGGTTCGTTGTGGCGTTTTCGGGCCTTGTGGGACTGTTGCTGCCAGGCTTGTCGGCGCCCCCAGTGAGCAGCGCCCTGCTAATGATCCTTGCCGGTATGGCCTGGGGTGTCTATTCGTTGCGCGCCAAGGGCGCGGGCGAGCCAACGGCTGTGACCACGGGCAACTTCATCCGATCGGTTCCGCTGGCCCTGCTGCTCAGTGTGGTGATGCTGAACCAGGCCGAAACCGACACGGCCGGGCTGGTTTACGCGGTGCTGTCAGGTGCGCTGGCATCCGGAATGGGCTATGCCATCTGGTACATGGCCCTGCCGTTGCTGCAGGCGACGTCGGCGGCCACGGTGCAGCTCAGCGTCCCGGTGATTGCCGCAGCGGGCGGGGTGCTGTTGCTCGGGGAGCCGCTGACTCTGCGACTGATGGTGGCGGGCGCGGCGATCCTGGGTGGCATTGCCCTTGTGATCCGGGCCGGGCAGAAACAGGCGGCGTGAGCGGACCGTTTCAATCGCACGGCACCTCCGCCGCGCTGTGGAACTGTTCCCGGATGGCCGCCTGTTGCCGTTCTGCATCCCTGTATGCCTCTGGCAGTGGTTGCAGGTAATAGAGGTAATCGCCCTTTTGCTGACTGGCCCGGTGCAGCGCCGTAAAGGTATCGTCCGCCTGCCAGAACACCGGGCTGACAACCGCCACGTCCAGGTCCGGGCGTCGCTGTTCCAGCACGGCCACCATACCCAAACGGTCCTCGGCGTGGAATGTGCCGGTGACGTGAACAATCTGATGTTCCGGATGAGTGTCCAGTGCCTGTACCACCTGCCACGCCATGGTGTTGTCCCGCAGTAGCTGGGCCCGGTAGGTGTTGTCCAGGCGTTTGCTGATGTCCGCGTCGCCATGGCCTCCGGTCATAACCTGGAAGAATTTCTGCCGGTATTCGGGCGTGTCCGCGAACGCATCCCGGGGCAGCTGCGCGCGCTCTTTGGCGTCAAGCCGGGTGAGGTACTCCGGGCCCTGGCGGCCGACACAACGTACGGTGTCCGCCGGCGCATTGGCGGCAATAACCGGCAGGTTCCGGTCTTTCGCGAACTCCACCAGGGGGCGGTACGACGCCTTGTAATTTGGCCAGGCATCGGTGTCGGCGATCAACTCCGCTTCGCCGGAGTGACCGGCAAGGTAGCGATCCAGGGCGGCCTGATCTGCCAGGGTGAACTGTTCCATGGTCAGCACCTGCTGCGGGCGCTGCTGATAGAGCGCCGATTGCAGGAGTGACTGCAGCAGGTGGGCACCATGATGGCCGTGAAACTCGCCAATCACCACCACATCGGCAGACTTCAGTTCAGCGGCCAGCTGGTTGATGGAAAGCGGTGTACCGGATGATGTGGTCAGGATGGCATCGTACTGGGTCTGGGGTGGTAGGACCGGTTCCCGGGGAGTCGTGGTAGCTGCGCATCCACCGAGCAACAGGCTCATCATCAGGGCCAGTGTGAAGGTGGTTCTCATGCTCATCGGGGCCCCCACGGCGTTGGGTGCAATTGGTGGCTGGCCAGCGACTCCGGCCTTAATCGTATGAATACGTTATGCTACGGCTATTCCGTACAGAAGAGCAAAAGGAAACCGTATGTTGCCGTTCAGGATCATCGACCGCGTGAAATTCGTTGTAGAGCGCCAGTTGGTTAAGGGCGCAGGCTTCCAGTTGGTGGTGGTGGGTATTTTTATCGGTCTGATTTCCCTGGTCGGTGGCCTGCTGGTTGCTCCTCAGGACGGTTCCTTCGACGATGCCGGCTCGGCGATCTGGTGGGCGTTCCTGCGGTTGACGGACCCGGGCTACCTGGGAGACGACGTGGGCACCTGGCAGCGCTTTGTCTCCACGCTGTTGACCATCAGCGGCTACGTGGTGTTCATGGGTACGCTGGTGGCGATCCTGACGCGCTGGCTGATTGCGAAAATGGAAGACCTTGAGCGGGGGCTGACGCCGGTCACCCTGAAAAACCACATTGTGGTGCTGGGCTGGACCAGTCAGACGTTGCCACTGCTGGCGGAATTACTGGGTTCCTCCGGCCGAATGCGCCGGTTCCTGGAGAAACACGACACCCAGCGCCTGAACCTGGTGGTTCTCTCAGAACGTTCATCCGCGAAACAGGTTCATGAACTGCGCACTGAGCCGGGAATTGGTCGGAAAGCGCGCCAGATCATCCTCCGTTCCGGGCTCGCCATTCAGCCGGATGCCCTGCATCGCGTGGCCTGCCTGGACGCGGCTGCGGTGATCGTGCCCAGTGCCGCCCATGAGGCGGGCACCCTGGTGACGTCCGATGTGGAGACGGTCAAAGCGCTGTTGTCCATCGCCGCGCAGGCGCGACACCTCCACGCACCGCTTCCGTTCGTGGTGGCCGAGATTCAGGACATTCGCAAACACCCGGTGATCGAGCGTGCCTACCCGGGCGAAGTGGAGGTGGTAGGTGGCGACGCCACCATCAGCCGCCTGATGGTTCAGAACGTGCTGCACCCCGGGCTGTCGGAGATCTACAACGAGCTACTGACTGCGGGTGAGGGCAATGAGATCTACGTTCGTGGTGGTGAGAGCGTGGCCGGCATGACCCTGGGGGAACTGGCTTCGCAACGTCCCGGCGTGATTGTGCTTGGTCTCTTGCGGCCCCGGGACAAGGGGTGGGACGTCCGGCTGGTGGCCCCCTCGGATACACCCATCGATATGGCCGATCGCGTCATCATGCTGGCGAGGGATTACGTGGAAACCGACGCCACCCCGAAAGTGGAGCCGCTGCCATTGATTGAGCGTGGTGAAGCGCGGCGGCATCAGCGTATCCGGTCCGAGCGGCCACGAACCATCCTGGTGCTGGGCTGGAATCGGCGGGTGCCTAGCCTGATTGCGGAGTTTGGCAGCTATGGCGACCAGCAGTTCCATGTGGACGTCGTCTCTGTGGTGCCTGCCACGGAGCGGGAGCGCGACATATCGCGGTACATCCACGAACACCATGACGTTGCCTGCCGTCATATCGAGGCTGACTATATGGTCGAGGATGAGCTACGCAAAGTGCGACCGGCCGACTACGACGCCGTGATCCTGCTGAGCAGTGACCGTCTGGCTTCCGGGGAAGAGGCGGATGCCCGCGCCATGGTGGGCTACCTCCAGCTCGAGGACATTCTGTCCGAGAGCAGTCGCAGGCCGCAGCTGATCATGGAACTGAGCGATCCGGACAACCGTCATCTGCTGTATGGTCACCAGAGTGAGATGCTGATCAGCCCGATGATTCTCAGTCACGTGCTCGCCCAGGTGGCGCTGAGACGAGAGCTGCGAACGGTACTGGATGAGCTGTTTACCTGCGGTGGTGCGGAAATACAGTTCCGCGATCCCCAGGACTACCCACTGCCGGCCAGTGCCGACTTTCAGTTGCTGGAAAAGATACTTTCGGCGCAAGGCGAGCTTGCCCTGGGTGTTTTCCGGCACCAGGCGGATGAGCGTGGCCGCCGGCTGATGCTCAACCCACCCCGCAAGACCTTCCTGGAGCTTGAACCGGGGGATCGGCTGGTGGTACTGGCGTTAACCTGAGGCGGACGGTCTCAGTCAATGGTTTCCAGCAGCGCCGCCATGATGTCGTCCATCACGATGAAGCCGCTCAGGTCGTTGTCGTTCATCACCAGCAGGCGTTTGACGCGGTAATCGCTCATCAGCCTTGCCGCGTGGCGCAGGGCCAGGTTCTCGCCCACGCTGATGACCGGTTTGGCGCAGGCGTCATACACGTTGAGCAGGTCAATGTCGCCGTCTTCAGCGATCACCGTCTTGAGAATATTGGTATAGGTAATCAGACCGTAGGCGTCGTGTTCGTTCTGCTTGTCCACAACCAGCGATTTCACGTCGTGGCGCTTCATCAGTGACAGGGCTTCGCGAATGGTGGCAAAGGGGGAAACGCTGATCACCTCCCTTACCATCACGTCTTTGACCAGTTTCATGGCAGCTCTCCGCTCAGAATGAATCCTTCAGGTGTTGTTCAAATTTCTCGACCTGTGACATATCAATGCCCCCCAGGTGTTCCAGCGGGAGGGTGAACACCAGCCCCTGGGAGTCCTCGCCATCCGGCATGATGATTTTCTGGATACCCCTCAGCACCTCCAGCGACAGGCTTTTCTCCAGAATCATGAGCAGCACGCTCTGGCTGCCATCGTAGGTCAGGCCGAAGAATGTCTTCCTGGCGGTATTGCTGATACCGCGTCCGGACATCAGCGTCACTCCGCCCGCTCCCAGGTCCCGGGCGGCGTCGATACAGGTCTGTTCCAGGTCCTCGGGTACAATGGCCACCAGTGCTGAGAATTTCATGATTGTTCCTTCCTGCGTGCTGAATACGTCTCTACGACTATGGCGTAGGACATCACCGTAACGATAGGGAATATTGAGGCAAAGGCAATCAGGCCGAAGCCATCGACCAGGACATCTCGCCCTTCGATGCTGGAGGCCAGTCCGATGCCCAGGGCGGTGACCAGGGGTACAGTCACTTCCGAGGTGGTCACTCCGCCCAGATCGTAGGCCAGTGCCACGATATAGCGGGGCGCGACCACGGTCAGGGCAATGACCAGAGTGTATCCGGCCATGATGTAGTGGTGAATGGAATCGCCGCTGATGATGCGGTGAACACCAGTGGTGATGCCAACGGCGACGCCGAGGGCCACCAGCAAACGGATGGCCCCACCGTTGAGCGTGCCGCCCGCTGCCTCTTCGGCCTGTCGGCCAATGGCGAGAAGCGCGGGCTCGGCCATGGTGGTGGCAAAGCCAATAAAGAAAGCGAACAGGTACACGTAGGCGTAGCCCTGCATGGCCATCAGCTGTTCCGCCATGCTGGTGCCGATGGGAAACAGGCCCATCTTCAGTCCGACCACGAAGGCGTAAAGGCCAAGAAGCACAAGACTGAAACCGAACAGGATCTTGCGCGGATTGCTCAGGCCCCGTCGCAGAACCACATATTGAAAGAACAGGATGGTGAGGATGATAGGCAGCACATCGCGCACCATCTCCGCCAGTTCCATGACCATTACCAGCAGGCGATGACGATCGTTGGCGCTGCCCGGCATTGCTGGCTGGAGAGCGGCGTCCGGCGGAGCGCCCGAGTAAACCAGGATGCCGTAAAGCTGCACCGTTACCATCGGGACCATAACGGCCAGCGCCACCAGTCCGAAGCCGTCCATCAGCGGGTTACGCCCCCGTATGGACGCCGCAAGCCCGATACCCAGTGCAGCAATCAGCGGCACGGTGACGATGTTGGTGGTGACCCCACCGGAATCGTAGGCCAGCCCGACGATTTCCGGTGGCGCAAACCAGGTAACAATCACCACCGTGGTGTAACCGGCGATCATGAACCAGTGCAGGGGGTAACCGAAGAGGGTGCGGAACACCCCGAGCGCCACCACGGTGCCCACCGACGTGGCGACCAGCAGGCGCAGGGTAAGGGCGTCGATGCGACCGTGACTGATCTGCTGGGCCTGTTGCGCCACCGCAATCAGGGCAGGCTCGGCCACCACTGCGGAGAAGCCCATGGCAAACCCGAACGACAGCAGGACCGGCAACGAGCCCCGTCGCGCAAACTGGTTGGACAGGCTTTTGCCGACCGGAAATATGCTCAGCTCAAGTCCCTGCAGAAACAGTGCGACGCCCATCGCGACCACCAGCAACCCTGCTGCCATGGTCAGGGCGTTGTCGGGTACCTGGCGCAACACCGCCAGTTGAAAAAGAACGACCACCACCACGATCGGCATCAGGTTTTTCAGGGCATGGAGCAGTGACTGCCCAAAGGCTCGCATGTAAATCACCTGACCTTCTGCTCCCGTTACAGCCCTGTACGGGCGACTGTTCAGTAAAACAAAAAGGCTACCAGTACTGACCAAAAGGACACTGATCCAGCTCAATTATGATCACGATGATGGAGGTTTGTGGCAAGGATATGTGGCATTCACTGAAAAAATGCCGAGAATAGATAATATAAATTTCAATTATAAATTCAAAGGCACTAAAGTAGCTTCCATCGTCGGTGATCTGAACATTTTTTGATCGGATCGCCGGCCCGCCGGAGTAGACTTTCTGCTTCTGATGAAGAGCACCTCAAACCGTAGAACACAGGACTGAGACCATGCCATACGCAAAAGACGTTGACGCCATTGCTTCCATTCTGAAGCAACACCCGACCTGGAACGCCATCAACCCGAAGCACGCGGCTCGCATGCGCGCCCAGAACAAGTTCAAGACTGGTCTGGACATCGCCAAGTACACCGCCAAGATCATGCGCGAAGACATGGCGAACTACGACAACGACACCGCTCAGTACACCCAGTCCCTGGGCTGCTGGCACGGCTTCATCGGTCAGCAGAAGATGCTGTCCATCAAGAAGCATTTCGGTTCCACCAAGCGTCGTTACCTGTACCTGTCTGGCTGGATGGTTGCGGCCCTGCGTTCCGAGTTCGGTCCGCTGCCGGATCAGTCCATGCACGAGAAGACCGCCGTATCCGGTCTGATTGAAGAGCTGTACACCTTCCTGCGTCAGGCGGATGCCTGGGAACTGAACCACCTGTTCCGTGCCCTGGAAGAAGCTGAAAACGCCGGCGACAACGCCAAGGCGGAAGAGCTGATCAAGCAGATCGACAACCACGAAACTCACGTTGTGCCGATCATTGCCGACATCGACGCTGGTTTCGGTAACGCCGAAGCGACTTACCTGCTGGCCAAGCAGATGATCGAAGCCGGTGCTTGCTGCATCCAGATCGAAAACCAGGTATCTGACGAGAAGCAGTGTGGTCACCAGGACGGCAAGGTTACTGTTCCTCACGCCGACTTCCTGTCCAAGATCAACGCCGTTCGTCTGGCGTTCCTGGAGCTGGGTGTTGACGATGGCGTCATCGTTGCCCGTACCGACTCCCTGGGCGCTGGCCTGACCCAGAAGATCGCCGTGACCAACGAGCCGGGCGATCTGGGTGACCAGTACAACAGCTTCATCGATGGCGAAGTCATCGAGAAAGCCGAAGACATCAACAACGGCGACGTTGTGATCAAGCAGAACGGTCAGCTGGTACGTCCGAAGCGTCTGGCTTCCGGCCTGTTCCAGTTCAAGCCGGGCACTGGCGAAGACCGTGTGGTTCTGGACTGTATCACCAGCCTGCAGAACGGCGCAGACCTGCTGTGGATCGAAACCGAGAAGCCGCACGTTGGTCAGATCGCTGCCATGGTTAACCGCATCAAGGAAGTGGTGCCCGACGCCAAGCTGGTTTACAACAACAGCCCGTCCTTCAACTGGACCCTGAACTTCCGTCAGCAGGTATTTGACGCATGGAAGGAAGAAGGCAAGGACGTATCTGCCTACGACCGTGCCAAGCTGATGAGCGAAGAGTACGACAACACCGAGCTGGGTCAGCTGGCTGACGAGTGGTGCCGTAACTTCCAGCGTGACGGTTCACGCGAAGCGGGTATCTTCCACCACCTGATCACGCTGCCGACATACCACACTGCGGCCCTGTCCACCGACAACCTGGCCAAGGGCTACTTCGGTGACGAAGGCATGCTGGCTTACGTGGCAGGCGTACAGCGTAAGGAAATCCGTCAGGGTATCGCCACCGTTAAGCACCAGGATATGGCTGGTTCCAACATCGGTGACGACCACAAGGAATTCTTCGCTGGTGAAGCGGCCCTGAAAGCCGGTGGTAAAGACAACACCATGAACCAGTTCGGTTAATCGAACGGTTCGTTGTCCCCGGGCGGGGCCTCTGGCCTTGCCCGACCTACAAAACCCCGCCTCGTGCGGGGTTTTGCGTTTTCAGCGGATCGGTTACTGATGGCTGCGGTGGTGTTTGCCGCCGGGTGTGCGGGTATGGTGGGGGTCGTACTTGTCCATCAGCCGGTAAAACGAGACCCGGGAAATCTTCAGTATCCGCGCTGCTGCTGTGACGTTCTGATGGGACAACGCCAGGCTGCAGGACAGCGCCTGCTGATCCGCCCTGGCGCGGAATGCTTCAAGACTGAGCCCTGACTGACCAGGGGTGGCCATGCCGAGCTCCGCCAGACCGAGATCCGCCGGCTCGATCATCGTCGATTCCCCCAGCAGCATCGCCTGCCGCAACCGATTCTGAAGTTCCCGCAAATTTCCGGGCCAATGGTATTGAGCGAGGCTCTGCAGGGCAGCGGTACTGAGCTTGCGGGCGCCGAAGGCGGTATGGGTGCTGGCGAGAATCTGGGCCGCTACCACGGGTATGTCCTCGGGGCGCTCACGCAACGGTGGCAGTGCTACCTCCAGAGTGGCAAGCCGGTAATACACATCACTTCGGAACGCTCCGTTCTCGACCAGTGTTTTCAGCGGGCGGGTGGTGGTGGCAATCACGCGCACATCCACTTTGCAGGGGCGGGAGCCGCCCACCCGCTCGATCTGACCTTCCTGCAGAAAACGCAGAATTGCCGATTGTTGTTCGGGGTGAAGCTCATCCACGCCCGACAACAGCAGCGTTCCGCCGTCGGCGGCTTCCACGCGACCACGGCGGGCGTTCAGGAGGGTGCCTGAAGGGTCGCTTTCGTGGCCAAAAAGCTCGCTCTGGGTCAGCGTCAGTGGCAGCGCCGCGCAGTTGACCGTCACAAACGGTTGGGTCCGGCGGGAGGAATGACGGTGAATGAAACGTGCTGCGGCGTCCTTGCCGGTGCCACTCTCGCCGGAAATCAGCACAGGTTCGTGGGTTTTGGCAAAGCGCCTCAGCATAGCCCGGACCTGACGAATGGCCTGGGAGCCTCCCTCAAGGGCGGCATCCTGGTAACTGTCATGAGGCTCAAAATCGGTGCGGGCGTGCAGTTGCGCCATGCCCCAGAGATGGCCAAGTACGGTATTGAGCCGGTCGGCATCCAGCGGCAGATGATGGTAGTCCGTGCAGTGGCGGGAGATCAGTGGTCCCAGGCGATTATCCTCCAGGGACGCGGCGGGCAGAATGCCAACCCAGTAGGACAACCTTAGCGCTTCTATCCACTGGTCAAGATAGGGCGTGCCATCCTCCGGGTAGGTGCTGAGGTCCAGCACGCCCACTCTCGCCCGACCGGCGCTGGTCACCGAAAACGGTGGCGGCTCGGTCATATTGAACGAGAGAATTTTCCACTGGGCTGACAGCAATGGGTCCTGGTGGTTACCCACGCTAGCTGCCGACAGCCAGACGAGCGGTCGTAGTTCCTTCATGACAGGCCTCCCGGAGATAGCGTTCCGCAAAAAGCCCATTCATGTTATGTGCCACTCGCTGGAGCGTGACTGTTATCAGTGGGTTGCAGATTGACGGTCGGGTAAATTGAAAAAAACTGTAAAATTTGCCGACGGCAGGAGGGATGCCGGGTTGTCCTTGTGGCGGGAGTGGGTGTTCCGCCCACACTTGTTGTATCGTCAGCCTGACGCCGACAGGCGATCCATTGGCTTTGATCGGGGAGAAGCCCTTTGACTCTGGAACAGGGAATTGTGTTTGCGGTGCTGGGCGCCACGCTGGGTTTGTTCATATGGAACCGGCTGCGCTTTGATGTGGTGTCCATGCTGGCCTTGCTGGCTGTTGCGGTAGCCGGCCTGGTGCCGGCGGATAACCTGTTCTCCGGTTTCGGGCATCCGGCGGTTATTACCGTTGCGGCCGTTCTCGTTATCAGTCAGGGGCTGGTCAATGGCGGGGTGGTGGATAACATTGCGAAACTCCTCGGCAAGGTTGGCCACCGACCCACCTTGCAGGTGCTGATGCTGACGGCCGTTGTGGCGCTGTGCTCCGGTTTCATCAATAACGTTGGCGCGCTGGCCCTGCTGATGCCGGTAGCCGTGTGGATGTCCCGGGAATCCGGCCGGCCACCTTCGCTGCTGTTGATGCCCTTGGCGTTCGGATCTTTGCTCGGTGGCACCATGACCCTGATCGGAACACCACCGAATATCATTATTGCCAGTTACCGCGAGGGCGATGGGTTTGGTCTTTTCGATTTTGCCCCCGTCGGCGGTGCCATCACCCTGGCGGGTGTCGCATTCATCACCCTTGTTGGCTGGCGGCTCACGCCACAACGGAAAAACAGTGATGACGGCGGAAAGCTGTTCAGCGTTGGCGACTATGTGACGGAGCTGAGGGTGCCCGGCGACTCGCCGTTTTCAGGTGCCACATTGCACAAACTGCTGACCCGGGCAGAAACCGAGCAGGATGTGGTGGTGCTGGCGTTGATTCGTGATGAGGAAAAAACACTGGCGCCGACCACCTATGAGGTCCTGAAGGATGGTGACGTGTTGCTGGTGGAAAGTGACACTGACAGCCTCCAGGTCTTTCTCGACAACACCGGGCTTGAGCTCGCCGGCACCCCGGAGGAGGAATCTCCTGCGGAAGGTGCTGTCGAGGTTGAGCCAGAAGACGACGACGCCCCGGGACGGGCGCTGGATGCCGACGATGTTCGGCTGACCGAGGTGGTCATTACGCCGGAATCGACGCTGGTGGGACAGACGGCCAATCGCCTCAATCTGCGTGAATACCATGGCCTGAACGTGGTGGCGCTGGCCCGCCAGGGTCACCGCTTGAAACGGCGCATAGGTGACGTACGTTTTCAGGCTGGCGATATTCTGTTGGTGCAGGGGCATGAGTCATCGCTCAGCGGCACCCTGCAGGAACTCGGGTGCCTGCCATTGGCCGAGCGTGGGCTGAGACTGGGGCGGGAGCGTCGCACACTGCTTGCCGGCGGACTCTTTGTTGCGGCCATTGTTTCCATTGTGGCCGGCTGGCTGGCTCCGCCTGTGGCGTTGGTGGGGTGTGCCGTGGCAATGGTGCTCACCGGCCTGCTGGACACCACCGATGCCTACAAGGCCATCGACTGGTCGGTGATCGTGTTGCTCGCAGCGATGATTCCCGTTGGCCAGGCGCTGGAAACCACCGGCGGCGCGGAACTGGTCGCCGCCCAGATGCTGATGATCAGTGACGGCCTTGCGCCGGCGCTGGTACTGACGGTGGTGCTGGTGGGAACCATGCTGCTCTCCAATGTCGTCAACAATGCCGCTGCGGCCATTCTGGTGGCTCCGATCGCCCTGAGTATGGCCGCTGAGTTGGGCATGGCTTCCGATGCGGTGCTGATGGCGGTGGCGGTGGGTGCTTCCTGTGCGTTCCTGACACCCATTGGGCACCAGTCGAATGCGCTGGTCATGGAGCCGGGTGGTTACCGCTTCGGGGATTACTGGCGTCTGGGATTGCCAATGTCGATCCTGGTGACCGCCGTGGCGGTGCCGATGATTCTGTTGGTGTGGCACTAGGAAAGCGAAAGCCCGACAAGCGGAGGCGCTTGCCGGGCTTGATGGAACGCTACTACTGACTGACTTCCACCAGAATAGCCATGCCCAGGCGGTCGGATTCTCCACCTGACACATAGCGATTGGTGAAGATGCCGATGCTGGCATCTTCGTTGAAGAAGCCGTCGAGCCGCGAGGCGCCCTGTTCGTAGTTGAAGCTGACGGTGGCTGCGCCGTTGGGAGCCACGCTGACGGAGACATCGTCGTGGGGATCGGCAAACGAATCGCGGTTCACCTGGTCCGTAAAGCTGTCCCGCTGGATCCTTACAACGCCGCCCTCGAAATCCGCCTCGGTCTCAGAGGTCATGTTCAGGAACGAGTTGAACCGGATGCCTCCAAGCCGAATTGCTTCCCTGGAATCCCCCCCAAGGTCAACCCGCGCATAAACGCTCATCAGGCGGTAGCGCTTGCCTGCGACGGAGAGCTGCTCGTTCGGCAGGCGAACCATCAGCGTCTGGTCCAGCCTGGCGGTGGGTGGGTTGTTGCTCACGTCTTCCGCCGTGAGCACGGCGATAAAGTCGAGGGCATCGTTGATGAAGCCGTCTGCCTCACCACCGAGGGTCTCGATGTCGCCGTTGCCTCGAATGGTGTAATTCAGGCCGGTTTCAGCGCTGCCCGGTGTGGGCTCGGAATAGCTTGCCGCTCCGCCCGGGTCGAGTCGCAGCAGTTGCGATGCGCCTGGGCTGGCGTCCAAAGTGCCACCCTCGCTGAATGTCACGATGTTCTGTTCTGCTTCCAGCAGGATGTCGCCGCCTTGGGTCTGCTGGCTGCTCAGGTACACCCGGCCGAATTCATCGTTGAGGAGGATGTCGTTGTCTCCGTCCGGCGTGGCCGCGAAGATTTCCAGTGACTGGAACAGTTCATCGCCCTGTTTGTTCTGTGGATCAAGATCACCTTCGGCGGTCAGGCCGTAACGAATCACGGTTTCGTTGGGCGACAGGACAAACAGCTTGTGGTTCAGCGCCTTCTGGAACCGGTAAGTGAAGGCGGGAGAGCGGAAGCCCTCGGAGTCCCCCACTTCCTCACTGAAGTCGGCCTCGACACTCAGGACGTTGTCCTCGGTGAGTGTGCCGGGGAACTGGTCCTGCTCATTGTTGATGTCAGTACGGACTTCAAGAGACGCATTCTCCAGATTGGTGCCGGTCAGCAGGGCGTCCGTGCTTTCTTCCCGGGATGCGTTAAAGGTGACGTTACCGCCTTCGCCGGCGGTGAATTCGAACTCGCTCCCGTGAATGCCCACGTCCCAGGTACCGCCACTGTTGTTGTCGGAATCGTGCAGGCCGAAGACCATGGCAGACGTACGGTAATTACCCGCGATGGCACTGGCATCGCCGGCCTCGGTCGTTGCGAGGGCAATCTGTGCCTCAAGATCGTCGCCGACCACCTGGTCGAGTTCGGCAAGCATCTCCGCGAGCCTGAAATCCGGCGAGGCGGTCAGGTCAAACTCTTCGACACGGTTACGGATCCTCACCACATCGTTGACAGCCAGGGATTCAAGCGAGGCGTCACTGTCGACGAATTTCTGCAGGATGAACTCCGAGGCGGGGTCGATATCAACCGCCTGTTCGACGACCTGTGAGCGCATCTGTGAATCATTGGGGCCGGTGATGCGAGCCACCAGGTTGCCTGCAAGGTTTACGCCGGACGGCAGTGTCAGCGTGTAACTGCCATCGACGGCTGTCCGGCCCGTGGCCAGAACGTCACCCACCTGGTTACCGTCGTCGTCAACCCGGATGAGCTCGACATCCGCACCTTCCACAGGCTGAAGCCCGCTGATGGCGGCCGCTGCGGGCGATATCAGAAAGCGGGTGGCGATCTCGAACATTCCGGGGTCACGGAAGCTGGCGACCTGACCACCCGGCGCACTCACGGTGCCACCGATTTCTGTACCAGCGTCGGCATCCGCTCCGGACCCGGACCCGCCGGAAGATGAACCGCCACAGCCAGTCAGCGCCAGACCCGCTGCGATTGCCGAAGCCAGGGATAGTTTTTTTATGGACATCATCGGGTATCTCCCTCCACGTATTTTTTGTTCCGCTCTGGAACTGTGGCAGGTGGATACAGGTTCCGAATCACCCAAATAAGGTATGTCGGTGATGAGAGAGGGTGTTAGAGGTCCCGGACCAATCCCCGGAAGATAACGGTCACAAGACTTTCAGCCTGGGTTTTCAGATCCCAGCCGGCGGGATCGCTCAGCCAGTCAAAATAGATACCCAGCATCTGGGTGTGCAGGCTGCGGGCGGCCTGCAGCGGTGTGAGGTCGGGGTAAAGCCGGTCCCTGGTACCCGCGAGGGAGAAGACCTGGGTCAGGTGAGCAACCGCGTCCTCGGCCAGCTCTTTCTGCTTCTCAATGGCCTGGTTTGACTCCGTGCGATGGAAGAGCACGGAGTAGACCCTGAAATGGTGTTCGTCCTCGGCCAGTCGGTGCAGGGCGTAAATACACACCCGCCGCAGGTTGCTCAGGGACTGCTCCGGGGCGGTCACCGCATCCACCATTTCGGTCAGCGGCGCGCGCACGCGCTCGAGCATGGCATCCAGTACATCAGACTTGTTGCGGAAGTGCCAGTACACCGCTCCACGAGTGACGCCGGCTTCCCGGGCGATCTGCTCCAGGGAGGAGCGCCCGACGCCTTTCTCCATAAACACGTGTTCCGCCGCATCGAGGATGGACAGCCGGGTAGCTTCTGCTTCTGCCTTGGTTCGTCTTGCCATAAATCCAATCGTAATCGGTCGCTTCGAGTCACAGAAGTATAACGAAGAAATGTTTACATACATACATGAATGAATGTATTTTATGCGGCTGTTGTTTTTTTGATTGCTGGCCCCGCTGCCGTTACCCATTTGCCCTGCCAGGAGAGCGCGTCATGCCCCGTCATTTGTCCAAATCTGAAGGTTCTGTTGTCAAAGGTGTCCTGGTGGGCGTCTCGGCAGTACTGCTCCTTGTAGGGTGCAGTGGCGGTGACGAAGGTGGGGCGCAGGGCCAGGGGGGGACACCCCCGCCTGCTGTCGTGGTTGAGCAGCCGGAAGTCCGGGATGTTCGTGTCCAGCAGGACTACGCAGGCCGCGCCCGGGGGGCGCGGGAAGTCGAGGTGCGGGCGCGCATCCAGGGGATACTGGAAGAGCGTCTGTATGAGGAAGGCCAGCGAGTCAGCGAAGGCGATTCGCTGTTCCGCATAGATCCCAAGCCCACCGAGGCGGCGTTGAAGGGTGCCCAGGCGCAGCGCCAGGTAGCGCAGGCGGACCTCCGCCAGGCGGAGCGTGAGTGGAGGCGTATTGAGTCTCTGTTCGAGCGTAGTGCGATCAGCGAACGGGAACGTGACTCGGCGCAATCGGCCTTCGAACTCGCCCAGGCCAATCTGGCTGTGGCCGAGGCCGGAGTGACCGAGGCGCAACTGAACCTGGGCTATACCGACGTGCGCGCCCCGGTAGACGGTGTGACGAGCCTGGAAGACCTGCCCGAGGGGAGTCTGGTGGATCAGGGCACGCTGTTGACCCGAATCGTGCAACAGAGTCCGATTCACGTGCGCTTTGCCCTGCCCGAGAATGACGCCGCGATCCAGCGGGCGGCGCGTGATGCGATGTCAGGCCAGGCCCGCCGTGAGGCGGTCGAGGCGACGCTGGTGATGGCGAACGGTGAAGAGTATGAGCGCACCGGCCGCGTTGACTTCACCGCGTCCACGCTGGATGCCCGCACCGGCACGGTATCCGCCCGGGCGGTGTTCGAGAATCCGGAGAGCCGGATCATACCTGGCCAGTTCGTGCGCGTGCGGGTTCAGCTCCAGACCCTCGAAGATGCCGTCACGGTGCCTGAGAAAGCGGTGAGCGAAGGGCCGCGGGGCGCGCAACTGTTTGTGGTAACCGACGACAGCAAGGCAGAAGCCCGTGATGTCACACTCGGGCCGGTGGTTGATGGGCGTCAGGTGATCAGCGAGGGCCTGGCGGCGGGAGACCGTGTCATTGTCAGCGGGCTGGTGAACCTCCAGGACGGTATGGAAGTTGACGTGGACGACGGTGAGGACGACGGAGAAACAGCGAACGCCGCCGGTGACGAGAAGGAGGCCCAGTAATGCTCAGAACCTTCATCGACCGGCCGATATTCGCCTCGGTCATCTCCATCATCATCGTGCTGGGCGGGGCCATTTCGCTGCTGGGCTTGCCGGTTGAACAGTATCCCAATGTGGTGCCGCCGCAGATTGTGGTGCAGGGCAACTACCCGGGAGCCAGCGCCGACGTGATTTCCGATTCCGTGGTGGCGCCACTGGAGCAGGAGATCAACGGCGTGGACGACATGATCTACATGGAGTCCAACAGTACCGATTCCGGCAGTTTCCGCGTGACCGTGTCGTTCCAGATCGGTACCGATCCTGACCAGGCCACCATCAACGTCAACAACCGTGTGCAACAGGCGCTATCGAGCCTGCCCCAGAATGTGCGGGACCAGGGGCTGCAGGTGGAGGCCCGCTCCACCTCCATCCTGCAGGTGGTGACCCTGTCGTCCACGGATGGCAGCATGAGCGAAGTGGAAATTTCCAACTATGCCCTGCTCAACATCCTGGATGAGTTGGTGCGGTTGCCGGGTATCGGCGACGCGTCACTGTTCGGTGCCCAGGATTACTCCATGCGTATCTGGCTGCGGCCGGACAAGCTCGCCCAGTACGAGCTGACACCTGCCGATGTGGCCATGGCCCTGGAGTCCCAGAATGCCCAGTATGCGGCCGGACGTATTGGCGCGGAGCCATCGCCGAAGGGGCAGGCCTTTACGTTCAGCGTTTCCGCCCCGGGGCGCCTTGAAAGCCCTGAAGAGTTTGGTGAAGTGATCCTGCGGTCGGACGAGCAGGGTGCCACCTTGCGGCTTAAGGATGTGGCCCGGATTGAGCTGGGAGCGCAGAACTACGACTTCGGCGCGGTCTACAACGGGGAAACCGCAGTGCCCATGGGTGTGTACCTGCAGCCCGGCGCCAATGCCCTGGACGCGGCCGATGCGGTGACCACTGCCATGGAGGAGATCAGCCAGCGCTTCCCCGAAGGTCTGGAGTACTCGGTTCCCTACGACACCACGCGCTTTATCGATATCTCCATCCAGGAGGTCATCTCCACGTTTATCATCGCGGTGTTGCTGGTGGTGGTCGTGACCTTCCTGTTCCTGCAGCACTTCCGTGCCACCCTGATTCCGCTGGTTGCCATCCCGGTGTCGCTGATCGGCACCTTTGCGGGTATGCAGGCCCTGGGCTTCTCTGTAAACCTGTTGACGCTTTTCGGGCTGATACTGGCCATCGGCGTGGTGGTGGATAACGCCATCATTATCATGGAAAACGCCGAACGGCTGATCAAGGAAGAGGGGTTGTCTCCCTACAACGCAGCCGTCACCACCATTCAGCAGGTATCCGGAGCGGTGGTGTCGTCCACCCTGGTGCTGGTGGCGGTGTTTGCGCCCGTGGCGTTCCTTGGTGGTCTCAGTGGCGAGCTCTATCGGCAGTTCGCCATCACCATTGCCGTTTCTGTGGTGATCTCAGGGGTGGTGGCCCTTACGCTCACGCCGGCCATGTGCGCGCTGCTGCTGGGGGGTGAGAACAAAAAGCAGCTGACGGTGTTCCGCTGGTTCGATGCGGGTTTCGACAAACTCACCAATGGGTTCAGCGCCATTGTCGACTGGTTGCTGCGGCATTCCGTGATCGGGGTAGTGTTGTTCGCGGCCATGATGGGAAGCATTGTCTTTCTCCTGGACAGAATGCCTTCCGGCCTGGTGCCCCAGGAGGATCAGGGCTTCGTGCTGGTGGCGACCTCGCTGCCGCCGGTGTCTGCCCTCAGCCGAACCGAGGCGGTGCGCGACGATCTGGTCGACGACATGCTGGCGTTGCCGGAGGTCAAGGATGTGGTTTCGTTTGCCGGCTTTGACATCATCTCAAGCGCGCTCAGGACCAACAGCGGGGTGGCGTTCGTGACCCTGGAGGACTGGGCTGAACGGGAAGGCGAAGGCCAGGATGCGTCCAGTGTGGCCAACAAGGTAATCGGGCTCGGCGCCAACCACCCGGAAGCCTTCGTGATTGCGTTTACGCCGCCACCGATCCAGGGGTTGTCCACCACCGGCGGTGTCGAAGGCTACATTCAGGCCCGGGGCGGCAAATCGCCTGCCCAGATCAAGGAAATGGCTGACCGGTTGACCCAGGCTGCCAATGAGCGCCCGGAACTGCGCAACGTACGGGTCACCCTGGATACCGGCATTCCCCGTTACCGTGCGGATGTGGATCGCGAAAAGGCCCAGGCCGCGGGTGTGCCCATGGATCAGATTTTTACGACCATGCAGAGCACGTTTGGCGGGCTATACGTTAACGACTTTACCCTTGAGGGCCGTAACTGGCAGGTAAACCTGCAGTCCGAGGGGGAATTCCGCAGTCACCCCGACGATCTTCGCAAGGTCTTCGTGCGCTCTGACTACGGTGAAATGATCCCGCTCAGCTCGCTGGTCACGCTGGAACGCACCAGTGGTCCGGACATCCTGAACCGGTTCAATGTGTACCCGGCGGCCAAGGTGCTGGCCGATCCGGCCCCCGGCTACACCACCGGCGACGCGTTGACAGCCCTGGAAAGCGTGGCTGGAGAAACCCTGGACCGCAACAGTCTGATGGGGTGGATTGGTGAGGCTTACCAGTTGCAGGACTCCGCCTCGTCCGGTGTGCTGGCGTTCGGACTTGGTTTGCTGCTGGTGTTCCTGATCCTCGCTGCCCAGTACGAGCGGTGGGGGCTGCCGGTGGCGGTGGCCACGGCGGTACCGTTCGGGGTTTTCGGTGCGATCCTTGCGTCCCTGCTGCGGGGATTCCCGAATGACATCTACTTCCAGGTGGGCTTGCTGGTACTGATCGGTCTGGCCGCGAAGAACGCGATCCTGATCGTGGAGTTTGCTGCCCAGAACCGCAAGACCGGCATGTCGGCGATGGAGGCAGCCAGTGCCGCAGCGCGGCAGCGTTTCCGGGCCATCATGATGACCGCGCTGACGTTCATCGTGGGTTCACTGCCGCTGGCGTTCAGTTCCGGCGCCGGGGCAGTCAGTCGTCAGGAAATCGGCACCGTGGTGGTGGGTGGTATGCTGGCCGCCAGTACCCTGGCACTGGTTTTTGTGCCGCTGTTCTACAAGCTGATCGAGGACCTGGCGGACTGGCGTCGTGGCGCCGGTGGCCGAAAGCAGGAAAAGTCTGCAACCTGACGACTCATCCGGTCAGGAGTTTGCTATCGTAACTCTCTTCCCAAAGAAGTTGATCAGAGACTGGAGAGCGATAGCGTGGACAAGGCAACACTGTTGGCGGAACTTGAGCGGGCCAGGCTGCGAACCCGCGACCTGATAACGAGTCTGCCCGCGGAACGGCTCGATGTGCCCTATCATCCCGGCGTGAACCCGCCACTGTGGGAGATGGGGCACGCCGCCTTTTTCCACGAAGTGTTCGTGTTCAACCTGCTCGATGGAACGCCCAGTTACGATCCGGCCATGGACGACCTGTGGGATTCCTTCCACGTGGATCACCGCGACCGCTGGAGCCGTGAACTGTTTCCCGGGCGCGAGGACACCCTGGCATACTTCGACACGGTCTATGAGCGCGTGGCGGATCGCATCCGCACCAGGCCCCTGACGGACCGGGAACTCTATCTCTACCGCTACGCGATCTTTCACCAGCACATGCACATCGAGTCACTGATCTGGTGCCGGCAGACGGTCGGGTATCCGGCGCCTTCCGGGGTAGCCGTCAGCCGACCAGCGCCTGGCGAGCCGGTCTCCGGGGATGCCGTCATTCCCGCCGGGCGCTGGTTGATCGGTATGCCCGCTGATTCCGCCGATTACGCCACGTCTGATTTCGCGTTCGATAACGAAAAGCCGCGCCACGAAGTAACCCTGGAGTCGTTCGCCATCTCCCGGCTGCCGGTCTCCAACCGGGACTTCCTGGAGTTTGTGGAAGACGGGGGTTACCGTCGGCCAGAGCTCTGGTCGTTCGGTGGTCGTCAATGGCTGCAGTCCGAATCGGACGTTGCCCTGGTGCATGGCTGTGCGGAGCCGATGTTTGCCATCCCTAAGCACCCGCTCTACTGGCGCTGGCACGAGGAGCAGTGGCAGGAACGGATATTTGACCGCTGGCAGCCACTCAATCTGGACGCCCCGGTGATTCATGTCACCTATTGGGAAGCAGAAGCGTGGTGTCACTGGGCGGGGCGGCGATTACCGACGGAGCAGGAATGGGAAGTCGCCGCACTGGGTAACCGCCCCGGAGAGCCCTTTCGCCGTTTCCCCTGGTCAGCCTCCGGCGATGCGCTGCCAACGGAGGCCCATGCCGATATGGATGGCCGTGGCATGGCGCAGTGGCCGGTATGGGACTTCCCGGCGGGCGACAGTCCCTTTGGCTGCCGTCAGATGATCGGCGGGGTCTGGGAGTGGACCAGCAGTCAGTTCTTTCCCTATGACGGGTTCCGGATCGACATGTATCCGTTCATGTCGACCCTGCAGTTTGGTGACCACAAGGTTACCCGGGGTGGGAGCTGTGCTACGTCATCAACCCTCATCCGTGGCACCTATCGCCAGGCGTACCTGCCGGTCCGCAATGACGTGTACACCGGGTTCCGTACCTGCGCGCGATAGCCGCGCGGGCGGCTGGAAGGATCAGCCGGCGAGGGTAAAGAAGGCCGTTTGCGTGGGATGCCCCAACTCGGAGTGATAGTCACCGATGCCACCGAATTCCACACGGTAGCCATTGCGGTCAGCCACACCGCGCGCCCAGCGCCGGAACTTTTCCCGATCCCATTCAAACCGGTGATCCGGCTCCCGGAACTCCCCGGGCCCCAGGTCAAACAACGGGTTGTATTCGCGGTTCGGTGTGGTCATCAGCAGACAGCCGGGACGGTATTGCCCGAAAACGGCAGATTCAACGCGGGACAGCTCGCCCGGGTTAACGTGTTCGATGGTTTCGACCATGGCCGCTGCGTCGTATCCGGCCAGCTCCGGGTGGTTCTCCGCGTAGGAGCCTCGAATCAGTCTCAGTCTGGCGGTATCACCCGTGAGGTGCCTGTCCAGGTTCTGCCGTGCCTGGCGAAGGGACAGCCCCGAGCTCTCCAGGCCTACCACCTCCTGGAACTGGGGCTCGCTCATCAGCCTGAATAGCAGCGAGCCTGTGCCGCAGCCCAGGTCGAGCACACGGCGGGCTCCGGTCTCAAGAAGCTTCTTCAGCACGGTGTTCAGCCGTTCTTCGTGCAATGACGTCATCTGCGTCATCATGGATTGATCTGGCTGATACAGGTCGTGCATGGGGGACCGGTGTGGTTACTGTTCGGATTGGATGAACTGCAGGAACAGTTCGGCGGAGCGCTCGGGCACTTCTATCATCGGCGCATGGCCTACTTCTTCCAATAGGACCTTCTGTGCACGGGGGATCTGCTCCACGAATACGTCGGCGTTGCGGTAGTCAATCACACGGTCCTCAATACCCCAGACCACCAGCACCGGCGCCTCAATGCCGGTAATTGCCTCGCGGAAATCCGGTTCAAAGCCGGTGTCACGGATGGCGGCGAAGATCACCTCGTTCACCGTACGATTGGCGATGGCTTTTTCTTCCATGACATCCAGAATGGGCCAGGGCGCAAACGGCTTTTTCTCAAGGGCAAAGTCCATCAGCCGCTCGAAATCTCCTGGCTCCTTGGGAATCAGCGGGTTGGTGCCGTCGGTGACCAGGGCAACCAGCTCACTTTCGTACTCAAAAATGCCGGCAGGGTCGAACAGGACGGCCGAGCGGATCTGATCCGGGAAGGTGGCCGCGTACAGGGCGGTAATGGCCCCGCCCATGGAATTACCCATCATATGTGTTTGCTTGATGTCCAGCGCCGCCATGATACGTGAGAGATGCTGAACCTGGTCCTCAAACCGGTAACCCAGGTCGAGATCCTTGCTGCTGTCACCATGGCCGGGCAGATCGATGGCATACACGTTGAACTCATCGGTCAGTTCCCGGGCCAGGCGGGTCCAGTTGTCCTTGTTCGCCCCGAATCCGTGGATCAGGACCACGGTGTCGCCGTCATTGGGTTCTTCGTTACGAAGGTAGGCAATCTCCAGCGCGCCGACGGTAACGACGTCTGCTTCAAGACCTGCGGCAGAGCGTTCCCAGCTGATGGCGGTCTCGTAAATCCCCTGGCGCGAGCAGGCACCCAACAGCAAAGTCATCAGCAGCAAGGCGAGCACGGGTAAGCGGATGGCGGGGATCATTGGCAAGACAGCTCCGTTGGTTGAAAATCGGTCCATGAACGGGAAGTGATTACAGTAACTGAATAATACCTCCGGTCAAGGAGCGGCTGCGCGCCTTCAGGAACAAAAAAAGCCCGACAGTGCCGGGCTTTACAGGGAGGACGGATTGCTCAGGAACGTTCCCGGGCAATCGCCCGGTAGGCGATATCCTTGCGATAGAAGACACCGTCCCAGCAGATACGCGATGCCACCTCATAAGCCCTTTGCTGGGCTTCGGTGACGGTCTGTCCCAGAGCGGTTGCGCAGAGAACGCGGCCGCCGTTGGTGACCACCTGCTCGCCGTTGAGCCGGGTACCCGCGTGGAAGACCTTTTCGCCGTCGGTTTCTGCTTCCGGCAGCCCCGATATGGCATCGCCCTTGTTGTAGCTGCCGGGGTAGCCACCCGCAGCCAGTACGATGCCAACAGAGGCGCGCTCGTCCCAGTCGGAGGCACACTCATCAAGGCGGCCATCAATGGCCGCATCGCACAGTTCCACCAGGTCAGACTTCATACGAAGCATGATGGGCTGCGTTTCCGGGTCGCCGAAACGGCAGTTGAACTCGATGACCTTGGGGGCGCCCCCGCCATCAATCATCAGGCCCGCGTAGAGGAATCCCTTGTAGGGGTGTCCCTCGGCTGCCATGCCACGAACGGTGGGGTAGATCACCTCGTCCATGATGCGCTTATGGACATCGGGGGTGACCACCGGGGCTGGCGAGTAGGCGCCCATGCCACCGGTATTGGGGCCGGTGTCACCATCGCCTACCCGTTTGTGGTCCTGGGACGTGGCCATGGGCAGCACGTGTTCGCCGTCGACCATGACAATAAAGCTGGCTTCCTCGCCATCCAGGAATTCCTCAATGACCACGCGGCTGCCCGCATCGCCGAAGGCGTTCCCGGCGAGCATGTCGCGGATGGCGTCTTCGGCTTCCGCCAGTGTCATGGCGACAATGACGCCTTTGCCCGCTGCCAGGCCGTCGGCTTTCACCACGATGGGTGCACCCTGCTCACGGACGTAGGCCAGGGCTTCGTCAACATCGGTAAAGTTGCCGTAGGACGCGGTGGGGATTGCCTGACGCGCGAGGAAATCCTTGGTGAACGCCTTGGAACCCTCCAGTTGCGCCGCTCCGGCACTGGGGCCGAACACCCGCAGACCGCGCTCCTCGAACTGGTCGACGATACCGGCCACCAGGGGCGCTTCGGGACCCACGATGGTCAGGCCCACATTGTTCGCGGCGGCAAAGTCCGCCAGACCGGTCAGGTCCATGACGTCGATGTTGATGTTCTCCAGGCCGGTTTCCCTGGCGGTGCCGGCGTTGCCGGGGGCCACAAATACCCGGTCTGCATCGGGAGACTGGGCCGCTTTCCAGGCCAGTGCGTGTTCACGGCCACCGGAGCCTATCACTAGAATGTTCATTGTCGTCTCCTGTTTAGTGGCGGAAGTGGCGCATGCCGGTGAACACCATGGCGATGCCATGCTCATTGGCCGCGTCGATGACTTCCTGGTCGCGCATGGATCCGCCTGGCTGGATAACGGCGGTGATACCGGCAGCTGCGGCCGCATCGATGCCATCGCGGAACGGGAAGAAAGCATCGGATGCCATTACCGAGCCTTTGACTTCCAGGCCTTCATCGGCGGCCTTGATGCCGGCAATCTTCGCGCTGTACACGCGGCTCATCTGACCTGCGCCCACACCGATTGTGCGGCCGGCCTTGGCGTAGACGATGGCATTGGATTTCACGTACTTGGCTACTTCCCAGGCGAACAGAAGGTCATTCAGTTCGGCTTCGGACGGCTGACGTTCGGTAACCACTTTCACGTCTTCCATGGCCACCATGCCCAGGTCGCGATCCTGCACCAGCAGGCCACCGGTCACGCGCTTGTAGTCCATTGACCGGGCGCGCTCGCCATTGAATTCACCACAGGCCAGCAGGCGCACGTTTTTCTTGGCGGCCACCAGCTCAACGGCCTCCGGCGCGACGGTCGGGGCGATGATCACTTCCACGAACTGGCGATCAATGATGGCCTTTGCGGTCTCGGCGTCCAGCTCCCGGTTAAAGGCAATGATGCCGCCAAATGCCGAGGTGGGGTCGGTGGCGAAGGCCAGGTCGTAGGCCTGGCGGATATCCGCGCCGATGGCCACGCCGCAGGGGTTGGCGTGTTTGACGATCACGCAGGCCGGATCCGCGAACGGCTTGACGCATTCCAGGGCAGCGTCGGTATCGGCAACGTTGTTGTAGGACAGCGCTTTACCCTGCAGCTGTCTGGCGGTCGCCACGCAGGCCTCTTTGGGGTTGCGCTCGGCGTAGAAGGCCGCCCGTTGATGGGGGTTCTCGCCATAGCGCATGTCCTGCACCTTCACGAACTGGGCGTTGAAGGTGCGCGGGAAGTCGGCGTTGTCGTTATCCGGCGTGCGGCCACCCAGGTAGTTGGCAATGGCGCCATCGTAACCGGCTGTGTGCTCGAACGCTTTGACCGCCAGATCGAAGCGGGTGTGGTAACCCAGTTCGCCGTCGTTGGTGTCGAGCTCCTTGAGAATGCGACCGTAATCCGATGCGTTCACCACAATGGCCACATCGTTGTGGTTCTTGGCGGCGGCACGAACCATGGTCGGGCCCCCGATGTCGATGTTCTCGATAGCGGTTGCCAGATCGCAGTCCGGGTTGGCCACGGTGTCCTCGAAGGGGTAAAGATTAACCACGACCATATCGATGGGCTGGATGCCGTGTTCACCCATGATGGCGTCATCCGTTCCCCGACGGCCAAGAATGCCGCCGTGGATCTTTGGATGCAGGGTTTTCACGCGGCCATCCATCATTTCCGGAAAGCCGGTGTAGTCACTGACTTCGGTTACCGGGATCTGGTTATCACGGAGCAGCCTGAAGGTGCCACCGGTGGAGAGCAGTTCGATACCGCGTTCGGTCAGGGCACGACCGAAGTCCACGATGCCGGTTTTATCGGAAACGCTGATCAGTGCGCGACGGACGGGAGTATTAGCCTGATTTGCCATGGGTCACATAATTTCTGCTGGAGATGAACGAATGAGGGCCTCGCGAATGGTGTCCGGGAGGCCCTCGTCTATTCGGGGTGTCTGAATTATAGCAGACCGTACTGCTTGAGCTTCTTGCGAAGTGTGCCGCGATTCAGCCCGAGCATGGTGGATGCCTTGGTCTGGTTGTTGCGGGTGTACTTCATCACCTGCTCCAGCAGCGGGGCTTCCACCTCGGAAAGTACCAGTTGGTACACCTCGGTGACTGGAGCGCCATCCAGTTGGGCAAAGTAGTTTTTCAGGGCAACTTCCACGCTGTCGCGCAGGGTGACGGTGTTGCCGCTGCTGTTCACCGTCTGCAACTGGTGGGTGTCATCGTTGGCCGATGTGTTGATGGTCTGGTTTGCCAAAGTCTCAGCGGTCATGCTGCGAATACCTCTCCATTTCGTAAGCCTGCAAAGTACTGTTGAATGCTGTCTTTCTGCGCCATCGCCTCGTCCAGGGCGTTGAAGCGTTTGCGAAACTGTTTGTTCTCATCGTGGGACTGCAGGTACCAGCCCACGTGTTTCCTGGCAATTCGCACGCCCATGGTCTCACCGTAGAAACGGTGCAGGGCGGCAAGGTGATCGATCAGGATCCGTTCCACGTCATCCAGTGGCGGTGCCGCCAGCTGTTGGCCGGTTTCGAGGAAATGCAGGATTTCCCGGAAGATCCATGGCCGCCCCTGAGCCGCGCGACCAATGAGCAGGCCATCGGCACCGGTATGTTCAAGTACCTGCTTTGCCTTTTCCGGTGAGGTGATATCCCCGTTGGCAAACACAGGTATGCTGACCCTGGATTTAACCTCGGCGATGGTGTCGTATTCCGCATCACCTTTATAGGCATCCGCCCGGGTACGACCATGGATCGCCAGTGCCTGGATGCCGGCATCTTCGGCCATGCGGGCAATCAGGGGCGCGTTACGGTGCTCACGATCCCAGCCGGTACGCATTTTCAGGGTGACCGGGATATCGACCGCTTCAACCACCGCCTGGAGGATCTCCCTGACCAGTGCCTCGTCCTTCATCAGCGCAGAGCCGGCTGCCTTGTTACAGACCTTCTTGGCCGGGCACCCCATGTTGATGTCGATGATCTGGGCACCATGCTCGGCATTCAGCCGCGCGGCGTTTGCCAGCATTTCGGGATCACCGCCGGCAATCTGAACCGACCTGGGTTCGGGTTCGCCGGTGTGGTTCATGCGGAACCTGGACTTGCGCGTATGCCATAGCTTGCTGTCCGCAATGACCATTTCCGATACCGCCAGGCCAGCGCCCATGTCACGGCATAACAGGCGAAAGGGCCTGTCGGTGACCCCAGCCATGGGGGCGACGATCAGCGGGTTGGGCAGGGTATACGGCCCGATCTTTGCCGTCGGCAGCATGGTTTCAGTCCGTTTTACAGCGGGTTCAGCAAGAGTCGAAGCGGAACGATTGCTCAATAAGTGACCGATCCTGATTCGAAGGGCGGTAATGATACCGTCGGGCGGCCATCGATTGAAGGGGCAAAGTGCCGAAAAAATTGATTATTTTTCGTGCTGTCTGGTTGACTTTTAGGCTCTTCGGTGACCGCCGGCGATGTGACCGGCGAGTGCCACCTCAGGGATTGGCCGCGCGGAAGGCGATGTTGTAGTTAACGGCATCCCGACCCGGGTCGCGAATACTGATGGCGATACGCACCGGAGTTTCGGTCGGCATGGTGCTCAGTTCACGGCCCTCGCCGGCCACGTATTCCTCGGGGGTGAATACGCTCTGGGCAACCACATCTCCGTTGAGGTTGGAAAAGGTCAGGGCGATGGAAGGGAACGGCTGCTCAAAGGCGGCACGGTTGATAATGACCGCTTCCACCAGCAGTTGAGTCCGGTTGTCGGGATCGGTCCGGACCACCAGTTTGCGGCTCTGGATCGCGTCGATGTCGACCAGGGGCTTGAGTTCGCAGCCCGCCAGTTCGCAGCCCTGTTCGTAGAACGGCCGCAGTTCCGGAATCGCCGACAGGCGATCAAACTGGAACCAGGTGACCTGGGCCACCAGCAGGCCCAGCAGGGCGACAATGACCAGGGACCAGAGTGTGCGTCGCACGCCGCCGCCGGAACCCCGGCCCACGGAGACCGGTTCTGTACGCAGGTCGTTGTAGGAGAAGCGGGTATTCAGGGGCTCTTCCTGCTCAAAGTTTTCCCCGGCAGGTGGGTGGCTCTCTTCCGGATGGTCGGTCGCTGACCGGGTTTCGAAGCGGTTCCCGGGCTCGGGCTCAGGTTCTGCCGTGGCCTCCGGCTCGGGCGCACTCTCCCGGGAGGCGGTGAGACGCTCGGCATCCGGGGCTGGTTCATCCTCGGAAAGCATGGCTTCGGCCCAGCTTTCGTCGACGGATCTGACTGCGTGCTCGTCCTCCTCGAGTTCCCGTGAGCCGGGGCGCTCATCCATGGAGCGGAAACTGTCGCTGAGCTCATCGTCGGAGAACGTCAGGTTGCTGCCTGCGTAGCGTCCTTCGGCAGCATCCTCTTCCGGGTTATCGGCGAAGACGAAGTCGTCGTCCGCGGAGAAGCCGGCAGGGCCGGATTCAGCCGGGGCCGCCGGGGGCGGAACCGGCTTTGGTGAAGCGGTGGAGGTGACCTGGTGGTCAATGGCGTTGAACACGTCCATGCAGTTTCCGCAGCGCACTTTGCCCCTGGCAATGCTGAGCTGTTCGTCCGTTACCCGAAAGCGGGTCTCGCACTTGGGGCATCGTGTCTGCAGGCTGCTCTGTGTCATGCTTCGATCCTGAAAGCGACTTCACTACGAGTCACGGAGTTTAGTCGGTCGCAGCGGATTCGTCATCTGCTGTTGCGTCGTCCTGTGAGCCGTATCCACTCTTCTTTCTGCTCGGGCTCGTCCATCACGAACCAGGGTTCGTAGGCGGCCATAACGTCGCGTGCCTGATGCGACAATATGCCGGACAGCACAAGGTCACCCCCGGGCTTCACCCGTACCGCCAGATGCGGTGCCAGTCCGATCAGGGGCTGTGCCAGGATGTTGGCCAGCATGATATCCGCCTGGGTCTCCGGCTCGTTTTCCGGGAGGTACAGGTCGAGCCGGCTGGCCTCTGTGCCGTTGCGCTGGGCGTTCTCACGACTGGCTTCCAGTGCCTGGGGATCGGTATCCACTCCGATTACGTGATCCGCGCCCAGCAGCAGGGCAGCCAGGCCAAGTATGCCGGAGCCGCATCCGTAATCGATGACCTGCTTGCCCGTTACCTGCTGGCCATCCAGCCATTGCAGGCAAAGCGCGGTGGTCGGGTGAGTGCCGGTGCCAAAGGCGAGGCCAGGGTCCAGCATCAGGTTGGCGGCATCGGGGTCGGGGGCGTCGTGCCAGCTGGGAACAATCCACAGCCGCTCACCGAACTGCAGGGGCTTGAAGTCATCCATCCAGGCGCGCTCCCAGTCCTTGTCCTCGACCAGGGTGACGTCGATATCCGAGAGGGACTGCTGGGTCTGCTGATGCCAGGCATCCTGAATGGCGGCGCACAGTTGCTCGATGTCCCGCTCGGAATCGAACAGCCCGGTTACGCTGGTCTGGTGCCAAAGCGGGGTGGTACCGGGGTCAGGCTCATAAAGAGGCTGGTCGGCAGCGTCTTCCATGGAGACGGCTTCAGCGCCCATCTCCATGAGCAGATCTTCCAGCTGGTCCGCATTGTCCGGATCAGCCGGGATCTGTAATTGTATCCAGGGCATAGGTTGCTCAATCCCGCATGAGTTTTTCCAGGTAGTGGATGGTGAATTCTACCTGTTTAAAGCCACCATCGCGTACCAGTTTCCGATGCAGGGACTGATTGGTCTTGATGCCCTCGACCACCAGTTCGTCGAGTGCGTTTTTCATCCGGCGACGGGCGATCTCCCGATCGTCTCCCCAGGTGATGAGCTTGGCCACCAGGGAGTCATAGTACGGCGGTACGGTGTAACCACTGTACAGGTGAGAGTCGACGCGGATGCCGTTACCACCCGGTGCATGAAAATGCTTCACCTTGCCGGGGCTGGGGACGAAGGTTTTCGGGTCCTCCGCGTTGATACGGCATTCCAGCGCGTGACCGGAGATGCGGATGTCATCCTGGGTGTACTGCAGCGGCAGACCGCTGGCGATGCGCAACTGCTCCCGGACGATGTCCACGCCGGTCACCATTTCTGACACCGGGTGCTCAACCTGAACGCGGGTGTTCATCTCAATGAAATAGAACTCACCGTCCTGGTAAAGGAATTCAAAGGTGCCGGCGCCCACATAGCCAATTTCCTTGCAGGCATCGACGCAGGCTTTGAGGGTGCGGGCACGGGATTCCGGATTGATGTTCGGTGCCGGTGCTTCCTCAATGACTTTCTGGTTGCGACGTTGCATGGAGCAGTCGCGGTCGCCGAGGTGAATGCAGTTGCCGTGCATGTCGGCCAGGACCTGCACCTCCACGTGACGTGGCGTTTCCAGGAACTTCTCCAGATAGACCGTCGGATCACCGAAGGCGTTGCGGGCTTCACTCTGGGTAATCTGAACGCCCTTGAGCAGGGTGGCTTCGGAATGCACCACCTGCATGCCTCGCCCGCCGCCGCCGGAGGCAGCCTTGATCATGACCGGATAGCCAATTTCGCGGGCGATACGGAGGGTGCGCTCGTCGTCTTCGGTCAGCGGTCCATCGGACCCGGGCACGGTGGGTACGCCGGCCTTGATCATGGCGTTGATCGCGGAGACTTTGTTGCCCATCAGGCGGATGGTTTCGGCTTTGGGACCGATGAAACGGAAGCCGCTTTTTTCCACCTGTTCCGCGAAGTCGGCGTTTTCCGCCAGGAAGCCGTAGCCGGGATGAATGGCTACGGCGTCGGTGACTTCCGCCGCGCTGATGATCGTTGGAATGTTGAGGTAGCTGTCTGTTGGGCTGTTGGGGCCGATACAGACGGATTCGTCCGCCAGGCGCACGTGCATCAGATCCCGGTCCACCTGGGAATGGATGGCGACTGTTTTGATCCCGAGCTCTTTACAGGCCCGCAGGATACGGAGTGCGATCTCGCCCCGGTTTGCGATCAGAACTTTTTCTATCATAGCCATGATGTGCGATCACCGAGTTCAGGAAATGACGACCAGGGGCTGGTCAAACTCTACCGGCTGGCCATTCTCGACCAGTATCTCAGTGACGGTGCCGCTCTTGTCGGCTTCGATCTGGTTCATCATCTTCATGGCTTCGACAATGCACACGACATCACCCACGTTGACCTTCTGGCCAACTTCCACAAACGCCTTGGCGGTGGGCGACGGAGCACGATAAAAGGTGCCGACCATGGGGGAGTTCAGGGTGTGACCATCGGGCTCGGCCGGAGCAGAGGACTCTTCGGATGCAGTGCCGGAATCGGCTGACGGTGCCGCCTGTGGTGCCGGAGCCATGGCAGGATAGTGCGCCATGTACTGGGCACCTGCCGCCTGTTCCCGGCGACGGGAGATTCGAACGGAGTCATCGCCTTCGTGAATCTCCAGTTCTTCGACGTCGGATTCCTCCAGCAGTTCAATCAGCTTCTTGATTTTACGAATATCCATAGTATTTCCGGTCCCGTTTTCATCTGGTCTATCGGTGAATTCGTCGCAGGGCGGCCTGCAGGGCAAGATCGTAACCCTGGCTGCCCAGCCCGCAGATAACGCCCTCGGCGATATCGGAGAAATAGGAGTGGTGACGGAAGGCTTCCCGCGCATGCACGTTGGAAAGATGAACTTCAATGAACGGAATGCCCGATGCCAACAGTGCGTCCCGCAGCGCAACACTGGTGTGCGTGAACGCCGCCGGGTTGATGATGATGTAATCAACGCCTTCCGCACGGGCTTCGTGGATGCGCTCAATCAGTTCGTATTCGGCGTTCGACTGCAGGTGCAGCAGATGGTGACCCTGTTCGGCGGCAACACTGTGCAGTCGCTTGTCGATGTCGGCCAGGGTTTCATAGCCGTAAACCTCGGGCTCGCGGGTGCCGAGCATGTTCAGGTTGGGGCCGTGAAGGACCAGTATTGTCGACATGATTGCTTCTCTGCCTTACCGTTTTTCTACAGGATCGCCGAAATTAACGACATTTTCCAGTGATGGTGCGTGCTCATTACCCAGAGATCAACACTTTTTGACATTGATGCCGGTCGTCCACAGATCGTCCCGTGACTCGATGACATTGTCGTGAAGCCGGGGGGTGACTTCTATAAGACGTTGGTTTCATATGCCCGGCCAGGGGCTGGCCGGGCGAAGGGCAGCGGGGAGATCAGTCGCTGGCGGCGGTGACGCAATTGCGACCGTGCTCTTTGGAACGATACAGCGCGCGGTCGGCGCGTTCGCACAGGGCCTGGGAGTTGTCGCCGTTCCAGGCGGCAACGCCGCAACTGAAGGTGACGTTGAATTCGCGGTCACCGGCGGGCTGCAGCAGCTCGGAAAACCGCTCGCGGATTTCGTTGAGTACGTTGCGCGCATCGCTTTCCCGGGTATCCGGCAGGATGATCGCGAACTCCTCGCCGCCGTAACGGCCGATATGGTCGGTTTTACGCAGGCGTTGCTTGAGGAACATCGACAGGCTCCGCAGGACCCGGTCGCCGATCGGATGACCAAAAGTGTCATTCACTTTCTTGAAGTAATCAATGTCGATCATCGCGAAGCACAGCGGCTGCTCTTTCTGCCGGGCACGAACGATTTCCTGATCCAGCAGATGCAGGGTGTGGGTGTGATTGAACAGGCCGGTCAGGCTGTCGCGGATCATCAGCGCCAGCAGCGAGCGTGCGCGGCGACCACGGTTATGGATGGTGGCAATGAGGTGTTTCGGGTCAATCGGTTTGGTGAGGAAGTCGTCGCCCCCAAGACTCATGGCATGGAGCTGCTTGGAAACATCCTCCTCCGCTGACAGGTAGATGATGGGCACGCTGTGAAAGCGGTCCTGCTGGCGGATCACCCGGGCGATCTCCATGCCGGTGCAGCCGGGCATATACATGTCCAGGATGATGATCTCGGGAGAGAATTCCTCCAGGGCATGAATGATCTGCATTGGATCGGTAATGATGTGGGCCGTCATGCCGGCTTTTTTCAGGACCGTCTCCATGAACTTCGCCTGTGCCCGGGAGTCGTCCAGTACCAGCACTTTGTATGGCTCAACGGTATTGCCGTGGGTATAGCTTTCGATCTTTTCGATCAGCTGACCGGGGTCTACCGCCGGGTAGAAGAACTCCTCACCACCGCAGCGGGAGGCCCGCAGGCGGGTCTCGATGGTGCCGTCCTCGTCACTCATGAAAATGATGGGAATCGGCGTGTCGTGACGCTCCTGCAGACGCTCAATGGTGGCCAGCCCGGCGTTGGTTTCGCCCCCGAAGTTGACGTCCATGAGAATGGTTTCGGGCTTGTGCAGGGCGCAGGCTTCGATCAGTTGCTCGGCACTGCCGAAAGCTGAGGCGCGAAAGCCGAAGAATTCCAGCTGGCGAATCAGTCGGCTGGCCATCTCGTCGTTGGCGAGAGCAATATAGACGGGGGTACGCCGGAACTGCTGGGGCGAGTCCGGGGTATCCTGGTCGGTACGACGCAGGGTGCTGCGGGCCAGCATCTCGATGGCCTCCTGGATGGGGCTCTCAAGCTCATCGGGGAGTTTGCCGTCCGTCCACTGGGCCAGGTGGTCGAGTACCTGCCGGCCGGCATCGGCATGGCTGGCCATGTCGAAGCGCTGGGCGTAGCGAACCAGCTTGTCGGTTGCCGTGGCAAAATCGTCGCGAAAAGCGGCCGATTGCTGCGGGTCCTCGTGAATCTTCTGCCAGGTGTCGAGTACGACCCGGGCCTGAGTAGTGACGCGACGGGCAAAGTGCTGTCTGAGTTTGTCTTTCTGGCTTTCGTCGTTCATCGTGCTCCGGCCTGTCTTTTTTCATTATGTTCCACCCGTCTCCGCTACAGGCAGATTTTTCAACCTTAGTCCTTATGCAGAGTCTATAGTGTTTAATGTTGTCGGCGTAGGTGACGCTATGTAAATGTTTGTCAACTCTGCGGGGCAGGTCACATCGGTCTCCCCGGGAGAGTCCCATTCCAGAACCCGAGAGGTCCCGGAGGCCGCCCGTCATGGCACGGATGCACGATTGCCGGTTGCCCCGCCGTCAGAGGGGCGCGATTTCACTTCGTTCCCTGCTGCTGCTCTACACCGGCAGCCTGGTGCTGTTGATTCTGCTTGCAGGTCTGGTGTTCAGTTTTGACCGCTTCCGGGACTATGTCGCGGACCAACTGGCTGGTCATGCCCGCGATGGCGCCACCGCCGTCGGGCTGTCCCTGTCCAACGCCATAGACGGCCGTGACCCGGTGGCTGCAGCCTCACTGATTGACTCCGTGTTTGACAGTGGGCGCTACCTTTCCGTCCGCTACCTCGACCACCAGGGACAGCAAATCGCGGGTCGCGAGTCCGCGATGACCGACGGTGAAGTGCCGGCGTGGTTTGTTTCCCTTGCCGATCTGCCCCTGCCCGTGGGTGAGGCTGAAGTCGTCAGGGGCTGGTCCCGGTTGGGTCGTGTGGAAGTGATCAGTCACCCTGGTCGGGCTTACCGCGACCTGTGGCACGTTGCGACCGGCATGATCCTCGGTACCCTGGTTCTGGGTGGCCTGGGCCTGTCACTGCTGTTCTGGATGGTACGCCACACCCTGCGCCCCCTTAAGGCGATTGAAAAGCAGGCAGAAGCATTGGGGCGACGGGATTTTCGTAAACGCATTGATGTTCATTCCACCCGCGACCTCAACCAGGTCACCCGGGCGTTGAACCAGATGGCGGATGATCTGTCGATGCTGTTTGAAGGTCAGGCCAAGCTGATCCAGCATCTGCGCCGGGTCAGCAACGAAGACCCAGTCACCGGGCTGGCAAGCCGTGCCGCCTTCGACCAGCGCCTGAAAGTTGAGGTGGAGTCGGAAGAACGGTCGGCGCCGGGCGTGCTGTTTCTTGTGCAGCTTGATGCTTTCTCCCACTACAACCAGACCTACGGCCGCGCGGAAGCCGATCGGCTGCTGCTGAGAGTGGCCGGCGTCATCAACCAGTTTGTCCGATCCCACACGGACGCGTTTGCGGGCCGACGCACCGGGGCGGAATTTGCGATTTTCCTGCCCGGGGTCACCCAGGCCGATGGCGTTGTCTGGTGCCAGCAACTGGTGGAGGCACTGGATGGCACCTACGCCGACCTTGCTGCGCCCATGGATGTAATGGTGCATGGTGGGGTCGCCCAGGCACAGGGTGATCGCCGCTCGGGCGAGTTGATGGCGGCTGCGGACGAGGCGTTGCGGCGCGCCCAGGCCTCGGCTCAGTCCGGATGTTGCGCCGCCGATGCGGAACGTGAAGGCCACCATAGCCGTGAAACCTGGCGGGCCATTATCAGGCAGGCCGTGCGTGACGATCGGGTATCGCTCTGGCTCCAGCCAATGGTGTTCAACGGCGACGGGCAACTGGTCTACCACCAGGTGTTCTCACGGCTGGTAACCGACGAGGGCGAGCTCAAGGCCAGCGTGTTTGTTCCCATGGCCGAGCGATTCGGATTGATTGAACAGATCGACCGCATGGTACTGAAACGGTCACTGGCACTGATGAGACGGCAGCCGGCAGCGCATCTGGCCATGACGGTGAGCGCGTCATCGGTGGCCAGCGAGGCGTTCCGCACTGACATGCTGCGGGAGCTGGAAGCCGCCGGTGACGTGCGGCAGCGACTTTGGGTCGGTATTTCCGAACAGACCGTGCATCATCACCGCACCGCCGTGGGGCTGCTGGTGCGTGCGCTGAATCGTCTGAAGGTGGCGGTGCTGGTGGATCGCTTCGGCGTTGGCGGCGTGCCCTTCAGCTACCTGAGGAATCTGAGATTCCAGGGGCTTCGTATCGATAACAGTTTTATTCATGACATCCACAACCACGACGAAAACCGGTTTTACCTGGAGTCGGTGGTGGCAATCGCCCACAGCCGCGGCGTCAAAGTGTTCGCAACCGGTGTGGAAACCGCGGCAGAGCATGAGGTGCTGCGTAAGTTGGGTGTTGATGGCGCAATGGGCTACCATCTCGGACGGCCATTCCAGGCAGACAACGATAACGCACAGGGGGATCAGTAACCGATGCCAGGCAGAATCAGACAATATTTCAGGGATCGTAAGGACGATGTACAGGATTACGCCGGTGGCAGCGGTGTGGTTGGTAAATTCATCCTGATCGTACTGGTCATCTACCTTTTGGTGGCAGTGGTACTGGGAATGATCTGGAGCAGTGAGCCTGATACCTTTTCGGTACGGGAACACACGCGCTCGGTGGCAACGTCGATGGATCGCGAGCCGGTTGCGGGGTTTGCGACCACCGCCACGATGATCCGGATTGCCGAAACCCTGCTGGACAAGCCCGGCGGTTACATCACCAACGATATTTTTCCTCCGGGGCTGTGGCTGGATAACATGCCGAGCTGGGAATACGGTGTTCTGGTCCAGTTGCGGGACCTGTCCCGGGCCATGCGCAAGGACATCAGCCGGTCCCAGAGCCAGTCTGCTGAAGATCCCGACCTGATCGTGGCCGAGCCGCAGTTCCACTTTGACAGTGGTAGCTGGGCGATTCCCTCGACCGAGGCCGAATACCGTACGGGTATTAATGCCCTGAACCGCTACCTCGACCGTCTCTCGCGTCGCGATCAGCCGTCTGCACAGTTTTTCGCCAGGGCGGATAACCTGAACAACTGGCTGGCGGACCTGGAAACCCGTCTTGGCAGCCTGTCGCGCACCCTGGGCGAGAGCGTGGGCAAGGCCTCGGTTTCCGATGCGGTTGCCACCATCAACCCTGACGATCCGCTCGCCGAGGAATCATCCGGCGAAGAGGTCAAAACCTCCTGGACGCAGATTGACGATGTGTTCTACGAGGCCCGCGGCAGTTCCTGGGCATTGCTGCACATCTTCAGGGCCATCGAAGTGGACTTTCGCAAGGTGCTGAATGACAAGAACGCCATGGCCAGTGTTAAGCAGATCATCATTGAGCTGGAAGGGGCGCAGGGGGCCATGTGGAGCCCGGTCATTCTCAATGGCAGCGGGTTTGGTGTGCTGGCGAACCACTCGCTGACCATGGCCGCGTACCTGTCCCGGGCGAACGCTGCCATCAGCGACATGAGAGACCTGCTGTCCCGGGGCTGATGGCGTCGTGTTGGCAGGAGATATAAAAAAACCGGGCTGAGGGCCCGGTTTTTTTATGCCTGATGTCCAGTGCTCAGCCTTTGTAGGCCTTGACTGAATCCTCAATGGCCTTGCGGGCTTCGGCCGCGTTGCCCCAACCCTGAACCTTGACCCATTTGCCGGGCTCGAGGGTTTTGTAGTTTTCGAAGAAGTGGCGGATCTGGTCACGCAACAGGCTTGGAAGATCTTCCACGTCGCGAACGTTGTGGTACGCCTGGGTCAGTTTGTCGTGGGGAACCGCGACCAGTTTGGCGTCACCGCCTGCCTCATCTTCCATGTTCAGCACACCCACCGGGCGGCAGCGGATGACCGAGCCGGCCTGTACCGGGTACGGAGTTACCACCAATACGTCGATGGGGTCGCCGTCGTCTGCCAGGGTGTGGGGGATAAAGCCGTAGTTGGCCGGGTAGAACATCGGCGTGGCCATGAAGCGATCAACCAGCAGCGCGCCCATGTCTTTGTCCAGTTCGTACTTGACCGGGGAGCTGTTGGCCGGGATTTCGATGGCCACGTAAATGTCTTCGGGCGGGTTCTTGCCTGACGGGATGTTATCGAATTGCATGAGCGATCCTTCCTGAACGTGCGTTTAACTGCGGATAAAAAGTGGGCGCAATTATACGGAAGTCTCGTACAGTTCGAAACTAAACCTTGGTCGGCCCTGCCGTTACAGCTTGATCTGTTTGGCGATCAGCTCTTTCATGATCTCCGTGGTACCGCCACCAATGGACAGAATCTTGGCGTCCCGGTACAGCCGTTCCACCACCGACTCCCGCATATAGCCCATGCCGCCGTGTATCTGCACCGCTTCTCGGGTCACTTTCTCGCATACCTCGACAGCAAAGTTCTTGGCCATGGCCACCTGCTTTATCGGGTTTTTCCCGGCCTGCATCAGGGCCGCGCAACGGTAGGTATACTCCCGCGCGACATCCACCTGGGTCGCCATGTCGACAAGCTTGTGGCGGGTCACCTGAAACCCGGCGATGTTACGCCCGAAAGCCTGGCGTTCGTTGGCATAGGCCATAGAGGCTTCCAGGGCAATCTCTGCGGTCATGTAGGCCATGATCGCCAGCATCAGGCGCTCTGCCAGGAAGTTGCTCATGATGGCGATAAAGCCGGCGTTTTCCGCACCAATCAGACGGGAGGCCGGCACACGGCAATCCTCGAAAAACAGTTCGGCGGTATCGCTTGCCCACCAACCCATCTTGCGAAGCTTCCTGCCTGTGGCGAAGCCCGGCGTGTCACGGTCGATCAGTAACAGGCTGATCCCGCCATGGCCTTCTCCGCCTGTGCGGACCGCGACGGTATAGTGATCGGCACGGGTGCCACTGGTGATGAATGTCTTGCTGCCGTTAACAATGTAGTGATCGCCGTCCCTGACAGCCCGGGTTTTGAGGTTGGCGACATCGGAGCCGCCTCCGGGCTCGGTGATCGCCAGGGCGGCGATCTTTTCACCCCGCAGGACCGGCGGCACGATCTGGTTGCGGACCTCCGGTTGTGCCCATTTGGCAACGGGGGGCAGTCCAATATCCAGTGAGCCCAGACTGGCCACAAGTCCGCCGGAGGTGGAGCGCATCAGCTCTTCCGAGACCGCCACCTTGAGAAAGATGTCGCCTTCGCCGGTACCACCGAGGGCCTCCGGAAAGCCAATCCCGAGCAGGCCCGCTTCTCCGGCTTTCTGGTAAAGGTCGCGGGGAAACTCGCCGGCCTCTTCCCAGTCGTCGATGAACGGCAACACATGGGTGGCAACAAATTTACGGGCGCTCAGGCGGGCCTGGTCATGGATATCGGTAAAATAATTGAGCACGGCACATCCCCCTCGATCGGACTAGATGGGCAGCAGTGTCGCTCAATTCCCGATACCTAGCAAGCGCTTGGTATGGTGAGGGCGAGAGCCTCGGCGCTCTGGCCCGAAAAGCCAGGGCGCCGGCAGGACGCTGCCTCAGTTGCCCTTGCGGGCGATACGTTTAACACCGTCGGGCGTGCCCAGCAGCAGCAGATCCGCCGGGCGGCGTGCGAACAGGCCATTGGTAACAACGCCGACAATCTGGTTGAGGTCTTCTTCAACCTGGATCGGACGGGATAGGTCCATGTTATGGATATCAAGGATGATGTTGCCGTTATCCGTGGTGAACCCGTCGCGGTACACCGGATCGCCCCCCAGGCGAACAATTTCGCGTCCGACATGGCTGCGGGCCATGGGAATGACCTCCACCGGAAGCGGAAATTGTCCGAGGGTGCCGACCAGTTTCGATTCGTCGGCGATACACACGAACGTCCTGGCTACCTCCGCTACGATTTTTTCCCGTGTCAGCGCGCCGCCGCCGCCCTTGATCAGTTCAAGGTGCTCGTTGGTTTCATCGGCGCCATCCACGTAGAACTCGATTTCGCCCACGCTGTTGAGGTCGTATACCGGAATACCATGGCTCTTGAGGCGCTCGGCGGTGGCGTCGGAGCTGGCTACCGCGCCGTCAAATTCGTTCCGGAGTTCCCCGAGCAGGTCGATGAAAAAGTTCGCGGTGCTGCCTGTGCCCACCCCGACGATGCTGCTGCGTTCAAGATGAGGGGCAATGTGGTCCAGTGCCGCCTTGGCAACGGCTTTTTTCAGTTCGTCCTGGGTCATGGAGGGCTCCGGTTGGGGAAAGAAAACGGGTTTGCCATCATTATAGCCTTTCCGGCACACCTGCTTATAGACGGATGGCGGCCAAAGTTTCTACACTGTGGGTTTTTCCCACAAAACCTCCAACTGCCGGACAGACCCATGCCGCAACGCTATATCAAGAAAATCCTCGATGCCCGGGTGTACGACGTGGCCATCGAGACGCCGCTGACCGAGGCCCGCAGCCTCTCCAAACGCTTCAATAACCACATTTACCTCAAGCGTGAGGATCTTCAGCCGGTATTTTCTTTCAAGATTCGCGGCGCCTATAACCGGATTGCCCAGCTCTCGGAAGAGCAGAAGGCGAAAGGGGTCATCTGTGCCTCGGCCGGTAATCACGCCCAGGGCGTGGCGCTGGCGGCCAAGAACCTGGGGATCAAGGCGGTGATCGTCATGCCGCAGACCACGCCGGACATCAAGGTGCGCTCGGTACGGGATCATGGCGCGAAGGTCGTGCTCAAAGGCGATGCCTTCGATGAGGCGGCGGCCCACGCCCAGGAGCTGATCCGCAAGCACGGCTACACCTACATTCCGCCCTACGATGACCCGGACGTGATTGCCGGGCAGGGCACCGTGGCCATGGAGCTGATGTGGCAGTTCACCAAGCCACTGCACGCGGTTTTTATCTGCGTTGGCGGCGGCGGGCTGATTGCCGGCATGGCGGCGTACATCAAGTACCTGCGCCCCGAGATCAAGGTGATCGGTGTGGAGCCGGAGGATTCCAACTGCCTGCAGGCGGCGCTGAAGGCCGGCGAGCGGGTAGTGCTGGATGAAGTGGGGATCTTTGCCGATGGTGTGGCGGTCAAGCAGATCGGGGAATACCCCTGGGAGATCTGTAAGGATTACGTGGATGAAGTGATTACTGTGTCCACCGATGAGATCTGCGCCGCTATCAAGGATATCTTTGAAGACACCCGTTCCATTGCCGAGCCGGCGGGAGCGCTTGGGGTCGCGGGCGTGAAGAAATACATCGAGCGGGAAAAGGTTGAGGGAGAGAACCTGGCCGTTACCCTGAGCGGTGCGAACATGAATTTTGACCGCCTGCGCTACATTTCAGAACGCACGGAAATCGGTGAGAAGCGCGAGGCGATCCTGGCCGTGACCATCCCCGAAAAGCCCGGCGCGTTCAAGACGTTCATCAACGCCCTGCACAAACGAAGTATCACCGAGTTCAACTACCGGTATGCCGATAGCCGGAACGCTACCATCTTCGTGGGTATCCAGATTCAGGCGGGTGGACTGGGCCGTGATGAACTGGTCCAGGATCTGCGTGAATCGGGCTATTCGGTCGTGGACCTGACCGACAGCGAATTCGCCAAGCAGCACGTGCGGCATATGGTGGGCGGGCACGCGCCCTCCATTTCCAATGAAAAGGTTTTCCAGTTCGAGTTTCCGGAGCGCCCGGGGGCGCTGCTGAAGTTCCTCATGTCGCTGGGAACCCGCTGGAATATCTCCATGTTCCACTACCGCAACCATGGCGCGGCCTACAGCCGGGTGCTCCTGGGGGCGCAGGTGGACGATGGGGACCTGGCCGACTTCGAAGCCATGCTGGACAAGGTGGGCTTCCGCTACGAGAACATGACCGAGAACGAGGCGTACCAGCTCTTTCTGGGCGCCGGTAACGGTCAGGCCTGATGAAAAAGCGCCGGGGCCTGCCCTGGCGCTTTCTTACGAAAAGTTAACCTGTCAAAAATTGTAAAAATCAGGATGCGTGTTAGTCTTTCGTCAAATTATTAAATAACAATAATAGCCCACTGATTTAACGAGTAATTACCCTTCCGGGATTTGGAGTAGCGCAACATGGAACGCAAGCCTGACATTCTCCGGGCGCTTGTGCTGATATTCGCCGTAGGTCTTGTCGTAACGGGGTTCACGTCTTTGCAGGCGTCGGAAGACTCACGCAGCTCTGGTATTGGCATCGTGGCCGGTGGAGCGGCTCCGGAAGATCCCCTGAGTCCGCCCAGGGATGAGAGCAAGCGCTAACCGACCCGATAACAGCGCTGGTCCGTGACCACACTGTGCAGAGGCACATCCCAGGGTTCCACGGGCAGTTTCCCCACCTTCTGAAAATCATGGGCAATGCCGATCAGTTTTGGGGCCATCCGTGGTCGCAACCTGGTGAAGGCGAACGTCCGGTCGTAGAAACCGCCTCCCATGCCGAGTCGGCCTCCTGATTCGTCGAAACCTACCAGCGGAAACAACACCGCATCCAGCGCCCAGGGCGGGCGTTTCAGTCCGTGGGCAAACGGCGGTTCGGGTATGCCGAAGCGGTTGCTTACCAGTTCGACGCCATCGTAATAGGGGCTGAACACCAGTCGGCCCCGATGAACCGGGTGCAGTACCGGTAAATAGAACTGAACGCCCTTGCGGCGGGCAGCGGCAAGATACGTGTGAGGATCGATTTCGCCATCATTTGGCAGGTACACGGCAATGTGCCTGGCGCGATGCAGGTCCGGATTGCCCAGCAGGTTGAGAGCGAGGCGATCGGCGGCACGCTGTTGCTGTTCGGTCGTCAGGGCTTGCCGTTGTTGCCTGAGCACCCGGCGGAGATTGGTTCGGTTGAGGGTGTCCTGAGGGGATTCGAACGCATCGGGGGAGGTCAATTCACTCAAAATAAAGCTTCCCGGGCTGCCGTCATCGGATGTGGCCCTTGAACCCAAAGTTCAAGGTCGGTGGCCGCTGTGACATATTAGGCTTTCCCCCGTGGGGGACGTGCTCACAATGCCCTGAAGTAGCCACCTGGGTAGTGCGCATCGGCTCGAGGACGAATCCGACCAGCGAACAGCCCAGGAAGTTGATTCCATTATACGGGTACCCGAGGGGCCAATTGCAACACCTGTGGCGGTCAATAATGTAACGGTCAGGTGTCGGAGTTGTCACCAAGGGCATGATCCAGCTTGGTGCCCATTGCCTTGAGCACCGATGTGGCTTCGCCGGACATGGTGTCCTGTTCGAGCAGATCGTGGGTGATATTGAGCGCCGCCATTACGGCAATGCGCTCGGTACCGAATACTTTTCCACTGGCGCGGATTTCCCGCATTTTGGTGTCCAGATGCCGGGCTGACTGCATCAGCGCGTCTCGTGCCTCTTCAGGGCAGGCAACCAGATACTCCTTGTCCAGAATCTTTACTTCAACGGTTGTAGGCTGCTGCTTGGCCATCAGTGATGCTCCAGCGCGCGGAGGCGACCGATCATGGCTTCAATCCGGTTCTTGGCCAGATCGTTCTTGTGCATCAGCTGGGCGCGTTCCCGGTTCCAGTCATCCTGCAGCTCCCTGAGCGCGGCGTTGTCGCGTTCCAGTTTGCGACAGCGTTCGATGAGCCTGTCCAGTTTGTCCGCCAATGCCTGTAGTTCGGACTGTTCCATGATTGCTTCAACGCCTGTTGTGGTCGATGGCAGTAACTATAAGTGTGGACTGCAAGTCGGTCAATTTACAGGGTTGTCATGGCCCCGGATGCGTGATCGGTGTCACTCGGGGGGCGTTAATCCACGCCATGGCTGAGTCCCTGGTTGCGGCTTTGACGCCATGCCTTCAGTGCCGGGACCAACCCGACCACCGCGGCGGTGGCAGGCACGCTGGCGAGTATCAGCCATTCGATGCCGGTCAGGGGTCTCAGGGCGATCTGTATGCCGTGCTGCTCCAGCAACCAGGGGCCGAGCAGGGCCAGTCCGCCCGCAGCCAGTACCAGGGCCAGTACACAAGACAACAGTGACAGTGAAACGCACTCAATGACGTGCAAGGCCGCGACCAGAGCCGGCGACGCGCCGGTGGCGCGCAGAATGGCGATTTCGCGACTGCGCTGGGCCTGGAGTGTCAGCAGCACGGCAATCAGTCCAATCAGGCTGGTGACTACCACGAAAGCGGTAATCCCCAGCAAGGCCCGCTCGAACTGACCCATGATGCGCCAGAGTTCGCTCAGGGCAACCCCCGGCAAGACCGCGGACAGAGGCTCAAGCGGGGACTCGTTGATGTTGCGCTGGACCTGGAAGGTCATCACCTTGCGCTCGATGCCCACCAGGGCGGCGGTGATCGAGCCGGGTGTCAGATCACGCGCGCGTGCCTGCTCAGGGGTCACGGTGCGGCCCGGTATGGCCACTCCGGATTCCCAGCCAATGTGCATGGCTTCCATACCATCAAGGCTGATATAGACCGCCTGGTCCACCGGGGTGCCGGTGGGGGCGAGTATGCCAGTGACCGTGAACGGTGTGTCGCTGTGATTGGAGAAGCTGGTACGCCCGCCACCGTGGGAAAGGATCAGTTCGTCGCCCAGCCCGTGCTGGTGCTTGCGGGCAACGTCGGCCCCGAGCACCACATCGAAGACATCGGAAAACCACACGCCCTCGGTAAGGGTAAGCGGCGTTTCCCGGCCGTAACGGAAGTGCTCCATAAAGCCGCCGTTGGTGCCCACCACACGGTGGCCGCGATAACTGTCACCCAGGGACAGGGGCACGATCCAGTCGATACGGCTGTCGTCGGCCAGGTCCTGGTAAGTAGACCAGCGAATGTTGTTGGTGGCGTCGCCAATGTGAAACACGGTGTATAGCAACAGGTTCAGTTGGCCACTGCGCGCCCCGACGATCAGGTCGGTTCCGCTGATGGTATTGGTGAACGATTGCCGCACCTCGGTTCGCAGGTACTGGACACCCAGCAGCAACGTGACGCTCAGTGTCAGGGTCAGGGTCACCAGGGCCAGCACGCGGCGACGGTGCCAGAGGCTCGCCCAGGCCAGTGATAATGCCAGACGGACCTTCATGAGGCTGCCTCCAGGACCAGTCGATGGTCGAAGTGGCTGGCCAGGCCCTGATCGTGGCTGACGAAGACGACCGAGGAGCCTGTGCGCTGGGCGAGCTTCAACAGCACATCGATGAAGCGGTCACGATTATTCGCGTCCAGGGCCGACGTGGGCTCATCGGCCAGGATCAGTGCTGGCTGGCCGGTGAGTGCACGTGCAGCCGCTACCCGTTGTTGCTGACCAACGCTCAGACGACCGATCGGTCGATGCCAGTGACTTTCCGGAATCGCAAGTTCCGTCAGCAGGCGGCTGGCCTCTTCCCGGACACTGGGCCGGGCCAGGCCCCGGCGTTTGGACGACAGCCGGCACGGTAATGTGACGTTGTCGATCGTTGAGAGATAGGGCACGAGGTTGAACTGCTGGAAGATGACGCCCATGTGATCGGCGCGAAAGCGGTCCTTCTGCCCGTTGCTCAGCGGGCCAAGTTCCTGCCCCAACAGGGATATGGAGCCTGATTGCGGTCTCAGCATGCCGCCAAGGAGGCTCAGTAGGGTGCTTTTGCCGCTGCCGCTGGCGCCTTTGATGAACAGGTGTTTGCCCGGGCTGAGGTGAATGTCGGGAAACTGGAGGTTTTCGTGACCGTGAGGCCAGCGGAACGACAGATCCCGGGTGGCAACAGCCAGGGGCGTGCCAGTAGGGGAACGATCGGCTGGCGAGTGTGTCTCGTACGTCATGTGCGCATGCACTCATTCGGTGTATGATTTGCCCACGAATTTACAGGCAGGTACAGGTTGCTGACGATGTTAACGTTTTTTTCTTCAGATCGGGGATCGCGAACGCTCGGGCGATTGCTGGCAATCGGCTTTGCCTGCGTGGTGAACATCGCCAGCGCTGCGGACCGTGAAATTGACTGGCTGGAACTCATGCCGGAAGAAGACCTGAACCTGCTCGAAAGTATGCCAGAAATCCAGCATGAGGGAGATGGGCCGCCCACGCTGCCTGATGAAATCATGACCGGTCGGGTGGTGCCCGAGATGGATGGGGTGTCCGGCCGCATTCCGGGTTTCGTGGTACCGCTGAAAACCACCAATGACATGCGCATACTGGAGTTCTTCCTGGTGCCGTACTACGGTGCCTGTATCCATGTGCCGCCACCGCCACCCAATCAGATTATTCACGTCCGGTATGAGGAGGGCTTCACCCTCGAAGCGCTCTATGATCCGGTCTGGATTGAGGGCACCCTGGTGGTCGAGAAGACGGAAAACGACATTGCACGGTCGTCTTATTCCCTCGTTGCCGACAAAGTAGAGCCTTACGAAGAGTAAGGCTCTACCGGTCGACATCAGTTTCCGAGGCTGAAGCCACGGCTGCCGTCTTCAAGCCGGGCGCTGCCTTGCCCGTTCTTGCTGACCCACTGTACCGACAGTACCTCCACGCCGGGGAAGCGCTCGAGGAACGCGGCGTTCAGGCTGCTATCGGTACCCAGTCCGGGGCAGTCCAGTTGCTGGGTCACTTCATATTCCGTGTGAGTCCGCTGGTGTTCGTCGTGGTCACCTTCGCCATGTCCGTGGTTATCGTGTTCATGTTCATGTTCATGACCGTGCTCGTCCTGGCTGGTCCCCGAATGGTGTACCACGGCGTTCTCAACGGTGCAGGAGGCGGGCAAGGTGTCGAGCAGCGGCTGTGTTCCCAGCCAGTCGGCGGTGGCGGCCAGTTGTGATTTTTCTTCCTCCGTCCGGGCTTCGTGCTCGAAGCCTGCCAGGTTATGGGCAGGCGAATTGAGGATCAGCTCCAGCCTCTGGCCTTCAATAGCCACCTGAAGCTGCGCATGGCCGTGCTGATGCGCGCCGGGATTGTCTGAGCCCACGGCGGGGCCGGCCAGGAAGATCGCGGCAATACCAAGCCATGCGCTGGGGGTTCGGAAGTGGTGATCGGACGGTACGCTCATGGGCAGGATTCCTGATAGAGATGATATGTTATAACATATTCTGACAGATCCCCGTCGGAATCAAGAGTGCGAGTGCCATCGGACCGCCTCAATGCTACGATAGTCACCTAAACACCGAATACAGGACAGCTCCTTTTCATGTCAGAAACCGACACTACCGGTGCCGCTCGCGCTGCTGCGTTTGAGCGTTGGGCCAACGTTTTTACCGCGCACAAAGCTTTCAGCCACCCGTCAGAACTTCACGGGGCGCTGTGTGGTCGGCTTGCCGCTGGCGCCCGTATCGATGAGGCGGAGTGGCTGGCCATGGTGTGCGAACATATGGGCCTGCCCGACGCCGCGCCGCGGGAGTCCGATGAACTCAAGGAATTCATGCAGGCGGCGTACGACCAGACCCTGGCACTACTGAAAGCCGCGGATATGAGTTTCCATCCCCTGTTGCCGGACGATGACTATGCCATCGACCAGAGACTGGAGGCGTTGACCTCCTGGGTCAGGGGCTTTCTTGAGGGCATGGCGCTGTCGGCCGGATCATCGCTGGGTCAGGCGCCGGATGAGATTCGCGAATTGATTGAAGATCTGGTTGCCATCAGCCAGGTGTCCGAGGACGACGAACCGGACGACGAAAGCGAACAACAACTGATGGAAATTGTGGAATACGTGCGCCTGGGAGCGTTGGCGGTCTTTACCGAATTCAATCCGCCAGAGAAACCAGCCGCGGAGACTCCGACACTGCACTGAGCAGGTGTAAGCCTGCGGGAGAGTTTATGCCGTCAATGATACCCGTGAAAGAATTCGCCGATCGTCGCCGCAAGCTGATGGAATTGATGGCGCCGGACAGCATAGCCATCGTTCCTGCAGCCCCGGAATGTGTTCGTAACCGGGATGTGCACCATCCGTTCCGCCAAGACAGTGATTTTCAGTACCTGTCCGGGTTTGGCGAGCCGGAGGCGGTCCTGGTCCTGATCCCGGGGCGTGAGCACGGTGAATCCGTGCTGTTCTGCAAGGAGCGCAATCCTGAGAAGGAATTGTGGGATGGGTTTCTGGCCGGTCCAGAGGGCGCCATCGGCACCTTTGGACTGGACGATGCGTTCCCGATCGCCGATATCGACGACATTCTGCCCGGCATGATCGAAGGGCGCAGCCGGGTCTACTACCCCCTTGGCAAGGATCACAACTTCGACGCCCGGGTCATGGACTGGATCAAGGTGATCCGCAGCAAGGTACGTGCGGGTGCCCATCCCCCCGGCGAATTCGTTGCCCTGGAGCACCTGCTACATGATCTGCGTCTGTACAAGAGCGCGAATGAAATCAAGGTCATGGCAAAAGCCGGCGAGATCAGTGCCGAGGCTCATCGCCGCGCCATGAAGCGTGCCCGCCGGGGTGGTCACGAATACAATCTGGAAGCCGAACTGATCCATACCTTCATGGAGCATGGTGCACGCTCCACCGCGTATCCCTCCATCGTCGGTTCCGGCGCCAATGGTTGCATCCTGCACTACATCGAAAACAGTGCGCCTCTGAAAGAGGGGGATCTGGTGCTGATCGATGCCGGCTGCGAGCTTGAATGCTATGCCTCGGATATCACCCGTACCTTCCCGGTCAGTGGGCGTTTCAGTGCCGAGCAGAAGGCTCTGTACGAGGTTGTGCTGTCGGCCCAGTACGCCGCCATTGATGCCGTGCGTCCGGGCAATCACTGGAATCATCCTCACGAAGCCGCCCTGCGGGTGCTGACCGGGGGGCTGATTGATCTCGGGCTGCTGTCCGGTTCGGTGGAAGACGCCATCGCCAATGAAGCCTACAAGCCGTTCTTTATGCACCGCACCGGCCACTGGCTGGGTCTTGATGTACACGACGTGGGTGACTACAAGGTGGGCGGAGCCTGGCGGGAACTGGAGCCGGGCATGGCGCTGACCGTGGAGCCGGGACTGTACATCGCCCCGGACAACACCACCGTGGACGCCAAGTGGCGTGGCATCGGCATTCGCATTGAAGACGATGTGGTGGTCACGCGGGAGGGTTGCCGAGTGCTGACCAATGCAGTCCCCAAAACCATTCCCGAGATTGAAGCGCTGATGGCGGATTGAGCCGGTGAGTCAATTCGATACCGATCTGATCATCGCCGGCGGTGGTCTCGCCGGTGCCACCTTGGCACTGGCGCTGGCCCGGGTCCTGCCTGAACTGCGGGTGACCGTAGTGGAGGCGTTCCCGCTTTCGACCAACGCCCTGCCGGAAAGCTACCAGCCCAGTTACGACGCCCGCTCCACGGCTCTCGCCTGGGGATCGCGGCTGATATTCGAAGAGCTGGGGCTATGGCCGAGGCTGGCGGAACACGCCACCCCCATTGAGCATATCCATGTGTCGGACCGTGGTCGCTTTGGCGCCACCCGTCTTCATGCGCGGGAGCACGGCCAGGCAGCGCTGGGTTACGTCGCGGACAACCGCTGGATGGGGCTGTGCCTGATGCGGGCATTGCTTGATACCCGTGTGCAGTGGAAAGCGCCGGCCGAAGTGGTGAATATGACGCCCCTTGGCGACGGGGTCAGCGTGGTGATCAGATCCGGCGATGATACCCAAGAACTGACTGCACAGTGCCTGGTGGTCGCTGATGGCGGGCGCTCCGGCCTGCGGGAAACCCTGGGATTCCAGGTGCAGACCCGGGACTATGGCCAGAATGCGTTGATCGCCAACGTGTCGACCTCACAGAGCCACGGCTTCAGCGCTTTTGAGCGTTTCACCGATGCCGGGCCGATGGCGCTGCTTCCCCAAGGGGCCGCGAGTCGTCCGGGGTACCAGTCGGCCCTGGTATGGACCCTGTCCGACGACGCACTGGCAGAGGTCCTGGGCCTGTCCGATGAGGAGCGCTGTGGCCGACTTCAGGAGCGCTTTGGCTGGCGCCTGGGCCGCATTACCCGGATGGGCGCCAGCCATCACTATCCACTCAAACTGACCACCGTGGATGAACCGGTACGCCGGGGTGTGGTGCTGGTGGGTAACGCCGCCCATGCTTTGCATCCGGTCGCCGGCCAGGGGTTTAATCTGGCCTTGCGCGGGTTGATGACACTGGTGGAGCAGTTCCGCCTGGCGGTGTCGCAGGGAATCTCTATTGGTGACCCGGGCGTTCTCAGCGATTATCACACCTTGCATCAGAAGGACTGGCAGCAGACGGTGCAGTTTTCCGATTCGCTGATCCGTATATTTGGTGGTTCCCTGGCCCCGCTCGCGGCAGCCAGGGATGCCGGCCTGGTCGGACTCGACCTGCTGCCTGGTGCGAAACGCTGGTTTGCACGCAAGGCCATGGGTATGGGGGGGCGCCGTGCCTCGATCCACCCGCCCGCGGAAACCCATCGGGAGACGGCCGACTATGACTGAACCCCGTCCGTTTGATGTTCTCGTTGTCGGTGGCGGGATGGTGGGATCCGCCCTGGCCCTGGGGCTGTCCCGCCAGGGCTGGCGGGTCGCGCTGGTTGAGGGAAACAGGCGCGAAGCGCTCACAGAGACGGCGACCGTTGCCCGGAATGTGACGGATTTCGAGCCCCGGGTCAGTGCAATTTCGGTATCCAGCCAGCGCCTGCTCGAATCCCTGGGAGTATGGGATATCATCACCGCGGGGCGACACTGTCCCTACCAGACCATGACCGTGTGGGATGGTGATGGTACCGGCCGTATCCAGTTCGAGGCGGCCGAACTTCAGGCGCGCTCTCTGGGGACCATCCTGGAAAATCAGCACATCGTGCGGGGTCTGTTTGATGCCCTCGCCGCAAGCGATGTGGAACTGATCGATGGGGTCAGCGTCAGCGGATGGTGCCACGAACCTCCCGAAGCGACAGGCACCCGAGGCATTCACCTGGACGATGGCCGGTTGCTTATGGCCCGCCTGGTGGTGGCCGCAGACGGCGCCCACTCCCGATTGCGACAGTGGGTGGGACTGCCCACCCGTGAGTGGGACTACGACCAGCGTGCTATCGTATGCACCGTCAAAACAGCCCGGAGCCATCGGTTTACTGCCTGGCAGCGGTTTTCACCCACCGGCCCCCTGGCGTTCCTGCCGTTACTGACCGAAGCAGGCGAGGAGCATTTCTGTTCCATCGTCTGGTCCCAGGATACCCGGGAGGCCGAGCGGCTGATGGCGCTGGATGACGACACATTCGGCGCTGAACTCGAGCGGGCTATTGAGGGCGAGTTGGGCGCTATTGAGGCGGTCTCCCGACGTTTTGCGTTTCCCCTCCGTCAGCGCCATGCCAAGGACTATACCGCGCCCGGTCTTGTGCTGATCGGTGACGCCGCCCACACCATTCACCCACTGGCGGGGCAGGGAGCCAACCTTGGGTATGGCGATGTTGCGGCATTACTGGAGGAGCTGTCGCGGGCCCGGCTGGCAGGGCTTGATCCCGCCGATGATCTGGTTCTGGCTCGGTATCAGCGCCGCCGCAAGGGTGAGAACCTGGCGATGATGGCCGCGATGGAAGGCTTCAAGCAGTTGTTCGCACGGGATGAGTTGCCGGTGCGATGGCTGCGCAATACCGGACTTCGCTGGCTGAACAGGCTTGGGCCCGTGAAGAATCGGATCGCTGCTCAGGCTATGGGTCTGAACGCCTGACGGTCCTGCTTTCTTTTCATTCACAACGCTCAACTCGACAAAGGAATGTGTCATGGCCGGAAGCAGCCTGCTTGTTTTAATCGACGACATCGCGACCGTTCTGGACGACGTCGCCCTGATGACCAAAACCGCCACCAAGAAAACCGCCGGCGTGTTGGGTGATGATCTGGCCCTGAACGCGCAGCAGGTCACCGGCGTCAAGCCGGCGCGGGAATTGCCGGTGGTGTGGGCTGTGGCCAAGGGCTCCATGCTCAACAAGGCCATTCTGGTGCCCGCCGCCCTGGCCATCAGTTTCTTCGTGCCCTGGCTGGTGACGCCATTGCTGATGCTTGGGGGCGCCTTTCTGTGTTTTGAGGGCTTCGAGAAACTGGTTCATCGGTTTCTTCACCGCAAAGAAGACGAGGCGCACAAGGCAGAGCTTCATGAAGCCCTGAAAGATCCCGGGGTGGATCTGAAAGCCGTGGAAAAGGACAAGATCAAGGGCGCGATTCGCACGGATTTCATCCTGTCGGCGGAGATTATCGCCATTACCCTGGGCACAGTGACGACCCAGACGTTAATGATGCAGTTCCTGGTGCTGACGGTGGTGGCGGTGATGATTACCGTAGGCGTTTACGGTCTGGTAGCCGGTATTGTGAAGCTGGATGACGGCGGCCTTTATCTCAGTCAGAAGCGGAGTCTTGCCGCCCGTAAGCTGGGGCAGGCAATCCTCTGGCTGGCACCGTGGATGATGAAAACCCTGTCCGTACTCGGCACCATCGCCATGTTCCTGGTCGGCGGTGGCATTCTTACCCATGGCCTGCCGCCTGTGTACGACGCTATCCACCATGTCTCCGAGCCGTTCAGCGGCGTGACCGGTGCGTTGCTTCCCACCCTTGCCGACGGCCTTTTCGGGGTATTGGCAGGTGCATTGCTGGTGGCCATCATTACCCCGGTTATGAAGCGTTGGCAGGCCCGGTCCGGCTAAACTAACGGCAGGCGTCGAACAGCCGGCTGACCAGTACCGGAACCGCGGTTTCCACCCGAAGAATCCGCGGGCCAAGATGGACGCTCTCGCATCCGGCCTCCTCCAGCTTGCCCACTTCGTAGTCGGTAAACCCGCCCTCCGGCCCCACGCACAGTGCCGCAGGCTGATCCAGATGGCTGGGGCAGGCAGTCGGGGTGCCGGGATGGGCCACCAGGGCGCGTTTGCCCTGTAGCAAGCCCGGCAGCTCATCCTCTACAAAGGGTTTGAACCGTTTGCGGATGTTGACTGAAGGCAGGTGGGTGTCCCGGGCCTGTTCCAGGCCCAGGGTCAGGTTCTCGCGCAGGTGTTCTTCCGACAGCCAGGGTGTCTGCCAGAAGCTTTTTTCCACCTTGTAGCTGTTGATCAGCCACAGGTCCTTGACCCCCATGGTCGCGCACGTCTGCAGCACGCGGCGGAACATCTTGGGTCTGGGCATGGCAAGAATGAGCGTCAAGGGAAGGGGGGCTGGCGGAGGGTCTGTGAGTTCCACCTGAATGTCCGCCCGGCTTGCGGTCAACTGCAGTATCCGGCCGGTGCCAATACGCCCGTTGACCTGCCCCACCGGGATGACATCCCCCTCGGCAACGTTCAGTACCTGGTGCAGGTGGGTCAGGCGCCGGCCCATCAGAACGGCACGGTCAGGCGCTACAAAGTCCGCTTCGAACAGCAGTGCCAGATTCATTCGCCTGTCGCTTCACCGGTTTCAGCGTCGCCGGTTTTACGTACCGCAAGCCGGCTGAAGATAATGCCCATCTCGAACAGCAGCCACATGGGCACGGCGAGCAAGGTCTGGGAGATGATGTCCGGAGGAGTCAGCAGCATGCCGATCACGAAACAGCCGACAACGATGTAGGGCCGCTTTGCCGCCAGATCATCGGGCGTGGTGGCGCCGGTGAGCACCAGCAGAATGGTGGCAATGGGAATCTCGAAGGCCACGCCGAAGGCGAAGAACATTTTCAGGACAAAGTTGAGATAGCTGCTGATGTCCGGCAATTCCACGATGCCTTCTGGCCCGATGGCGGTGAAAAAGCCGAATACCAGCGGGAACACCACGAAATAGGCGAACGCAGCGCCGGCGTAGAACAGAATTACAGAGGTGAACAGCAGCGGAAACGCCAGACGCTTTTCATGAGCGTAGAGGCCCGGGGCCACGAAGCTCCAGAGCTGATAGAGGATGACCGGGATAGCCACGAATACGGCCAGCACCAGGGCCAGTTTCAATGGCGCAAAGAAGGGTGAGGTGATGTCGGTGGCGATCATGGTCTGGCCAACCGGCAGCAGGTCCCGCAATGGTTGCGACAGCAGCAGGTAGAGTTCGTTGGCAAACGGGTAAAGCGCCGCGAAACAGATAACGACGGCGAGCACCATTTTCAGCAGGCGATTACGCAGCTCCAGCAAATGCTCAATCAGCGGCATTTCCGGTTGCGTATCTGAGGAATCCGGGGTGGTGCCGTCAGGCTTTTTGGTCATGAACGGGTATCCGACGCATCGTTTCCAGAACTGTCTTTGCTTTCGGCGGGAGCGCGCGTCGCCGGGGCCGGTTCGGGTTTGCGGGTTTGATCATCCGACAGGACCATGTGCTCATACTTCTTGGCTTCGTCGAGGGCACCGCGCACGCTTTTCTCGACATCCTCAAGGCCGATGTCACCGGCCTTGCGCAACTCCTCCCGAAGCTCCTCCGCTTTCAGCTGGCGATCGAGCTCGGTCGTGAACTGGCTGACCATGCGGCGGGCACCACCAATCCAGCGACCGGCGGCCCGTGCCGCAGTCGGCAGACGTTCAGGGCCAAGCACCAGGAGGGCAATGACGCCGCAGATCAACAGCTCAAGGAAGCCGATATCAAACATTCCGCTTGGTCTCAGCCTGAGGTCTTGTCCCGGGGCTTCTCATCCGCCTGGGTCTGATAGGCAGCGGTACCGTCCCTGTCTTCGAGGGCGTTGTGATCAGAAGGCTTGCTCTCCTCGTCATTCATGGACTTCTTGAAGCCCCGGATAGCGCCCCCCAGGTCACTGCCGATGTTGCGCAGTTTCTTGGTTCCAAACAACAGAACGACGATGCCAAGCACAATGAGAAGTTGCCAGATGCTGATACCCATGACGGGGTCCTCGTTTAGATGTTTCAGTCACTCGTTATTGTACGCTACCGGGGCGGTGCGGCGACAACCCTTCGGGTTGCCGTTCATCACTCGCTCCGGGCAGCTTTCTCGTCCAGGCCCGAGAGGTCAAACCTCCGTGCCAGCTCTTCAATCACATCTTTCGGGCCAAGGCCCAGCCTTGAGAGCATCACCATGGTATGAAACCACAGGTCGGCGGTTTCATAGACCACTTCACGGGTGTCGCCGTTATGTTCTGCGTCTTTGGCCGCCAGCAGGGTTTCGGTGCATTCTTCGCCGACTTTCTCAAGAATCTTGTTGAGGCCCTTGGCGTGCAGGCTGGCCACGTAGGATTTATCGGGATCGGCATCCTTTCTCGCTTCCAGTACCTGTGCAAGCTGCTCCAGTACGTCACTCACTGTGTGTGCTCCCTTTTGTCTTGCCGTAGATGCTGTCGGGGTCCTTGATCACCGGCGCGGTGGTCACCCAGGCTCCGTCCTGCAGTTTGCGGTAAAAGCAGCTGCGCCGGCCGGTATGGCAGGCAATACCGCCTTTCTGCTCCACTTTCAGCAGGATAACGTCTTCATCACAGTCGAGGCAGATGTCCGAGACCACCTGTTGGTGGCCGGAGGTTTCTCCCTTCCTCCAGAGCTGCCCTCTGGAGCGGGACCAGTAAACGGCGTGTCCCTCCTTGGCGGTAAGCTGCAGGGCTTCGGAGTTCATCCATGCCATCATCAGGATTTCGCCGGTGGTGGCATCCTGAGCGATGGCGGGCACCAGCCCGTCTGCGGTCCAACGAATGGCATTGAGCCAGTCGGGATGATTGACTGTAGGTGATGAATCTTGCATTTCTGTGAATCCTGACAAGGTTACCGACTGCCCCGTGCCACCAGTCCGGCAGCCACGATGAGCATCGCCCAGCCCCAGGGCGGCATGGATTGCGCCAGGGCTGGCAGTTCGTAGTGGGTACTGGCCCAGGCCCCTCCCACCAGCGCGAACGCCACAAGCGTCCGGCGCCAGCGTCGTTCGGTGCGTTGCTGCTGGTCCCGGAGCAGCTCCAGTGTAGCGCGATTCTGTGCCTCTGTGGGACCGGCGTTGCGCAGCTGCACCAGGGTGTCGTGTACCAGTTGTGGCATTTCCGGCGACTGTTCAAGCCACGCGGGCAGGTGAGTCTGCAGTGACTTGATCAGGCCCGACGGACCAATACGCCTGCGCATCCAGGTTTCGAGGAAGGGCTGGGCAGTGCTCCACAGGTCCAGGTCCGGGTAGAGCTGACGGCCCAGCCCCTCGACATTCAGCAGGGTTTTCTGAAGCAGGACCAACTGGGGCTGCACTTCCATATTGAAGCGCCGGGCGGTCTGGAACAGTCGCAGCAGGAAGTGACCGAAGGAAATGTCCTTCAGGGGCTTCTCGAAAATCGGCTCACAGACGGTGCGGATGGCGGCTTCAAATTCATTGACCCGGGTGTCCGGTGGCACCCAGCCGGACTGGATGTGCAACTGTGCCACCTGGCGATAGTCGCGGCGGAAGAAGGCGAGGAGGTTGCGGGCGAGGTAGCTCTGGTCGTCCGGTGCCAGCGTCCCCACGATGCCAAAATCAATGGCAATGTATTTTGGATCGGCCGGGTTGCTGACATCCACAAAGATGTTGCCCGGGTGCATGTCAGCGTGAAAAAAGCTGTCGCGGAAAACCTGGGTGAAAAAGATCTCCACCCCCTTTTCGGCCAGCACTTTCATGTCCACGCCTGCGGCCTTCAGGGCCGGCACATCGGCAATGGGAATGCCATGGATGCGTTCCATCACCAACACGGTCTTGCGGGTGTAGTCCCAGTCGATGAACGGAATATAGATCAGCGGTGACTGGTCGAAGTTACGGCGTAACTGGCTTGCATTGGCGGCCTCCCGCTGCAGGTCCAGCTCGTCGTGGATGGTGGCATCGTAATCCTCGACCACCTCCACCGGGTGCAGGCGTTTGCCTTCGGTCCAGTATTTTTCCAGCAGACTGGCCATCAGGTACATCAGGGACAGGTCCTGTTTGATGATCCGCTCAATGCCGGGTCGCAATACCTTGACCACAACCTGCTGGCGATTGTTCAGGGTGGCGGCGTGTACCTGTGCCACGGAGGCCGAGGCCATGGGGTCGGCGGAAAATTCGGCGAACAGCTCGGAGACCGGCGCGCCCAGGGAGCGCTCAATGATGTCCCTGGCGATGGTGCTGGGGAACGGCGGTACCCGATCCTGAAGGTGTTTCAGGGCTTCTGCCATATCGTCCGGTAGCAGATCGCGGCGGGTGGACAGGATCTGACCGAACTTCACGAATACCGGTCCCAGTTCTTCCATGGCGAGCCGCAGGCGATCGCCGCGACTCAGCTTGGGCTTCGGGAACAGGTGCCAGGGCGCCAGCAGGAACAACACCTTCAACGGGGCGGGTAGCTCAGCCAGCGGCAGGAACGTGTCCAGCCGGTAACGGCAGAATACCCAGGCAATTCGGAACAGGCGTTGCAGGCGGGTCACGGTGTCTCCGGAGGTTCTTTCGGGGTGTTGCGGGGCTGTTGGGCCAAGCGCTGCAATTGATCGAGGCGGGCCGCAAGACGTTCGGTGCGCAGGTTCAACCGGTCAATGTCCTCGAACGTGGCGTCCAGCTCCCGACGGCCCGGGAGCGCCCGGCTCTCTTCGTGCACATACTCTTCAAGGTTGGCGTTGAGTGCGGCAAACGCCTGTCGACTCCACCGGACCGCACCACGGATACGCTGCCCGATGAAATGGGCGGGAACATCCCCAATGTGGCTGGCCAGCGCCGCTTCCCAGTCCGGCTCCAGCTGATTCAGCGCGCGCTGGAACTGATGGGCCAGTGCCGTGTCCCCGATCACCTCAATGCGGCCCTGCCTGAGTACCTGATCGTCTCCGCTGGCGAGCGCCGCAAAGGCAAGCGGCTTGCCCGCCAGGCGCAGGGACGGGGCTTCCGATGGTTGGCTGGCAACACGGACCCGGTCACCGGTCCGGACCAGGGTGAAATCAAGGTGGACCGGCGCGGTCATAGAGAACTGTACCGGGCCAGTCAGGGCGCCAAGCAGGGCTTTCCGGCCAACCGGGTCAAGTGCCAGGGCACGGTTCAGTGCGCCCTCAACCACGGCGGATACGGCAGAAAGCAGCGTGGGGCCCGGAAACATCAGGGCTTGATTCCCACATGCAGGGCAACGATGCCGCCGGTCATGTTGTAGTACTTGCAGTTCACCAGACCCGCCTGTTCCATCATGCCCTTGAGGGTATCCTGGTCAGGGTGCATGCGGATGGATTCCGCCAGGTACTTGTAACTCTCGCTGTCTCCGGCGATGAGCTGACCCATCAACGGCAGGGCGTTGAAGGAGTACATGTCGTACGCCTTGTTCAGCAGAGGGTTGGTGGGCTTGGAAAACTCCAGCACCATCAGTTTGCCGCCTGGCTTGAGTACCCGGGCCATGTCCCGCAGCGCCTGGTCCTTGTCCGTGACGTTACGCAGGCCGAACGCGATGGACACCGCATTGAAGGTGTTGTCTGGGAACGGCAGGTGCTCGGCATCCGCCTGGACATACTCGATGTTGCCGGCGTAGCCGCGATCCATCAGCCGGCCACGGCCAACCTGCAGCATGGAGGCGTTGATGTCTGCCAGCACTACTTTGCCAGCGGTTCCGACGAGGTCGGAAAATTTCATGGTGAGGTCGCCGGTACCGCCGGCAATGTCGAGCACCTGGTGCCCGGGCCGAACGCCACTGAGTTCAATCGTGAAGCGCTTCCAGAGTCGGTGGATGCCCATGGACATGAGGTCGTTCATCATGTCGTATTTGCCGGCCACGCTGTGGAAAACCTCGGCGACCTGTCCGGCCTTCTGGCTTTTCGGCACGTTGCGGAAGCCAAAGTGGGTGACGTCGTCCTGGGGGGTATTGGCGCTGTTTTCACCGGCTGGCGTTGGATGCTCGCTCATGGGGGTGTCCTGTCAGAATCTGAACCCCGTATTCTAACGGTTAGGGGGGTGGCTACAAGTTTATTACCCCCTTAAACTATAAAACCTTCCACTTTTTAAGAGAAAGCTGATTCATGTCTGTCATTGATGTTCATCGTGCCCATTCCATGGATAAAGAACACGCCCGCGACGCGGCAGAAACCCTGGCCAAGGATCTGTCGAAACAGTTCGATGTGAACTACCAGTGGGAAGGCGACGTTCTGCGTTTCAAGCGCAGCGGAGTGAAGGGACAGCTGAACATCACCGAGGATGACCTGCATATCCACCTGGAGCTCGGTATGCTGCTGCGCCCGTTTAAATCCCGTATAGAGCAGGAAATCCATTCCCAACTGGACCAGATCATTTCGGCCTGATTGGCCGGGTTTTCCCGCCGTTCAGAGGTCGTCCGGCAGCCGGAACGGGTCGGGACTTTGCTGCAGGATATTGAGCAGGACCTGCTCTTCCCTGGCCACCAGTCGTTCGATCAGTGCGTCGACGTTGTCCATCTGCCGGAAGGCGGAGTAACCGCGCCTCAGAAAGCTGTGAAGATCGCTCAGGTCGGCCATCTCGGCCGGCCCCCGGGTCATGCTCAGCAACCAGCCCAGGGTGCGGTTGCGCACGTAGCGATCGAGTTGGCGACCCACATCCGCTACCAGCGCTATCTGACGCTCCCTGTCTGAACGTTGTGTACTGGCCCGGAAAGCGCTGCAGTAGTCGGCATCGGACATGCGGTCGATGTCGGTGCCCCGCTGGTGCAGGATCTCCGCCAGTTCAAGGTCGAGCCGCTGGGTGACCAGGTTCAGTTCCACCAGCCCGGCAAAGGTTCCGAGCAGGTTGTCCGGCAGCCATTTCACCATTTTGGGAAACACCCGGTCGATGTTGTCGTCGCGGCGGGTCATGCCGGCCGGGGCGTAGAGATCGGTCAGCAGGAAGGCCAGCCCACTGTGGTAGCCCGGATGCTGATAGAGGTCCTGGTGCGTATGGCGCAGCCTGTCCGCCTGCCATCGGGCCACCCGAAAGGTGTCATCGAGCCGGGGGTGAGCGGATTTGTGATGGCGGAAATCGTGGTAATCGACCAGCAGCCCCTGAAGCCTGCGGGCGCTGTCGGTCTGAACGTCGGTGGCGACGAGTCGCTCACGATACATAGGCTGCGCTCCGGCAACTCTGGGTCAATGAACCCGAAAGTTTACCGGAGCGTGCACAGAGATGTCAGGGTCAGGCGTGTGCCGAAGCGGGCAGGGTTTCAAAGCCCGGTACCCATTCCTTGCTGTCCAGGGTGATGAAGTGACTCGGGGCCTGGGTTTCCACAATGCGCATGGTAGTGGGGCTCTGGCGTGCGCTGGCCAGCATCGCCGTACGGTCAAGAATGCGGTCGACACCGGGAATCAGGAAGGTGCCGTGGCGTACGTTGTTGTAAACGCTGGTGTCGGTGCGCTCCATCCAGTCCATGATGTTCTCGATATTGCGCACGATGGTGAGATGGTCTTTCGTGGCAGAGAACAACTTGCCCAGCAACTGCTTCTTGCGAGGATTCATTCGTCCGAAGAAGGTCTGGCCGTAAGCCGATGACGGCGCGGTGTTGATCAGACGAATGAGCCAGGGCCACATGCCGTGGCTGACGGGTTCGAGGATGGTTGTTACCAGGGCATGGAGCCTGCCCTGCGGCAGCACGGGGGCTTCCAGGACCACTTCAACGTTTTCGTAAAGTTCCGGCCACTGGCGGATGGCTTCAAGAATGACAGCGCCGCCCCTTGAGTGTCCGTGTACCCTCACGTTGTTGGTGGTGGGCAGGTTCGATACGGCCTGATTCAGGATGCAGGCGTCGTATTCAATGGTGCCTTCCAGATGCTTGATCGGCACTTCCCAATCCGGTGCCTCGGGTGTCACCCCGTTCACAGGGATGTGGTAATTGCTGCAGGTCAGCAGGATGAGTTCGGTAGTGGGCGCTTCGTAGGCCTGGGTAAAGTAGCAATGGTTTTCCAGGAAACCGTGTACACCGATAACCGTCTGCTCGGCGGTGCCGCTGTGGTTGCGAACGGAGACCGCGCCTTTGCCAACCCGATAGACTCGGCCCGAGAACATCTCGGAGTAGGCGCTCTCAATCGGCTTTATCAGTTTGCGAACATGGCTCGCTTTCATAACCGCTCTCCTGTCAGCACCGTGGAAGACTGTTATTGGTGTTGGTCTGTGCTGATAGTGACTGTTTTAACGCGATCGCCGGCCAGTGTTATTGGCGCTGGATACCTGTTTTACGAAGATCCGCGGCCAATGGTCTGCCTGATGGGCGCAAAACCGGCGGTACTGCAGTCATAACCATTCCACTAATGCTTATAACCAGTATAGGGGTGAAGGGTTACGTGGGTGTAATTTTTTGTAACAGGCAGGGCCGGTACGCTTTATGGAGGCGATTCCCGATGTCTGGCACAATGCTGGATTCGCCCGATAACTTTGAGCGACCCAATCACCTCCACCACCCCGGGGACAGACGGATTTGACGCAAGAGGATTCACATCTCCTGTTACCTGCGGATTCAGCCTGGCTGGCCCTGGAACGACCTGAGAACCCCATGACTATCACCGTCATGTTGAGGGTGGACGGTCTGACGGCCTCACGTTTGCGGGACTTCCTGAGTGTGTACTGGCTGGCCTGGGAGCGGTTTCGTTACCTGCCCGTGCATCGCGCGCCGGGCTGGTGGTGGCAGGAAGACACGGTGTTCGATCTCCGGCACCACCTCAAAGTCTCAAACGATGCCTTTTCGCGGTCAGAACTCCAGCAGTGGGTCTCCGCCCGGCTGAACCAGCCATTGCCGTCGTACAGGCCGTTGTGGAAGTTCTGGCTCGCGCCCCATGCGGAAGGCGGCGCGGCGCTGATCCTGCGGATGCACCACTGTTACGCCGATGGATTGTCCCTGCTCAGTGTCTTTGAGCGCATCTGCCCGCCTTCCCCCCGCCAGTTACCCGCGATCTATGGCAGTTCCGAACAGGCGGATCTCAAGCGCTGGAGCCTGGCGGCGGGCACGTGGATGAAAGATCTGGTCAGTGAGGAAATTGCCGCGGCTTCAGGCCCCTCAATCGGGCGTGCCGGCGCTACAGGGGAAGGCGGGTCGGGTCGGCTGGAAGGCGCCGGCCGGGTCCTTGAGCGGGTTGCCCACTCCGGTCTGAAATTGGTCAATGAAGTCAGTCAGTTTCTGGTTGAGCCCGAGGACTCTCCGTCGTCCCTGAAGCGACCCCTGCTGGGCCGGCGCCAGTGCTGCTGGTCCGAGCCCGTTCCTTTGAACCGCTTCCAGGCGGTGGCGCGCAGTACCGGTGTCACCATCAACGATGTATTGCTCAGCTGTGTTGCGGCGGCGGTGCGCAGGCAGCTGGCGGGTGACGATACCGCACTGGATGACGCGGTGCTCCACGCAGCCGTGCCGGTGGATATCCGTGGCCAGTTGCCAGCGGGCGTCAAGCCGGAGCAGGGCGCACTGGGCAACTGTTTCGGCACCGTTTTCGTGCCTTTGCCGGTGGATGGTACCAGTGCCCTGGAGCGCCTTTACCGGATCAAGCACGAAACCCGGCGCCTGAAAAAAAGCTGGCAGCCCGGCATTTCATGGGGGCTGACCGTGAGCGCATCGCTGGTGCCTGAGCCCTGGAGACAGCCGGTTGCCGATATCTTCTATCGCAAGGCCAGTGCTGTGGTCTCCAACGTGCCGGGCTCCACCGAGCAGCGCTACCTGGCGGGGTGCCCGATCACCGAACAGATGTTCTGGGTGCCCCAGGCCGGCGATATCGGCCTGGGTGTGAGCATTGTGAGCTACGCCGGCAACGTCCAGTTCGGCATTGTGGCCGATGAGGCGGTACTGGCGTCACCCGCGCAGTTCCTGGCGGATTGCCTTGAGGAGCTCCGCGCGTTCAGCGAGTCTTAATCCCAAAGTCCTGTTTTGTTGGCCTCCTAAATGATCAGAAAATCTGCCCCCTAGACGAATTTCCCCCGGCAATGTCTTCGTCGACGATGAGTTGCAGGCGACAGAGCTGCGCCTGGGACAGTCGGATAACTCGACGTCCCGATCCCAGATTTTATATGACAACCGGGGGAACCATGAACAATAACAAATTTCGTAAGTCAGGCCTGACACTGGCGCTTGTCACTGCTATCGGCACCAGCGGTGGGGCTCATGCCGCTATTGATCTCTACGACGAAGACGGCACGAGCTTCTCGGTAGACGGATACTTCAATGCGTTTTACGTGAACCGAGATGACAAGGTGGCTGAAACTCGCAACTCTGACGTCAAAATGGGTTTTCTGCCGAACACTATAGGTTTCAATTTCAGTAAAGACATGGGTGAACTGACACTGGGCGGACGCTCGTCCTTCTGGACGACCATTAATGACAGCCTGCAATCGCCAACGGATACAGCGATTGACGTGCGACAGTTATACGCCACTGTAGATGGAAGCTTCGGTCAGGTGCTGATCGGTAAGGACTTCGGCCTATACTCCCGCTCGAATATTTTCCTGGATGAGATCTTGATGGGTTTTGGCTCGCCCGGTGCCGCAACGGGAGTTTCTTTCGGCAATATCCGCACGGGTTACCCGTATCCCAACCCCTCTGCTCAGATTACCTACCGCACACCGGATATGAGCGGCCTGAAGGTGGCAGCCGGTATTTTCGAACCGGCCAATACCACGCCGGGTCCAGAATCCGAACAGTCCGCGCCGCGTTTTGAGGCGGAAGTGACTTACAGTGCCGACCTTAATGGCTTCGCCTTGACCGGCTGGCTCAATGGACGTCACCAGAGTTCTGAAAACACGACAACGGAAGTGGACAGCCAGGGTATCGGCTATGGGCTGAAGGCGTCCATGGCGGGGGTGTCGCTGACAGCTTCTGGTTTTACTTCCGAAGGAGATGTGCCGACGCTGATTTCGGATACCGCGACTCCAATAGCGGAAGACGATGCTGATGGCTACCTCGTTCAGGCCTCCTACGCGTTGGGTGCAAACCGGTTTGTGGTTTCCTATGGCCAAACCGATTCTGATCAGGGAGATTTCGAGACAGAGAACACTTCCGTCGCCGTCTTCCACGATGTAAACAGCAACTTCAAGCTGGTGGCTGAATACAACATGTTTGAACAGGAAACCAAGTCGACCGGTGCAGAGTCTGCTGACGCGGATACTCTTGCCCTTGGCGCGGTTGTCATGTTCTGAGCGTAACCCGGTCTGTGCGGTGAAAAACCGTACAGACCGGTATGTCAACCTAAGACTAAAGTGCTGGTTTGTCTCCATGTAAACCGCAAGCGACGCCGGAGTTTGATTCGGGAGGCTTTTAAATCAATGGCTTACGATCATTTTGGCGCGCCGATCAAAAGCACTGAAGTCGCATTGGCTGCGTTTGCGAATACCGTAGAATCGACAGAAAGCCACTCGGTTCCGGGATTCGAAGTTATGAGGCCAGCGACCACACTGCCTGCTGTCCGGGTAGCGAGCTCCAACGTTCGGGACCCTATGTTGGCCGCAACCAATCTGGCCAGCCAGTTACAACACGAGCATCTCGGATATGTATTGTTCTTCTGTTCCGCCGAATACGACCTGGGGAGATTGGGCATTGCGTTGGAGCATGCTTTTCAGGGAATCAGAGTGTGCGGCTGTACGTCAGCCGGCGAAATTACGCCAGAGGGTTATGGTCGGGGCTGTATCACTGCCATCGGTTTCGACCGACGTTATTTTGCAATCGATTGTGCCCTGATTCGTGAACTTGATCAGTTCACTCTCCACGATGCTCAGTGCGTCATTGACAACCTGCTGGCCACTTGTCGCGATGCCCGCCTGGCACCGGTAAAAGGCAACACATTCGCCATTACTTTGCTTGATGGTCTTTCAAGCAGGGAAGAGCTTGTGCTGACGACTCTGAATGCGGCACTGGGAAGTATCCCACAGTTTGGCGGCTCAGCGGGCGATGACGAACGTCTCGCCAATACCCACGTCTTTTTCGACGGTCAGTTCCACACCAGCGCAGCAACGGTCATGCTAGTGAATACGCTTCTGGACTTCCGGGTTTTTTCCACTCACCACATGGTGGAGCGTGAAGATAAACTGGTCGTTACCAGTGCCTGCCCACAGAGCCGCACTGTCTACGAACTTAATGCGGAGCCTGCAGCCGATGCCTATGCCAGAGCAGTAGGCGTTGAGCCAGGCGCACTTGACCGGAAAACGTTCGCGCTCAGGCCGCTCGGCGTAAAAATTGGCGGGCATTACTTTGTGCGATCCATCCAACGAGTGAATCCGGACAAGAGTCTGACGTTCTACTGTGCTGTAGAAACCGGCATTGTAATGACGGCGATGGAGCCGGAATCCCTGCTGGACAGTGTCCGTAACCAGATTGAAACAGCAGAGATGGAAGTGGGCCCCCCTTTGGTGACGATTGGCTGTGACTGTTTCTTGCGACGACTGGAGGCAGAGTTGACCGGAGAAGTGGAGGCGGTCTCGAGATTCCTTCGCCACCACAAGGTGATTGGCTTCAACACCTACGGTGAGCAGTTCGACGGTATGCATATCAACCAGACTTTTACGGGGGTGGTCATTGGCCAGCCTAACGTCCGTTCCGGAAAAGACTGATATTTCGGCAGACAAAGATCGGGAGCGGCGCATCGCCGAGCTTGAAGCCGAGAATGAGCGCCTTCGCCGGATACGGGATGCCCTCATTGTTCGCGTCGAATCGGGGTCATCTCACAAGCCGGAGCCTTACGCAGCGTTTGAGCACTCAGTCATACTGGCTGAGCAGGTGCGGGAACGCACCGAGGCCCTGAATCAGGCCATGGAAGAGCTGAAGGGCAGCAACAAGGCGTTGAATCGTGCCAGAGAAGAGGCCGAAACGACCCGTCAGCGTTTGAGTGATGCTATTGAAAGCATTGCGGATGGTTTTGTGCTCTTCGACCGGCAGCACCGCCTGATCCAGAGCAACAGCCGCTTTCGGAGTTACTGGCGTCATGCCTGTCTCCAGGTGCCGGAGCCGGGCACGTCCATCAGCGAAGTCAAGGAACGTGCTATCAATTCGGGGCTGATTGTCGAAGAGCACAGCCATGAAGATTCCGAAGGCGTCGTCTTCCTTTTGTCCAACGATCGTTGGGTGAAAATGACCGAGCGGTCAACCCGTGAGGGCGGTTTGGTCGTGCTGTATTCGGATATCACTGACGTGAAAAACAGCGAAATGGCCCGACGCATCAAAGCACTTGAGGAAAGTGAGCGTTGGATTCGCGTGGTGACAGACCACGTGCCAGCCTTGATTGCTTACGTTGGCGCGGATTTGACCATTCAATTCTGCAACAAGGTTTACGAAGCCTGGTACGGTCGGCGGGGTGCCTCACCCCTGGGTAAACGTCTGGATGATATTCACACTCCCGAGCTTTACCAACGGCTGCTCCCCCAGATTCTCGAGGTCCTCACGGGCCACAATGTGACCTTTGAGTTTGAGGAGACCGGTGAGCAGGGGGAGGAGCGCTACATGTTGCGCTCCTATGTGCCCAACTTCGATGGCCAGGGCGATATCATAGGCTTTTTCGTGTTGATCCGTGACATCACTGAGCGGCGAAAGACAGCGTTGGCGCTGGAGCAGGCCTATGATCACCTGGAGCGCAGGGTCAAAGAGCGGACCGCCGCGCTCACCGGGCTGAATACCCAGCTGCGCCAGGAAATTACCGAGCGTGCAATCGTGGAGGCCCGGTTGCGGGATGCCAAGCTTGAGGCAGAGCGGGCGAACCTGTCGAAAACCAAATTCCTGGCCGCTGTCAGCCACGATCTACTCCAGCCTCTGAATGCGGCCCGTCTTTTCACCAGTGCACTGCAGGAGCAATCCTTCGGACCGAAAGCTGAGGGCCTGGTGCGGTCGGTAAGTACATCGCTGGACGACGTTGAGAATCTGTTGGGTACTCTTGTAGATATTTCAAAATTGGATGCCGGAGTAATAAAGCCCGATGTGACTGCGTTTGACCTGAGGGATCTGCTTAACAATATTGCTCGTGAATTCCGTCAGATGGCTATGGCGGAAGGACAGCGGCTCGACTTTATCGCCTGTTCAGCCGTGGTGGAATCAGATTCCCAACTGCTGGCCCGAATTCTTCGCAATTTTCTCACCAATGCCATTCGCTATACGGGTAAGGGGCGTATCCTGCTCGGTTGCCGAAGACGCGATAAGCATGTGTTGCTGCAGGTATGGGATACCGGACCGGGGATTCCGGAAGATAAGCTGACTGAGATCTTTCAGGAATTCAAACGCATACGTCCGGGAGGTTCTCCGCACGACAAAGGCCTTGGTTTAGGGCTGGCGATTGTCGATAAAATTTCGCGAATGCTCGGACACGAGGTGACTGTATCCTCCCGGGAGGGAAAAGGCTCGGTCTTCAGTGTCAAAGTGCCTGTAGGACAGCTGCAACCACAGCAGAAAACTCCAGATCAGAGCCACTTGGCGGCCGGTGATGGTGGATTCGGGGGCGCGAGGATCTGGGTGATAGACAACGACCTGTCCATTTGCCAGGGCATGAAAACCCTGCTTGAAGGCTGGGATTGTCAGATAGTCACCGCAGTTTCCCTTGAAGATCTTGAGCGTCAACTCGACCCCGCCAAAAGCTCGGTGGACTTGATCCTCGCGGACTACCATCTGGATAACGGCGAAAATGGCGTGGATGTAGTTGCAGAGATAAACAGTCGCCGTCTATATCCAGCGCCGGTCATAATGATCACCGCCAACTACACCAGTGAACTGAAACAGCATATCCGTGAGTTGGGCCACCTGTTGATGAATAAGCCGGTAAAACCCCTGAAACTGCGCAGCGCGCTGAGCCACTTGTTAAGACGTGCCGGTACCTGATGCGTTTCGTCAGCGCTTCAGGTACTGACTGAAATCCACATCGCTGGCTGACAGAATGGCCTGCACACGGTTGTGCACGCCCAGCTTGCGCAGAATGGCGGACACATGGGCCTTTACCGTGGTTTCAGCAATACTGAGGTTATACGCAATCTGCTTGTTGGACTCGCCCTTGGACATGCGTTCCAACACCAGTAACTGTCGGCGGGTAAGAGAGTTCAGCAGTTCGGGAGAGATGGGGTTATCGTCATGCCGACTACGACGATGATTGCTTTCTTTACCGGTGCGAATGATATCAGACGGTAAGTAAACATTTCCGTTCAGTATCTGCTGGATGGCTTCGGTCATCTGTGCCCGGGGAGACGACTTGGTGATAAAACCGCAGGCGCCATAAGTAATGGCCTGCAGGACAACCTGCTTGTCTTCCTCCGCCGAGACGATAACCACAGGAATGGTGGGAGCCTCGTTTCGAAGGGATATCAAGCCATTAAGGCCGTGCATGCCCGGCATGTTCAGATCCAGGAGAATAAGGTCGAGATCGTCGTTTTCACGGGTGATGTCCAGCGCACTGTCGAGATCGTCAGTTTCGAGGATAGCGCTACTCGCAAACCCCGATGAGATGACACTGCTAATGGCTTCGCGAAACAGGGGGTGGTCGTCGGCAATCAGAATCTTGTAGGCCGGCTCCATAGATGCATCTACCTGTTGATCGTCTTCGTCATGGATGACTTTTGCATCATCATAGCGTTTTTCGGAACCGAATGCGGTATTGAGCATGGTGGCCTCCCGGGCAAAGTAACTCCTTATTCGGAGTTGGCCCTCAGTTTATTATTGTGATGGTTTCATTACACGCCATATCCATCCCCGGTTGAATGCGACCATCGCACCAAAAAACAGGCACCAAAGTACTATTCTTGCCGGGTAGCTGGCTTCGTATCGTGGAGAGATGAACCGACAATCAGCTACGCAGCCTTATCCCGATTCAGTTGAGAAGGGCCCCCGGTCGAACCGTGGCGCTGCCTTCGTGGCTTTACTTGCTTTCGTGTTGACCGCCCTTGTTCCGTACGAGGCCAGCGCGGGTGATCCTGTGGACCCTCCGGCGCTGTCGGTCAGTGTTTTGCAGTTCGGTACGGCTCATTGGGAGCTTGATCACATCCTGCATCGCGGGCTGGACAGAAAGAATGGCTACCGTCTTGAGCTGAAACTGGTCGCCAATCTGCCAGCCTCCCGCCTGGCCGTGACCAGTGGCACGGTACAGGGCGCGGTCGCTGACCTGCTCTGGGCTCAGTCCAGGTTTGTGGCGGGTGAGCCTTACCTGTACGTGCCTTTTTCCTCTCAGATAGGAGATGTCGTCGTTGCGAAAGAATCCGGTATCCATTCTTTCGCCGATCTTGCCGGTAAACGCATCGGTGTTGCTGGCGGGTCGGACAGCAAGAGTTGGATTTTGCTTCGGGAAGTGGCCGCGCGCGAAGGAATTGATCTTGATGAATCCGCAGATATACAGTTTGCCGCACCGCCACTGCTGAGCCAGGCGCTCCGTCGGGGACAGGTTGATGCGATCGTGACTTACTGGCATTTTGCCGCTCGACTGAAAGGAGAGGGTGGCTGGCGCTCAGCGTTTGGAATGGCCGACCTGTTGAGCTCGTTGGGGCTGGACCGAACCCTGCCAGTTCTGGGATACGTTTTTCCAGCGGACTGGGCTGCAGGTAATCGCCTGCTGATTGATCGCTTCGCGATGTCTCTGCGTCAGGCAAAAGCAGAGCTCGGAGGACCTAAAGAGTATTGGCAGCGACTTCGGCCAATCATGGGCAATCCGGACACAGGCGTTTTTCATGCGCTACGGCAGGGGTACGTGGCAGGAACACCGGCGCCCCAGACCGATCAGCGAACCGCCGATCTGCATCGGCTGATGACCATGACCGGAGCTGATCCCGCTAACCTGATGCCGGCGAAGCTGTTTTACAAGGAGCAACGGTGACTTCCCCCTCCAACCGGCCCCCAGCCTGGAGTTACTGGGTAGTCCTGCCTACGTTCATCCTGCTATGGGCGCTGATTGCCTGGCTGCTTCAATCTCCCCTTTTGCCGACCCCTCTTAACGTAATGGACACGCTGGCCCGGGAAGTCGCTTCGGGTGAATTATGGCACCATCTCGGTGTTACTCTTGGTCGCGTCATCGTTGCGTTTGTACTGGCTATGCTACTCGGCACAGCTATCGGTATCGTCATGGGGCGATCAGGAATCACCAATGCACTGTTCGACCCGCTATTAGTTCTACTGCTGAACTTACCGGCGTTGGTCACCATTATTCTGATGTATGTATGGTTTGGGTTGGTGGAAGTCGCGGCGGTGATGGCTGTCGTTATCAACAAAGTGCCTAACGTGGCCGTTACCGTTCGGGAAGGTGCTCGCAGCCTTGACTATCGGCTTGAAGACATGGCCACGATCTATGGTTTCAGTCGTTGGCAACGACTGCGCGAAGTCTGGGTGCCGCAACTCTTTCCCTATTTGATGGCTGCTACCCGGGGAGGCTTGGCGCTTATCTGGAAAATTGTTCTGGTCGTTGAGCTCCTGGGACGCTCAAGCGGTGTTGGCTTCCAGCTGCACATGGCTTTCCAGATATTCGATGTTGCAGGCATTCTGGCCTATAGCCTGGCGTTCATTGCGGTGGTCCAACTGATAGAACTCGTCATCCTGCAGCCCCTTGAGCGGCGTTCCAGCCGCTGGCGCCAACCGGAGGCCGCCCATGCTTGAGCTGCAGATTGCCGGTCGCAATTACAATCAACCAGTACTGGGGGAAGTCTATGCCACCATCAAGCGGGGGGACAGGATTTGCCTGTTGGGACCGTCAGGGATTGGCAAGACTACCTTGTTGAACGCTATTGCCGGTCTAGATAAAACCCTCCCTGCAGATGCCGTCATTGGCCGCGACCAACTCCGGGTTGGCTACCTGTTCCAGGAGCACCGTTTGTTGCCCTGGCGGTCTCTCCGTAACAACATTGAATTAGCTGGGGTGTCGTCCGCGGATGCCACAGCTATTCTTGCCAGTGTTGGCCTGGCCGGATACAGCGACTATTTTCCAGATCAGCTTTCTCTTGGTATGGCGCGGCGGGCGGCACTGGCTCGTTGTCTGGCAGTGAGTCCTGATCTGTTGTTGCTGGACGAGCCGTTTGCATCATTGGATCCGGTCATGGCCACGGAGTTGAAATCACTGATTGCGGGGATATTGCGTGATAACCCAGACATGGCTATGGTCTGTGTCACCCACGATGGTGGTGATGCGGCGACTCTGGCCAACCGGCTGTGGTATCTGGACGGTAAGCCGGCGCGGCTGCAGTGGGACGATGTGGTGAGCGAGCCAGGACTCGTTGACGGGATACTGAGAGAACTTCGTCGACTGGACCTGACGGGCTCCTGAAGCCCTGACTGCTAAGTAGCCTGGGTACCAAGGATCTTTGTCCGTTGAGGCCTGAATCCGGCAGTGGCAAACAGGCAAAGGGCGACGGTAACAATGCCAGTGATGCCAAAGGCCATCGGATTCCACTCCAGATAAAGGGAAAAACGAATGGCTTCCACCGCATGGGTGAAGGGGTTGAACTGGCAGATCCAGTACAGCCAGGGGCTAGCCTCGTTCATCCGCCACAGCGGGTACAGGGCGGACGACATGAAGAACATCGGGAAAATGACAAAGTTCATTACCCCGGCGAAGTTCTCCAGTTGTTTGATCCAGGTGGCAATCAGCAGGCCCAGGGTGCCGAGCATCAGGCTGGTTAATACCAAAGCGGGCAACACTGCAAGATAGCCCCACAGCGGTGGCTCCACATCCACCAGCAAGGCCAGCAGCAGGAACACGTACACCTGCCCCACCGACACGACACCCATCGCCAGCAGTTTGGTCACTAACAGAAATGGTCGTGGCAACGGGCTCATCAGTAGAACCCGCATACTGCCCAACTCCCGGTCGTACACCATGGAGAGCGCCCCCTGCATGCTGTTGAACAGGATGATCATGCCGCACAGTCCCGGAGCAATGTAGGTCTCGTAGGTGATGTAGGTCTGGTAGGGCGGAATGATGGAGATGCCCAGCACCGCCCGGAAGCCGGCGGCGAATACCACCAGCCATAACAGCGGCCGCACCAGGGCACTGGCGAAGCGGGTACGCTGCTGCCAGAAGCGCAACCATTCCCGGGTCTGGATGCCTACGAAACAGTGCCAGTAATGCGCAGCTTTCATTTCAACCGGCTCCTGTCAGGGTATGGAACGTTTCCGCCAGGTCACGGGTACCCTCGGCTTGGCAGATGGCATGCCCGGCCCCGTCGGCCAGCAGCTTGCCTTCATGGAGGATCAGTACCCGGTCCTCCGGGCGAACCTCCTCGATCAGGTGGGTGGCCCAGAGCACGGTCAGGCCATAGGAGTCACAGAGCGTTCGTACGTGATCGTTCAGTCCCCGGCGGCTGGCCACATCCAGCCCCACCGTGGGTTCATCCAGCAATAACAGGGAAGGTTCATGGAGCAGGGCGCGGGCGATTTCCACCCGCCGGCGGTGGCCGCCGTTGAGTTTTCGCACCGGGTCGTTTGCCCGCTCAAGCAGTTGGAAGCGTGTCAGCTCCCGGTCGCCTCTCACCCGGGCCTCTTTGCGTGAGAGACCATGAAGTGCGGCGTGATATAGCAGGTTCTGGCGCACGGTCAGATCCAGGTCCAGGGCATTCTGCTGGAACACCACGCCGATCTTGCGCATGGCCTCGGCAGGCTGTTTTTTCAGGGATTGCCCGGTCATCAGGACATCGCCCTTCTGCAGTGCGAGTAGCCGGGTCAGCAGACCGAACAGCGTGGACTTTCCGGCGCCATTGGGGCCCAACAATGCATGAAAACCGCCGGAGGTCAGCGTAAAGCTGACCTCCTTGAGCACCGGCTTGTCGCCGTAGCGAAAGCTGAGGTTGCGGGCTTCAATGGTCATGACGTGGGATCAATGACCACACCCCAGGGGAAGCGGCCCACCTTGATGGACTTGATCACCTTCAGCTCTTCCACATCGATGACCGATACATCACTGGACACGCCGTTGGTGGTGTAGAGGTACTTCTCTTCCTTGTCCAGGTCCAGTTGCCAGACCCGGGCACCGACCAGCAGGTAATCCAGGACCTCATAGGTCTGCGCATCCACCACCGCGACGTGGTTTGAGGGGCCGAGGGCGACGAAGGCGTACTTGCCATCCGAGGTGAGCTCGATGCCCACCGGCTGCACCTGGTCCTGGGGCACGCCTTTGATCCTGAAGTCGATCTGCTTGATTTCTTCTATGGTGTCCACGTCGAAGATATGTACGGTTCCGCCGATCTCTGCCGAGGCCCAGGCAATCTTGCTGTCTTTGGTGAACTCGACGTGCCGGGGGCGCTGGCCCACGACGGTGTTCTTCTCGATTTCAAAGGTTTCGGTGTTGATCCAGTGCAGCATGCTGGAGGTTTCACTGGTGTTTACCGCCCACTTGCCGTCCGGGCTGACGGCCATGCCTTCCGGCTCTACGCCAACATCAATCTGGGCCAGAACGTCCTTGGTCTCCACATCCACCACCGTCACGATGGCATCGTCCTCGTTGGCGATGTACAGGTGGCGGTTGTTGGGATGGAGGGCGAACTGCTCGGGGTCCTCGCCGGAGGGCAGAGTGTCGATGACCTTGCGGCTAGCCAGGTCGAGTACCTGGACGGTGTCGTCATCACTGGCGCAGATATACAGTTTGGTATGGTCCTTCGATAGCAGGATGCCCCGTGGCCGTGCCCCCACCTCAATGGTGTCCACCACTTCATTGGTTTCGGTATCGATCACCGAGAGGGTGTCGTCTTTTTCGTTGGATACATAGGCCAGACTTGCCAGCGCCGGGCTGGACAGGCCGATTGCAGCTGCCAGGGCCGCAGTCTTGAGAGATTTTTTCATGGTCCGTTTTCCTTCTTGTTGTTCAGTAAGGTCAATTGATTCGGCAGTCACTCTCGGGCTGGTCGTAGCCCAGGGTATCCAGTTCGGAATCAGGATGCAGGAAGCCTTCCAGCGGTGGCGTCGCAACCAGCCCCCGGGGATGAACCAGGGGGATGGGCTGACGCAGCTGTCCATTCCAGGGGCGGTAAGTAAGCTTGCGGCCCTTGAAGGCGGCGAGCTGGAAATCATCGGAAAACAGATACTCGCGAACGGCCGGATGATCTGCGTCGCTGAGCCCGGTCACAGTCGTGCCGATGGAGCGAATGGCGGCCCAGGCAGCGTAATCCTCGCTGGTCATATCCCGATCAGCCAGTTCCCGGAAACGGTTCTGCAGTTGTGCCGCACCCCAGGCCTCAACCACCCGGTGCCAGGCTTCCGGCGCCATACCCTGGGTACCGACGACCGGGCGTGGCAGCCAGGTGTTAAACGGCACGTATTCCCCGAAGTCGCCGCGCACATCGGCCACTACCACAGCATCGTAATCGCTCGCCTGGGTGAACGTGGGCAGTTCTTTTGAAGCCGTGCGGCGAAGGTCCGAATCGAAGGTCCAGGGCTTGTCTGTAAGGATGTCCACGCCGAATCGCTTGCTGGCGCGGCGGAAGGCACTGGCCCAGGCGTTGTCCTGGTCGGTTGGCCCGGTAATCAGGAACACTTCGTTCCAGCGTCGCAAGCTCAACCACTGGGCAAGGGCGTCGGTCAGCATGGCGTAGGAGGGAATGGTATGCAGAACATTGGACTGGCATTCGCTGGTCCGCAGGCTGTCGTCTGAAGCGCCTGCATTGAATAGCAGCGCTTTACCGTCCGCCTTTTGGGCCATCGCCTGCAGAGTGCCGGCGGGGACCCGGGTAACAAGCAGATCGATGCCGCTCTCCAGCATGTCGTCTAGGGCGGCCAGGGCGCCTTCTTCATCGTCGGCCATGACAGAGTTGAGAGCATAGTTCTGGTCGAGGAACCTGCCGGTGGCGTTATTGTCGGCGATTCCCAGCTCAGCGCCACGGAGGCCGGCGTCATCCGGTTCCGGAGTAACATTGGACAGCACCGGGCCCTGGTCGGGTACCCAGTGGATGTAGCCGATGGTTACATCGAGGGCCACCGCAGAAGTTGGCGCCAGCAGCCAGCCACAGAAGACTGAAGCAGTCAGTAGCCTGCCTTTAATATCCATGCTGCGGTCCCCCTCTCTCTGAATATTTGTTGTTAAGTCCAGCTTAGAGAACGTAGAAAGGCGCTGAAATATTCAGAAAGTAGGAAACTGCCGGTACTAAAGAACTATTCCCGGGAATTTTTACACCGCTAGCATCAAGTTGAGGCAACTTTCTTCAGACAGAACGGGACTCCAATCATGAGGGCATACAGCCGGGTGGCGTTATTGATTCTGGCAGTATTTGCCCTGGTTTATGGCGTCGGGGCATTTTTCTACCTGAAACAGGCGAGACTGGATGTTGCCCGTGAACTGGACGGGATATCGACACTGGCGGGCATGATTGGGGCGCCGGAAGAGGTTGGCCCGGAGCTGATTGCAGGCCTCCGACACTTGCGCCCGTTGTCGGATGAGAGCGTTGGCGGTGGCGACGTTCCTTTCTGGTTTATTCGCGCCCTGGGGGCCGACCAGGCAAGTGAACTCCCGGTCATCGGAGGTTGGCAGGTTGACCCACACGACGAAGTAGAGGAAATCTGGGAAAACTTTGTTCTGGTGTCGCTGGCTTTCGGCATCGGTATGCTGCTGTGCTTTCCAGCGTTATTCCTGGCAATACGCCGGCTGACAGAGCCGCTGCGACGAATCGGCAAGGCCATGGACGACATCGGTGACGGGGAGGGTTCTCCACGCCTGCCACGGCAGCCAATAACAGAACTGGATCAACTGGTGCAGCGGTTCAATACCATGGCAGAAGCACTGGAGACCGAACAGAAAACTGTGGCCAGATTACTGAACGAACTTCTTGAACTTCAGGATCGTGAGCGGGCACACATTGCGCGGGTGCTTCATGATGATCTTGGCCAGTATATTACCGGCATCCGCGCCCAGGCTCGCGGCTGGCTCTATGACCCGGAACTGAATGAGCGCCAGAAGGATCAGGCGAAGGAGCTGGCCGAACACTGCGAGACCGTGCAGCAGCATTTTCGTCACCTGTTGCAGGATCTGCATCCTCTGGTCATGGAGCAGCTTGGACTGGGGTCTGCCATTCATCATCTGGTGGATCAATGGCAGCAGCTCAGTGGCGTGACCTGTGAACTCGTGGTGGATGAACGCCTGCCGGAACTCACCGGTGATAAACAGACCCACCTGTACCGGTTTGTGCAGGAAGCCCTGAATAATGTCTCAAGACATGCGGCTGCAACCAAAGCCATATTGAGTGTGACTGCGAAGCCCCGTGTGCTGCAGGTCGAGATTCGTGACAACGGCATTGGAGCCAACAACCTGTCGGCCAGAGCTGGCCTCGGGCTCCGTTCCATGTGCGAAAGGGCCCGCAGCCTGGGTGGTAAAGCCGAGTTTTTCAGCCGTTCAGGTCAGGGCACCAGGGTGTGCCTCACCATTCCCCTGAGCTGACAATCCGAAGCCTGGAGAAGCGCCGATGAAACTGATCATTGTTGACGACCACCGAGTGGTAAGGCAGGGAATCTCCAGCCTGCTGCGGAGCATGATGCCTGGCCTGGATATAGTCGAGGTTGAAACCGGCCAGGCTGCCATCACCGCCTGGGCCGAACACCGCCCGGACCTGATGTTGCTGGATATGGGGCTGCCGGATATCTCCGGGCTGGAGGTGGCGCGGCGGATTCGTCAGCGCTGGCGTGGTGCCGGCATTCTGTTTTTTACCATGCACGATGAACTGCCGATGGTGAAGCAGGCGCTGGAGGTTGGCGGCATGGGCTTTGTATCCAAGAACTGCGCGCCGGAGGAGCTTGCCGAAGCGGTAGAGCGGGTGGCCGCTGGTGAGCCCTACATTGAACATCCGATTGCCACTCGCCTGGCAATGAACCAGGAACGTCCCGTGGACCACCGCCTCAGGGATATGACCCAGCGAGAAATGGAGGTGCTGCTGATGTACGCCCGGGGCGAGGATATCCAGGGCATTGCCAGTCGCCTCTGCGTCAGCAGCAAAACCGTCTCCAATCACCTGGCGATGCTGAAGGGCAAACTGCAGGTGAGCTCATCCGTTGAGCTTATCCACCTGGCGGTTGATGCCGGGCTTGTTCGCTATGGCCAGTTACCGGAGCGTCCTCGGGCCTGAGCTCACCAGTCAAAGGGGCAGGCGGTGCAGCCTTCCATAAAGGTATTCACAAAGGTTGCATAATGAATGCGGGTGCCTCGCATATCGGCATCCGCCAAGCTGGCATTGCCGAATTTGGCCTCCTGGAGATTGGCACCTACAAGACTTGCACCCGCTAGATTGGCCTTGGGCAGCCAGGCGATCTCGAAAGTTGAATAATCCAGAATCGCCCCTTTCATGACGGCCCCGGAAAAGCGCGAGAAGCCGAAGTTGCCGCCACTGAGATCCGCCCCCGAAAAATCCGAACCCTGAGCGAACAGATATTCTGCCTGCGCTCCACGCAGATCTGCCCTGGTGACATTGGCGCCGCGTATGGAGGCACGGTAGAGGTTTACTCTCAGGCCGGTTACCCCCTCGAGGTTGGCTCCATCGAGTCGTGCGCCCCGCAGATTACTGTGATTGAGAGTGGCCCCTTCAAGATTGGCGTCTTTGAAGTTGGCGAAGTGTAGATCCATGTTTGACAGGTCCGCACTGCGCAGGTCGGCGCCCGGACAGGTCGCTTCGGGCTGCAGCCTGCAGCCGTTGATAACTGGCGCATCTTTGATATCTGCAAGATAGTCGGCGGCTGCCAGTGGCAGGCTTGCAGCCACCAGACTGATAAGCACGTGTGGTTTCATGATCGAGTTCCTCCAAATACCCATTTTCAGGATGTTGAAAAAAGGCCCGACGCGAGGTGCCGGGCCAATGCCGGGTAGGCTTTAGCGGGAGGCTTGTGACCAGGAAGGCAGTTTGAAGGCCCAAAAGGACCCACCCTGGGAAATTGGCTTGGTCAGCTCTGCCATGTCGCCGCCCCAGAGGGGAACTGCGCCACCGTAGCCGGAGACCACGCCAATGTACTGTTCACCATCCATTTCCCAGGTGATCGGTGATGAAATAATCCCCGACCCTGTCTGGAAGGACCAGAGTTCTTCGCCGGTCTTAGCGTCAAACGCCTTGAAATAACCATCACCGGTACCGGTGAAGACCAGGCCGCCCCTGGTGGTCAGCACGCCCGCCCAGAGTGGCAGCTTTTCCTTGTGTTCCCATTCCACTTCTCCGGTAAGCGGGTCCATGGCCCTGAGGATGCCAACGTGATCGTCGTACATGCGTTTGATCCGGAATCCCTGTCCGAGATAGGCCGCCCCTTTTTTATAGGTAACCTCTTCCGTCCAGTAGTCCTCTTTCCAGTGGTTGGCCGGAATGTAGAACAGACCGGTGTCCTGGCTATAGGCCATGGGGTTCCAGTTTTTACCGCCCAGGAAGGGTGGTGAAACCTCAATGGCTTCGCCCTGGGTCTCGCCCGGTTCAAGGGGTGGTGGGCGCTGGCCTTCTGCTTCTACCGGGCGTCCGTCCTCGCCAATACGTTCCGCCCAGGTGATGTTGTCTACGAACGGAAAGGCGTTGATAAATTCACCGTTTTCCCGGCCCACCAGGTAGAAGAAGCCGTTGCGGTCGGCATGGGCCGTGGCCTTGACGGTTTCTCCGTCATCCTCGTATTCGAAAAGCACCAACTCGTTATTTCCGGAGAAATCCCAGGCGTCGTTGGGTGTGTGTTGATAGAACCACTTCACCTCCCCTGTGGAAGGGTCAACACCCACCTGGCCGGAGGTATAAAGGTTGTCGTAATCCTGGGGGTCGCCGCCCGGCGAGGTGCGTTTCCAGGTGTTCCAGGGGGCGGGATTGCCTGCCCCGATAATGATTGTGTTGGTTTCGATGTCAAAGCTCGCACTCTGCCAGGGTGCGCCGCCACCATGGCTCCAGGCTTCCACCTTGCCGGTTTCGGTGTCGGGATCATCAGGCCAGCTTGGGGCGTCAGGGTCGCCGGTCGGAGTACTTTTCTCGCCTTTGAGGCGGCCATAGTGTCCTTCCACGAAGGGTCGCATCCAGACTTCCTCACCGGTGTCCGGGTCCCGGGCAAAGAGTTTGCCTACAACACCGAACTCATCGCCCGAAGACCCGTGAATCAACAGCACTTTGCCGGTCTTCTGATCCTTGATCAGCGTCGGTGCGCCGGTCATGGTGTAACCTGCCTGGTGGTCCGCGAACTTTTCCCGCCAGACGACTTCACCGGTGTCCTTGTTCAGGGCCACGATGCCGGCATCCAGGGTGCCGAAGAAAACCTTGTCACCGAAAATGGCAGCGCCGCGGTTTACCACATCGCAGCAGGGCCGTATGCCTTCGGGAAGCCGGTGGCTGTAATCCCACACCTTCTTGCCCGTTCGGGCATCCAGGGCAAAAAGGCGGGAGTAGGAACCGGTGACGTAAATCATGCCGTCGTGAACCAGCGCCTGGGATTCCTGACCCCTTTGTTTCTCGTCGCCGAATGAGAAGGAGTAGGCAGGCACCAGGCGCTCGACATTGTCGGTATTGACCGTTGTCATCGGGCTGTACCGCTGTGCCTTGGGTCCGATGCCGTAGCCGAGAACATCTCCGGTGGTTTCGGCGTCGTTCTTGATGTCCTCCCAGGTGACGTCTTTTGCGTTGGCCTGCAAGGAAAGGCTTCCGGCAGTGCCCACTATCACTGCCAGGCTAACCGCTCTGGCAATGGCCGACTTGTGATGTCTTGGTTTCATGTTCATTTCCCCTTGGTTTTTGTTGTCATTCACGCGTCTGACTTGCGTTGACGGTCAGAGTATTAGCCCGCAGCGAACACGAAGGCGACGGAAAAAAGCATGAAAATATCGGGAAAAAGTCGATAAAAACCGGGAAAAGTTCCTGCCAGATGCGTGGGTGGTTGAAACGGGGCTATTTTTTTACCAACGCCTCATAGCCTCATGCTTTGGCGCCGCTTCTGCACGCCTACTACCAAGGAACTAGAACGAAGGCGCCAAAGTGGCATTCTGATCGCAATGGTGTGTTCCTAGACTTGGAACAGGTAGCTGGCAATGCATTTATAACAAACAGCCAGCGCACGGGGATTCCATACAGAGGTATAAAAAATGTCAGTTTCTTTCTCATTAAAGGCCTTGGTCGCTGCCGGTTTGCTGGCGACAGCAGGTTTCGCCATGTCCCACGGAGACGTTACCCCCCAGGAAGTGGATACCGGTGATCTACCCGATCTTGGCAAGGAAGCACTGTCAGAAAACCCGTTCCGGAAAGGCAACGAGCACGGGGACAAATACGCCGAGGCCGTCAAGGTGGGCAAGAGCGGTTACGCCGGTAACTGCGCGGTCTGCCACGGTATCGAGGCGATGTCCGGCGGTATGACCCCGGACTTGCGGGAGCTGACGGAGTGGGATGACGAGTATTTCATCGGGCGTGTCATGAATGGCACCGGGCGGGGCATGCCATCGTTCAAGGACAACCTGGATCAGACTGCCATCTGGGCGATCAAGACCTATATAGAATCCGTTCCTGCGCCGGAATGATGAGTTGTCTGCTGGGTGCTGTCCGTGCCCGCGAGGAGGTTGTATCATGAAGTCAGCTTTTCATGCCCTGATTGTGCTGCTGCTTGTGGCTGTCGGCCAGACGCAGGCTCAAGAATCCCGCAGCCTGATTCCGGACCGGACACTGGATATCGTGCAGGATTCGGGCTACCTGAACGTGGGCATGTACAAGGATTTTCCGCCCTATTCCTATGAGGTGGGTGGAGAGGCCCGGGGCGTGGACGCAGACCTCGGCCGGCGCATTGCCGAAGGCCTTGGAGTAGAGTTCCGCCCCTACTGGATCATTCCCGATGAAAACCTGGGAGATGACCTGCGCAACCACATCTGGAAAGGGCATTATCTGGCGAAGACCCGAATCGCCGACATCATGATGCGGGTGCCCTATGACAGCACCTTCAAATACATGCGGGATTCCACCGGCGAGATGATCAACGAGCAGGTGGTGTTCTTCGGCCCCTATCAGCAAGAGCGCTGGCAGATTGCCTTCGACGGCAACCGACTGGACGGGGTCGAAACGGTTGCCGTTTTCCAGTACCACCCAATTGGCGTGGAAATAGATACGCTTCCGGCCACCTATCTTACCTCCGCTTTTGGCGGGCGACTCAGAAATCAGGTCCACCACTATACGAACGTTGGCAAAGCGTTCGAGGCGATGGAGCAGGGAGAGGTTGCCGGTGTCATGGGCATGCGGGCGGAGATCGAGCATCAACTAGAAGACCATGCGGGAAAAGGCTTCACCAAGGCCGGCAACGGCTTCCCCGGTATGACCAAACAGGTCTGGGATGTAGGTCTGGCCGTTCGGCACACCCACAGGGCCCTCGGCTACGCCATTGGGGCCATTGTGGACCGCATGGTCAGGTCGGGAGAGATGGCAGAGCTTTATGCCAGCCATGGGCTTTCATACAACCGCCCCGGATACTACGACGAGATTTTGGGCCCGGAGGAAGAGGCTGAGTAAACCGATGACTGTCTGCCTCGCCCGCCACGCGCGGGCTTTTTTTTGTGGGGGGCTTACTACCAAGTGATGAGAAAACCTGTGCTGGCGATTAATTGTTGCGATTGCGGGTGAGGCCAAGAATGGGGATCAGAGGCGGGAAAAATTCCCGGTTCGCTGCATACACTGACAACAAGAGACTTTGGAGAGCGCAACCATGAGATCGAATCCGTTCGGTAAACAGTTCGCCGCCAGTGCGCTGGCGCTGGCTGTATCCCTGGGGGCCCACGCGGTCACCGATGAAGATATCCTCAATGACCAGGACACCGTTGATGACATCGTAAGCTACGGTATGGGCGTCCAGGGCCAGCGTTTCAGCCCGATGGAAGCCCTGAATACAGACAACGTCAAGTTTCTTCAGCCGGCATGGGCGTTCTCCTTTGGTGGCGAGAAACAGCGAGGCCAGGAATCCCAGCCACTGGTCAAGGATGGCGTTATGTACGTGACCGCGTCCTATTCACGCGCCTACGCGATCGATGCGCGTACTGGCGAGGAAATCTGGCAGTACGATGCCCGCCTTCCGGATGGCATCATGCCCTGTTGTGATGTGGTCAACCGGGGCGGCGCCCTGTACGACGACCTGTTTATTTTCGGTACCCTTGACGCCAAGCTGGTCGCCCTGAACAAGGACACCGGCAAGGTGGTATGGATCAAGAAAGTTGCCGATTATCAGGCCGGCTATTCGATGACCGCCGCCCCGCTGATCGTCAAAGGTAAGCTGATCACCGGCGTATCCGGTGGTGAATTCGGCATTGTGGGTACCGTGGAAGCCCGGGACCCGAGAACCGGTGACCTGTTGTGGACGCGCCCGACGGTGGAAGGCCATATGGGTTATGTCTACAAGGATGGCAAAAAGATCGAGAACGGCATATCCGGCGGCAAGGCGGGCAAGACCTGGCCCGGCGACATGTGGAAGACCGGTGGCGCGGCAACCTGGTTGGGGGGCACCTACGACCCAGAGACCGACACCATTTTCTTCGGCACCGGTAACCCCGCACCATGGAATTCCCACCTGCGCCCGGGTGATAACCTGTTTTCCTCCTCCCGTCTAGCCATTGATCCGGACGATGGCAGCATCAAGTGGCACTTCCAGACCACGCCCAATGACGGCTGGGACTATGATGGCGTTAACGAGCTGATCTCCTTCAATTACGAGGAAAACGGCAAGACCGTCAAAGCCGCTGCTACCGCCGACCGTAATGGCTTCTTCTATGTGCTGAACCGCGAGAACGGCGACTTTATCCGCGGTTTTCCGTTCGTTGACAAGATCACCTGGGCCGAAGGCCTGAACGACGATGGCAGCCCCATCTACAATACAGAGAACGGCCGTCCGGGGAATCCGGCGGAACTGGATGGCGAAAAGGGCGAAACAGTCGTGGCCTTTCCAGCATTCCTGGGCGGCAAGAACTGGATGCCCATGGCCTACAGTAAGGACACGGGCCTGTTCTATGTGCCGTCCAATGAATGGTCCATGGATATCTGGAACGAGCCGGTTTCCTACAAGAAAGGCGCTGCCTACCTGGGTGCCGGTTTCACCATCAAGCCCGCCAACGATGAGTTCATCGGTGTACTGCGTGCCATGGACCCGAAAACCGGCGAAGAAGTCTGGCGTTACAACAACCCGGCACCGCTCTGGGGCGGTGTACTGGCTACCGCCGGCAACCTGGTCTTTACCGGCACGCCGGAAGGCTACCTGAAAGCGTTTGACGCCAGGACCGGTGAAGAGCTCTACAAGTTCAACACCGGCACCGGTGTGGTCGGCACGCCCGTGACCTGGGAAATGGACGGCGAACAGTATGTGTCCATCTCCACTGGCTGGGGCGGTGCGGTACCTCTCTGGGGTGGCGAAGTGGCCAAGGTAGTAAAGGACTTCAATCAAGGGGGAACTGTCTGGACATTCAAGCTGCCGCAGGATCGTGTTGCGAGCAACTAAGACGGATTGATAATCACCCGTCAGCAACAGAAAAGGCTACCTGTCGGTAGCCTTTTCTGTTGTCTTATTGTCATGCGGCCTGATGCCGGGCCGTGACGCTTACCGACTGGTGAATGTCCTCTAACAGTTCCCGGTCTGTGTGGCCGATCGGCAGGTCGTAGGTGATGGTCGCACCGTACGCCTGTGGATCGTGGGGATCGTTGCGGACCTTGTCGAACACCAACAGCCGGGTGCCAAGGTAGAAACCTTCTTTCAGGTCGTGGGTCACCATGAAGATGGTGGTGCCGGTCTCCTGCCAGAGTTTTAAGAGCAGGTCGTGCATGTCGCCGCGAATGCCGGGGTCCAGCGCACCGAAAGGTTCATCCAGCAGCAATACCCTGGGGCGCATGATCAGTGACTGGGCAATAGCCAGTCGCTGCTGCATACCGCCGGATAATTCGTGGGGCCACTTGTGGGCAGAAGGACTCAGGCCCACCGATTCGAGCATGGCATCCACGCGGGCAAGGGCCTCACGGCGGGCTTTTCCGAACAGCTTTCCCAGCAAGGGCCGTTGTTCCAGTTCCAGGCCCATTAACACGTTCTGGCGCACGGTCAGGTGTGGAAACACGGAGTACCGTTGAAACACGATGCCCCGGTTCCGGTCCGGTTCGCCGGGAAAGGGTTCCCCCTCCAGCAGCAGTTCTCCCCGGGTCTGGGTTTCCTGTCCCAGTAGCATCTTCAGGAACGTGGATTTACCGCACCCCGACGCGCCGACCAGGGTACAGAACTCTCCCTGCTTTACGCTCAGGTTGAGGTTTTCCAGGACAACCTGGTCACCGTATTCCTTCCACAGTTTGTTGACGGTAATGAAGCTCATCAGTGGCCTCCTGCGTTGTACCAGGGAAAGAGCCTGCGATTGGTAAAGCGCAGGCACTGATCGATCACAATGGCGAGAATGGTGATCCAGATGACATAGGGCAGGATCACGTCCATGGCGAGGTAGCGTCGTACCAGGAAGATCCGGTAGCCAAGCCCTTCGGTGGAGGCGATCGCCTCCGCCGCGATCAGGAAAAGCCAGGCGGGGCCAAGGCTCAGCCGCACGGCGTCGATCAGGCGCGGCAGTACCTGTGGCAATGCCATGCGGGTTACGACCTGCCAGGAGTTGGCGCCCAGGGTCTGGATCTTGATCAGTTGCTCACCCGGTAGCTCCCGCACGCGCTGGGTCACATCCCGCATCATGATGGGAGCGGTGCCAATCACGATGAGCATGACCTTGGACAGTTCGCCAAGACCAAAAACGATAAACAGGATGGGCAATATCGCCAGGGGCGGCACCATGGACATCGCAGAGACCAGCGGCGCCAGGTTGGCCCGGACCAGGGGCAGCACGCCGTTCAGAAGCCCTACCATCAGCGCCAGCAGGGCGGCGATGCCCACGCCCAGCCCCAGGCGTTCGAGGCTGGCGGTGGTGTCCTGCCACATCAGGTAGTTGCCACTGCGGCGATCTTCCTGAAAGGCCATCCGGTCGACGGCAGCGGTCATCTGTTCCAGTCCCGGCAGGAGTTTGTCGTTGGGGTTGTCTGCCAGGCGTTCCTGAGACGCAAGGCTGTAGATCAGCATGATCAGCAGGAAGGGCAGCAAGCCCAGCAGGGTGGCTGAAACCCGTCCGGGATGACGGTTGATCAGTCGCATATAGGATCTCCTCTGGTCGAACAACACGGCACGTTCATCGCGGGCAACAGCTTCCCTTGCGATCGAGTCTCCCGGGCTTTTGTCCCGCCGTGTAACCTCCCAGAGGTCGGTAACTCTCGGACCAGCCATCCGGTTTGCAGTCTTGCCATCCCCCGGATCGGAACCCTAGTCACCCATTGTCTTCGTTGTGTTCGCCTCGCGGTTTGCGGTGCTGCAAACACGGCCGTGAGCGAATCGGCTCCGTCATGGCCGGACGCCGTTTGTACGGTATAAGCCGTTGCAGGTGGCGTGCCAGCTTGCGGAACCGGTTCAATAGCGGGCCATGGAGCGTGAAAGTTGGTCCGGGGGCGCACCGTTCCGGTGCGCCGAAGCGTTGGGCGCACTGTCATGGTTCGCTCCGCTGCAGCAGGGTGCGGGCCGCTTCCAGTATTTGCTCCTGGATGCCGGGTTCGCGGCCGGGACCTCCGGCGATATGGCCCCACTCTGACGGCAGGATCTCCAGTTGGGCACCGGCCATTCCCCGACTGTCCGTGGCGGCATCCTCTGCGGTGAAGTAGAGGTCGGTGCTGCTGGGCATTACCCAGGTCGGCATGGTGATGGCTGCCAGCGCTGACGGGTAGTCACGCCGGAAAACCGGGTTATTGCTGATGTCGCCCTGCTGCCAGGTATCCAGCACGGTCAGCAGGTCGTTGGCATCCTGCCCCAGGTGATCCGCCTCCCAGAACTGCAGAAGGGCCTCTACGGAGTCGAATCCCAGGTCACGCCACCGCTCATGGCGAAAGAACGCCTGGGAATAGGCCCAGCCAGCGTAAACCCGGCCGAAGGCCCGCAGGCCCCGTTCCGGTGGTTCTGCATAATGTCCATCCCGAAACGTCTGGTCGCAGGTCAGGGCGGCTTTCACACCCTCCAGGAAGACCTGATTGTGCGGGTGACAGCGCGCCGTGCAGCAGGTGGCCAATACCGCCCCGACCTGATCAGGAAACAGGCTGCCCCACTGCAGGGCCTGCATGCCGCCCATGGACCAGCCCATCGCCAGGGCGATCCGGGCGCCTCCGAACCGCTCGTTGATCAGCTGTTTCTGGAGCATGACATTGTCGTACAGACTCACGGGGGGAAAGCCGGCTCCGGCCTGGCTGCCGCGGGTGTTGGAAGGCGACGACGACTCACCGGCCCCCAGCAGGGCAGGAATGACAATACAGTACCTGGCGGGGTCCAATGGACCGTCGGCGTCTACCCAGGGGTGAAGACCGGCCGCTGCACCACCGTAGTACGTAGGCAGCAGGATCAGGTTATCTTTTGGTGCGTTCAACTCGCCGATCTGATGATAGTGGAGGCGAGCAGAGCGTAGAACATCGCCGCTGGATAGCGCAAAGTCGCCCGCTTCATAATTGTTTGTAGACCACTGTTTTCCCGACATTTTCATACCCCTCTTCGAACTGACCATCGGCCCTTCAGAAACCATTAAATGCAAATTTACATACACACTGGCATGTAAGTTGAATGGCTTTTCCTGTGAAAGAAACGTGCCAGAAACGAAACCGACCGCCCGCCTTGCCGGGCAGAAGAGAGGAAACCATGACTGAACTCACATCAACCCAGGCCCTGAAACAGCAGCTCACAGAGGCAGGCGTGAAGTACGCCATCGCCAGCTACGTGGATATCCACGGCATTTCCAAGGGCAAGTTTGTACCGGTGGCCCACCTGGGCCAGATGATGGAAGGCTCTGAGCTGTACACCGGCGCCGCCCTGGACGGTGTGCCCCAGGACATCTCCGATGATGAAGTGGCGGCGATGCCGGATGCGGAGGGCGTAGCCATCTGCCCCTGGAATCGCCAGCTGGCCTGGCTGCCGGGCAACCTCTACCTTAATGGTGCACCGTTTGAAGCCTGCTCACGGAATATCTTCCGCCGCCAGCTAAGTGCCGCTTCCGAGATGGGCTATCAGTTCAATCTGGGGATTGAAACCGAATTCTTCCTGTTCCGGGATACGGAAGACGGCGGCTTCGCGCCGTTCAGTGACCGCGACATTCTGGGCAAGCCCTGCTACGACCCACGCACCCTGATGGACAACCTGCCCATCATGGACGAACTGGTGGAGGCGATGAACGAACTGGGATGGGACGTATACTCCTTCGACCACGAAGACGCCAACGGCCAGTTCGAGACCGATTTCAAATACACCGATGGCCTGACCATGGCGGACCGCCTGGTGTTTTTCCGTCTGATGGCCAACGAAATTGCCCGTAAACACGGTGCCTTCGCCAGCTTCATGCCCAAGCCGTTTGCCGACAGAACCGGCAGCGGTGCCCATTACAATATGTCCCTGGCGGACATTAAAACCGGCAAGAACCTGTTCGAGCCCAGCGGTGATGACCTGCACGATTGCGGCATCAGCAAGATTGCGTATCACTTCATCGCGGGTGTGCTGAAGCATGGGGCGGCCATCAGTGCGGTGATTGCCCCCACGGTCAACAGCTACAAGCGGCTGGTGCGTCAGGGCAGCATGTCAGGCTCTACCTGGGCGCCGGTGTTCATGTGTTACGGCTCCAACAACCGCACCAACATGATCCGCATTCCCGGGGTGGGAGGGCGCATCGAATGCCGTGCGGCGGACATCGCCTGTAACCCCTACCTGGGCAGTGCGCTGATCCTGGCCGCCGGTCTGGAAGGTATCCGGGAAGGTCTGGACGCCGGTGCCCCTCACCACGAGAACATGTACAACTACAGTGATGAGGACATTGCCAGCCAGGGGATCGAGTACCTGCCCCGCAACCTGGGCGAAGCCGTGGAAGCGTTTGAAGCGGATCCGCTGGCCCGTGAAGTGTTCGGAGACGCAATGTTCAAGAGCTTTGTGGATTACAAGAAGGGTGAGTGGGAGAGCTACCAGAACCACGTTTCCTCCTGGGAAGTGGAGCGGTACCTCAAAATGTTTTAATAGACCCTGGCGCGGGTTCGCGCCATAGTGGTGGCGTCTGTTGGGCAAACCTGACGAGGAGGTCTTTATGGACGCCACCAACTCTATTGCGTTTTCCTGCCTGGATACGAGTCTCGGGCTGCTGATGGTTGCAGGAACCCCCGAGGGCATCTGCTTTGCAGAATTCGGTGATGATCCCGGGACACTGCGCGAGCATTTGCAGAAAGAATTCCCGAAAGCCCGGCTTGTGCCGGCCGAAGACAGTCATTCCCCCCAGCTGAGCACCTGGCTGTCAGCGCTCGATCAACACCTCAGTCACAACCAGCCCCGTCCGGATCTGCCACTGGATCTCCGCGGTACCGATTTCCAGACGCGGGTCTGGAAACTGCTGTTAAGCGTACGCGAAGGCGAAGTGGTCAGTTACACCGAACTGGCCCGGCGGTTGGGTGAACCCAAAGCGGTAAGGGCGGTGGCGTCGGCCTGCGGCCGAAACCGCATTGCCGTGCTGATTCCGTGCCACCGGGTACTGCGCAGCGATGGTTCGCTGGGTGGGTATCGCTGGGGACTGGAGCGAAAGCAGCAATTGCTGGCCAGGGAGCGCTCAGTTGCGACCGAGTAATACCCAGAACTGCCGCTGGAAAAACGCCGTTTCCTGCTTCAGGGAGAACAGCTTCGGCGCAAACAGCCAGGTCTGGGTTATACCCATCAGGTAGGTGTAGCTCAGCAACCCCAGGTCTCGTGGATCTTCCGGTGAGGTGATCAGCCCCTGCTCTGCGGCCTGGCCGACCAGGTCCCGGAACATGGCAATCACCGACTTGGTGAGTGCCCGCTCCCGCTTCAGGGTGCGGCTCATGGCGTCGGTCAGTTCGGTCTTGTTCAGCAGGATTTCATAGGACTGACGGTATTTCCGGTCATTGGCAAGCAGGCTCAGCCAGCGGTCCGTAAAATGGTCCAGTGCCTCAATGGGGGTATCCCGCATCCCTGAACATTCGGCGACCAGGGCTTCCAGCGGTTCCTGGGAATAGGCAAGCACGGCTTCGTACAGGTCATCCTTGCTCTCGAAGTGCCAGTAGATCGGTCCACGGCTGCAACCGGCCTCTTTGGCAATACGGCTCAATGTCGTCAGGGAATAGCCATCCCGACTGAACAGTTTCAACGCGGCTTCAAGAACCGTCTGGCGAGTCTTCTCAGCATCTTCCTTGGTACGGCGCATCTGGTTTTCTATTCCGTCTTGCTTGGGAGTTTCGGGCAGGTGTGGGGGTGGCTTTCCAAAACACGCTCCTTTCGGCACATCCATGTGACGCTTGGGCTCCGCCATCCATGGCTCCTCACAGTTTTGGAAAGCCACCCCCACACCGACCCTCCCGCAAAGTTTAAACAAAAACGGGCACGAATGTTCGTGCCCGTCTATTCAGGGATGCCGATGTGGTTTAATCAGATCTCCCCGTCAGCCGCCATCTGCATATAGGTGTCGTTAAACCGCAGCTTCACGTTACCTTCATCACCCATGATCGAACCATCCGGGAACTCAATGCCTACAAAGTCCGGGCTCATGGCGCCCTGACCCAGCAGGCCCTTGTCGAAGGAGAACTGGCGAACGCTGTCCATGGCTTCGCGGGCTTCCTCGCTGCGGATGAATTCCACCGAGTTCTCCGGCTTCCAGAACATCTTCATGCCCGCCAGTTGCGCCTCATAGCCTGCCTGGTCGGTACCGGAGAGCTCGCCCAGGAAGGCCCGCGCTTCCTGACCTTCTTCGGAATCCGACGCCAGGATGCTCATGGTTTCATACCACGCTCCCACTAACGCCTTGCCCAGCTTCGGGTTGTCTTCCAGGGTCTTCGAGTTCACCAGGGTCAGGTCCTTGATGTGGCCCGGAATCTGGCTGGAGTCGAACAGCGGGGTGGCACCGGGGTAGTTGGCCACTTCCGTCAGCAGCGGGTTCCAGGTCGCGACGTGGCGAACGTCGTCGGTCTGGAAGGCTGAAACCAGGTCCGCGTCGGAAATGTTCACCACGCTGATGTCCCGCTCTTCCAGGCCGACGGTGTCCAGCGCACGGACCAGCAGGTAGTGGGACACGGACAGTTCAACCAGGTGAACCGTCTCGCCCTCAAGATTCTTGATGGAGGTTGCGTCTTTGGAGACCAGCCCATCGTTGGCGTTGGAGTAATCGCCGACGATCAGCGCCGTGGTATCCACGCCGGAGGCCGCCGGAATCGACAGGCCATCCATGCTGGTGGCAACCACGCCATCAAACTGGCCGGCAGTGAACTGGTTGATGGACTCGATGTAGTCGTTGACCTGGACGATATCCACGTCAATGTCGTACTTGTCCGCCCACTTTTCCATGATTCCGTAGTCTTCGGCGTACTGCCACGGTACCCAGCCGGCGTAGATGGTCCAGGCGATGCTGAAGGAATCCCGCTCTTGCGCAAGGGCGCCCATGGACAGGGAGGCCGTCAGCACGCCTGCGGCCAAACGCTTACTCAAGTCAACTGTTTTCATGGTGTCTCTCCTCGGGCCTTTGCCCGTGTGTGCAGGTTGGATCTTCTTCGAGTTTTTAGGGTTGCTGGCATGACTCATTGATTTCTTCCACGATCACCACCGGCGTGCCGGGTGAAACCGCCTGGCCGGCTTCCCGGCGGACGTCCACCACACGGCCCGCTACCGGGCTGAGCAGTTCGATCTCCATCTTCATGGACTCAATGACCGCCACCGGGCGCTGGGCCTCGATGGTGTCGCCGGGTTTGACCAGACATTCCCAGAGGTTCCCGGCCACATGGCTTTCCACGGCGTGCTGTCCCGCCGGCAGGTTGGCGATGTCGTCCTCACCGGTGTCTTCGAGGGGGGCCTCGGCACTGAAGTTGATCTGTCCGGATTCGATCCAGCGCTGCAGTTCCTTATCGAAGGCCTGCTTGCGTTGATTGGTGAAGGTCTGGATCTCGTCGTTGTTGTCGGCCAGGAACTGCTCGTAATCCTTCAGATTGAAGCGGGTGTCCTCAACGCGGATGGGGTAGTCCCCGTTGGGGAAGTCCCGGCGGATCTGTTGCAGTTCTTCCGCGCTGACTTCGTAGAACCGGACCTGGTCAAAGAATCTGAGCAGCCAGGGCTTGCCGGGCTTAAAGACGTCCGTGGTGCGATAGCGATTCCACATCTGCAGGGTGCGCCCAACAAACTGATAGCCGCCGGGACCCTCCATACCGTAGATGCACAGGTAGGCGCCGCCGATGCCCACGGAATTTTCCGCGGTCCAGGTGCGGGCGGGGTTGTACTTGGTGGTGACCAGGCGATGCCGCGGGTCCAGCGGCGTGGCCACCGGTGCGCCCAGATAGACATCGCCCAGGCCCATCACCAGATAGCTGGCATCGAACACGGTTTGTTTTACGTCGTCGATGCTGTCCAGCCCGTTGATGCGGCGGATGAATTCCAGGTTGCTGGGGCACCAGGGCGCGTCCTTGCGAACCGATTGCATGTACTTGGCGATAGCGGTCTGGCAGGCCTCATCGTCCCAGGACAGGGGCAGGTGCACGATGCGGGCGGGCACGTCCCACTCCGGTTGTTTTTCTAGTGCCTTTTCAGCGCTGATCAGCAGATCCAGCAGTGTGCGCTGGTTAAGTTGCTGGCTGTCATAATGGACCTGCAGGGAGCGGATGCCCGGTGTCAGTTCCAGAATGGCCTCGTGCTCCTGTTCCCGCAGCCACAGCATCAGCGCGTGGGCGCGGAAGCGCAGGCGTATGTCCAGCTCCATGGGGCCGTATTCCACCAGCACGTAGTTGTCGCCGGCGGCCCGGTAGACCACGCCGGTTTCGTGCTCACGGGTGTCGAGCGCATCCAGAATGGGGGTTTCCGGCTTGATCGGCGTGATGCGGGCGGTGGCGGCCGTCAGTGTCGCCACGGATTCGTCCAGTGCTTCCCGCAGGGCCACCGCCTGGTCCTGGCTGACGGGCACGAACTGCACCTTGTCACCAGCCTTGAGCTGCCCCAGTTTCCACAGGTCGGCACTGATCACCGTCACGGGGCAGACGAAGCCCCCCAGGCTGGGACCATCGGGCCCCAGGATCACTGGCATGTCACCGGTGAAGTCCACCGAGCCCACGGCATAGGCGTTGTCGTGGATGTTGGAGGGGTGCATGCCCGCCTCGCCACCGTCGCTTCTTGCCCATTCGGGCTTCGGGCCGATCAGGCGCACGCCGGTGCGGCTGGAGTTGTAGTGGATTTCCCACTCACTGGCAAAGAAGGTATCGATGTCCTGGCCGGTGAAGTAATCCGGGGCACCGTGGGGGCCATAGGTGACGTGGAGTTTCCAGGTCTTGCCGATGGCCGGTTTCAGGTCGGCAGGCAGGGTGGTCGGGCTGGCAGGATCAGCGTCCGCCAGGGCCAGTACGTCACCGGCCCGCAAGGCACGGCCCCCGTGGCCGCCGAACTGGCCCAGGGTGAAAGTGCTGCAGGAGGTCAGGTATTTCGGGCAGTCCAGGCCGCCCCGGAACAGTACGTAGGCCCGGGCGCCATCGGCAGTGGTGGCGCCGAGTTTCAGGGTGGCGCCGGCAGGCACGTCGATCACCTGCCAGAAACCCACCGGTTCGTCGTCCAGGGTGGCCTCCAGCTCCGCCCCGGTCAGGGCAATCTGGGTCGCGCGGTTGAAGGTGAGTACCGGCCCCCGGAGTGTGACTTCCAGGCCCGGCGTACCTTCCGGATTGCCCAGCAAGCGGTTCCCAAGGCGGAAGGAGTAGCTGTCAAAGGGACCGGAGGGCGGCACGCCGATTTCCCAGTAGCCGATCCGGCCCGGGTAATCCTGAATGGTGGTCAGGGTGCCACCGCTGATCACATCAACCGTCGCTGGCCGATAATCGAATTCGTTGAGGGTGCGGGTAAACAGCCTGCCTTCGGCAAACCGCGGGTCGTCCAGCACCTGGCGTACATATTTGAGGTTGGTCTCAATACCGTAAAGCTGGCTCTTGTCCAGAGCGGCCATCAATCGCTGGCGGGCTGCCTCGCGGTCGTCCTCATGCACGATGACCTTGGCGATCATGGGATCGTAGAGCGGTGATACGTCGGTGCCTGGCTGTATCCAGGTGTCGATCCGCAGGCCGTCTTCATCCGGCCATGTCACGTTGGTCAGCAGGCCGGCTCCGGGCTGGAAATCCTTGTTGGGATCCTCGGCATAGATCCTCGCCTGTATGGCGTGGCCGCTGGGACTCAGGTTCCTGCCCAGTCCGTTCAGGTCTGGCAGCGTGCCGGCGCCCAACTCCACCATCCAGCGCACAAGATCCACGCCGTAGACTTCCTCGGTCACACCGTGCTCCACCTGTAAGCGTGTGTTCACTTCCAGGAAGTAGAATTCGCTGGTGTCCGGGTCGTAGATGAACTCCACGGTACCGGCACTGCGGTAGCCAATGCGTTCGCCGAGCTGGCGGGCAGTGGCGTGCATCGCAGCCCGCACATCGTCGGTCAGCCCCGGTGCCGGCGCTTCCTCGATCACTTTCTGGTTGCGGCGCTGGGCGGAGCAGTCTCGTTCACCCAGGGCCAGCACCTGGCCGTAACCATCGCCGAACAGTTGCACTTCGATGTGGCGGGCGTGTTCCACGAATTTTTCCAGGAAGACGCCGCTGTTGCTGAAGTTGTTCTGGCTCAGGCGTTGCACGGATTCGAAGTTCTTGCCCAGGTCGTCTGCACTGTAACAGCGGGACATGCCGATGCCGCCCCCGCCGGCGGTGCTTTTCAGCATCACCGGGTAGCCGATCTCATCCGCCGCTCTCAGAGCCTGATCCAGGTCCGTCAGCAGGCCGGTGCCGGGCAGCAGAGGAACACCGGCTTCCTCGGCGAGGGCCCGGGCCGTGTGCTTGAGACCAAACTGTTCCATCTGCTCCGGCCTGGGGCCAAGGAACACCACGCCTTCGGCCTCGCAACGACGGGCGAAGTCGGCATTCTCGCTGAGGAACCCGTAGCCTGGATGGATCGCACCTGCGCCGCTGGTGCGGACGATCTGGAACAGCTTGTCCTGGTCCAGATAGGTCGTCGCGGCCGGGCCTTCGCCAAGCGGGTAGGCTTCGTCGGCCTGCCGCACATGCAGGGAGTCGGCATCCGCTTCGGCGTAAACCACCACAGACGTGATGCCCATGGCCTTCAGTGTGCGGATCACCCGGCAGGCGATGGCGCCACGGTTGGCAATCAGGACCTTGTCGACGTTTCTGCTCAGCTCCATACCAGCACCTCGATCGGGGTGGGGTTCCAGCCGTTGCAGGGGTTGTTCAGCTGCGGGCAGTTGGAAATCATCACCAGCACATCCATGGCCGCTTTCAGCTCGACATACTTGCCGGCATCGGAGATACCATCAGCGAAAGTCAGGCCACCGTCGGCGGTCACCGGCACATTCATGAAAAAATTGATGTTGTGGGTGATGTCCCGCTTGGTCATGCCCAGTTCCTCGTGCTCGGTGACCGCCACCAGCCAGCTGTCGCGGCAGGCGTGCATGCACTTTTTCTCCAGGGCGTAACGGGTGGTGTTGCTCTCCGCTGCGCAGGCACCGCCGAGGGTGTCGTGACGACCACAGGTGTCGGCGGTGATTTCCAGCATGACGTTGTTTTCCGAGGACATCAGTCTGGAGCCGGCAGTCAGGTACACGTTGCCCTGCGCACGGATGGTGTCCACGGCGCTGTAACGCTCGGTCGGATTGTGGGCGTTGTAGAACAGGGTGTCGGCGGCCTGGTTGCCTTCCAGATCCAGGATGCGAACGGTCTCGCCCGCTTTCACCACTTTCAGGAAATATTCGCCCGCCGGTACGGTTTCACGGAAGGCGGCGTTGTCTGGGTTCAGTGCGCTTTGCTTGATCATGTCCGGCCTCCGTTACTGGAACAGGTGGTACAGGGCGTTATTGGCGAAGGCCCGGGTAGCCTCCGGTGACGACAGCTTGCAGGGATCGGCATCGGTGACCGGTTCCGCCCTGAAGAGCTGGTAACGCACAGGATGGCTGGGGTACTCGCTGGCCGGATTCATCGGGTGGGGGCAGGTGTGCAGCACCACGATGGTGTCCATCTCGAAGCGCAGGTCCACGGTGGCGCCGGCGCGGGAGTGGTCACTCACAAACGCCATATTGCCCTCGTCGTCGGTTTCCACCTTGCTGAACCAGTTCAGGTTGGCGGTCAGGTCTTTCTTGCCCAGGCCGTATTTGGCCAGCTCGTTGAGGAAGCTGGAGAAACCGTTGCGGTGATAGTGGTTGTGGGCGTCCTGGTAGGTTTTCTTGCCCCACCGCTGCTCCACCAGATCGGCATTGCAGGTGCCACTGACGGTGTCGTGCCAGCCCAGGTCGTCACGGATGATCGAGGCGAACACCCGGCCCATGTCCGAGAGCAGGACATGGCCCTTGGTGAGCAGGAACGTGTGCTGGTTCTTGAGGGTGTCCGGCATGTTGTACCGCTCGAGCGGGTTTTCCGGGTTGTACATCAGCATGCCGACGTTGGCACCGCCGGTTTCGTCGATCAGGCGCAGCACGTGGCCACGGCGCATGATGAAAGACCAGTGGGATCCGCCGGGAATCAGATCGTCGTAAAGGGGGGCTGTTGTCTGCAACATGGCCTTTTCCTTCTGGTTCGGGTTTCAAAAAAACGAGAGACGTCAGTCACTGAACGATCCTCCCGGGCTTTTGTCCCGCCGTGTAACCTTGGAAAAGGTCGTCAACTCTCGGACCAGTCGTCTGCGTCCATTGAAGGCAGACCGGAACCCTAGTTGACCATTTGTCAGATTGTTTCGCTTTGATGGTGGTTTCACTAACCGACTTCTCGCTGCGTGACTATTGAGATGCAGGCGTCATGCCAATATTCAACTTTATGTTTTTAAGGGACATTTTTTATTTCTTAAAAAAGTCCATGCTCCCTCCCTGGGCGCATGCACTGGATTGGTGCAGAGGTGTGTGCTGGCGTCTACTACCAAGGGAGGAGTTCTTCGCCTCCATCGCATCATTCAACTGACGGGGATTGGGGTCTACAGTGATTAAGTAAACGCGAAAGGCCGCGTTGCCCTGCGAGAAACACAACAAGAGGTCGAGACCATGATCTACGCACAACCAGGAAAGGATGGCTCCGTCGTCTCCTTCAAATCCCGTTACGAAAACTACATTGGTGGCGAATGGGTGGCGCCGGTCAAGAGGCAGTATTTCGAGAATATTACCCCCGTTACCGGCGACACTATCTGCGAAATTCCCCGCTCAACCGCTGAAGATATCGAGTTGGCCCTGGACGCCGCTCACAAGGCTGCACCAGCCTGGGGTAAAACTTCCACGACTGAGCGCTCCAATATTCTGCTGAAAATTGCGGACCGCATTGAGCAGAATATCGAGATGTTGGCGGTTGCGGAAACCTGGGACAATGGTAAAGCCGTTCGGGAAACCATCAATGCTGACCTGCCGCTGGCGGTAGACCACTTCCGTTATTTCGCCGGGTGTATTCGTGCGCAGGAAGATACCTCCAGCGCAATCGACAACAACACTGTGGCTTACCATTACCACGAGCCGCTTGGCGTCGTAGGGCAGATCATTCCGTGGAATTTTCCGCTGTTGATGGCGGTATGGAAGCTGGCCCCGTGCCTGGCTGCCGGGAACTGCACGGTAATGAAGCCGGCTGAGCAGACGCCCGCCAGTATTCTCATCCTGATGGAACTGATCGGTGATCTGTTACCGCCTGGTGTGGTCAACATCGTTAACGGTTATGGCATTGAGGCTGGTCAGGCCCTGGCCACCAGCAAGCGCATTGCCAAAATTGCCTTTACAGGCTCCACCCCGGTGGGCGCCCATATCCTCAAATGCGCCGCCGAGAATATCATTCCGTCTACTGTGGAGCTGGGCGGCAAGTCCCCTAACATCTATTTCTCGGATGTGATGCAGGCCGAACCGGAATTCATCGACAAGTGTGTGGAAGGCTTGGTGCTCGCGTTTTTCAACCAGGGCGAAGTGTGTACGTGCCCGTCTCGTGCCCTGGTACAGGAAGACATGTACGACGAGTTCATGGCGAAAGTTATCGAACGCACCAAGTCAATCAAGCGCGGCAACCCGCTGGACACCGATGTGCAGGTTGGTGCCCAGGCGTCCAAGGAACAATTCGACAAGATTATGTCGTATCTGGAAATTGGCAAGCAGGAAGGCGCCGAAGTGCTGACCGGCGGCGGTCGTGAGGAAATGGAGGGCGAATACAACAACGGCTTCTATGTCCAGCCCACACTGCTCAAGGGCAGGAATAATATGCGCGTGTTCCAGGAGGAAATCTTCGGCCCGGTCGTGGGTGTAACCACCTTCAAGGACGAGGAGGAGGCTTTGGCTATCGCTAACGACACCGAGTTTGGTCTGGGCGCCGGCCTCTGGACCCGGGATATCAATCGAGCTTACCGCATGGGACGGGCTATTCAGGCTGGCCGTGTATGGACCAACTGTTACCACCAATATCCGGCTCATGCAGCCTTCGGTGGATACAAAAAGTCCGGTATTGGCCGCGAAAATCACAAAATGGCGCTGGATCACTACCAGCAGACCAAGAATCTTCTGGTTAGCTACGACATTAACCCGTTGGGCTTCTTCTGATTGGATGGTGGAAAACGGGCCTCCCACACCGGGTCCGTTGTTGGGCTAGCACATTGGATGTGCGTCTTCGGCTCCGGCTTCGCCGGAGTGCTTTTGTAACTCTCTTTGGGCTCCCGAAACAGGAGCCCTTTTTTGTGGAGCCCGGTGATCCGTCTGCAACCTATGGAGGTCGGAAAACAGTGCCAAAGTACCATATGGGTTGTCTTCCCTGACCGCTACGATAGCAATTGAGTTATCGGTAACGCTGCTAACTCGCCCTGAATGCGCTAACAATCATGACAATAGAGGTGAGCATCATGTGGACCAAACCTGCCTATGAAGACCTGCGTATCGGTTTTGAAGTCACTATGTACTTCGCCAACCGCTGAACGATGAAGCGGCCAGCGATTCATAGCTGGCCGTTTTTGTTTCGGAGCGCTTTTCATGAAGATCCATGTACTCGGGTCCGCTGCCGGTGGTGGGTTTCCTCAGTGGAACTGTAACTGCAGCAATTGCGATGGATTTCGTAAAGGAAGCCTTCAGGCCCAATCCCGTACCCAGTCTTCCATTGCTGTCAGTGAAGACGGTGAGCGGTGGATTCTGATTAATGCATCACCGGATATTCGCGCCCAACTGGCTTCTTTCCCTGCCATGCAGCCTGCCCGTGCAAGACGGGACACCGGGATCAGCGCGGTAGTGCTGATTGATAGCCAGGTAGATCACACCACTGGCTTGCTGACCCTGCGAGAGGGCCTTCCGCTGGATGTCTGGTGTACGTCTCAGGTCCACGAAGATCTGAGTTCGGGCTTTCCCCTTTTCCGGATGCTGGAACACTGGAATGGCGGCCTCCATTGGAAACCGATGCCAGCCTCAGAAGCCGGCCCCGAACCCTTTACGATTCCGTGCGCGCCATCCCTGAAACTGACGGCGATACCCTTATCGAGCAATGCGCCCCCGTATTCCCCCCGAAGAAATAATCCCCACCCGGGTGACAACGTCGGTGTCTTCCTGGAAGACACCGCTACCGGTCTGGCGGTGCTTTATGCGCCAGGACTGGGGGTACCCGATTCCCGCATTCTTGAATGGATGCGGAAGGCTGACGTGCTGATGGTGGACGGCACTGTTTGGCACGACGATGAGATGATTCGTCAGGAAGTGGGCACCAAGACGGGGCAGGATATGGGCCATCTGGCTCAGAGCGGCCCAGGTGGAATGATTGAAATATTGGATGGTATGCCAGCACGGCGCAAAATCCTCATTCACATCAACAATACCAATCCGATTCTGAATGAACGGTCCCCCGAGCGTGCTGAACTGGAGCGTCACGGAATCGAAGTGGCCTGGGACGGCATGCACATTGAACTGGCGGATCTGTTATGAACGCTTTTTCCAGAACTGCCATGAGTCGCGAGGATTTCGAACGGGCGCTGCGTCATAAGGGGCAGTATTACCATATCCACCACCCTTACCATAAAGCCATGTACAGCGGTAAAAGCACGCAGGAACAGATCCGTGGCTGGGTGGCCAACCGCTATTACTATCAGATCAACATTCCACGCAAGGACGCTGCCATCATGGCGAATTGCCCAGACGCCGCTGTGCGACGGATGTGGCTTCAGAGGATCCTTGACCATGACGGGCACGATGATGATGTCGGGGGGATTGAGGCGTGGCTCATTCTGGCAGAAGCAGTGGGGTTGAGTCGGGAAGAAGTGATGGATCAGCGGCATGTGCTTCCGGGGGTGCGTTTTGCGGTTGATGCCTACCTGAACTTTGCCCACCGCGCGACCTGGCAGGAGGCGGCATGCTCTTCCTTGACGGAACTCTTTGCACCCGAAATCCACCAGTCACGCCTGGAAAGCTGGCCTCAACACTACCCGTGGATAGAAGCCAGTGGGTACAGCTACTTTCGTAAACGTCTCTCCGAAGCGCGCAGAGACGTGGAGCATGGTCTGACCATCACCCTCGACAGCTTCACCACAGCCCCGGCCCAGGCTCGGGCGCTGGAAATTCTTCAATTCAAACTGGATATCTTATGGTCGATGTTGGATGCCCTGACTATGGCTTATCTGCACCAGACGCCACCGTATCATACCGTCACCGATCAGCCGGTGTGGCATCGAGGACTCCCGTGATGGAGAGCCTGGCTCGCGTACCTTGCCTGCGTCCAGGTTTTCGCTTTCAGTGGGAGCCGGCGCAGAATGCTCATGTGCTGCTTTATCCGGAAGGTATGGTGAAGCTGAATGGCAGCGCGGGAGCGGTACTGAAGGAAGTCGATGGACATCGAGACGTCGCCGCAATCGTTTCTGCCCTGGAGCAACAGTTCCCTGAGGCCGGATCCCTGGAGAGCGACGTCCGTGAATTCCTGAACGACGCCGAACGACAGCAGTGGATTCTTTTTTCATGAACGCGCAGCTGATCCGATCTGCTGAAGCTCATGCTGACATTGGTCCGCCCCTGTGGCTATTGGCGGAGCTGACCTATCGTTGCCCGCTGCAATGTCCTTATTGCTCAAACCCATTGGATTTTGCCCAGACTGCAAAGGAGCTCTCCACTGAGGAGTGGATCCGGGTTTTAAGACAGGGGCGCGAGATGGGAGCGGCCCAGTTAGGTTTCTCTGGTGGTGAACCACTGGTGCGGCAGGATTTGCCGGAGCTCATCACAGAGGCGAGGCAGCTTGGTTATTATACAAACCTGATCACCTCGGGTCTGGGACTCACTGAATCCAAGGTGCAAGCCTTTCGCAAGGCGGGACTGGATCATATCCAGGTGAGTTTTCAGGCTTCGGATCCGGAACTGAATAATGCGTTGGCTGGGTCCCACAAGGCATTTGATCAGAAACTGGCCATGGCCCGGTCTGTCAAAGAAGCCGGTTACCCAATGGTGCTGAACTTCGTGATTCATCGCCACAACATCCACCAGGTGCGAGATATTATGATGCTCTGTGAGCGGTTGGGTGCGGACTACGTCGAGCTGGCAACCTGTCAGTATTACGGCTGGGCATTTGAAAATCGTGAGGGATTGATGCCATCGAAGGGCCAGTTGGAGAAAGCTGAGGGCGAAGTAAATGACTATCGAAATCGCCTGACGGATAGTCGCTCGACCATGAAGCTGATTTTCGTCACGCCAGACTACTACGAGGAACGGCCAAAGGCCTGTATGAATGGATGGGGAAGCCTGTTTCTGACTGTGGCTCCTGACGGAACTGCATTGCCGTGTCACAGTGCGAGAATGCTCCCCATCGATTTCCCGAATGTGCGCGACACTGATCTTAATAACATCTGGTACAACAGTCCGGGGTTCAACCATTATCGTGGTGATCACTGGATGCCGGAGCCCTGTCGCTCCTGCGATGAAAAGGGGAAAGACTTTGGGGGCTGCCGTTGTCAGGCGTATCTGTTGACCGGCAATGCCGACAATGCCGATCCCGTGTGCAGTAAATCGCGACATCACGATCGGATTCTCGCGGCGAGGAAAGCCGCTGAGCATGCCACCGGTGGCGTTGAGGAGCTGATCTATCGTAATGCGGACAATGCAAAGCTGTTCTTCCGGGGCTGAGAACGGCGCCGGGAATGCGAGACTTGGAGAACGTCCACCCTCGCTGCTGAGCGCAGACAGGGCTTGTGCCGGAGTGGCTCAACGTGGAGAGCTTGTCGTCTCCGGTGCTGGGGTGTTCTGGCTGGAGCCTGACACTTCTTCAGGTACGAATGTGCTATGGCGGTGGGCAGCGGGGCGTGCTGAACGGCTGGGACCGCCCAATCTGAGCATCCGCAGCAAGCTAAACGGCTACGGGGGCGGTAGTCTGGCCGCATTGGACAGTGGTGTTTTCCTGATCAGCGAAGATCAGCAAATTCATTTTATGGCGCTGGATGGCGGATGCCAGCGGTTGACGGATGAGAAAAATGTCGCCTTTGGTGGTCTGGTGGCAGACCCCCAGCGGCGGCGGGTTTTGGCGGTGCGGGAAGCCGCAGGCCGTCAGCAACTCGTGGCCATAAGCCCTGAACATGGTATCCAGTGTCTGCATAAAGGCCAGGATTTCTACGGTGCCCCGACACTGTCCGAAGATGGTCGACGGCTCGCCTGGGTTAGCTGGCAATGGCCCGACATGCCATGGGTACGAACCACCGTATGGACCGCTGTTGTCACAGAGGCTGGATTTCTGCGCGGTTGCGAGACCTGGCCGACACCGAAAGAGGGCTCGATTCAACAACCGCTCTATAACGGTTCAGAATTGTGGGTGCTGTCCGACCATGAGGGTTGGTGGCAGCCATGGCACCTTGATCCGGAGAGTGAGAGCGGTCACTGGATGAGAGGCGTTGGCCCGCAATTGGATCATGCCAACGCACCCTGGCAACTGGGCGAGTCTCACCACGTTTCCTTGCATGGCGGCGGATGGGCTCGGGTTCGCTACCGTGATGGTATAGGCGAGCTCTGGCTATTCGGCGGGGCTGTAGCCAGCCGGCGGGTACTGTCGGAGTATACCGATTTTCGCTACCTTCGCGTTGCACGTGCAAAAGTCTATTGTATTGCACGCTCTCCGGGGCGTCTGGATGCGGTGGTTGAGATTGATCCTCGGACCGGTTCCGCCAGGATTCTCGCGGGAGGGGAGGTGCCCGAGCAGATTCCGCAGCCTGTGCTTCCACTCGTTCTAAACGTGCCCTCTGAAGGACCCGGTGCGCCGACACTCAGTGGCTTCTTCTATCCACCCGCCGTAACTGAGAAGGTATTGCCCCCACTGATCCTGCTTGTGCATGGTGGCCCTACCTCTGCCGCGTATGCGGTTTTCAACCCTCAGATACAGTACTGGTGTCAGCGTGGCTTTGCGGTTGCTGAAGTCAATTATCGCGGCAGCAGCGGTTTCGGTCGGCATTTTCGTCTGGCACTGAAAGGTCAATGGGGGGTAGTCGATGCGCAAGACATGGAACGTACCGCTGACCACCTTGCCGACGGTGGGTATGTGGACCGTCGGCAAATATTCATACAGGGTCGGAGTTCGGGCGGCTATACGGTGCTCATGACGTTGGCACGCAGCCGCCGGTTCGCAGCCGGCGCAAGCCTGTTCGGCGTGACAGATCCGCTCCAGCTCAGGGCGTCCACCCATCGTTTTGAGTCAGGGTACCTGGACTGGTTACTGGGCTCGCCGCACCTACACCCGCAGCGGTGGCAAAGCCGCACACCGCGCTATTTGACTGATCATATCCAGGTTCCGGTGATTTTCTTTCAGGGGGGGCAGGACCAGGTAGTGGTTCCGGAGCAGACTCTTGCCATGGTGGCTGCGCTGAAGTCCGCCGGCAGTTGTCCCGAGCTTCATTGGTTTGAGGACGAAGGGCATGGCTTCCGTCTGAGGGCAAACCAGGCTAATACGTTAGAGTGGCTCTACGCTTTCTATCAGCGGCAGCGACCAAAGATCAATGAATGCGGAGAGAACTTGAGTTAGACTTTTGCTTAAACCTACAACAAAAATAGCTTGAGCATCTCCTTATGAATCAGGACATCTCCGCACTTCGCAAGTTTGTCTCTCCGGAAATTGTCTTTGGTGCGGGCGCTCGTAAAGGCGTAGCCAATTTCGCCAGCAATTTTGGAGCCCGTCATGTGTTTCTGGTGTCGGATCCGGGCGTTGAGAAAGCTGGCTGGGTCACAGAAATTGTCGCTATTCTTAGGGACGCAGGCCTGCGGGTCACGGTGTTTACCGGGGTATCCCCGAATCCCAAGGTAGACGAAGTCATGGCCGGGGCGGAGCTATATCGATCCGGTGAGTGCGACGTGATCGTCGCTATCGGCGGTGGCAGCCCGATGGACTGCGCCAAGGGCATTGGCATTGTCAGTGCCCACGACCGCAGCATTCTGGAGTTTGAAGGCGTGGACACCATCACGTCGCCATCGCCGCCAATGATCCTGATTCCAACCACCGCTGGCACTTCCGCTGATGTGTCACAGTTCGCCATCATTTCCGACCCCCAGCGTCGCTTCAAGTTCTCCATTATCAGCAAGGCAGTGGTGCCTGATGTCGCCCTGATCGATCCGGAAGTAACGGAGACAATGGATGGATTCCTGACTGCGTGCACGGGCGTAGACGCCATGGTTCACGCCATTGAGGCATTTGTCTCGACAGGCAGCGGTCCATTGACGGATTCCCATGCTCTGGAAGCCATCCGCCTGATCAATCGTCATCTTGAGCCGCTGGTGGAGGATACTTCGAATCCATACCGGCGGGAGCAGGTCATGTTGGCGTCGATGCAGGCCGGGTTGGCATTCTCAAATGCGATCCTCGGTGCGGTCCACGCCATGTCTCACAGTCTCGGTGGCTATCTGGACCTGCCCCATGGCTTGTGTAACGCGCTCCTGCTGGAGCATGTTGTCGCGTATAACTTTCCTTTTGCCGAGGATCGCTTTCGCAGGGTGGCTGAGGCCATGGACATTGATACCCGAGGCATGGGTAAGCCGGAGATCAAGAGGCGCCTGATGAACCGGATTATCGAGCTTAAGCGCAAAGTGGGGCTTGAAGCTCGCCTGGCGGAGCTGGGTGTCAACGTGAGCGATATACCTTACCTATCCGGGTTTGCGCTTCAGGACCCCTGCATTCTTACCAATCCCAGGAAGTCTTCATTGCGGGACGTTCAGGTTGTTTATGAAGAAGCCCTCTGATGAGCAGGAAGGACGCTATGGAATTGGCGATCTGCTTGGCCTGGGCAGCCAGTCTGTCCGAAAAAACTATTATCCGGCCCTGCAGGAGCGGATCGAAGAACTGGAGAAGGAGCGCAACCGTTACAAATGGTTGTTCGAAAACGCTCTACATGGCATTTTTCAGGCCAATCTCCGCGGTGGTTTTCTCGCTTGTAATCCCGCCATGGCAAGAATCTGTGGCTATGAGAGTAACGAGATTCTCAAGACCGAGGTGATTCGCTTGCGGGAGCAGCTGTTCAACAGCTCTGCGGATTTCGACAAACTGAGGCAGGAGCTTCTGGACAGTGGCAGTCTGAGTGCACGTGAAACTCAGCTCAGAAAGCGAAATGGAGACGCGGTACACGTTGCCATTACCATGCTGCGGCGTCCTGATCTGGGACCGGAAGTGGTTGAGGCTTTTGTGGCCGACATAACCGAGCGGGTCCAGGCGCGGCAGAAACTTGAGCAACTGAACGCAGACCTTGAATATCGGGTGGAAGAGCGCACCGAAGCGCTACAGAACGCCAATGTTGGCTTACGCTACCAGATTGAAGAACGCGAAAAGATAGAGCGTGAGCTGATGGTAGCGATGGAATCCGCGCGGGAAGCCAATCGCAGTAAAGATAAATACCTCGCCGCCGCCAGCCACGATCTGCTGCAGCCCCTGAACGCCGCCAGGTTGATGATATCCGCCCTTCAGGACAGTTCGCTACCTGAGCAGGAAAGTCGCATGGTTCACCAGGTGCATCGTGCGCTAGAGGGAGCAGAGGATTTGCTGGCGGACCTCCTGGACATCTCCAAGCTTGACCAGAAGGCGATGAAGCCAGACCTCGCGTTCACCGATCTGGCGGCTCTGGTCATGGGGCTGGGTGATGAATTTGAGGCGGTGGCGGCAAACGCGGAGTTATCATTTCGGATTCGGGTTGTTCCAGCGATAGTGCGCACGGATCAGCGTATGCTGACCCGCATCATTCGCAACCTGCTCAGCAACGCCTTTCGCTACACCCGGAGAGGGGGAGTTCTGCTGGCGCTTCGACGTCGTGGGAATCGGCTACGCATCGAGGTATGGGACACGGGCGTTGGGATTGCTGAAGATAAGCTCCACGATATTTTCATGGAGTTTCACCAGCTATTGCCACAGGGAACCGGGGGGCGTCAGGGTGTGGGGCTGGGGCTGGCCATCGTTGAAAGAATGGTCCGGGTGCTGGGATACGACATAGAGTTGTTGTCCCGGGCGGGGCGTGGCTCCCGGTTTTCAGTAACGATTCCGCTTGACGGAGCGCTGGACGTAAGCACCTCCTTCGTTCCACCGCAACCGGCGCTTCTAGCTGACGGCTTCGGCGGCGCCAGAATTCTCGTGGTCGATAATGAACCAGCTGTACTAGAAAGCATGCAGCTGTTGCTTGAACGTTGGGGGTGTGTTGTTACCACAGCATCAGGCGCAGGGCCGGCGCTGGAGACGCTCGCTGAACAGGGGGTGTCCCCTGCCGTTATTCTGGCCGACTATCATCTCGATAATGAACGAACGGGTTGTGAGGCTATTTACGCCATACGACGCTATCTTGACCGGGATGTTCCATCCGCGGTCATTACCGCCGATCGGAGCGATGAGACCCGTCAATTTCTAAAAGCCCAATATCTGCCTATTCTCAATAAACCCGTCAAGCCCAACCGCTTGCGGGCGTTGTTGAACAGTCTGCTTGGATCAGCTTCAAAATCACGGACGGAGAACTAACCAGAGTCTACACTGACGTTAGAGACCTGTTGAACATCAGGAGAATAGACCATGGCCCTAAACGATAATGCCCTGACCAATCACGAAGTCACCATCTGCCTCGCCGGCGGCGCCGTGCTTGGTCCCTTCAATGCCACCTGGTCCCAGGATAACGGTGGCGATGTCCGTGAGCTGGTCCGGGAGTACGATGCTTTCCTGCAGGGGGAAAAGCAGCGCCGCTACAAATTTCATCTTCACGACACCTACACCAACACCGTTCAGACACTGGTCCTTAATTTTGAACAGGTTACGGGTATTTGCGATCATGTCAGGCTCAGGTCCCATGCTGGAAACTGACGCCGCGACGCGGTTTGCAGGGACGCCAACAGCGAAGGAGGTGGCATGAGTGAATTTCGAACCGAGAAAGACAGCCTGGGTGACGTTCACGTTCCGGCCGATGCGCTATGGGGTGCTCAGACCCAGCGGGCGGTAGAAAACTTTCCCGTCAGTGGGCAGCCCATGCCGTCCGCGTTTATCGCAGCTGTGGCCCGCATCAAGCAGGCGGCGGCGGAAGCCAATACCAGCCTGGGATTGCTGGATAACGACCTGAGAGACGCCATTGTGAACGCCTGTCTGCAGCTGGCAGACGGCGAACACGCGGACCAGTTTCCGGTGGACCGCTACCAGACCGGCTCGGGCACCAGCACCAACATGAATGTGAATGAGGTGGTCTCCGCCCTGGCCGCCCGCGCCGGTGTGGAGGTCAACGCCAACGACCACGTCAACATGAGCCAGAGCTCGAACGACGTCATTCCCACCGCGATCCACGTCAGTGCGGTGACGGCGGTGCATGGCCGCCTGCTGCCGGCCCTGTCCCATCTGTGTGGCGTGATCTATGAGCGGGAGGCGATGCATTCGGATCAGGTCAAGACCGGTCGTACCCACCTCATGGATGCCATGCCGGTAACGTTGGGCCAGGAACTTCGCACCTGGCGTGAGCAACTGCTGGCGGCCCAGTCGAGGGTGGAAGGAGCCAGCGACGAGCTGCTGGCGTTGCCTCAGGGTGGCACCGCCGTGGGTACCGGCGTGAATGCCGCGAAGGAGTTCCCGGACCAGTTCGTCAAGTTTTTGCGCAGTAATACTGGCTACCCGTTCCGTTCCCTGGAGCACAAGTTTGTCGGCCAGAGTGCGGTCGACGCTCCGGTGGCGCTTTCCGCCCAGTTGCGCGGCGTGGCCATTGTCCTGACCAAGATCGCTAACGATCTGCGATGGATGAACAGTGGTCCGATCCACGGTCTGGCGGAGATCAGCCTGCCAGCCCTTCAACCAGGCAGCAGCATCATGCCAGGCAAGGTCAACCCGGTGATTCCGGAATCGGTGGCCATGGTGAGTGCCCAGGTCATGGGGCTGGACAGTGCCATCGCGGTGGCGGGGCAGTCCGGGAACTTCCAGTTGAATGTGATGCTGCCCCTGGTCGCCGCAAATCTGCTGGATATGGTGGATCTGCTGAGTAACGCCGCCCGGCTGCTGGCGGACAAGGCAATCAAGGACTTCACTGTCAACGCCGGCAACCTGAACGAAGGCGTGGGTCGCAATCCGGTGCTGGTGACGGCCCTGAACCCGGAAATCGGTTACGCGCTTGCTGCCGATATCGCCAAGGAAGCTTACCGTACCGGGCGGCCGGTAATCGATGTGGCCGAGGAACGAAGTGGTCTGGACCGGGACCGTCTGGAAAAGCTGATGGATCCGCTGAAGCTGACCCGTGGTGGCGTGTCCTGAGTGGGAGGCTGACCGAGGTGATCCTGGCGCTGGAGCTGTTCGTCATGTTGGTACTGGCCAACGGCGCTCCGGTGGTGGCAAGAAACCTGTTTGGTCAGGTCTGGTCGGCACCGGTGGACGGTGGGCGACTCTGGCGCGACGGGCGCCCCGTTCTCGGCAGGAGCAAGACCTGGCGCGGGGTGGTCAGCGGTGTCCTCAGTTGCGGCCTGTTTTCCGGGGCGGTTGGACTTGGCGTTGTATTTGGCTGTCTGTTCGGTGCACTGGGGCTGCTGGGGGATATCCTCAGCAGTTTCATCAAGCGCCGGCGGGGGCTGGCCTCCAGTGCCCGTGCGCTGGGACTGGACCAGATCCCCGAAGCGGCCTTGCCGATGATATTGGCGTATGGCTGGTTACCCCTGGGGTGGCAGTCCGCGCTGGTGGTGGTCGGGCTGTTTGCGTTATCGAATATCCTGCTCTCGCCGCTGTTGTTCCGGCTGGGCATCCGCCGTCAGCCCCATTGAGGCGGGCAACGCTTACCCTGGATTTCGGGTCAGGGTGTGCAGCGTCACCTCCGGCGGACAGTTCAGCCGCACGTTGATCACAGAGGTTCCCGAACCGGGCGACGTGTAGCCCTGCATGCCATTCTGGCGCCAGTAGCCCCGGCCGATGGCTCGGGGGCAATCGGAGTCCAGCGTCACGGGAATGCCCCCGGGCAAACAGATCTGGCCACCGTGGGTATGACCGCAGAGGAAGATATCGTATCCGGCATGGGCAGCCTCGCGGTAAATCTCAGGTGTATGGCTGAGCAGGACGCTGACGGCGCCGGCGGGAATCTCATCACCGGCCCGGTGCAGGTTGTGAACCTTGTAGAAGTGTGCGTCGTCGACGCCCGCGAGGTAGAGCGTGTCGTCGCCGCGCCGGATGGCCTGGTGCTCGTTCATCAGCAGCCGGTAGCCCATGTCCTCCAGCCCCGGCACCATGCGGATGCTGTCGTGGTTGCCGAGCACGGCGTAGGCCTCGCCGCGGATCGCTTCCCGTAACCGTGCCATGCCCTCCAGCGCGGCGTCCACGGGACCCCAGGTAAGTTTCCGGTAGTCCCCGGTCAGAACACAGAGGTCGTACTTCAGTGGCGCAATCCGGTCGATGACGGCCTGCAGGTTGGCTTCATCCATATCCACGTGCAGGTCGGTCAGGTGGAGAATGCGATAGTCTTCGAACGCCGGGGGCAGGGCGGGCACATGGAAGCGGTTGCTGGCAGTGTTGAGACGACGGCTGTTATTCTGTGCGCGCCGGAACAGGCCGACCAGTTGCAGGCAGGCGCGAATCAGGCGGGGTGCGGAGGTCCAGTTTTCCAGGTGGAAGCGGTCGTGGTCCTTACCGAATACGCGTGCTTCCGCTTCCCGCTCGATTCCCAGCCGCTGACGGGCGTGAACCGGGCCGAGCCGGAGGCTGAGGCGGTACTCCAGTAACTCGTCCTGACTTTCTGGCGTATGTGCCCTGGCGGTCATGTCTGATCCTGCGTTGCACGTTATGGCAAACCCCTGCAGTCATTATGGTTCGCTCAGGGCATGTTGCAACCGGATTGACACGTTGTTCATGTGTCATGTCATGTTGCCCTGGCCCTAAAACGACTTAACGTTCCGGATTCAGCATGTTATGAACACAACCGGTGAACACCACAGCACAGACTCCCCCTGGCAGATATTCCTGTTATTCCTGCGCCTCGGCCTGACTTCTTTCGGCGGGCCTGCCGCGCACCTTGGTTTTTTCCACGATGAGTTCGTCAAACGCCGCCGCTGGCTTTCGGATTCCGCCTACGGCGAGGTGGTGGCGTTGTGCCAGTTGCTGCCCGGCCCCGCATCGAGCCAGGTCGGGCTGACCCTGGGCTACCTGCGCGGGCGCTATGCCGGAGCCGGTGCGGCCTGGCTGGGCTTTACGCTGCCTTCCGCGTTGTTGATGGCGCTGTTTGCCCTGAGCCTGGACTTCTGGCCCGGGGCGGCGGAAGGGGGCTGGATTTCCGGCCTCAAGCTGTTCGTGGTAGCGGTGGTGGCGCAGGCCGTTTGGCAGATGGGTAAAAGCCTTTGCCCTGATGCGCCACGGATTTCCATCGCCGTTGTGGTCGCCATGGTGCTGCTGACGGTGGGTGCCGCTTGGATGCAGGTCCTGGCGCTGGTGTTTGCCGGCGTGTCCGGAGCGTTCCTGGCGTTGCCCGGTCGGACGGGGGCCGAGGCCTTCCGTGTGCCGATGCCCACTCGCAGGCCCATGCTGTTTGCTGCGATCTTCCTGGCGTTACTGATGGTGTCGTTTATTCCCCAGGGCGCCGAATCCCTGGGCTGGATCGGAGCGGAGCTTTACCGTGCCGGTGCTCTGGTTTTCGGTGGTGGACACGTGGTCCTGCCCTGGTTGCAGGAAGGCTTCGTTGCCTCCGGTCCCATGTCGGCAGACACCTTCCTCGCCGGTTACGGTGTGGCCCAGGCCATGCCGGGACCACTGTTTTCGTTCTCTGCCTTCCTCGGGGCCTCCGAAAGTGGCTGGTCGGGAGCTCTGGTGGCCGTGGTGGCTGTGTTCCTGCCGGGAACTCTGCTGGTGTTTGCGGGTCTTCCCCTATGGACCTGGGTGCGCACCCATGACAAGGTGCAGTCGGCCCTGACTGGCGTGAATGCGGGCGTGGTCGGCCTGCTGCTGGCCGCCCTGTACGACCCCGTCTGGACATCGGCCGTCCACTCCCCGGTGGGCGTGGCGCTGGTGTTATTGATGTGGGTCTCGCTCTCGCAATGGCGACTGCCGGTGTGGCTGCTGGCCCCGCTGAGTGCCATGGTTGGCCAGTGGCTACTGTAGGTTTGCAAATACACTGGTAAGTGGCTTCACCGGGAGCCAAACTAGAAACATTCGCCCGATGACAGACAGGCAGAGGTGACTATGACGATATCATGTAATATGCCCGGCCTTGAGGTGCCCCGAAGCCGGTTTCCCGATCCCGAGCGTGAGCTTGAGGCGACTTCGGATTCCGCCCACATTGTTCTGGGCGGTGGTTGCTTCTGGTGCGTGGAAGCCGTCTTTATTGCGATGGAAGGGGTGACCCGGGTTCAGTCAGGCTACGCGGGCGGGTCGCCTGAAACGGCCAACTACGATGCCGTGTGCAGCGGGCAGACCGGCCACGCGGAGGTGGTGGATGTGCACTACGACCCCGCCAAAGTGAGTTTCGGCCAATTGCTCAAGGTTTTCTTCTCAGTGGCCCACGATCCGACCCAGTTGAACCGCCAGGGTAACGATCGGGGTACCCAGTACCGGTCGGCGGTATTCTACGAGACACCGCAGCAACAGCAGGTGGTGGAAGCGTACATCGAGCAGCTGGAAGCCGCGGGCGTCTACAACCAGCCCATCGTGACCACGCTCGAACCCCTGACGCAATTCCATCCGGCGGAAGACTATCACCAGAATTTCGCCGCCCAGAACCCCCACCAGCCGTACATTATGGCGGTGGCGGCGCCCAAGGTGGAAAAGCTGGTATCGTCCTATGGGGAATACCTGAAGCCCGATTACCGCAACGACGACACAGCCTGAGGAGAATGGCATGACTGTTTCTGCAGCAGGATACGACCTGACCCCACTGACGCCGTCACAGATTGACGAGATGGCGGCGGACCTGTCCGAAGAAGAGCGGCGGGTCTTGCTTGACCACGGTACCGAGCGCCCGTTCTGCGGCACCCTGCTGGACAACAAGAAGGCCGGCGCGTATCACTGCCGGTTGTGTGATCTGCCGTTGTTCAGTTCCGATTCAAAGTTTGATTCCGGAACCGGCTGGCCCAGCTTTTTTCAGCCCTTCGACAGCGACCACATCCGCTACCTGGAAGACAGCAGTCTGGGGATGACCCGCACGGAGATTCGTTGCCCCCGCTGTGACAGTCACCTGGGGCACGTCTTCCCAGACGGGCCACCCCCGACGGGCCAGCGATACTGTCTGAACTCCATCGCCATGGTGTTCCGGGAAAACCGCTGATACCTGAAAACCGGGCAGGACCGGGCTATTCGGTCTTGCCTCCGGTTACCCGGGCCACGTAATAGGCTACGGCATCAATCTCCTCGGCGGACAGGCCGTCTTCGAAGGCGGGCATGACCCCCACCCCCTGCCTGACCGCCTCACGGACCTGACTCTGGGATGGCTTGAGTTCGTCCAGATCGGGGCCAACGGCGCCGGAAGACCCGGCATCACTCAGTGTATGGCAAACGGTACAGGCCGGTTGTGCCTGTTCGGAAAAAATCTTTTTTCCCAGCGCCATCTGGTCATCGTTTGCGGTGGCACTCTGGCACGCCAGCAACGTCAGGGTGGTGAGTACAGCCATTTGTTTCATCGGGAACCTCTGAAGTATACGATCGCGGCCGCATGGGTTGCGGCCGCGATCGACGTTAATTCACCGCGATCGAAACGCCGTGATCTTTCCAGCCATTGTGGCCGTAACCGCGCTCGTTTTCTGTGCGCTCCTGGGGCTGGGTATTTCCCTCGGTATCGGTGGCACGGCTGACCATGCGATGCTCGCCGGCCTCCAGGTCCACCGCGAGTACAAACGGTCGCCAGGCAAAGGGGCCAAGATCGGGGCCCAGGAAGCGAGCCTGTTTCCAGGTCTCACCGCCATCAACCGATACCTCGACCTTCTCCAGTGGTACGGTTCCGCCAAACGCCACCCCGTAGACCATGTTCCGGCCTTTGCGTCCGGCCTCAAGCGGCGAGGTGATCCAGGATTTGACGTTCATCTGCCACATGGAAGGCTGGTCCGGTGAGCCGGCCACCCCCACATCGCGTATGCGGTAGCCCGATGCCTGTATCTTGGCGTCGGTCTGGCTTTCCGTGAACGCCACGGTTTTGACGTACTTGACGTTATTCACGCCGTAATAGCCTGGCACCACCATCCGCAGGGGACCGCCGTGGGCAACGGGCAACGGTTCATCGTTCATTTCCCAGGCAAGCAGCGCACTGTCCAGTGCCTCGGCCGGTACCGAACGTTCCACCACGATGGTTTTCGGATCGAGGCCATCCGGCAGGCTTTCGCCGCCGGTGCTGGTGATGTACTTTGCCCCGCCTGAGGGGCCACCCAGCGCTTCCACTACCGCTTTCAGTGGCACGCCGGTCCACAGGACGCACCCTGCAGCACCCACGCTCCATTGGGTGCCGCTGGCGCCGTGGGGAAAGAACGCACGGCCGTTGCCCGAGCACTGGAGCACCGAGGCGACGGTGACCACGCCCATCTGCTTGAGTTCCGCCACGGACAGGGTTCGAGGCTCTTTGACTCCGTCAATCCGGACTTCCCAGGCATCAGGATTTGCAGTGATCTCCTGCGACGGAGCCGGCAGGTTGTTGCGGACAAACAGTCGGTCGCTGGGCGTTACCACACCGCTGCCAATGGCGCCGCGCTGCGTTTCCATGGTGTTGGCGCTGTGTACGATCAGGGCGTTTCTTTCCTTCCATGCCGCAAAATCGGGCAGGGATTTTGGCTCTTCAGCCTTCGCCAGCGGCACAAAGCCCAGTACACTGACCGCCGCCATGGCGCCGGCACTGCCCACCAGCATCCGTCGCCGGCCTGGATTGTCGAGGCCCGGATCGTTGGGCCCCCGCTGGATTTCCGGGGTGTGGCTCATGGTCCGTCTCCTTGTTGTGTTTGTCGGACAGGATTCCCCGGGTCGGTGCCGGGTTATATCCTTATTACTTATAGGTTCTGGTTAGAAAATGATCAAGATGGCTGGGAAGGAATCTGCATGATTCGACTGAAGATGAATCCGTTGACCGAATCCGCAACGCTACTCAGACGTGCCGGTGTGGTGCTTGGTTCGGTGGGGCTGACGGCATTATTCTCGCTTCTGGTGCTGTTGCGGGCGGTGTTTGGCCGACTCAACCGGCCCATCGTGGACAAGTACTGCCGGGAATGGTCAGCGGCCCTGTTGCGACTGGTTCGGGTGAGTCTCACGGTGCGGGGCGCGGTGCCGGATTTTGGTGATGGTCGTCGCTACATCATCATGTGTACTCACGCCAGCCACTACGACATCCCGGTTACCTTTGTCTCCCTGCCGGGCTCGATACGGATGCTGGCCAAGAAGGAGCTGTTCAGGATTCCATTGCTGGGGCAGGCCATGAGAGCGGCGGAGTTCCCTTCCGTGGACCGCGCCAACCGACAGCGTGCGCTTCATGACCTGGCGAAAGCCCGGTCCATGATGGAAAGTGGCATTGTGTTGTGGGCGGCGCCCGAGGGCACGCGCTCGCCCGATGGCAAGCTGCTGCCGTTCAAAAAAGGGTGTTTCCACCTGGCGTTGGATACCCAGGCGGTGATCGTTCCCGTTGCGGTGCGGGGCATTCACCGGGTGCTGCCGGCAAGAAGCTGGCAGATCAATCTGGGGCAGCCAGTGGATGTGCGTGTGGGTGCGCCGATCGACACCCGGGGTAAAACCAAGGACGAACTCGCGGAACTGATTTCTGAGGTGCGCGAGCGGCTGGAAGCGCTTCTGGGAGATGGCGAAGCAGCCTGAGCCGGCTGCCTCGCCCCGGTGTTAGCTGACGATGGTGGACGCCAGGTAGCCGGTATACCCGACGTAGACGAGTAACAGGATGGCACCGTCGCGACGGCTTACGACTTTGCGTTTGCCGGTGATACCCACCGCCATCAGCAGCAAGCCCAGTGTAAGGGCCGCCATCAGCGTCCAGTCGCGGTACAGCACCTCCGGGTCTACCGCCAGCGGCTCAATTGTAGCCGCCAGCCCCACCACGGCCAGGGTATTGAATATGCCCGAACCCACGATATTACCGAGGATCAGGTCGTGCTCGTTCTTCTTGACCGCTGCCAGGGCCGACGCCAGTTCCGGCAGTGAGGTGCCAATGGCCACAATGGTCAGGCCGATCACCAGATCACTCACCCCCAGGCTCTGGGCAATCGTGACCGCGCCCCACACCAGCATCCGGGAACTGACGATCAGCAACACAAGCCCAATTACCAGCCACATCAGGGCGGTTTTCAAGGGCATCGGATGAGCAATCAGCTCGGCATCGGTGTCGCCCACCAGGGCGTCGTCTTTGCCGCGAATGCCCTGGAAAATCGACCAGCCCATGACGGCGGCAAACACCGCCAGCAGAATCCAGCCATCCAGCCGTGACAACTCACCATCCAGTAACTGGGTGCCGGCAATGGCCGTCAGCACCAGCAACAGCGGCAGTTCCTTGCGGATTACCTGGGAATGCACCGCAATGGGGGCGATCAAGGCCGTAAGGCCGACAATCAGGGCGATGTTGGTGATGTTGGAACCGTAACCGTTACCCAGTGCCAGTCCCGGGTTGCCGTCTGCCGCTGCCATGGCAGAGACCGCCAGCTCCGGCGCGGAGGTGCCAAAACCGATAATCACCATGCCAATCAGCAGGGACGGCATGCCCAGGTGCTTGGCGGTCGCCGCTGCCCCTTCAACGAAACGATCCGCACTCCAGACCAGGAGCACAAGGCCGGCAATAATGGCTGCAACTGCCATCAACATAGACAACTTTCCTCAGTGTATGAATCGACCCAGCAGAATCACGCCGGCGTAGCCCAGGGTGTACGCCAGCAGGAGGTGGCCAAGATAGCGCATATAGGTGGAGAACGTCAGCCCCGGAATCTTGCTCATGGCCACAATTCCCGCCGCGGAACCGATCACCAGTAGCGAACCGCCCACGCCGACCGCGTAGGTCAGTCCCATCCATTCTCCGGCTGTCATTTTGATACCGGATTTCAGCAGCGCCGCCGTCAGCGGCACGTTGTCGATGACCGCCGAGAAAATGCCCATCAGGTAGTTGGCCGCAACCGGCGGCAGCACCTCGTAGATGTCCACCAGCGACTGCAGGGCCTGGATTTCCTTGAGCATGCCGACCAGCAGCAGGATGCCGAGGAAAAACAGCAGGGTTTCGAATTCGATCACGCGGATGTATTCCAGGATCGGATCCAGATCGTTGTCGTCGCTCATGAAACGTGAGACCAGAAACATGATCGAAAGGCCAAACAGGAAAGTCAGCACCGGTGGAATGCTGAACAGTACGTTGCCGGCGATGGTCGCCATGATGGTGAGCAGGAACAGCACGCCAATCACGGCGTCCACGGGCCTGACGGTGTTCACGTTGGTTTTGAGATTGACCGTGCCGTTGAGCCCGCCGGAAAGGAACACCGCCAGGATGAACACGGTGATGGAAGCCGGAATGGCAAGGGTCAGCAGGGTCAGGATCTCTACCTTGTCGGCCAGGAAGATCATCAGGGTGGTAACGTCGCCGGTAATCAGCGAGACGCCGCCGGAGTTCACCGCGAACACCACCAGGGTAATGAACTGGATGCGCTTTTTCAGCTCAAGATCGAGAGAGAGGATGAGTGAGCATGAGACTAAAGTGGCGGTGATATTGTCCGCCAAAGACGAGAAGATGAAACAGAATAGGCCTGTCAGAAACAGCAATTTCCGCTCGCTGACCTGTTTGGGCATGATCAGGTACACCACATTTTCAATCATGCCTTTCTTGTTCAGGTACGCGACAAACGTCATCGCCGCGACCAGGAACAACCACAGGCCGGCAATTTCAGCAACGCTTTCTGCCAGTCCCTCTGAGATGGCAGAGGTTTCAACCGGGGACTCGCTGAACAGAAACAGCAGCACCCAGCACAGCGTACCGAAGAACAGCGTAACCTTGGCCTTGTTGATGTGGATGACTTCCTCGAAGATCACACCTAACAGCGCCAGCAGGGCCAGAAAAATCAGAACGGGCTCGAGACTGAGCATAGGACTTCCTGAAAACGGACAGTGGAATATGCGGCGGGATTTTAGACCTTTGACCCGTCCGGGGCTACTGTTCGTAGTGACAGGCAGTGGCCAGACAGATCGGTTAACGATCGGTTGAGGAAACGAAAGTCCTACCCGTTGACTATCGCAATTTATTCCTGGGTTAAAAAAAAGGATAATTGCGCCACACATTCGGACAGGAAGCCACTGCCGGGCCTTTAACCTCACTTGCTCTGCAGGCTTCCCGAAGACCTCTCTGCTGATCGTGGAGGGGTGACAGGCTTCAAAACCAAGCAGGGTGAATACCAATGGCCGTAAGACAGGCAGATGTAGTGCTGGTCGGCGGGGGCGTCATGAGCGCTACCCTCGGCATGATGCTCAGACAGCTGGACCCATCACTGGACATCGTCATGGTGGAACGTCTTGATCACGTTGCCCATGAAAGCACCGATGGATGGAACAACGCAGGCACCGGCCACGCCGGTTACTGCGAGCTGAACTATACCCCGGAATCGGAAGATGGCGATGTGACCATCGACCGGGCGCTGCAGATCAACGCCTCGTTTGAGGTGTCGTTGCAGTTCTGGTCCTATCTGGTTGAGCAGGGCAAATTGCCGGACCCGTCATCGTTCATCAATCGCACGCCACACCAGAGCTTTGTCTGGGGCGAAAAAGACGTGGCGTTCCTCAAACGCCGCTTTGAGAAGCTCAGTGCCCACCACCTCTTCCGGGAGATGGAATACACCGAATCCCCGGACGATCTGGCCGAGTGGATGCCGCTGGTGGTCAAGCACCGCGATCCCATGCAGCCCGTAGCCGCCACCCGCATCCGCCACGGCTCCGATGTGGATTTCGGATCGCTGACCCGCAGCATGGTCGAATACCTGCAAAGCACCCCCAATTTTGAGCTGATGCTCAGCAGTCCCGTCCATTACCTGGCCAAGCGCGACAACGGTCGCTGGAAAGTCCGGGTGAAGGATCAGAAAACCGGCGTCACCAAAAAGCTTGAGGCCGGCTTTGTGTTCCTGGGCGCCGGTGGCGGGGCGTTGCCAATGCTGCAGAAGTCCAACATCGACGAAGCCAAGGGTTACGGCGGCTTCCCGGTGAGTGGCCAGTGGCTGGTGTGCCAGAAGCCGGAGATCGTCGAGCAGCACCATTCCAAGGTCTATGGCAAGGCGCCGATTGGCGCGCCGCCCATGTCCGTGCCGCATCTGGATACCCGGATCATCAATGGCGAACCGGCGCTGCTGTTTGGCCCGTTCGCCGGGTTTACCACTCGTTTCCTCAAGCAGGGCTCGGTGTTTGACCTGTTCGGCTCCGTCAAACCGACGAACCTGCGCCCCATGCTGTCCGTCAGCAAGAGCAACATGGACCTGACCCGTTACCTGATTGGTGAAGTGTTCCAGAGCCACAGCGAACGGGTGTCGTCGCTGCGCAACTTCTTCCCGGATGCCCAGGAGGAAGACTGGAAACTGCAGAGCGCCGGCCAGCGGGTTCAGATCATCAAGCAGGTCGCCGGTGGCGGTGGCAAGCTGGAATTTGGTACCGAGATCGTGGCCGCCAAAGACGGCACGCTTGCGGCCCTGTTAGGCGCCTCGCCCGGTGCCTCCACCGCGGCTCACGCCATGATCGATGTGATTGAGCGCTGCTTTGCTGACAAGATCAAGACCAGCCAGTGGCAGGATCGCATGAAGGAAATGGTGCCCTCCTACGGCCAGTCCCTGGTCGAGAACGAGCCGCTGCTGAGGCAGGTGAGGGAGCGGACGCTCTCCACCCTGAAGCTCAGCTAATATAACCAATTGATCTAAGAAACCTCGAAAGCACCATGGATAAAGGCGGTTCGCCCGTCGCCATGGTGCTTTTTTTTGGCTTTCCGGGTGGGAATATTTGCGATTTGCATCAAACTCTATAGGTTAGAAGACACATACCCTGAAAGGAGTTCTTCTGTGAGTGAGCAAACGTTCAATCCGGATAAAGGCTACATTGCTCTGTTGGGGTGGAGCCTCAATGCCATTGAGGCAGCCGACAAGTTTGACCGTCGTTATGTGGTGGTCGCCCCCGACTGGGCCGAAGCCTACTGCAAAGAACACGATATCCCCTACGTTCCCTGGAACTTTGAGCGCTTGAATGATCGCTCCTTCGAAATTGCCCAGACCCTGAAGGAAATGGGGGTCGATGTGTCCATCCCCCTGTTCGAGGAAACCGTGGAATGGGCGGGCGCCATCAACTCCGTGCTGTTGGACAACCCTCGCCTGTTCGGCCAGGCCATGTTGCTGCGCGACAAGGCCCTGATGAAGCGTCGGGCCCAGCTGGGTGGCATCCGTGTTGGCATCTTTGAAGAGGCCCACGATAAAGAAGACGTGGTGCGTTTCCTCAAGCGGGTCAACCAGACGTTGCTCAAGCTGGACGGTGACCCCAACGATCCCATCCACCTCAAGGCCTTCGATAAAGCCGGCTGCCTCGGACACCGGGTGATCCGGACGCCGGACGAAGTGGATACCATCCCGGATGAAGAATTCCCGGTACTGATGGAGTCTCACCTGGATGGCTGGGAATTCGCCGTTGAGGCGTGGATACACAACGGCAAGATCGCGTTCCTGAATATCTCCGAGTACGTGACCCTCGGCTATTCGGTGTTCGTACCCGCCACGCCGGACCTGGAGAAGTACCGGGCCCAGATCACCGCCGAGATCGAAAAGCTGATCAAGACGTTTGACATAGAATTCGGCTTTGTACACCCGGAGTACTTTGTCACCAGCGATGGCACCATGTACTTTGGTGAGGTGGCATACCGCCCGCCGGGCTTCAAGGTGTTCGAGCTGCTCGAGCGGGCCTACGGGTTCAACGCCTACCAGGGCCTGATCCTGTCGTTTGATCCCAAGACCACGGCTGAAGAAGTCAAAGCCTTCTTCCCGAAAGAGGTGGTGGATGCCAAGGGTTACGCCGGCTGTTTCGGGGTGTATCCGCGCCGCCGTGTGGTGAGCAAGCTGGAGATGCCCGAGGAAACCGAGAACCACGAGTACTTCGAGAGTCATGAACTGACGCCGCCGGTCGAGGAAACGGTCACGAAGCGAACCGCGTTCGGCACGCATTGGGGGCTGATCTACTTCTTCGGGGAAGACCCCTACGTGATGAGGGATCTCCTCAAGCACCAGGAAGAACTGGATTTCTATGTATAATTCCATCAGGAATCACTAACGCGGGTCTGGCCCAGACCCTGAGGAAAACAGTTTGAGCGACTCCGACGCTGGCCATGCAGTACCGGCTGTGAATTTCGACAAGCTGGTCCAGCGCCTGGACGACGCGATCCAGGCGCTGGCAGAAAGCCGCACATTCGCCAAGGCAGGCAAGCTGCCCCGGGTGTTTGATATCGCCCGCCGGGTGCTGCAGCAACCGGACGGATGTGCCGCCATTCAGGCGCGGGCCGAGCAACTGGAAACCGCGGGTGTTTTCCTCGGCACCGACTGGGCCGATCCGTCCATCCTGTTGCCGTTCCTGACCACCAGTGCGCTGCAGAGCACGAACACCGATACAGTGGTGATCGAGGCTCTCAGCGAGCTGCGCCTGCTGGCGGTGGCGAACGGTGAGTTTCTGCATCCGTCCATGTCGGCAGAGCAGGCCCATCATTACCTGACCCAGGTGCTCGCCATTAACCTCAGCCTGCTGTTCGGCGATGCCGGTGAGGCCGAGCGGGAACAGGGCAAGCTGGCGCTCATCAGCCGTGGCCTGATCCAGCACGTCGCCCGTGAAATTGGCTACGAGCACGTGATTGACCGGCTGATTGAGGAGATCTGGCGGATCCTCCAGCAGCGGCCGATCCAGGTCACCAGCGTGCGGCAAATGATCACCCAGATTGCGCTGTGCCGAATTGACCCTTCCATAGACCTTGGTGGCGCCGGGCAGGGCGCGGAGCGCCTGATCTCTAGTCTCTATGGTCCTACCCAGGCGTGCCGCGAGGACCCGGGCATCCCGGTGTACGAAGAGCGACTGCAGTCCATGGACACGGTGGCGTTGCAAAGCGAAGCAACGGGCTTTGCCCGGTCCATGCACGATACCGGGCTGGTATCGCCTTACCACGCCACCTTTGTGCGCTACATCCTGGAGAAGCAGGACACCCTGCTGACCGATGCCCTCGGTCTGTCCAGTACCGGGCGCGACTGCCTGTTGTGCTATCAGGAGCTGGTTCACGCCCTTGTAACGGAAGGGGTGTTTCCGGAGACCGCCCAGGGGCTTTACGGTCTCGCGCTGATGCTTGAGCGGGGTATCCTGTACCAGCCGCCGGTGGCACCGGCCCTGTGGCGTCAGGTGCTGCTGGTGATCTGTCCGGAAGCCCGGGAACGCCTGGAGCTGGCCTACGGCTATGCCCCGGAGCCGAAAGCCTGGTTGATACAGGGCGTGATGAATATGCTTGGGCAGCCGCTGGGTGTGGGGCAGGGCAACAACCCCACTTGCCAGTCCGCCCGTGCCCTGTCTATGTGGGCCTACAACGACCCGGATTACCTGCTTCAAATGGTGGCCTGGGCTGCCCGTGATAACGAAATCATCATGCATTTCGAAGGCCGGCCGGTCTCCTCCGCCCGCAGTGAGGGCGGAGTGGCGTCCGAGATTACCCTGGACCTGGACCCGGTATCGCTGGTGGTGGTGCCTCATCTCGACCGCATTTACGCGGAAATGGGGCGGATGTGTGTGGACCGGCCGGGCGACCCACACCAATGGGTCAACCCCGAGTTCCACGGCTGGTCCGCGGGGCGCGGGTTTGCCATCAATGTGGACGTGGAAACCGGCAACCTGGAGAACCTGGAAGGGTTCCTGCGGCACTTCTACGCCAGCTACCATCCCTACTACAACGGTAACCAGCCGCTTATTCACCCCCAACCCGCCGGTATTGCCGTCACGGACAGCGCGGCCCGGTTTATCGGCTGGCACGCCATCACCATACTCCGGGCCGCACTGGACCCGGACGACATCATGCGGGTGTATTTCTTCAACCCCAACAATGACAGTGGCCAGAACTGGGGCGACGAGGTAGTCGTCAGCACCGCCGGAAAGGGGGAGCGCTTCGGGGAAGCCTCACTGCCTTTCGAGCAGTTTGCCTCACGCCTGTACATCTACCACTACGATCCCCTTGAGCGGGGCGAACCGGCAGATGTGGGTGAGGATGAACTGCAACGGGTGATTGACCGAATATACAACAGTTGGGGTCGTGACCGCGTGCCCGCCAATGTGTCCCTGCAGGCCGAGCCGCCGCCATCGGAGACTTGAGCGGATCGGTTTGCGAAACACGGAAACACGCTGATCAGGAGAGACTATGTCCGGTGCAGGCAGCAGCCATCTCAACGGTGCCGAAATCTTCATTCGCGCACTCGAGAACGAGGGCGTACGGTATATATTCGCCGTGCCCGGTGAGGAGAACCTCGCCTTTCTGGAAGCACTGCGAACCTCGCGAATCCAGCTGGTACTGAACCGTCACGAGCAGGCCGCCGGCTTCATGGCCGCTACCTACGGTCGGCTCACAGGACGGGTGGGCGTGTGTCTCTCCACGCTCGGGCCGGGCGCGACCAACCTGGTGACCGCCGCCGCCTACGCCCAGTTGGGCGGTATGCCAATGATGATGATTTCCGGCCAGAAGCCCATCAAATCCTCCAAGCAGGGGCTGTTCCAGATTCTGGACGTGGTAGACCTGATGCGGCCGCTGACCAAGTACACCCGCCAGATCAGCAATGCCAACACCATCCCGGCGAAGGTCAGGGAAGCGTTCCGGCTGGCCTCCGAAGAGCGCCCGGGCGCGGTACACCTGGAATTACCGGAAGACATCGCCGCCGAGGCAACCGCCCCGGACACCCACATCTTCGAACCCAGCGATGCCCGCCGGCCAACCGCCAGCACCAAGAGTCTGGACAAGGCCTGCGAGATGATCCGCAACGCCCGCCACCCGCTGATCATGATCGGCGCCGGGGCCAACCGTAAACGGGTGTCACAGGCATTGATTCACCTGGTGAACACCAGCCGGATTCCTTTTTTTACCACCCAGATGGGCAAGGGCGTCGTAGACGAGCGCCATCCCCGCTACCTGGGCAACGCGGCCCTCTCAGCCGGTGATTTCGTGCACTGCGCCATCGACCACGCGGACCTGGTGATCAACGTCGGTCACGACGTGGTGGAAAAGCCGCCGTTTTTCATGCACCCCGGGGGCAAACAGGTTATTCACGTCAACTTCAGCGGTGCCGACGTGGACCCGGTGTATTTCCCCCAGCACGAAGTGGTCGGTGACATCGCCAACAGTGTGGAATACCTGGCGGCCCACTGCGGCCCTTGTGAGAACCATGACTTCAGCCGGTTCATGGACGTGAAAGCGGCCGTGGATGAACACCTCGCGTCCCGCAGCCAGGACTCGGGGTTCCCCGTTCTGCCCCAGCGGATTGTTCATGACGTTCGCCAGGTGATGCCGGAAGACGGCATCATTGCCCTGGACAACGGCATGTACAAACTCTGGTTTGCCCGTAACTACCCGGCCTATGACAACAATACCGTGTTACTGGACAACGCGTTGGCGTCCATGGGCGCAGGGCTGCCCAGCGCCATGATGGCCGCCATGCTGTACCCGGCCCAGAAAGTGATGGCGGTGTGCGGTGATGGCGGCTTCATGATGAACAGCCAGGAACTGGAAACCGCCGTGCGGCTGGACCTGAATCTGGTGGTACTGATCATCAACGACAGTGCCTACGGCATGATCAAGTGGAAGCAGACCCAGGAGGGCTATGCCACCTTCGGGCTGGACTACCGCAACCCCGACTTTGTTACCTATGCTGAGTCCTACGGGGCGACCGGCCATCGCATCACCCGCACCGAAGACCTGAAACCCACCCTGGAAGCAGCGCTCTCCGCCGGGGGCGTGCATCTGGTGGAAGTGCCGGTGGATTACCGGGAAAACAAGCGGGTGTTCGATGAAGAGTTGGCGGCACTGACCTGCAATCTCTAAGCCCCGGGCCGTGGCTCAGAACACCAGGTTATTGAGCACTACCCAGAACGTCAGGGCGGTAAACGTGGTGGCCAGCAAGGCCACCACACCGTCGCGGGCGACCATGGCCAGCCCGAACGCCATCAGTGCGGCACCACCCCCGTTAGCGCTGAACGGCACCACTTCCATCGCCGGCATGACCGCCGCCACCAGCATGCACAACAGCGCCATCACATACAGCCCCGGGCCCCGCACCATAAACGTCAGCCTGGGTTTGGTGACCCGGTCCAGGAACCGCGCCGGCTTGCGCAGCCAGTCAAGTCCCTTGAGTAACTTGTCCCTGGGCACGTTGCGGCCGGCAATCCATTCGGGCAGCCAGATCGAGCGACGCTGGAACAACAGTTGCCCAACGGTCAGCAGAACCATCAGCCCCAGCAGCGTTGGCACGCCCGGAATGTCGCCAATCAGCGGTGCCAGGGTGATCAGCCCCGCCAGCAGAACCACCGGTCCGAAGGAACGCTCACCTACCGCTTCCAGGATGTCACGCACCGACACCCGCTCCGCATCCTGACTGGAGTCGCGGATGCGGTCGAGAAGCTGGGTCATCGTGGTAGGATCGTTCGCGTTGCGCATGGCGGAAATCTACCATCTCCCGCCGCCCAGGGACAGAACCGCCGGCTCCGGCATCATGACAAAACGTTGATGTAACCAGCGGCCCGGTCTAGTCTCGGAGCATTAATCCCAAAATAAACGTACCCGGAGGCTGTGGATGGAGAACCATTTTGATGTGGACTGGATGCTTACCCTCAACCACCTCATCCTCATGGCCATCGCCTACCTGCTCGCGTTTCCCATCGGCTTCGACCGGGAAGAGCAGGGGCCCAGAATCGGCCTGAGAACCTTCCCACTGGTGGCTGTGGTCTCCTGTGGCTTCATGCTGGTGGGCCGCGCCGTGATCGACTCACCCGGCGAACAGGGCCGGGTGCTGCAGGGCATCATCACCGGCATCGGCTTCATCGGCGGCGGCGCCATCCTCAAGGACAACAGCCGCGTCATCGGCACCGCCACCGCAGCCAGCATCTGGAATACCGGCGCCATCGGCGTGGCCGTCGCCTACCACCACCTGGAGATCGCCATCGCCCTCAGCGCCCTGAACTTCTTCACCCTACGCTACATGGGCCGCCTGGTGCGCTCGGTGACCGGGGAGGTGGCGGAGGTGCAGAAGGTGGTGCGGGATGATCAGGGTCGTAGTGGTTAGGGTTGCGCATAAAAAAGCCCCTGAAATCAGGGGCTTTCTTCGGAGAGTTTGGTGGAAACGGCGGGAATTGAACCCGATTCCGCGCTTTCGCAAAGCAACACAGAAAACCACAATTCCTAGAAAAACAGATGCTTCTATAATCCTTACATCACAGTAAGCCACTTAAAAACACTATCTCGTGGACACTTTGTTGCCACCTTTCCATAGAGATTTTGATATGCTTTATTGAAATTGATGCCATGCAAGGACGCTAAATGAGAGCCGAAGAAGTCACCGTTAAGCCTGCACTTCATAACGAATTTCGAGCGATGACCAATGGACTTGCAGCTTTCTCCACGGCAACTGTTTTGGTATTTCTGCAAGGCAGTTTCGGTGAACTGGATAGCTCCAGCAATATGGCGTTGTTCTTTTTTACAGCCGCCATTCCAATGTGCATCGCCGCTTCCTTTATCTCGTTTCTATTTTCCCAAAGGAGCCGGATTCCTGCCTGGGCAGATAGTTTTCTTGATTTGATCATGGGCGCGGGCTGGGTAGGCGCTATCGTAGGTTTCGGTGCATTGCTCTTCTCGGCAAATTTGCTTTTGGGCACGACCTACGTCATTTCAATTGGCGTTGCCTTCTTGGGTTTCGTTTTTCTAGTCTATGGGATTGGAAAGAGCGACAGCCGACGTCCCGTTGAAGAATGCGCTGCCAAGGTTGAGGACTACCCCGGCTCCGATCCCGTTGAGGCTAAGGAGGTTTAACCTTGGCGCACTATGCAGTAATCACCGAAAATGACGTATCCCAATGGTCAGACAAAACTGGTTCCGAATACCTTCTCAGGTGTCGGCATTGCACAACTGCTTTTATTTTCCCAAGGGATAAAGCGGCAATATAGCCCTGGGAATTGGCGAACTACCTGTTATCCGATCAACATGTTCTCGAATATATGGCCAGGCGTGCAAAATGGCATTTCTGTTTTTAAAGAATTCTCTTTCCTTTTCTTCCCAGAATGATGCACATTGTTCAAGGTCATAAATTAATAAAAACTTAGACTTCAGTGTGAATATTTCATCTCCATTTTCATTTAAGCCAATAATTTCAATTTCGAATTCGACAGTATATTTGTGATCATTATCTTCACTAAAATGATCATGATGTGAGTTAACGCTTATCTCTAGCGAGCCACCTGGTTCCGCATTCCCTGGGAAGCACTCAAAATTATTCTTCAACAGGTCGATGCTCAAAATGCTAGCGCAGTGAGCAAATGCTTCTGCTGCTTTTTTTTCGTTTTCCGCCATTGTCTTTTCTCAAATTTTAAGAAACTTTACTTATAACCCAGGCGTTTTTGTTGCTTTTCGGAAATCTATATCCGCTGGTATGCTTGAACGTAGCAACCTCTTTGAAGTCTTCCGCATCCAGATAAATATCTGCATCTCCTACTTCACTGATTCGTTTGAGAATATCCTTCAGCTTAACACTGTTAAGTTCTTCTAGTGTGAGCGCTCTTATTAACCTATCAGCCATAGGTGAAAGATCATTACGCTCTTTTTCCCAGCGAGAGATAGAAACGTTAGAAACGCCGATTTCTCGAGCTGCCTCTAGGCCAGTCAAGCCTAGTTTTTCTCTTAGGAATGCAAACTCTCTTCCTGTTAGCGGACGGTTGCACGATGCAAGACAAATCCGAATTTGCCTCATCATGATGTTGTACTTCGGTAGTGACTGGGCTGTATGGCCGCAATCATCACACGTGATGTGCTCAATGTTTCTAATAACAATGTTTTTTAGGCCTAAGCGTTTAAGCCTAAGGGATTTTTTTTCTACTGTTACTTCATCGGAGCCGCAAACTTTGCAATTCATAAGGCGTCTCTCTTTGTCTACCATTCGGTTATTACCGTTAACTCATCTTTAGCGGGTATGATCGTTATTGCGACAGTGTCTCCCCATCTTGTCTTGTACAGAACCCTGTATCGATAGGTCGTGATTCCCTTTTTGTTTTTGAACTCTCTGTGATCAACCACGATGCCATTTCGCAATGTCTCTAATAGGTAGTCGCTACATATCCCGCGTTCATCCATCCTGTCGATTGCATGGTCGACAAGGTTTAGGCTCAGACGATCGGACCAAGCGTACTCGTTGATTACGGTGGTTGCCTCGTCATAGTCCAGAGGATTTTTTAGAATTTCGCTGCTCATTAGAATGTTGGTTCATCTTCGCAGCCTCGTCAAGCCGACTTTAACCGCTTGTTAAAGGGGCGTGCAGTTTAACACTGTGTTAAACAAAGTCGAGGCGTGCATGGTTGAATTTTCCTATCGCTAGCTAGGATTTTTTTAATTTCTTCCTGAAAAGCTTTTCAAGGCTATGATTTCAATGAGTTTATAGGTCTTTTCCGACCCAAACCACTTTCCCAATCACTTCAAGGTTCTCGATGTCCAGCAATGAAATTTCCTGCGGCGGATACTCCTTGTTATCACTCAACAGCTGCACCCCATCATTCCAGAGCGTCTGAATTCGCTTAACGAGTAAGTGATCGCCGTTCCGAATCACATAGATGTGCCCATCTCTCAACTTCCTCTCACTGGTATCCACCATCACGGTTTCATTGTCAGAGATAGTTGGTTCCATGGAGTCTCCCTTAGCAAACACCAACGCCAGGTCCTGCTCATGAAATCCCCGGAACCTAAGCCACTTTCTGCGAAAGGCCAGTTCCCTGGTCGGTGCTTCGTCCCCTGCAATGGCCCCATGTCCGGCAGCGACCTGAACGTTATAGCCGGGTATTAGGGCGAATTCTTCTTCGAACTGTGAATCTGTCTTTGTTGGTCTCTTTCCTGTCGCCAGCCACTCTAGGGGGACTCCAGTTGCTTCTGCTATCTGGGCAGCTTTATCCAGGCCGGGTGTTGATCCAGCAAGGTATTTCCGCATCGTACTAAGTGGAATCTTGCACTTTTGGGCAAATGCGCTCTCCGAGAGGCTACCCATTAGTGTTTTTATTCGAGTAGAGACATTCCCTGGCTCTTCAGTCTGATTGCGATTAATATCATAATAATCAGTCATCTAAGAACGCCTTTCCAAGTCTCACTCTAAATTCCTTTACAATATTTAACCTAATAGGACTAAAAATCTCACCTTTTTGGGCTTGATTAATAGCCTAATATGGCTAAATTTTTTGCATGAAAGCGCTACGGGAATACCCAAAAGCGTTAGCGTAAATCAGTGTAGCAGAGTGCAAAACAGTGGACGAGCAAAAACAAATCATCTTGCTAGCAACCTCGGTCATGGCTCAGGAGCGCTACTCCCAGCTGACCGGGCTCACGGAAGGGCAGGTCAGGGGCCAGATCGAGAAAGGCCACCTGCCCTCACTGAAGATTGGCCGCGTTCGGATGGTCAACATTGCCTTGCTGTCTCAGCAGGTCATGGATAAGGAGGACTGGGGATGAGCTGGGACCTACATAACCATTTTCCCTGCCTGATCGCTCCCGATCTGCGAGAGCAAAAGTTCCATGAGATCCGCGTGGTGGTGACAGTCGCTCTCGACTTCTATAGAGCCGACCAATGGGAGCTTTATTGCGACAGCATCACCAAGCTCCTTGGCATGGCAGCTGCCTTTTGTGGCCTGGACGATGAGCTCCACAATTACACCATGGATTGGGTAAACGCTCTATCCCGGTTCACGCTCCAGCACACGACCGTTGAGTTTGAAGCCTGGGCAGCCGGACAGGCATACACCGTACTGAGGACGGCGGCATGATCCAGGTGAATTATGGCGTTCCAGTCCGGTCACAGACCCCCAATGCTCACAGGGCCGCTCATTCACGCCCTGGCACTGAGTTCCGGCAAACCCGTCAGGCCTCCAACCTTCTGAGCTACATCGACCGCTTCATTACCTATTTTGAGCGCGTTAAGGGTCATAAGCCCCGATCTGTCCAGCTACGCCCTGAATAACTCGCTGCCCTGGGCGTAAAACCCGGCACCCGCCATAACGGCGTCTCGCTGGAGGTGTTGTCATGAAATGTCACCGTCACGAACGCCGGGTCCATCGCGCCATCCACGCTTCGTTCACCTTCCAGGGCCCGTCCACTGCCTCGCCCTCACTGTTTGCTCTGGAAGGTCTTTTTACAACCCTGTGCCAGCGCCTGTAACAGCTAACCCAGGTGCGCACCGACCTGCCGGACGACTACGTAGCCAGCTGCAAAGCCACCTTCACCGACAGCCTGATCCAGGAACTTGAAGCCCGTGGCCACCACAGTCCCGCGTTCGACCGCCTCATCCAGTTGCGGGACGCCTGGGACAACGGCCACCTGGAACTTTCCAACGTCACGGAGACACACCCATGAGCACCATCCCCCCGAGACAGCGTCAGGTGGAAGACAAAGAGCGCCGTTTCTACGTGTGCGCCCCGTCATCCATCTACCTGCAGCTGCAGCAGGAAGCCATCCAGCGCGGCTCCGACCTGTGGACCCTCGGCGGTTCCGTCCTGACCGCGTGGCTGGAAGCCGGCTGCCCAAGTTTTGGCCCTCAGGCCCCTGGCCTTGTGGCGGTCACTGGCTGGTCCACAGTGCGCAAAACGAGTGGTGAGGATGACGGGGGAGGACGGCCGCCCCTTGATTCCAAGCCATGAGCAAAGGCGCCAAACGGGGTGCGCAGGTCACCCAAGTGACCGGAGGCAACAGGGATCGTCACCCGTAATGGGTCGCAAACCAGATTCAACACCCTTCCTGATTTCCAACCCGGAAACGGAAGACAACCATCAACCCAAGTAACAGCAACACCCACAACCCAAGGAAACGACAAATGGAAAACCACCTGAACCTCATGATCATTGGCGCCACCCGCTACGACATCGACGGTAACCGAGGCGGCTCCCTGTGGGCGTACTCCCCAGCCGAAGCCGAAGCCGACGACGACAACCGCGTCGGCAACGAAGTCATGAAAATCGCGTGTGACTACAAGCACATCGACCAGCTGTGCAACCACGCTGATCGTCTCCCGGTCTGGTATCTAGCCCATGGGAAATACCTCCGAGACGGAGAGCGTCGGTACGGGCACCTGAAGCGTATGGCGAAAGCTTTTGGAGACCATGCTGCAGCGAGGCTAACTGCCAACGATTATTTAGTTTATCGCGCGCTGCGTATCGAAAATGACCTGTAACAATGACCTGGGTTATCTAAATGCGGTGTTCAACGAACTGCATCAAACAGGGGAGGCCAGCTACCAGAACTCGTTTCGAAATATCCGCCCAGTTAAGATCCAAGAGCGAGAGATGGGTTACCTAGAGATGGACCAGATTCGGGCCATTTTCACCGAGTTAAGGGAGAGAACTACAAACCCACACGCCTTCCTGGTGGCTCGCCTTTCCTTGGAAACCGGCGCCAGGTGGTCAGAAGCTGAAGGAATGACACTGGATCGACTCAAGCCATACCGCGTCACCTACGATCAAACCAAGTCCGGTAAGAAACGATCAGTTCCGATCTCAAAGGATCTCTATCAAACGCTCAAGGCCCATCTGGAGGAACACGCCAGCTTCGGCACATCGACGATTTCTGCATTCAGGCGAGCCGTTGAACGTTCCCGGGTGAAGTTGCCCCTGGGACAGTGTGCGCATATTCTGAGGCATACCTACGCAAGTCACTTCATGATGGACGGAGGGGATATACTGACTCTCCAGAAAATTCTCGGGCACTCCACAATCTCAATGACTATGCGTTATTCCCATCTTTCACCAGAGTATTTGGAAGATGCTGTCAAATTTTCTCCGCAGGCTCCGACCGCATGAGAATCGCGACATCCATGTCGCGCTTTGCTGACTAGAGTATTCCTGTGGCAAATGGAATCACGCATGGATCATCCATGAGTAGCCACTCTACTAGATGCAGTATAAGTCCTATGAAAAGATCTCTAAGCATATTAATCCTCTTTTTACAGAGGGAGCTGTCAACCTTAAAGGCTTGACGCAACGACACAATGAGCATATCGTTACCAGCAAGTACACCTTGAAAGGTGTATTTTCGTCTCAGCTCCCATGCCAATGGAAACGAGATTCGGGGGTGTAGCGGCAACTACACTCCTTCCCCTTCTCTCTCCCTGAAATGATCCTCAGGTACTGTACATTTTTTCAGTGTCCTTCAGTAATTGCTAGTCTTTTCTTATTCTAATTCCTTTTGGTTATAACCCTATCGGTAGTGCGTTTGCTCTGTTGGCTTTGTCCGTCGGCGTTAAGAATTGTTTGGTTACACCTGTGCCGTTGACGTTTCGTCGACACTTATCAGCTTGCGCATTCTGGAAGGCAAAAAAAAGCCCCTGAAATCAGGGGCTTTTCTCGGAGAGTTTGGTGGAGACGGCGGGAATTGAACCCGCGTCCGCCAGTACTCAGCCTTGAGGTCTACATGTTTAGCGTCTCTCTATTGATTTAAGTTCAAGCGACCCGAGAGCCAGGGTGCAAGAACCGAGTTCTTTAGATCTTAGCCGTTAGCCAGTGAACTCTGGATAACGGAGCATCCCGTAAGCGATGACGTCCTGAGATGTTGCTTCCGGGCTACGGGCGACCCGGTCAGGACGACTAGCAGCTTACGCTGCTAGTGCGTAGTTTTCGTCGTTTGCGACTATTGCGTTGCAGCTTTGGATTAACGAGATTGGCTGCCATCTCGACATGCACCCAAGGGTTCGCCACCAGCGTCGAAGCCATGTCGTCCCCTCACCGACAGTATATGTGGGCCGCTCCGGCAACTTCAAGGGTAGATTGCGGAAGTTTCGGGGGCTGGTCCGGGGATTGTACCTATCACACGGCAGCAACGGAGCCCTGTTGCCCGGTGCGTTGGAGCGCCGCGTTCTTCAATTCTTCGAAGCTGTCCCGGAAATAACCCATCACCGCGTTCGGGTCTGCCTTGATGTTGCGGTCGATGGTAATGCCGAACTGCACGGTGCCGGCGTAGCTGAAGATGCTGAGGCCAATGCCGATGTTTCCGCTCTGGGGCACCCAGAACATGGGCTGGATCAGCTTGGCCCCGGCCAGGTAGACCGCGTCTTTCGGGCCGGGCACGTTGGTGAGCACAGCGGAGGCCTTGTTGCTCAGCAGCGCCAGTGCCCGTCGTTCCAGAATATCCGGGCCACGCCCGAACAGGTCGAGCAGGCTGTAGGTGACCTGCGCCTGGTAGGAGCGTTTGAGGCGGTTCATGTTTTCCTGCACCTGGCGAAAGCGCATCACTGGGTCGTTCACTTCCACCGGGAGGCACACCAGCACCAGGCCGAACTGGTTGCCCAGGGTGCCGATGGGTTGAGTCAGTGGGCGGAGGTTAAACGGTACGGCCACGCGGATACCACAGTTGGGAATGGGCTCGCCGGTTTCCCGGAAGTGTCTCTGCAGGGCGCCGGTGGCCGCACATAACAGCACATCGTTGACGCTGCCACGCAGGGCCCGGCCACACAGTTTGACCTCGGCAAGGCTCAGGGGGTCGGCCCAGGCCACCTGTTTGCGACCGCTCAGGGGCGAGCGCAGCCCGGTTACGGGTTCGAAGGGGGCAAGGCCGAGTTTGGCCACGTCCATGGCGATGTGGCCGGCGGCCGTGGCCATCTTCAGGGGGTAACCCGGTTCCTTGCGGAGTGACTGAAAGAACAGACTGGCCTGCTCCAGGGCGGTCTGGCCGCTGTCCATGACCCGGTGGGTGAAACGCTTCAGGCGGCTGCTGACTGCCGCCGGGGCCACCGGTGGAATGGCCAGGCGGCTGAGCTTGGCTTCCGGTGTCTTGTCGGTCAGGGATAGCAGTACCCGCACCAGGGAAATGCCGTCCGCTATGCAATGGTGAATGCGCACCAGCAGGGCACAGCCACCGCTGAAGTTGTCGATGTAGTGGATTTGCCAAAGGGGCCGGCGGAAATCCAGCGAGGTGCTGTTGAGGTCGCTGGTCACTGCCTGGAGTTCGCTCTTGCCGCCTTTGCCGGGCAGGGCGATGCGGTGGATATGGTTGTCGATATCAAACAGCGGGTCGTCCTGCCAGTACACCCGGTCACCTTCGTGGACGACGCGCTGTCGGAACCGCTCGAAGCACAGGAAGCGCTGGTTGAGGGTACGCTTGAGGCGGTTGATTACAATGGGCTGATCGAACACCAGCACCGCCGAGATCATCATCGGGTTGGTGGCGCTGTCCATGCGCAGCCACGAGCGATCAACGGCCGACATGGGGGTCTTGCTCTGGGACATAGGGCCTCCGTTCTGGGTGCAATCCATTTGCCGAACGGACAACATGGTCACCAAACCGGTGACCTGTCGGCGGTAGACCCGAAAGTATAGGCCTATCAGCGGGAGGGAAAAAGAGAGTGCAGATGCGACACAGTTGGGTGCCGCATCAGGGCGGGATCAGATGTTGGCTTCGCGCAGGATGCGCTGCTTCTGGCGGTTCCAGTCGCGCTCTTTCTCGGTGGCGCGCTTGTCGAACAGCTTTTTACCTTTTACCAGGGCGATCTCGCATTTGACCTTGTTCTGCTTCCAGTAAAGGGCCAGCGGAATGCAGGTGTAGCCGTCCTGGCTGACCTTGCCCACGATCTTGGAGATTTCCTTGGCGTGGAGCAGCAGCTTGCGGGTGCGTGTCGGGTCTGCGATCACGTGGGTGGAGGCTGCAATCAGCGGCGTAAAGTGAGCGCCCAGCAGCCACGCTTCGCCATCCTTGAGCAGCACGTAGGCGTCTGTTAGCTGGGCCTTGCCAGCCCGCAGTGACTTCACTTCCCAGCCGAGCAGGGCCAGGCCAGCCTCGAAGCGCTCTTCGATGTGGTACTCGTGTTTTGCCTTTTTGTTCAGGGCGATGGTGCTGCTCTGAGGTGCAGGTTTCTTCTTGCTCATGAATCGATAATCCGGAGTCGGATAAAGGATTTGCCGGGCAACATACGCGCCGGTAAAACGCGCATTGTAGCCCAGGAGTGGCGGACCGGTCACGAAAACAGCGTGAAGGAGCGTTCCCAGGTCGTAGGGGGCGAGGTGTATCCGCTACAATGTCAGCCTCAGCGTTTCTGGAAACATGAATGCCTGCACCCTACGAAACCCCGATCGGGTCCTGGACCCGCAAATCCACGTTCTTCTGGGCCGCCGTTGGCGCAACGGTAGGGCTTGCCAACCTGTGGCAGTTTCCCTACCTGGCGGGCCAGCACGGGGGTGGGCTGTTTATCCTGGTGTACCTTGCCTGCCTGCTGCTGGTGACGTTGCCCCTGATGGTGACGGAAGCGGCATTGGGGCGACATTCCCGGCACGGCATTGTGCTGGCAATGGATGGCTATATCCGCAGCGCCCGCTGTTCCCGCTGGTGGATGTTTGCCGGCCGACTGAGTGTGATTGCCGCGTTTCTGGTGCTGTCCTACACCGCCGTGTTCGGCGCCATCGCCCTGGCGTATGTGTTCTACGGGGCGTTTGGCGTGTTCTCCGATGCCCGTCCGGTGGACGCCACGGAAGTACTTGCGGATCTGGTCTCGGATAGCCGCGACTACAAAGTGTTCATGGCGTGGCACCTGTTCTTCCTGGTGCTGGTCGTCTGGGTTTCTATGCAGGGCGTGATCAAAGGGCTGGAGCGGGTGTTCCGGGCCCTGGTGCCGGCCTCGCTGGTGATGCTGGTGGGGTTGTTTGCGCTGGCGGGCTGGCATGGGCGCCTCGACAGCGCGGTCTCCGCCATCCTGCAGTTCCGCCCGGAAGATGTCGGGCTCGACAGCGTCAAGGCCGCGCTGTTCCACGCGTTCTTTACCCTTGGCCTGGGCATGGGTGTCTGGGCCATCTTCGGTGCGTATACCCCGGCCGGCGTTAGGCTGAAGCGTTCGGTGCTGGCGGTGGTGCTGATGGACACGCTGGTGGCCATCCTCGCCGGTGTGCTGATTTTTGCCACAGCAACAGTGGATGGCACCTTCGACGGGGAGCGCGGTTTCAGCCTGCTGTTCGTGTCTCTGCCGGTCGCGCTGGCGCCCTTGCCGGGCAGTCAGTTCATCATTACGGCGGCGTTTCTGCTGGTGGTGCTTGTGGTGTGGACCACCTCGCTGGCCTTGCTGGAGCCGGTGGTGGGCTGGTTCCGCGAGTGGACTGGCGCGCCGCGCGGTCTGGCAGCGTTCCTGATGGGCGCCCTGGTGTGGCTGGGTGGACTGGCGACGCTGCTGTCGTTCAATGTCTGGTCGGATGTGCGTCCGGCCGGGGGCTCGTTGTTCCGCTGGCTGGAACTGGTGACCGGTGGCGTGCTGATTCCCCTGGTGGCGATCCTGATTGCGCTCTTCACCGGCTGGTGTCTCACCCGTTCCCTGTCGTTCAGCATCCTGGGTAAGACACCCTGGTTGTTCAGTCGTATCTGGTACTGGGTGATGCGTCTGGTGTTGCCGGTGGTGGTCGCGTACATCGGCATTTCCTACGCGCTTTTCTCACTGGATAACCTCTGTGATAACAACGCGGAAGCGGTGGAGTGGTGCGGTCAGATGGAGCCGGTCGTTGCCGGTCCGGAGGACTCCGGGGATGACGCCGCCGGGCAGGCGCCGGTTGCCGGAGAGGAAGCGCCGGTGCCGGCAGCCGGGGAAGGGGAGGCCCAGCCCACTCGTAACGAGGAAGACGCCGGCCCCGCCTCGCAGCCTGAAAAAGCCCCAAAACAGGGAGAGATCCTTTATCATAGCGTGTGATTTTTCGCGGCCCGGGTCTGAACGCCGCGTTTGCCATTTTCAGTAAAACTGTCAGCAGGACATTCGGTTCCAATGCCACAACAGATCGACAAAACGGCCCTGGTCATGCACTCCGCCGAACGCATGTTCCACCTGGTCAACGACATTGCCCGTTACCCTGAATTCCTGCCCTGGTGCGCCGGTGCGGAAATCCACGAGCAGGACGCCGGGCAGATCACCGCCTCCCTGGACGTTGCCAAAGGCGGTATCCGCCATCGGCTGACCACACGGAATCAGATCCAGCATCCCGACACCATCGAGATGAGCCTGGTGGATGGACCCTTCCGCAACCTCAGTGGTCGCTGGCATTTCAAACCGCTGGATGACAACGCCTGCAAGGTGATTCTGACCCTTCAGTTCGAGTTCTCCGGCTCGCTGTCCCGGATGACGTTCGGACCGGTGTTCAGTCAGGCCGCCAACACCATGGTGGACGCGTTTTGCCGACGGGCAGATGAAGTCTACGCCGGGGAGGGCGCATCGTGATCTATGTGGAAGTGGCGTTTGCGCGCCCGGACAAACAGGAGATCCTGGGGCTGGAAGTTCCGGAAGGCACCACGGCCCTGGAGGCGGTGAAGCGGTCTGGCATCGTGAAGGTGTTTCCGGAGATCGACCCGGACAGCAATGACATGGGCATTTTTGGCAAAGTCATCAAGTCACCGGCCGATCACCCATTGCGCGAAGGCGATCGTGTGGAGCTCTACCGGCCGCTGAAGATCGATCCCAAGCAGGCCCGGCTGAACCGGGCGAAAAAGAAGGGCTGAGCGCCAGATCAATAAGCCGGCGTTTCTTCCAGTAGCTGCGCTTCGTAATGGGAGAACTGGTCGTTGTCGTAATAGACAATGACCCGCTGTTCTTCGATGTCACCGCCGCGACGCTGGAAGGTATAGATGTAGTACTCACGGGAAGGGTCCACCGGGTTGAGCAGCAGTGGCGTGCCCAATACCGAATGTACCTGGCTCCGGGACATGCCCTCGGACAGGGAAGTCAGCTCTTCGTCGGTCAGAATATTGCCTTGCTGAACGTTGATCTTGTAAACGCCAGGAAAGACACAGCCGGACAGGATGAGAGTAAGAATGAGAGCTGTGAGCTTTTGCATCGCCGGGGGAAATCCTCTATCTTGAAATCGCCTGCCAAAGGCAGGTGTGACACGGTATTACCGTCAAAATGCGGCTTCATCATACCCGAAGCCGTGGGGCACACCAACGAGTGAATAGTAACATGTCATCTGAAAACGCCGAATTACGAAAAGTCGGTCTCAAAGTTACCCTCCCGAGAGTGAAAATCTTCAACATTCTGGAGAACGCTGAGGAACATCATCTCAGTGCCGAGGATGTTTACAAGAAGCTGTTGGAGCAGGGCGATGACGTGGGACTGGCGACCGTTTACCGGGTGTTGACCCAGTTCGAGGCCGCGGGCCTGGTGCTTCGTCACAACTTCGAAGGTGGTCATGCGGTGTTTGAAATGGCCGGCGATGATCACCACGACCACATGGTTTGTACCCAGACCGGTGAAGTGGTGGAGTTTGTCGACGAAGTGATCGAGCAACGCCAGAAGAAAATTGCTGAGGAACACGGTTTTGAAATCGTGGACCACAGTTTAATCCTCTACGTTAAGCCCATCAAAAAATAACAACGGCGCCATCGTTCGACGTGAATGGCCAACAATAAAAAAGGGGCGGGTTTTAGCCCGCCCCGAAAGCTCTCGAAATCGAGAGGGGATGTGTGCTTCTCTCAGTGATGGGTCGCCTGGCCCTTGGTAAACATTTCCCGGGCATGGGCGATGGTGTGTTCGGTCATGTCGACGCCGCCAAGCATGCGCGCCACTTCACTGATCCGCCCGTGATCATCCAGCGTTTCAATCCTCGAGAACGTCGCGTCCTGTTCGGTGAACTTGCTGACAAACAGGTGTTGGTGACACTGTGCAGCGACTTGCGGCAGGTGGGTGACACACAGGACCTGTCCGTCTTCCCCAAGGGTGCGAAGCAGCCTGCCCACGACTTCTGCCGTTCCGCCGCCAATCCCGACATCGACTTCATCGAACACCAGGGTCGGAGTGGTTGAGGTTTGGGCAACCACCACCTGTATCGCCAGACTGATGCGTGACAGCTCACCACCAGAGGCCACTTTCGCCAGGGGCCGTGCCGGCTGGCCCGGGTTGGCGCTGACCAGAAACTCCACTTCCTCCAGGCCATGGGGCGCCGGTTCTTGACTGCCGTCCCGCTTCAGGTGGGTGACGAACTGGACCGAAGGCATGCTGAGCTGGGCAAGTTCCTCGGCAATGCGCTGGTCCAGGTTGGCAGCCGCCTGCTGGCGTGCCTCGGACAGCTGGCTGGCGAGGCCGTCAAATGCCACGCGCTGGGTTTCCAGTTCCGCCTCCAGCTGCTCCACACTGCCTTCGCCGTCGTCCAGCGAGGCCAGTTCGGCGCTCAGACGTTGATGCAGTTCCGGCAACTCCTCCGGGGTGATGCGGTGCTTTCTAGCCATCTGGTAGATCGCGCTCAGGCGCTCTTCCACCTCGTTCAGTCTCGCGGGATCGGCCTCGTAGTCTTCCACGAACCGGCGGAGGTTATCGCCCGCTTCGCTGATCTGGATCTGCGCTTCGTTCAGCATCTGGATGGTGTCGGCCAGGGCCGGTACTTCGGTGGGCAGGTTTTCCAGTTGCTGCAGGGCCTGGCGCACCAGGTCGGCGGCGCTGTTGTCTTCCTCGGTGCACAGCAAGGCGGCCTGCTGGCTATTCTGGAGTACGGTGTCGGCGTGGCTGAGTTGGGCCTGTTCCTGCTCCAGGTTTTCCTGTTCACCCGGTTCCAGGGCCATGCGGTCCAGTTCTTCCACCTGATAGCGCAATAACTGTAGTCGTGCCTCGGCTTCGTCTGCGTTTTGCTGACGCTCCGTGAGTCGCTGCCGGGTTTTGTGCCACAGCTTCCAGGCGTCACGGGTTTCGTCGGCGAGCGTTTCCACACCGGCGTATTCATCCAGCAGTTTGCGGTGGGTTTCCTTGCGCAGCAGGGATTGATGCTGGTGCTGGCTGTGGATGTCCATTAGCAGACTGCCGAGATCTTTCAGGTGTGCCAGTGGGCATGGCTGGCCATTGATGTAAGCGCGGGAACGGCCGTCCTTGCTGATCACACGCCGCAGGATGCAGTCGTGGTCGTCATCCAGCTCGTGTTGCTCCAGCCAGGCTTTGGCCTCGGCGATCCGTGACACATCGAAGGAGGCGGTGATATCGGCTCGCTTGGCGCCGTGCCGAACCGCGCCGGCGTCTGCGCGCCCGCCCATGGCCAGGCCAAGGGCGTCCAGCACGATGGATTTGCCGGCACCGGTTTCCCCGGTCAGTGCAGTCATGCCCTTGCTGAACTGAAGTTCGACCCTTTCGGCAATGGCGTAGTTCGATACGGTGAGCTGTGTGAGCATGCAGGTGACCTCCGCTCTGAAAAGTACTGTGCTTACATACAGTGACTGTGAATATATACAGGCTTTTGGTGGTTTGCAAATTCAGGGATGTGAAATTGCACACAAATGCACAGTTCACGGTTGAAACTGGAGTAACGGGCCCCATATCCGTTCGCAACCCTATTTGATCCGTCCCGGCGGGGCGGGTGACATGTTTGGCCGGTCGTTCAGGCGGCCGCGAGTGAATGATCAGGAGTAGCCATGAGCGCTGACGAAAATCGTAATGAGCAGGTGGACGAAGAGCTGAACGCAACGGCTGAGAATGAAGCCGTGGAAGAGGCCGGTGAAGAGCTTTCCGAAACGGAAGCCCTGCAGGCCCAGGTTCAGGAATTCCAGGAGCAGATGTTGCGCGCCCAGGCGGAGATGCAGAACGTTCGTCGTCGCGCCGAGCTTGACGTGGAGAAAGCTCACAAGTTTGCCCTGGAGAAGTTCGTGAAGGAGCTTCTGCCCGTCGCAGACAGCCTTGAAAAGGCGGTCGAGAGCACCGAAGGTCAGGAGTCATCCGGTGAGCTGGTGGCCTCGATCCGCGAAGGGGTTGAGATGACCCTGAACCTGTTCATGAACAGCCTCAAGAAGTTCAACGTGGCTCAGGTCAATCCTGTGGGCGAGCCCTTTGACCCGCAGCTGCACGAGGCGATGTCCATGGTGCCTGCGCCGGATGCCGAGCCCAACAGCGTGGTAGCGGTTGTTCAGAAGGGTTACACCCTGAATGAGCGCCTTGTGCGGCCCGCCATGGTTGTGGTGGCGCAGGCAGGTGACGCACCAAAAATCGATGAACAGGCTTGAAAAGTTAATAAAGGCGCCAATATAGGCAGTAAACAGGCAGCGCCGGAATACAGCTCGGTATCGTGAAGCGATGCCGAAACCGGATTGAACAGACGAATTGGAGTGACTCAATGAGCAAGATTATTGGTATCGACCTGGGAACGACCAACTCCTGTGTAGCCATCATGGATGGCGACAAGGTCAAGGTGATTGAAAACGCAGAGGGTGATCGCACCACTCCGTCCATCATCGCGTATACCGATGATGGCGAGACCCTGGTAGGCCAGTCCGCCAAGCGCCAGGCGGTCACCAACCCTCATAACACGCTTTATGCCATCAAGCGCCTGATCGGCCGTCGCTTTGAAGACGACGTGGTCCAGAAAGACATCAAGATGGTGCCCTACAAAATTGCCAAGGCTGACAACGGTGACGCCTGGGTAGAAGTGAAGGGCCAGAAGATGGCGCCGCCGCAGGTCTCTGCGGAAGTGCTCAAGAAGATGAAGAAAACCGCTGAAGACTACCTGGGCGAGAAAGTGACCGAGGCGGTCATCACCGTGCCGGCCTACTTCAACGACAGCCAGCGTCAGGCCACCAAGGACGCAGGCAAGATTGCCGGTCTGGAAGTGAAGCGCATCATCAACGAGCCGACCGCAGCTGCCCTGGCTTATGGCCTGGACAAGAAGAGCGGCGACCGCACCGTGGCTGTCTACGACCTCGGTGGTGGTACCTTTGACCTGTCCATCATCGAAATTGCCGATGTGGACGGCGAGCACCAGTTTGAGGTTCTGGCCACCAACGGTGACACCTTCCTGGGTGGTGAAGACTTCGACCTGAAAATCATCGAGTTCCTGGCTGACCAGTTCAAGAAGGACAGCGGCATCGACCTGCGTGGTGATTCCCTCGCGATGCAGCGTCTGAAGGAAGCTGGTGAGAAAGCCAAGATCGAGCTGTCCAGCAGCCAGCAGACCGACGTGAACCTGCCGTACATCACGGCCGACGCGTCCGGTCCCAAGCACATGAACGTGAAGCTGACCCGTGCCAAGCTTGAGTCCCTCGTGGAAGAGCTGGTTCAGCGCAGCCTGGAGCCCTGTAAAGTGGCTCTGAAGGATGCCGGCATGAAGGCCTCCGAGATCGACGAGGTTATCCTGGTCGGTGGTCAGACCCGTATGCCGCTGGTGCAGGAGAAAGTGAAAGAGTTCTTCGGCAAAGAAGCCCGCAAGGACGTTAACCCGGACGAGGCCGTGGCCATGGGTGCTGCCATCCAGGCCGCCGTACTTTCCGGTGATGTAAAAGACGTTCTGTTGCTGGACGTGACACCGCTGACCCTGGGTATCGAAACCATGGGTGGCGTGGCCACACCGTTGATCGACAAGAACACCACCATCCCGACCAAGAAGTCGCAGACCTTCTCTACCGCGGATGACAACCAGACCGCCGTGACCATTCACGTGGTCCAGGGGGAGCGCAAGCAGGCGGCGCAGAACAAGTCGCTGGGCCGTTTCGACCTGGCCGACATTCCGCCGGCCGCCCGTGGTGTTCCGCAGATCGAAGTGACCTTCGACATCGACGCCAACGGTATCCTGAACGTGTCCGCCAAAGACAAGGCGACCGGCAAGGAGCAGTCCATCGTGATCAAGGCCTCCTCAGGTCTGAACGACGATGAGATCGAGAAGATGGTGCGCGATGCCGAGGCCAACGCCGAGGAGGACCGCAAGTTCGAAGAGCTGGTTCAGGTGCGTAACCAGGGCGATGCGATGGTTCATGCCGTACGCAAGACCCTGAAAGACGCCGGTGACAAGGTCAGCGAAAGTGAAAAGGAGTCTATCGAGGCGTCCGTCAAGGAGCTGGAAGAAGCCCTGGCCGGTTCCGACAAGGACGATATCGAAGCCAAGACCCAGAAGCTGACGGAAGTCTCTTCCGAGCTGGCTCAGAAGATGTACGCAGATCAGGCTGAACAGGCGCAGCAGGCAGGCGGGGAAGAAGGTGCCCAGGCCCAGTCCGCTGACGACGCCGTGGACGCCGAGTTTGAGGAAGTCAAAGACGAAGACAAGCGGTAAAATCTGACGTACATCAGGTAGTTGGAAAACGCGGGGCGACTCCCGCGTTTTCCGCGTTTTAAAAACAGGGTTTTAAAGCATGGCCAAGCGCGATTATTACGAGATTCTCGGGTTATCCCGGGACGCGGACGAGAAGGAAATCAAGCGGGCTTACCGCAAGCTCGCAATGAAGTATCACCCCGACCGTAACCCGGACGATAAAGACGCCGAGAACAAGTTCAAAGAGGCCAGCGAAGCCTACGAGATCCTGGCGGACCAATCCAAGAGGGCGGCATACGACCAGTTCGGTCACGCCGGCGTGGATGGTCAGGCCGGTGGTGGCTTCGGTGGTGGCGGTGCCAGCTTCTCCGATATCTTTGGTGACGTGTTCGGCGACATCTTCGGGGGCGGCGGAGGCCGCGGTCGTAACACCCGTGGTGCGGACCTGCGTTACACGCTGGAGCTGGATCTGGAAGAAGCCGTCAAAGGCAAAACCGTCCAGATCCGTATTCCCGGGCACAAAGAATGCGAAACCTGTGACGGCAGTGGGGCCGAGAAAGGCTCGCGCCCTGAAACCTGTGGTACCTGTAAAGGCATGGGGCAGGTCCGCATGCAGCAGGGCTTCTTTACGGTTCAGCAGGCCTGTCCTACCTGCCGGGGTTCCGGCCAGGTAATCAAGAACCCCTGTAAGGTCTGCCACGGCCAGGGTCGGGTTCAGGAAGAGAAAACGCTGTCCGTCAAAGTGCCGCCCGGCGTCGATACCGGCGACCGTATTCGCCTGTCAGGCGAGGGCGAAATGGGCGTGGATGGTGGACCTCCAGGCGACCTGTATGTGCAGGTTGCGGTCCGCGAGCACTCCATCTTTACTCGTGACGGTCGCAATCTGTACTGCGAAGTGCCCATCAGCATCGTGGATGCGACCCTGGGTGGCGAGCTCGAAGTGCCGACCCTGGATGGTCGCGTGAAGCTGAAGATTCCGCCGGAAACCCAGACCGGCAAACTGTTCCGTCTGCGCAACAAGGGCGTCAGCCCGGTTCGTGGTGGTCCGGCCGGTGACCTGCTGTGCCGGGTAATCGTGGAAACGCCGGTCAACCTGACCAAGCGCCAGAAAGAACTGCTGGAAGAGTTTCAGCAGACCCTGGATGGCACCAACGGAACCGACCACGCGCCCAAGAAAACCTCCTGGTTTGAAGGCGTGAAGAGCTTCTTCGACGAAATGAAATTCTGATCGGCCGCGTTTGCGATGGTCAAGACAGGGGATAAGTGAACATGAGGGTAGCAATCATCGGCGCCGCTGGGCGCATGGGCAAGGTGTTGATCGAAGCCGTGGATGGCACCGAAGGGCTGGAGCTGGGGGCAGCGGTGGTTGAGCCCGGCAGTTCGCTGATCGGTGCCGATGCCGGAGAGATGACCGGCATTGGTAAAACCGGCGTGAAGATGGCGGGCAGTCTGGCGGAGGTGAAAGAGGACTTCGACGTGTTGGTTGATTTCACGTTTCCGGACCTGACCTTGGAAAACGCCGGGTTCTGCAAAGCCCATGGCAAGATGATTGTGATCGGCACGACCGGCATGACCGACGCCGAGAAGGAACAGCTGGCGGTGGTGGCTGAAGCCACTCCGGTCGTATTCGCGCCCAACATGAGTGTGGGCGTGAACGTGGTGCTCAACCTCCTGCGTACCGCCGCTGCGACCCTGGGTGACGACTACGATGTGGAAATCATCGAGGCTCATCACCGTCACAAGAAAGACGCCCCGTCAGGCACCGCACTGCGTATGGGCGAAGTGGTGGCGGATGCCCTTGGTCGCAACCTGAAGGAATGCGCTGTGTATGGCCGTGAAGGCTTTACCGGTGAGCGCACCCGTAAGGAGATTGGCTTCGAGACCATCCGTGCCGGTGATGTGGTGGGGGATCACACCGTACTCTTCGCCACCGAGGGTGAGCGTATCGAGGTGACCCACAAGGCCAGCAGCCGCATGACCTTTGCCAAGGGGGCAATGAGAGCTGCGCTCTGGCTGAAGGGCAAGCCGGCAGGGCTTTACGACATGCAGGATGTGCTGGGCCTGAAGTGACACCGCCTGGCGTCAGGGCTTTCCGTCACCGGGTGGATTACAGATGGACATAAACCGCCATATTTTTTACAATAAGGCGGTTTAACTGCACCAAGCGTAGTTTTGAAAAAGTTTCAAAAAAAAGCGGGACCGGGTTACGACTCTGTCTCGCTTTTTTGCAACCTGAATTTGCGCTTGCGTTCCTGTTCGTGACGAACTTCTACGCCACTCGATGAGGATACAAGCCTTGAGCACACCTGCAATCCTTGCACTCGCAGACGGAAGCCTGTTTTACGGCACCGCCATTGGCGCTGAGGGAGAAACCAGCGGCGAAGTGGTGTTCAACACCGCTATGACCGGCTACCAGGAAATCCTGACCGATCCTTCCTACTCCCGTCAGATTGTTACCCTGACCTACCCGCACATCGGCAACACCGGCGTGAACCCGGAAGACGTAGAGTCAGATCGTATCCAGGCAGCCGGCCTGATCATTCGTGACCTGCCGCTGATCGCGAGTAACTGGCGAAGCACCGGCACCCTCGACGAGTACCTGCGAAGCAACAACATCGTGGGCATTGCAGACATCGACACCCGCCGCCTGACCCGCATCCTCCGCGACAAAGGGTCCCAGAATGGTGCAGTTGTGGCCGGTGAAGGCGCCACCGCCGAGCGGGCGCTGGAATTGGCCAATGCGTTCCCGGGCCTGAAGGGCATGGACCTGGCCAAGGAGGTCAGCTCCACCAAGACCTGGACCTGGAGTCAGAGCGAGTGGACCCTCGGCGAAGGCTACGGGGAGCGGACGGAATCCCGCTTCAAGGTGGTGGCCTGGGATTACGGCGTTAAACTGAACATCCTTCGCATGCTGGCGTCCCGCGGTTGTGACATCACCGTAGTACCCGCCCAGACTCCGGCGTCGGACGTGCTGGCGATGAACCCCGACGGTGTGTTCCTGTCCAATGGCCCGGGCGATCCGGAGCCCTGCGACTACGCCATCACCGCCATTCGCGAAGTGCTCGAGACCGATATTCCGGTCTTCGGTATCTGCCTTGGCCATCAGTTGCTGGCCCTGGCCAGTGGCGCGAAAACCGTCAAGATGGGCCATGGCCACCATGGCGCCAACCACCCGGTGCAGGATCTGGCCGATGGCACAGTGATGATCACCAGCCAGAACCACGGTTTTGCGGTGGATGAGGCAAGCCTGCCGGACAACGTTGAGGCTACCCACAAGTCGCTGTTTGACGGTTCGCTGCAGGGCATTCGCCGTACTGACAAGCCGGCATTCAGCTTCCAGGGTCACCCTGAGGCCAGCCCCGGGCCCCACGATGTGGCGCCGCTGTTCGACCAGTTTATCCGGTTGATGGAAGCCCGCTAGATCCGGACCCGAGTCCGGAAGTCACACAGGCGCCGCACATTGCGATGCAAGAATTTAAAAGTTGCTGACAGGTTTACCAAGAGATGCCAAAACGTACCGACATTAAAAGCATTCTGATCCTGGGCGCCGGCCCCATCGTGATCGGTCAGGCGTGCGAGTTTGACTACTCCGGGGCCCAGGCCTGCAAAGCCCTGAGGGAAGAGGGTTACCGGGTTATCCTGGTTAACTCCAACCCGGCAACCATCATGACTGACCCGGTGATGGCCGACGCCACCTACATCGAGCCGATCACCTGGAAAACCGTCGAGAAAATCATTGAGAAAGAGCAGCCCGACGCGTTGCTGCCCACCATGGGTGGCCAGACCGCGCTGAACTGTGCGCTGGACCTGGAAAAGCACGGCGTGCTGCAGAAGCATGGTGTCGAGATGATCGGTGCCAACGCGGACACCATCGACAAGGCCGAAGATCGTGACCGCTTCGACAAGGCGATGCGCAAGATCGGCCTTGAATGCCCCCGCGCGACCATCGTGCATTCCATGGCGGAAGCCTGGGCTGCGTCGGAAGACATCGGTTTTCCCTGCATTATCCGTCCGTCGTTCACCATGGGTGGTTCCGGTGGCGGTATTGCCTATAACCGCGATGAGTTTGAGGAAATCTGTACCCGTGGCCTCGACCTGTCGCCGACCAACGAGCTGTTGATCGACGAATCCCTGATCGGCTGGAAAGAGTACGAGATGGAGGTTGTCCGTGACCGGAACGACAACTGCATCATCGTCTGTGCCATCGAGAACTTTGACGCCATGGGTGTCCACACCGGGGATTCCATCACTGTAGCGCCGGCCCAGACGCTGACGGACAAGGAATACCAGATCATGCGGAACGCCTCCCTGGCGGTCCTGCGTGAGATCGGTGTGGAAACCGGCGGCTCCAACGTGCAGTTCGGCATCAACCCGGACACCGGCCGGATGGTGGTCATCGAGATGAACCCGCGGGTATCCCGTTCGTCGGCGCTGGCCTCCAAGGCCACCGGCTTCCCGATTGCCAAGGTTGCGGCCAAACTGGCGGTAGGCTACACCCTTGATGAGCTGCGTAATGAAATCACCGGTGGCATCACGCCGGCGTCGTTTGAGCCCAGCATCGACTATGTCGTCACCAAGATTCCCCGCTTCACCTTCGAGAAGTTTCCGCAGGCGGACGCGCGGCTGACCACCCAGATGAAGTCCGTGGGTGAAGTGATGGCCATCGGCCGTACGTTCCAGGAATCCCTGCACAAGGCCATGCGTGGCCTGGAAGTGGGTTCGGAAGGGTTCGAGGAGAAAATCGAGGACCTCGACTCCGATGACGGTCAGGAAACCCTGACCCAGGAGCTGAATGTGCCCGGTGCCGAGCGGCTCTGGTACATCGGCGACGCCTTCCGCGCTGGCATGACCGTCGACGAGGTGTTCCGCAACACCCACGTTGATCCCTGGTACCTGGTGCAGATCGAGGACCTGATCCGTGAAGAGCAGGCGCTGAAGTCTGCCGGTAAGGCTGACATTGATCGCGACGCCCTGTTCCGGCTCAAGCGCAAGGGGTTCTCCGATGCCCGCCTGGCCAAGCTGCTGGGCATCTCCGAAGTGAGCCTGCGCAAGCTGCGTCATGATCTGGGAATTCGTCCGGTCTACAAGCGGGTGGATACCTGTGCGGCCGAGTTTGCCTCAGACACCGCCTATATGTACTCCACCTACGAGGAGGAGTGCGAGGCAGAACCGTCCGGTCGCGACAAGATCGTGGTCATTGGTGGTGGCCCGAACCGGATTGGTCAGGGCATCGAGTTCGATTACTGCTGTGTTCACGCGGCCCTGGCCATGCGCGAAGACGGCTACGAAACCATCATGATCAACTGTAACCCGGAGACAGTGTCGACCGACTACGACACGTCGGATCGCCTGTACTTCGAGCCGATCACCCTGGAAGACGTGCTGGAAATCATCAACGTCGAGAAGCCCAAGGGCGTGATTGTCCAGTATGGCGGCCAGACACCGCTGAAACTGGCCCGTGGCCTGGAGGCGGCCGGTGTACCGATCATCGGTACCAGCCCCGATGCCATCGATCGTGCGGAAGACCGTGAGCGTTTCCAGCAGATGATTGGCCGCCTCGGCCTGCTGCAGCCGGAAAACGCCACCGTGCGCAGCCACGAGGAAGGCATACTGGCAGCCCGCGAAATCGGCTATCCCCTGGTTGTGCGGCCCTCCTACGTGCTGGGTGGCCGCGCCATGGAGATCGTCTATGACGAAGCCGAGCTGGTGCGCTACATGCGCAACGCGGTGCTGGTCTCGAATGACAGCCCGGTGTTGCTGGATCACTTCCTGAACGCCGCCATCGAAGTGGATATTGACGCCATTTCCGACGGCAAGGACGTGGTCATCGGAGGCATCATGCAGCACATCGAACAGGCGGGCGTGCACTCCGGTGACTCGGCCTGTTCGCTGCCGCCCTATACACTGTCGGACAGCGTGCAGGATGAAATGCGCGAAGCGGTACGCAAGATGGCCATCGAGCTCGATGTGATTGGTCTGATGAACGTCCAGCTGGCGTGGCAGGATGGTAAGATCTACGTGATCGAAGTGAACCCGCGTGCCTCCCGGACCGTGCCCTTTGTGTCCAAGGCCATTGGCGTTTCGCTGGCGAAGGTCGCCGCGCGGGTCATGGCTGGCAAGTCGCTGGCGGAGCAAGGCTTCACCCGGGAAATCGTGCCCAGCTACTACGCCGTGAAGGAATCTGTGTTCCCGTTCAACAAGTTCCCGGCGGTTGACCCGATCCTCGGTCCGGAAATGAAATCCACCGGCGAGGTGATGGGTCTGGGTGACAGCTTTGACGAGGCCTTTGCCAAGGCTGCCCTGGCCATTGGTGAGCGCCTCCCGGCCCAGGGCACCGCGTTCATGTCCGTGCGTGACGTGGACAAGCCGGGCGCTGCCAGTGTGGCTCGGGACCTCGTGGCGGCCGGTTTCAAGGTGATTGCCACCACCGGTACCGCGAAGGCGCTGAAAGAAGCCGGCATTGAGGTTGAGCGTGTCAACAAGGTCCGTGAGGGTCGTCCGCACATCGTGGATGCCATCAAGAACGGTCAGGTTCAGCTGATTATCAACACCACCGAAGGGCGCAAGGCCATTTCCGACTCGGCGCAGATCCGCCAGTCTGCCTTGCAGACCAAGGTGACCTATACCACGACCCTGGCGGGTGGCGAAGCCTTCTGCCGGGCCATCAAGTTTGGCCCCGAGCGCACCGTTCGCCGCCTCCAGGATCTACACGCAGGAAAGTAAGACTATGGCTGACAGAGTACCCATGACAAAGGCGGGTGAAACCCGTCTCCGCGAGGAACTTCAGAAGCTGAAGAGCGAAGACCGGCCGCGGGTGATCGCGGCCATTGCCGACGCCCGTGAGCACGGCGACCTGAAAGAGAATGCGGAATACCACGCGGCCCGTGAGCAGCAGAGCTTTATCGAGGGCCGCATCCAGGAAATCGAAGGCAAGCTATCGGCCGCCCAGGTCATCGACGTCACCACCATCGAGAACACCGGCAAGGTGATTTTCGGGACCACGGTGCACCTGCTGAACATGGACACCGACGAGCAGGTGACCTATCAGATCGTTGGTGAAGACGAAGCCGACATCAAGTCCGGCAAGCTGTCGATTTCGTCCCCGATTGCGCGGGCGCTGGTGGGCAAGAGCGAAGGCGATGTGGTCGCCATTCGCGTGCCGTCCGGTACCGTGGAGTATGAGATCGAGGAAGTCGAATACGTGTAGGGCGGTCGTCGATCCGCAACCTATAAAAAAGCCGGCTGTGGGTCTCACAGCCGGCTTTTTGCTTCAAGGGCGTGCGCCTAGCCTTTGTTGCGAAGCAGATTGGACAGCTTCGGGTTGGGCTTCTTTGCCCGGCGCAGGATCACGGCGATCTTGCCAATGGTCTGAACGAGCTCTGCACCGGCGTTCCGGCACAGCTCCTCGATGGCTTCCTGGCGGACCTCGCGGTCGGTGCTGGCCACTTTTACCTTGATCAGTTCGTGATCATTCAGGGCGCGCTCCAGTTCTTCCTGAAGTCCTTCCGACAGGCCCTTGTCGCCGACAATGATGACGGGTTTCAGATTGTGGGCGATGCCCCGGTATTCCCGACGCTGTTCCGGTGAAAGGCTCATGATGTAATCTCTTAATGGATGCAATTAACAAAACGTCAGCGGCGTCGATACCGCCGGGATCGTATAATCTGCGGATTGTAACAGATCAGTCCGGCGGAAAAATGGCCATTACCACGTATCGCATTGTGTCAGGTCGGGTCGGGACAGGCTGTCAGGGAACGTTAGGCGCCGCCGCAGGTCAAAAAAGCCGGTAATCTGGCCAATGCGCCAGTCAATTGGGGTGCAGGCGTTGCAATCCGGATTGGGGTGCCCAATATGAGTAGTAGGGCTTTCGCAGGTATGCCCGGCACGCCGCTGTTACTTCGTCCGGGCGGTGGGCCGGTGGCCGATACGGATGGGCTGATTCTGGTGGAGCGGCGTACAATTGGTGTAAGGTGTTCCAAAAGGTTTCCCTGAAGACGGTCAACCTTTCAATTCACAGGTGACGATCCTTGAACGATATGGCAAAAAATCTGGTTCTCTGGCTAATCATAGCCGCCGTACTGCTGATGGTGTTTCAGAATTTCTCTCCCACCACCAGCGGGCAACAGGTCAATTATTCGCAGTTCGTTGAGATGGTGCAGGACGGACAGGTCCGTCAGGTCACCATTGATGGCCTGCAGATTCAGGGCACCCGTGGAGATGGCTCGCAGTTCCAGACCATCCGTCCTCAGGTCTCTGACAACAAACTTATGGACGATCTGCTCGCCAATCAGGTGGAAGTGATCGGTAAGGAGCCTGAGCGCCAGAGCCTCTGGACGCAGCTTCTCGTGGCCGCTTTCCCGATCCTGATCATAATCGCGCTGTTCGTGTTCTTTATGCGACAGATGCAGGGCGGCGGTGGTGGCAAAGGCCCCATGTCGTTCGGCAAGAGCAAGGCGCGTCTGATGAGTGAAGATCAGATCAAGACCACCTTCGCTGACGTGGCCGGCGTGGACGAGGCCAAAGAAGACGTCAAGGAACTGGTGGACTTCCTGCGGGATCCAAGCAAATTCCAGCGCCTGGGGGGCAGCATTCCCAAAGGCGTTCTCATGGTGGGCCAGCCTGGTACCGGTAAGACACTGCTCGCGAAAGCAATCGCTGGCGAAGCGAAGGTGCCGTTCTTCTCCATTTCTGGTTCTGACTTCGTGGAGATGTTTGTGGGCGTGGGCGCTTCCCGTGTGCGCGACATGTTCGAGCAGGCGAAGAAACAGAGCCCCTGCATCATCTTTATCGATGAGATTGATGCGGTCGGTCGTCACCGTGGCGCTGGCATGGGCGGCGGTCACGATGAGCGTGAGCAGACCCTGAACCAGTTGCTGGTTGAGATGGACGGCTTTGAAGGTAACGAAGGCGTTATCGTCATTGCCGCGACCAACCGTCCGGACGTTCTTGACCCCGCGCTCTTGCGCCCGGGTCGCTTCGACCGTCAGGTGGTGGTTGGCCTGCCCGACATCATCGGGCGTGAGCAGATTCTCAAGGTGCACATGAAGAAAGTGCCCCTGGCGGATGGAGTAGAACCTGCCCTGATTGCACGTGGTACGCCGGGGTTCTCGGGTGCCGACCTGGCAAACCTGGTGAATGAGGCGGCCCTCTTTGCGGCCCGTCGTAACCAGCGCCTGGTTTCCATGGAAGAGTTCGAGCTCGCCAAGGACAAGATCATGATGGGCGCCGAGCGCAAGTCCATGGTGATGAGCGAGAAAGAGAAACGGAACACCGCGTATCACGAGTCCGGACATGCCATTGTCGGACGCCTGATGCCGGAGCATGACCCTGTGTACAAGGTCAGCATCATTCCCCGCGGCCGTGCCCTGGGTGTAACCATGTTCCTGCCTGAAGAGGACAAGTACAGCCACAGCAAGCGGTTCCTGATCAGTTCCATCTGCAGCCTGTTTGGCGGGCGAATTGCGGAAGAACTGACGCTGGGCTTCGACGGGGTTACCACTGGTGCGTCCAACGATATCGAGCGCGCCACCAGTCTGGCCCGTAACATGGTTACCCGTTGGGGTCTGTCGGAAAAACTCGGTCCCCTGCAGTACGATACCGACAGCGAAGAGCCGTTCCTGGGCCGTTCCGCTGGCCAGTCACAGACAGTCTACTCGCCGGAAACCGCCCAGCGGATCGATGAAGAGGTTCGTAACATCATCGATGAGTGTTACGAGAAGGCCAAGCAGTTACTGGTGGACAATCGTGACAAGCTGGACCTGATGGCGGACGCGTTGATGAAGTATGAAACCATCGACCGCTTCCAGATTGACGATATCATGGAAGGCCGAGTCCCTCGTCCGCCGAAGGGCTGGGGTGACAGCGGGCCGACCGGTGGAGTGTCTGCCGAGGAGCCTGAAGCAGCTCCATCTCCGCGCAGTTCCGGTGATGGTCAGCAGCCTGGAGTGGGGCGCCCAGCCGGCGAACACTGACGGCGCGTCTGTAACAGGCATTCAGTATTAACGGCGCCGCCCCTTGTGGGCGGCGTTTGTTTTTGTGGAAATTGAAAAGGGTTGGCTATGGAATTGAACTTTGCGGGCCGGACACTGGACATGTCCCGGTGCCACGTTATGGGTGTGTTAAACGTGACACCGGACTCGTTCTCCGACGGCGGAAAATTCAATGCGCCCGAGGCGGCTCTGGCCCGTGCACGGCAAATGGTGTCCGACGGTGCGGCGTTTATTGATGTGGGTGGTGAGTCGACCCGGCCAGGCGCAAAGCCCGTGCCCTTGTCGGAGGAGCTCGACCGTGTATGCCCGGTCGTTGAGGCCATCCGGCGGGAGCTGGATGTCGTGGTGTCGGTGGACACCAGTGCGCCCGGGGTAATCTCGGAAGTGGCAAAGCTTGGGGCGGGGCTGATCAATGACATCCGCGCACTGCAGCGCGACGGCGCGCCCGAAGCGGTTGTGGCCGCAGGCATTCCGGTCTGCCTGATGCACATTCAGGGCGAGCCGGATTACATGCAGGATAACCCGACCTACCGCAACGTGCGCCGTGAGGTCAGTTCATTCCTCACCGAGCGTATGCGGGTGGTGGAAGCCGCCGGTGTGAAGCCGGATAACATTCTTCTCGATCCGGGCTTCGGTTTTGGTAAAGAGCTTGAGCATAATCTGGAGTTGCTGGCATCGCTCGAGCAACTGCAGCTTCTGGGTCACCCTTTGTTGATCGGGCTTTCGCGAAAAAGCATGTTGGGACACATCACCGGGCGTGATGTGAATGACCGGTTGCCCGCAAGCCTCGCTGCCGCGACAATAGCGGCCATGAAGGGCGCATCCGTGTTACGGGTTCACGATGTCAGGGAAACGGTGGATGCTGTCCGTGTGGTGGCGGCGATGAAGGAGGCAGGTCGATGACCGACAGGAAATATTTTGGCACGGATGGCATACGCGGCCGTGTGGGCGAATACCCGATTACCCCGGAATTCATGTTGCATCTGGGGTGGGCTGCAGGCCAGGCGTTCAAACGTGCGGGCCAGCGCAACAGTGTGCTGATTGGAAAGGATACCCGCATATCCGGGTACATGTTTGAGTCCGCGCTTGAAGCGGGGCTCTCGGCTGCCGGTGTTGATGTGAAGCTGCTGGGGCCGATGCCCACGCCGGCTATTGCGTATCTCACGCGGACCTTCCGCGCGTCGGCGGGGATTGTGATCAGTGCGTCCCACAATCCTCACCACGACAACGGTATTAAATTCTTTTCGGCCAATGGAACCAAGCTGGACGACGCCCTGGAGGCGGACATCGAGCGGTGGCTGGATGAGCCCATCCAGGTATGCGACTCCTCGGACCTTGGCAAGGCCTTCCGTGTGGACGATGCGCCCGGTCGTTACGTGGAATTCTGCAAGAGTACGGTGCCAAACGAATTTACCCTGGACAGAATGCACATTGTGCTGGACTGCGCCCATGGTGCCACCTACCACGTGGCCCCCAAGGTGTTCCGTGAGCTGGGTGCCAAGGTGTCTGTGATAGGCGCCGACCCGGACGGCCTGAATATCAACCGGGAGGTGGGGTCAACCCACCTGGATGCGCTCAAGCGTGCGGTGCTGGAGAAAAAGGCAAGTCTGGGCATCGCCTTCGACGGCGATGGTGACCGGGTGCTGATGGTGGACAGTGACGGTAGCGAGGTTGATGGCGACGAGCTGCTGTACGTGATTGCCGCCCAGCGACATGCGGCCGGCACGCTGAAGGGTGGGGTGGTCGGTACGCTGATGACCAACCTGGGGGTGGAGCTGGCGCTCAGGGAGCTTGGTATTGCCTTTGAGCGGGCCAAAGTGGGTGACCGCTATGTGATGGAGCGTCTGCTGCAGGAGGGCTGGCTGCTGGGCGGTGAGGGGTCCGGGCACCTGGTGATTCGTGACTGCACGTCCACCGGCGATGGCATTGTCTCGGCGCTGCAGGTGTTGCTGGCCATTCGCCGTTCCGGGAAAACCCTGGCCGAAGTCCGTCAGGGTATGAGTAAGCTGCCCCAGAAGATGATCAATGTTCGGGTAAACACCCGCTTTGATCCGCTCTCCCGTGAGGATATCGCCACCGCGGTGCGCAGGGCGGAATCGCACCTGGGGGCGACCGGCCGGGTTCTGTTGCGGGCATCAGGCACCGAGCCCTTGATCCGTGTCATGACGGAAGGTCAGGATGCCAGTGAAATCATTCGCATAGCGGAAGAGCTGGCCGTGGTGGTCGAGAACTCCCGGGCCTGAGTTTGTCGGGTGTGAGTGTTGTCTGGTTGGGTGGACTGCTGTATAGTTCGCCCTCCCTTGAATACGGGGGCTGTTATGCGCCGCAAGATTGTAGCCGGAAACTGGAAAATGAACGGGTCGACAGACCTGGTGGAAAAACTGGTTGGCTATGTCCGGTCAGAGGTGTCATCCCTTGATAATGGCGTTGAGGCTGTTATTATTCCTCCCGCCCTGTATGTCCGGGATGTGAAGGCCCTCGCCGGTGATGAGCTGGCGGTCGGTGTGCAGAACGTGTCGCGCTGGGAATCCGGTGCCTACACTGGTGAAGTGTCTGCCTCGATGGCTCGTGACTGTGGTTGTGGTTACGCACTGGTTGGTCATTCCGAACGCCGCCAGTACTTTGCGGAAACCGATGCGGTGGTTGCCGAAAAAGTGGCGCAACTTCTGTCCCATGGTGTGGTTGCGATCGTTTGCGTTGGGGAAACCCTCGCGGAACGCGAAGCAGGGCAGGCCGAAGCGATTGTGTCGGATCAGGTTCGCACGGCCCTCGCAGGTGTGTCCGGCGACGACTGGCAGAAGATCGTGGTTGCCTACGAGCCGGTTTGGGCCATTGGTACCGGGAAAACCGCGACCTCGGCAGACGCCCAGAGCATGCATCGGTCTATCCGCGGTGTGTTGGAAGAGCTGGGTGCGCCAGCGGATCGGATTTCGTTGCTTTACGGCGGCAGTGTAAAAGCGGATAATGCAGCCGCACTTTTCGCCGAGCCGGACATTGACGGCGGTTTGATCGGCGGGGCGTCGTTGATTGCACAGGATTTTATGAGTATCTGCCAGGCAATGCCGGCAGGTCCTGAAAGTTAAAGGTTTGCAAAAGCCATTAGCAAGAGTCATTAGAGAGTCTTTATGGATTGGTTGGAAACACTGGTAGTCGTTGTGCACGTGGTGATCGCCGTGGCGCTGGTGGGTCTTGTTCTGATCCAGCAGGGCAAGGGCGCAGACGCCGGTGCAGCGTTTGGTGGCGGCGCGTCCCAGACCGTTTTTGGTAGTCAGGGTAGCGGTAGCTTCCTGACGCGCATGACGACCCTTTTGGCCGTTGTGTTTTTTGTGACGAGTTTTTCGCTGGCAATTTTCGCCAAGCAGCGTGCTGAGGTCGCTGGAGAAGCCGGTATTCCGGTTGTTCAGGAATCGTCAGAAGCAACTGCTCCGGTGGACATTGAGGAAGGCGAAACCGAGAGCGGGGCATCTTCTGATGAACTCCCCGAGCTCGAGTAAGGGTGTTGCCCAAGTGGTGGAACTGGTAGACACGCTATCTTGAGGGGGTAGTGGCGAAAGCCGTGCCGGTTCGAGTCCGGCCTTGGGCACCATATAGAAGAAAAACGGCTTGGATTTCCCAGGCCGTTTTTTTTGGTCAGTCCTTGACCAGTCCTGTCGGCGTCTCTATACTCCGGCGGATATTGGGGCAGGCTCCTTGTTATCGGGCCTGCTCTTGACAGGCCAGGTGTCTGTCAGCAGGGAACCGGTTGAATGGGTATGTTTCCTGTGAGTTCTTGCAACAAAAGGCCCCACTCGTTCGGGGCTTTTTGATTAAGGGGCCTGGCGCATCAGGCCCTGGTGCATAAAAAGGGCTGATTAACAGCCCTTTTTTTGTTTCCGGGAACCGGAAATTCAAAGAGATGGAGACAGCAGAACCTTGTCAGCCAAGCTAAAGCAACTGGAAGACATCATACGGCCGGTCGTCGAAGGTCTGGGGTATGAGTACTGGGGCATTGAATTTCGCTCCCAGGGCCATCATTCCCTGTTACGTGTTTTTATTGACGACGCTGAGAATGGCATCGGTGTGGACGACTGTGAAAAAGTCAGCCGCCAGGTCAGCGGTGTCATGGATGTGGAAGACCCCATCCAGACCGAATACACCCTGGAGATATCCTCTCCGGGTATGGACCGGCCACTGTTCCGACCGGAGCAGTATGAGGCCTTTGCCGGTCACCAGGTTCAGTTGAAGTTGCGAATGGCTTTCGAAGGTCGTCGCAAATTCCAGGGCCTGATCAAGGGCGTGGAAGGCGACGACATTGTTATCGTCGTGGACGATCACGAGTATCTGTTGCCGTTCGACAGTATCGAAAAAGCCAACATCGTTCCGGTTTTTGAATAAGTCGGTGGACGCAAAGTTTATTATTAAGGGCAGGGCAATCCAATGAGTAAAGAGATCTTGCTGGTGGTTGAATCCGTCTCGAACGAGAAAGGTGTCGAGAAGGATGTCATTTTTGAAGCAATTGAACTGGCGTTGGCCACCGCTGCCAAAAAACGTTTTGAGGACGAGGAAGCAGATATCCGGGTTTCCATCGACCGTCGTACCGGCGAATACGAAACCTTCCGCCGCTGGCTGGTGGTGGACAACGACGCCGTTCCGGCGCTGGGTACCGAGCTGACGCTGCAGGAAGCCGAAGAAATTGACCCGGCCCTGAAGCCAGGCGATATCCACGAAGAACAGATTGAATCCGTCGCCTTTGGCCGGATTGGTGCGCAGGCCGCCAAGCAGATAATTTTCCAGAAGGTACGCGAAGCTGAGCGCACCAAGATCGTTGATAGCTATCGCGATCGGGTGGGCGAACTGGTTTCCGGTACGGTCAAGAAGGTGACCCGGGATAACGTGATTGTGGACCTGGGCGCCAATGCTGAAGCGTTGCTGCCCCGGGAACACCTGATTCCCCGCGAAACGTTCCGCATGGGTGACCGTGTTCGCTCCCTGCTGCTGGAGATCCGCACCGATCACCGCGGGCCGCAGCTGATCCTGAGCCGTACCGATGCGCAGATGCTGATTGAGCTGTTCCGCATTGAGGTACCAGAGATTGCCGAGGAACTGATCGAGATCCGTGGCGCTGCCCGTGATCCGGGCTCCCGTGCGAAGATCGCGGTCAAGACCAACGACCGCCGCATTGATCCGGTGGGTGCCTGTGTTGGTATGCGGGGCTCCCGCGTACAGGCGGTCTCGAACGAACTGGGTGGCGAGCGCGTTGATATTGTGCTGTGGGACGATAACCCCGCACAGCTGGTGATCAACGCCATGGCACCGGCTGAAGTGGCTTCCATCGTGATGGACGAAGATCGTCACACCATGGAAGTGGCGGTCGCCGAAGATAACCTGGCCCAGGCCATCGGCCGTAATGGCCAGAATGTGCGCCTGGCCACCGAGCTGACCGGCTGGACTCTGAACGTGATGACGGAAGAGGAAGCGGGTGAGCGTCAGGAGCAGGAATACAATCGCCTGCTTGAGCATTTCACCAGCAATCTGGATGTGGATGAGGAGTTTGCCGGCGTACTGATCGAAGAAGGGTTTACGTCCATTGAGGAAGTGGCGTACGTCCCCATGGAGGAAATGCTGGCCATTGACGGGTTTGACGAAGAGACCGTCAGTGAATTGCGCCGCCGTGCCAAGGATGTCCTGTTGAATCAGGCCCTGGCCAGCGAAGAAGCGCTTGAGGGCTCTGAGCCCGCCGAAGATCTTCTCAATATGGATGGTATGGACCGTAGCCTGGCGTTCAAGCTGGCGGGTATGGGTGTCCGTACCATGGAAGATCTCGCCGAGCAGTCAGTCGATGACCTGCTCGATATTGAAGGTATGGATGAAGAGCGTGCAGGGCAATTGATCATGACTGCGCGCGCCCCCTGGTTTGAAGACCAGGCTTAATTCGGGAGGAGGACCTGTATGGCTGAAGTAACGGTAAAACAACTGGCCGCAGACGTAGGCGCTCCCGTGGATCGTTTGCTGAAGCAGATCGTTGAGGCAGGGCTGAAAGCCCGCTCGGAAAACGATGCTGTATCCAGCGATGAGAAGCAGCAGTTGCTGGCTTATCTGAGAAAGAATCACGGTGATACAAACGCTGAGCCGAACAAGATTACTCTGAAGCGTAAAACCACCACCACTCTCAAAGCCGGCCGCGCCAAGACAGTAAACGTAGAAGTTCGCAAACGCCGCACCTACATCAAGCGTGCCGAGCTCACACCGGACGCGGAAGCCGCAAAAGCGGAAGAAGCCGCAGTGGAAGCCGCTGCCCCGCAACCGGTCGCTGAGGAAGCACCCCAGGTAACCGCGGAACAGGCACCGCAGGCAGAGACGGAAGCTACATCTCCGGCGGAAGAGACCGTTGCCGAGCAGGCACCGGCCGAGGAGAAGCCTGCGGCGAAACCGGCACCCAAGAAAGAGGAAGAGGTGTCTATTCCGGCGCCTGAAGATATGCCGATTCCGCCCCCGGAAGAGGGCGAAGGCAAGGACCGGAAGCCGAAGAAGAAAAAGGAAAAAGTTCGTGAGCGTGGTGATGAGCCCGATGAAGGCAAGCCGAAGAAGAAGTCGGCTGGTCATCGTGGTCCCCGCAGCCGTCCGGTGGAAGAGCCTCTGATTATCAATGAGGACGAGGAAGACACCACGCTGCGCAAGCCACTGCGAGCCAAGAAGAAACCGAAAGAAAAACGACATGCCTTTGAGAGACCGACCAAGCCAATGGTTAGAGAAGTACAGATTCCCGAGACCATTACGGTTGGCGACCTTGCCCAGCGAATGGCGGTCAAGTCGGCAGACGTAATCAAGACACTGATGGGTATGGGCGTCATGGCCACCATCAACCAGGCGCTGGATCAGGAAACCGCTGTTCTGGTGACGGAAGAGCTGGGGCATACCCCGAAACTGGTCAACGAAGACGCGTTTGAAGAAGAGGTTCTCAGCGAATTCTCCTTCGAAGGCAAGGAAAAGGCCAAGCGGGCTCCGGTGGTCAGTGTCATGGGTCACGTTGACCATGGTAAGACCTCGTTGCTGGACTACATCCGCCGTACCAAGGTGGCCTCTGGCGAGTCCGGTGGCATTACCCAGCATATCGGTGCCTACCACGTAGAGACCGATCACGGCATGGTGTCCTTCCTGGATACCCCGGGCCACGCTGCTTTTACGGCAATGCGGGCACGCGGCGCCCAGTGTACCGACATTGTTGTACTGGTCGTGGCTGCGGATGACGGCGTTATGCCCCAGACCAAGGAAGCGGTGCAGCATGCCCGCTCCGCGGGTGTACCGATCGTTGTCGCCATCAACAAGATGGACAAGGAAGAAGCCGATCCGGACCGTATCAAGACCGAACTGGCGGGTATGGAAGTGATTCCGGAAGACTGGGGCGGTGACGTCCAGTTCGTGCCGGTTTCTGCCCATACCGGTCTCGGCATTGATGACCTGCTGGAAGCCCTGGTGCTGCAGGCGGAAATCCTTGAGCTTGAAGCCTCCCCGGATGCGCCGGCCAAGGGTGTGGTTGTGGAATCAAGCCTTGAGCGGGGCCGTGGTTCCGTGGCGACCGTACTGGTCCAGAACGGCACCCTGCGTCAGGGCGATATGGTCGTGGCGGGTTCCTTCTTCGGTAAGGTCCGCGCCATGACGGACGAAGCTGGTAAGCAGACCAAGGAAGCCGGTCCGTCGATTCCGGTCGAGATCCTTGGCCTGAACGGTACACCGGATGCTGGCGATGAGTTCTTTGCCGTGGCCGACGAGCGCAAGGCGAAAGAGCTGGCTGAATTCCGTCAGACCCGTGAGCGCGAGCAGCGCTTGCAGCGTCAGCAGGCGGCCAAGCTTGAGAACCTGTTCGAGAATATGGGCAAGGACGAGGTCAAAACCCTCAACGTTGTCCTCAAGACCGACGTGCGCGGTTCTCTCGAGGCGATCACCAAGGCCCTGCAGGACCTGGGTAACGACGAGGTTCAGGTCAAGATCGTGTCCTCGGGTGTCGGCGGCATTGCCGAGACCGACGTGAGCCTGGCAATGGCCACCAACGCCGTTATCTTTGGCTTCAACGTCCGTGCCGATGCAGCCTCGAAGCGTCTGGTGGAGCAGGAAGGCCTGGATCTGCGCTATTACAGCATCATCTATAACCTGATTGATGATGTGAAAGCGGCGCTGACCGGCATGCTGGCACCGGAATTCCGCGAAGACATCGTGGGCATTGCCGATGTGCGGGATGTGTTCCGCTCGCCGAAGTTTGGTCAGGTGGCCGGTTGTATGGTCATCGAGGGCGTGGTTTACCGCAACAAGCCGATCCGTGTACTGCGTGACAATGTGGTGATCTTTGAGGGCGAGCTCGAGTCTCTGCGTCGCTTCAAGGATGACGTACCGGAAGTCCGTAACGGCATGGAGTGCGGTATCGGTGTGAAAGGCTACGATGTCAAAGTCGGTGACCAGATCGAGGTGTTCGATCGTGTCCGGGTCGAGCGTAAGCTCGAATCTACGGGGGCCTGATGCCAAGAGAGTTCAGTCGTGTTGATCGCATCGGCGATCAGATGCAGCGTGAACTGGCCCAGCTGATCCAGCGGGAGGTCAAAGACCCGCGGGTTGGCATGGTCACGGTGAATGCCGTCAAGGTTAGCCGTGATCTGGGTTATGCCGACATCTACGTGTCGCTGCTGTCCACTGAGGAGCTGACGGAGGAATCTCCCGAGGTCAAGGAATCCCTGGGGGCGCTCAATAAGGCATCCGGGTTCCTGCGGGGACAGGTCGGCCGGGCCATGAAGTTGCGGGTTATGCCGCAGCTTCGTTTCCACTTTGATACCCTTCAGGGTTACAGTCGCAAGATGGACAACCTGATCCGTGAAGCCGTTGGTGACAAGCCGGCGGTATCATCGGATGACAACGCCGCGGACGATCCGGAGCGAGACGCTTGAGTCGTAGACGCAAAGGCCGGGACGTTAATGGAATCCTGGTTATCGATAAGCCCATGGACGTCACGTCCAATGGCATCCTGCAGCAGGTCAAGCGCCTGTTTGGTGCGGCCAAGGCCGGCCATACCGGCGCGCTTGATCCACTTGCCACGGGTGTCCTTCCCCTCTGCTTCGGTGAAGCAACCAAGTTCTCCCAGATGATGCTGGACAGCGACAAAGCCTACATCGCGACGGCGAGACTGGGCGTGCGCACGGAAACGGGCGACAGCGAGGGTGCGGTGGTAGAGGAAAAGCCGGTACCGGCTGACCTTGACGCCGACACGCTGGAGCCGATCCTGGACGGATTCCGTGGCGATATCCAGCAGGTTCCCTCCATGTATTCCGCCCTGAAGCATCAGGGGCGTCCTCTCTACGAATACGCCCGGGAGGGCATCGAGATCGAACGGCCGGCACGGCCGGTCACGATTTACGAGCTGAGGTTGCTGGATGTGCGTGAAAACGAGCTGGACATTGCCGTCAGCTGCACCAAGGGTACGTACATTCGCTCACTCGTAGAAGACATCGGTGAGGCGCTCGGTTGCGGGGCTCATGTCACCGCCTTGCGTCGTACCATGGCATCGGGCTTTACGCTCGCCGACGCCTGCGCGGTGGACCAGCTCGAGGCCATGCGGGAGCGCGGTGAGAGTCTGGATGGATTGCTGGTGGCACCCGATGCGGCGCTCTCCATGTTTCCGGAGCAGTCGCTGAGCGGCCAGCCGTTGATGTCGATAATTAATGGTCAACCGGTTAGAATAACGGGTCAGCTCGAAGAAGGGTTCGTTCGCCTGTATGGCAACGATCGGTTCATCGGGCTGGCAGAAGCTTTCCCGGATGGGGAGGTCACCGAGCTGGTGCCTCGTCGTCTGGTGAAGAACGGCTGACGCGCCTTGGCGCGAATGCCGGTTAGCCGGGCTGTAGAGATGCGTGGTTCGGCCGTATTCAATAGCATCGCAAACCATGAGGTGAGTTATGGCACTGTCTGCCAATGAGAAAGCACAGATCGTTAAGGATTTTCAGCAAGGTGATAGCGACACCGGTTCCCCTGAAGTTCAGGTGGCACTGCTGAGCGCGAACATCAACAAGCTGCAGGATCACTTCAAGACCAACAAGCAGGATCATCATTCCCGCCGTGGTCTGATCCGGATGGTAAACCAGCGTCGTAAGCTGCTGGACTACCTCAAGCGTAAAAACGCTGACCGTTACCTGGAGCTCATCCAGCGTCTGGGTCTGCGTCGCTAATCCGGTCGTCAAACGACCTGATGGCCAGCGGTCCTTTACCGGGCTGACTGGTCACCAACTGGCGGGGTGCCCTGGGTGCTCCGCCAGTTGTGCTTTTCTCTAATCAGTAAAACTGCAGTGGGTTTGTCAGTGATCAGCGGGGGATGCCCTGTCGTCATGGAAAGCCGAACTTGATAGCAGGTTGTTGAAAAGCCCGGCCCGTCGTTCCTTTGATTTCGTGGATGGGCAACCGGGGTTTTGCAACAGCCTGTTAGCTTTCAGACGGGTTACCTTCAGATCACCGTTCGGATGTCCTGCAGAAGTTAAGGCCGGTCCGCAGGGGCGGAGTGGCTGAGTCAATTTGGACAAGATAATTTCAGGAGTTACCGTGGATCTGAATCCCGTAAGAAAGAGCTTTGAACTCGGCGGTAAGACCGTCACCCTGGAAACCGGTCGTATCGCCCGTCAGGCTACCGGTTCCGTGCTCGTCACCATCGACGATATTTCCGTGCTGGGTACCGTTGTTGGTGCCAAGGAAGCCAAGCCGGGTCAGCCGTTCTTCCCGCTGACCGTCAACTATTTCGAGAAGACTTACGCCGTGGGCAAAATCCCCGGTGGTTTCTTCAAGCGTGAAGGTCGTCCTTCCGAGAAAGAGACACTGACCTCGCGCCTGATTGACCGTCCGATTCGTCCGCTGTTTCCGAATGGCTTCATGAACGAAGTTCAGGTCATCACCACTGTAATGTCTTCCAGCAAGAACCAGGATCCGGATATCGCCGCGATGCTGGCGGCCTCTGCGGCGCTGTCCATCTCCGGTATCCCGTTCGATGGCCCGATCGGTGCTTCCCGAGTGGGTTACACCAATGAGCGTGGCTATTTCCTGAATCCGACCTTCGAAGAGCTGGAAACCTCCCTGCTGGACATGGTGGTTGCCGGTACCGAAGACGCGGTGCTGATGGTTGAATCCGAGGCCAAGGGCCTGACCGAAGACCAGATGCTCGGCGGCGTGCTGTACGGCCACCAGGAAATGCAGACTGCCGTCACCGCGATCAAGGAATTTGCCGCTGAAATTGGCAAGCCCCGTTGGGAATGGCAGCCGGAGGCAGAGAACACTGAGCTGCTGAACGCTGTGAAAGCCGAAGCGTCTGCCGCCATCGAAGAAGCTTACAACATTCGCGACAAGATGGAGCGCTATGCGCGTCTGGGCGAAATCAAGACCGCGCTGGTTGAAAAGCTTGCCGGTGAGGAAGAAGGCCAGCCGTCTGCCGATGAGGTGAAGAAGTACTTCGGCAAGGTCGAGAAAGCGGTTGTGCGCCAGCAGGTTATTGATGGCAAGCCGCGTATTGATGGTCGTGACACCAAGACCGTGCGCCCGATCCAGATCGAAGTGGGTGTGCTGCCCAGCGTTCACGGTTCTGCGCTGTTTACCCGTGGCGAAACCCAGGCCATCGTGACCACCACGCTGGGCACTTCCCGCGACGTGCAGACCATTGATGCCCTGGAAGGTGAGCGCAAGGACCCGTTCCTGTTCCACTACAACTTCCCTCCGTACTCCGTCGGTGAAGCAGGCCGCGTGGGCACGCCGGGTCGTCGCGAAGTGGGTCACGGTCGTCTGGCCAAGCGCGGCGTGTTGGCGGTTATGCCGACCCTGGAAGAGTTCCCGTACGCCATTCGTGCGGTGTCCGAGATCACCGAGTCCAACGGTTCCAGCTCCATGGCGTCTGTCTGTGGTTCCAGCCTGGCGCTGATGGATGCGGGTGTGCCGATCAAGGCTCCGGTGGCTGGTATTGCCATGGGTCTGGTCAAGGAAGGCGACAAGTTCGCGATTCTGACCGACATCCTGGGCGATGAGGATCACCTGGGCGATATGGACTTCAAGGTTGCCGGTACCAAAGAGGGTGTGACTGCCCTACAGATGGATATCAAGATCAACGGTATCACTGACGAGATCATGGAGCTGGCCCTTGAGCAGGCCCATGCAGCGCGTCTGCATATCCTGGATGAGATGAACAAGGTGATCTCCGAGCCACGTGCCGAGCTGTCTGCCCGTGCACCGAGCATCACCACCATCAAGATCAACCCGGAGAAGATCCGTGACGTGATCGGCAAGGGCGGCTCCATGATCCGTTCAATCTGTGACGAGACCGGTGCTTCCATTGATCTGGATGACGACGGCAACGTGAAGATCTACGCAGACAACCAGGAAGCGGCCCAGGCGGCGGTGAACCGGGTTAAGGAAATTACGGCGGAGATCGAGGTAGGTGCCATCTACAAGGGCCGCGTTGAGCGCATTGTGGACTTCGGTGCCTTTGTTAACATCCTGCCTGGCAAGGACGGTCTGGTGCACATTTCCCAGATCTCTGACCAGCGCATCGAGAACGTGACTGACGTGCTGAGCGAAGGCCAGGAAGTTCTGGTCAAGGTGCTGGATGTGGACAACCGTGGTCGCGTTAAGCTGTCCATGAAGGAAATCAAGGAAGGCGATGAGCCGACCGATTTCTCTGCCTGATAGTTCTCGGGCCTAATAAAAACCCGCCTTTCCTCTGGATTGGCGGGTTTTTTATTGTCTGCTCATAAATTCCAAGAAAACCTCTTTATAAGCCGGAATCACGAACGTCGCCGCATGGGGCGTGTCCGTTGGCAGAAACTGTTTAGGCTCTTTCGCCGCGTCATACAACGCCTGGCCGTGATGAAACGGAATAATCCCATCCCGCTGGCTGTGAATCACCATCAACGGCACCGGGCTGATGCGGCCGATATGATCCACACCCTCGTACTCGTCGGTAATGGTCCAGCTCAGGGGGATCTGGAATGGCCAGGTCAGCCAGAAATTGCCGAGTTTTTCCCGGGCAATACCGCGGAAGCCGGAGAAGGTGCCGTCGAGGATAACGCCGTCCAGGGGTGGTTGTTCCTGGCGTTGCACCCATTCACTGGCCAGCGCGATGCCCAGGGCGCCTCCGAGGCTTTGGCCGAGGAGGAAAACCGGGCCTTCGCCGGTTTTCGGTTGTGCCATCAGCCAGCGCAGGCCGGTTTCGCTGTCGTGGAGTGTGCCTTCGATGTCCGGGGCGCCGGTGGAGCGGCCATAGCCCCGGTAGTCGATCAGGAAGACGTTGTATCCTTGCTCGGGCAGCCAGGCGACGTTCATCAGGTGGCTGCTGATGTTCTGGGCATTGCCGTGGAGAAAGTAGACGGTGCCTCTGGCGCTGCCTTCAGGAGCTTCCGCGGGCAGCCACCAGCCGTGGAGGGTTTCCCCGTCGGCGGTGTCCAGGAAGACGTCGTCGTAGGCCAGGTTGAGTCGGTCCGGGGTGATGTAAGTCGTCCTGTCCGGGTAGAAGAACACGCTGCTGCAACCGGCTTGCAGCAGCATCACTATGGCCAGTGTGGCGCCGGTGAGAGACTTCAGAAGTAGGCGTGCAGTCCGAGTTGCCATGTGGTGCGGTACCTGTCGTAGTGGTCTTCCCGGCTGAATTCACCGAACAGGCTGAAGTCCCGCCCGAAATGCCAGCTGGCCCTGGTGTAAAGCTGATCCTGGCGGTGCTGGTCGCCCACGATCCAGGCTTTGGTTTTCGCTCCGCCCATCAGGCTGAAGCGGTTGTTCTGGTGCAGTAGTCCGAGGTCGGCGCCGGGCGCGGCGTCGTAGCCTTTGCCGAGGTCGTTGTCGATCTCCAGGTCGGCAGTGGCGAGGGCGAACGCCTGGATGTTGGCGCCCAGCATCCAGCTTCCGCCCGCGCCGCCTTCGAGATACGGGGTGAGCACGCGGGCGGTTTCTGTTTCGGTTCGACGGCCGCCAAAGCCGACTTGCCAGGACAGCGGGCTGAAGAACTGGTTGCGGGGAGACAGAGAGCGAATTTCTACCCCCACGAGTTGTTCCAGCTGCACTTCGTCGTTATCCGTATAGTAGCGGGCGTCCAGTCTCAGGAACTGCAACTGGGCGCCGCTGCGGTAACCCGCAGGCGGGTCAAGTACATCGTGATAGGCGGGGCGCAGGGTCAGCTGGCTGAAATTGCGGTCCCCCATACGGCCGCCGGCGACGCTGAAACGGAAGGTGTCATGGCCCTGGTCGTCGCGTACCTTCGGCACCGGCGGCTTTTCCGGCGGCGCCACACCACGGATGGTGCTGCGGGTTCTGAGCAGGTCGTGGGACAGGGGGGCCGCGTGCTCCCTTGGCCAGGCGTCCGCCTCACTCTGGTAACGCACGTAATCGTAGGTGGCGTCCAGGAGGTGGGCTTTCTCCCTTTTCTCCAACTGGCTGACCTCCTCGGAGTCCACCGCGACATAGCCATTGGCGATGGCTGCGGCGAGGGTCTGGTGACTGGCGGGCAGGTTGTCCAGGGAGTGGGTGACGCTGGTGGCGGCAGAGGGGCGGTAATTCACCTCTTCCACAAGCGCCTTATCAACGACCCAGCGCACGGTATCCGACGGAATGGCGTGGGTGCTCACTTCTCCCAGCAGATCGGTACCGGGGCGGGCGACATCGATCAGTGCCAGCAGCCGGTAGGCGCAGTTCTCATCAAAGAAATAGTAGTCAAAGTTGATGTCCCGCAACTCCCAGGCGTGGGCGAGCATGACGTCCACCTCGTCCTGGGACAGGTTGAGCTGGTACTCCCACAGATCCCGGTGTTCGATGTCGGAATAGAGCCGCACCATCTCGTAGTAAGGTTTGATCGACGTGATGCCCGGATAGCCACCGAAAATGCCCTTGTAAGCAAACAGGATTTCGCTGTCGTGGGCTGCCGCGTCGGCGGCGTAGGATATGGTGTTGGCCAGCAGCAGATCGGCCTCTTCGTCGTCCTGTGGCGGGTCCAGGCGAATAAACGTGTGCCCGAACATGGACGAGGGACTGTTCAGGTAGGACGCAGCAAACACCAGGGTAACGGTCTCGGTGTTCAGGGTGCCTGTCCATTCTTCGTAGTCCGGGCATTCCAGATCAGGTTGCGGCAGATTCAGTTGTTCCCGGAGCCAGCGGTCACGGGCCGGAAAGCGACAGCGTGCATGGTTGTTGCCATCGCCCGGTGCGGTCACCGCAGCCAGTGTGGCCTCCAGTTCTGCCCGGGGAGAGTGCTTGCCATCCGAGCTGAGAAAAAAGGCGTCGTCATCAGCCTGGCTGGTGTAGCCATCGGTGTATCGGTTGGGTTGATAGTGGATCAGGGTCAGCCAGTCGGGGTGCTCGTGAAGTTGCCCGGTGTCGGGTAGCGGGGTGGCAAGTGCGTGAGTGCCTGAAAGCAGCCAGGGCAATGCCATGCCGAAAAGAAGCGTGGTGCGCATGAATAGTCAGTCGAATCCGTGTCAGGCGGATGGGTGGGGGCCGGAAAGTGCGCCGTCCCTGGCGCAGTGGGTCCCTTAAAGCGAAATGATCAGGCCGCTACGTACTTGCTCAGCGCCTCATCCTTTTCCAGCAGCGCAACGATCGCGTCTACGGCTTCACCGGAAGTGGTTTCAGAGTTCGGGAAGATAGTTGCGAAGTTGTCCTGCAGAACCTGACGGAACGAATCACGATCAGCCTCGTCCACACCCAGGAGCACAGCCAGGGTGTCGAGGTTTTCGCCGGTACCGCGGGACATGTCACGGGCAACCTTGTCGATGTTGCTGTCCATATACATGGCCATGGACTGGACAGACTGATTGGTCTGACATCCCAGTGTGCCGGTGGTCATACCGAAGGTCTGGTTACCGAACGTACCATTGGTGGTGGCGGCCAGTACGTGGGGGGCAATACCGGACTGGCCCTTCCAGATCATGGCACCTACGCCGCAACCAGGCTGTGCAAAAGCCATGGAGGATGCGCCCAGAAGAATTGCACCTGCGATCAGTTTTTTCATTATCCACTCCTTGTTGTGGTCTAAGCTCTCGTCGCTTCCCGCGTGATACCACCGAATGCGGTATCAGCACGGCAACGGCCCTGACTGATTTCCCGTGGAGACAGGTTGACCGTTCCACTGAGTATAGTCGAAATCGGCGGAAGGCAAATAAACTGTGCTGTGAGTTATTGATTTATCCCGGAAAGACTAAAAAAATGACCATGTGTTCATATTCCAAAATAATCTATTATATGGCTCAATAATGACGGTATTGTTATATGTGACGGGTTTCGGTATAGTGCGCGCGGCCATGAAGGCTCACACACAACACATGGAGATACATCTGTGAAAAACGCACTTATCGCATCCAGCCTGCTGCTGGCCGGCGCAATGACCGGCTGCTCCTCCCTCAACGTCAGCTCCAGCCCGGTTCCCCTGAACGGCTCAGTGACCACTGATATCCAGGCGGATATCGAAGTTGGCGAGAAAATTACCGGCCAGTCCTCTGCCACCAAGATTCTGTTTTTCACCATGAGTGACGACAACGAATACGCCGATGGCATGGAATACGGTAACGGTGCTGGCAGCGCGTTCGGTCTGGGCGGTCTGGACCCGGTGGCCTCGGTCAAATCGGCGGCGGCCTACAACGCCATTGCCGCCTCAGGCGCTGACGTTATTGTGGCGCCGCGCTACACGGTCAAGAAAAACGATTACCTCGTCTACGGCACCATCGACGTGACCGTTGAAGGCTACAAGGGCACCATCAAGAGCGTGAAGTAAGCGCTTACCGGTGTTTGCGGGATAAAAAAAGCCGGGGCATGAAAGCAGGCCCCGGCTTTTTTATGTGGTGGCGGATTTAACCCCCAAGGTAGGCGTTCTGCACATCGGGGTTGGCCAGCAGGTTCTTGCCGGTGTCATGGAGCCGAATCTTGCCCGTCTCCAGCACATAGCCCCGGTCGGCCAGGTTCAGCGCCTGATGGGCATTCTGTTCGACCAGGAATACCGTGATCCCTTCTTCCCGCAGTTGACCAATAATCTCGAAGATCTGCTTGATCACCAGGGGCGCCAGGCCCAGTGACGGTTCATCCAGGATGATCATGTTCGGCTTGCTCATCAACGCACGGCCAATGGCCAGCATCTGCTGTTCGCCGCCGGACATGGTGCCTGCACGCTGATGCTCCCGCTCCTTGAGTCGCGGAAAGAGCTCGTACACGTGGTCCTGGCTTTTGCGGATTTCGGCCTTCGTGTTGAAGAACCCGCCCATATGCAGGTTTTCCTCAACGGTGAGGCCGGAGAAAACCCGCCGGCCTTCCGGCACAATGGCGATGCCTGAGCGCATGATGTTGGCAGTCGGCTCCCGCGTAATGTCACGACCTTCCAGTATGACCCTGCCGGAGGTCGCCTGGGGGGTGCCACAAACGGTCATGAGCAGGGTGGTCTTACCGGCGCCATTGGCGCCAATCAGGGAGACAATCTCACCCCTGTTGACCTCTACCGATACGCCGTGCAATGCCTCGATCTTGCCGTAGTGGGTATGCACATCCTCTAGTACTAGCATTGACATGGTTCAGGCCTCACCCAGATACGCTTTGATAACGTCATCGTTGTTGCGGATCTGGTCTGGCGTGCCGCAGGCCAGGGGACGGCCCTGGTTGATGACGTTGATGCGGTCGGAAATGTCCATTACCAGGCTCATGTCGTGTTCGATGAGCACAACCGACACGTTGTAGTCCTCTTTCAGGCTGACGATCAACTGGTTAAGGTCGCGGGTTTCTGATGGGTTCAGGCCCGCAGCCGGTTCATCCAGCATCAGCAGTTTCGGCTCGGTGACCATGCAGCGGGCGATCTCCAGACGTCGCTGCTGCCCGTAGGCAAGATTGCCGGCGTCCACGTTTGCCAGGTCCAGCAACCCCACTCGCTTGAGCCAGTACTGGGCGCGATCCAGGGATTTCTGTTCGCGCTCCCGGTAATGGGGTGTTTTGATCAATCCGGAAATGAGGTTGGTGTTCAGGTGCCGGTGCTGGGCAACCAGCAGGTTCTCCACGACGGTCATGCGATTGAACAGGCGCACGTGCTGGAAGGTGCGCACCATGCCAAGCCGGGAAATCTTGTAATCCGGCTTGCCCTGGATCTCGCCGCCTTCGAACAGGATTTTTCCACCCGTGGGTTTATAGAACCCACTCATGCAGTTGAAAACGGTGGTCTTGCCTGCACCGTTAGGTCCGATGATGGATACGATTTCGTGTTCCTGAACGTCCAGCGAGACCTGATCTACAGCCAGGAGCCCGCCGAAGCGCATGGACAGATTCTGTACTTCGAGCATCGTCCGTTACTCCTGAGATTTCAGTTCAATATGGATACGGCGCATGGGCAGCAGGCCCTGCGGTCGCCATACCATCATCAGCACCATGGCTGCGCCGAAGATCAGCATCCGGTACTCGGAAAACTCCCGTGCCAGTTCCGGCAAGATGGTGACGGCGATCGCGGCCAGAATGACGCCCATCTGCGAGCCCATACCGCCGAGAACCACGATGGCCAGGATGATGGCCGATTCCAGGAAAACGAACGACTCCGGGCTGATAAAGCCCTGCTTGGAGGCAAACACGGTGCCGGCAAAACCGGCGAAGAAGGCCCCGATGGTAAAGGCCGACAGTTTGACGGCTGTGCGGCTCAACCCCAGGGAGCGGGCGGCGATTTCGTCCTCGCGCAGTGCTTCCCAGGCGCGACCGACCGGCATTCGCATCAGGCGGCGTATGACCAGTGCCGTAATGATGGCCAGCACCAGAGCGATCAGGTACAGGAAGATCACCTTGTGTTCGCTGCTGTAGGCAATGCCCATGGTCTCATGGAACGAGGTGTTGCCTTCTTCCTTCACCCGTCGGCCAAACTCCATACCGAACAGTGTCGGATCGGGAATGCCGCCGATACCGTTGGGGCCTCCGGTGAGACTGGTCATGTTGTTCAGCAGGATGCGGATAATTTCGCCGAACCCCAGGGTGACGATGGCAAGGTAGTCACCCCGGAGCCGTAGCACCGGAAAGCCAAGCACCAGGCCGAACAGTGCCGCTAGCAGGGCGCCGAGTGGCAGGGCAACCCAGAAGGACACGCCATAATATTGGGAGAGCAGGGCGAAGGTGTAGGCGCCGACAGCGTAGAAGGCGACGTAACCCAGGTCCAGGAGTCCGGCCAGGCCAACCACCACGTTCAGGCCCAGGGCCAGCATCACGTAGATCAGAACCAGGGTGGCCAGATCCACCGCGCCGCGGGAGGCGACGAATGGCCAGAACAGAGCCAGCACCACAAAACCTGTCAGAACCCAGGTTTCCAGCTTCATCCGCTTGGCCTGAGGCATTGGCTCGCGCCCGGCCAGGGGATTGATCCTGGGAATCTGGCCCAGTGAGCTCATGATCTGGTCACGGAAGAGCTGGAACAGAAAGACCACCACGGCGCCAAGGACAACGGAAACCACTATGCCGGTGTCTGCAGGTACCAGGGTGCCGTCGCCAAGATCCAGGCCCATGATGGGATAGGCGACGATCAGGGTGATGATCGCGCAGAACAGCGCGTGTTTGAAGTTATGTGCAGCCATCAGATCTTTTCAACCTCCGGTTTGCCGAGCAGGCCGGTGGGTTTGAACAGCAGGATCAGTATCAGCAGGCTGAACGAGATGACGTCCTTGTATTCACCGCTCAGGTAGCCCGAGGTCATGCTCTCGGCCACCCCGAGTATGAGCCCGCCGAGCATCGCGCCCGGTATGCTGCCGATACCGCCCAGCACCGCAGCGGTAAAGGCCTTGAGGCCGGCGATAAATCCAAACAGTGGGTCCACGGACCCGTAGTACATTCCCAGCAGAAGCCCCGCAACTGCCGCCAGTGCCGCGCCTATAACGAACGTGGCGGAGATGATGCGATTGGTATCGATACCGAGCAGGTTCGCCATGCCCAGGTCCTGGGAGACGGCGCGACAGGCGCGACCAATACGCGAGCGGGAAATAAACAGGGACAGTACGGTCATGCAGATCAGGGTGGTGATGAAAATGGTGATTTGCATGTAGGAGAGTGACAACTGGAATCCTTCACTGCTGCCAAAACGGAAGCTGCCATCGATCAGGGCCGGGAAGCCCTGGTTACGGGAACTCTGGGCCAGGTGGACATAGTTCTGAAGGAAGATGGACATACCGATGGCGGAAATGAGTGGAATCAGGCGGTGCCTTCCCCGGACGGGCCGGTAAGCAACCCGTTCCACGGCCCAGCCCATGGAGCTTGAAACCAGGACCGCGCAGATCAGTGCCACAAGCAAAATCAGTGGTAGCCATGCGATGCCCATGGTAGCCAGGCCGGCGATGGCGATCAGGGCGGTGTAGGCGCCGATCATATAGATTTCACCATGGGCGAAGTTGATCATGCCGATGATGCCGTAGACCATCGTGTAACCGATGGCGATCAGGGCGTAGGTGCTCCCGATCGTCAGCCCGTTGATGAGCTGCTGGAAGAAATAAAGGAGATCTTGCATTGTTATGGGACTCCGAAAGCCTGCCCCCTCCACTGAACACGCCGACGCACCGGGGTAGCGGCACGGGCGTGAGAAGAATCAACAGGAGCCTAGAAAAACACCTTCTCCCGGATCGCGGTGAGAAGGTGCTCTCATGATTACCGTTTGTTAACGATTAGGGCTCAGTTTACCGGAGTTTTGCTTCCATCTGAATGCCATTCGTAGACAACGAACTCAAATGACTTCATGTCACCCTTGTCGTCGTACTCGACGGTGCCGATGGGGGTCTCGAAGGAGCCGCTGCGCAGCGCAGAGGCGACTTCGAACGGGTCGGTGGAGCCGGCCTGTTCAATACCTTCGGCAATCAGTTGTACGGCCGTGTAAGAGGTCAGTACGAACGGGCCGGAGGGGTCTTCGCCCTTGCCTTCGAAGGCTTCAACCAGGTCCTGGTTTTCCGCTTTTTCGTCGAACGCCGGGGGCAGGGTGACCAACAGACCTTCGGCAGCGTCGCCGGCGATGGTGTTGATGTCCTGGTTACCGACGCCTTCCGGACCCATGAAGGTAGTGTCCAGGTCGGCCTGACGTGCCTGACGAAGGATCAGGCCCAGCTCGGGGTGATAACCGCCATAGTAGACGTAATCCACATCCGCCTGCTTGAGCTTGGTGATCAGGGAGGAGAAGTCCTTGTCACCGGCGGTGATGCCTTCGAACAGGGCAACTTCCACGCCTGCGTCTTTCAGGGTATCGCGGACGGCGGTGGCAATGCCTTCACCGTACTGCTGTTTGTCGTGGACAATGGCGACACGCTCGGGATTGAGGCTGGCAATGTGCTTGCCGGCAACCGGGCCCTGCATGCTGTCCAGTCCGATGGTACGGAACACCAGTTCATAGCCACGGGTCGTGATGTCAGGGCTGGTCGAGGCTGGGGTGATCATCAGGATGCCTTCGTCCTCGTAGATGTCGGACGCGGGCTGGGTGGAGCTGGAGCACAGGTGGCCTACCACAAACTGCACACCGTCATTGACGAGACGGTTGGCAACCGTGACGGCCTGCTTCGGATCACAGACGTCGTCCACTTCCACGGCTTCAAGCATTTCGCCGTTCACGCCGCCTTCGGCATTGATTCGCTCAATGGCCATACGGGCGCCGGAAAACTGCATGTCACCGTACTGTGCTACCGGGCCGGTGATCGGACCGGCAATACCAATTTTAATCTCGGCAGCGGCGTGGCCGGCACCGATCAGGGCAACAGAAGCGCTTACAGCGGTTACGAGTTTCTTAACTGAAGTTCTCATTGGGTCTGTCCTGTTTTGGTCAGGGTTATTCTTATGTTCTCAGAGAGTTAAACAAACACCACACCCCGCAGCTTGTCAAGCAAATCGGGCCAGTCTTTGCTCTGGAACCGTCGACAATCGTTAGACAGCGAACGGAGCAGCAAAGACTGTGCCGGTGTTTGTTCAGTCGTCCGGATTGTTGTCGTCCGTGTCCGGAAAAATCAGTGTCCTGAACCGGTCGTGATCCCGCAACTGCTCGAAGCTCGGGTCTACTGAAGCATCATCGCGGTAGGCTTCGGAAATGTCGATGGCTTTCTGTAACGTCGCCACCGCATCGTCCCAGCGCCCGATTTCAGCGTAGGCGCATGCCAGCTGATAGTGCGCGTGGCCGTTGTCCGGGGCCAGTTTGAGTGCGCGCTGGCAGAGGCTGATGGCCCAGAGTGGCTCCTGCATTTCCAGTACCGCGTCAGCTTTGTAACTGAGGGCCTCTACGTCATCGGGGCGGAGGTCCAGAATCTGGTCGTACGCGCCGATCTTGTTCTGTTGCGACGTCTCCTGACTGGCTTTCAGCCATAAGGAGTGCACTTCATTGGTGCGTTCGATCTCCGCCTGGTTCTGGTGAATGATGTCCGATTTCTGCTGCAATTGCTCTTCAATCGACTTGAGGCGCTTTTCGTACTCGACCACCAGTTCATTCACTCGCTTCTCGGCCAGGCTGGTGAGCTGGTTGCGCATGTCGCGGATGGAATTCCAGCCGATCACAACGAGGATCGAGGTGGCGCCGGCAATCAGGTAAAAGAAGTAGGTGACGGTGTCGGTGGCGTAAGACATGGTCTTGTCGGCCACGGAGAGCTCCTTGTCCACCACCTTCTCGATCAGCTCCGCGCGGGTGTTCTGCATCTCCTTGCGCAGGGCCTTGCTCTCCTCAAGCAGGTAGAGCTCGACAAAGGGCGTGTACATCGGCTTTTCAAGGGATTGTATGCGCTGCTCAACGTCATCCGCCGACAGTGACTCGTCAGGCTCGGTCGATTGCTGGGCCTGGACACCGTTTCCTCCCAATAGCAGGAGAAATACGGCGGCCAGCGAGAAAACTCGGAGGCCGGTGCGAGGGCTGGAGGGGAGAGCGAGTTGGTCTGAATGCCTGTTCATTGCGCGTGGTCCGTGTACGGGAGTTCAAAAAAAGAGTGACCTTAGCATAGTGGCTATTGGAAAAAATGCAGAAAGACCGAAAGGATGGGTAAAAACCCCCACTTGCAATTGAAGGAGCAAAGACCTCTAATAGTTAGTGGTATAAATAATTCGTCGAACAGCGAGGCCCAAGCCGATGGCGGGTAATGGAGTGCTTTACTCGAAACAGCCAAGCGCCTCCGATGAAGAGCAACGCGGGTCCGCGAGTCCCGATCGGAGTAGTGGTGTGAATAACTATGAACAGGTGCTGGTTGCACTGAGGCGTGTCATCCGTGCAACCGACCTGCATTCGAAGCGTTTGAGCAAACACGCGGGCCTGACGGGGCCGCAGCTGCTGATCATGCGGACCATCCGTGACCTGGGGGAGGTGACCATTGGCACCATCGCCGACAAGGTAAGCCTGAGTCAGGCAACGGTTACCACGATCCTTGACCGGCTCGAGCACCGCAAACTGGTGTACCGGGTTCGATCCACCCGGGACAAACGCAAGGTACATGCCCACCTGACGGAAGACGGCGCGGACATTCTCGCCAGGGCTCCCCAGCCACTGCAGGAAGATTTCATCAAAAAATTCCAGAGCCTGAGAGAGTGGGAGCAGACCATGATCATCGCTTCTCTCCAGCGGGTCGCCAACATGATGGACGCCGATGACATCGACGCCTCTCCGGTGCTGGATGTCGGCCCGGTGCTGAAAGACGACGGCTGGAAAGAGAAAGGTTGATGGTGTGACCGGGGCTGGCGCTGCCAGCCCTCAATGCACGGAAGATCCCCGTTTCGGCTTGTTCCCGAAACAGACCTGGAACACGTCGCTGTATTGCTTGGCGAAATTCACAGTCAGGCCTTCTTTCAGGTACTCCGGCAGTTCCTCATAATCCCCCCGGTTGGCCTCCGGCAGGATCAGGTTGCTGATCTTTTGCCGACGGGCCGCGATCACTTTCTCACGGATGCCGCCAACCGGCAGTACCTGCCCCGTCAACGTCAACTCGCCGGTCATCGCGATATTCTGCTGCGGCGCTTCACGACGGGCGATGGAGAGCAGGGCGGTCGCCATCGTCACACCGGCACTGGGGCCATCCTTGGGTGTGGCGCCCTCGGGGACGTGCAGGTGCACGAAGGATTTCTCGAAGAAGGTCGGATCGCCCTTGAACCGTTTCAGGTTCGAGGAAACGTAGCTGTAGGCAATCTCGGCGGACTCCTTCATCACGTCGCCAAGCTGGCCGGTGAGCTTGAAGCCACGCTGGGAGCTGTGAATTCGTGATGCCTCAATGCTGAGAGTGGCACCGCCCATAGCGGTCCAGGCCAGGCCCGTAACCACGCCTGTGCCCCTGAGGGATTTCTCCTTGCGGAAGGCCGGCTGGCCCAGGTAGGTCGGCAGGTCGGCTACCCCCACCTTGACCGGGGTGTCCGGACTTTCCAGCAGGCGAACGATGCCTTTGCGGATAATCTTGTGCAGCAGTTTTTCAAGGCTGCGTACGCCGGCTTCCCGGGCGTACCCTTCAATGACCTGTTTCAGGGCGGCATCGGTAATGTTGAGCTGCTTTTTCAGCAGTCCGGCGCGCTTGAGCAGGCGCGGCATCAGATAGTGCTTGGCGATCGCCAGCTTTTCCTCCGCGATGTACCCGGACAACCGGATCACATCCATACGGTCCAGCAATGGGCGCGGGATGGTGTCGAGCTGGTTGGCCGTGCAGATGAACAGCACCTTCGACAGGTCCATGCGGACGTCCAGGTAGTGATCAAGAAACTCACGGTTCTGTTCCGGGTCCAGGGTTTCCAGCAGGGCGGACGCCGGATCCCCCTGATAGGACGCACCGATCTTGTCGATCTCATCCAGCATGATGACCGGGTTGGACACCTTGGAGTCTTTCAGCGCCTGCACAAACTTGCCCGGCATGGCCCCGATGTAGGTCCGCCGGTGACCCTTGATCTCGGCTTCATCGCGCATGCCGCCCACGCTGAAGCGATAGAACTGACGGCCCAGGGCGTCTGCCACCGAATGTCCGATGGAGGTCTTGCCCACGCCCGGAGGGCCGACCAGCAGAAGAATGGAACCGCTGACCTCCCCCTTGAAGGTCCCTTCAGCCAGGAACTCAATGATCCGGTCCTTCACGTCATCCAGGCCGTCGTGGTCCCGGTCCAGAATGCCCCGCGCTTCGGCCAGGTCGAAGTGATCGCTCGAAGTCACGCCCCAGGGAACCTGGGTCAGCCAGTCCAGATAATTGCGGGTCACGCCGTATTCCGGCGACCCCTGCTCCAGAACCTGCAGCTTCTGCAGTTCGTCCTCGAAACGCTCCTGCACCTGCTCCGGTGGGTTCAGTCGGGCCATGCGTTCCTGAAAGCGCTCGGCGTCTGCCGTCTTGTCGTCCTTGGCCATACCGAGCTCGCGCTGGATGACCTTCAACTGTTCCTTGAGGAAGAACTCCCGCTGGTGTTTTTGCACCTTCTCATTCACTTCCTCACTGATTTCGCTCTGCAGACGTGCCACTTCCTGTTCCTTTCGCATCAGCAACAGGACCTTTTCCATGCGCCTCAGCAATGGCACGGTATCCAGCACGTCCTGCAATTCACGGCCGGGTGCGCTTGTCATGGAAGCGCCAAAGTCGGCCAGGGGAGAGCTGTCGTCCGGGCCAAAGCGTGACAGGTACTGCTTGACCTCTTCGCCATACAGCGGGTTGGTACGCAACAGATCCTTAATGGCACTGATGATGGCCAGGGTGTAGGCCTTGAGCTCATCCGCGGCTTCATCGGGTTCGCGAGGGTACTCCACCTCCACCAGATACGGTGGCTTCCGGCGCAGCCACTGGACGATCCGGAAGCGCTGCAAGCCCTGGGCAATGAACTGCACCTTGCCGCCCTCCTGCTGGGCGTGATGAACGCGTACCGCGCAGCCCATGGTTTCCAGAGCCTCGCTGGGCGGAATGCTACCGTCAGGGGAAACGCCGTCCACAAAGCAGATGCCAAGCACCTTATGGTCGGTTTCCGCGACCCGCTTCAGGGTTTCGTGCCAGGGGTCCTGATTGACCACCACGGGCTGCACCTGGGCCGGAAAGAACGGACGGTTGGACACCGGCATGACATACATGCGTCGCGGCATCATCTGCTGGGGCAGGGCCAGGCTTTTGCTGTTCTCGTCCTTGCCAATGTACTCGGTCACGTCTTCCTCGAATTCTTCCAGTGCATCGTTACGGGTATCGTCGTTCATGCCTCGAAACTTTCCATTCGCAAAGTGTGGGAACAGGGGCAGTGACCCCCGGCGTGTCGATACTTACCTATGTAACGTCGGTGGCCGGGTTTTCAAGGAGTGTGGCCAAAGATGTGTACGTACCTTGAAAACTGACGGTTTGCCCCAATTGAGAAGGCAAATTCAACGAACTTTCCAAACACGTTCAGGTGCGTCCGATGAACCAATCGCCTCATATATTCGAAGCCAACATGGAGAACTTCCAGCAGAAAGTGATGGAGGCCTCAGCCACCACGCCGGTGCTGGTGGATGTCTGGGCGGAGTGGTGCGCTCCGTGCAAGCAGTTGATGCCCGTGCTGGAGAAGCTCGCTGACGAGTATCAGGGCGGATTCCTGCTGGCCAAGGTCAATGCCGACGAGCAGGAGCAGCTCACGGCGTCTCTGGGCGTGCGCAGTCTTCCCACCATCATTCTCGTCAAGGATGGCCAGGCAGTGGACGGCTTCAATGGCGCCTTGCCGGAGAGTGAGATCCGCAAAATCCTTGATAAGCACGTGGAAGCGCCTGAGGAAGATCCTCACGACAAGGCCCACCGTTTGTGGGAGGCCGGTGATGTGGACGGTGCCCTGGGCATTCTCACCGAGATGAACCAGAAAGACCCTGACAACCTGAAGGTGCTGATCGACCTGGCGCAGCTCAAAGCAGAACAGGGCGACCTGGAGACCGCAGAGCAGGTGCTGGCGAGTCTTCCGCCAGAGGAAAAAATGCAGCACCAGGCCAAACAGTTGGCAGCCCGGGTTAAGTTCCTGAAGCAGTCAGCGGAACTGCCGCCCGTCAAAGACCTGGAAATGGCCCTGGAGCAGGACCCGAAGGATCCCAACGCATTGCACCAGCTGGCGCTGCATCAGGTGCTGCGTGAGAACAACGCCGAGGCCATGGAACTCCTGTTCCGCTTGATGCAGGTGGACAGCAAGTACAAGGACGAGGTGGCCAAAACCACGTTACTTGAACTGTTTGACAAGCTGGGCAACAACAATCCCGATGTGCGGGCTTATCGGCGGAAGCTCTACACGCTGATGCACTGATCCTTACGCCCTTACGTTGGCGCGGATGCCTGGCGGCGCGACGTCCACAGGGTGTCCAGCACGGCGTAGTGCCCGGCGTTTTCAACGACGCAGGACTCCGCATCGGGCAGGTGGTCCACCAGAGCATCCTGATGGGCCTGGTAAACCAGTCGGTCGTCGGTGCCGTGAATGACCCGGACCGGCAAGGTGAGGTGGTGCGGGGAGAACGGCCAGCGATCTGCAATCAGGGCGGAGTCGCGGGCAATGGCCGCAGCCGCAACGTCACTACCCTGGGTCAGGGCAGCTCGTAGACTTGCCGCAAAGCCCTGGGCATAGGGAGGCCTGGAAAGATACCGGGCCTCACTGGTCCCGGCAGCCTCCAGTAATGCCTGTGCCATCGTGTCGGCGGAGAGGGTCAGGGGCCGGAGATCACGGGCAAGGGCTGAGGAATCGTCCATCGCTGCTTGCCATGCGCCAGCGCTCAGGTCAGACGCGTGCTCAAACGGTGCTTCCATCAAGGGCACGGCGGGGGTTGCGGCGATTGCCAGTCTTGCACATCGGTCACCGATGGCCTCTGCCAGTGCCATGGCGAAAACACCTCCACCGGAGAAGCCAGACACGCAGAAACGCTCAAGGCCGAGATGGTCTGCCAGCCGGCGCAGATCGTCTGAGTGTTGTTCAAACCCGTATTCCGGGTGGGGAGTCGTATCGCCATAACCCGGACGATCAGGGACAACGAGTGTTATGCCCGCGGTATCCAGATCGTCCGAGAGATGACTCAGCTCGAGTCGGGAGCCAGGGATGCCATGGCAGTGCATCCAGACCTCTTCTCCGGTTCCGATGACCGAATAGCTGAGATTTCGCCCATCCGGTAGTGCCATATTCCGAGTTTCGAGTTTATTCATCAGTCTTTCTAAGGGTGTCAGCGCAGAGTAACAGGGTGCGTTGCAGGGCAGCCTGACGGCTATCGCCGGTTTTCTGCATGATGGATTTGAGCTGGGTCCTGCCGGTGTGGGGTGAGATCTGCAGAGCTGCGCAGGCCTCGGTGACATCCAGCCCCCGTACGAGAAGGCTTGCCAGACGGTATTCTGCCACCGTGAGGCGGTACATGGTGCGGAGCCGATGCTGATCCAGTTCCGCCGGGCGAGCGGCATCCAGAAGGAAGCAGAGTATGCCGGGCTCTGATGGTCGGCCGATATGAAACCCGTGGTCGTCCTGGTGGGACTGGGTCATGACCAGGCAAGCGCTGGTCTGGCCCAGTTTCAGGGATTCGGTCACGGACTGGTTGGCGGCCAGTCGCCGGATCATGTCCCGCAGCGTACCTGTCGGACTGCCGGATTCGGCCACCAGCCGGTTATTTTTCAGGGCTAGCCCATAGGTGTTGGCGGCAAAGGCCTCTTCTGCTGCCGCATTTGCCCAGCTCACCCGCAGCCGGCCATCCATGTGCCAGACCCCGAATGGCAGCAAATCAAGGGCACTGCCGGTGTCTTTCAGTGCACGGTTCAGGTTGGTTAAAAGGCCGGACAGCTGAATCACCCGCCGTAAGTGCGGGCTGAACGTTTCGAGGGCTTTGCACTCGTCCCGGCTGAACGGGCCACGATGTTTTGGCCGGTGGATGCCGATGTGCATGCCGCGGCCATTTTCACGTTCGAACTGCGCGCCGCACGCATAGAAATTGCCATTCGGACGGAAGACCGTCCGGTAGTGTTCGGAGCGACTGAAGGCCTGGTCGCTGATGACTGAGGTGCTGTCCAGCACCTTGCCAAGCGGCGCTGCGGCGAGCGCTTCGCGGAATGGGTCCAGCTCGACCGCTTCCGCTTCGTAGTGTTCATTGATCCGGTGGTGAAAGCCGATGGTATGGGAATGGTAGACCACGGGGTCACAGAGGCCCGTCAGCCGAAGGGAGCCCGTATCGGAACGCAGTAATGCAGCCACCTTTTCCAGAAAGACAGGCCATCCGGTGGGATCCGTTGCACGTTCGTACAGATCGTTTAACAGTGTAGGGGCCGCTGAAGCCAGGTCTTTCAAAACCACTTACTCCGCTTGTTTCTCAAGACACGTGGACGGTTCTCAGTAAAGCACAGGAAGTGGGATTGCGCGAATGCGAGGAAGGCCAAAAAAAAGCCCTGCGTTCTGCAGGGCCTGATTCCGGGCTTCGATGCCTGGACGGAGCGGATGGGGCCGGGCGTTAGCCGTTGCCTTTTTTCATCTGCTCAAACTCATCTTCGAAGAAGAACTTCTCCTCTCCAAAAGCAGGCTCCAGTTCGTGCAGCCAGGTGGCGGTGTCGCTGTATTTGGCGAAGAACGGACGCTGTACCCAGTCCGGGTTGCGGCCTTGCAGGAAGCGCAGCACGAATACTTTCTCCCCCTGAATCTCGGTGATGCCCTGGATCTCCACCTTCCCGGGGCCGGCACTCATACTGGGGCCGCGGGCGGTGCGGGCCAGGCCCGAGACTTTCTTGATGGCTTCGCGATAGATCTGGAACGCCTCGGCCAGCGGCACCTCAAAGTAGTTCTTCGCGCCGGTGTCCCGTTCCACAAACATGTAGTAGGGGATGATGCCCAGCTGCACTTCCTTCTTCCACAGCTTCGCCCAGTCGTCGGCATTGTCGTTGACGTGCTTGATCAGCGGCCCCTGGGCGCGGATTTCAGCGCCGGTGGCACGGATGCGACGGATCGCTTCTTCGGCGATGTCGGTGGTGATTTCCTGCCAGTGGTTGTAGTGCGCCATGATGGCCACATGCTTGCCGGCATCGACCAGGCGCGCAAACAGGTCGATCAGCTCATCCGCGTCCTTATCGGTTACGAAGCGGTACGGCCAGAACGTCAGTGCCTTGGTGCCGATGCGGATGGTCTGGATGTGATCGAATTCGGGCTGCAGCAGCGGTTCCAGGTACTGCACCAGATTCTTGGTTTTCATGACCATGGGGTCGCCGCCGGTCACCAGCAGGTCGGTGACTTCCGTGTGCTCCTGCAGGTAGCCGTGCAGTTTTTCCGCTTCGGTGCTGGCCATCTTCAGGTCTTTGTCACCAACAAACTGGGCCCAGCGGAAACAGAACGTGCAGTAAGAGTGGCAGGTCTGACCCTGGGCCGGAAAGAACAGCACGGTTTCCCGGTACTTATGCTGAACGCCGTCGAGAACTTCGCCATCGAGTTCCGGCATGTTCATTTCCATCTGCCCGGCCGGATGCGGATTCAGCTCATCGCGGATTTCCTTGGCAACGGCCTGAATTTCTTTCTTGTCGGCGCCGTCACGGTGCAGCTTTGCCATACGTTCGTAATGCTCGTCCTTCAGCATGCCCTTCTGGGGGAAGACGAGTTGGTAGATGGGGTCGTTGGGTACCTTGTCCCAGTTGATCAGTTCGTTGATCACGTATTCGTTGACCCGGAACGGCAGCACGCTGGCCACCACCTTCATTTCAAAAAGCGTTTCTTCCGGCAGGTTCTGTATGACCTCGATCTTGTCGAGCTGGCGGTCCGTGTAGACCTTGAAGCGCCGTTCTTCGAACTCTGTGGTGGGAATGCGGTTCGGGAACGTGACGATGGAGTTCATAGATCGCCCTCTGGGTTGAATGCCAATGTCAGGAGTGTGGAAAGGGTCAACACTCCACTGGTTAAAAAACGGGCAGCAAGTATACCTAAACTGGAATTTATTTTCAGGTCTAATTAATCATCTTATGAGGTTGCCAGGGTTTTGTGTCAAAAAGATTGAAATAGCGTAAAAATCCGGGGTTTCTGGAGTGAGTTGTCCGGAATCTGCTGCCGAAAAGCATTTAGCGTCGTAATGGAAGTGGGTGGTACGATAGGAATACTACGACATTGGTCGGACGGTGGTTGTCTGCCGTCAGTAAACCGGTCATTATTGCGAAACTAACCGAAATGTCGGCGGTGTTACTGAGGTTTTTTGCTTTCTTCTTGAATTATTCAGCTCAAATGTAGTAAAAAAACTACGAAGAAAGCATCAGGGCACATACCGCGACCGAGCCGGACCTTTTTGGCCAAAAGCCTGAAAACAAAGGTGTCCGGGCAGTAAATTCGACAAAGCTGTTCTATGCTTGATGTAAGTTCTTGTCAGGCTGAGTTACCCAAAACAACAGGTTCTGCAATTCAACGCAGCTAATCGACACCGCAGGCAACAGCAGGCTGCTGATCGTGGCCATGTCGCCTTTTTTATGCCAAGGGGAGGGTTTGATGTACCAGGACGATGATCCCATCGAGACCAGTGAGTGGCTTGATGCACTGGAATCTCTGATCGAACAGGAAGGCGTGGACCGCGCCAAATACATTCTGGAAAGGCTCTCCGAACGAGCCAGCCGCGACGGCACCGAGCTGCCTTATTCGATTACCACCCCGTTCCGAAACTCCATTCCCGTTACCCAGGAAGCCCGTATGCCGGGTGATTTGTTCATGGAGCGTCGTATCCGGTCATTGATTCGCTGGAACGCCATGGCCATGGTCGTGCGTGCGAACAAGCGCCCGGGTGAGCTTGGCGGCCATATTTCCACATTCTCTTCCGCCGCTACCCTCTACGACGTGGGCTTCAACTACTTCTTCCACGGTGGCGACGAAAAGCGGGAATCCGATCTGATCTATTTCCAGGGGCACGCGGCCCCCGGTATCTACGCCCGTTCCTTCCTTGAAGGCCGCTTTGATGAAAAGCAGCTTGATAGCTATCGGGAAGAGGTGGACGGAGAAGGTTTGTCGTCCTATCCGCACCCCTGGCTGATGCCGGATTACTGGCAGTTCCCCACCGTGTCCATGGGCCTCGGCCCGATCCAGGCCATTTACCAGGCCCACGTGATGAAGTACCTCCACAGCCGCGAGCTGATCGATATGGGCGACCGGAAAGTCTGGTGCTTCGTGGGCGATGGTGAATGCGACGAACCGGAAACCCTGGGGTCTATTTCCAAGGCAGGCCGTGAGAAGCTGGATAACCTGGTCTTCGTGGTGAACTGCAACCTGCAGCGGCTGGACGGTCCCGTTCGTGGCAACGGCAAGATCATCCAGGAACTGGAGGGTGTGTTCCGTGGCGCCGGCTGGAACGTGGTCAAGGTGGTCTGGGGACGCATGTGGGATCCGCTGTTCGAGAAAGACGAAGACGGCGTAATGCAGAAGGCCATGGACGAGATCTGCGACGGCGACCTGCAGAACTACACCAGTAATGGCCCGGCGTATACCCGCAAAGAGTTCTTTGGAAAGTACCCAGAACTGTCCAAGCTGATCGAGGGGCTTTCGGATGACGACATCAACCGCCTGAATCGCGGTGGTCACGATCCCTACAAGGTCTATGCGGCGTACCACAAGGCGGCGAAAGAGGCGAACGGCCGGCCCACGGTCATCCTCGCGCATACCATCAAGGGCTATGGCTTTGGTGCGGCGGGCGAAGCCCAGAACACCGCCCATTCCCTGAAAAAGCTCGATAAGGACACACTCAAATCGTTCCGGGACCGCTTCGGGGTGCCGCTGAAGGATGACGAGCTAGAGGATGTACCTTATTACCGTCCGGCGCCCGACAGCCCGGAACTGGTGTACATGAAAAAGCGCCGGCAGGAGCTCGGGGGTTTCTATCCCAAGCGCCGGAAAGATTGCCAGCCGCTGCAGATTCCGGAGCTGGAGATCTTCAAGCAGGTGCTGGAAGGCTCCAACGGTCGTGAAATTTCCACCACCATGGCCTTCGTGCGTATTCTCAGTGCCCTGGTCAAAGACAAGCGCATTGGCAAGCGGGTGGTGCCGATTGTTCCGGACGAGGCCCGTACCTTCGGTATGGAAGGCATGTTCCGGCAGTTGGGCATCTACACCTCCGAGGGGCAGAAGTACGTTCCCCAGGATCGTGACCAGATCATGTACTACCGTGAGGACAAGAAAGGCCAGATCCTTCAGGAAGGCATCAACGAAGATGGCTCCATGGCCGCGTGGATGGCCGCTGCAACGTCCTACAGCACCAATAACTTCCCGCTGATTCCGTTCTATGTGTTCTATTCCATGTTTGGTTTCCAGCGGGTGGGTGACCTGGCGTGGGCGTCCGGCGATATCCAGGCCAGGGGCTTCCTGATCGGCGGTACGGCTGGTCGCACCACGCTCAACGGTGAAGGCCTGCAGCACCAGGACGGGCACAGTCACATTCTGGCGAACACCATCCCGAACTGTAAGGCTTACGATCCCGCCTACGGCTATGAGATGGCCGTGGTGATCCGCCACGGTATGAAGGAGATGTTTGAGGAAAACAGGAACCTCTTCTACTACCTGACCATTGAAAACGAAATGTACGAACAACCGGCGATGCCCAAGGACTGCGAAGAAGGCATCATCAAGGGCATGTACAAGTTCGAGTCGGTTGAGACCAAGGGCCGCAAGAAAACACCTCGGGTTCAGCTGTTGGGTGCCGGTGCCATCCTCAACGAAGTGCGCGCCGCCGCCCAGATGCTGAAAGATGACTGGGGTGTGGCATCGGATGTGTGGAGCGTCACCAGCTTTAACGAACTGGCCCGTGACGGCCAGCACATCGAGCGCTGGAACCGCCTGCACCCGGATGACAAGCCCAAGAAGGCTTACGTCACCCAGATGCTGGAAAAGGCCCAGGGACCGGTAGTGTCGTCCACCGATTACATCAAGCTGCACTCAGAGCAGTTGCGCGCGTTTATTCCCAAGACCTATCTGACGTTGGGTACTGACGGCTTCGGCCGTTCCGACACCCGTCAGAAGCTGCGCAGCTTCTTTGAAGTGGATCGCTACTACGTCACGGTCAGTGCACTTTCCGCCCTGGCCCAGGACGGTGAGCTGAAAAACGATGTGGTTCTCGAGGCCATGCGTAAGTACGGAATCGATCGCAACAAAACGAACCCGGTGCTGAGCTAAGGAGACCGCCATGAGTGAACAGGAAATCAAGGTTCCCGATCTCGGCGGTGCGGATGAGGTCGAGATCATCGAAATCACCGTCAGCGAGGGGGATTCCGTCGAAGAGGAAGATCCGATCCTGACCGTTGAGTCAGACAAAGCGTCCGTTGAACTGCCGTCGCCCGGCGCGGGCAAGATCACCAAAATCACCGTCAAGGTGGGTGACAAGGTCAAGGAAGGCGACGTGGTCGGTATGATGGAAGCTGCCGGAGGTTCCGGCGACTCCGGGACCGATGACGACAGCGACGAACCGCAGGACAAGGAAGAGGATACCGAGGAAGACAAGGAAGAAAAGCCAGCGGCGGAAAAGGCTGAAGACAAGCCGGCCCCGAAAAAGAGCTCCGGCGGTTCCCGCCAGGAAACCGTGGCGGTTCCGGCGCTGGATGGATTCGAGAACGTTCCGATTATCGAAATCAATGTGGCCGAGGGTGATACCGTCGAGGTGGACGAACCGCTGGTCACGGTGGAGTCGGACAAAGCCACCATGGAGATTCCATCTCCCTATGCCGGTAAGGTTGGCAAGATCCTGGTGTCCGAGGGTGACAAGCTGTCGGAGGGCGACAAGCTGCTGGAAATGACCGTTGAGGACGACGGTGGTGATGACGAAGAGTCGTCCGCCGACGACGATAGCGTCAAGGCGTCCGGATCGGATGACAAGCCGTCATCGGAAGAACGCCCAAAGCCATCGGAACCGGCCCCGCAAACGCAGTCGTCCACTTACGAACCTCCGGCTCCCGGCACCAAGGTGCATGCCGGCCCGGCTGTTCGCAAGCTGGCGCGGGAACTGGGGGCGGACCTGACCCGTATCAAGGGCAGCGGTCCCAAGAGCCGTATCCTGAAAGACGACGTCCAGGCCTACGTGAAAAGCCAGCTGCAGCAGACCCAGCAAGGCGGGGGCGTTGGCACTGGCTCGGGTATTCCCGGCGTGAAGCTTCCGGACTTCAGCCAGTTCGGTGAAGTCGAGAAGGAATCCATGTCCCGCATGATGGCGGCCACGGCCACCAATATGCAGCGCAGCTGGTTGAACGTGCCTCACGTGACCCAGTTCGAGGATGCGGACATCACCGATATGGAGGCGTTCCGTAAGGGCCAGAAAGCAGCGGGTGAGAAACGGGGTGTCAAGATGACGCCGCTGCCGTTCCTGCTGAAGGCCTGCGCCACAGCGCTGGCGGAACTGCCCCAGTTCAATGTGTCCCTGGACATGGAAAAGAAAGAGGTGGTTCGCAAGAAGTACATCCACATCGGTATCGCCGTGGATACGCCCCATGGCCTGATGGTGCCGGTGATCCGGGATGTGGACCAGAAGGGACTCTGGGACCTCGCGGCAGAAAGTGCCGAGCTGGCCCAGAAAGCCCGGGACAAGAAGCTCAAACCGGCGGAAATGCAGGGTGCCTGCTTCACCATCACCAGCCTCGGTGGTATCGGCGGCACAGCGTTCACGCCGATCGTGAATACGCCGGAGGTGGCGATTCTGGGTGTGTCCAAGGCGGCGATGAAGCCGGTATGGGATGGCGAGGCGTTCCAGCCGAGGCTGATGCTGCCGCTGTCACTGTCCTACGATCACCGGGCGGTGAACGGGGCCGATGCGGCGCGGTTTACGTCGCTGCTCAGTCAGCTTCTGGGGGACATTCGTACCCTGTTGTTATAAGTTCTGCCAAGTCCGCTCCTAGCCTGTTGGCTTTGGGGCGGAGAGAAGCAGGGCACACGATTCAGGACACGCTACAAGCACATCCATGTGCGCTTGTTTCGGGCCGTCCATGGCCCTCAACAGTCCTGAATCGTCTGCCCCGCCTCTCTCTTTCCAGCTCCGCGTTATTTCCTGGGTTCTTATCTGGAGCGTCTCAACGGCCAATGTTCTTGGCTTTCTTCCTATCCAAGATCGCCTCAAGAGTTATTCCAATACTCATTATCGAGGCCACCAATGAAACCTGCCGATATCTTGTCGCAAGCTCTTACCCTGAAGAACGGTTCTGTTATCCCCAACCGCTTTGCCAAATCCGCCATGAGCGAAACCCTGGGCACGATTGATAACCGGGTCACCAGGGATCTGGTCAGGCTGTATCGCACCTGGGCCGAGGGCGGCACAGGGCTGTCGATTACCGGTAATGTCATGGTGGATCGCCGCCACATTGGCGAACCGCAGAACGTCGTCTTGGAGGACGAGCGGGACCTGGAATTGCTGCGGGCCTGGGCGGACGCCGGAAAGGTCGGGGGTAATCAGATCTGGATGCAACTGAACCACCCGGGCAAGCAGAGCCCGAAGATTCTCAACAAAGACCCGGTGTCGCCCAGCGCGGTGCCGTTTCGTAAGGAGCTGCGGGGGATGTTTGCCACGCCCCGGGCGCTCACGGGGCCGGAAATTGAGGACATTATCCGGCGCTTTGTCACCAGCGCCGCCATCGCCGAAAAAGCAGGGTTTGACGGGGTGCAGATTCACGGTGCCCATGGTTACCTGGTCAGCCAGTTCCTCTCGCCCCATCACAATCAGCGCACGGATGAGTGGGGCGGCACGGCGAAGAACCGGATGCGTTTCGTGCTCGCCGTGTACAAGGCCATCCGTGAGTCCACGGGTGAGGGTTTTAGCGTGGGTATCAAGCTCAATTCAGCGGATTTCCAGCGTGGTGGTTTTACCGAGGAGGAGTCCCTGGCGGTGATCGAGGCGCTGGCGGATGAAGGCATCGATCTGGTGGAGATTTCCGGGGGTAACTACGAGAACCCGGCGATGGCCAAGGGGGCTGAGAGTGGCAAGGTCAGGCAGAGTACGCTGGCGCGGGAGGCGTATTTCCTGGAGTTTGCCGAGAAGGTACGTCAACGGGTGGATGTGCCCCTGATGGTGACCGGAGGTTTCCGTACCGAGACGGGGATGGCGGATGCGATCACGTCCGGGGCGACGGATCTTGTCGGTATTGCCCGACCGCTGGCGGTGGAGCCGGATTGCCCGAAGCGCATCATGGCTGGTGAATCGTTTACCAGTGCGGTGCGTCCGATCACCACGGGTATCCGTGTGATTGACGATATGGCGCTGATGGAGGTGAGCTGGTACACGCGGCAGTTGGGGCGCATGGGCAAGGGTAAGGCGCCACGTACCCATGATCGGGGGGTGTGGTCGTTGCTGGAGGTGATTGGGGTGATGGCGACCCGGGGGGTGCGGACTCGGCTGCGGGCCGGGGAGTAGGCTTTTAAACCTAGGATCGGGAGTTGGGCGCGGGTGGGGATGTCTGGTAAAAAAAACTCCGCTTTAACTCGCTTTGCTCAGACAGGCGGTGTTTTTTTACCAGACATCCCCACCCACACTTTTTCGGACGTTTTGGGCAGTTCCCTCTTTTAGTTTGCGAAGTACATCCAGTCGAAGTAATCGTGGAGGTCTTGCATGACGGCGGCTTCGAAGGGGTGGGTCAGTTCGAAGAGCAGGCTGTGGTCGGTGGATTGTTTCATGGTGTCACCTCTGTTGGTTTAAAACAGTGGCGGAGTGTGGTCCGTCACTCGGGTTCATGGTTGGATGTGCATCAGCCGTGCCAGTTGAGTGAGGTTGTCGGTAGGTGGTTGAAACAACAGGGCGGACGGGTTTGTTTAGACGGGTGTGCGCGTAGGGCGTTGCCTGAATTTGGTGCGGTGGGAAGCGTCTGGCACCAAAAAAGAAACCCCGGCAGGGCCGGGGTTTCTTTTGGGTCAACGTCTAAGTCGTGCTTAGAAGTTGTACTGCGCAGCGAACAGGATGCGGTTTGCATCGCCGTCGTCGCCGCTGACGTTTTCACGGCTCAGGAACTGGTACTCAACGCCCATCATAACGTTTTGTACCGGGGTCCACTGGTAGTTGGCCATGATGGCTGAGTTGGTTTCGCTTTCGTCTGCAACGGCAGCGGCACCCAGATCGCTCTCAGCATCGTCCCAGTCTACTTCAACGAGACCGTAGCCAATGTTCACGCTGCGACCACCGCCGAGGTTGATGCCTGCACCGAGGGAGCCGCCGTAACCGGATACGGTTTCAACGTCGCCGTTGGCCGGGTCAACGTAAGCACTCGCAGCGCCGAAGTTGTCGCCGGAACGGTACAGGTAGCTGTTGGCACCGTCGGTGTAGCTCAGGGTACCCTGGATGGTGATCATGTCTGTCAGAGCCATCTTGGCGGCAACAAACGTGGCAAAACCGAACGCGCTTTCATCGTCAGTGCCGTCGTCATAGCCAACCTGGTGGGCCAGCACGGCGGCAGAGTAGGACAGGCCATCAGCTGAGTCTTCCAGGCGCGCCGTGATGGAGGGCATGGAATCTTTCTGATCGACACCAGCGTCGAGGAATGAGCTCTGCGGATCTTCGAGAGAGATGGACAGAGGTCCGGTAGTGTAACGGGCCTGGGCGGTACGAGCCTGGTAGCCGGCAAGGCCGGGCAGGGAGTCGAAGTCCAGGGTTGAGGTGTTGCCAACGAAGCTGCCGAAGTTGGACCAGGTCTGGCCCATCAGCACGCCGTTGTATTCACCGTAAGCATGACGAAGGCGAAGGGTGCCGCCACCGCCACCGCGGAAGTCACCTTCCACGTTGATCTTGACGCCTTGAGGCGTGAGGGTGGTTACGCCGATCCGGCTCTGGAATGCATCCGCGCCAAAGTGGCCGTCGGCTGCGTCGTCGTTGTTGGCCAGGCCGTCATAGGAACCGGAGCGGGTGCTCAGGGCCTGGTTGCTGTCGATATCGTAGGAAGCGTTCAGGCGGCCATAGCCGTAAACGCTCATTTCATAATCGCCGGCGTTGAAGCTGACGGCGTTAGCCTGTCCCGCGACCCCCAAAACAGCCACTGCAGCCGTTGCGCGAATTGCCATTCTCAGTTTGTTGCTTTGCATCGTTGTTGTCTCCACACATTATTTTTGTTGGACCCACTTCAAAGTAGTTACGATTTTGTGACATTTCAAATAAATTCGTTCATTAATTAGACGAATGTCTATACACCTAAATCGTTGCTTTACAGCCATCTGCGTTTCCCATTTAGGCGTAACATTAAGTTATGACTTCCAAAAGCATGAATCCTGATACAGCAACCTTCGCGTTTCTGGATATCGAGACCACCGGGGGCAGTTCCACCCACGATCGGATCACCGAAATCGGTATCCGGTTCTGGCGTTCGGGTGAGGTGGTGGGTGAATGGCAGACGCTGTTGAATCCGCAAACCCGAATTTCACCGTTTATCGAGCGCTTTACCGGCATCTCCAATGAAATGGTGGCCGATGCGCCCCTGTTCGAAGACATCGCCGATGAGCTCGAGGCGAAGCTCGAAGGCACGATATTCGTCGCGCACAACGCGCGCTTCGACTACGGCTTTATCAAATCGGAATTCCGACGCCTCGGGCGTTTGTTCTCTGCCAGGGTGCTTTGCACGGTGAAACTGTCACGGCGCCTTTACCCCGAATTCCGCCGCCATAACATGGACGCACTGATTGAGCGGCACGGGCTTGGGCAAGTCCAGCGGCACCGGGCAATGGGGGACGTGACGGCAATGCTCGAGTTTTTCACCCATGCCCTGGCGGAGAAGGGCGAGGAAACGGTGGGCAAGGCGGTAAAAGCTCTGCTGCAGCGTCCGAGCACACCGTCCCACCTGCCGCTGGACGTGCTGGACAAACTACCCCGCGGGCCGGGTGTGTACCGGTTTTATGGCGAGAATGACGTGCTGCTCTATGTGGGTAAAAGCACCAACATCGCCCAACGGGTTGCCTCGCATTTTTCGGGTGACCACAACTCGACTCGCGGCGTGAGGATGTCCGAGAGCCTGCGTCGGGTGGAGTGGACAGAAACCGCGGGTGAGCTTGGCGCGCTGCTGCTGGAACTGAAGCAGATCAAGACGCTGAAGCCGATGTATAACCGCCGTTCACGGGCGGCCAAGAATCTGGTCAGCATTGCGCTGACCACAACCGAGGCCGGCTATCTCCAGGCCGGGCTGGTGCGGGAGATCCGGCCGGACCGCCTGGGCGATTACTATGGTCTGTTCCGCAGCAAGCGGGATGCGGAAAAAGCACTCAGTGGCATCGCGGCGAAAAATGAGCTGTGCAATCAATTGCTGGGTCTGGAGCCGCCCCACGAAGGCCCCTGCTTCCAGCGCACCCTTGGTCGCTGCAAAGGTGCATGTGAGGGAATCGAGGACGTGGTTCGCTATAATCTGAGGGTGCAGATCGCCTTCCATGCGCTGCGTCTGAGCACCTGGCCCTGGAAGGGGCCGGTGGGAGTTGTGGAACGTCATCCGGTGACGGGCGCAACCGACATCCTGGTGGTCTACAACTGGATGCATGTGGCCACCCTGAACCATGAGGATGAGCTCCACGATCTGAGTCTCCGGGGGCAGGCGGTCACCTTTGACCTGGATTCCTACAAGCTACTGGTCAAGTCACTGATGGGGCGGGATGGGCGCTCGCTCAAACTGATCGAGCTGCCGGTAGTGGGTGAACCGGATGTGTTGATGCCCTGAGTGGCGTATGATAAATCCAGCTTTTTATCACTTTGAACCGATTTCTGCCCGAACCGTTGAGAGAAACCGATGAACAGAGAACCCGTCAATCGCGAACTTTTTGATCACGTCATGGTACCCAACTACGCGCCCGGCGCCATTATTCCGGTCAGAGGCGAGGGCTCGCGAATCTGGGATCAGGACGGTCGCGAATTCGTCGATCTTCAGGGCGGTATCGCCGTTACCTGTCTCGGTCACTCTCACCCTGGCTTGCTGGGCGCATTGACGGACCAGGCGGAGAAGATCTGGCACCTGTCGAACGTCATGACTAACGAGCCGGCACTGCGCCTGGCCAAAACCCTGTGTGACCTGACCTTTGCCGAGCGGGTGTTCTTCGCCAATTCCGGCGGTGAAGCCAACGAGGCCGCCTTCAAGCTGGCTCGCCGTTATGCGTGGGAGCACTTTGGTCCGCAGAAGAATGAGATCATCTCCTTCACCAGCTCGTTCCATGGTCGCACACTCTTTACCGTCAGCGTGGGCGGACAGCCCAAGTACCTGGAGGGCTTTGAGCCGGCGCCCGGTGGCATCCACCATGCCACGTTCAACGATCTGGAGTCGGTGCGGAAAATGATCTCGAAAGAGAAAACCTGCGCGGTGGTGGTGGAGCCGATCCAGGGCGAGGGGGGCGTTATGCCCGCTGACCCGGAATTCCTGAAAGGGCTGCGCCAGCTGTGCGATGAAAACGACGCCCTGCTGGTCTTCGACGAGGTCCAGAGCGGGGTTGGGCGTACCGGGCATCTTTACGCCTATGAAATGTACGATGTGGTTCCCGACATCCTGTCCAGCGCCAAGGGGCTGGGCGGAGGTTTCCCGGTGGCGGCGATGCTGACCACGGCGAAGATTGCGGCCAGTCTGGGGGTGGGCACCCACGGCAGCACCTACGGTGGTAACGCCCTGGCTTGCGCAGTCGCCCAGAAAGTGATTGATACCGTGAGCCAGCCGGAGATCCTCAAGGGCGTCAAAGCCCGTTCCGAGCATCTGCGTAAGGGCATGATAGACATCGGTGAGCGCTATGGTGTGTTCAGTGACGTCCGTGGCGCGGGGCTCTTGCTGGGTTGCGTGTTGACTGAAAAGTGGCAGGGCAGGGCCAAGGAGTTCCTCAACGCCGGTCTGGACGAGGGCGTGATGGTATTGATTGCCGGCCCGAATGTGGTCCGTCTCGCGCCATCGCTGATTATCCCGGACTCGGATATCGACGATGCCCTGGAGCGCTTTGAGGCTGCCGTGCAGAAGCTGACCGCCGCAGAAAAATAAGGAAGGCGTCTATGTGGCTGGTTCGACCGGTTAAAACGGAGGATCTGCAGGGCGTCCTGGCGATATCCGGTGACCAGGGCGCGCGGCTTTCCTCCACGCTGCCCAGGCATGAAGAGGCTGTGGCGGCGAAGATTGCCCACTCCACCCGATCGTTTGCGGGCAAGCCCGAAACCGGGGAGACGGCGCGTTTCCTGTTTGTGCTCGAGAATACCGATACCGGCAGGATCCACGGCGCAGCGGGCATCGACGCCAGGGCGGGAAACGGTCAGCCATTCTACAACTACCGCCGTGATGCGTTGATCCACGCCTCCCACGAACTGGGTGTGTCCCGCCGGGTGGAGGTGTTGTACCCGTCCCATGCGCTGACTGACCTGAGTCAGTTGTGTGCCTTTGCAATCGATCCAGCTCTCAGGGGCACGGCTCCCTTCGAACTGCTGGCCCGGGCGCGGCTGATGTTCGTGGCCGAAAACCGTGAGTACTTTTCCAGTCGCATGGTGGTCGAGATCCAGGGTGTGCAGAATCCGGACGGTCAGGTGCCTTTCTGGGACAGCCTCGGCCGACACTTCTTCAACATGGATTTTGAGACGGCAGACAAGCACTCGGGTATGCTCAGCAAGACCTTTATTGCGGAACTGATGCCGCCGAATCCCATCTATGTGACGCTGCTGTCCCAGGCTGCGCAGGACGCCCTCGGGCAACCCCATGAGCTCTCGGTGCCGTCCTACGAGCTGCTTCAGCAGGAAGGTTTCCAGCCCGGCTGTTACCTCGATATCTTTGACGCGGGCCCGGTTCTGGAAGCGCGCACCGACAGTCTGCGGACGGTGGTCACCAGCCATCGGACCACTTTGCACGCCGCCCATGGCGAAGCGGGCGAAACCTGCCTGATCTCTGCCGGGCGCGGGGCGGATTTCCGCTGCACCCTGACGGCCCTGGGCGAGACCCTCAAGAGTGAGGTCAAGGTGCCGGTGAAGACCTGGACCACGCTCTCCCGCAGCGCGGGTGATGAGGTAAGGATTGCGCCACTATGAACCATTCAATGCGCACTGACCCGGGGAGACATCGATGCTGGTAATCCGTCCGTTGCTGGAAACCGACCTGGATGACCTCTATCGCATGGCTCAGAATGCTGGCAAGGGGCTGACCACCCTGCCTGCTGATCGGGGGCTGCTGGAACGGAAAATCAACCACACGCGGGAAACGTTCAACCAGCGGTGCGCACCCGAAGCCGGGCTCTACCTGTTTGCTCTGGAAGACACCGAACTTGGACAGTGCGTTGGCATCAGCGGTATCCAGGCCCGTGTCGGGCTGGAGGAGGTGTTCTACAACTACCGCCTGAGCGTGACCGTCAATGCGTCCCGGGAAATGGGGGTGCATGTACGGACCCCGACGCTGCAACTGTCGAACGACATGACCGACACCAGCGAAATCTGCTCCCTGTTACTGTCGGACAGCCACCGTGGCGGTGGCAATGGGCTGTTGCTGTCCCGTTGCCGGTTCCTGTACCTGGACAGTTTTCGCCGGCATTTTTCCGAGAAGGTGTTCGCGGAAATGCGGGGGGTCTCCGATGCCGAGGGGCGTAATCCCCTGTGGGATGCCCTGGGCAGTCAGTTCTTTGATATGGCATTCAGCGAAGCCGACATGCTTTCCGGGCTCGGCAATAAATCGTTCATTGCCGAGCTGATGCCGAAGTATCCGATCTACGTGCCGATGCTGCCCGATGCGGCCCGGGCCGTGATCGGCAGGGTGCACGACAACACCGCGCCAGCACTGAAAATGCTCCAGGCCGAGGGGTTCAACTTCAATGGCCTGGTGGACATCTTCGATGGTGGCCCGGTGGTGGAAGCGTTCGTTCACAATATCCGTACGGTGCGTGAGAGCGTACATCGGCACGTGCTCATCAGCCGCAAGCCGCTGAATCTGGACGTGCCGACCTCCGAACGGGTCATGATTGCGAACCTCTCCTTCCGCGACTTTCGGGTAACCACCATACCCGCGCACTGCATCGGGCCTGATACTGTCACCGTGCCCAGGGAGATTGCGGATATTCTGCTGGTCGAATCCGGTGATCAGGTTCGTCTGGCTCCGCTGAAAGACGCCGGTCCGCAGGTCCTTGCCGCAAAAGAGGGAAGTACAGACCGTGGGCGCGCCAGCCGTTTCACGAGACATCAGGCTGACTAAACCGAATTCCAGAGACAGGAGGTGCACGTTATGGCGAGCCTGACAGGCGATTTATTCATTGATGGACTGTGGCTGCAGGGTCACGGTGCACCGTTCGAGTCGGTCCAGCCGGTGACCGGTGATACGGTCTGGGAGGGCACCAGCGCGAGCCTCGAAGATGTCGATGCCGCGGTGAGGGAAGCGCGGAGAGCTTTCGTGGCCTGGCGCCGGAAGTCCTTCAGTGAGCGCCAGGCGGTGGTTGAGGCCTTTGGTGAGCAGCTGGAAGCACACAAGGAAGAACTTGCGCACCAGATTGGCCTGGAAACCGGCAAACCGCTGTGGGAGTCCCGAACCGAAGTGGCGGCGATGATCGGCAAAATCGGCATTTCCGTGAAAGCCTACAACGAGCGCACCGGCCATTCCGAGTCCGACGTGGCCGGTGGTCATGCGGTGCTGAGACATCGCCCGCATGGCGTGGTGGCGGTGTTCGGCCCCTACAACTTTCCCGGTCACCTACCCAATGGCCATATCGTGCCCGCGCTGCTGGCAGGCAACACCGTGGTATTCAAGCCCAGTGAACTGACGCCGGGTGTGGCCGAGCTGACAGTGAAGCTCTGGGAGCACGCTGGCTTGCCCGAGGGGGTGATCAACCTGGTCCAGGGCGCGGCCACCACCGGAAAATCCCTGGCCGGTCACCCCGGCATCGATGGCCTGTTCTTTACCGGGAGCTCCACGGTGGGGCATCTGCTGCATGAGCAGTTCGGCGGCCAGCCGGAAAAGATCCTGGCGCTGGAGATGGGGGGCAACAATCCCCTGATCGTGCAGGACGTCGAAGACGTGGACGGTGCGGTCCACCATGCCCTGCAGTCGGCGTTTCTGTCAGCCGGTCAGCGTTGCACCTGTGCCCGTCGCCTGCTGGTTCCCAAAGGCACCAAAGGGGATCGCTTCCTGAAGCGGCTTACCGAAGTTGCCTCCCGAATTCAGGTGGGTGAATTTGATGCCGATCCCCAGCCGTTCATGGGATCCGTGATTTCCGCCGAGGCTGCCGACAAGCTGCTGGCGGCACAGGCTGCGATGTTGGAGAAAGGCGCAACATCGCTGCTTGAAATGCGACAGCTCAAGGAAGGCACCGGGTTGTTATCCCCGGGCATTCTGGATGCGACGGGACTGGATGTGGCCGACGAGGAGTTTTTCGGACCACTGCTGACCGTCTATCGCTACAAGAGTTTTGATGACGCCCTGGAGCTGGCCAACAACACCCGGTATGGACTGTCTGCCGGCATCCTGACGGATGATCGCAAGCTTTATGAACGCCTGGCTGATGAAGTGCGGGCGGGTATCGTCAACTGGAACCGGCCGCTGACCGGTGCCAGCAGCGCTGCCCCGTTTGGTGGCGTGGGCGCCAGTGGCAACCATCGCGCCAGCGCTTACTATGCAGCGGATTATTGCGCCTGGCCCATGGCTTCGCTGGAGGCCAGGAAGAGTGAAGTGCCGGAAAGCCTGGCACCCGGACTGAATTTTGACTGATCACTGACGGACGCGCACCCATGCCCAAGCACGCGGTAGAAGCCAATTTTGACGGCCTTGTCGGCCCCACCCACAATTACGCCGGTCTGTCCTGGGGCAACGTGGCGTCAAAGTCCAATGTGAACGCGGTATCCAATCCCAAGGAAGCCGCGCTGCAGGGGCTGGCTAAGATGAAGCGGCTGGCCGACCGGGGCTATGTGCAGGGTGTGCTGTTGCCCCATGAGCGGCCTCACATTCCGACGTTACGGGCGCTTGGCTTCACCGGTTCCGACAAGGCCGTGCTTGAGGCCGCCGTCAGGCAGAATCCGTCCATCCTTGCTGCCGTGTCATCCGCCTCTGCCATGTGGACCGCCAACGCGGCGACGGTCTCACCCAGCGCCGATACAGCGGACCACCGGGTGCATTTCACGCCGGCCAACCTCAGTGCCAAGTTCCACCGCTCCATTGAGCATGTGGTGACGGGTCGCATGCTGAAATCCATCTTTTCCGATGAGGCCTGGTTTGCTCACCATCCCGCCTTGCCTTCGGTAAGTCATTTCGGGGACGAGGGGGCGGCCAACCACACCCGCCTGTGCAGTCGCCATGGTGAACCGGGGGTGGAGCTGTTCGTCTACGGACAGGTCGCGTTCAACGAGCAGGCGCCGGCACCCGTGCGCTTTCCCGCCCGCCAGACTCTGGAAGCGTCCCAGTCCATCGCCCGCCTGCACGGGCTGAGCGACCGCCATGTGGTGTTTGCCCAGCAGAACCCCGCCGCCATCGACGCCGGTGTGTTCCATAACGATGTGATCGCCGTGGGCAACGCCAATACGCTGTTCTACCACGAGATGGCGTTCCTTGATGAGGCGCGGGTGCTGGCGGATATCCGCAGCCGTCTCGATGGAACCGAACTCCAGGCGGTGCGGGTGACCAGTGCCGACGTGCCTCTGGAAGATGCGGTCGCTTCATACCTGTTCAACAGCCAGTTGCTGAACACCGCGGATGGCATGTTGCTGGCGGTTCCCGGTGAGTGTCGCGAAGTGGCCAGCGTCAGCCGCTACCTGGATGAGCTGGTGGGTGGCGACAACCCCATTACCTCGGTGGAGGTGTTCGACGTCAAGCAGTCCATGCGCAACGGCGGCGGCCCGGCGTGCCTCCGCTTGCGGGTGGCCCTCAATGACGATGAGCTCAAGGCCATGCATCACGGGGTGTTGCTGAACGATGCCCTGTATGAGCGGTTGACGACCTGGGTTGAGGCACACTACCGGGAGGAACTGGCCACAGAGGATCTGGCAGACCCGATGCTTCTGGACGAAGTTCGCAAGGCACTGGATGAACTGACCGGTATTCTCGGCCTGGGCTCAGTCTACGATTTTCAGCTCTGAAGGGATGAGTTGAGCATGTCCATGGTGTGACGGATCAGCGCGTCGGCGGAGAAGGCTTCTGCCGTGTCGGATGCGCCGGCCCCGTCCCGTTCACCGATTTCGCTCTGGCAAAGCAGAATTACCCCGTGCAGGGCGCCCCGCAGGTAGAGCGCGGTCTGTTCCGGGTCGTGAATGCGCTGCCGGTTCATCGTGCCATCTTCCAGCCCCAGGCGTATCGCGCCCACCATCAGGCCCATCAGTTCCGATTTTGAACAGAGCATGTCCTGGGCCTGTTGTTCGTCCGCTTCGGTCATGGCTGTGGATGCTTTGGTGAGCGCGGAAAAATAGTCCGGCTCTTCCAGATAGAAGCGGTAGTAGGCGGTGCCCATGGCTCGGATTTGTGCCAGGCCGGTGTCGGCGGTATCCCTGGCCTGTTCAAACCGTCGGCACAGGCTCTGGCCGGCCCGCAGCATGATGCCACGCTGAATGGCGGCTTTATCCTTGAAGTACACATACAGCAACGCGCGGCTCAGGCTGGCGGTGCGCGCTATGTCGTCCATGGAGGTTCGGTCGTAACCCTTCTCCGAGAACACCCGTTCCGCGGCGTCCAGGATGGCGTCATAACGGGCCTGCTTTTCCCGTTCTCTGCGTGTTTTCAACTTCTCGCTCATGATTCCGTCCGGCTCGTGGAAACTGCATGCTCATCATACCCGATTCGCAATGAAAGCTGATTATTGACAATTTGTCAAAGAATGACATTATGTCCATAACAACCATGGTTTCCACGGAGCGGGAACCGAACAACATCACAGGCATGGAAGGAAGGGCAGACCATGACTTCACATCGAATCCTCTTCACTACGGCTTTGATTGGCGCCGCTGCGCTTCTGCTTGCGGGCTGTAAATCCCAGGAAACCACCACCGACACATCGCCGCCTGTGGTTTCCGTTCGCACCGCGGAAGTTACCGGTGGCCAGACGGAAGGCATACCGCTGCGGTTCTCCGGCATCATCCGGGCCGCCCAACGAGCCACACTCACGTTCCAGGTCAGCGGAACCCTGCGTGAGCGGTCCGTGGAGCTTGGTCAGGAAGTGGCGGAGGGCGACGTCCTGGCGCGGGTCTATAACCCGGCCCTGGAACCGGCCCGGGATTCCGCCCGGGCTCGTCTGGATGAATTGAATACCCAGTACGATCAGTCGAAGCGGGAATGGGAACGGTCCAATCGGTTGCACGAACGGGGTGTGGTGTCCGAGCAGAACCTGGAACAGATCGCTGCCCGCCGTGACGGCCTGAAAGCCAGCGTGGCTACCGCGCAGGCGTCCCTGGCTGAAGCCTCGCGTCTGTTGGAAGAGAGTGTGTTGAAGGCGCCGTTTGCCGGGCGTGTGGAAGCCCTGTTGGTGGAGCGGGATGAATTCGTGGCGGCCGGCCAGCCTGTCATGAGACTGTCGTCTCCGAAGGGCCGGGAAGTGGAAGTGCGGGTGCCGGCGTACATGCTGAACCACGTCACCCTGGGCCAGTTGCTGCCGGTGTGGTCTGTGCAGGACCGCACCCGCCCGCCGGCGACCGGCTCCATTGTCGAGATTGCCCAGGCCGGCGGCGTTCGAGGTGAGTTGCACCCGGTGCTGGTCAGTGTGCCGGCCGATACCCTTGAGCCCGGTGAACCGGTTGAAGTGGGTATCACGCCCACCCAGGTCGTCGCCACCACGGTGCCGTTGCTCGCGGTGATGAAATCCGCCAGTGGTGCCAGCGTGTTCCGGGTGACGGATGGGGTGGCCCGTCGAGTGCCGGTGACGGTCGACCGGGTTATTGGTGAGCGTGTGGTGGTGGGCGCCGACGACCTTGAGCCGGGCGACCGCGTGATCTTTGCAGGTATGACGCGTGTTGCCGATGGCGATACCGTGGAGGTGCGGTAATGGGCGCCCGGCTGCTGAACTACCAGCGCCTGCTGGGCATGGTGGTCACCATGCTGTGCCTGTTGGGGATTGCGGCCTACAGCACCATGCCGAGACAGGAAGACCCGTCGTTTCCCTACCGTGCCGGCATGGTGACCGTCAATTACCCGGGTGCCACCGCAGACGCGGTGGAGCGCCTGGTGCTTAATCCGCTGACGGATGAATTGCGCCAGGTGGAGGAAGTGGATTTCACCCAGGCCACCGCACGCACGGGCGTGGCGATTGTCCAGGTCCGCCTGAACGACACCATCTATGACACGGATTCGGCCTGGGATCGCGTGCGCCAGGCTATGGAAAGGGCACGGCTGGATTTCCCCGGTGATGTGGGCCAGATGTCTCTGGATGACCGCATGATCGACATACCGGCCATCGTACTCGCCGTGGGTGGTTCGTCATCGGTGACCGAACTGAGCAAGGTGGCTGAGCGCCTGAAACAGAATCTCTCGGATATCCCCGGTGTGTCGCGCATCGAACTCGAGGGGGATGCGGATGAGCAGATCACGCTGGCCCTGGACGATGCCGCGATGTTCCGCCTGGGCATCTCACCGGCACGGGTTCTGGATACACTGGCCCAGCGTAACCAGACCATACCCGGGGGGTTCGTGGTGGTGGATGGCCGGCGCATGTCAGTGCTGCCTAACAGCGAGTTTGCCGATATCGACGCTATCCGTGCCACACCCATTGAGCTGCCCGACGGCTCCCAGGTACCACTGGCGGCCGCAGCCGAGGTTTGGCGGGGGCCACAGGAACCCAGGCAACCGGAAACCTGGTTTGATGGGGAACGGGTCGTATTGGTGTCCGTTATCATGGAAGAGGATTCCACCGACGCCATCCGTTTCGGTGAACGGGTACGGACTCGACTGGACGCCGTAAGGGAAGAATTCGCCCCTTACCAGATCCGGGAAATGTTCTTCCAGCCGGATAAAGTGGAGCAGCGCCTGGATAACCTGGCCTGGAGTCTGGTGCTGTCGGTGCTCATCATCGTGGCGGTGGTTTTCCTGGGCATGGGTATCCGCATGGGATTGCTGGTGGCGTCCATACTGCCCATGGTGGCACTGATCAGCGTTGGGCTCTACGACCTCGGCGGTGGTGTACTGCACCAGATTGCCGTAATCGGTATGGTGATTTCCCTGGGTATCCTGATCGATAACGCCATCGTCATTGTCGAAAGTATCCAGGGTTACCTGGATAACGGTATGCGCCGCCTCGATGCCCTGAAGCATTCGGTGCGGGAGCTGGCCGGCCCGCTTGGTGCCTCTACCGGCACCACATTGGCGGCTTTCGCACCGCTACTGCTATCCAAGGGTGGCACGGCGGACTTTACCCGGGGTGTGCCAGTGATGATCATGCTGACCCTGTCCGTCAGCTACCTGCTGGCCATTTCCGCGGTGCCCCTGCTGGCCGCCAAATTCCTCAGACCCCGTAAAACCAGCCAGAGCGACCGGTTGACCGGGCTGGCGCAATTCCTGGGTGGTCTGGTTGCCCGAATGCCGGGCACACTGATGATAGCTGGCTTTGCGCTGGTGGCCATCAGCCTTGCGTTGACCCCGTTCATGAAGCAGCAGTTCTTCCCCAACGCAGACCGGCCGCAGGTCATTGTGGAACTGTACATGCCTGAAGGTACCGATCAGGAGCGGACGGCGTCGGTCGCCGCTGAACTTGAACGGGCCATCCGTGGGCGTCCCGAAGCGGTGATGGTGCACCGGTTTACCGGGTTCACCGGCCCTAGTTTCTATTACAACCTTCAGCGGGCCCCGCAGGCGCCGAACCGGGGACGGATTGTGGTTGCCACACCCGCCCTGGCAGACACCACCGACCTGATCCCGTGGATTCGCGCTTATGCCGACGCCCACCTGCCGGAGCTGAACCTGTCCGTGGGTATCCTGGGGCAGGGACCCCCGCGCGCGGCACCGGTGGAGGTCCGTGTTTACCATGCTGACGACGATACCCGGGCTGCTGCCACGGAACAGGTATTTGCGGCCCTGCGCCGGGTAGAGGGCACGGTGGATGTCCGGCACGACCTGGACATTGGCGTGCCGAGCATCGCCATCAATGTGGACGACGCCAGTGCGGCCCGTTATGGCATCAACCGGTCGGACGTCGCCCAGAGCCTTTATGGCCAGAGCTTCGGGGTGGTGGCGGAGCAGTATCGCCAGGAAGAGGACCCGATTCCCCTGGTGCTGAGATCCCGTGAAGGCACCGGGCTGTCGCTGTCGCGCTTGCTCTCGGTGAATATCTACAACGCCCGGGGCGATGCGGTTCCGCTGTCGGCGGTCACCACTGTTGAAACCTCCTGGCAACCCGCGGCGCGTTATCTGCGTAACGGCGTGCGGATGAACACGGTCACTGCGAACCTGCTGACCGGGTACAGCTTCAGCCAGGCTCTCCAGGGGCTGGACGCCCAACTGACCGAGAACCCCTTGCCGCCGGGCACGCGGTTGGATATGGGCGGCGATGCCGAGGGTTCGGATGACGCCAACAGCGCCCTGTTGACCACGGCGCCCATCGGCATATTACTGCTGCTGTTCTTCCTGCTGATCCAGTTCAACTCATTCCGCCGGGTGGGCATCATCCTGCTGACGGTACCATTGGCGACGGTGGGTATCTTTCCCGGCCTGGTGCTGTCCGGGTCACCGTTCGGGTTTCAGTCCTTGCTTGGAGTGATTGCATTGGTGGGGATCGTGGTGAACAACGCCATCGTGTTGCTGGATGTCATGGACCGCCAGCTGGAGCAGGGCAAGGCCATCCGCGATGCCGTGCGCATCGCCGTGGAACAGCGCACCAGGCCGATCCTGCTGACCACTGCCACAACGGTGGCGGGCCTGCTGCCCCTGGCGTTCTCAAGCTCGACCCTCTGGCCTCCCATGGCCTGGGCCATTATCTCGGGTCTGCTGGCGTCCACCGTGCTGACACTGCTGGTGATACCCGCCGTCTGTACCCGTGTGATCCACTGCAAAGTGGCGGAGCCGGAAAACGCACCGGCCTGAGGCTGGTGAGTCTAATCAGGTTCCGGCAGACGGCCGGGACCTGATCAGTAAACCGACCCGCTGGCCCACCGGCACATTCCGGTTCGGAAACACGATCGACTCTGGCGCAGGCCCGACCCGATACTGAGTTTCGCCATCCTCCCAGATCAGCGTGCCGGGGGCATACTCGGTAAAGTTGGCGACATCGTCAGGCACATGGAAACGGAAGTGGTCACCGGTATTGAGGATCTCGTGGACCACCTCAAACACCGCAAGCGGCTCACCCGATGCCTGAGGCCGGACCGGTGCTCCGCCGCTCATGCGTCGGCGCAGGGCGTCGCCGATGCCCCTGAACCGACTGAGATCGTTCTCACCGAACGGTCGGACCTTTCCCAATTCAACGGTAAAACTCTCGGCGTGCAGTACCGACGCCGAGAACGACGAAAACGTGGTGCCCGACCGATGCTGCAACAGCAATGTCTCCACACCGGCTTCCAACAGGAAATCACACTGGTCCTGCGGCACCTCACGACCTTCAACGAACGGGTACAGCGCGAACTTCTCACGCCGGGAGGGTCGAATGGCTGTGTGCAGGTCGTAGTGGCTCAGGTTGTCGGGGAACTGCAGCGTGAATTGCTGGCAGGTGTCCTCCAGAAACCGCGCCCGCGCCGCTTCCGGTAACCCCTGGTAATCCGACCTGGTATGGGCACCGTGGAACAGCCGGTTCATGTTCGCATCGATAAAACGTTCCCCGGCTACCATCGCGGGCGGATTCCCGAGAATCAGCAGCACCGGGCAGGCCAACAGCCAGTCCCCGTTCAGAAACTCCGTCACCAGCGCGTTGAGCACTTCGATGGGAGCTGTCTCATTACCGTGGACACCGGCGGACACTATCAATGCTTCCCGATTCGGGTTCAGGCGATCCGGGGGAGGGGTAAGTTCAAGCACGCCAACCGCCCGCCGAACCACGCGAGTGCCGTCCGGCAGTTGGGCTTTCAGTTCGGGCAATTGATCGGCGGCGTTGGCAAGCGTGTGGGCCAGCCAGTCAGAATGGTGGTCAAAGAGATGCTCAAAAGCTTCCATAGAATTCCCGAACAAAGTCTGGGGTCAGCCGGAAGCAATACCGCCAGGGAATCTTGAAGGCCAGGGATGGCCTGAAAGAAGCGCACATGGATGTGCCCGTAGCGGTTCCCTGGCGGTATTGCTTCCGGCTGACCATGCACACAAAGTAGGACTCGTTGAACTGAACTCAGGAGTTCAAAGGCCGCTGATGCTTCAACAGATGATTTTCCAGCTTGCGGAAAGCAAACACCAGAGCAAACGTCAGCAGCATGTACAGCAACGCCACAAAGATAAAAGCATCAAAAGGCGCATAGAACCGCGAATAGATATTCCGCGCCGCCCCGGTCAGATCCACAATGGTCACCACACTGGCAATCGCACTGGCGTGCAGCATGAAGATCACCTCGTTGGAATACGCCTGCACTGCTCGTCGTGCTGCACTCGGCAACACAATACGCCGCATGCGCATGAACCAGTTCATGCCATAGGCCTTGGCGGCCTCAATCTCACCGTGGGGTGTCGACACAATCGCCCCGCGGATGATCTCCGTGGTATAGGCCGCCGTGTTGAGCGTAAACGCCAGCAACGCGGGGTAGAACGGTTCGCGGAAGATGGCCCACCAGAAGGTTTCCTGGATACCGTCAATCTGCGCCAGTCCATAATAGATGATGTACAGCTGGATCAGCAGCGGCGTGCCGCGGAAAATATAGGTGTAGAACCACACCGGCCCCGAGACAAACGGATTCTTGACGGTACGGAGGATCGCCAGGGGCACCGCCACCAGCAGGCCAATCACCAGGGAGAGGAAGACCAGTTGCACGGTCGTAACCATGCCGCCCCAGTATTCCATCAGGGTCATGGCGGTGAAAATGTCGTTCTTGTCGAGCCATTCGGCAATGAAATCAGGCATGCATCATCCCCCCTGAACCACGCCGACATTGGCCCGTTTGTCGAGCCACCGGATAAACAGTTCCGAGCCTGCCGTCAGGGCCAGGTAAACGAACGCCACCGGAATAAAGAAATGGAACGGCATGCGCTCGGCCTTGGCGGCTTCCTCCGCCACGCGCACCATGTCCGTAAGACCGATGATGGAGACCAGGGCGGTGGTCTTGAGCAGAACCTGCCAGTTATTGCCAATGCCGGGCAGGGCATGGCGAAGCATCTGCGGAAAAATAATGCGCCTGAAGGTGTGCCAGCGGGTAAATCCATACGCCCGGGCCGCTTCAATCTGGCCGGACTCAACGGCGAGAAAAGCGCCGCGAAAGGTTTCGGTCATGTAGGCGCCGAAAATCAGTCCGATGGTGACCACACCTGAAATAAACGGGTCGAACTGAAAGAAGAAGTCGATGTCGTAGGTTTCCCAGATATAATCCGAGAGCATGTTCACGGCCACCTGGCCGCCATAGTAGAACAGCAGCATCATCACCAGATCGGGAACGCCACGAATGAGCGTGGTGTAGGCCGTGGCGACGCCTTTGGCGGCACGGTTATCCGACAGCTTGGCGGATGCGCCAATCAGCCCGAGGGTGATGGCAACAGCCAGTGAGAGGAAGGCCAGTTCAATAGTGACCACTGCCCCTTCCATCAGGGCCGGGCCATAGCCTTTCAAATCGAGCATGGGAATGTCCGGTAAGCCGGGGTGACGGGTCGCGTCACCCCGGAAGCAGTTTTACATCTTGATGTCGTAAGCGAAGTACTTTTCCATGATGGTGTCGTAGGTACCATCTTCCTTCAGGGTGCGCAGGGCGGCGTTAACTTCTTCCGCCAGGTCCGCGTCACGCTTGCGCATGGCAACGCCCACGCCTTCGCCCAGCTTGACCGGCTCAGCCACTTCCTTGAAGCCTTCCTTGTTCAGAACAGTCTGCTCGCCCACCGGGTAGTCAACGAAGACCACGTCCAGACGCTGACCTTCCAGGTCCAGAACCATGTCATCTGCGGTGGTGTAACGCTTGATGGTTACAACGCCACCCATCTCTTCAGTGACGTAGGTGTCCATGGTGGTGCCGCGCTGAACGCCCACCGTCATGCCCTGCATGGCTTCCATATCGGTTACGTCGGTATCGAACCCTTCAGGGCCGAACCAGCCACCCGGGGTGTTGTAGTAGGGCTCGGAGAACAGAACGCGCTCAGCACGCTCCGGAGTGATCGACATGGAGGACATGATCAGATCGAACTTACGGGCCAGCAGGCCCGGGATCATACCGTCCCATGCCTGGATGACGAATTCACAGTTGGCCTTCATTTCTTCGCACATGGCTTCAGCCAGCTCGACTTCAAAGCCGGTCAGCTCGCCGTTCTCGTCTTTGTATTCAAATGGCTCGTAGGGAACATCGAATGCGATGCGCAGGTTACGTTCCTGGGCCTGGGCTACGCCGGCGACCAGGGCCAGGGCACAGCTTGCTGCAACAATCAGTTTCTTCATGTGTCACTTCTCCAGTGGTTTGCCTTTTGGGCTTTATTTTTTATCAAAGCTTTGGGTCAGCTTTTCATTTCCTCACCGGTTCAAGATAGCACCGAGTGTCAAAACTTGGGAGCCAGGAACTGTTTCATGCGTTCCGAATCCGGGTTATCGAACACTTTATCCGGTGTACCCTGTTCCTCGATCACGCCCTGATGCAAGAACAGGACCTGAGTTGACACATCCCTTGCAAATGCCATCTCGTGGGTAACCACGATCATGGTGCGGCCTTCCTCGGCCAGGCTCTGCATAACCTTGAGCACCTCGCCGACCAGTTCGGGGTCCAGCGCCGATGTGGGTTCATCAAACAGCATGACTTCCGGCTCCATCGCCAGGGCCCGGGCAATGGCAGCGCGCTGCTGCTGACCGCCGGACATCTGGGCCGGGTAGTAATCCTTGCGTTCGTAGATGCCCACCTTATTGAGGTAGGCTTCGGCACGCTCAATGGCTTCCTTTTTTGGAACCTTGAGGACGTTCACCGGTGCTTCAATGATGTTTTCCAGCACGGTCATGTGGGACCAGAGATTGAAGCTCTGGAATACCATGGACAGTTTGGCGCGAATCAGCTCAACCTGCTTGTTATCCGCAGGAATACGTTCGCCACGGCGGTTGGTTGTGAACCGTATTGGGTCGCCGTGCACAATAATGTCGCCGGAGGTTGGGGTTTCTAGCATGTTGATGCAGCGAAGAAAGGTGCTCTTCCCGGAGCCGGAACTGCCAATCAGGGAAACCACGTCACCTTTACGGGTTTCCAGTGAGATCCCTTTGAGCACTTCGAGCTGATCAAAGGTTTTGTGAATATCCCTGCAGATCAAAGGCGCTTGGTCCGCCATGGGTGACTCCTGGGGCTGTCAATCAAAGGCGCATGTTTTACGGACTGTGGCAGCGGAAATCAAGAGTTCTTACCGCCGGTTTTACCGGAATTCACCACAGATGCCGACACGTCATTGTGTCGCACTGTGTGTTCATTGCAAGCTTTTTGCCGCATCAACGGTGTGACGTCACATTCGAAACCGATGCATCGGCGGGCAGGGCAACGCGGATTACTTTGGCGCCCTGACTTTCCAGGCTGCGCAGGGAGTCGCCCACGAAACGCACATGGGCAATGGCGGCTTTCCGGGCAGCCGCGGGTCTGGCCGCCATGATGGCCTGATAGATCTGCTTGTGCTGCTTCACGATGGTGTGACGCATTTCCTCCCGGGGATTCAGGTTGGCCACGGACGCCTGCACGGTCAGCAACATCATGTTCTTAAGGCCGTTCAGCACATGAACCAGGATCGGGTTGTGGGAGGCCTCCACAATGGCCTGATGAAAACCGTGGTCGGGCTTGGCGTTACTCAACGGGTCGGTGCTTTCGAGCACCCGGAACGCCTTGGTGATGCGATGGCGGTCAATGCTGGTGGCACGCTGGGCAGCGAGCATTGCCGCCTGGCCCTCCAGTTGCTCCCGCACTTCCAGCAGGTCGTAGAGGGTGCGTGGATGGCCGGCGAACAGATGCATCAGCGGACTGCGGTCCTCCAGATCTTCCGTGGCCGGCACGATGCTGGCGACGAAGGATCCCTTGCCGTGATGGGTTTCAATCACGCCGCGACCGTGGAGCTCGTGGAGCGCCTCACGAACAATGGCCCGCGATACGGATAAGCGGCCCGCCAGCTGGCGTTCCGATGGCATTTTTTGCCCCGGGGCCAGGCCGCCGTCAAGGATCAGCCGTTCGAGGCGGTAGGAAATTTCCTGTGATATGCCCATCGTGTCAGTCCATAGCTGTTACTGGTCGGACCAGTCGCGGGTCGCCAGGGACACAGAAACGTTATTGCGCCGATGGCGTTTCAGCCCGCTAACTATGGCCTATCGCGCTATTTTCGTCCAATTCCCCCACCGCAAAAACTGGTCGGACCAGTTGGCAATTCTCTGGACTAACGCCCATTCCACGACGAGTATCCTGATAATGCCGGCTTGCGCTGGTATTGGCCTCACTCTGATAACAACAATGCAAACGGAGATGTGTCAATGAACAAGAACGAGCACACTGAAACCCACCTTGCAGGGAAGGCTCCGCCACCCCGCAGGCATTTCCTGAAGACCGTGGCCGTGGGCGCTGCCTTCTGTGGTGCCATGCTGATGGGGGCCGGTCAGGCCCATGCCGCAACCACCTGGAAGATCCAGTCGGTGTGGGACGCCGGGACCGTCGGTTATGACCTGTTTGAAGAATGGTGCGAAAGCATCGAGGAAAAGTCCGGGGGCGAACTGATCTTCAAACCTTATCCGGCCAAATCCGTGGCCGCCGACAACAACGCATTGTTTGATGCCGTCCGCAATGGCGTTCTACAGGGCATGAATCCGTTTACCCTGTACTGGTCCGGCAAGATTCCCGCTTCGGTTTTCCTGTCGTCCTACCCCGCCGGTCCGGATCAGCCCCATCAATGGGACACCATGTTCTACTCCCTGGGTATGCTGGAAAAAACCCGTGAAATCTACAAGAAGTACGGTCTGTTTTACGTTGGGCCGATCCAGCACGATGCCAACATCATCCACTCCAAGAAGCCGGTCAACAGCCTCGCGGACATGAAAGGCATGAAGATGCGGGTTCCTGGCGGCATGGTGGCGGAGGTTTTCCAACAGTTTGGCGTGTCGACGGTCAGCCTGCCGGGTTCCGATATCTTCCCGGCGCTGGAAAAGGGCACCATTGATGCAGCGGATTACGTGGGCCCGGCGGTCAACTACGAACTGGGTTTCTCCCAGGTAACCGACTACATCATGTTTGGACCCCCGGGGGTGATGTCCATCTATCAGCCGGTGGACTTGATGGACCTGACGGTCAACCTGCGGGCCTGGAACAACCTTGATCCCAAGTTGCAGGCGCTGGTGGAGGAACAGGTGCGCAGCTTCTCCCAGACCCACTACCTGACCATCCAGAAGCGCAATATTGAAGCCATGGAGAAGTTCAAGGCCGATGGTAACCAGGTAACCCGACTGAGTCAGGAAGACATGGACGAGTTCCGCCGTAAGGCGATTCCCATCTGGTACAACTGGGCAAACAAGGATGACGATGCCCGGGCCATTTTCGATATGCAGCTGGAATACATGATGAACGACACCGTCGGTTACATCGACGAGGAAGACATCAAAGGCATGTAAGCCATCACACCAATAATAACCAGAAAGCGGGGAAGGGCAGGGAGTGCAGTGGTAGCGCATTCGCGCTCTTCCCCGCGCCGTGATTGAGGTAGTAACACCATGTCTGATCTGAGCGCCTTTGGCTTTGTGTTGCCCCACTGGTTTTACTGGGGATGGCTGGCGGTCATGCCCCTGATCATGATGGCCCTGGACCGCTGGGCAACCAAACGGGGAAAGCAGGCCATCGATCGGAACGCCAAAGCGAATGAAAAGCTTCAGCAGATCGAAGCGGAAATGAAGGGCACCATCGAATACACCTATGAGGGTAACTGGTTTACCCGGTCCGTTGACTGGCTGAGTGAAAAGTCCGGAGTGTTCATCTCGTTCTGGACCGTGAACGCCGTGGTCTTCTATTTTTTCGAAGTGGTCATGCGATACATCTTCAACATGCCCACCATCTGGGTCCACGAAGCCAGCTTTCTGCTGTTCGGCATGCAATACCTGCTGGCGGGGGCGTTTGCTCTGCTTCATGGTGCGCACGTGCGGGTGGATGTGGTCTACAACTTTCTGCCGCCCCGGGGGCGTGTGGGCATGGATATATTCACCTCCATGTTCTTCTTCATGTTCGCGCTGGCCCTGATCATTACCTCCTGGACCTTCTTCCAGAATTCCTACTCCATGAACGAGCGCACTGTGGAAACCTGGGGCATCCAGTACTGGCCGGTGAAGGCCATGATGCTGCTGGGATCGGTGTTACTGCTGCTGGCGGGGTTGTCCAAGCTGGTTAAGGACATTGCGACGTTTGTCCACCTCGGCCGGGAGCAACACGCATGAATCCGACAACAGTCACTCCGCGAAATGCCGGTACTCTGACCGGCAAGCTGGGCACCTGGCTGATGATCATCGCCACCGTGGCACTTGGTTTCGTAATGTTGGTGGAAGTCATCAATATTCTTTTCTATGACCCCTTCAGCGATGAGAAATTCCTGTTCAAGTTCTCCGGCGCACTGTCCGATGTGAAGATCGGGACGCTGACCTACCTGATGTTCGGGTCCTTGCTGGTGGCTCTGATGATGGGGCTGCCGCTGGCGTTCGTTACCGGCGGGCTGGGCATAGCATTCATCTATCTGGTAGGCGACTCACTGATGCTGAACATCGTACCGAGCCGCATCTTCCCGATGATGACCAACTCCGACCTGGCGGCCATTCCGCTGTTTATCTTCATGGCATCGATGCTGGAGCGGGCCGGGTTGATCGAGGAGATGTTCAACGTCGTCTACAAGTGGATGGGCGGTATTGGTGGTGGCCTGGCGATTGCCACCATTGTGGCCTCGACCATTCTGGCCGCCATGGTGGGCGTCATCGGCGCCGCCGTGGTGACCATGGGCATCATTGCTCTGCCGGCCATGCTCAAGCGGGGTTACGACCACAAGATTGCCCTGGGTTCCATCATGGCGGGCGGTACCCTGGGTATCCTGATACCGCCGTCGATCCTTGCCATCCTCTACGCCGTGGTGGCGCAGCAGTCGGTGGGTGAACTTTACCTGGGATCGGTCATTCCTGGCCTGATTCTGTCGGGCCTGTATGTGCTTTACGTGGGCATTCGCGCCAAGATCAACCCGAAATTGGGGCCGCCGGTACCGGAAGAGGAGCGCATTGACTTCAAACAGAAGCTGCTGCTCCTCAAGGATCTGGTTGCGCCGCTTGTTCTTGTGTTCCTGGTGCTGGGTTTGCTGTTTGGTGGCATCGCGACGCCGGTGGAAGCCGCGGGTATCGGTTCATTCGGAGCGATCCTGGTGGCCATGAAGCATAAGGTGTTTTCCATCGCGACCCTGCGGGATGCGTCGGTGACCACCGCCAAGGCCTCCGCCATGGTGCTCTGGATCATGTTTGGTGCCTCGGTATTTGTGGGCTTCTACATCCTGCAGGGCGGACAGGACTTCATCACCGAGTCGATCCTGGGCATCGGTCTGTCCCCCTACGGTGTACTGCTGCTGTTGATGGTGCTGTTGGTGGTGCTGGGCATGTTCCTCGACTGGGTGGGTATCCTGCTGCTGGCCGTGCCTATCTTCATTCCAATCGTTGAGGCACTGGAATTTCCGGGCCTGCTTGGATTCCCGGCGGTGGCCGGCGAGGATGTGGTGCTCTGGTTCGGCGTGTTGTACCTGGTCAACATGCAGATGTCTTTCCTCAGTCCACCGTTTGGCTACGCCTTGTTCTATATCCGCGGTGTGTGTCCGCCTGATATTTCCATGGGCACCATTTTCAAGTCATCACTGGTCTTCCTCGCGATCCAGGCCTTTGGGCTGTTCATCTGCGTTCTGATACCCGGAGTGGTGACCTGGCTGCCTAACCTCGTTTACGGCTGAACGTCGTATGCTGAACAACAGGAGTAAATGCTATGTTGACCCTGAACCGGCTTGATCTGGCCGACGCCAGGTTGCTGATAGAAGGTGCCGCACTAAAGGCCCGGGACATCGGTGTGCCCATGTGCATTGCCGTGGTGGATGAGTCCGGTAACCTGATCGCTTTCGAACGGATGGATGGCGGCAAGATCACCAGCGTGACCATCGCCCAGGACAAGGCATTCACCGCCGCGGCGGCAAAAAAAGCGACCCATGAATACAACAAGGTAAACGTGCCCGGCAGCCTGGCATTTGGTATTCACACCGAAGTGGGGGGGCGCATCAGTTCCGTGGGCGGTGGCTTGCCAGTGATGGTGGATGGCGAGGTGGTAGGCGGTATCGGATTGAGTTCCGGGACACCGCAGCAGGACATGGACTGCGCCCAGGCCGGCATCGATCACTTTGAAACCAAACGCGCTTAAACGCTGTCACAACGTAAGCAACTCTATATCCAGAGAATGATATGACCACCAAGTCAAACGCCAGCAAAGCCGAGCTGGCAGAGCAGTTCCGGGCGTTCATCGACCCGCAATACGTTATCACCGACAACGAAACCATGAAGCCCTACGAATGCGACGGCATGTCCATGTACTGCGAGATGCCGCTGCTGGTGGTGTTGCCGGAAACCGTTGAGCAGGTGCAGCGGGTGATGCGCATCTGTCACGAAAATTCCGTCCCGGTGGTGGCCCGTGGTGCAGGTACCGGGCTCAGTGCGGGCGCTATGCCAAACAAAGAAGGCGTGGTGTTGTCGCTGGCCAAGTTCAACCGAATCCTCAATATTGATCCGTTGGCCCGCACGGCGCGGTTGCAGCCGGGCGTGCGCAACCTGGCCATCAGTGAGGAAGCGGCCCAGTACGGGCTCTACTATGGCCCGGATCCGTCGTCGCAGATTGCCTGCACCATCGGAGGCAACGTGGCGGAAAACTCCGGCGGCGTGCATTGCCTGAAGTACGGGCTGACCGTTCACAACATTCTCAGTGTTGAAATGGTCACTGCCGAAGGCGATGTAGTGACCGTCGGCAGTGACGGCCTTGATAGCTGCGGTATGGACATGCTGGCGCTGATGACCGGTTCTGAAGGCCTGTTGGGCATTGTGACGGAAGTGCAGGTCAAACTGTTGCCGAAACCGGAAGTTGCACGGGTGGTCATGGCCGGTTTTGACAGCGTCCAGAAGGGCGGCGACGCGGTGGGTGGCATCATCGCCCACGGCATCATTCCCGGCGGTCTCGAGATGATGGACGGCCACGCCATTGTGGCGGCAGACGATTTCGCCCAGGCAGGTTACCCACGGGACGCCAAGGCCCTGCTGCTGTGTGAAGTCGACGGCACCGAAGAGGAGGTGCTTGAACACATTGCCGAGGCCGAGGAAGTTTTTCGCAAGCTGGGCGCCACCTCCGTGCGGACCTCCCGCAGCGAGGAAGAGCGAGCGCTGCTGTGGAAGGGGCGAAAATCCGCATTCCCGGCGGTGGGCAGGATCTCCCCGGACTACTACTGCATGGACGGCACCATTCCCCGTCGTGAAATCGCCAACGTACTGACCCAGATGGAACGCATGTCCGAGCAGTTTGGTCTGCGCGTGGCGAACGTGTTTCACGCCGGTGACGGCAACCTGCACCCGCTGATCCTGTTCGATGCCAACGTACCCGGTGAGTTTGAACGCACCGAAGCGTTCGGCAGCAGCATCCTGTCGCTGTGTGTGGAGGTCGGCGGCTGCATTACCGGCGAACACGGCGTTGGTGTGGAGAAAATCCGCCAGATGGCGGTGCAGTTCAATGACGAGGAGCTGCAACAGTTCCATGACGTCAAAGCTGCCTTCGACCCCGCCGGCATCCTGAATCCGGGCAAGGGCGTGCCCGCCCTGCGATTCTGTCAGGAATACCGGTCTCTGGAACACAAACAACACAAGCACGACCATACGGAAGCCGCTCATGGCTGATATGTCCCAACAACTCCAGGAGCAGGTGCTCCAGGCCCGCAACGCCGGCCATAAACTCAACATCGTGGGCGGCGGCAGCAAGGCCTTTATGGGCCGCGCGGCCGACCCGGGCGCTGGCACACTCAACGTGGCCGGGCATACCGGCATCGTTGATTATCACCCGGTGGAACTGGTGCTCACCGTACGTGCCGGTACCACCCTGGCTGAAATAGAAGCCACCCTGGCCGAAGAAGGTCAGATTCTGCACTTCGAGCCGCCGCATTTCGGTGATGGCAGTACCATCGGTGGCACCCTGGCCTGCAACCTCTCCGGCCCCGGCCGCCCCTGGGCTGGTTCCGTAAGGGACCAGGTGCTGGGCGTGCGGCTGATCAACGGCAGGGGCGAGCACCTTCGTTTTGGCGGCCAGGTGATGAAGAATGTCGCCGGTTACGACGTCTCCCGACTTCAGGCGGGTGCCCTCGGAACCCTCGGCGTCATGACCGAGATCAGCCTGAAAGTCATGCCCAAGCCCGCCGCCACCCTGACCCTCGTGCAGGACATGGCGATGGACGACGTCATCCACTACATGAACAGCCGCGCCGCCGAACCCAAACCGATCACGGCCGCCTGCTGGCACGACGGCAAAGTTTACCTGCGCCTGTCCGGCGCCCGCTCAGCGGTGGAAGCCACCGCGCAAAAATGGAGCGGTGACGTGATGGAAAGCGGCGAATCATTCTGGCGGCAGATCCAGGATTTGCAGCATGACTTTTTCACCGGTGACGCTCCGTTGTGGCGCTTCTCCGTTGGCTCCACGGCCGCCAATCCTGCACTCAAGGGCCCATGGCTCATTGACTGGGCCGGTTCCCAGCGCTGGTATCGCGGCGAAGCCGATATGAAACAGATGGAAACCCTGGCGAAGCAGGCCGGTGGTCAGGTTAGCTTGTTCAGTGGTGGCGATCGCGAGGGGGAGGTGATGCATCACCAGCCGGATGCCCTGAAGGGGATTCAGCGACGGGTGAAGAACGCGTTCGACCCTGACGGCATATTTAACCCTGGGCGGCTATATAGCTGGCTTTAGTCAACTGCGAGGTCCGGGAAGCGCCTGGCTGGGATTTTTCTGAAACTGTGCGGAGCCATGGATGGCGGAGCCCAAGCGCACACGGATGTGCTTGTAGCGTGTTTCAGAAAAATCTCAGACAGGCGCTTGAGCACCGAACTTAAAGGTAAACCATGCAAACGAATCTAGTACAGCAATTTGCCAATACCCCGGAAGGGCAGGAGGCGGAATCCATCCTGCGGGCCTGCGTCCATTGTGGTTTCTGCACCGCGACTTGTCCTACCTACCAGGAACTGAACGACGAGCGCGACGGCCCACGCGGCCGCATCTACCTGATGAAAATGTTCCTCGAAGGCGAGGAGGTTACTGAAAAAACCCGCGAGCACCTGGACCGCTGCCTGACCTGTCGCAGTTGTGAAACCACCTGTCCTTCCGGAGTTCAGTACGGTCGGTTGGTCGACATCAGTCGGGGCTTGATGGAGCAGGAAATGCCGCGCCCGCCAAAAGACCGTTGGACGCGCTGGGCCCTGGCCCGGGTGATCCCGAATCGTCGTCTGTTTGGGCTCCTGTTGCGGTTGGGGCAGCTGTTCCGGCCGGTCCTGCCACAAGGGCTGCGCACCAAGGTTCCACCGAGAAAATCCGCCAGTCCGTGGCCTGCTGCCAGTCACAACCGGATTGTGCTGGCTCTGGCAGGTTGCGTGCAGCCCTCGGCCACGCCCAACACCAACGCGGCCGCGGCCCGGGTGCTGGATCGCCTCGGTGTGACCATGGTGGAAGCTCCGGACGCGGGCTGCTGTGGCGCGGTGAACTACCACCTGTCCGAGCATGAAAAGGGCCTGGAGCGTATGCGCCAGAACATCGATGCCTGGTGGCCGGCCATCGAAGCCGGGGCTGAGGCCATCGTTATGACCGCCTCCGGTTGCGGTGCGATGGTGCAGGATTATGGCCACCTGCTGAAAGACGATCCGGTCTACGCCGCCAAGGCGCAGAAAGTCAGTGAACTGACCATGGACCTGGGGGCGTTCCTGCTCAGGCAGGACCTGGCGAAGCTCAAAGTGCACCAGAGCCCGGGAAAGGTCGCCTTCCATTGCCCCTGCACACTGCAACACGCCATGAAACAGAACGGGGTGGTGGAACAGGTGCTGACCCGGGCCGGGGTGAACCTGGCGGTCACCAAAGACAAACACCTGTGCTGCGGTTCGGCCGGCACCTATTCGGTGCTGCAGCCAGAGCTTAGCCAGAAGCTGCTCGGCAACAAGCTCAAGGCCCTGACGGTGGATAATCCGGACCGCATCGTCACCGCCAATGTTGGCTGCCAGATGCATCTGGAAACGACGTCGAATGTGCCCGTTCAGCACTGGGTCGAATTACTGGACCAATAACATCTGCTATAGTCCCCGGCTCATTTTGAAACCACAGGGAGTGGAATCATATGCCAGGGATTATGGCACTCGTTCTAGTATCCGCCTTATGGGTAACAACGGCATTCGCCGATCTCTACAGCTGGACCGACGATCAGGGAAGGACGCACTTTACTGATACGCCCCCGGTGGACCAGCACCACGAAACAGTGACTCTGACGCCGCCATCGGTGGTTCCCATGTCCGAGAACCTGGAACAGGGCCGGCGGGTGACCACCATCCGCCGGAGTGTCAGCCGCACCCTGGATACGCCCTCCCGGCGTCCGGCCCGCAGAGCCAGCAAGGCGCCATCTCGGAATGAGAAGCAGTGTGACGGCTACCGTAAGCGCCTGGACAGTATCCAGCAGAAGCTGCGCGCCGGTTACAGTAATGATCGTGGTAACAGCCTCAGGCGTCAGCGGCGCAAAATCAGCCAGTCCCTCAGCCGGGAATGCCTGTTGCGCTAGTGCCCGCCGGAGCGGGCGGGCCTCAGAAGGTGCTCGTCAGGAGGTAGAGGGTATACGCCACGAATGCCGACATCAGCAGGGCGCCTTCCACGCGGTTGATGCGGCCCGGCCCGCGAAATCCATAGCCGAGTATAAACAGCGCAAAGGTCAAGCCGGCCATGACCGGCAGGTCCCGCACCAGGACCTCTCCAGCGACTTCCATGGGCGCGATCATGCCGGCGATGCCCACCACCGCGAGGGTGTTGAACAGGTTGGAGCCGAGGATGTTGCCCAGGGCAAGGTCGTGCTCGCCCTTGCGGGCCGCAATGACGGATGAGGCGAGTTCCGGCAGGGAGGTGCCGATGGCCACAATGGTCAGGCCGATGATGAGGTCACTCACCCCAAACGCCGTGGCGAGGTCCACTGCGCCCCACACCAGTATCCGCGAACTGATGATCAGCAGAATCAGTCCGGCCACCAGCCAGAACACCGCCTTGCGGATGGGCATGGCGTGTTCAACCAGCTCCGCGCTGACCTCGCCGGCAAGGGCATCTTGCGGCTTCTTCATTCCCGTCCAGATGCTCCAGCCCAGCAGCACCGCGAACAGCAGTAGCAGACCACCGGCGTCCATACGGGACAGGTTGCCATCAAGCAACTGCCAGATGGCAAAGAGGGTGACCAGAGCGAGGATGGGCAGTTCCTTGCGCATCACCTGGGAATGAACAGCAATGGGCGAGATCACCGCGGTGATACCCAGGATCAGGGCAATGTTGGTGATGTTCGAACCGTAGGCATTACCCAGTGCCAGCCCGGGGTTGCCCTGGGTCGCGGCAAGGGCAGACACCACCATCTCGGGTGCGGACGTGCCAAACCCGACCACCACCATGCCGACCAGCAACGGGGGCATGCCAAAGTGGCTCGCGGTAATCGCGGAGCCTTCCACAAAACGATCGGCACTCCACACCAGCAGGGTAAGTCCGGCAGCAATCGCAAGCAGGGCAAGAAGCATGGTTCATCCTTGTGATCAAAAGGGGCGGTTCAACGGGCCTTAGTTTGCGGTTAACAGTCGGTCATTTGCAATCGGTCCGGCAGAGCCAATACTGTTAACGGTTTTCACAGCGAAAGGGAGAGCGCCCATGGAATACCTCGGATCAGTGAGCAGCGCCATCATGGCCGTGGTCTGGGTTGTCTATTTCCAGTTATTTTTCCTCCAGTACAAACGGGGCAACCGCGCCTACATGGTGATTCACCATGCCCAGAACGAAAGCCCTGACGCTCCCTGCCTGCTGGTGAACATGGGGCAGGAGCCAGTTCACCTGCAGTGCGTTCAGGCAGTCACCCGAACCGAAGAGGGTGAGGAAACCCTGTTCACCGTCACCAAATACGACCGGGTAACGGCGGACGACCGCAACATCCAGGAGAGCCTGAGACAGGGGCCCATTCAACCCGGAGGGTACCTGGTGCTCGGCAGCTTTCGTGACATCATCCTCGGACATAAAAGCGAAGACGACAACGCGGGGCAACTGCTTGAATGCGTCAGCGAAATGGAACTGCGGGCAGCGGTAATCCACGGGCCCAGCAAATTCCCGATCGGTGTCAGGCGCCGCTTCTACTTCCGGCACACAAACGGCTGCACGGAAATTTTTCCGGAAAACATCCACACCGAACAGTTGACACGGCGCCGGGATAAAAAGGCCGTTAGAACCTGGATCGAAGACGAGCTGAAACCGAAAAAAGTCGGAGACGATGAAACGGACAACTCCGAGCAGAGTGGCGACTGAAACTCTCTGCTCCGGAGCGCGCCCGCGCGTCAGGCGCGCTTGAAACTGGCCAGGGCCACCGCTGCCGTCACGAACAGACCACCGAATACCCGGTTCATCTGGCGCTGGCGCTGAGGCGTGGTCATGAACCGGAACAGCTGGCTCGCCAGCAGGGCATAACCAAGCATCACCAGGCAGTCGACCAGAATCAGGGTGACACCCATGGTGATCAACTGGGGCCCGTGTGGCTCACCAGCCACCATGAACTGGGGGAACAGCGCCACCAGGAACACCGTGGCCTTGGGGTTGGTCAGGTTTACCAGGGCGGACTGCCAGAACCGCTGGCGGCCGCTGACCTCGGGCTGCTCTCCGGTAACGGTGGCCGCCACAGGCTCACGCCATTTCTGGACACCCAGCCAGACAAGATAGGCCACCCCCAGCCACTTGATGATGGCCAGCGCCCACACTGACGAAGCCACCAGCGCACCGAGGCCTGCTCCCACCAGCACAATCTGCGCGCCATAACCCAGTTGCAGCCCCAGAATGGCCGGCAAGGACTGACGGACGCCATAACGCAGCCCGTTGCTCATGGTGTTCACCGCGCCCGCCCCTGGCGAAACGCTGATAAGAATGGCCGCCACCGTAAAGGTCAGCCAGAGCGTGAGTGACATGCTGTATCATTCCAATGCTGAAGTGAGAAACGCAAACGCCTGAATCATAACGACGCATTATTGTGCATCGTAAAGACGGAGTTGGTCTATGTGCGGCCGCTACAACGTGATTGACGACCCACTGGTCCAGGACCTGCTTGAGATACTTGGCATTCCTATTCGCGTCCAGACCCGCCTTAATATAGCACCAGGCGCAACAGGTCAGGTCATCTATGAAACCAGCCAGGGAAGAACTCTGGAAAACGCCATCTGGTCCTTGCTGATTGAACCAAAACCGGACGGTACCGGCTACCGCCCGTCACCAAGATACAGCACCTTCAACGCCCGATCCGGCAGCCTGGGAACCAGCCCGCTCTGGAAAAATCGGTTCCACGCCCAACGCGCCATTATCCCCGCCAGCGGCTTTCATGAGTGGACCGGAGAAAAAGGCCATAAGCAGTGCTACAACATCCGCCCCATAGATAGCGCCATAGCCTTCGCTGGCCTTTACGAACTATGGGACTTCCAGGGCACCATCGTGCCGTCGTTCACCATCATCACCCTGCCGCCACACCCCAGGTTCAGTCACATCCACCCCAAGAGCATACCGCTCATGCTCAACCCCGAAGACTTCGACATGTGGCTGGACCCGACTTTGACCAATACAGATCCCTTACAGCACCTGCTGAAAACACAGGTCAGGCAAACGCTGCGGGTGGAGCCCATTCGTTCGCCGGAGAGGCTGGAGCCGGTGGGGCAGGGAGGGGAGATTATCGAGATGGATGGTGGGTGGTAGGGCCGACGTTCGGGGCTCAATGAATTGCAGTCAGGTTTTGCGGTAATCAGAAACAACAAAGCCCGCACAAGGCGGGCTAAGTCGTTGAATCTTGGTGCCCGGAGGCGGAATCGAACCACCGACACGGGGATTTTCAATCCCCTGCTCTACCAACTGAGCTATCCGGGCGTGTTGCGCTACTGCTGTGCAACGGGGCGCTATTAAACCGGTTTCACTGTTTTGAGTCAAGGCTGTGAGTGAAAAATTTCCGGATCTTTTGCGGGTTGCTCAGGCTTTGATCAATCGGGGTTACTGCTCCGGTGGAACGTAGCCTTCGGCCTTGTCGAACGGCTCGTTATTGAAGAAGCGTTCCATCTGGGCCTGCAGGTATTTGCGGGTGTTCGGGTCCATCAGGCTCAGGTGCTTTTCGTTGATCAGCATGGTTTGCTGGCCCTGCCATTCTTCCCAGGCCTGTTTCGAGACATTCTCCCAGATTTCCTGGCCTTTTTTGCCAGGCATCGGAGGGAAGTCCAGGCCTTCCAGTTCTTTCTGGTATTTGCGGCAGAATACGGTGCGGCTCATATCGGGTCCTGTTGAATCGGGCGTCGGTATCACGAAACGCTATGACTGTCAGTGGGCGATGATAGCAGATCTGCCCGGGGTCAGATCAGGGTGGTTTGTTCGGGATTGGTCAGCAGGCTGCGGATGGGGGCGGGCAGGCCCAGGGTGAGGGCTTCGTCCCGGTGCAGCCAGCGTTGGTTGGCACTGTCGGTCACGCCCTTGGCCGTGTTCACGCTCAGCCTCGCGGGCTGGATGTGCAGGTGGTAGTGGCTGAAGGTATGGCGGAAGCCACTGATCAGCTCGGCATCGCCGCAACTGAATCCGTAGGTCTGGCCACAGGCGTCTGGCAGTTCGTCGGCGCCCAGGGCCGGGTCCAGCTCCGGAAGGCTCCATAAGCCGCCCCAGATGCCGCTGGTCGGGCGCCGCTCCAGCAGGATGCGGCCCTGGTTGTCTTCCAGTATCACCATCCAGGTGGTTTTCTCGGGCTTGGCCTTTTTGGGCTTGGACCCGGGATAGAGGTGCACTTCCTCCTTGGCGTAGGCGGTACAACCCGGCTGCAGTGGGCATTGCTCGCACTTCGGCCGGCTGCGGGTGCAGACCATGGCGCCCAGGTCCATGATGGCCTGGGTGTAGTCGCGCACGCGGTTGTCTGGCGTGTGCTCTTCCGCGTGTTGCCACAGTGTGGCGAGCACGCGGGTCTGCCCCGGCCAGCCCGCTACGGCATGGTAGCGGGCCAATACCCGTTTGACGTTTCCGTCCAGGATGGCTGCGCGCTTGCCAAAGGCCTGGGCCACAATGGCGGCGGCGGTGGAGCGACCGATACCGGTCAGGGATTCCAGTTGTTCCTGGTCCTCGGGAAATTCACCGCCAAACTCGTTGACCACGGCTTTTGCCGCTTTCTGCAGGTTGCGGGCACGGGCGTAGTAGCCCAGCCCGGACCAGTGGCTCAGTACGTCGTCTTCCGGTGCGGCAGCCAGTGTCTGTACATCGGGAAAGCGGGCCATAAAGGCTTCAAAATAGGGGATGACGGTGGTCACCTGGGTTTGCTGCAGCATGATTTCCGATACCCACACCCGGTAGGCGTTGCGGTTGTGGTGCCACGGCAGGTCGTGCCTGCCGTGCTGGTCGTACCATGCCAGGAGATCCCGGGCGACGTGGTGGCTCATCGGTTGAACAGGCCCCGCACCGCGTCTTTGATCTTGTCGCCTTCCTCTCCCAGACGCTCGTCGATTTCCTCGCGAACCTTTTCTTCCGCCTTGGCCTTGGCGCGGTCGGTTTCTTCCTTGATCTTCTCCCGCGCTGCATTGGCGGCGATGTCTTTGAGGGTGTCGCGGAAGCGGGAACCGTCGAAGGAACACAGGCTACCCGGGTCTTCGGAGAAATTACCGCGGCACTCGACCGGAATGACCACGTTCTCCACGTATTCGGTCACGCGGCAGGCCTCGTCGCGGTGAATCTCGCCCACGATCCTCAGGCCTACCTCGTAGTCCAGTTCGGTGTTCTCGAGGTCCACGGTGCCGTCGCCTTCCAGGCGCATGCCGGCGAGGGCAGCCACCAGGTCGGTGTTGTCCAGGGTGTTGCCGTTGATCTTCAGGGTGCCGCGCATGTCGTTGAACGGCGTGGTGGTGCCCCAGTCGCTGGAGCCCAGGGTTTCCTGGTTGGCCAGTGCAATGCCCTGGCACGCCATGCGGGTCAGATTCATCTGGCGGAATTCACCCTCGGCCAGGTTGAAGCTGATTTCGCCATTGGCATTTTCTCTCAGGGCGGAGATGCGGTTGCCCGTGGTCTTGATGTCCAGGTTCAGGTTGGCGCCGCCAGACAGCATGTCCACCTCGGCCAGGTCGGTCAGCAGAGGCAGGGTCTGCACGTTGGTGACTTTCGAGCCGATGGCCCAGCTCGGATTGTCCTTGCGGGCATCGAGGGTCACGTTGGCGTCGAAGCTGCCGTAGTAGAGCTTGCCGCTGAACTCGTCTACTTTCAGCAGGCCGTCCCGGGCGGTGATGGACGATTTGATTTCCTGGATGGTGAGGTTGCTGATGATCAGCTCACCCAGGCCAAGATCGATGTCCAGTAGCAGGGCTCGAAGGGTCTCCAGTGGCAGCAGGTCGGATTCTTCAGCGGTACCGGCCGCTGCGGTTGTTTCGGTTTGTTGTTCATCGCCCTGGCTGGCGTCAGCGGATTCCCCGCCTTCGGCAGCGCCTTCCTCGGCGGCCGGTGGCAGGTAGCGATCCGCGTTGATGGCGTCACCCTGAAGGTTCAGCGCCACGGCGCTGTTGCCGAGGGTATAGCTGCCGCCCCCGGTAAAGGTGGTGTCGTCGAGGCTGATGGACAGGGCGCTGAGCTCCACGGTGCCGGCGGGTCCGCCGATCTGGGCGGAGAACGCCAGGGCTTCAAGTACCTCGGGGTCTTCGGTTTCGATGGCCGGTTGCCCCAGTGCTTCAAGCAGATCCTTCAGGGAGAATTGATCAATGCTCAGCTCGCCGTTGAGCTGCGGATTGTCGCCAAAGCCATTCACTGCAAGATCGGTGTTGAGCGTCAGCCCGGCGAGGCTGGCCGTGAAACCGTTGATGGTGGCGGTTTCGTTTTCCAGGTTGGCTTCGATGGCCCCGGCCAGTTCGGCGGTAACGGATTTGCCGCCCAGGGGCTCGCCGCTCATGTCGAACGCAGCGTCCAGGTCTGAGATGCCGAACTCATTAAGTGCTTCATTGGCGGCCAGGCGGGCACTGAGGCGACCGTCCACGGCGAATTGTGGCTGGTTGGTTTCAAAGTGGAAGCTGAGATCCAGGGGGAAACTGCTGCCCAGAGTGATTTCGCTGGCGTTCAGGGTGAAGTTCTCCAGGGTCACGGACTGGCCGGTGCTTTCGTCGTCGTAATGGATCTGGGCGTTGCTGATCTGCACGCTCTCGACATTGAAATTCAGGGGATCGCTCTCGGAAGCGGTTTCCTCCGCACTGGCCTGCTCCTGCTCGTCCTGAGCCTCGTCTGCGGGCGTCGTTTCGGATGCTGCGGCATCGCCTTCAGGCATGATGCGGGTCCAGTTGCCATTGCCGTCCTGGTCCACTTTCAGGCGGGCGTCCAGTCCATCCAGCAGGAAGGTATTCACCCGTGGTGACATGGCAATCAGTGACCAGAAGTCCACCTGGGCAACAAGCTGGTCCAGCCGCACAAAGCGTTCATCTTCCAGGGTGGCTTCCACGTCATTGAGTTCCAGGCCCAGCGGGATGAAGGACCAGCCGATATCACCCTCAAGGATCAGATCAAGATTGGTTGCGTCTTCTGCCGCTTTCTCAATCTGGGGTTTGTAGGTGTTGGGATCGATGACCAGAACGGCCACCGCGATGGCGGCTACGGCCAGAATCACAAGGCCAACAATGGCGAGGGCAATGTAGCGAACAGCTTTCATAATTCAGGATTCCTTCCATCTGTGCCATTTTATGCGTTCGGATGCCGCAAAGTGAGCAAACCTAAGGATAACGCAGGGGTAACAAAATAAAAGCGCCGATGTATGACAATACGTTAGTGATAGGCCAAAATAGGCCCACTGGATTTATCCTCTGTCCGTGAGACACCTATACAACGATAAAAAGGAGCTGGCTGTGGCTATCACCGTATCGATCGAGCTGAACCGGGAACTGGAAATACCGGGCGGTTACGACGAAGTGTTCGATCTTCTGGCCGATGTGCCCCGTTCTGCAAGTCACTTTCCAAAAGTGGACAAGCTGGTGGACCTGGGTAACAACACCTACCGCTGGGAAATGGAAAAAGTCGGCGTGGACAAGCATGCCATCCAGTCTGTGTACGCCTGCAAATACGCGGCAGACAAAGACGCCGGGCGAATCACCTGGGAGCCGGTGAAAGGCGAGGGCAACGGTGTGGTGCGCGGTTCCTGGACCGTCAAGGCCAAGGGCGACAACGCCACCGCCGTGAAATTCCAGACCAGTGCCGAGCTCACGGTACCGCTGCCGAGCCTGCTGAAGCTGGCCATCAGCCCGGTGATCAAGCATGAGTTCAACAGCCTGGTGGACACCTACATGAACAATCTGAAGAAAGCATTCTGATCGAGCCGGCTATCAACGTCATAAAGGCCATTGTGGGACTCCGGGATTCAGAAAAGGTATAATCCGCGAATAATCTGTTTCCGGCATTTTGCCCATTCATGACTTGGAGTCCCCATGGCCGAACGCAAGGCTCGGGTAGAAAGAAATACCCTCGAAACCCAGATCACCGTTGAGATCAACCTCGACGGCACCGGTAAATCCTCCTTTGACACCGGTGTGCCCTTCCTTGAGCACATGATGGACCAGATTGCCCGCCACGGGCTGGTGGACCTGGACATCGTCTCCAAGGGGGATCTGCACATCGACGATCACCACACGGTGGAAGACATCGGTATTACCCTGGGGCAGGCCTTCAAGCAGGCGGTGGGCGATAAAAAAGGCATTCGTCGATACGGCCACGCCTATGTGCCGCTGGACGAGGCGCTCTCACGTGTGGTGATCGACCTGTCCGGCCGCCCCGGCCTGATGATGGACGTGCCCTATACCCGCGGTGCCGTGGGTGGTTTCGACGTCGACCTGTTCGAAGAGTTCTTCCACGGTTTTGTGAATCACTCCATGGTGACGCTGCACATCGACAACCTGAAAGGCAAGAATACCCACCACCAGATCGAGACGGTATTCAAGGCCTTTGGTCGCGCCCTGCGCATGGCAATCGAGATGGACGAGCGCATGGCGGGCATAACGCCCTCCACCAAAGGTTCGCTCTAACAGGTTTCGCTGCCACCGGTCACCCAAGGACACCGCATACACCATGAAAACCGTCGCCATCATCGACTACGGCATGGGCAACCTGCACTCCGCGAAAAAAGCCGTGGAGCACGTAGCCCCGAACGTCACCGTGCTGGTCACCGACAACGCCGAACAGATCCGCGAAGCCGACCGGGTAATATTGCCCGGCGTTGGCGCCATCCGTGACTGTATGGCCGAGATCCGTCGCCTGGGGGTAGATGCCCTGGTGCGGGAAGTGTCCCGGGACCGCCCTTTCCTCGGCATCTGCGTGGGTATGCAGGCACTGATGTCCCGTAGCGAAGAGAACGGCGGCGTGGATTGCATCGGTCTGTTCCCTTCGGAAGTGCGCTACTTCGGCGATCAGCTGACCGAAAACGGTGAGCGCCTCAAAGTGCCCCACATGGGCTGGAACGAGGTCCACCAGAGCTTCGACCATCCGCTGTGGCACCAGATCCCCGACGGCGACCGGTTCTATTTCGTGCACAGCTTCTACGCTGAAGCCGAGGGCAACGCCGACATGGCCGGTCGCACCCATTATGGTGTAGACCTGGCCGCCGCCGTGGCGAAAGACAACATCTTTGCAGCGCAATTCCATCCGGAGAAAAGTGCCCGGGCGGGATTGCAGTTACTGAAGAACTTTACTGACTGGACCGGAAAATGCTGATTATCCCCGCCATTGATCTGAAAGACGGCAAATGCGTTCGCCTGCGTCAGGGCCGCATGGACGACTCCACCGTATTCGGTGATGATCCCGTCGATATGGCTACCCGCTGGGTTGAAGCCGGCGCCCGCCGCCTGCACCTGGTGGACCTGAATGGCGCATTCGCCGGCGAGCCCGTGAATGGCGAAATCGTTCAGGCCATCGCCCGTAAATACCCGGATCTGCCGATCCAGATCGGCGGCGGTATCCGTTCGGCGGACACCATCGAGGCCTACCTGAAGGCCGGCGTGCAGTGGGTGATCATCGGAACCAAAGCGGTGAAAGAACCCGAGTTCGTCACCGAGATGTGCAGGAAATTCCCTGGCCACATCATTGTGGGTCTGGACGCCAAAGACGGCCGTGTGGCTACCGATGGATGGGCAGAAGTGTCCGAAGTCATGGCCACCGACCTGGCCCGGCGTTTTGCCAACGATGGCGTGGATTCCATCGTGTACACCGACATCAGCCGCGACGGCATGATGCAGGGTGTAAATGTGGAAGCGACCGCAGCCCTGGCGGAAGCCGGAGGCATTCCGGTGATCGCTTCTGGCGGCGTGACCAATATGGATGATCTCAAGCGCCTGGCTGCCGTGGCCGACCAGGGCATCCTGGGCGCCATCACCGGGCGCGCAATCTACGAAGGCACCCTGGATGTGGCAGAGGCCCAGGCCTACTGCGACAGCCTCAAGGCATAAGGAGACCGGCGATGGCACTGGCGAAACGTATTATTCCCTGCCTGGACGTGGACAAGGGCCGCGTGGTGAAAGGCGTGAACTTTGTCGATATCCGCGATGCCGGTGACCCGGTGGAAGTGGCAAGGAAGTACAACGAGCAGGGTGCTGACGAGATCACCTTTCTCGACATCACCGCCAGTCACGAAAGCCGCGACACCACCTACGAAACCGTTGAGCGTATGGCCAGCCAGGTCTTCATTCCGCTCACCGTGGGCGGCGGCGTGCGCACCGTGGATGACATCCGCAAGCTACTGAATGCCGGGGCGGACAAGGTATCCATCAACACCGCAGCAGTGTTCAATCCGGAATTTGTTCGTGAGGCCGCAGAGCGCTTCGGCCGCCAGTGTATTGTGGTAGCGATTGATGCCAAGCGGGTGTCGGCGGAGGGTGAAACCCCGCGTTGGGAAATTTTCACCCATGGCGGCCGTAAGCCCACCGGGCTGGATGCCGTGGAATGGGCCAGGAAGATGACCGACATGGGTGCGGGTGAGTTGCTGCTGACCAGTATGGACCGGGATGGGACCAAGATCGGTTTCGACCTGGGTCTGACCCGTGCGGTGAGCGATGCGGTCTCGGTGCCGGTGATTGCGTCTGGTGGCGTGGGTGAGTTGCAGCACCTGGTGGATGGCGTGACCGAAGGTGGCGCAGACGCGGTTCTGGCGGCGTCCATTTTCCATTTCGGCCAGCACACGATTCCCGAGGCCAAGGCCTTCATGAAGGCTCAGGGAATTGAAGTAAGGGAGTAATTTACTCGCTTTTGGCGTAAGCGGGCCGAATGGCCTGCTTCTCGCCCTCGGCAAACATCGGGCGGTTGTTGTGCCTCATGGCCCAGAGGCCACTGACCGTCGCCACCGCAATGCCCTGTTCATCCAGCATCGGCAGGTGCTTCTCCAGATAGTCCACGGTCACCTTGTGCGGGTGGCCAATGCCCACCGCGCTGCCATTCTCCTTCGCCCGCTTGATCAGCAGTTTAAACTGCCGGTCCACGTATTCTTCGGTCTGTTCGTGGTCGAGAAACACATCCCGTGTCAGGGTGGGTATGCGGTAAGCGTCGGCCGTCTGGCCGGCGATAGAGGAGGCGATGGTGCGGCTGTCAACGAAATACACCGGGTAGCGGTCCAGTTCTGACATCACCCAGTCCATGGCCTTGAGCTGCTGCGTGAGCAGGCTGCCCATGTGGTTGTTCACTCCTTTCACATGCGGAATGGACTGAAGCGCCCGGCGCAGGGTGGTCTTCAGGCTCTGGGCGTCCATGTCCGGGGTGAGCCCGCCGGGGCCGAGGCCAAAGTTGCGGGTATTGGCCATGGGCGCATGAAGCATGACTTCTTTGTGCTTCTGATGCGCCAGCTTGGCCAGGGGCACCGTGTGGCGTCGGTAGGGCAGGAACGCCAGGGTGATCGGCTGTTCAAGGTCGATCAGGCGGGTGCCTTCGTGGAGGTTGTGCCCCATGTCATCAATGATGATGGCGATGGTGGGTGGCATCTGCCCGGCGACGGACTGGCCGGGTAACTCCGCTTTAGCGGTCGCTGCCAGGATCGACAGCGCCGCGAGTGTGATCAGCTTTTTCAACGGCATCAGTCCGTGCTGGCCTCGGCGGAGTCCCGCTCGCGTTTGTCCAGGATTCGCAGCCCCTTGAGCAGATTCAGTGCGGAGCGCAACTGGTAATCCCGCTCTGCGGCAGAGGCATTCTGAACCTGCTCCGCCGGTGTTTCCTCGCCTTCGTCCTGACCTTCCAGGTGGCCGCTCAGGTCCGCTTCGGTGAAGAACGGGCCACCCTCGATTTCCTGCAGTTCCGCCGGCTTGACTTCAATGTCCGGCTTGATGCCCTTGGCCTGAATGGAGCGACCGTCCGGGGTGTAGTAGCGGGCGGTGGTCATTTTGATGGCGTGGGTCTCATCCAGGGGAATCACGGTCTGTACACTGCCCTTACCGAATGACTGGGTGCCCATCACGACCGCCCGTTCGTGATCCTGCAGCGCGCCGGCGAGGATTTCGGACGCAGAGGCCGAGCCTCCGTTGATCAGCACCACGATGGGGGTGCCGGCCATGATGTCGCCGGCGTGGGCATTGAAGCGCAACCGCGAGCTCTGGATACGGCCTTCGGTATAGACAATCAGTCCCTCGTCCAGAAGGGCGTCCGCCGCCTCCACGGCGGCCTGCAGAATGCCGCCCGGATTGTTCCGCAGGTCAATCACCAGGCCATCCAGGTCTTTTCCATAATCGGTTTCCAGCTTTTCCAGGGCATCGACGAACTGGGTGCCGGTGTCTGCCTGGAACTGGGTAATGCGAACGTAGCCGTAGCCGTTGTCGATCAGGCGCGACTTGATGCTCGTGACCTTGATGATGTCCCGCTCCACATCGATCTCAATCGGCGCGCTTTCGCCTTCCCGCATGATGGTCAGGGTCAGGATGGTACCCGGCTTGCCGCGCATGAGCTTGACGGCTTCTTCAAGGGACATGCCTTTCACGGGCTGGTCGCCCAGTTTGATGATCAGGTCGCCAGCCTGCACGCCGGCTTTCTGGGCCGGGGTGTCGTCAATGGGGGAGATGACCTTGATGAAGCCGTCTTCCATGCCCACTTCAATGCCGAGCCCGCCAAACTCACCGGAAGTACTTTCTTCAAGCTGTTCGTAGTCCTTGGGGGCCAGGTAGGTGGAGTGGGGATCAAGTTCGGACAGCATCCCCTTGATGGCGCTCTCCAGCAGGGTGCGGTCATCCACTTCTTCCACGTAGGCATCCTTGATGCGGCTGAATACCTCAGTGAACTTGCGCAGGTCCTCCAGGGGCAGTTGCTCCTCGGGATCGGGCAGTTCGATCTGAACGCGTTCGCCATTCTGCACGCCTTCCAGAAGTTGTTGGGTTCTCTCGTCGGCTTCCTGGGCAATCGTCAGGCCGGGAAGTGCAATCAAGCAGGTGAACAGAGTCAGTGCGCGGATGGTGGTGGCGTGTTGTGTACTTCTGGCCCGTCTCATTCACTTATCCTGTGTTAATTCCGATGGTTGAACAGTCACCTGCCCGTGCAAACAGTATGGCGTTACTGGTCGGGTTTGTCAGCCCTTGGTGCGTCCGAACGGGGCGCACCTCACTTGTTCAGCCACGACCGCGGGTTGACGGGCTTGCCGTTATGCCGGATCTCGAAATAGAGCGCCGGATCGTTTGTCCCGCCGGTGCGGCCAGCGGCTGCGATGGCCTGGCCGGCGTCCACCCAGTCACCCGGGCTGGTAAACAGACTGCTGCTGTGGCCGTACAGGGTCATATAGCCATCGCCATGGTCCACAATGGTCATCAGGCCGAACCCGCGTAGCCAGTTGGCAAACACCACCCGGCCGTAATGTACGGCGCGGATATCAGCATCCTCGGCGGTGTTCATCATCATACCGTTGCGGCGTAATTTGCCGTCTGCGTAACTGTCGCCGAAATTACTGAAGACCTTACCCTTGGCGGGCCATGGCAGCTTGTTGCGGAGTGATTTGAAGGGCGCTGATTCGTTCGGCGCCGGAATGCTGGAGATGGCTTCTTCCACTTCGCGAAGCAGCTTTTCCAGCCGCTCCCGGTCTGCTTCCAGTTCCTGCCGTTCACTGCGGCGGTCGCGGATTTCGGTGTCCAGGGAAGCGAGGGTCTGCTGGCGACGGGAGCGATTGGCGGTCAATTGTTCCTGACGCTGTTCAACATCCTGCTCCAGTTTGCCAAGCCGGACCCGGGTAGCCTGAACATCCTGTCGGGTCTGGCGAAGCTGGCGGAGGTTGGCGTTGAAGGTCTCGAGTCGCTGAACCGTGTCCCGGCTCAGGTACTCATAGTAAGTCATGGTGCGGGCGATTCTGTCCGGATCAATCTCGTTGAGCAGGACTTTTACGGCAGGCGCATCGCCTTCCATCCAGGCGGCGCGGATCTGCTTTTTCAGGCTTTCCCGCTGGCTTTCAAGGGTGCGTGCGAGTTCGCCTTCCTCTTTCTCGAAATCGTTCAGGCGCTGCTGCTGTTCCGAAGCCTGCTGGCGGAGCTCCCGTCGTTCCCGGGTCAGGCGGCCGATGTCCCGTTCAATATCAGCGAGCTGCCGCTCCAGGGAGGAGCGGTTCTTCTCAGCCCTGGCCAGCCATTGGTCAATATCGGCAATCTGTTCCTTGAGGGCCCGGATCTGACCGGGGGTGACCTCGTCTTCGGCCAGTGCCGGCAGCGCACCACACAGCAACGCTGCCAGCAGCAGTCGGATCAGCACCCGGTGCCTCAACCGATATCGGCCAGGCTGTGCCCGGTCATTTCCGCAGGCTGTTCAAGACCCATCAGAGTAAGAAGGGTGGGGGCCACATCGCTGAGACTGCCGTCGTCCCGAAGGTGGACCTGGCGATGGCCGGTGTACACCAGAGGCACTGGACCAATGGTGTGTGCCGTGTGGACCTGGCCGGAGTTGGGGTCGGTCATCTGTTCACAGTTGCCGTGGTCGGCCGTGATCAGGGCTTCTCCGCCTACCTCGTCCAGTGCCGCAACGACCCGCTTGACGCACTCGTCAAGGCATTCCGCCGCCTTGATGGCCGCATCCAGCTTGCCGGTATGACCTACCATGTCACCGTTGGCGTAGTTGCAGATCACCAGGTCGTATTTACCGCTCTTGATCGCATCGACCAGCTTGTCGGTGACTTCCGGAGCGCTCATTTCGGGCTGCAGGTCGTAGGTGGCCACCTTGGGGGAGGGCACCAGAATGCGGTCTTCGCCTTCAAACGGGGTCTCGAGGCCACCATTGAAGAAAAAGGTTACGTGGGCATACTTCTCGGTTTCCGAGATGCGCAACTGGGTTTTACCCAGCTTTGACACATATTCCCCGAGCCCGTTGCTCAACTGCTCCGGCGGATAGGCGCAGGACGTTTTGATGTCTGCAGCGTATTCGGTGAGCATTACAAAGTCTGCCAGCTCAGGGTGCTTGCGGCGATCAAAGCCGTCAAAGTCCCGGTCCACAAAGGTGCGGGTCATTTCCCGGGCGCGGTCGGCGCGGAAATTCATGAACAGCACCGCGTCGCCGTCGTTGATGGTGCCTTCGGTTTCACCGGCACTGTGGATGCGGGTCGGCTTGACGAATTCATCGTTCTCGCCGCGCTCGTAGGCCTGTTCCAGGGCCGCGACCGGATCGCCGGCGGTAAACTCGGCTTCGCCAAGGGTCATCAGGTTATAGGCGGCTTCCACGCGGTCCCAGCGGTTGTCGCGGTCCATGGCATAGTAACGGCCAACAATGGAGGCAACGCGGCCAACGCCGAGGCTTTTCAGTTTGGCGGCCGCTTTTTCCAGGGATGGCCTGGCACTGCGGGGTGGCATGTCCCGGCCATCCAGGAAGGCGTGAATGTAGATCTCTTTTGCGCCCCGCGCGGCGGCCAGTTCCGCCGCAGCCAGCACGTGATCCTCGTGGCAGTGAACGCCACCGGGCGACAGCAGCCCCATCAGGTGCACAGCGCGTCCGTTGCTGACGGCTTTATCGATGGCTGCACACAGCACCGGATTTTCCGCAAACGTGCCGTCTTCAACATCTTTGTCGATCCGGGTCAGGCTCTGGTAGACCACGCGACCGGCGCCGAGATTCATATGACCCACTTCGGAGTTGCCCATCTGCCCCTGGGGCAGACCCACGAACATGCCGGAGGTGTTGATCAGTGTCTTGGGCTGTTGTTGCCACAACTGGTCCCAGAAGGGCGTGTTGGCGTTGCTGATGGCATTGTCTTCAGCCGGGTCGCGGTGGCCCCAGCCGTCCAGAATAATCAGTGCAGTCGGCTTACGCGTGGTGGTCATCATTCGGTCCGAAAGTAAAATGTTGGTCGGTTTACAGAGGTGAAAATGGTATTTGTCTATTCTCGCATTTACAGGCCAGTTCCGTCACCTTCTGTCCGGGGAGCAGGCTGTGTATAATCCGGCCAAACTAATTAACTGGGTGTTTTCATGGACAGGTTTATTGAATTTGCCGTCAACCACTACATTCTGGTGTCGCTGTTCGTAGCGTTTCTGCTAGCGATTCTGGTGCTGGAGTCCCGCCGGGGCGGGCAGAAAATTTCAGCGCAGGGTGCGGTAAGTCTGATCAACCGTGACGAAGCCGTTGTGGTGGACATTCGTGACCGCAAGGACTTCAACGAAGGGCGCATTACCGGTTCGGTAAATATCCCGCTGAACGCCATCAAAAGCCGCGCCAATGAGCTCAAGAAGTTCAAGGACAAGCAGATTATCGTGGCTGACAAGATGGGCCAGCATTCCGCGATGGCGGTGAAGCAACTAAAAGCTGAAGGATATGAGAACGTGGTCCGCCTAAATGGTGGCATTGCGGACTGGAAAGGCAGTAACCTTCCTCTGGTCAAGAAGTAAAAAACACTGAATCATCGGAAAAGGATTGAACATGGCTGAGAATCAGCAAGGCGCAGCAGGCAGCGAAAACCAGAACCAGCCACAATTCGCACTGCAGCGTATCTATGTGAAGGATCTGTCCTTCGAATCACCCAACTCTCCGGTCGTCTTTCAGGAGCAGTGGAAGCCTCAGGTGAATCTGGACCTGAACACCTCCCACAACAAGGTAAGTGACAATCAGTACGAAGTGGTGCTGTCCCTGACAGTGACCGCCAAAATGGGCGAGAAGGTAGCCTACATTGTCGAGATCCAGCAGGCGGGTGTGTTTTTGCTGCAGGGTATCGAAGGACCGCAACTGGGCCAGATGCTGGGTGCCTACTGCCCCACCATCCTGTTCCCTTACGCTCGCGAAGCGATTGACGGTGTGGTTAACAAGGGCAGCTTCCCGGCCCTGATGCTGGCACCGGTCAACTTCGACGCCATCTACGCCCAGGCGCTCAAGCGCAAGCAGGAAGAAGGCGCAGGTGAAGCAAAAGAAGAGCAGACGCACTGACTTTCAATGTCAGCCCAGTGTCTGAATAAAAAAAACCGGCATCAGCCGGTTTTTTTATGTCTGGCGCTGATGCTTGCTGTGCTTCAGACAGCGCCCTCAAAGCCCAGTTGCCGCCACGCCTCATACACCACCAGTGCGGCGGTATTGGACAGGTTCAGGCTGCGACTTTCCGGGCGCATGGGCACCCTCAGGCGTCGCTCTGCCGGCAGTGCTTCGCGCACTTCGGAAGGAAGTCCCCGGGTTTCCGGCCCGAACATCAGGTAATCACCTTTCTCAAACGCCGTTTCGTGATATGGCTGACTGCCCTTGGTGGTCAGGCCAAACAGCCGGGCAGGGCGCTCGCTCTCCAGGAACGCGGGGTAGTTCCGGTGCACCTTCACGGTGGCAAATTCGCTGTAGTCGAGTCCCGCCCTGCGCATCTGCTTGTCCTCCAGCGTAAACCCCAGAGGCTCAATCAGATGCAACTGACAACCGGTGTTGGCACAGAGCCGGATGATGTTGCCGGTGTTCGGCGGAATCTCCGGCTCGTACAGCACCACATGCAGCATCGGCTCAGCGCTCGACAGCGAGGGCGACGCCCATGCCGCCGCCGATGCACAGCGTGGCCAGGCCTTTCTTGGCGTCGCGGCGCTGCATTTCGTGCAGCAGTGACACCAGGATACGGCAGCCGGACGCGCCGATGGGGTGGCCGATGGCGATAGCGCCGCCATTCACGTTGACCTTGCTGGTGTCCCAGCCCATGTCGCGGTTGACGGAAATGGCCTGGGCGGCGAAGGCCTCATTGGCTTCGATCAGGTCCAGGTCATCCACGCTCCAGCCGGCCAGTTTCAGGCAGCGCTGGCTCGCCGGGATCGGGCCGGTGCCCATGATGGTCGGGTCGACCCCGGCGTTGGCATGGGCCCTGATGGTCGCCAGTGGCGTGAGGCCCAGTTCCTTCGCTTTTTCCGCACTGCAGACGATGACGGCGGCGGCGCCGTCGTTGAGGGAAGAGGCGTTGCCGGCGGTTACCGTTCCGTCTTTTTTGAAGGCTGGACGCAGCTTGCCAAGGCCATCGGCGGTCACGCCGTCACGGGGATTCTCGTCCTTGTCGATAACCAGTGGGTCGCCCTTGCGCTGGGGAATACTGATCGGCACGATCTGGCCGTCAAAATAACCGGCAGTCCGCGCGGCCACGGCTTTCTGCTGGGAGGCAGCGGCAAAGGCGTCCTGTTCTTCCCGGCTGATGCCGTATTTGTCCACGATGTTCTCGGCGGTGATGCCCATATGGTAGTCGTTGAAGGCGTCCCACAGCCCGTCCTTGATCATGGTGTCGACCATGTTCCAGTCGCCCATGCGCTGGCCATTGCGGCTGTTTGGCAACACATGGGGCGCCTGACTCATGCTTTCCTGGCCACCGGCGATCATCAGTTCCGCGTCGCCAGTGCGGATGGCCTGCACCGCCATATGCACGGCCTTGAGGCCCGAGCCACACACCTTGTTGATGGTCATGGCGGGCACCGAGGCTGGCAGGCCGGCATGGATCGACGCCTGGCGTGCGGGATTCTGGCCCACGCCCGCCGTCAGCACCTGGCCAAGCACCACTTCGTTGATCTGCTCGGCCGGGATGCCGGTTTCATCCAGCAACGCTTTGATGACAGCGGATCCAAGCTGGTCGGCGCGAAGGCTTGAAAGGCCCCCGCCGAAACTTCCGACGGCGGTCCGCTTGGCGGCAACAATGACGACATCACGCATAGTTTTTCTCCGATTCTGATGGCGCAGGGAAGGTTTTTCGCGCCTGCAGGGAAATGATTTCCGCCATTGTATCGAAAAGGGGGGAGGGCGCCCAACTCCGCCCGGGCGTTCGAGCACTACATGTTCAGGCTACGACCACCGTCGACGGCAATAATCTGGCCAGTAATAAAGGGCGCGTCACAGAGCAGGAAGGCAATGGTGGCCGCGATGTCGTCCGGGTTGCCGGTTCTGGCCAGCGGGGTTTTGGACAGGATGGCTTGCTGGTGCTGCTCATCCACCTTGCCTTCGCCCTCGGGCCAGAGGATAGCGCCGGGGGACACACCGTTTACGCGAATCGCTGGCGCCAGATCTTTGGCCCAGGCGCGGGTGAGGGCAGCCAGGCCCGCTTTGCTGCTGCAGTACAGAGGGTGGTTCGCCAGGGGCTTTTCGCTGTAGATGTCGATGAGGTTGACCACGGCCCCCTCGCTCTCCCGCAGCGCCGGGAGGCACGCCTGGCCAAGGAAGAACGGCGCCTGCAGGTTGGCCCCCATGATGGCGTGCCAGTCATCCTGGGTCGCTGACTCTGTTGGATTGGGATAGAACACCGAAGCATTGTTCACCAGGCCATCGAGGCGGCCCCAGGCTGCAACGGCGCTTTCTGCCAGGGCGGTGATCTGTTCTGGCCGGGTCAGGTCAGCCTGGACGGTGATTGCGGAACCCGCGCGTTCACCGTTGAGGCGGTTTGCCAGCGCGTTCGCCTGATCGCTGCGGGAGCGGTAGTGAACCACCACCCGCCAGCCACGGCCATGCATGACTTCGGCGGTACGGGCCCCCAGGCGGTGGGCGGCGCCGGTGATCAGGACAACGGGTGAGGTGCTCATGGTTCAGGCCTGCGGTTGATGAATCAGTCTGGCTATACGTTGCAGGCGTTCCTGCCGGATTGCTTCACCCAATGCCTTGCCCTTGAAACCCTGCGCCAGCAGTGCCCTGGCTTCGACGCCGGCGGCGGCCTGCTCGCTGTCGCGGAGCAGACGGACAGTGTGCTGATGCTCCTGCCCAAGAGCGCATGACAATGCCTGGAGCAGGCGCTGAAAACGCTCTGGTCGACGCCAGGCGTCGGTCTCATCCAGCATGCCCAGCAGTCGTTCTTCCGCGAGTGTTGGTGGCGCCTGCTCCAGTGACCTGCACAGTCGGGTGGTCAGTCGCGCCAGGTCCTGGCAGTCGGTGGGTGCTTTCAGGGCGGCGGTACGCGCTGTTGCCTGTGCCTCGGGCAGCGGGGATAACAGGGCGGCAAAGCGGGTATCGGTGTCGTCACTGTATTCACTGGCGCAGCGGAGTGCCGCGAGCGCGCCGGCAAGTGCGCCGTCATGGGTGAGTTCGGGGATCAGCACGGCCAGGGCCTGGCAGTCATGCAGCACCTCAAAGAAGGTGCCGGGTTCGTTCTCGTGAAGGGCGCGCTGCAACTCCTGCCACACCCGTTCCGCCACCAGGTGGCTGACTTCATCCTCGGCCACCATCTGTTTCATCAGTGCCATGGTTTCACCGGCAACCTTAAAGCCCAAAGGCGCAAGTCGCGCCGCGAACCGTGCCGTGCGCAGGATGCGAAGCGGATCCTCGGCGAAGGCATCGGACACATGGCGAAGCTGTCGGGATTCAAGGTCTGCCTGACCGTGGAATGGGTCGATGAGCGCACCCGTTTCGGATTTGGCCATGGCGTTGATGGTCAGGTCCCGCCGGCGCAGGTCATCTTCGAGGGTCACGTCCGGCGCGCTGTACACCGAAAAACCATGGTAGCCCCGGCCGGCCTTGCGCTCGGTCCGGGCCAGCGCGTATTCCTCGCGGGTGTCGGGGTGCAGGAACACCGGGAAGTCGGCGCCTACTTGCCGGAAACCACGCCTGAGCATATCGTCGGGAGTGGCACCCACCACCACCCAGTCCCGGTCTTTGACCTCAAGGCCGAGTAGTTCATCGCGCACGGCGCCGCCCACCAGATAGATATCCATAAGTCCGGGAATGCTCCGATTCGGAAATGTCCGGTGGATTATCGGCGCTGGGCGATGTATAGGCAAACTGGTGGAATCAAAAAAGCCCGGCAGTTGCCGGGCTTTCGGACTGCAGAGGGCAGGGCCTAGAAGGCCGCGCCCAGTTCGATCGCAGCGCCCACTTCGGAATCGCTGATCAGCGCGCCGATGTCCAGGCGAGCGCCGAACGGTGCCAAGCCGATGCCCGCGGTGAACTGGGTTTTCTCTTCAATACCGTCGTTGTCGTCATTGCTGGCCAGGTTCTGACGCACGCCAGCGCGCAACTGCATGTAGCGGAAGGCATCAAATTCGGCACCAACGGCGAGCCACTGGGTATCATCCTCGTAGCCGAACGCTTCCTTCTCAGTCAGGTCCAGTTCCGCCGTCAGCACATGGAGATCACCGTGGTGGGCGATGCCGACGGTGACCAGTGGGTCCAGAGTCATCTCGCGGCCGCTGACGGACTCAAGATCCATGGGGATCACGTTGCGAACCACGGCGCCGGCGTTCCACTGGTGCTCTTCGCCAAAGGTGTAGACTGCGCCAAGGTCAACGTTGAACCCGCTGTCCTTGGTTTCGTTCTCGTCGGCGTCAAAATCATCGTCCTCGAAGTCGCTGACGGCCTGGACGTATTCGAACGTTCTCATTTGCACGTATTTGGGGGAGATGCCGACCTGGAGTTTCTGCTCGTTGGCGAGTTCGAATCGCTTGGCGAAGCTGATGCCGGCTTCCGCCACGGCCGATGCCAGCACGGTGCCGTCTGATGTCAGTCGATCGCCAATGTTCCGGCCGCCGACCAGTGCGTCCACGGTGCCGTTCTCGATCGCTTCCAGCTGTTGCAGGTCATTGTCGGTCACATTGCCCCGAACCGTGGCCCGTACGCTGGCGCTGGTGAAGAAGCCCACGGACAGGGACGACGATGAGGGGAACGCGAGGCCGACGCCTACGCCGGCATCACCGCGCATGGTATCGCGGTTGAGGCCGTCGAGCTGGTTTTTCAAAAGGCCGGCTGCATTACGGGTGCCGGATACGTCGGCATTGTTGGCGCTCTGTTCAACAAGGTCGATGGTGTCCTGGATGTCGTCGATCTGGTCAATGGTTTCCTCTTCGTCTGCAAAGCGGGCATTGACTGAAGGCAGGATCAGGCCGAAATCATCGGACCACTGGTGATGATCCGCAGCGAGCATGGCGGGGTTGGTCATGCCGGCAGATGCCGGATGTGCCACGGCAACACCGGTTCCGCCCATGGCAAACGAGCGGGACGATAAAAACTGCTGCGGGCTCGCCAGTGCGGTGGACGTGGCGAGAGACAGGCCAATGGCAACGGACAGTCGGGTCAGGCGGTTTGCTTTCATGGATAATCCTGTGATTTTTCTGGTTCATCGACGGCTTGGAAGATTAAACGTCTGTCAGAGTAGTGAAGTTCCGGTGCCGACTCATCGGTGAACCGGTAACGGTTTGTTTTCCGGATGTAAATGGCGGAATGTTTTTGCCGCCCGCCAGGAGAGCGTTCGTGATCAGTGGGGCCGTCCTGCCGAGAATCAAAGGCTTAGGAAACCTGGCGTGATTCTTTCATAACATTGTCCATGAGCCCTGATATGACACTTTGCGGAGAATGAACATGACCCTGCGCTGGATGATGGTTCCGGTACTGGCCCTGATGCTGGCGGCCTGTGCGCCGGTGGGTATTCACCAGAAAGGCGACGACGGCGATCGGCAACCGGATCCGATCACGGTTCGGGTGAGTGGTTTTGGCACCTATGACAACGCGTCACAGGACCGCCTCAACACACAGAAGCGATTGCTGGCACGGCGCGCTTCGCAGCTGGACGCGTATCGCAACCTGGCGGAACGCGTGTACGGCACGGTTATCTATGGCAGCTCGACCGTAAATGATTTCGTGTTGCGTAATGACAGCTTCCGGACCTACGTGGACAGTTATATTCGTGGCGCCCGGATGGTGGCGGTGAACGAGCACAGCGATGGGGTGATCGAGACCGTTATGGAGCTCAAGCTGGAGCCCCGATTCCGCGCCTGCGTGGCACGGGTCACCGACACGCAGGTTCAGGACCTGTGTCCGATTCCCATGCCACGCCATAATGACAGCGCCGGAGACGTTCAGAGCCGGAACGTCGATTCCCTGTATTACCTGGACTGACCGAGAAAGCTGAATGAAAGCACTCCTGCCCATCGCACGTTCCCTGATGCTGTTGGCTGCCTTGCTGGCAGCCCTTTGTGCGGCGCCGCTGGCGCACGCCGTGGTGCTGGAAGGTATCGGGCACGCCACCATTCATGACGGTGACCTGGAAACAGCACGGGAGCAGGCGCGCCGGGCAGCCCTGCGCGACGTTGCGTTGCAGTATGAAGCCCGGATCAGTACCCGCGATACCATGGAAAATGGTGTCCTCACGGAGTCGCGTCTGCAGGTGGCCTCGTCCGCCCGTGCCCGCGATGCCCGCATCGTGGATGAGTACCGTCGGGGGGACCTGCTGCGAGTGACGGTCAGGGCGGATATGACGGATATGTCGGAAGGCAGCAGTTGCGGGGCCGGTGACGCGACCAATCTGAAGAAACGCGTGGCGGTAACCGGCTTTCCGATAATTTACCCGGACCAGTCCCGGGTCGGCCGCATTGGAGACGCCGGCGAGATATTGCCGCAGCGGCTGCAGGCAGCGCTCCGGGAGACGGGGCGGCTGCAGGTGTATGGCGCGACCACCACGCGCCTGTTCCAGGACCTGCTCAATGCGCCCACTCAACAGCGGTTTGATAACCGCCTGACCAACGTGATCCAGGTGGCGCGGGAAATGGACGTGCAGTTTGTGGTGGCGGGCGTCATCCGGGATGTGGGCGTGTCCGATCCCTCGGCCTGGGGGACGTCCGTTATCGATCGCATGCAGCGGGGCGTGGGGCTGGCCAACCAGAACCGGCGCTTCGTGGCGGATCTGATGGTGTTCGATGGCTTCAGCGGTGCACCGGTATACCAGCAGCGCTTTGCCACCGAAGCACAATGGAATGCGGGGCCGGGTGCCTCCGCTGGCTTTGACTCTGCAGGATTCGATGAAACCGAGTATGGTCAGGCAGTGGGCAAGGTGATGGCGGAGATGACCCAGGCCGTCCAGGAAGCGCTGGCCTGTCAGCCGTTTATCACCCGCATTACCCGCGTCGATGGCAACCGGGTCACCCTGGCAGCCGGTGCCACCGCCGGACTGCGTCCGGGCGATGAGCTGAACCTTTACCGCAGTCAGCGCTTCTTCGACTCACTTGGAGGAACGCCAGAGCTGTCAGACAGCCAGACCCGGGTGACCCTGCGCAACGTACACCCGGATTTCAGTAATGGCGAGATGCCGCTGTCAGGCGGCGAGATCAATATTCAGCGGGATGATGTGGCCATCATCTGGTAATCAGGAGACGGCAACCCGGGCGGCGGTATCGCGGATTTTGCCCACCATGGCGCGCAGGCCGTTGCCGCGGGTCGGGGAAATATGACGGAACAGGTCCAGTTGCTCGAACAGTTCGTCGATATCCGTGGCGAGCAGTTCCCGTGGGGTTTTGCCGTTCAGTGCCACCAGGATGATCGCGGCCAGGCCACGAACGATCATCGCATCGGAATCGATCAACAGGAACAGTTTGCCGCTGTCTTCATCGTAGTGATGGATCAGCCACACCTGGCTCTGGCAGCCGTGAACGTAGTTTTCCTCCACGCGGGCTTCTTCCGGAAAGGCCGGCAGCTGCTTGCCCAGATCGATGATGAAGGCGTAGCGCTCTTCCCAGTCGTCGAGGAACTCAAAGCCGTCGAGGACGTCGTCCAGTGTGGTGTCTTTCCCCAGTGGGTTGTTCACAAAGGTTTCGGTGCTGGCGGTCATTTACAGCATTCCCAGTTCTAGCTTGGCTTCGTCGGTGAGCATGTCGTTGCTCCAGGGCGGGTCGAAGGTCAGGTCTACGGTGACCTTGTCGACGTTGGGCACGTGCTCGAGTTTACGTCGGACGTCTTCGGTAATGACCGGGCCCATGCCGCAACCGGCAGCGGTCAGTGTCATCCTGACGTACACGTGGTTGCCATCTGCCGTGCCATTTTCGATGTTGCACTCGTAGATCAGGCCCAGATCCACCACGTTCACCGGAATCTCCGGGTCGTAGCAGTTGCGCATGGCTTCCCACACCTGGTTTTCGTTGACGGTGCCATCTTCCGGGGTGTCGAAGCTGCTTTCCAGGGGCTGCTTGCCCAAGGCGTCGGCATCGTGACCTTCGATGCGGGCCAGGTTGCCGTTGACGGCCACCGTGAACGTGCCACCCAGAGACTGGGTGACGGTCACAAAGGTGTCCGACGGAATCATGATTTCGGTTCCGGAGGGCACAAGGCGCGCTTCCACCTCGCGTTTGGTCAGGACGACTTCCCGTTCTTGCATGCCTGTACTGGCCTCGCTGTTTTGATCTGTGACGTCGGATTACGCGACGGTGAAGCTCTCACCGCATCCGCACTCGGCGGTGGCGTTCGGGTTACGGAACTGGAACATGGAGTTCACGCCTTCGGTCACGAAATCGATCTCGATTCCGTTCACCAGTGGCAGATGTTCCTCTTTCACGAACACGTCAACGCCGTCGATATGAAACACTTTGTCGTCAGTGGTCGTTTCTTCCACCCACTGAGTTTCATATTTGAAACCGGAGCAGCCACTTTTTCTGATGGCGAGCCGGATGCCCTTGGCGTCCGGCTTCTTGTCCAGTTGTTTGCGCACGTGTTTGACCGCGCTGGGCGTCATGGTGACGGCGACGGTCGGGGTGAAGACTTCGGCTGTCATGATTCCACCTCCATCAGGCAAACAGGCGCTGGACTTTCTGCAGTGCGGCGAACAGTTGGTCCACCTCGTCCAGCGTATTATAAAATGCAAAGGAGGCCCTGGCCGTACCGGGAACTCCGTAGAAATCCATCAGTGGCATGGCGCAATGGTGGCCAGTGCGAATGGCGATACCCTGCTGATCCAGCAGCGTACCTATATCACTGGGGTGCAGGCCGGCAATTTTAAAGGACATCACCGGAACCTTGTGGTTCGCCGTGCCAATGATTTCCATCCCAGGGACCGTTTCCACCAGTTGATTCGCGCGGTCCAGCAGTGCCTTTTCGGCGGCCTCCATGGCAGCCCGGTCAAGGCGGCCCATGTACTCAATGGCGGCACCCAGGCCAACGGCCTCAGCAATGGCGGGGGTGCCGGCTTCGAACTTGTAGGGCAGGGTGTTCCAGGTGGTGCGCTCGAACGATACCCGCTCGATCATTTCACCGCCGCCCTGGTACGGAGGCATCTCTTCCAACAACTCCGCCCTGCCGTACAGTACGCCGATACCGGTCGGTCCGAAGACCTTATGGGATGAGAACACGTAGAAATCGCAATCCAGCGCCTGCACGTTCGGCCGGTAGTGCGGGACCGCCTGGGCGCCGTCCAGCAGCGTCACTACACCTCGGGCTTTGGCTTGCTCGATCAGCCTGGCCACCGGGTTCACCGTACCCAGCACGTTTGACACATGGGTGATGGCGAGCACGCGGGTGCGGTCGTTGAGCAGGCTGTTGAAGGAGTCCAGGTCCAGCTCACCTTCCGGTGTGACCTGGATGGGGACCACCCTGGCGCCGGTGCGCTCGGCGATCATCTGCCAGGGCACAATGTTGGCGTGGTGTTCCATCTGGCTGACGAGAATTTCATCGCCCGCTTTCAGGCGCGGTGCCAGGCCGTTGGCAACCAGGTTGATGGCCTCGGTGGTGCCCCGGGTCCAGATGATTTCGCGGGTGCTTGGCGCATTGAGAAATTCGCGCACCGTTTCGCGGGCACCCTCAAAGGCGGCCGTGGCGCGGTCGCCGAGCGTATGGGCACCGCGATGCACGTTGGCGTGCATTTCCCGGTAATACCGATCCATGGCGTCCAGCACGGCTTCCGGCTTTTGGGCCGAAGCGCCATTGTCCAGATACACCAGTGGCTTGCCGTTCACCTGCTGTGACAGGATCGGGAAGTCCCGGCGAATGGCGTCTACGTCAAACGCCGCCTGGTGTGCTGTTCGTGCCACGGACAAGTCGGTCATAACCGGTTACGCCCCCTGGAATGTCTGATCGAAGAACTGGTTCAACCGGGTCTGGGCGGTTTCCCGCACCTGCTGCACCGGAATCTGTTCCACCAGTTCGTTAATAAAGGCCATGGTCAACAATACGTTGGCTTCCCGCCGACCGATGCCGCGGGACACCAGATAAAACAACGATACTTCATCGAGCTGGCCAATGGTGGCGCCGTGGGCGCACTTGACGTCATCGGCGTAGATTTCCAGCTCCGGCTTGGTGTCGATCTCCGCGCCGTTGGACAGCAGCAGGTTCTTGTTGTTCATATCCGCGTTGGACTTTTGGGCATCCTGGTGGATATGGATGCGGCCATTGAACACGGCATGGGACTGGTCGGCGGCAATGTTGCGATAGGTTTCCTCGCTGTTGCAGTGGGCCGCCACGTGCTCGATGGTGGTGTGGTTGTCGTAGTGCTGTTTGCCCTGGGTGACCACCACGCCATTGAGCTTGCACTCGGCCCCTTCACCTTCCAGTCGAAGCTGCAGGTCGTGCCGGCGCAGCGGTCCGCCAAAGCCCACGCAGTGGCTTTCAAACCGAGAGCTGCGCTGCTGGCGAACGCCGGTGGCGCCGATGTGCTGGACGTTCTCGCCTTCCATGTTGAGGCGGATACTGGTGACGTTGGCGCCATCCGCGACGAGGAATTCGGTAACGGTATTGACCATGACCGGGTTGTCGCCGCTGGAGATGTACTCTTCCACCAGGGTGATCTGGCTGTGCCGGCCGGCGTCCACGAAGATGCGCGGATACGCCGAGCCGCTGGCATCGGCGGTCACTTCGTGGACGATGAACAGCGGTTGGTCCAGCACGGCATCGGGCGCCAGGCGGATCAGCAAGCCATCTTCAAAGCGCGCGGAGTTGAGTCGCGCCATGTTCACCGCATGCTTTTCGGATGCGCTGTCCAGTGTGGTGTCGAGCCGGTCCGCCAGGTTGGCCGCAGTGGCATCGTCAAGATCACCGAAGCGTTCGATGGTGATGCCATCCAGGTCCGGATAATCGCTGGCTTCGGGCATCATGACGCCGTTCAGGAAAACCACCCGATAACCCGGCACGGCCAGGCTGCTGCCCGATTTGCCATCCGCCGGCAGGGAAATGGCCATGTCGTCGGTCAGCTTCAGGTACTTGCTGGAGTACTTCCAGTTCTCGGTCTTGCGGGTCGGCAGCGGCATATCCACCAGTGCCGTGCCCCGTTGTTTACGCAGCGCCAGCAGCGGCTCGGGCAGAGAGTGCCCGGCCGGATGAAGGAACGCGGCGGATAAGGTTGGTGCTGATTTCATTCCGCTCTCCCTCAGTTGGCTGAGTTGGCTGCTTCTTCGTCTTTGATGCCGAGCCAGCCGTAGCCGCGCTCTTCCAGTTCGAGCGCCAGTTCACGCCCGCCGGATTTGACGATCTTGCCACCGGCCAGCACGTGCACGTAATCCGGCACAATGTGGTTCAGCAGGCGCTGGTAATGGGTCACCATCAGGATGGCACGGTCTTCGGCACGCAGGGCGTTCACCCCGTTGGACACCACTTGCAGGGCATCGATGTCGAGGCCGGAGTCGGTTTCGTCCAGGATCGCCAGCTTGGGCTGAAGCAGCAGGGCCTGCATGATCTCATTGCGCTTTTTCTCGCCGCCAGAGAAGCCTTCGTTGACGCCGCGCTTGAGAAACGCCGGGTCCAGATCCACCTGCTTGGAGACTTCCTTGGCCAGTTTCATGAACTCCGCGGCGTTCATTTCGTCCTGCCCTTTGTGCAGGCGCATGGCGTTGACCGCGGTGCGCAGGAACTGCAGGTTGCTCACGCCGGGAATTTCCACCGGGTACTGGAACGCCAGGAAGATACCTTCGCGGGCGCGCTCCTCGGTTTCGAGATCCAGCAGGTTTTCACCGTTCAGGACCACTTCGCCTTCGGTTACTTCAAATGCTTCGTTGCCTGCCAGTACCTGGGACAGGGTGCTCTTGCCTGAACCGTTGGGGCCCATGATGGCGTGAACTTCCCCGGCCTTGATCTCCAGGTTGATGCCCTTGAGGATTTCTTTGCCCTCGACGGAGGCGTGCAGGTTCTTGATACTCAGCATTTGTCGGGTTCTCTCTTCTTTAAACAGTATGAATTCGGGTGTCTGCTCTTAACCAACGGAGCCTTCAAGGCTGACTTCCAGCAGTTTGCCGGCTTCCACGGCGAACTCCATGGGCAGTTCCTTGAACACTTCCTTGCAGAAGCCGTTCACGATCATGGACACGGCCTGCTCAGGCTCGATACCGCGCTGGCGGCAGAGGAACATCTGCTCGTCGCTGACCTTGGACGTGGTGGCCTCGTGCTCCACGATGGCGGACTTGTTCTTGCTTTCAATGTACGGGAAGGTGTGGGCGCCACAGCGATCACCGATCAGCAGCGAATCGCACTGGGTAAAGTTACGCGCACCTTCCGCGCCGGGGCCGAATTTCACCAGGCCACGATAGGCGTTGGAGCTTCTGCCGGCGGAAATACCCTTGGAGATGATGGTGCTGGAGGTGTTCTTGCCCAGGTGAACCATCTTGGTGCCGGTATCGGCCTGCTGATAGTTGTTGGTCAGGGCCACGGAATAGAACTCGCCGACGCTGTTGTCCCCGCGAAGGACACAGCTGGGATACTTCCAGGTGACGGCTGAACCGGTTTCCACCTGGGTCCAGGAGATCTTTGAGTTCCGGCCAATGCAGGCACCGCGTTTGGTCACAAAGTTGTAGATGCCGCCTTTGCCGTTCTCGTCACCCGGATACCAGTTCTGGACGGTGGAGTACTTGATCTGGGCGTCGTCCAGTGCCACCAGTTCGACCACGGCGGCGTGCAGCTGGTTTTCGTCGCGCATCGGCGCGGTACAGCCTTCCAGGTAGCTGACGTAGCTGCTGTCTTCAGCGATGATCAGGGTGCGCTCGAACTGACCGGTGTTGGCCGCGTTGATCCGGAAGTAGGTGGACAGTTCCATGGGGCAGCGCACGCCCTTGGGCACGTACACAAAGGTGCCATCAGAGAATACCGCCGAGTTCAGGGCCGCGAAGAAGTTGTCACCGTGAGGCACCACCGTGCCCAGGTATTTCTGGACCAGCTCCGGATAGTCGCGGATCGCCTCGGAAATGGAGCAGAAGATCACACCGGCCTTGGCCAGCGGCTCCTTGAACGTGGTGGCCACGGACACGGAATCGAATACCGCATCAACTGCGACGCCGGCCAGCTTCTCACGCTCATGCAGGGGAATGCCCAGCTTTTCATAGGTTTTCAGCAGCTCCGGGTCGACTTCGTCCAGGCTCTGGGGCATGTCTTCTTTGCGCTTGGGCGCGGAGTAGTAGGAGATGGAATTGTAATCCACCCGCGGATAACCCACGTGAGCCCAGTCCGGCTCCTCCATCTCAAGCCAGCGACGGTAGGCTTTCAGGCGCCATTCCAGCATCCACTCCGGCTCTTTCTTGATTGCAGAAAGGCGGGCGATTACGTCTTCGTTCAGGCCGGGCTCGAAGGTATCGGATTCGATATCAGTCACGAAACCGTGTTCGTATTCCCGTTTGATCAGCTCGTTCACCTCTTTGTCGGTGGTCGCCATGATCGTCGCTCCGTATTCTCTCATCGTGGGCTTGAGGCCCTTGGTGTCGCCGACAGCCTTGTGTCTTGCGCTGCCGGGCGGATGTCATCAGTTTGGGTGTTGCAGTGGTCGCTCATCCTGTGAGTACGCCCTGCAATCGCTTTTTGGATTGTCGGATTCTGCGTGGCCAGCCGCTTTTGGGGCGGTTCAGACGAATGAATCCGTTGCTTCTGGCGAGCGATTATACAATACCAGACTAAAATAGTCAGGTATTAAATTGTGCGCGGAGTGATTATACCTTAATCGGCCCCTGGGGCACTAAGGCACTGCAATGTGGCCGCAACGCTTGGACTGTAGGCTGTTGCCTGTCAGTCTCCCGGGCCTAGCGTAAAGGTCGTATTGATTGTGTTCGGCTAACATGTGTACGCTCTGGGGTTTGGCGACCGGGCCGCAGATTCTGTTCAGGAGGGAAAACGCATGGCATCAAAGCCTTTGACGCCGGACATGGCGCGGGCTTCGCTGAGTCTGAGGGTCAGTTCCCTGATCAGTGTGCAGCTTGCCCGTGGCAAGGTGGGTGTTGAAGTCGTGGCGTCTCAACTGAACATGAGCCGATACACCCTGCACAAGAAATTGAAACGTGAAGGGCTCACGTTTGCCCGCCTGCTGGAAGATGTGCGTCGTAAGCAGGCCTTGTCCTACATGCAGGACAAGACCAAGTCGCTGGTGGAAATCGCCGAACAGCTCGGGTTTTCCGAGCTCAGCGCCTTCAGCCGGGCGTTCAAGCGCTGGATGGGCACCTCCCCGGCTGAATACCGCTCTGTTCGGCTGTCGTGAGCCGCGTCAGGCTTTCCTGAATACCAGCGTGGCGTTGGTGCCGCCAAAGCCGAAGCTGTTGCTCATGACCAGGTCAAGCTTCTGGTTATCCATGCGCTCCCGCACGATGGGATACCCCTCGGCGCCTTCGTCCAGGGTCTGGATGTTGGCAGACGGCGCAATGAAGCCTTCCCGCTGCATGATCAGGCTGTAAATGGCCTCATGCACGCCCGCAGCACCCAGCGCATGGCCGCACAGGGGCTTGGTTGAACTCAGCGGCGGTATGTTCTCGCCAAAGGTTTCCCGCAGCGCTTTCAGTTCGGTGACGTCACCGGCCGGCGTACTGGTGCCGTGGGTGTTGACGTAGCTGATGTCTCCGTCCAGGTTTTTCATTGCCTGTTTCATGCAGCGTACTGCGCCTTCGCCACTGGGGGCGACCATGTCAGCACCATCGGAGGTGGCACCAAAACCAACCAGTTCCGCGAGAATGTTTGCACCGCGGGCTTCGGCATGCTCCAGGGCTTCCAGGGCCAGGACGCCGCCACCGCCGGAAATGACAAAGCCATCCCGGTTCGCATCGTAGGTCCGTGATGCCAGTTCCGGGGTGTCGTTGTACTTGGTGGAAAGCGCGCCCATGGCATCAAACAGCAGGCTCAGGGTCCAGTGGATGTCTTCGCCACCGCCGGCAAACATCACATCCTGGCGGCCAAGGGCGATCAGGTCTGCGGCGTGGCCAATGGCGTGTGCGCTGGTGGCACAGGCGGAGGTGATGCCGTAGTTGATGCCACGAATGCCGAAGCCGGTGGCCAGGGAGGCGTTGATGGCGCTGCCCATGGTGCGTGGAACCCGGTAGGGACCGACGCGGCGAATGCCCCGGTCGCGGTGGGTGTCGATGGAATCCAGCAGTTCAACGGTTGAGGCGCCGCCCTGGCCGAAGATGATACCGGTGGTGTCGGCCTTGATGTGCTTGTCGGTCAGTCCTGCCTGCTCGATGGCTTCCCGCATCGCCAGGTAGGTGTAACCGGAGGCCGGGCACATGAAGCGCCAGAGTTTGCGATCAATCAGTTCCGGCAGGTTCAGGTCAATCTGGCCGCAGACGTGGCTGCGCAGTCCGTTATCCCGGGCTTCTTCACTGAAGCCGATACCCGAGCGGGACTCTTTCAGCGACCGGGTGACTTCTTTCTGGTTAGTGCCAAGGCTGGAGACAATCCCCATGCCGGTAATGACAACGCGACGCATCTTGCTAGCTCCTAAAAATCATCGGTGGATGTGAACAGGCCGACCCGCAGGTCTTTGGCGGTGTAGATTTCCTTGCCGTCCACTTCCATTCGGCCATCAGCGATGGCCATGGTCAGTTTACGCTTGATCAGGCGTTTGATGTCCAGGTGGTAGCGGACCTTTTTGTTGGTCGGCAGCACCTGGCCGAAGAATTTGACCTCACCCGCGCCCAGGGCGCGACCCTTGCCTTCACCGCCGGACCAGGCCAGGTAAAAGCCCACCAACTGCCACATGGCGTCAAGGCCGAGACAACCCGGCATCACCGGATCGCCTTCAAAGTGCACCTTGAAAAACCAGAGCTCCGGGTCGATGTCCAGCTCGGCAATCAGGCTGCCCTTGCCGTAGAGGCCGTCATCGGCACCCACGTGGGTGATACGGTCCACCATCAGCATCTCATCGATGGGCAGTCGCATGGCTCCCGGGAATAACTCGCCATGACCGCATCGGATGAGGTCGTCTTTGTCGAAGTGGTCTGGGTATCGTTCTGGGTGCATTGTGCCGTTGTCCCTGTTACAAAATGGTTTCTTATACTTTAGCGGGAATTTGGGCGTTGGCTATTGACCATTAGTTGATGATTGATGGACTGGCAGGAAGTCCTCTGTCTGTTTGCGTACAATGCAGCCCACCTTTTGACTGACCAGGGAACGATCCATGAATGAATACGCGATTCTCAAGCACCTGCATATGACTGCGGCCTATCTCACCGTAACCCTGCTGGCGCTGCGCCTGCTGCTGGACGCGGTGGGCAAGCCCGACTGGCGACGCACGCCGTTGCGCTGGATTCCCCACGCGAATGACACGGTGCTGCTGGTGGCGGCCATCAGCCTGCTGTTTGTCACGCCGTGGATGCCGTTCGTGCATGGCTGGCTGACGGCAAAGGTGTTCCTGCTGGTGGGCTACATCGTGGCTGGTGTATTTGCGCTGAAGCAGACCTGCAGTGTGCCGGTGAGAGTGGCGGCCGCGGTGCTGGCACTGGTTCAGGTCATGGCGATTTTCCACCTGGCCATGACCAAACCATTCTGAACTAGGATTGTGGCTGGTCCGGCGCCTGCCGGGCCGGCGGGGTCCTTTCCATCTGCTGGGTCAGGGCCTGAAGCTGTTCCTGCACCGCCTTCAGTTGGAGCGCAATATCCTCCCGCTCATCGTGTGCCTTCTGGGCCTGCTCGGCGTTCTGTTCCTCGCTCATGACCTCCAGGATGGCGCCAATCATCATGTTGAGGAACACGAAGGCGGTCAGGAAGATGAACGTCAGGTAGTAGATCCAGCTGAGCGGGTACGCTTCCATGGTGGCATACATGACATCGGTCCAGTCCTCGAAAGTGGCCACCCGGAACAGGGTGAGCATGGCAATGGACACATCACCCCAAAGGAATTCGTCCACCGAGGCAAAAAACATCGAGCCCATGGCGGCATAGATGTAAAAGATAATGAACATCAGCAGCGCAATGTAGCCCATCCGGGGGATGGCCTTGAGCAGCGAATTGATCAGGAACCGCAGCTCCGGCACCACCGACACCAGACGCAACACCCGGAACACCCGTAGCAGACGACCCAGCAGCACGGCTTCGGAGTTGTCCAGGGGGATCAGGCTGCCGATCACTACCAGGGTGTCGAACAGGTTCCAGCCATCGAGCAGGAAGCGTTTCTTGTTGTTGCAGACCCCGAACCGGAACAGGATTTCAACCAGGAAAAACAGCGTGATGGCGTTATCCAGAATGCTGAGGCTCTGCTCGACCAACGGGGGCACGTCGTAGGTTTTGGCACCAATCGTCAGCGCAGACAGGATGATGATGGCGATGACGACGGTCTGGAATACCTTGCTGGATTCGATGCGGCGCAGCTGCTCGAAACCGGAAAAGGGACCTATTTCGGAGGACATGACAGACAACAGCTCCAGTTGATTCGCGTGGAGCCGAATTCTAAAGGGGTGTCATCCGATTGGGTAGCCTGAATGTTATTCAGACACTGGCCAGAAGAATATCCCAGTGCGCGTCATCCACCGGCATCACCGACAGGCGGTTGCCGCGCCGGATCAGCGGCAGGCCTTCCAGCCCTGGCAGGGCTTTGATTTCCTCCAGCGGCAGCAGGCGTGGCAGGGTCTTTACGTAGGTCATGTCCACTGCCTGCCAGCGGGGTTTGGCGGGACTGCTTTTCGGGTCGTGGTAGGGGGACTCCGGGTCGAATTGCGCGGGGTCCGGGTAGGGTGCGCCAGTTACCTCGACGACGCCGGCTATGCCGATGTGCTTGCAGCTGGAGTGATACACCAGTACCTGATCACCCGCTTTCATCTCCGCAAGGAAGTTCCGTGCCTGATAATTGCGTACGCCATCCCACGGGAGGGTCTGGGCCGGTGCGCGGGCAAAGTCGTCAATGCTGCATTCCGAGGGTTCGGTTTTTACCAGCCATCTGGCCATGCTCTGTCTCCATCCCGGTTGTCCCACGCTTCTGGTGGGCACCGGCGTTCATCGTACCTGTGTCGTTTCAGTTGTCGCGAAAGCTAATAAGTCCGGCTTATTCGAAAGGATCAGTATTATTCATTCGCGCTATGGTGAAACCCTTTCCATAATCGTATCACCAATAACAAAACCAACAAGCGAGTGAATCACCATGGCACAGAGACCTGAGCTGCCGGGTTGGCGGTGGGGACCGTTTACCTTTCGACTTCCGTTCTACCATACCCGGCTTTGCTGGCCGGAGTTCCTGCAGGGGCTGTTCGTATCTGCGGCCACGGGCCTGGCCCTTATCCCGGTCATGACCGCATTCTTCGGCCTCAGCTTTGAAGAGGCCGTGGCATTGTCGTTCATCCACGCCACCCTGATTGCCTCTGCCGTGATTGTCTTCGGTGAACCCTATGCGGGAGGCTGGATAACACCGGCCTTGCCGCTGATCCTGGCGTTTGTGATCGGCGGCTATGAAGACCCGGTGAGCCGCTTCCAGGCCATGACGGCCCTGAGCCTGGTATTTGCGACACTGGTGCTGGTACTCGGCATAACCGGCCTGGGCCGGCGGTTCGTTATCTGGCTGCCTGACACGTTAAAAGCCGGGATCATACTCGGCGCAGCCATAGCGGCGCTCAAGCGGGTCTTTGTGGACGATGCAGAACGTTTCCTCCTGGAACAGCCCATCGCCACGGCCCTGGCCTGCGCCATCTGTCTGATTTTCACGTTCTCGATTCCGATGCAGAAGCTCAAGGAGCGCAACCGGTTTTTCTTCATGCTGGGCGCTTTGGGACTGTTGCCAGGCTTCCTGGCCGCGGCGATCGTGGGTCCACTGGTTGGCGAGGTGAACTTTGACATCCAGTGGGGATTTGTCGTTCCGCCAATGGGCGAGGCAATCGCGAAGGTGTCTCCCCTGGTGATTGGCTGGCCTTCCCAGGAAATGCTGCTCAAGAGCATACCGCTGGCGCTGATTGCCTACATCATCCTGTTTGGCGACCTGGTCACCGGGAACGAAGTGTTACGTGACGGGCTGAAAGCGCGTAAGGACGAGCACATTGATATCAACCTCAATCGTACCCACTTTTCGCTGTCCATCCGCAACGCCATCATGGGCGTGCTCGCGCCGTTCTTTCCGACCCAGGGCGCAGTGTGGACCGGGGTGCATGTGATTGTGGTGCAGCGGTGGAAGCAGGGGCCGAAAGCCATGAACAGCCTGCACAGCGGGCTGGCCTCATACTATCTCATGGGGCTGCCGATCATTTATTTCCTGCTCCCGTTGCTGACCGGTCTCAAGCCGCTTTTGGGGGTCGCGCTGTCGCTGACCCTGGTACTCACCGGTTTTGCGTGTGCCTATATCGCCATGTCGATCCCGAGAGACAACGCTTCCCGGGGAACGGTGGTGCTGATTGGTGCTTCACTGGCCTTTTTTGAGCCGTGGCAGGGATTGCTGTTGGGGGTGGTGGCGACACTGGCCCTGGTGGGATGGGACCGTAGTCCCGACCCGATCCCCCACGACGAGTAACCGACCGGGTGCTCGGGCACCCGGCGCGGTGGAAGAGTTCAGAGCGTCGCGCCGTAAGGTAGCACGCCGTAGTAGATGGCGCTGAAATGCAGCGCGCTGCCACCAATCACGAACAGGTGCCAGATCGCATGCATGTAGGGCACGCGATCCGCCAGATAGAAAACCACCCCGGCGGTGTACACCACGCCGCCGGCGATGGTCAGGTACAGCGCCGTCTCGCTGAGGTTGGCGACCAGGTCTGCGGACGCGAACGTGATCAGCCAGCCCATGGCCAGGTAAATGCCTACCCGCGCAAGTTTGAAGCGATTCCTGAAAATCACCTTGAGCACGACGCCGGTGAACGCCAGTGACCAGATCACTGCAAACAGCGTCCATCCGGTGGTGCCACGCATGTTGACCAGCAGGAACGGTGTGTAGGTGCCAGCAATCAACAGGAAGATGGCACAGTGGTCCAGAGTCTTGAACAGGGCTCTCAGTTCAGGGTGGCGGGTACCGTGGTAAAGCGCAGAGGCCATGTACAGCAGGATGAGGGAGGCGCCGAAAATGCTGAAGCTGACGATCTTCCAGGCATCCCCCAGCTGACTGGCGGCGACGATCAGGGCGATGGTGCCGATCACGCTGAGCACGGCGCCCAAGCCGTGGGTTGCGCTGTTTAGCCACTCCTCGATGCGTTGATGGTTACTCTGTGTGCCGGTGTGTGAGGTATCCATGGCGCTGGGGTCTCTTGGGATCTTTCCGGTGAAGGTACTTGAGCGCACACCTGTACGCAATGTCGAAGGGGCACAAACGCTTCAGGCTTGTTCGAAAAAACTGACAGACCTTGCGCAAATCTTCCGGTTTTTCCAGGCCCGCCGACACGTTAATCTTTGTTCCACAATTGACTGATGACGCAGGAGGTCTCAGGTTATGGCGAAGATTCTCGTTCTGTATTATTCAATGTATGGTCACATCGAAACCATGGCAAACACGGTTGCCGAAGGGGCAAAAGCCGTGGGTGGCGCCGAGGTTACGGTAAAGCGGGTTCCGGAAACCATGCCGGATGAAGCCTTCCGCAATGCCGGTGGTAAAGTCGAGCAGGGCGCGCCGATGGCGGACCCGAAAGAACTTGCTGAGTACGATGCCATTATATTTGGCACCCCGACCCGCTTCGGTAACATGGCCGGACAAATGCGCACCTTCCTGGATCAGACCGGTGGGCTCTGGGCCGAAGGTAAGCTGCACGGCAAGGTCGCCAGTGTCTTTACCTCCACCGGAACCGGTGGTGGCCAGGAGCACACCATCAGTTCGTTCTGGACCACCCTTGCCCATCACGGCATGGTGATTGTTCCGCTGGGTTACGGTATCGAGGATTTCTTCAATATCTCGGAAATGAGCGGAGGCACACCCTATGGTGCGTCCACCATCGCCGGGGGAGACGGCTCCCGTCAACCGAACGAAAAGGAACTGAACATTGCCCGCTACCAGGGGCGGCACGTCGCCGAACTGGCAGTCAAGCTGCACGGCTGATTGAGTCTGGCGGCAGCAAAAGGGCAGGCCTTCCGGGCCTGCCCTTTTTTATGGCTTGCCGGTCCGGTGGGCGCTTTTTATCCGCGAGAACGTCGCGGGCACGACGCCCAGCCACGATGCCAGCTGATTGTCCGGTACACGGCGAATCAGCTCCGGGTATTCCTCCAGTAGCAGATCGTAGCGCTCCCGTGCGGACATGGTCTGTTTGCGGAATTCCCGCATGCTGGCCAGTTCCGCCAGTTCCTCCGTCAGCGCCAGCGCAAACCCGGCCCAGACCCCGTCACCGTGGCTCTGCAGTGTCGAGCGAAACGCGGTGAAATCGGCAACCCACAGGGTCGCTGGCGTCACGGCCGTCAGGCACAGGGTGTTGCGGGTGGTGCGGGTCCGTCCGAATACCGGCCAGACCAGGTCGCCCTCCGCAAAAAAATGGTGAATGGCGGTTTTGCCACTGGGCGCTTCCCGAAATAACCGCAGGATGCCGTACTGAACCAGGTAGACATGGGACCAGGCATGGTCGTGCCGTTCCAGCGAATGGTCGGCCTCCACGCGTTGCTGGTGGAAGAGCCTGGACAGGTCGTTCAGGAAGGCGTGGTCCCGTGAGCCGGGGTCACTGCTCAGGTGGATGCCAAACACCCGGCTCAATCCGTGAACCAGCGCCTGCTGGGCAGGTGCCGACGGCGTATCGATGATCTCTGGATTCCGGCTCCCCAGATAGCAGGGGGCGGACGACACGGGTACTCTGGTGGTGACTTTCATTGGCGGTGGACCCATTGCTGACCATGAAAAACGGATAGTATTCCAGTACCTCAAAGATATGTTAAATGACTTGAATCAGTATGGGATATAGGGCAGATCAATAACAGCTAAGTTCCATCGGTGGTGGTAAACTGCCGCGCGAGTCTTTTCCCGGTCTTGTCGGAGTATTCATGGCGGCTGCACTGGCCCTGTTCTACAAACTGCTACCCCTCTATGTGACCGTGGCCCTGGGATGGTTGGCGGGCCGTTACCTGGAGGCCAGCGGCAAGCACATCGCCGGCATCATGCTGTATATCATGACGCCCTCGGTGGTGTTCTCCGGTGTGATGGCCGCGCCCCTGTCCGCGGAAGTTATCCTGCTTCCGCTACTGGTTTTTGGCCTGTGTACCCTCATCGGTGTGGCTCACCTACTGCTCGCCCGCCGTGTGATCCGTGATGGCAGCGCCAGCCTGATGCCGTTATCTGTGGGCACCGGTAACACCGGTTATTTTGGCATTCCCGTTGCCCTGTTGCTGTTTGGCCAGGAAGGGCTGGCGCTCTACATCGTCTGCATGCTCGGCACGACGTTGTTCGAGAATTCCGTGGGTTTCTACCTGGCCGCCCGGGGGCGATACAGCCTGAAAGATTCCCTGGTGCGGGTTGCCCGCCTGCCATCCGTCTATGCCTTTGGCCTGGCGGTGGTGCTCAACCTGTCGGGGTTCTCCATTCCTGAGGTGTTTACGCCGCTGTTTGACAACCTGCGGGGCGCTTACAGCATTCTCGGCATGATGATCATCGGCATGGGCATCCTCAGCTTACGGGGACTTGCGGGCAACCTGCGCTTTACCGGACTCTCGTTCCTGGGCAAGTTCGTGACCTGGCCCGTGGTGGCGTTACTGTTCTGGTGGCTGGACGCCAACATGTTTGGCATCTATGACCTCGCGGTCTACCAGGCGATTTTCCTTATCTCCATCACCCCGATTGCCGCCAACACGGTGGTGATCGCCACCCTGCTGGACACCGCGCCGAGGCAGGCGGCGGGCACTGCGCTGCTCAGCACGCTGTTTGCGCTGGTCTTTATTCCGGTGATGGTGGCGCTGGTTCTGCCCTGACATCAGCATGGGGATTTCGGGCGTGTGCTTCGCGGATGTCCTGTCGGGCATGGCGTATTACGCTCGTGCCTGAGGTAATGGCCAATCCGCCCATCACAACCGCCACGGCCAGGTCGGGCCAGGCGGTGCCGGAACCAAAAACGCCCAGCGCCGCTACCATTACCGCCATGTTGCCGAGGGCATCGTTACGGCTGCATAACCACACCGACCGCATGTCGGAGTCGCCTGCGCGGAATCGGAACAGCGTAATGGCGACCGCCACATTGGCGGCCAGGGCCAGCAGGCCTACAGCGCCCATGGTCAGGGGTTCCGGTGTGATGCTGCTCTGGGCCACCCACAGGGCGCGGCCCAGAACGGCGACGCCGAATACGGTCATCGTTATGCCTTTCACCAGTGCCGCGCGGCCACGCCACAACATACCCATGGACAGCACAGACAGTGACAGCAGATAGTTGGCGCTGTCGCCGAAGAAGTCGATGGCATCGGCCATCAGGGACACCGATCCGGACTGGAGGCTGGCAACACCCTCCACCAGGAACATGATCAGGTTAACCCACAGTGCTACCCACAGAGCTTTGCGAAAGCCCGGGGCGGGGGATTTGGGTTCGGGAGCTGAACAGCTACAAGCCATGAATACCTCCTGTTATCAGATTGTACTCATTGAAAACCCTGTAGCTGCTACAGAGTCAACCACGGTTAGCAGAAATCTTCAGCGGGTTCCGTGGGTGCCCGGTACGTGGTTGTGATGGTCTGCGGGAGACTGTTCGCCGGGCTCAGCGGTCAACCCGCCCAGGATGCCGCACTCACTGACCGTGCGGCCCTGCGAACAGGTTTGCTGCAACTGCTCCAGCGTTCCCTCCAGGCTCTCTAGTTCCCGCAGGCGCTCTCGTACATGGTTCAGGTGCCGGGCCAGCAGCGCATCCACCTGGCTGCAATCGGCGTCGGGCTGGTCAGCAAAGCGGATCAGCTCGCGGATTTCATCCTGCGCCATGTCGAGATTGCGACAGCGTCGGATGAACAGCAGCCGGTCGAGGTGGCTCTGGCGGTAGTCGCGGTAGCCGCTGTCCAGCCGCGCCGGCTCCGGCACCAGCCCGATTTTCTCGTAGTAACGGATGGTTTCCACCGGAATCCCGGTCGCTTTCGAGATATCACCGATTTTCATGGTCAATTACCCGTGTCGCTTTCTGGGCATGGTGGCGCAAACACTTAACCCACCAACTGCGCGATTGCTGAACCGCAGGCACCCATCGTAACGTTCTGTGATTTCCCTGGCGATGGCCAGACCCAGGCCGTGTCCGGGTGTCTGTTCGTCCAGCCTTACACCCCGGGTGCCCAGGGATGGGAGTTCCTTGGGATCGACGCCCGGACCGTCGTCTTCAACCGTGATCATCAGTTGGTCCCCGCTGTCTTTCAGGGTGAGCACTGAGCTTCGTGCGGCCCATTTGCCTGCGTTGTCCAGGAGATTGCCGAGGATCTCGTTCAGGTCATGCTCTTCAATTGGCCATCGGGTGTCCGGGCCCAGGGTGCTTTCCAGTTCAAAGTTTTTATCAGTATACAGTCGTCCCATCATCCACAGCAGGTCTCGCGCCTGACTGACGGGTTGTGCCGCCTTGCCCGCCTGCGGTCCGGCGAAACGGCCGCGGCGCATCTCGCTCTCAAGCTGGTGGTCGATGTCGGACAGCCGTTGGGCAAGGAGCTGCCGCATTTCCGGGTCCAGGGCGCGGGTGTCGTCTTCCAGAACCTGGCGCACGGCCGACACCGGGGTCTTTACGCTGTGAGAGAGGTTCGCGAGCGCATCGCGAGATCGCGTCAGCCTTTGATCCAGCGTATCCATAAGTAGATTGAGCTGGCGGATTAGTGGCTGGAACTCCGCCGGCGCGTCCATATTGAGTCGATGGCGGTCACCGGTTTGCAGAGATTTCAGGCCCTGTTGGAGCTGGGCGACAGAACGCAGGGAGAGCCGGATAGCCTGCCAGATCGCCAGCAACAGCAGTATTAACAATATACCTGAGACGACGGCGGTCCAGATATGCAGCTCCTGCTGACTGTGCTGTAGGGTCGTCAGATCCTCTGCTACCACAATGACCACGGGTTCCCCCTCCAGGGTCAGGGCCTTGCGGTACGCCAGGAAATCTGCGATCGCGGCGCTGGCCTCGGTGTGGGTCTGGCGAACGAACCCGCTACGCGCCTCAGCCAGCAGTGGTTGTAATGCCGGCGCCCAAAGCTCGGGCGAGCTGTGAACCTGTTCCCCGACTCGTATCGCAAAGGCGTGATGGAAGACCTCTTCAAAATAATCACCGGCGGCGATATTGCGAATTTCGTCAGAACCGGACTGACGTAACTGGTGCTCCAGAAATGCCACCTCGTCCTGCAGCCGGTCTTCCACAAATCCCCGGGCCATGCGTTCCAGCAGCAGGCCGTGAACAATCCAGGCGGCAACCATCAGCGCAATGGCGGCCGGCAACAGCAGCGTGAGCAGGCTTTTGCGGATGGAGCTGCGGGTATCAATCCATGGCATTGAAAATATACCCCTGGCCGCGGCGGGTGGTGATGGCGTCGGTGCCGGTGATTTTCCGCAGCCGCCGCACGTAGGCCTCGATGGTGTTGTCACTGGGGCTGTCGTTCAGGTTGTACAGCTGCTCCAGCAGTTGCTCCTTGGAGAACAGCTGGCCGGGACGGCTCATCAGGCAGCGCAGCAGGCGGAATTCGGTGCCGGTGAGGGAATGTTCCTGGCCGTCCGGGGTCTGCAGGCACTGTCGGTACTCATCCAGCTCGAAACCACCGGCGGCCAGTTTAGCCTCTACCCGGCCTTCGCTGCGGCGAATCAGGGCGTTCAGCCGCGCCAGCAGCTCTTCGGTCTGGAAGGGTTTTGCCAGGTAATCATCGGCGCCGGCCTTGAGGCCGTTGACCTTGTCCTGCCAGTCGCCCCGCGCGGTCAGAATCAGCACCGGCATGGCCAGCTTGTCGGCGCGCCAGTTCTTGAGCACGTTCAGGCCGCTGCCATCCGGCAGCCCCAGGTCCAGTACCACCGCACGGTAGTCTTCCTGTTTGCCCAGCTGTTCTGCCTGTTTTGCTGTTGGTGCCTGATCCACCGTGAAGCCAGCGGCCGTCAGCTGGCGGTTCAGGCTGTCGGCAATCAGAGTGTCGTCTTCCACCAGAAGCAATCGCATGAAGGTTCCCGCGTCGTGAAGTTGCCTGAGTGTAGAGCCATTGGCTGAATGTAACCTGAAAACCGGTGCACCGGAAAATTCAGCAAGGATTCAGGTTGCTGGGGCAGAGTATTGGCCATTACTCAAAACCCTCTGTTTAAAACCCCAGGGAGATACCGATGAATCCGATTCTCAAACAAGCGCTGCTGCCGGCCTTCGCTCTGGCGTTTTCCTCCGGCGTTCACGCTGCCGGCGAACACGGTGGCCACCACGGTGGTGATGCGGTCGGCGAACCCGGCACGGCCGAGAACGTGTCCCGCACCATTGAAGTGACCATGCGGGACAACTATTACGAGCCGGAATCCATCTCAGTGAAAGCGGGTGAAACCGTTCGCTTCCGCGTGAAGAACGAGGGGGCCCTGGTGCACGAGTTCAACATCGGCACCGCAGACATGCACGAGGCCCATCAGGACGAAATGCAGATGATGGTAGAGCATGGTGTGATCAAAGGGGATCGTATTGATCACGAGATGATGGAAATGGACATGGGCGACGGCCATTCCATGAAACACGACGACCCCAACAGCGTGCTGATGGAGCCCGGTGAGAGCAAGGAGATCATCTGGACCTTCAGTGAAGCCTCCAGTCTTGAGTTTGCCTGCAACGTGCCGGGCCACTACCAGGCAGGCATGGTCGGCGATCTTGATGTTGAATAAACGGGTGTTCCCCATGAAGAAATCATTGTTGATAGCGGTGCTGGCGGGTTTTGCCACCATGGCGGCCAACGCCGGCGAATACGATATTTCCGTTGACCGGGTCGAGATAGACACCGGTGATTTCGTCAAGGAAGGCATTGGCTACAACGGGGCGTCTCCGGGGCCGGTGTTGCGGTTCAAGGAAGGCGAGGAGGTGACCATCAATGTCACCAACAATCTGGATGAAATGACATCCATCCACTGGCACGGCCTGATTCTGCCGTTTGAGCAGGATGGCGTGCCCGGTATCAGTTTCCCGGGTATCAAGCCGGGAGAAACCTTTACCTACAAGTTCCCGATTGTTCAGGCCGGCACCTACTGGTTCCACAGCCACTCCGGCTTCCAGGAGCCGAACGGGGCCTACGGCGCCATCGTCATCGAGCCCGAGGGTCGTGAACCCTTCCGCTACGACCGGGAGTACGTGGTGCAGCTGACCGACAAGCATCCGCACTCCGGCGACCGCATCATGCGCAACCTGAAAATGTCGGCGGACTACTACAACCGTCAGCAGCAGACGGTAGGCGACTTCATCGACGAGTCCGGTGACAAAGGCTTCATGGCCACGCTGAAGGACCGGATGATGTGGGGTGATATGCGCATGATGAAGGCGGATATCGAAGACGTGCAGGGCTTCACCGGCCTGATCAACGGCAAGGGGCCGGAACAGAACTGGACGGGGCTGTTCAAGCCGGGCGAGCGTATTCGCCTGCGCTTCATCAATTCCTCCGCCATGACCTATTTCGACATCCGCATTCCCGGTCTGGAAATGACCGTGGTGCAGGCTGACGGCAATAACGTGCAGCCGGTCACCGTGGATGAATTCCGGATTGGCGTGGCGGAGACCTACGATGTGATTGTGCGCATCAAGGATGAGCAGGCCTACACCATTTTTGCCGAGTCCATGGGGCGCTCCGGCTTCGCCCGCGGCACCCTGGCGCCAGAGGAAGGCATGACCGCTGACGTGCCTGACCTGCGAGAGGCCCCGCTGTTGACCATGGCCGATATGGCCGGGCACATGGATCACGGCAGCATGGATCATGGTGACATGGCTGGCATGGATCACGGCGAGATGAACCAAGATGACATGGGCAAGGACAATGGCATGGATTACAGTGCCATGGGCCACGGTGGTAAGGATCACGGCGGTGACAGTTCCCTGCCGGAAGATCCGTTCTACGCCAAGGGCAGTGGCCTGATTCCTACCGCCAGCAACGGTGGCAAGTTTCTCTCCTACGCCGATCTGAAGGCTCAGAAGCCCCTGTATGAAGACCGCGAACCAACCCGCGAAATCGAGCTTCGGCTGACCGGCAACATGGAGCGCTACGAATGGAGCATCAACGGCATCAAGTACGAAGACGCCGACCCCATCGTGTTGCAATACGGTGAGCGGGTTCGCTTCAAGTTCGTCAACGAAACCATGATGACTCACCCCATGCACCTGCACGGTATGTGGTCGATTCTTGAAGTGGGTGAAGGTAAGTGGAACCCGTTGAAGCATGTGATCAGCGTGGCACCCGCCACCACGGTGTATATGGAAACCGAAGTGGATGCGCCGGGAGAGTGGGCGTTCCATTGCCACCTGTCGTACCACGCCGCGTCCGGCATGTTTCGCAAGATCGTGGTTGAGGGCGGTCCGGACAGCACGGTAGCGGACGGCAAGAAAAACGGGCAACAGGGAGGCGAATCATGAAGCGTCTGTCGCTACCCTTGTGCGGCCTCTCCTTGGCAATGGCCATGCTGACCGGGCCCGCGATTGCCCAGGAGGATCCGGCCAAGAAAACCCAGACCGCCAAAACCTTCTGGGGCGTGTCGGCGGAAAAACTGGAATACCGCTACAGCGATTCCGATGAGGAGCTGGCAGTGATCGAGGGCGATGCCTTCTACGGTACCGACGATCTCAAGTTCCGCTGGTTGTTCGAGGGCGAGTGGGAAGAAGCCCACAACGCCTGGGAAACTCTGGAGAACCAGTTCGTAGCCCAAACGCCGGTAGGCGATTTCTGGGACGCCAAGGCGGGGATTCGCGTGGATACCCCGGAAGGAAAGGACCGGGTGTATGGTGTGCTCGGGCTCACCGGCCTGGCGCCTTACTGGTTCGAGATCGACACCAACCTGTACGTCAGCGATGAGGGTGATGCGTCGGTGGATTTCGAGGCGGAGTACGAGTTGCTGATCACCAACTATTGGATCGTGTCTGCCACGTTTGAAAGCCTGGTGGCCTTTTCCGAAGACCGTGAGATCGGCGTCGGTAAAGGCTTGAATACCACCGAGTTTGGTTTGCGCCTGAGTTACGATCTGATCGACCGCGCGTTCTCGCCTTATATCGGCGTAGTGCATGAACGCAAATACAGTGACACCGCCGATCTTGCCAGGGACTCCGGGGGAAGCACCGAAGACTGGTTTGCCGTAGTCGGGGCACGGGTGATGTTCTGAGGGCTGTTGTTGCGGGTGTCTCAATGGTCTTCCTGAACAAGGGCGAGAAGATCATCCCGGATCTCGTCCCTGCTCAGGTCTGATCGAAGAAGTAACCGTGCCTCACCCTCACGGTCGAATACATACACGGCGCTACTGTGGGACACCGCGTAGTAGCCGTCTTTGTCGGGCTCGTCGTAGCCGAAGGTGGTTCGATATCGCTTGGCCAGTTCCCGTAGCTGCGGTTCAGTGCCGGTCAGCCCGACGATGCCCTCACCGAAAAAGTGAACGTATTCGTCCACCCGCTCCGGCGTGTCCCGCTCGGGATCGACACTGACGAACAGGGTAAGTACCTCGTCCTGCTGTTCCTGGGGCAGGTCGCCGATTATCTGGTTCAGCTTCTGCAACGTGGTCGGACAGACGTCAGGGCAGGAGGTGAAACCAAAAAACAGCAGGCGAACCTTGCCGCGGTAGTCTCCGGCCGTAACGGCGTTATGGTCGCCGTTGATCAGTTTGAATTCCAGGTCGGGCATCAGACCGCTGATGTCCTTGCCGTGCCAGTGTTCGTCATTTCCCAGGCAACCGGTCAGCAACAGGGTCAGGATGGCGAGCACCCCCGCGCGGAGGTGTGGCTGGTGGCGGCAACGGAATCGGGTGCTCATAAGGTGCTCTCCTCCGGTTTCGGGTAGCGGCTGGAAAATTTCCCATCCTGGTGCATGGCCCGGCGCAGGATGATCAGTATACCCAGGATGCTCATCATGGCCGGGGGGATCCAGGTCAGCAGTCCGCCAAGGAGCTGGTCGGTTTCCGGCGGCATCGGCCACGCACGTCCACAGACTTCATACACGTCATAGACCATGCCCCTGGAGAAGACAATCACCGCGCCCAGCACCATCTGGGGAATAGCCACCGCGGCAAGGATGAGTATGCGCTTGCCATAACCCAGGGACGAGGTAACGGCAGGTGGTCGCGGGTCGAATATCAGCCACCAGAACAGAAGGCCATCGAGCAGCATGCTCCAGTTCATGACCCAGTAGAGCTGGCGGCTGAGCATGGCATCGAAATGAATCGACGGCCAGAGCCAGAAGTAGATCAGGCCGACAAACAGGAACGAGGCAATCAATGGTTGCTGGAGCCCACGATAGACCAGGCCCAGCGGCATGAGCCACCGCCTGGCACCGGGTTTGATGCGGTCATACCAGAATTGCATCACCGGCAACGGATTCGAGAGGGCAATGAGGATCGGCCCGATGTGGTGGAGAATCAGGTGCTGGCCGCGGTGAACAAAGAACATGTACTGGGAGTAGTAGTCGAAGCGGGTCTGCATCACGCCGTAACAGAGCATGACCCCGACAACGAACAGCAGGACTCTCCTGGGACCGGGCCTGTCGCTTTCCGGCATCCTCAGGACGCCAACGCCATAGAACCCCAGAACGAGGGCATAGCTCAGAATGGTCAGCGGTGAGTAATCGTAAGGCGCCAGAGCGTCCCAGAGTGTCATAACGTGCCGAGCCTGTGAGTCTGGTGGTTTGGTCGCATTACAAGACTGTACTACATCTGAAGCGCGGAAGAGCGCAACTGAAGCCATTCGATGTGATAGTCTTTTTTTCTATGGACATTCAGGACATCCGGTTCCAGGTCATGGCAGGGAGCATTCATGGAAAACGTCACCGCAATCACGTTCCGTATGAGCCTGCTCCTGCTGGTGTGGTGGGCGCTGACGGAAGGCGATGCATCGGGCCTTCTGTTCGGGTTGGTGTGCGTGGCCATTACGACCGGCATGTCCATGTACCTGTTTCCGCCCGGCCCCCGGCGCATTCAGGTGATTCCCATCCTCGCATTCTCGCTGTTTTTCCTCACACGGTCCGTTACGGCGGGCGTTGACGTGGCCAGGCGCCTGCTGTCGCCGCAGCTGCCGACCAACCCGGGGTTCAGGACCTTTGAACTGCGCCTCCCCGAGGGCGGTCCGCGCTGGCTGCTTGCCAATACGCTGTCCCTGATGCCGGGCACCCTGAGTGTTGCCCTGGAGGGCTCGCGGCTTGAACTGCATTGCCTGGATATCGAAGATCCGGTTGAGGACGATGTCCGGGCGGTGGAGTTGCGCGTTGCCGGTGTCTTCGGGGTTCCCCTGGACAAAGACAGTGCAGCCGGGGTGGGCGCACAGTGATTGTGTTGCTGAATGGCGTCGGGGCCTTCCTTCTGCTCACCCTGCTGATTGCGCTGCTGCGGATATGGCGGGGACCCACGCCGTCGGATCGGATGTTGGCCTCACAATTGTTCGGCACCACCGGTGTGGCGCTGTTGCTGGTGCTGGCGGAAGCTCAGGATGCCGCCGCTTTGAGGGATGTCGCATGGGTGCTCGCGTTGCTGTCCGTGCTGGCCGTCGTCGGGTTCGTGACGCGGGTCGTGCGTATTGACCGGAGCGAGGGGTGATGCCGGAACTGATGATGGTGGTATTGCCGTGGCTGCAGGGCTGTTTGTTGCTCGCGGGGTGCGCGTTTTTCGCCATCGGCACGCTCGGCCTGTTCCGGTTCTCCGACACACTGATGCGCCTTCACGCGCTGACCAAAGTGGATAATCTGGGATTGGGCTTTATCGTGCTGGCGCTTTTACTGTCTGCACCGGCCTTCGCCGCGGGGTTGAAGATCGTGCTGGTGTGGCTGGTGGCGTTGGCTGCCAGTGCTACCTCAGCCCACCTGATTGCCCGCGGCGCCCGGGTGCAGATGCGCGAGCGCACGCAACGCAGGAAAGGCACGGAAGACGCGGAAGGCGCGGGAGGAGAGCAGCGACATGACTGACTGGCTGCTGGACGGCATGCTCGTGTTTGCGCTGGTGGTGACCGCCTCGGCCGCCCTGATGTCCCGGAACCTGTTCCGCGCCGTGGTGGTCTTTATCGCCTTCGGTTTGCTGATGGCGGTTGCCTGGGTGCGATTGCAGGCACCCGATATTGCCCTGGCGGAGGCAGCTATCGGTGCAGGGCTGACTGGCGTGCTGCTGCTTGACGCCGTGAGTCATCTGGGCGGCGGGCAGAAGCCCTCGCGCCAGGGAGGGCCGCGATCATGAAGCAGTCTTTGCGCACCACGGCCATTGTGTTGGCCTGTGTGACCTTCGGTGCTGTGCTGGCCGGGAGTATCTGGGCCATCGCGGGAAGCCAGCCCCCAGTGAACCTGCCCCGGGTACTGGATGAGCATCTTGCGCACAGCGGCGTGGACCATCCGGTCACGGCCGTACTCCTGAATTTCCGCAGTTACGACACGCTGCTGGAAATCGGCGTGTTGGTCATTGCCGGTATCGTGGGCATCTCCATGGCTAAGACGGCTTCACTTGAAGATCCGGACCTGCGGACATCCGACCCCTTGCTCTATGCCTTGCAACGATGGTTCGTGCCATTAATGGTGTTACTGGCGGGGTATCTGTTGTGGGCAGGCGCGGATCGCCCCGGCGGCGCCTTCCAGGCGGGGGCAGTCCTCGCTGCCACGGGTGTACTGATGCGCCTGGGCGGCATTTCCATGGCGTTCCTGCGGCCCGGGTTGTTACTCCGCCTGGGGCTGGTGCTCGGCTTCTCTGTGTTTCTGGCCGTGGCGGTGGCGAGCGTTTTCGGCGGCGACGCCTTCCTGGCGTACCCACCGGAGATGACCAAAGGCCTGATCGTGGTGATTGAGTCGGTCCTCACCTTGTCCATTGCCATGGTGTTGCTGGCGCTCTTCGTCTCGGCACCCATCAACGATGCCCAGGACCCGGAAGAAGGGGCGTCGGAATGACCGCACCGCTTCTATACGCGCTCACCGGAGCCATACTGTGCAGTCTCGGCCTGTTCGGCCTGCTCCGGCTGTCCCATCTTCTGCGCAAGCTGGTGGCCTTCAATATCATGGGCTCTGGTGTGTTCCTGGTGATGGTGGCTCTGCCGCAGCATCCCGATACCGTTGACCCGGTGCCCCAGGCGCTGGTGCTCACCGGCATCGTGGTGGCGATCGCGGCCACAGCATTGGCGGTGGTACTGATCCGTCGCTATTACCATCTTTCCGGCCTCACCCGTCTGGATGTGGATCCCGCGTCCGGTGAGGGCCCACGGGAATGACCCTTTGGTTGATGGCGGGGCTGCTGTTTACACCATTGGCGTGGGCCGTGCTGACGCTTCTGACCGACTTTGCCTGGGGCCGGCGGGTAACCTGGGTGGGGATCTTCGTGCAGGTACTGGTGTCGCTGGGATTGTGGCTGACCGTTGCCGGGGAGGGCGGTTTCTACTATGCGCTGGGCGGCTGGAATGCACCCCTGGGGATTGAACTGCGGGTGGATGGGCTGGCCGTCACGTTTGTGTTGCTAACGGCGGTAGTCGCCAGTGCGTGTGGTTGGCACGCCGGTGTTTACATTGACGCGGAGAAACCCTGGCACCGGTTTTTCTGGCCGTTGTTCTGGTTTCTCTGGTCAGGCCTGAACGCGGTTTGGCTTGGTGGTGACCTGTTCAATCTCTATGTGGGGCTGGAACTGATCAGCCTGTCGGCGGTAGGGCTTGTGGCGCTGGGCGGTCGGGCCGACGCGCTGCGGGCGGCCTTGCGGTATTTGCTGGCGGCTCTGCTCGGATCGCTGGTGTACCTGCTGGGTGTCGCCTTGATGTATGGCCAGTTCGGCACCCTGTCGCTGGCCGGGGTCAGCCATTGGCTGGCGGACCATCCGGTGCCCGATGGCGCCGGGTTTGCGTTGGTGCTGATGACAGCCGGACTGGCGCTGAAAACGGCGTTGTTCCCGCTGCACCAGTGGCTTCCCCCGGCCCATGGGATTGCCCGATCACCCGTCAGTGCCCTGTTGTCGGCGCTGGTGGTCAAGGCGTCGTTCTACATCGCTGCGCGCTTGTGGCTGGAGCTCGGCGAGCCCCTGGGTAGCCAGGCGGCTGCCCAGTTTATGGGTTTGCTGGGCAGTGCGGCGGTGGTCTGGGGGAGTTGGCTGGCGTGTCGTCAGACCCAGTTGAAACAGGTGGTGGCCTATTCTTCCGTTGCGCAGATCGGTTACCTGTTCCTGCTGTTCCCGCTGACGTTCTCGGTGTCCGATGCGGTGTCACTGCAGGCGCAACAGGGCATTACCCTGCAGGTCATCAGCCATGGCCTGGCGAAGGCGGCCATGTTCCTGGCTGCCGGTAACCTGATCCTGTCCACCGGAAGCCAGCGGCTGGACGCCCTGGCGGGCGTGAGTCGCTTTCTGCCATTCTCCCTCTTTTCCTTCGGCCTGGCAGGGGTTTCACTGATGAGCCTGCCGCCCACCGGGGGTTTCACCGCCAAGTGGCTGTTGCTGCAGGCCAGCCTTAACAGTGGCCAGTGGTGGTGGGCGCTGGTTTTGCTGGCCGGTGGGTTGCTGTCAGCGGCTTATGTGTTCCGGGTCTACCGGGCGTCGTTTGTTGAGAATCCCGGAGTGGATGAGTTCTACCACCCGCCGAAAAGCCTGGAAGTGATCCCGATGATCCTGGCATTGCTCGCGCTCGGATTGGGGCTGGTGTCAGAGCCGGTCCTCTCCGTGATGGCACTGCCATTCGAAGAGCGAGGTTCGCCATGACTTTGAGTGCATGGCTGCCGATACTGGCGCTGATGACCTCGCTGCTGGCAGCCGTGGTGATTTTTGCGTTGCCGGAGACAGGCTACCGTTTGCGCACCACCGTCAACCTGGGGGCCGCCCTGATCAAGCTCACGCTGGTGGTGGTGATGATCTGGGGTGTGTCCCGGGGCGTGGAGTATGGAGTGAGCTTTACCATGGTGCCGGGTGTGGAGTTCATCCTTAAAGCCGATGCCCTGGCGATGATGTTCGCCGGTCTGTCCGCGGTTCTCTGGTTTCTTACCACTATTTACGCTGTCGGCTATCTGGAAGACTCTCCCAATCGCAGCCGCTTTTTCGGTTTTTTCAGCCTGTGTGTGGCCAGCACCATGGGCATTGCCCTGGCGGGCAACCTGTTCACGTTCTTCCTGTTCTACGAGATGCTGACCCTGTCCACCTATCCGCTGGTCGTGCACCGGGGCACCGGGCAGGCCCTGAAAGCCGGGCGAACCTATCTGATGTACACCCTGACCGGTGGCGCGGTCCTGCTGCTTGCCATCGCGTGGTTGCAGGGAGTGGCCGGGGACCTGCCGTTTCGTGATGGCGGCCACTTCCTGGACGCCGATGACGCCAACCAGGCCGCGCTGGTGATGATTTTCGTACTGCTGATTGCCGGGCTGGGGGTCAAGGCAGCGCTGTTTCCGCTCCACGGCTGGCTCCCCCAGGCCATGGTGGCTCCGGCTCCGGTCAGTGCGCTCCTGCACGCGGTGGCTGTGGTCAAGGCCGGTGCCTTCGGTATTGTCCGGGTGGTGTACAACATCTATGGCGTGGGCGCGTCGGCGGCCCTCGGCCTGCTGACACCGCTGGCCTGGCTGGCCGCCTTTACCATGATTTATGGCTCTATCAGGGCGTTGTCGCAGACGGACCTGAAGCGCCTGCTGGCATTCTCCACTGTCAGCCAGGTGTCTTACATCATCCTTGGCATCTGCCTGTTCGGCCCCGTCGGGGCAACCGGTGGGCTGGTGCATCTGCTGCACCAGGGCATTATGAAAATCACCCTGTTTTTCTGCGCCGGCAATTACGCCGAAACCCTGGGAATCCACCGGATTGATGAAATGGACGGCGCGGGGCGGCGCATGCCGGCGACCTCGCTGGCCTTTACCATTGGCGCTTTCGGCATGATCGGAGTGCCGCCACTGGCCGGGTTTATCACCAAATGGACCCTGGGGACCGGCGCATTGGCGGCCAATATGGATTGGGTGATCGCGGTGCTGGTGATGAGCAGCCTGCTCAACGCGGCCTACTTTCTGCCGGTCATACACCGGCTCTGGTTCCGCGAAGCCAGCGGTGAATGGCCCCATGAACGGCACTGGGGGCGGCTGGAAACCAGCCCATGGTTATTCTGGCCGCCCCTGTTCACTGCCGTGATGACCGTGCTGGTGGGTGTGCTGGCGTCGCTGCCGTTCAGCCCCCTGTCATGGGCCGAGCTGATTGTGTTGCGGGAGTATTCCCCATGATGACTCCCGAGACGATGCTGGCGTTGTTGGCTGTTGCCCTGCCTTTGCTGTATCCCCTGCTGGCGCTGTTGCCAACGACCGGCAAACCCTGGATGCGTCTGGGACTGCCCCTGTTGCCCTTGCCGGCGCTGATGCTGGCCCTGGTTACCGAACCTGGCTGGCAACTGGACCTGCCCTGGCTGCTTAACGGTGGGTTGTGGGCGATGGATGAATTACGCCGGCTGTTTCTGTTACTGACTGCGCTGCTCTGGTCGGCGGCGGGTCTCTATGCCGTGGGCTACCTGAAGGCTGACCACCTGCGGCGTTTCTGCGTGTGCTGGGGACTGACACTGGCCGGCAACCTTGGACTTACCGTCGCAGTGGATGTGGGCAGCTTCTACAGCTTCTTCGCGATGATGACCTTCGCCGGTTATGGGTTGATTGTCCATGAAGGGTCCGCTGAGGCGGTCCGCGCGGGACGGGTTTACCTGATCATGGCGGTGTTCGGTGAAATGGCTATCCTGTCCGGGCTATTGCTGGCCGCCTCTGCGGCGGAGAGCCAGTTGCTGGTGGACCTGCCCCCTGCCGTGGCAGGCGCTCCGCATCGGGACCTGATCATTGGCCTGCTAGTGGCGGGTTTCGGCGTCAAGGCCGGTCTGCCGCTGTTGCATTTCTGGTTGCCGCTGGCTCATCCGGTGGCGCCAACACCCGCCAGTGCGGTGCTCAGTGGTGCCATGATCAAGGCGGGCCTGCTGGGATGGCTGCTGACCTTACCCTTCGGCGAATCGGCACTGCCCACCTGGGGTGCGCTGATGGTGGTGGCGGGCGCGGTTGCAGCGCTCGGCGCTGCCACGCTGGGGGTGGTGCAGCGTCGCCCGAAAGCGGTCCTGGCCTACTCCAGTATCAGCCAGATGGGATTGATAACGCTGATGGTGGGCGCGGCACTCGCAGACCCCGGGCGAGCACCGGTCCTCTTCCCGGTGATTGCCCTGTACACCCTCCACCACGGTCTGGCGAAAGGCTGTCTGTTCCTGTCGTCCGGTCTGTCCCTGCCTTCGGGGGCGTTTGGCAGGGCCATGGTCTGGTTGCTGATTGCGTTGCCTGGCCTGTCACTTGCGGGACTACCGTTCACCAGTGGTGCGCTCGCCAAACTGGCCATGAAAGCCGGCCTGGCGGAAAACAAGCTGGACTTTGCCCTGGCCGCTTACCTGTCCCCACTGATGACCGCCGGCGCGGTGGCGACACTGTTGCTGGTGTTACGGTACCTGTGGACCCTCACCGGCAAACTCGGGCAGGGGCGCAACCCGCCGATGCTGATGGCCGGTTGGCTGGCGGCCACGGTTATGAGTGTGGTGGCTTTCTGGGTCATGCCATGGCAGGTCGACGGTCTGGTGAAGGCGCCGGTATGGTTGCCTGCCCTGTATCAAGTCTGGGCACTGGTGTGGCCACTGCTGATCGCGCTTGCACTGGCTGCGCTGGCGGTGGTGGTCAGCCGGTCAGTCAAAGAGCGATAACTGCCCTGAGCCGGTATCGGCGCCTCCTTGCTTGACGGCTGGACGTTTCTGAACCGGTCCCTTGCGGCTACCGTGCCTGTCCAGCACCCGGCTGGTTTCGGCCTGGCTGACCTGCTGCCGTCGGAAGTCTCCCACGGCTTTACGGGCGGCCCGGGCTGCCTGTTTGTGATCACACACGGGTGCGATATAGGTGTTGCCGCCGAACCGCTGCTTCTGGACCGGGGTCATCATCCACGGTGTGTGAATCAGGTCGGACGGGACCCCGGCCAGTTCCGGCACCCAGCGACGAATGAATTCGCCTTCCGGGTCAAGCTTCTGGCTCTGCAGTACCGGATTGTAGATGCGCAGTGCATTGATGCCGGTCAGGCCTGACTGCATCTGCACCTGGGGATAATGAATGCCCGGCTCGAAGTCGGTAAACAGGCGGGCGAGATGAAGCGCCGGATCGCGCCAGTGCAGCCATAACTGATAGCTGGCGACGGCAACCAGCATTGCCCGCATGCGAAAATTGATCCAGCCGGTGTGCTGCAGGGCCCGCATACAGGCGTCCACAAGTGGCCAGCCGGTCTCACCCTCCTGCCAGCGTTGCAAACGTTCGCTGTCATTGGGTCCGGTTTTCAGGCTTTCCAGCTCACGGTGCATGGCGCGGAACTCCAGTTCCGGCTCGTCCTCCAGCTTCTGGACGAAATGACAGTGCCAATGCAGGCGGGAGCGAAAACTGGTCAGGCTTTTCTGTTTGCGGGGCAGGGTATTGGGGTGGTTGCCGGTGTACTTCGCCTGCTGGTAGATATCCCGCAGGCTCACGGTCCCGCAGGCAATGTGGGGGCTCAGCCGGGAGCAGGAGCGGGACGCGGTCAGCGGGCTGGACATATTGTACTGGTAGCCCACGCAACGGCGATCCAGGAAGGACGTCAGCAGGCGCTCACCTCTGGCGCTGCCCCCGACCTGTCGATCGGGACAGTGGTCGGCGCCGAAGACTTCCGGCGCTGACCAGGGTTGGCGGTCCCGCAGGATGGCCTCGGTTGCCGGAATCCTGCCGGGCGCGTCCAGGACTGGCTGTCGCATCAGTTTGGTCCAGGCCCGGTCCCAGATGTCGCGGTTCTTCAATCGCCGAACGACACCAAACTGGCGCCACTGCTGGAAGGCCACCTGGTTCTCCTGACACCACCCGATCACCGCTTTGTCGCGCTGGAACGTCCAGTCGCCACCGGTCTCCTCATGGCAGAACACCCGCTTCACGGCGTGGTGGCGCTGCAGTTGAACGAGGGCTTCAACCACCGAACCGCGAACAACCACCAGCCCGCTGCCGGCCTTGCGAAGCTGTTGATCCAGATCTCTCAGGGAGTCATCGATAAAGGCCCACTGCCGGGCACTGGTGTCCGGTAATTGCCAGTAGGGTTCCTCAATGACATAAAGGGGAATGACCGGCTCGCCAAGGCGCACGGCGGCCTGCAAGGGACCGTGGTCGCGGGTGCGGAGATCCCGTTTGAACCAGACCACCGTGGTCATGGCTCAAGTTTCCCGGAGCGTCGACAGCGCTCGCTGCAGTAACGGACGGCCTCCCAGTTTCTCGCCCACTTCCTCCGCCAGGCGAAGGGCCGGTGGCAGACCGGGCATGTTTTCTCTGGCAGGTGAGGTTTTTTGTGCATCAGGCTCAAATGGTTTTTACTGGGGATAGGCCCTTGTACGTTCTTACACCCAAGAGGGATTGTTGATGGCCCGATTCAGTGACGACATCCAGCCGCCGTCCATCCTCATATTCGACTGGCATGGCACCCTGGTGGATACCCACGATGCGATGTTCAGCGCGATGGAAGACCTGCTGCCGCAACTGGAAGAGCTGGGTCTGGTGGAGCGGCTGTTGCCCGAGGAGCAATGTCGCACTTCCGAAGATGCCAGGCTGGTCCGTTACATCCGCATTTTCCGTCGCCTGCACCCCAGGATTCTGGCGGAACGGCGGGTCTCCCGCACGGATATCTTCAACGCCATCTTCGGCGACGACAAAGACGCCAGGCTGATCGCCCATAATGCCTACAATGCCTGTTACCGCAAATACTTCGGTCAGGTGAAGCCGTTCCAGCCCGGCGCCTATGAGTACCTTCGTGCGCTGAAGGACATGGGTATCCGCCTCGCGGTTTCCACCAACCGCAATCGCGAATTCCTGGAACAGGAACTCCGGACGGTCGATGAGGGGCGCTGGCAGAACCTGTTTGATGTGACGGTGTGTGCGGACGACGTCACCGAGTACAAGCCGGACCCGGAAGTGATACTCAAGGCGCTGGACAGCATCGGGCTGTCGGCCGACCGGCGAGCCTGGTACGTGGGGGACAGTTATGTAGACATGCTCACGGCCAATCGGGCCGGCGTGTCGGGTGTTTTCTACAACGGCGCCTGCTGGGAATCGGGCCGCATCGACAGCTGGTTCTCGTTCCGGGATGCGCCGTCGGCGATCCTCGACAGTTTCGAGGATCTGATGGATCTGCTGGCGTTACTTGAGCGTGGCTCACCGGAGGCCTTTCGTGCGTCTCCGGCGGAAGTCCGCCCTCGGCCCTTCCCGCCACCAGAGCGACCTCAACCCCGCATCGAACCGGACTGGCACCCGGCGGTGGTCAAGCTTATCCGGCCTTCAGTGGTGCTGTTCGACTGGCACGCCACTCTGGTGGACACGCTGGATGCCATGTATCACGCCGTAGACGACATGCTGCCAGACTTTCACAGTCTGGAGCTGATGGATCGGATGGTAGCGCCGGAAGACAGCAAAACACCGGAAGACGTCAAGCTGGTGGCCTATGTCCGTGAATTCGCCCGGCTGCACCCGAAAGTGAAAGCGGACCGGAAAATTTCCCGCACGGATATCTTTGAGGTGTTGTTCGGCGACGACCAGGAAGCGAAGCAGATTGCCCACAAGGCGTTCAACCACCACTACCGGAAGCACTATGGCACCGTAAAGGCCTTCGAGCCGAAAGTCCGCCACGTGCTCGAAGGCGCCCGTCGCCTGGGTATTCAGGTGGGGGTGATTACGAACCGGGATCGTGAATTCTTTGAGCACGAACTGGCGGCAGTGGAGGAAACGGGCTGGACCAGTCTGTTTGACGTGGATGTGTGTGGCGACGATACACCTTTGCGTAAACCCCATCCGGATCAATTGCTGCTTGCGGTGCAGAAGCTTGATTACCCGCCCGATCCCAGCGTGTGGTATGTCGGGGACAGCACCACCGACGTGATCGCCGCCAAGCGCGCGGGAATGACCGCGGTGTTCTTCAACGGCGCGCAATGGGACCAGCCTTGGCTCAACAAGATTTTTCCCGGTACCCATAAGCACCCTGACCGCCCCGATGTGGTGGTCAACGACTTTTCCGAGTTCTGGGCGCTGGTCCTGGCATGTGAGGTGGGCCCGCCCTGAGGCTCAGTCGACCCGGGACAGCGCTTCCTCCACGTCCAGGCCGATCACCAGGATGCCTTCGAACGCGCCGGTACTCCTGGCGCGGATTGGCGTGCTGGCGATGACCTGGAAGCGCTGCGTCGAGGCGTCATAGCGAATGGGGGACAGATACAGCGGCTCGCCGGCTGCCGCCTCCTGAAACTTGGCTTCGTCGCCCTGCCAGTAATCCGAGGTCACCTGGCTCATGGCTGACACGGTGCCAAGGTTGTTGGCGATCATGGTTTCGGTTACCAGCCCCGACTGCCGCGACTGCCATGCACCCAGCTGCTCCGACGCTTCCAGTTGCAGGATGTCCCCGGCCAATTCCGGAACGGCCTGATGGGCAACGGCGCGCCACTTTATATCGATGGTCAGGATGTCGGCGAAACTGCTGATCCGGGGGGCGACCCGGACCGCCTTCTCCACATCAATCTGCTTGCGCAGGTCATCGAACAGCAGGCTGGCCTGACCGGCCAACAGCTGCCGTTCGTGCTCATCCAGGGTGAAGCTGCTGCTGACGCATTCCGGGATGGATCGGTTGAACTGGGAAACGAATGCCGGATTGTGGTCAATGAACCGTTCGCTCAGGTACAGGTGGAGCGGGGCATAACGCAGGAACTGACGATGGAGGGGTAGCCGCTCCTGTCCCGTCTGGCTGTTGAGTGAGTCCATCAGTCGCTGGTCCATCAGGGCGCCATCGATGCGGCCGCGTCTGATCAGGGCAAGCAGCTGTTCCACGTCAGACACGCTCAGGAATACCTGATAGCCGTTTTCCTGCAACCAGAGCCCTTCGTTGCTGCCCGAGACCACACCAAGGCGGTCGGTATGGGGGTCAAACTCCGGCGTGCTCGAGAAGAAGTACCATTTTTCCAGGGCGATGGGCGCGGAGCGCACGCCAACCGCGTCCAGTTCGTCGGATGAGTCGATGGCAAAATAGCCGTCAATGAGGTTGCGGCGGAGCGAATACACGGAGCGGTTCTGGGGCGCTACTTTGACGCTGATCGGTACACCGGCCTGGCTGGCGCCGCAAACCACGGTTTCCACGGTTTCGCCGCCGACCCTCGGTGCCTGGGGATTGCTCCTGTCGACAATCTGGTAGGGCGGGGCGTTGAAGGTGTAGAGGTGGATGTCAGCCTGCACGCCCTGAATGACTGCAAACAGCAGAGCCATGAATGCCGGTTTCACTACGTCAGGTATCCCCATGTCCGCCGCCAAAATCCATTTTGTAGACAACTAGTGAGAGTCAGCATAGCAGCGTTAACGCAAGCGTGCGTTACAGCTTTTCAATATCGCGAAGCAGCGCGTCCCCCCGTTTCAGAAGAGCCGCCCGCTGGGCCGGCTTCTGTCGATCCCAGTTACGGTACATCATTCCCATGCGTGGATTATTGGCGAAATCGTCCCGGTGGCGGTCGATAAAATGCCAGTAAAGGGCGTTGAACGGGCAGGCGTCGTCTTCTGTGGATCGGTTCACGTTGTAGTGGCAGTGTCGGCAATGGTCTGACATGCGGTTGATATACTTGCCACTCGCGGCGTAGGGCTTGGAACCCAGGTAGCCGCCGTCGGCGTGCATGACCATCCCCAGCACGTTGGGAAGTTCCACCCAGTCATAGGCATCGGCGTAGACCGCCAGGTACCAGTCGCAGATCTCCTCGGGGGTCACCCCGGCCAGCAGGGCGAAATTGCCGGTGACCATCAGCCGCTGAATGTGATGGGCGTAAGCGTTGCGGCGGGTGGCGTCGATGGCTTTGTGCATGCAACGCATCCGGGTGTCGCCGGTCCAGTAGAACCACGGCAACGCGCGGTCATTGCCGAGCCGGTTTTCCCGGGCATAGTGGGGCATGTGCAACCAGTAGATGCCGCGAACAAACTCCCTCCATCCAAGGATCTGCCGGATAAAACCCTCCACCGCATTGATGGGCGCGCGACCGCTGTACCAGGCCTGGGCGGCGGCTTCGCACACCGCGAGCGGGTCCAGCAGACCACAGTTGATGTAAGGGGACAGGATGGAGTGGAACAGCCAGTCTTCCTCATCGGATATGGCATCCTGGAAATCGCCGAAGCAGGGCAGGGCGAAATCGATGAAGTACGCCAGGGCCTGTTCTGCGTCGTCTGAGGTCACCGCAAAATGGAAGTCATTCGTGGTGCCGAAATGATCGGAAAAGTGCTCGTCCACCAGGTCGATCACCGCCTGGGTCAGAGTGTCCGGCTCGACGCGGAAAGGCGCCGGCGCTGGCGGCTTGCCACTCCACTTGCGGCGGTTATCGGCATCAAAGTTCCACTGCCCGCCTTCGGGTTTGCCCTCCGGCGTCATCAGCAGGCCGGTTTTCTTGCGCATTTCCCGGTAGAAGAACTCCATGCGCAACTGCTTGCGACCTTCCGCCCAGTCAGCGAACGCCTCTTTGCTGGCAATAAAGCGGGTATCCGGTCGAATCTCCACCGCCACGCCGAGCCGTTTATGCCAGTCGCTAAGCTGCTGGTGCAACCGCCATTCACCACATTCGGTCGTGATCACCCGCTCGGCTCCGGTGTCCCGCAACTGCCGGGCAACCACCGCCTCCAGGCTCTGGTCCTCGTTGTCAGGGTGATAGGCATGGTAGTGAACCGTCCAGCCGTCGGTCTCCAGTTGCCTTGCGAAATGGCGCATGGCGCTGAACAGAAGCACCAGCTTTTTCTTGTGGTGATTCGTGTAACTGGCCTCGTCATGGACTTCGGCCATGACCACGCGGTCCTGTTCTTTATCGGCGTTTTGAAGGGCGCTGATGTCAGGGGTCAGTTGGTCACCGAGAATCAGAATCAGGTTAGCCATGGTGTTGCCCGGTCTCTCAGGAGTGTCAGGCAGGATACGGGCGCGGAGTGCGCACGGTTCATTGCTGCCCTCACAAAGGAAATGCCGTACTGACCTGATCCGTATCAAAACAGAGGCGAACCGGACCGGCTACCATGCGCCTTCACTTTCTGACCTGTGGAGCCGGAGCCCATGACTGCCTGCAATGAGATGACCAGAAGTACGCCGGAAGTGCGGGATGAAGCTCCTCATTGGGACGAGGCGCTGATCCGGCGTTATGACCTCAGTGGTCCCCGCTACACCTCGTATCCAACCGCTGTCGAGTTCACCCAGGGCTACCCGATGGAGCAGATGGTCCAGGCCGCCGTTCGCAGCAAGGCCAGCGGCCGGCCGCTGTCGCTCTATACACACCTGCCGTTCTGCGCCCACCTTTGCTACTACTGCGCCTGCAACAAGGTGATCACCCGCAAGCGTGACAGGGCCATGCCCTACGTCCGGCGCCTGTTGAAGGAAGCGTCGATGCAGTCCCGGCTCTTCGGGGCCGATCGGCCGGTCAGGCAACTTCACTGGGGCGGCGGTACACCCACCTTCCTGCCCCGGGAAGCCATGGAAGCGCTGATGGCCGGGTATGGCGAGTTGTTCAACCTGCAGCAGGACGCTGAAAGGGACTACAGCGTGGAAATCGATCCCCGTGAAGTGCAGCAAGATACCCTGTCGACCTTGTGGAACCTCGGGTTCAATCGCATCAGCCTCGGGGTGCAGGATCTTAACCCGCAGGTGCAGAAAGCGGTGAATCGGCGTCAGCCCCGGGCGATGACCGAATCCGTGCTGAACGAGGCCCGCCGCCTTGGCTTCCGCTCCATCAACCTCGACCTGATCTATGGCTTGCCGCACCAGACCCCGGAAAGCTTCGCGCAAACCCTGGAGGCGGTCATCGAGATGTCGCCTGACAGGCTGTCCGTGTTCAGCTATGCCCATCTGCCAGACCGCTTCTATCCGCAAACCCGGATTCCCACCAACGCACTCCCGGGCCCGCAGCAGAAACTGTCGATTTTGCACAACACCATCCGGCGTCTGTTGGGTGCCGGTTACCACTACATCGGCATGGACCACTTTGCCCGACCCGATGACAGCCTTGCCATCGCCCAGCGCGAGGGCCGGCTACACCGCAATTTTCAGGGTTACACCACGCACTCGGATTGTGACCTGGTGTCGCTGGGTGTCTCGGCCATCGGCCAGACGGACGATGCCTATTTCCAGAACCGGCACGATCTGCCGTCGTGGGAGGCGGCCGTCGACGATGGCAAGCTGGCCATCGCCCGGGGCGTGAACCTCACCCGGGACGATCGCATACGTCGTTGGGTGATCGGTCAGTTGATCTGCCAGTTCCGTCTGGAACGGTCGGCCTTTGCCATGCACTGGGATGAGGATCTGGACGACTACTTCCGGGAGGAATTCAGGCGCCTGAAGCCAATGATTCGTGACGGTCTGGTTGCTGACACGGGCGATGCGGTGCAGGTGCTGCCGGCGGGTCGCCTGCTGATCCGCGCCATTTGTCAGGTGTTCGATGTGTACCGTCAGGCCAACACGGGCCAGCGATTCTCTAGAATCATCTGATCGTCCGGTTAAATGTCAACCTGTGTTGCATGCTAATATTACGTCCTCTAAAAACTGGACTCCAGATGCATTATTGCGTATGGTCTTGCGCTCTCTCATCTGGCTTGCGCTGCTTCTGGTTAAGAGGACGAATAAATACTATGACATCTAAAGATCTCTGCGGGCTTCTGCCCCACCTCAGCTTTCCTTAGCAACTTCCGTCTCGTGCCAGACGCCTGCGTGATGTGGCTTTAACGCTGCGCCGCTGCCTGCGCGCGATCTCTCCTGACATTCGCTTCCTGCTGGCCGGATCCTGACATCCCGGACCACAGGTGACGTTTTGCCATTGTGAAAAAGAGGTTGTGATTTGAACGACACCGGCTTTACCCAATTCTCGACAACTACTGTGTTGTTGCTCCTGGCCGCCTTCTATGGTGGTACCTATCTGCTGACCCTGCTGATCCGGAAAGAAAAGGAAGACTCCTCCGGTTTCATGGTGGCAGGACACCGCGTCGGATTCGGCATGGGCGCCGCCAGCATGACGGCTACCTGGATCTGGGCGGCCTCCTTCTATGCCGCCGCCACGTCCGGATACACCTACGGCGTTTCCGGACCGATCCACTACGGGCTGTGGGGCGCGCTGATGATCCTGTTCATCTACCCGTTCGGACGCCGCTTCCGCCAGTTGGCGCCGAACGGCCACACGCTGGGTGAGCTGATCCACGCCAGGCATGGCGCGTCCAGCCAGTTGATTCTTGCAGGCTCCAATATCCTGGGTAGTGTGATCAGTCTGATGGTGAATTTCACCGCTGCCGGCGCGTTGGTGTCGGTGCTGTCGCCACTGTCCTTCGAAACCGGCGTGATCGTTGCCGGTGTGGGCGTGCTTGCCTACACCCTGACGTCGGGCTTCCGGGCCTCGGTGTTTACTGACTTCGCCCAACTGGTGGCGCTGATGGCCATCGCTATCATCATCATTCCCGCCGTGCTGTTCTCCGCCGGCGGACCCGGTGTCATGGTCGAGGGCCTCAGCCTGCTGACCGACGAGCAGGCGAACCTGTTTTCCGTGGATGCCATCATGAATCAGGGCGCCCCGTTCTTTGTGGCGGTGCTGGCGTTTGCGATCGGTAACCAGACGATTTCCCAGCGCCTGTTCGCGGTGCGGGAAAAGCACATCAAATCAACGTTTGTCACCGCCACCATCGGCTATGGGGCGATCGTGATCGGTCTCGGCATGATTGGTCTGATGGCCCTTTCCGTGGGCATGGAGCCGATTGACGGCAACATGAACAACCTGATTCCCCAGATGGTCTCAACCTACCTGTCTCCGGTGTTCGTGGCGCTGTTCTTTGTGCTGGTGATCGGTTCCCTGTCGTCGACAGCGGATTCCGACCTGTCCGCCCTCTCCACCATTGTGATGGCGGATGTGTACGGCAAGAATATCGCCCGCAACAATCCCAATCCGAAGGTGATGATGATGGTCGGACGGATTACCATGATCGTGGCGACGGTGGCCGGCCTGGTCTTCGCCAGCTTCTCGCTGGATATCCTGGTTATGCTGGTGTTCGTCGGCGCGCTCTGGGGCGCCATCGTGTTCCCTGTGATTGTCAGCTGCTACTGGGACCGGGTAACCAACGCTGCGTTTACCTGGTCGGTGGCCGTGGCCATGGTGTTCTTCTGTATCGCCCGCTTCGAGCTGCTGGAAATGAGCGGGTTTACCGTTCTGGTGTTTGAAGCACTGGCCTCTGTCGGGGGCGCTGTGGTCATTGGCATGATGGTCTTCGGCTTCCTTGGCCGCACAGCCGGCCTCGTTGCCGCACTCCTGACGCTGGGTGCCATGCTGGTGTTTGCCACCGGCTTCCTGCGGGACTACATGGTGCTGGTCGCGTCCCTGACCGCCTACGGCACCAGTGCGGTGGTCTGCACGTTAATGACGCTGATGAGTAATGAACGGTTCGATTTTGATCTGATCCGGCAGCGGGTTGGTGATTACGACGACGCCACTGACGATGACAATCCCGAGATGATTCCGGAGGGTGCAAAATGAGCAATGAACTCGTGTATGGCGCATACATACTGATCTGGCCGGCCATTACGCTGGTGGTGTTGGGTGTTATCTGCGGAGCGGTGGCCCGGGACGTTCGCAAGGCCCGGAAAGAGGATGAAGATCTCATCTGACCCGATGACGGGCAAGGACGCCCCGAGTACAAAAAAGCCCGGCACTGGTTGCCGGGCTTTTTTGTGGCGGCGAACTCAACCGCCGGTCATGCTCATGAAGCGCAGAATTTCCACATCGCCGTTGGTTGAGAAGTGGTGCCGTTCCGGTTTCAGGTCCATGGCGCTGATGATTGCCTGGCGAAGCGGTTCATCGGAATCGGCACCGGCGCCCCGCAACACCTCCCGCAGATCCATCGAATGCTCATTGCCCAGGCAAAGCAGCAGGCGACCTTCCACCGTGACCCTGACGCGGTTACAGGTGGCACAGAAATTATGGGAGTGAGGGGAGATAAAACCCACCCGCGTGTTGCTGTCGTCCATGCGGTAATACCGGGCCGGTCCGCCGGAATCCTCGGGTGTGGGGATCAGCGGATGGCGCTGCTCGATGATCGAGCGGACTTCATCACTGGTGCACAGCACCTGCCCCCGATCGTGGTCGGATATCTCACCCAGCGGCATCTCTTCAATAAAGGTGATATCGATGCCCTTGCGACGGGCGAAGTCCACCAGCCCGGGGACTTCGTCATCATTACCGCCTTTCATTACCACCGTATTGAGTTTGATGCCCTCGAAGCCGGCTTCAATAGCCGCGTCGATTCCCTCAAGTACATGATTTAGCTTGCCTGTTCGGGTAATGCGGTGGAACTTTTCTGCATCCAGCGAGTCCAGACTGATGTTGAGACGCTTGAGTCCGGCCTTGCGCAGGGGCTCGGCCATGGTGGACAACTGACTGCCATTGGTGGTCATGGCGAAGTCGCGGAGACCGTAACCGCCGATTTCCGAGACCAGGTCCAGGATGCCGTTGCGAACAAGGGGCTCTCCGCCCGTGAGCCGGATTTTCTCCGTGCCCAGGGCGACAAAGTTTCTCGCGACCCGGGCAATTTCCTCCAGGCTCAGGATTTGCTGGCGGGGCAGGAAGGTCATGTCCTCGGCCATACAGTACACGCAACGGAAGTCGCAGCGGTCCGTGACGGACAGCCGTACATAATTGACCGTGCGGCCAAAGCGGTCTGTGAGCCTGGCATCGGACATGGAGTGACGCCCCTGTCTGGTCGTGAAGTAAGATCTTCGGAAAAGTATCGCAGAAAAACACGGGTTTCCGATACCTCGGAGTGGGTGAGAGATGAGTTTGTCTCGGGGAAAACCGAATTCACATTAATTGCGTATATGTTTGGAATTGTTGAAACACCAATTGCCGCATCGCTGGAGTTTGGAATGCATATCACCCGTTATACAGATTACTCAATACGTGTACTGATTTATCTGGCAGTGCAGGGTGATCGTCTGACTACCATTCAGGAAATTGCCGACAGCTACGAGATTTCCAAGAACCACCTGATGAAGGTGGTCCACCAGCTCAACAAGAAGGGCTACATCGAGACCGTCAGGGGCAAGAAGGGTGGTATGCGCCTGCACATGTCTCCCCACGACATTAATATCGGCATTCTGGTGCGGGAAACCGAGCAGGACATGAACATCGTGGAATGTCTGTCGTCCAAGAATGCCTGTCGTATCGCCCCCGTGTGCGGGCTGAAGTCGATGTTTGCCGAAGCCCTCGATGCCTTCCTGCACACCCTCGACAAATACACCCTGGCCGAGGTCATCCAGGACCAGCACCGTCCGCAACTGCTCAGGCTGCTGCAGATCGCGTGATCCGGCGCCACAAAAAGCTACAAACCAAGACCTCCCGGTAACCTACCGGGGGTGCGATTTCCGTTAAAATACAGGGAGGATTAACGCTCACAGGGTGTGCCAGCCCTTTTCACAATAACAAAGCGAGACGGTTTTGCATCGACTCACAGTCCTGCTGGTCATGGCCCTGCTGGTATTCTGCCAGCCCTCCGCTGCCAGCCTTGGGCACGACTTCCCGGTGGTGCTGGACCAGGGGGATGGGCGGATAGACATCTCCCGTCACCTCACCTATTACGAAGACCCCTCCGGTGAAATGAACATTTCGACCATCTTGTCCGAGTGGCCGGAAATTGCCTCCTCGGGCCGGCCCTCGAAAGCGTACAATTTCGGGTTTACAGACTCCGTGTACTGGTTTCACACGCGGATCGAGAACCGTTCCAGCACCAATCACCGCTGGGTGATCGAAGGGCTCTATCCGATCATCGACGAGATGGAGGTGTTCTTCGTTCCGGAGTCCGGAGGCGTTGGCCGCCAGATTGCCGGGGACTCGGTACCGTTTGCGTCCCGGCCCCGTGACCACCACAACATCAACTTCTACCTGGAACTGCCCAAGGGAGAAAGCGTGGATGTCTTCTTCCGGGTGCGGACCAGTGGCGCAGTTCAGATGCGGCTGCTGCTCTGGGGCAGCGATGACTTCAGTGCCGCGGATCATCAGGAGCGGTTCCTGCTGGGCCTCTACTACGGGCTGCTCGCCTGTATGGTACTGTTTAACCTGTTGATCTTCCTGTCGATCCGCGACACCAACTATCTCTGGTATGTGTCGTATATTGGTTCATACGGGTTGCTGCAGTTCACTCTGAACGGTCTGTCGTTCGAGCATCTCTGGCCTGAGAGTCCCTGGTGGAACAACCGTGCAGTGGCCTTTCTGATTGCTGCGGGTATGTTCAGCATTCTCGGATTCTCACGCTCGTTCCTTGCCCTGAAAGCGAATGCGCCACGGCTGGAGCGGGTGTTCGTTGGACTGATGCTGTTCTTCCCGGTGATGGCGCTGGCGGCGCTGTTCTATCCCGATTACGGCCCGGTGATTCGCCTCAGTACCTTCATGGCTGCGGTGTCCGTGCTCTTTATCATGGTGGCCGGGGCGCTGTGTCTTTATCGACGCTTTAAGCCTGCCCGGTACTTCATGATCGCCTGGACGGCGCTCCTGACAGGGATGATGCTGTACACCTTCAAGACCTTTGCGATCCTGCCGGCCAATTTCATTACCGAGTATGCGATCCAGATCGGTTCCGCGTTTGAAGTGGTGCTGTTGTCCATCGCCCTGGCGGACCGGATGCGACACTTGATGCTGGAGAACCAGCGCATTCAGGAAGACATGACCACGCGGCTGGAACAGCGCGTCACTGAGCGCACGTCCGAGCTTGAAGCGGCCAACCGGCAGTTGGCTGCCCTGAGCTCCACCGACGGGCTGACGGGTGTCTACAATCGTCGTTACTTTGACGAGCGACTGGCGGAAGAGGCGGTACGCTTCAGCCGCCAGGGGCCGCTGTCCCTGTTGATGATTGATGTGGATCACTTCAAGCACCTCAATGACAACTTCGGCCACCAGGCCGGGGACGCCTGTCTGCAGAAAATTGCGGATGCGCTGGCCGGAAGCGTGAAGCGTGATACCGACGTGGTGGCCCGTTACGGCGGCGAAGAGTTTGCGTTGATCCTGCCCTACACCGACAGCCGGGGAGCACAGGCACTGGCAGAGTCCATACGGCTGCGGATATATCGGGCGTTGACGTTTTCCTGGAAAGGGCGTGAGATTCCGGTCTCGGTGAGTGTGGGGGTCACCACCGTCGGGGCCGGGCGGCAGGTGGAATCGGAGTCCTTGCTGGCAATGGCCGACGAGGCGCTTTACCGGGCCAAGTCGACGGGGCGGAATGCGGTGTGTTTCCTGCCCTGTGACCCGTCAGGAGAGGGCCGACCGTCACCGGCGACTTCCGGTGACGGTCGCTTCAGGGATTAAGCCATCTGCGGGGCAATACGCTGGCGCACCCGATCCGGCAGAGAATAGCTGGCAATACGCTTGAGTACCGTACCGTACTGCTTGGCAAAGCTGCCGGTGTTGTAGTGAATACCGTGCTTTTTGCATACCGCCTGCACCTTCTTGGAGATTTCCGGGTAGCGATGGGCGGGCAGATCCGGAAACACGTGGTGTTCCATCTGATAGCTCAGGTGGCCACTAAGCAGGTGCACGAATCGGTTTCCCGTGAAGTTGGAGGAACCGGTCAACTGCCGCAGGTACCAGTGGCCCTTGCTCTCACCCTCGCATTCTTCTTCCGTAAAGGTCTCCGCGTCCTGGGTAAAGTGACCGCAGAAAATCACGGTGGATGACCACAGGTTGCGAATCAGGTTGGCGCCCACGTTGCCGGCGAGCACGATTGGCGCAACCGGAAAGGTGAGCAGCGGGAAGAACACGTAGTCCTTGAACGCCTGGCGGCCACCCTTGCGCAGGAAGCCTTTCAGGAACGGGAGTTTCTCCTTCAGTGTCACTTCGCCACGGCGGACCCGCTCAAATTCCATTTCGTGGAGACCCACACCCCACTGGAAGAACACGCTCAGCAGGATGTAGTTGATGAACTGGAGGCTGTGGGCGGGCCGCCACTTCTCATCATCACTGAGGCGGAGCAGGGCGTAACCATAGTCCCGGTCCTTGCCAATGATGTTGGTGTAGGTGTGGTGCTCGTAGTTATGGGTCAGGCGCCAGGAATCGCCGGTACACACCGTGTCCCATTCGTAAGTCTGGGAGTGCAGCGACGGATCGTTCATCCAGTCGTACTGGCCGTGCATGACGTTGTGGCCGATCTCCATGTTCTCGATGATCTTGGAGAGGCCCAGCGCTGCGGTGGCCGCCACGAAGACCGGCGGAATAAAGCCGAACGGCATCATCACGCGACCGCCGACTTCCAGTGCCCGATGCAGGCGCACCACGCGACGGATGTAATTGGCGTCGCGCTCGCCCAGATCGGCGAGCACTTCGTCGCGGATAGCGTTGAGATCCTGTTCCAGTTCGTTCAGTTGTGCTTCGGTCATCTGTTTCATGGTGTTGCTCCTGTTCTTTCTGGCTTAAAGCTCGACGGTGACGGGGCCCTGGGGAACGGATACACACAATTGAATGGTCTCCTCTCCTGGCCCGGAGCTTTTTCCGGTTAAGCGATTCACCACGGTGCCACTGGTTTTCTTGCAACTGCACTGGTGGCAGATGCCCATGCGGCAGCCGTAGCGGGGTGACAGTTTTGCGGCCTCGGCAATGTCCAGTAGTACGGCGTCGCCTTCCGACGACACGTTCAGGTCACTGCGACTGAAGTGCACCGCACCACCGAGGCTCTCGGAGTCCAGTGCGGCCTGGGCCACGGCAAAAAAGGTGCTGTGCCTGCGATCTTCGTCAATGCCCTGGCGGTCAAGAAGGTCGCCGGCCAGGTCCATCAGGCCCTTGGGACCGCACAGGTAGCAACGACGTGCCCGGACGCCCGGCACGGCATCCAGATCCGCTTCGCGGAGGAAGCGCGGTTGTTCGCTTTCGTTGGTGGCGATCACCTTGAGGGTAAAGGCCGACCAGTTCTGGCGCAGGCTGTATAGCCGTTCGGCGGCGATAATGTCAGCCTGGGTACGTACGAAATACAGCAGGGTCACCGGCGCGCGGTAATCGGCGGCTGCCAGGGTTTCCAGCTGGCTCACGACCGGGGTAATACCGCTGCCACCGGCGATGTACAGCAGGGGCTCGCTCTCGTCCGGCACCAGGAACTCGCCAAACGCTTCGCCGAGGCCCAGGGTGGCGCCCGGTTCCAGGTGGTCGTGCATCCAGTTGGTGACCCGTCCGCCGGGCAGGCGTTTGATGGTCAGGGTCACAGTGCCATTGTCCTGCCATTGGGCCGGAGCACTGGAGAGGCTGAAGGTGCGGTTGCGGCGAACACCATCAATATCAATACAGATGTTCACATGCTGGCCGGCTTTGAAGCCGGACCAGCGTTTCGCCGGCTTGAGGACGAACGTTTTGGTGTCTGCGGTCTCGTCCACAATGCGCTCAACACGGGCGGGTGTGTACTGTTGTACCCACATGGGGTTGATCCGCTCCAGCAGGGGGTCAAAAAAGGCAGCCGGATCTTCCCGGTTAAAAAGCTGCTTGCCCAGCCATTGCAGTGCGGATGTGCGTTCGATTCTGGATAACATAATGACTCTCTCCGTCTGTACCTTTGTGTACAGTTGTTCACTAATGTGTACGACTGTACACACAGCTCCCGGAACGAGCAATTGATATTTTTTCGGTTGGCGTAAAATGACAAGCATTGGGTACTTTATTTTTCCGGAATGTGTACACTTGTGTACCTTGAACTGAGACCTGCAGTACGGTGAGGGCATGGCAGACAAGCAGCGGCGGAAGCCCGGTGAAACCCGGGAAAAACTCATGAGTGCGGCGTTAACCCTGGTTGGCAAGGGCCGCCACTTTGCCAGCCTGGGCATCCGCGAAGTGACCCGGCAGGCAGGCGTGGTGCCCACGTCTTTCTATCGTCACTTCCGCAACATGGATGACCTGGGGCTGCAACTGGTGGATGAACTTGGGCTGGTACTCCGGCGGATGATGCGGGAGGCCCGCAATAACGTTCTGCAGGCGGACAAGCTGATGGAAGAGTCCGTGGGCATCTTTATCACCCACGTACAGGCCAACCGCAGTTTCTTCTTCTTTATGGCCCAGGGCCTGGCCGGGGAGAGTCGGGCGGTTCAGGAAGGTATCCGCAGTGAAATGCGCTTTTTCGCCAGCGAACTTGCCAACGATCTGCGACGGATGCGACTGGCTGAGCACCTGAGTGACGGCGACCTGGAACTGACCTGTGATCTGGTTGTGCGCAGCGTGGCGTTCAGCCTGACGGATCTGCTCGGGGTGTCAGCGGACGACGACTATCAGATCGACCAGATCCGCAAACGTACCACCCGTTTCCTGCAGTTGATCTTTGTTGGCGCCGCCCACTGGAAAAGCGGCGGCGCCTGAGGTCTGCGATCAGACCAGCGCCGCCACGCCAATGGCCACCAGTGTGGCCAGCACGGGGATGGCCACCGTCACCACAAAGATGTCCTTGTACGCTTCCTTGTGTTTGAGCCCCATGATGGTCAGCATGGCAATCACCGCGCCACAGTGCGGCAGCGAATCGATCCCGCCGGAACCCAGGGTAGCGATGCGGTGGAGGTCTTGCGGATCAACGCCCATGGCGAGGTAATTCTCGGCAAAGGTCTGCATGAAGATCTGCAGCCCACCGGAGCCCGATCCGACAATCGCCGACACCACACTCACCGATGCGAACACTGACAGCAGCGGCGGCAAGGGCAGATCCAGCACCCACTGGGCGAAACTGCTGAACCCTGCGGTCTGGGTTACCACACTGCCGAAACCGATGACCGCAGCGGTGTTGAGCAGCGGCATGATGGCATCGTTGGCACCGGCGCCGAGGCTCTCCATGGCCTTCTTGCGAAAATCCGCGAACAACACAACGCAACTGGCGGCACCGATCACCAGTGCGATGCTGGGCCAGATGATGGGCTCAGCGTTGGCAAACCCGATGATTGGGGTTTCACCGTCGGCCACTCCGAGGGCGACCAGTAGTCTGGGCAGGATAATCGTGCCCAGCACCAACACCAGGGGCAGGATGCTCAGTTGCCACTTCGGACCATCCTGGAGGGCCGGCGCCATGCTCTCCATGTATTCGTCCTGGGCATTCACCGTGTATCCCTCACCGGCGGTGCGGGCTTTGGCCCACTGGCGTTCCAGATACACCATGCCGACCACAAACATCACCACTGCTGCGGTCAGGCCAATCAGGGCGCCGGCAAACAGGTCCGTGCCCAGTGCCGACGCGGCGATCACGTTATGAATCGATGGTGTGCCGGGCAGGGCGGTCATGGTGAAGGTGCCTGCACCCAGGGCCGTAGCGCCGCAGAACAGGCGCTTGGGCAGGTTGGCTTCGCGCATCAGGGCCACCCCCAGCGGATACATGGTGAAGATCACCACGAATACCACCACGCCGCCGTAGGTGAGCAGGGCGCACACCAGCATGGTGATCAGGATGGTATGCCTGGCTCCCAGTCCACGGGTAATGGCACTGGCGATGGAGCCGGCCGCTCCGCTGGAGGCCATCATCTTGCCGAAAATGGCGCCGGTCAGGAACAGTACGAAGAACTTGCCCGCGAAACTGAACGCCCCCAGCGGACCGAACGGAAAGTGTTCCAGCAGGGCCGGAGAGATCCCCATACCGTTGGTGATCGCCACCAGCAGGCTGGCGACCAGCGCCGCGATCAGAATATTGACTCCGCGCAGAGCCATGATTATCAGAAGCACAAGACCGGCCAGAAGGCCCAAGTTGGCAAGCATGAGGGTGAATCCTGTTATTGTTGGCCATTCGCCGGGTTACATGGTGCCTTTGGCGTCTTTATAGAGCGAGCGCACGGGGCGGGCAAAGACCTTCCGCACCATGGGTTCGAAATAGGACAGGGGCAACGTTTCGCCCTCGGGATCGAACGCGGGTGAATCGTACTTGTGGACGAACTCGATGGTCTGCTCAAAATGCGGATGGTCGCGGTACTGATCGCGCAGGTTGCGGTCCATGCCCAGGTAATGGAAGAAGAAATACCCCTGGAAGATTGCGTGGTGCTTGACCATCCAGTGATTCGCCTCGCTGACAAAGGGCTCCAGCAGAACTGCGGCCACATCCGCGTGGTTGTAGGAACCGAGGGTGTCGCCGATATCGTGCAGCAGCGCGCACACCACGTACTCGTCGTCCTTCCCGTCCCGGTGGGCGAGCGTGGCGGTCTGCAGGCAATGGGTCAAACGGTCGATGGGAAATCCGCCGAAGTCGCCTTCCAGCAGCCGGAGATGCTCAAGAATGCGCTCTGGCAGGCCCTTGGCAAACTCGCCGAATGACGAGGCGATGATCTGCCAGTCCTCGGGTTGGCCGTCCTTCATGTGGGTAAACGTGGCGTGATCTGCAGTTGGCTGGTTCATTCGGTACCTCTCTGATGGCGTTTCTGCCTCTGTGCCTGGGACGTCGAGGCGGGCAGTTTGCGGTTCGAACCCCGAGTGTAGGTAAGAGTGATCGGCGAAGACTGTCAATTCGTTTACAATTCAGGTCATGACCGATATCAAGAGCGTTCTTGCCCAGTGCCCGCTGTTCTCGGGATTCCCACGGGCGGCGATTGAAGAGCTGGCGGACATTGCCCGCATTCGCCGTTTCGACGCGGACGAGCTGATCTACAGCAAGGGCTCCACCACCTCCACCCTGGCCGTCATTGCCTCCGGCGTGGTGCGCATCAGTTCGGTCAACCCCGCGGGCCGGGAAGCAACACTGATCATGTTCAGTGCCGGTACCTGGTTCGGGGATTCGGTATTCTCTCCGGGCATGCGGCGGGTATACGGGGCCACGGCTCATGAGCCTGCCACCCTGATTGAGGTGGCGGGGGAGACTTTCCGTCAGATAATGGCGAATTATCCGGAATGCTATCCGGTGGTGCTGGACATGGTCAGCCGACGCCTCTGGGCGGCCATGTCCATTATCGAAGACGACGCCCTGCGCGGGATTGCGGCACGGATTGGTCGGAGATTGCTGTTCCTGGCTGAGATCCAGGGTAACGACAAAGCCGGGACAGCGCCGGTCACCATCTGGATCACCCGGGAGCACATCGCCAACATGATGGGGATGACCCGTCAGGGGGTTCACAAGTGGATCAAGGCGTTCGAGCAGCTGGGACTGGTCAAGCTGGGCTACGGCCAGATCGTCCTGACAGACCCGGCAGCGTTACAGCGTCACCTCAAAGCGATTGACTAGTCCCTGGCCTTGGTCCTGGTTTTGGTCCGTGTTTTCGGTGGCGGAGGTAGCAGCAGGCCTTCCAGTTCTTCCAGCGCTTCACCGGTATACACCGCCAGTTTCTGCATGCTGGGCAGGGTGTCCCGGCAGCCGGTATAGCCAAAGTTCAGGGAGCCGGCGTAGCTCAGGCAGGTGATGTTCAGTGCGCCGCCGTGGGCGATCAGCGACACGGGATACATCGCCTCCAGCTTTGCCCCTTCGTAATACAGCGTGTGCTCCGGACCGGGTACATTGGAGATGGTGACATTGAAAACCGGCCGCATGCGACCGCCCAGACCAGACATCAACTGGAGGATGTAGGGTGACATCAGCAGCATGGTGTATTGGGTCAGCGCGCTGCGGGGCAGTTTCTGCAAATGCTCCTTGGCGCGACGGGTGGACTGCTTGATGTCCTGGAGGCGCGTCAGCGGGTCGGCCTGATCGGTCGCCAGTGAGGCAATCATGAAACTGATCTGGGTGCCCGTGCCTTCGTCATCCGCCGGACGGATATTGACGGGAATTCCCGCTGTCAGGGGCTGGTCCGGAAGATTGTCCTGCTCCAGCAGAAAGCGCCGCATGGCCGTTCCGCAGAGGTACAGCACGATATCGTTCAGGGAGCCACTGGATACCTGCGCCAGCTTTTTCAGGCGGTCCAGTTGGTAATGCTGGGTCGCGAAGCGGCGCTGGCCGGTCACCCGATGGTTCAGGGCCGACACCGGTCCGGTGAAGGGCGCGGTGAGTCCGTCTTCCGGGTGGCGTGCGGAGTGCACCAGTCGGTTCATGGCCTGCCAGAGCCTGGGGGCCATGTCTGCCTGGAGCTTGAGTGCATCCATGGCCTGGGACACCGCCGCCGGAATGGTGGCTTCCTTGTCGGTTTTGCTGCCCCGGCGCCGCTCCGGTTTGACGGACCACGGCGGCCGCATGCCGGTTTTGTCCGGATCGGTGGTCAATACCCGCTGCATCAGCCGGACGCCGCTGATGCCATCGATCATGGAATGATGCATCTTGGTGTACAGCCCGAAGCGATTGTTCTCCAGACCCTCGATAACGTGGCATTCCCATAGCGGGCGGGAGAAATCCAGGGGGTTGGAGTGCAGGCGGGACACCAGAATGCCGAGCTCGCGCTCACCACCGGGTTTGGGTAGCGCGGAATGACGGACGTGGTAATCCAGGTCGATGTCTTTGTCCACCTTCCAGGCCGGTGCCACCAGCCGACCGAAGAGGCCGGAATAGGCCAGTTTGGAACACCAGGGGGGAGCGACATCACCGGTTTCCTTCATCCGGTTCACCATGTCGCGCAGAAACGTCTCAGGGGCGCCTTCCGGCAGGGAAAAAATCTGCAGGGTGCCCACGTGCATGGGCGTATCTTCAGATTCAACGGCCAGCCAGGAGGCGTCCAATGTTCCCAGGCGTTTCATGCGTGCTTTCGTCCTTTTTTCCGGCAGATCCACAGGCACGTTCTGACGGGCCTGTATGGTTAGATGACATGCGCAAGTATACGCAACTATTCAGGCCAATCACATGCTTGGCGTCAACATTGGAGGGTGGTTCCAGCGGACCGTGACAATCTCTCCGGTTACATGTTGTTGCCAAATCCCTGTCACCGGTAAGTGTCGCCTTGTGCTACCTTCGTCGACCTACTAAGGTCTTGAAAACAATAATGTGGAGGCACTGTGGAATCGAGTCCGATGATTTCTGCCGGGTTACCGATTGCCCTGTTCATCATCATGATCGGAATCGGGATGACCCTGACCGTCCGGGATTTTCGCCTGGTGGCGGTTCACCCCAAAGGCATGATCGTGGGAACCGTGGCTCAGATACTGCTGATGCCGCTGGTCGCGTTTGCCCTGGCCACCTTGCTGGCGGTGCCGCCGGCGATCGCGGTGGGCCTGGTTATCATCGCCGCATGCCCTGGCGGCACGACCTCGAACCTGTTCGTTCTGCTGTCGCGGGGTAACATCGCGTTGTCCATCGTGCTGACGGTCAGTGCCAGCCTGATCACCATCCTTACCCTGCCTCTGTTCACCAACCTGGCGCTCGAATTCTACATGGGCACACAGGAGACCATTGTGCTGCCGGTCGGTAAAACGGTGGGCATGCTGCTTGGCATTGTGCTGTTGCCGGTGGCGATCGGTATGGCCGTGCGCACGCGCAATCCGGTGATGGCGAAGAAGGCCGAAAGTGTGGTCAGCATCTTCGGCGGCGTGGTGCTGGCGGTTCTCATTGTGGGGCTGATCTATGGCGTGCGGGACCAGATCGGGGACCTGTTGAGACAGGCCGGTCCGGCTACGCTCCTGTTGAATCTCGCGGGTATTGCCCTGGGGCTGCTGGCGGGACGCGTGGGCGGACTGACCCAGCGCGAATCCCTGGCTGTGGCGGTTGAGCTGGGCGTGAAGAACGGCACCATTGCGTTGATGGTGACACTGACTCTCCTGGAGTCCAGTGCCATGTCGATCCCTGCCGCGGTTTACGGGGTGCTGATGTTCCCCATCGGGTTCCTGCTGGCGGTCTATGGCCGTCGTATTATTCCCCGGTCCAGTGTGACGGCGCCTACGACACAGGCACCGGATTGACAGAAGTGCCAGTGCCCCCGTGCCACCAGGGACACGGGGTGCGTTGGCTTTCGCTGATATCCTGAGCGCTGGATTTCCCGGCTCAGGATAACAACAATGCAACCTTCCGCTTTCCACCTGCCCCGGCGTGAGCGCCCAGTAACCATGCTGCGTCGCTTCACCGCCCTTCTTCTATTTGCCTTGCCGGTCCTGGCCTGGTCTGACGGTCGCTTGCGGGCGCAGGTCTATGACCCGTCTCTGCCCATGGCCGAACGCATTGCCGCCATGCAGGAACTTACGGGGCTCGAACCCGACGAGGACCGCATCTACCGGGTCTGTATCTGGGACATATTTGGACGCTCCGGCCCGATTTACGCGGCGGCCCAGGACCAGCGCCGTAAGATTCTTCAGTACGGCATCAACGTTGAGATGGTGCCTTACACCAGCGAATCGGTGATGGTGGAAGAGCTGAAATCCGGCACCTGCGACGCCGCGTTGATGAGCGGATTGCGGGCGCGCCTGTTCAACCGGTACACCGGGACCCTGGATTCCATCGGCGGCTTCCCGGAGCACGACCAGATGCGTCTGGGATTGCAGCTGATGGCAGACCCCCGCAGTGCAGACCGCATGGTCAGTAATGGCTACGTGGTGATGGGCATTGCGCCGGGCGGCGCAGCCCATGTGTTCGTTAACGATCGCAGCATCAATACACTTGCCAAGGCGTCCGGCAAGCGCGTTGTGGTCCTGGACTATGACCCTACCCAGGCGGAAATGATTGCCGGTGTCGGAGCGACGCCTGTGGTCGCCGACATCGTCAACGCGCCCAATATGTTCAACACCGGCGTGGTGGATGTACTGGCGGCCCCGCTGGCGGCCTATGAGGTACTGGAACTGCACAAGGGGCTGGAGCCGGATGGCGGTATCATCGATCTGCCGCTCACCCACATCACCATGCAGCTGATTGGCCGGGAGGAGGTTATTCCCAATGAGCTGGCCCAGTTCGTCCGTGAAGCGTTCTATCAGGGGTTTGATGAGATCATCAGCCGCATCCGCATGGAGGAAGACAAGGTGCCGGACAAGTGGTGGATCGACATTCCCGCCGGGGACCGGCGGGAATACGATGCGCTGATGCAGCAGGCCCGACTCGAGTTGCGGGATCAGGGCTACTACAGCGCAGATATGCTGACGCTGCAGCGCAAGATACGCTGCCGTGCCGACGGCGCCCGCGAGGAATGCACAGACCCGGTGGAATAAACCATGACCACCGAAACACAACCTCGGATCACCGCTGGCAGGCGCTCCCGTTCGCTGACGCTGGTCAGCCTGCCCATGCTGGCCATACTGGTACTTACCCTGTTGGCCTCGGTAGGGGAAACGCTGCATTCCCGCCTGCTGGAGATTGGTGGCGCCACCTGGCCAGAGTATTTCAACCTGAGAGTTATCGATCAGGTCAGTGCCCCCGACTGCCAGGTGGTGGCTGATCCTGACGCGGCTGTCGAGCTGGCGGTTGCCGCGAAGCGGGCGGAAAAAGCGGCGGATCCCTTTGCCGATGTCTTCGGCGAAGAGATCAACCGGGAGCAGATCCGTGCCTCGGTAATGGCCACATCGGCTGCCTGTGAGAAGCGGCTGGCCCAATGGCAGCACCTGCAGTTACTCAATGGGCCCGGGGTCCAGGCATTCGCACTTTTGGAAACGGGGCTCTCACAGGCAGTCTTGCTGGTCACTGGAAACCGCCGTGTACTGCTGGGGCTGATGCTGCTGTTCTGTGCCGCGGCGGCCACCCTCGGACGGCAGCACATCGCCCTGAGGCCGGTGGAAACCTTGCTTGATGACCGTGTTGCCACGGTCTCGCAACTGGTGGCCAACGGCCTGCTGACCGCTTCCACCTGGTTGTATCGCCAGCAGGAACTGGCCCAAGCGGATGCCGGCATGCCACTCGCCCATCTGTTCATGCACGACATCTGGGTAGCGGGGTTCGGCACGCTGACCCTGATATCCCTCTGGCAGTTACGACAGCGCCGTAACGACCTGACCGCAGGCGGGCGCTGGCCCCGGGCCCTGCTCAGCGTACCGCTGTACAGCGTCATGTGCCTGACTGCCTCCATCCAGTTTGCGTTTCACGGCTTCTACCACGGCATTGCCGTGTACCTCACCATGATGGCGGAGCTGTCGGCGTTGTTCCTGAACCTCGGGCTGTATGTCTGGGTGGGCATGCTGCTGGCGCGCACCCATCTGCCCCGCAAGGTGTTCGATGTTATCCGGCCCTGGCAATTGCCACCGAAATGGCTCGGGGTTGTGGTACTGCTGTTAACCGCGCTGCCCACGGCCTACAGCGGGGCTTCCGGGATCTTTATCCTGGCCGCGGGTCTGACCCTGTATCGGGAGCTGCGGCGCGCGGGAACGTCGGAGCAGCTGGCGCTGGCCACCACAGCCATCTCCGGGTCCATGGGCACCATGCTGCGGCCGTGCCTGCTGGTGGTGATTGTTGCCACCCTGAACAACAGTGTGACCACCGACGAGCTTTTCAGCGCCGGTGCCCGCGTCCTGTTGCTCACTGCTTCTGTCTACGCGGTGTATGTATTCCTGATCGGCGGCCCGTCGGCGGGCAGGATGGCCCCGCTGCGGGACGCCGTACCGGGTATGTTGCGAGCGCTGGTGCCGCTGCTGCCGTACCTGGCCATCTTTGCCGGGGTGATCCTGCTTTGGAATGCACTGCTCGACCGCGGGCTGGATGAGTTCTCTGCCCCGGCTATCCTGCCACTGATCCTGCTCCTGGTGCTGGCGTTTGAGCGCCTGGTGCTGGAAGCTCCGGACCCGGACGCTGATGACGATGCACCGCCGGAGGCCGACACCCGGGCAGGTTCCCATGGCTTCACTCAGTCGGTTCTCCGGGCCACCCGGGAATCCAGTGCCCTGATCGGTGCGCTGCTGATGTTGATGGCACTCTCGGTGAGCGTGGGCGGGCTGATTGAACGGTCTGGTCTGCTGGAACTGTTTCCCGAGCAATTGGGATCAGTGTGGCTCACCCTGACGTTGTTGATGGGACTGCTGGTGTTCATTGGCATGATCATGGACCCCTATGGCGCCGTGTTGCTGGTCAACGCCACGCTGGCGCCGATTGCCCTGGATAACGGCGTTGATCCCCTGCATTTCTGGGTAATGACGGTACTGGCATTTGAAATGGGGTACCTGACGCCCCCCGTGGCGCTCAACCACCTGCTGACCCGGCAAGTGGTGGGGCTGCCCACCTCGCCAGAGAGCCTGTATGGCAGTTTCTGGCAGCGCAACTTCCGGTTCATACTGCCGGTGCTGGTGATGGGCAGTACGTTGCTTGTGGTGACTTACCTGCCGGTCCTTTGGGACGGCGCGTTTCATCTGTTGTTGGCCGTATCGCCCTCCGGTTAGTGCTATGCTCTGACTGACATTCACAGGTGTCCGGACCGGGCACGGAACCGCTAACACCCAGGGAGGCTGAGTTGAAACAGAACCATCGCCCATCATTTCGCCGGCTGATTGTAACCACTGGGGTCGCGGCCAGCGCACTGCTCCCATTCGAAGCCTGGGCACAGAGCGGCGACACCGGTGAGGGCGAGGATCTTGTCCTGAAAGTGACCTCGCCACGGCTGGTGCGTGACCTCTACGAAACGCCCGCCGCCGTCAGTGTCGTCAATGCGCCTGATATCCGCCAGGGGCAGCAACGCTTGCAGCTGGACGAATCCCTCAACACCGTGCCGGGCCTGTTCTTCCAGAATCGCTACAATTTCGCCCAGAACCTCCGGCTATCGACCCGGGGCTTCGGCGCCCGCGCGCCCTTCGGGATCCGCGGCATCCGGCTTCAGGTGGACGGCATTCCCTATACCCTGCCGGATGGGCAGTCACAGATTGATGCGGTGGACCTGGACTCGGCCCAGCGCATTGAGGTGATTCGCGGACCGTCATCCGTGCAGTACGGCAATGCCGCTGGCGGCGTGCTGGATGTGACCACCGCTCGTGGGGATGAACGGCCGCCGGGTGCCCGCCTGCGCCTTGACGGAGGCAGCGACGACTACCGCAAGGCGGCGCTCCAGGCCAACGGCCAGTCCGGCGATACCAGCGCCATTGCCAGCCTGTCGTGGCTCAACGTCAACGGTCACCGTGAGCAGAGTTCCGCGGAGAAAGGCCTGTTCAATGGTCGCCTGACTCACGAGCTGACTCCGGGCAGGCGTCTGACTGCCACCCTCAACGCCCTGCACAATCCCGAATCCGAAGACCCGGGTGGTCTGACCCGTGCCCAGGTGGAAGAGGACCGGAACCAGGCGACGTTCCTGGCAAAGCAGCTGGATGCGGGGCAGAGCGTCGACCAGCAGACGCTTGGCCTGGAATTTGAGGAAGCGGTGTCAGTGCCCGGCCAACTGACGGTGAATACCTTTTTCAGCCGTCGTGACTTTGCCCAGCAGCTGCCGTTTCCCGGGGCTAGCCGGGTGGCGTACGACCGGCAGTTCTATGGTGTGGGATCCAGCTATCAGCAGGATTCTACCCTGGCTGGCCTGCCACTGGTGTGGATGGTCGGTGCGGACGTGCATCGCCAGCGCGATCAGCGCCGCCGCTATCAGGTTTCCTTTGAAGGGCAGGTCACGGGGCAGACTCAGGATGAGACCCAGAACGCCACTAACGCAGCGGTATTTGCCCAGGGGGATCTGTCGCTGACGGAAAGGCTCAACCTGTCGCTGGGCGCCCGTGTCGACCGCCTGCGGTTGTCCATCGATGACCACCGCCTGGCAGACGGCGACGACTCCGGTAGCCGGACGTTCCGGGAAGTCAGCAGCGTGGCCGGGCTCAGCTACCGGCTGGCCCCCCGCCACCAGCTCTATGGCACCATCGGTACCGCGTTTGAATCGCCCACCTTCACCGAATTCGCCAACCCCGATGGCAGTGGCGGATTCAATCCTGATATCGAACCCCAGGAAGCCCTCAACCGGGAGGTGGGAGTGCGGGGTGTGATTGGCAGCGGGCTGAGTTACGACCTGGCGGTGTTCTCCATCCGGGTGGACGACGAGATACTGCCGTTCGAGCAGGACGGACGTACCTTTTATGAAAACGCCGGGCGCACCAGCCGCGACGGCGTGGAGCTCGGCCTGGCCTGGGACCTTTCCTACACCTGGCGGGTCACTTCGGCGCTGACCCTGGCGGACTACGAGCTGAAGGACTTCACGGACGAGCAGGGTAACGACGCCAGCGGTAACCGGCTGCCCGGCCTGCCCCGGGAAAACTGGGTCACCGAACTGGAATGGCGCGGCCAGGGCAGCCGGTTCGCAGCGCTGGAGTGGCAATACGTTGGCGATCTCTACGCGGAAAACAGTAATCAGACGAAGGTCAGCGACTACTGGCTGCTGGGGCTGCGTGCCGGCGATAGCCTGCGTGTGGCGGATCAGCGTCTAAATCTGTACGCCGGCATTCGCAATCTGCTGGACGAAGACTACTTTGCCAACGTGAGGATCAACGCCAATGCCGACCGTCCGGTGGACGAGCGGGGTTATTTTGAACCAGGCCCCGGGCGGATTTTCTACGCTGGCCTGGAATGGTCCTTCTGAACCCCGATGGCTAACCGGCTTTGGAACGGAACTCCGTGCCGTCGCCGTCGTTGTTGAGCTGCCGGATGGCGATGGGCTCGCCATCTCCATTGAGTCTGACTTCGCCAATACCCGCGTGATTCCACAACCGCTCCCCCGCATCCCGGCCAGTCGGCAGGCGGGGAGCGATGCGCATACGGCGTCGTTTGGTGAACCAGTTCAGCGGCGACCAGGGCGCGAACAGCCAGCGATTGAGGCGATCAAGCCATTCCAGCAAACGGGCCGGAAACTCGTTCTTGATGCCACTGCTGGTGATTTGCCAGATCGTCGGGCTGTCCGCCTTGTGGCGGAGGGTGACTTCGTAGGCAAACGAGTAGTGCACATCGCCAGACAGTATGACGAAATGCCGGGGCGTGCGCGGATGGCCGAACACGTTCAGCAGAACGTTGGCGGCACCCCGGTGCGCCATCCAGTTCTCCGCGTCCACCAGCAACGGCTTGCCAAATGCGGTGAACACCCGTTGTATGGTCTCGATCAGCTTGACGCCAAACATGGGGGCTGGTGAGACCACGACCACGGCGTCTTCACCCATGATTTCCTGCTGGAAATCCGTCAGCGATTCCCAGTCCATCAGGCCCGACGGGTGACCGCGCCGGATCTCGCTGCGCCAGCGATGAGTCCGGGTGTCCAGTACCACCAATTTCGGGTGGGTATCCAGGCTGTAGTGCCAGTGCCGGAAATGGAACAGCCGGTCGATCAGGGCATCCTGTTGTGCGGGGGGCAGTTCCGATTCGCTGGAACCGGTATTCAGCATGTCAACGCACTGCCCGAGCAATTCATTGAAGGATCGAGGCTGGTTTCCCCAGCCCTGACAGAGCATGTAACCCAGCAGTGCATTGCCGATAATGCGCCGCGAAAAAGGATGCTCGTAGGCGGTGGTTTCCCACAGGGCCGACAGGTTCCAGTCGTCGGTGACATCGTGGTCGTCAAACATCATATACACCGGCACCTGGGCCAGTGCCCGCGCCGCTGCCGGTAACTGCTGGCGGAAGCGGGCGAGGGTGCGGGCGTCACGACGGTAGCGTTCCCGGTGGGCTTCGTCGCAGGCTGGCTCTGTGTCCGGCACCCATTGCCAGGGTACCGGCGACCAGACCAGCAGGTACATGGCCATAACCTCAGCGAAGGAGATCAGGTGGTTTTCGGCGTTGGCAGTGGTAAAGATCGGTTTGCGAACGCCACCGAAAAAGCGCTCCGCCAACTGCTCGTTGGATTCGGTATCGGGCAGCAGTTCGTGTCTGTGATAAAGGTTTTTGTCACTGGTTACCAGCTGTGCGCTGCTGGATAGCGATGCACCCTCCAGGACCTCCTGGAAGAGTCCCAGCTCCCGGATAACGCACTGGATGGCGAACAGCATCGGCCCCGCGACATCGTCTGCGTAGATCTGGTCACCGGTCATCAGCAGCACCGCCGGGTAGTCCTCCGGTGATCCGGCGGCTGCCAGTTCGCGATCAACACGAACCAGGCCGTCGTCGGCAGAGTGGTGCGGCCGGCGGCAGGAGCCGTGCAGGACACGGTCAAGACGCTGTTTGAACACAAAGCGGGGGCGGTGCTCCCGATCCCGGCAAAGATGGGGGGCCCAGTCGCGTATCCAGCGTACACCAGCGTTCGGGCCTGAGGTGTGGGAAGACGCCGGTGTGCTTACGCCCAGGTCGTACTCGAGCCAGATATCCTCGGGAATCGCCTGGCCGATGTCGATGTTCAGCAAGTGCACCCAGGCGCGGGCGCCAATCCGCAGGCTGGTCACCTCAGAACTCGCCAGCCTGCGATCGACCAGTGGGTCGGGCCCGGTCCCGAACGCGTAGAGCCGGAAGCTGAAAGCCAGTGCCCGACGGGACACCAGCCACAGGGCAATCTGCTGTTTCTCCACCCGACGCAGGACCGGACCCGCCAGCACCTCTGGCAGTTCGCTGTCCGGTCCCGGCCGGGTTGGGTGGTTCGGGGTATCCGCCACGCTTAGTCGTCCCGTTCCACTTTGACGGGTTCAACGCTGCCACTGCGGAAGTCCACTTCCAGTTCCTGGCCATTGTCAGCGTACCCTTCCACTTCCACGTAGCCGCTGGCGTTAACCTTGATCTCCTCAATGCGGGTCATGCCGGCTTCTGTGCTGGCGTCGATGTAATCACGGACATCAGCAGCGCTAAGGCCCCAGGGGCCATCGCTGTGTTTGCGACGCTCTTCCTTGCGGATGGAACCGTCACCGTTCACGTCCAGTTCCACGGACCAGTCGTTATCGACCCAGCCTTCGATTTCCATACGGTCGTCGTCATCGTCTTCCAGTTCAATGCTGCGGAAATGGGTGATGCCATAGTCCGCACCAATGTCAACCGCTTGCCTGGCTTCGTCAATGGAGCCGGATGCGTGGGCAAGGGGAGCGGCCAGCAGTGCACCTGCCAATGTGGTAACAACGATCATTTTCATCATGAACTCTCCTGTTTCCTTGTGCGACTATACGAATGTAAATACCCGCCGGTTCGGGCCGGAGCCCGGGGTAGCCAGCGATGTAGGGCACACTTTAGGGGAGGCCGGCTTGCAGGATGGTGAGGTCATTGTTCATGGTTCATTCATGTTGGCTCTGACACAATAATGCCATGAAACCGCTACCGAACTATCTGATCAAACTGATTCTGTCGACCTCGGCGTTTGTGGCCGTTGGCATTGCCCTGGCCATGCTGACCGGCAATATTCCCAAGGCATCGGCGGACGATGACGACGACTGGCGCAGGCTCCACAAGGAAGTCGAGGCTGGCCGCATACTGCCTCTGAGCCAGATACTCGATACGCTGGCAAAAGACTGGAATGGCCAGGTGATTGACGTCGACCTGGAAGACGATGACGGTCGCAGGCTTTATGAAATCGAGCTGTTGGGTCCGCAGGGCCAGGTGGTGGAGTTTGAAGTGGACGCCGTCAACGGAGAGCTGCTTGGCATCGAAGGAAACAACATCAACGGGATGAGGCGGCAATGAAGGTGTTGCTTGTGGAAGATGACCAGCCGCTGGCCGAGAGTCTGTCTTCGTCGCTGTCCGATGCCGGCTTGCTGGTGCAGATCGCGCCTGATGGCCGAACGGCGGACTATCTGGTCAGCACCGAAAAGTACGACGCCGTCATACTCGACCTGGGCCTGCCGGATGGCTCGGGCACCCAGTGGCTGGCGTCGTGGCGGGAGCAGGGGGTGGAACTGCCGGTGCTGATACTCACGGCGCGGGAACGCTGGTCGGACAAGGCCGCAGGTTTCTCCGCGGGCGCCGACGACTACGTCACCAAACCCTTTGAAACCGCGGAAGTGCTGTTTCGTTTGCGGGCCCTGGTCCGGCGCGCCCACGGTCATGCCCACCCGGTGATCTCGGTGGGGGATGTGTCACTGGACACCCACAGCGCCCAGGTCACCCGGGCAGGGATGCCGGTATCACTGACCGCCCAGGAATTTCACCTGCTTTCCCATCTTATCCACGCCGCCCCCCGGGTTGTCACGCGAACGGAATTGTCCGAGCACGTGTACGACGGCGATGCCGAGCCTGACTCCAACGTGATTGATGTCCAGGTCAGCCGTTTGCGCCGGAAACTGGGTACCGAGGTCATCGAAACCGTGCGGGGGCAGGGCTACCGTCTGGTCGAGGTTGGCCCCGGTTGATGTCAGACTCCCGTTTGCGCCGCCTGCCCATTGCCACGCGGATGCTGGTGGCGGCCCTGATCCTGGTACTGCTGATCCTGCCTGCCGCCGGCGCCCTGCTTAGCTGGAATTTCCGCGAAGCCGCCTATTCGGCTTTCGATGAGCGACTCGGCTCTCTCCTCAATGTGGTGTTGGCAGGCGTGACCTACGATATCCGGGAAGATGCACTGGTCAGCAACCGGCAACTGGGCGATTCCCGCTTTGATCGCGTGTTTTCCGGCTGGTACTGGCAGGTGACCGATGACGGGGCGCGGGTGCTCACGTCCCGCTCTTTGTGGGACCAGCGGCTGGTCCCCTCTCATCAATCAGGGCTGCATGCCCGCACGGTTTCGGGGCCCAGGGGAGAAAAACTGCGCCTGCTGGAGCGGGACGTGCGACGACCGAATCTTGATGAAACTCTCCATGTCATGGTGGCGGCGGACCTGGACGAGGTTGAAGTCCAGATTGGTCGCTTCCAGGCCCTGCTGTGGTCGTCTCTGGCAACGCTTGGTGGTCTGCTCCTGTTGCTGATCTTTCTTCAGATCCGCTGGGGGCTGGCGCCTCTGAGGCGGATCGAAAAGAGCCTGAAATCGGTGGAGCAGGGCCAGCGTCAGTTTGTGGAAACAGACCTGCCCCAGGAGCTGTCCCGTCTCGCGGCCGCCATCAACACCGTGCTGGAACGAGACCAGCGCCTGATCGAACGGGGACGCACCGCTGCCGGTAACCTGGCCCATGCCCTGAAAACCCCGGTTTCGGTGCTGGCAGGTCAGGCGGAGCGGCTGCCCGAGGAACAGCAAGCGGCCATGAAAGCCGAACTCCGACGGCTCGACGACGCGGTACGGCACCATCTGGCACGGGCGTCGGCTGCCGGCCCGGTCGCCCTGGGCGCCGAGCAGCCCGTGGCCGAGGTACTGAAACCGGTGGTCGAGGGCATCGCGCGTCTGGCGGAACGTCGTGGGCTGACCTTCACGCACCGCGTACCGGGGCAGGTTCGCTGCCGCATTGAGGCACAGGACCTGCAGGAAATGGTGGGCAACCTGTTGGAAAACGCCGTCAACTGGGCACGAACGGAAATTGCCCTGGACGTCGGTGCGGAATCAGACGGGCTGGTCCTGCAAGTCGGCGACGACGGCCCGGGCATGCCCGAGGCGGAACGGGGCACGGCCCTGACCCGGGGCGGCCGACTGGATGAATCGGTACCGGGCTCCGGCCTGGGGCTGGCCATCGTCACCGATCTGGTATCGCTCTACGGTGGTCAGGTCACCTTGGGAGACAGTCCCTCCGGTGGGCTTGAGGCCCGGGTCCGCCTGCCGTTACGCTGATGGTCATTCCTCGTCCAGTTCGTGGGGCGGGCAATGGTATTCCTCAACCACGGTGCCTTCGTCCACGCTTTCCAGGTGGACATCGAATCCCCATAGCCGGTGGGCGTGGCGCAGCACTTCTTCGGTTTCCCGTCCCAGGGGCACCCGGTCAACGGGAATGTGCCGAAGGGTCAGGGAACGGTCACCGCGGACATCCACATTCCACACCTGAATGTTCGGTTCCCGGTAACTGAGGTTGTACTGGCGTGCCAGCTTTTCCCGCAGTATGCGATAACCCGGATCGTCGTGAATGGCGGTGATGCGGTAAACGTCTTCCTGATCGTCGTTCTGGATTGAAAACAGCTTCAGGTCCCGCATCACCTTGGGCGACAGGAACTGCTGGATGAAACTCTCATCCTTGAAGTTCTTCATGGCGAAATGCAGGCTTTCCACCCAGTCGGTGCCGGCGAGGTCCGGGAACCATTGCCGATCCTCCTCCGTCGGGTGCTCGCAGATCCGGCGAAGGTCCGTAAATATCGAGAAACCCAGGGTGTAGGGGTTGATGCCGGAATACCATGGGCTGTCGAACGGTGGCTGATACACCACGGCGGTGTGGCTTTGCAGAAATTCCAGCATGAAACCGTCGTTCACCAGTCCCTTTTCATACAGTCGGTGAATCAACGTGTAATGCCAGAAGGTGGCCCAGCCTTCGTTCATCACCTGGGTCTGGCGCTGGGGATAGAAATACTGCGCCAGCTTGCGCACGATGCGGATGATTTCCCGTTGCCAGGTCTCCAGCAGGGGCGCGTTCTTCTCAATAAAGTACAGCAGGTTTTCCTGGGGCTCTTCCGGGAAGCGTTTCTTGCGACGGATCGGATCGTCGTCCTCGCCCATCTTCGGAATGGTCCGCCACAGGTCATTCAGCCGCCGCTGCTGGTATTCTTCCCGTTCCTTCTGGCGCCTTAATTCTTCCGAGGCGGAAATCGGTGCCGGGCGCTTGTATCGGTCAACGCCATAGTTCATCAGGGCGTGACAGGAATCGAGGATCTGCTCCACCGCATCCACACCGTGGCGCTCTTCGCACTCCGCCACGTAATGGCGGGCGAACACCAGGTAATCGATGATGGCACTGGCGTCGGTCCAGGTGCGGAACAGGTAGTTATTCTTGAAGAACGAGTTGTGCCCGTAAGAGGCGTGGGCGACCACCAGCGCCTGCATGGGCAGGGTGTTTTCCTCCATCAGATAGGCAATGCAGGGGTTCGAGTTGATCACGATCTCGTAGGCCAGGCCCATCTGGCCGCGCTGATAGCCTTTGGAAGTGCTGAGAAACTGCTTGCCGAACGACCAGTGGTTATAGCCCACCGGCATGCCCACCGAGCTGTAGGCGTCCATCATCTGCTCGGCACTGATCACTTCGATCTGGTTGGGGTAAGTGTCGAGACCGAACTCGGCGGCGCACCTGGCAATTTCTTCATCGTATTGCCGGATCAGGTCGAAGGTCCATTCCGAGCTGGTGGAAATGGGCGTTCGGGTTCTCAGCGGGTCGCTGTTCGGAGCGTTCGGACGGTCGATGATGTCGGTCATGCGGCTTTCCTCTCGAACAACTGGCGGAATACCGGATAGATTTCACCGGGGTCGGCGATCTGCTGCAGGGCAAAGCTCTGGGGGAATCGCTCCTGGATCTTCTCGTATTCATACCACAGCATCTGGTGATCCTGGGGCGTGATCTCCACATAGGCAAAGTACTGCACCAGGGGCAGGATGTTGTCGGCCAGCAGCTTGCCGCACACCGGTGAGTCGTCGTTCCAGTTATCGCCATCGGAGGCCTGGGCGGCGTAGATGTTCCATTCCGCCGGGGAATAGCGGGACTCGATGATCTTGTGCATCAGCTTCAGCGCGCTCGACACAATCGTGCCGCCGGTTTCACGGGAGTAGAAGAACTCTTCCTCATCCACTTCCTTGGCGCTGGTGTGGTGGCGGATGAAGACCACATCGATCTTCTTGTAGTTCTTCTTCAGGAACAGATACAGCAGGATGAAGAAGCGTTTGGCGATGTCCTTGTGCATCTGGGTCATTGAGCCGGACACGTCCATCAGGCAGAACATCACCGCGCTGGTGGCAGGTTTGGGCTGCTTCAGATGCTGGCGGTAGCGCAGGTCAATCTCGTCAATGAACGGAATACGTTTCACATTGGCTTTCAGCCTCGCGATTTCCTCCTCCAGGACCTGGATCTGATCCTCATGGCTGAACGCCGGGTCGAGGTCTTCGGGGGCGGATTTCAGCGCGGCGAGCTGTTCTTCCAGCTCACGGATCTTCTTCTTGCGTGCACCACCAAGGCCGAGCCGCCGCGCGTGGGCGCCCCGCAATGAACGCACCACGTCCAGTTTGGCGGGAACGCCCTGGGTGGAGAATCCCGAGCGCACGTACTTGAACGCCTCGGTGTCCTTTAGCTTCTTGCGGGCCAGGTTCGGCAGTTCCAGGTCATCGAACAGGAATTCAAGAAACTCTTCCTGGGTGATCTGGAAGGCAAACTCGTCCATACCCTCGCCATCCGGGCTGGCCTGGCCCTGACCTTGGCCCTTTCCGCCTCCGCCGGGCGGTTTGGGCAGGGTATCGCCGGCAATGAATTCCTTGTTGCCCGGATGCACCACCTCCCGTTTACCGCCCGGTCCGTGATGGAAAATAGGCTCCTGAATATCCCGGGAAGGGATGCTGACTTTTTCTCCCCGCTCGATATCGGTGATCGAACGACGCTGCACAGCGTCGGCCACGGCTTTCTTGATGTGATGACGGTACCGGCGCAGGAACCGCTCCCGGTTCACTGCGCTTTTGTTTTTGCCGTTCAGCCGGCGGTCGACTATGTGGGTCATACCCATAGCGTTACTCCAGTTCAGTGGGCATCACTGACTTAGTGAGACTTGCGGACGCGCAGATACCATTCGGCCAGAAGCCGTACCTGTTTCTCCGTGTAGCCTCGATCGACCATACGCTCGACGAACTGCTTGTGCTTCTTCTGATCTTCCTGGCTGGCCTTCGGATTGAAGGAAATCACCGGCAACAGATCCTCGGTGTTGGAGAACATTTTCTTCTCGATCACACTGCGCAGCTTTTCATAGCTGAGCCAGGACGGGTTGCGGCCCTGATTATTCGCCCGCGCCCGCAGCACGAAGTTGACCACCTCGTTGCGGAAATCCTTCGGGTTGCTGATGCCGGCCGGCTTCTCGATTTTCTCCAGTTCGTCGTTGATGGACGAGCGGTCGAGAATCTCGCCGGTTTCCGGGTCCCGGTACTCCTGATCCTGAATCCAGAAATCCGCATAGGTGACGTAACGGTCGAACAGGTTCTGGCCGTACTCGCTGTAGCTTTCCAGATACGCGGTCTGGATTTCCTTACCGATAAACTGGACGTAGTGGGGCGCCAGGAATTCCTTGATGAAACGCAGGTAGCGCTCCTGGGTTTCCGGCGGGAACTGCTCCTGTTCAATCTGCTTCTCGATCACATACAGCAGGTGCACCGGGTTGGCCGCCACTTCCGCGGTATCGAAGTTGAACACCTTGGACAGAATCTTGAAGGCAAAGCGGGTCGACAGCCCGTCCATACCCTCGTTAACGCCCGCGGCATCCCGATACTCCTGGATGGATTTCGCCTTCGGATCGGTGTCCTTGATGTTCTGGCCGTCGTACACCCGCATCTTGGAGAACACGCTGGAGTTTTCCGGCTCCTTGATCCGCGACAACACCGAGAACTGCGCCAGCATGTCCAGGGTATCCGGGGCACAGGGTGCGCCGAACAGGGAGCTGTGCTTGAGCAGCTTCTTGTAGATCTCGATCTCTTCGGTTACCCGTACACAGTAGGGCACCTTAACGATGTAGACCCGGTCGAGAAACGCCTCGTTGTGTTTGTTGTTGCGGAACGTCTGCCATTCCGATTCGTTGGAGTGGGCGAGAATAATGCCGTCAAACGGCACCGAGCCCATGCCCTCGGTGGTGTTGTAGTTGCCTTCCTGGGTGGCGGTCAGCAACGGATGCAGCACCTTGATCGGCGCCTTGAACATCTCCACGAACTCCATCAGCCCCTGGTTGGCCTTGCACAGACCACCGCTGAAACTGTAGGCATCCGGATCATCCTGGGAATAGTCCTCCAGCATGCGGATGTTGACCTTGCCCACCAGGGCAGAAATGTCCTGGTTGTTGTCATCGCCGGGTTCGGTCTTTGAAACCGCGACCTGATCCAGCACCGATGGATACTTCTTCACCACCCGGAACTGACTGATGTCCCCGCCGTATTCGTGCAGTCGTTTGACTGCCCAGGGCGACATGATGGACTTCAGATAGCGGGCAGGAATGCCGTACTCCTCCTCCAGAATCTTCGCGTCCTCCGCTGGATCAAATAGTCCCAACGGGCTTTCATTCACCGGAGAGCCCTTAATGGCGTAAAACGGTACTTTCTGGATGAGGTATTTGAGCTTTTCGGCCAGGGAGGACTTACCGCCGCCCACCGGGCCGAGCAGGTAAAGAATCTGTTTCTTCTCTTCCAGGCCCTGGGCGGCGTGGCGATAGAAGGACACGATGTTTTCCACGGCATCTTCCATGCCGTAGAACTCGGAGAATTCAGGGTAACGTTTGATGACTTTGTTGGAAAAAATGCGTGACAGCCGGGAGTCACGGGAAGTATCAATCAACTCTGGCTCGCCAATAGCCAGTAACATCCTCTCCGCGGCAGTGGCGTATGCCGTTGGGTCCTTTTTGCAGATCTCCAGGTATTCCTCAAGAGTGTATTCTTCTTCCTGAGTTGCTTCATACCGGTCTTTGAAGTGCTGCAGAATGCTCATAGATGGCCCCTCGCTTGCTCTCTTGTCATAAAAGACAGTTTTCAGTTCACGCAATTTCCCCGTTGCTGTTGGCTCCGCCTATCTGGGCGGTGTAGTTGGTTATAGGTGGAAGACATGGATACCCAAACCAATGTACGCCGGGCGTTTGATGTCGGTTTGGTTACTTTGAGCTTAGTTCAGGCTCGGGAACTTCGACAGTGGTTTTACCGTTAAGGTTCATTAAATTCTGTTGCCGGTATTGGGGGGAGGGAGCGTGGGGGAGTTCTTTTTTAAAAACTCCGCTTAAACTCGCTGCGCTCAGACAGGCGGTGTTTTGAAAAAAGGACTCCCCCCACGCTCCCGCAAACTCAAGCGGGTAGACCAACTTAAAGACGAAAAGACAGGGGGTGGAAAATTCAGAAATCGGGAAGGGCTTGGGTCACAAAAAAGGAAAATCTTAATGGCATTTGTCTTTGCCAAGTAACCGTAGTGGGTCAGACGAGGCGGATATGGGGGGTACCTTTTTTTAAAATGACCGCCTGTCTGAGCGCAGCGAGTTAAAGCGGCCATTTTCAAAAAAGGTACCCCTCGTAGCCGCCGATCCCCCCCAACAACCAGGCTACTTCTTCAAAAGCCGAAACACACTCTCAGTAGCCCCGGAAAGCCCCTTCCGCTTGGCAAACGGATGATCCTTCGCCAACGTGTTGGTCAGAATGTGCTCGATCTCGAAGTCGGCAGAGTAAAGCTCGTGAACCTCAGAGTCGCTGACATTGAAAGGCGGCCCCTTGATCTCCGTGTCGTAGTCCAGAGTGATCAGCAGGATGCGCGTACCGTCGGGGATAACCGCCGTCAAATGCTCCACGTAACCCTTGCGCATATGCGGTGGTAGCGCGATCAGGGCAGCGCGGTCGTAGACCAGACGGATATGCTTCAGGTCATCCGGGACCAGTTGGAAAAAGTCGCCGCACCAGATTTCCAGGTCGTCATGCTTGAAGCGGGTGAAAGGCTCACCGGGGCGGACCAGGGCCTTCTCGCCGGCCTCTTCGAAGAAATCCTTGCAGGCGATGTCGCTGAGTTCCACGCCGATGATGGGATGGCCGCGGTCGTGTAGCCACCACATGTCGTGGGCCTTGCCGCACAGGGGGACCAGTACCGCGTCCTTGCCGTTGCCGGCGAGCTCCGGCCAGTGGTCGTGGAGGTACTGGTTGATTGTGCCCTCGTGGAAACCGATTTCCTTCTTCGCCCAGCGCTCGTGCCAGAATTCGTGTTCCATCGTCAGCCAGCCTTCTATTGGAGGTTTAGGACAGTCTAACCTAATCTGTGTGGGTCTTGGTGAAGGAGAAACGAATGAAAGCCGTGTTCCTCGATGCAGATACCCTCGGAAGCGATGTCGACCTGACGCCCATCGAACAGGTAACGGGCGGCCTGGTGAAACACAGCAAAACCGGACCGGCTCAGGTGCTGGAGCGGATACGGGGGTTCGACACCGTCCTTGTGAACAAGGTGGTCCTGGACCGGGCGCATTTCGAAGCTTGCCCGGATCTCAAGACCATTGCAGTGGTGGCGACGGGGCTGAACAACATTGATCGCAAAGCGGCGGAGGAACACGGCATCCGGGTGTTGAACGTGACCCATTACGGACGCTCGACGGTGGCCCAGCACACCATGGCGTTGATGCTGGCGCTGGCCACCCGGTTGCTGGATTACGACCGGGACGTAAGGGCGGGGCGCTGGGGGCGCAGCGATATGTTCTGCCTGATGGATCACCCGATCATGGAGCTGGAAGGCCGTACAATCGGCATTGTTGGCTACGGCGACCTGGGCCAGGGTGTGGCCGAGCGTGCCCGGGCCTTCGGCATGAAAATCCTGCTGGGTGCGCGTCCCGGCCAGGCCACCGGAACCGTCGACGGCCATCCCCGGCTGCCGCTGGAGGAACTGCTGCCCCAGGTGGATGTGTTGTCGCTACATTGTCTGCTGACCGAGGAAACCCGGCATCTGATCGGTGCCCGTGAGCTGCAGATGATGAAACCGCAGTCGTTGCTGATCAATACCAGTCGCGGTGGGCTGGTGGACGAGCAGGCCCTGGCGGATGCGCTGCGTAATGGCACCATCGCCGGCGCGGGGTTTGATGTGTTGACCGAAGAGCCACCTCGCAATGGTAATCCGCTGCTGGCGGACGACATCCCGAACCTGATCATAACGCCCCACTCAGCCTGGGCAAGCCGGGAGGCGCGGCAAAGAATTGTCGACATTACGGCCGGCAATCTCTCGTAAAAGCCACACAATACGCCATACTTTGTTGTCATTTGATATCTGACTGATAATCTGTACAAAACACTGGCGAACAGGACGTTGTGTGGCTTCCTTTCAATTGAACGAACGGCTTGATGCCGCTGAAAAATGGATTCTCGCCAACCCGAATCCTCCAGAGCGGTGGCCCTGGACCTGGCTGTACAAATCCGGGCGCAGTCTGTATGCCCTGATCCGGGACATCATCAGCGGCAACCTCACGCTCCATGCCATGAGCCTGGTTTACACCACGCTGCTGTCGATCGTGCCCCTGCTGGCGCTGAGTTTCTCGGTGCTCAAGGCGCTGGGGGTCCACCAGCGCATGGAGCCCTTCCTGTACCAGTTTTTCGAACCCATGGGCCCCCAGGGCATTGAACTGGCGGAACAGGCCCTGGGTTTTGTGGACAATATGAAGGTCGGGGTGCTCGGGTCGGTTGGCCTGGCCTTGCTGGTGTACACGGTGGTCTCCCTGGTCCAGAAAATTGAGCGGTCATTTAATATGATCTGGCGGGTGCCGGAGATGCGCTCCATAGCCCAGCGTTTCAGTAACTACCTGAGCGTCATCATGGTCGGCCCGCTGCTGATGGTCTCCGCAATCGGCATCACCGCCACCATCTTCAGTTCCAGCTTTGTCCAGACGCTGATGGAGATTGAGCCTTTCGGGTCACTGATCATTATCCTCAGCCGCTTCACTCCCTTCCTGCTGGTGTGTGGCGCCTTCACCTTTGTGTACATCTTCATACCCAACACCCGGGTCAAGCTGCGTTACGCCTTGATTGGTGGCGTGGTGGCCGGGGTATCGTGGCAGGCAGCGGGCATGCTGTTTGCCTCGTTTGTTGCGGGCTCCGCCAAATACGAAGCCATTTATTCCAGCTTCGCCATCGGCATCATCCTGCTGATCTGGATCTACCTGAACTGGATGATCCTGCTGCTGGGCGCCAGCCTGTCGTTCTACCTGCAGAACCCGGGTTCCGTTGCCAAACGCCAACAGGTCAGACTGTCGCCGGAGTTGCAGGAAAAAGTCGGGCTGGCACTGATGTGGATGGTTGCCAAACCCTTCAGCGAGGGCAGAACCGCACCGCAGCAGGAGTGGTTGGAACAGCAACTGCGGGTTCCCGGCGAGGTGACCCGGAGCCTCAGCGACAAGCTGATTCGGGCAGGGTTGCTGTCCCTGGCCGGCGGCCATGGAGACCGGCTGGCGCCAGGGCGTGCGCTGAACCTGATCACGGTGGGCAACGTTCTCGAGGCCATCCGCAATGACGAGGACGGGGTCGTGGACCGGCTGCCCCCGGTACTGCCGGAAAGCCTGAGACAGAGTATTCCCGACGCCCATTCGGTGACGTTTGCCGATCTGCTTAACAGCGAGACCACTGCGCCGAACATCTGAGCCGACGCTCCACTCCCGTCAGGCGTGGGGCCGGTTTCCACCCGCCAGCATGTCCAGCAGGGCACCACGCACCTGGGCTAGCTGACCCTCGTCCAGTCGCACCAGTTTCAGCAGGTTTTCCTCTGGCAGGTTGCGTTGGTGGGCATGACGAAGTACCTCGCGGGTGCCCAGGATCATGCCGTCATTCAGTGGCGTATGTTGCTGGCCGGGAACCGGGCGCTCCGCAGCCAGCAGATAGGCGTGGTATTGGGGTGGCAGATGCCATTCGTTGGCGAGTAACTGCGACGTGACCCATTGGTATCGAGACAGGGCCTGACGGAGGACCGCGGGTTCAGGCTCACTGCCGGTGCCACGGCTTCGGTAGATGCGATGGATCTCCCGGCGCAGTGTCATGTAGGACAGTGCTGGCAGCAGTCCAACCATGAAATAGGCGTTGCTATCCTGCCCCTGTAACCTCGCGATCAGTTCCGCGGACCGCCCACAGGTCAGGCCCCAGCGCCACACGCGCTGGGCAAACAGCGCCTCACGACTGTTGCGGGCCACCATCATGGGCCGCATGACGGCGGCGGAAATAACGTTTCGGATGCCATTGATGCCGAGCACGAATATGGCCTGATCCACCGACTCGATACTCTGGTCGCCGTGGCGGAAATAGGGACTGTTGGCAATCTGCAGCAACTGGTCGGTCAGGGCGGGATCGCCCAGGATGATATCGCTCAGCCGGTGGCGATCAGAGGACTCGTCCGAGAGGGCGCGCATCAGCATGGGCAGACTCAATGGCTGCCGTGGTAACTCTTCAAGTGCATGATCCGCCAGGCGTGCACCCAACTGGTCCAGGATGCCGGCGCTGCCGGCGATGTCTTGCTTCAGTACCGAGGGTGGGGCGTCGAACAGCCAGCAGAAGAGGTGTTCCTCCAGGCGTTGCACCCACTGGTTTTCTTCCGCGGCGGCATCTGCCGGGCCCTGCACGGGGTTGAGAAGCCGGGGCTCCGGTGTGGGCGCTACTGGCCCGGGGGACGAAAAGAAACCTGATATCCAGGAAAAAAAGCCTGGCATCCATTGCCTCCGGGGCTCAGTGTTCGCGCGAAAAGTGTGACACTCACATTATGACCAGTATAAAGCCGCGCCACGCGTCTGCACAGGAAAAGGCTCAGAACAGCGTTTCACCGAACACGAACACCAGTTGCCCCACACCTGCCATCATGCCCAGGAAGGCCCCGACGAGGATGAGCTTGATCTCGTCCTCCTGGAAGCAGGGGCGCAGCAGGTCCTGAAACTCCTCCGAAGACAGGGCGATCATTCGTTCCACCATGATGGACTCCACGGCCCGCGCCCGGTCTTTCTCGAACATGGGGTTGTTGAACGAGGTCTGTGAGATTTCGATCGCCTTTTCCCCCACTTTGTTCTTGAGGGTGGCAAAACCCGTCGGACCAAACGCCATCTGGGTCAGCGCCTTGCCCATACCGGCGGTTTCATCCACCAGCGGCTTGATGTGCTTCTTGACCATATTCCGGGCCCGGTCGCCCTTGGGTCCCTCAATAATGGCGTTGATGATGTTGCCCACGGTGAGGATTTCATGGGTAACAATGTGGCAAAAGGATTCGGCCACTTCCTTCTGGCGTTTGAGGAACAGCCCCTGGAGTCGGAAGGGCCCAACCTTCTTTTCATGGAGCGGGCGGAAGATCACGTTCAGGGCAATCCAGTTGGTGGCGTAACCCACCAGCAGGCCGAAGAACGGCAATACCCACCAGCTCTGGTAAAAGTACCAGACCGCCATCTGGATCAGGCCGAACAGGAAGCCGAAATACAGGCCGGAATTGACGATGAACCGGAACTCCACCTCACCACACTCCAGGAAGATCCGGTTCAGCAGGCGCTTATCCTTGGCCAGGCGGTCGATCACCATGCCTTTGATATCAAGCAGGTCCTCGATGTTCAGAGAAATATCGTCCACCAGATTGTCCACCAGTTGCGGGGTGGCCTTGCGTACCCGGTCGTAGACCATATTCCGGGCGGAGGCGGGCAGGTTTTCCCAGAACGTCGGGTATTCCTGAAGCATCATCTCGTCAACGTATTCTTCAATGCGGGGGTCCGCCGAGTGCACGATATGAGCGGCGAGCACCTTGGGGTCGATCTGCTGGAAGATTTCTTCGACCGTGCCGATCTTCGAAATGGTGGCGTCAACGCTGATAGCCGCCATTTTACGGGCCTTGGACGGTATGATGCCCTGCCAGCCCAGCAGCGGCGGCTTGCCAACGAACTCCAGTGGATAAAAGGTCATCTTGATGGCGAGCCAGTTGGTGGTCCAGCCAATCAGGGCGGCAATCACCGGTATGCTGAGGTATTGCCAGAATTCGGGGTTGGTAAGCAGGCTAGTCATCTGGTGCTCGCGTGTTGTTCGTGTTTTTGTGTTCCGGAAGTGCTGCGACAAGGATAATGTTGGCGGGGCCGCCTCCTGTCAATGACTGATACGCCCGAGCCAGGCGGCGTATCAGTCGGTGCGGTTAACCCCCGATGTCTCCCCAAAGCCACTGGCACAGGGCGATGGCTGCCACGGGCGCGGTTTCGGTTCTCAGTACCCGTGGGCCAAGTGCCACGGGCAAAAAACCGGCTTTTTCCGCGACGGAGATTTCCTCCTCGCTCAGGCCGCCTTCCGGACCGATCAGCAGGGCGACCCGGGCAGGTTGCGCCAGGGAACTCAGGGACTGTTCGGTGCGGTGGTGCAGGACCAGTCTGAGATCGCAATCGGCGGTCCGTTCACACCATTCGACCAGTGACATCACCGGCAGAATCTCGGGTACCCGGGCCCGGCCACACTGTTCGGCGGCGCTGATGGCGACGGACTGCCAATGGCGCAGGCGCTTATCCTCCCGATCCCCCTTGAGCTTTACCTCGCAGCGTTCAGTGGTGAGCGGCACGATGCGGGTAACGCCCATTTCCACGGCTTTCTGCACCGCGTAATCCATACGGTCACCTTTGGAAAGGCTCTGGCCCAGGACGATTTCCAGCGATGATTCTGTGGCGTTTGGCTCGGGGGCGCCGACCTGGACGTCGACCTGCTTTTTGCCGGCGTTGGTGATCGTGGCGGGGTAGTCGTTGCCATCACCGTTGAACAGCCGCAATTCCTGGCCGGGCTGCATGCGCAGTACCCGGCCAACGTGCTGGGCGGCGTTGTCGTCGAGGGCCGCGACCTGCCCCTCGACGAGAGGGGCGTCGGTGTAGATTCTGGGGATGCGCATGATCAGTCCCTGACGGCGATCTCGATGCCCTCAGTGGCCACCTGGGCCAGATGGCGGATCTGGTCTTCCGTAATGACGTACGGCGGCATGAAATACACCACGTTACCCAGCGGGCGCAACAGGGCCTCCCGGGTCAGTGAGTGCTTGTAGACACGGATGCCGCGGCGTTCCTGCCAGGGGAAGGGGGTCTTGTCGGCTTTGTTTTTCACCATCTCCACCGCCAGGGTCATACCATGCTGGCGAATACCACCCACGTTCGGATGGTCCGCCAGGTGCGCGACCGAGTCGGCCATGCAGGCCGACAGACGTTTGTTGTTCTCGATCACGTTGTCGTCCCGGAAAATATCCAGTGTTGCCAGGGCAACGGCACAGCCGATCGGGTTGCCGGTGTAGCTGTGGGAGTGAAGGAACGCGCGCATGGTTTCGTAATCGTCGTAGAAAGCGTCGTAGACATTGTCGGTGGTCAGCACCACGGACAGGGGCAGGTAGCCTGCCGTCAGACCCTTGGACAGGCACATGAAATCCGGTGTGATGCCGGACTGCTCGCAGGCGAACAGAGTGCCGGTGCGGCCGAAACCTACCGCGATCTCATCGGCAATCAGGTGCACACCGTACTTGTCGCAGGCCTCGCGGAGCTTGGTGTGATAGATCGGGTGGTGCATGCGCATGCCGCCGGCGCACTGGATCAGTGGCTCGACCACCACGGCGCAGATTTCGTCGTGCTTCTCGGCCAGCAGGGCGTCCATCGCCTCGAACTGGCGCAGTGCGTACTCTTCGTCGGTCTCACCGGCTTCCTTGTACCAGGCATCCGGGGAGGGAGCGGTGATCACTTCCATCAGCAATGGCTGGTAGGTGTCCTTGTACAGCGCCACATCGCCCAGGGCCAGTGCGCCCAGGGTTTCGCCGTGGTAGCTGTTGCTCAGGTTGACGAAGTTTTTCTTGCCGGGCCGGCCCTGGTTTTTCCAGTAGTGGTAGCTCATCTTGAGGGCGGCTTCGATGGCCGATGAGCCGTTGTCGGCGTAGAAGCACTTGTTGAGCCCCGGCGGGGTCACCTCGATCAGCCGCTCCGAGAGATTGACCACCGGTTCATGGCTGAAGCCGGCCAGGATGACGTGCTCCAGCTTGCCGATCTGGTCCTGGATCGCGGCATTGATGCGCGGGTTGGCGTGGCCAAACAGGTTGACCCACCAGGAACTGACCGCGTCGATGTACCGGTTGTTTTCGAAATCTTCCAGCCAGACACCTTCACCCCGGCGAATAGGAATCAGTGGAAGCGATTCGTGGTCTTTCATCTGGGTGCAGGGGTGCCAGACGGATTTCAGGTCCCGTGCGACGAGATCGGCGTTGCGCATTGAATTGTCTCCTGTCAGCCCGGTCGGGAACGCGGTAACGGATGAATCAAAAGGGCTCCCATGATACTTGCCGGGGGTGGGAACCGCCAGCGTGTGCCGCTCAACCCCGGTGGCCATGCAGCCAATCGCGGATGACCAGCCGGCCAATGTCTGTACGACCGAGGCCCGCAACAATTCAGATATTCTGACCGGAGGCCACTATGCAACTCGAAATCAACCACCCCTACGAAGCAGGGCTCGACCATGTGCTGGCGGCCTTCTTCGATGAGCATCGAATCAAGGAAAAGAACCGCCAGATGGGCGCCCGCAATGTCCGGGTTGTCGAACTGACGAGGGACGATCTCTCTGCCAAACTCGTGGTGGAGCGTGAAATGATGACCTCCGCAGAGGTGCCCGGCATTCTCGCCAGTTTCCACCGGGAGTGGAATCAGGTGCGACAGGAAGAACACTGGTTCCGTAAGGACGACGGGGAATGGCACTGCGAGTTCCGGGTGCGCATTGAGCACGTACCCGCGAAAATCCAGGGCATCATGAAGCTGACGGGATCGGCGGAACGCTGCACCAATCACCTGAGCCTGAACGTGCGGTGCGACGTGCCGTTACTGGGCAAAAAAGTGGCGATGTTCCTGGCGGAAGACTCCCGCGCGAAGATCGAGCAGGAGTACCTTACCTTCCGCCAGTTACTCTGACACGAGGCTCAGTGCGCCAGCACCCGGCTGAGGAACGCCTGGGTGCGTTCGTTCTGCGGGTTGTCGAACACGTCGTGGGGTTTGCCCTCCTCGACGATCTGACCTTCATGGATGTAGATCACCCGGTCCGCCACTTCCCGGGCGAAGCCCATTTCGTGGGTCACCACCATCATGGTCATGCCTTCCTTGGCGAGTTCCCGCATAACATCCAGCACTTCGCCGATCATTTCCGGGTCCAGTGCGGAGGTGGGCTCATCGAACAGCATCAGCCGTGGTTCCATGGCCAGAGCCCGGGCGATGGCCACGCGCTGCTGCTGGCCACCGGAGAGCTGGCTGGGGTATTTGTCGGCCTGGTTGCCGATGCCAACCCGGTTTAACAGACGCTCCGCAGTGCCATTGGCCACCACCTTGGAGGTGTTCTTCACCTTCATGGGCGCCAGCATGATGTTCTTCTTCACCGTCAGGTGAGGGAACAGGTTGAACTGCTGGAACACCATGCCCACTTCCTTGCGGATCTCGGCCAGGGATTTCGGGTTGCCGCTTTTCGGTTCAAGCGATTGGCCGTCCACTTCCAGCTTGCCGGATTCGAACTCTTCCAGGCCGTTCACGCAGCGGATCAGGGTGGATTTACCGGAGCCACTGGCGCCGATAATGACCACCACTTCGCCCTGTTCCACGGTTAAATCAATATCTTTCAGGACATGCAGTTTGCCGAAGTACTTGTTCATGCCCTGCATTTTCACAATCTGAGTCATGGGTAACGTTCCTTCAGACAGAGACCAGTCCACGCCGTTCAACCAGGCGCAGAATCAGGGACAGTGAAAGCGTAATGGCCAGGTAGAGGATGGCGACCACGAAGTACACCTCGAATGCGGTAAAGGTGTTGGCAATGTAGATCTGCCCCTGGCGCACCAGTTCCCCCACACCGATGACCGAGAACAGGGAGGTGTCCTTGATGCTGACAATCGCCTGGTTACCCAGGGGCGGAATCATGCGGCGGAACGCCTGCGGCCAGACAATGGACCAGAAGGTCTGGTTGCGGGACAGGCCGAGGGACAGGCCGGCTTCGGTCTGGCCCTTGTCGATGGACTGTACGCCACCACGGACAACTTCGGAGATATAGGCGCCGGAGTTCAGGGCAATGGCGGCAATACCGGCCGTCAGCGGGTCAATGGGACCGCCAATCAGATCCGGAAGACCGTAGAATATGAACAGCACCTGCACGAGTATCGGGGTGCCGCGGAAAATCTCGATGTAGGCGGTTGCTGGCCAGCGCAGGAACCATTTCTTGTTGATGCTGAGCAGGCCAAAGAGAATGCCCAGTGCGAAGCCAATCGCCAGGCCGCCGAACGAAATCAACAGTGTGTAGGGAATACCCTTGATCAGGAAAGGGATAGAGTCGATGGCTGCCTGCCAGTCGAACTGAAACTGGAATTCCACAGTAGAGTCTCCGGAGAAAGTGGGATTCAGATACGGCCGGGGCAAGGCGCCCCGGCACGGGAATCAGACCGGTGAATCGTTCAGGTCTTATTCACTTTCCGGCATTTCGCCGAACCACTTCTCGTAGATTTCCTTGTAGGTGCCGTCTTCCTTCATGTCGGCGAGGGCGTCGTTCACTTCGTCAACCCATTCGCTGCCCTTCTTCAGCGCGATACCGTACTGCTGGCCTTCATAAAGCTGGCCGACGGTTTTAACCTTGCCTTCACCTTTGGTGCTGGCGAAGTAGCCAACGTTGGGTGCGTCATAGAACACTGCATCAATGGCCTGGGACATCAGCGCCATATACATGTCGGAGCTGCCCGGGTAAGGGGTTACACCGTCGTTTTCGTCCAGGGACTTCATCAGGTAATCGTAGCTGGTGCTGCCGATCTTGGTGCCTACCTTCAGGCCTTCCAGGTCAGACATTTCCTGAACGTCGTCGTTGCCAGTGCGAACCAGGATGCGCAGACCGGAATCGTAGTAAGGATCGGAGAAATCGACGATCTGCTTACGCTCTTCGGTGATAGTGATGCCCGCGATGGCAATGTCGACATTACCGGTTTGCAGGGCGGGGATAATGCCGTTGAAATCCATGGTGTTGAGGTCAATCTCGAACCCGGCACGGTCCGCCACCTCACGGATGATCTCCATGTCGAAACCGATCATTTCCCCGGTTTCCTGGTCCATCATTTCGAAAGGTACAAAGCTGGGGTCGGTCACGACTCTCAGGGTTTCAGCGCTCACGGTTCCTGCCGCCACAGTCAGTGCCAGACCGGTTCCGAGTGTTTTCAGCCATTTCGTGCTCATGCTTTCTCCTTTTCTTTCTTATGGAGCTCCGTTTGCCCGGTAAGGCAAGCCGAAAGTCACGGTTGGTGACGGTGTCCTTCGGGGAGCGTTAATGGAACTGCATCCAGTACACTTTAGACCATTAACCGGAGAAATGCATAAAATCAAATGCTTGGAGGGTGAAGTAGAGAAACGTTTTGGAGGCTGGTGTTGGATTACGGCCCTCTGGGCCTAATCCAACCTACGCTGAGGACGCAGATAGTGTCGGTCGGATTAGGCCCAGAGGGCCGTAATCCGACGCTGACAGCCACATCAGAAAGCGATCTTCTCCCGCTCACTGATGCCCAGGTTCTTCCAGATGCCGAGGCTCGGCTCTACCTGGTTGAGGGTGTAGAAGTGCAGGCCCGGCGCACCGGCCTTGAGCAGCTTCTCACACATGTCGGTGACCACTTCTTCACCGAATTTGCGGATGGAATCGCTGTCGTCGCCGTAGGCTTCGAGCTGCTTGCGAATCCAGCGCGGGATTTCCGCACCGCACATGTCGGAGAAGCGCACCAGGTTGGAGAAATTGACGATGGGCATGATGCCCGGGACCACCGGAATGGTCACGCCCATTTTCTCCAGCCGGTCGATGAAGTAGAAGTAGCTGTCCGCATTGAAGAAGTATTGGGTAATGGCGCTGTTGGCGCCGGCTTCCACCTTGCGGGCAAAGTTCTTCAGGTCATCTTCGGCACTGCGGGCCTGGGGGTGAAACTCCGGGTAGGCCGCCACTTCCAGGTTGAAATGATCGCCGCTGTGCTCGCGGATGAACGACACCAGCTCGTTGGCGTACCGGAGCTCGCCGGCCGCCCCCATGCCCGAGGGCATGTCGCCCCGCAGGGCAACGATGCGGTTGATGCCGTTGTCCCTGTACACATCCAGCAGCTCGCCGATCTCTGCGCGGGTACCACCCACGCAGGACAGGTGAGGCGCCGTGGAAATGCCCTGCTTGTGCAGGTTCAGCACGGTCTCAATGGTGCGCTCACGGGTGGAGCCACCGGCACCGAAGGTGACCGAAAAGAAATCCGGGTTCACCTCGGCCAGCTGGTTGCGCACGTTCTGCAGCTTTTCCTTGCCCGGGTCGGTCTTGGGCGGGAAAAATTCAAAGCTGAAACGGCGTTTGAACTGTTTCTGGGATTCCATCTCGATACCCGATCAGTACTTGTAGCTTTCCGGCTTGTACGGGCCTTCGACCGGTACACCGATGTATTTGGCCTGCTCCGGAGTCATCTTGGTGATCACACCACCAAAACCTTCCACCATGGCGCGGGCCACTTCCTCGTCCAGGTGCTTCGGCAGAACCTGTACGTAGACTCCCTTGGCGCGGGCGTCTTCCGGCAGGTCGGCAAACTTGCGCTCGAACAGGTAAATCTGTGCCAGCACCTGGTTGGCAAAGGAACCGTCCATGATCCGTGACGGGTGACCGGTGGCGTTGCCCAGGTTCACCAGGCGGCCTTCGGACAGCAGGATCAGGTGGTCGTTGACGCTCTTGTCGCGGTACACCACGTGCACCTGCGGCTTGACCTCGTCCCATTCCCAGTTCTTGCGCATATAGGCGGTGTCGATCTCATTGTCGAAATGACCAATGTTGCACACCACGGCGCCGCTCTTCAGGGCCTTGAGCATGTTGGCGTCACACACGTTCATGTTGCCGGTCGTGGTGACCAGCAGGTCGGTGTTCTGCAGCAGGGCCTTGTCGACGCCCGCTTCGGTACCGGTGTTGACGCCATCGAGGTACGGAGACACCACTTCGAAACCGTCCATGCACGCCTGCATGGCACAGATCGGGTCCGCTTCGGTCACCTTTACGATCATGCCTTCCTGGCGCAGGGAAGCGGCGGAGCCCTTGCCTACGTCGCCGTAACCGATCACCAGCGCTTTCTTGCCGGCCAGCAGGTGGTCGGTGGCGCGCTTGATGGCGTCGTTCAGGCTGTGGCGACAGCCGTACTTGTTGTCGTTCTTGGACTTGGTCACCGCGTCGTTGACGTTGATGGCCGGGACTTTCAATGTGCCTTCGCGCAGCATTTCCTGCAGGCGGTGTACGCCGGTGGTGGTCTCTTCGGTAACCCCGTGGCAGTTGGCCAGGATTTCCGGATACTTTTCATGGAGCAGGGCAGTCAGGTCGCCGCCGTCGTCCAGGATCATGTTGGGTTCCCAGCCGTCCACGTCAGCACCCACGGTACGCTCGAGGCACCAGTCGTACTCGTCGTCGGTTTCGCCTTTCCAGGCAAACACGGGAATGCCCTGGGCGGCGATGGCGGCAGCGGCCTGGTCCTGGGTGGAGAAGATGTTGCACGAGGACCAGCGCACGCTAGCACCCAGTTCCACCAGGGTTTCGATCAGCACGGCCGTCTGGATGGTCATGTGGATGCAGCCCATGATGTTGGCGCCTTTCAGCGGCTGCTCGGCTTTGTACTTTTCGCGCAGCTTGATCAGGGCGGGCATTTCGCCTTCCGCAATGTTGATCTCTTTGCGGCCCCAGTCAGCCAGGGACATATCGCGTACTTTGTAGTCTTCGAAGTTGTTCAGTTTTTCTGCCGGAGTGCTCATATGGTGTTCTCCTGTCAGCTTTCTTTGGTCTCGGAGTTTAATCTCCGATACCGCTAATTTGGGTGCGGGTCGGGAACGGGGCTTTGCTTTCGCGGAACCGCTACGAGCACATCCATGTGCGCTTCTCTCAGGCCATCCTTGGCCTTCGAAATTCCGCGAAAGCAAAGCCCCGCTCCCTTGTCCAATCTTTGGGCGCATACCGTCAAACAATACGCCGCTGGTTGTATTTCGGGCCTCCTCAAATTCGAACAGGAAGCCTTCAAGATCTTTCGATAAGCCCTCTCCAACCGTGCGAAGCGGTGGTGAGGCAAGTCCTTCAGGGACTATCTTTGGCCATGGATGGCCAAAGCTAAGCGGCCATGGACGGCTCGAGCGTGTCCCTGAAGGACTTGCCTCAGCGCCGCCACCCCCCAAGAGCAGCGGGCTGGGCCGTAACATAAACCCAACTCCAAAAGTCAGGCCTAAAAACATCAGATCCCAGCAGCGTCCTTAAGAGCCGCCGCACGATCCGTCTTCTCCCATGGGAACGACGTGAACGTCTTGCCACCGACGGTCATCTCCTGAGGCTCGCGACCAAAGTGGCCGTAGGCTGCCGTGGCCCGGTACATCGGGTGCAGCAGGTCGAGCATGTTGGTGATTGCATACGGACGCAGGTCGAAGTTCTGGCGCACCAGTTCGATGATCTTGTCGTCGCTGATCCTGCCGGTGCCGAAGGTGTTCAGGGAGATAGACGTAGGCTGAGCCACGCCGATGGCGTAGGACACCTGGATCTCGCACTTATCGGCCAGGCCAGCGGCGACGATGTTCTTGGCGACGTAACGGCCGGCGTAGGCGGCGGAACGGTCAACCTTGGACGGGTCCTTGCCGGAGAACGCACCACCACCGTGGCGGGCCATGCCGCCGTAGGTGTCGACGATGATCTTGCGGCCGGTCAGGCCACAGTCGCCAACCGGGCCGCCAATCACGAATTTGCCGGTGGGGTTGATGTGGAACTGGGTATCTTTATGCAGCAGCTCTGCGGGCAGGGCGTGCTTGACGATCAGTTCCATTACCGCCTCTTTCAGGTCGGCCTGGGAGACGTCAGGGTCGTGCTGGGTAGACAGTACCACCGCGTCGATACCGGCAACGCGGCCATTCTCGTAGCGGCAGGTGACCTGGCTCTTGGCATCCGGGCGTAGCCACGGCAGCAGGCCGCTTTTGCGGGCTTCGGCCTGGCGCTGTACCAGTCGGTGGGAGAAGGTAATCGGTGCCGGCATCAGTACGTCGGTTTCGTTGCTGGCATAGCCGAACATCAGGCCCTGGTCACCCGCGCCCTGGTCTTCCGGTTTCTGGCGGTCAACACCCTGGGCGATATCAACGGACTGTTTGCCGATGATGTTGATGATGCCGCAGGTGTCGCCGTCGTAGCCCACATCGGAGGAGGTGTAGCCGATGTCCTTGATCACGCCGCGCACCAGATCTTCCAGGTCCACCCAAGCGCTGGTGGTGATTTCGCCACCCACGATGGCAACGCCGGTTTTCACCATGGTTTCGCAGGCAACACGGGCGTGGGGGTCTTCGGCCAGGATGGCATCCAGGACCGCATCGGAAATCTGGTCAGCCAGTTTGTCGGGATGGCCTTCAGAGACCGATTCGGAGGTGAAGATGTTGTAGTCAGCCATAGCTCGTGCTCCTCTGTGAGCGTTTCAAATTCAGGTCGGTAAGTGACTTTCTTAAAGTACCTTCCGCTGTCCGGTTTGTTGGTTAATGTGAGGATACGTAAAACTACGTATCTGTATATCAAAATTTATTGATATTGAGAGGTCCGTCGTCAGGACGGCCCGCCGCTTTTCCAGAATTCCCGCACCTGGATCTGAAAGCCGTTGCGCAATCCGATAAACAGCTGCTCCCCCGCCGTAAGACCGGCATCGGCTGCCCAGGCGGTGAGTTCTTCCGGCTCAAAGCCCAGCCACAGGTCACCGCAGTTTTCCTTGGCCCAGTCCTGGTCATGGCTGCACAGGTCGCTGATCACCAGGCAGCCGCCGTTGTTCATCAGGGCGGCTGCATCCAGGAAAATATCCGCCGGGCTGGGTACGTGGTGCAGCACCATGTTGGCCACCACCAGGTCAAAGGCATCACCCCGCGCCAGCAGGTTATCGGTCACGCCTTCGGTCAGGTCGACGTTGTTCAACCGCTCGTCGATGCAGGTGCGGGTGGCTTTCGCCAGCATGTCGCGGCTGTTATCGAGTGCCACCACGTGGTCGCAGAGTTTCGCCAGCGTTGGCAGGAACGCGCCCTCGCCGGGGCCGATCTCCAGTGCCGTTCGCCAGGGGTGCCTGTCCGCCCGCCGGCGCAGCAGGTCGGCGACCGGTTCCGCGTAGAGGTTAAACGCGGCGATCAGTTCCTGCTGTTCCCGGAACTGCTCGGCATGGCGTGAGAAAAACGCCTGCGACTGATCAGCCCGCTGCGTGCGGATGGCTTCGATCTTCTCCTGTAGGTGCGGCGGCAGTGGCACCTGGTCCACGGCTTCGAATACCTGCCGGATGGTCTGGTCAGCCAGTTTGTCGCTGTCCAGGCTCAGGGGGCGGCGGTAGAAAATGGCGTTGCCCTCCCGCTGCGGTTCCAGCAGGCCGGCCTTGTGCATCACCTTCAGGTGGTGGCTCATGCCGGACTGGCGCATGTCGAACAGCTGGCTCAGTTCCAGCACACCAAACGTGTCTCGCCGTAACACACGCAGAATCTCCAGGCGCAAGGGATCGCCGCTCGCTTTGTAGATCGGGGCCAGGGTGTCCACGGAGGACAGATCGGCGGCGTGTGCATTCATGGATGTCATGGTGGGCAAGTTTAGGGGGCTTCGGTTGGTCAATCAATAGGCATATCAAAAAAAATTGATATAGATTTCGAGGCGGGCAGTTTTGGCCTGTTTCGGGAATCCACAGGCAAAGAATCGTCAAACACACGCAGACTGATTTGCCCCGGAACATAGTAATCGGCGAAAATACGCGCCTTATTTTTGATCAGTCCGAATTCTGCCCTGTAAAACACTGGAGAAACGTCAATGCCGTCTCGTAAAGATCTCGCCAACGCCATTCGCGCGCTGAGCATGGATGCGGTTCAGAAAGCCAAATCCGGCCACCCGGGTGCGCCCATGGGCATGGCGGATATCGCCGAGGTTCTGTGGAACGATTACCTGAGCCACAACCCGGCCAACCCGCAGTGGGCCAACCGTGACCGCTTCGTGCTGTCCAACGGCCATGGCTCCATGCTGCAGTATTCGCTGCTGCACCTGAGCGGGTACGACGTTTCCATTGACGACCTGAAGAACTTCCGTCAGCTGCACTCCAAGACCCCGGGCCACCCGGAATACGGCTACACGCCGGGCGTTGAGACCACCACCGGCCCCCTGGGGCAGGGGTTTGCCAACTCCATCGGTTTCGCCCTGGCGGAAAAAGCCCTGGCGGCCCAGTTCAACCGCCCCGGCCATGACATCGTGGATCATTACACCTACACCTTCCTGGGCGACGGCTGCCTGATGGAAGGTATCTCCCACGAAGTGGCCTCCCTGGCTGGTACCCTGGGCCTGGGCAAGCTGATCTGCTTTTACGACGACAACGGCATTTCCATCGACGGTGAAGTGGAAGGCTGGTTCACCGACGACACCCCGAAGCGTTTCGAGTCTTATGGCTGGCAAGTCATTCCGGCCGTGGACGGCCACGACGCCGACGCCGTGCGCGCAGCCATCGAAGCGGCCCGTGCCAACGCCGATCAGCCCACCATGATCTGCTGCAAGACCATCATCGGTTTTGGTTCCCCCAACAAGCAGGGTAAGGAAGATTGTCACGGCGCGCCGCTGGGTGACGACGAAATCGCCCTGACCCGTGAACAGCTGGGCTGGGCCCACGGCGCCTTCGACGTGCCCTCCGACATCTACGCCCAGTGGAGCGCCAAGGAAAAAGGCGCCGCCGCGGAACAGGCGTGGAATGAGAAGTTCGCCGCCTACGAAAAAGCCGAGCCGGAACTGGCCGCTGAATTCAAGCGCCGCATGGCGGGCGACCTGCCTGCGGATTTCTCCGAAAAAGCCCAGGCTTACATCCAGGAGTGTCAGGACAAGGGCGAAACCGTCGCCAGCCGCAAGGCTTCCCAGAACACCCTCAACGCCTACGGCCCGCTGCTGCCGGAACTGCTGGGCGGCTCCGCTGACCTGGCCGGCTCCAACCTCACCATCTGGGGCGGCTCCAAAGGCGTGAGCAAGGAAGACGCCAGCGGTAACTACATCTACTACGGCGTGCGCGAGTTCGGCATGGCCGCCATTATGAACGGCATCGCGCTGCACGGTGGCTACGTTCCCTACGGCGCCACCTTCCTGATCTTCATGGAATACTGCCGCAACGCCGTGCGCATGGCGGCGCTGATGAAGCAGCGCTCCATCTATGTGTTCACCCACGACTCCATCGGTCTGGGCGAAGACGGTCCCACACACCAGCCCATCGAACAGCTGGCCAGCCTGCGCACCACGCCGAACATGAGCACCTGGCGCCCGGCCGACACCGTGGAATCCGCAGTGGCCTGGAAAGCCGCCCTCGAGCGTAAAGACGGCCCCACTGCCATGGTCTTCTCCCGCCAGGGACTGCCGCACCAGGATCGCGATGCCCAGCAACTGGCTGACGTGGCCAAAGGTGGCTACATCCTGTCGGACAGCGAAGGCACACCGGACCTGATCCTGATCGCCACGGGCTCGGAAGTGGCCCTGGCCCAGGACGTTGCCGCGAAACTGCGGGAGCAGGGCAAGAAGGTACGCGTGGTGTCCATGCCGTCCACCGACACCTTTGACGCCCAGAGCGCCGAGTACAAGCAGAAGGTACTGCCGCTGGAAGTCACCAACCGCATTGCCATCGAAGCGGCCATCGCCGATTACTGGTACAAGTACGTGGGCCTGGACGGCCGTGTGGTGGGTATGACCACCTTCGGTGAGTCTGCGCCGGCCGGTGAGCTGTTCAAGGAATTCGGCTTTACCGTCGACAATGTCCTGGAAGTGGCTGCGGAACTGCTGGACGCCTGATGAGCAACCCGAAGCCATTTCGTATCGCGATCAATGGATATGGCCGGATCGGCCAGTGCGTGTTGCGGGCGCTCTACGAACATGGCTTTCGCGATCACCTTCAGGTGGTCGCGATTAACGAGTTGTCTGACATCGACACCATCGCGCACCTGACCCGATACGACTCCACCCACGGACGATTCCGTGGCGACATCTCGGTGGCGGGTCAGGATCTGATGGTGAATGGTGATGCCATCCGTGTGCTGAGCCACCCGGACCCTGCCGACTTGCCCTGGCGGCTGTTGGACGTGGACCTGGTGCTGGAGTGCTCCGGTGCCTATTCGGATCGCGCCACGGCTGAAAAGCACATCCAGGCCGGCGCCAGGCGATTGCTGTTTTCCCAGCCCGCCGAATCCGATGTGGACCGAACCGTGGTCTACGGCATTAACGATGGCGACCTGACCGCGGAAGACACCATCGTCGCGGCAGGGTCCTGCACCACCAACTGCCTGGTACCGGTGATCAAGGTACTGGACGAGGCCTTTGGCGTGGAGCAGGGCAGCACCACCACCATCCACGCCGCGATGAATGACCAACCGGTGATTGACGCCTACCACCACCAGGATCTGCGCCGCACCCGCAGTGCGCTGCACAACATCGTGCCGGTGGACACCGGGCTGGCGAAAGGCATTGAACGCCTCCTGCCTCATATGGAAGGCAGGTTCAGCGCGGTGGCCATGCGGGTGCCGACCATGAACGTGTCTGCCATCGACATGGTGATCAACGTGCGCCGGGCCACCGACGTGGCCACCGTGAACAAGCTGTTAGAAGAGGCCGCCAACGGCCCGCTCAAGAGCATACTCGGCTACACCGACGAACTGCTGGCCAGCTCCGATTTCAACCACGACGCCCATTCCGGCATCGTCGACGGCGGCCAGACCCGGGTCACCGGCGGCACCATGGTGAAAGTGCTGTGCTGGTTCGATAATGAATGGGGGTTCGCGAACCGGATGCTCGACGTCAGCAAAAGCTGGTTAACCAAACATTCTTAATCTGAAATTTTGTTGAAGGGACGAACAACATGGCCATCAAGAAAATGACCGACCTGGACCTCGCCGGCAAGCGAGTCCTGATCCGCGAAGATCTCAACGTGCCGGTCAAAGACGGCAAAGTCTCCAGCGACGCCCGCATCCGTGCGTCACTGCCGACCATCAAAGCCGCCAAAGACGCCGGCGCCAAAGTCATGCTGATGTCACACCTCGGCCGCCCGGAAGAAGGCGTGTACGACGACGCCTCCTCGATGAAGCCGGTTGCCGACCACCTCACCCAGGTACTGGGTCAGGACGTCCGCCTGATCAAAGACTACCTCGAAGGTGTAGACGTGGCCGACGGCGAAGTGGTCCTGTTTGAAAACGTTCGCTTCAACAAAGGCGAAAAGAAAGACGACGAAGCCCTGGCGAAGCAATACGCCGCCCTGTGCGACGTCTACGTCATGGACGCCTTCGGCACCGCCCACCGCGCCCAGGCCTCCACCCATGGTGTGGCGAAATTCGCCCCCGAAGCCTGCGCCGGCCCGCTGCTGGCCGCTGAACTGGAAGCCCTGGGCAAAGCCCTGGACAACCCGGCCAAGCCGGTTGTCGCCATCGTCGGCGGTTCCAAAGTGTCCACCAAACTGGACGTACTGAACGCCCTGGAAAACGTGTGCGACCAGATCATCGTCGGTGGCGGCATCGCCAACACCTTCCTGGCAGCCGCAGGCCACCCGGTCGGTAAATCCTTGTGCGAGCACGACCTGCTCGACACCGCCAAAGACATCGCCAGCCGCGTTGAAATCCCGCTGCCGGTTGACGTGGTTGTGGCCGGCGAATTCGCCGAAACCGCCACCGCTACCACCAAGAACATCTCCGACGTCAGCGACGACGATATGATCCTCGACGTCGGCCCGGAAACCGCCGGCCAGTTCGCCGAACTGCTGAAAAACGCCAAAACCATCCTCTGGAACGGCCCGGTTGGCGTGTTCGAATTCGACCAGTTCGGCAACGGCACCAAAGCATTGGCGCAGGCCATCGCAGAAAGCGACGCCTTCTCCCTGGCCGGTGGCGGTGATACCGTCGCGGCCGTTGACAAGTACGGCGTTGCTGACAAAATCTCGTACATCTCCACCGGTGGTGGCGCGTTCCTGGAATTCGTGGAAGGCAAAACCCTGCCGGCAGTAGCCGTACTGGAAGAGCGCGGCGCCTGAATCGGTAAAAACCGGCAAGGACGTCATAGAACAAAGTCAGAATCGCAAGGAGGGTGGGAAGTGTGCTTCGCGGAATTTCGAAGGCCATGGATGGCCTGAGAGAAGCGCACATGGATGTGCCCGTAGCGGTTCCGCGAAGCACACTTCCCACCCTCCGCCGCAGACGCCGAAGCCCGAGAGTCTGCCCCCAAAACATTTAGAGAACTGAAGGAGAAAACCCATGGCCCTGATTTCGATGCGGCAAATGCTGGATCACGCCGCCGAGCATGGTTACGGTGTGCCAGCCTTTAACGTCAACAACCTGGAACAGATGCGCGCCATCATGGAAGCCGCCGACAAAACCGATTCCCCGGTGATTGTCCAGGCCTCTGCCGGTGCCCGTAAATACGCCGGCGCCCCCTTCCTGCGCCACCTGATCCTCGCGGCCATCGAAGAATTTCCGCACATCCCGGTGGTCATGCACCAAGACCACGGCACCAGCCCCTCCGTGTGCCAGCGCTCCATCCAGCTCGGCTTCAGCTCGGTCATGATGGACGGCTCCCTCGGTGAAGACGGCAAAACCCCCACCGACTACGAATACAACGTCGACGTTACCCGCCGCACCGTCGAAATGGCCCACGCCTGTGGCGTCTCCGTCGAAGGTGAACTGGGTTGCCTGGGCTCCCTCGAAACCGGCCAGGCCGGTGAAGAAGATGGCATCGGCGCCGAAGGCACCCTGGACCACAGCCAGATGCTGACCGATCCGGAAGAAGCAGCGGACTTCGTCAAGAAGACCCACGTGGACGCCCTGGCCATCGCCATCGGTACCAGCCACGGCGCCTACAAGTTCACCCGTCCGCCCACCGGTGACATCCTGGCCATCGACCAGATCAAAGCCATCCACGCCCGCATCCCGGACACCCACCTGGTCATGCACGGCTCCAGCTCCGTTCCCCAGGAATGGCTGAAGATCATTAACGAATACGGTGGTGAAATCCCGGAAACCTACGGTGTGCCGGTTGAAGAAATCGTGGAAGGCATCAAGCACGGCGTGCGCAAGGTCAACATCGACACCGACCTGCGACTGGCGAGCACCGGTGCCGTTCGCCGCTTCCTGGCGGAAAACCCGGCGGAATTCGACCCGCGTAAATTCCTCAAGGAAACCATGAAGGCCATGACGGAGGTGTGCATCGCACGCTACGAAGCCTTCGGTTGTGCCGGCAACGCCAGCAAGATCAAACCGATCAACCTCGAGCGCATGTTCGAGCGTTACGCCTCCGGCGAACTGGACCCCAAGGTCAGGTAACCGACACGGCAGAGGCCTCCGGATCCCGGAGGCCTTTTTCGTTGTGGCGCCAGGCAAACAGGAAAATCAGCAGGCCTGCCGCCGCAGTTGCCGCGCCTACATAGCCCGTGGAAGACCAGCCATAACCGGCGGTAATCGTCATGCCCGCGAGCCAGGGGCCAAGCGCGTTGGCGGTATTGAATGCCGCGTGGTGAGACGCGGCAGCCAGGTTCTGGGCGCCGTGGGCCACATCCATCAGGTGAGTCTGCAGCGCCGGCCCGAGAGCCCCCATCATCGCCACCAGGAAACAGGCCCCCAGCAACAGCGGGAGCGAGCCGGTGGTGGACGGAAATCCGAGCAGTACACAGGTACTCAGTAACAGGATGACCCCCACCGCGCGGAACCCCAGGCGGTCGAACAGCCAGCCGCCCAACAGGTTGCCGATGAACCCACCCAGGCCGAAGACCGCCAGGGCGACCGGAATCCAGAAGGGCGTGACCTGAGTAACCTCCAGCAAGGTCGGCGCAAGGTAGCTGAACACTGCGAACATTCCCGAAAAGCCAATCGCGCCAATGGCCAGCGCAAACCAGATGCCCGCCCTGTTGAACGCCCGGATCTCACTGAATGGCGCCTTGCGCTGCTCCTGGTGGTCGACCGGCAAGACACAGATCACCATGGCCAGCGTGGCCACCGAGATCAGCCCCACAAACCCGTACACGTAACGCCAGTCCAGGGACTGACCGAGCCAGGCCGCCAGGGGATTGCCCAGCAGCAGGGCCAGTGTCAGGCCCATCATCACCCGGCTCACGGCCTTGGCCCGCTGGTGTACCGGCACAAGGGAGGCCGCCACCAGTGCCGCTACACCAAAGTAGGCACCGTGGGGCAGGCCGGCGACAAAGCGGGCAATCATCACACCGGTGTAGTCGCCGGCCAGAGCGCTGGCCAGGTTGCCGAGGGCATAGAAGCCCATCAACCCGATCAGCAGCTGCCGCCGGAAAAACCGGGCGCCAAGCACCGCCAGCACCGGCGCACCCACCACCACACCCAACGCATACGCGCTGATGAGGTGACCCACCTGAGGCTCCGTGACACCCAGATCCTGAGACACGTTGGGCATCAGACCCATGATGGCGAACTCACCGGTGCCGATGGCAAAGCCGCCGAGGGCCAGGGCGAATTCGATCAGAAAGATCCTGAGCCGGCTGTGCGTGGTGTTGGACAAAACTCTCTCCCAGGCAGTGGGTGCGGATAAAACCGGTGATTGTCGCCCGAAGCCGGCCAGGTTGCCATAGGGATAACCACGGGCCCGGTCACTTGATCTACAGCAATTGCGTGAGCGCGCCTGCTTGTATTTTGATCGCCAGCGTCAACTATAGGTATCAGGGATCAACGGTTGATCTGATGAGGAATCCCATGGACTTCAAAGACTATTACGCCGTCCTCGGTGTGAGCGAGTCTGCCTCTCCCGAGGAGATCAAGAAGGCCTACCGCAAGCTGGCCCGGAAGTACCATCCGGATGTCAGCAAGGAAGCCGACGCGGACGCCAGGTTCAAGGACCTTGGTGAAGCGTACGAAGTACTCAAAGACCCGGAAAAGCGGGAAGAATACGACCAGCTCCGCAAATACGGCGCCAGGTCGGACGGTTCGTTCGAGCCACCGCCCGGCTGGCAGAGCGCCTCCGGCTTTGGCCGGGGCGGGTATACGGAAGCCGATGCGCGCCAGTTCAGTGACTTTTTCGAGGAAATCTTCGGGGGGCGGCGCGCTGGTTTTTCCCGACAGGGTTTTGCGGGCGGGTTCCATCAGCCCTCGCGCATGCGGGGTGAGGATGTACACGCGCGGTTGCCGTTGTTCCTCGAAGAGGTGTTTCACGGCTGTGAACGCCAGGTCTCGTTCACCGTGCATGAAGCCGATGACCATGGCCGCATGACCACACGCCAGAAGAGCCTGAAAGTGAAAATTCCCGCCGGAATGCGGGACGGTCAGCACCTGCGACTGAAAGGTCAGGGCTCACCGGGCGTCGGCGGAGGGGACGCCGGGGATCTGCTGATCGAAGTGGAGCTGGCGCCCCACCCGCTGTTCAGTGTGGAGGGCCGCGACATAGTCGTCACGGTTCCCATTGCACCCTGGGAGGCGGCGCTCGGAGCATCGGTGACCGTGCCCACAGTGGGTTCACGGGTGAACGTAAAAGTGCCCCGGGGCTCGTCCAGCGGACGAAAACTGCGCCTGAAAGGCAAAGGTTTGCCTGGCAAGCATCCCGGTGACCAGATTGTCGTACTGCAGATCGTGATGCCCGAGCAGCACTCTGAAAAGGCCGAAGCCCTGTATCAGCAACTGGCCGAGGCAGAGAAACACTTCAATCCGCGCAGCAAGCTCCATGTATAGGTGGGGGAACCGGCAATGACCAGGAACGATTCAAGCCTTACCGTCGACATCAACGAACCGCAGCTGACCCTGACGCTGCGGGAATTCTGCGAGCGGGGAGAGTGCCACGCCGAGTTCGTGATCAAGCTGGTGGGTTACGGCATCATCGAACCCGTGGAGGATCTGCCGGAAGCGCGGCAGTGGCGGTTTGATCTGGCGTCGCTTGCCCGACTCCGTAAAGCTCGGCGACTGCAGCGGGATCTCAAGATGAACCTGCCCGGCCTGGCGATGTCATTGGAACTGCTGGATGAGGTCCAGCAGATGCGACGGGAAGTCGACCGGCTGAACCAGCAACTGCGGCAACTGACGGGGGAGTGGTAACTCCCCGCTTATCCCTGCTTTTCCAGCGCCTGAATCTCCGCGTAGATCTTCTCCGCCTCTTCCATCAATGTGCCGTGGGCACGCAGATCGCCGTTGCGCTGCGCGTGCAGCGCCTTGGCAAGCTTTTCCTCGTACGCCTTCTGTAGCTTCTTCTTCGGATCGCCTTTCAAAAATCCCAGCATGATTCCGCGCCTTTGTGAGTGATGGGTACAGAGGGTACGCCCTTCCAGATGAAAAGTTCACAAATTCTTAATGATCAAAAACTGGACATTTGGAAAAATTGGGATTAAATTCCCAAATACTGAATTGGGAAAAATATCCCAAAAATTGAGAGGGCCAGCCTGGCCTACCGGTACAGAAGTCAAAAAACAGTGTGGAGATGAACGATGAAACCAAAAGCCTTATCAGCAGCAATCAAACTCGCCATTGGCGGCGCACTCATTGGCACCCTGGCGGCCTGCGGCGGCGGTGGTGGCGGTAGCAGCAGCTCCGAAGGTTCCGGCAGCGTCAGTGCCTCCAGCGGCTCCTCCGTGGGCCCGGTATCCGGCTTCGGCAGCGTATACGTCAACGGTACCCGTTTCCGCACCGATGGCTCCGTGACCAGCGACGACGGAATTGAGCGTGAGACCCAACTCGAAAAGGGCATGATCCTGAAAGTTCGTGGCAACTGGGACGACCGCGGCGAGGGTGAAGCCCAGCGCATTGACTACGACGACACCATTCGTGGCCCCATCACAACCGCGTCCTGGGACGACGTGGAGAAGACCGGTGCGCTGATCGTGGCCGGGCAGACCATACGGCTGGATGGTCAGACCGTGTTCAAGGGTCTCAATCCGGTAGACCTGAACGGCGTGGCAGAAAATGCCTACCGGGTTCGCGTCAGTGGCTGGCGCCTGGACGATGGCTCTTTCCGCGCCAGCTTTGCGGGTATCCAGCTGTTCGCTTCCAACTTCGATGACAACAATGAAGTAGAGATCGAGGGCGTCGTTGAGAACCTCGATACCGACCTGCAAACGTTCACCATTAACGGTTTGTCAGTGGACTACACGAGCGCAAGCTTCGATGATGACCTCAGTCGCGACCAACTGCGTGACGGACTGGTGGTTGAGGTTGAAGGTGCCCTGGAGAGCGGTGTCCTGATTGCCCAGGAAATTGATGACGAAGACGACCTGTTCGAAAATGACGACGACGTGGAAATTGCCGGCAGCATCTACGACTTCAATGCCTCCAGCCGTACCTTCTTCATCAACGGCATCCAGGTCCAGGTGAATGGCGGTACTGAGTTTGACGATGGTCTGAACGAAAGCAACCTGGCGGACGGCCAGCTCGTCAAGGTGGAAGGCGAATACCGTGGTGGCGTGCTCGTGGCTGAGGAAATCGAGCCGCGGGATGGCGATGCCGAGCTCAGTGGTGTGATCGAATCCAAGCCAGACGGCGACACCCTCGTGGTCAGCGGCGTTCGGGTGGTACTGACCAGCGCGACCCTGATCGAGGACGAAGACGACGATGACGACGATGACCGCATCACCCTGCGTACCCGCGACATCGAAAGCCTGAACGTCGGTGATTTTGTCGAGGTTGAAGGCCGTCAGCGTTCCGACGACGGTGACTTCCTGGAAGCACTCAAAGTCGAGCGTGAAGACGACAGCGACGATGAGTTCGAGATGGAAGGGCGCATTACCGCCATTAGCGACGTCACGGTTACCGTGATGGGGCTGGAACTGCAGCGCGGTGCAGCGGATTTCTCCGGGCTTCAGGTCGGTGATGAAGTCGAAGTGGAGTACATCCTCAGCGGCGGCAGCGCCTACGAAATTGTTGAGATCGAAGCCGAAGACTGATCCGGTCAGCGACCCGGTGGGCATCAGCCCACCGGGTGTTTCTGGTTTTGACACTGCTATGGGAATACAATCCCAAACATGACACGTTCCAATACCCAACCACTGCATCGGGCGCTGTACCGAATTCTCCGCCCGCTGGCCAGGCTCCTGCTTCGCAATGGCATTCCGTTCGGGGAGTTTGCGGACCTGGTCAAGCGTGCGTATGTCGAGGCAGCGCTTGAGGATTTTGGCGATGGCCGTAAGAAGCCGACCGATTCCAGGGCCGCCGTCATGACCGGCCTGACCAGGAAAGAGGTTAAGCGGCACCGGGAAATCCTCGCCGGTTCTGATACCGGCACCACCTCCAACAGCCATGCCAACCGTGCGTCACGGGTGGTGTCGGGGTGGGTGCACGATGCTGCCTTTCAGGACAGTGAGGGTGACCCGGCACTGCTGCCGTTCGACGGCCCGCTGAGCTTCTGTGAACTGGTGCGCCGGCACAGTGGCGATATGCCGCCCAGGGCCGTACTGGATGAGCTGCTCAGGGTAGGGGTTGTGGCCACGGATGAAACCACAGGAAAACTGTGGCTCAGGCAACGGGCCTATGTACCCGCCGGAGACAGCGAGGAAATGCTCCAAATCTTCGGCGAGGACGTATCTGATCTCATAGCAACCGTCGATCACAACCTGGTCAGTGGAGAATCCGGCCATCAGCCGCTGTACCAACGCACACTGACGTACAACAACATTCCCCCACAAGTCATGGCGCGCTGGCGCGTGTATGCCGCCGCCGAATCCCAGGGGCTGCTGGAACATCTGGACCGGTGGCTGGGTCCCCACGACCGTGATATTGCCGGTGGTGGAGAGCAGGCTTCGCCTGGTGATGGGGTGAGAACGGGCGTCAGTATCTTTTATTTCGAGGATCCGGTGCAGCCGGATACCCAGGGAGACCCATCAGAATGACGTTCCGCAAGAATCCCGGAAAGGCAGTTTGCTGGGAGCCGACCGAACTGGTCAGTACGTTGCTTTCAGCGGGCGCCCGCCGGGTCGTGTGCCAATGGATCAGCTCATCCGCCTATCTGGATGATCAGAACGAGCCTGTTCTGCTGATGCCCACCGGCGAGGACGCCCACGGTTTCGCCAGTCTGGTGCGCCAGACCAATCTTGATCTGGCGCCCCCGGTCATCCTGAACGAATTACTGCGCAAGGGGATTGTTGAGCAGCACGTCAACGGTCACCTGTTGTTGCGCCGGAGCGCCTACGCGCCCCGGCAGCCCGGGCAAGCAAACCGTGTCCGGCAAAGTCCTACCACGAACGTTGCGCCGACCCGCCGCCGGCGCTTCAATGACATTGGTTGAGAATCGCCGGCCCGGATGGCCGGTCATGGAGAACGAGCAATGAAAGCGAAAACCCGGAACCGCTGCCTGAAGCGAACGGCTTTGCCACTGACCGTCTTGGTGCTGTCCGCGTGCGGCGGCGGTGGCGGAGGCGGTGGAGGCATCGGCATTGCCGATGGCGGTATCCGTGGCACCGGCGCGAGTGTGGGTCCCGTGTCAGGCTTTGGCAGTGTGTTCGTCAACGGCATCCGCTTTGAAACCGATGGCAACGTGATCAGCGACGATGGCATTGCCACCGAGAGTGGGCTCGACAAGGGCATGATCCTGCGCATTGAAGGCCAGTGGCTGGAGAACGGTGAGGGCACGGCGGAGCGAGTTGAGTACGACGATACCTTCCGGGGCGATGTGGTGATCACGAATGAAACCTTCGATCCGGATAACAGCAGTGTTCGCGAAAGCGTGACCTTCACCGTCTATGGCCAGACCATCGTGGCGGACAAGCAGACGGTCTTTAGCGGCGTGTCGCTGCAGACTCTTGCCACCGGCAGTTTCGTGCGGGTCAGTGGCTGGCGCTTGCCAGACGGAACCTACCGGGCCAGCTACGTTGGCGACCTCACCAGAAACGCCAATGACGTTGAGATTGAGGGTGCCATTGATGACAACCCTGCGAACGTCGGACCAAACGAATTCCGCATCAATGGTTTCCTGATCCAGTACGACACCCTGGGTGGTACCACGCTTATGGACGGCCTCACCGTATCGGACCTGCAGACGCCGGGGTTCCGCGTTGAGGTTGAAGGCGAGCTGATCACCGACGGCGGAGAGCCGGCGATTTCAGCCACCAGCCTGGAACGGGACGAAGCCCGTCGCTACCGGCGTGGAGACGATGACGACATCGAATTTTCCGGCCCGGTGCTGACAGCGTTCGATAATGCCAGTCAGACCTTCACCATCAACGGCCTGACGGTACTGGTGCCGAATAACGAGGTGTTCGATGACGGCCTCACCACCAACGACCTGCAGCCGGGCCTGCTGGTTCAGGTGGAAGGGGAGTTCCTGGACGACGGTCGGGTGGAGGCCGAGGAAATCGAAATCCGTGAAGCCAACGCCGAAGTGCAGGGCCGCATCGATGCGCCGTCGATTGATTTTGATGCACAAACCTTCCGCGTGGGTGGCGTGCTGGTGCGGGTAACGCCGCAGACCATCATCACCGACGACGATGAAGACAACGCCCGCATTGGACTGAATGACCTCAATGGCAACTTCGAAGTGGAAGTTGAGGGCATTGAACGTTCGGGCCAGAACGGCGTGTTCCTGGAAGCCACCAAGGTTGAGCGTGAGGAAGGAGAGGGCGAAGAAGACGGCGAGGGCAACGAGTTCGAGTTGACCGGCAAGCTCACCGCCATCGACTCCACGACCCTGACGGTGCTGGGAGTCACCATGGCGGCGGATGCTTCGGTATTCGACGGTACGAGCCGGAACGCTCTGGAAGACGCTTTGGGTCCGAACGAAAACCCGCTCATTGAGGTGGAATACGTTGAAAGTCCGCAAGGCAGCGGTAACTTTGTGGCAGAAGAAGTCGAGCTTGAAGAAGACGAGGAAGACAACGACGGCGACTCAGACGAAGACTGAGCCGTGATCAATGACCGCTGCGGCCGGCCTAGCCTGAGTCCGGCCGCAGGCGGTCAACCTTGGTGATCAGCCGCAAAGGCCCTGCCGGGCAGCGTCATATTCCTTACGGAGGCGGCTGACCAATGCCTGAACGGGCAGCACGTCGTGGATCTGACTCACGCCCTGGCCGGCGGACCACACGGTTTTCCAGGCCTTTGCCTCGTCGTCCACGGGTTTGAGCTTCTCTCCGTAGTTCACTTCGCCGGCCTGATGCAGTTTGTCCATGGGAAAGCCCGCGGCTTCCAGGCTCTGGCGCATGAAACTGGCCGGTATACCGGATACCGCAGGGGTATGGATAATGTCTCCGGATACCGCCTCAATGATCATGTTGCGATAGGCCTCGTCCGCCAGGGATTCGGTGGTGTTGATAAAGCGGGTGCCCAGGTACGCCAGGTCGGCGCCCATGGCCTGGGCAGCCAGCAGGTCTTCTCCCCTGGACAGCCCGCCGGCCAGCAGGATGGTGCCGTCGAAGACGTCGCGGATTTCATGCACCAGCACAAACGGGTTGATCGTACCGGCATGACCACCGGCACCGGCGGCAACGGCGATAATGCCATCCACCCCGGCCTCGGCGGCCTTGCGGGCGTGTTTCTGGTTGGTCACATCGTGGAATACCACGCCGCCATAACTGTGTACGGCATCCACCACCTGGCTTGCGGCGCCCAACGACGTAATAATGATGGGGACCCGGTGCTTCACGCACAGCTCCAGATCCGCCTGCCAGCGGGGATTGGTACGATGCACGATCAGGTTCACCGCATAGGGCGCCGGGGGCTGGTCGGGATTGTCCGCGTGCAGGGCGTCGAGCCCTTCGTTCATCTGGATCAGCCACTGCTCGAAACCTTCGCTGGTGCGCTGGTTCAAGGCGGGAAAACTGCCCACAATACCCCGCTTGCAGCAGGCCAGTGCCAGCTCCGGGCCGGAGATCAGGAACATGGGGGCAGCCACCAGGGGCAGGGACAAACGGTTTTTCAGGGAGTCGGGCAGGGCCATGGGATTTCCTTCATTTTTGTTGGAACTTTTTCGGACTATACCGGATCTTAGCCTGCTTACTAATTTCTGGAAACGTCCGGTAACCAATCAACAACACAGCAATCAATAACAAGGAGTTCGTATGGGCGAAGCAAAGCGACGCAAAGAATCCGGTCAGCCGGCACCGGCCAAAAGCCAGAAGCGCAAGCCCGTGGTGCTGGGCGTATCGGTCTTGCTGATAGTGCTTGCCATCATTGGCGTATTTTTCCTGACGGCAGCGCCGGACAAGACGTCCGATGAACTGCCGGTGGCGGCGCCCAACGCTGATGCGTTCCCATCCGACCTGGACGATTACGGCGTGTCCGTGGGCGCCGATGACGCTCCGGTGGTGGTGCGGGAATTCGCCGATTACCAGTGCCCGGCCTGTGCCCGCTTCTCCGAGGCCAGCCAGCGCCTGAAGGAAGAGTACGTGGATACCGGCAAGGTACGCTTTGTGTACTTCGACCTGCCGCTCCAGCAGCACCAGAATGCCATGCCGGCGGCACAGGCCGCGCGCTGTGCGGGCGACCAGGGTGCCTACTGGGAGATGCACGACGAGTTGTACGACATGCAGACCGAGTGGAGCGGTTCCGGTGATCCGGTGGCCACCTTTTCCCGTTACGCCTCGGACCTGGGGCTGGAAGAACGCCGGTTCCGCCGCTGCATGAACACTGAATTGCACCGGGAAGCCGTGGAGCAGAGCCTGCGTGTGGCCATGCAGTTGCGGGTCACCAGCACCCCCACGGTGCTGGTGGACAACGTCCGCCTGACCCGTCCGGGCTGGGGCCAGTTGTCCGCCGTCGTGGAGCGCGAGCTGGCAAATGGTAATCAGGATTAACTTGATCGACGCATCGGGTTGGTTAGAATCTGGCCCCCTGGCAGCCCCGGGGGCTGGCAGGATAAAGGTTTGAACGAACATGCTCCGGATTTACGGTCCGGCCCGCAGGAGAGAACGATGAGTCAGGATGTGGTTGTCTGCGCGCTTTACAAGTTCGCAGTATTGAATGATTACAAGGCATTGCGCCAGCCGTTGCTGGACCTGCTGTTGGAGAAAGATGTGCACGGCACCTTGCTGCTGGCGCGGGAAGGCATCAACGGCACCATAGCCGGCAGCCGCGACGGCATTGATGCCGTAAAAGCGTGGATTGCCAGCGACGAGCGGTTTGAGGGTATCGATTACAAGGAATCCTTTGTGGATATCCAGCCGTTCAAACGCACCAAGGTGAAGCTCAAGAAAGAGATTGTCACCATGGGCGTGGAAGGGATTGATCCCAGGCGCATCGTCGGTACCTACGTGCAGCCCAGGGACTGGAATGCTCTGATCTCCGACCCCGACGTCGTCCTGGTGGACACACGCAATCAGTACGAGGTGGAGATCGGAACCTTCAAAAATGCCGTCAATCCGGCCACTGAAACCTTCCGTCAGTTCCCAGAGTATGTGAAGGAGAACCTCGACCCTACCCGGCACAAGAAAGTGGCGATGTTCTGCACCGGGGGTATCCGGTGTGAGAAATCCACGGCGTACCTGAAAGAGCAGGGATTTGAGGAGGTGTACCACCTTCACGGCGGCATCCTCAAATATCTTGAGGAAGTCCCCGAGGAGCAGAGCCTCTGGCAGGGCGAGTGTTTTGTTTTTGACGACCGGGTCACGGTGAATCACCGGCTTGAGCGCGGTGATTACGACCAGTGTCACGCCTGTCGTCGTCCGATCACCGAAGAGGACAAGCAGCGTCCGGAATACGAACAGGGCGTGAGCTGTCACCAGTGCATTGAGTCATTAAGCGAAGAACAGAAAGCACGGTTTGCAGAGCGTGAGCGGCAGATGCGCCTGGCGGAAGCCCGCGGAGAAGCCCATGTAGGCGGCGAGGCGGCCCGCATCATTGCTGAACGCAAGGCCCGCAAGAAAGCGGAGCGCGAACGCCAGGCACAGAAAAGTCTGGCGGGTGAGCAGGCCGGGAAACCCGCGAAAGCGTAACAAGGAGACCCCATGGGACTGAAGCACGCAACGGCCATCACCGCGATTCTGATATCGCCCCTGGCAGCGGCAGACGCAAGGGACTGGGAAGGCGAAGCGGAAGTCGGTGTACTGAAAACCACCGGCAACACCGAAGAAACCAACGTCAACGGGCGCCTCGGTCTGGTGCATGAGGTGACCGAATGGCGGAACATTGGTAATTTCCGGTCAGTCTATTCCGAAGCGGAAGACGAAACCACCGCCGAGCGCTACCGGGCCGAGCTCGAGACCAACTACAAGTTCGACGAGCACCAGTACTGGTTCCTGCGTGGCAATTACGAGGATGACCGCTTCTCGGGGTACGACTTCCAGTCGTCGGCCACCACCGGTTACGGTAACCGGTTCCTGAACTGGGGCGAACGGTCGTTTCTGGACCTGTCCGCCGGTCTGGGTTATCGGTTCAATAAACTGGAAGAGCCCGATGACGATGGCAACCGGGACGAAGAAGAGACCATCGCGCGCTTTGCTGCCCAGTTTGATTACGCCCTGTCGGAAACCTCCCTGTTCCGCCAGAAGCTGAGCTCGGAAGTCGGTCTCGATGAGAACAACGTCATCACCGAATCCGAAACGTCCATTCAGGCCAGCATTGTCGGTAATCTGTCGATGAAAGTGGCGTACCGGGTCAAGCACGTATCGGATGCGCCGCCGGACTCCGACGACACCGATACAGAAACCTCACTGTCACTGCTGTACGGTTTCTGATAGAAAAACGGGCCCCTCGGGGCCCGTTTTTTGTTGACCGTTGGTTTACACCCGATTGCGTAACCCCAGTTCATCCGGATAAGGCGTCAGGTACTGCTGGGTGTTCAGGTAGTCCACCGGTTCCCGGCGCTGGGCCATGCGCAGCAGCGTCATGGGCACCACCAGCGGGATCTCACCGCGATGGTAGGCGTCGATCTGCTCAATCAGCACCTTGCGGTCCTCGTCCGCCATGGAATCCCGCAGGTAGCCCATCAGGTGCTGCATGGCATTGACGTGGGAACCACGGCTGACTTTCCGGCTCATGGCTTCCATGAACGCGTGGATGTAGCGCTCCGCGAGGTCGGCCAGGGGCTCGGACTTGAGATCCCCGAGCATGGGGCCAAGCTGGCGGTAGATGCGCTCGGAGTGGGCCAGTAACTGGAACTTGTGTCGGGTGTGGAACTCAATGAGTGCCTTCGCGGAAAGCTTGTCGCCGGCGACGTTCTGCATCCAGTCGTCGTAGGCAAACACCCGCTCAATGAAATTTTCCCTCAGCATGTCGTCATTCAGCCGCCCTTCCTCTTCCACCGGCATCAGGGGGTAGGCGCGCATCAGGGCGTCGGCAAACATGCCGCGACCGTCCCGGTGAATCACCCGGCCCTCTTCGTTGTGCACCTTGATACGTTCCATGCCACAGCTGGGGGATTTGGCCATCAGTATGTAGCCCCGAAGGCTGGCCAGCGTGGGCATGACCTCATCAATAAAGGCTGCCATGGCCGGCGTGTGGTCGGCGGCTCCCCTGGTTTCGATCAGCCGAAGTCCTTCGGCCTGTTCCCGCAGGTGGATGGCAGGGCGTGGAACGCCCAGGCCGGCCTCCAGTTCAGGGCAGATGGAACGGAACTCAAAATGTTTCGAAAGAACCTGGGTGCAGTAACGGGAATGTTTGTGGCCGCCGTCATGGCGAACTTCCTTTCCCAGCAGGCAGGTGCTGATTCCAACGGGGATGCCGCTCACGCTGTTTCTCCGGTCATTAACGTACACAGGAAATACGTGAATTCAGTCTAAACCGATCAGGGGGCGGTTTAAAACCGTGGCTTCAACCCGCTGGTGGTGTGCGCTTGCGCTGTTTGGCCACCAGCGCCAGGGTGGTGGCGTAAATGCGGCGCACATCCCGGGCGAACTGTTCCACTGAGAAGTCCTTCGCAAACGCCAGTGCCTGTTCTGCGAGGGTGTTCCGGAGGTTGTCATCCTCCAGCAGCCGTTGCACCTGCGCCCGCCACTGGTCCTGTTTTTCCGGGGTTTTGAACCCGTTGAACCCATCACGCACCACGTCGTCAATCCCGCTGGAGCGAACCGCCACCACGGGCAGTCCCGCGGCCATGGCCTCAAGGATGACCATGCCCTGGGTTTCGGATTTGGAGGCGAACAGGAACGCATCCCCCAGCCGGTACCAGCACGCCATCTCATCCGGCGGCACCGAGCCTGCGAGGGTCACATGGCTTTCCAGTTGCAGTTGCTCGATTTTCTTCTGCAGGCGGTCTTTCTGGTGGCCGTCGCCAATCATCACGAAACGGAAGGGCACGCGGGTTTCCTGGCGCAGGGTATCGATGGCTTCAATCATGAAATCAATGTTCTTCTCGTTCGACAGCCGCGATACGCTGACGAAGACTTTTTCATCGCCCAGTCCGAGCCGTTCGCGAAGCGCCTTCACGCTCTCGGCAGAAACCTCCTGGAAGCGCTGGTATTCAATCCCGGTGGGCTGGACGAACACCGGCGATTTGACCCCGATCATCCGCAGATACTCTTCCGTGGAGTAGGTGGGCACGATCACGCCGTCGCACTTGTTGGCGAAGCGCTTGATCAGCGCGTGGGAGATCAGGTTGCGGAACAGCATGCCCGGCAGGGGCACAAAGTGGGCATAGTGCTCCAGCCGGGTGTGGTAGGTGTAGATCGCCGGTACGCCAAGCCGGCGCGCCATGAACAGACCCAACGAGCCCAGCCAGAACGGATGATGCAGGTGGATAATGTCCGGGCGGAACCGGCGAATGCTCCGGCGGATACGGGCCAGGAAAATGTTGGCCAGGCGGAACTCCCGCTTTTCACCCATGGCCAGCAGCGACGGGACCCGCAGCACCCCCGGTTCGTCGGGTGGCTGGTGGCGGTAGCGCGGGGACACGATCAGTAGCGTGTCACCCAGCTTTTCCAGGCCACGGCGTAGCCGGTCGATGGAAATGGGGACGCCGCCGATAAACGGCAGATAGTTGTTGGTGAACATGGCGACCCGCATGGGTGTGTCCAGCCAGGGCGCGGGGTCCAGATCGTAATCGGGGTAGTAGTCCTTGCCGACAAAGATCACCCCGTACAGTTTGATGGCCACCGCGGCAAATGCGGCCACGATCAACAGGAAATTGATGTAGCCGGTGTAGAACAGGGAATAGATGAAAAACCAAAGGCTTTCCAGCCGCTTCAGTATCGGGTGCTGCCCGACCTCCACCCGCCGCAGGCTATGGCTTACCTCGCCCTCGGGCGATACGTTCACCTGCACGTAGTGGTAGAAACTGGTGTCGTCGTTCAGTACCAGGCCGCCACCGCCCCCGGTGGTTATGAAGCGCGTACCGTCCTGTTCACTCTCGGACAGCACCGACACATTGGCGGAAAACACCAGATCCACGTCGTGGCGGCGCAGAGCTGCCATCAGCGCCTCCCGGAATTCCGGTGGATGGAGGTAATCGTCGTCCTGATCGAATGGCACGTCGAGGTCTGGTTCGAACACCGGGTGGCCAATAAACAGTATCCGGGCCTGCGAGGTGTCCTGACTCAGCAGGTCATTGAGCCAGCGCATCTGCCACCGCCAGGGCGTCTTTCCGGTGCTGTCGAGGAAGATCAGGCGGGCAGCGCCGGCGGTGACACTGTAGAAGTGGGGGCCGAAATGATCGTAGAAACGGAAACTGCCGAAATCCTCGTATTCGTGGGCGCCGAAGGTCAGCAGGTAGGGCATCTCCAGATGGCTCAGTGTGCCATGGAGCGCCCGGTATTTATCCTCGCCGCCGCCACTGACCGCGTTGCCTGCGGACACCATGAAGTCGAGCCCGGAATGGTTCAGCTGGGGGATAATCCGCTGCTCGAACACGCCAACGGAATTGTTGATGTTGCCCACCACCGCGAAACTGAATGGCTCGCCTGCGCGGACCACCCGGTCGATACGCTCCACCTGGCCGGTGTGAACCCCTTCATAATCTTCCATGAACAGGTTCAGGTAGATCTTGTATCCCACCAGCAGGAAGACCACCAGCAGGCAGATGTAAAACAGCAGCTTTCGAGGGTTACGCAAGATCATCGGGAGCTCCGGCGCTGGGCAAGCAGTTCTCTCTGGAGGACCACCAGCCCGACGATCATTCCCAGGTAAATGGTCAGCAATCGCCAGCTGACAATCACCAGTATCAGGTGGTTGCCAGAGAGGATATCGCGGAAAAAGCTGCCAAACACCCCCTCTGAAATGCCCGAGGCCCCCGGTGTGGGGGAGAAGTACATGATGAACGTGGTCACCACCAGCAGCCCGAGAGAAACCAGGTAGTCCACATCGTAGCCCAGGCTGGCCATCAGCAGGGCCGGAAAGCTGAACAGACTGAGCAGGAACACGGCGGTGAAAACCACCGACAGCACCACGAACAGGGGGCGGCCCCGGAGGTAATCCGAGAAACTGAGTGAAAATCGCAGCATTTCCCGCCGGGCCTTGAACTGCCAGCGCCGGTGCCGGCGTTCGCTGATGGCCCGGATGCGTCGCAGGCCAGCCAATACGCCACTGAGCGGACCAATCAGCCAGCGGGTGCGAAACAGCAGCACCAGGAAAAAGCCCAGGTACAGGGCAATGAACACCGCCAGGGCTACACCGACGTCGCCGGCAATGCGCCGGCCGTTGAAGGCGTCCAGGGTGAGCAGGAAAACCGGCGTCAGGGTGAAGATGAACAGCACGGCCAGAACGGTGCGAATGGTGGTGGCGGCGGTGGCCCGTCCCACCGGCACGCCGTGGTGGTGCAGGTACCAGATCTGCGCAAACCCGCCGCCGGTGGCCATGGGCGTGACGTTGGAGAAGAACAGGTTGATGAAGACCAGTCGAAAGATGGCGATCAGTGGCAGCCGGTGACCCAGGGCCCTGAGGGTGAAGTGCAGGCGCAGGCCGTCGGCGGTGAAATACACCAGCAACAGGCCGGCGACGGCCGCGAGGGTCTGGGCGGACACCAGGCGGGTGTCGAAGGTCAGGGTGCGGCCAGCAAACTGATCGTACACCCCATACAGGCCGGCTGCCGTCAGCCCGATGAAGATCAGGCTGAACAGCGCCAGTCGCCGCCAGGAGGTGCGTTTGGAGTATTCAACGTCCGTGGAGTCGGTCATGGCCTGCCCGTCATTGAGAGAGGGGCAGTTTACAGTGTCCGGTATGGGCTGTGTCCAGCGCTTGGTTAGTGGCCGTAAACCATCAGGGTGGTGTCGGTAATGGCAAAGTCGGTAAAGGAAACGCTGCCAATGCTCTCCGGCCCGATCCGGAACACCGGCATATCGATGTCGGCCCGGAACTCCACGTCATGGACCGACAGGCCTTCCTTGCCGGACGCCGCGCTGGTACCCCGGGAGAACTTTGCAGTGGCGTGGGCCATACCGAAGTGCCCGAGAGTGTCATCGCCGCGCCGGTTGTGGATTTGCAGCCCCTCAATGCCGACAGCGGCGAAATTGAACAGGAAGATCAGGTCCGCCACCTCCCAGTTCAGGCTGCCGTTGGTGACTTCAAAATGGGTATCAAGCTGCAGCTCGGAGCCGGAAACCTCATTACCGTTGGCCAGGGTTCGGGTGGCGTTACCCCCGTTGCGAATAACCAGGTCGGTCGGGCCGACATAGCCCTGCAGCAGTACGTCGGAAAACATCGTGGTGCTGCCGCCGCTGCCGGTGGTTTCCAGGCTGCCTACCTCCAGCTGGAAGTCGATGGCCCGCAGGTAGTCGTCGAGACTGGAAGGGTCTCCGGTGCTGGCGGCGCCCAGGTGGATAACCAGGTCGCCGCTGTTGAACTGCTTGCCAAAGTCACCGCCGACCGAATAACGGGCCAGGGCGTCCGCCACGTCTGGATCGCTGGTGTCCAGCAGTCCGGCGGCGGCACGGCGGGCAATTTCCGAGAACCCGTGTTCCAGCACTTCGCCTTCCCCGGCGATGTCGAGGGTGATCTTCAGGTTGTCCAGCACCGAGCCATTATGGCCGGACAGGCTGAAATCGTTCACGCTCAGGGTGCCTTCGTCCTGCCAGCTCAGCCGGTCGATGGCCAGCTTGGTTTCCAGCTCAATGGTGACGCCGGCCTGACCGGTGATGCGGCCCATATCCTGCTCATCCAGCGGCCGGAAATCGGCCTGGGCAGGCAGGGAAGCGCACAGTGAAACAGCGGTGGCAAGGAGTGAGCGGGCGCAGGTGCGAACGGAAACGGTTGTCATGGAAGCCCCGGTGGCTGAAACCGGCCAGGCGCCGGTGAGTTTATTGTTGTATGGCCGCAGGGGGACAACTCAACCAGTGCAGCATCCGTGTGTATTGGTTACACACCGTTACGATAGGCGGGAAAACCGGTCAGGTCTGTGAGTTGGATCACAACCTGATCCGGGTCTGGAAAGCGCTGAGCTCAGGAGGCCAGGGCCTGGCGAATCAGCGACTTCTGGTGCTCCGCAAACTGCCGGATCAGGGCCTGGGCCTGGTCGGCATCCCTTGCCAGGACCGCCTGGGGTAGCTGGGTAAAGAACTGGCTGCTCTGGGCCAGACCCTGCCGATAACGTTCCGCGCTCAGGTAATAGGCGCGACTGACCGCGGGTTTGAAGTTGGTGAGTGCTTCGGTGAGATAAGGATTGCCCACCACCTGACAACACAGGTCCATGACATCGAAGCTGGCTTCGACAATCGCCGTAATGTCCGCTGACGGCTTTTTCATCTGCTCGATCACCTTGCCCACCACGTCCAGCATCGGCTGCTTGTCTTTCTCCTGCCAGCGCTCACTCAGCCGCGCAGCCAGCATCATCAGCAGGTGCATATACACGTCATACAGTTCAGAGGCGTGGGCTTCGTCCAGCTTGGTGGCGGACGCACCCTTGCGCGGAGTGATCTCTACCAGGTGCCACCGCTCCAGGGTGTAGAGGGCCTCTTTCACCGATGCCCTGCTGACCTTCAGTTCCGTTGCCGTGGTGGCCTCGTGCAGGCGTTCTCCCGGACGGATCTGGCCCGTCATGATGCGCTCCGCAAGATAGTTGGCGATTTGTTCGGCAAGGGTGTTGGGAACCTGAAAATCCATAATGGCTCTCTGAACGGGACGTGACAGCGAGCGGTCCGCAGGGCAGGGCGGGCGACTGTCGGTTGGTGTTTGGTTCATGAGTTTACCACAGAAAAAGGCATTCGATTTCTTGACGACTGCAATATTGTCTGACAATAATACGGAAAGCCTGAAATGAAAACAACAGAGGTCATACCGATGAGTACCCGATCCATCCGCTTCGATCGTGACACCGCGCGCCGGAAGGTGCTGCTTACCCTGAAGAAATACAGTTACCTTATTGCCATGGTGCCGCTGGTGCTCCCTCCGCTGCTGCTGGCCGCCGGGTATTCCCTGGCGTTGCCGAACCTGTTCGCCTGGGGGGTACCGGTGGTGGTGTTCGGCATCATTCCTGTGCTCGACATGCTGCTGGGAAAGGATGGGCTGAACCCGGACGAAGACACGGACGTGCCTTTGATGAACAACGAAGCCTTCTACCGCGTCATTACCCTGGGCTGGGTGGCGGGCTTTGCCGTCCTGCTGGTGTGGGGCATGACGGTGCTGGCAGCCGGTGGGTTCAATCTGATGGGCAGTATCGGCTGGGTGGTGTCCATCGGCATCGTCGGCGGTCTGGGCATCAACGTGGCCCACGAACTGATCCACAAGGACGCCCGCCTGGAAACCTGGGCAGGTGGCTTCCTGTTGTCACTGGTCTGCTACGCCGGCTTCAAGGTGGAGCACCTGCGGGGGCACCATGTGCACGTGTCCACGCCGGAAGACGCGTCGTCATCACGGTTTAACCAGTCACTGTATGAGTTCCTGCCCCAGGCCTATGTGCGCAACTTCCTCAACGCCTGGAAACTGGAGGCACATCGTCTGCAGCGCAAGGGCCATAAAGTCCTGAGCTGGCGCAACGAACTGATCTGGTGGTACAGCATCAGCGCGCTGGTGGGTGTCGGCTTCACGGTCGCCTTTGGCTGGTTGGGTGCGGCGTTCTTCCTGGGTCAGAGTTTCTTTGCCTTTACCCTGCTGGAGATCGTCAATTACCTGGAGCATTACGGCCTGCACCGCCGCAAGCTGGACAATGGCCGTTACGAACGCACCACCCCGGAACACAGCTGGAACTCCAACTATTTCCTGACCAACGTGTTCCTGTTCCAGCTGCAACGCCACAGCGATCACCACGCCTACGCGAAACGCCGCTACCAGGTGCTGCGCCACCACGAGATCGCTCCGCAGCTGCCGGCCGGTTACGCCGCCATGGTGGTGCTGGCGCTGGTGCCGCCGTTGTGGAAGCGGGTGATGAATCCCCGGGTGGAGGCCTACTACCGGGGCGAGGAACATCAACTGGTTTCCTGACCTTGAAATCTGTCTGAAACGCACACAGGTATACTGTTTGAAGGTTCACAAACAGAAGGGAAACCATCATGCCCAAGCACTTTGAACAAGCCGCTGGCCTGCACGAAGCACCGGTGCCGGAAACCGAAGGCTACGTTTTCAACCAGACCATGATGCGCATCAAAGACCCGGAGCGCTCCATGGATTTCTACACCCGTGTGATGGGCATGCGGCTGGTTCGCAAACTCGACTTCCCGGAGATGAAGTTCACGCTGTATTTCCTGGCCTACCTGGATGACCGTCAGGCCAATAGCGTGCCCACGGACGACGCCCATCGCACCACGTTTATCTTCGGCCGCGAGGCGATGCTGGAGCTGACTCACAACTGGGGCACCGAAGACGACGCGGATTTCAGTTACCACAACGGCAACGACGAACCCCAGGGCTTCGGCCATATCGGGGTGGCTGTACCGGACGTGTACGCCGCGTGCGATCGCTTCGAGAAGCTGGGCGTGGAGTTCGTGAAAAAGCCCGATGACGGCAAGATGAAAGGCCTGGCCTTTATCAAGGACCCGGACGGCTACTGGATCGAAATCCTGCAGCCGAACATGCTGGAGAAGCAGCGCAAGGACAGCTGATTCGCGTCAGTCCCTGGAGGCAGCGCCGGGCAGTTTGCCGGCACTGCTCTGGGACGCCACAATCACCGCAGCGGTCAGGATCACCGCGCCCGCAATACCGATCACGCCCAGTACCTCACCGAGAATCAACCAGGCCAGCAGCGCCACAAACAACGGTTCCAGGGTCACAATAATGCTGGACAGCGTGGCCGGGGTGGTCTTCATGCCGCTGAAAAAGCTCAGATAACCGATGCACGTGGGCACGACACCAATGTAGGCCACCATCAGCCAATGGCGGATGCCCAGCGACTCCAGGCCGGCGAACCCGTCAATCAGGATCAATACCACGAATAGAATCAGGGCCGCGGTGGCAAAGCAGATAAACGCGGTGGTAAACACCGGTGTGCCGGTGGATGTATGGCGGCTGGTGAGGGTGAAGCCGGCATAGACCACCGCGGCGAGTACCGCCACGAGAATCCCGGCCAGGCGCAGTTCGCCGGCGGTGTCCATGTCACTGACCACCAGCATGGAGGTGCCGATGATGGCCGCAATCAGCGCCAGGATGGTCACCAGCCCGGGCTTTTCTCCCAGCAGCGGTGCCGCCACCAACGCCACCAGAACCGGCGCCAGGCACAGGGCAATCAGGGTCGCGATACCCGCGCCGGTGAGATCCACGGCGATCAGGTAGCTGCCCTGGTAGCACGCCTGGAACAGCCCCAGGGCGGCCAGGGGCAACAGGGTTTTCAGCGACAGCAGCGGTGGCCGGTCGGCATGCGGCTGCATCCGGGCGAGCGCCCGCTGTTCCCGCACCATCAGTACAAAGAAGAACGGCAACGCCACGGCCAGGCGCAGAAAACCGAGAGTAATGGCCTGAAGCTCGGTTCCGGTAAACAGGAACTTCGCCACAATACCGGTGGTGGCCCATAACAGGGCGGCGAGGGCTATAAGAAGTGCACCGTGAATCATCGGGAAACGACCAGGCTCCGTGAGGTTAAGCAAGGCCGAGAGGTTAGCAGTGCGGTGCGGGCAGCGCCAGTGGCGGAAGGTCGCGGAGCCGGCGAGGCCCCGCGCATCGGGGCTTATTCCGTGGTAACGCTGTCGGCGTTCTTCTCGACCGTGGCGGCGCCAATGCCTTTCACGTTCACCAGCTCATCCGCTGACTGGAAAGGACCGTTGGCCTCGCGGTAGGCGACGATGGCTTCGGCTTTGCTCGGACCAATGCCGTTCAGGCTGGCGAGGGTTTCCACATCGGCGGTGTTGATGTTGACGGCGGCAGGCTCGGCATGGGCAAAGCCGGCAAACAGGCTGAACAGCAGTACCAGCGTGGCCATCATCGGGGTGCGTTTCATAAGCGTAAACTCCTGAGGCTGAATAGTCGTTATGGTTAGGTGCCAGAACACAATCAGCAGGACGTTCGCTTGTTGGAAGATTGTTGCAGGAGAATAAAAACCGGAAGGTAATAAGTGCACGGAACGGGACCACCTTCCGTGTGATCCCTCAGTCCGTGTCTGACCCCCGCCTGATCCTTCAGGCTGCACACATCCTGTGTGCTTCATCCCTGGTGGTCATCCCTGCCTGCCCGATTCCGTGGGCTGCTCCAAATCCCTGGAGTCATCATCATCCTTGGGCCAACGTTCCTTGCTGGCTTGTCATCCCTGACAATGCTTATTCTACAGGGGTACGGGTTTGCAGATATCGGACAATCGCTCCCGGTTTTGTGCGATATCTCCTACGGATTCGTGAGCCGTTGGCGGGGGGCGAAAATGAACCTGAATTCAGTATTTATGCGGTCTCCGGGGCAATTTGTTGCCCGCCCCGATGGGCTGCGGCTGCCTCGCGAATTCGCTCCATGGTGATCTCACGCACGGCCTTCTGGGAGGCCCGGATATGCTGTGTGAGTCTGTCGGCGGCGATCGCGGCTTCGCCGCTTCGGATGGCGGTCAGAATGTCGGAGTGTTCCACATAGGTGGCATCGACCCGATCGTCCCGGGTGAAATCCATGCGGCGAATAATCCTCAAGCGGTCTGTGATTTCCCGGTGGATGCGGGTCATCTCGCGGTTTCCGGCGGCTGCGACCAGATCGCAGTGGAAACTTTCATCCAGCGCCCGCACGGTGCTTCCGACCGCCCGTTCTGACGGATGGTCAGGATTCCAGATGGCCGTCAGGGTTCTTACCGTCTGTGGCAGTTCGTCCAAAGCACAGATCTTGTGCATGGCGGCCCGTTCCAGCGTAATCCTGAGGTCGTACAGTTCCTCGACCTGCTGGAAATCAAACGGCTTCACCTGCCAGCCACTGCGAAACAGAACCTCGACGTGGCCTTCCCGCTGTAAGCGATACAGTGCCTCTCTTACCGGGGTTCGGCTGGCGTTCAGCCGGGTGCCGACATCCCCTTCGCTGAATTTGTCACCGGGTATGAGCCGGAATTCGAAGATGTCATCTTTCAGGGCCTCGTATACCCGGTCGGCCATGCTTTCTTTGCGTTTTGCTGCGGGTTTTTTAGTCATTACGGTGCTCTTCTGATGACTTTTGTGCTGAGCTTTGGAGTTTGCGGCGGCGCGGGGAGTCTTTTTTAAAAACGTCGCTTTAACTCGCTTTGCTCAGACAGGCGACGTTTTTAAAAAAGACTCCCCGCACCACCGCTACTTACTCCGGTACTGGAGTCCTTTAAACCTTAATACTCAGTATAGGTTCTCCTGGAGTGACCGCCTTTCCGGGAGACGTATGTAACGCACTGATTTCTCCGGACAGGGTTGCGTTTATTTCGAACTCCATTTTCATAGCTTCCACAATGATTAATGGATCACCTTCGGCGACGATATCGCCGGGTTTGACCAGGCACTTCCAGATGTTGCCGGCGATTTCGGCGCTGACCAGTTCGCCATATTTCTCCAGATCCGATACGTCCGGTTTGGGCGGTGCTTTCGCCAGCTTGTCCAGCTCTTCTGCCTCGCTGTCCTTCCACAGGGCCACTTCCTTGGCGTAGGCCGCTTGCTGCATTTTGCGGAAGTCGGCGATGGAATCCTTGTTGGCATCCAGGAACGCCTGGTGCGACTTCAGATCAAACGTTTCTTCCTCAATCTTCACTTCCAGTTTGCCGGCACGGAACTGGTCGCGCATGTCATCCAGTTCGGCTTCCGTGACCGGGTAATAGCACACCTGATCGAAGAACCGTAGCAGCCACGGGGCGCCTTCGGCGAACTGCCTGTTCTTCAGGTATTTGTTCCAGATAGGCAGGGTGCGGCCCACCAACTGGTAACCGCCTGGAGAATCCATGCCGTAGATGCACATGTAGACGCCGCCGATGCCGACGGTGCCCTCCGCCGTGTAGGTTCTTGCCGGGTTGTATTTTGACGTCAGCAAACGGTGCCTGGGGTCGAGCGGGACCGCGCAGGGGGCGCCCAGATAAACGTCGCCAAGTCCCAGAACAAGATAGCGGGCTGAGAACAGCACATCCCGCACGTCTTCCCGTGTCGGCAGGCCGTTGATCCGTTGCATGAAGTCGACGTTGTTGGGCAGCCAGGGGGCGGTGTCGCGCACGGACTGACGGTATTTGTCGACGGCTTCCAGCGTCGCGCTGTCTTCAAACGCCATGGGTAGATGAATCACGCGGCTGCGGACTTTCAGCTCGTCCGTGGGCGGCAGGGTGGCTTCCAGGTCGAGCAGGTATTCCATCAGCGCCTGCTGGGACAGCAAGCGGGCGTCGTAGCGCAACTGCAGGGAGCGCACGCCGGGTGACAATTCCAGCAAGCCGGAGGGCTGAACGTCGGCGATGGCTTCCATCAGGGCGTGAATGCGCATGCGTACGCCGAGATCCATCACGTTGGGGCCGTATTCCAGCAGGATGTACTGGTCGCCGGCCTGGCGGTAGGTGACTTCCGGGCGGCCGTCGGTTTCCTCCAGGTGGGCGAGGATAGTGGCAGACAGGCCGTTCAGCGGCGCCAGGTCGGGTTTGACCAGCTCCGGCACCGGAGGTGCCATCAGGCTGTTGATGGCCAGTTCCTGTCGCTCCGAGAGTTTCACGGCGGTGTTGTTATCCATGGCCACGAAGCGGATGGTGTCGCCGGGTTTGACCTGGCCGACTTTCCACAGCTCCGCCTTGGCGATGGTCACCGGGCACACAAAGCCGCCCAGGCTGGGGCCGTCCTTGGTGAGAATCACGGGCATGTCGCCGGTGAAGTTGATGGAGCCGATGGCGTATTCGCAATCGTGGATGTTGGAGGGGTGCAGGCCGGCTTCACCGCCGTCTTCCCTCGTGAACTCCGGCTTGGGGCCGTTCAGGCGGATGCCCAGGCGGTTGGAGTTGTAGTGTACTTCCCAGTCCTGCTCGAAGAATTTCTCGATGGACGTTTCGGTGAAGAAATCCGGGGCGCCGTGGGGGCCATAGAGCACGCCGATTTCCCAGTGGTCCGGATAGTCCGGGATCAGATCCGGATCGGCCGGGGCCGGATCGTGGGTCGGGGCGGTGGTGGTGCAGGCGGGCAGGTCGATCTGACTGATGCCCAGCATGTCACCGGGTCGCAGGGGCCGGCCACCGTGGCCGCCGAACTGCCCGAGGGCGAAGGTGGAGCGGCTGCCCAGATACACCGGTACATCAAATCCGCCACGCACCGCGAGATAGGTTCGACAGCCCTTGATGGCTTTGCCAACGGCCAGCACCTGGCCGGCTTTCACAGTGATGGGTTTCCAGAACGCCACCGGCTTGTCGTCCAGGGTGGCTTCGGTCAGCGCACCGGTCAGCGCCACCACGGAATCTTTGTGGAACTTCAGGCTGGGGCCGATCAGGGTGGCTTCCAGGCCGGCGGCCTCGTGGTGGTTGCCCACGATGCGGTTGGCGATGCGGAACGCGTAGTCGTCCATCGGGCCACTGGGCGGCACACCGATGTTCCAGTAGCCCATGCGGCCTGGGTAATCCTGCACCGTGGTGTAGGTGCCGGGTTTGACCACCTCGGCCACCGACGGTTTGAATTCGAAACTCTCCAGCGCGCGGGTGGAAACCACACCCTCGGCAAAGCTCTTCTGGGCCACCACCTGGCGCAGGTAATCCAGGTTGGTGGCAATGCCCATCAGCCGGGTTTCCGCCAGGGCGGCTTTCAGCTTCGCCAGGGCATCGGCGCGATCGGTGCCATGCACAATCAGCTTGGCGATCATCGGGTCGTAATGGGCGGACACTTCGCTGCCGTTCTCCACCCAGGTGTCCACCCGTACGCCGTCTTCCGGCCAGTACACGTCGGTGAGCTCGCCGGGTGAGGGCTGGAAGTCCTTCAACGGGTCTTCGGCGTAGATGCGTACTTCCATGGAGGCGCCGTTCAGTTCCGGCTGGAAGTTTGCCAGGTCCGGGCTCTCGCCGGCGGCGATCTTCAGCATCCACTCGATCAGGTCCAGGCCGGTGACGGACTCGGTCACCGGGTGTTCTACCTGTAAGCGGGTATTCACTTCCAGGAAATAGAATTCGTCGCGCTCCTCGTCGTAGATGTATTCCACGGTGCCAGCAGAACGGTAGTTCACGGACTGGCCGAGAGACACGGCGGCGTCCAGCATTTTCTGGCGGGTGGCGGCCGGCAGCCTGGGTGCCGGGGTTTCTTCCACCACTTTCTGGTTGCGGCGCTGCAGGGAACAGTCCCGCTCGCCCAGGGCCACCACGTTGCCTTCGCCGTCACCGAACATCTGCACTTCCACGTGGCGGGCACGTGCAATGAAGCGTTCCAGGAACACGCCGCTGTCGTTGAAGAAACTCTGGCCCTGGCGGCGAACCGTCTCAAAGGCCTCCCGCAGTTCGTTCTCGCTGTTGCAGCGGGTCAGGCCGATGCCGCCACCGCCGGCGGTGCTTTTCAGCATCACCGGGTAGCCGAGGTTGTCCGCCACTTTCAGCGCGTCGTCCAGGCTGTCCAGCAGGCCGCTGCCGGGAGCCAGGGGCACGCCGGCGGCTTCCGCCAGTTCCCGCGCCCGGTGCTTCAGGCCGAATTCCCGCATCTGGGTGGGCGTGGGGCCGATAAAGGCAATGCCCTGGGCTTCACAGGTTTCGGCAAAGTCGGCGTTCTCGGAGAGAAAACCGTACCCCGGAATAATGGCCTGGGCACCGGTCTGCTTTGCCGCAGCCAGGATCTGGGTCTTGTCCAGGTAGGTTTCGCTGGCGCCGTTGCCGTTGAGGGCCACCGCTTCGTCCGCCGTGGTGACATGCAGGCTGTGGCGGTCCTCATGGGAATGCACCGCCACACTGGCGATGCCCATGGCCTTGAGGGTGCGGATGGTGCGAACGGCGATTTCGCCACGGTTGGCAATCAGTACTTTGGTGAACATGTCAGGGGCTCCTTATGCCTGGCCGGATTTGAGGGCGGTGATGTAAGCGCGCCAGCCACCGAACTCGGTCACGTCCCGGGCGCCTTCAAGGCCGTAGCCTTCGCAGATGAATCCGTTGACCCAGCGGCCATCGGCCAGCTCCACATTGCCGATGCCCAGCGGTGCGGGAATCAGGTCAACGAAGGAACCGAATTCGGAGCTGGCCATCTGCCAGACCTCCACAATCATGGCTTCGCCGGCGTCTCCGCTGCCGGGGATCACGCGCTTCAGTCCGGGCTTGGGAGGCGTGGTGTTGGGAAGGGCGTACAGGCGGTAGTGGGCAGACGTGGTGGTCTGCTCCAGCAACACCGCGTTGCGCTCAGTAAGCTGGGTGTTCAGAGGCATGCCGCTGAGGTGCGCGCCGACCACGGCCACCGTGATGGTGTCTTCCGGCGCCGGGGCAGCCGGCTCTTCCAGGGGGCGGCTGATGTCGGTGGCCCCGAGCGGCGTGGGGTGAGCGTTCAGCCACTGACTGGCCAGTTTCTGCAGTTCCGCGTCTTTCCAGGCGCCGCTAATCAGGGTGACGCCGAAAGGCACGCCGTCATCGCGGAAGCCGGCCGGGATGGCCAGGGCGCAGAGATCCGCCAGGTTCACAAAGTTGGTGTAGGTGCCCAACTGGCTGTTGAGGGTAACCGGATCGGCGTTCACTGCCTCGATAGTCGGTGCGGTGGGGGCGGTGGGCACCAGCAGCGCGTCGATGTCCTGCAGTCGCTCATCAATGGTGCGCAGCAGCGCTTCCTTGCGGTACTGGGCCTTGAAGGTGTCGGTTGCGCTGAAGCCCGTGGCTTTCTCAATGATGCCCCGGACCACCGGGTTCATGTCATCGCGGTGGCCCGCCAGGAAATCCTCCACGGCGGCATGGCGCTCGGCCACCCAGGGCCCTTCGTACAGCAGCGCGGCCAGTTCCAGCATGGGCGTGAAATCCACTGGCACCAGCTCCACATCCTGCTGGCGCCAGTTGCTGATGGCCGTGTTCCAGGCTGCTTCCGCCTGCTGGTCGCCGAACCACTGCGGGTGGTCCGGAATGGCCAGGCGTTTGATGGGCCCGCCGCGCCGGATGGCGGGACCTTCGGTGGGTAGACTGGCCGGAGCAGTGCGGGAGAACGCATCGCTGGGCTGGAAACCGTCCATTACATGCTGCAGGGCACCGGCGTCTGCGACGGTCAGGGCAAAAATCGACACGCAGTCCAGGGATTTGCAGGCCGGTACCACGCCTTCAATGCTGAACAGGCCCTTGGTGGGTTTCAGGCCCACCAGATTGTTCAGCCCCGCAGGCACCCGACCAGATCCGGCGGTGTCTGTGCCCAGGGCAAACGGCACCAGCCCGCGGGCCACCACGGAGGCGGAGCCGGAGCTGGAGCCGCCACTGATAACCTCCGGTTTGAAGGTGTTGGGTACCGCCCCGTAAGGAGAGCGGGTGCCCACCAGCCCGGTGGCGAACTGGTCCAGGTTGGTCTTGCCGATCAGCACCGCCCCGGCTGCCTTCAGGCGCGCCACCGTGGCGGCGTCACTGTTGGGGGCATAGGCGTAGGCAAGGCAGGCGGCGGTGGTGTCGAAACCCACCGCATCAATGTTGTCCTTCACCGCAAACGGCACCCCATATAAAGGCAGCGCCGCGAGGTTACCGCCGGCCTCTTTATGAAGGGCGTCCAGATCGGCCAGGGCCTTGTCCAGTCCGGCCTGGTCAATCAGCGAGATCCAGGCGGGGTCATTGCTGTCAAAACTGGCCACTAACTCGCCCAGCAGGGCTTCCGGCGACTGGCCCTGGCCGTAAGCGGCGCGCCAGTCCTGAAGTGTCCATCCACGGGTAGAAGGCATGGGGTGTCCTCGTGCAGGTTGTCAACTTGTATACAACCTGTTTGGCAATGCCCGTGCCATTTGGTGATATTTCTTGCAAATACTTTAAAAACATAGGGTTAGTGTTTTTATGCTGAAAGTCATCCGTAAAAGCAGCGCCCAATGGCGGTGCGACCGCACCAAAACTGAGCCGTAAAACAGGGGTTTAGCACCGGGCCGGTGCTTGCAGGGTGTGATCCAGTTCGCTTGTATACTAGATAAGTGACTGTTTTGTATGGCTATAAAGGCAATGTGGAACAGCAGATGCAGAGCAGGAGGTGCGTTGCACAACCCAATAAAGTAAAAGGACTCACAACATGAACCTCAAAAAACACGTGAAGCTGGGCCTCTCCGCACTGGCGCTGTCAGTCTCCTTCCACGCCATGGCGGCGGACGATCCCATCAAGGTGGGCATCCTGCATTCCCTGACCGGCACCATGGCCATCAGTGAAACCGCCCTGAAAGACACCATGGAAATGCTGATCGAACAGCAGAACGAAAAAGGCGGCATCAACGGCCGTCAGTTGGAAGCCGTGGTGGTGGACCCCGCCTCCAACTGGCCGCTGTTCGCCGAGAAGGCGCGCGAGCTGCTGGAAAAGGAAGAGGTGGACGTGATCTTCGGCAACTGGACGTCGGTCTCCCGTAAGTCCGTGCTGCCGGTGGTGGAAGAGCTCAACGGGCTGCTGTTCTACCCGGTTCAGTACGAAGGGGAAGAGTCTTCCGAGAACGTGTTCTACACCGGCGCGGCCCCCAACCAGCAGGCGATTCCGGCGGTGGATTACCTGAAGAACGAACTGGGCGTTGAGCGCTGGGTGCTGGCGGGCACGGACTATGTGTATCCGCGCACCACCAACAAAATCCTGGAAACCTACCTGAAAGACATGGGTGTGGCCGAAGGCGACATCATGATCAACTACACGCCTTTCGGGCACTCCGACTGGCAGTCCATCGTGTCTGACATCAAGAAGTTCGGTAGCGCCGGCAAAAAGACCGCCGTGGTCTCCACCATCAACGGCGACGCCAACGTGCCTTTCTACCGCGAATTGGGCAACCAGGGCATTTCCTCCTCGGATATCCCGGTGGTGGCCTTCTCCGTAGGTGAGCAGGAACTGGCCGGCATCGACACCGGCCCGCTGGTGGGTCACCTGGCGGCGTGGAACTACTTCATGAGCGTGGATAACGACGCCAACTACGACTTCATCGACGCCTGGGTGGAATACAAGGGCGACGAGAAAGCCGTCACCAACGACCCCATGGAAGCCCACTACATTGGCTTCAACATGTACGTGGAAGCGGTGAAGAAAGCCGGCACCACCGACGTGGACGCGGTGAAAGACGCCATCATCGGCGTAGCGGTACCGAACCTGACCGGCGGCTATGCCACCATGATGCCGAACCACCACATCACCAAGCCGGTGCTGATCGGCGAGATCCAGGACAACGGCCAGTTCTCCGTGGTGTGGGAAACCTCCTCCACCGTGGCCGGCGATGCCTGGTCTGACTTCCTGCCGGGTTCCCGCGACCTGATCGCCGACTGGCGCGCCCCGATGAAGTGCGGCAACTTCAACGTCAAATCCGGCAGCTGCGGCGCCTCCGCCGGTGAGCAGGCACTGGCTGACGCCGAGTAAGCCACTGGGTAACCCCGGGGTGGATCGCCGTCCCGGGGAGACCGATCCCGAACCTTATCCCCATCCATTTCCAGAGACAGGACGGACACATGGGCATCCTCCGATGGCTCAATTCCCTATGCCTCATTCCCCTATGCCTCGCCATGCTGATGGCGCTGAGCGCGCCGGCTTACAGCCAGGCCGGGGCAGCCACTGAATCCGACCCGGGGCAGGCGCTGCTTGCTGACCTGGCCGATGCGTCACCGCGTCAGATGGACGCCGCCATCGAAGCAATCGTGGACAGCGGCGACCCCCGCGCCCGGGGCTGGCTGGACGCCTTCGGTAACAACCGCCTGAGCCGCGTGAAAGACACCGGGCAGGTGGTATTGGTACTGCGCAACGTGGGCCGCAACTGGACCATTGCCGACCCGCTCACCGGAGAGAACCTGGGGGAGATGTCCCGCCGGGACCTGGACCGGGTGAACATCAACAACGCCATCCGCGGCAAGCTTGAAGGCGTGCTCGCCATGCTGGACCTGTATTCGGATGACCCCGAGGTTCAGGAAACCGCCGCCGAAGCCATGATGGGCAAAGTGAACGGCAGTGTGGTGAACCCACTGAACAAACTACTGGAACAGGACCTGCCTGGTCCGGTTCGCAACCGGCTGGAAGAGGCCGTGGCCATTTACCAGCTGGAGCAGGGCGATGCCGAAGCCCAGGCCCAGGCCATCGAGGTGCTGACCGGCAGCCTCCACAGCAACGCCCGCGCCGCCCTGAACAACGCCGCCGCCGGCGACGATCCCGCACTGGCGGCCAGCGCCAAACAGGCGCTGATTTCCATCGAACAGAAACTGACCATCAACCGCGCCGCCGAGACCCTGTATTTCGGTTTGTCCCTCGGCTCGGTGCTGGTGCTGGCAGCCATCGGCCTGGCCATCACCTTTGGCGTGATGGGCGTGATCAACATGGCCCACGGCGAACTGATCATGCTGGGGGCCTACACCACCTGGGGCATGCAGCAGCTGTTGCCCGGTCAGCCCGGGCTGGCGCTGATCCTGTCCATTCCCGCCGGGTTCCTGGTGGCGGCGCTGGCGGGCATCGCCATCGAACGCAGCGTGATCCAGCACCTCAAGGGCCGCCCGCTGGAAACCCTGCTGGCCACTTTTGGTGTCAGCCTGATCCTGCAGCAACTGGTGCGCACGGTGATCTCCCCCCTCAACCGCTCGGTGACCACACCGGAATGGATGAGCGGCTCGCTGGTGATCAACGACGCGCTGTCGCTGACCCTGAACCGCATGTACGTGATCGGCTTCGCCCTGGTGGTGTTCGCCGGGCTGATGCTGATCATGCGCAAGACTCGCCTCGGCCTGGAAGTGCGGGCGGTGACCCAGAACCGTGCCATGGCCAGGTCCATGGGCATTCGCGCTACCCGCGTGGACATCCTTACCTTCGGCCTCGGTTCCGGCGTGGCGGGGCTGGCGGGTGTGGCGCTGTCACAGATCACCAACGTGGGTCCCAACCTGGGCCAGAACTACATCATCGACTCGTTCATGGTGGTGGTGTTCGGCGGCGTGGGTAACCTCTGGGGCACCCTGCTGGCGGGTCTGTCACTGGGTACGATCAACCAGATCCTCGAACCCTGGGCCGGCTCGGTACTGGCCAAGATCATGGTGCTGGTGCTGATCATCCTGTTCATTCAAAAACGGCCGAAGGGACTCTTTCCCCAGAAGGGCCGGGCAGCGGAGGGTTAAGGTATGTGGCTGACTCGACCTTTACAGGAGCGTTCCACACAGATATTTCTCGGGGTGCTGTTCGCAGTGGTGGCGCTGGTCACCCTGCTGCACCTGACCATGCCGGAAGGCCATGCGCTGCATGTGAGCGCCTACACCGTGACCCTGCTGGGCAAATACCTGTGCTACGCGCTGCTGGCGGTGGCGGTGGACCTGGTGTGGGGTTACCTGGGCATTCTCAGCCTGGGCCACGGGGCCTTCTTTGCCCTCGGCGGCTACGCCATGGGCATGTACCTGATGCGCCAGATCGGCGATCGCGGCACTTACGGCGACCCGATCCTGCCGGACTTCATGGTGTTCCTGAACTGGGATTCGCTGCCGTGGTACTGGCAGGGCTTCGACATGGCCTGGTTCGCCTTCATCATGGTGCTGCTGGCCCCGGGCCTGCTGGCGCTGGTGTTTGGCTTCCTGGCCTTCCGCTCGCGGGTGACCGGGGTGTACCTGTCCATCATCACCCAGGCGCTGACCTTTGCGTTGATGCTGGCCTTCTTCCGCAACGAAATGGGCTTTGGCGGCAACAACGGCCTGACCGATTTCCGCGACATCCTCGGCTTTAACCTGCGCACCGACGCCACGCGACTGGGACTGTTCGTGGCCACCGGCATTGCCCTGGCCATCGGCTACGTGATCTGCCGCGGCATCGTGACCAGCAAGCTCGGCCGGGTGAGCGTGGCCTGCCGCGACGCCGAAGCCCGTACCCGCTTCCTGGGTTACCGGGTGGAACGGGTGCAACTGTTCGTGTTCGTGGTGTCCGCCATGCTGGCGGGTGTGGCCGGGGCGTTGTATGTGCCGCAAGTGGGCATCATCAACCCCAGTGAATTCTCACCGCTGTTCTCCATCGAGATCGTGGTATGGGTGGCCCTGGGTGGTCGGGCCACGCTTTACGGCGCGGTGATCGGCGCCGTACTGGTGAACTACGCCAAAACCGTGTTCACCGGCGTAATGCCGGACGCCTGGCTATTCGCCCTCGGCGGCCTGTTTGTGCTGGTCACCGTGTTCCTGCCCAAGGGCATCGCGGGCCTGCTGCAGAAGCGCAAGAAGCCGGAGGAAGACACCGATACCGACGCCGCGCAACCGAAGGAGGCCAACGCATGAGCATGTTCGAGCAACTGACCAACCGCGACCGCGTGTTCGAGTTCCTGGCGCCGGAAGCCTCACCGGTGGACGTACGCCACGGCCCGATTCTGTACATGGAAGACGTCAACGTCAGCTTTGATGGCTTTCGGGCCATCAACAACCTCAACCTGACCATCGACGACGGCGAGCTGCGCTGCATCATCGGACCCAACGGCGCGGGCAAAACCACCATGATGGACATCATCACCGGTAAAACCCGGCCAGACAGCGGCTCCGTATGGTTCGGCAGCCGCCACAACCTGCTCACCAAGAGCGAGCCGGACATCGCCAGCCTGGGCATCGGCCGCAAGTTCCAGAAACCCACGGTGTTTGAAGCCCTCACCGTGTTCGAAAACCTGGAACTGGCCATGGCGGCGGACAAGCGCATCCTGCCCACGCTGACCGCCATCATGAAACCGGAATACCGCGACCGCATCGACGAAGTGCTGGAAATGATCGGCTTGAAACAACTGCGGGACAAACCCGCCGGCATCCTCTCCCACGGCCAGAAACAGTGGCTGGAAATCGGCATGCTGCTGATGCAGAAACCCCGGCTGCTGTTGGTGGACGAACCGGTCGCCGGCATGACCGAACAGGAAATGGAACGCACCGCCGAGCTGCTCACCAGCCTGGCCGGTAAACAGTCCGTGGTGGTGGTGGAGCACGACATGGGCTTCGTACGATCCATCGCCCGCCAGGTCACCGTACTGCACCAGGGCAGCGTGCTGGCCGAAGGCACCATGGACCAGGTCTCCAACGACCCGGAAGTGATCAAGGTATACCTCGGGGAGGAGGCGTAATGCTCAAGATCCAGAAGCTCAACCAATACTACGGCGAAAGCCACACCCTCTGGGATCTGGACCTGGACGTACCCCAGGGCCAGTGCACCTGCGTAATGGGCCGCAACGGCGTGGGCAAAACCACCCTGATGAAATGCATCATGGGCGAGGAAACCACCAAAAGCGGCAGCATTGAATTCGCCCAAGACGTGGAACTGACCAAAAAGAAAATCGAAGACCGCTCACGGCTCGGCATCGGCTACGTGCCCCAGGGCAGGCAGATCTTCCCGCTGTTGACCGTGGAAGAAAACCTGCGCACTGGCCTGGCCGTGCGCAAGGACGGCAGCAAGAAAATACCGGAGCGGGTGTATGAGCTGTTTCCGGTGCTGAAGGAAATGAAACACCGCAGAGGCGGCGACCTGTCTGGCGGGCAGCAACAGCAGCTGGCCATTGGCCGGGCGCTGGTGATTGAGCCCAGGCTGCTGATTCTGGATGAGCCGGGGGAGGGCATTCAGCCGAATATTGTGGCGCAGATTGGGGAGGTTATTCGCAGGCTGATTGAGGAGGATGGGCTGACCGTTCTACTCGTTGAGCAGAAGTTGCCGTTTGCGCGGAAGTATGCGGATCGGTTTGTGATTTTGGATCGGGGGAGAAGGGTTGCTGAGGATGAGATTGCTGGGTTGACGGATGAGCTGATCAGGAAGCACCTGACGGTCTAGCCACCTGGGTATTCTCCCGTTTCGAGAGTCCTAAAAGCCCTTACTACAATGACTCCGTGCCGAGTGATGTTTGGCACGGAGTTTTTTATTATCGAGCTAATTGAGGCGAACTACGCAAATTTTGGGGGGCAGCTCGATCAAGCATCGACGATTGGCTAGTAAACAAAAGCGAACATTCGAGTCAGGCCTTCGTTCTCCCCCCCGAAGGTTCCAAGCTCGTCATTGGCCTTTGATTCATCATGGTTGATGGAGCAACTTTCAGGCGCCAACTAATTCCGGTATAGAGTTAGCGATAATGGGCTAAGCCGATGTTTACCCCGATTGACCTGCCCCCAGCTTTCCAAAGGCCAAAAAAGCTGGATATGTGAAGCCCGGCAAAAGATGAACATAAGCGTCCGACAATCAAATCTTGAGTCAAGGGCTGCTGCCGTATTCCGCAGCAGCTAGGCATTACTTTCCAATGGCAAGCTTCGTTAACTCAGGAATCCTCCTGAATAAGAGCAACGAGATCATGTCGAATCTCCTCGGCGCTTAGATCAGATCTCATTAACAGTCGGGGATCGCCCTCACGATCAAATACATAGATTGCGCTGCTGTGTGACACGGCATAATTTCCGTCGGGGCCGGGCTCTTCATATCCGAAGGTTGTCCGATATCGTTTAGCCAGTTGGCGAAGCTGGGGTTCTTTTCCAGTGAGCCCTACAATATTGTCACCGAAGAAATCCACGTATTTTGCGAGGCGCTCGGGCGTGTCACGTTTCGGATCGACACTCACGAACAAAGTGAGTACTTCATCCTGAAGCTCGGGGTCCAGGCCACTGGTTACCTGATTGAGTTTTTGCAGGGCGGTCGGGCAAACATCGGGGCACGAGGTGAACCCGAAAAACAGCATTCTCACGCGGCCACTGTAATCATCGCCAGATACAGACTTGCCCTGGCTATTGATCAGGTCGAATTCCAGCTCAGGCATCAAGCCACTGATGTTTTTACCGTTCCAGTCTTCCTCGTCATTGCCAAAGCAACCAGTCAGCAATAGGGATGCTATCAGCGTTAAGGTCGCCGATATGATGTTGGTGCGCTGTCGCCAGAAGCGAGTTCTCATGACGCTGTTTCCTCAAGTTGTTTGGATTGGTTGGTATATTTTCCGTCCTGATGCATGGCTCGCCGGAGCATCAGAAGAATGCCAAGAATGCTCATCATGGCCGGAGGAATATAGGTCAGCATGCCGCCCAGAAGCTGGTCGACTTCTGGATCCAGCGGCCAGGCCCTGCCACAGACTTCGTAAACGTCATAGACCATGTCACGTGAGAACACGATCCACGCCCCAAGAAACATCTGAAGCACACCCGCGGCAGCCAGAACCAACATGCGTCTGCCATACCCCAACGATGAGGTGATCGCCGGCGGTCTTGGGTCAAAGATCAACCACCAGAAGAGAAGACCATCCAGCAACATGCTCCAGTTCATGACCCAGTACAGCTCCCGGCTGAGCATGGCGTCGAAATGGATCGATGGCCACAGCCAGAAATAAATGAGCCCAACAAATAGGAAAAGGGCGATAAAGGGCTGTTGCAGAACCTGATAAACCCAACCCAGAGGCCGTAGCGCGCGCCTCCAGCCCGGGCGGATTTTTTCAAACCAGAACCGCATGACCGGTAAAGGGTTGGACAGGGCGATAAGGATAGGCCCGATGTGATGAAGAATCAGATGCTGGCCCCGATGGACGAAGAACATGTATTGCGCGTAGTAATCGAAGCGCGTCTGCATCACCGCATAACAGATCAGCACCCCCAGGGTGAACGCAAAAATCCGTAGCGAGCCAGGCCGATCCTGATCCGGCATCCGAATTAGCCCGACGCCATAGAACCCCATCACGAGCATGTAGCTCAGCACGGTCAGCGGCGAGAAATCGTAGGGTAGAAGGTAGTCAAGCAGTGACATAGCGTTGCCGGTTTTGTTGTTATTCCAGTGACTCTACCTTGGATGTCACCAGGTCGTACAGTTCCTGAGGCCCCAGGCGGCTCAAGATGTCTCCGTTAACGTAGAATGTTGGGGTTCCGGAAATTCCAACCGCCTTAACGTCCGCAGCATCCTGTTGAATAATGCCGTCAATCTCGGGTGAGTTCATACCGGCCCGGGCGGCTTCTACGTCAAGCCCGGCTGACGCCGCCGCATCCCATGCTGCGGTGACCTTTGGATCATCGTGCCATTTCGGCTGTGCTTCCATAACAGCGTCAAGCACCGGTTCATAGATTCCCTGTTCACGGGCGGTTTCCAGAATTCTGACGGCCTCTTCCGAGCCTTTGTGAAACAATACGTAGCGCAGTACCAGACGCACGTTGTCCGGGTAGGCAGCCTGAATCTGTTTCACATAGGGATGCATGGCGCGACAACCTTCGCAGGATGGGTCGAAGAACTCGACAATGGTTACCGGCGCGTCCTCAGGGCCAATAACGGGAGAGTAATCCCTCACCAGTGGCGTTTTTTCAACAACGGCGGGTTCATTAGTGCCCTGGGAGCGATCGTAAATAACAAAAGCACCAGCAAAGACAACCAGACAAAAAAGAAGGAGACTGATGACCAGGGTTCGGGTTTGCACGGGAGATCTTCCTATTTTAAATGAGTTTACGGGTTTCAGATTATTCAGGTGTCCGGTAGCAGCCGACTAGGCACCCACCGCAGATAAAGCATCATTCCAAACAGTTCCAACAAAGACTGGACGACAATCACCACGACGGCCACAGCCCAGGCCTCTGGCATTGACAGTGCCAAAGGTAAAACCACGAAGGAGTTGCGTGTTCCTAGGCTGAAGATGACGGTGCGACCGGTTTCTACCGGTAATCGAAAGACCCGGCGCAGAGCCTTTCCAACCAGAGCCGCAGCTAGAAGATAGGCCGGAAACAGAATCATCAAGGGCCAGATAAGTGAGCCGGTACTGTCGATCTGGCTGACCTGTGTCATTGAGATGATGAACAGTACGACTGTCAGCAGAGGGACCGGCATCAGACCCATGAAGCGAATGAACCCGATGGCTTTTCTGGAGTTTTCGGCCCATTTTTCAGTCAGAAATGCCAGGATAAGCGGGACAATAATCAGCCCGCCAAAGGCCGGCAGGAGGTGCCGCCCAAGCTCAAGATTCACGTCGAACTGATTACCCATGAAAAGCCAGAGGTAAAGTGGAAGAAGACCCAGTTGAGCAATCAGCAGAACCGGTGTTGCCGCAATGGCTCGGGTGCTGTCCCCCTTGCCTAGGTGAGTGAAGGTGACAAACCAGTCGGTACAGGGCATCAGCAATACCAGAAGCACTCCCAACTTCAGCGCGTCATTGTCCGGCAGCGCCAATATCAGCAAGGCAGTGATCGCCGGCATGACCAGAAAATTTCCGGTGAGCAAGGCACCCATGAACCGACGGTCCCGGAACATATCAGACAGGTGGGTCAACGGTGTTTGAGTAAATGTGGCGTAGAGCAGAACTCCGAGCAACCCCCAGATTAAGTAATCCGGCACACTGTCACCGAGGGACGATGTCCAATCCACAGACAGTCCGAAAACAACAGCGATGAGGTAGGCCCAGACCTGGTGGCGTTCAATTACGTCTCGCATGGCGTGCTCGTAACCGAGTGGAATGTCGGCCATTCGCAGCATATCTGCCACACGGTACCCTTTTCAGCAGCCCTGCTAGCCATGGCCATAAGTATGGGCATCTTTGTGACTGTGATCAGGATGTTCAAACTCCAATGTTGAATGAGTGATGCCGAACTCGTTTTCCAAAGCTCGTTTTATCCCACCCTTGACTTTTTCAAGTTCATTCCAGGCACTTATTTCGACCACCACATGGGCGTCGAGGGAGGCATCATGCTCACCCATCTGCCAGAAATGTACGTGGTGAAGGTCTAAAACGCCTTCTACGTTTGATAAAGCCTCGATGACAGAATCTGTGTCGATATCCAATGGACTACCCAGCATGAGTGTCCGGATGGTTCCGCCGATTTCCGTTAGACCCAGGTAGAGAATATAGCTTGCGATACCAATTGTGATCGCGGGATCAACCCAACGCATGTCGTACAGGAGAATCAGGGCGCCGCCTACAACGACTGCAATTGACGCAAACGCATCAGACAAGTTGTGTAGAAACAGCGCACGGATGTTGACGCTGTCCTTTTGCATGGAGTAAGTAAGCAGCGCGGTCAAACCATCCACTACCAATGCGATAATGCCAAGCCAAACTACCCACCACCCCTTGATTTCCGGGGGATCTATGAATCGCATGCCACCTTCGTAGATCAAATATGCCCCGATCATTATCAAAGTGGTGTAATTTATGAGTGCCGCAACAACCTCAATTCTCCCGTAGCCAAAGGTCATCTTCGAGTCGGCCGGGCGGCGTGCAATCTTCCGCGCCGCAAATGCGATAAATAGTGACGCCATATCCGAAAAGTTGTGTATAGCGTCGGCTATCAGCGCCAAGCTGCCAGCGAAGATCCCTCCAGCGATCTGAGCCAAGGTTAGGATACCGTTCGCCCAGATAGCTACTGCAACTCTCTTATCCTTAGTATCCGGTGACATGTGAGCATGCTCGTGGCCCATTGTTTTCTCCTTGGTCGTTGCTGTTCAATTAAACGTAGTCGCAACACTCGCTAAGCCTGGCTCAGAGGGCTTAGCGAGTGTTGCGACCGCGCGAAAACTAGCCATTCTGGCGATTTTCCATGTTATTCCCGGCACCTTTCTCGGCTGTGAAGCTCGTGACCAAAATCATGGCCACGCCCAGGACGATGAACACGTCGGCAAGGTTGAACGCCGGCCAGTGCCGGGATTGCCAATGAAAATCCAGGTAATCGACAACATAGCCTCGAAAAACTCGGTCGATGACATTTCCAAATGCACCGCCAAGTACCATCGAATAGGCTAGTGCTTCGGTTCGCTTATGGCTGTCCCGAATCAATTTGACCAGAACAGCCGAGACGACAATGGCTATCGCAATAAAAAAATATCGCTGCCAGCCACCGCCATCGGCAAAGAGACTGAAGGCAGCGCCTTTATTCCATACGTGCACCCAATTAAAGAAAGGGGTGATCTCAACCGATTGTCCGTAAGCCATGGATTGCTGGACGAGCCATTTAATAAGTTGGTCGGCCAGAGCTATAAGTGCCGAAAAGCCGAGAAAAGTGAGCGTAAAAAAGCGAGAACGGTCTTCAGACATCGAATTATCCTTTTAGCGCAAGGATGCGCTTGGCACCAATGAGTACAATGCCTCCCACAATACCGCCAATAACCAGATCCGGGTAGTTGGAGCCGGTCCAGGCAACAAGAAGGGCTGCAAGGATAACTCCCAGATTGATAACCACATCATTGGCCGAAAATATCCAGCTGGCTTTCATGTGAGCACCGCCGTCACGGTGTTTGGCGATCAGGAGCAGGCAACTGATGTTGGCAATAAGGGCCACAGATGCGACGGCCATCATCATTGACGACTGGGGATCACTGCCAAACAGAAAGCGCCTGCCAACTTCAACCAGTACCCCAGCGGCAAGGATAAGCTGGAGTATGCCAGCCACATGCGCCGCTCTGACCTGCATTTTGATGCCGTGCCCAACGGCGTAAAGCGCGAGACCGTAGACGGCGGCATCGGCAAGCATGTCTAGCGAGTCTGCAATCAGGCCAGCGGACTGGGCGATCAGGCCCATCGTCATCTCGACCAGAAACATCAGTGCGTTGATTGCCAGCAGTATCCATAAAGTGCCGGACTCTTCGCTTTCGTTGGCCTTAGAAGATTCAGCCGCTCTGACGGATTCAGCGCTGGCGTCTTCTGTCCTCTGCAAGGAAGCGCCCAGACCCAGGGTTTCCAGTTTGCTGGTAATAGGTCCGACTTCGCCTTGATGGATAATTTCCAGCTTTCGATTCGATAGGTCGAATGAGAGTGACTGAATGTTGTCAAAACCCGTGAGCGCCATTCGAATCATTCGCTCTTCTGAGGGGCAATCCATTTTCGGCACGCTGTAGGTGCTGAGCTGGCTGTCTGTTTCGGCGGTGACGGGGCTCTGAAGCTCATTGTTAACGACAGAATCTTCGCTGCCACACTGTCCATCGCAGGGTTTGCTCATTTTCGCGGCTCCGGTTCTCACACAAGTTCCGTTATTTAAAACCCTGTAGTCACTACAGGGTCAACGTTAAGTTGTTAGTTTTTGACGACACTGGTGAACCCACCGCGATTCGACGACTTGCGGTATGACCCTGTAGTAACTAAAGAGTTGAACTGGAGTACATTAAAAGGAGTTTGAGCAACGATGAGGCAGGGCAACAAGAGCGTACTAATCCTTGGTAGCTACGGAGCTGCAGGGGCGGCTATTGCAACACTCTTGGGCAACGGATCGACAGCGACATTGTCTTGGCAGGCCGGTCGCTGGAAAAAGGGCGTGAACGGGCGGAACAATTAGATCGCCCGGGGAATACCGGGCAGAGCTGGCATCAAATTAACAAGGTGGTGTCCGGTTTAGCGGGGGCCACCACAGGGAGCGAACAGAAGAATTTAGTGAATGACCTGGCGTCAGACGGAAAGCGCTTCCGTGCCCACGACGCGATGTACGAAGACAGCCGCTTATATTCAAGTTCAATTCAGTGTCAAAGGATATAATAAAAGGTTTTGGTTTTAGGTTGTTGAAATACAAAGAAAAAATTTAAAAATGTAACAACTCTGCAATAAGTGCAAAGCACCATCTACTCAGCATTTGAAAGACTTCAAGTGTCATTTTGAATCTATCTAATCTGAAGAGGTGTCCATGAAAAAGTGTCTATCAATGTTGGTGTTTGGTGGGGTTGCAGTAACTTCAATGAATGCACTAGCGGGGGAAGGTCCTATCCTGTACGGCAAAGCCAATGTTTCGTATGAAAACCAGGACGACGGTAATAGCGATACCTGGAAGCTCCAGAGTAATGCGTCCCGTCTGGGGGTAAAAGGGGCGCTCAATACCGACCTCGAAGGCTTGGAGGCGATCTACAAGGCAGAATTTGAAATATCGATTGATGATGGAGATAAGGATGGCCAGACTTTCTCGCAGCGTAATATTTACGGTGGCTTCAAGCAGGCGAACCTCGGTGCACTGATTGCGGGAAAATTTGACACACCTTTAAAGTCAGCGCAGGGCAAGGTTGACCAGTTCAACGACTTACAGGCGGATATAAAAAATATCATGGCTGGTGAAAATCGGACCAGCAACATTGTTCAATACAGTTCTCCACGTCTGTTTGATGCTGTGGGCGTTAGTGTTGCCGTCATCCCGGGTGAAGAGCAGTCAGCTGGGGCAGAGAACGACGGACCTGCGGATGCAGTTTCCAGCTCTTTTACGTTTGAGAATGATCGTTTTTACGGAAGTATTGCCTACGATTCTGATATCGAAGATTCACTGGAAGCCGATTCAAGTGGCGATAGTCGTCTTAATATCCTGCGAACCGTAGGGAAGGTCCGATTAAGCAACTTCGAGATCGGCGCAGTTTACCAGTTGGCAGAAGAAAGCGATGGCCCTGGAGAAGATACGTCTTATCTGGTTGGTGGTGCCGTTAATCTTGAGCGTTGGAAGATCAAGGCACAGTACGGACTGACCGAAGCCGAGACAACAAACGAGGAGCTAACCCTGCTGGCCTTGGGGCTCGATTATAAACTGGCGAGCAAGAGTAAGGTCTATGCGTATGTGTCTCAGGTGGAGGCGGACTTGGCTGACTCTGAGGACTCCACATTTGGCGTGGGCTTCGAGCATAAGTTTTCCATGTAGCGTCGAGCGTGATCGCTGAATACAGGGAGAGCGACGTATCTGAAATATTTTCCGGATTTCAAGTTCATTTAAGGTTCGTGTGAGAGCCTACTTGCGAGTTAACGAAGGTTATTTAATGGCGGGAATGCTTCATTCCCGCCTTTTTTTTGACCTTTAGTCCGGTGTTCTAGCTGGTTTTAAGATTTGCGCCACGATCCGTACGAATCGGATATCACAAACAATTAAGAAAGAAACTGGAGGGGAATACGTTGAAGCGCAACATTCTGGCCACTGCGATTGCAGGGATGACAACACTGTCGGGAAGTTGGGCCGCGACGGCAGCGGAGGTTGAATTCCACGGTGATATGGATAACCGCTTTCAGGCCTACACCAATCAAAGAGACTGGTTTGCTGGTGGTAACTCAGGTGGCGGTACGCTGAAAGATGACGAGCCGACCGAGAGCTTTGGTGAGGTCAAATACCGGTTTTGGGCGAAAGCAACATCCGATGACAAAAAAGTTACCGGTGTATTCGCGACGGAGATTGGTGGCATCCGATACGGCGAGGGCTCTGGTGGCGACTATTCCGGTGATGGTGTGAACATCGAAACACGGTGGGCTTATGTGGATTTCTTGGTGCCCAACACGCTAGACCAGCGCGTCTCGCTGGGCTTGCAGCCAGTGTCAGTGAACCGACATGTCTGGACTGAAACCGCCACAGCCGCTGTTTGGAAAGGCTCACTGGGCTCTGGATTTGACTATCAGTTGTTATGGGGGCGAGGTGACTCTTCCAATGAGAGCGGCGTCGACTCAGAACAGGACGAAGGCTGGGATGGCGCGGACAACTTCGCGATCAACCTGAACAAGCGTTACTCACCGAACTTGAGTGCGGGCCTCTTCTACCTCTATCAGATGAATGATCAAATTGCTGAGGGAGTAGGTACGGTAAATAGCAGGGAATATGAACTGAAGAGCATCGCTGATAACTCCAAATATTCCGTTTCCAGCGTTGGGGTGGAGCTGGATTACGGTCAGGAGACGTCGCTGGGACGCATGTTCGTGAAGGGTACGGTGATTGGCCAAAGCGGAACAATAGAGGGTGTAAACTTCGTTCCTTTGAATGGTGCTACTAATCCCAATACGAACTACGACCTTTCGACCTTTCTGGGGCGCGGCGAGCTCGGGCTGCAATTTGGGCCAAACCAACTGACGTACACCGTGCTTTACGCATCGGGCGATAGCAATGAGCAAGATGGAGACTTCGACGCCTTCATCGCCACGGATGTCGACTTCAGTGACAGTATGATTTTTCAGGAAAACATGACGAGCGATGACTACTTCGCCGAAACGCCCTATATTCTCGACAAAGGGTATTTCATGAACAAACTTCAGCTCGATCACAAAGTAGCGGCCAATATTACGGTCAGCGGAATGATTGTCTACAACCGCTTGGCTGAGAATATTGCACTTGCAGATGGATCGTCCTCAAAAGATCTCGGGCTGGAATTTGGTTCCAAGATCTCCTACTTCCCATACCCTTCGCTGGAGCTGTCGGCAGAAGCTGCATACCTGGTATCAGGCGATGCCATGGATGCGCTGGAGGAAACTGCCCTGCAGGATGGCAAAAGCGATCAGGACATTGTTCATGTTGCCGGTCGGGTAAGGTACAAGTTCTAACAAACACTGGGTGGTGGTAACGCCACCCCGTGTTTGCTCTCCAAAATGAATTCGCATTAGGTGACTTTTCCCTATGATTACTCGTTCTGCTGTATTTGTGTTCCTGACGCTCCTACTAGCCGGTTTGGTGCAGGCTGTTGAGCGTGGGCATCCAGCAAAGGCAAAAGTCACTCAGGTAGATCGTGATCAAAAAGTGCTTTCCCTCACAGTTGATGATGCCACTGTTGAGGTAGGTGATTTATTTGTTGTGTTGCGGGAGCCTGATGATGCAGGCGTCCCGAAAAAAAAACTTGCAGTCATCGGTATCGAGAGTATCGGAAAGGATCGGGCGGTAGGGAAAGTGCTGTTTGGAACGATGCCCTCCGTTGGGGCTGTATCGAAACGCTTTTACGGTATCCCGGCGGTGTATACTGACAGAGCCGGTGACCCCAGGGCGGTAACGCCGGCGTTGAAAGCCCGATTTCCTGATCTTTTGTGGCGGGACGAGCCAGAGGCGTCAAACGATGTGCCATTGGTGCGCTTTCAAGTTACCGGGAGAGGTCAAGCCGTTGCGACCTACAATAACACCTGGTTGGTCGGCATCGTACAGACCGATGCTGAAGAACGCCGGGTAGGTTCAGTTGAGGGGGAGGCTTCAGCACCTCCAATTGCCAGGCTGCCCATCAACGCAAAGTCGTTGTCTGCGTTTCGTTCTGGCAACGACTACTATTTTGCGGCGGAGCATGGAAATAAACTCAGCTTTTTCCTTGTTGATTCCAGTGGGGCTGTTCAGAGCCTGGCGTCCATTGAGGTGCCCCGTCGGGAGAAAGTCATCCGAATGGACTGGTACGTTTCAGAGAACTCATATTACCTCATTTTGAATCAGTGGAATGGCCGTAGTGTTTCAAGTTCTTTGATCCAGTTGGCCGAGGGGAAGGCTGAAACCATCGGTTTCATTCCCTTAATCTTGGGATTGCAGGATTTGGATGCTGACGGTCGCCGGGAAACTATTCTCGGGCAGTCTTTCTACTCAGAGCAGGGGTTTGGTTCAGAGATCTATAAAATATCAATCTCACCGAACGGGCCTGATCTTGAGAAGGCCGTTCATGAAGAATTAAGCCAGTACACGCCAGTGTTCCGGGTAATCGGTGCCGTTGTTCAGAACGAACCGAGACCTTTGAATATGGTGACCGTCTCCCAAGGGAAGGTTTCATTTTTCCCTGCTGGCACCGAGGGCCCACATCTGGACTATGAGATTGGAAGCCGGGTGGCAGGCACGAGTATGACTTACGACGTGTCGCCTGAGTTGGTGTTTAGTCCGAGGCAAACACTATTTTTGCCGAACCTGCTCGTACGCTCCGGTGGGGACGCAGTTAATATCGGGATTCCACAGGAATCCAGTGCAGCCGAAGATATGATAGGTGTTTATGATACTCGAGTTGATTGGTTGACGCTGAGATCCGGGAAATCTCCCAAAACGCAGTCAACAAGTCTTCTAACGTCGGTTCCGGTGTCCCCCGTATCAGGCAATACAGAGTTATTCTTTATGTCGCCGGATGAAAACTCAGTTCAAAGTGACAGTTTTGACGTTGAGACGTTGGTGTATCGGGCTGCTATGCCTACTGGTCGCTGACTAAAGCTGGATAAGTTGCCCTTGTAGTCGTCAAATGCTTCTGGGAAGCTCGATTAGAACCCGAAGACCACCTTTGGGTGATATAGAAAAATGCATGGCACCACCGTAGTCATTGATGATTTCCTCAACGATTGATAGGCCAAGGCCATAGCCAGGGGTTTTTTCGTCCAGTCTTTTCTGGCGCTTGGTAAGATCGGCGAGTTGGTGTGACGCTACTCCGGGGCCGTCATCTTCAACAAGAATGGTCAAAGTGTCATCGTGAAGTTTCAAGTGTAGATGAACTTCCTGAGAGCACCATTTGCTTGCGTTATCAAGCACATTACCCAAGATCTCATTAAAATCACGCTCATCAATTGGCCAGACAAGCTCTCTGGGTAATGTTTCTTGAAGATGGATCTGTTTGTAAGGATAGATTCGACTGACTACGTCCACCAGTGCCAGAGTTCTCTCAATGATCGGTGTCGCCTTTCCAATGTACTGACCGGACATTTCGGTTTTTCTCATTTGAGTGTCGATCAGCTCGTGCATTTCAGACAGTTGAGACTTAATTTGACTCGCGATTGTGGTGGGAATGGCTTCGTCATTGATCATGGAGTTTATGACGGCAAGGGGGGTTTTTAAGCTATGAGAAATATCTGCGGCTAGGTGGCGTGAACGGGTAAGTTTTTTGTCGTACGACTCTAATAGACGATTAAGATGTTTGACAAGTTCATTGAATTCTTCAGGTACGTTCTCATCCAGTCTATTACGCTGACCCTTTTTAAGCGACGTTAATTGGGCACTCATCATTTTTAAGGGTTTTAGTGCGATAGTTACCCCAATAAATATGATCAATGATATCGTAACGAGAATTGTAAAAGATATTATCCATATAAGAACGTGGATTTTGTCAAGCGTGTTTGGTGAGTAGGAGCTTTTTTCAATTATAGTAACGCTTAGTTTATCTTGTCTGTTATTAAATATTCTGTAGTAGCCAAGGATTGAGCGATCATCATCCGATATGTGAAAAATTCCAGGCTTTCTGAACGATTCTACCACCTGTAATTTCGGTTTAATGTTCTCGCTTGTAAAACTCCGACCTTGACTGTCTTCGATGTGAACTGAATATTGAGACAATGAAAAATTTCTGAGAGAGGATTTTGTAATTTCTTCTTTATCATTTGTTAGCATCTTTGAGAGTCGGTTAGCTGCAGCCTCTAGCTGCTGCCTGTGAAGCTCGTCATGGATATAGTCGATTAAAAGGGTGTGTGAGAAGAATATCAGCCCGGTACACGCGAAACCCGTTAGCGTCAGGAAAGTAAGCAGTTTCCGTTTTATTGAAGGGCGTTGTTGTTTTCTGGGCATGTTGTCTGCCAAGCAGGTGGTTAGAATTTGTTATCGACTAAATCTAGGCCTAAAAAAGCCGCACTACAAAAGTAGTGCGGCAAGACGGAATGGTGGAGACCATTCACGATGCAACTGGTTTTAGAATGTCGTGTATCGACAAGTTTCTATTATTCAATCGAAAAAGCTATTGGTGCGACATTATTTCTAATGAGTAAGCTGATCTTTTGAGAATTGGTCTGATTTAGATAGATTAATATCGCCCGACTTCATCATCTCGTGATAAATGTCGTCTTTATTCGATTGCATCAATTTTCGGCGAGCTTCCATGCCTACTTCAGATAAGGCTGCCTGAGTCATTACCCTATGCTGTCTCTTCATGTCCTGAACGCTGCTTTCGGAGAGCATGTTTTGTGCCAGGCTGCCGTCATTGGCCTCAGAGGCATGGAGACTTCCTGCCGCCAAGGTTAATGCTAGAGATGTGAGCAAGAGATGTTTTCTCATAGAGTCACCTTTAAGTTGAATGGTCTGCATCCCGATGGAAACAGATGAACTTTAACTCAGCTTGAAAAAATAAAATTAGATGATGAAAAGAGAGCACGGCTAGAAAAGCGGGGGCGACGGGGTCGTTAATACAAAGGTGTTAAGGAGGCGTTTTTTCAATTTCGTTTCAAGTTCATCTGCTATCAATGGCAAGTCGTTGTTCTGGCGGAAAGAGCGAGAACAATGAACCACTTACCGGTAGTGGCCGACAACTGAAGCGCATTAGCTGTCTGTTTGTTCAGGGCCAAGTACCGGTCTGATGACATACAACGAAAGCCCATGGAGACTGATTTACAATGCAAACTAATAAACTCAGGTTAGCGATTAGAGCAACACTAGCGCTTTCGGTTACGGGTCTGCTGGCCCCGTCTGTTCATGCGCAATCTGCAACTGAACTTCAGACACAGATTAATGATTTGCAGCGCCAATTGGATGACATGGCGGAAAGTAAGGGGGCGGAAGGTTGGATGGTGCCTGGCACCAACACCACTGTAACAATCGGTGGCTATGTCAAGCTGGACATGATCTATGATTTTGATCAGGACATGGGTGACAGCCTGTTCGTAGCAGGCCTTGATACTGCTAATAGCGATAGCGACCCTTCATTCCGAGCCCATGCTCGACAATCACGGGTTCGCATTAAGACAACCACGCCAACCGAAGTGGGTGATGTCAAAACGACCGTTGAAGGTGACTTCTACGGTGGTGGCGGTGATGAAGTTTTCTCCAACTCCAGAGGGCTGCGTCTTCGTCACGCCTATGGTGAGCTGAACGGCCTGCTCGCCGGTCAAACCTGGAGTAACTTCATGCAATTTACCGCCTATCCGTCCACGGTTGATTTCGACGGCCCAGTAGGTGTTCCTTTTATTCGTCAGGCACAGTTGCGCTACACCATGCCTCTTGGCGGCGGTGCTAATTTTTCCGTTTCTGCTGAGAATCCGGAAACAACGGGTTTTGACGGCTCCCGCGATAATGCGCCGGATCTGACTGCCAAGTACAAGTGGGCCGGCAGTGCTGGTGGCATTGAAGTTGCCGGTCTGGCACGTTCGCTTCAGACTGACTCTGCAGCTGCTACGGGCGACGATAACGCCTTTGGTTATGGCGTTTTGATTGCTGGTCGGCTAAGCCTGACCGACGCCACCACGGTCATGGCAGGGGCGATCTTTGGTGACGGCGTGGGTCGTTACATCTACAGTTCCTTCAGCAATAATGACAGCAGCGCTAGCCGCACTGGTATTGGTGAAGCATACATCGACGCCAACGGCGATCTTGAAACCATTGAGGCATACGGTGCCAACGTTGCTATCAGTCAGCAGTGGACGCCGAAGTTCTCCTCTGGTCTGTCCTATGGGCGCGTAGAGGGCGATCAGCCAGCAGATCTGTTCCCGAACTCCTTTGAAACCCTGCAAAGCGTTCACTTCAGCAACTTCTACAAAGTTGCTGACCCGGTAACGCTGGGATTGGAGCTTTCCTTCGCAGACAAAGAGTTGGCCAATGGCGAATCTGCTGATAACACTCGCCTGCAACTGGCTGCGCAGTTCGATTTTTAATCGTTCATAGTGTTGCTTCACATAATTGGACCCAACGACGGGCTGAAATAGGCCCGTCGTTTCTTATCTGCGCTCCCTCCCATGCGCTGGACGATGCCCTCCTCTTTTGTCTCTTTCTTTCACCTCTTTTTGGCGTATACCCCGCCATAGTTTCGTTGAACTCCGTACGAGTTTAGGTGTGATGGCGCCGAATTCAGACTGATTTAAAGGTCTGTCTGTAGGGTCGTCCTGGCATTTACGGCGAAAACGCTGATTCATGTATCTCAGTCAAATAGCCAGGATGATATTGAATGAACAAACGACTGTTGTTGTGGGTGCTGATAGTACCCGGAGTCTTGAACGTCATGCCTTCGGCGGCGGCCACCGCCGGGGAGAGCGTTTCACTCAAGGAGTACCAGCAAGCCAAGGCCAGACAGGCTGTCTCTTTGAATGAGGCAATGGTAATGGCATTTGAGAATAGCCCGATATTGGCTTTAAGGCGGGCTGCGGTGTCCATGCAGGAAGCCGAGCTCGATCATGCCAGCCGCTGGGCGCCCAGCAACCCGGAGCTTGAGCTGAGTGGCCGTGATAATCCAGATAAGGCAGATCAGTCACTGAATTACGAGGTTCGGGTTACTCAGGAAGTCTGGATGGGCAATCGGGGCGATCTCGGTCAGTCGCGTGCTCAGAGCACTCTCACTTCTCAACAGCAGGAACTTGAATACCTGAAGGTGGCGACCAAGGCCCGAGTGCGGTCAGCCTACTTCAAAATACTGCTTGCACAGAAAGAACTGGAAACGGCAAGCCGCACCGTTGAGCTGATGCAGCGAACCAAAGAGCTGGTCGAGGTGTCCGTTGAGCGGGGCAAACAGACCCGGATTGACCTCAATACCGCTGTCATTGGCTTGGCAAGAGCTAAGAGCCAGAAGGCCGAAGCGGAGCAAAAGCTTAGGCAATCAAAAATTGACCTGACGGAAGTTCTTGGGGTGTCCCCCTCCGATGCGGTAGGGGTCGTGGGAGAACTCAATGTAGCTCGTGCCAACTTGCCACCAACTAATCGCCTGGTCGCGCTGGCTCAGCGCCAGAGAGGGGATCTGAAGGCGGCAGCAGCCAGAATTGCTGCGAATGAGTCCGGCCTGGAACTGGCCAAGAGTCTAAGTATTCCGAACCTGAAAGTGTTCGGGTTCTACGAGCGGGAGGAAAGATCCAACCTTTTTGGTGCGGGTGTGTCGATGCCTCTGACTGTGTTTCATGATTATTCCGGTGAAAAAAGGAAGGCCTCGGCTCAGTTGAAAATGTCCGAGCTTGAGGCCGAGGCACTGCGTTTGGCGACTGAACGCCAGGTCGTATCTGCTGTAGCTCAGTACGAATCCGCCGTACGCAGATTGCGCCAGATGAACGAGTCGATTCTCGAGCGTTCGGAGGAAACGCTGCAACTTATGCAGAAAGCTCTTCAAGCGGGAAAAGTCGATGCTTCCGATGTCCTGTCCGCTCAGGACAATCTTTTGTCGGTGAGGAAGGAATACGTCAAAGTGCAACACGACTATATCGACGCCGTCCGGGCGTTGGAAGTGAGCACCGGCGGTGCCCTTTCAATGTCATCCGGTTCCTGATGACAAGAAAATTAATGGTTGAACGTTCTCTTATATCGAAGGTGTTTAGATGATTCGAAATCTGCAGATATTGTTTGTCGCGATCAGTTTTCTGGTCTATCAGCCACTGGCGTACGGCGCCGAAGAAGCCGAAGGAGGGCAGCACCAAAAGGGTGAGGCTGGGCACTCGGCTGAAGGCAGTGAGGCCCGCGAAGTTCATCTGACTCCAGAGCAGAGGGAGTTGCTCTCCGTGCAGACTGTAACGGTGCCCCGAGGTCGTGCTGATAATATCGTTACTGCGCCAGCTGAAGTTCATTATGTTCCGGATCGCGTCGCTGAGGTAGGGCCGCTATTGCAGGGAAAGCTTACGAGACTGGCTGTTGATCTGGGGGACCAGGTTGAAAAAGGCCAGTTGTTGGCCACGTTAAACAGCGTTGAGTTGGCTCGCATTCGTTCCCGCCTGAACTCGTTGAAAGCTCGGAAAGAAGCCGCGACTGCGGAGTATCAGCGAGAAAAGCAATTGCGGAGTGAAAGCTTCACCAGCGAAGAAGAGTTCCTGGACGCCAAGGCCGCTTATCTTGAGATTACAGCGGAGTACGATTCAATTCGTGAGCAACTGGAGGTTTTTGGCAGTGATTCGTCAGGCGCAGATAGCAGTCTTGCACAGTACGCGCTCCGTTCTCCTATCCAGGGGCGCATTGAGCGCATGGATGCCCGGTTGGGCCAAACCTTAAGCTCTTCAGATACGCCTTTTACCGTAGCTGATACCTCTGTGGTGTGGGTGATGTTGCAAGTTGCCGAAACTGACATTGGCAGGGTATCCGTCGGAGATGAAGTTCAGGTCTTCTCAAAGTCGGTTGCAGACCGCTTTCACACCGGGGAAGTGTCCTGGATCTCAAATGAGCTTGATGAGGAAACCCGCACCATTACGGTTCGCGTTGTACTCGAATCCCCCAACGGCGACCTTCGTCCAAATACCTATGCCAAAGCGAGAGTCATGACTCAATCGGCGGCATCACTGCCCCTAGTTCCACACGATGCCGTGCAAACCATCGATGACGAGTCCGTTGTATTTGTTCCGGGTAATGAAGGGGGAGCCTACAAGGCGGTTCCAGTCACTCTTGGTAAGGAGGCTAACGACTGGATAGAGATTAAGTCCGGCATCAGCGCAAACACGGAAGTGGTCTCAGTGGGCGCTTTTGATCTGATGTCGGCCATTACCGCCAGTGGCCGCAGCGCCGCTCACGGACACTAATACTCGGGGGGAGCATGATCAACGCAATTGTGAATTATGCGCTGAACAATCGTCTGATGACGCTTGTCTTTGCTATCGCCGTGATCGTTGCCGGCGTATTTTCATTTCAAAAACTGCCGGTGGATGCGTTTCCGGACGCGACACCGACCATGGTTCAGGTATTCACTACCAGTCCTGGATTGTCGCCGGTTGATATCGAAACGCTGATTTCCTATCCCGTTGAGATCAGCATGTATGGTATTCCCAAGTTAGAAAAAGTGCAGAGCACGTCGATTTTCGGACTTTCGCGGGTGACCATCTATTTCGAAGATGGCACCGATATCTACTTCGCCAGGCGGCTGGTAAACGAACGGCTATCCGAGGCCAAGCGCCAGATTCCCAAAGGGATGGGGGAACCCGAACTCGGGCCCATCGCAAGCGGTCTTGGGCGCATCCTGATGTATTCCCTGGAAGCTGAGGATAAAGATCAATACAGCCTGCAGGAAATTCGCACGATTCAGGACTGGATTGTCAAACCCCAGCTCAGGACCGTGCCGGGCGTAACCGGTGTGCTTTCTATCGGCGGCGAGGTAAAGCAGTACCAGGTCAATATTGATGCGCAGAAGCTTCAGGCAAGGAACCTGACGGTGTCTGATGTTCGCGGTGCCCTCACCCAGAATAATCGTAACGTTGGCGCCTCATTCATTACTCGAGGAGGTGAAGAGTACATTGTCCGTGGTTACGGCTGGGTCAACTCCGGTACCGCAGGCATCAAAGATATCCGGAACATCATTGTGTCCAAGAGTGAGGGAGAATCTCCTATTTACGTCAAGGATGTGGCGGAGGTTGGCCTTGGACCGGCAATTCGCCGTGGCGCAGAGGTGTCCTCAGGTGAGGAGTCCGTGGGCGGCTACGTGATGAAATTGATTGGTACCAACACCAGTCAGGTTCTAGAGGATGTCAACTCAAAAATCGATGATCTGAACAAGTCACTTCCTGAAGGGCTGAAAATAGAAGCGTATTACTCTCAGGCAGACTTGGTGGGCAAGGCTATAGGCACTGTCGAGAAAGCGCTGCTTGAAGGCTCGGTTCTGGTGCTGGTTTTTCTCTATCTGTTCCTGGGTAATATTCGTTCCACACTGATCGTGGTGGCGACGTTGCCGTTGTCTGTACTCTTTGCGTTCATTGCTATGCGCATGTCGGGCCTGTCGGCCAACCTGATGAGTCTGGGGGGGCTGGCTATTGGCATCGGCATGATGGTGGACGGCGCTGTCGTGATGATAGAGAACATCTTCCGACACCTTGAGGAGCGATCCGATGAAAAGATCAGCGTTCTGAGGCTTGTAGGTGAGTCAGCCCGGGAAGTGGCTCGTCCGATCGTGTTTGCGATTGGCATTATTATCATCGTTTTTCTTCCGTTGTTTACGCTACAGGGCGTTGAGGGCAAGCTGTTTTCGCCCATGGCCTACACCATCAGCTTTGCGTTGATCGGTGCGCTGTTACTCGCGTTGACGTTGGTGCCTGTTCTGGCCTCCCTGACATTCAAGATGGGCGGGCGTCACAAAGAGCCGAAGCTGGTTCTGTTCCTGAACCGGCTATACAAGCCGGTAGTGAATACTGTCGTCAAAGCCCCTAAGATTGTGATGGGCGTTGCCGTCATTGCTTTTGCCGGCAGTCTTCTGCTGTTTCCCTATCTCGGGAGCGAATTCGTGCCCACGCTCAGGGAAGGCACGTTCCAGATTCGCTCGACACTGCCTCCTGGAGCCAGTCTTGAATCCGCCATCAAATATGGCAAACGGATTCAGTCCGTTGTAGACGAATTTCCAGAAGTCACCGGCACCTATGCCAGGATCGGTCGTGCCGAGGTCGGTGGTGATCCTGAACCTGTGAACGTTGTCGCGACGCTTGTCAATCTGAAGCCCCTGGATCAGTGGCGAGAGGACGTGAGCTACGAGGATCTCCAAAGCAGGATTGCCGATGCTTTGGATGATCGGGTTCCTGGGCTTGCCAACAATCTGTCCCAACCGATTCAGCTCAGAACCGACGAACTCCTGTCAGGCGTTCAGGCGCAACTGGTTGCCAGCATTTTCGGCGACGACCTGGACGAGTTGGGCCGGATCGGCAGGGAAGTGGCGGCACTGGCGCAAGAGGTGCCGGGTGCAACGGACGTCCGCGCTCAGCAGAGTGCGGGTAAAAAACAGATCGTGATTCGCCCCGACCGTGAAGTACTGGCGCAGTTCGGCATCAGCGTCGATAACCTGATGAGTACGGTTGAAACCGGTATAGGTGGTAAAGGCGCCGGGCTGGTCTTCGACGGTGTCCGTCGATTTGAGATTTTCGCCCGGCTGCAAGAGTCCTATCGCGGGTCCATCGATGAAATCAGAAAGCTTCCCCTCAGGGGCAACAGTGGCGAGCTTATCCCGCTTGCACGGGTGGCCGATGTTGAAATGTACGCAGGCCCCAAGAAAATTTCACGCTCCAATGCCAGTCGCCGTCAGTACGTGCAGATGAACGTGCGTGGTCGCGATATGGGCGGTGTTGTTCAGGATTTGCGCAAGCGGATCGAGGAGCAAGTGGATATGCCGCCGGGGTATTTCGTGGAGTTCGGCGGTCAGTTTGAGAACCAAGAAAGGGCCATGGCGCGGCTAGCGATCGTTGTGCCCATTACCCTGGCGCTTATTTTCCTGCTTCTCTTTTCTGCATTCAGTAGTCTTCGCTATGCGGCGCTGATCTTCATGAATGTGCCCTTTGCGGTTACTGGTGGCATTGTCGCGTTGTTTGTGACGGGGCTTTACCTCTCCGTGCCCGCTGCTGTGGGGTTCATTGCGGTGTTTGGCGTAGCCGTACTGAACGGTGTGGTAATGGTGAGCTACATCAATCAGTTGCGGGACGAAGGCTACGAAGTCACTGAAGCAGTCAAGCTGGGCGCTCAACGTCGTTTGCGGCCGGTTCTGATGACAGCCTCTGTGGCTATTCTGGGGCTGATTCCCCTGCTGCTGGCCGATGGCATTGGCTCTAATGTCCAACGGCCACTGGCAACGGTTGTGGTTGGCGGTCTGATCACGTCAACGCTGCTGACGTTGGTAGTGTTGCCCAGCGTGTATCAATGGTTTGCATCCGAACGTCGTGACGTTGAAGTCTGATAGTCAGGAGGCGGTTTATGTATGAAATAAAAGCGTATGTCAGAGAAGTGATGGCAGAGCATGTGGTTGATGCTCTGGCCAAAGTTAAGGGGGTGGCAAGCATTGCTGTCGTGTCTCTCAACGAATTTGGTCATCTGGTTGGCGATGAATCGCCTCTGGAGAAAGTGCAGATGGTCAAGCTGGAAGTAGATGTAGCGACCGATGCTGTTGCCGATGAAGTTGTGGACATCATTGTGCGAACGAGCAGGACCCGGGATGGACACCCGGGGGACGGCAAGGTACTGGTATCCCGACTGGTTCAGGCCGTTCGTATTGAAGACGGGGCGACCGACGAAAGCGCACTCCAACCCACTTCAATCTAGCCCCTTCCTGAAATGAGACGGTGGCATCGCGGCGATTGGTCGCGAGCTGCCGTTCTTAGCCTCATTGAGAAGCGCTACAAAGAGTTTTTAGCGACTCATATCTGAACTGTTTTTCCGAATTCAAACTCATTTCAAAGTTTGCACTTATTATCTCGATCTTTTCCTGCCTCGTCATAGGCGCCTTACACCTATGATTTTTGGCTATTAATCGCTTCGGGAGAAAGTCGATGAAGGCAAGCAAGCACTCGCCTCGGGCGTTGCTGTGTTCAGTACTATTGTCCATTCCTCTGTTCGGTCAAGCTGAGACTGTTAATTGGGCGAATTGGCTCACTGGCCAGATAAGCAAGCACCCGGAGGTACTGGCAGCGACAGAGCAGGCGGCAGCGCGGAAAGAGGACGCTGAGGCAAGCGAACAACCGCTGTATAACCCGGAGTTGTCCGTAGGAGCAGACAGAACGGGCAGTGAGAATAACTTTGAGGCAGGGCTGTCACAAACGATCGATTGGTCTGATCAACAGGGCGCATTACAGGAGAAGGCAAAGCTGATCAGGCTGTCTGCGCAAGCTGGCTTGAGCGAAGCAGTTCTGACACAAACGTCTGAATCATTGTTTGCGCTTGTCGAGTGGCGCGCCACTACGCTGTTTGAGGAAATTGCTGAATCCCAACAGCAGCGCCTGGATGCTTTGCTGGACCAGGTTGAACAGCGCCAGCAGGCAGGTGATCTGGGGCGTGCCGATGCAGAGCTTCTGTTTCTAAATCTATCCCGTCAGTTGAGCGAAGTCGCCCAGGCAAAGGCCGCAGTTGATCGGGCAGAAACTCAGGTTCAAGAACGTCTGCCGGACTGGAGGCCTCAGGATGGGGGAATCCCCGAGTATATATGGCCAGCGCTGGAGTCCCAGATTGGTGAGGCTGATCTGCTGTCACACCCGTCAATTGCAGTCGCTCGAGCCGAGTGGCAGGTGCTGAAAAGTGAGGCAGAGGTTGCGAGACGCAAAGCCACAGCATCGCCGACAGTAGGGCTGAGCGGAGGGCGTGACGGCGGCGAGAACGTGGTTGGCCTGACATTCTCGATCCCTCTGAACGTCCGTAATAACTACAGCGCTGAAATCCGGGCCGCGAATCGACGGGCTCTGGAGGCCGAAGCGCGGTTTCAGGCGCTCTACCGGAAACAACAATATGACCTGGCAGGCGCTCGCGCTTCCTGGAAGCGATACGACAAGCAACTTCGTCGATGGAAAGAACTATCCCAGGGGCGTGTACAGCGAAGTGCCGATTTGCTTGAGAAGCAGTGGCAGGTCGGCGACCTCTCCACCTCTGAGTATCTCCAGGCGTTAGGCCAGCGCGCGGAGAGCCTGAAAACCGGTATTGAACTGGAAAAGCTGGCGCAGCTGGGCCTGATTGAACTCTTGAGCCAGTCTGGCGAACTGATCACCCCCTTCCAATAATATTCTGGAAACTGGATAGTCATCATGAAAAAAACTCTGATTTCAGTATTTGTATTGACGCTGTTTATAGCTCCCCCTTCATTGGTGCAGGCCGAGGAAGATGCGCATAACGAGGCGGGCCATGATCATGCCGCCGGTGGCGACGATCATCGAGAAGGTACCGGTGAAGAGGATGAGCATGAGGGCGGGCATGCTGAAGAACGTGAGCATGAAGAGGAAGAAGGTCATGGCCACGAAGAGGAGAGCGATGGTGGTCATGAAGAATCAACTACCGCAAGCATCAATGCCAAACAGAAAGAGCTCGCCGGCATTGAGGTAGCAACCCTCGAGAGCAAGCGCGTTGACTATGAAATCTACGCTCCCGGTGAGCTGCTGACCAACGGCTATACCAGCTATCACGTGTCCCCCCGGGTTGCCTCGGTGGTGTTGAGACGTCACGTGGAATTGGGTGAGCACGTAACCAAAGGTCAGCAACTGGTAACCCTGTTCAGTGAGACGGTGGCACAGGCGCAGGCTGATTACAGGAAGGCTTTTCCTGAATGGGAGCGAATCAGCGGGCTGGGTCGTTCCGTGGTTGGTGATCAGCGGTTCAATACGGCGAAAGCGAATATTGAAGCGGCGAGGGCGACTCTGCTTGCTTATGGGCTAAACGATGATGACATTGGTGCGTTGAAGGCCAGCGGCGTAGGTAGTCTCGGTGAATACACGCTCAGAGCTCGCGTGGATGGCGCAGTGCTGACCGATGAGTTTGAGCAAGGACAAAGAGTTGAGGCAGGCCAACCGCTGGTGACTCTGGCTAATGAAAGCGAACTTTGGGTAGAGGCTCACCTGCCAGCAAACTCCGACATTGTCCTTAAGCAAGGGGCCGAAGCGGAAGTAAGAGTTGCAGGCCGAGTAGCTGTGGCAACGGTATCCCAGGAAGCTCATACCATTGACGCTGTGACCCGCACGCGAATTGTTCGGTTGGAGCTGGACAATCCGGAAGATCGTTTTCATCCCGGAATGTTTGCAGATGTGTATTTCCTTTTTAAAACCACGGAGCCGGTGCTTGCGGTGCCGGAGAGTGCGTTGATGCGAGGCGCCGATGGCGACTGGACGGTCTATGTGGAAGAGGCTGAAGGGGAGTACGAGCCTGTGGAAGTGGAACTGGGTCGCGCAATTGGCGGACTCCGTGAAATTTCGGGCCTGACTGCAGGCCAACGGATCGTTTCGCGGGGCGCATTTTTTGTGGCCTCTGAAATTGCCAAAGGCGGCTTTGACCCACACAACCACTGATTCCGGGAGCCATTATGTTCAACCGAGTTGTCGACTGGGCGGTTCAGAACCGCCTGTTGGTTCTTATTGCGCTTGCAGTGCTTATCGCCACGGCCGCGTTTCAGATCCCAAAACTGAATCTTGATGCTTTCCCTGACGTTACAAACGTCCAGGTCGCTGTTAATACAGAGGCGCCCGGACTTGCGGCCGAGGAAGTCGAGCAACTGATCACCTATCCCATTGAAGCGGTGATGTATGCGTTGCCGGATGTTGAGGAGGTTCGGTCCATCTCCAAAACCGGGTTGTCTGGTGTCACCGTGGTCTTTAAAGAGGGCACGGATATCTATTTCGCGCGCCAACTGGTGTTCGAGCGGTTGCAGGCCGCGCGGGAGCTGATTCCGGACGGGGTCGGGGTGCCTGAAATGGGCCCGAATACGTCCGGTCTCGGCCAGGTCTACCAGTACTTGCTGATAGCGGACCCGGATTCGGGGTACGACGCAATGGAATTACGCAGCTTGCACGACTGGCTGGTCAAGCTGTTGCTGATACCGGCTGAAGGGGTAACAGAGATTCTGTCGTTTGGCGGAGAGGTCCGCCAGTACCAGGTCAATCTGAACCCGGCGCGAATGCTGTCCTATGACTTATCACAGAACGACGTCATGGACGCCCTGGAGAACACCAACTCCAATGTTGGGGGCTGGTATATGGGCCGTGGACAGGAGCAGTTGGTTATTCGCGGTATGGGCTGGCTGGGTAATGGCGAGCAGGGGCTGGAGCAGATCCGTCAAGTGCCCGTTAAAACCAGTGATGGCATTACAGTGACGGTGAGCGATGTCGCCCAGGTAGCGCTGGGCACTGAAATTCGCCAGGGTGCGGTGACCATGACCCGGAAGGATGAAGACGGTCAGGTTGAACAACTGGGTGAAGTGGTTTCTGGCATTGTACTCAAACGAATGGGGGCCAATACAAAAGCCACCATCGACGGCATCGAGGCCCGCATTGATCGCATAAATCAGGCGCTTCCGAGTGGGGTTCGTTTTGAGCCCTATTACAACCAGGCGGATCTGGTGACCAAGGCCGTAGAGACGGTGACCAATGCACTTCTGTTGGCTTTTGTGTTTATTGCGATCGTGCTTGCCCTGTTTCTGATGAATCTTCGGGCAACAACGCTCGTGCTGCTTTCTATACCGATTTCTATCGGTATTGCGCTGATGATCATGGCCTGGTTCGGTCTCTCGGCCAACTTGATGTCTCTGGGCGGCATTGCTGTGGCAATTGGCATGCTGGTGGACGGCTCTGTTGTTATGGTCGAGAACATGTTCAAACATCTGACGCATCCGGATGCTGAGCATGACGCCCGTCGGGATGAATTGGTGAAAAACGACCCTGACCCATTGGACGCGTCACACGATGACCATGGCATTGCGCTTCGACTGCAGGAGGCAGGCCGGGAAGTGGCGCGACCAATTTTTTTCGCGACGGCGATTATCCTGGTCGTTTTCATGCCTTTATTCAGCTTTGAAGGTGTGGAAGCCAAGCTTTTTCAGCCAATGGCGATCAGCATAATGTTGGCCATCGTGTCCGCTGTGATCGTTGCTCTGGTGGTTGTGCCGGCCTTGGCATCGTTTATGTTTCGCAAGGGTATTCGGGAGCGGGAAAGTTTCATTTTAAAGCCCCTCGAAAAGCTTTATCGCAAGGGCCTTGACTGGTCGTTGAAACACACCCGCTCTGTTGTCGGTGCAGCAGCTGTCCTTGTTGTGCTGGCGGCCTTGGTCGTGCCGCGACTCGGTACTGAGTTTGTCCCCGAATTGGAAGAGGGGACCATTAACCTCCGGGTAACGCTAGCCCCCTCATCAAGCCTTGATACCGCGCTTGAAGTGGCGCCGAAACTGGAGGCCATGCTGATGGAATTTCCAGAGGTGACCTACGCCCTGTCCCGGGCTGGCCGAGCGGAAATAGGCGGCGATCCGGAACCAGTCAATAACATCGAGATATATATTGGTCTCAAACCAACAGCCGAGTGGACCAGCGCCAGTAATCGCTATGAATTGCAGGCTTTGATTGAGGAGAAGCTCGAACAACACCCGGGGCTACTGTTTAACTTTTCTCAGCCTATCGCGACTCGGGTTGATGAATTGCTGTCAGGTGTCCGCGCGCAACTGGCCATCAAACTCTTTGGCCCGGATCTCGACGTACTGGCGGAGAAAGGCCAGCAGATTGAAGCGGCGGTCCGAACAGTTCAGGGAACACGAGACGTGGCCATGGAGCAGATTGCTGGTGAAGCGCAGTTGGTGGTTCAGCCTGACCGTCAGGCACTCTCCCGGTACGGACTTGCCGTGTCTGATGTGATGAGTGTCGTCCGGGATGGACTGGGTGGTGCCGCCGCGGGCCAGATCATCAACGGAAATGAGCGGTACGATATCTATGTGCGTCTGGCCAAACGTTTCCGGGAAGACCGGGATGCCATTGCCGATTTCAGGTTACAGGCGCCGTCCGGAGCCTGGGTGAGACTCGGTGATGTGGCCGATGTGTCTATTGAGTCCGGCCCGCCTCAGGTGCGCCGCGATGACGTTCAGCGCCGTGTGGTCATTCAGTCTAATGTGCAGGGTCGTGACATGGGCAGTGTGGTTGCCGATATTCAGGATACCATCGCGACAGAAGTGAACCTTCCCCCCGGCTATTCGGTGGATATTGGTGGTCAGTTTGAAAACCAGCAACGAGCTCAGAAGCGATTGACCATTGTGGTACCTGTATCTCTGGGCCTGATCGCGCTGTTGCTGTACTTTGCTTTCAGTTCGGTTGGTCAAGCGCTGTTGATTCTGGTCAACGTGCCGCTTGCCGTTATTGGTGGCGTCTTTTCACTCTGGATCTCCGGCCAGTATCTTTCGGTGCCCAGTTCCGTTGGATTTATCACACTGTTTGGTGTGGCGGTGCTTAACGGGGTCGTAATGGTCGAAAGCATCAATCAGCGAATACAGGATGGGTTGAACGTGGATACTGCGGTGTTTGAAGGTGCCGTCTCCCGTTTGCGTCCTGTCTTGATGACAGCAATAACCTCGGCACTCGGTTTGATACCGATGCTATTGTCGACGGGCGTGGGTGCGGAAATCCAGAAGCCATTGGCCAGCGTGATTGTAGGTGGCCTCGTGACTGCGACTTTCCTAACGCTTTTTGTTTTGCCGGCTCTATTCACGCGCTTCTCAAGGTCTAAACTCGATGATATGCAACGGTAGAAGAGAGGTGGAAATACACAGTTTTGATCGCGAGCAGGGGAGGGTAATCCCTCCGTCATAGCGGGGCGGAGGAATTATGGTTGTGCTCTACTCTGGGAAAGGAAGCACAACTGTAATTCTGGCGCCCCCTGTTTCTGAGGGGCCAATGTTCATCCGTCCGAAATTGTCTTCTAGTATTTCGGACACGATGGACAGTCCCAATCCAAATCCAGAAACGGTTTCGTCAAGCCGGGAACCTCTATCCATCACTTTTGAGGCCGCTTCTGGAGTAATCCCAGGGCCGTCGTCTGCAACTTCTATCGTTAGCCCGGAATCGGTCTGGCTTATTGAAACGTCAATCTCAGCCTGACTCCATTTCCCGCCGTTTTCGAGCAGGTTACCGAATAACTCTGATAGGTCCTGACGCTCCATGGGCCAACTGAAGTTATTCGGCAAGGATGTATTAATACGGAAACTCTTATCGGGAAAGATTTTTTCCATGACAGAAATGACGTTGTTCGCTATTTCAATCGGCAAACATGTTTGCCCCATCTGCCTGCCGGAGATATCTGCCTTGCTCATGCGGTAGTTCAAGGACCGGCTTAGATCCTTTAGGTTGGAGGTCATGAACTCTATGTCGTCGCGGGACGGAGGTAATGAACCAGTGTCTGACAAGATTGCGAGATTGGCAGAGATCGAGGTCTTGACCATGTGAGAAAGATCGGAATTGAGGCGGCGGTGGCGGTCAAGGCGACGACTTGCTAGTTCAAGTAGGTTATTGAACTGTTTGATCAGCGGACTGAACTCCTCTGGTGCGTCAGGATTCAAACGAGGTTGTTTGCCAGATTGCAGTCTCCTCATGTCTTCCTTGATGTGTTCGATCGGTTTCAAAGCGAGGTAAGTAGTGGTGCCTACCAGAGCCAAGAGAACAACAAGTAATAATGCGGAGGCAGCCAGCAAGGTCAGGTGAGCCCCACTGGATCGCTCGGCGAGTCCACTTTCCATTTCCAGGATGGTGACTGACGAAAGCGGGCTGTCAATTCCGAAACCTCGTTTCAATCCAAGAAGGCCATCTGCACCTTGGGATATTTCTACAAAGCCCGCCGGCTTTCTTGAAACCATTCGCAACGTTGTTTGATCTATGTTGCTACTGGCAATGATGCTTCCGTCTTTCACTTCGACGACGAGGGCGTGCTCCAGTAGCAATTGGAATCGATCAATCATGCTGCCAATCTCGTCGGGCGTCGGAACTTCGTTTTCAATGATGGTTTGAAAACTCTCCACCTCCTTGTCAAGGCGATGTTTTCTGGACTCGTTCGAAAGCTGCTCTATTACATAAGTGTGCGAGAAAAAAATTAGTAAAAAATACAAGAGGCTGAAAGCGATGCCATATTGGAGGACAGTTTTTCCGATGCTTTTCTGCGCTGTCATGAAGGTGCTTTTGTCGATTGAGCGGAAGGCTTCAGTTGAAGGCACATAGAGGTGCTCTGATCGGAAAGCATAGTTGGAATCGAAGCGTGCCGCAACGGGTGCGAGCCGGAGCGAGGGACGCTCTGGTCTTCAGATCGGTCTGGCTTGGTCTTATCGTTCTTAGGCATTTGAATAACTTGATTTAGTGTCATCAAATCAAAGCCGACCTAAATGGCTTTTGAGCTTGTGGTAGCCGCTGAAAAAAACGTTTCATCAGCATATATTTTCAAGTGTGTTTAAAGTTTCGATGTTCTACTAAACACCCAAGGCCATTGAATGTTGCTGGTCTAATTGAAAAAAATGTCGGAGCCGTTTTATGAAGAAAGTATCCATGATTATAGTAGCTTCTTTCGTGGCAAGTGGTGCTTCTATAGCCCACGCAGGAGGGCAAGCGGACAGATACAACGAGGCAAGAAGCTATCCTAATAAGAGCATAGATGAACGTTCCTCCCAGTATCGTGTGGAAGAGAGCGAGACCATCAAAAAACTGAAGGAAGAACATAGATTGATTAAAGAGTTGATTGGGGATCTCTTGGAAAAGCAATAACATTTATCGTTGTTTACTTGGAGCCAGACGGGCAATTACGTGGCTCCAAGATTAATTTAATGGTAGATTTTTGTTAATTTTCCCAAAATTGCGAAAGTCGCGCTTTAGTATTGATGAATCTCGTAAGGAAGACAGAGCGCAAAATGTTGGAAAGCTGCATTCTTAACTAAGATATTTTGCAGTATTCATGGCTAATTCAGACCTCCCTCGATTTTTCATAAAACCATATCTAATCTAGAATTACCAAGTTAAAAATAGTTCTATTTTAGTCATCGTTTTTTCAATTTTTGTTCCTATTTGGTGCGCATTATTGATGAGTGCACTATCGTCGAGCAATGCAACACTTGAAGCAGAGTGCTTATTGCATTGAATTGGTAAATATTTAATCAATTTTAAGAACTGCGGCCCTGATTTGACAATAATTGCTCATAGAATAAGTTTTTTAAAAGGTGGCACAAAACGTGCATTGCATTATAGGTGCGTTATTCAATGCGCAAATAACTAAGCTGTCCAAATAGAAGGTAAACACGATGAAAAGACGTATCTCGACTAAAGATTGTTTGCTAAGTGTTAGTTTGCTCGTAACCCTCCAAGCAGTCCCGTTAATTGCCAGCGCAGGTGTTAGTGCTAATTTGGGCATAACAAGCAACTACTTATTTCGCGGTGTGACACAAACAGATGGCTCAACGGCGACGCAAGGCGGGCTTGACTACGAACATGCGTCGGGGCTTTATGTTGGCGGCTGGGGCTCCAATGTGGATTTCGGCGATGGGACGAGCTACGAGCTTGATCTTTATGCTGGCTTCTCCGGTGTAATTGAGGATATCGGTTACGATGTTGGCTACATTTATTACTCTTACCCTGATGCTCCTGAATCTATTGATTTTGGCGAAATATACGGAGAGTTGAGTTACAGCATTGCATCTATAGGTGTTGCTTACACAGCAAACAGCGACGTAAGCGGCGAAGGGCTGTTCGTTCAAGGCGATATCTATTATTACGCATCAGTTGATGTGCCACTGGAAGACGATTTCAGCACAGGTGTTTTGATTGGCTATTATGATTTCACTGATGATGGCAAGGCGTCTATTGACGAGGCGAGCTACGGGCATGCAGCTGTTAACGTCACCAAAGATGCGGGAAGCTTTGGAGCTTTTAGTGTTAATCTGGAGTACGCTGATATCGATTCAAGTAACGCACTTGGTTCGGTCAATTCGGACGACCCGAAGTTTTGGCTGGGCTGGACTAAGTCTTTTTAATCTATTTGGTATTTTTCACCGAAATGGTTAATCGTTGAGAAAGCTGGCCCAGTTTATGGGCCAGCGCATTTATCTGGCGAGCCCTGGTCCTTGAGGAAAATGGTTAAATCACAGTAAAATCATTTAAGCTTCAACCCTTTTTTGAAGAGAATCTCTTGCAAAGTAATATCCTTGTCCTCTCAATGTTTTTATTCGTTTTTTTCCGAGTATCTTTCTGAGTCTGGCTATGTAGACTTGAACGACATTTCTGGTTGGGCACCTTTCGATATTATAGAGTGCTTCAACAAGTTCGTCCTGTGAGAAAACTCTGTCAGGAGAGCGAAGAAAGCATTGTAAAAGGCGGTACTCCGTTGCGGTTAGTCTGAACTCTTTATGATCGGGAGTTGTTAGGGTTCTATAGGTTGCATTAAGTCGAAAACCATCCACGATGATCTTATCAGTTGCTCGCCCGTCTTTTCTTCGTATTATGGCGCTAAGTCGAGCTTTTAGTTCATCGAATTCGAAGGGTTTTGGAAGATAATCGTCTGCCCCGGCATTCAAGCCCTCAACTCTCTCTGTCCAGTTGGAGCGGGCAGTTAAAATAAGAATAGCTTCATCTCTGCCACTGCTTCTCCATTTTTGCATCAAAGAAAGCCCGTTCTCGTCGGGCAGTCCTATATCCAGAATGATCGCCTGATAACTGCTTGTCTCTACGAAGAAATTTGCCTCTTTTCCGTTTTGGGCAACATCTACAGTAAAGTTTTCCTTCGAAAGCCAAACGGAGATTTTTTCTGCGAGTACCGCGTTGTCTTCGACAATTAGAACCTTCATCTATAAGCGCCGTCTCTGGATGTTGGAAAATTGTGGCTGTCGCCCTTCTCGAGAGCAAATCAAAATTAGCTAAGAGACCGGACTTCAAGCGACCCGCTATAACAACAGACGAAGCTGAATCTAGCTTGAAAAAGGCATTACGGTGAGGAAAGTTTTCTATACAAACACTATCCACATGTGATCGCTTAACCACATACCAGGTGGCCGGGTCAACGATTGATCACCGGCACCGCCCTGGGAAGGTCAACTATCACGGACAACCCACTTTTCGGAGCAGGTGAGAAGTTGAGGGTTCCACTGTAGCGTTCGACAATTTCTCGAACAATCGCCAGCCCAAGCCCATGGCCTGGAATCTGCTCGTCCAGCCGCAATCCCCGTTGACCCAGCTTGCTGATTTCTGCCTCGTGGACGCCTGGCCCATCGTCTGTCACGCCGATCTTCAGTGTTCCGGAATTCTGAACGAGTGACAGCTCCACGCATCGTTCCGACCATTTGCCTGCGTTGTCCAGTAGGTTGCCCATGATTTCATTCAGGTCGTGCTCCTCGATCGGCCAGCGGGCGTCCTCCGGCAGGGAGCTCGACAGTTCAAAGGACTTTTCCGGGTATAGTCGCCCCAGCATCCAGACTAGATCCCGTGCCTGTTTCAGAGGGTAAGCGCTTTTCCCAACCTGTGGCCCTGCAAAGCGACTTCGGCGCATCTCGGCTTCAAGCTGTTTGTCGATGTTATTGAGTCTCGCGGTCATCTGAAGGCGGAGATCGTTGGAGAGCGGACGACTGGTGTCCTCAAGAATCTGCCGGACGGCCGCAATGGGGGTTTTGACGCTGTGAGACAGATTCGCCAGCGCATCCCTTGATCGTTCCAGGCGTTGATCCAGCGAGTCGAGCAATTGGTTGAGCTGCTGGACCAGCGGTCGAAATTCCTCAGGTGCTTGGACATGAATCCGCGAGACCTTGCCATCCTGAAGTCGCTTCAGCGTGGCCTTCAGTTCGACGACAGGGCGCATGGACAGATTGATACCGAACCAGATCACAACGACCAACAGCAGAATCAGCAGAATAGAGACGATGGCCGTCCACCCGTGCAACTCTGCCTGGCTGCGTTTCAGTGCGCCAAGATCCTCGGACACGATCACTACAATCGGCGTATCGCCGATCCGGAACGACTTTCGGTACGCAAGAATGCTCTTTGGGCCTTCGACGGTGTCCGCATCCCGAACACGAACGGTCCCATCCTTTGCTGATTCTATTAACGACGTTAACACCGGTGCCCAGGAATCCGGGGAAATGATCGTTCTGGACGGAGAATGTATGGCGAAGGCGTGGTGAAAGACTTCCTGAAAATAGTCACCAGTCTGGAGACTGTCCAATTGACCGCCAGAATCACGAATCTGATGCTCCAGAAAGGCGACCTCATCCTTGAGACGTGTCTCGACGAATTCCCGGGACATCCGGTCCAGTAAGAGGCCGTGAACCAGCCATGCAAGCCCCATTAGCGCAATGCCCGCTGGCAGTAGCAATAAAAGCAAGGTGCCTTTGACGGATCTGGGCTTGCTAAACCGCGTCATTAAACAGATACCCCTGGCCGCGACGGGTTGCAATGGTGTCGTTGCCAACCAGTTTTCGCAGTCTGCGGATATAGGCTTCGATGACGTTCTCATTCGGGCTGTCGTTCAGGTTGTAAAGCTGTTCCATTAATTGTTCTTTCGAGAACACATGGCCGGGACGGCTCATCAGACAGCGCAGCAGGCGAAATTCCGTGCCGGTGAGGCTGTGCTCCGTGCCATCCTCGGATTTCAGGCTTTGACGATTCTCATCCAGTTCGAAGCGTCCGGCTTTGACCATTGAATGAATGCGACCTTCGCTTCGACGCACAATGGCGTTAAGCCGGGCGATGAGTTCTTCGGTCTGAAAGGGTTTTGCAAGGTAGTCATCCGCTCCAGCTTTAAGGCCTTCCACCTTGTCGTGCCAGTCGCCCCTGGCGGTCAGAATAAGCACCGGACAGGCGATCTGATGTTTTCGCCACTTCCTTAATACGTCTAATCCATTGCCGTCAGGAAGGCCAAGATCCAGAACGACGGCCCGATAGTCCTCCTGCTCGCCCAGAATCGCGGCTTCTTTGGCGGTGTAGGTCGTATCAACGCTGAACCCTGCCTTTTCAAGCTGACCACGTAATCCTTCAGCCAGCAAACGGTCATCTTCAACGAGCAGTAATCGCATCGGACATTCCTTCTCTGAGCCAAGAAATAGTCTTGGAGTGTCGCCGATCAACCTGAATTCAGCCTGAACGACAAAATAGTTTGGTATTTTTCAGCGAGAATTCAGGTTAATGCGCGATGGTGTGATTCGTATTTTGGCATCGCTCTTTGCTCAGAGCTAACCGACGCCGGGATTTCCGGCCACTTTATCAATGGAGAAGACAAGATGAACGCATCCAAGTTGATTGTTGCAGCCGCTGCCATGTCAATGTCCGCAGCGACCCTCGCCGCCGGTGCTCATGGCGGTGGCCATGGTGCCAGCAGCGGCGAACCGGGTAAAGCCTCGGAGGCCTCTCGCACTATTACAGTGGAAATGTACGACAACTACTACGAACCCGAAGAAATCAGTGTGAAGCCTGGTGAAACCGTTCGCTTCGTGGTGGAGAACAAAGGAAACCTCGTGCATGAGTTCAATGTTGGCACTCCCGACATGCATGAAGCTCATCAAGAGGAAATGATGATGATGGTTGAGCATGGCGTGATCCAGGGCGGCAAGCTCAACCAGGACATGATGAACATGGATATGGGCAATGGCAAAACCATGAAGCATGACGACCCGAACAGCGTGTTGCTGGAGCCCGGCCAAAGCAAAGAAGTGATTTGGAAGTTTTCTGATAAAGGCAATATCGAATTCGCCTGCAACGTGCCAGGCCACTACCAGGCCGGCATGTACGGTGACGTTAACTTTGAGTAAACATGCGTACTGAAAACCCGCGAATGCACGGGTTGGGACTGTTTTCCAGCCCTGCTTCAACGAAGTGCAGTTTGGAGTAAGAAAAAGATGAAAACACGCCTACTGACAGGACTTTTAAGCCTGCTGATGCCAGCCATGGTTATGGCCGGTGAGTACGACCTGACGGTCGACCGGGTAAAAATTGATACTGGCGATTTCGTGAAAGAAGGCATTGGATACAATGGCGCATCTCCGGGACCGGTGATGCGCTTCAAAGAAGGCGAAAACGTAAAGATCAACGTGACCAATAACCTGGACGAGATGACGTCCATTCACTGGCACGGCCTGATCCTTCCTTTTGATCAGGACGGTGTGCCTGGTATCAGCTTTCCAGGCATCAAGCCGGGTGAAACCTTCACCTACGAATTTCCTATTCAGCAGGCAGGCACCTACTGGTTTCACAGCCACTCCGGTTTTCAGGAGCCGGATGGCGCCTACGGTTCCATCGTTATCGAACCCGAGGGACGTGAACCGTTCCGCTACGATCGTGAATACGTGGTGCAGTTGACTGACAAGCACCCCCATTCCGGTGACCGCATCATGCGCAACCTGAAAATGATGCCGGATTACTACAATCGCGAGCAGCAAACCGTTGGCGAGTTTTTCTCGGACGTGTCAAAAAATGGCCTGATGAACACCGTCAGTGACCGTATGGCCTGGGGTGGCATGCGGATGATGAAAGCGGACGTTGAGGATATCCATGGCTTTACGGGCTTGATCAACGGCAAAGGACCAAGCCAAAACTGGACAGGGATCTTCGAGCCGGGCGAACGCATTCGGCTGCGTTTTATCAACTCTTCGGCGATGACTTACTTTGATATCCGGATCCCCGGTCTGGACATGACGGTTGTGCAGGCAGATGGCAACAACGTTCAGCCGGTTAGTGTGGACGAGTTCCGGATCGGTGTGGCGGAAACCTACGATGTGATCGTCCGTCCGAAAGATGAGCAGGCCTACACCATTTTTGCTGAATCCATGGGGCGTTCGGGCTATGCCAGGGCAACATTGGCCCCTGAAGAGGGTATGGAAGCGGCCGTGCCGCAACTGCGCGAACCGGCGCGCCTGACCATGGCTGACATGAGCGGTATGGCCGGCATGGACCATGGCAGCATGGCCGGAATGGATCATGGCGACATGAATATGAGCAGCTCAGAGGGGATGGGCGGAATGGATCATTCTTCGATGGAGGGAATGGACCACTCGAATATGAAAGGAATGGATCATTCCAACATGGAAGGCATGGATCACTCTGGTATGTCCGGCATGGATCACGGTTCCATGGCGATGGGTAAAAAAGGGGGGCCAAGCGATCCCTTCTATGCCAAGGGCAGTGGCCTTGTACCTACAGCAGCCAATGGCGGTAAGTTCTTGTCATACGCTGACCTGAAGGCTCAGGATCCGTTGTATGAACTCCGCGAGCCAACCCGCGAAATTGAGCTTCGTTTGACCGGCAATATGGAGCGGTATACCTGGAGCATCAATGGCGTCAAGTACGAAGATGCCGATCCGATTCGCCTCAAATACGGTGAGCGGGTCCGCTTCAAGTTTGTTAACGAAACCATGATGACTCACCCCATGCACCTGCACGGCATGTGGTCCATCCTCGATGTTGGCGCAGGCCAGTGGAACCCGATCAAGCACACGATTAGCGTGAACCCAGGCACTACGGTGTACATGGAAACCGAGGTTGATGAGCCAGGCCAGTGGGCGTTCCACTGTCACCTGTCCTATCACGCGGCCGCTGGTATGTTCCGCAAGGTAATTGTTGAAGGTGGGCCAGAGTCGGCGCAGGCCAAAACAGACGTGCTTGTCGAAGATGGAGGTGAGGTATGAGCTGTATTCGATCAATTGTCGCAGTCAGCGTCCTTGCCTCTATTGGTGTCTCAACGGCGGTGACAGCTCAGGAAATGATCTCCGACACGACCGCTCGAAAACAGCCGCTCACAACCTGGGGTGTTCAATTCGAGGAATTTGAGTACCGCTACAGCGACGATGACGAGGAGCTGGGCGTCTGGAATGCGGATGCCTTCTATGGTACTGACGATTTTAAAGTCCGGTTGCTCACAACCGGCGAATACGAAATAGAGGAGCAGGCCTACGAAACGCTGGAAAACCAGTTGGTCGGCCAGATCCCCATTTCCAAGTTCTTCGACGCCAAAGCGGGCGTGCGTTTCGATACTCCGGAAGGGCCGGACCGGACATACGCCGTTCTCGGTGTCGCCGGCCTGGCGCCCCAATGGTTTGAGATCGATGCAAACCTGTACGTCAGCAACGATGGTGATACGTCAGCCGAACTGGACGCTGAGTACGAATTGCTGTTCACCAATTACTGGATCCTGGCGGCAACTCTGGATGCCTCGGTAGCGTTCAGTGAGGATGAAGAGATTGGTGTCGGCAAAGGATTGGTTTCCACCGAAACCGGCCTCCGGCTCAGCTACGACCTGATAGACCGTGCGTTCTCGCCTTATGTGGGTGTGGTGCACGAGCGTAAGTATGGCGATAGTGCCGACCTGGCCGAGGCGAGCGGCGGCGGCACAGAAGATTGGTTTGCCGTAATCGGCGCTCGAATCGCATTCTGATGCTGAAGGGCCATGGGAAACCCATGGCCTTTTTTCGTCTATGATTTGATGTAACTCAAATTCACCGAAAGCATGTGTCCATTTTCAGCCGCAGTTCAGATTGAAGTGTTTTGATACAGGGAGAAGTCATCAGGAAGAGAGGTGTCACCCCATGACCAAAGCACACAAAGCAACCAATCAGGAGCAGTTTTTGTTGCGCCGAAAAATGACCGTCGAGGGGCTTGGAGAGGATCAGTGGGAGGGGCTCATCCACGATCTGAATCACCACCCATGCGTTGATTTCGCCGAGCGTAAGCCAAATGGCACATTGCAGGTGACGTACGACGGAACCCACTGGTCCGTCGATGAATTACTGGAACTGATCAAGGCTTACGGTGGCCAATTGAAAACCGGATGGTGGACCCGGCGCAAATTGGCTTGGTACCGGTTTACCGACGACAACGTCCGGGCAAATGCCAAGCATGAGCCGTTCTGCTGTTCCAAGATTCCACCCATGAAAAAATAACAGGAGGTTGAATGAACAGGGAGGAAGATCGAAGCACTCGCTACCAGGAAGGTAGTCTCACTCTGTCAGGGACGGTGATGCTGGGTACCGGCGTCATGATTGGCGCCGGTATTTTTGCACTTACCGGGCAGATGGCCCAGATGACCGGTGTCCTTTTCCCGCTGGCCTTTCTCGCGGCGGCCTTGATTGTTGGCTTCAGCGCGTATTCCTATATCAAGATTTCCAACGCCTACCCGTCGGCCGGGGGCATTGGCATGTACTTGCATAAAGCCTACGGAAACCGGCTGCCAACGGCTTTCAACGCCCTGTTGATGTACTTTTCCATGGTGATCGCTCAGAGCTTCCTGGCCCGGACCTTTGGCTCTTACACCATGCAACTTTTCGGCGGGGATGACAGTGGCCGCATGGTGCCCATTCTCGGCGTGGCGCTCATTCTTGCGGCCTTTCTGATCAACCTGCTGGGCAATCGGATGATTCAAGGGGTGGCTTCCTTTATCGGGATCCTGAAAATCGGCGGCATACTGATTTTCGGTCTGGTCGGGATCTGGATTGCCGACTCAGTCGCGGTTGATTTTTCGGAGCCCGGTGAAGCCGGAGCGCTGGGCAACTTCCTGGGCGCAACCGCACTGGGGATTCTGGCGTTCAAAGGCTTTACGACCATCACCAACAGTGGTTCGGAAGTCATCGACCCAAAGCGAAACGTCGGGCGCGCCATCGTGATTTCCATTGCCGCCTGCGTGGTGATCTACACGCTGGTGGGCTTCGCGGTCGCCAGCAACCTGTCACTGGCTGAAATTATCGAAACGCAGGATTACTCCCTCGCTGCTGCTGCGCGTCCCGCTCTCGGCGATTACGGTGTCTGGTTTACTGTCGCTATTGCCATGATGGCCACGGCGGGCGGTATTCTCGCCAGCGTCTTCGCGGTATCCCGCATGCTGGCGATGCTGACGGAGATGAAGCTCGTACCACATCGGCATTTTGGCATGCCCGGCAGCATCCAGAAACACACACTGGTGTATACCGTTGTCCTGGGGCTGATCCTCACCGCCTTCTTTGATCTGTCACGAATTGCCGCGCTGGGTATCGTGTTTTACCTGATTATGGACATTGCCATTCACTGGGGTGTACTGCGCTATCTTCGCAAAGACATTAAGGCCAACACCTGGGTGCCAACTACAGCCATCTTGTTGGATCTTTTGGCTCTGGGCGGCTTTGTCTGGGTAAAACTGAATACGGACCCGTTCGTCATCGGCGTGGCAGTGGTCACCATGATTGTGCTTGCAGTCTCCGAGCAGATTTTCCTGAAAAGATCGCCGGAATCCGCGCAAGCGAAACAGGAAGAGAGTCACGCGCATCGTCACCATTAACCAGAATCAGGAAGAGAGGCTATTGCCATGATGGGAGATAACATGTTCGGGAACACCATGTGGGCAGGCCACTGGCTGTGGATGCTGGTGATTGCCATTGTGGTCGTCATTCCGGCCTGGCGTATTTGCCAGCGCACGGGGTATCCGGGGTGGATGGGTGTACTGATACTGATCCCTATCGTCAATCTGGTTCTGCTGTATTTCATTGCATTTGCAGACTGGCCCGCCGATAAAACAGGAGAACAGAATGGCTGAGCACCATCACGCCCATGACCACGATCACCACGCCGATAAAGAACCTGGCGGGCACACCGCCAAGGATCCGGTTTGCGGCATGGCAGTCGATCCGCATACCGCGGAACACCGCAGCCAGCATGGCGGTAAAACCTGGTACTTCTGCTCGTCGCGTTGCCAGTCCAAATTCGACGAGGACCCTGAGCAGTACCTCGATTGGGAAAAGAAACAGCAAGAGCCGGTAGCGCCGGGCACTATGTATACCTGTCCCATGCACCCCGAGATTCGGCAGCAAGGGCCAGGGGACTGCCCAATCTGCGGCATGGCCCTAGAGCCCGAGCAGGTAAGCCTGGACGACGGGCCTTCGGAAGAACTCAAAGACATGACCCGCCGATTCTGGATCGGCCTGGTGCTGGCCCTGCCTGTACTGGTACTGGAGATGGGTGGGCACCTCACCGGACTCGATCACATTATAGCCCCGCAGATGTCCAACTGGATTCAACTGGTGCTGGCAACGCCTGTGGTGCTCTGGTGCGGTTGGCCCTTCTTCGTCCGGGGTTGGAAATCCGTGGTTAGCCGAAACTTGAACATGTTTACGCTCATTGCCATTGGTACCGGCGTCGCGCTGATCTACAGCCTGGTGGCGACCCTGGCGCCGCAGATCTTCCCAGGCGCCTTCCGGCAGGAAGACGGGTCGGTCGCCGTCTACTTCGAGGCGGCTGCTGTCATCGTGGTGCTGGTGCTGCTGGGGCAGGTGCTGGAATTGCGCGCCAGAGAGAAAACCTCTGGTGCCATCAAGGCCCTGCTGGATCTGGCACCGGCGACGGCCAGAAAACTGGACGACGATGGCAGCGAATCCGATGTGTCGCTTGATCAGGTCAAGGTCGGTGACCGCTTGCGGGTGCGTCCGGGAGACAAGGTGCCGTTGGACGGCGAGGTGCTTGAAGGCAGCTCCAACGTGGATGAATCCATGGTGACCGGTGAGCCTTTGGCAGTCAGCAAAAAATCCGGCGACCAGGTGATCGGCGGCAGTATCAACCAGCAGGGCAGCTTTATCATGCGGGCCGACAAGGTTGGCCGTGACACCATGCTGTCCCAGATTGTGCAGATGGTGGCGAGCGCCCAGCGTAGCCGCGCACCGATCCAGGGGCTGGCTGACAAGGTAGCAGGCTGGTTTGTGCCGGCAGTTATTGTGATTGCTATTGTCGCCTTTATTGCTTGGTCCTTCTTTGGACCCGCACCGCCTATGGCGTTCGGGCTGATTGCAGCGGTCAGTGTTCTGATTATTGCCTGTCCCTGCGCGTTAGGTCTCGCAACGCCCATGTCGATCATGGTGGGTGTTGGCCGGGGCGCCCAGAGTGGTGTGCTGATCCGCGATGCGGAAGCCCTTGAGCGCATGGAAAAGGTAGATACGGTGGTCGTGGACAAGACCGGAACGTTGACGGAGGGTCAGCCCCAAGTCACCCAGATTGTTACAGCGGATGGGTTCGATGACAGTGCTTTAATGCATTTTGCCGGTGGCCTGGAGAAAGGCAGTGAGCATCCATTGGCCCACGCCATATTGGATAAAGCTGAAGGCCTGCAGCTGAAGCTGCCGGACGCGGAAGACTTCGATTCTCCCAACGGTAAAGGGGTAACGGGAAAAATTGACGGCAAGCGGGTGCTACTTGGCAATCGCCTTTTGATGGAATCGGAGAATGTTGACACCACGCGATTTGACGGCGAAGCCGATCAGCTCCGCAAAGATGGTGCCACCGTGATTTTTGCCGCCGTCGATGGAAAAATCGCTGGGCTGTTGGCCATCTCTGATCCCGTCAAGGAAACGACCGAAGCTGCTATTACCGCGCTGCAAAAAGACGGCATACGCGTGGTCATGCTGACCGGCGATAACCGCACTTCGGCCGAGGCGGTTGCTCGCAAATTGCACATTGACGAAGTGGAAGCGGAAGTCCTGCCGGAAGATAAGGGCAAGATCGTCCAGCGCCTGAAAGACGAAGGCCGTGTTGTCGTGATGGCGGGTGACGGCGTAAACGATGCGCCTGCACTGGCAACGGCGGATGTCGGTGTGGCCATGGGCACCGGGACCGATGTCGCCATCGAAAGCGCCGGCATTACGCTGCTACGCGGCGACCTGATGGGCATTGTCGAGGCGCGCCGTTTGTCTCTGGCGACCATGCGCAATATCCGTCAGAACCTGTTTTTCGCCTTCGTTTACAACTCCGCCGGTGTTCCGATAGCGGCAGGGGTTTTGTACCCGTTTTTCGGGATACTACTGTCGCCCATTTTTGCAGCGGCCGCCATGTCGCTGTCGTCTGTCAGCGTGATTGTGAATGCATTGCGCTTGAGGATAGTCAGGTTGGCGCCACGACGCTGAAACTCAGCTGTTCAGGCAATGAAATGAAACCGACCCCGATACTTACAGGGTCGGTTCTTATTTCACTCCCTTTATAATCTTCAATTCATGAGTGCTTGTGGTTCATCGTTTCTGCATTCTGTTCACTGTGCTGATCATGCTCGGTATCTATTTTGCCTGAATTATTTTTCGTTTTAATATGTTTCATGCAATTTTTCGTATATTGGATTTCAACCGTTTTGTTCGGGTAAGTGCGAGCCTCATTAATACGGTCTGCCAAGCCAGAGTTGGCCGAAGCCATAGTTGAAAATAAAGCCGCGATTGCTGTGATTACCATTACTTTTTTCATGACATTCCCCTTTAAACCATAAAAACAGTTGAGTATTTCAGCCTGATTTCAGGTTCGTATGTTCTAATTGCTCATGTCTCCATGAGTTAACTTGGCCGCGGGGTTCACCCTGCGGTATTTTTCTCTGCATCTTCCAGTGCCTTGTGGTAGGCCCGACCCTTTTCACTCGTAATCATTTCCACGCGAGCCTCCATTCCAGGCTCGGACATGCCGTAGCGTGTCATCCGTTCGTGTAAGCGCTTCATTTCGTCATTATCGAGAATGTTTTCGAAAGAGCGCTTATCTCTAGACTGATCATGTGTAGCTTTCATGTCCTCGTTCAATGACATATTACCAGCAAATGTATATGTTGAGAGAGCAATTGTTGCGGCAAATAAGATCATATTCTTCATAATCGACACCTCCGATTTAGTTGTCGATTATATTTAACCATTGGTTTCTGAAATGGTCCTGAAAAAGAAAAAATAAAAATTATTTTAAATTTGTGGTTGGGTAGCTTAAAAATAGTTGGACAGATAAACGGTATAAAGATTTAGGATAGGATATTAATGAACGCCAAAGTAGCGGGTTCGCGAGGCTGGTGTTATCGCTATTGGCTCTCTGTCGCCTGGTACTCTTTTTGTTCATCGGTCCAGAGCGTTTTCAGGTATTCAATGACTGACTGAATTTCCTGTTCAGTGAGAGAGTCTTCGAACGCTGGCATGGTCAGCCGATCGGTCTTGTTGAAGGGGTGCCGCCAGCCCTCCGCGATCATTTTGAACAGCATGGCGTCGCTGTGGCGCCAGGTGTGGCCGGTTTCATCGTGAGGCGGTGGCGGCATTTCGCCCTTCTCATCCGGCTTTTTCCAGTTAGCAGCGCCCTCAGCCTGCCGTCCATGGCAGGCGGCGCAGTATTGTTGATAAATTTGTCGACCCTGCGCCACATTTGCGGGCGCGGGGTCGGTACTCGCTGGCCGGCCGGACGCGATCGCAACGGCCGGCACAACGAACAGAATCAGCAAGCCGATCCACTTATTCATACACTGGCGTCCATTCGCCGCCATCGCCATGGGCAAACAAGTTGCCGCCCTCAACGGCTGTTACGAACCCATGAACTGGCGAGAAAGTCAGCGCCGTCACGGTTCCGGGTGCCTTAACGTTTGCCCAGGTTTCGCCGCCATCGTTACTGTGATGGAGCTGCCCCTCGACGACCGCATAGACGTTTTCCGGAGCGGCGGGATCATAGCTGATGGCAGACACGGTACCTCGCAGGTCTCCCGCATCGCCCCAGAAGCAGAAACAGTCCATGGAGCGGGCGACGCCGCGCGTCGTGCCGGCGAAAAGCCAGCCACTTTCCATGCTGCCGGGCATGTCCGAGTGCAGGAATGCCTGCACCGGTTCCCGGGGGCCACCATCGACTTTGACCCATTCGGCGCCGCCGTCCCTGGACCGGAACATGCCATCTTCTCCGAGGTACGCGTAGAGAGTTCCGGCTTGGGTGGCATGAGTGGCCATGGCAGTGACGCCGAGATCGGGCAAGGTGTCATTGAGGGGTTGCCAGCTATTGTTGGCACTAATGTAGCGCCAGACGCCCAGGCCGGGGCCGGCAAGGTAAATGCTGCCATCGGCTCCTTTTGCCAGAGACGTGGGCTGAGCGCCCGCATCCGACGTTGGTAGCGGAATTTCAGTGGATGTATCACCGTCAATGGCAAACAGGCCGCTGGCACGCAGCACTACAAGGGCCCCTGACGGGTTGCTCGTCAGGGTCTTCACTGATTGGCTATCGCCCGTAGACTGGGCATGAGCCAGCGTCGGCAAGACAACAGTCAGAGTGATCAGGAAAAAGCGCAAGAGTGCGGACTTCAGGCGAAAAACAATCGCTTTCATAGCGCTGACCTCAGTAATCCTTGTGTTCGCGGAAAACGCGCTGCTGGCCATTGGTGCTGAAAGCGATGACCTGATAATCGTCCTTCCGGCCGGTTTCCATACCTGGGGTGCCATGAGGCATTCCAGGCACCGAAAGACCAACGTTGTTGGACTGTGGTTTTTCGAGGAAAGCGACAATGTCATCCGCCGGCACATGGCCCTCAATCACCAGATCACCAATCAATGCGGTGTGGCAGGACGCCATTTCGCGGGGCACACCATGGGTCTGCTTGATTTGATTGAGATTGTCGGTTTCAACAATGTCGGTCTCAAAGCCATTGGCCGCAAGATGCTCAGCCCAGGACTGACAGCAACCGCAATTGGGGCTCTTGTAGATGGTGATGTCTGTGCCAGCCTCTGCAGTGGACGCGACTGTGGCTGACGGCTCGGCAGACTCATCGGTCTGCATTGCCAGCGTGGTTGCGCCGGCAACGAGAAGAATGGCGGCGAAACCCGTATACAGGGCAGATTTTTTCATCTTCATGGTAAATCCTCGATTTGATTCGGTAGCAGGCAGCGCAAGGCCCGGGGTCGCCTTGGCTGCCCCGGGCAATGGGCATTGGTTGGCTTAAGCGTCCTTATCCTTCTCGCCACCGTCCATGTGATCGCCGCCATGGCTCTGCATCATTTTCATGCAGGCTTCCGTCATCGCTTTGCGATCTTCTGAAGACATGTCGGACATCATTCCCATCATGCCATCCATTCCCTTCATATCTTTTGAGGACATCATTCCATTCTCCTCGGAGTCAGGGTTCATCATGCCGTTGCCTTCGGCATGGGCAAAGACAGAGAAGAAAGCAACACTACCCGCGAAAATGGCAGCGGTGATCGAAAGCTTGATATTGGAATTACGCATTTGGTTTGCTCCAGTTAAAGACTCGTGACGAATAGGTGTAAACACGAGGCTTTCTTGTAAGAATTAACGTTAATGACATTGCCGCAATGAGCAAAAGTCCGGGTTAAGACTCAGGAGCGAAATTGTGGAGGGGGTGTGATAGAAGCCAGGAGAGGATCCTGGTAGTCGTTCTCAAGGGCGCTTAAAACCGGTTGGGAATCGGCATCAAGCAAGCCGCTGGGGCCTGTTGGCAAAAGACCGATACTGAAACCACAGCTGTTCAGTCCGTTGGCGGTCGGACAGGCCATGTCTGACCCTGTGAAGCAACTGACCCTGTCATCAGAGGCAGATTCACTGGTTCCGGTTGCATCGGACATCATGGAACCGCAGTCCATCATGGACGCACCCATCTGACCGTCGGCCATTTCAGAGACGGCCAACGCCGGAGTGCTTATCACCATTATGAGTGATAGCAACAACGAGAAAATTTGGCGTTTGGTTCTGGTCATCTTGATATCGGGCACCAACCTATCGATCTTCACTGCTGTGACAAAACCTTCGTCACTTAGTTCACCAGATGCTAGCAGTTTTTTATTTCGATGCCATCACTTTCTGGAAAATCAGAGCCGCATGGCAGGTCCGATCTGGTTTCTTTATAAAATGCTTGACCTTAAACCTTGCTTCAAGGTTATTTTCTTGACATCGCTGGTTGCAAGGCTGTTCTCCGCTCCAACGGTGAACGTGAGAAACTGAGAACGATTTTTGGAAAGGTGAATATATAATGAGTTGCTGTAACAAATCGAACTGTGACGAAAAGGACAAGACGAACCCGGATACCGGCTCACGAGGGCTCATGGGTTTGCTGACGGGGCCACGCCGTTGGTGGTTGTTTGGTGCTATTGCGGTCTCCGCCGGACTGATTTTTAGCTGGGATAAGCTCGTGCTGTTCGGGGTCGCGCCAATACTGATCAGCCTTCTGCCCTGTCTGATCATGTGTGGTCTTGGGTTGTGCATGATGAAATGTAAGGACAAGAAAGGCTCAGTGGCCGCAGTTGATCAGGCGAGCGAGGCTGGTGATGTCCAGTCGGTGGCTCCTCAGCCCAAGATCTCGGATGCTTCACACTCGACGAGAGCATTCTGACAGTGAATGTGCGCTACGAGGGATGTCGTCGCGTTTAGCCTCGCACCTGAAAATAGCGCATCATTCCCGCATCTTCATGTTCCATGTTATGACAGTGGTAGATGTAAAGGCCGTCAAAGCGCTCGAATTTCATCGCCACCTGAACCGTTTCACGAGGCATAACCAGAACCGTGTCGTGCCAGCCACTGTCTACCAGGCCCTGCTGTAAACTATCCGAGCTGCCGCCTCGTCGCCCTACAACGTTGAACTGCAAGCCATGAATATGCATCGGGTGAGGCATCGGTGTGCTGTTGTGGAATTCCCAGATTTCCGTGTCACCAAGGCGGACTTTTTCGTCATCAGCAACATTCGTTCCGTCAAACCGCCGGCCATTCATGGCAAATCCCCGCATCATCACCGGGCTTAACTCGAACGACCGGATTCGCGTATTGCGGTTTACCGGTATTTTTTGCCGCTGCACACCTAGCTGTGCCGGTAAAGGTTCGCTGGCCTCTACTGACTTGGCCACTTCCAGCGTGGCGAGAGGGAATCGGCTGCCGAGGGGCAGGGCGTTGCTGCCCATCATTCCCATTCCACCCATCATGCCTGCCTGGAAACGGTCACTGATAAGCTCCAGCGTATCACCCGGCTGGAACTCGGAAAGATCGACCCATATATCAAGCCGCTGAGCCGGAGCCAGCACGGCGTAAGGCCTGTCCTCCGGTGCCTGAAGGAGGCCGCCGTCTGCACCGATAACGGTGACAGGTCGCCCGTCGCTCCAGGCCAGTTTGTAGATGCGAGCGTTAGAGCCATTGAGGACTCGAATTCTGTATGGGCGGGTGGCAACCTTGCGGGTGGTTGGAGGCGCCCCGTTAGCCAGCACTCTATCCCCCAGAAAACCGTGCATACGGTCCATCATGGACCCCATGCCACGGCCCATGTAAACCAGTTCATTGTTACCAGCAAAGGTGCGGTCCTGAAGCACCAGTAACAGCTCGTTATCGCCCGACGGCAATTTGAGGTCCGCTTCTTCCTCGTCTTCAACGATCAGGAGTCCGGCCAACCCTGCGTAACTTTGGAATCCTACGCGACCACCTTGCTTGCCGTGGGCATGAGAGTGGTACCAGAACAGTCCGGCCCGGTCCAATACCTCGAAGCCAACAGTCATTGTCTCGCCTGGGCGGATCGGTAGTCTTGGCTGTCCGTCTACGTCGGACGGCACGTGAAGCCCGTGCCAGTGGACGGTGGTGTCCTCTGGCAGCTCATTGTGAATATGGATTTTGACGGTTTGGCCGTGGCGTAGCCGGATCGTTGGGCCGAGGTAACTGTCCGGATTTTCGGAGACTGTGTTTTTTGGACCTTTCAGCAATTCCGCCCTATAGCGCCACACTTCACTGGGGGCGCCCGGAAGTATGGGCACCGAATCGGGCATGGCGTGAAGATTCAGTTCAACATCGTATTCGTCTGAATCAAGGCCGAGCGTTTCCGATTCAACCGCTTTTACCCCTCCATCACACCCGGTAAGCAGAAGTCCCGGCGACAGCGTGAGAAGGACGCCGGTGCCCGCCACAGCCTGAAGGACTGTTCGCCGATGGACACTTTTACTCCGGTTCATCACTTATTCCTCAGATATTTAATCAGTGCCAGAATCGCGAGTATCAGGAGCACAACCAAAAGAATCATGATAATCATCATGAATAGCCCCATACCTCCCATGCCCTGCATCATGTTGCCCCCCATCATGCCTTCTCCCATGCGCCCGGGCTCATCAGCGAATGCAAAAAGGGACAGGAAAAGTCCAACAACCAGCGTAAATAGCCTCTCAAATACCGTCATTACAGTGTGTCTCCGTATTTTTGCCCCACTTGATTTAAAACGGGGGACTTTGGATCAGTTTGGTGCACCGCCACCGATCTGACAATGCATGAAAAAATACGTTGACCTTAAAGTTCACTTTAAGGTTATGGTTAGCATCAGTCATTGATCACTTGTTTTGAGGTGCAAGAATGAAAACGTTCAATATCGGCGAACTCTCTGAAAAAAGCGGCGTGGCCAGCCATGCGATTCGCTTTTACGAGCGGGAAAATCTCATGCCCGAGCCGGCCCGAACCCAATCGAATTATCGTCGTTACCCCGAGGATGCGATCGCCAGGCTGCAGTTCATCATTCACGCCAAGCAGTGGGGTTTCACCCTTGATGAGATTCGTGAACTCCTGATGCTTCAGGACGCCAATGGCGACCGCGCCGAGGCCAAGCGAATTGCAAAGAAGCAACTGGAAAAAATCCGGCATCAGATTCAGAGCCTGTCCCGCATCGAGGCCGTCCTGTCTGAAACCCTGAAGGAATGTTCCGGTGAAGGACCAATGGAGGGCTGCCCGATCGTTGAAGCCATAGCCCAGCAAGGATGAAGCTGGCAATCGCCTGCGGATGCATTGATTTAGAGGCACACAGTTATCTGTGCCGAGGAGCGAAACGGGTATGCAACGAATAGAAATTCGTGTTGATGGAATGTCTTGCGCTTCGTGCGTTGGGCGGATCGAAAAGGCGCTTATGGGTAAGCATGGCGTCGCGGAAGCCCAAGTGAATCTGGCGACCGGAAAAGCCACCGTGGAGTTTGATCAGCCCGCCACGCCGGCGATGCTTATCGACTCAATCAAGGAGGCGGGTTACCAGCCACGGCTACAGTCGGCTGAAATTCCGGTCATCGGAATGACCTGCGGCTCATGCGCCTCCCGAATTGAGCAGGCATTGAACAAGCAACCCGGCATGGTCAAGGCCAGTGTCAATCTGACTACCCAGAAAGCGTTTGTGGAGTTCCTTCCTGACACCCTGTCAGTGCCGCGAATTCATCAGGCGATCCGCGATGCGGGGTATGAACCTCAGGAGCCGGACGCCAGGAGCGAAACGGAAGAGCAGGACAGAGAGGGCATCGACCTCCGCCGGAAAGTGATTTTCGCTGCAGCGCTGACTATCCCGGTAGTCCTGATTGCCATGGGTAAGATGATCCCTGCACTTGAGGCTTTGTATGTCAGTGTCTTACCCCATCGGGGGTGGATGGCTATTGAGTGGCTCCTGACCACGCCGGTGTTGTTTTATGCCGGATTGAGGTTTTTCCGGTCCGGGTACACCGAATTACGCCATGCCAACCCCGGCATGAACAGTTTGGTCATGATTGGCACCAGCGCTGCCTATTTCTACTCGGTAGCAGCACTGCTGGTTCCAGGATTCTTTCCCGCCGGTACCGCCGAAAGCTATTTCGAGGCAGCGGCAGTAATCGTGACGCTCATTCTGCTGGGACGCTACTTCGAGCACGTCGCCAAAGGCCGGACGTCGGAGGCGATCAAAAAACTTCTGCAACTGCAGGCCAAGACCGCCCGTGTCATTCGGGACGGGGAGGCCGTCGAAGTGCCCATCGAAGCCGTGGTACCTGGCGACCGTATCCAGGTGCGCCCGGGAGAGCGGGTTCCTGTTGATGGCGTGGTAGAAGAAGGCCAATCCTACGTGGACGAGTCCATGATCAGCGGCGAGCCCGTTCCCGTGGCCAAACAAAAAGACGCCGAGCTGGTGGGTGGAACCATTAATAAAAACGGTTCCCTGACGTTCCGGGCTACGAGGGTCGGTGCGGACACCGTTCTGGCACAGATCATCAGAATGGTGGAATCGGCCCAGGCTGATAAACCCCCGATTCAGGCGCTGGCCGACAAGATAGCGGGAATTTTCGTTCCCATTGTGATTGTGCTCGCGATTCTGACGTTCATCACCTGGTTCAGCTTCGGGCCCGAGCCGGCCCTGTCCTTTGCCTTCGTCACGACGGTCAGCGTACTGCTGATCGCTTGTCCCTGCGCGATGGGACTGGCTACGCCAACAGCCATTATGGTCGGAACCGGTAAGGGCGCCGAAATGGGCGTGCTGTTCCGCAAAGGCGCGGCCCTGGAGACACTGTCTCGGATGGACACCATCGTCCTCGATAAAACCGGCACCCTGACTCGGGGCCAGCCTGAGCTGACAGATTTCATCCTGGTGGAAGGCCGCGAGGATGAGGTCCTGGCCTGGGTTGCGGCTGTAGAGACCGAAAGTGAACATCCCATCGGGGAAGCCATCGTCAAGGGCGCAAGGGATCGGGGACTCACGTTACCCGCGATCAGTGAATTCCAGGCGGAGCCAGGCTACGGCATCCAGGCACAGGTGGCCGGACGCCGGATCAATGTGGGCGCGGACCGTTATATGCGCCGCCTCGGTATCGACCTGGCCAGCGTCGCCGACGATGCGGTTTCACTTGCTGAAAAAGCCAAATCCCCGCTGTATGTTGCCGTCGACGGACGCCTCGCCGCGCTGATTGCCGTGGCCGATCCGCTCAAGAAAGGCTCGGTGGAAGCGATTGCTGCGCTCAAGGCTTCAGGACTCAGCGTGGCTATGCTCACCGGTGACAACCGCGCCACCGCCGAGGCAATTGCGCGGCAAGCCGGCATCGGACGGGTGCTTGCGGAGGTATTGCCGGACCAGAAAGCGGCCGAAGTGAAGCGCCTGCAAGAAGAAGGTGCCCGGGTTGCTTTTGTGGGTGACGGTATCAATGACGCACCGGCCTTGGCGCAAGCAGATGTGGGTATCGCCATCGGCACCGGTACCGACATTGCCATTGAGGCCGGCGACGTGGTTCTGATGCGCGGCGACCTCCGAGGCATCGTGGATGCCGCAGCGCTCTCCCAGCGCACCCGCAAAACGATCCTTGGCAATTTTGTCTGGGCCTACGGATACAATCTGGCACTGATCCCCGTGGCCGCAGGTATTCTATTTCCGTTTACCGGTTACCTGCTCAATCCCATGCTGGCTGCGGGTGCTATGAGCCTTTCCAGTGTATTTGTGGTGACCAATTCCCTCCGGCTGGGCCGGTTCAAATCCAATAGCCAAGGCTTCGCGACGAGCAATATCAGCGAAAGCGGAGCCGCACAGGCCAGCGTCTCGTAAGAGGCCTGGCACACAGAATCAGGAGATTGACATGATGACAAATGAGGCATGCATGTTTGGAATGGCGGGAATGGGGTTGATATCCCTTTTGCTCATCGTCGCCTTGGTACTTGGCGTCGCAGCCCTCGGCAAGTACCTGTTTTCGAAAAACAGGGACGATTCAGGACGCGCGAGTAAGAACACCAGAGGAGATTATGACTACCACCCTGAAGCATGAATTTCATCGGGTACCCAAGGCAAGCATGGGAGTTAAACCAAACGCAAAAGCAAAAGTAGTCGGGGTTCTGCTCTTGCTGGCTGCACTGGCTGCGATTTATTGGGTCATGCTGGAGACCGGAGCATTGACCACCGTGACCAACAAGGCTGCCTTGTCGGAATGGATTGACCAACTGGGGTATTGGGGGCCGGTGGGTATCATTGGCCTGATGATCACAGCCATTGTCCTGAGCCCGATCCCCAGCGCCCCGATCGCCATGGTTGCCGGTGCGGTCTATGGATCGCTATGGGGAACAGTGATCGTGGTTATCGGTGCTGAGGCTGGCGCACTGATCGCTTTTGCCATTGCTCGATCCTTGGGATTCGACGTTATCCATCGCTGGAGGCGGCTACGTCCGGTATTGAATTGGCTTGGCAAGGAACGCTCTCAGGGCGCGTTGATGCTTGTCATTTTTTCATCAAGGTTGGTGCCTTTTATCTCTTTCGATGCGGTCAGCTATGCAGCTGGCCTGACACCACTCGCGTTATGGCGCTTCGTGGTCGCAACGCTGGCCGGGATTATTCCGACAGCGTATTTGATCACAGCGTTTGGTGGCTTGCTCATGGCCTCTGAGTCCGGGGTAGTGACGCTGCTTCTGGTTCTGGTCAGTGGCATTACACTGTCGCCGATTGTTGCGAAGCTGCTTTTGACCCGACGTCGGGGGCATAAGAGCGTGTTCCAGGAATAAAATCCGGAGGAACTTATGAGTGTAGGTCCAGTCATATTTTGTCAATGGAAGCGAATGGGGACGCGAGGATGAGTAGTTTCTATGTGCTTGGCGCCTCCATCAATGTGGGTTACGGTGAACCTTGCTTTTCCACACGTGAAAGGCAGTAACTGTTCTGTAATCGGGATATCGATGCAATGACCAAGCGGCTTTTGGGACTGACAGCCATGCTGCTCGCAGCTTATTTCCTTGTTTCACAGGTGGGTGCTGCGACTTCTCATGGAGTGGAGCCCATGGTTGAGGCTTGCGTCCTCTTGCCGGATGTTCAGGAAATGCCTGACTGCTCGAGGCTCCTGGCTCAGGGTAGCTGTAGCAGCACGTGTATCTCTTCCCATGTCGGCAAATCTGCAATTCTGGATTTGCCGATATTATCGTCCTCTCTTTGTGCCTGGGACCATTCTTCACATTCTGGCCGTGTACTTTCAGGGCCAGACCCCTTTCCTCCCAAATATTCTGCAATTTCCTGAACCTTTGATCGCATGGGGGGCTCGCTTCGAGCGCCTGCCGTTCGATCTAGCGGTATGCCACCACGTAGTCAGCTACACCTGGCGGTTTCTTGTTGAATGATGAATACATAAAGATGGGAGCGTCCCTGTGATGTCACTCTGTATGGAACACCCTGCGCGGGGTATGACCGTGCTATTCCGTAAGCTTTCGATAACACTTTTTTTGAGTTTGTTTGCGGCTCTCGCGTATGCGTCACCAACGATGGACCCGGGAATCGAGACGCTTCAGAAAAAAGTGGGTTTTACGGTAATTGAACGCTTCTCCACGCCAGCCGAGGGCGTGACCGGCTATGTTGTAAAGACCGGCGACGGGAAAACCGGAATCCTCTATGGTCTCGGTGACCTCACTTTTTCCGGCGCACTTCTGGAGAGTGATGGCAACGATCTGACCCGCGAATATTCCGCTCGTTATATACCGAAGCCGACGTATGCGTCGGTTGCCGAGCAGCTCTCCCGGGACCCCCATCTGGTGAGCGAGGGCGGTAAAGATGCCCCTGAGGTCTATATCTTCGCGGATCCCAACTGCATTTTTTGCCACAAATTCTGGCAGCAAACCAGGGATTGGGTTGCGGAGGGGAAAGTCAGGTTGCACTGGGTCATGGTCGGGTTTCTCAAACCGTCCAGCCTGGGGCTTTCTGCAGCAATCATGAACGCAGAGGATCGAGCCGCGGCGCTCCAGGTGTTTGAGGAAAACTTCGGAAAAAGCGGTGACGGCCGCGGCATTTCTGAACTCACTCCGATCCCGGCCGACCTTCAACAGGCCCTCGAACAACACGGTCAGTGGATGGCCGAGGCGGGTTTCAGCGGGACGCCAGGGCTGCTGTTCAAGGACACGAGCGGACAATGGCGGGGCCAGACTGGTGTGCCCAGCCAGGAAGCGCTCGGCAGGATGCTGGGAGTCACTGAGTAATGGATCAGCTGCCCTCATTACTCATTGCCGGCCAGATCATGATGGCGGTTATGGCAGGTCTACTGCTGAACCTGACGCCCTGCGTGCTGCCCGCGATCCCCATCAAGGTCCGGACCATCCTGCGGGAGGCGGGCGGCCAGAGGTCCCATCGGGTGCTGGCCGCGTTGGCATTCACGGCCGGAACACTCACCTTTTTCCTGACGCTGGGCGGCCTGACCGCACTGCTGCAGTGGAACTGGGGCACGTTGTTCCAGTCAACGCTATTCGTGGCCGTCCTGGTTGCGTTAATGGTCGGGTTTGCGGTGATTACCTGGCTCGATCTGCCCATCCCCGTCCCGACATTCGCCGCCTCGGCGCATGGCCGGCGTTACTTTGAAGCCTATGTATCCGGGCTGTTGAGTGCGATTCTGGCCGCGCCCTGCGCAGGACCATTCCTCGGTGGCGTTCTGGCCTTTGCCGTTACCCAGCCGACACCGGTCATCATGGGGATATTCGGCAGTATCGGGCTGGGGCTGTCGTTGCCCTACGCGGTACTGATGCTCAGGCCCGAGTGGCTGAGCCGTTTGCCCAAGGCGGGCCCCTGGACCGTAGCCATTCGTGAAGTGCTCGCGCTGATATTGCTGGCCGCCGCCGTGTTTTTCAGTGCGAGCCTGGTGCCCAAAGCGGTATACCCCTGGCTGTGGTGGGCCTGGCTGGCGCTGGTGCTGGTCTGGGGTCTCCGCCGTTTCGTTCAGGGGAACGGTGCCGTGCGCGTGATCACTGCAACGGCGACAGGCCTTGCCCTTGCGGTGACGGTGGTATTCGCATCTCCGTTGGGCAGCGGCGAAGACGAACTTGTCTGGCAACCCTACTCAGCAGAACTCCTGGCGGACACAAAAGCCCGTGGCACACCGTATTTGCTGGAGTTCACTGCCGACTGGTGCATCAACTGCAAGGTCCTGGAGCGCACCGTGTATAAAGAGCCCGCTGTGGCCGAAGCCGTGGAGCGGGCCGGCATGGTGCCGATTCAGGTGGACGTGACAGCAAGCGATCCCGAAAAAGACGCATTGTTAACCGCGACGGGTGGGCAGGCCTTGCCCTTTGCAGCGGTTTTTGCCGGTGACGGCGCCGTTGTCGCCCGTTTCACTGGGCTCTTTGATACCGACAGCCTGGTCGAGGCGATCAACCGCACCGAGAATTCACAACCCTAGATACTGGAGATGAACCATGACAACCCGACCCAAAGTATTGCTGACCGGCGTAGCGGTTTTTCTGATCGCGATCGCGGCGTTCATGTTGATCGGTACCAATTCCGGAAAGGCCCCTGGCTCAGCCCAGCCTGAACAAGCCAGTTCCGACCCCCAGGCACCAGTTGCCCGCACGGGGTTGGCAGATTCTTCCGATAAGGTCCGCCTCAATCTTGCGGAAGGCGGCAAAGCCCTGATAGGGGAGACCGGTGAAATTGTTCTGACACTGGACATTGAACCGGGCTGGCACGTGAATGCGAATCCAGCCTCCATGGAGTTTCTGATCCCCACCGTCGCCAAGTCTTCGGCTGGCGGCCAGTCGCTCGATATTCCGACGGAGTACCCGCGCGGCCGGGTCAGTGACATTGTGCTGGGTGACACCGCCCTGGAGGTGTACGACGACGGTGCGAGCATCCGGCTGCTGCCCGACGAAAAACAGACCACCGCGCTGAAAGAGGCAGGCAAGCTTGACATGACAGTACGGGTGCAAGCCTGCAGTGACGAGGGCGTTTGCCTGGCACCGGCTGACCTGCCCGTTTCGCTGAATCTGGACGATACCAAGCCACAATAACCCGGGATTCCCTTCGGAAAACAACTCAAATGGAGAGTGACTGTGAACAGTGTATTCAGAGTATTGCTGATTGCCATGGTTGCCCTGGGTAGCACCAATGCCATGGCCCATTCCATGGAGGATGTGGAGGCCTCGTTGAATGAGAAAGAGCGGTATGCCCAGTTTGTGGATCAGCCGGCCCCTGAATTTGATCTTACAGGCGTTGATGGCAATACCCTTTCCCTTGCCGACTTAAACGGCAAAACCGTTGTGCTCAATTTTCTCTACACGCGCTGTACCGACGCCTGCCCTTTGCATATGAACCTGATACGGCAGTTGCAAACCGGGGTTGAAGAAGAAGGACTGAGTGAAGAGGTGGTGTTCATCACCATTGCCACGGACCGGGAAGATATTGCCGGGACCCGGGACAACATGCGCGCGTATGGCGACAATTTCGACCTGAACCCCGATAATTGGCACTTTCTGTACCGGGGCGAAGGTGAACCGCCCGGGTTGACGTCGGAGCTCGCCAAAGCCTACGGCGTTCAGTTCAGGGATACGGGCGAGGGGGTACAGGTCCATGGTGTGGTAACCCACGTGATTGACCCGGAAGGTCAGATGCGGGCCCGGTTCCATGGATTGAAATTCAAGCCTGAGCATCTGGTGACCTACCTGACGGCCATTGCCAAAGGCCCCAACGCGGCAGCCGATGATGGGTTCTGGGGCCGACTGCACGGGCGAATTGAAGAGCTGTTACAGAGTGAGTAACGCGTGGGGCACCATGCGGGCAACAAACCGACCACTGTAATCAGGAGTAATGTCCAATGAGTCACCAGCGCATATCCGCCGCCCGGGGAATCGCCGTAGTCCTTTTCGCGCTTGCTATTTCCATAGCCGCTCCAGTTATGGCTGCAGGGAAGGTTCCGAAGTCCGTGGGGCCCCAGGGGTTCCTGATCTGGGAGTCCCCTCGCACTCTGCCCGAGCTGGCTTTTCAAGACGAAGTCGGCAGGCCGCTGACACTGGCTGACTTTAAGGGTAAGGCGATATTGCTCAATATCTGGGCAACCTGGTGCCTGCCTTGCCGTGAGGAAATGCCGACGCTGGACTCACTTCAGGCTCAACTGGGCGGCGAGCAATTTGAAGTGGTCGCGCTGTCTGTTGACCACGCAGGCATCAGCGTTGTTGAGAAATTCTACCGGAAAACAGGCATCCAACATCTTCGCCAGTATATTGATCCGTCGACACTGGCGACCTCAACACTGGGCATAGAAGGTGTTCCTACAACGCTGCTGATTGATCACAACGGTCGCGAAATTGGCCGCCTGGTCGGTGCCGCGGAATGGGACAGCCCGGCCATGGTGGATTTGATGACCCGCACCATTGAAGGGGTTCCGGACTGACTGGATTTACGCAATTGAAAAGGCAGGTGCGTAATGCTTCAAGCTACTACTGCATGCTTCCTTCGCTGAGCCCTTCGAGAACCCCACAGGCCTCAATTTCCCGATCATCGTTACAACTTGCTCGCAGAGACACAAGTTGTTTCTCCAGTACCTGCAGATCGGTTATCTGAGACCGTACCTGAGCGATGTGATCATCAAGCAAGGTGTTGATGGCCCTGCAAGGCTGATGGGGCGCGCCCTGATAACGCTGTAACTCATGAATTTCAGCGAGTGACAGCTCGAGTATTCTGCAGCGCCGGATAAAGGCCAGTCGCTCAACATGCCGTTCAGTGTAAATACGGTAGCCGTTGTCCTGACGATCCGGCGGTGGTAACAAGCCCTCTCGCTCATAGAAACGGATGGTCTGGGTGTCAACCCCTACGGACCGCGCCAACTGACCAATGCGCATCGGGTGTCTCCTCAACAAATGGTATCTGTTCTATTGACCTTATAGTGACTATATAGTTTTAAATCATAATCCGACAATACCCAAGTGGAGCCGTATCATGAGTAAACCCTGTGAAGACGCCTGTGGCTGCGACGCAACACCCGCCGAGGGTAATGCCGGGTCGGAGGCCTCTGAAGCGTCCGGCAACTGGATCAGTGTGTATACCGTACCGAAGATGGATTGTCCTTCGGAGGAACGGATGATTCGCCTGGCCCTGAACGGTTTTGAAGACATTCGCGGGCTGTCCTTCGACCTGTCTGATCGGCGGTTGAAGGTTGTGCACGATGGCGAGGCTGAGCCTATCACCTCGAAGCTGGCAACCCTCGGGCTGGGAGCTTCGCTTCAGGAAACGGCCGCTGCCGACCCTGAGTCAATCAAGGCGGTCGGGGATACGGCTATCTCTGCCGAGCAGGAGTCCGGCACCCTGCGTTGGTTGCTCGGTATCAATGCTGTCCTGTTTGTGGTGGAAATGACGGCCGGCCTGATCGCGCACTCCACCGGTTTGATTGCAGAATCCCTGGACAATTTTGCCGACGCGGCCGTGTATGGGCTCGCCCTGTATGCGGTTGGGCACAGCGTGAAAATGCAGGTGCGTGCGGCGCATCTTGCGGGCGTACTCCAACTGATACTGGCTGTGGGCGTACTCGCAGAGGTGGTGAGGCGCTTTGTCTTCGGCAGTGAGCCTGAGTCGCTGGTAATGATGGGGATTGCGTTCATCGCATTGATCGCCAACACCACCTGTCTGCTGCTGATATCCAAACATCGGAAGGGCGGTGCCCACATGAAGGCGAGCTGGATATTCTCAGCCAACGATGTGGTGATCAATCTGGGGGTCATTACCGCTGGCGCCCTGGTCGCGTGGACTGGCTCCAATTATCCGGACCTTATCATCGGCAGCATCGCGGGGATTATCGTACTCAACGGTGCCAGGCGCATCCTGGCGCTCAAGGGTTAAACAATGTCCATCGTTGCCAAAAAACTCTTGCCGTATGGCCTGCTGGCTATTTCGGGCCTGATTGCGGCGTCTGATCAGGTTGTAAAATGGTCGGTCCAGCAGTCAATGGCGTATGGCGAGTCGATTCCGGTGACCCCGTTCTTTAACTGGGTGCATGTCTGGAACACCGGTGCCGCATTCAGCCTGTTTGCCGATGGCGGAGGTTGGCAGCGGTACTTTCTTATCTCAGTCGCGGTAGTTGTCTCGATTGTACTGATCGGGCTGATTCTTCAGTGCCGCCGCAGGGGAGAAGCCATCGCGTACAGCCTTATTCTTGGCGGTGCCATGGGCAACCTGATTGACCGGATATTTCGTGGCTATGTTGTGGATTCCTTTGATGTCTATTGGCAATCCTGGCACTGGCCAGCCTTTAACCTTGCCGATATCGCCATTGTGCTGGGCACCGTGCTTTTCCTCTATGTCAGTTTTATACCCGAAAAATCGGGCACGAACGTCGAGCTCGATGGATCAGGCTAAAAAACATCTGACAAACGCCTTGACCTTAAAGTTGACTTTAAAGATATCGTCTGTACTGACAAACCGAGAACGACAGCCAAAGCAAAGGAGAATGAAACGATGACATTGCAACTTGGAGAAACCGCTCCCGATTTCACCGTCGCATCCACCGAAGGGAACATTCAGTTTCATGAGTGGCTGGGAGACGACTGGGCCGTGCTGTTTTCACACCCCGCCGACTACACCCCCGTCTGTACCACAGAGCTCGGTGCCTTCGCGAAGCGTAAGGACGAGTTCGCCAGTCGCGGTGTAAAGCTGATCGGGGTCTCCGTCGACCCGCTCGACTCCCATAAAGACTGGGCGAAGGATATCGAGAAAACCCAGGGCAAGGGGCTCAATTTTCCCCTGTTGGCAGACAAGGATCAGGTGGTTGCCGACCAGTACGGAATGATCCATCCAAAAGCCGATCCCAAGGTGACTGTTCGAACGGTATTCATTATCGATTCCGCGAAAAAAATCCGTCTGATGCTGACGTATCCGCCCAGCACCGGGCGCAATCTGGACGAGATCCTGCGCGTCATTGATTCGCTCCAACTGACCGACAACCACAAAGTGGCCACGCCGGTGGACTGGAAGAATGGCGAGGATGTGATCATCGTTCCGTCGCTCTCCAACGAAGAGGCCAAAGAGCGCTTCCCCGACGGATGGGATGAGCAGACACCGTATCTGCGCGTTACCCGCCAACCTGGTCGGAAGTAATAGAGAATTCGTCAGCTGGCCTTGTGGCTGGCTGACGAAGCAATACCTGAGAAACCTTCACCGATAGGTTCGGTCATCGCCGAACCCGCAACCGAACACGGCCCCGAAATGCTTACCCTGACAATCCCTGAAGTTGGTCTCTTCGCGTTATTGATTGCACTTTGCCTGTCGCTGCTTCAGGCGACCGTGCCCTTGCTGGGAGCCGCCACCCGGCGCCCGTTGTGGATGGCATTTGCAGAGCCCATGGCATGGGGGCAATTTGTTTTTCTACTGGTTTCTTATGCCAGCCTGACCGCCAGTTTTCTTCTGGATGATTTCAGCGTGGATTATGTGGCCCGTAATTCCAACTCGATGCTGCCCTGGTACTACAAGTTCACCGCCGTCTGGGGCTCTCATGAAGGCTCGGTGCTGTTATGGAGTCTGATTCTCAGTGGCTGGGGCTTTGCCGTCAGTCTGTTTTCCCGCCAGTTGCCACGGGATATGCTGGCACGGGTTCTGGGAGTTCTGGGTGTCGTCAGCGCAGGGTTCCTGCTTTTCATCGTCGTTACGTCCAGTCCCTTTGATCGCCTGTTGCCGGGCATGCCAGCCGACGGTGCCGATCTGAATCCGTTGTTGCAGGATGTTGGCCTGATCATCCATCCGCCGATGCTTTACATGGGCTATGTGGGTTTTTCAGTGGTCTTTGCTTTTGCCATCGCTGCGCTGATCGAAGGGCGTCTCGATGCGGCCTGGACGCGCTGGGTTCGGCCGTGGACCAACATTGCCTGGGCCTTTCTGACCCTCGGCATCGCTCTGGGTAGCTGGTGGGCCTACTATGAGCTGGGTTGGGGCGGCTGGTGGTTCTGGGATCCGGTGGAAAATGCATCGCTCCTGCCCTGGCTGAGCGGGACAGCGCTGATACATTCACTGGCGGTCACGGAAAAACGCGGCACGTTCAAGAGCTGGACGGCACTGCTGGCGATTTTCACGTTCTCACTCTCGTTACTGGGCACCTTCCTGGTGCGCTCAGGGGTACTGACCTCGGTTCATGCCTTTGCCAATGATCCATCTCGGGGGCTCTTCATTCTGGCGTTGCTGGGAATAACGGTCGGCGTCTCGCTTTTGATCTTTGCGCTACGGGCGCCGCGAATGAGCGCCAATGCGGGCTTTAGCTGGCTTTCCCGGGATGCTCTGTTGCTGATCAACAATATTTTGCTGGTCATCATGACGATCACGGTCCTGATGGGCACCCTGTACCCCTTGATCCTGGATGCACTCGGGCTGGGCAAGGTCAGTATCGGCGCGCCTTACTTTAATAGCCTGTTCGTGCCACTGACCGTCATGCTGTGTGCCTTTATGGGGCTGGGGCCGGTCTCACGCTGGAAGCAGATGCCCGGTCGGGAGCTGTTCCGGCGACTACTGGGGGCGGGCTTGGCCGCACTGGCGATTGCGATATCGATACCGTTTCTTTACAACGGCCAGTGGAATGTCGCCGTGGCGCTGGGGATGGTGGCGGCCCTGTGGGTAGTACTGGCGTTGGTGCGCGACCTGTTTGATAAAGTCCGCAATGCGTCCTCTGCGCTGTCCGGATTGCGTAAGTTGACCCCTTCATACTGGGGCATGGTGGTCGGCCACGTGGGCCTGACCGTCACCATCGTGGGCGTGGTGATGGTGTCGAACTACGCCATGGAGCGTAATGTGCGGCTTGATATCGGTGAGCAGGTGAATCTGGGCGGGTACGATTTTACGCTGACCGAACTGGGCGAGCGTCGGGGGCCCAACTTCCTCGCCGATACGGCGACCATCGAGGTTGCCCGTGAAGGCCGGATTGTCACCACCCTGTACCCGGAGAAGCGCCTGTACATTGCCCGAGGGCAGCCGATGACCGATGTCGCACTCGACCCCGGCCTGTTGCGGGACCTTTACGTGGCCATGGGGGAGGAACTGGACGACGGCAGCTGGGCAATGCGCCTACAGGTCAAGCCATTTGTACGCTGGCTTTGGCTGGGTGCGCTGCTGATGGCCTCCGGGGGCGTGCTGGCCGTGGCAGACCGTCGCTACCGTCGCCGCCGTGCAGCCGCAGCTGACCGCGAATCGATGAGGCCGGCACGCGAGGTTCGCGCATGATGCGTCGCCTGTTGCTGCTGCTTCCGTTTGTGGTGTTCCTTGGCCTGGCCTTCTTTTTGTACCGGGGGCTTTCGCTGGATCCCAGTGCTCGCGAGTCAGCCCTGATAGGCCAGGCGTTTCCCGCGTTCACGCTCCCGACGCTGGAGGACCCTGATACCGAGGTGGATGAATCCCTGCTTCGCGGGCAGATATCTCTGGTCAATGTCTGGGCATCCTGGTGCCCGACCTGCAAGGAGGAAATGCCCCAGCTACTGGCGCTCTCCGAGCGCGGCATTCAGATGGTGGGCATCAACTATAAAGACGCCCGTGACCTGGGGCGACAGTTTCTCGAAGAGTTCGGAAAACCTTTCGAGGTCAACATCTTCGATCCTGCCGGTGACCTGGGTTTTGAAATTGGCGTGTATGGCGTGCCCGAAACCTTCCTGGTCGACGCAGACGGTATCGTTCGATACAAGCACGTTGGGTACATAACGCCCGCCCAGGTGGATGAAGTCATGATGGAGGTAGAGAAATGGCGCTAACCCTGAAGATCCGTTGCTGTGTGGTCATCGTGCTTTTGATGGCCTCGTTCCAGTCGATGGCGGATACGGCAATTGATGCGCGTCATTTCGAGGATCCGGTGATGGCGGAGCGTTATCGCGACCTTACGGCGTCATTGCGGTGCCCTAAATGTGATGCTCAAGCCATCGACAGCTCCGATTCGCCGGTGGCGGCGGACATGCGGGAGCGGGTAGCGCTGATGCTTCATGAGGGGCGTGCGGATAAGGAAATTCTTGATTTCATGGCTAATCGTTTTGGCGAGTTCGTTCTTTACAATCCGCGCCTTGACGGGCGCACGTGGCTGCTTTGGGCATTGCCGGCAGCGCTGGTAGCAGGAGGCGCCCTGGTTGTGATTGCCTTTGTCCGGGCACGCAGGCACCGGCGAGTGCGGCCGCTCTCCGAGGAGGAGCGTACCCGCCTGTCCTCTTTGATTCATCGTCATCGTGAGAGGTCGGAATGACTATGCTCTGGTTAAGTATCGGCACACTGTTGCTTATAGCGCTGTGGTTCCTGAGTCTACCGTTGCGAAGAGCAAGGGCGATCCATGACTGGCAGCAGCGGTTTGAGGCCGATGATCACGCTGAGGCGCAAAACCTGGCCGTCTATGAACGCCGGCTTTCAGCCCTGAAAAGCGCCCGCGATCGCGGCGAGATTGACGTCGCCCGTTTTGAAGAAGGCCGTCACGAGCTAGACCGCAATCTGCTGGAGGACACCGAGGCCCATCGCCGAATGCCTCTCAGGCGCCCCCTGTCAGGACGTTTGATGATTCCACTGGTGATAACGGCAGTCATGGCTGCCAGCATGATCGGCTATCGATGGCTGGGTGCCGATGGCGATCTGGCGCTGCATGCCGCCCAGCAGGACGTGCTCAACACGCCCGGTGCCTCAATGAAAACCCTGGTTGGTCGGCTCGAAGAGGAAGCCGGGACTCAGCCGGATAATCCCAAGGTCTGGTCCTTGCTGTTTCCGCTTTACCAGAAGATCGGTCAACCGGGTCAGGCGATTGACGCCCTGGAACGACTGATCGAACTGGAAGGCCGCAGAGTAGATCTTCTGGCCCAACTGGCTCAGATAAAATTCTTTGTGGCCGGGCGCAGCCTGACCGATGAAGTGCATGCGCTGATCGACGAAATACTCGACAAGGATCCACGTGAGCCAACGGCGCTGGGCATACTGGGGGTCGAGGCCTTTGACGACGGCCGCTATGAACAGGCGATCAATTACTGGCGCCGGGCATTGGCGGGCTTCGGCGATAACGAGTCCGCACAGGCCATGCGCAGCGGTATCGCTGTTGCCAGGCAACGATTGGAGGAGACAGCCAATGGAGCGGAACGTGTTACTGATTGAAACCCTAACGCACGTTCACACACGAAATCAGGGAAGCTTATGCTTCAGTATCCTCAAATCGACCCGGTAGCCATTGCACTGGGCCCACTGAAAATCCATTGGTACGGCCTGATGTACCTTGTCGGTTTTCTCGCGGCCTGGTGGCTGGGGCGTCGTCGGGCTCATCGACTCGGGTTGAACGCAGACGCTGTTGAAACATTGATTTTCTACTGCGCGATGGGCGTCATTCTCGGTGGCCGCGTCGGTTATGCGCTCTTCTACGGTTTTGACAAGCTGGCAGACAATCCGCTTTGGCTGTTCAAGGTCTGGGAAGGGGGCATGAGTTTTCACGGCGGCTTGACCGGCGTCCTGATTGCAGCCTTGGTCTTCGCCCGCAAGCAGAACCTGCGTTTTTTCCAACTCACGGATTTTATAGCGCCACTGGTGCCAATTGGCCTGGGGGCGGGGCGCCTTGGCAACTTTATCAACCACGAGCTCCCGGGGCGGGTCAGCGACGTGCCCTGGGCCATGGTGTTCCCGAATATGGGGTCGGCGCCACGTCACCCGTCGTCATTGTACGAGTTTGCCCTGGAAGGTGTTGTGCTGTTTGTGGTGCTGTGGTGGTTCTCACGCCACCCTCGTCGGATGGGCGCAACGTCCGGCCTGTTCCTGTTGCTCTACGGAATTTTCCGTTTTGCGGTCGAGTTTGTTCGCCTCCCCGACCCGCAACTGGGGTTCATTGCCCTTGACTGGGTGACCATGGGGCAGTTGTTGACCTTGCCGATGATCCTTGGAGGCCTTGGGTTAGTCGCTTGGTCGAAAAGCCAACCGATCAATAACGTAAAGGTGGCGACGGGCGGATAAAGGTCGACTTCATTTATGCAATAACAAATTGAGAGAGTTTCAGAGTGGTCATGCTGGCGTTTTCTCCTCTGATATATCGGGATCTGTTTCATGCGAGCGATGTGGGCACGATGAAAGTCAATGAAATTGCAAACTTGGCGGATGTCTCTCCGGACACCGTTCGTTTCTATAACCGTGAAGGGTTACTTCGGCCACGAAAAGATCCCCGAAATGGCTACAACTTGTATAATTCGGAAGACCTGTGGCGCTTACGGTTTGTTCGCGTGGCAAACAAGCTGGGATTCAACCTGCGTGAAGTCAAAGTCATTCTAAGTCATGGGACGGAGGGTGGCTTGGCTGGCAGCGACCTGAAGGAGCTATTCACAGACCGCCTTTGCAGACTGGATCAGGAGTTAAAGGAGCTCAAGAGACTTCGTGACGACATGAAAACTACAGTCCAGGTTTGGAGACAGATGCCTGATGGAGCCCCCAATGGCCATTCTGTCCAGGAATTGGCAAGCCCCCGATACAGTAGACGCCTGATAGCGTTACACTAAACGCAAATCTACAGGTGTTGGCAATGAGCGGAAAGCGTTACTCCGAAGAATTTGAAGCGTTGAGCAGACAAATGCGGCAAAGAGACGACTCGAAACGAATAGCCTTCCTGGAAGCTACCGTGAGGGAAGTAGCAGATCACGGTTTTTCAGCAACCTCGGTTGGCAAGATAGCCAAGGCTGCGGGTTTGTCACCAGCCACGCTGTACATCTATTACGAAGATAAAGAACAGCTTTTATTGGCGACATTTTATTACGTCAGCGATCAGGTCATTGATGCGGCGCTGGACAGTTTTTCTCGCGGGAAAGATCTGCGTGAAGGACTGCGACGCCAGTGGCACACACTGTTCCGGATCGGCCTTGAGCGTCCGGAACTATTCCGCTACCACGAGACGTTCACGCATTCTGCTTGGATGACTCCCGAGATCCAGGCACGAAACGAAAGCCGAGCCGCAAATCTTTTGAATGCAGTTGATCAGGGAAAGCAATCCGGGCTGATCAAACCGGTACCTTTTCCACTTCTCGAAACGTTTATGTTCCGCCCGATTTACCACCTCGTTCAACGATGCCTGCAAGGGTCGTTCGAAGGTACCGATGAGCATATCGAATTAGCGTTTAATATGGCTTGGGATGCGGTTGCCGATCGTCGGAATACCTAATTTTTTCTGGAGAGTGACGCGTTATGAAATTCAAGATGGTCAGTACCGCCATGCCCTTGAGAGGCCTACAAGCGCTTGCAATGCTTTCGAGCCTCCTGGTGATGGGATGTTCGGCGGAGGCGCCCCCTCTGACACAGCAAACTGTCTACCCGGTAAAGCTCATGACGCTGGAGCAGGCGCAGTCAGGCACGCTCAATCAGTATCCGGGCAGAGTCTCGGCGTCTGACCATTCAGAACTCTCTTTCAGAGTGGGAGGAGAGCTGACGGAGCTGGCCGTTAAAGCAGGCGACACTGTGGAAAAAGGGGAGGTCGTTGCCCGCCTGGACGATCGGGACGCAAGAACCCGCCTGGAAAACGCCCGGTCAAATTTCAATCTGGCACAGGCCACCTTCGAGCGAATGCGAATATCGTTGGAGCGCCAGGCCATCAGTCAGGCCCGTTTCGATGAGGCCGAGGCCGAGTACCTCTCTGCCAGAGCGCAACTGGCCAGCGCGGAGGACCAACTTTCCTATACCGTTCTCAAAGCGCCATTTGATGGCGTCATTTCACGGGTGCCGGTGGATGTCTTTCAGGTTGTATCAGCGCAGCAGGCCATTGCCGAACTGCAACGGCCCGGCTCTATCGACGTCTCGTTCCAGATGCCTGAACAACAGGTCCGCCGCCTTCAACCACAGAGATCCAGGAACGTTCACGCCAATGGCAACACTATCGCGTGGGTACAGTTTCCCGAGCTTCCCGATAAACGCTACGCCGCGAGCTACAAAGAGCATGACAGCAATGCCTCTCAGGGGTCGCTCAGTTATGAGGTTACCGTAACGCTCCCTGAACCCGAGGACATCACAGTGCTTTCGGGGATGAGCGCGACCGTTCTGCTTGATTACGGCACATTGGCTGGAGAGAGCGCCCCGTCGTGGCTGATACCAACCGCGGCGCTTGTAACACCTGACGTAGAACCCGGCACTAGCGTGGTTTGGCGATACGTGGCTGCTGCCGATGGTGAGAATGGCGATAACACGGGCAGCGTCGAGCCGGTGGATGTCGAGCCGGGTAAGAAAATGAACGATGGCGTGCTTGTTCGGGGAGAGCTCAGCCCGGGCGACAGAATCGTGGTTGCCGGCGCTCACCGGATGAACAGGGATCGTTCGGTCCGTCCCTGGGAAAAAGAGGGCGGGCTCTGAGATGGTCGATTATTTTCTTGATCGGAAGTCCATCAGCTGGATGGTCACGCTGTTGCTTGGGGTTGGGGGCATGTTCGCGTTTCTGGGTCTTGGCCAGCTTGAATTCCCGGAGTTCACGTTACGTTCCGCCTTGGTGACCACCCAATATCCCGGAGCAACGCCTCTTGAAGTCGAGGAGGAGGTTACGCTGCCTCTGGAAAAAGCGATCCAGCAGATGCCGGGCATCGATGACATTACTTCGGTGAACTCGGACGGCTTGTCGCAGATTACTGTCCAACTCAAGAAGACGGTCAGAGAAGGGGAGTTAGACCAGTATTGGGATATCCTTCGGCGAAAGATTAATGATGCCCAGCCTGGTCTGCCACCAGGCGTGAACACGTCCATCGTGAACGATGACTTTGGCGATGTCTTCGGCCTGCTGCTCACGTTGCGTGGTGACGGCTACTCGCTGAAAGATCTTGGTGACCATGCGGATCTCATTCAGCGAGAACTGCGATTGTTGGAGGGCGTCGCAAAAGTCAGTATCGGTGGTCGTGTCGACGAGCAGATGATCGTGTCACTGGACCGTGACCGTATGCGTGCTCTTGGCATCTCGCCAGAATACCTGGCAAGCCTTCTGAATGCGCAGAATACGGTGGGCAACGCTGGCCACCTGCGCAGTGAAGGGCTGTCGTTATCCGTTCAGCCAACCGGTCAGCTTGATTCCGTTCAGGCACTTGAGCAACTGGCAGTTGGAAGCGCTGATTCGGGTATTATCCGGCTCAGCGATCTGGCCGAAGTTCGCAGGGTGACCAATGACTCACCCGCCTTGCTTTACCACTCTGACGGATTGCCTGCTTTGACCATCGGCGTGTCATTTGCAGAGGGCACCAACGTTGTTGATGTAGGTGAGAGTCTCAATGAGGCTTTGAAACGCCTGGAAAAACAGCAACCCATCGGCATGACACTGAACACAGTGTATAACCAGCCTGAAGTAGTCGAGGAGGCAGTATCTGCTTTTCTCATGAACCTTGCTCAGGCGGTGGGCATTGTCATTATTGTGCTTTTGCTGTTCATGGGGCTGCGAAGTGGCCTGCTCATGGGGCTGATCCTGCTGATTACCATCATGGGTACATTCGTGCTTATGGCAATACACGGTATTCAGCTCCAGAAGATTTCATTGGGTGCGCTGATCATTGCGCTGGGGATGCTGCTCGATAATGCCATCGTCGTCACCGAGGGCATGATGATTGGCCTTTCCAAGGGCAAGTCCAAAAGGCAGGCAGCCAAAGAAGTGGTCTCGCAGAACCGGTACCCGCTGCTCGGCGCTACCGTGATTGCCATTACGGCCTTTGCTCCTATCGGCCTTTCACCAGACACCACCGGAGAATTCATTGGCTCCCTGTTCTGGGTTCTGTGCTACTCGCTTTTCCTGAGCTGGCTGACGGCACTCACTCTGACCCCGTTTTTCTTTGATATGTTCTATCCCGACAAGCTCGAGAGTGTCGGGCAGTCATCCGATAACGACCCCTATAAGGGAATTGTTTTCGTCGTCTTCCGCCGCCTGCTGACCTACGCGATTCATTATCGCTTCGTGACATTAACACTTGCGATCGCGCTTCTGGCTGGGGTTCTATCGTTCTCGGGACAGGTTAAGAATGCTTTCTTCCCGAATGCCACAACGCCACTCTTCTTTGTTGACCTTTGGTTGCCCGAGGGCGCCGACATCTTGCAAACCGAAGAGACCGTAAAGCGGCTGGAATCGCGCGTGAATGACATGGACCAGGTCGTTCAGGTGACCAGTGTCACCGGTGGCGGAGCCCAGCGTTTTACGTTGACGTATTCACCGGAGCAGCGATACGCCAGTTTTGGCCAATTGATCGTAGAGACCCGGGATAAGGCGTCGAGAGAGGCCCGTATGGAGGAAGTCATTGAGCAACTGCGTACAGACTTCCCGAACGTGCATTACAAAGTGCAGGCTTTGCAGGTGGGGCCCTCAGCCAAAGCCAGTCTTGAAGCTCGTATCTTTGGAGAAGATCCCGAAGAACTCCGGAAAATCGGTGTGCGCGTGCAGGCAATTTTTGAAAATGAACCTCTGGCCGACAGCGTGCGCTTGTCCTGGGGTAATCGGGAAGCCGTGATCGTACCGGAGTTCCTCGAAGAACAGGCCCGGCGCCTTGGCGTATCTCGCGAATCACTGCACCAGGCGTTGTTGCTGAATAATCAGGGGCAGCAGGTTGGAGTGTACCGTGAGGGGAGCGACCTCATTCCGATCATTATGCGGTCAAGAGAGGAGCAGCGTTTTGACATCGAAAACCTTACCTCGATCAATGTCTGGAGTGAAGAGCAGGGCCGCTATGTCAGCGCGGGCAACGTCATCAATGCCATCAATACGGAACTGCGGGATCCGTTGATAAAACGCAGAAACAGGGAGCGGATGTTGGCGGTTTATGCCGAACCCATGCCTTTGTCGGGGGAGACGGCGGCGAGTGTGCTGGAGAGGATCCGCCCGCAGGTCGACGCGCTGGAGCTTCCCCACGGCTATTCGATTGAGTGGGGTGGAGAGTACGAGACCTCATCCGAAGCTCAGACTTCGCTTTTCTCCTCGCTGCCTCTTGGACTGCTGGGGATGTTCATTATTTCGATGCTGTTGTTCGGTAGCTTCCGACAGGCTCTGTCTATCTGGATGATTGTTCCTCTCATGATGATTGGAATCATTGGTGGACTGGTATTGCTCGGCGCGCCTTTTACATTCATGGCGCTGCTCGGGACTCTGAGTCTGATCGGTATGGTACTGAAGAATGCCATTGTGCTGGTTGAGGAGATCAATATTCAGTTAGAACAGCAGGATGATGCATTCACTGCGGTGGTTGAGGCCGCGGTAAGCCGGGTACGACCTGTGCTTATGGCGGCCGTAACCACCATGTTGGGAATGATTCCTCTGTTCAGCGATGCCTTCTTCGCGAGCATGGCGCTGGTTATCGTGTTCGGTTTGGGTGTTGCAACGGTATTGACGTTAGTGGTGCTGCCAGTGGTGTACTGCACGTTAATGAGAATTTCTTATCATCAATAACGCACCCGCTGTTTTTCAGGCGTCTTTTTTTCCTCCGGACAAGCGATCCGGAGGAAAAAAGCCTCCGGCAATCATTGCATTCATCAGTTCGCCTACTTTTGCACGCAGGTCATCCCTCAACAACCTCATTGCCGGCGTTATTGACTGTCGGGTAGGACAAATCAGCCACAGCTCGGATACCGGCGGCGCATAGCCCGGCATGATGGTGGTGACACGGCCTGCAAGCAGATCATCCGACATATCAAGACACGATTTTATCGCAAGACCGCGGCCAGAAACGCACCACCGGCGAACCAGATCGCCATCGTTTGAGGCGCGATCGCCCGTCATTTTGACTCGATATTCCTCGTCTCCGCGTTTGAACGTCCAGAGGTCAAATGGGATGTCCTGCAACTGATAGAACAGCCCGTTGTGGTTCTCAAGGTCATCAGGATGAATGGGGCGACCATGACGCGACAGGTAATCAGGAGATGCGCAAAGCAGGCGCGGCACATCGCAAATTTTGAAGCCATACAGGTTGGTGTCACTGGGCGCGCCGTAGCGAAGCGCCATGTCGACCGAATCCCGGTAAAAGTCCACGTTGGTGTCAGTAATCTGAACTCTGAGATTCAAACCTGGATGCGTTGCCATCAATTCGTCGATCCAGGGCACAACGCGGTAGCTGACCGAGCAATGACCACACCGGGTTGCGCAATAGGGCGTCACTGGGCGATGTGCCTGTTTCGCTAAGCGCTGTTTCCAGGTTGATGGATGGCAGCATGTTCTTGTAGGCAACGGACGTTCGAAAATCATTTGCCCTGATAGCCATATAGGCCGCTTTAAGGTCCGGGCGACGCTGCAATGTTTGCTCTGCAAGGTCGGACAGGGGTAAAAGAACCTGCGGATAGTCGGCGGAAATGACCGTGCTAGCCTGGCTTCGCCCGAGCAACAGGTTCAACGCCCTTTGCTGTTGCTGCAGGGATTCCTGAACTGCAATCAATGTCGCCCTGGCACTGGCCGCAGAGCTTTGGGCGCTGTCCAGATCTTCAAGGTCACCCAGTCCCGAGCGGTAACGCTGAAGAATCCACTGTTCGTTTTTTTCCAATAGCTCCGCGCGTTGCTTTTCGATGGCAACGGAGCGATTCAGATTCACCAGTTTCAACCAGCCCTGCATGACCTCGGCTGCGAGCGTATCCCGCGCAGCTTGGTAGAGAGCCAGCTGTTCAGCAACGTCACTGGCGGCAGCCGACGCCTCATCAGAAATCTTCGACCACAAATCCAGCTCCCAGCTGATGCTGACGGTGCCGGTGTAGGCAGTATCTAGACCGTCAGTGTTATTCGCGACGAATCCAGCCTCGACGTCGGGGAGTTGATCCGCCTGAGTCGCTCGGTATTGAGCACGGAGAATTTGGAGTGAAAGCCGTGTTTGCTGGAAATCAGGATTGGCCGCGCGCGCTTCGACAATAAGCGCGTCCAGGTCATGGCTGTTGACCAGCTCATTCAGGTAGGCTGTTTCGAGACCAACCTCCATCTCAAACTTGGAGACGACGTTCTGACGCTCGGAATCGGCCTGAGCGAGATAGTCCGTTCTCGTGGACAACGAACTGCAGCCTGCAATAACCAGGCAGCATAAAGCAGTCAGCACTACTTTCGAGCAGGGCAAGCGATACATAGGTAAAGTCCATTCGGGCGCGGTCAAATCTGCGGTAAACGACGGGATACAGACTATCTAGGAGGTGGTTAATGGAGGGTTAAGACCTTCATGGACCTGCCTATTATCTACGGCGACGACCAATGGATGCTCCATGAAGAACAGGGCCATGCGCGTGTCACGAAGACCAAAGAAGCATTCGAAGCAGCCGCCGCCCCGACGTGGCGGAAGAGTACAAGAACTACTGCGGTGAAGGACGCATAAAATGGCTTAAAAACGGCGAACCTGTCACTCCGCATGTTGCTGAGCGCCGCGAACAGGTAGAACAGGTTGGTGTTCTTCGACAGGCTGCGATCGCGGACTTTGGCATAACTTAACTGCCGCTTGATGGTGCGAAAGGGATGCTCCGAGTTCAAAAAGTCCGTCAACTGGACCAGAGTGTTCCAGTGCAATTCCACGAATCGGCCCGTTAGGCTGGCGCTATCTTCCAAGCTGAATGTTCGCTTTGCGACCTAACCGAACGATGAATTGTTGGCCAGAGGAGAGCAGGTTAGGTGCCCGTTAGTACGATGTCTGGTAAACCGAGACAGATTTATTTTTCCGGGCCGGCGATAACAAATCTATGGATTAAATTGGAATAATAGACCTGTCCCGGTTTTGCTAAGATTATGACGCCAGGTTCCTGAGTGAACAGTGCAGACACGGAGGCAGCATGAAGTATTTCGCTTACGGATCGAATATGTCACTCCTCAGATTAAGAGCGAGGGTTCCAAGTGCGGAGCGAATCGGTAGGTTCACGCTTGTTGAGCATGCCCTTCGGTTTCATAAGTGGAGCAGGAAAGACAAATCCGCAAAATGCGACGCGCTGTTTACCGGGAATGCGGAGGACTTCGTTATTGGCGCACTGTTTGAGATACCGCGCGACGAGAAACGTCCGCTGGACAGGGCTGAGGGGGTGGGCTTCGGTTACGATGAAAAGCGAGTCACGGTGACGGATGCTCTCGGGAATGCCCTTGATGCTTTTACCTACTGCGCAACGTCAACGGATCCATCTTTGTTGCCTCACTCCTGGTATGTGAATCACGTCATCGTTGGTGCGAAAGAAACCGGCGTTCCCGCTGACTACCTGGAGGCCATTTCAGCGACGCGAAGCCAGGAAGACCCTGATCGAAAACGAGATGCGAGAGAGCGGGCCATCTACGATTAACAGCGGCTCGCTGCGGCCTAAAAAATAGGATCGCCCGTTGCTTTGACGGCAGCGATCTATCGAGCGGTCGGATTGCACGACCGCTGACGAGCGGCAATGAAACGTTAGAGGCTCAAAGCTGAGGAAAGTGACAAGGGATTCGAACAAATCAGGATAGGCTCAAGCACCAGAATTTTGTCCCAGCACTGTCTGGAAATTCCGAGCCTCAAGAAAATCGGATTCAAGCTTAATCAGATGCCCACTCTCCGAGCTGAAAAAGACAAAAGACCTTTCGCTATCGGAGAGGAAGTAATAGTAATCCCGATCCTCTCCCTTCCAGGCGCCTGAGCTGGTTCCTTCAACAAACACGCTCTGGAATGACTCAACGGCAGATTTTTCGCACTCACCCTCTGAACTCTTTTCCAGAACGGCTTCGAAGAAGGCGCTCACCTCACAGCCGCCGGTATCCAGTGAATTCTCGGCACTGAAACTGATGTAACGCTCTCCGGGATGGTTCGAGTACTTTATCAGCAGGATATCGTTACTCTTGCCCAGAGCGCCGACGATCACAGGGGCGTTCGGCACTTGGAATTTCATGCCGGAGAATACTGCGGTCATGGTTTGGTCGGATTGTGCGCAGGCAGTTACCGAGGTAATTGCCAGGGTGAGTAGTAGGGCAAATTTGGTCATATCACAGTCCTTGTAACTGACGCCCGTCCTGGGCAACGAGTTTGAAGCTACAAAGATCTGCGGAGGCAATCAAGTTTCGAGTCGATAAAGTGAGACGGGGGGCTTCGCATACACGGAGGCAGCATGAAGTATTTTGCTTGCGGATCACCGGCTGCATGATCACTACTTTCCCCTGGCTCTCCCGTTGGGATAGCGGTTCTGCGAGATAGCTCTGGGAGACTGGGCCCTGTTTGGCAATGATCGACAAGGCGGCAGCTTGGGCCGTTGAGAGCTCTGCGGCTGTGTTGGACGGATTTAATTCTTATCGCGCTGCTTTTTAAGCCAAAGGATGATTGCGGCGGGCAGATGAGCAACGCCAAAAGAAGTCAGGAAAACCCATGACGCAGCGAGCCCACGTGTGTCTGTGTAAACCTGGCTCATCGCCCAGCCAAACCCTGCCCCAACCAACAGAAGTATGACCCGCCCGACCCAAAGCTGGAGGGTACCCGCAACCTGGAAAGCCAGGCGGTAATGAACCCAACCAGTAACCCCAAGGGCCAGAATTACAGCGACCATCATTTTGCTTGGGCCTCCTACCACAACTTGTATGGATCTTGTAACCATCCCTTAAACTCGGCGCATGCGCAACCAGATTGCCCCAGACTTGGCTTGGATTTGAACGTTCGCTTTGCGACCTAGCCGAACGATGAATTGGTGGCCAGAGTAGAGCCGGTTAGGTGCCCGTGGCTTTGACGGTATAGACTTGGCGAACGGTATTAACTGGATGCTCATGTGGCACCCGGCTCACAAGCGCAGCGACAGGCCTTACTATGCATTTGGATAAAGCAAAGAAGCGCATTGCAAAGCAGGTTAAGAAGGGCTTTCACGGCTATCCGTTGGTTTCGCTTGAGTACTTTGGGAAAGCGAACTTTGGCAAAACTCCGGAGTCAGCCACCGAAGTCGTTGTTTCATTTACGGAGGAAGAGGGTGCCGATCCTCAAAAGCAGACGTTCGCCAGTAGTGGTGACGCCCGGGAAGATGAAACGATTCAATCCACCCTCGTGAAAATTATTGAGCGGGCGGATGCCAGAACGGTGACCGAGATCGACGGTGTTTCCACGAGATGAGCACCGCTTCAACAACGTATCCAATCGGTACGCCCGGCACTCCCTGGGGCGACGCGGAACGGGCTGAGTGGCTGTCCCGGCAGACCCGTCAACGCAGTTACGAGTCCGACGTGTTGAGCGTGGTGGAGCGGCTGCGTTCGCGCTTTGACGTGCACGAGTATGGGCGTCTGGCATATGGCCCGGACGTGTATCCGCTGATGGCAATCCGCAGCCGCGACTGGCGTGTGGATCGGCCTGTGGTGCTGGTTACCGGCGGCGTGCATGGCTATGAAACAAGTGGTGTCCACGGTGCGCTGCAGTTCGTTGAGCAGCAGGCGGCGGATTACGCCGATCGGGTAAACCTGTTGGTCGCGCCCTGCGTCAGCCCCTGGGCGTACGAACGTATCCATCGCTGGAACGCGAATGCGGTTGATCCCAACCGCTCGTTTCGTGACGACGGCCAGGCCGGGGAGTCAGTGGCGCTTATGCAGCTGGTTGCGTCGATCAAGAAGCCGATCCTGCTGCACATCGACCTGCACGAAACCACCGATACCGACGAAACCGAGTTCCGCCCGGCGCTTGCGGCCCGCGATGGCAAGCCGTTTGAGCCGGGGGAGATTCCGGATGGCTTCTACCTGGTGGATGACACCGAGAGCCCGAACCCGGAATTCCAGCAGGCGTTGATCACGGCGGTGGAAACGATCACCCACATCGCGCCGGCGGACGACAACGGCGAGATCCTCGGTTCGCCGGCGGTCGCCCGGGGTGTGATTCAGTACCCACTGGCACAGCTTGGCCTGTGCACCAGCATGACCAATGCCCGCTACAGGACCACCACCGAAGTCTACCCGGACAGTGACCAGGTGACCCCCGGGCAATGCAACGCCGCGCAGGTTGCGGCGGTGTGTGCGGCGATTGACTATGCGCTGGCGCAGCCTTAGGTGATCGATTCCGGCTTCGGTTGAATTCCCTGGATTTGCCCTGATTATTGAACCACCAGACAACCGGAGGCCGACCAACCATGACCGATACTCGACACCTCGTGTGCCCCCATTGCCACAAAGTGAATCGTGTACCCGCTGACAAGCTGGCCGCCGGGGGCAACTGCGGTGCCTGCAAGCAATCGCTCTGGCCGGATCAGGTGTTGGAGCTGTCAGAGCAGAACTTTGCGGCTCACACCGGTCGCAGCGATGTTCCGGTGCTGGTGGACTTCTGGGCCAGTTGGTGTGGCCCCTGCAAGATGATGGCGCCACAGTTTGAACAGGCCTCAAAGGCGTGGCGTGGTAAAGTGCGTTTTGCGAAACTCAACACCGAAGTTGCTCCCGGGCCTTCCGGGCGGTTCGGCATTCGCAGTATTCCGACCATGATCCTGTTCCGGAACGGTCGGGAAGTCGCCCGGCAAAGCGGCGCCATGAACCAGGCGCAGATCAGCCAATGGCTGCAATCCCAGGGTATTCGTTAGCATTCACACGCGATCAAAGCCCATCGGCAGCTTCTATGGCAACCCGTAAGTTACTTTCAATCCTGAATTTGAGTGTTACCCATGAGAATTATTATTCGGTATTTCTTCCGCACCCTGCGTCTTGTGCTGACGCCGTTCATGCTGCTCAGCGAAAAGCTCAGCACACCCAAGGGCATTAGCCGCAGCGCCGAACAGCAGGCCCGCGTCGACGAGGCCAGCAAGGATCTCGCCCTGTACCAGTTCAGGGCCTGCCCATTCTGCATCAAGGTACGCAAGGAAATCGCCCGGCTGGGCCTGAACATTGAAACCCGAGATGCCCAGCATGACCCGCAGCACCGTGCCGCGCTGGAGGCCGGGGGCGGTCACATCAAGGTGCCGTGCCTGAAGATGCGTCAGGAGGATGGCAGTGAGCGATGGCTGTACGAGTCTGACGACATCAACGCATGGCTGCGTGAACGATTCGAGCCGAGTACTGGCAGCCGGGCTTAGTAGTACCTGATCAGGAGGGCGCAAGCATGCACATCGGAGTGATCGCAGACACCCACAGCAAAATGCGTCCCGAAGCCCTGGCGGTTCTGGAAGGCTCCGATCTGATCCTTCATGCCGGTGACGTGGGGCGGGACGAGGTTCTGGATGCGTTGGAGGCAATCGCGCCCGTGGTTGCAATCCGTGGCAATATCGACAAAACAGGCCGCGCAGCGACGCTCCCCGATGTCGAAGATCTGGAATACCTGGGCCACGCCTTCTTCATGCTCCACGACGTCAAAACCCTCGACTTCGATCCGCAAGGCCGTTACCGCGTGGTCATTGCTGGCCACTCCCATAAACCCCGCAATGAATGGATTGGCGAGGTGCTTTATTTCAATCCAGGCGGCGCCGGCCCCCGGCGTTTTACCCTGCCGATCACGGTGGGGCGGTTGGAGGTGAGTGAAGAGGGCGTGGTTGGTGAGATTGTTGAGTTGCCGGTTTGAAAGGGCAACGCTGAGACAGGGAGACGCGCATTGAATCAAAAAGGAGTACTCGCGACGTGGAATGACGCCAAGGGGTTTGGCTTCATTGCGCCAGAGGCTGGTGGTGAACGGGTTTTTGCCCAGTGGTTTGCCCGGAGCCGGAAATGATCAAGCCTCGTTGCTACAGCTGTCGGAAAAGGTTTGAGCCATCGGCGCTCAGGGTTTCCTATTCAAAGAACTACTGTGAGGGCTGCGGCGTTGGGCTGTTTGGTGAGGATTACTTCGGCTTCAACAGAAAGCCGACCCCAACGGCCCGTAAGCACCTGGCTATCCACGTTGCAGTGCTTATTGTTACCGGTGCTTGCCTGTTGTTGTGGGTTTCGATTGGCCAGTCCTGAAGGCGGAGGCCGGGAATTCGATCTGTCCCGGTTGTGCCGTCATTACATACCTTTCAGGCACGCTGGCTTTGCAGCTGTCCCACGTAGGCAGCGATAAAGGCCGTTTCCTGGAAGGCTTTCAACCCGGTGTCGGCGAAGCCAATGGGCAACGGGTTGGACGCCAGGGTGGATTTGATCAGCGCCGGGGGCAGCGTGGTCACCGTCAACTCGACACTGCTGATCAGCTGAATGGCGGCTTCCAGTTTGAAGCTGATGGCGCCACCGGCGAACTTGCCTTTTGGCATCCGCTCTTTGATCGCGACACTGCTGACCGCGTACTCGGCCATAAGCTCCGCAAAGGCCCCCTGGAACCGCTGCAGGTCCTCACGGCTGTGGTTTTTCGGCAGCGACAGCTTGCGCACCTTGCACTCCGGCAGGTTGAACTGCCCCCTGTCCATGTTCAGCAAACACACCACTGCATCGCTGCCGGTCAGTTCAACTCCGCAAACAATCATAGGCCCTTGCTCTCTTATGGTCTTCATTTGAGGAGTCTTTTAGCATGCTTGGGGACGGGGTTATACAGGCGGGTGTAATTTTCTGGGTTGGGCTGGGCCGGTGGTTATGAGTCTCTTCCAGGCCAGGATAAATTTTCTCTCTTCGGAAAGTGTTACAAAAATCCTAAGGTGCCGGAACAAAGACTGATTTATGTTTCACGTCGGTTGGATTGAGTGAAACAACACAAGGATGTCCGCAGAATGGATTTTAGTCCGCTCTACCAGCAACTGATTACTGTAGCCTGGTATTTGGTACCCTTTCTGATTTTCACCGGGTTGATCAAATCGCCCTGGTTCAAAGGCAAATTCGGCGAGTTTCTCGTCAACCTTTACGCTCGATGCTTTTTGGACAAATCCCGCTACCACCTCATCAAGAACGTCACCCTTCCCACGGACGACGGCACCACGCAGATCGACCATGTTCTGGTGTCGGGGTTTGGGGTGTTTGTTGTCGAAACCAAGAACATGAAGGGCTGGATTTTTGGTGGCCCCCATCAGCGCTTCTGGACCCAGAAAATTTATCGGTCCAGTCACAAGTTTCAGAATCCACTGCATCAGAATTACAAACACGTAAAAACGCTTCAGACGATGCTGGGGCTGGGTGACCATCAGATGCATTCGGTGGTGGTATTCGTGGGAGACAGCACGTTCAAAACGCCCATGCCCGAGAATGTGACCCAAGGGCTGGGGTATGTCCGTTATATAAAGTCCAAAACCGAGCCGGTGCTGAGCATGGCACAGGTCGCAGAGGTTCGGGATAAGGTGGCAGCGGGTCGCCTCAAGGCTTCATTTTCCACAGACAGGGCGCATTCCCGGTATGTGAGAGGCTTGGTGGCAGACCGCTCCGGTCGTGCGCCTCGTAGACCGGGTGGAGGGCTACTCAAGCTCCTGGTGTTTCCGGTTTTTTTGGTGGGAGTCGGTGCGATCGTGCTGAATGCCTATTCGAATTTTGCGTCCCAGGCGATGTCGTCAGGAACCAAAAGGATGCCTGAACAGTCGGCTCAAACGGCTCCTCAACCTGTTATACGCCAACCTGAAAGCAGACCAGAAGCCCAGGCAAAACCGGTACAACCGGTGTCTTCGACCGGCACCGTTGCCCACCGTACTAATCAGCCACCTTCGGAATTGTCTCTGGCGAGGCAGGAGTGCAATTCCCTTATTGCTGCCGCCATTGGCAATCGGGACCCGCGCCTTTTGAGAGACAGAGACAAAGCGTGTGCACGCTATAAGGCTTTGCAGGGAGACGCGCATTGAATCAAAAAGGAGTACTCACGACGTGGAATGACGCCAAGGGGTTTGGCTTCATTACGCCAGAGGCTGGTGGTGAACGGGTTTTTGCCCATATCAGCAGCTACTCGGGTCGGGGCCGGCCTTCGGCCAACCGCAAGGTAACCTTCAGCATCGAGAAGGATGGTCAGGGCCGATTACGGGCAGGGCGCTTCCAGTATGCCGGTGTGGCGAAGGTGGGCTCGAGTGTGGCTCCGGGTGTCTGGCTATCCGGGGTTGTCGTGCTGGTGTTTTTCAGCGTTCTGGCGGGCCTGTTCCATCGAGGTTACCTGCCGGGCTCTATCCTGGCTGCCTACGGTGGGGTGAGTCTGGTGCTGTTTCTGATGTACTGGATCGATAAGCGCTCGGCGCGGCGGGGTGGGCAGCGCACGGCTGAGAACACGCTGCATCTTTTTGAGCTTTGCTGTGGCTGGCCCGGCGCACTGTTGGCCCAGCAGGTGTTTCGGCACAAGACGCGCAAGGGGAGCTATCAGTTCGTGTTCTGGCTGGCAGTGGTAGTCAACCTGGGTGCCCTGGGGTGGCTGCTTGTGGCACCTGAGGCGATGATCTGGCGGCACCAGTTGGGCTTCGATCTTTCTCGGTCGTTGTATCCGCTTATCAGGTAGGTACTGGAAATCGATCTCTGCAGTCTTGTTTTCCGGGTTGAGCTTGCGAGGCGACTCCTATAGAACTAGACGTGGATGTAAGGTATTTCAGTAACGGGCTGGAGTGTTGCAAGTGCAAAATGTTGATTTCAGGAATCGCTTTTCAACTGAGCGTCCATATAACCGTGGGGCCGGGGCCGTGGGGTCGGATGAATTCAAACTGGCTACCTGTGGTATTGAGAAGCTCGAGAATCAGCTGGAGAGTGACCGAGGCAGAATCATCAATTCGGCTGCGGTTCGCCGTTTGCAACAGAAAACCCAGGTCTTTCCGCTGGAGCGGAATGCTGCTGTCCGAAGCCGCCTCACGCATTCTTTGGAGGTGCAGCAAACGGGACGCTTCATTACGCGGAAGATCTACGAAAAGCTTGGTCAACGGGCGGAGCAGTTTGGGCTGCAGGGTCTGAACAGAGCGTTCGAGACCCTGGTTGAGATGTCTTGCCTGATGCACGACATCGGCAATCCGCCCTTTGGCCATTTTGGTGAAGCGGCGATTTCTCGCTGGTTCGAGTCGAATTTAAGCGAACTCACACCGTTCAGTGAGATTAGTGAGGGCGAAGCATTCAAACAAGAGCTTGCTTCGGAATTGTGTTCGTTTGAGGGCAATGCACAGGCCATTCGTTTGATCAGCCGGCTGCAAAAGTTGAATCTGACCTACGTTCAGGTGGCCTCTGTTTTTAAATACACGCGTAGGGCAACGGAGGGCAAGCCACAAAGTGACGAGCCGTTGTCATATCTCAAGAAAAAGCCCGGATATTATTTTTCTGAGTCCAGCTTTGTTGGGCAAATGCAGACCTCTTTGGGGATGGAGGCTGGGTGTCGCCACCCATTGGCGTATGTCATGGAAGCGGCCGACGATATCTCCTATTGCCTGGCCGATCTGGAAGATGCCGTCGATAAAGGAATCATCGGTTACGGGGCTTTAGCTGACAGGCTCAAGTCGGCATTTGCGCAAGTCAGGCCAACGGATCATCAGAAGGACCGTTTCTTTAATTTCGGCGAGACAAAATCATTTGATCAGCTAGTGGACGAGGCGCTCGAAAAGGCCGAGCGAGAGGAGATCAATCCGGAGCACGAGTTTTTTGTCTGGTTGCGCGTAAAGCTGATTCATCCTCTTGTTAACCATGCAGCGCAAGCCTTCATTGATAACATTGAGGATGTGTATCGTGGGTGTCTGAACCGTGCTCTTCTCGAAGATCAATCCCCCTGCCATAGCGTGATAAAGGCTTTTAAGAGGGTGGCGTTTGACGAGGTCTTTTCGTTCCCTGAAGTCCAAACGCTGGAGTTGCAGGGCTATCAGATTATATCTGGCCTGCTGAACCTTTACCGTCCGTTGTTGACGCTTGATAAAAGCCAGTTTGATTCACTGATTGATGGCAAAAACGGAGCTTTCCTCGTGGAGAGCCGATTGTTGCAGCGTTTGCCCGCCAAGCATGTGAAGGCCTACAAAACAATGAGGGGCGAAGGTCATGCTGATATCTCTGAGTCTCTCTGGGAATTCTATTGCCGATGCCGCCTGATCCAGGACATGGTGAGCGGTATGACAGACCAGTTTGCTTTGGATGAATTTCGTACGCTTTCGGTGATGGAAGCCAGGTAGGCCCGACGAAAGGCAGGGAAGGGCTCATGTGTTAGGTTGCGACCCATAGCGCGTGCGCAGCGAACTGCCCCCTGTCCATGTTCAGCAAACACAGCACTGCATCGCTGCTGGTCAGTTCAACTCCGCACACTATCATCGCCATTGGCCTTTGTTTGTCGGGCGCTGTCAGCCGCAGCACTTCTTGAATTTTTGACCACTGCCGCAGGGGCAGGCGTCGTTTCGGGCGGGTGCTTTTTCGGTGGTGACGGTGCCGCCCTTGTTCAGGATAGCCGTGAGTTCGTTGATGGATTCAACGGCGCCCTCGCGGGTATCGACGGAAATGTTGGCGTGCAGCTTTGCCTGGGCCACCTGCGCTTCCACTTCCTGCTTGCGTGCCTCACTGGTCACCACCAGCGTCAGCGGGTACTTTTTGCTGCCACTTTTCTGGCTGGCGTTGGTCTGAAAGCCGCCGTAAGCGGTGTGGTGCTGGCGGGCATCCTGCCGGCCCTTGAAGAAAAATTTATCTGACATGCTGACGTCCTGATGGGGAAAATGCCCGGGTTCGTGCCGGGAGGAGTCTTTTAGCACGCTTGTGGAAACGGCGATATAGGCAGATGTCATTTCGTTAATTGCCTTCGGTTCGGCCGCACCGCAAAATCATCACTGCACGTTTACGCCTTCCATCCTGCTAACCTCCGCCGGGAAACTTTATGCCTACATTCTCTCGACGACAGATCCTTGCGTCCATCACGGCCGCCGGTGCCGCTGTGTCTCTACCTGTGACAGCGTTTGCGGCCAGCGAGCCCGCACGTGGTGCCTCAGCCAGAATCCAGCGTCAGTTGCAGGCGCTTGAACGCCGGCACGGCGGCCGGCTGGGGGTGGCGTTGATGAATGGCGCCAGCGGCGCGGTGGTCAGTCATCGTGGGAATGAGCGGTTTCTGTTTAACAGCACCGGCAAGTTCTTTATCGCGGCGGCGGTGTTGGCAAAGGTGGACCGTCAGGAAACCACTCTGGATCATCGCCTGACGGTGTCGGAGTCGGATCTGGTGGGCTGGACACCGGTCACCGGGAAGCGGCCAGGTGAGCCGGGAATGACCGTTGCGGAACTCTGCCAGGCGGCGGTGGCCTGGAGCGATAACGCTGCGTCGAATGTGCTGGTGCGTTTTGTTGGCGGCCCCGAGGCGGTGACGGCGTTTCTACGGTCCATGGGTGACGAGACCACCCGGCTGGATCGCTATGAGCCGGATCTCAATGAGCACGATCACGAGGGCGATGAACGGGATACCACCACGCCGCTGGCCATGATGAAAACCGTGAAGCGATTGTTGCTGGAGGATGTACTGTCGGCGTCTTCCCGGCACCAGCTGGCGTCCTGGATGATTGAGGGTAAAACCGGAGGCGCAAGACTGCGGGCCGGCATGCCGTCGTCCTGGCTGGTGGGCGAAAAGACCGGCACAAACGGCGTGGGCAATGCCAGCGACATCGGCGTTGCCTGGCCGGGTGACCGTGGCGCTGTTATTGCGGTCGCCTACACCTTCCTCCCGGACGCATCGAAAGCCCAGCGGGACGAGGTGATTGCGGCCATTGGTGAGCTTGCCGCCCGCGTCTGACGACCCGGGGCGCTGTAGTAATCCCTTAATACCCGCTCTGTTGTCGCCACTGCTACTGTTTCCTGACCGGCCAACACAAGCGCAAGGAGACAGTCATGAGCGGGAAGAAGATTCTGATGATCACCGGTGATTTCACCGAAGACTACGAAACCATGGTGCCGTTCCAGGCACTGCAGGCGGTCGGTCACACGGTTCACGCCGTCTGCCCGGACAAGAAGGCGGGCGATACCGTCGCCACTGCGATCCACGATTTCGAGGGCGACCAGACTTATTCTGAAAAGCCCGGCCACCGATTTGCCCTCAATGCGGACTTTGACGGACTGGACCCGGCGAATTACGACGCCCTGGTTGTGCCAGGCGGCCGTGCACCCGAGTACCTGCGCCTGAACAAGGAGGTCCAGAGCCTGGTTCGCCACTTCTTCGAAACCAACAAGCCAGTGGCGGCGATCTGCCACGGCGCCCAGTTGCTGGCCGCTGCGGGTGTGCTTGAGGGCCGCAAGTGCTCCGCCTATCCGGCCTGCCAACCGGAAGTCGAGTTGGCCGGCGGTACATTCGCCAGCATTGAGGTTGATCAGGCGGTCACCGATGCTAATCTGGTAACAGCGCCCGCATGGCCGGCCCACCCGGCGTGGCTGGCGCAGTTCTTCAAACTGCTGGACCAGTAGTGGAAGCGGGGCCGGTCCACCGGCCCCGACGTATTCTCAAGCATGCCCCGGCACACCCAGGGAGGCCGTTATGTGTAAGCTCTTTATCAACGCCGATCCGGAGCTTTGGGTCAGCCGGACGCACTCCCTGCGCATTGACGGCATGGTGACCAGCGTGCGGATGGAAAACGCGTTCTGGCAGGTGTTGTCTGAGTTGGCCGCACGGGATGGCCTGAACCTGCCGCAGATGATCACCCGGCTGTACCACGAGTCCATCGACGCGGGGCATGATCTCGGCAACTTCACGTCCTTCCTGCGGGTTTGTGCCCTGCGTTATCTCGAACTGCAACTGAGCGGCGATGTGCCGACGGACACCCGCGTACCCATCGCTTCGCTGGACGCTGATCGTATTCTCGCGCGTAAATCCGGTGAGGCAGCCGTGCCGGAGGTGGTGAGCAAGGCAAGGCACTGACAGTGGGAGTGAGTGTGCGCCCGTTGTAGGGCTCTGATTCTTTTCTTCCCGGAATCCAGTAAGCTCTGCAAAATGAACGCGCCTTTCAAGCTCCGCCCCTACCAACAGGAAGCCGTCGACGCCACCCTGAACCACTTCCGCACGTCCGATGAGTCTGCCGTCATCGTGCTGCCCACCGGCGCCGGCAAAAGCCTGGTGATTGCCGAACTGGCCCGTCTGGCCCGGCGCAGGATTCTGGTGCTGACCCACGTCAAGGAACTGGTGGAGCAGAACCATGCCAAATACGAAAGCTATGGGCTCACGGGTGGCATCTTTTCTGCGGGACTGAAGCGCAGGGAAAGCCGGCACCAGGTGACCTTTGCCAGCGTGCAGTCGGTATCGGCGAATCTGGATCAGTTCCGGGACGCGTATTCGCTGGTCATCATTGATGAGTGCCATCGGGTCAGCGGTGAGGACACCAGCCAGTACCAGCGGATCATTGAGCTGCTGCGGCAGCAGAATGACGCCCTCAAGGTACTCGGGCTGACGGCCACCCCCTACCGGTTAGCCATGGGATGGATCTACCGTTACCACTACCGGGGTTTTGTTCGTGGCTCGGGCGAGGATCAGAACAAGCCCTTTCAGCACTGCATCTATGAGCTGCCGTTAAGTTACATGATCAACCGCGGGTACCTCACCCGGCCCGAGCTGGTGAACGCGGCGGTGGCGCAGTACGATTTTTCAGTGCTGGCTCAGGACCGCTTCGGTGAGTACGCGGAGAAAGACGTCAACCAGCTGCTTACCAAACACAAGCGAGTGACCCGGGCCATCATCGAGCAGGTGATGGAGCTGGCCGCTGATCGAAAAGGCGTGATGATCTTTGCGGCCACGGTGGACCATGCCCGGGAGATCACCGGTTATCTCCCGGGCGACCAGACCGCCCTGGTGACGGGCGCGACCGATCTGAAGGATCGGGACTTGCTGATTCAGCGCTTCAAGCAGCGGGAGCTGAAATACCTGGTGAATGTATCTGTGCTCACCACGGGTTTTGATGCGCCCCATGTGGACTTTATTGCCATTCTTCGACCGACCCAGTCGGTCAGCCTGTATCAGCAGATTGTAGGCCGCGGGCTGCGACTGGATGAGGGCAAGCGGGACTGCCTGGTGATCGATTACGCGGGTAACCATATCAACCTGCATCATCCGGAAGTTGGGGAGCCAAAGCCTGACCCAGACAGTGAACCGGTGCAGGTGTTCTGCCCGGGCTGTGGGTTTGCCAATATCTTCTGGGGTAAAACCGACAGCGAGGGCGGGGTCATCGAGCACTACGGCCGCCGTTGCCAGGGGCTGCTGGGGCCGGGGGCAGGGGATGAGCCAGCCGGGCACAACGGGCGTCCGCAACAGTGCGATTACCGTTTCCGCTTCAAGGAATGCCCCCACTGCGGTGGCGAGAACGACATTGCCGCCCGTAAGTGCCACCACTGCCACAATGCCATCCTCGATCCGGATGATCAGTTGAGGGATGCCCTGAAGCTCAAGGACGCCATGGTGATTCGCTGTGCCGGCATCACCTCAGGTGTTGCCGGGAGCAAGCTGAAGATCACCTACCACGGCGAGGATGGTGAGGAGCTCAGCGAATCGTTTGATTTCAGCAAGCCGGCCCAGCGCGCGGTATTTAACAGGCTGTTCGGACGACGGATCGCGAACGGGCGGGCGCCGAGGCAGTTCAGCAGGGTGGATGAGGTGCTTGAGATAGAGGCCTTGTTGCCAGCGCCGGACTTTGTGATTGCCCGCAAGAAGACGCATTACTGGCAGGTGCAGGAGCGGGTTTTTGATTATCAGGGGAGTTTTCGTAGAGCCAATGAGGTGTGAGGAAAGATAACGCCCGGCCATTTTCATGGACCGGGCGCGGCTGGAAGGCCAGCCTTTGATCATGTGATCCCGCTGGCAGAACTGGTTATCACCACTTCCAATGCATGCCTACCTGACCGGCGTGATTCTCGTAACCGCCACCGAATCGACCATCGTAAGCAAGGAAAACGCCCACTTGATCGGTAACGCTGGCTTCCATTCCAAGGCCAGCTTCGATCAGGTTGGTTGGCAGTGCCTGTCCCCTGATGGTAAAGGGATCGCTGCCCAGCAGTGAGGCCTGTTCAGACGTCTCGGGATCGGCCAGTTCATGGGTCCACGCGAGTCGACCTCTGAGGATCGCACTTTCTGACGCCTGGTAGCCGATTTCACTGCCCAGTCGGCCCCTGATGCTTTCGATGTTGGCAGACTCGACATCGAGCCCGGCGATGCCATCTTCCTGGTAGCTGTCGCGGCGGGTCCGGGTGTACTGCAGGCCAGCGAAGGGTGTGACACGCAGGTCATCCCGACCGACCTGCAGGTCACGGGCGAGTTCCGTGTCCAGGGTCAGGGTGCGGGCGTCGAAGTCCGCGTCACTCTGACCGAAGCCGAGCACTTGCCGTTCGCTTTCGAGGTCAAACCAGCTCCAGCTCGCGGTACCGGAAAGGCGCCAGTCAGCCAGGAACTGACGACCGTACAGACCCAGCGAGTAACTGTCGAAATCGCTGTCGGTGTGGTCTCCGCTGATATTGCCTTGCTCGAAGCCCAGGGCAAAACCAGCCATCAGTTGATCATTAATTGGCAACTCACTGCCAGCATGGACCCCGGTCGACCTGGATGAGAATCCCGGCTGGTCGCCGGACCCGCTCAGGCGACCGTTGCTACCGACCGCACGGGCCCACGCCGAGGGTTGGCTGGATCTCGTGAGCTGGGAGGCGAACTGCGAATGGCTGGCCTTGTCGGATGCCTGTCCGGGCGACGTCGGATGGGAAAAGGCAAGCAGGTCGAGCCCTGGCAACTGTTGTGAGGCGCCTGCCTGGTGCAACTGACGAAGCGACGCAGTCACCAATGGTGTCTCGCTGGAAGTGCCACCAATACGCCCATGCAGTGAAGACAGGAATCCCATGGAAAGCTGGGTCAGGGCGGCCTGGCTGTTCGGTATATCGCTGGCGGCCAGTTGCTCGGTAGCCGGTGCCGCTTGATTGTCCTGCAGCAGCAGTAGGGCGTTTTCAAACGCCTGATAGCCCTGGGAATTCGGATCAACCGTTTCCAGTGCGCTCACGAAGCGCCGCGCATTGGCACTGCTGGCATACGGGGTAAGCATTTGACTGATTGTCGCGTCCTCGCCCGGCAGGGCCAGGTCGAGGCGAACGCTGTCGGCACCGTAAGTGAGAGACGTCTCAAGGAAAGCGTAGTTGGCCGTAATGTCGTCAAAGGCACCCTGGATACCACCGGCTGCGGTGAGGATGGTGTATTCGCCCAGCACGCTGGTGTCGTTATCACTTTCCAGGCTGATGACTTCGAGGCTGCCCGCCAACCGGGCTTCGCCAGACACATTCACCTTGTCGCTGCCATTGGCGTCCACTTCAACAACGAACGACGAGCCGTCGTCGAATTGCAGGTCGCCGTTCACATTCAGGGTGCCGATGGAGTTACCGGGAGCGAGAGTGGCGCCTTGGGTCAACATCAGCGTGCTGCCTGCTCCGTTGCCGAAGGTGCCGGTGCCGGCGACGAGCGTATTATCCCCCGCCGTTACCGAGCCACCCAGGCTGGCGCCGAGAAGTTCCAGGGTGCCGCCGTTCAGGGCTATTGTGCCGTCGTAGGTTGAGCTGTCACCGGTGAGTCGAAGCAGCTCGTTGCCACTCTTACGGAGTTCACCGCTGCCAGCAAAGCTGCCGCCGAAGACCAGGTCCGTGCCGGGTTCGAGTGCGACGCCGCCGGCACCAACACTGACTTCACCTTCGCCGCCGAGAATGCCCAGTGTCACTGCCTGTGCGTCAGTGGATAGCCGCGCTCCGCTGTCGATGAAGACTTCGGGAATGGCGTAGGCGTTGCCGGAAAGGTGAAGCCCGCCCTGAGCCACCCTCAGTACGGCGTTCAGCGAAAGGTCGCCCTGAAGGTCCAGGGTGCCTTCTCCTGATTTGGAGAGATCACCATTGACGGTCACAGGGCCTGTCAGTTCCAGTGAAGTGCCGGTGTCGACGTTTATGGTGCCGCCAGCCGCCGTTGTGGAGACGGCCCGTGTTTTGGTCATATTGGCAGTCGTGTGCAGCGTGCCGCCATCCAGGTTCAGGTCGCCAGTGCCAAGGGCGCTGTCGGCCCCAATGCGTATGCTGCCACCGCTGATGGTGGTGGGACCGCTGTAGGTATTGGTGCCTGTCAGGGACAATGTTCCGGCTCCGGCCTGGGTCAGTGATCCGGTACCGGCGATAACGTTGTCCACTGTGTGGGCATCGCTGCGGTTGAACGCAAGAGCGGCGTTGTTGGTCACATCACCGGTGCCCAAAGAGCCGGAAGTGCCGCCATCGCCCACCTGCAGCGCACCGCTACTGATGGTGGTGTTGCCGCTGTATGTGTTGTCACCGGTCAGTGTCAGTGTGTTGCTGCCGGCTTGAGTGAGTGAGCCGGTACCGCTGATGGTCTGGTTGATCGTTTGTGCATCGCTGCGGTTGAACGCAAGAGCGGCGTTGTTGGTCACATCACCGGTCCCGAGGGTGCCGGAGGTGCCACCGTTGCCCACTTGCAGCGTGCCATTACTAATGGTGGTTGTGCCGCTGTAGGTGTTATCACCGGTCAGGGTTAGCGTGTTGCTGCCGGCTTGAGTCAGTGATCCGGTACCGCTGATGGTCTGGTTGATCGTTTGCGCATCGCTGCGGTTAAACGCGAGAGCCGCGTTGTTGGTCACGTCACCGCTACCCAGGGTGCCGGAGGTGCCACCGTTGCCCACTTGCAGCATGCCGTTACTGATGGTGGTTGTGCCGCTGTAGGTGTTGTCCCCGGTCAGGGTCAGCGTGTTGCTGCCGGCTTGGGTGAGTGAGCCAGTACCGCTGATAATCTGGTTGACGGTTTGTGCATCGCTGCGGTTGAACGCAAGAGCGGCGTTGTTGGTCACATCACCGGTACCGAGGGCTCCGGAGGTGCCGCCATTACCGACTTGCAAGGTGCCATCACTGATCGTGGTAACGCCGGTGTAGACGTTGTCACCGGTCAGGGTCAGTGCGCCGGAGCCGGTTTTCTCGACGGTTCCGGTGCCGGAGATGACATCGGAGTAGGTGCCCGCGATTTGCTGGTCAAAACGCAGGGTGTCATCAACGCTGATGTCGCCGCCCAGGCTCTGGGCCGTGCCGACAAGGGTGCCGGCGTTGACGGCTATGCCATTGTCAAAGGTGTTAGTTCCGCCTAGCACCAGGGTACCGTTACCGTTCTTGGTCAATCCGAGCGCGCCGTCTGAAGCAACACCGGAGGCTATGGTCGTGCTGTTGCCGTCGCTGACTTCGTAGCCCAGAGTTCCGCCGCCCATCAGGAAAAGATCGTCACCTGCAGCGGCACCCGACGTGCCACCGTTGCCGCCCCCGGCACCCGCTACTGTGGAATTACCTAAGTAACCACCATCAATCACGCTGATTGAACCGCCGTCACGGACGAAGACCGCCCCGCCGTAGCCGGAACCGCCATCGCCTCCATTGGGGGTGCCGCCAAAGCCCGCCTCGCCGCCGCGGCCACCATCGCCTGCGCCATATCCACCTGAGCCACCAGGGCCCCTGCCGCTGACACCGAAGCCACCACCACCACCGCCGGCACCGAAGTCGCCGTCGCCTCCTGCGCCTCCCTGGTTAACGCCGCCATCAGCGCCTCCGCTACCTCCACCGCCGCCTCCGCTGAAGCCGCCGCCCGCGCCACCAGCATAGCGCCCGGAGCCCGATTCACCGCCGCCTTGTCCGCCTCTGGCCTCGTTGCTGGAAAGATCGACGGAGTCGAGTATCAGGTTGGCGTTGTTGTCGACGAATACCCCGCCACCAAGGCCGGCACCACCACCGCCGCCACCACCACCTTCGCTGGATCCACCATTACCACCGACCGATGCACCTTCACTGACTGTAAGATTGCGTAGGGTTACATTGACCGCGTCGCTGCCGTTACCAACACGAAAAACGCGATGCTGTCCGCCGCCGCTGATGATCACGCTTCCCGCACCACTGCCGTCAATGGTGACGTCGAAATCCAGGGGCGGTAAGGCGGACGCCAGAACAATGTTGCCAGCAGCGCCCGCTTGCAGCTCAATCGTGTGTGCTTCCCCCCCCAGCGACGAGGCATCGATAATCGCCTGTCTCAATGAACCCGCACCCGAATCGTCGGTATTAACCACCGTAAATACAGCTGAGTGGACAGGCTGTGTAAAACCGAGACCTGCCAGCGCGCCAGCCATTATTAGCAATGTTGATCGGGACCGAGAACGGCCAATCAAAGTACTGGCTGGTTTGCGTGTGTTCTGAAAACGGCTGCGAAGTGTTGCATTTTCGTCGCGGTTACCTGTAATACGGGCCTTTCCTTCACAATTCATGTATTTCCCTATAAGCACTTGGTTCAATGGCAATAGTTCATGGATGTATAGCTAGGATTAAAAAAATGCAACAAGATTAGAAGTGGTTCGCTATGCTGTCAAAGAAAGCTTAGACATGTGTAGATAGGACTGAGGGCGTGTGGCTGAGGGTTAACTCAGCCACAAATAACCAGGTGGGAGACTGGCGCATTATCCGAACGCGGGTTGCCGAGGCTGGCTTCCAGTCACCCGCTTCATCCACGCCATGTCCAGCGGAATCAACACGTTCAGGGCGAACAGCACCCAGCCCAGGGGCTGCAGGGTCGCCGCAAACCATGCCATCAGTGCCAGGGCGGTCAGGGCCCAGGCAACATCAGCCGCAATCGCCAGGCTGAGAAACTTTGCTTGCCAGTGTTGGTTGAACGCCATGGCAGCCATGTCCACGCACCACAGCAACATAACAATGCCGACCACCAGGTAGAAGGTTGGACCGGGGCCACCTGCCCACCGGGCGATTGGCTCAGCGGCCAGGATGAGCGCCAGCGCCAGCGGCGTGGAAAGGAAAACATCGCTCAGGAGGATCTGTTTTACACTGAATCGACGAACCAGGTTTTTCATGGGATCACCTCAATCGGGTTTCGCAATGGGTTGGACTACCCTCAAAGCTTCTACCCGGTTGGTGTTAAGCTCAATTACCTGTGAGGTAATGGTTCAGCCTACCTTCGGACAGCATAATGAGGAACATTCGAACTCGACAGGAAAACCAATGAGCGCCTTCGGTACGCTGTTCAGAGAAATGCGGCAGGGCAAGCGCCTGAGCCAGATGGATTTTGCCCTTGCGTGCGAAGTGTCGGCAAAGCACATCAGCTTTCTGGAAACCGGGCGTAGCCGACCCAGCAAGGGCATGGTTCTGCATTTAGCTCAGATGCTCCATGCGGACCTGGCCGGAACCAACCGCCTGTTGTCGGCGGCGGGTTACAGTCAGGTCTACTCCGACCAGGACCTGAGCGCACCGGGTATGGCGATGATCCGGGAGGCGATTGAACACCTCTTACAGTCGCATCTGCCGTATCCTGCGGTGGTGTTCGACCACGAGTATTACCTGGTGATGGCCAACCAGGCCATGCAGGGAATGATGGCTAGAATGGTGGAATTGGGCGCCCGGTTCCCGGCCCGCCCCAACTTCCTGCTGTCACTGCTGGACGAGCAAGGTATGAAGCCGTTTGTGGGGGATTGGGAGAGCATCGCCTGCCACATGCTGCAACGTGTCTACCATGAGCATCTTGCCGGTCCCTTCCGGGATCAGCCCAACCGGTTGCTGGAGCAGGCCCTGACTATATCCGGCATACCGCAACACTGGAAAAGCCATGTGGTGGAACATCTGGACTACCCGGCAATTCCTTTTACCCTGAACCTGGGGGGCCAACAGCTCAGGATCTTCTCCACCATCGCAACCATCGGCACGCCCCTGGATGTGACGGCGCAGAACCTGCGGATTGAGCATTTCTTTCCTATGGATGAGCCCAGCAAGGCCTATTGGCGGGGCTGAAGCCGGTCGAGTTGCGGTCAGCTATCCAAGCGGTCTGAGAAACGTGAGACGGCGTCCACCACCTGCTGGGCTGCGTCCTGGATATCGTGAATGACGCCCCGGGCCTCTTCCACCATCTGGTTGACGTCCTCTGCTTGCTGTCTGCCTGTTTCGATGATGTCGACCGCCTGAGACGTTAATTGCTGGTTCTGTCTGACAACGTTGACGATTTCCTCGGTGGACGAAGACGTGCGTTGCGCCAGTTGTCGTACCTCATCCGCCACCACCGCAAACCCTCTACCCTGGTCGCCAGCACGGGCGGCTTCAATAGCCGCATTCAGGGCCAGCAGGTTGGTCTGGTCGGCGATGCCACTGATGCTCTGAATGATCGAGTTGATTTTCTGTGATTGCTGCTCCAGTTCACCAATACCTTCTGCAGCCCGGGCCATCTGCTCAGCCAGTTTCTGCATGACGCCGGCGGTGTTGTGCATGACTTCCATACCACGTTTGGCACTGGTGTCAGTGGCTCTGGAGGTTTCGAACGCGACCCCGGCAGCATTCGCCACTTCGCGCTCCTGCATGACCTGGTCGGTAATCACTGTCGCGAACTTGACGACTTTGTAGTATTCGTCCTGGGCATTTTTCAGCGGATTGTAGGACGCCTCCAGCCAGATTTCGTTGCCCGCCTTGTCGACCCGTTTGAAACGACTCGCCGCGAACTCGCCCCGGTTGAGGCGTGCCCAGAACTGTTCGTACTCAGGGTCTTCGTAGACCTCTGGCGGACAGAACATGCGGTGGTGTTTCCCCCTGATCTCTTCCAGGGAGTATCCCAACGAATCCGTGAAGCGGTCGTTGGCAGTCAGCACATGGCCGGACATATCAAACTCGATCACCGCCGTTGAACGCTGCATCGCGTGGATGAGGTTTTCATGCTCTTTGGAGGTTTCAATGGTGCGTGTCAGGTTATTCGAAAAGATTCTGTAGCCATCGAGTTCACCGCTCTGATGCACAACCGGGCAAAGGATCGTCCGCAACCAGAGGTCATCCTGGTCGCCATTCTGTACCTGCCAGGCACCCACCCAGACCTCCCTTTTCTCAAGCGCTGACATCATTCGCTTGAAGTGCCCGGTGTGGCGCAGCGACGGTGGCACCAGATCTTTCATCTGTTTTCCAATGATCGCCTCGCTGCCTGGTCCGAACTCCGTTTTAAAGTTGTCGTTGCAGGACGTGATAGCGCCCGACGAGTTCAGGTTCAGTACCATCAGTTCTTCGGCCACACCATCGACGATCTGTCTCAGCATGCACAGCTCGTCCTGCAGTACCGAATTCTCGTGTTTTAACTTGCTGCCAAACATTTTTACGACACCCTCTGGTAGACATATCCGGGCATGGCTTCACACATCCAGGGGGCTGAATCAGGACATGGAACTGGCCATTAGCTTTCCGGGTATCGGCTGGAAGATGAATAGCTTAAGGGTGTGTTCCGGCGAAAATCATCCTGAGAGGACCCGCAACCGCAGAGCTCGCTGCAGTTAACGCTGCCACCGGCTATACTGCGCACTTTGAACCATCGCAGAGAATCCTATGCCAATCGAAAAAAATCAGGTGGTCCTGTTTCATTACAGCGTCTGTGATGAACAGGGTAACGTTGTTGAAAACTCCCGGGACGGAGAACCCAACGCCTATCTTCATGGCCACGGAGGCATTATCCAGGGTCTGGAAGAAGCCCTTGACGGTCGCGACGCCGGTGACAGTTTCAGTGTGACCGTCACTCCGGATAAAGCCTACGGGCCACGCAAGGCCGATGCGATTCAGCGGGTGCCAATCAAGCACCTGATGGGCGCCAAACGCTGGAAGGCCGGTATGATTGCCCAAGTGCAGACCGAGCAGGGACCCCGCCATGTGCTGGTTGCCAAGGTCGGCCACAAGTTTGCCGATGTGGACACCAACCACCCCATGGCTGGCAGAACCCTTACCTTTGATATCGACGTCATTGAAGTACGGGCTGCCGACGCGGAAGAGATTGCCCACGGCCACGCCCATGGGCCGGGCGGGCATCACTGAAGGTACCTGCTTCCGATTCCTGACGATAATCAAGGAGTGAGCCGATGTCTCTGGCCGAGAAGATATGCCTTTCAGCCGCATTCCTGTTCTTCATGACAGGGCTGCTCACGGGAATCTGGAAGTACAGGCACATGGCAAAAAGCACCGATGCCTCCTCTCCGGTGTACGTGGATATCGCCCACCGGAGTTCACTGCTTTACAGCTTTGCCGCCCTGCTGTTGGCGGCGTTCAGCGGTTACAGTGTGTGGGCGGAGTGGATCAACGCCGCTGCGGCCATTGCAGCGCTGGCATTTTTTGCTTTCGCCATAGGCACGTATGTGGTCCATGGCCTGCTCCAGGACACCGACAACCAGCTGCGCCGCCCCCATCGCCTGGGAGCGCGCCTGCTGCCGCCATGGATGACGGGGCTCTTCATGGTGTTGCTGATAGTTGGGGAGGTGGGAGGCACCCTGGTTCTTGGAACCGGTGCGATGCTGGGCATCTGGGGGAATTGAGGCCGTCGCGTGGCTGTTCACTCCGGCAAGGATGAGCAGGCCAGAACGGCGTCACCCAACGCCACCTCACCCCCCTCAACCACTCGGGTCGTGATGCCGCCGTGCCCTCGCATGGCGTTGTAACCGCCGGGGCCCAGGGCGGTTTCCATTTTGCTGCAGGGATGGCACAGGCCTGTATATTCAAGCACTACGCCACCGATCTGGAACGTTTTGCCTTTCAGCGCCAGCAGGTTCAGGCCAGAAACCACAATATTGCGTCGGAACACCTCCGGTGCGATTGCATCCCGTTGCAGGCAGGAGGCAATGGCGTGCAGATGTTCCTGCTGGATCAGGGTCACCTGTCGCTTACTGTTCTGCCGGCCCTTGAAGCGGTCGCCTTCCAGGCCGTTGCCGGGAGTGATGTTTACCCTGTTGCGGGTTTCCATGATTTCACCGCGCGCGGGGCGAATGCCAATCCATTCCACGCGGCCAATCTGGGGCAGGGTGTCGAGCAGGGCTTGCATCGGGGTGGGCTCAGGCATCGGTCAGCCCCGGCACGCAGCGGCGGAACAGTTCTGCCGAGAAAAAGCGGTGTCCGCCTGACTGATCCGCCAAGAACAACTGGCCACCGGAAGCGCGAATCCCTCCTTCGATCATCAGGTTGTCGCTCATTTCAAAGTCCTCAATGATGTGGTCTGAATACCAGCAGTCGGTTATTGGCGGGCATGGCGTGATTATCGCTCAGGCTCAGGCCCACTGATTTCGCCAGGGCCTGAACGTCGTCCTGGTCCCGTATGCCCATGTGGCGCGCGCGTGCTCTCAGGTGCTGGTCAAACTGGCGGTTGCTCTCACTGGAAAATCTGCCCTGATGGTTGAAAGGCCCGTACAGACAGAAAGCGCCGTTTTCGGGCAGGCGTTCACCGATCTGGCGGAACATCTGTTCGACCTCGTGCCAGGCCATGATATGGGCGGTATTCGCCGAGTACGCCCAGGTGAAATCCAGGACGGGCCAGGGGACAGTCGCCACATCCAGCGCAATCACGGGCTGGAGGTTGGGTAACGACGCCAACGCCAGTCGGGGCCGGCAGGTGTCCACGGCATTTGGATGGTCGCTCGGCTGCCACCGCACATGCGGCAGGGCCTTTGCGAAATGCACCGCGTGCTGTCCTGTGCCCGTGCCCACTTCCAATACCGTGCCTGGCTCATCGAATACCCTGCTGAGCCTTTCCAGGATGGGCGATTTATTGTTTTCACAGGCTTGTGAAAAGGGCAGGTTGGCTGTCATTCCGTGTCTGCTCCATGCGGAGAAGTCCGCCGGTTGGTATGATCGTATGAACTGGTTATTAAAGCCCACTATGAGAGACGGGACAAATGCGAAGGGCTGACCATTCACACGTTGATCCAAAATAGAGGTGACAGATAGTGCGAACCCCATTTCGACTACAGGCGAGTGCCTTTTTACTGGCTATGGTCATGCCATTGGCCCAGGGCGTGGCGGCAGAGGAAAGCAATGAGGCAAGCGTGGCATCGCTGAAGCAAGACGTGCAGAACCTCAGTCAGGAGCTGTCGGATTTCACGGCCGAGCGTCGCGACCAGTTGATGACGGACATTGAGAAGGTGCTCGCGTCTCTTGATGATCGGATCGCCACACTGGAAGATCGCCTGCAGGATGACTGGGACGACACCGATAAGGTGGTGCGGGCCCAGGCCCAGACGGCACTGGCCTCCCTGCACCGGGAGCGCGCGCGGGTGATGGAGTGGTACCAGCGCATGCAGGACAGTGCCGACTTCACCTGGGAGTCCATGAAAGACGGCTTTAACGACGCCTTCGGCAAGCTCTCCGAGGCCTGGCGGGACGCAGAGCAGAATGTCGACCAGGTGGGTGAGTCAATCTGACGACCGCTTGCAACGCCTAGTCTTCGTAGATCATCTTGCGGGTCATGCCGCCGTCGACCACGAAGTTCTGTCCTGTCACAAACCGGGCTTCGGGTGAAACCAGATAGGCGACCATGGCCGCGATATCCTGTGGCGTTCCGACGCGCCCGCTCGGGTGCTGGCCATGATCGGTGGCCGATAGCGGTTCCGGTTCGGATGGCCCTCCAGCCTGCCAGGCGCGAACGTCAATCCATCCCGGGCAGATGCTGTTGGCCCGTACCTCGGGCCCCAGGCTGATGGCCAGCGAGTGAGTCAGTGCCAGCAGTCCGCCTTTGCTGGCGGCATAGGCTTCGCTGTCTGGCTCCGACTGCAGCGCCCGGGTGGACGCCATGTTGACGATGCTGCCCCGGTGTTTGCGAAGGTGGGGTATGGCGTGTTTGGCAACCAGGAACGCGCCGGTCAGGTTGACGTCAATCCGCCGTTGCCACTCGGCCAGTTCCAGCGCTTCGATGGGGCCGGTGTCCGGATCGGCGATCCCGGCATTGTTGACCACGGCGTCCAGCCTTCCCGCCCATGCCATGGTTCCCGCCACGGCTGACATCACCTCGTTTTCCCGAGCGACATCCGTTGTGAACGCTTTCAGGCGTTCCGGGTGACCGAGATCGGTCAGGCAGGTCTCCACGGCGTCGGCATCGCGATCGAGGATGACCACGCGCCAGTCCTTGGCCAGGAAGTAGGCCGCAACGCCCTTGCCAATGCCCTGGGCGCCACCGGTGATGAGTATGACCGGAAGTTGCTGTGTCATGTGTTCTGCCTCCTTGGGGCCGGGTGAGGGATTTGACTGGATAGCGGAAATCTCTTGTTCATTTCGTATACACTAGACGATTCACGTCGGCGATTGGGTCCGGCGTGCGTCTTGGGATCATCATGAGTAAGAAGCAATGAGCAAGAAACCGGTAAAACCGACATTGACGTCTTCCGCCATCGAGGAACAGACGGCGGCTTTCCTCAAGGCGGGTGGTCACGTTGAGTACGTGGACAAAGGCAAAAGTGGCCAACTGTCTTCCACAGGCTCGAAGCAGATCGACCTGAAAAGTAGCTGACGAATGCGGTGCCCGAGCGCAGTCCCGGGCACCTGCAGGTTCAGTCGCTGAGATTGAGCCCCATGTCCCAGAAGTCGATCTCCAGCCGGGTGGCGTCCCGGAAGATCCGGGTGAGCTGCTCAAACCGGTTGGGGGAGACGTCTGCCAGTCGTTCGTCCAGCCAGCGTATTTCCGCTTGCATGGCGTCCTGGAATTCGTCGCTTTCGTACATGGCGATCCAGGCATCGTAAGGGTTGGATTCGCCCCGTCGGGTTTCCGCCCGTTGATTCAGCCAGTTGGCAATCTCGCCGTAGCCGACCATGCACGGCGACAGGGCCACGTGCAGGTCCAGCAGGTCGCCCCGGTTGCCGGTGTCCAGCACATAGCGCGTGTAGGCCAGGGTGGCACGGGCTTCCGGCAGGTTCGCCAGCTCGTCTTCTGAAATGCCCCACGCTTTGCAGTACTCGATGTGCAGCCCCAGTTCCGTGTCAACGATGGCGTGTAACCCGTCCTTGGCTTGCCTGAGGTCGGCCAGGGTCGGGCTTTTGTACGCGGCGAGGGCAAAGGCGCGGGCAAACTGGATCAGGAAGAGGTAATCCTGCTTCAGGTAATGCTGGAACGCTGCTGGCGCCAGCGAGGCATCGCCTAACTGGCGAACAAAGCTGTGTTCGATGTAGTCACGCCACTCGGTCGGGCACTGCTTTTTGAGATCTTCAAACTGATAGGGCATGGAATTACTCTTGTGTCAGGTTTTACCGTAGTAAGGAACAGTAAGAATAACATCAGGAGTGTGCATGTTTTCGACCCTGGAAACGAACGGTTTGCTGCAGATTATTCTCCTCACGCTGATGGCGGGGCTGGCAATGCCCCTGGGGGCGGCGATCGCCTCGGTGGAGAGCATCCGCCCGCGCTGGCTTGAAAAGGAGGTTCGCCATAGCGTGATGGCATTTGGCGGCGGGGCGTTGCTGGCCGCCGTCGCCCTGGTTCTGGTGCCGGAAGGCACCCACAACCTGGCGTTGCCTGCCATCATCCTGTGCTTTGCCGCCGGCGGGCTGACGTTCATGGGGCTGGACATGTGGTTGTCGGCAAACGATACCCCGGCAAGCCAGCTGGTAGCGATGCTGTCGGATTTTGTGCCAGAAGCACTGGCGTTGGGAGCCACGTTCTCCGTGTCCAGCGAGGGCGGTGTGTTACTGGCGGGTATCATCGCCCTGCAAAATCTGCCGGAAGGCTTTAACTCCTACCGCGAGCTGGCGAGGGCTACCCATTATAGCGGTCTGAAACTGGTGAGCGGGTTTGCGTTGATGGCGCTGTTGGGTCCGGTGGCCGGTGCCGTCGGTTACTTCCTGTTGTCAGATGCCCCACAGGTGGTGTCGGGCATTATGTTGTTTGCGGCCGGGGGCATCCTGTACATCATCTTCCAGGATATTGCACCCCAGGCAAAGCTGAATAAACACTGGGCCCCGCCACTGGGTGCCCTGGCGGGTTTCCTGCTTGGCGTTGTGGGAAGTGTTGCGGTAGGCTGAACGTTTCCCCATACCTTCCCATCCGACTATTCAGTCAAGGAGATTGCCATGACAGACCCCGTTCTTTTGATCACTGGTGCATCCTCGGGAATTGGCGCTGCCACGGCCCGTGCCGCCGCCAGTCAAGGCTATCGTGTGGTATTGGCCGCCCGCTCCGAAGACAGCCTGCAAAGCCTGAAAGAGGAAATCGGCAGTGACCGGGCGATCACTGTCCGGTGTGATGTGCAGAGCAATGAAGACCAGAAGGCGATGGTGGATCAGGCTCTGAAGGCGTTCGGCCGGATTGACGCGGTGTTCGCCAACGCCGGTCGCGGCGGATCGCCGGGGGGCTTCAGTGGTGCCGATACGGAGGCGTGGAAGGACATGATCCTGACCAACATCTACGGTGTCGGCCTGACCCTGCAACACTGCCTTCCGGCGCTGAAGGAAAGCCGCGGCCACCTGCTGATCACCGGGTCGGCGGCGGGCAGGGCGACCATTCCCGGGTCCATGTACAGCGCCACCAAGTGGGCGGTGACGGCCATCGGCTACGGTGTTCGTGAAGAACTGCGGGGCACCGGGGTCAGGGTGACCCTGATCGAGCCTGGCATGGTCGACACGCCGTTCTTCGATGAACCGCCGGAGCGCGCTCTGAAGCCGGAAGACATCGCCAATGCGGTCATCTATGCCCTGGCACAGCCCGCCCATGTGGATGTGAATGAAATACTGGTGCGGCCCACGCCACCGGTTGAATAAACGGAGCGCACGCAGACCGCTGGCTTCGTCTGTTTACGCGAAGTCGTATGCCCCGCCTTTTTCCAGCCCTCTCTGGTAAGCCGGTCTTGCGTGCACCCGTTCCACCCAGGCGAGTGTGGCCGGGCGGTCTTTACCGATAATGCCCCGTGCCACCGATGCCTCCAGCGGGAAGCTCATCTGAATGTCTGCCGCGCTGAGGTTGTCTCCCAGGAACCAGGTGTTTCTGCTCAGGTGCGCCTCCACGAAGTCCAGGTGATTGTTGATCATCGGGCCGATGAAGGTGTCCTGGGTTTTATTGGCAATGCCTTTGGCGATGGGCTTGGCAAAGAACGGCATCGGGCTGGTTTTCACCTTCTGGAACACCAGGCGCAGCAGCAGTGGGGGCATCAGTGAACCCTCGGCGTAATGCAGCCAGTAGGTGTAATCCAGCCATGCCTGCCCTCCGGCTTCCGGCAGCATAGTATCTTTGCCGTATGCGTGGGCAAGGTATTCGATGATGGCGCCGGATTCCGCCACCACCAGGTCACCGTCCGTGATAACCGGGGATTTGCCCAGCGGGTGGACCTTTTTAAGGCTTGCGGGCGCCAGCATGGTCTTCGGGTCGCGCTCGTACCGCTGGATTTCGTAAGGCACACCCAGTTCTTCCAGCATCCAGAGGACGCGTTGTGAACGGGAATTATTGAGATGGTGAACTGTAATCATGCAGGAGCTCCGATTGCATATAAAAATGGGCAGGTATGCAGTGTAGGCTCCAAAGACCGTTTTGGTTCACCGGTGTCGGCGTTTAACCCGTATTTTTGAGACATTAAGACATCTTCAGGGTCTTTGCATTCCCATCACACCATCCCCATGAACCCATAATAGCCATATCCAGCAGCCCGGGTTTGAACTTGGTCACTGTGACGCCTAGGCTCGAAGAAAAGGAGTAGGCGAGTGGAGATTCATACACGCTACTGAGGGAGCAAGTATCGTGAAAACCGTCTCAAGCACAGGGTTCGCTCTATTCGGTGCGTCACTGGTGGCGATCAGTTACGGCCTTGCACGTTTCGCCTTCGGGTTGTTTGTGCCGCCCATTCGCGAAGAGCTGGGACTGACCACATCGGTAATCGGCATCATCGGCGCCTTACCCCTGATCAGTTTTGTGCTGGCCACACTGGTCGCGCCTATGGCAACGGAGCGTCTGGGAGCCCGCAACACCGCCATGCTCGCCGGCGGCTTCGGCGCGGTTGGTCTGGGGCTGATCAGCCAGGCCGCCGGTGCACTATCACTGGGAATCGGCGTTTTTGCCTGCGGCATCTGCACCGGTCTGATGATGCCCGCGCTGACGGCCGCCATGCAGATGCTGGTAGCCCGTTCAGTGCATGGTCGTGTCAGCTCGGTGATGAATGCCGGTACCAGTGTCGGGGTAGCGGTTGCCGTGCCAGCCGTATTATTCATGGCCGGTATCTGGCGTTTTGCCTATCTGGGCTTCGCGTTCCTGGCAGTCATCGGAACGCTGGCGGCCTGGCGCGTTATTCCTCTGGCGTCCCGGGTTGCCCCTCCACAGGCGTCGCCACCGCCCATCAGCGCCCGGCAGTGGTGGCGTCTTTCCAGGCTCTCGCTCTTCGCTTTCGTTATGGGCTTTGTCTCGTCTGCGTTCTGGATTTTTGCACCGGATCTTGTGGTTAACCTGGGCGAACTGCCGTCTTCCCAGACCGGTTGGCTCTGGCTGGCGGTTGGAGTGGCCGGGCTTGGGGGCGCAATGGTGGCGGACCTCTCGGATCGCAACAACGCCCAGATGACCCAGGCCCTGATGCTGGTGCTGCTGGCAGCGAGCCTTGCCTTGCTGGCCGCCACTCCCGGGCAGTTGGTGCTGGCGACGTTCGCTGGCCTGGTGTTCGGTCTTGCCTATATGAGCTTGACGGGCCTCTACCTGATGACCGGCGTGCGCCTGCTCCCCGGGCGGTCCTCCCTGGGGCCGGTACTGCCGTTCATGGCGGTATCGCTGGGGCAGGCCGCCGGTTCTCCGGTGGTCGGGATGCTGGTCAATAACATGGGGTACAGCGCGGCGTTTACCACGTTCTCTGCCATCGGCATCGGGGTAGCCCTGCTGTCTTATTGGTATCCCACATCTTAATGTTTCGGTAATGCTGGCGGGGTTATCGGGCGTCGAATCGGTGTTAGGGTGGAAGCTCAAAGCCACAGAATGGAGGCGGCCTATGTCCAGCCCGGAGCACAAGCAAAAGATCTGGAACCTGATCAAGGATATCAAGACCGGCATGCTGACCACGCGCCACGGCGACGATCTGAGATCACGTCCGATGGTACTGGTTCAGGATGAGTACGATGGCACTTTGTGGTTCTACACCGACCTGGAATCGGAAAAGGTCTTTGAACTGGAGAGTGACAACGACGTCTGCCTCTCGTTCGCCGACCCGGACGACCAGGTGTACGTGTCCCTGACCGGCGTAGGGCGCGTGACCCAGGACAAGGCCCTGATCGACAAGTACTGGAATTCTTTTGTGTCGGCCTGGTTCCCGGATGGCAAGGACTCGCCTAACGTGGCCATGCTTGAGATCAAGGTTCTCAAGGGTGAGCACTGGAACAGCGACAGCAGTGCCATGGTCAAGAGCGTGAAAACGGCCAAGGCCAAACTGAAGAATGAACAGCCGGACCTGGGAGAGCACAAAAAGTTCGGCGTGTAATCTCGCGCCAAGCGTTACCGCCTGCACGACGTTCGGACACTCAGGTGTCCGGGCGCTCCTCATTGAGGCGGCCTAGCGACAGGTCTTTTTCCAGTCGATAGCGGTCGAAGTCCCTGGCCATGAAAAGTTGGCCCTCATAGTGCTGGCGGGCCTCGGCTTCCAGTTCGCTGATGTGCGGCCTGGCACCAGGCGCGGATTGGTAGCGGGAACTGAAATGAGTCATGACGAGGTTGGGCAGTTGCACCTGTTGGGCAAACGCTGCCAACTGCCGGGCTGAACTGTGCTGCGGCCACGGCCCGACACGGTCAGCGATGGCCTGGGTGTAGGTGGCCTCGTGAATTAGAACGTGGGCACCCAGGCAGGCGTCTGCCAGCAATGCCGGCGTGTCGTTGTCGCCACCGACGATGAGACGGCGTGGCACCCGGTTTACCTGCGTATACTCTTCGGCCCTGAGCAGGCGGCCATCTTCCAGTTGCAGGTCCTTGCCTTTCTGCAACTCGCCCCAGCCGGGACCGGGTTCTACACCCTCTTCCTCAAGCTTTTGCTGCAGCAGCTGACGCTCCAGGTTTCGCTCGGTGAACACATACGCGCGGCAGGGCACCCGGTGCGACAACGCTACGTTGGTCACCTCGAAACGTTCATCCCGCCAGTGAGAGTTCTCAGCCTCGGAATCGATGAAGTTCAGTTCGTAGCTGAGCGTGGAGTCGCTGTTGTCGAGAACCGCGTGGATAGAGCGCTGAACCTGTGGCGGCGCGATGATATCCAGTGGCTCTTTACGGCCCATCATCGATGCGCTGGTCAGCAGCCCCGGCAGACCAAAGGTGTGATCGCCGTGGATGTGGGTGATAAAGATGGCCTGAAGCTGCATCACGGAGAACCGGGTACGCAGCAGTTGGTGCTGGGTGCCCTCACCACAGTCCACCAGATACCAGGATCGGCTTCCGGATTCGCACAGCGCCAGGCCGCTCACGTTGCGTGAGCGGGTGGGTGTACCGCCGGATGTGCCCAGGAAGGTGAATTCCATAGTATTTGCCGAACCAAGGTATTGAATCGCCTACAAAGCTTGGCACCTGTCACCCGGTACATCAAGGCGGTTAGTTTGTGGAATCAGGGCAAAACCAGCCCCGACCGTGGTTCTTCCGCCTCTCTTCGCACCAGTACGCTACCATCCCTTACGGACGCCAGGACCGGTCGCTGGCCGAGAAGTACCTCGTAGGGTGTCTGTCCCTGTAACACGATACATCGCGCCGGCCGGCCTGTGGCTATGCCGTAATCACTGAGATCGAGTGCTGCTGCACCGTTGTCGGTAATCAATTCCAGCGAGTGTTCGATCCGGCTCATGCCCAGCATATGGCAGGCGTGCAGACCCACATCCAGGGTGCGCAGCAGGTTGCCATTACCCATGGGGTACCAGGGGTCGCGGATGGAATCCTGGCCAAAGGCCACTTTGAGCCCGGCATCCAGAAGCTCCGGTACGCGGGTAACCCCGCGGCGTTTGGGATAGCTGTCGAACCGTCCCTGCAGGTGGAGATTTTCCGTTGGCATGGAGAGAAACCGCAGGCCGGATTTCTTCAGCAGGCGGAACAGCCGACTGCAGTAGGCATCGTTGTAGGAGCCCATGGCGCAGGTGTGGCTGGCCGCAACCCGGGAACCGTAATCCAGCCTCAGAGCCTCTGCCGCCAGCACTTCGAGGAACCGGGATTCGGGATCGTCGATTTCGTCGCAATGCACATCCACCAGGCGATCGTGCTTATGGGCCAGCTCCATCAGCCAGCGCACAGACTCGGTACCGTAGTCACGGGTGAACTCGAAGTGGGGGATGCCCCCCACCACGTCGGCCCCCAGGCGGATAGACTCTTCCATCAGTTCGCGGCCGTTACGGAAGGACCAGATGCCCTCCTGGGGGAAGGCTACGATCTGCAGGTCCACAAACCCCGCTACCTGCTCGCGTACCTCCAGCATGGCTTTGAGGGCCGTCAGGTCCGGATCGGTGACGTCTACGTGAGTACGCACGTACTGGATGCCGTGGGCGGCGAACAGGGTCAGTGTTTGCGTGGCCCGGCTGATAACGTCCTCATGGGTGAGGGTGGCCTTGCGTTCGGACCAGCACTCAATGCCTTCAAACAGTGTGCCGCTCTGGTTCCAGCGGGGCTCACCGGCGGTGAGCGCAGCGTCCAGGTGGATATGGGGCTCAACAAAGGCCGGCGTGACAAGGTTGCCGCCGGCGTCCAGTTCCTGGTTACCTGCTTCAGCGGAGCCGGCCTGGGCCGTGATCTCGCCAAAGCGACCGTCCGTTATGGCCAGTCGATGCAGACCGTCGACGCCCTGCAGGCGGGCATTTACGATGGCGCGGAGTTGTTCTGTCATGGTCTCTCCCGGGTGGCGTGCTGGCGGTCACGGCTTAAGTAGCAGGTGGGCCAGCAGGCGTGATTTAAAGTGCGCGGTGGGGTCGGCCCCCACGGGCAGCGTGTGATTTAATGCGTTCATGCGATGGCGAACCGTGTTCCGGTGGCAGCCCAATACCTCCGCCATGGCGCTCTGGTTGCCGTGACAGGCAATCCAGGCTTCGAGCAGTTCGGCCGAATCCGCAAGGGCTCCGGCGTCCAACGGCGGACTTGCGGGCTGCTCCGCCCAGACGATGGCCCTGCCTACGGCCTCCGTGACCTCGACCATGGGCAGAGAATATGGCTGCTCGAACAGCGGTATGGCCAACTGATCGGCAAGCGCACACAGGCTGTTCGGCAGTTGGCCGATGTAGGCGTCTCCGGTAAGAACCACCAGCCCGGATATCGCGCAGGCTTTGCCCTCGTACAGGCATTCGGCCAGGTTCTGGGGGCTGCGATGCCGGCTGATGCCGGTAACAAACACCAGCTCTCCTCCTTTGACCCACTCCTTAAACGAGCGGTTCTCGGCAACGTAGGGCCAGCGAACCGTATTATCCGCCGCGTCGCTGCCGCCTCGGAGCCTGATGGCTTCCAGGCCTGGGAGGGAGGGAATATCCCGGCATCGCAATGACACTTACGCGGCTCCCATGAGCTGCGCCCTGCGTTCACGCACGGCCTGGCTGACCACCAGGACAACGCCAAAGCTCAGGGCAGCGACCAGTACGCCCACGATTGGAGCAATCCAGGGTGACGTATAGGCGGCTGCTGAACCAATGGCGTAGGCGGCCAGGCCCGGTACATTGAACGCGGGCAGGGTCACGGTGGTCAGGTCCGGGTACTGGCGCTTGTAGCCGATAAAGTAACTGGCCATGATCACGCCGCCAATGGGCGGGATAAAGGTACCCAGAAGCACCAGGAACGGAATGAGCCACTCATACATGCCCATGACCGCGAGCACGGTTCCAATTGCAGCACCCGCAATGGTGACGGTCTTGCGACGGCGCGTACGAACCAGGTTGCAACCGGCCACGGCAAAGTTGTAGACGGTGTTGTCCTGAGTGGTCCAGAGGTTGAGAAACAGCATCAGTATGCCAAGTGTGGCCAGGCCCTGGGCAACCATGATGTCGACGATGTCCGCCTGCTGGTACACAAGGGCTCCGAACGCGCCGATCAGGGTCATCAGGCCGTTACCGAGGAAAAACGCCAGCAATGTGGCAATGACGGCGGTCTTGCCGGATTTGGCAAACCGGGTCCAGTTAGTGGCCTGGGTGCCACCACTGACAAAGGTACCGAAAACCAGGGTGATGGCAGCGGCAACGGTCATGTCGCCCGTCGGTGAGATGGCAAGCAGTCCGGAGAGTCCGCCGGCATCGGAGGTGGCAATGGTCATGCTGACGGCCACAAGGATGATCATTGCAGGCACCGCAAACCGTGACAGCCATTCCAGGCCACGATAACCGATGAAGGCCGTCACGCAGAACCCGAATCCAAACAGCACCATCAGTGGTGTGGTGAAGCTTTCCGGCATGCCGGTGAGTTTTACCAGCAGGATAGCCATGGTCGCCGTACCCCAGGCGTACCAGCCGATCTGGGTGAAGCCGAGGATAAAGTCCGACAGTTTGCTGCCCACCTCACCGAAGGTGAAGCGGCTCATCAGAGCGGTGTTCAGACCGGTCTTGGCAGCAATGTAGCCCAGTACGGCAGCATAGGTGCCCAGCAACAGGTTGCCGATGGCCAGTACCAGCAGCATGGTGGGGAAATCGAACGCGACGCCCACGCTGCCGCCGGCCCACATGGTCGCGGTGAAGAAGGTAAAACCGAGCAGCACCAGCCCCATGGACCAGACACTCTTGCGCTGATCCATGGGCACCGGGCTTAACGGGTAATCCTGTTCTTTTGAGGTTGTATTGGTCATGGGGATCTCTCTGTGTCTTGAGGAAACACCCGAGAGGTTGGCAACCTTTGTGCCAGGGGTGGTCAGGAAGGGAGTATAGCGTCCGTATCCATGGATCGCCTTGTGCAGAATGCACAATCCTGGGGGCGGCAGGAGCTGGAAGTTGGGTGTTGTGCACCTCTGTGGTGCAGATTGGAGGCATTCAGGTCTTTATGGTGCAGCCGGCCCTAGTCGTTGTGCAGGACGACGCTTGCCCAAGTCTATGCAAGCGCCGGCAGCCCTTCATCACGCATCAGACGGCGGATGTGCAGTTCCAGCCGGCGGTAATCGTCGGACTGCAGGAATGCCTCGCGGTCGCTTTCCGGCAGTCTGGTTTTGAAATCCGTGTGGATGGTTTCCTTGAGCCGCCCCGGGTGGCGAGACAGAAAGAACACCACATCGCCCAGGTAAAGCGCTTCTTCAATGTCATGGGAAACCACCAGGACCGTCGTGCGCTCCTTTCGTACCACGTTAAGTAACAGGTCCTGCATCTGCCAGCGGGTCTCCGGGTCAAGTGCGCCGAAGGGTTCGTCCATCAGCAGCAGTTCGGGATAGTTGGCGAGCGTCCGGGCAATGGCCACCCGCTGCCGCATACCGCCGGACAGCTCGTGTGGGTAGGCGTCAGCGAACTGTTCCAGACCCACGGCGCGGATGAAGTGATCCACGGTGCCTTCCTTCAGCGCGCTGAGGTCGCCGTTGATTTTCAGTCCGTACGCCACGTTGTCCCTGACGGACAGCCAGGGAAACGAGGTGTAATCCTGGAACACCATGCCACGGTCGCGGCCAGGCCGGTCCACCGACCGGCCGTTCAGGGTGATGCGCCCGTCCGAAGGCCGCTCCAGTCCGGCCACCATGCGCAGCAGGGTGGATTTGCCACAACCTGAGGGGCCGAGCAAAACCCCCACCTTGCCGGCTGGCAGTGTAAGCGAAATGTCATCCAGCGCCTGGACGTGGGTGCCGCCCGACCGAAAGACTTTGCTGATGCCCGAAACGGAGAGGCCCTGGGGAGAATGCATGGGGTTCGCTCCTGTTACCGGGCGGATTCGATGACGGTCTGAAGCGGCGTCGTGTTCACGCCAGCGTCTATGGGGTGGCGCGCATCGACCAGTCCGAACTTCAGCCACCAGTCGGTCACGGTTTCCCAGTGATCCGTGATCTGGCCGTTGGGCAGGCCGAGGGGCAGCTCGCCCGGAATCAGCCCCATGTATTTCGCCGCCTGGGTGCGGTCAAAGATCCAGATGCCACCCTTGTAGATCTCACCGGTGGTGCCCAGCACCTTTTCAACGTCCGATACCGGGAAGTTGAGCCCCTGGGCGATGATTTCATTGGCTTCCTCGGGATTGGCTTTCCAGAAGTCCACGGCGTCGAAGTAGGCCTCCATGGCTTTGGCCGCGATCTCGGGCTTCTGTTCGAGGAAGGCATCGCTCATGTACATGGCGTCTCCCAGCAGTGCTGTCTCGATCCAGCCGGGTTCCTCGGAGGAAGCGGCGACGGTGGAACCGGGCAATGCCTCGAGTGCCTGGGAGCCAAACGGTTCCCAGAATTCAGCGGCGCTGACGTCGCCCCCCACCAGGGCTCCAACGGCGTCGTCCATAATCAGGTTAGTGAACTGGACTTCGTCGATGCCAACGCCGTTGGCTTCCAGCCATTCGCCCATGAAAATCTGGGTCAGGCCACCTTCGAGTACCGCGACGGACTTGCCGCGGAGATCGCGGGCACTGTTGATCCCCGGCGCCAGCACAATCTTGTCGGTACCGTAAGACGGGTTGGTGTAGGTCACCATTTTCACCGGGACGTTTTTATCGGCCGCGATGGGCGCGTACTCGGCGGTACTGGATGTGATATCCAGGGCATCCGCGGACATCAGGGCAAAACTCTCGTAAGGATCTTCGATGATGGCAATCTCGAACGCCAGGTCCGGCGCCAGGTTCTTTTCCTGGGCAATGAACCAGAAGCCGTAACCGGGCCAGGAGAACAGTGACAGGCGCACCGTTTCCGCCGCGAGCGCCTGGCCCGAGACCAGGACCAGCAGGAGTGCACAGAGACTACGTTTGAGCCAGGGCATATCGTGTTACCTCTTGGGTTGGGATACACAGGGGCGGGACATCACTCTCATGAGGATGCCCGTCCGAGATAGGGAAAGCATTTGCGGTAAACCAGTCGGAACAGGATGTCGAACAGGAGGCCCAGCACACCGATAGTGACGATGCCTGCCATGATGTCGTCCACGTGGACAAAGCGTTTGGCCCTCATCATCATGGCGCCAATGCCGTCCGTTGCCGCGACGATTTCGGCGATGACCAGATAGGTCCAGCTCACGGCAAGCATCTGGCGGCAGGTGTCCACATAGCCTGGCAAGGACTGACGGAACAGAACGGTCCAGAGAATCACGCGGCGGCCACCGCCAAGGGTTTTGGCGGTTTCGATCAGAACCCGCGGCGTCTGTCGGGTGACATCGGCCAGCATGATCACCAGGAAGAACACCACGCCCATCAGCAGCAGGGTGATTTTCTGGGTATCGCCGGTACCCAGCCACATCAGCAACAGGGGAATGAACGCCGGCGCGGGCAGGTAACGCCAGGCGCCGAGCAGGGGGTTGAGAAGCCCATCCACCCGGGCAAAAGAACCCATAAGCAGGCCAACCGGCAACGCAATGACCACCGCAATGGTAAAGCTCAGTACGATCCGGGTAACGCTGGCCACCACATCGCTAACGAAGCTCTTTTCAACAAAGAGTTCCTGTAATGCGTTGAAAACCGCCGTCGGACCGGGGTAGAGACGTTCCGGTGCCAGTCCCATCTGAGAGGTGAAATGCCAGAGCGCCAGGAACGCCAGCCAACCCACGGCGCCCAGCACCAGCCGTTGGCCCGCAGGCAGGGTCTGGTTGAAGTCGAACCAGGGTTCCCTGGCTTTTGCCGGGACCGGTTCGCCGGCCGCTGTCCTGGCCGGAAGAAGAGCCTGTTGTGCCGCGGTTTCGGAAACTTTTGCGGTCATGGCGGTTACCTCAGAAAGCGGTCAGGAAGCTGAGTCCATAGACCGGAACGGCTTTTCCATCACGCAGTGCCTGGGGCACTTCCACCTGGCCATAGGTTTCGGCATAGACCCCGGCGATGCGGTTACGGTGATAGCTCTTGAGCTGACCTTTGAGGCCCACGGTCCGGGTGTAATGGTCACCGTAGGTCTCAATATGAAGCGCCGGCAATTTGTACCAGGGCACCGTCGGTTTGGTGTGGTGAGCGTTGTGGTAGCAGAAGTTGAGCACCAGCAGATTCAGCACCGGCCAGCGCCGGGAAATGAGGTTGCTGTAGGTGTTGTTCTCTTCGTACTCGCGGTCGCCCTTGTGGGGTAACTCCGCCTTCGGGTCGTTGAGGTTCACCACGATTTCGTAGTTATGCTGATAGGCATCGAAAAAGCGCAGTACCAGCAGCATCAGGGTGTAGGCGAGGGCGTAGAGTATGACCGCCTTGAGGCTCCAGACCGCAAGCAGGACAAAGAGTGCCGCCCGTGTAAGTACAACGGCGATCGCGCGAGGCCTGTGTTCGCGGTTACCGAAATCGGTAAACGGCGCCACCATCAACATGGCGTGCATGAGCAGGTCGACCGCCGGGATGTAACACCATTCGAGGGCAAAGACGACCCTCTCCGTTTTCGGATGGGTCTTGAGCCAGGCACGGTAATCGAACGAAATCGGATCGGCGTTATCCACATGGTGACGCATGTGCTTGTAGCGCAGGTCCTCGTAGGTGCCATAGCTGCCACCGGTGAGCCAGTTGAGCAGCTTACCCAGGCGGGTGTTGTGTTCGGTTTTCCTGAACAGCGCATTGTGGGCGCAGTCATGAACCAGATAGGCGGCGATCACCATCCCGTGGGCGGTCGCCAGCACGCCGAGTGCCGGCAGCAGAAAGCCCGGCTGGGCCATGAGCAGCCAGCCCCCCAGGTAGGTGACGAGTATATAGGCCAGCACGAACGTCAGCGGCCAGACACCGTCCGCGTGGCGGAAATGCTGAGTGATGTTGGGCATGGTGCTGAAGTCTCCTTTCGTTTTTACGCGATCCTGGAATGGCGGGCTCCGGAAGCCTGCCATCTCTGGAAGTGGGCCAGTTCTTCATCCCCGATCCAGCGATTCAGGGACCACAAATCGGCAACCGGTGCCTGGGTGAAGGGCAACAGGTGCAGGTAGCCGTCGGTCCCGAATTCCGGTGTCATGGTGGTGCGGTTCAGGCCGCGCCGGACCTGGGCAGCCCAGACTTCTTCCCAGCAGGCCTGATGTGAGGCCAGGGCTTCGGCATACTCAGGCGCGGCCGGGTGTGGAACCTGGGGGCCCTGGTCGTAGCCAACCCGCGAATGGATATGCCTCGCCTGCCGGGCGGTGCGTTGAATGCAATCCCATTCGATATGGGGGAGGCGTTCGCAGACCACCGCCCAATGACTGAAGTCGCAGGTGACATCAATCTCCGGCAGCCGTTCGAGCACCGCGACGGTATTCCAGGGGCTGAAAAAGCTGCGGCCGCGGTGGGTCTCGAAGCTGACGGCAATGCCGAGCCTGTCGGCGATGTTCTGGGCTTCCGCGAAGAAACGGACGGAATCCTCCACCGGCCAGGCATCACAGCCTCCCATGACGTTGACGAATTCCGGGATGAGCCCCGTTGCGGATGCGTTGCGCAGCTTGGCCTCAAAATCGGCGAGGTGTTCGTCGACGGTGGCGTGGCGATCGGGAACGTAGCTTCCAGCGGTGCAGATTTCCTGAATCCACAGCAAGCTGTTCCGGGACAGGAGCTCCCCGAAGGCCTGAGCCTGGCCCGGGGAATCGGGAACCGGCGCTTCGATACCGTCGAAGCCGGCTTCGAGTACCTGCCTGACCGCGTCATCCAGTGAATGTTCGTGTCCCCATAGCGTTTTGAATCGTTGTAACTGCACAGTCGACTCCCGGGCCGGTTGTAAAGAAGGATGGGAGGACTGTTGCAACCGGTATGCCATTCACTGAAAAGTGCTTTAAATATACAGCGTGGCATGTAAAAGGAGGGGTGATGACGCGGTTCACAGGTCAGTGTTCATGGTTAAGATTGGTGCAGTTGCATACCGCCGGTGCGCGACGCCAGGGCGAAATCTACGGCTTTAATCGCTCCCGCAGAACATCGCCGATTTCATCGGTAAAGGTCCGGATCCTCATCACCCGTCGCGAGTCCGGGTGGGTCAGGATCCACAACGGAATGGTCAGGTCGGGTTGAGTGTCCGTGAGTTTGAGCAGCGCGTCGTCGGCATCGCCCAGATAGCAGGGCAGTGCGGCCACGCCGGCGCCTGCACGCACGGCAAGCTGCATGCCCAGCATGGAATCCACCCGGTAGTGGCACCGGTCTGCCCGGCCTGGCGTGGCCATCCATTGCTCCAGCCTGGTGTCGCCCATGTGCACATCCGGCCCGATCCATGATTCTGCGTCAAGATCGGCCAGAGGCATGGGGAGATGTTGTTGTTGCCATTGGGCGCGTTGCCCGTAGATGGCTTGGGTGATGTCGGCAACGCGTCGGCCGAGCAGGGTGTCGGGCGGTTTTCGGGTCGGGCGTATAGCTATGTCCGCTTCCCGTTTCGACAGACTGTGAATCTGGTTGGAGATAACCACTTCCAGTTGGATGTCCGGGTGTCGTTCGCGGAAATCCGCGAACAGTGGCGACAACAGCCCATAGAACAGGGTGTCAGTGGTTGTGATCCGCAGCGTGCCGGAGAGCTTCATATCCCGACCGGCGATTCGTCGTTCGGTACCCAACACTTCTGCCTGCACGCGCCGGGCTGTCGAGGCAACGTCCTCCCCCGCGGGGGTGGGGGTGTATCCCCGGGCGGTTCGCAGGAACAGGCTGACGCCAAGCCGCTCCTCCATGTCGTTCAGGCGCCGGAACACGGTGGCATGGCTCAGCCCCAGTTGGCGTCCGGCGCCGGAGAGGGAGCCGGATTCGGCGATAGCGAGCACGATCTGAAGGTCGTCCCAGCGGATCATCTGTTCATTCATGCAAATTCAAATTTCGGTTATGGGGAATGTCTGTTTTTCTGCGGACAGCTTAGCCTTGGGTCAACCGTTTGTGAAAGGAGATTCAGGTATGAATGTGTTGATTGTATTGGCCCACCCGGAGCGGGCGTCGTTCAATGGCGGGTTGGCGGATCTTGCGGAAGAGACCCTGCGCGGTGCGGGCCACCAGGTCCTGTTGGATGATCTGTATGGCGAGGGATTCGACCCGGTCGAGCGACAGCAGTGGTACACCGAACGGCTCGACAATGAGGTCTTTGTCCCGCTGAACGAACAGAGAGCAGGCTTTGAGGAGGGCAGGCTCAGTGCGGATGTCCAGCGCGAGATTGACCGCTTGAACTGGGCGGACCTGGTCATTTTCCAGTTTCCCCTGTGGTGGCACGCCCAGCCTGCGATCCTGAAGGGTTGGTTTGACCGGGTGCTGGTTTATGGCGGGCTGTATTCAGGGAGCATGCGATACGATCGGGGCTACTTTCGTGGCAAGCAGGCCATCGTCTCAGTCACCGCAGGCTCGCCCGAACAGGCATTCCTGCCCTTCGGGCGTGCGGGCAATATGGTGGAATGGCTCTGGCCGATGCATGCCTCCCTGTACTACGTTGGCTACGATGTCCTGGCACCGCAGGTCAGTTATGGTGTGCAGGGCGGCGGCATTCAGTATCAGGCGGGGGACGCTTTCCGCGTTCACCTGCAGAAGGCCCGCGAGGCCTGGGCGCAACGGTTGCCAGCATTGACCGGGGAAGCGCCGATTCCGTTCACCGGCTGGCAAGACTGGGACGAGCAGGGAGTTTTGCGGCACGACCATCCGGCGCGTTGGAGGCCATGACCGTTCCTGCTAACCTGTGGGCACGAACGAGATGCCGTGGAGCGGGTTATGAAAGTGATGGTTCTGGGGGCCAGCGGGCTGACGGGGCAGATGGTGATGGAAAACCTGTTGTCCCGAACCGAGGTCAGTTCCGTCGTGGTTCCGGTGCGCCGACCGCTCGCCCTGACGCACCCAAAGCTGGTGCCACAGGTGATTGATTTCGACGATATGGAGAGCTGGCCCGGGCTGTTTGACGTGGATGTGCTGGTTTGCTGCCTCGGCACGACCATCAGCAAGGCCGGCTCCCGGGAAGCATTCCGGAAAGTGGATTACGGTTACGCCCTGACGGCCGCTCGCCTTGCCAGGGCGGCGGGTGCCCGCGGGCTGATCCTGATGTCTGCCGTGGGCGCATCGGCGTCATCGAAGGTGTTCTACAGCCGGGTAAAGGGCGAGTTGGAAGAGGCAGTGCGGGCACTGGATTTCCCGTACCTGTCCATCTACCACCCCAGCCTTCTGCTGGGCGAGCGCAATGAACAGCGTATGGCGGAATCGCTCGGTATGGCTGTTATGCCCCTGGCCAATCATGTATTGATCGGCCCCTTGCGGAAGTACCGCGCAATACACGCGTCCTCTGTGGCCAGCGCCATGGCCAACGAAGTGATCGCACTCGCTGGCGATATGGCTGCGGCCACCGGGGACCAGATACGCGACTACGCATCTATCCTGTCGTTGGCAGACGCTCCCAGACCGTGACTTCAGACAGGGTGTGCTGGAACTTGTGCTGGGTTTCCCGGATAACGAACGGCACTTTCCGCGGTTCACTCACCATCCGGAAATGATCCGACAGGTGATCCGTCAGGCCATCCAGGGTGGTGTAGTTCTCTCCGTCTTTCTTGAACCCGCCGATCCATTCCGATTTCGGCGTGTGCGCCTCCAGCCAGGTATAGGGCGACGCGATGATCAGCAGCCCGCCGGGGTTGATGCGTTCGTGGATGCTGTCCAGGAAATGCGCCGGACGGTAGAGGCGGTCGATCAGGTTCGCTGCCAGCACCAGGTCGTAGCGGGTTAACTCGGGTGCCAGGTCACAGGCGTCGCCCTGGTGGAACGTCACCTTGTTTCTGACAGCCGCCAGCCCGAGAGCTTCCAGAGTCCGGGTGTGGTAGCTGACCAGGTCGCCTTCCTCGGTTCGTTCGTAGCGGATGGAACCGCGTTCCGCCATTTCCCGGCCTAGCCGTATGAAGTTCGCTGAGAAATCGACTCCGTCTACCTGATCAAACCTGCGAGCCAGTTCGAAACTCGCCCGACCGCAGGCGCAGCCCAGATCCAGCGCTTTGGCTGCCGGTTTGTCCTTCATCGCGTCGAGTGCGAGTTCGGCCAGTGCACGGGGGAAATTTTCAACTCCGTACCAGGTGTCGCCAAAATGGAACTCCGCATACTCCGTCAGTAGCCGGTCACTTTCATAGTAATCGGTGCTCACAGGAGCCTGCGGGTTCTCCTCGTGGGGCAAATTCATGATTGGGTGCTTCCTTGGAAAGGGGAAGGCCCCCATGGGTAACCATGGGGGCCGGTGCAGCAGAGACTACTTACTTTTCAATGGCGCGGAACTCGCCGGTGGATGCGGTTGCCAGGCTCACGAAATAGATTGCAGCCCAGGCAGCGATGAAGCCTGGAATGATTTCGTAGACGCCGGGGCCACCCATGAAGCTGCCGTTCCAGCCCAGGCTGATCCAGACCATGACCGTGACGGCACCCACCACCAGGCCAGCAACGGCGCCAGCGCCGGACATGCGCGGCCAGGTCAGGGACAGGATGATCAGCGGACCGAAGGCAGCACCGAAGCCCGCCCAGGCGTTACTGACGAGTCCCAGTACCTGGGATTCCGGATCACCGGCGATCAGTGCAGCAACGATACCCACCGCCAGTACGCTGACGCGCCCCACGGTGACGCATTCCTTTTCGGTTGCTTCCTTACGGAGGAACAGGCGATAGAAGTCCTCGGTCAGCGAAGACGAAGACACCAGCAACTGACTGGAAATCGTACTCATGATGGCCGCCAGCAGCGCCGCGTACAGGAAGCCGGTCACCAGCGGATGGAACAGCAGATCAGCGAGAACGATGAAGATGGTCTCGGAATCCCCGACGTCCAGACCGTTGCGGACCGCGTAGGCGCGACCGAAAACACCGAGGCTGATGGCACCAATCAGGGAAATGGCCATCCAGGTCATGCCGATGTTACGGGCAGCTGGGACTTCAGACACGGAGCGGATCGCCATGAAGCGGACAATAATGTGTGGCTGGCCGAAGTAACCCAGGCCCCAGGTTACCGCCGAGAGGAAGCCGATAAATGTCAGTCCACTGGTCCAGGAGAGGAAGTTGGGGTCAACCTGTGCCAGCGTCTCGGAGGCCTGGCCGAAGCCGCCGCCACCGGGACCAAACAGCACCACCGCCGGCATGATCACCAGTGCGAGCATCATGATGCAGCCCTGCACAAAGTCGGTCAGGCTCACCGCGAGGAAGCCACCGACCACGGTGTAGGTCATGACAATGGCCAGGGTCAGCCAGACACCGATGGAGTAGTCACTGAACGTGGAGGAATCGATCAGTGAGCCAAAGGCGCTCATGAACAGTTTGCCGCCGGCTACCAGGCCGGACGCGGTGTAGACCGCGAAGAACACAACGATAACGATCGCCGATATGGTGCGCAAAGGCAGTGCCTTCGTCGGGAAGCGTGCCGACAGGAACTGGGGAATGGTGACAGCGTTGTCGTACCGCTCCGTCTGTTCACGCAGCCGGGGTGCCACCACGATCCAGTTGATGAATGCACCGACAAACAGGCCGATACCGATCCAGGCCTCGACCAGGCCCGTGGCGAACAGAGCCCCGGGCAGACCCAGAAGCAGCCAGCCGCTCATATCGGAGGCGCCGGCGGATAACGCTGCTACGGATGGACGAAGCTGGCGCCCCCCGAGCATGTATTCCTCAGACGAGCCTGTCGATTTGCGGAAGGCATAGAAGCCGATGCCAAGCATCAGTAAAAAGTAAAGCAGAAGACTGATCCAAACGCCGATTGCCATGAGTTCTCTCCATTTTTTTGAGTTGGCCAACGCCCTGACGGGTGAAAACGTGAGCCTACATTACGAAGCGTAGCAGAATCATGCCTTTACGCTACTTTAGTCGCAGTAAACGACGTACCTGTCACGATTTCAGATGCGGGCAGAGGCCTACTGGTACGGCTCCTGGTGTATACGCCGCATACATATCTTTATACACGAAAAAGTTCAGTTTCGGCCCACATCGCGGCTAGGATAGGTCAGGACACCACACAAATAATGATGAAACCCGGAATCGCCTGACCGAGGCCATGCGCCCCGGGTTTGTGAAACAACGCGGATGATCTCCAACGGGTAACTCATGTCAGACCTGGAAAAACTGAATCTCCGGCACCTTTACTATTTCTGGGTCATCGCGCGGGAAGGGGCCATCGTAAGGGCGGCGGAGCACCTGGGCCTCACCCCGCAGACCCTGAGCGGACAACTGGCCGCCCTTGAGTCCGAATTTGGCAACGCGTTGTTCAGGCGGGCCAACCGGGCGCTGCAGTTGACGGATTTCGGTCAGACGGTGTTCGGCTACGCCGACGACATGTTCCGCACCGCCCAGGCATTGAACGATGTACTGCGCCAGCCCCCGGAGCATCGCCCGCTGAGTCTGTCGGTGGGCATTGCCGCGTCTATCCACAAGTTGATCGCTTACTACCTTACCAGACCGGCACTGTCGCTCAGCCGGGAGGTCCGGCTCAGTTGTCACACCGGCGATACCACCGAGCTGCTGAAGCGGCTGGGGCAGCGTGAACTGGATGTGGTGCTGACCGATCGCCAGCCCGGTTCCGGTGAAGCGAGCCAGTTCCGGAGCTACCGCGTAGCGACCTCGTCAATGTCGCTCTTCGCCGCACCCGACCTGGCGGCAAGCCTGACAGAAAATTTTCCCGAGAGTCTCAATGGGCGACCTTTTCTGGCGACCTCGCTGGATGCCCCTTACATCAACGCGCTGCGTAACTGGTTCTCCAGCCAGGGTATCCGGGTGAATGTGGTGGCTGAGATTGATGACAGCGCACTGATCAAGGTGTATGGCCGCCAGGGTCTCGGCTATTTCGCAGCGCCCACCTCGATTCGTGAGGAGGTGTGTCGGCAGTATCAGGTGGTGCATGTGGCAAGTATTGATGCGGTGAGGGACACACTCTACGCGGTCACCCGATCCCGGGGTGGGCACAACGATGCCGTCGCGGAATTGCTGAAGGAACGGCGGGAGCTCACAGAATAGATCGAAAAAATCGAACCATTAAACAGACAGGGCTTTATTCTTTTCGATCTTTGTGTGGTTGATGATGAGGGCGTGTTCCATCAGAGGAGAACCGTCCATGAAAACGATCCACAAGTTTCGAATCGAGTGCGGTAAAGAGCCCACAACACTGAGACTTCGCGAAGGATGCAGGGTCGTAAGGTGTGAATACCTGGTCGCTCAGAAAGGCATCTACCTGTGGGTTGAGCAGCCATTGAATGTGACTGTGCCCACGATTGAACGACAGTTTGTGGTGGCGTTCTCAGGTGATCCGGTGCCGGACAGTTATCAGTATCTGGACACGGCCCTGGACCCGTTCGGACCAGAAGCGTACCACTTGTTTGAAGTGACGCAGGCAGAAGCGCGCAAGCCGGTTCCCGACGGCTTTGCCCTGGGTGGTGCGGTGTTCCGGCCGGCCTTCCGTCAGGTTGGCTAGGAGCAGAGCCATGACGGTATGGGGTCCTGGGGACCCCATTTTTATTTTACGCCTGCCATTTCAGGGCGTGTCGGTCGCGAAGGAGGTTGCCGCATGCTCTTCACGTGTGAAATAGGTGTCGTAGCGCCCACTCTCACGGAATGCCTCCAGCTGTCGGTTGAACTGCTCCTTCAACCTTGAGGAATCCAGGTTTGCCCGCGGAAACAGCAGAAAACTCTCGTTCTCAAGGATGGGGCTGGGGTCGTGGACGACTCGACGGGCCGCTTCACGGTCGAGCTCGCGGCGCAGGATGTGGTAACCCACGTTCACCTCTTCCGGAAATGCATCAATCCGGAGATGCAGCAGCCTGCGAAAATTCAGTTCGGGGCTGGAGACCCACTGGACATCCAGGGTGCCATCATCCACAAGCTCGTCAAACTCCGGCCCGTAACTGTAACCACTGCTGCCCCCAAGCCGGAGGTCTTCGAGGTCTGAGAGCGCGTCCCACTGGACGGGCTCATTTTTGCGATGGAAAAGCACGAAGCGTTCCCGGAGAACCGGCTCGCTGTACAGAAAGTCCTTTTCACGGTCGGGTTCGTGCATCCAGACAGCGGTCGCGTCATGCCGGCCCCGGGCCGCTTCATAATAGGCGCGTTTCCAGGGCAGGAAGCGAAACGTGACTCGGTAGCCTTCTTCCTGAAAAATATCCCTCACGAGACGGGCAACCATACCCTCGCCGAAGCCGTCCCGATCGAAATAGGGCGGCCAGTCGCCGACGGTGATGGTCAGGTGGTTATTGTCTTCAGCCGTTGTTACGTCCGCCCACAGGATCAGCAGGGCGAGCACCGGCATCAGGAACACCTTCATGACGTTACCCGTAATGGTATCGATGAGCTGGTCTTTTGAGTCTAGACCACTTGGCGTATGCTTGGCAGCCTATCCTCACACTAATCCGGATATCCCCAATGAAATTCCCCAAAGTGACCGTCATACTGGTCTCTGCAGCGCTGGTTTACGTGGCCTGGGATCTGACCCGGGAAACACCGGACCCAGGCGATCCCGCCCGCTTTGCCAACCCCGCCGCCAATCCTGTGGATCGGAGCGATGTAGCGGACTGGGTGGTGTCGCAGGTTCCGGTGCTCTGTGAAGACGCCACGGGGGTGTCCGAAGGCGGTCCGGCCCACTCGACCTGCGTCGAGCAAAGCGAGGCGCGTCATTCCATGTGCCGGCGCTCTATATACAGCACGTTCCCCGAAGTGATCCGCTCCGAGGCGGTATTCCGGGATGTCACACTGACCATGATGGAATGCCTGGTCCGCCAGGGCCAGAAACAGCCAGTAAGAGAGTAATCCATGAATAACGACGAGCTGAATGCGGTACTGGAATACGACGGTGAAGAACGCTATGACTATTTCCTGAGCCGGGTGGGGGAGGAGCGAGAGATCTGGATACTGGTCAACAATGACAATCGCTTCCTGAAAATCGCCGCCGAGGATGGCGAGGTGGAATATCTGCCGGTGTGGCCGGATGCGGCGTTCGCCGAGGCCTACGCACAGGGAACGGACGACCTCTCCCCCCGCAGTATTTCCCTGCCGGATTTTTTCAAGAAATGGATCCCTGGCCTCACCCGTGATGGTCTGGATATCGGTGTATTGCCGGGGCTGGACAAAACCCTGTGGATTACCGAGCCGGAAGAGCTGAAGCGCGACCTGCAGGACGAATTGTCAAGCTTCTAGGTTCTTGGTCCGGGGGCTTTTTGGGGCCGGACGGTTGGGCGCTCAATTTCCGCCCATAGTGTCTGAGCCCCCGTTATAGAGGCGTTCAAGGTAGCTTTCCCGGCGTTGCTAACACAGTTATCCACAGTTTCTGTGGGCAACTTCCCGAGAAAGGATTCGTGAAGGACTCCGAAAAAGCGGCGTGAGGACATTGTCGGGAGTAGCCACGCCGCATGGAAGCTGGCAAAGTTTCATCCCATCAAGCATTCAACACCTTTCAAACAGCAGCAAGAGGACTGGCCCGTGACGGACCTGGTAGATTACAAACTGAACGACGGCATTGCGACCATTGCCATCTCCAACGGTAAGGCGAATGCGCTCAGCCACGATGTGTTCGAGGGTTTGAACGCCGCGCTGGATCAGGCCGAGCAGGATAAGGCCGTGGTCATCCTGACAGGGCAGCCCGGTGTGTTTTCCGCCGGTTACGACCTGAAAGAGATGCAGAAAGGTCCCAATGAGGCGGCGGCCCTGGTTACTGTGGGCTCAAAATTTGCCCGCCGGCTGGCGGCCTACCCGCTACCAGTGATTGCAGCCTGCAGCGGCCACGCGATTGCCAAAGGGGCGTTCATCCTGCTGTCGGTGGACCACCGCATTGGCATCGAGGGACCGTTCAAGCTGGGCCTCAACGAAGTGGCCATCGGCATGACCATGCACCATGCCGGTATCGAAATTGCCCGCCACCGTCTTGCTCCGGCACACTTCTACCGTTCCGTGGTGAACGCGGAAATCTATTCGCCGGCAGGGGCTGTGGAAGCCGGTTTCCTGGACGAGGTGGTGGCCCAGGACAAGCTGATTGAACGGGCGAACGAGCTGGCGGCCCACTTCAAAACCCTGAACATGCGCGCCCACCGGGAAACCAAAGTCAAAGCCAAGGCCGACTACCTGGCGTTGCTGGACCGCTGCATCGTGAAGGACTCTGAAAACCTCGGGCTGCAGGGCTGATTCAGCGAAACGCCGCAACGAACTCCCGGTATTGCCGTAGCACGCGGTCAATGCCGGCGGCTCTCAATCGCACGGTCTGGCCCGGCATGCACTGGGCCAGGCGACTGGCGGCGAGGGGCGTCAGGTTACCCAGCCTTGGGTAGCCACCGATGGTCTGCCGGTCATTCAACAGCGCAATGGGCTGGCCGTCCGGCGGCACCTGAACCGCGCCCAGTGAGATGCCTTCCGATACCAGAGAGCTGATCGAACACTGCAATCGGGGTCCCAGCAGGCGCACCCCCATGCGATCGGCACGCTGGTCCACCTGCCATTCAGCGTTGAAGGCGTCAAACAGGCTCTGCCCGGTAAAGGCGGCCACCTGGGCCCCGGGCAGCAAGTCCAGCGTTACCGGCTGTCGATAGTCGGGCCGCTCCGTGTCAGGCACCGTCTGGTTCTCCGGTAACGGACCGGCGGAATTGACCGGCAGGACATCGTCGGGCTGCAGAGTGGTCCCCATTCCATTGAAGCCGCCAAGCCCCTCCCGCACGACACAAGCAACGCTGCCCAGTACGGACTCGCCCGAAAAGCCACCGGCCACGGCCAGATAGCTCCGCAAGCCATTCACCGGAGTACCGAAGGTGAGGGTGTCCCCGGCGTGAATATCCAGCGTGCGCCAGCGTTCCACCGGCTTGCGGTTAAGCTGGATGGCCAGGTCCGCGCCGGTCAGTGCCAGGGTCAGATCCCGCTCAGCCACCAGTTCGAGGCCGCCGAAGGTGATCTCCAGCACGGGCGTACCCCAGGGGTTGCCGGTCAGCCGGTTGGCCCAGGCCCAGGCGTGCAGGTCCGCTGGCCCGCCCTGGGTGACCCCCAATTGACGCACACCAAATCGACCGGCGTCCTGTAGCAAAGCCAGGGGCCCGGCCCGTGAAACACGAAACCCGATATCGGTTCTGGTCATTGCGCGGCCTCCGGGAGGGCGGCGCTGGTGTTGCCGCCGAGTGCTTCGAACCGGTCGCGGTCCACGGACACAAAGCGGACCCGGTCGCCGACCCGTAGCAGGCTGAAGCCTTCCCGGTTACGGTCGAATAACGTCGCGGGGGTGCGACCGATCAGGTTCCAGCCGCCGGGGGTCACGACCGGGTAAGCGGCGGTTTGCTGCCCGGCGATAGCCACGCTGCCTGCCGGTACTTTCTGGCGGGGCGTGTCCAGTCGAGGGCAGGTCAGTGCCGGGTCGAGTAAACCCATGAACGCAAAGCCAGGCGCGAAACCGAGTGCAAAAACGCGGTATTCACGACTGCTGTGGGCTTCAATGACGCCAGCCACCGACAGGGATGAAAGGTCTGCCACCCGTTGCAGGTCGGGCCCGCACCGGGGATCGTACCAGGTGGGCAGGTCGTGCCGCTTCCCGTTGGTGTCGGTTTCGGAAGGTGCCAGTTGGCCCAGCAGATCGATCAGTCTTTGTCTGGCGTCACACGGGGTGATTCGCTGCGGGTCGAAGACCACCAGCAAGGTAGTGTAAGACGGCACCAGGTCCACGAGGGCATCGTCAAAGGCGGCCTCGCACTGCGCCGTGAGAGCGGTAAGCCACAACAGGTTATCTTCCTCAATGCGGTCAAAGAGTCGGATCATCCAGCCGTCGAGGCCGGCCCGCTCCAGGCTGGGTAACGGTGCAGGTTTCATGGCTGCGGTTGCAGGGTGTTGAGCATGTCACGGATTGCCCGCACCGAGGCCACGGACTCCTCATTATCGCCGTGCACACACAGCGTATCGGCACTGAGGTGCAGCTCGCTGCCGTCACTGGCTGTAAGGGGCGCGCCGGTGGCGATTCGACGGGCCTGGTCGATGATGACCTCCGGGTCGTGATGTACCGCGCCGGGTTCGTTGCGGGACACCAGCCGGCCGTCGGGGTCGTAGGCGCGGTCGGCAAACGCTTCGAACCAGAGCGTGATGCCCTGTTCCTTCGCCAGGGTGCGGATGGCACGGGTATCGCGGGTGGCCAGGGTCAGCAGGGGAAGATCGGGGTCGTAGGCACGGATGGCCCGGGCAACGGCAGAAAAGATCGCAGGGGTCCGGGCCATGTCGTTGTATAACGCACCGTGGGGCTTCACGTAGCGGATGCTGGTGCCTTCGGCGCGACACATGGCGGCCAGCGCACCGATCTGATAGAGCACCAGGTTTTCGATTTCCTCAGGTGAGCAGGCCATGGACCGGCGGCCAAAGCCGACCAGGTCGGGATAGGCCGGATGGGCGCCAATGCCGACGGAATGCTCCCTGGCCAGGCGGACGGTGCGCCGCATCACGTCGGGGTCGGACGCATGAAAGCCGCAGGCAATATTGGCCAGGTCAACGTGGGGCATCACCTCGTGGTCGAGCCCCATCACCCAGGGACCAAAACTTTCGCCCATGTCGGCGTTCAGCAATAACGGTGTCATGGTGTCCTCTCTGTCTTTTCAAGTGCCCTGAGTCATGGCCCGGATACGGTCAGGTGACTGCTCCCAGTCTATCAGGTCTGGACGCAGCCATAGGCCCTGCGAATCCGCCAACGGCTGACCAGAAACAGGGTGGCGCTGACCACGATCGAGGCCAGCAACGCCAGTACGAAGACCGCCATGGGCGGCATGTGGCCCACGAGAGCGGCGGTCGCAACGGCAAAAGCGACCAGGCTGAGCATGCCTTTCTGTGCGGCTGCCACGGTGGATCGTGCCACGTCTGGCCCATAGCGATCATGCAGGGTCCAGCCAATGGTAAACAACCCGACCGGGAAGCTGACGAGTATGCCGGACATCAGCGGGCCTGAGCGCGCCGCGAGGGTGGTAGCCACGGCCACCAAGACGCCACCGAGCAGGCCACGCAGCACCACGTCAAACCATCCGGAGGCGGCGACGGGCCTGGGCTGCCTGAGGGCCAGTCTTCGTTTGATCCATTCCGCTGACAACAGCGCTGCCATGTAGAGCGCCACCGCGATGGTGATACCGCCGGGGATGAACGAAAACAGGTAAGCCCCCGGAATCCAGACCATCGTAGCCAGTGCGAGGCTGGTCAGTGCGCCAAACCGGCCGGCAACCGCCACAAAGCTGATGCTGAACAGCAGGGTGGCAATCAGGGCGTGCAAGGTCCCCAGGGCCGCGGCCTGGACAAATTCGGTTGAACGCTCCTGTAACATAAAGAAATAACCGGGGCCCAGGATCATCGGGGTGCCAGCGATGATACCTCCGAGCCTTGGCCCCAGCTTGCCCACGGCCACCGACACGCCGATAACAACCAGCGCGGTGGCAATGAGTTTGGTCAGCAGGATGGTCAGCATGGTTTTACAACACGCGTTCGATGGCCTGGGCCAGACGAAGCAGGGCTTCGTCCGTGCCGTTGCGTCCCACCAGCATCAGGCCGCTCGGTAAATCCCCCGGCCGGTGATTTGGCAGGCTGATGGCACACAGGTCCAGCATATTGGCCACCGTCGGATTGCGCAGTACCAGCAGGTTCAGTCGGGCGTAGTCATCATCGGCTGCGAGCTCTTCGAGCCGTGGCGGCACGATCGGCACCGTCGGCGCGAGCAGGCCATCGTAGTCCTGCAGCCACACATCCGCCTGTTGTTTACGCTGCGCCCTGCGGCGGCAGAGTTCCAGGTAATCCGCAGCGGACATGGCGCCACCCCTTTCGATACGGCTTCGAACCCGGGGATCGTAAAGGTCGCCATGGCTGTCCAACGACTGGCGATGCACGAAATAGCTTTCAGCAGCAGTGAAACCTCCGCCCTCCATCAGTTCGGGCATGGCCGCCAGCACCGGTGCCGGCGCCTCAACAATGCTGGCGCCCGCCTCGCGCAGAACCGCCAGGCTCCGGGTGAAAGCCCCGGCGACGGTGTCATCAAGCTCGGACATCATATAGTCGGTCGGCACCACAAAACGACGTCCCTTCAGATCAACGGGGCGCAGCGGTCGGTACTCCCGCCCGGAAAGCACGGCATCCAGTCGGGCGCAGCAATCGACCGTCGGGGCGATGGGGCCAACGGAGTCCAGGCTGTCGGAGAGGGGAAAACTGCCCGCACGGGGTATGCGGGCCTGGGAAGGTTTGAATCCCACCAGTCCGCAAAACGCGGCCGGAATGCGCACCGAACCGCCGGTATCGCTTCCGATCGCGGCGGCAGCCATGCCCTGTGCGACGGCCACGGCTGCACCGGAGGAGGAGCCGCCGGGAATGCGACCAGGCGCCAGCGGGTTATCCGGTGTGCCGTAATGGGGGTTGAGGCCAAGTCCGGAATAGGCAAATTCGGTCATGTTGGTGTGACCGGTGATCACCGCGCCTTCCCGCCGCAGCCGCGAGACGATAACCGCATCCGCCTGCGCGGGCGGCTGCCAGCCACGGGAGCCGGCGTGGGTGACTTCGCCGGCCACATCAAACAGCACTTTCAGGGCAATCGGTAACCCGGCCAGCTGCCCCCGGGGCGCTCCGGCCTGTTGAAGCCGATCCGCCGCCTCTGCTTCGGCGCGGGCCGTTGTTTCGAACCGCTTCGTATAGACCTGCGCTTCGGCGTCATCGTGGGCGTCGATACGCTCAAAGCAGTGTTGCAGCAGGTCTGAGGCTCGCTGTTTTCCACTGCCCAGGTCGTCCAGCAGCTGGGCAAGGGGGGTGCGCTGGTTCATGCAATCACCGGCAGGGTCTGGATTCGATACTGGTGGCGCAGCTCACGGCCGGTGACCGGGTCTTTGAGTTCCAGGCGGAACGCCTGGGCAGGGCGGAGCTCGCCGATTACCGGCAGCGTGCCGCACAGCATGACCTGACCGGGAGCCAGTTCGGTTTTTTCAAGACCAAAACGCCCCAGCAGATCCCTGGGATGCAGCAATCCGGTGACCGGCCCCTCCTGGTAGAGGACTTCTTCGCCATCAATGGTGGCGTAGGAGGCCATGGTCAGCTCATCCCAGTAGTCGATCACGCTGCCGAGGCGCCATACCTGCCTGCTTACGGGTTTGACGCAGACCTGTTTGGAGTGGGCGACTGACCAGGCTTCCGCCTCACGGTCCGTGTGATCGGATCCGATGCCGACCAGGGTGCCCTGCTCGCTGCCGATCAGGACCACTTCCACCTCACCGCTGGTGACTTCGCCCAGTACCTGGATGTCGGTTCCGGTGGTGAGCTGGTTGGCGGCCACGCGGTAGAACAGTGGCGTACTGGATGGTGGTGTGACCCCGATCTCTTTCAGTTCTTCAATGTGCTCATCAATAGCGGACTGCACCCGGCCCGCCCAGCCTGCGATGACCAGTTGCTGGACATCGACCTGGACCGTTTCCCGGGAATCGGCGAGTTCAAAGGTGATCATGGAGTTTCTCCGGTGATTAAGTTCATGGGGCCTCGTGTTATTACTTCATCAGTTCCGGAAGGAACGTGGCCAGTTGCGGGAAAAGCACCAGCACGATAGCCATCAGGAACATGATGCCGACATAGGGCATGGCGCCTTTCATGACATCGCTGAAGGGTCCGCTTTCACGGACACCCTGTACCACATACAGGTTGAGTCCGACGGGCGGGGTAATCAGCGCCATTTCAATCAGCAGTATGATCAGGATGCCCAGCCAGACCGGGTCAAAGCCCATGGCGATGATGATGGGAGCGACAATCGGGATCGTGATCACCATCAATGACAGCGTTTCAATAAAGAAGCCGAGGATGATGTACAGCAGAATCGCGAGCATCAGGGTGGAATACGGCCCGAGCCCGGCGCTTTCCAGAAAGGCTGTCAGCTCGCGGGTCACGCCAGCGGACGCCAGCACAAAATTGAGGAAGTAGGACGCCACAATAATGAGCATGATCATGCCGGTGGTTTTCATGGTGCCATCCAGTGCTTCCACGATGATCCGGACCGACAGCTTGCGCATGAACGCGGCGATCATCATGGCACCGAGTACACCCAGGGAGGCCGCTTCTGTTGGGGTGGCCAGACCGGTATAGATCGAGCCCACCACGATACCGAAGAGGACCAGTACCGGTATTAGGTGGCGCAGGCCGGAGAACCGGTCGCCCCAGCTATGTTTGACACTGGGACCGCCCAGGGCCGGTTTCCAGATACAGATCAGGGCAGTGCCCACAATGAACATGAGTGCGAGCAGCAGCCCGGGTATCAGGCCGGCGGCAAACAGTTGTGGAATGGACGTCTCTGTCAAGAACCCGTAGACAATCAGGTTGATGGAAGGCGGGATCATGATGCCCAGTGTGCCGCCGGCGGCTATGGAGCCGGTGAACAGCTTGGGGTCGTAACCCATTTCCTTGCCCTGGGGCAGTGCCACGGTGCCGATGGTTGCGGCGGTGGCGACACTGGAGCCGGACGTGGCAGAGAACAGGGTGGCTGTACCGATATTGGCGTGCAGCAGGCCACCGGGTAACCAGGACAGCCAGCTCTCCAGGGAACGGTAGGTGCCCCGCGCGATGCCGGTGCGCACCAGGATCTCACCCAGCAGTATGAACAGGGGGATTGCGATCAGCAGGTACTTGTCGGACGCAGACCAGAGCACGTCGCCCATGGCGTTGATCAGCGGGAAGGGCGAGAACAGCTCGGCCAGCAGCAGGGCGAGGGCAATCAGCGTGGCCGCGACCGGTACACTCAGCAGCAGCAACACCAGGAGAATCAGCAGCGCGGTAAGGATCATGAGCGTGCTTCCTTGTTTTCTTCTTTGATTTGGTCGTCGAGTGTCGGGCTGCCCGCCAGTTGCTGCACACCTTCCACATCACCGCCAAGCAGGCCGGTCAGTGCGCGCAGCGAGACCATGGAGACCGCAAAGCTGAACCACACCAGGCCAACCATCCAGAGTGCCTGGGGCATCCACAGTGGCGTGCCAAGCGGGGTATTGGCGGTGGAGCCGCCGCTGTAGGAGGCGTTCACCACCTCGAATACCGCATCGACAACCAGAATGGCGAACATCGCCATGGCCAGCAGTGCCACAAGATCAAGCACGCCCCGCACTTTCATGGGAAAGTTCAGGTACAGGGCATCAATGCGGATATGGGCTTTGCACATCAGCGTGTAGGCAAACGACCAGCTGGCGCTGATGGCCATGATATAGCCGGTGAGTTCGGTGGCGTGCACGGGGGAGCGCCCCATGGTCTGACGCGTTACAACTTCGATGGTGACCAGCGCCACCGTCAGCAGGATCAGCACGCCGCCGGCCCGGGCGAACCAGAGCGAGCCGACCTGAACGCCTGCCAGGACCCGGTCCAGTACGGAATTGACCCGTTGAAACATGTTCGTCTCCCGGGGCGGCCGGCAAGCCGGCCACCCTCGCGGTTAAGTGTTGGTTATTTGGAGGCTTTCAGGCCGGTGACCGAGCCGATGGTTTCGTTCCAGCGATCCACCCACTGCTGGTCAACCCGGTTCGCCCAATTGGGCAGGAGGGTACCTTCCAGGTGACGTGCTGCTTCAGTGAAGTCCTTGTCGGTCGCTTCGACGAGCGCCATGTCGCCGGCGTCGCCCCGCGAGCATTCACCGTTACCGGTCAGGCAGGCGATGCCTTCCCTGGTTTCTTCCACCGCTGATGCCCAGACCGGATCTTCATAGTTTTCCTTGAGTTCGGTGGTCAGCCACTGCTGGGTTTCTTCCGACAGGGAGTTCCATTTTTTGCCGTTCATGGCGGTGATCACGTGGTCCCAGCCGCCGACCGGCAGCGGATACAGGTGCGTGGACACCTCGTGCCAGCCTGAACTGTAGCCGGACAGGGAACCGGTGACCGCGCAGTCAATAACACCGCGCTGGAGAGCCCCGGGCACTTCGCTGAAATTCAGGGTGATGCCTTCGGCGCCGAGGGCCTGCAGGAACTCCGCGGTGGTACGGCCGCTGGCACGGACTTTCTTGCCTTTCAGGTCGCTCAGGCCGTCAATTTCGGCGTTACAGAACACCATCTGCGAGGGGTAGGGCGCGACCGCAAGCACGTGGGCACCCTTGTAACGCTGACTGAAGGCATCGACCAGAACCGGGCGATAGGCTTCCGCCACCTTGCGTGCGGTTTCCACGTCCGGTGCGATCATGGGCATATCAAGCCCTTCCAGTTCGGGGGCATCCTCCACGGCGTAATCCGCCACTGTGGAGGTCACTTCAATCACGTCACGGCTCATCAGGCGGTAGACTTCGCCTCCGCCCAGTCCCATCTGGTCGAACGTGGTGACGGCGGTGCTGATGCGGTCGCCGGACGCCTCAGGAACGTGCTGTTCCCAGAAAGGACGCTCAAAATTCTGGTACAGGGACAGGCTGCTCCAACTGCCCACGTAATTGATGCTGGTCTTGTCCAGTTCCTGGGCAAGCGCAGGGGAGCCAGTGAATGCCAGGCCCAGCAGGGAGGCTGCAACGAGGTGCTTTGTTGTGGTCATGGTAGTGTCCTCATGGTGTCGTCGGGTGGTTCGGTTCAGAACAGGGCCAGGCTGTTGTCAGGGATGTCGGTGACCAGCATGTGCCCCGGGCTGTGGGTGATGGCGAACTCGACTCCCGAATCGATGAGTACCTGTTGCGGTGTCACGCCGCAGGCCCAGAACACGGGAATGTCATGGTCACCCACGGACACGGCGTCGCCGTAGTCGGGTGAGCTCAGGTTGTGGATGCCAATCAGTGATGGGTCCCCCAGGTGAACGGGCGACCCATGTACCTGAGGATAGCGGGTCGTGATCTGGATCGCCCGGATGGCGTCAGCGGCGGCAAAAGGCCGCATGGAAACCACCAGGTTGCCACCGAACCCGCCAGCGGATGTGAGCGGTACCGAGGTTTTGAACATGGGCACGTTGCGGGTTTCGTCAATGTGCCTGATCCGAAGGCCCGCTGCCATCAGGGCATGCTCGAACGTGAAGGAACAGCCCAGGGCGAAGGTAACCAGATCCTCGCGCCAGACGTCCGCAACATCGGTGCGGGTATCTCGCATCTGCCCGTCCCGATACACGCGGTATTCCGGCACGTCGCGGGCGATGTCTAGGTCCTGTCCGAGTATGTGGCAATGCCGGGCTCCAGGCTCGCTCACCGCCAGCAGGGGGCAGGGCTTGGGGTTGGCCTGGCAGAACCGGAGGAAGCCTGACGCCTGGGATTCCGGCAGGATCACCAGATTTACCTGCACATAACCACTGGCGAGGCCAGACGTGGGGCCGCTGAGGGAGCCCGTTCGCGCGGCCTGGCGTACGGCCAGGGGCGAAGAATGTGCGTTCAGGGGAGCATTGATTGTCATAGTTCTGCCCATAACATGAGTTTTATTACATTTAAGGCAGAAGCAGTGATTAACACAAATCGAAAATTAGGATCGGTTTTGATCCAAAAAACTGATCAGTCAGGTTTTTCAGTGGTTTGTGAGTGCTCCATTGCGGATACAGCAGCCCGTTCACGGGCGGTGGCCAGTGCCAATTCGGCAATTGCATGCACCACGGTGCCCCCGGGTGAGGCCCGGTAGGCGGCACTGAACGCCAGGTCAGGTACGGTGGCGTCCACGTCGAATCGCCGTAACAGGCCGGTGTCCAGTTCCCGCTGGAGAATCTCACGGGGCAGGGCACTGACCCCGAGGCCGTCCACGGTCATGCGGATAATGGTGGAGAGCGACGAGCTGGAATGCACCCGGGTGGAGTGGTTCATTGGGTCCACCAGGGAGCGAATGGCGATGTAGGGTTCGCTCTGGCGCGGGTAGGTCACGATGGGCCAGGAGGCAAGCTCTGCCAGTGACAGGGGCTGCGATGGTATGTCCAGCCGGGGACTGGCCACCCAGATAAGGGAGTAACGGCACAGGTCGCGGTTGATGATGCCAGGCTGGTTGACGCCCCCCATAAGGAAGGCGATGTCGATTTCGTGATTCTTCAGTTTCTCCGCCAGGTTGACGGAGATGTCCACGTCAAGCTCGAGGTTGATGGCGGGGTAGGCTTCGCTTACCCGTTCGATGAGCTGGGGCAGCCAGGTGTGGGCGATGGTTTCGGACACCGCCAGGCGGATGGTGCCCTGGATCGCCGCCGGACGGGCGACCGCCTGCAGCATTTCTCCATGCAGACTGAGCATTTTTTCAGCGTACACCAGAAACTCCCTGCCTTTGGCGGTCAGGGTGATCTTCCGGCCGGAGCGATCAAACAGCTCCACACCGAGTTGATCCTCCAGCCCTGCAACCCGGGCTGAAACCGATGGCTGGGAAGCGTAGACCCTGCTGGCTGCGGCGCGGAAGCTGCCCAGTCGTGCAATCCAGACAAAGGTTTCCAGTGTGCGGATGTTCATTCGTTTATCCCACTCTCCTGTTATCGTCACTCTCGATTGTCGCACGGCTTCGTGGTATATCAGCATCCCGGATGTCCCACTTTTACGTTTGGAAGTTTGCGCCATGCCCAAAGCCAGTGAAATCAAGAAAAATTCTGCCGTTGAATACGAAGGCCGTGCCTATTTCGTCAAGGATATTGAACGTTCCGTTCCCCAGGGGCGTGCGGGTGGCAGCCTGTACCGTATGCGCATGTACGATGTGGTTACCGGCGCCAAGCTGGACGAAACCTTCAAGGATTCGGACATGCTGAACCTCGCGGATCTGGTTCGTCGTCCCGTGTCGTTTTCATACTCGGATGGTGATGAGTATGTGTTCATGGATACCGAGGACTTCACCCAGTACAGCCTGAACCGGGAGGCCATTGCCGAAGAGCTGCTGTTTATCAGTGAAGAAACCCAGGGGCTGATGGTCATCCTGGTCAGCGATGCGCCGGTCGCCCTGGATCTGCCGCCGACGGTGGATCTGGACATCCTGGAAACGGACCCCTCCGTCAAGGGTGGTTCTGCCACCGCCCGCACCAAGCCCGCCAAGATGACCACCGGACTGGTCATTCAGGTGCCGGAGCATATTTCCACCGGTGACCGTATCAAGGTGAATGTGGAAGAGCGGCGGTTCCTGGGCCGTTCCTGATCAGGCCAGACAGGGTTCGCTGCCCGCGAACCCTGTGGTCGCGGTTGCGGCCGGTATGCGATAGTGTCGACTTTCCGTCCACCGCCAGGAGAATTGAACGCCATGTCTGTCCGTGCACCCAAGCCGGTCTCTGCCTCTGCCATTGAAAAGCACGTCTATAAAGTGTTTCCCAACGACATGAACGCCCACGATACGGTGTTCGGCGGCATGATCATGGCCAAGTGCGACCGGTTGGCACTGGTGGTTGCGGAACGGCATTCGGCTCATGTCTGTGTGACGGCCGCGGTGGATTCCATCCATTTCCGAGCGCCTGCCAAGGGCAACGACACCCTGTTGTTCAGTCTGTCGCTGAACCGCAGTTGGGGATCGTCCATGGAAATTGGCGCTCGTGTGGAGGCGGAAAACAGTTACACCGGAGATGTAAGGCATATTCTCTCGGCGTTTTTCACGTTCGTGGCCCTCGACGAAAACGACAGGCCGGTCGACGTGCCGCCGGTAGTGCCCGAAACCGATGAGCAGCAGCGTCGTTACGACAACGCGGAAATCCGGCGGGAAGGGCGCCTGGAAACCCGCAAAAAGTTGTCTGAGCGCTAATCTGGAACGGCTCCGACCGTTCAGAGACCGGCATCCCTGACGTTCTCCATAACCACGAAGGTGCTGGTCTGCAGTACGTGGGGCAGGGCCGAGATCTGTTCACCGAGTACCTGTCGGTACTCCGCCATATTGCCGGTCCGCACCTTTAGCAGGTAATCGAAATTTCCGGCGATCATATGGCACTGTTCCACCGCTGATATCTGCTTTACGGCGGTATTGAAGGCGGCCAGGGCGTCACTGCTGGTGTCATTGAGAGTGACCTGGGCAAAGGCTATGTGGCTCTGGCCCAGTTTGGTCTGGTTTACCAGGGCGGTGTAGCCGGTAATGAAGCCCTGTTCTTCCAGCCGGCGCATGCGCACCTGACAGGGGGTTTTCGACAGCCCCACCCGCGAAGCCAGCTCGGTGACGGTGATTCGCGCATTTTTCTGCAGTTCTCGAATGATCGAATGATCAATCCGGTCCAGTTCAACCATATGCCTGAATCCTGGTGGTTACGTGAGTCTCGCGAGATTGACAGGGCTCCGGAGTCCTGATGGATGTAGAGCTGCCAGCGGGCGGCCTGATCTTTTGGTGCAATCGGGTCGTAGACCTTCAGAAACGAGCAATCCATAAGCAATCGGGCAAGACTCGGCCATGGGCGCTTTGCTTAATGGTGTGAGTATAGGGTACCGCAAGGGCTCACACGTCATTCGTCGCTTCGATTTAAGGCTATTTTCCTGAAAATTTAATTTAAATTAAACATTAATTAAATTTTTGTTGGCTAAAAAAGACGAAAATGTGTGCCTTTACGGTTCTTACAGAGAAATAGTCTTTGGCGTTATCGGTAGAATGCGGCAAAGACAAACAACTGAGAGGGTACATCTATGAGACCGCAGCAATCAGTGACTCCCGAGCTTGCAGACAGCCGGCAGGCTATTCGTGATTACTACCTCGCGGATGAGTACACCGTAATCCACGAAATGATTGCTGGCGCTCAGTTGACCCCCGCCGAGCGTGATGCGATCTCCGCCCGTGCCGCCGATCTGGTCCGCAGCGTTCGCAAGAATGCCAAGTCGACCATCATGGAGAAGTTCCTTGCGGAATATGGGCTGACCACGAAAGAGGGTGTTGCGCTGATGTGTCTGGCGGAAGCCCTGCTGCGGGTGCCGGACAACACCACGATCCATGAGCTGATCGAGGACAAGATCACGTCCGGTGCCTGGGGCGCCCATGTGGGTAAAGCCTCATCCTCCCTGATCAATACCGCCACTGTGGCGTTGTTGATGACCAGCAACCTGTTGAAGGATTCCGAGCGCAACACCGTCGGGGACACCCTGCGCAAGCTGCTCAAGCGTTTTGGTGAGCCGGTGATCCGCACCGTGGCGGGCCAGGCCATGAAGGAAATGGGCCGGCAGTTCGTGCTCGGTCGGGACATCGACGAAGCCCAGGATGAAGCCAAAGAGTATATGGCCAAGGGCTATACCTATTCCTACGACATGCTCGGCGAAGCGGCCCGCACGGATGAGGACGCCAAACGCTATTTCGATTCCTATTCCAACGCCATCGACAGCATCGCAAAGACCTGCCAGGGGGACGTACGCAAGAACCCCGGCATTTCGGTCAAGCTGTCGGCGTTGCTGGCCCGTTACGAATACGGTAACAAAGAGCGGGTCATGAATGAGCTGCTGCCCCGTGCCCGCACCTTGGTGCGTAAGGCCGCCGCCGCCAACATGGGCTTTAACATTGACGCGGAAGAGCAGGACCGGCTGGACCTGTCACTGGACGTAATTGAAGCCCTGGTGGACGATCCGGAACTTGCCGGCTGGGATGGTTTCGGGGTGGTAGTCCAGGCCTACGGCAAGCGTGCGGCTTTTGCCCTCGACTGGCTCTACGGCCTGGCGGAAAAGCATGATCGCCGGTTTATGGTGCGCCTGGTGAAGGGTGCCTATTGGGATGCCGAAATCAAGCGGGCCCAGGTGATGGGCCTGAACGGGTTTCCGGTGTTCACCCGCAAGGCATGCAGTGACGTGTCGTTTGTGTCCTGTGCCACCAAACTGCTGAACATGGCGGACCGGATCTATCCCCAGTTTGCGACCCACAACGCTCACTCGGTGTCGTCCATACTCGAACTGGCCAAGGTCAAAGGGGTGGAGAACTACGAGTTCCAGCGCCTCCATGGCATGGGGGAATCCCTGCACGACGAGGTGCTGAAAGTCAGCGGCGTGCCCTGCCGGATCTACGCGCCTGTGGGGCCCCACAAGGACCTGCTGGCGTACCTGGTGCGTCGCCTTCTGGAGAACGGCGCCAACAGCTCGTTTGTGAACCAGATTGTCGACACCAGTATCACGCCCGAGGAGATCGCCAAGGACCCGATTGTCAGCGTCGAGCAGATGGGTGACCGGATTTCCAGCAAGGCCATTGTGCATCCGTACAAGCTGTTCGGCGAACATCGTCGCAACTCCAAGGGCTGGGATATTACCGATCCGGTCACCGTGCAGGAGATTGAAGAAGGCCGGGGCGCGTTCCGCGATCACCGCTGGAAAGGTGGTCCGGTCATGGTGGGCGAGGTGTCCGGCACCGAAGTGCAGGTGGTACGCAACCCTGCGAATCCGGACGATCTGGTTGGCCACGTCACCCAGGCTAACGATGAGGATGTGAACAACGCCATCAGCGCTGCAACTGATGGCTTCAGCCGCTGGTCACAGACGTCCGCGGAAGAGCGCGCAGCCTGCGTGCGTAAAGTGGGTGACCTATACGAAGAACATGCTTACGAGCTGTTTGCGTTGACCACCCGGGAGGCGGGTAAATCCCTGCTGGACGCTGTGGCCGAGATTCGTGAAGCGGTGGACTTTGCCCAGTACTACGCGGATGAGGCGGTGCGCTATCAGGACAGCGGTGAAGCGATCGGCGTCATGTGCTGCATCTCGCCCTGGAACTTCCCGCTGGCCATTTTTACCGGCCAGATCCTGGCCAACCTGGCGGTGGGTAACACCGTGGTGGCCAAGCCTGCGGAACAGACTTCGCTGCTGGCCGTGCGGGCCGTGGAACTGATGCACGAGGCAGGCATTCCGCGGGATGCCATTCAGCTTCTGCCCGGCACCGGGGCGACGGTCGGTGCTGCACTGACGTCTGATTCCCGTGTGGCTGGGGTGTGCTTTACCGGTTCTACCGCGACGGCTCAGCGTATCGACAAGGTGATGGCGGAAAACATGGCTCCGGATGCGCCCCTGGTGGCGGAAACCGGTGGCCTGAACGCCATGATTGTAGACTCCACCGCCCTGCCTGAGCAGGTCGTCAGGGACGTGCTGGCCTCGTCATTCCAGAGTGCCGGTCAGCGCTGCTCTGCCTTGCGGATGCTCTATGTGCAGAAAGACATCGCCGGCAACCTGATGGAAATGCTCTATGGCGCCATGGAAGAGCTGGGTATCGGTGATCCGTGGTTGCTGTCCACCGATGTAGGGCCGGTGATCGATGAAAACGCCCGCAAGAAAATCGTGGATCACTGTGATGCCTTCGAGCGCAAGGGCCGGCTACTGAAAAAGCTTGAGGTGCCTGAGAAAGGGCTGTTTGTGTCTCCGGCGGTGCTGAGCGTCGGCGGTATTGAGGAGCTGGAGGAGGAAATCTTTGGTCCGGTACTGCATGTGGCGACGTTCGAGGCAAAGAATATCGACAAAGTGGTCGATGCCATCAATGCCAAGGGGTACGGCCTGACCTTCGGTATCCATAGCCGGGTGGACCGCCGGGTAGAGCGGATCGCCAGTCGTATCAAGGTGGGTAACACGTACGTCAACCGAAACCAGATCGGTGCCATTGTCGGTTCCCAGCCGTTCGGTGGCGAGGGGCTCTCCGGCACCGGACCCAAGGCCGGTGGCCCGCAGTATGTGCGTCGGTTCCTGAAAGGCAGCACCACCGGGCGAGCCGCCGACGAGGGGGCCAGGACCATCGACATCAAGAAGCTGGAGAGTCTGATTGGTCGTGTCCGGGATCTGCGTTCGCCCAAACCCGAGGCCCGGGTTGATGCACTGAAGCCGATTTTCGGTACGGTGCCGGCTCCGCTGGATGCCCACGCAGAAGAACTGCCGGGCCCCACCGGCGAGTTGAACCGCCTGAGCAATCACGCCCGGGGCATTGTGTTGTGCCTGGGCCCGGATCACGAAACCGCGCTTGAGCAGGCGGTCATGGCGCTGGCCCAGGGCAACAAGGCCGTTGTTATCGCTCCCGGGGTGGAAGACACCGTGGCCAGGGCCGCGGAAGCTGGCCTGCCGGTCGTCGGTGTTGACGGTCTGCTGGAGCCATCCGCACTGGAACAGGCCCGGGGCTTTGCCGCCGTGGTCAGCTGTGCCCAGACAGACCTGCTGAAGGCATATCGCAGGGCGTTGGCGAAGCGCGAGGGAGCGTTGTTGCCGCTCATTACCGAGCACACGCTGGACCAGCGCTATGTGATCGAGCGACACCTCTGTGTCGATACCACCGCAGCCGGTGGTAACGCCAGCCTGATCGCTGCTTCGGAGTAATCCGCTTTCAGGTTCCCAGGGACGGGAGCCGTGATGGCTAGTTGGCGGCGTAGCGCTCGTGGAGGATACCCACGCGCTCTACGTAGGCTTTGGTTTCGGCAAAGGGCGGCACCCCGCCATAGCGTCCCACGGCGCCGGGCCCTGCGTTGTAGGCCGCGGTTGCAAGTCGGGTGTCGCCGTTAAATCGCTTGAGCATCTGTGCCAGGTAATCAGCCCCGCCTCGAATGTTCTGGGCTGCGTCCATCGCATTCTGGACCGCCAACTCCCTCGCTGTCCCCGGCATCAGTTGCATCAGCCCCTGTGCGCCCTTGGGTGAAATGGCGGCGGCATTGAATGCTGACTCGGCGTGGATAACGGCGCGTACCAGCGCCGGGTCCAGGTCAAACTGGCGGGCGGCCGATTCGATTTCGTCACGGTAGGGTTCGAGGAACAGCGGTGTGGTACGCCAGTTGACCCGGGAGTTCGGGTTGCAGGCGTAACAGTGGAAACGGATGACCTCAAAGCTCCGGTTCTCTGGCCGGCTGCCGCTGTAGGCTGTGACGCCATTGCCATCGCGGTAGCGAAAAACCACTTCATCCCGGCTGGAAGCCCGTGGCCTGTCGGCGTCTGACAGATTGGTGTATTCCACCGACCCGTCCGGATGCACGATCCTTTTCACACTGTCGGCACCTGCCGGTGCGCAGACCAGTGCCAACAAGGCCAGGGTTGTCAGTGTAAGGGGGAGTGTTTTACAGCCAGCCATGACACGCTCATATCTGTCCTGAATCCTGTTCTCGGTTCAGATCAGAGTATACGTGCTTTAAGGCATTAAGGAATGTAACGGAAGGTACAGCTGCCAACTGCTCGTCTGTTTTATCCTGAGCAGTTGGCAGGGTGCGTATCAACTGTGTATCTAGACTTTCGGACCTTTCCCTTTCATGGCGTTAACCACGAGAGAAATCACCAGCAGGGCCAGAAAGATAAAGAACAGAATCTTCGCAATACCCGCTGCGGTACCGGCGATGCCGCCAAAACCCAGGACACCGGCAATAATGGCAATGATAAGACACACTACAGCCCAATAGAGCATTTCCTTTCCTCCTTTAATGGCTTCGTCTATCAACGTGGCACAGCTTTTGATAAAGCACAAATGGCGGCGCGCCGATAACCCGTTGTCGGCGTGGCCGCTTTCTTCTAACTCAATGAATATTAATGGTTTATCGCTAACCTTGAGAGTTCATTACGCTTTGTTGATAGTTAACGGATTGCCGCTCTTCGAGGGTCAGTGCCCGATAGTCGCCGGCCGCCAGGGCCGGGTCCAGGTGAATACCGCCCATTCGCTCCCGGTGTAAGGCAACAACCCGGTTACCCACGGCATGAAACATGCGTTTTACCTGATGGTAACGGCCCTCGTAGATCGTAAGGCGGACCTCCGTGGGGCTGAGCATTTCCAGCGTGGCAGGGGAGGTCAATAACTGTTCGGTACGGAACCAGATGCCTTCGGCGAAGCGGTCGGCCGTGTCCGGGGAAACCGGATATGCGGTGGTGACCCGGTACACTTTGGGTAGCTTGACGGTGGGCTCCGTCAATTGCCGGGACCAGGAGCCGTCATTGGTCAGTATGAGCAGTCCGGTCGATGCGCGGTCCAGCCGGCCCGCGATATGCAGCCCCGCTTTGTGGCCGGAGTCCACCAGATCCAGTGCCGTGGGATGCTGACTGTCTTCGGTCGCACTCAGGTAGCCTGCCGGCTTGTGCATCATCAGGTAAACCGGTTCGTCGCCGGCCTGGATCACGCGGCCATCCACCAGGACCGACGCAAACCGATCCACATCCCGAGCGGCGTCCGTGCAGGCATACCCGTTGACCAGAACCTGGCCTGAGGCAATGAGGGCATTGGCCTGTTTGCGGCTGACACCGTTCTGGTTGCTGAGGATGCGGGAAAGTTTCATGGGCAGATCATAACGATTCGACAGCAACGCGCCCAGTGCTCCAGGCACGTAGTCTGTACCGGTTGCGAAAACGGTTGTCTGTATCTGTATTGTTTGGCAGCTAACCACTACAGTGATCAGATTCCCAGTGATCTGACACCCGGTGAGTTTAATGCGGAACGTATTTTATACCTATCTTGTTCCGGCCCTTTTCGTGTGGCTCTGGAGCACCGGTTTTATTGGCGCCGAGTACGGACTGCCATACGCCGAGCCTTTTACCCTGTTGCTGATTCGCATGCTGATTACGCTGGCGTGCCTGGTGTTGCTGGCCTGGGTAATGAAAACCCGCTGGCCGGGGTGGCGTGGGGCGGGCCATCTGGCGGTCACCGGCATACTCGTGCATGGCTGCTACCTCGGTGGCGTTTACTACGCCATTCAGGGCGGTATGCCGTCCGGTATTGTATCGCTGATCGTGGGGCTGCAGCCTTTGGTGACAACGGCGGTGGCCGTTGTGGTCCTGAAGGAGGGCGTGTCAGGCCGTCAATGGCTGGGGCTGGGTCTTGGTCTGGTCGGTGTAACGCTGGTGTTGCTGGAAAAGCTCGTCACGGACAGCAACGCTGACAGTGGTTTTCCCCTCTGGACACTGGTGTGGGCGGGTCTTTCACTGGCGGGTATTTCATTGGGTACGGTCTACCAGAAGCGCCATGGAACACGGGCCGACCTGGTGGCAGGCACCCTGATTCAGTACAGCGCCGCTGCCACGGTCTTTGCGGTGGGTGCATTTGCCCTGGAAACCCGGGAAGTGACCTGGTCATTGCAATTGCAGTTGTCCATGGCGTGGCTGGTGTTTGGTGTGTCGATCGGGGCGATCCTGTTGCTGATGTGGTTGATCCGCCAGGGGGCGGCGTCCCAGGTGGCAAGCCTGTTCTATCTGGTGCCCCCGGTTACCGCACTGGAGGCTTACTGGTTGTTTGACGAACGTCTGGGCCTGTTGGCGATGGCCGGGGGCATCCTGTCCATTGTGGGGGTGGCGCTGGTGGTCGTTCGCCAGGGCGATGCACCGCCGCCACGCCGGGAATTACTGACCAAACGGTAATAAGTCCAGGGGGACGCAGCCCGCGGTTTGGGGTATGGTTTTGCTCCATGTGTGCAAATAAGGATTGCGGATACATGACCTATTGGCTGGTAGCGAATCCCAAGGCCGGGGACGGTGAACGAGGCCGCGATTTCTGGCTGGCGCACTTGGCAGAGGCGGGTATTCATGATCCGGTCTGCCGGGACTTTGACGAGGATGACTGGGCCCGTCAGGTTGAACCGGGGGATGTCGTCATGGTCGCTGGTGGCGACGGCTCAGTGAACATGGGCGCGCGCCTGTGCCTTGACCGGCAAGCAACGTTGGCGGTCCTGCCATCCGGCACCGCCAATGATTTTGCCCGCAACCTCGGTCTTCCAGAACAGCCCGAAGCATTGTGCGAACTGGTCCGCGAGGGACCGACACAGAAGGTGGACGTCGCTGAGTATGATGGGCAACTGTTTCTGAACGTGGCCCACATCGGACTGGGCACTGCGCCGGTGTGCGAATCCGATGACACCAGCAAGAAACTTCTGGGCCGGTTCAGCTATGGCGTGGGCCTGCTGCGTAAGCTGAGCGAGAAGCGGGGATTCCACGCCCAGATACGCTGTGATAAAGGCTTTGTCAGTGGCCGTTGGCTATCGATCGCCATCGCCAATGGCGCGTTCTTTGGCGGCGGCAACGAAATTCCCGATTCCAGTATCAGCGACGGTCATCTGTCGATGGTGGCGGTCAGGCCCAGGCCCTTGCTGCAACTGCTGTTCACTTTTTTACTGCTTCGTGTGACCCGGCAATCCCCCAAACGTACCAGCACCGTAGTGCACCTGAAAGGCCGTAAGTGCAGCGTGAGCACCCGAAGGCCGAAAACGGTCACCGCGGATGGCGATGTGGCTACGAAGACGCCGCTCAACGTGGAGTGCAGGCCAGGCGAACTGTCAGTCATCGGGCGTTCAGTGGTGACAACCCGGGCGTCAGCCAGCGAATAGGGGAAGGACCAGGCCCGTCACGGCGCCGAGCAGGATGACCAGCAACACCAGTTGTTTCCAGGGAAAGCGTGGTTCGGGTTCAACCTGCAACTCCTTCTCAAGGTGCTCCCTGAGCAGGCGGGTATTGCGGGTATTGGCCTTGTACACAATATCAAACGCATCGCCCACCACGGGCACCATCCCGCCAAAGGTTTCGATCAGCATGTTCCTGATCATGCGTCCCTTGAGTCCCTTGCCAGCCCCGGCACGATGCGCTTCCAGCAATACGTAAAGTGACAGCACCAGGCCGATGACGTCGCCCACCACCGGCAGCAACCCGATGATCGGGTCCAGGCCAAGGCGAATACGCGTGAACGGAATGCGGATGGCTGTGTCGGTCAGCCGTGAGAAGCGGTCCAGCCGGGCAAGCGTTGCCTGTTGCCGTGCGCGCAGGCTGTTGGATGGCTCTGTACTTTTTCCATTTTCCATACCAGCGTTGTTCCTGATCAATGCCTGTTGTCTGGCTCTGTGTCATTCTCAGTTTGCACTGGCCAGTATCCACGACGCAGCCTTTCCCGCAATGGCTGATTTGCCGTATCGCGTTTGCTGCCTGGATACGTTTTGTCACTGACTTTCTGCGACGAACGGGTAATGATGTCGGGGTGGCATAAACCACCATTCTCAGTGACAATTTGTGCCAGACTTTCGCGTTCGCACTTACGTGGTTGAGCTCAGAACCAGAATCGTCAACAAGGACCTGATAATGCACACCCTGAAGATATCGTCCGCCATCGGCGCCCTCAGGAGCGCCATGCTCGGCGTGCTTGCTTTGCTCTCGGTCGGGCTGTCTGCCCAGGCCCTGGCCGCAGAAAGACTCTATATTTTTACCGAAAATTACCCGCCCTATAACGAATCTGCCACGGGCCAGGGCTTTGCGCATAACGAAGAGGATATTACCGGCATTTGCAGTGAAATGGTCAAAGCCATGCTGTCGCGGGTGGATTATGATTACGTAATGAAAATGCGCGCCTGGAGTTACGCCTATGACTGGGTGCAGGGCCGGGAGAATCACGGGCTGTTCTGCACCGCCCGCACCGACGAGCGTGAAGATCAGTTCCAGTGGGTCGGGCCGTTGGCGCCGATCCGGTGGACTCTGTTTGCTGCGCCGGGCTCTGACATCACGCTGGACTCCCTGGACGACGCGAAGCCATACCGGATTGCCGGCTACAAGGGCGACGTAATGTCGGATTACCTGATCAGCCAAGGCTTTGATGTGGTGATGAGTGTGTCCGGCGAAATGAATCCAAGGCGTCTGTCCCTGGGCGAGGCGGACCTGTGGGTGACCGATGGCCTGGTAGGACCGCTCGTGGCAAAAGAAAAGCACGACATAACCGGCCTTGAGCCTGTCCTGGTGTTCCGTGAAACGCCCATGTACCTGGCAATGAGCAAGGAAACCGACCCCGAGGTTGTGACCAGCCTGCAGCGCGCGCTGGACGAGGCCCGGGAAGCGGGTGAGTTCGATGGCCTGATCAGTCAGTACTCGCCCGCTGCGGAGTGAGTCCGCAAAGCAGACCGGTTGAGGACGAAATAGTTTGTAGAACCGGCGATCCTCGTCTAGAACTGAGACGAACGCTCTCACTTATTGATGAGGATCGCCCATGGCTTTTTCGTCCGATCACCTCGCTGAGTTGAATCTGCTCGGTTTGTTCCCTTCCATGTCGGCCCAGGAAGGTATCAAGGTTCACCAGCACTCCGCGCCGGAGGCCTCGGTCAAGGCGGCGGAGCGATTGCACAGGAAGGGCCTGATTACTCAGAAAGACGGCGGGTACCTGACTGCCCTCGGAAGCGAGGCGGTAGAGCTCACCCAGAAGCTACAGTCGATACTGATGGAACCCTGACGCACTTGGGGCTCAGTACCAGAAGCCAATATCCGGGGCAGGCGATTGTCTGTCCAGGCTGATGCCCCGGCCCTCCAGTATCCGCAGCAGAATCTGCGTGTCCTCAACATTCAGGAACGGGCCGAGCGCCACATCCTTGTCGCGGTGGACAAGGAACAGTTTGGGCGGTGTGAAGGGATGCCGGGGCAGCTTGACCCTTACCCGGGTGAAGCGCCTGGGAAACCGTGCTTCCCATTGCTTGGTCTGGCGGCCTTTTTCGAGGCAGATGTCATCGCTTGAAATGGCCAATACCTCCCTTGCCTGGCAGGCCCGGGAAGTCAGGTAAATGCCGGCGGCAACAGCGATGAGTTCGAGCCCGGCAAATGGCGCAATAACCCAGGCCCCCGCCAGGATCATGCCAGTGGAAATCAGCAATGATACCGCAAAGAGCGCCAGCCAGATCCGAACGTTGCCTCTCCAGCTCAGTGAACGGTTGGGTGTTAGCAGAAGCCTCACACCGTTGTCGCATTCAAGATGCTCGATCATTCTCCCGGCCCCGCAATGGCACACCATGTTGTAACTATACGCCACGGCCGGCGTCACCGATGAATGCGCGTCACCTGACGGAGCCGTAATTCAAACGGGACTGAATTAACGACATACTGGACGCCTTCGCGCTCAAGCACCAGTTCCGACATACAGGGGGTTCCGTTTGGTCAGAAAGTTTGCGGTCTGCGTTGGCTGGTTGCTGGCGGGAGCCCTCATGTTCACGGCGAGCGTGCTGCTGCTGTTTCGCTTTGTCAATCCGCCGACCACGGCCTTCATGCTGGCTCACCAGGTCACCGAGAAGGGGACAGTGCATCAGCAGTGGATCGACTACGGCCGCATCTCCGAATGGATGCCGCTGGCGGTTGTGGCCAGCGAAGATCAACGCTTTCCGGACCATTGGGGCGTGGATTTCGCCGCGGTTCGCAAGGCCCTTGAGGAATACCGGGCAGGCGATGGACTGCGGGGTGCCAGTACCATTACCCAGCAGACAGCCAAGAACCTGTTTCTCTGGAATGGCCGGAGCTTCGTCCGGAAGGCCCTGGAAGCCGGGCTGGCGCTTGGACTGGAAGCGCTCTGGCCCAAGCAGAGGATCCTGGAGGTGTATCTGAACGTGGCTGAGTTTGGTCCGGGGATATACGGGGTGGAGGCGGCGAGCCGGGCCTACTTCGGGATCAGCGCCCGTGACCTGTCGCGCTCCCAGGCGGCGCGGCTGGCGGCGGTGTTGCCGAATCCCAAAGTACTGAGCGCCGCTGACCCATCACCTTACGTGTGGGAACGGGCCGCCTGGGTGCAGCGACAGATGCAGCAACTGAATGGACCGGGATACCTGCGGGAGCTTTGAGAGGGCTGCTCAGGTAACGAAATCGATACAGTGATTTTTGCCAGTTGTGGCACTCTGGGCGACACGTAACTGACGTGGGCCACGGGTAGTGGTTGGCTACCTGTCCATGCCAGGGCTCTGCTAGAGTGTGTCTGTTATCCGTTGTTGCCAAAGGACCTGCTTGCGTTATGTCCAGACAAACCGCCCATTCCCAGAAGCTTCTGCTGTTCAGCCTCACAGGGCAGAAACTGTTCGCTATCGGAACGTTGAAGATCCGGGAAATCCTGCCGTTTACCCGTCTGACCAAATTGCCCCACAGTCATTCCGCGGTATTGGGAACCATGTCGTTCAGGGGCTCGGCCGTGCCGGTGATTGATATGGCGGCGGCGGTAGGTGGCCGCGCTCTGAGCCAGGAAGAGCGCGATTCCTGCTCAATTATCGTCACCGATATCCAGCGCCAGGAGATCGGTTTTGTGGTGCGTAGCGTCAACAAGATCATTGAGGCGGACTGGAAAAAGGTTCAGCCACCGCCTGTTGCCCTGGGGGACCAGGCCTTTATCACCGGCCTGATTGATCTGGACAATGAGCTGATTCAGCTTCTGGACGTTGAGCTGCTGCTCGCCCGGGTCTATCCGTCGGCGGTGGATACCCAGGCCGCCGCGTTGACGGACGTGGAAAGCGAAACCCTCAAGGCTCAGCGTATTCTGCTGGTGGACGACTCCCAGGTGGCACGAAAGCAGCTATCGGATGTGCTCGACAGCAAGCACATCCCCTACGAGGTCACGACCAATGGCCAAAGTGCCCTGGACGTTCTGGTTGACGCCGACAAAGAGGGCCGTCCGGTGGATATCCTGGTCAGCGACATAGAAATGCCTGGTCTGGATGGTTATGAGCTTGCCTTTACGGTTCGGGATAATACCTCGCTCAAGCAGCCGTACATTATCCTGCACACCTCGCTGAACAGTGAGATGAGCCTCAGCTATGCCAATCAGGTCGGTGCCAATGAGGCACTTACCAAGTTCGACGCCGGTGACCTGATGCAGGCCATGCTGCGGGGCGCGGCCCATTAGAGGCAGCGGCTACCGGGCGCTGGCCTGATGCATCTGTATGCCCGCGCCGGGGTCAAGTGACGTCTCCAGTGCGGCGGTCACAGCGCCGTTATGCTGGTAGATGTCTTCCCGGAACTGCAGGGTGCCGGCCTCGTCCACCCAGGCGGTCCAATACTCCAGATGAACCGGTACCGGGTTCTGCAGATAGACTGTCGTCAGTTCCCGGGATTCCAGTACCCGCTGCAACCGCTCTCCCGACCACCCGCTCTGGCTCTCCAGTAAATGGCGCGCCAGTTCGAGCGAGTTTTCCACCCGAATGCAGCCAGAACTGAACGCTCGCTGGCTCTGCCGGAAGAGGTGCCGCGCCGGGGTATCGTGCAGGTAAACATCAAACTGGTTGGGAAACATGAATTTTACCTGTCCCAGGGCGTTCCCGGGGCCGGGTTCCTGGATCAGCTGGTAGGGAAAATAATCCTCGGAGAGTGACCACCAGTCGACACTGGCCGGGTCCACTGGCTGCCGGTCAGGCCCCCAGCCTCGATACAGCGAAAAACCCATCGACTCAAGGTAACCGGGATTCTGGCGGATAACCGGTAGCTGATCTTCGATCATGATGGTTCGGGGCACCGTCCAGCTCGGATTGAACACCAGGTGTCGGATACTGTCGCTGAACAGCGGGGTGGGGCGCAGGGGGCGTCCCACGATCACCCGTGAGCGCATGACCACATTGTTTCCCCTGACCAGCCGCAGGTCATACCCGGCAACGTTGACAAGGATGTGGGTGTCGCCCAGCTGATCCGGCAGCCACCGCCACCGTTCAAGGTTGGCGTCGATCTGCGTAAGCCGTTCCGATGGGCCGACGTTGAGCGCAGCGAGCGTGCCGTCGCCGATCAGACCGTCGTCTTCAAGGCCGTGGCGACCCTGGAATTGGCGGACAGCCACCACAAGGTGTCCATCGTAAACCACGTCGCCCTGTTGCCCGGGTTCAACGCCCACCAAAGGAAGATCACCCAGCATTTGCAACTTCTGCCGGATCAATGGCATGCGCTCATCTTCCATCCCCGGGCGAATGGTTGGGCCGGCAGGCACCGGGGGCCAGGGCTCACCCGACAGGTCGTGTATCCGGGCCCGCGCTTCACTGAGTTTCCGGTAGTCAGACTGGTTCGGAGCGAACCGGGCGAAGCCGGCCGCGACGTCCTGACTGGCCAATGCTTCGGCGAGTGAATCGGCGACGGCCTGGCCGGAGCGCGCCACGGCATGCCCGGATTGAAGGGTTTCGGGGTCGACCTTGCCGTAGGCGAGGTGGGACGCCAGTTTCAGCGCGGCGTCTGTAAGCAGCATATCCAGGTCGGCCAGGGTTTCGGCATCAAGATCCGACGGCCGAACCCCCGCAAACCGGCTCAGCTGCGTGAAGTGGTAGTCCGAAGGTGACAGGCCGTGTTGCTCTGACTGGGCGATGGCATCGAGAAGGGCGTCTTTGTCTTCGCTCCGGCTCCACGCCAGGGCGTAATCCCGATGTCGGTAAAAGTCAGGCAACACGCTGTCGGCGGACAGCATCCGGCCAAGGGCGCTGGCGGGAAAATCCAGCTCAAGGGCACCCATGCGGTTGCGGATCGTATCGTTTGCCGTCACACCGAGGGACCAAAGGCATAATGCTGACAGAAGTATCCCTCTTACTGCCATGGAACCTGAGGTCATCCTTCCTCTCCGCCCGAATAAACACTAGTGATTATCCGTCATCCTAGTCCTTTATTGGCAGAGACAAAAGCGCGACCTGATCAGCAGGCCCCGGTTGACATCTTCGGGTCGGTGGCGTCAGCCAGCGCGCCCGAAAACCCGCTCGAAAAAGCCAGCTTCCCGGGTGTCTGGAACAGGCAATTGTTCGAGTTCGTCCATGGCCCGGCGCCAGAAACGTTCGGGTTCGTCCAGTGCGGCCGCACGCTTGCGCTCCTCGTCCCGGAAAGAGTTGTGCTCGCCACCTACGCCGGCTGCCACAAGCTCTGTCGCCCAGAGATAAAGAGTGGCGCGTATGGTTCTGAGAACCCGGCAGTAGGTATCGCGACTGACGTTGATGGCGAGCTCAGCGGTGAGGTTGATCTGGGCCTGCAAGCTGCCCATCTGTTCCTCGGGCAGAACGATGCGGTGGCCGTTGCCTTTCTTGCAGCCTGCGCAGGTTTTTTCCAGTGATTTGACGCCTTCGAGCAGGTCCAGGTGCCCGTGTTCCGCCTTCTGCTGATCGTTCACCGGGGCTGGAATCCAGCCATACTGCGGTGAGCGGGCGACAATGTGGCCGGGGAGATCCCGGCGGTAGGGGGGTGCTTTGTCCGACTCGCTGTAGCCCTCGAATTCCGCCCTCAGCCAGGCGGCCATTTTCCGATGCCTGAGCATCATCGCCAGGGTGATGGCGGAGGGCATGATCTCCTCGAGCATGACGGTGGCGTCCTGAGTGCGTTCTTCCAGATGGTTTACCGGGGCGGGCATGGCTGTTCTCCTGCGCATCGGGTGGCGCCTGTGCCACCGTTTATTATTGTTGTGGGCCAGCGGTGGTCATTCGCCAGCCATGGTTAAAAATTAGTCAGCTCAGGGTGTGACGTCCAACGTAAATCGTCATCAATTTGTTACGGAAAGTAAGTCGATTGATCGTGATCAATCCGGCGAGGCGACGGTAGGTGTAGGCTGACGGTTTACGTTGCGGAACAGGTGCTGACATGAATGCCCCGGATTTTACCGCCCGCCGGTTGTCCATGGTGGATCACCAGATTCGTGACCGTGGCATTTCGGCTCCGCTGGTCCTGGACGCCATGCGCCGGGTCCGGCGGGAACAATTCGTACCGACCCAACGGCGGGAGCAGGCGTATGACGACGGCCCCCTGCAGATTGGCCACGGCCAGACCATTTCCCAACCCTATATTGTCGCCCTGATGGCGGAAGCACTGGAGTTGCGGGGCGGGGAAAAGGTTCTGGATGTGGGGACGGGATCAGGTTACGGCGCGGCCGTGCTTGCCTGTATTGCGGATGAGGTGTTCAGCATTGAGCGGTTGTCGGTACTGGCCCAGAGAGCGAGGCGCGTGCTGCTGGCGGAGGGGTTCCTCAACGTTCACCTTCGCAGCGGTGATGGCACGCTTGGCTGGCCCGACGCTGCCCCTTTCGACGGCATTGTCGTGGCGGCCGGTGGCCCGTCGATTCCTGAAACCCTGACGCACCAGCTTGCCCCCGGGGGCAGGCTGGTGATGCCGGTGGGTTCGGAATCCGGCAGTCAGGAACTGGTGAGGATCACCCGTGGGGCGTCCTCGGGGTTCGCCCGGGAGAGCCTCGGAAGCGTGCGCTTCGTACCGCTCCTGGGCGCTGAGGGCTGGCCAGTGGAAAACCGATGAGCGTTCAGCCGGCGTTGGTGCTCTCAAAGATCTTGTCGGCGGAGGCCGCCACAAAACCCGGATACAACCTACCGTGCTGGTCCGGATAGCGCAGGGCAAACTCGTAGAAACAGCTGGGAATGGTTTCGGTCCGGTCACTGAACTGAACCGGAATGCGATCCGCCATGGTGGCCGACTGCTCCAGCAAAGCCTCCGGCGATCCCTTGATTTCGCCGCCCGATTGGTTGACCCGGTAGCCGTTATCCTTCAGCAATTCATTGATCGCCTCCACGCTGTCAAACCGACTGAGCTGGTTAATGCTCACGGTGAAATGGTTGGCGCGGAAGCCCCAGGCTGCCAGCCACGCGGCATATTCGCTTTCGTCCGCCAGGGTCCGATAGGTGTGGTAGTCCAGGTCCCAGTGGCGACCAGAGTAGAGAAAGTCGTCTGCCGCCACAGAGCCCGGGTCGATCTGTTCCACCAACGCCTGGGCGATGGTCTGCAACTCCGGTGAGCACTGCTCGGTGAGCAGCTCGGAAATGAAGACCTTGGGGGCCTGTGGATCCGGATGCTCAAAGTGGCGCGCAAAGAGTTTCTTGGCTTCGAACCGGTACTCACCTCCGGCGTAGTAACCCAGCGATGTAAAGTGTTCAGCCAGAGCGTCCAGCCCTACCGGAGCCAGATTGAACGTACGCAGTGCAATATGGTCGTTGACAATCTGTTGGCCCTCTTCGGCGCCGAGGATCCGGTGTATGGCTTCCGCCGAGGGTGTCACCTGGCGATAGTTTTCCCACAGTCGATGAAACAGGGTCTCTCGTTCAGTGTGCATATTGGACCTCCGTCGTAAATGGGGCAGTCTGGGGCGCGACGCTGTCTGTCGCCTTGTGCAGGGGGATCTGACGAGCCATGGAGCCGGACTCGAGCATGAGCTCACTGGCGAGTGAGCGCGGCACGACCAGTGTCTGGCGGTGAGGCAGCCAGGTAGCTGAGGTGGTGACCGACGCCCGGAAGTCCGTGGTGCCAGTGTTGGTGAGCAATATTGCCCGGTTGTGATTGTCCGGCTGATTGCGGGTGATGACCGTCACCCGGTCGTCAACGACCTGAACCTGGCACAGCCCGGAGCGCTGAACGCTGGTGATCCGGTGCAGTGGCGCTTCGACCGTGGGGCCGGCGTCAAACAGGTCCACGAATCCGGTATGCCGGAACCCCTCGTCACTGAGCATTTTCAGGGCAGGGCGGGTCTGTGGGTGAACCTGACCGATCACGCGGCGGGCCTCCAGGGGCATGGTGGCTGTCGACATGGGCGTCTCCGGCAGCAGAGCATCAAGGACCTCTGGACGGGCGGTGCCCGCCAGCCGGGTCACGGTGGCAAAATCCAGATTGCCTCCATGCACTTTCAGCCAGTTCCAGAACGGCGATTGTCCACGCTCATCGGAGACGCCGCGCATTTCCGCAATCACCGTTGAGGCGAAGCGGTCGGGGTGCTGCGCCATGAACAGGAAACGCACCTTGGACAGCAGCTTGCCCGCATTCGGCCGGCGGTGGCTGGGGCGGAGATACAGGCTGCACACTTCGGTGCAGCCGGTGTAGTGGTTGCACCGGGTGAGCTGCTCGTGGCGGCTGCCAGGCAGGGGGGTGCGGCGGAAATGCAGCAGCGGCCGCTCGTGTCCTGCACAGGCTTCGATGCCGGTGGTGCCCATAATCTCACCGGACCCTTCATCAACCAGTACGAACAGGTAATGTTCGTTCTCCGGCTCGACCACGACACGTTCAAAGCTGTCGATGCTGTGGTCAATCTTCTCCCGCAGGAACGCGACATCGTCCATCAATGAGGTGAAGCCCGGGCCCGTTTCCCGTGCAATGGCAAGCAATGCCTGCAGATCCTGGTGCTGGATCGGACGAATGATCATGGGCGGTCTCCCTGGGCGAGCGGTCGGCTTGTTCAGTGGTCAGTATGTAAGGGGGTGGCGCCGGTTTGTAGTGGTAAAATGATCGGAATAATGAAAATATTTAACAAAATGATGGGCCAGGGGGTCATTATGCTAGGAAAACAGGATCAGAAGCTGTTACTGCTACTGCGGCAGAATGCCCGCACCAGCGTGTCCGACCTGGCGAGGGCGCTGCATCTTTCCCGTTCAACGGTTCAGAACCGGCTCGCCCGGCTGGAAGCCGGAGGCGTGATCAAGGGGTACTCGGTGCAGTTGGGAGAGGCCTTTGCGGCCAATCAGGTGGAAGCCCATGTGTCCATCAAGGTGGTGCAGAAACTCACGTCGCGTACCAATACCGCCCTGGAAAATATCAGTCAGGTGGCTCAGCTGTTTTCGGTGAGCGGGGAATACGACCTGATTGCGATTGTGCAGTCCCAGTCGCTGGAAGAACTCAGTGCGGTGCTGGATGAAATCGGCAATCTGGAGGGAGTAGAGCGGACCAACTCGGCGGTAGTGCTGGAAACCCGTTTCCGCCGTTGAAGCATGGCACCCGTCCCTGGGTGCGGTCGGGCGGGATCACTCGGCTGCGATTGCCTCGTTCAACAGGGAAGGCTTTTTCAGGGCCTTTGCGAACAGGTCTTTCTCCTCGGCAATGGCCAGAGCGGCTTTTTCTGCCAGGGTCTCGTCCAGGCCCTCCACCCGCGCCTGCAGGAACTGGGTGATCTCTTCCGCCAGCTCCAGCACCTTGTCTCTGGCATCAGCGTCCGCCTTGGATGAAAAGAGCAGGGTATCCGGGTGTTTCAGCGCCATCTCCAGTCCATCCCTTTCCGAGTAATACAGTGCTTGTACAGCCATGAATCTCTCCAATGGGGCCCGTGCCGTTGGCGGCACGGGAGGGTTATTACAATTGGCATGAGTGTAGCGCAACATAACTGTATATGTATACAGCTATGAGTCAATAAGCGCCGGATCAGGCTGCGGTGATGGCGAAGCCCTGTGCGGGAAACTGTACGTTGACCGTGCCGACGCGCGGATGGGTGCGCTCCAGGAGGATCAGGGTGTCATCCGCTGACAATAATCGGCCGCGAACCGGATCGCGACCGTAGTCATCGGGCGCCACGTCGACGGTCTGGCCGGTCAGCGGGTGATCTGATGTGACCTCCGTGCTGCGTGGTTCGGCGTTCCGTGCGATGTCCAGGGCCTGGTCGGCGGTTATCCCGGCCATCTGCCCATGACCAAAAGCTTGCATGCGCGTCATCCAGGCCCGGACCTTCGGGTAGTCCCTGAGCCAGGGCTTGCCTGCCAGTTCACTGACAAACCAGAGGCCATGGTACGCCGAGAAATCGGCGATGCAGGGCGTGGGGCCGAACAGGAAATCCTGCGTCAGCATACTCTCCATCTGCGCCATCTGTGTCAGCACCCGGGCCTTGGCCTGGGGGCCCTTCATAGCTTTTACCCGTGATTTCCGGCCCATGCTGATGCGGTCCTTCAGAAATCGCAAGGTGGTGAACAGTGAGGTCTCGCGGATCAGTTTCTTCAGCATCCGCCCGTCACTGGCGGCAATAACGCAGGCCAGGAAGACCTGGAGATCGGTTTCCCTGACAAACGCCTGTACCTCTTCAGGCTGCTGCTCCAGGATCAGTTCCGGTTTGTCGCCCAGGCGGGCAATTTCGCGGGCGATGGCGCGGGTGTCGCAAAAGACGTCTGCCCCCAGTTGGGCCACGGGAATCTTCCGATAGCCACCCGCGAGAATATCGAGCACAGGCCGGGGTGGCATCTCCCGGACGGTGACGGACTGCCAGGATAGCCCGGCGTAGCCGAGCATCGCCCTGGTTTTCTCGCCGAAGGGGGACATGGCGTAGTGATAGAGTACGAGTTCCTGCATGGTGCTGATCCGTGTCTGGTTTTGAGTACGCTGAGCATACACGGATACCGGTGCGCCATGCGATGCCGGGCGGCGAGATTGGCCTAGGAGGTCAACATACCCGTCGACGCGCAATAGAGAAAGGCCGCAGAGCCCAGCAGAATGAAACCCCAGGCGGGGAAGATCAGAAAAGAGCGGCTTGTTGTTTTCACAGACACCTCCGGGTGTAGCCCCGTCCTATTGTTATTTGTGTACGTCTAGGGAATCACTGTAGACCAATCTGAGAAGGTGTCACGAACGGATTGCGCCCCGCGCCTGAATAAAGTAAGAATTGGTCAGTATCCGGGGTCTTCACGGCTATTGAGTAAAGGTGGGATACCCGTAGTATGCAGTGAACAATCATCCGCTTTTGGACAATAACAACAAGGAGCCGTCAATGGCCGTAGACCGCGACAAGCAAACCTCCCTCCATTGCCTTTACCATTGGGCCAGGAAAACCCCGGACAACGTCTACCTCACGCAGCCGTTCCCCGATGGCCGGGTTGAAGACATCACCTGGCAACAGGCCGCCGAACAGGTCTCCCGCATGGCGGCCCACCTGAACACACTGGCTTTGCCGGAACGCAGTAACATTGCCATCCTTGGCAAGAACAGCGCGCACTGGATCCTGGCGGACCTGGCGATATGGGCCGCTGGTCATGTCTCGGTCCCTTTGTACCCGACCCTCAATGGCGACACCGCAGCCTATGTGCTTGAACACAGTGAGGCCCGGCTGATGTTCCTCGGAAAAATGGACGGTACGGCGGATGGCTGGAACGACATCAAAGGTCACATACCGCCGCAGCTGCCTATTATTTCCCTGCCGCTTTCACCGCGGGATGACACCCCTACATGGCAGGGGATCATTGCAGAATCCGAGCCAGCGGAACCCAGACTGCCGGATCCCGATGCGCTGGCCACCATTGTCTACACTTCCGGAAGTACTGGTCGTCCGAAAGGCGTGATGCACAGTTTCCGCACGATGATTTCCGTGGCTGACGGACTGCAGCAGCTATTCCCGGTGTCCTCGGACGAGCGCATGCTGTCTTACCTGCCGCTTGCGCATGTGGCCGAGCGGGCGGCAGTGGAAACCCAGTCGTTGTACTATGGCTTCCACCTGTACTTTGCCAACTCACTGGATACCTTCCAGGAAGACCTGCAACGGGCCAGGCCCACCCTGTTCTTCTCGGTGCCGCGGTTGTGGATGAAGTTCTACCTCGGCGTCAACGCCAAGTTGCCGCCGAAAAAGCAGAAGCTGCTGTTCAACATCCCGATCCTGAAGTCTGTGGTTAAGAAAAAAGTGCTCAAGCAATTGGGCCTCGATCACTGCCGGGCCGCCCTGACCGGGGCGGCGCCGCTGTCCTCGGACATTATTGCCTGGTATCGCAACCTCGGTCTGGAGTTGCTGGAAGTGTACGGTATGTCCGAAAACTTCGGTTACTCCCACGCCAACCGGCCCAATCAGGCCAAGGTAGGCACCGTGGGTATGGCCAATCCCGGGGTTGAACACCGGTTGGGTGAAGGCGGCGAAGTCGAGGTGAAGAGCCCGGGCCAGATGCTCGGTTACTACAAGAACGAGGAAAAGACCCGCGAAGATGTGACCGACGACGGCTTCCTGAAAACCGGCGACATGGGCGAGATCGACAGCGATGGTTGCCTGCGGATTACCGGTCGGGTCAAGGACCTGTTCAAGACGTCCAAAGGCAAGTACGTGGTGCCGGTGCCCATCGAGAACCGCTTCAATCACCCGAAAGCCGAGGTGGTATGCGTGGCAGGTGCCAATCAGCCCCAGCCGTGCCTGATGGTGCTGTTGTCCGATGAAGCGAGAGCGGAGCTGGACCAGGGCGGCAGCCGAGACGAACTGGAAGCCGAGCTGGCCCGAGAACTGGACGAGGTCAACGCCGGATGCGAGGCCCATGAGAAGCTTGCGTTCGTGGTTGTGGTCAAAGAGCCCTGGACCATGGAGAACGGGATGCTGACCCCCACCATGAAAATCAAACGCAACGTCATCGAGAACTATTACACCCGCAAGATGGACGAGTGGTTCGGACAGAGAGCGAAGGTGGTCTGGGAATCCTGACCCCAAAAAGCAACACCGGTGGTCCGCGTTAACGGACCCACCGGTGTGCTATGAAATCCTTTCCTGATCAGGCGCTCCGCGCCTGAATACCCGCCTTAATGGCCGCCTTAATGGCCGCCTTAATGGCCGCCTTAATGGCCGCCTTGCATGGCGCCAGGCATCTCGGACGTAACAACCTGTGCCCGGCGACCAGCCATGCGCAATTTCCGGCCAATAAACCGAACCGCCTGTCTGGTGGCAGCACGGGTATGCTGGCGCCTGATCTCAGTACTGTTGTGGAGGATACTCGACGGCAGCGGTTGAACGGTTGCGATATGCTTCTGAGTCATAGCGCCTTCCTCCTTAGTCATCGTGTGGGTTAGTTAGGGATCTATCTTTAATGTATCAACAATTCTAAGGGTTCTTATTTGCAGCTTGAATACGTTAAAATCCGTATCCACGTTGCAAATATGCAGTAGCTTTATGGATTGGGATTACCTTCGTTATCTACACGCGCTGGCCACGGGCGGAACACTCGCCAAGGCTGGCGATATTCTGGGTGTGCACCAGACCACCGTACTCCGCAGACTGGATCAGATGGAGGAAACTCTGGGCGTTCAGTTTTTCGAACGCTCCCGTGATGGCCTTCAGCTGACGCCGGTGGGTGAGACCGCTTTCCGGGAAGCCCAGCGCCTGATGGTCGAGATGGACAACCTCGAGCGCAAGCTGGTCGGCCAGGACTCAGCGCCCGTTGGAAAGGTTCGCCTGGCCGCCGAGGACGTCATGATGAACGAGCTGCTCAGCCCGATACTGGCTGAGTTGATCAGCGCCTACCCGGATATCGAACTGGAAGTGCTCACGGACAACGATGTCGCCAACCTCAGTCACCGTGACGCCGACCTCACCTTGCGCGCCGAAAACAAGCCCCAGGCCACGCTGGAAGGGCAGCGCATCGCCGCCGTTGAATCGGCGGTGTTCGGTGCCGCGCGGTATTGCCGGCGTCATCGTGGCATGGACATTGAGCATCATCCGGAAGGCTGTGTCTGGATCGTTCCGGATGACACCTTCAGCCATCTGGCGACGGGCCGCTGGTATCGCAAACACCTGAAGAACGTACCGTCGGTGATCCGTTGTAACAGCCTGCAGGCCATGCATGCCCTGGCAACCGCGGGCGCTGGTCTGGCGGTGTTGCCGTGTTACCTGGGCGAGGCCACCCGGGAGCTGCGGCAGCTATCCGAGCCGCTGGAAGGGGAAAGCGTCGATCTGTGGCTTCACGTCAACCAGGATACCCAGCAGATGGCGCGGGTACGGATTGTGATGGAGTTTCTGGTAGAGCGACTTCAGGCGCTGCAGGCGGTCATTGAGCCGGGTGCCACGGTGCAGGGCCGCTAGCCGCAGAATGGCCAGAACTGGTACCAGCGCCAGCACTGGAATTCCTGCTCGCAGGTGGCCAGTTGGTGGTCGTAGCGGAAAGCGCGGTTCTGCACCCGTGACGCGAGTGCGACGACGTCGGGTTTGGCGGCGTAACTGCGGCGTGCATAGCCGGCACGGCCTTCGTGATAGGCAAGGTACAGGTTCCTCGGGCTGTGGAAGGGAATGTCGAGTTCCCGGTGGGTGAGGTGGTTATACCAGCCGACAAAGTCCAGCGCGTGTTCCATGTGGGTGCGGACCACAAATGGCCCCCCGCCGTTGGCGTCCAGGTAATCGCCCCAGGCCGGGTCCAGTGCCTGGGCATAGCCGTAGGCGGTGCTCGGCCGGGTCCAGGGAATCAGGCCCCAGAGCTTGCTCCGGGGTGGTCGTGCATGGCTGCGAAACGACGACTCGTAGTACACGAAGGCCATCTGGGTGGCGATGGGAGTCCCCCATTTCTCCTCCGACTGCCTGGCGAAGTCGTACCATGCCGGCTGTTCCCGGAAAATCTCGCACACGTTTTCCTGTTGCAACGGCGGGTCCGGTTCCAGCAGGCTGAACCGCATGGTCGCCCAGGTGGCGATGACCAACCCGAGAACGGGCAGCCCGTACCATTTCAGCCGTGACTTCCAAACATTAAGACGTTTGCTGAGCTTACTCATGGGCTGGAAAACCAGAACCCTCCGCTACCATACCAATTTGTCATCAAAGTGCGCCTGATGTCGCTTGCAGTGGGCGCTCCCGCCATGGCATAAACCGCCCATGCACCGTTTCGTTCTCTTTTCACGGATCATAGGCCATGAACGTATTATCCCAAATTAAACCGATTTTAGTATCCGTTGCCCTGCTGTGGGGAACCGCCCAGGCAGCCCCCTCTGCCGAGTCTGTTCTGGAAGCGTCGCCCATAGATGACATTGTCGCGCAGTATCCGGCGATGATGAGCCAGGGCATCCGCGACGGTCTGAAACAGAGTGGGCGGGTGCCGCCATTCGCTGCGGACACCATCGGTCATATGGTCAGCCGCAGCTTTAATGCCGCGGAGATCCAGGCGCAGATTGTGTCAGACCTGGAGTCGACGCTGAGTGACGCGCAACTGCAGTCTGTTATGGATTGGTACGATACGCCCCTGGCCAAAAAGATCGCGGAAGCGGAAGTCGCTGCGTCCCGGCCTTCCGCCTGGGGGGAGATCCAGGCCCGAGCGCCGGAATTGAACAAGCGATTCCGGGGCAGCCAGCGGGTCGATATGTTTGACCGGTTTGACAAGGCCTCCCGCGCCACTGAAAGCGCCGTTGATACCTCTATTGCCGTGCAAACCGGGCTGGCCACGGCGTTGTCTGCACTCAAAGGCAGTGACGCGGCCACGTTTGAACAGATTCAGGCCCAGATTGAGGGCCAGCGCGGCATGCTCGAAGGCATGGTGAATCAGCAGGTGTTTGACAGTTATCTCTTTACCTACCGCGATATCAGTGCGTCCGAGCTGGACCTGTACATCGGCTTCCTGGAAAGCCCGGCGGGCTCACGCTTTTCCGGTGTGGTAACCAACAGCATCCAACGTGCTATCACCGACCCCATCGAATCCATCGGCAGCCAGATGGTGCAATTCCTCAACCCCGGCAACTGATTTACTCCAGCCGCAACTCTGTCAGGTAGACGGTGCGGGGTTGCGGCAGCTGGATGACGAAGATCCCCAGGCGGCGGATATCCGACAGGTCCATGGAACGGTTGTCAGGAGCGTTGCGGACATCCTCCAGGCTCACGGTGAAGCGGTTCTCTCCGGGTTCCAGTACCAGTTGGGTATTGAAACGGTCGCTGTAGGTATTGACGTTGCGCTCGTGAGCCACATCGTTGATCCGCAGGGTCATGGTGACACTGTCCTGATGGGGGTTGAACAGCGAGAGCCGCAGCGTCTCATAACCGCGCCAGTCGGGCGGCAGGTTGTCCAGCGAAGCGCCGGAGTACAGTCGCGTGTTCAGTGAAATCTTCAGGCTGTTTTCAGCCGCCTGCGGGTCGTCTGAGCGATACGCTGTGGAGGGTTCCACCGGACCGCGCCAGTAACGGTTCGGTTCCTCGTGGGTGAAATCGTAAAGTTGGGGCAACTGGCGATGAATCTCGAATTGCCTGGCGGCCACGACCCCGGCCGTGCCTAGCTCAAACACCAGCAGCACCAGTGACGCCAGGGCCAGTGCCAGGGCAGGGCGCGGGGGTTTCCCAGCAGCCGTCAGTACCGGGTGCCAGGCGAGCACCAGCCAGGTGCCTATCTGATTACGCATCACGTCCCGCCAGTCTTCCTGACGGTTCAGGCCTGCCTGCAGTAATTCGATACCGATACCAATCGCGAGCACCACGACGGTGGCGACCAGCCACAGTCGCCAACCCCTGAGCCAGCGCCAGGGTTGGACCGCGAAGGTGGCGAGTCCGAAAAATATGAGATGACCCAGGTCCCAGAGGGCACGGTCCAGGGGCGTCGAGGACCAGTCCGGCCCACCGACAAAAAACAGGGGAACAATCAGTATCACGCTCATGACAGCCAGCAGCTGTAGCAGCCGGCTGCCCTGAGCGCCTGTCAGGCTGGTACGGTTACCCATCAGCCCCGGCTGGTCACTTCCAGCAGGTGGTAGCCAAACTGGGTTTTGACAGGACCGATAACGGTGTTCAGGTCGCTGTTAAAGACCGCCTTGTCGAACTCCGGTACCATCTGGCCCGGTCCGAAAGAGCCAAGATCGCCGCCGTTACGACCGGAAGGGCAGGAGGAGTGCTGCTTCGCCACTTCGGCGAAGTCCTGACCGCCTTCGATGGCCTTCTTGAGCTCTTCGCATTTTGCTTCGCTGTCGACCAGGATGTGTCGTGCGGTTGCCTGTGTCATGGGAATGGTCCTGTTGATGTCGGTGAATGAGGATGTCCGGGTAGGAATGCTGCCCGCCCTGCGGGCCGCTGGCAAGTGGTTTTTGTCCGTGTTTCTGCGGTCTCACGGTCAGCCCCGCAAACCTGTACAATGCCGGCTTTTCGTTGCCGGCCCTCCCGGCCCTCACATAGACAGGTCTGTTTCTTGATTTCCACCGCCAATATCACCATGCAGTTCGGGGCCAAACCCCTGTTTGAAAACGTTTCCGTCAAGTTCGGCAACGGCCACCGTTATGGCCTGATCGGCGCCAACGGCTGCGGCAAGTCTACCTTCATGAAGATTCTGGGGGGTGACCTGGAACCGTCCGCCGGACAAGTCATGCTGGAGCCGAATATCCGCCTGGGTAAGCTGCGCCAGGATCAGTTTGCCTACGAGGAATGCTCGGTTATCGACACGGTCATTATGGGGCATGAAGAGCTCTGGCACGTCAAGAAGGAACGCGACCGCATTTATTCGCTGGCGGAGATGAGCGAAGAAGACGGCATGGCGGTGGCGGACCTGGAAGTGCAGTTCGCCGAGATGGACGGCTATACCGCCGACTCCCGCGCCGGTGAGCTGCTGCTGGGCCTCGACATTCCCCTGGAACAGCACAACGGTCCCATGAGCGCCCTGGCGCCGGGCTGGAAGCTGCGCGTGTTACTGGCCCAGGCGCTGTTCTCCGATCCGGACGTCCTGCTGCTGGACGAGCCCACCAACCATCTGGATATCAACACCATCCGCTGGCTGGAAAATATCCTGGTGGCCCGTAACAGTACCATGATCATCATTTCCCACGACCGGCATTTCCTGAACAGTGTGTGTACCCACATGGCGGATCTGGACTACGGCGAGCTGCGCCTGTTCCCCGGTAACTACGATGAATACATGACGGCGGCCACCCAGGCCCGTGAGCGCATGCTGTCGGACAACGCCAAGAAAAAGGCCCAGATCGCCGAGTTGCAGCAGTTCGTCAGCCGCTTCTCCGCCAACGCCTCCAAGGCCAAGCAGGCCACCTCCCGCGCTAGACAGATCGACAAGATCCAGTTGGAGGAGGTGAAGCCTTCAAGCCGGGTGAGCCCGTTTATCCGGTTTGAGCAGGGCAAGAAGCTGCATCGCCAGGCGGTTACGCTGCGCAACATGACCAAGGGTTTCGACGACAAGCCGCTGTTCCGGAACCTGAACCTTCAGGTCGAGGCCGGCGAGCGAGTAGCCATCATTGGCCCCAACGGTATTGGCAAGACCACGTTGCTGCAATGCATGGCGGGGGCTTATACGCCCGACAGCGGCGAAGTGAAATGGACCGACAGTGCCGAGGTCGGCTACTTCGCCCAGGATCACACCGCGGACTTTGCCGCCGACGATACGCTCTCGGACTGGATGGCCCAGTGGACCACCGGCGGTGAGCAACTGGTGCGGGGTACTCTGGGGCGGATGCTGTTCTCCGGCGATGACATTGGCAAATCTGTGCGGGTGATTTCCGGCGGTGAGCAGGGGCGCATGCTGTTTGGCAAGCTGATTCTGCAGAAGCCGAATGTCATGCTGATGGATGAGCCAACGAATCACCTGGACATGGAGTCCATCGAGGCGCTGAACCTGGCGCTGGAGAACTACCCGGGGACGCTGATTTTTGTCAGCCATGACCGGGAGTTTGTTTCCTCGTTGGCTACTCGGATTATTGAGCTCAAGGCCGACGGGATGACTGACTTCAGCGGGTCCTATGACGATTACCTACGGAGTCAGGGGTACGTTTGAGTTTTCGGTCACCCGGCTTTGGGTGGTGGCGGACGGGCGGGTAGGCCTTTCCAAAAACCGCTCCTGCGGCACATCCATGTGGCGCTTCTGCTCCGCCATCCATGGCTGCGCAAATTTTTGGAAAGGCCTACCCACCCGTCCGCTCCGACCTGTGAGAGGCCTTTAAATGAATCAAGGAAACTGGAAGCGCATGGGTGAGAACGAAGTTGTTAACGCAACCCGAAAGTGGGTCGAAGACGTTGTTGTCGGCTATAACCTTTGCCCGTTTGCCAAACGGGAACTGGTCCGGAACCGGGTTCGGTTTGTGGTATCGGATGCCACGACAGAAGACGCCCTGTTGCAGGCGCTGCACTCTGAGCTCCAACGGCTGGACGACCAACCCGAAATCGAAACCACCCTGTTGATCCATCCGGGTGTGCTTCGGGACTTTGGCCTCTACAATGAATTCCTGGACGCGGCAGATGGTCTGTTAGCCTACCTGGATATGGAAGGCGTCTACCAGATCGCCAGCTTTCATCCAGATTATCAGTTCGCTGAAACGGAACCGGACGCGGCAGAAAATTACACCAACCGTTCGCCATTCCCGATGTTGCATCTGTTACGGGAAGCAAGCCTTGAGGCAGCGATTGACAGTTATCCGGATGTGGACGACATCCCCCGGAGAAACATCGAGCTGATGGATAAACTGGGCGCGGAGAAAATGCGAAACATTCTTTCAGCATGTTTCGGTTCGTCTACTCGTGAGCGGACCGGGGAGTAGTCGATAGGAACGGTTGGGATGGCGCGTTCAAAACTGTGCGGAGCCATGGATGGCGGAGCCCAAGCGCCCCACGGATGGGCTTGAGCGTGTTGTGAACGCGCCATCCCAACCGTGACTGCACTGAGTATCAGGCTGGGGACGGCAAACTCAATAGAAGCAATGTTCCCGCAAACTGGACCAAACAACAGAGCCAAGTTCATGGGACTGCTTTTCGAACAAATAGACAGCCAGCCCTCGGTTATTGGTGAGATCACCCTTCGAAGGCGCCGCATTCCGGCCATTGGTGATCGCGACATCTATGAGGTGAAGCTGGGCGAGGAATTCCTCATGTCCAGCATGTTTGTGGACGCTGAGGTCGCGCTGTCTGACATCGGACTAGGCGAAACCGAGGGGGATAACCTCAGTGTGGTGGTGGGCGGTCTTGGGTTGGGGTATACCGCCGTGGCGGCCCTCAAGCACCAGCGTGTCCGTGAGCTGCTGGTGGTGGAATACCTGCAGCCGGTGATTGGCTGGCATCAGCAGGAACTTGTGCCCCTGGGCAAGGACCTGAATGCCGATGCACGGAACCGCTACATCCACGGCAGTTTCTTTGATCTTGCCATCGCCGACCCGGAAACCGGCGGGTTTGATCCCCAGGCGCCCGGTAAACCGTTTGATGCCATTCTCCTGGACATTGACCACTCGCCCCGGGCGTTGTTGCACAACGCCAGTGCCAGCTTCTATACCGCCAATAATCTGCGCCTGATGGCACGCCAGCTAAAGACGCGGGGCGTATTTGCCATGTGGTCCAATGAGGGGGAGGACGAGGAATTCATGGCGATTCTGAGGGACGTGTTCATCGATGTGGAGTGCCACGTCGTACGTTTCTTCAATCCGTTCCAGAACAGGGAATCGTTCAATACTGTGTACGTAGCCCGCAAGCCGGGGTGATAACCGGAGTGTAAATGTCTGTGACGACGCACCGAACCCGCCCATTCAGTTCCAGCCAGCGTCTGCCTGAGACGGATCAGCCGCCGGTGCTGCACGACCCGGACGAGGCGGGAGCCATGCTGGCGGAGTTTATCCAGCGTCATCCGAAACTGTTGATTCTGACTGGCGCCGGGGTGAGCACCGATTCCGGTATTCCGGATTACCGGGACGGCGATGGTGCCTGGAAACGCAAGCAGCCGGTGCAGCACAGGGCGTTCATGGAGGATGTGTACACCCGCCAGCGGTACTGGGGGCGCAGTCTGATTGGCTGGCCGGTAATGCGCAATGCCGCCCCGAACCCGTCCCACCACCATATCTCCGATCTGGAGCTGCTCAACCACAGTAACCTCGTGGTGACCCAGAACGTGGACCGGTTGCATCAGAAAGCGGGCACCCGGGCGGTAACCGATCTCCATGGCCGGGCGGACGAGGTGCTGTGCATGAGTTGTGGGTACCGTTGCCCACGGGATGAGGTGCATGATCGCTGCGCCACCCTCAATCCGGGTTTCCGTCATTACACGGCGGACACGGCACCGGATGGCGATGCGGATCTCGATGTGGATTTCGCGGATTTCAGGCTGGCGGATTGTCCGAAGTGTGAGGGGATTCTGAAGCCGGATGTGGTGTTCTTCGGGGATTTTGTGCCGAAAGACCGGGTGATGTCGTCGCTGGATACGCTCAAGGAGAGTGACGGGCTGCTGGTGATCGGTTCGTCGCTGATGGTGTATTCGGGGTTCCGCTTCTGCCGTTACGCCAGTGAGTGGCACAAACCCATAGCCACTTTGAATCTCGGGCGTACCCGGGCGGACGATCTGGTGTCACTGAAACTGAACGCCCGCATTGGCGAGACCCTGGGGGCCTCGCTCGAGCGGTTATAGGTCAGGCGAAGCCGAGCTGTTTGCGCCACTTGCGAAGCAGGAATTCGGTGTCGTGCTGCCACGGGTGGAAGTCCGGCCTGAAATAGTCCAGGTACTCGGGGATGATGGCGGTGAACATGCCCTTGGGGCCCCACACGCGGTTCAATCCTTTCGCCCACGAACGCAGGTTGAGCAATTGCCTGTCCTCGCGCATGAGTTCCACGATGAAGGTGTGGATTGCGACCATGATAAGCACGGTGATCAGCGCCATGGTGCCCATGCGAATGGCGTAATCAGCGATGCTCTTGTCGTAGAGTTTTTCGTAGGTATCGAACGCCACCGCCTTGTGTTCGTTTTCTTCCACACAGTGCCACGCCCACAGGGTCCGCATGGACGGATCAATGGCGTTGACCAGATCCTCGCGTTTGAGCAACTGGGCAGAGAGGATGCCGGTGAAGTGCTCCAGTGCCACCGTCGCCGCCAGGTGTGCGCGCTTGTTGTTCAGCAGTGGCAGTTTCTTCACGGAAAGGAAGCCCCGGGTCCAGCCTTCGAGCTTCTTGATGTCAAAGCCCTGGTTGATAGCGCCTTCGTTGAAATGGCCGTGTTCCTTGGCGTGCATGGCTTCCTGGCCAATAAACGCCCCGATGTCTTTCTGCAACTGGGGATCGTTGATCTGATCACGCACAGCACGGACGCTGTCCACGAAAAAGCGCTCACCATCCGGGAACAGGGCAGACAGAGCGTTGAACAGGTGGGTCATGAACGGGTCACTGTCGACCCAGTGCCGTGGCACTTCTTCAAAACCGAAGTCCTGACGACGTACGGGAAAGGATGCGGTGACTGCTGACATGGTGTGACCTCGTTACTGGATTGTTCGACACCATGAACAATACGGCCTTCACCGGTTGCGCGTCTGGTCAGAAAGGGACAATCACTGGTCAGATTGTTTTCCAGCGCTTATCCTGCCTCGCCTGTCTTGACGATTATATGGCCGATGGATGTCTGAACTTTCCCTGATCCAGTATCTGCTGATCGCCCTGGTGTTTGTCTGGAGCGGTTTTGTCCGTTCCGGCCTCGCGTTTGGCGGGGCGGTACTGTCGCTGCCGTTCCTGCTGTTGATCCATAACGATCCGCTGGTGTACCTGCCGATTATCTCGGTACACCTGCTGGTGTTTTCCTCGCTGACAGTGTGGATGAATAACCGCAACCCGGCGCGCGCCCGGGACACGGGGCGTGGTCCGCGAACCGAAGGCACGGTGGATTGGCGGTACCTACGCAAAATACTCGGCATCATGATCGTTCCCAAACTGATCGGGGTGTTTGGCCTGATTACCCTGCCACCGGCGGTGATGAGCTCGATCATCTTTGTGATTGTTTCGGTGTATGCGTTTTCCTACATCCTGGACAAGCCGTTTCGCAGCAAGAGTCCGTTCGTGGACACCGTGTTCCTGATGCTGGGTGGCTATATCAGCGGCACGTCACTGATCGGGGCTCCGCTTGTCATCGCCGTGGCGGCGCAACACCTGCCCAAGGAGCGCTTGCGGGACACGTTGTTCGCTCTCTGGTTCATTCTGGTCACCATCAAGATGGCGGCGTTCATCTGGGTCGGGGTTGATCTGCAGCTGATCCATCACCTGTGGTTGCTGCCCTGCGCTGCTGTGGGTCATGTGCTGGGACTGGGATTCCACCGGCGGATGCTCAAGTCTGACCCGAAGGTGTTTTTCCGTTTCCTGGGGGTCGTCTTGTTGGTGGTAAGTTCCCTTGGGTTGTGGCGGGGACTCACGGGGTAGGCGCCGGCGGGCCAAGGACCCGCCGGCTACGGGTTACAACAGGTTGTAAACAAACACCACGGCCACTGCCACGGGCGTGATGAAGCGAACCGTCACGAACCAAAGATTGAACATCGCTGGCGACAGCGACAGCTCGTTTTCCATGGCCTGGCGGGACATCACCCAGCCTGCGAACAGCGCCACCATCAGGCCACCCAGTGGCAGCAGGATGTTGGCGGTAAAGAAGTCCAGCAGGTCGAAGATGGTCTTGCCTTCGAGCATGGGCACGAAGCCCAGGGGCGCGAAGTCAGCCCACAGGTTCAGGGACAGGATGGACGCGATTCCCAGTGCCCAGCACAGGATGCCTGCGCCCAGCGTACTGACGGTGCGGTTCAGCCCTTTTTGTTCCTCCAGCCACTCCACGATGGGCTCCAGCAGGGAGATACCCGAGGTCCAGGCAGCAAAGATCAGCAGCACGAAGAACAGGGTGCCAAACAGGGTGCCCATGGGCATCTGGCCGAAGGCCAGCGGCAAGGTCTGGAAGATCAGGCCGGGCCCGGCTCCGGGCTCAAGGCCGTTGGCGAACACAATCGGGAATATGGCCAAGCCCGCCAGCAGCGCAACGCCGGTGTCGATAACCGATACGGTGATGGAAGTCCTGGCAATCGAGATGTTCTTCGGCAGGTAGGAGCCATACGCCATCATCACCGCCATGCCCAGACTCAGCGTGAAGAAGGCATGCCCCAGGGCCACCAGCACACCGGATGTGGTGAGCTTTGAAAAGTCAGGCTGGAACAGGAAGGCTGCGGCCTGGCCGAAATGGCCGGTGGTCATGGCGTAGCCCACCACCAGCAGCAGAAGCACGAACAGCGCGGGCATGAGTATGCTGACCGCCCGTTCCAGGCCAGAGCGCACGCCGCGCATCACCACCACCATGACCATGGCCATGAACAGGGTGTGCCAGGCCAGGAGCGTCGTCGGGTTGCTGAGCAGTCCGGAGAAAATGGCCCCTACCGCCTCTGCGGATTGGCCCGCCAGTTGCCCGCTGGCGGTGGTGCCGACATAGGAAATGGCCCAGCCGCCGATCACCGAATAGAACGAGAGAATCAGGAACCCCGCCAGCACACCGACCGCGCCCACCAGTTTCCAGGCCGGTTTCAGTCCGTCCCGCTCGGTGATCAGGCGCAGGCTGTTGACCGGGCTGCGCCCGCCGCGCCGGCCGATCATGACTTCCGCCATCATGATGGGAATGCCGACAATGGCGATGCACAGCAGGTACACCAGAACGAAGGCGCCACCGCCGTTCTCCCCGGTTACGTAAGGGAATTTCCAGACGTTGCCAAGGCCGACGGCAGAGCCGGTCGCTGCGAGAATAAAGGCGAGGCGGGAGGACCAGAGGCCCCGCCGTGCGTTTGAACCTTCCAGCGCCCCGGGGTAGGTGGCTGAACCTGATGAACTGACAGACATGACGATCTCCTGTGGTACTTGTTTTTGTCAGGGAAGAAAAAGAGGAGCTGCAGCGGCCTGCCGCTCCCAAGGGGGATGCACCGGTGTCAGGTCAACCGGCACAAGCCAACCGCTCCGGCGCCAGCCCGGCACCTGCGGTATGCTTTCGGAAGCGTTCTTCGGCCAGTTCGTTGGCAATGGACCCGGTGGGTCGGCCCGAACGGTCAGAGCGTTTGAAAATCTCGGCCAGGGTATCGCCGATGGTGTCCACATGGGCACGCACAGTCTCAGGTGACGCGCCGGTGCGCTCATAGAACACGTCAATAATGCCGCCGGCGTTAATGGCGAAATCCGGTGCATAGAGAATGCCCCTGTCCCGCAGCATGGCATCGTGCTCCGGCTGAGCGAGCAGGTTGTTGGCGGCACCGGCAATCACAGCGGCTTTGATCTGCGGAATGCTGTCGTCGTTGAGTACCGCGCCCATGGCACAGGGCGCCACCACATCCACCGGCAGAAACAGGATGTCTTCGGCGGCCGCCGGTTTTGCCCCCAGTTGGTCGACTGCCCGCTGCATGTTGTCTTCGTGGATATCATGGACCCACAGCTCGGCACCGGCGTCTTTCAGGTGCCGAGCCAGGCGGAAGCCAACGTTACCGATCCCCTGGATAGCGACTTTCAGGCCGCTGAGGTCGCTTCGCCCCAGCCGGTGACTGACGGCTGCCTTCAGCCCGATGAAGGTGCCGTAAGCGGTGGCCGGTGACGGGTCACCATTGCTGGGTTTGCCGTCGAAGCCGGTGCGGCTGGCGATCCCGGCAACGTGTCTGGTGTGCCTGCCCATGACTTTCAGGTCTGTCACGCTGGTGCCGGAATCCTCGGCGGCAATGTACTGGCCGCCCAGGCTCTCCAGATGGCGTCCCATGGATTCCAGCAGCGCGTCGGTCTTGTGCTTGCGGGGATCGCCGATGATCACTGATTTTCCGCCGCCCAGATCGAGGTTGGCCAGGGCCGATTTATAGGTCATGCCCCGGGACAGACGCAGTACGTCTCGCAGGGCGGCTTCGTCGGTGGCATAGGGGAACATTCGGCACCCGCCCAGGGCAGGGCCCCGGGAGGTGTTGTGGATGGCAACGATGGCCTTGAGGCCGGTTTCCGCATCGCAGAAAAAGGACAGGTGTTCGTGGTTGTCGAACTCGGGATGGCTGAATACGTTCATGGCGTTCTGTCTCACTTCCGTGGCGCCGCTGCCCTTGTGGGGTCTGCGGCTGCCCATTCAAAGGTTCAAACCGCCGCGTTGGCGATCTGTTGGTGTTCCCGCGCATTCGGGTTGAGCTCCGCGCGCATGTGACTGCGCTCTTTACGGGTTGCCTGGTAGGCATGCTCTTTTACCGGGCCATAGCCGCGGATCTTCGCGGGCAGGCTGGCCAGGGTGCGGGCGGCATCAGCATGGTCCGGACTCAGGTACCTGAGCAGGAACGCGACATCCATCTCGTACTCACGGATGATTTTGCGCTCCAGCCGGCGGTCAGCGGTGTAGCCGAACGGGTCCATGGGCGTGCCACGCAGGCTCCGGGCTTTCGCAAGTACCGAGAAGACGGTTTCCATCCAGGGGCCAAACCTGAGCTTCCTCGGTCGTTCCCCATTCCTGCCACGGCTCAGCAGCGGTGGTGCGAGGTTGAATTCCAGCTCCACGTCGCCCTCGAACTCTTCCTCCAGTTGCCTGCGCAGGCTGCCGTTGCTGAATAGGCGGGCGACTTCGTATTCGTCCTTGTACGCCAGTACCCGGGCGTAATTTTCAGCTATGGCACGGAACAGCAGAGGGTCCCGGCCGAGCTTTTCCGAAATGGTTTTCTCGGCGCCCCGCACCAGTTTTTCGTAGCGTCTTGCCAGCGCTGCGTTCTGGTAGTCGGTCAGATGGGCTTTGTTGCGCTCGATCAACTGATCGGTGGTTTCCATGACCTGAACGGTCTGTGTTCCTGCGCTCCTGGGTTTGGGGTAGGCCAGTGCAGTGACCTTTTCCAGGTCATGGGCGGCGCGCCTTCCCCATAGGAACGCCTGTTTGTTTTTCTCGATGGACACGTTGTTCAGTTCGATCGCGCGCTCAATAGACTCAGCGCTCAGGGGCAGCAGGCCCTGCTGATAGGCGAAGCCGACGGTAAACAGGTTGACCGCCATGCCGTCGCCCATCAAGGCCTTGGCGAGGCCACCTGCGTTCAGGAACCAGCTGCCGTCGGCGCGGCAGGCTTCCCGCACGCTGGCTTCCATGGATTCGCCGGGAAACCGGATATCCGGGTCCCGGGTGAAGGCGGCTGGCATGGCCGGCTCGGCATTGACGACCGCGCGTGAGAAGCGGCTGTCGAGTTTCGCCAGTGCGTCGTCGGTGGCGGCGACCATCAGGTCGAACGCCAGCATCAGGTCGGCCTCGCCGGCGGGAATGCGCACGGCGTGAATGTTCTCCTGGCGGTCGCTGATGCGGATGTGACTGACCACGGCACCGAATTTCTGCGCAAGCCCCGTCTGGTCCAGTACCGAGACGCCCTTGCCCTCGATGTGGGCGGCCATGCCCAGCAGGGCACTGACCGTTACCACACCGGTGCCACCGACGCCTGTGAGCAGGATGCCGTAGGGATCATTGCCGGGTACCGGCGTCGGCTCAGGCAGGGCCGGGAAGTCGACATCGGCGCTCACGCCGGCGGGCTTTTTCAGTTTGCCGCCCTTGACGGTGACGAAACTGGGGCAAAAGCCTCGCACGCAGGAGAAATCCTTATTGCAGCCGGACTGGTCGATGGTGCGCTTGCGACCGGCTTCGGTTTCCTTGGGAAGGATCGACAGGCAGTTGGATTGCACGCCACAGTCCCCGCAGCCTTCGCAGACGTCGGAATGAATCATGACCCGCTGGTCCGGATCAACCATGGTGCCGCGCTTGCGTCGGCGTCGCTTCTCGGCCGCGCAGGTCTGATCGTAGATGATCACCGAGCAACCCTCGATCTCCCGCAGTTCCCGTTGAACCGCATCCAGGTCGTCGCGCTCGTGGAACGTGGTGCGGTCGGCGAAGTCCGCCCGCGAGGGGTACTTGTCGATATCATCGCTGACCACGGCGATCCGCCTTACCCCTTCACCATACAGCTGGTGACTGATCTGCTGCACCGTGAGCGTGCCGTCTACCGGCTGTCCACCGGTCATAGCCACGGCGTCGTTATAAAGGATCTTGTAGGTGATGTTGGCGCCGGAGGCAATGGCGGCGCGAATGGCCAGTACGCCGGAATGGAAGTAGGTGCCATCGCCGAGATTCTGGAACACGTGCTTCTGGCTGGTGAAGGGGGCCTGACCGAGCCAGGTCACCCCTTCACCACCCATCTGGGTGAAGGTGTCTGTGCCGCGATCCATCCAGGTGGCCATGTAGTGACAGCCGATGCCCCCCAGGGCGCGGCTGCCTTCGGGGACCTGGGTGGAGGTGTTGTGGGGACAGCCGGAACAGAAGTGCGGGGTGCGCTCCAGTCGCTCCCGTGGTGTGGCCAGGCTGGATTCCTTCTCGTTGAGGAAATCCAGTCGCTTCTGCAGGGTGTCGTTGCAGTAACGACCTTCCAGCCGTGAGGCAATGGCACGGGCCACCATGGCGGGCGTGAGTTCGGCGATGGTGGGCAGCAGGTCGTGACCGTGGTTGTCTTTCTTGCCGATCACATTGGGCCGCTTCGCGTCCTGCCAACTGTAGAGCTGGGTCTTGAGCTGGTCCTCGATCAGGCCCCGTTTTTCCTCCACCACCAGGATCTCTTCCAGGCCGGTGGCAAATTCGAAAATCCCCTCCGGCTCCAGCGGCCACGGCATGGCCACTTTGTAAACGGTCAGGCCGATGGCTTCGCGCTCGGCTTCACCCAGCCCGAGATCGGCCAGGGCCTGGATGACGTCCAGGTACGCTTTGCCGGTGGTGACAATGCCAAACCTTGGTTGGCGCGCGCTGAGCACGGCGTGATCCAGCCGGTTGGCGCGGCAGAAGGCCTTGGCCGCCTCAAGCTTGTAGCGGTGCAGGCGCTCTTCCTGGGCCATGGGTTTGTCCGGCCAGCGGGAGTTCAGCCCATCGTCAGGCATCTGGAAATCCCGTGGAATGCGAAGGTTGATGCGGCCCAGGTCCAGGTTGGCGGAAATGGACGAATCCATGTTTTCCGCCAGGGCTTTGAATCCCACCCAGCAGCCGCTGAAGCGGGACATGGCCCAGCCATACAAGCCCATGTCCAGGATGTCCTGGATACCCGCGGGATTCAGGACCGGCATGCCAGCGTCGAGAAAGGCGTAGTCGCTCTGGTGGGGCAATGTAGAGGATTTACAGGCGTGGTCATCACCGGCAACAGCCAGTACCCCGCCAAAGCGAGAGGTGCCGGCGGCATTGGCGTGTTTGAACACATCACCGGTGCGATCAACCCCGGGCCCCTTGCCGTACCAGAGACTGAACACACCGTCGTATCTGGCGCCTTCAAAAATGTTGACCTGTTGGGTACCCCAGACAGCGGTCGCGCCCAGATCTTCGTTAATGCCCGGGCGAAAATGAATATGATGCTTTTTCAGGTGGTCGCGGGCTTTCCACAGTACTTTGTCAAAGCCGCCCAGGGGAGAACCGCGGTAGCCGGAGATAAAGCCGGCGGTGTTGAGACCATTGGTGCGATCAAGCTGGGCCTGTAACAGGGGAAGACGTGCCAGGGCCTGGCTGCCGTTCATGTAGACGGTGCCCGAATCTTTTTCCCAGACATCATCAAGACTGACGTGACGCAGCCCGTTGGGGGTGCGTGAAGCAATAGGCATGTTGAAATCCTCTCCCACCTGGCCGGATCTCGGCATGAGCGGGTATGTTGTTCTTGTCGTCCGGCTTGTGGCCGGCGGTTTGATTTCAGGGTCCGGTGGTTCCGTCAGGGATTGCCTTCCGGGACCGGACAAAAAATAAACTAGCCTCAATTGACGTTAACGTCAACGATAAAATTGCGCCCGTTAGACGCAAGTGCCATATCCCGGTCGTCCTTATCGTAAATCGGTTTCAGGCGACAGCCAGTTGCGCTGGTTGGTTGTTTTATAATCAGGTAACACGGTCTGACTCAGATGGTCTGAGTGGAGGATGATTATGAAACGGCTTTTCTATCTGGTGGATTCCATCGACAGCGTTGAGAGCATTTCCGAAGATCTGCATGAGCGGGGAATTACGGACTGGCGGTTTCACATTTTCAGCAAGGATGAAGCGGGCCTGTACACCCACAGGCTGCATTCAGCCAGCGTGCTCGATAAAACGGACCTGCCACGGTTTGTGGAACGGGGCATGATCATCGGCGGCTTGTTTGCCCTGTGCTTTGTGCTTCCGCTGGCGATGTGGGGCGGGCTTGGCTGGCCCCTTGCGGCTTACGTGGCCATGGGGATGTTCGCGGTGATCGCCGGTGGATGGCTTGGCGGTTTTGGCGGCATTGGTACGGAAAACTACCGTATCAGGAAATACCACGGTGATATCGAGGCGGGGCGGCATCTGGTTATGGTGGATGTGCCCAAGGCCGATGTGGCCCAGATGAAGCAACTCATGGCCAGGAATCACCCGGAGGCCGAGCTCCAGGGTGAAGGGAGCAGCATTAATAATCCGTTTGCGGCAGCGGACGGGCGTGTGCACATCGTGCATTAGCTGAGCGTGTCGGCCGACTGATACTTTGGTCGCAGATAGGGAGCGTGCTTCGGTAACTACCTATTCGCTGGCTGGGATTTGTGACATAGTTTTCATTAATGTCTGTCGCTTCCTATCCATATCAGCTTCAGCCAGCGAAGGTCCGCATTGAATTCGTCCGGCTGCTTCCCATCTCGTTGTTTGTGGTGGCGTTTGGTGCTGCCTTTGGTTTGGCGGCTGTGCAGAAAGGGCTGGAGCCGCTGCAGGCGGTTCTGATGAGCGCCACCGTGTTTGCCGGCGCTTCCCAGTTTGCGGCGGTCGATATGTGGGGAACGGAGGTCGCGGTACTGCCGCTGATGGCCGTGGTGTTTGCCATCAACGCCCGTCACCTGCTGATGGGGGCTTCGCTTTATCCCATGCTTCGGGAACTGCCACCCGGTCGCCGATACGGTCTGCTCCTGCTGCTGACGGACGCAAACTGGGCCGTGGCCGCCCAGGAGTACCAGCAGGGCAGGCGCAACCTCGAGGTCATTTTGGGCGGCGGGCTTGCCTTATGGCTGGCCTGGATCATTGGCACTCTCATGGGCGTGTACTTTGGCCGGCTACTGCAGGATCCCCAGAGTCTCGGCCTGGATATGGTGCTGGGCTGTTTCCTGTTGGCCATGGCCCTGGGCGGGAAGAAATCACCTCGCATACTGGTTGCCTGGACGGTCGCCGCAGCGGCCTCTCTGCTTGCCTACCGTTATCTGCCGCCGCACACACACGTTGTGGTCGGGGCTCTCGCAGGGGGCGCGGTGGGGTTATTCTGGCTGGAGAAGAAGTCGGCATGAGCATCGAAACCACCGGACCCGGCATATTGCTGATCATTGCCATCATGACGGTTGTCACGCTGGCGACCCGTTACGGTGGCGTCTTTGCCATGTCCTTCGTGCGGATCAGTCCCCGGCTCGAGAGCTTTATCAACACCATGGCCAGTTCGGTGCTGATTGCCATCGTCGTTCCCCTGGCGTTTGATGGCGACACGGGCGCCCGTGCGGCGCTGGCAGCCACCACCCTCACAATGCTGGTGGTGCGCAAGCCACTGCCATCCATAGCCGCTGGTATCGCGGCGGCAGCCGCCGTGCGTTATTTCGTTTGAGCCATGAGGGGCTGACGGGCCGTCCGGAGGTGGTTATTCGGAGTCGGACGCCATGGGATTGGTGCTCCGCAGCGCCAGTTCCCCGATGCCTGGCAGTTTGATGCCCAGTCCCAGAGGGTTAATGCCCAGTGACAGGCCCAGCACGTTCAGCTCAAGCCCCTCGCGAACGCCCGCCAGAACGCCCAGGTAACCACCCAGCGAGACCTGATAGCCGGAACCGCCGGGCACCCTTGCTGCCACACGATCCCCCAGGTAGTCCTTGCCAATGGCGTGATTGGGCAGTGCAACGTCCAGCCCTTCGGTTTCCCGTATCACCCAGGCAACGAAAGTATTGCTGTTCGGGCCGGGCCAGGCTTCGTATTCGTTCGGATAGGGGTAGCTCTCAACGGCGTCGTAAATCCGGGGAATCAGAGTCTCTGCCTCCTCGCCCCGGATATCCGCGTACAGTGTGGGCTTTGCGCCATACCAGTGCCGGTCCGGGTCGCCGGGGCGGGAGTTAACCACATAGTGGCGCCAGCCGGTGACCTCATGAACGTAGTATTCATCGGCGCCTTTTTCCTTGGTGCTGATCCAGGTGTGCACGGCGAAGTAACCTCGCCAGCTCCAGGCTCGGGCCCCGTAAACCTGGATGACCGCTTCTTCGGTTTCGGTGGCCAGCGGGGCGATGCCTGCGCTGTCCCGGGAGGCCGCGTGCCAGCTCTCGGCGCTTTGCAGTGAACCGCTGGCGGCCAGAAGGAGCGGTCCGGCAAGCAGCATGAACAGACCCCCGGCAAGCCAACCGGTCACCCTGAAAAATCGTTTCATTCAGCCATTCCTGAGTATTCGTCGTCGGATGAGTGCCACCACCTGGTTCATAAGCTCCCGTGCCTCGCCATCGTACAGCAGGTGAAATTTTTCCCGCTGGATGTTGCGGTCATGGGTGGTGTCCGAGGTGGCGGTCTCCTTGAGCAGATCCATGTACTGACAGGCCGCCAGGTGCGCCTTGATGTCGGTATCGATGAGTTTGGTGACCATCGAATCCACGTCTTCATGACAAAAGGGCCGGCGGCGATTCAGTGCGTTTCGCGCGTCCAGGGCGGCATTGCGAGCTTCCAGCCGGAGTTCCCCGGCCGCTTCTCCTGACTCCACAGTACGGAGGAACAGGCCCAGCCGATCATGCAACAGCCATAACTGGGGCCAGATCTCATCGTAGGCCGCTTTCTCGGCCGCGAACTGGTCCGACTCCGACGAAGCGCTCCCGCTGTTGAGCAGGGGATGGGGGGTACCGTTGAATTGGCTGACGCGCAGCTCATCCATGTCTCGCCAGAGGGTTTCCGTTCGCTGCTTGAGCTGGCTGTCCAACTGGGACTGGGTCCGCCTCGAATTGACTGCATACACAAGGGTGGCAACTGCCACCATTAAAGCGATGGCCGACAATACAAGCGCAATGCCGTTCTGGTTGGCTAGGCTGATGATCTGATCCGTATCCATGGTGTCTGACCTGGTCCGATGCCTGAGGGTGGGCCTCCGAAGGTATCAGGATTGCCCCCTTCAGGTTATTACAAGATCGTATAAAAATTAACCAGAATTCTCCTGCCTGAAGGGCAGGACTTCCCGGGCCTCGTCGACGTAATGGCGAACGTGTTCTGCTTCCTCGACGAGGAACTGGGTGATGGCCTCGCGGAACGCCGGGTGGCGAATGCCATGCCAGGAGTGGGTAAGAACGGGTTCGAACCCCCGGATCAGCTTGTGTTCGCCCTGGGCACCCGCGTCAAACGTGCTCCAGCCATGGTCTATGGCCAGTTCTATACCCTGGTAGTAGCAGGTTTCAAAATGCAGGAAGTCGTATTCTTCCAGACATCCCCAGTAGCGACCGTACAGCGTATTGTCATCGTTCAGGAACAGGGCCCCGGCAATCAGGACGTCGTCTTTGAGTGCCATCACCAGGTGGAGCTGATCGGGCATGACGTCGAAGAGCTGGCGGAAGAAGTGCTCGTTCAGGTAGGGCGGCTGGCCCCGCTTGAGGTAGGTGGCGCGATAAAATACATAGAACGCGGACAGCACGTGCTCTGGGGTTTCCCCGCCCCTGAACCGTCGGAACGTAACGCCGGAATCGGATACCTGCCGGCGCTCCCGGCGGATGGACTTGCGCTTGCGTGAGGTGAGTTGCGCGAGAAAATCGTCAAATGCCCTGAAGTCAGCGTTATGCCAGTGGAACTGGCAGCCCAGCCGGTGAAGAGCATCCGGGCGGTCGAGCAGGCGCTGGCTCTCATTGTCAGGAAACAGGATATGCCAGGAATGGGCGCCGGCAGATTCGCAAGCGCCGTCCATGAGCTGATGCAGGATACTGGGCGTTAACTGTGCGCGTAATGCCTCGCTCAGCAGCAGCCTGGGGCCCTGGCACGGTGTGAAGGGAACGGCGACCAGAAGCTTGGGGTAGTAGGGCTCGCCATAACGCTGGTAGGCATCTGCCCAGGCCCAGTCAAAGACGTACTCGCCCCTGGAATGGGTCTTCAGCCACGCGGGCGCGACGCCGGCGAGCCGTTCGCCGAGCCAGAACGTCAGGTGCATGGGGCGCCAGCCAGTGTCTGCGGTGGTGCATCCGCTGGCTTCGAGTGCCCGCAGGAAGCGGTGTTTGAGGAACGGGTAGCCGCCTTCAACAAAGGCATCCCAGTCGGATTCCGCAATATCCTCGATCGAACCGAGGAAACGGATAGAGGGGAAAGGCGAGCCGGATTCGGTCATGGTCGGACATACTCCTTGGTCATATCCGCTACCATACGCGAGAATCCGGCTTCTGATCACTGCGTGGCGGTCAGGATTTTGCGCAGTGTTCCTTCATTTTCTCCTGCCATTTGTCCATTTTGGCGTCCCGTTTCTCCATCCGCTCCTGACGGATCTCGTCCCAGGTCTCCCGTTGCTCTTCATTCAGGTCGAGGCGATCAGCAATCTCGGCGTGATGCCTGTCCATTTTCTCCTGGTGTTCTTTCATGCGGGCCTCGCGCTTTTCCGGGCTGAATTTGCCGGTACCTTCGCGCATTTGCTCACACAGTTCGGCCTTATCCTGCTTTCCATGGTGACCGTGGTGTTTATCCCGGTGGTCGTCGGCCATGGCCAGCGGACTTGCCAGCAGGGCTGCGGACAGCAGCGCGCTGGACAGCAATCGGGAGGAGCGTTGTTTCATCATCATCTGTACCTCTTGCTTGTGGGCGGAGCCACCCGAGCGGCTCCGAAACGGTCATCGTCATCCTAGCGAACAACGGCGTCAGCCGGTGTCAGCGGCGTGTAAAGGTTGTGCAAAGTAAAATCCGCCCAAAAAGACACCGTACGCCGGCGTGTTAGACTGGGTCCGGCGGAAAGAGGGAGAGTGTCCATGCAGAACCGTGTGTTGCTGGTTGAAGACGACGACGAACTGAGAGAACTACTGGCTCGCTACCTGACTAACCAGGGCTTCAGCGTGCGCGAGGCGGGCACCGGCCACGATGGCCTGTCCCTCGCCCGCGGGCAGAACTGTGACATTGTGGTACTGGACATCATGCTGCCGGATATCAGCGGCCTTGACGTGCTGCGTTCGCTGCGGGCGGACACCCACCTTCCCGTGGTGCTCCTGACCGCCCGTGGCGATGAGACCGACCGCATTGTCGGTTTTGAGGTGGGGGCCGACGATTACATACCAAAGCCCTGTAATCCCCGTGAGCTGGTGGCTCGGTTGCAGGCACTGCTACGTCGCATTGCCTGGGATCAGGCGGTGGATGTGGACGCTTCCCGCACCTACGGTGACCTTCGTGTTGAGCCCGCTCACCGGCGGATCTATCAGGATGACCTGGCCCTGGAGCTGACGGCAACGGAGTACGAGGTACTTCAGGTGTTGCTTGCCCATGCCGGCAGCGTGGTCCGCAAAACCGATCTGATGCAGTGGGCCCTGGGCCGCCGCCTGGAAGCGCACGACCGAACCCTGGATATGCATATCAGCAACCTGCGCAAAAAACTGGGTAATGACGACCCGCCCCGCATCGAAACAGTCCGTGGTCTTGGCTACAGCTATCGGGTGCCAGTATGAAGCCGCGGATGATGTTTCCCCTGTTCTGGCGGATTTTCCTGTCGATATGGCTGGCGATGGCAGTCACGATGCTGATCAGCAACATGGCAACCCGCGCCCTTATTGACCGCGAGCGTGCCTCCATTGAGCGTCAGGTGGGCTTGCGGGAGCTGGGGCTGGAGGCACTCACCGTGCGTGAGCGTGAAGGGCGGGGCGCCGCCTGGCGGTTTCTGCGCGGGCAGGGTGAACGCCTGGAGCTGCACCTGATTCTGGTGGAAAATGACGAGCAGAACGGCCGCTTGCCCGCCCCGATCCGGGAACGGCTCGAGTCGGGCTGGTACCGTCAGCGTCCGGCAGTGATCGAGGTGTCTGAGGGCTACCGTCTGGTGGCGTGGCCACGGATGGATGGCGAGGGCTGGCTTGATCCACGCTTCTTCCGGGTACTCGAAATGGCGCTGGCCTTTGTGCTGATTACGCTGGCCTGCTGGTGGATCGCGCGGCTGGTGTCCCGCCCGCTCCGGCACATGGAGACCACCGCTCGCGACATTGCCAGCGGGAAGACCGAGTTGCGGGTCAGTGAACGCATCGCGGGCCGCCGGGACGAAGTCGGTCTGCTCGCCACGGCTTTTAACGCAATGACCGAGCAGCTATGCAGCCTGCTGGAGAGGCAGAAGCATCTGTTGCGGGATATTTCCCACGATCTGCGGACACCGCTGACCCGGCAGCGCATCGCGATTGAGCTGGCCAGCGAGAGTCGCGCCGACGAAGAACTGATGTCCAGCATCCTGCGGCAGAATGAACGTCTGGAAGCGATGACGTCGCAGATTCTGACATTGTATCGGGTGTCGGAGGAGGGGCGGGATATACCCCGTGAAGCGGTGCAGCCGGTGGTGGTCATCAACGATGTGCTGCAGGATGCCGCCGAGTATGCCGCACATCGGGGAGTGGACTGCCAGCTGGTGATCAATCCCGATTGCCCGGGTGTGTCTGTGCTTGGGGATCAGGGGCTATTACAGCGGGCGTTTGACAATATTGTGCAGAATGCCCTGGATCACACCAGTCCGGGTCACGTGGTCCATCTTCTCATGCAGAAGCGTAACGGCTCTCTGGTTACGGTGATTGAGGACGAGGGTCCAGGCGTGTCACCCGATATGCTGCCCCACCTGTTCGAGCCCTTCTTCCGGGGTGATAAATCCCGTGGCGGGAAAGGCTGGGGACTGGGGCTGGCGATTGCGCGGGACATTGTGGTCGCCCACGACGGCGACATTGATGCTGATATTGGCGAGTCAGGTGGGCTTCGGGTGACTGTCACCCTGCCGGTTTTCACCGACATCGGGTGAATCGTCCGTGCCGGGCTGCCCGGGCCGTAAGGCATCGGCGCCTGAGAAATCGATGCCTTCACTCAGTTCATCGTTATCATAGCGTATGCCACAGGCTGCCTTTTTGATCCGGGCGGCAGGCGCCGTACCGGGCGCTGTTATATCATCGTCGTCATTCATGGGCGCGTGTCTCCAGTCATTGCCGGGAGCGATAAAATGAGCAGGGATTACCCCGTTCCCGCAGCTTACCTTGAGCGGGAAACGGAGATAAAGAAAAGTCGTTTCATCGCCCGCATTGCCCGGGTGGAAAATCGTGACGAAGTACGACAATGGCTCGATCAGGCCAGGAGCGAGCATCCGGATGCCCGTCATGTATGCTGGGCCTATCAGATAGGGCGTCCAGGCTCTGCAGCCGAAGCCGCCATGAATGACGACGGCGAACCTTCCGGTACGGCGGGAAAGCCGATCCTCAACGTGATCCAGCATAAAGACATGGGCGATGTTCTGGTTATCGTTATCCGCTACTTTGGTGGCATCAAGCTGGGAGCGGGCGGGCTGGTGAGGGCCTATGCCTCGGCGGCAGAAAGCGTGCTGTCTGCCGTGGAGCGAGACGTGCAGCAGGCCATGAAAACAGCCAGCGTGCGCATCGACTTTGCGGATGAGCAGCCCCTCCGGCACTGGTGCGAGACCCACGGTGCGGCGGTGGTGCAGGTTGACTACACCGTGCCGGTATCCGTCATAGTGAGTCTGCCCGACGAGGTCGGTCAACGGTTCGCGGAACATTGCGACGCGCACCAACTGGATTACCGTTTTGAAACGTAGGCATCCCTCGCTACATCTCCGTGCGGCTCGTACGCGTATACTCGGAAAAAGGAGTCAGATATGAGGTGCGTTATGAAAATGGGTTTGGCTTTGGCGTCACTGCTGGTTCTGGCAGGTTGCGCCAGCAATGTGGTAACGGATTACGATTCGGGGGCCGTTTTTGGTAACTACGCCTCCTGGGCCTACGCCGATGAACTTGAGGACAGGGCCTCATTCCAGTCCCTTGACGGCAGTCGCATTCGCGCAGCCGTGGAGCGTGAGCTCAACCGCAAGTCCCTGGACAAGGTCGACGCGGAAGAGGCCGACCTGCTGGTCACCTGGGAGATCGTGGAAGAGGAACGGCTTGAGCGATCCGGGCTCGGATTTGGTCTGGGTCTGGGGCGTGGCAACTTCGGCTGGGGCCTGTCCACGGCGCCGCCCGTGCGGGAAGTCCAGGAAGGCAAGCTGGTGGTGGAACTCATTGATCCTGATAACTCGCAAGTAGTCTGGCGAGCAGCAAGCCGGCGCTACCTCAATGAGGACCAGTCGCCTGAGTACCGTCGGGAGCTGATCGACGAGGTGGTTGCCGAGATGTTTTCGAAGTACCCGCCCGGGCTGGACTGACCCGCCAGGCAGCCTGGTGATACCCATCTGAAAGGACGTTAGTATGAAGTCGAAATCCGCCGCCGGCGGCCTGGTGTTTTCTACCGAACAGGGCCGCATGTGTCCGGACTGTCGAAATCCGGTTGATGACTGTACCTGCGGTCAGCCATCGCGCCCCAGCGGCGATGGAGTTGTGCGGGTGAGCCGTGAGACCAAGGGCCGCAAAGGCAAGGGCGTTACCCTGGTGACAGGAATCCCGCTGGACGACAAAGAGCTCAAGGCGTTCGCCAAGACCCTGAAAGCCAAATGCGGTACCGGTGGCACGATTAAAGACGGCGTTGTCGAGATCCAGGGGGATCAGCGGGATATTCTGGTCCCCCTGCTGCAGGCCAGGGGGTGGGTCGTCAAGCGAGCCGGCGGCTGACGAGGGGTTCCATCCCGGCACAGCCGGTGCGGATCATATCAACACGAGCGGGATAGCGGTTAGCGGAGGAATAGAATGCACGTAATGGTGCTGGGTGCAGGGGTGGTCGGCGTGACGACGGCCTGGTTCCTGAAAAATCAGGGGCACGATGTGACGGTACTTGACCGTCAGAGCAAAGCCGGACTCGAAACCAGCTACGCCAATGGTGGTCAGGTGTCCGTGTCGCACGCGGAACCCTGGGCAAACCCGGCAGCGCCGTTGAAGGTCCTCAAGTGGCTGACACAACCGGATGCCCCCCTGCTGTTCCGCCCCCGTCTTGACCTGGCCCAATGGCGTTGGGCCGCCTCCTTCCTGAAGGAATGCACGTCTGCACGGGCCGCCTACAACATCCGTCAGATGGTTAACCTGGGCACCTATAGCCGGACCTGCCTGCAGGCGTTGCGCAAGCAGATCAGTCTGGACTACGACCAGCTTGAAAAAGGCATTCTTCACTTTTACACAAATCCCAGGGAATTCGAGGCGGCGCTGGAACCGGCCCGCCTGATGCGAGACCTGGGGTGCGACCGCCAGGTCATTGATGCGGCCCGTGCCGTGGAACTGGAACCCGCGCTGGCGCCCATTCGGGAACGTATCGCCGGGGCGACCTATACCTCGGAAGACGAATCGGGGGATGCCAGGAAATTCACGCAGGCACTGGCCCGAAAGGCGGAAGAGGCAGGGGTCAGGTTTGTCTACGGAGCCGAGATACTGGACTTTGATCGCACCCGGGAGCGTCTGTTGGGGGTGCAGACCCTCAGGGAAGGCCACCATGAGACCTGGCGGGCAGACGCCTACGTACTGAGTCTCGGTAGCTTCAGCGCTATCCTGGCACGACGCCTGGGGCTGTTTCTGAACATCTACCCGGCCAAAGGCTATTCCATTACCGTGCCAGTCCGGAATCCGCAAGCGGCGTTTAATGTCAGCCTGACTGATGATGAATACAAGCTGGTCTATTCCCGCCTGGGTGATCGGATCCGGGTTGCCGGAACGGCGGAGTTGAATGGATATCGCCGTAACCTTGACCTCACCCGTTGCCGCGCCATTGTACGCCGTACGGCAGAAGTCATGCCGGAGGCGGGCTTCTGGGAGAAAGCCGAGTTCTGGGCCGGGCTGCGGCCGGCAACCCCCTCCAATGTGCCTTATATCGGCAAGAGCCACATTGGAAACCTGTACCTGAACACCGGCCATGGTACGTTGGGCTGGACCCACTCCTGCGGCTCGGCGGCGGCGCTGGCCGATATCATTTCCGGTCGCTGGCCGGAGGTTGACTTCAATTTCTGCGGGCTCTGACGCAAGAAGGCCCGGCGAGTCGCCGGGCCTTCTGCTTTTCCTGCAACAGTGGCTATCGGATCAGTTGAGCTGATCCCTGATCAGCTTCTTGTTGATCTTGCCAACGCTCGTCTTCGGAATGTCTTCCACGAAATCAATCTGGCTGGGGATGGCCCACTTGTTGATTTCACCGGATTCAACGAACTGTTTCAGGTGATTCTGGATGTCTTCCAGGGTTGCCTCTTCGCCCGGCTTCAGTGTCACCAGGGCGTGCGGTCGCTCTCCCCACTTTTCATCGGGAACACCGACCACGGCTGCGCCGGAAACCGCCGGATGCTGGCTGATCAGATTTTCCAGATCCAGGGACGACAACCACTCACCGCCCGTCTTGATCACATCCTTGATGCGGTCCTTGATGACCAGTGTATTGTCGGGTTCCATGCTCGCCACGTCACCGGTGTGTAGCCAGCCACCCTGCCAGAGCTCTTCACCTTTTTCCGGCTCCTTGAAGTAGCTCTGGGTCAGCCAGGGCGCGCGGGCCACCACTTCACCCTTGGCTTCTCCGTCGTGAGCCACCGGATGGCCCGAGGGGTCCACGATTTCAAGCTGGGCCATCGGCACTGCGATACCCGTTTTGACCCGTTTGGCGGTCTGCTCTTCCAGCGGCAGCTCCAGGTCTTCCGGCTTCAGATGGGTGGCACTCAGCAGTGGGCAGGTTTCGGACATGCCATAGCCGGTGTACATCTTGATACCAAGCCGCGCGCCGGCGTCACAAAGTCCCCGGGTCAGGGCACTGCCGCCAATCAGTACGTGCCAGTTGCTCAGGTCTGCGGTCTTAATGGATTCCGTACCCATCATCATCTGCATGATGGTGGGTACACAGTGCGAGAATGACACCTTGTGTTCTTTCAGCAGATCCACCAGGAGCTCCGGCTCATACCGACCCGGGTAGACCTGTTTGATGCCCATCATGGTGGCGGCGTAAGGCACGCCCCATGCGTGCACGTGGAACATCGGTGTGACGGGCATGTATACGGTGGACGACCGCAGCAGGGGCATCTCATCGTAGGCCGACAGGGAGCCGGTCATGGCCAGGGTGTGGAGGACCAACTGGCGGTGGCTGAAAAACACGCCCTTGGGATTGCCTGTGGTGCCTGTGGTGTAGAACGTGGTGGCCACACTGTTTTCGTCGAAATCCGGGAAATCGAATTCGGTATCAGCCTTGGCCAGCAGGGCCTCGTACTCGCCCGCCGTGTCGAGGGTTGTGCTCTTGGCTGCTTTGTCATCGGTGAGCTGGATGTAGTGCTTCACCGTTTTGATCTCGGCCTTCACGCCTTCCAGGATCGGCAGGAAGTCATCGTGTACCAGTACCACATCATCTTCCGCATGGTTCATGGTGTAGACGATCTGGTCAGGGGAGAGGCGTACGTTAATCGTGTGCAGTACGGCGCCAATCATCGGAATGGCGAAAAAGCATTCCAGGTAGCGGGGCGTGTCCCAATCCATCACCGCCACGGTATCGCCGGGCTTCACACCAGCGTCGGTCAGTGCATTGGCAAGCCGGTGTATACGCTCGACCAGATCGGTATAGGTGTACTTACTGCGGTTGGCGTAGACAATTTCCTGGTCAGGCGAGTACCTGGGACCGGACAGCAGCAGCTGCTTGATCAGCAGCGGATACTGATGGGCGTTGTCTGCCGGGGTCAGAATTCTGGTCTGTGCCATGACTCGATACCTCTTTCTCAGTTGTTGAAGTTATACGAGAAGCAGAGGTAAATCTGACACACTTTGGCGGAAACGGGAACCGGAAATGGCGAAAAAACGCAGAGCAAATCAGATGTTACGGATATTCTGTTTCGCTCTGCGGATTGCGTCTGAGCAGGATATTACTCGTAGGTGCAGAGGTAAGCGGTGTCGATGTCGGTCTTTGCCTTGAAGCTGGCCTGACCGGCCACGTTGAAGCTCTCACCGGCGCCGTAAGTCATCCACTCTTCCATGCCGGGTAATAGCACGGTCAGGGCGCCGCTGATAACGGTCATGGTTTCTTTCTTGCTGGTACCGAACTCGTATTCGCCCGGGCTGATGACGCCAACCGTCGCGGGCAGGGTCGATGTCTGGAATGCGATGGATTTTGCCTTGCCGTCAAAGTATTCGTTCACTTTCAGCATGGTGTTGGCTCCTTGAGTCAATTTGGGGGCCTACTATACGGCAATTTGGTGTCTATCCAATGACATTTTTTTGCCTCGCGTTCACTGCTCCCAGGGTTTGCCCCGGGTTTCTTCCGTGGACTTGAGACCGATGTGCATGGCGGCCTTTGCCAGGATGTTGGCGCTGACCGGAGCGGTCATCAGCAGGAATACCGTAATCAGGATCTCCGCGATACCGATGCCTTCGGAAGTCGAGCTGAAATAGACCACGGAGGCGAGCATGATGGCTCCAACGCCTACGGTCGTCGCCTTGGTCGGGCCGTGGAGGCGAGTAAAAAAGTCCGGCAGTCGCGCGAGCCCGATGGCCCCCACGAGGGTAAAAAAGCCTCCGATCAGGAGGAGCACTGAAATGGTGTACTCGGCGATCATGCTCATGGCCAGCATTCTCCAGGAATCGAATGGGTGAATGGTGAACTATTCAATGACACTGCCCCGCTTCAGGTACTTGGCCATGGCGACGGTGCCCACAAAGCCCATCACCGCGATCAGCAACGCGGATTCCAGGTAAAGCCGGGTGCCCAGGACAATACCCAACAGGATAATCAGCGCGATGGCGTTAATGTAGAGCGTATCCAGTGCCAGTACCCGATCAGGGGCGTCCGGGCCGCGGATCAGGCGGTAGACGTTCAGCAGGGCTGCCAGCAGTACCATGGCCAGGGTCAGATAGAGCGCAATTGTAATCATTGGAACATCTCCAGCAGCGGCTTCTCATACCGCACCTTGATGGCGTCGATGACCTCCTGTTCGCTTTGCGCGTCCAGGGCATGGATCAGCAGCACTTTGTTGTCGTCACTGACGTCGGCACTGACCGTGCCCGGTGTCAGTGAAATCGTACTGGCCAGAATGGAGATGGCCAGCGGATGCTCCAGGTCCAACGGATAGCAGACGAACATCGGCTGTGGCTTTCGCGGGCTGAGGATCAGTCGTGCAACGGAAAAGCTTGCCACCACAATATCTAGCAGCACCCGGACCAGGTAAAGGGGCAGTCGCCAGGAGCGGATGAACGCGGGGCGTTCCGGCCAGAATCCCTGGGTCAGCTGTGGAATAAGCCAGGCCAGCAACAGTCCCATCACCACGCTACCCCCTGAAACACCGTCGCTCAGCAGTTGCCATACGGTGAAGAGGATCAGGCTGAGCCAGGGCTGGGGGAAATTCAGACGGTCAAGCATCAGTTATCCTCCTCAACCATCGGTGTCTGCAGGATACCGATATAGGCATCACTGTCGTGAAGCTGAGCCGCCGTCGCGTCTGTGTAGCGGCTGATGGGGCCAGCAAGGGCAACAATCACAAGGCTGAGGGCCACCAGGGCACCTGCTGAAACCGAGACGCTGCCGCTGAGTTTACCGGGGTCTTCTATGTGGCCGTCCACGTTACGCCAGAATACGATGCTGCCCGCACGGCTATAGGCAATCAGGCTGAAGAAGCCACCAATCAGGATAACCGACCACAGCCACGCCATTTCGGGCCCCGGTGTCGCCGCCTGGAGGATCAACAGCTTTGAGAAAAAGCCACTCAGGGGCGGTAAACCGGCTGCGGCTACCGCACCGATCATGAACAGCACGCTGAGGAACGTCCGGTTTCTCATTCGCGGCGCAGTCACGATCCGGTCTGCTGCGCTACCCCGTTGGCGACTGATGAGATCGGCCACCAGGAACAGTCCGCCCACGACCCAGGTGGTGTTAAGCAGGTAGAACAGGGCCGCTGAAGTGCCTGCCACCGTGCCCAGTGACATCGCAGCCAGAAGGGTGCCCACCGAAATGATGACCTGCCAGGCCACCAGCGTTTTCAGGCTCTCGGACCCCAGGGCACCGATCACGCCCATGGCGAGGGTGATCAGGGCAAGCGGGAACAACCAGTCCATGCCAAGCCCCGCCAGTTCTCCCGCCTGGTCCCCGAATACCAGGGAATACACCCTGAGGATGGCGTAAATGCCAACCTTGGTCATGACCGCAAACAGCGCCGCCACCGGCGCCGTGGCTGTGGCGTAGGCGCGGGGCAGCCAGAAACACAGGGGCAGGATGGCGGCTTTCAGGCCGAATACCACCAGCAGCATCATGCCGCCGGCCTTCACGATGTGAAGGTTCTCATCGCTGACCTCGGGAATCTTCACCGCCAGGTCCGCCATGTTCAACGTGCCCGTCACGCTGTAGATCATGCCGACGCTGATCAGGAAAATGGCAGAGCCCACCAGGTTCAGTACCACATAGTGCAGGCCAGGTACCGTTCGTGTCGTGCCGCCACCGTGCATCAGCAACCCGTAGGAAGCGATGAGCAGAACCTCGAACGCGACGAACAGGTTAAACAGGTCACCGGTCAGGAATGCGATATTCAGGCCCAGTAACTGAAACAGGAACAGGGTGTGGAACTGCCGGTTGGAGCCATCCGCCCCACCAATGGAGTAGATGTGGCAAAACAGGGCCAGCACGGCGGTCATTACCAGCATCAGTGCGGCCAGGCGATCGAGAACCAGCACGATGCCAAACGGCGGCTGCCAGTTCCCGAAGGCGTAAGCCCGGTAACTGCCATCGTCCGCGAGCACCAGCAGTACGATGGCTGCCGCGAGCATCAGTACGGTGGTGGTCAGCGCCAGGGTTCGGCGCAGGCTGACCGGTGCATAGCCCATGAAGACCTGCAGCATGCCGCCGAGCAGGGGGATCAGAATCGGAGCGGTAAGCCAATGGTTCATTTACCGGATACCTCCTCGGCTGATTCCTGTGGTGACTCGACGGTGTCCTGCCGCCCATCAACGTGATCGTCCTCGTTATCCGCCAGGTTACGCAACGCCAGCACTACCACGAACGCCGTCATGGCGAAGCCGATAACGATGGCGGTGAGGACCAGGGCCTGTGGCAGCGGGTCAGAGTAGGCCGCGGTGCTGCCAATGATGGGCTGCCCGCCGGTCACCAGCCGCCCCGAGGAGAACAGGAACAGATTCACCCCATAAGACAGCAGTGTCAGGCCCACCACCACCGGGAACGTGCGGGCCCTGAGCAACAGATACACGCCAGACGCGGTTAACGCGCCAATGGCCAGAGCGAAAGCCAACTCCATTATGCGCCCCCCTTCTTACTTTTTATGGCGGAGTGGGGCGAGAGTCGCCCGATGCTGACGAGTGCGAGCAGGGTGGCGCCGATCACCGTCAGGTAGACCCCAAGGTCGAAGACCAGCGCCGAGGCGACTTCGAATTTGCCCACCACCGGCCAACTGATGTAATCGAATGTGCTGGTCAGGAACGGGTAACCGAAGGCATAGCTGCCTGCACCGGCAATGGTTGCGAACAGCAGCCCCAGACCGATCATGTTGTGGTATCGGAAGGGAACCCGGTCCTGAGTCCAGATCATGCCACTGGCAATGTACTGGAGAATCAACGCAACCGCCGTAATCAGGCCGGCAATGAAGCCGCCTCCCGGCAGGTTATGGCCCCGCAGGAAAATGTACGCGGACACCATCAGTGCCAGCGGCAGCATGGGCCGTGCAATCTGGCGGAGCATCAGCGGGTACGCGTCACGGGTCCAGGCATGTCCCTGGCCATCGCCCGGAGGCGGTGTCAGGGCGGTGTTCTTGAGCATTGCATAAATACCGAGCGCGGCAATGGCCAGCACGGTAATTTCACCCAGGGTATCGAAGCCACGGAAGTCCACCAGTATGACGTTCACCACGTTGGTGCCACCGCCCCCGGGTTTACTGTTTTCCAGGAAGAACTCCGAGATCGAGGTAAACGGTTGGGTCAGCATCGCGAGGGTGACCAGGGTCATACCCACGCCCGCAGCCCCAGCGATGGCGATATCACGTAGGCGATGCGCCGTGCCGGTTTCGTGCGGCGTCCAGGAAGGCATGTAGTACAGCGCCAGCATCAGCAGCACAATCGTCACCACTTCCACGGAGAGCTGGGTCATGGCCAGGTCGGGTGCCGAGAAACGGGCAAAGCCAAGCGCGACCAGCAATCCCACCACGCTGAGCAGCACCAGGGCGTAGAAACGTTCGCGGTGAAGCACCGCTGTGGCCAGGGCGCAGAGGATCAGCACACCGATGCCGACAAGGGTGGGCCAGTCGATTGGTGACAGCCCATTCTCGCCCACAAAAATGCCGAGGTTCAGCAGCGGCGAGACCGCCACCGCCAATACACTGATGACCAGAAGGCCCGCGTAGCGCTGCAGGGAGCCATTCTCAATCAGCGCGGTGAAACGGGTCGCCAGGGAAACCACCCGTGATACTGCGGCCTCGAATACCGCTTTTTCGTCGATCTCCCGGAAACGGGCATGAAAATCGAAAAACTTCTGGCGCTGGCTGTACATCAGCAGACCGCCAAAGAACGCCAGGAAACTCATCATCAGTGGCAGGTTGAATCCGTGCAGAATGGCCAGGTGGTATTCAGGCACGTCACCGCCAAGCGTGGCTGATGCCGCGGCATACAGCAGGGGGCCGACGGACAGCGCCGGGAAAACCCCAACCATGATGCAGGCAAACACCAGGATCTCGACCGGGATCTTCATGTAACGGGGGGGTTCATGAGGCGGATAGATGGGCAGATCCACCGGCTTGCCGTTAAAGAAGACGTCGTGAATGAAGCGAGCCGAATAAGCCACCGCGAAGATACCGGCCAGGGTCGCCACCAGGGGCGGCAACCACGCCCAGATGCCGGGCAGGTTCAGTTGCAGAGATTCGGCGAAGAACATTTCCTTGCTCAGGAAACCGTTGAGCAGCGGAACCCCGGCCATGGACGAGGCCGCAACCATGGCCAGGGTGGCCGTATGGGGCATGTATCGCCACAGGCCGTTGATGCGCCGCATGTCACGGGTGCCGGTCTCGTGGTCGATGATGCCGGCCGCCATGAACAGCGAGGCCTTGAAGATGGCGTGGTTGATCACATGGAAAACCGCTGCAACCGCCGCCAGTTCGGTACCCATCCCGAACAGCAGCGTGATCAGGCCCAGGTGACTCACCGTGGAGTGAGCCAGCAGACCCTTGAGGTCGTGTTTGAACATCGCCACATACGCACCGATCAGCAAGGTGGCCATGCCGGTAAAGCTGACCATGTAGAACCACTGTTCGGTGCCCGCCAGCGCCGGATAAAGGCGCGCCATCAGGAAGATGCCTGCCTTGACCATGGTGGCGGAATGCAGATACGCGGAGACCGGCGTCGGCGCCTGCATGGCGTGGGGCAGCCAGAAATGGAATGGGAACTGGGCGGATTTGGTGAAAGCACCCAGCAGCACGAGGGTCAGCGCTACCGGATAGAGGCTGTGGGACTTGATCAGGTCGCCGGCCGCCAGCACGTCATCGAGCTCAAAGCTGCCGACAATATTGCCGATGATCAGGATGCCGGCGAGCAGCGCCAGACCACCGCCTCCGGTCACGGCCAGTGCCATACGTGCGCCCCGGCGGGCGTCCTGTTTGTGATTCCAGAAGCTGATCAGCAGGAACGACGTCAGGCTGGTCAGTTCCCAGAACACCAGCATCAGGAGCAGGTTGCTGGAAAGGACAATGCCCAGCATGGACCCCATGAAGCACAGTAACAGCGAATAGAACTTGCCCACATTTTCCTTTGCCTTGAGGTAGTAGCGGGCATAAAGAATGATCAGCAGGCCGATCACCAGAATCAGCAGTGCAAACAACAGCGACAGGCCGTCCAGCCTGAAACTGAAAGAGAGCCCCAGGGCCGGTAGCCACTGATAACTGTGCAGAACCACGCCTCCCTCGGCGAGCGTGGCCCAGTGGGGGTACAGCGCCGCCAACGCGACGATGGCAGGAACCGATGCGGCAATGGCGATTGCCGTACGTCCGCCCTGGGCGAACAGGGGCGCTGCGAGAGCCCCTAGAAAGGGCAGTAAAACGACCAGCGGTAGCGACATCGCAACCTCTTTATTGGTTTTTCTCTTTCATGGATGGGGTAATCGTTGCCTGGCGACCGTATTCGGGACCGCTCACCGGATCTGCCCAGGCAGGTGCGACACGGCGCACTGTCCATAGGCGGCCGGTAGCGGGGTAATCAATCGCTAAGGGGTGGGTCGGGAAAGTACGGAAGACCGCCCCGGTGACGATGCACATCGGCAGCTGCCGGTAAAAAGCCGGGTTGGTGTAACACGTCGGACCTCTCGGTCATGGGTGCTCCGTTAGTCAGATACGACGTCCGATGATACGTGGCAGGTACCGCAGGTCAAGTCGGCATGCCACAAATCAGCGCTGGTGCCAGATTGCATGTCATACTTTCGTCTTAGCCCCCTATGCTAGGATAAGCCATTATCCGGACCAACAAGAGACACTCCATGACACAAGCCTACCCACACCTGCTGAAGCCCCTGGACCTCGGATTCACTGAACTCAGGAACCGGGTACTGATGGGTTCCATGCATACCGGTCTTGAGGACCGTTTCTGGAACATTCACAAGTTTGCCCGCTATTTCGCCGAACGGGCCGAAGGCGGCGTGGGGCTCATGGTCACGGGCGGTTATTCACCCAACCTGGTGGGCCAGTTGGCGCCCTTGTCCTCTACCATGAACAATCGTGCCACCGCGCTGCTGCACCGCCACGTTACCGGCGCGGTTCACGAAGCGGGCGGTAAAATCTGCCTGCAACTGCTGCACGCCGGTCGGTACGGCTACCAGCCCTTGATTGTCTCGGCCTCCGCGACCAAGGCTCCCATCAGTCCTTTCAAGGCCCGCGCCCTGTCTACGAAAGGGGTCGACCGGCAGATCAATGACTTCGTCGATGCCGCAAAGCTCGCGAAGTTCGCTGGCTATGATGGCGTTGAGGTGATGGGCTCGGAAGGCTACTTCATCAACCAGTTCCTGTGTGAGCGCACCAACAAGCGCACGGACAAATGGGGTGGCCCGTTTGAAAACCGCATGCAGCTGCCGGTGGAAATCGTGCGCCGTATGAGAGAGGCGGTGGGACCGGAATTCATCATCATCTACCGGCTCTCCATGCTGGATCTGGTGGAAGGCGGTCAGACCTGGGATCAGGTGGTGATGCTGGGCAAGGCCATCGAAAAAGCCGGTGCGACCATTATTAATACAGGCATTGGCTGGCACGAGGCCCGGGTGCCGACCATTGTGACTTCGGTGCCCCGTGGAGGGTTTGCGGATGTGACTGCCAAGTTCTACGGTGAAGTGGGCATCCCGGTGTGTACCACCAACCGGATCAACACCCCGGAGAAAGGTGAGGAAATCCTCGCTGCTGGCAAGGCGGATATGGTTTCCATGGCCCGGCCATTGCTCGCAGACAGCGAATTCGTGCGCAAGGCCGAACAGGGGCGGGCGGATGAAATCAACACCTGCATTGCCTGTAACCAGGCGTGTCTCGACCACGTGTTCCAGGCCAAACGCGCCTCCTGCCTTGTGAACCCCCGGGCCTGCCACGAAACCGAACTGGTGCTGACCGTCGCACCGGTGGTTCGCCGGGTGGCGGTGGTCGGAGCCGGGCCCGCCGGATTGGCGGCAGCGACCACGGCGGCAAAGCGTGGCCATAAAGTGACACTGTTCGAGGCCGACGACCGGATTGGCGGTCAGTTCAACTACGCCAAACGCATTCCCGGCAAGGAAGAATTCCATGAAACCCTGCGTTACTTCCAGCGCCAGATTGAACTGCTTGAAATCGACCTGAAACTCAATACCCGCGTTGAGGCGGCCACGCTGGCTGCGCAGGGATTTGATGACGTGGTTATCGCCACCGGCGTTAAGCCCCGTACACCGCAGATAGAGGGCATCGACCACCCCAAGGTACTGGGCTACCTGGATGTGTTGCGGCATAACAAACCGGTGGGCAAGAGCGTGGCGGTGATCGGAGCCGGTGGCATCGGATTCGATGTCAGCGAGTTCCTTACCCACGACTTCGGCCATCAACCGGAAGGTGAACAGATTACCGTCGCGGACTGGCAGGCGGAGTGGGGCGTCAATCCGGACTTTGAGGGGCCCGGCGGGCTGGCCGAACGCAAGCCCACCTCGTCACCGCGCAAGATTTACCTGATGCAGCGAAAAACCGGCAAAGTGGGCGGGGGTCTGGGCAAAACCTCCGGCTGGGTGCACCGGAACAGCCTCAAACATCGCGACGTCGACATGCTGCGCGGTTGCAGTTACGAGCGTATCGACGATGAAGGGCTGCATATCTCCATCACCGACAAGGACGGCAAGCGAAAAGAAAGCCGGGTACTGAACGTGGACAACGTGATCATCTGCGCGGGCCAGGAACCATTCCGCACGCTATACGATCAGCTTGAAGAAGCTGGCGTGCGTGCCCACCTGATTGGCGGTGCCGACGTTGCCGAGGAGCTGGACGCCAAACGTGCCATTCGCCAGGGCACGGAAGTGGCTGCAGCGCTCTAGCCATCGCCAGAAGCCTCGCTGGTATCAGTAGCGGGTGGGGAAAATGATAGCGAACGGAACCACTGTTCGTTAGAATTTCTCCACCTCAATGTCCACAAGGTCTTTATGACGCTCCTGATTGCTTTTGCTCTGCTTTCCATCGGTTTTTCATTTCTCTGCTCCATACTTGAAGCCTCGTTGTTGTCCGTGACGCCCAGTTACATCGCGTCGCTCAAAAAGGAAAATCCGGACCTCTTCGCAAAGCTTCGCAAGCTCAAGGATGACGTGGACGACCCGCTTTCAGCGATCCTGACCCTGAACACGGTGGCTCACACGGCAGGGGCAACCGGCGTGGGCGCGCAGGTCGCGGTGGTATTTGGCGAGGCCTGGCTGGGGGCGGCCTCGGCTATTATGACTCTGGCCATATTGATACTCTCCGAAATCATTCCGAAAACCATCGGTGCCAAATACTGGCGCTCCATCGCGCCGAGCCTGCCCGCCATCCTGGGTTTCATGATCAAGGCGCTGCTGCCGTTTATCTGGCTCTCGAAGCAGATTACCCGTCGCATTGCATCCGGTGAGCCGGACACCGACATACGAGCAGAAATCAGTGCTCTGGCTGAAATTGGCCGGGACCAGCAGGCGCTGGACGAAGACGAACGGCGCATGATCCAGAATGTGCTGAGGTTCCACGAAATCAAGGTCAGCGCTGTCATGACCCCCCGGACGGTGTGTAAATATGTGGCGCCGGATATCACCATGGAGCAGTTCCGGGAGCAGGTGAGGAAATCGCCGTTCTCACGGTATCCGGTGATTGATGAAGACGGAGAGGCTCTGGGCTACCTTCATCGCGCTGACCTGATCACCATGGATCCAGAGGCAAACCTGCTGGATCAGATGCGCAAGATCAAGCGGGTGAAAGGCAACATCAATATTGAATTCCTGTTCTCCGACATGTTGCGGGAACGTCAGCACCTGGCCGTGGTATATGACGAATTGGGCACCTGGCTTGGAATAGTGACGCTGGAGGACATACTGGAGACACTTTTGGGCACTGAAATCATGGACGAAACCGATAATGTGTCCAATCTCCGCCGGTATGCGAAGCAGCGTTGGAGCCGGCGGCTGAAGAAATACGGCTCCTGATGTCGGAGGGAGCGTGGGTTAACGCACGGCTTTCAGGGCATTGAAAATGGCTTCGGCTTCGGCGGTAAGTACTTGACAGCGAAGGCTGTTTCCCTGCTGTGAGGCGCGAGCGATCTGCTTCTGCTTCATATCGTACAGCTTGCTCAGGATGTCGGCCTGGCTTTGTCGGATCGGTGCGTTCATGGTGGACCTCCCATTTTTACACCCATGTCGGTATTTTTTACGTTACTGGCCGCGCAACGGCCTTTGATAGTAGAAGATGCATAACCCGGGCCAGCGGATGAGAACCCGGTCTTACCGCCCGAACCGGGATCGATAGGCTCCCGGCGAAAGACCGGTGTGTTTACGGAACAGACGGCTGAACGAACTGGCGTCCTCGTAGCCGACCCGCTGTGTGACCTCCTCAATGGCCAGCCTGGAATTCTCCAACTGCTGGCGCGCCGCTTCTATGCGTAGAACCTGCAGATAGGCCGTTGGCGTATCGCCGGTGGCGGCTTTGAAACGACGGATCAGCGAGCGCTCTGTGAGCCCGCTCAGCAGGGCCAGGCCAGCCAGCGATACCGTCTCATTGAAGTGACGATCCAGCCAGTCCTGAAGTTTCAGGATTGCTGCATCCGAGTGATAGCGTCGCGCCTGCAGCGCGCTGTAGGGTGCCTGGCTGGAACGCCCCACATCAATCACGAAGGCCTTGGCCAGCTCCCGTGCCACCTGCGACCCGGCAAACCGTTCCACCAGATAAATCCCCAGATCCCACCACGCCATCCCGCCGCCCGCGCAGGCCACATGGCCGTCCACGGTGACCAGTTTATCCGGCTGAAGATCCACCGCTTGGTAGCGTTGCCGGAACTGGTGACTGAACCCCCAATGGGTGGTTGCCTGCCGTCCGTCCAGCAAACCGGCCTCGGCTAGCATGAATGCTCCGGTGCAGTTACTGGCCACCTGAACCTGCGCGGTGTCGGAAGACTGAAAGCCACCCAGCCACGCAATCAGCTCCGGGTTGTGACTCAACACCCGCTCGATCGGTCCGCCGATGGTGGGAATGATGACCAGATCGGCGTTGCTCTCCGCCGGGCTCCGATCGTTCCAGGCGCCGTCAGAGAGGATGGTCAGCCCGTTAATACAGCGGCAGGGCGCACCGTCTCGGGTTAGCAGGCGAGTGGTAAATTGCGGTTCCGGCGATTCCCCATTGATCCGCGCCCAGGTCACTCCCGCCAGCCGGAAGAGATCGATAATGCCGGTAATTGCGCTGGCAAGTGCGCCGTCAAACCCAATGACAGAGACTGTCCGCATGCTGGCTCCCAGGCAGGGGGTGAAAAGGGGAAAGTTGGCGATATTCACCATGATTATGTCATAAATGCCGGTTCCCAGAAAAACAGAGGTATGAGAGGCTATCCGCAACAAACAGGAGACCAATCATGACCGACACTCTGATCGACCGCCGTGACCTGGCGTTCCAGCTCTACGAAGTCCTTGATACCGATAGCTTGATCACCCGGGATCGCTTCACCGAGCACAGTCGCGAGACTTTTGATGCGGTCATCGAAACTGCCGATAAGATGGCACGCGAAAAGTTCGCCACCCACAACAGCGCGGCGGACAAGGACGAACCCAAATTCGTCAACGGCCAGGTCGAGATGCTGCCCCAGGTCAAAGAAGCATTCGACGCCTACGCCGAAGCGGGGTTCATAGCCGGTCGCTACGATTACGAGCTGGGCGGCATGCAGTTGCCCGAATCCGTCATGGCCGCCTGCAATGGCTTCTTCACTGCCGCCAACCCCGGCACCGCGGGCTACCCGTTTCTGACCACGGCCGCCGCCAACCTCATTCGCGTGTTCGGTAACGAACAGCAGCAGACCACCTTCCTGCCGCATATGCTCAGCGGCCGGTTCACCGGCACGATGGCCCTGACGGAGCCCCACGCGGGCTCCTCCCTGGCGGATATACGGACCTCGGCCTCGCCGACGGATGATGGCCACTACCTGATCAAAGGCGCCAAGATCTACATCTCCGGTGGGGAGCAGTCGATCACCGAGAATATCGTTCACATGGTGTTGGCGAAGATCAAGGGCGCCCCGGCCGGTGTGAAGGGCATCTCTCTGTTCATTGTTCCCAAGTTCCTGGTCGACGAAGAGGGCAATCCCACCGAACGCAACGGCGTGAGCCTGGCTGGCCTGATCCACAAGCTCGGTTACCGGGGCACCACCTCCACCGCGTTGAGTTTTGGTGACGACGCACCCTGCCACGGGTACCTGGTAGGTGAGCCCCACCAGGGCCTGAAGTACATGTTCCAGATGATGAACGAGGCCCGCGTGGGGGTGGGCTTCGGCGCGGCGGTGATTGGCTATCGCGGTTACATGCACAGCCTGGAGTACGCCAAGGACCGTCTGCAGGGCCGCAAGGCCAGTGAGAAGAACCCCGACTCCGCGCAGGTCCCGATTATTGACCACGCCGACGTGCGTCGTATGCTGCTGGCCCAGAAGGCCTACAGCGAAGGCGGCCTCGCCCTGTGTCTTTACGGCGCCCGACTGATGGACGACCAGCACACCCATCCGGATGAACAGAAGCGGATGGAGGCGGGCAAACTGCTGGATCTGCTGACCCCGGTCATCAAGGCCTGGCCTTCCGAATACGGACCCAAGGCCAACGATCTGGCTATTCAGGTCTACGGTGGTGCAGGGTACACCCGGGAATACCCGGTGGAGCAGTGCTGGCGCGACAACCGTCTGAACCCCATCCACGAAGGCACCAACGGCATCCAGGCGTTGGACCTGTTGGGTCGCAAGATCTGGCAGGATCAGAGCCACGGCCTGCAACTGCTGATGCAGGAAATGCAGGTGGACCTGCAGGCAGCCACTACCGACCGCTGTCAGCAATGGGCACTGTCATTGAGCGAAACCCTTCAGCAGGCGGTGAAAGTCACCCAAAGCCTGGGCAAATCGCTGATGGGCGGTGAAGTGGACAAGACCCTGGCGAACGCTTCCTGCTACCTGCACCTGTTCGGTCACATCATTGTGGCCTGGATGTGGCTCCGTCAGGCAAACGCGGCAGCGAATGCCCTGGCGTCAGCCAACACCGACGACGAGCGGAATTTCTACCAGGGCAAGCTGCAGGCCGCGCAATACTTCTTCCACTGGGAGCTGCCAACGGTGGCGCAGGATCTGGTGTTGTTGCGGAATGAGGACGACACCTGTCTGAACATGAAGTCCGAATGGTTCTGATTCAGTTACCGTGAAGTTGCAGGCCGCCACTCAGCTTCGGGCACGGGCGACGGGGTGATCTTTCCGGGACTGTCTGCAGCAGGGATGCTGTAGTCAAGCGTACAGGGACGTATTCACAGCGTGTCCCGGAAAGATCACCCCTTGACCGGGCTTGCACTGCGGTCTCAGGCAGCCTCTTCAGAAGAAGATTCCTTCCGTGCTTTGGCCTCGGCCGCCACCGCCGCTGCATAGTCGGCGTACTTGTTCCTCAGCTCTTCCTTGCGGTCCGGGTCCCAGTTGATCTTGCTCAGATCGCCCTCGTAGTGATCAATCACCCGCTTGTCCATCATCTCGTACCACCACGAAGGCAGATACGCCGGTAACAGCATCGAGGCATAGCCACCCGGCAACTGCGGCGCATTCTCGAAATGGCGCAGGGCCTGGAAACTGCGGGTCGGGTGGGCGTGGTGGTCCGAATGACGCTGCAACTGGTACAGGAACAGGTTGGTCACAATGTGATTGCTGTTCCAGCTGTGCTCCGGCTGGGTACGCTGGTACTTGCCCTTGCTATCCTTCTGGCGCAGCAGACCGTAATGCTCCACGTAGTTGACCGTCTCCAGCAGGCTGGCGCCATATACCGCCTGTGCCGCCAGGAAGGGTACCGCACGCGGGCCGCAGATCAGCGTGGTCGCACCGAAGAAGCCGGCACTCATGGCCCAGCCCTGCAGCAATTCGTTGTCGAGGGTCCAGAAGCTCTTGCCCTTGCGCGCCAGCCGCGCTTTTTCAATCTTGACGGCGGACTTGATGCCGCCAACCACAGTGCGCGGCAGGAATTTCCAGAAACTCTCACCCATGCGGCTGCTGGCCGGGTCTTCCGGCGTGGCGACGCGCTTGTGGTGGCCGAAGTTATGCTCCACCACAAAGTGGGTGTAGCCGGTCGGCGCCAGTGCCGCCATGGCCATCAGTTTGTTGAGCTTGTTGGACTTGTGGCCAAGTTCGTGGGCGGTGTTAATGCCGACGCCATTAATGGCACCAACGGTCAGCGTGATACCGATCTTGTCAGACAGCGGTGTGTTCTTCCGGCTGGCCAGCCAGGCACCCATAAAGGTCATGGCGTACTGGGTGGGTATGAAAGCCTTCACGATACGGTCGTAATACTTGTCCTGCTCCAGGGTTTTCACCGCCGATTCCGGAGGGTTGCTCTGATCCTCACCAATGGCACGGTCCAGCGCGGGAATGATGCCATGCACCAGGGCGGGCCCGGTCCAGGCCAGTGAACGCAGTTTTTTCGGGGCAATCGCGTAGCCAGCCAGCGCAGCCAGGCCGATACCGGGCAGGGCCGGGCCCATCAGCCAGAGGTAGCGTTTGGGATCTTTCCAGTCTTTGCCGGGCTTCGACGCGGGTGATGGGTTGTTCTCCAGGGCGGTGGGTTGCGCCTGGCTATCCAGATTGTCGCGGGTTTTTGCGTTCATGGTCGGACTCCAGTCATCAGGATGTATCTCAACTCTGCGTGCATCTCAACTTTATGTCGGACAATCTGACAGTGCAACAAGTTCGATGAAAACTGGTCGTTTCGGGCCAAATCGTGGATGTGATGGCCGTGAGATCGTGGCCCTGGAAAAGTGGCGGGGCGGCCGGTTATCGACCAGACTGGTCAACACGGACTTTCTGACACAGGGACATTCCAGTCATGGCTGCAGGGAAACTCTCCACCAATCCGGCATCGGTTCAGCATATGCTTCGCGATTATCTGTATTCCGCGCAGGTGCTGGAAATCGTCTATCGGGACGACGCCGGGCAGGTGCGGATCATTCACGATGTCATTCGCGACCTTTTCAACCGGGCGGGTCGTGAGTTCGTTCTGATTGGCAGGGGGCAGATGCTGCGGCTGGACCATATTGTGATGATCGACGGTATGAATATATCCGGCGGGATTGGTTGAGGCTCACCCGAACTACGCTAACTTGCTGTCAGAGCTAACAAAAGGGTAATGCCCCAGTAATTGCGTCCTTACGCATACCACAATAGACTTGTCTCCGTTGTATACATTCGCCAACGAAAGGACATGGTATGAACAAGCTTACTTTGAGTGCTCTGGCTCTGATGATGACCCTGGGTCTTGCAGCTTGCAGTCAGGAAGACGAAGGTGCTGATTTCGAAGAAGCCGCCGACAACGCCGGTGAGATGATGGACGATGCCGGTGATTCCATTGAGGAAGGCGCTGAAGAAATGACCGGCCAGGACGAAAGCGCCATGGGTGAACTGGAAGAAGGCGCTGAGAACACAGCTGATGAAATGGGTGAAGCGGCCGATGAAGCCGGCGACTCCATGGAAGAAAGCTATGAAGAAGCGACCGAAGACGATAAATAATTATCGTCGCCCGGTTTAAAAAAGCCGACCACCAAGTGGTCGGCTTTTTTTATGCCCGATCGGTCAGACGGCGATCTCGCCACCATCCTCGCGGTAGATCACAATCGTAGCGGAACGTGGCCGGTTGTCGGCTTCGCCCACTGCGGTGGCGTCTCCTGAGGTGGCGGGCCAGGTGCTGTCGTCCCGGTTAAAGTTCTCAGCCGTACCATTTTCACCGGGGTGCTGGATGTTGATGAACAGCGAGCGAGCGTCTGCCGTCATGGCGATGCCAGTGATTTCGCAGCCGCGAGGCCCGACCAGGAAGCGCTTCAGTTGCACGGCTTCAGCCCGCTGACCAACGAATGTATCGACGGAGGTCTGTTCGGTCCCGTCCGAAGTGGTCACGGTGACGCTTTCACCGTCGCCCACCTCACCCGGTATGGCAACCAGCATCTGGTTGTTGGTGGTGCTGCGGATACCGCTGGAGCCGTCGTCAGTCTGCAGCCACAGCACGCCACGCGGGTCGATGAACAGACCGTCCGGGCTTGAGAATTCATTGTCGGCGGTGAGACCGGAGACGTTGTAATCCGCTTCCGCGTCGGCAGATGACCCGAACAGGAATATATCCCATTCGAATTCCGTGGCGGCGTGATTGGCGTCGGTTTCCTTCCAGCGGATGATGTGACCGTTGGAGTTGACGGCCCGCGGGTTAGCCGCATCCAGGTCATCAGCCGGGCGATTCCCGGCATTCCCGTTGGTGAGTGTCAGATAGACATCGCCATTCAGGGGGTTGACCGCAGCCCATTCCGGACGGTCCATGGGGGTTGCGCCCACCACATCAGCCGCCAGCCGTGCGCTGGCAAGCACTTCCGCCTGACTCTGGAAGTCATAATCCACACTGGTGGTTTCATCAATCTGGTAGGTCTTTGTGCCAGCGAGCTCCGGGTTGTCGATAGAGAGGGCTTTCCAGGCGCCGGTGCCGTCTTCATTGAACACGGCCACATACAGTGTGCCTTCATCCAGGTACTTGTCTCCGGCGGCAAGGCCGCCGTTTTCATCGGCCGGGTCCCAGGAGGTCGCGGAGACGAACTTGTACATGTATTCGCGACGGGAGTCGTCACCGGAGTAGATGACGATGGGACGACCGGCCTTGGCAGGAGCCACCCACGCGCCTTCGTGAGAGAAGCGACCAAAGGCTGTCCTGACCCGGGGCTTCTGGGCCGGGCGGAACGGATCGACTTCCGTGATGTAGCCGTGAGCATTGGCCTCGTTACGGAAGTCAGCTGTGGCGGAGGCGCCCTCTGGAGCAATGCTGAAGCGGGCATACTGATCACCAGGCACCAGGTCCCACTGACGGTATGCCCAGGCTGCGCCAATACCATAACGGGCGACCCACGCCTGTTCTTTGGGCGTCAGCGCATTGAGGTCGTCGGTGCCCAGTGCGGCAAAATAGGCGTACCAGTTTTCTTCCGCCGCCAGATAGGTGCCCCAGGGCGTGTAACCATTGGCACAGTTGTTCATCGTGCCGAACCGGCGGGAACCGTCTGGTGAAAGGCGGGTGCGCACGAAGTCGGCGCCGGCCACCGGCCCCTTCATTTCCATTTCCGTGAAAATGGTGAGGCGGCGATTGTAGGGAGAATCCAGGACCACCGACCATTTTCCATCGGTCTTCTGAACCTCGACGCAGGATACCCCGTGGCCGTTCATTTCACGGTCGACGATCTTCTTCAGGGTAACCAGATCGTTGGCATCAATGGCGTCCTGTTTGGCCGTGACGGTTTCATGCAGGGTGTTGTCTTCCAGGTTCTCGTGGTTCAGTACCAGGATGCCACGGTCGGATACGGTGGCATCGTACTGGCCACGGCTGTTCAGACCGAAGAAGTGCATGCCGTCGTGCTCGTCACCGGACCGGTTGTCGTAGTCAACATCGGTGCCGTCATTGCGGAAAGGCGCAAGGCCGCTGATCAGCGGATCGCCCTTGGCGAAAAGAACGTCGGCGCGGTAGCCCTCGGGCAGGATCACACGGTCCTCCAGGCTGGTCGGTACCGCACGGAAGCCGAGGTTATCCGGTGCGATGGTCAGACCACCTGTGTCCGCCGGGGTGTCGGAGCTGTTACTGCTGCTACCGCCGCAGGCCGCCAGCCCGAAAGAGCCGAGTACGCTGACGGTGGCAGCAGACGCCGTCCCGGTCAGCAGTCGGCGGCGCGACAGGCGTGCGTTGACAATGGATTCAAGTGGACGGTTGTTGCTTTTGTTGCTGTCTTCTACCGGATGGTGCCCCATGCCTCTCTCCTTGATATCGGTATCGTTGAACCTGGCCATGAAAGATGTTGCCCGCGCGGCCGATACACATCGGACGGGGGCGTCCTCAGGAAGCATCGGGCAGTTTCGTGACAGTCAGGGTTCACCTCCGTGACAGAACCGTAAAAGATTTTTGACAACGCTGTATGACGGGCCGATTGGTTTATATCCAATGGGGTGGGGCTTAATCCACTAAAGTATCAGTTATACAGCTGTACAAATTCTATACTCTCTTTTGAGGCCTCTGATGGCATGTGGCATTCACTGATAACGATAAAAACGAGGTTGCCATGGGATTATTCAAACGTCCGGTCCTGTATACAGGAGCGGTGCTCTTCGTGGCCGTTACGGCCGGCGGTGCTGTGATGGCGCCGTTGATAGGACTGGACATCGCATCTGTCCTGATCGGTGTCATCCTGGGGCTGCTGACCGCCTCCGTCTATCTGGTGCTGCGGGTTCTGGAGCCCGTCGAGCAGGGCCTTGTCGCCCTGAATGAAGGGCAGTTACCGGCTGATAGTCCGCTGCACGGACATTGTGAACGGCTGATCGCCGATGCAAAAGCGGGCAGGGCGCTGGTGGAATCACTGTCCGGTAGTGCGGACAAGAACGCCATTTCCGCTGCCCAGGTGTCCTACGCGGCGGATCAGCTCAAGCTGCGACTGGATCGTCAGGTGGAGGAAACGGCGAGAATGGCCGCCGACACCGGTACGGTCACCGAAACCGTCCGGGAGTCGGCAAGTCAGGCCGCAGAAGCGGCGGCAGGCGCCTCCGCGGCCAGTGCGCTGAGCGCAGAAGGTCGTCAGTCCCTCACCGGTGCCATTGAAAGCGTGCGCGAGGTGCATAAGCAATCCTCTGAAAATCTCTCGCTCATCCAGGCACTGAACGAAAAATCCAACCGCATCCAGGGCGTGACATCCACTATTCAGGGCATTGCCGAGCAGACCAACCTGTTGGCGTTGAACGCTGCCATCGAGGCGGCAAGGGCCGGGGATGAAGGACGTGGCTTTGCGGTGGTTGCGGACGAGGTACGGCAACTGGCCGGTCGCACGGCCCAGGCCACCGGCGAAGTCGCTGAGACACTCCAGGAGATCCGTTCGGACACCACCTTGATCGTCTCACGGATCGAGGAACTGGCCCGCAGCGTCGAAGCGGGACTGGTTGCGGTGGAAAGTGTAGGTGAACAACTGGATCAGATTCGGGACCAGTCCGACCAGTTGCAGCAACAGGTGGCGGGAATTGCGGACAGTGACCAGAGCAACGAACAGAGCCTTGATCGGGTGTTCTCGACCATCGAGACTGTCCGCGACCAGATCTCCAAAAGTGATGAGGATGTGGTCTCCCTGGCGGAGCAGGCCGCAACGCTGATGGAACTGGCCGAGAAAGCCAATGCCGCCTTTGCGCTGAACAGTGAGGCCAGTTATCACCGCTTTTTCTATGACCAGGCGCGCACGGCTGCCGCCCGGATTGGTGAGCTGTTCGAGAACGCTCTCCGGGACCACCAACTGACCGAGTCGGATCTGTTTGATCAGGGCCGCAAGCCGGTGGCGGATACCCACCCGCAAAAGTACACCAGCGCGTTCGACGGTTTTACCGATCAGCATCTGCCAGCGTTGCAGGAGCCGGTGAAGGAGGCCCATGAAGCCATTGTGTTTGCCATTGCCACGGCACCAGACGGCTATGTTCCCACCCACAACCGGGATTTTGCCCACCCACCCACCGGCAAGCCGGAAGTGGACCTGGTAAAAAGCCGCAGCAAGCGCCTGTTCAATGACCGGACTGGTGCCCGCTGTGGCCATCACACCCAGGACATGCTGCTGCAGACTTATCGCCGGGATACGGGAGAAATCATGCATGACCTGTCGGTGCCGATTTTTGTCAATGGTCGGCACTGGGGAGGATTCAGGGTGGGGTACCGTCCAGACAATCACTGAGTTGCCGCCACATGCCGCACCGGCATCGCAATGGTAGACTGGGGTATTCGATAAGACAGGAGCTTGCAGTGGCTGACCAGGAATTCATCCCGGCTGATGCCGATCCGGTGGCGCGTCGTGCGGATCCCGCACGAAATCTGGCGGTGCTTGTATATATCCTCCAGGCACTTTTCTTTTTTGTTGGCCTGACCGCCCTGGTGGGGGTTATTGTCAATTACGTCAAGATGGATGAGGTGACGGGCACGTGGATTGAACCTCACTTCCGCTGGCAGATCCGCACCTTCTGGATTGGGCTGCTCTGGCTGGTGATTGGCACCTTGACCGCCCCGCTGATTATTGGCTGGTTTCTCCTGCTGGGCAGTGCGATCTGGTTTATCTACCGGATTGTCAAAGGTGCATTGGCACTCAATGACGGCAAAGCGCCCCGGAACTGAAACGGCAGAGCCGTACTCCCGACCGGTGTGTCGGAAAGCAGTCAGCTTGAGGTGGGATTAGGTGACGGATTATCGCCATGGCACCAGTAGTTACGTGGGTTCATTATCGATGGGTCTGTGTATCCCCCGATAAATCCAGTAAATTCAATTCACTGCCTGTTTTCATACCGGCCGGGTCGGAATCACTCTTTTGAGCGGTGTGGGCCAATTCGGGATCACTCAAAAGTGTCATTGCCAATATGACATTCAATTTGAGCATCCGCGGCCAATCAAAGAGCGTTTGGAAAGGTCGGGACTATCCGGAGGCAGTCAGAGGTGGCTGACCCAGTTGACCGCGAGAAGACCCAGCAGGAATACCGACAGGGCAATCAGCACGCGGTGACGCCGGTGAGGAGGGACGAGCAGTTCCTCTCCGCTCTCCTCCGCCCGGGACCGGGTGTTCATGAGGCAACCAGTGTCTGTCGCAGTATGTGTGCTTCGGCACACAGGGCGCAGTTGGATTTCTGGCAGCTCGACGAGTCATGCACGGACAGTCCGGCGTGTGGTGTGCTGTCATGGCGGACGTTCACACCCTGGTAAGCCCGGATATGACGGCTCAATGCAAGTGATGCATCCTGGGGATTCGTAAAGGGGCCGAGATCAGATTGCTCCCGGGTCATGGCATACCAGCCGTAGGCGGTATGGACCATCCGATTGGCGTGATTAGACGGAATTGCTGTGTCTGGTCGCATGTTCACTCCTCCTTGGAGTCTACTACTGAACAACTGCAGGAACCGGCACATCCTTGTTTTTGTTGTACCTCCATCACCGGGCCACGGCTCCGGTAATTTCCGATATTACGGAACTGTCACCTGGATACATTGATTTTTGTGACGCAGTTCAAAGTTTTTTTGGTCAATCGTTAGTCACTTCACGCAGGCGGAGGGCGCTGAGGGTGCCAGCAAGCCCCATAAGGCCCAGGGTGATGATCACCGCGATATCCGACATCAGGGAAATCCAAGCCGTCAGGCCCCCGGTGATCAAAAGCAGGATGCCGATCACGGTGTTGCTTACTGCCGTGTAATCGGTCCGTTTGTTACCCCCGGCCATGTCCACCAGATAGGTTTTGCGCCCGAGCCGGACACCGGCATGGGCAATGCTGAGCACGAAGAAGGCAGCAGGGTAGAACCAGACGGTCTGGGTCTGCTCTCCGGCGAACAGGGCAATGCCACCGACCAGGAGGCACACCGTACTGGCAATGGCTGCCCCGCGAATCATCACCCTCCGGCTTGAGCTGTCAGCCATCCAACCCCAGAAACTGGCGCTTAGGGAACTGGCCAGGCTGCTGGCCAGCAGGAATACGCCCAGCAGCCAGTCGCTGTCGGCGTCTTTCTGTGCCAGAACCACAAAATAGGGAGAGGCCAGTGCCGAGCACAGAAGCAAGGCGCGGGTGATCACGAAGTGCCGGAAGGGCGCATCGGTCTTCAGCAGTGAAAGACTGGTAAAGGCTTCCCGGATGGCATTGTTACCACCGTCGGTTTCACCGCTTTGCTCTTCAATGCTGGCGAAGAGGATGCCGGCAATGACCCAAAGGGCCGCCGCCAGCAAGAGTAATAGCGCATAGAATCCGATGCCGGGGTCGCCACGGTCCCAGAACAACAGGGCAGTCAGCGCGACTGTGGCCGTGCCGCCGATTGTCGTGGCCAGGCCGGACAGGCGACCACGCCGGGTTTTGGGAATGCACTTGCCCTGGACGTCTTTCATGGATACGGAGCAGAAACCCCGAGCCAGTGAGAACGCCACCAGGCTGGCGATCAGGCCGCCGCCGGCGGTATAGCCGTCGAAGAACCAGATACTGGCAGCCATGCAGACAACACTGATGGCCTGCCCAAAACTACCGAGCATCCAGAACCATTTGCGCACAGGTTTGCGCCTGACCCAGGCGGCAATGACCATCTGGGGCACCATGGAGCCGGATTCCCGTATCGGTACCAGCCACGCCACCAGCGCCGGCGCGCCGACCGCACTCAGCAGCCAGGCAAGGACGGTCTTGGGGCTGATCAACAGGTCTCCGAGCTTGGTCAGCACATTGCTGGCCAGAATCAGGAAGAAGTTGCGGGGAACTTCGCGGCAGGCATCCTCCGGTATGTCTTTGCAGACCCTGGCGTCTTCTTCGTTGGCGATCAGTGCATAAAGCTGTTCGGTCGTGCTGTCTGACCGGCCTGACGTGGGGTTGGCGGACAAGTCTGTCTCCTCAAGCTATGTCATTGGCGCATAATAGCAGGGCTGGTGCGGTTGCCCCAGTCGCTTGCCCCCATGGGAATCTTCGGGCCTAATGCGCGGATACGATGAAACACCGCCACAGGATGTCTAATGCTCAGTTATCTTCACGGATTCCACGCCGGTAATTTCGCGGATATCCAGAAGCACGCGGCCCAGGTGCTTGCGCTTCGGATGCTGCAGAAAAAGCCCAGTGGCATTGCGTATTTTGATACCCATGCCGGCAGTGCGCTATACGATCTGACCAGTGAGCGTGCGCGGAAGACCGGGGAAGCGGATGGTGGTGTACACAAAGTGTGGCCGCTGCGTAAGCAGCTTTCCGGAGACTGGGGGCCGGTGCTCGCTGTTCTCGCGGAGCTTGAGGGCAATGGCGAGCAACTCAAGTGCTATCCCGGATCGCCGGAATGGTTCCGGCGCTTTCAGCGGTCCCAGGATGATCTCACGGTGTTCGAACTCCACCCGGCGGAGGGCGCGCAACTGGCCGCATGGGCTTCCGGGGGGACTATCCGAACCTTCCGCGAGGATGGCATGAAGGGCCTGCTGCGAACACTGCCACCACGCCAGCCACGACTGATGGTGCTGATGGACCCCTCATTTGAGGTCAAAACGGATTACCTGGAAGTGGCTGACACCCTGGCCAGGGCGTGGCAGAAGTGCCGCCACGGCGTCTTCCTTGTCTGGTATCCGATCCTGACTTCCGGGTTGGAACAGCAGCTCAAGGATGCAGTGGTGAAGGGGCCGGTTACCCGCGTCCTGTGTAGCGAGATCCATCTGCGACAGCCGCCAGGGCGGGGTATGGTGGGATCGGGTATGCTCGTCGTGAACCCACCCTGGGGTTTCGACGAGCGCCTGCAAAAGATGCTTTCAGAGGTGTGCGGGCCGTCGGAACTGAACGCGGCTCCGTCCATGGAATGGCTGGTGCCCGAGTAGTCAGTCTCTGGCTGTGTTTTGGGCAGACTGCTCCTGCTCAAGGCGATTCACGAGGGCCAGTATTTCCTCGAGTATTTTTTCACCCCGTTCTCCCACGGTCTCGACATAAGCATCCCGGACCGGAAGGCTGGCTTCGCGGAAGCGTGAGCGCTCGTCTTCGGTCAGTTCCACTGTGGTGACGTTGCCGTCACTCAGAATGCGGTCCAGCCGGGACGCATTCAGCTCTGCCTGCTGCTGATAACTTTGCTCCCCCACGTCCGCCAACGCTTCACTTAGCCACTGTTTCTGATCATCTGGCAATTGCTGGTACCACTGCTGATTGGAAACAACAGAGGCAACAAACTGGGCAGGGCGGGCAAAGGTCATCGTGCTCTGGACTTCATAGAAGCCCATTTCCTCGATCGCGAACACCGGGTTTACCTGGGCTTCAATACGCTGCAGCTGGAGATCACTATAGACCTGTGAATACGGTGTGGGTCGCGGATCGGCGCCATAGGCCCGATACGCTTCCGCAGAAATCGGCGCGGTCATTGTGCGGATTTTCAGGCCACTGAAGTCATCCGGCGTGCGCAGGGGTTTGTTTGCGGTCCACACCATCCAGCCTTCTGGCACGAAGCCCAGCAGCTTCATGTCGTGTTCGGCGTAGCTCTCACTGAAAAGATCCATGAGTTCATCGCTGGCCAGAACCTGGCGGTTGATGTCGTTATCATCGGACAACACGAAATGCAGCGTGAACACGCCCACTTCAGGCACCGTTTCAGCAAGGTGCCCTGGCGATGCGAAAGCCAGATGTACCGAACCGTCGCGGGTCAGGTCCGTCAGCTGCGCGGAGGTGCCCAGCGAGCCGTAGGGGAAAATATCCAGCTCAATATTGCCATCGGAACGGCTTTCGATGCGCTCCTTGAATTCCAGTGCATAGGCGTGTTGCACGCTGCCTTCGATCTCTTCCAGAGCGAAGCGCCAGGTAACCGGATACTCCGGCGCGGAGGTCTCCGTGGAGCCGGCGGTGGAGCTACCTTCCGGTTGCGGGTCTGAACAGCCGGCGATCATCATCATGGTCAGGGTCAGCCAGGATAGAAGCCGCAGGTGAACGGATGGCATGTGGTCGTCTCCAGTGGGGTTGTCCGGTTAACACAGTTTCCGGTCAAGGTACCACAAGATGGACCAGGGGAGGGGTAGCCGCAACGTCTACCTGAAAAAAAGCCCCGCAAGAGCGGGGCTTTAATCTGACGATGAGCGCAGGTTGGCTGATTACATCAGGGCGTCAATGCGGTTGCGTACTTTCGGCTCGCTGTTGTAAGCCGTGGCAATGGCATTGTAGGTGGGGATATCAAGCCCTGAATCTTCGATGACGGTCACCATTTCATCGTTGGCTTCCATCTGAAGCTCCTGGGCCTTCTCCTGGGAATCCGCGTTCTCGATCTTTTCCATGTACTCGTCGCGGATATCGTTAATGCCGCCCTGAGCTTCGACAAACTGCTTGAGCTCAGCGTCGTTGTAGTTGGCGTCCTGGGTGCCGGCAGAAGCAGGATCGCTATAGCCTTGCTGATCCGTCTGGGCCGGGTTCTGCTGGCTTTCCTGGGCGAGGGCCGGGCCGGCAGCAAACAGGGCCATGGAAACAGTCAGTGAAGTGAGTAGTTTATTCATAGCAATACTCCTTTCCTTCGGTTGTGGGCATGTTGTCCGGATCGGGTCCGGGCTCAGCCTCAGGTTGGAACGATAAGTTCCGCTCAAAATGCTCTCTTACCGAATAGGCTTTCAAGTGCCGTGCCAGTTTTTGATAATCAATTTAATTCTTTTAAAACAGTTGGTTAGGGTTTTTCAGGGTTAACTCGGTGTAATTTCGGTTGTGGCTAAATGCCACATGTGGCAAAAGTGTGGGACATTTTGTCTGGATAACGGTTATGCAAAAGCCTGTTCTTCGGGCAGGGAAGATGTTCCGTTCCCTGCGCCTGACACTGGTTCTGAGTATCGTGGTGCCGCTGATGCTGGCAAGCGGGCTGGCGATCTACCTGGGACTGGGTACCGTCGAAAGGAACCTGAATGATCGCCTCAGGGAAGACCTCGAGCTGGTGGCCCGGGCCGTCAGCGGGCCACTGTCGCGGGCCATGTCCGATGGCAACGAGATTGTCATGGGGGAGTCGCTGGAATCGATTTTTCGTATTGGGCGGGTTTATGGCGCTTCGGTCTTTGATGACGCCGGTAATCAGATCGCCAGTCTCGGCGTAGCAGACAGCGATGTCCGCAGCAGTGAGAGCGCAGAACGGGTGATTGCCAGTGGCGAACTGGGGGGTGCTTTTCGTCGGGTGGACGGTGAGTCTGTGTTCTCCCAGTTTACGCCGCTCGTTGCCGAGGACGGCAGAATCCAGGGGCTGCTGCAGATCACCCGCAAACGGAGCGATTTCCACAAGCGCGTGGCGTCCAGCCGGCTCTGGGCCATCGCTATCTGGTCGGCCCTGTCGCTGATTGTGATCCTGGTGGTGGTGCTCGGTCATTATGGCGCCATTGGGCGCCACGTGAGTCGCCTGCTGGAGATCATGTATGGCATGGCGCCAGGGCGCTGGCGGGTGAATGAACCACCGGGCGGGCCCCGTGAAATTCGCCAGATTCACGAAGGCCTGCGGGAGATTGGCGAACGGATGGGGTCTGCGGAAGAGGAAATCCGTGACCGGGTCAAGCGAGAGAGAGCACTTGCGGAGCAGCTGGAGTATCAGGAGAAAGTGGCGATGATTGGTCGGGTGGCCGGAGGGGTAGCCCACGAATTGGGCGCACCCCTGAACGTTATCCAGGGGCGCGCCAACATCCTGCGTCGGGGCGGCTTGCAGGAAGGGCAGGATCGCCACCTCAACGATATTGAGCATCAGGTGGAGCGCATGACCCTGATCATCCAGCAGTTACTGGATTGCTTCCGGCACGTGCCGGATTCACGCAGGGTCACCGATCTTGCCGCCGTGCTCAGGGACATCGCCGGACAGATCGACGAGGACCCCCGGTGTGGCAACCGTAAAATCACGGCGTTTGGCCTTGACCAGAATGCAGAGATCAAGGCAGAACCCACCCGTCTGGCGTTGGCCTGTGTGAATGTCCTGCGCAATGCCTGCCAGGCGAGTCAGGGAAAAGTGGAACTTTCGCTGATCAAAGGAAACGGGTTTTGGGAGGTCCGGGTGGAAGACGATGGACCGGGGATTGGCGCGGCTGCCCGCGAGCAGGTGTTCGAGCCGTTTTACAGTACCCGTCCGGCCGGCGAAGGCACGGGCCTTGGGCTGGCGGTGGTGAGCAGTGTTCTGAAAGAACATGGGGGCCACGCGGATATTGGAGAGAGCCGGCTTGGAGGTTGCCGTATGAGTCTGTTCTGGCGGGAGGATATTGGCGATGAATCCTGAACACCCTTCTATTCTTCTGGTGGAAGACGATGCCAGTCTGCGTAATCTGCTGGCTGAGGAACTGGAGCTTGATGGCTATCGGGTGGAGACGGCTGCCTCGGCGGAAGAGGGACAGCGCAAGGCCGTAGCCGCCGTTCCGGATCTGATCGTCTCTGACCTCAGGCTGCCCGATGAGGATGGCCTGTCGGTATTGCGTGCCCTTCAGGCTGCCGGGCATTCGGTGCCTTTTATCATCATCACGGCGTTCGGTACCGTGGACCAGGCGGTTGAAGCGCTCAAGGCCGGCGCTGACGACTTCCTGACCAAACCACTTTCCACAGACCACCTGCGGCTCAAGATTCGCCGCCTGCTGTCCCAGGCGGCGATCACCAGCGAGCTGGCGCGTTACAAATCACGCAGCCAGGACGACGCCTCCCTTGGCCTCATCGGCGATAGCGCGGCGATGCGTCGCCTGCGCACGGAAATCCGCCAGGTAGCCCGCAGTGACGCTGCCGTTCTGGTGACCGGTGAAAGCGGAACGGGCAAGGAGTTGATCGCACGGGCGATTCACAGTGAAAGCGATCGTAAGGACCGGGCGTTTCTTCCCGTGAATTGTGCCGGTATTCCCCACGAGTTGATGGAAAGTGAATTTTTTGGCCACGAGGCAGGCGCCTTTACCGGAGCCAAGCAGGCCCGCAAGGGGCTGTTTGCCGAAGCGGATGGAGGCACCTTGCTGCTGGATGAGATCGGCGAGATGCCACTGGCGCTGCAGGCCAAGCTGCTGCGGGTGCTGCAGGAGGGCACCATCAAGCCGGTGGGCGCGGACCAGGAATATACGGTGGATGTCAGGATTGTTGCCGCTACCCATGTTGACCTCCTCAAGGCCGTAAAGGAGGGTTCGTTCCGGGAAGACCTGTATTACCGTCTGGAAACCCTGACGTTGCAGGTTCCGCCCCTGAGGGAGCGGGGCGACGATGTGGATGTGTTGTCGATGCATTTCCTGAGGGATGCGGCTGAACGGCACGGACGCGGATACATGCGCCTGAGCGACGTCACCTCCCGGACGCTGATGGATTACCCGTTCCCCGGTAATGTCCGTGAACTGGCCAGCGCCATTGAACGTGCGGTCACGTTCTGTGACGGCGACGTGATCCAGCCGGATCATTTGCCGGCACGCATTCGCCAGCGTCGGGCGGAGTCTCCGACAGCGCCAGTTCCGGGAGAGACCGGCAATCTGGCTGACTGGCCAACGCTGGAATCCGTCCAGCAGGCCTACGTCAGTAAGGTCATTGAAGCCGTCGATGGCAACAAACGGAGGGCGGCGCAGATTCTCGGCGTTAACCGCCGCACCCTCTACCGGTGGCTGGATGCGGAAACAGGAGAGCGCAGTGACTAACCAGAAACAGGCGATGCTCTATGGTCTGGCGACCGTGTTGTTATGGTCCACCGTGGCGACCGCTTTCAAATTGTCGTTGCGGGAGCTTTCACCCATGCAAATGCTGGCCATTGCCTGCTCGGCATCGGTGGTGGTGATGGCCCTGATTCTCCTGCTGCAAAGGCGTTGGCACCTGGTATTCGAACTCTCCCGTCAGCAGTACCTGCAGTCGATCGGCATGGGGCTGATCAACCCGTGTCTTTACTATTTTGTGCTATTCGGTGCATTTGATCGCTTGCCGGCCCAGGAGGCCCAGCCGCTGAATTACACCTGGGCGCTCGTGCTGGCCTATATGTCGGTACCTTTCCTGGGGCAGCGTTTACGGCGCCTGGACGTGATCGCAGGCCTGATCTGCTACGCGGGCGTGGTGGTCATTGCCACCCGGGGAGACGTTTTCTCGCTTACGTTCTCTGATCCCCTTGGAGTGGGGCTGGCCATTGCCAGTACCCTCGTCTGGGCCTCTTACTGGATCATCGCCACCCGCGACAGCCGGGATCCGGTGGTGGGGCTGTTCCTCAATTTCCTGTGTGGCTTGCCGGTCATTCTTGTCGTATGCGCAGTGACGGATGGGTTTGACATTGAACCCGGACTCGCGGTCGGTGCCGCGCTGTATGTGGGTGTGTTTGAGATGGGGATTGCGTTCGTGCTCTGGTCCTACGCCATGAAGAAGGCCGAGAACACCGCCCGGGTGAGCAACCTGATCTTCATCTCACCGTTTCTGTCGTTGGTCTTTATTTCCGCCATCCTGGGCGAAGTGATACTGAACTCCACGTATATCGGGCTGGTGCTCATCGTGGCGGGGCTGTGGATCCAGCAAAGGAAAACCCGGGTGGCGCTGGAGGCGGGATGAGCAACTGGTACCTGTATATGGTCCGGACGGCGCGGGGCGCCCTGTATACCGGAATAACGACGGATGTTGAAAGGCGGTTTGCCGAACATCAGGCCGGGGCGCCCAAGGGTGCCCGCAGCCTCAGGGGCAAAGGGCCGCTCGAGCTGGTGTTTTCAGAGGCCGTCAGCGACCGGCGGGTGGCGTCGAGGCTGGAGTGGCATCTGAAGCAGTGGCCCCGGACCCGCAAGGAAGCGCTGGTCCGGGGTGAGATTACCCTGGCTGATACTGACGGATATGGGAGGCAAGAGTCGTGATGGCCCGGCTCGCACGTTCGAGCTGACCGGCGTGTACCTGGAACACGTGCCACAGGCTGTTGTGAACTTCCAGCTCGGTCTGGACACCTTGCCGGTTTGCCGCCTCGGCAAGCCGCTGGGCATCGTTGAGCAGGATTTCTTCGCTACCGACCTGGACCAGCAGCGGCGGCAAGCCCTCCAGGTCACCATAGATCGGTGATATGAACGGGTGGGCTCGGGAAGCCTGTCCACAATACAGCTGCGCCGCCTTGTCGATCCACCGCGGCTGGAGAACCGGCTCCCGTTCGGGTGAGTACAGGTGCTGATGGGTGAGGTCGACCCAGGGTGACATGACGGCGAGTGACCCCGGCAGTGGCCGGCCTTTATCCCGCAACCTCATGGCCAGCGCAACCGTCAGCCCGCCTCCGGCCGAATCCCCTGCAACGGCGATGGCGCCAGACTCATGGCCCTCGCGAAGCAGTCCTTCGTAAGCGGCTTCTGCGTCGTCCAGGGCCGCCGGAAACGGATGTTCCGGGGCGAGTCGATAGTCCGGGGCCACCACCATGCGGCCAGTGGCCCGGGCAAGGTGCCCGGTCAGTCCCCGATGGGTCGTGGATGAGCCGATGATGTATCCGCCACCATGCAGGTACAGCACCACGCCCGGTTTATCCCGGCCCCACACCGTACGGGTGGCGGGTATTCCGCCGACGTCGACTTTGCTGAACGTGCAGCCGCGAGGCGGTACTGAACTGCGGTAGGCTTGCGCCACGATGGATCTTTGCAGGGGGACAGGTACGGCAGGGTGGAGCCAGGGCCGGATGAACCGGCTCATGGTTTGACGCAGACCGGCTTCAAGCACGTTTTGCAGCATGGCTTTCTCCGTAAGAATGTACAGGTTCTGCCCGTGAAGTCACGGTGGTGTGCTAACCTAGTGACGATCGCCCCCGCGGGCAAGGGGCCTCAGGGCCATCTTTACGACACATTCATGACAAGCGTGTAACTCTACGTGTACTGGAAAACAGATACCATAGAAATTCCTGACTGGGACAGAAGCTCTTTGCTGGAGCGCCTGGAGCCCTTCGATCCGGCGTCCGAAAGGGACCTCAGCGATGAGATGGTTGCCTACTGCCGGTTTTACGGGCTGGACCTCTGGGTCGAGCATCCGGAGGTTCGCTACCATCAGGGTTACGTCAGTGCGGGGCGCCACCAGGTGATGGTGCATTACTTCCGGAATCCGGAAAGTGGCACGGTTAAAGGAACGGTGTTTATTCTGCACGGGTATTTTGATCACGTTGGTCTGTACAGCCAACTGATAGACCGGTGCCTGGCTGCTGGGTTCGATGTGCTGGCGTACGATCAGCCGGGCCATGGCCTCTCCAGTGGAACGCCAGCGGCGATCGGCAGTTTTCTGGAGTACCAGGCAGTGCTCTCGGAAGTGATTGCCGACGTAAAAGGTAAGGTAAGGTCGCCATGGTATGCAGTAGGCCAGAGTACCGGCGGAGCGATCCTGATTGATTATCTGCTGTCGAATCACCATGACCAGCAGTCGTCAGATTTCCGTCAGGTGGTCTTGCTGGCGCCCCTGGTCAGGCCGATGGGCTGGCTGGGAGCCAAAGTGCTGCATAGCCTGGCCCGACCGTTCCTGACGCGCTGGCGGAGAGTGTTCGGCCAGAACAGTGGTAATACGCGGTTCCTGCAGTTCCTCCGTGAACACGATCCGTTGCAGGCGCGGGCGGTGCATGTGGACTGGGTCAGCGCCCTGCGACAGTGGGTGCCGCATATTGAGTCTGCCCGACCGGTGAATTTTCCGGTGACGGTGGTTCAGGGTGAAAAAGACCTGACCGTGGACTGGCAACACAACCTGAGAATCATCAGGAACAAATTCTCAGCAGTGGAAGAGCTCAGAATTCCAGATGGTCGTCACCATCTGGTGAATGAAGCGCAGGATCTGCAAGCGACGGTGTTCAATACCATTATTGACACTTTCTTGAACGATCAGGCAGGGCCGCTTTCTGAAGCCTGCTAGCAATACACAATCTCAGGAGAATGCTGTGAAGAAAACTATTCTCGCTTTCGCGGTTGCCACGGTTGGTCTCGGTGGCTGTATGACATACGACCCCTATTCGGGCGAAGAGAAAACCTCCAACGCCACGAAAGGCAGCATTATCGGGGCCATCGGCGGCGCGGCGGTTGGCGCTGCCACCTCCAGCAGCAGTGACCGGGGCAAGGGCGCCCTGATCGGTGCCGCCAGTGGTGCCGCAGTCGGTGGTGGTATCGGCTACTACATGGACCGGCAGGAAGCAGAGCTGCGTCGCAAGCTGGAAGGCACCGGGGTCCGGGTGGTCCGCAATGGTGACCAGATTGAACTGGTCATGCCGGGCAACATCACCTTCGACACCAACGAGTCAACCATCAAGCCGAATTTCAGCGGTACCCTGGAGTCTGTAGGTCTCGTCCTCAAGGAATACGACAAGACCATCATTCAGATCGAAGGTCATACCGACAGCACCGGTTCCCAGAACTACAACCAGCTGCTGAGCGAGCGTCGCGCCGGTTCGGTGAGGGATTTCCTGCTCAATCAGGGTATCGAGCCCAAACGGACCCGCGCCGTGGGATATGGCCCACGCTATCCGATCGCGTCCAACGATACCGCCTCTGGTCGTGAACAGAACCGACGGGTAGAGCTTACCCTGGTGCCCATGCAGTAAGCCGGACACCGTATGAAAAAAGCCCCGTTGCAGTGATGCATCGGGGCTTTTCTGTTGGCTTAGTTGGTGTTGCTGGGTAACCACTCATCAATGCGCTCACGCAGGTTGCGGAGCTGGTCTTCCCCCGAATCGCGGATTTCACCGAGTTTCTGGCGGGCCTGTTCAATGCGGTCCTCAAGCTTCTGTACCTTTTCAGAAAACTCCCGCTCAATTTCGGCCTCCGCCCTTTCGTCTTTGGCCTTGGCGATCTTGCTCTCCGCATCGGCCCTGAGGCTGTCGACTTGTTTGCTCCAGCGTTCCGTCTGGGTTTCCAGCTTGTTTAACAGGGAATCCTTCAAAGACATACTGCTACTCCTGCGTTCGGACATGAGTCGGGACCGGAATCTGATCCCCTTTTAACCATGGACAATCTGTCGGGATTCTCAAGTAACCCCCGTTAAACTTTACGGTGCAGGGTGGCAAAGAGAGCGCCGGAAAGGACTTTTGGCCCGGAAGGACAAATTGTGGGCAGGTCAGAAGGGCACAAAAAAAGCGGAAGCCGTAGCTTCCGCTTTTTTCAGGCTCCTGATCGATCAGATCAGAACAGCACCCGGCAACGGATGGTGCCTTTGACCTGGCGCAGCTTTTCCAGAGCCAGTTCGCCATAGGCCTTGTCTACATCGACCACCACGTAACCAATGTCTTCCTTGGTCTGCAGGTATTGCCCGCAGATATTGATGCCGTTTTCCGAGAACACCTGATTGATTTCGGACATCACGCCGGGCACATTCTCGTGGATGTGCAGCAACCGGTGCTGGTTCGGGTGTGAAGGCAGCGCGACTTCCGGGAAGTTTACTGAAGAGACCGATGTGCCATTGTCGCTGTACATGGCAAGTTTCTCAGCCACTTCGCGGCCAATGTTCTCCTGGGCTTCGATGGTGGAGCCTCCCACGTGTGGGGTCAGGATCACGTTGTCAAAGTCGCGCAACGGGGAGACGAATTCCTCATCATTGGATTTCGGCTCAACCGGGAATACGTCGATGGCGGCGCCCAACAGCTTGCCGCTTTTGAGCGCGTCGGCCAGGGCGTCGATGTCCACCACGGTACCGCGGGAGGCGTTCATCAGGATGGAACCCGGCTTCATCTGGGCGAACTGCTCTGCACCGAACATGTACTTGGTGGCCGGCGTTTCCGGAACGTGCAGGCTGACCACATCAGAAATATTGAGCAACTCCTGAAGGGTGCCGACCTGCGTGGCGTTGCCGATCGACAGTTTGGAAACCACATCGTAGAAATACACGTCCATGCCCAGGCCTTCGGCCAGAACGCTGAACTGGGTGCCGATGTTGCCATAGCCGATGATGCCCAGTTTCTTGCCGCGGATCTCGTAGCTGTCCTTGGCGGATTTGAGCCATTCGCCACGGTGTGCCTTGGCATTTTTCTCGGGTACGCCCCGTAGCAGGAGAATGGCCTGGGCCAGAACGAGCTCCGCCACGCTCCGGGTGTTGGAGAAGGGCGCGTTGAACACCGCTACGCCGCGACGGGTAGCCGCCTGCAGGTCCACCTGGTTGGTGCCAATGCAGAAACAACCCACAGCCACCAGCTTCTTGGCAGCTTCAAATACTTTCTCGGTCAACTGGGTACGAGAACGGATCCCGACGAAGTGCGCATCGGCAATCTTCTCAATCAGGTCTTCCTCTGCCAGCGAGTGAGTCAGATACTCGATGTTGGTGTAGCCTGCGGCATTCAGGGTATCAATAGCAGATTGATGCACGCCTTCCAGCAGCAGGATCCGGATTTTGCTCTTTTCGAGAGACGTATTTGACATGGGCTTGCTTCCGAACCTTTCGTCACGTGAAATGACCTGGAACCAGTGATCGTCAGGCTGGCTCACAGAACAGGGGCGGTATGATACCATAAACGCAGATTTTCACAGTGCGTCGGATTGCCTCGATCAACGGAGCGGTGATTGACCATCCATCACCTTTTCCACATCCGGCCGCCGAACCCTTACGAGACGTTTACATCCATGAATTCCGAACAGATTATTGCATCGCTCCGAGATCTGGTTGCCGCCGGCGACACCCCGGGCAAGGTGCTGACAGATCCCGCCGACCTGGAAACCTACGGCAAGGACTGGACCAAGATCTACCCGCCCAAGCCACTGGCCATTGTGCTGCCGAAAACCACGGAACAGGTTCAGGCGCTGGTGAAGTTTGCCAATGACAATCAGATTGCGCTGGTACCCTCGGGTGGCCGCACCGGACTGAGCGCTGGCGCTGTTGCTGCCAACGGCGAGGTGGTCGTGGCGTTTGACAACATGAACCAGATCCTGGATTTCAGCGCCAGCGACCGCACCGTCAAATGCCAGGCCGGCGTGGTTACTGAGCAGTTGCAGACGTTCGCGGAAGAGAATGGTCTGTATTATCCGGTCGACTTTGCCTCGGCCGGCTCCAGCCAGCTGGGCGGTAACCTGTCCACCAACGCGGGCGGGATCAAGGTGATCCGCTACGGCATGAGCCGTGACTGGGTTGCGGGCCTCAAAGTGGTCACCGGCAAGGGCGACGTACTGGACCTGAACAAGGATCTGGAAAAGAACAACACCGGGTATGACCTACGCCATCTGTTCATTGGCGCCGAGGGCACCCTGGGCTTTATCACCGAAGCCACCATGAAGCTCTCACGCAAGCCGGACAACCTGACCGTGCTGGTGCTGGGGCTGAACGATCTGACCAACACCATGGATGTGCTGCAGACCTTCCAGAAACAGATCGACCTGACCGCCTACGAATTTTTCTCCCATCAGGCGATGGGCCACGTCCTGGCCCACGGCCAGGTGCAGGCACCGTTCGAGACCGAAGCACCTTACTACGCCCTGCTTGAATTCGAGGCCGTGTCGGACCAGGTCATGGACGACGCCATGAATCTGTTTGAGCAGTGTGTGGAGAATGGCTGGGTGCTGGATGGAGTAATCAGCCAGAGCGAAACCCAGGCCCAGAACCTGTGGCAGCTGCGGGAGCGGATTTCCGAATCCATTGCGCCGCGCACGCCCTACAAGAACGATATCTCCGTCGTGGTCTCCAAAGTGCCGGGCTTCCTGGAGGAGATCGATGCCGTGGTTAACGAGCACTATCCGGACTTTGAAATCATCTGGTTCGGCCACATCGGGGATGGCAATTTGCACCTGAACATCCTCAAGCCGGAAGACATGGCAAAAGAAGATTTCTTCGAGAAATGCCAGCAGGTGAACAAGTGGGTGTTCGAAATTGTGGAGCGCTACCAGGGCAGTGTGTCCGCAGAGCATGGCGTGGGCATGACCAAGAAGCCCTACCTGCAGTACACCCGCAGCGAGGCCGAGATTGCTTACTTGCGCGGCATCAAGCAGGTGTTTGATCCGAAGGGCATCATGAACCCGGGCAAGATTTTCGACTGATGCGGGATCACATCGTCGTACTGACAGGCGCCGGTATCAGCGCCGAAAGCGGGCTCTCCACCTTCCGTGATAACGGTGGTCTTTGGGAGCAGCACAGTGTGTACGATGTGGCCACGCCGGAGGCGTTTGCCCGTAACCAGGCGCTGGTGCTGCGGTTCTACAACGAACGTCGGCGCCAGTTACAGTCGGCTCAGCCGAACCGGGCCCATCGCCTGCTTGCTGAACTGGAACAGCGCTACCGCGTCACCGTCATCACCCAGAACGTGGATGATCTCCACGAGCGGGGTGGCTCCTCCAGCGTATTGCACCTGCATGGCGAACTCACCAAGGCCCGCAGCGCCCGTTTTCCGGAACAGGTCTATGACATTGGATACCAGGATATCCACCCGGGAGACACCTGTGATCAAGGCGCGCAGTTGCGCCCTCACATTGTCTGGTTTGGTGAAGAGGTTCCCATGCTCGACCAGGCGGCTGACGTTGTGAGCACCGCCGACCACCTGTTGATCGTCGGCACGTCATTGCAGGTGTATCCGGCCGCTGGGCTGGTCTACGAAGCCGGTTTTGACGTGCCGATCACCGTGATTGATCCGGGGGAGCCGGCCTCGGTGTCCCGCGCCCGGGTCATCCGCAAGGGCGCCTGCGAGGGCGTGGCCGAGTGGATCTCCAGCCTGGGCTGAACGGCCCTTTTCCGCACGATTCCATGTTCTTGATTTGCTGTTCCTACACTACACTGAGGATACGTCGGTGAAGACGTGCCCTCGCTGTTTGTAGGGCCAACAGGGTCAGGCAACCAAGGAGTTGTACGCGATGAGCTTAGTGAAAGAGTTCAAGGATTTTGCGGTCAAGGGCAATGTAGTGGATATGGCGGTCGGCATCATTATTGGTGTCGCGTTTGGCAAGATCGTTTCGTCATTCGTGGCGGATGTGGTTATGCCGCCCATTGGCCTGATGATTGGCGGTGTGGATTTCTCCAATCTCGCCGTCACATTGAAGGCGGCGGGGGAGGGAGCCGAAGCCGTGACGCTGCGGTATGGTCTGTTTATCCAGTCCGTTTTCGACTTCCTGATTGTTGCCCTTGCGGTTTTCGTGGGTGTGAAAGCATTGAACAGCGTGCGCAAACGGGATGCGGAGACACCGGCTGCACCTCCGGCACCCTCCGCCCAGGAACAGTTGCTGATGGAAATCCGGGATCTGTTGAAGCAGAATCCCCGGTAATGTCTGCGTTGGGGAGCGTCAGGCGTTCTCAGCCTGGCGTTCCCTTCAGGTCGTGTTCAGGTAGCGTTCAAGCTCGCTACGGAACGCTGCCTGAACCCCCAACCGCTTGAGCATCCAGTAGTGCCCTGCAATCATGCGGTCAATAAAGATGCTCTCCACGGGCGGCTTGAAGTAATCCAGGTACTTGAACACGGTCGTGGTCTTCGCGGCCACCTGCTTGTGAATGTCGGATTCGGCGAAATCGTAGGGCTCTGCCTGATTGAACGGCACGATCAGAATATCCCGCCACATGGCGTAGTACGCTTCATCCACCGCTGGCTGTGATTCGACCCGGGCGCCCAGTGCTATCAGATGGCTATCCAGGGCGGCGTAGTCTTCCTCAAGGGCCGAGACCAGCGCTTTCCGGTATGCCTCGACGATCTCCGGTTTCAGCTTTTTCACGCAGCCAAAATCGTAGAGCACGATGGTGCCATCGGGCCGGTAGGCAAAATTTCCCGCGTGAGGATCGCCGTGTATGCACTGGAAGCGGAACAGCTGGTCCGCCATCATGGTGAAAATGCGGTGACCGATGAGGTTGATGGTGTCCTGGCTGTAGCGGTCGGGGTTGATCTTGCTGATGTGATCGCCTTCCACCAGTTCCATGGTCAGGACCCGCCGGGATGAGTGGGTAGGGAAGACCCGGGGGATAATGATCCACTCGTCACGGCTGTGAAAGTCCCGGAATGCCTCCAGGTTGCGGGCCTCGTTCTCGTAATCCAGCTCTTCTTTCAGGCGGACACGAATCTCTCCGAACAGCTGATCCACATGTTCTTTGGGCATCTTCAGCAGGCCACCCAGTTTCAGGGCGAGGCGGAGCTGTTTCAGGTCGCTGTCACAGGATTCATCCACGCCCGGGTACTGAACCTTGACGATCACGTCGGTACCGTCCCGCAGGCGGGCCCGATGAACCTGGCCAATCGACGCGGCGGCGTAAGGCGTTTCCTGCAGGTACTCAAACAGCTCGGAAACCGGAAGGCCCAGCTCACTTTCGATCTGCGCGACGATGACCTCAAAGGGCATGGGCGGCGCTTCTTTCTGCAGGCGCTGCAATGCGTCCGAGAATTCCTTTGGCAGGAAATCCTGAGTCTGGGAGGCAATCTGTCCCACCTTCATCACGGCACCTTTCAGCTCGCCCAGGGTGTCGGCAATCTGATCGGCCATCCGCGTGTAGTTTTCAGAACGCGCGCCTTCGTTGTCTTCTTCGCTGCGAAACAGGCGCCGCGCCCGCTGGCCGGCGTATTGCCCGGCCACAGAGGCCGTCATGCCCGCGAGTTTGAAGAAGCGTCCGCTACGTGTAGTGACCGGTTTTTTTGCCATGCCTGATATACGTCCTCACGGGCTGTTGGACCAGCGTACAGCAACCTGGCCTAGAGCACAGTGGTCTCGACGAAGAGCGCGTCGTCCAGTTCCAGGGATAATCTCTGCCCGGACCGCAGCGGGCCCACTCCCTTGGGGGTTCCTGTGAGCACCACATCGCCGGGCAATAACGTGAACACACTGCTCATGTGGGCAATCAGCGGCACCACGGGGTTCAGCATGTCACGTGTGTCGCCGGTCTGCTGGCGCTGGCCATCGATATCCAGGGTAAACGTCATATGATCCCGGGCTACCTTGTCGGTGCCGACAAACGGCGACAGGGGGCAGGAACCATCGAATGCCTTCGCCCGCTCCCAGGGTTGGCCTTTCGCTTTCAGGTTACTCTGGACATCCCGCAGGGTGAGATCAAGGGCCAGGCCATAGCCAAGAATGGCACTTTCCACCTCGGTGGTCGAGGCACGGGTGAGTGGGCGACCTATCAACACCGCCAGTTCCGTCTCAAAATGGAGCTCGCCCTGATCCCGTGGGAAATCCAGTGGTCGTGTCATATGGACCGCTGCCGTCGATGGCTTGATGAACAGCAAAGGCTCATCGGGGACCGGATTGTTCAGCTCGCGGGCATGTTCCGCATAGTTACGGCCGATACACACAATCTTGCCAAGCGGCAGGTGAACGGGGTTGCCATCCTTCCAGTGGTGTTGATAGCCGGGCATACATTTTTCTCCTGAAAATATTACCTGAGTCTAAACCGGAACCCGTTTTCCTTGCACTAGCTGGCAAAGTTCTTTAGGTTTTCCATCCATTGGCACCGAAGGATCGGTGCTTCGATGGAAGAGATCAACAGGGACTGTCATGCAACTCAAATACCCCCGGGACATCACGGCACAGGATCTGCCGCTGATTGAGTCCCCCTTTTTCGCGGCCGACAGGGTGCGGTCGGTACTCTCATCTTATTACGCCCATGAGCGTTCCCGATTGATGCTGCCATCCGGCATATTGGCGTACGGTCAGGATCGTGTCTCCCAGACGAATCAGCTTTGTTCGAGGGTCCGCGCCGGTGAGCTGTTGCTTGTGTACAGCGAATCGCAACGACGCCAGCTGTTTTCTCCCGTGGTGAGCTGGCGGGCAGGGGATGGCACGGGGTCCAGCGGACAGTGGGTGTTTCATGAGGACCCCTTGTCCTGCCCGGGCATCCGCGACGCGGTGGCAGGCCTGAACCGTAACGGTGTCACGCCCCGAGACCTCAACTCCGCTATGGGGATTGGCGGGGCAAAAGCCGCCCATATTGATTCTGAAGTGCGCCGCCAGAAACAGCAGCGTGAAGAGTCGGCCAGCCCGGATCGCCGAGAGCCCGAGCCATTACGTCGCACCGTTATCCCACCAGTCAGTAGCGCGTCTGCCGCCATTGCAGCAGAGCTGACACCGGATAAGCCAGCCGTGCCTGAGAAGGAGCCTCCCCTGGAAATCGTCGCGGGACTGTTTACCGACGGCACACTGAACAACGTCGACAACAGCGGCGAATTCGAGCGCCGTGTGGAGGAACAATGCCCAGCGTCCATGCTTCAAGACCCTGCCCAGCGGGCTGAATGCGAGGAGCGATTGAAACTCCTTATGGGAGAGAGCTACGCGAATGCGCCGACGAATGTGGCGAAGCTTTGGCAGTTGTATCGAGATTCGGGGGAGCGAGACGGAAGTGATGGCCCCCTGTTCATAAAAGTGTACTCGCCAGGAGCGGGCACCAACACTGGTGGTGAAGACTCGATTATCGGGATGGCGACTGGGTTGGGGGAGACGGGGGTGCCGGAACAGGTAAAACGCCTGTTCGCTAACTTAGCAGAGGAGTTGGATATTTATTTGGAAGGGAGTGCCAGTTACAGAATAACTTTTGATTTGTTTGGATTTAGTCGGGGTGCAGCAGCAGCACGGCACGCGTGTAATGAGCTGTTAAAAGGAGAAAAAGGTGAGTTTGTCAGGCAGTTATCAGCTAAAGGGGTCTCCTGCCCTGACAACTTAAGAATTCGCTTCGTCGGTTTGTTTGATACCGTCGCGGGCATTATTAACCCTAGTGGCCTTGATTTCTCCCCAGGTAATGGAAGGAATAACCCAGTCGAGCTTTACCTCGATCCTAAAAAGGTTGAAAAAGCAGTACATTTTGTCGCGAAAAATGAGAAGAGGGCGAACTTCTCATTAAACAGTATTCAATCGCATGGTGACTATCTTCCTAAAAATTTCGCAGAGTACGTTATTCCGGGAGCGCATTCGGATATTGGTGGAGGCTATCCCGATAAAATGCTGGAAGATCTATTGCTCTACCCAACCGCTTATATTCGTGGGAGTAGGGTGAGGTGGCCAGAAAAGACAATGGAATGGGATCGCTTATCCACTTTAAAGAGTCAGATCGAAAGCGAAGGCTGGGTCGGTGATTGGAGTATGCCGATGCTAGATGAGAAACCGAAGCTAGAAATCCAAAAGACTGTTATTGAGCACCCATTGCCAGATGGCCAGGTGTTACTAAACCTCAAGATGAAGCGAGTGGTTCGGGGTGAATACTCAAGAGTAATCTTGAGGTTAATGCATAAGGCTGCAGTTGATTTTGAAGTACCTCTCCGTCCAATTCGTACCCAGCGAGATGAACTGATCGTGCCAGATGAGCTGGAACCGGTAGCTAAGAGTTATGAATCGCAGATTGAGGCTGGTAAGCGTGAGATATTCCTGAGCAAAGACCTTCGTGATTTTGTGACACAGCGTTACCTGCATTATTCCGATCATTACAATCTATTTGCATCGATCAAGGCAGGCGTTGAGATTAAGTACGAATTTCCCTTCAGCCAAGTTCACCCGTTTAGGACCAGCGCAACAGGCGATCGGGTTGTTCATTTGAACGATTTGGAGTGATGCATGTTACTGAGAATAATTCTTTGTTTTATTGTGGTTGCGGTAGTTTCAGGGTGCACAATAAATCGAGCATCAGGGCCAACTGTAGAGCACTACTTCTGGATAGCTGCGCCGAAACACTACGACATCTGGGTCGAACATCTTCGCTTTGAAAAATCCGGGGAGTATGCATGGCACCAAGCACCCGGGTATGTTTCATGTTGTTGGAGGGGGGATCGAGGTCCTAAGGGCGTAGGCGGGCGGTTGGAGCTCTTCCCCAATTATATTGGAGTGCAATGGTTCTCGTACTCAGAGCAAAAATACTACCAGCGTCTGATCTCAGTTAAGGAGGAATGGCGAATAAGAATGGCTGAAACGGTTCCTGTAAAGACCCACTTACATGGGATGGTAAATAGACCGCGTAACCGTTTGGTTCTGGGGTTGGCGCCCGGTGGAACAATCGTGGTATGGATGCTGAGTAGAATCGGGAATGAGGTAGAGCTCGACCGACTGCAAGCGAATGAAATCCCCGGTGATCCAGCCCAATTCCGACATTCTACAGAGAATTATCTGAAGCAACACGGAGATTACGTTCAAAAGCACGGGATCCCGCTTGATGGCTGGTAGGAAAGGGTGAGCTTGGGAGACTGTGCAAAATCTAGAATGTTAAAATTCAGAGGGGAGCGTTACTCCCCCTCAAACGAACAAACCGTATATACCTGCAGCCCCTCTTCCTGGAGCTTGCGAGAGCCCCCGAGGTCCGGCAGGTCGATCATCGCTGCCACTTCAACAATCTCGGCGCCGATACGTCGGATCAGTCGTGCCGCTGCCAGCATGGTGCCGCCCGTGGCGATCAGGTCATCCACCAGGACAACGTTGTCGCCGGGCTTGAAGGCGTCTTTGTGGAGCTCCACGGACGCAGTGCCGTACTCCAGCTCGTAATCTTCCACCAGCGTATCGAACGGCAGCTTGCCTTTTTTACGCACCAGTACCAATGAGGCGTTGAGTTCGTAGGCCAGGGCGGAGCCGATGATGAAGCCCCGTGCGTCTACAGCGGCCACGGCATCGATGTTCTGACCATGGTAACGGTGAACAAACGCGTCGATCAGTTTGCGGAAAGCGGTACGATCCTGCAGTACCGTGGTGATATCACGAAAGGCCACCCCTGGCTTTGGCCAGTCGGGAACGGTGCGGATGGCTTTCTTGATGCTCTCTGAAAAGTAATCCATAAACGGTCCGGAAATGCGCGGAAGCGGCTTACGCCGCGTCCAGGAACATGAATTTCAGTACGAAGACCACGGCAATGATCACCACGCTGGCGTTCAGATGAGACCAGCGTCCGCTGAGCGCCTTCAGTACAGCATAGGTGATAAAGCCCAGGGCGATGCCGTTTGCGATGGAGAAGGTCAGCGGCATCATCAGTGCGGTAACGACGGCCGGTGCGGCATCGGTTACGTCGTCCCAGTCGATCAGCTTGAGACCTGACGTCATCAGCACTGCGACGAACAACAGCGCCGGTGCGGTCGCGTAAGGTGGAATCACGCTGGCGATGGGAGAGAGGAACAGGCAAGCCAGGAACAGGGCCGCGACAACCACCGCCGTCAGGCCCGTGCGACCGCCGGCGGAAATACCGGCGGTGGATTCAATGTAGCTCGTGGTGGTGGAAGTGCCCATTGCCGCGCCGGACATGGTCGCAACGGAATCGGACATCAAGGCGCGGCCAAGGCGGGGAAGCTTGCCGTCCTTGTCCAGCAGTCCGCCGCGTTGCGCCGCGCCGATCAGGGTGCCCGAGGTGTCAAACAGGTCCACAAACAGGAACGCAAAGATCACACTGATCATTCCGATGTTCAGCGCGCCGGCCAGGTCCAGCTGCATGAAGGTGGGTGCCATGCTTGGCGGTGCAGAGGCAAAGCCGTTGTACTCCACCATGCCCAGCATCATGGCGATCACGGTAACCGCAATGATCCCGATCATGACGGCGCCGGTGACCTGCCGGAACGCCAGCGCACAAATCAGCGCAAAGCCCCCGAAGAACAGCAGGGCTTCCGGGCCTTTTACATCCCCGAGGCCCACCAGTGTGGCCGGGTTGTCGACCACAATACCGGCGTTCTTGAGGGCAATCAGTGCCAGGAAGAAACCAATACCGGCTGAGATGCCGAATCGGAGTGATAGCGGAATGCTGTTAATGATCCACTCCCGGACCTTGAAAATGCTCAGCAGGAAGAACAGGAAGCCCGAGATGAACACCGCACCGAGCGCCACCTGCCAGCTATAACCCATGCTGCCGACCACGGTGAACGAGAAAAAGGCGTTCAGTCCCATGCCGGGCGCCAGGGCGATCGGGTAGTTCGCCCACAGGCCCATGATCAGGGTGCCGATCACCGCCGCCAGGCAGGTCGCGACGAACACGGCGCCATAGTCCATGCCGGCTGCCTGAAGCATGCTGGGGTTGACCACAATGATGTACGCCATGGTCAGGAATGTGGTGATACCTGCCACCACTTCTCTACGAACGTTGGTGCCGTGGGCTTTTAGCTGGAATAGTCGCTCAAGCATGACGGGGGTCTGCCTCACTGAGTGCTGGATCGGATTAAGGGGTTGAGTCGGGATCGGTAAAACTGAATTGGGTGAAAAAACGGCAATCTTACCGGCTGCGGCGGCTCAGGCCAAGGGATGATTGACAGTTCATCGTTACGGTGTGTGCTCAGCCATGCTGATAGGGATCTCGCTGAAGCCGAATGTCGAAGCGAACCGCCAGCATTCTCACAATCACAATGAACAGGAGGCCCACGGTGAGGGCAATGGTTTCATTTTCCAGGAACCATTGGCAGACAAAGTAGAGCCAGCATCCGGCGAAGGAGATGGACGCGTAGATGTGATCCTTGCGAAAAATGTACGGCACTTCGTTGCAGAGTGTGTCCCGCAATGCACCGCCAAACGTGCCGGTCATCACCCCGAGCAGGGACGCGATAAACCAGGAATGGCCCAGGTCCAGTGCCAGCTGTGCACCGAGAATGGAGAAAATGCCCAGCCCAATGGCGTCCGGGAAGACGATACGTGACTCGCGGATGCGCTCCGCCCGATGCCAGTAACTGAACACGATCGCCATGGCGAGAATCAGGATGGGTTGTTCCTGGTGCTTGATCCAGTACAGCGGGTGATTGTCCATCATCAGGTCCCGCAGCGTACCTCCGCCCAGGGCAGTGATAAAGCCAATGGTAAACACCCCCACAGGGTCCATATTTTTCGAGCGCGCGATAATCATTCCTGAAATGGCAAACGCCACGATACCAATCATTTCAAGAAGATAGATAATGTCGAACATAGCAGGCCCTGAGAGGGGGAAATAAAGGCGGACTGGTCAGTTTGAGTGCGCGAAGGATAGCCTAAATTCCACACGGATTCATCCCCGGCCCCGGGCTGCGAGTGATCCGCCAGCCCGCCACCCAGCGTACTTGAAGTCCCATTTACTGTTTTCCGTGAGACGGAGTCCCACCATGTCATTGATGCGTCTGGCTTACGCCAGTGAAGCAACCTTTGAGGCCAAACCTCTCCAGCAGGGCGTGGAGCCCCACGTTGCAAGGATTCTGATGACCTCCCGTCGCAACAATGCGAAAAGCGAGCTGGTTGGTGGGCTCTACTACGGCGATGGCCATTTTTTCCAGTATCTGGAAGGGGAAGAAGCGGACGTCCGTAAGACCTACCAGCGCATCGTTGCCGATGACCGGCACAGGAACGTCAGGACGCTGATAGAGGAGCCGCTGGCAGATCGAACCTTCACCAACTGGTCGATGAAGTATGTGCCCGCTTCCACAGACGTACGCCGTTTTCTGGCGTCACACGAACTTCAGCGGTTCAATCCCATGGATTTCTCCCGCCATCAGTGCGAGGAAATGATCGATCTGATCCGCCAGTCGAGCCATGACCAGAAACTGGTAAACCATGATGACCCGGCCGTTGCCCGGGATCAGCCGGCGGCCTTTTCAAAGGGGATACGCACAGGCCTTGTGGTGGCCGCGATTTGCCTGATCGGTGCCCTGGCGTTTGCCGGGACGATGCTCTGAGGCAGTGCTGCTATAAACCAGCCTAATACAGCTGGATAAGAGATCTTTATTTGCTTCATGCCCTGACTCTGTTTAGCTTGATGGAAATCACAGGCGGCATTTCCGTTACCTAAATAACAATGGAGTCACTGAATGAAAGCCATCCTCTGTAAAGAGTACGGTCCGGCTGAGAAGCTGGTGATTGAAGACGTAGCGAGCCCCGAGGTAAAAGGGCATGGGGTGAAGATCCGCGTCAAGGCAGCGGGTCTGAATTTTCCCGACACCCTGATCATCGAAAACAAGTATCAGCTGAAACCTTCCCTGCCGTTTTCGCCCGGCGGTGAAATGGCCGGTGAAGTCATCGAGGTGGGCGAAAAAGTGACCCGCTTCAAGCCCGGTGACCGGGTGGCTGGCCTGACCGGTTACGGGGCCTTTGCCGAGGAAATCATTGCACCGGAACAGAATCTCCTGCCGGTTCCCGATGCCATGCCGGATGAGAAAGCCGCTGCCTTTTCCATGGTCTACGGTACCTCATACTACGCCCTGAAGCAGCGCGCCAACCTGCAGCCGGGAGAAACCCTTCTGGTACTCGGTGCCAGCGGCGGTGTTGGGCTGGCCACGGTTGAACTGGGCAAGGCCATGGGCGCTCACGTGATTGCCGCAGCCAGTTCCGCGGAAAAGTTGGCGGTGGCGAAAGCGGCCGGCGCTGATGAGCTGATCAATTACACCGAAGAGCCCCTGAAAGAGGCGGTAAAAAAGCTCACCAACGGCAAAGGCGTGGATGTGATCTACGACCCGGTCGGCGGTGACTTCACGGAACAGGCCCTGCGGGCCATGGCCTGGAACGGCCGCCACCTGATCATCGGCTTTGCCGCCGGCGATATCCCCAAGATTCCCGCGAACCTGACGCTGCTTAAAGGCTGCTCTGTGGTTGGTGTGTTCTGGGGCAGCTTCACCCAGCGTGAACCGCAGAACAGCGCCCAGAACATGATGGAGCTGATGAAGCTCTACGCCGAGGGCAAGATTGATCCGAAGATCAGTGAAGTGTTCGAGTTTGAAGACTACGCGAAAGCATTGGGTGCCCTGACTGAGCGTCGGGCGACCGGGAAGGTAGTGCTTAAGGTCGGCTCCTGATCTAAGTCTGAGCTTGGGATCGCGGCCTGTCTGCTTTGGTGGTGACGCCATGTCGGGCAGGCCTTCCCAAAAACCGCTACGAGCACATCCATGTGCGCTTCTCTCCGGCCATCCCTGGCCTCCGAAATTTTTGGGAAGGCCTGCCCGACATGGCTTATCAGCTTCCCAGGTAAGTCCTAAGTTCGGAAAAAATCAGAAACTTACTTTCCCCGCATCAATCTCGGTAACCAACTGATCGTCGAGCTTTGTATAGCCATCCGTACGAGGCAGCCAGGCATAAACTTCTTCGCCGGATTGGCCCAGGGAATAGCCGGCTTTCTGGATGTCCACCTTGCGATATTTGAAAGTGCCGGTTTTCTCGATGGCGTGGGTCACGCGGACGAAGACCGGTATAGCGTAAGCCGGCAGGTTCTCCTTCAGGTAAGCAAACAGCTTGTTGATGTCGAATTCGCGGCCGTTGCTCTGGGGCACCAGTGTCACCATGCCGGCCTTGCCGTTGGTGCCGGGAATCTCCACGCCGTAGACGATGGCTTCCTCCACCATGCCCGAGCCGTCCAGAATGTTTTCCACTTCCGTGGTTGAGACGTTTTCGCCTTTCCAGCGGAAGGTATCGCCCATTCGGTCCACGAACTGCAGGTGGCCGCAGCCGATTTCCTTGAGCACATCGCCGGTATTGAACCAGCTGTCGCCTTTCTTGAAAGCATCGCGGAGGATGGATTTTTCCGTGGCGTCTTTCTGGGTGTAGCCCTCAAACGACCACTTCTTGGTGATCTCGCCAATCAGCAGGCCCGGCTCTCCCTTTTTGACGGCTTCCATGAACCCCTTCTTGTTGCGAATCGGATCGCGGGTGCCTTCGTGGAACTTGACCAACTTGTAGGGGGCCGTGGAGAAGCCCACGGTATTGTCCATGTTGAAGAAGTTGGAGAAACCGATGTTGCCTTCACTGGAAGCATAGAGCTCGGCCACGGTGTCGATGCCGAAGCGTTGCTTGAATTCCTTCCAGATGGACGGGCGCAGGCCGTTGCCGATCATTTTGGTCAAACTGTGGTTGCGGTCCTGATCACTGGCGGGTTGATTCAGCAGGTAGCGGCACAGTTCCCCCACGTAGCCGAACGTGGTGGCGTTGTAATGACGTACATCGTCCCAGAATGCGCTGGCGGAAAACTTGCGTCGAAGCGCGATAGACGAGCCGCCGGCCAGTACTGAGCCCCAGCACACCAGCAAGGCCGTACCGTGGTACAACGGCAAGGTGCAGTAAAGTACGTCATCCGGCTGCATGGCCAGCGACATCAAACCGAAGCCACCGTAGGCTTTGACGAATTTGCGATGGCTGCCCGGCGCCGCCTTGGGCAGCCCGGTGGTACCGGAGGTGAAGAGGTATATGGCGGTGTCACCCATGGTGGGCGGGTTGCTCAGTACCGGGTTGGTGCCGCTGTAGGCGCTGACTTTTTCCGCCATGTTGACGTAGCCTTCCGGTGCGTCACCAAACATGCTTTGGGTGTTGGCGTCCGCCAGGTACAGGAAAGGCGTGCCATGGCGGGTCTGCAAGTCGGCTTTTACCGCGTCAAACGGTTCGATGAGTTCCTCGCCAACCACCACCATGCGAGGCTTGATCAGGTTGACGCTGTGCTCAAGCACCTTGCCTTTCTGGGACGTGTTGAGCATGGCGCAGGACACACCGATCTTGGCAGCGCCGGCGACCACCGCCAGCAACTCGGGGCGGTTTTCCAGGAATACGGCAATGGCGTCGCCTTTGACCAGACCCTGGGCCAGCAGGAAGTTGGCGATGCGGTTCGCCCAGTTGTTGAACTCCAGCCAGCTGAGACGGCGATCCTCATAGGCGATCGCCGGGCGGGATGGGTATTTCTCCGCGTTGCGTTCCACCAGAACGCCGAGGGTCAGCTCTTTGTTCTCGTTCTTGACCGAGTAGTAATAGTAGCCTTTGGCAATGGCCGGGAAACGGCGAACAATGCCAGGAAGACTACGGACGATGTCACGGGCTGAAACGTTGTCTTGACTCATGGTGCTTTCCGTCAGGGTATTGAATTGTGGTCTTTTTTGTTGCCCCGGGACACCATTTGTCGCCGGAGCTAATCCAGGAACAGATCCGGTAGCAGAGGCTTGTCACCCGCTGCGTACCGATACTGTTCAAAATCGGTCACGCCGCCCTGCCTCAGGACGTCTTCGTCGATCAGGGCCTGCCCTGTGAGGCTGGTGCCTGGGCGATTCAAAATGCTCACTGCGGCATCCGCCATGATCTCGGGTTTACGACCCTGGGCCATCATCTGCGGGCCGCCGACTTCAAATTCGATAGCTGCCGTGGCTATCAGCGTTTTGGGCCAGAGGCAGTTCACCGCAATGTTGTGCCGCCTGAATTCTTCGGCCATCCCCATGCTGAGCATGGTCATGGCGTATTTCGTTGTTGTGTAGGGTCCGTACTGGGCGAACCATCTGGTATCCAGGTTCAGCGGCGGTGACAGGCTCAGGATGTGAGCGTTGTCCGACGCCTTCAGCCAGGGCAGCGCCGCCTGGCTGCACAGAAACACGGCCCGGGCGTTGACCTGGTGCATCAGGTCGTAACGGCTGGCCTTGAGGTTCTCCACCCCGGTCAACCGGATCGCGCCGGCGTTATTCACCAGCGCGTCAATGCCGCCAAAATGCTCTGCCGCTTCATTCACGCGTTGGCGTACAAGTTCCTCGTCTCGCACATCCAGAACCAGTGGCAGCGCCTGCCCACCGGCGGCACGAATTTCGTCTGCCACACTGTGGATGGTGCCGGGCAGTTTCGGGTGTGGTGTGTCGGACTTGGCGCCGATCACCACGTTTGCGCCTTGTCTGGCGCAAGCCAGCGCAATGGCCCTGCCGATGCCCCGGCTGCCGCCGGTGATAAACACGGTCCGTCTGTTCAGGCTGTTCATTGGCTGGCCTCCTGCTCTGTCGGCTCGTCAGCGGTAATGTTGACCAGCAACTGGCTGCGCCTGACCTGGTCGCCGGTGCTGACCAGCACGTCGTGAACCACACCGTCCCGATCGGCTTTCACCGGGTGTTCCATCTTCATGGCTTCCAGCACAACCAGCGTGTCGCCCTGCCGGACGGTCTGCCCCGGCTCAACGAGCACATCAATAATGGCGCCGTCCATGGAGGCCTGGACCTTGCCGCTACCCGCGCCATTGGCGCCGGCAGCGGGTTTGTGGGTCACATCCCGTACCGACCAGGCTTGCCCGAACGCCTGTAAATATAGGGAATCGCCCTCAAGGTGATATTGGCAATGCTGACGTACACCGTTGTCGATGATGCATAACAGGCCATCGTCGAGGCTTTGCAGGACGAGTTGGTGGTGCGTGTCGCCATGGCTGACAGACACGGTATTGCCGGTTTTGCGCACCAGGAGCTCTGCGAGGTTATCGCCGGTGTCCAGCTTCATGGGCGTCATGGTCGCTGGCGCATTACTCCAGGCGCTCTGGCCCGAAATGCCATGATTGAGAATGCACGCTGCCAGGGCCAGTTCGCGGATGCCGGGTGAAAAGGGCGTCAGTGAGGGATCGCCAAGAAAGTCCTGCTGCAGGAAAGCGGTCGTGGCTTCACCGGCACCGAAAGTGTCATTGGCGATGATGCGGCTGAGGAAATAGCGGTTGGTGGTCACCCCGAACACCGTGGTGTCTTCCAGGGCGCGAATCAGTCGGCGGCGGGCCTCGTCCCGATTCTGGCCCCAGGCAATGACTTTGGCCAGCATGGGGTCGTAGTGGGGAGTGATGGCGTCGCCGGCGCGCACGCCGGTGTCGTATCTCAGACCTTCGCCCGGGGCGGGCTGAAAGGCAACCAGGGGGCCGGTTTGCGGTGTGAAGTCTTGAGCGGGGTCTTCCGCGTACAGCCGCACTTCGATAGCGTGGCCATTGAGCCGGATATCATCCTGTTGCAAGGGCAGGGGCTGTCCTTCCGCCACCGCCAGTTGCCAGGCCACCAGGTCCTGCCCGGTGATCAGTTCGGTAACCGGGTGCTCTACCTGCAGGCGGGTGTTCATTTCCAGAAAGTAGAAGTTGCGGTCCTTGTCCACCAGGAACTCGACGGTGCCGGCGCCTTCGTAGCCACAGGCAAGGGCCGCCTTCACCGCAGCTTCGCCCATGGCCTGTCTCAGTTCGGGGGGGACGAACGGCGACGGGGCCTCTTCGACCACCTTCTGGTGGCGCCGTTGCACGGAGCAGTCCCGTTCACCAAGGTAGACGGCGTTGCCGTGGCGGTCGGCAAACACCTGGATTTCCACGTGCCGGGGTTCGATGACAGCTTTTTCCAGGATCAGTTCGCCATCACCGAAAGCCTGTTTGGCTTCGGAGCGGGCGCGTTTGATGTTGTCAGCGAGGTCCGCTTCCTGGTGCACCAGGCGCATGCCGCGGCCACCGCCACCGGCGGATGCTTTGATCATCAATGGGTAGCCAATATCAGCGGCGGCTGCAATGAGGTCGTCGTCGCTGGCGCTGTTACCTTTGGCGGGGCCTTCGTAGCCAGGCACCACGGGAACGCCGGCCTGCTGCATGGCTATTTTGGAGCGGCGTTTGCTGCCCATCAGGTCAATGGCGCTGGCCGGAGGCCCGACGAACACCAGGCCCGCCTCTTTGCAGGCGTTGGCGAAGCCGGCATTTTCGGATAGGAAACCGTAGCCGGGATGGATGCAGTCGGCGCCGGTTTTCCGGGCGGCCTCGAGGATGGCGTCCACGTTCAGGTAGGAAGCGTTTACCTGGGCCGGGCCAACGTACACGGCCTCGTCAGCCTCATGTACGTGAAGTGCGCGGGCGTCGGCTTCGGAGTAGACCGCTACCGTGCGATATCCCTGGGCTTTGGCGGTGCGGATGACCCGGACGGCTATTTCGCCTCGGTTGGCTATGAGGAGCTTCTTTAGCATCTTTTATACTCTTGTTTGGGTGCCTGTCCGCGCCTGGGTCCGGGTGGCTTTCCAGAAAACCGCTACGAGCACATCCATGTGCGCTTCTCTGCGGCCATCCATGGCCTCCGAAATTTTCTGGAAAGCCACCCGGACCCAGGCGCTCCCGCGATCAACTGGCGTCGCCTGCCCATTTTGGAGGGCGCTTTTGCATAAAGGCCATCGTGCCTTCTGCACCCTCGTCCCCACGAATGGCCGACGCAAATTTTTCCGCCGCGCTGTCCAACAACCCGCTCATGGATTCGTGACCGACGCGATGGAGCAAGGCCTTCGTTTCCGCCGTTGCATTTGGCGCACACAAGCGAACCCGCTCGAGGGCCTGGCCCAGTAATTCTTCGATATGCGCTTCCGACGTTGCGACCTGGTGAACAATTCCGAGACTGCAGGCTTCGTTGCCATCAATCCGCAGGCCGAGCAGCGCCAGCCGGCGGGCCTGGGTCAGGCCGATGCGTTCAACAACAAACGGTGCAATCTGTGCCGGGATGACTCCGAGAGAGGTCTCCGGCATGCCGAACTTGGCAGTGGGGCCGGCGATCGCAACGTCCGACACACAGGCCAGGCCGAACCCGCCGCCCATCACTGCACCTTCGGTGATGCCGATGACGACTTTCGACGATTCGTTGACCTGCTGGATCATCTGGCCGAACGCGCGGTTCAGGCGGTAAAACGGATCAGCCTCGCCGTCGGCGGTTTTCTGTGCCCGCGCCCCGGCCATGTCTTTGATGTCTCCACCTGCACAGAAGTGCCCGCCGGCGCCGCGGATCACCACGGCGCGGATGTTCAGGTCGTTTTCGATTTGCGCGAACACCGTCGACAGTTCCGCCACCATTTGCAGGCTCATGGCGTTACGCACGTCAGGCCGGTTGATGGTGACGTGCAGGGTGGGGCCCTGTTTCTCCAGGAGCAGTGTGTCGCAGTGTGGTAGCTGGCTCATATGACGACTCCCCGTAATCAGTCTTTTCGCTTACCTGGCAGGGTTCCCATCATCTTGCAGATAATGCCCAACATGATTTCATCGGCGCCGCCGCCGATGGATACCAGCCGCACGTCCCGGAACGCCCGTGACAGCGGGTTGTCCCACATGTAGCCCATGCCCCCCCAGTATTGCAGGCAGCTGTCGGTCACCTCACGCCCCAGACGGCCGGCTTTCAGCTTCGCCATGGACGCCAGGCGGGTAACGTCCTTGCCCTCAATGTGCAGTTCACAGGCCTGGTAGGTCAGCGCCCGCAACGCTTCGACCTCGGTCTGCAGCTCCGCCAGGCGGAAGTGGATGACCTGGTTGTCAATCAGCGGCTGGCCGAAGGTCTTGCGTTCGCGACAGTAATCGATGGTCATGTTGATGCAGTTCTCCAGCGCCTTGATGACGTTAGCGGCGCCCCACATGCGCTCTTCCTGGAACTGCAGCATCTGCATCATGAACCCGGTGCCTTCCGCGCCGATGCGGTTGCGCTGGGGCACGCGCACATCGTCAAAGAAAATCTGGGCGGTTTCCGATGAGCGCATGCCCAGTTTGTTCAGGTGCGCGCTGAAGGAGATGCCGGGGGAGTTCATGGGCACCACGATCAGGGATTTGTTCTTGTGGGGCTTGTCATCGGAGGTATTGGCCAGCAGGCAGATGAAGTCGGCCTTGGGGCTGTTGGTGATCCACATCTTGGAGCCGTTGATGACGTAGTCATCGCCGTCTTTCCTGGCGGTGGTTTTCATGCCGGCGACGTCAGAGCCTGCGCCCACTTCACTGACGCCGATGCAACCCACCATGTCACCAGCGATGGCCGGTGTGAGGAAGGTTCGCTTGAGTTCATCGGATCCGAAGCGGGCGATGGCGGGGGTGCACATGTCTGTCTGCACTCCAACGGCCAGTGGCACGCCGCCACAATGGGCCATTCCGAGCTCTTCGGCCACCACCAGGTTGTAGCTGTAGTCCAGTCCCATGCCACCATACTCTTCCGGCTTCTGGACTCCGAGCAGGCCGAGGTTGCCGAGTTTCTTGAAGACGTCGTGAATCGGGAACTCGCCGGCTTCTTCCCAGGCGTCGCAATGGGGGTTGATTTCCTTTTCCACGAAGTCGCGGACGGTTTTTCTCAGGGCTTCGTGTTCGGCTGTGAATTTCATGTTTTTGTTCTCCTGCTGATGTTCAAATTCGTGGCTGTTTCATTCGTCGCCGGCCCGTAAGCGTGGACGTAAAAGCGGTTAAAGCCGAGCCACCCCAAACGAATTAGGCCGCAATTGCCGCGCCTCGGCTTCCCGGCATACGTCCAGAACCAGTGCCACCACCCGCCGCGTATCCCGCGGGTCGATCAGGCCGTCGTCCCAGAGACGGGCGGTGCCGAACAGGGCCGTGGAGCCATCTTCCAGCTTCTTTGCCGTTGCCTGCTCCAGGAAATCCAGGGTCTTTGGGTCTGGCTCAATGCCGCTGCGGCGCTGTTTGTCCTCTGCCACGATGCGCATCACCTTTCCGGCCTGGGCCGGCCCCATGACGGCAGTGCGACTGTTGGGCCAGGCGAAGATGAAGCGTGGGTCCAGGCCCCGACCACACATCGCGTAATTACCTGCACCATAGGAACCGCCGATCACAATGGCGACCTTGGGCACCCGGCAGTTGGCCACCGCCTGGATCATTTTTGAGCCGTGTTTGATGATGCCGTTCTGTTCAGAGTGCGTGCCCACCATGAAGCCGGTGGTGTTATGCAGGAACAGCAGCGGCGTGCCCGCCTGGTCGCAGAGCTGGATGAACTGCGCCGCCTTGGCGGAGCCGGCCGGTGTGATGGGGCCATTGTTACCGATGATGCCCACGGCGTGACCTTCGATGCGGATCGTGCCGCAGACCGTCTGGTCGTCGAAGTCGTTCTTGAAATCCAGGAATTTCGAACCGTCTGCGATACGGGCCAGTACTTCACGAACGTCATAGGGTTTCTTGGAGTCCGCAGGGATCACGCCCAGCAGCTCTTCCACCGGGTACAGTGGCTCTTGCCACTGCAGTTCTCGCTGCGGTGGCAGTTGTTCGTTCCAGGGCAGGGCTTCGAGGATATTCCGTGCCTGGCGGATACCGTCGGCGTCGTCTTCGGCGAGGTATTCGGCCGTGCCCGCGACCTGGGCGTGCATTTCGGCGCCACCGAGTTCTTCGTCAGTGGCGACTTCGCCGGTGGCGGCTTTCAACAGGGGTGGTCCGGCAAGGAACATCTTTGCCTGGTCCCGCACCACAATCACGTAATCCGAGAGGCCAGGCTGGTAGGCGCCTCCCGCAGTGGCGTTGCCGTGAACGACGGTGACCTGGGGAATGCCCGATGCGGACATGCGCGCCTGGTTGGCGAAGCCCCGTGCACCCTGCACAAAAATATCCGTCGCGTAGTTCAGGTTGGCGCCGCCGCTTTCCGACAGCGACACCACGGGCAGTTTGTTTTCCATGGCGATCTGCTGCAGGCGCAGGGTCTTGTCCAGGCCGGCCGGCGTGATGGTGCCCCCCTTGATGGCGCTGTTGCTGGCGACCACCAGGCACCGGACACCACTGACCGTCCCGATACCCGCGATGATGCCGCCGCCAGACAGGCTGCCGTCCTTGTCGTCGTGCATCTTGTAGCCAGCCAACGAGCAGAGTTCCAGGAACGGTGTCCCCCGGTCCAGTAGCCGGTTGATACGGTCCCGTGGCAGCAGCTTGCCCCGTTTGGTGAACTTGTCCCGGGCGGCCTCTGCCAGATCAAGGACTTTCTGTTCCACGTCCCGGAAAGTGGCGATGTGCGCTTGCATCGCGTCCGTATTCGCCTGAAAGTCCTCGGACTGGGGGCTGAGGTTGGATTCAATGACCTGCATCGTGCACTCCTCAGTTATTGCCCAGCACTTTTGGGGTGGTGGCGCGATGAAATCCGTTGTACGGCTGATTGTTCTTTGCTTTTGGCAGGGGCCAGACCCGACCGCCCTGGGAGGCACCCCCATCGATCCGCAGGCAGTCCCCGCTGATAAATGCGGCGCCGGGACTGAGCAGGAAACAGATGGCAGCGCTGACTTCGCTTTCCGTACCCATGCGCTTGATCGGCACATTGTCACCCAGGCTGCGAATCCACTGCTTCATGGATTCGGGATAGTTATCCATACCGCTGGAGGCAATCCAGCCAGGCGCCACCGCGTTGACTCTCACGCCCGAGGTGCCCCATTCGACGGCGGCCGTCTGGGTGAAGTTGACCATGCCCGCGCGAGCGGCACCTGAATGGCCCATGCCAGGCATGCCCCCCCACATATCCGCCACGATGTTCACAATAGAGCCACCGGTTTTAGCCAGTGCCTGGGTGTAGGCCTCCCGGGCCATCAGGAAACCACCGGTGAGGTTGGTGCGCACCACGGTTTCCCAGCCTTTCTGGTTGATTCCGATAAGCGGCGAGGGGAACTGACCCCCGGCGTTGTTCACCACGCCATTGAGCCCGTCGTGCTCCTCAAGGATGGCCGCCACCGTTGCCTTGACGGACGCTTCTTCGCGAATGTCACAGACGTGCGCGCTGGCGATACCGCCATCCTCGGTGATTTCGGCTTTCACCGCTTCCACCTTCTCGGCCTTGCGGCCGACCAGGGCGACTTTGGCGCCGAGGGCGGCCAGTTCATGGGCCGTGCAGCGCCCGATCCCGGAGCCACCCCCGGTCACAATAAAGGTCTGTCCTTTGAACAGCTCAGGGTGAAAGATGGATTGATAACTCATGGGTGTTGTCCTTTCTCCAGAACGGCCCGGGCAACGGGCACAGGAAATTCCAGTAATTGCTGGGCGAAGGCCTTGCCCTGGGGGTCGATGCGCAGGCTGGCAACGCCGCCGCCGCCCAGGCTGTGCTCCAGCAGAAAATTGAACGCATGGAAGCCGGGCATCGCCCAGCGGGTAACCCGGCCGGTCTCCGGATTCAGGGTATGGGCCATCCAGTCGGCCACGGCGGACTCGGTCAGGGCTGCTTCAAGGTAGGGCACGTAGTCCGCATGACGGGCAATAACGCCGATATTGCTATGATCGCCCTTATCGCCACTGCGGGCCCAGGCTAACTCAATCAGGGGAACCGTGGTGTCGGTTGCCAGCGCTTCCTGTGATGCCGGTGTCTCGGTGAGCCGGGCGGGATCGAAGCCGCCGTCGGTAGCAACGTCAACGCTGTGTGTCTGGCCGCCGAGGTCGACCGTTACCGTCAGTTCGGATTTGGGAACCAGGCAGGAGTAAAGTCGGATTTTTGGCCACACGGTGGGACGGCCGCCCACGATGCCGGTAATGCCGGGGGCCATGCCGGTGGCAGCCTGTGCAATCTCACGTGAGAACAACACCAGGGCTTCCTTCTTGGGGTGTGCGGTGCTGATTTTCACCACCACCTCACGACAACCCTGCTGGTGACCATGGGGACCGTAGGTCGCTTCGGTACCCAACAGTTCCACGCTGGTCTCGGTATAATCCGGCAGCCCACGTTCGCGGAACAGGCGGGCGGTTTTCGCCAGTATGGCGTCTGCGACCACCTGCCCCTTGGCTTTCGCGTCAATTCCGGCGAGCAGGAACGTGACGGTGCATTTAAAACCATCCGGCCAGGTGCCGGACACCTTGTAGCTGCTGGTGGGTGGCAGGCCCCTGGCACCGCGAACCAGGACTTCATCAGTGCCGGTCTCGGTCAGGGTTACCGTGGTGAAATCGCAGGTGACATCCGGAAGCAGATACGCCCTGGGATCGCCGATCTCATAGACCAGTTGCTCGGCAACCGTGCCAAGGCTGACCCTGCCGCCGGTGTCTTCGGGTTTGGTCATGCGGAAGTCACCATTGGCACTGACCTCTGCGATGGGGAACCCCATGTCCGCGTAGCCACTGGCCACCTCCCGCCAGTCGGTGTAATTACCTCCGGTGGACTGGGCGCCGCATTCGAGCAGGTGGCCCGCCAGGCTGCCCTGGGCCAGTTTGTCATAGTCGTTCCAGCGCCAGCCGAACTCGTACACCAGCGGGGCCAGCACCAGCGCGCTGTCTGCCACGCGACCGGTGATGACAATGTCGGCGCCGTGTTCCAGGGCGCCGACCAGGCCCGGGGCACCGAGGTACGCGTTCAGGCTCACCATCATCGGTGGCATCGGCTGGCCGGTGGTCATTTCGGTTATACCTGCGGCGGCAAGCTCTTTCTTTTTATTGAGCAGGTCGTCACCCAGTACCAGCGCAATTTTCAGATCCACCCCGGCCTTGTCGCACAGGGATTGCAAAGCATCCCGGCAGGCGACCGGGTTTACGCCCCCGGCATTGGCCAGCACACGAATACCTTTGTCTTTGATATCACCAAGCAGCGGCGCCAGCACAGTCTGGACGAAGTCCCGGGCGTACCCCTGGCTGGGATCTTTCATTTTCTGGCCGGCCATGATCGACATGGTGATCTCCGCCAGGTAGTCCGCCACCAGGTAATCGATATTGCCTTTCTGAACCAGTTGCGCCGCCGCGGTTTCGGTATCGCCCCAGAAGGCGGCCGAGCAGCCGATTCGAATGGTTCTTGGGGAATCTGTCATGGGCTGTGTCCTGTCACCGTTGACCGCCCTGTGACGACTTTGCAGATCGGGGCGGAGGTTATCCTACGATAGGATTGACAATACCAAGCAAGCGCTTGGTTTGTAAACAGGTGATTTGAAGGTAGAATGAAACATTCTTCTCTTCGCCTGGAAACGCCCGTGACTCAAGACGCCATTCTCCGCAACCTTATCGACGACAACCTGGTTTCCGATCCCGCCGGCGCCCGCGGACGCCTGTTGAGGGAAGCGGCTCGCCTGTTCCGGGACAAAGGCTATGAACGCACGACGGTTCGCGATCTGGCGGCCGCGGTGGGCATCCAGTCCGGCAGCCTGTTCCACCATTTCCGTACCAAAGAAGATATTCTCAAGGCGGTCATGGTGGAGACCATCCGCCTTAACACCGCGCTGATGCAGGCGGCCATGGATGCTGCAAAGACGCCACGGGAAAAGCTCCGCGCTTTGATCCGCGCCGAGCTTGAGTCCATCAATGGCCTGACCGGGGAAGCCATGGCCGTGCTGGTGTTCGAGTGGCGTAGCCTGTCGGAACCTGCCCAGGCGGAAGTGCTGGAATTGCGCGACATCTATGAAAAACTCTGGCTGGATGCGCTGTCGGCGGTGAAGGATGAAGGCGGTCTGAAAGCTGAGCCATTCGTGGTACGCCGTATGTTAACCGGTGCATTGAGCTGGACCGTGACCTGGTACCGGCCGGAACGGGGTGGCCTCACCCTCGACGGATTGACCGACCAGGTGGTGGCGATGATGGGATTGGCGGACGAGTCCTTCCGTTGCCTGAGGGAAACACCCTGAGAAAATGTTTCAGTAGTGGTACAAATGTACTTCGGTGATATATTTTCTTAACCCATTGTTTTAAAAATAAATAATTTTCTAGCCTCTCATTCATGCAGGGCCATTGGCCTGATCGGCATAACTGGATCGGCATTCGAGCCATTTTTGTCAGACAAGATTCGCCGCATTCTTCCAACCGTCGAAGGTGAATCGGGTGCTGATAGCGGGGTGCGGATCACGGTATGCCTGGGGCAAACAGTGATAATAGCCCGGTGTCGGTACTCCGGACTTATAAAAACAACGCAGAACACAAGGCGAATTATGATCTCTTCACTGGATAAAACCGTCGGGTGCATGGTTGCCATGCGCACCAAGCTGCTTACCCTTGCAGCACTGGCTCTTCTGGCTGGCTGCTCAGCCAATCCGATCTACACCACTACCGGTGTTGTGTTGTCCAACTATTCCGAGGGTGAAGCCACGCCCTATGTGATGCAGATGTCCGACCCGGAAATGGCCTGCGCCCTGGGTGAAGGCATTGATCCCCTGCTGTATTCATTCTCCCGGGTAACCGATGCTCCCGACAGCACGGGCTCCCTGCTGATGCTGCTTGCCGGTAACTGCTCGGAGTACCAGGCGTGGGAAGCGGAACTGGATTACCTGCGTGAAGATTATGCAGGCAATGTGCCCGCGGCGAAGGACGCCCGCGAACGCGCCAAGCGCCTCAATGCGGAAACTGCCAAGCGACGCTACATTGCCTATCAGCGCGCCATGGCGGCCTACGATTTTGACCCGGGTGCGGAAGAACTGGAGTGCCCGTTCCTCTTTACCGACCAGGAAGAACTCACCTTTCTTCTGGGTCTGCTGACCGGCATGCAGGCCATCGTCAATGATGCCAATTCCGGCGCCATGGCCGGTGTTCCCCGCAATATTGCCCCCCAGGCCGAACGCGCCGCGCAGTGCGTGGACAATGAGAAATGGGGTGGCCTGCCCAATGCTATCCGTAGTCTGGTCTGGCTGCTGCTGCCGGATACCCGCCCCAATCTGTCCCCGGATCCCTGGGAAATGCTGGAAGACAGCTCGCGTCTTGGTATTGCCGCAGGCTTCCGTGCCTCCATGGCCCTTGAAGCCGTGGCCGCAGAGACTTTCGGCAAGCCGGAGGTTCTGGAAGACGTGATTGCCCGTTTTGCCGCCGCCGACAACGACATTGTGGTCTGGGACGACTACCGCCTGGTGGATGAAGTGGCACGGGACGTTATCCAGTTCTCATCGGATAAGTACTGGACCGCAAATTATGGCTACCGGACCCCTCGCCGCCACTTCGGCAAGATGAGTCCGGAAAGCAATGACGAAGACGTAGAAACCATGGACCTGGATGACCTGCTTTAAGCAGGCCATCCGTCCGCGACTGAAGCAATCCCTTACAAACACAAGAATGACCCGGAGGTCAGTTATGATCCGTAAATCCCTTCTTGCCCTGTCACTTGTTGCGGCTGCTCCGTTCGCCTCCGCGGCCCCCGTGAAAATGTGTGTCTTTGATGTGATCGGCGCCAACGGTGACATGTTCAACATGGTGAAAGACTACGCCCTCGAGATGAAGGCGCACGGCGTGGACTTCGAGTTACGTCCCTACACCGATGAAGGCGTGGCGGTGGGTGACTTCAACTCCGGCCAGTGCGATGCCGTAGCGGCTACCGATTTGCGCACGCGTCCGTTTAACCGGTTTACCGGCAGCATCAGTGCGGTCGGCGCGATCCCCACCTACGATGACCTGAAAACCGTTCTGGCCACGCTGGCACAGCCCAAGGCGGCCCCGCTGATGAAAGAAGGTGGTTACGAGGTGCTGGGTATTGTGCCTGTAGGCGCGGGTTACCTGTTCGTGAACGACCGCAGCATCGATACCGCTGGCGAACTGGCCGGCAAACGCATGGCGACCCTGGATTACCAGAAGGACGCGATCCACATGGTGAACCATGTCAAGGCAACCGTGGTGCCGTCTGACATCACCAACTTCGCTGGCAAGTTCAACAACGGTTCCGTGGATACCGCCTATGCGCCAGCCTTCGCCTATGAAGCCCTGGAACTGTACAAGGGCATCAGCGACGGCGGCGGGATTGTCGATTACCCGCTGGCCCAGCTGACCATTCAGGTTATTGCCCGGGAAGGCGTGCTTGACGATGACACCGCCCAGAAATCCCGGGAAGTCGCCTGGGGCATGTACGGTCAGGCCATGAATCTGATTCAGGGTCAGGAAGAGGCTATTCCGGACGACAAGTGGATCAACATCCCGGACGCCGACATCGAGGGCTACCAGGAAATGTTCCGTGACAATCGCCTGCAGCTTCGCGATGGCACGGAAGGAGCGGACAAGGTCTATCATCCCAAGATGATGAGCCTGCTCAGCAAGATCCGCTGTTCCAGTAACCCGTCTGCGTCCGAATGTACCGCAAGCGATCGCGAATAATAACCAAGGCTGATCCTTCATGAACTGGCGAGCATTATCCGCTGCAGGTTCCCGGACCCTTTACCCCGTGCACCGTTCGCACGGGGTAATCCTCCTGCTGCTTCTGATCTTCACCCTGCTGCTTGGCATGGGCAACTCCCTCCACTCCAGAATGCTCTGGGTGGGGGAGCAGACCTGGCCGAATTACTATCTGCTTGATCCCGACGCCACCGAACCCACCTGCAACATGATGATGGACGTGGACGCAGAGGTTCAGAAGCGGATGGACGCCTATGAGCCGGACCCGGACGACCTGTTCAGTTCGCCTCCGGACGAGGACGCCATCCGGCAGTCGCTGGAGCGTAACGTCGCCCTGTGTGAACAGCGGCATCTGATGTTTGCTGAGAACCAGAAACACGCGACGGCGGCACTCTCGGTGTTCAAGACGGTGGAGCAGGGGTTCGCCTCGTTCCTGCTGGATAACATTGAGCTGACCAAGTTCCTGTTTATTGCCATGTTTGCCATGGCAGCCGCCATCTCTGCGCTGGACGCGGACCACATCGCCCTTCGCCTGCCCCGTAATCGGGCCGAATGGCGATTGAGTCAGGCGGCACAGCTGGCGGTGAACGGCCTGATGGTGTTCTCGCTGTTTTCCTACATCGGCAGATTGTCGACATCGCCGGGCACGGAGGACACCGAGGTGCTTCAGTATGCCTGGGCAGCGGTGTTCGGCCTGTTCATGGTTATCAACGCCATACGGTTTGTCAGCGTGCCCGAGCGCATGCGGCCCGGCTCCCTGAACGCGTCTTCGGGGCTTGTGCTGCCGCTGTACTGCGTGATGGGCGCGATTGCCATGAGTTATTTCTTCTTCGTGGATGGCTATTCCTCGGGGCTGGCCATCTATTTCGGCATGATGACCAACCTGTCGTCCATGTTCATCAACATCGGTCTTTACGTGCTGGTGGGGATGGCGCTGAAGCAGACACGGATTCCCGAACTGCTGCTCAACATCATCAAGCCTTATCAGTTGCCGGCGCCGATGCTGGCGTCTGTCATGATCTTTGCGACCGCGTTCCCCACTGCCTTCACCGGTGCATCCGGTATCTTCATCCTGGCCGTGGGCGGCGTGGTATACGATGAACTTCGCCGCGCCGGTGCCGGCCGTCAGCTCTCACTGGCCACCACGGCCATGTCCGGTAGCCTGGGCGTAGTGCTGAACCCCTGTCTGCTGATTGTGGTGGTGGCGGCTCTCAACAAGGAAGTCACCACATCGGAACTGTACGGCTGGGGCTTCTGGGTGTTTATGTTCTCGGCGACCCTGTTCTCCGTTGTGGTGTGTAAAACCCAGGGCAACTGGCGGCCGCGCCCGGCTCCTGGAGCCTTCCGCGAATCCATGAAGCAGTTCCGGCCACTGGCACCTTATGCGGCTGTCGCGCTGGCTGTGATCCTGGGCATCTGGATTATTCTGGGGCTTGGCTTTAACGAGTACAGTGCGCCGATGATCCTGCCCCTGGTGATGCTGGCCCTGGTTTACCTTGATGCGAGCAGGGACACCCGGGACGAAGGCCAGAGTCGCTCCCGGGCATTCTGGGTGCGAAGTACGGCTGCGGCCAGCGATTCGGCGGTGCACATTGGTGCTTTGCTGGGACTGATCGGCTTCTCGATCTGCCTGGGCGGCATTCTGGAGCGCTCGGACATCGTCCATGCCCTGTTCCCGGAAAGCCTGACCAGCCCCTGGATCGCCATGCTGGTGATTGTGGTCATGCTGACGGTGATCGGTATGGTGATGGACCCCTTCGGTGCGGTTATCCTGGTGTCCGCCACGATTGCGCAGCCGGCCATTGGCCTTGGCATCGATCCGCTGCACTTCTGGATTGTGTGCCTGGTGGCCTTTGAGCTAGGTTACCTGAGCCCGCCGGTGGCGCTGAACCATCTGCTGACCCGCCAGGTGGTGGGTGAAACGGAAGTGCTCGCGGCAGAGCGCACTGGTACCTTCTGGCACCGCTACGAGCGACTGTTGCTCCCGCTGGTTGTCATGGGGCCGACCCTGTTGCTGACTGCGTTCGTGCCGATGTTGTTCTACGCTTTGTAAACCGGTCATAGTTAACACACCAGAAACCGCCGGTAGGGTAACCTGTCGGCGGTTTTTTGCATCCGGCTACTGCCCGGAAACGTAAGCACAACAGGAAGCAAACGGTCTACAAGGTTAAGGTGTTATATTCTTGGCCACGTGTGAAGAGTCAGCAAATGGAATCGGGTACATGCAACGAGCAATAGCAGGGCCGAAGGCGGGCATCCTTATTCTGGTGGGAGCCCTGGTGACGGGATGCGGTGGTGGAGGCGGCGGCGGTAGCGACAGTTCAACCGATGGCATGCCTCTGGCAGATCTGTCGGGTGTCATATCGATGGAAAGCCAGAGCCGTGCCGATGTGGATACCGCCGATGATATTCGCCTGGGCGTCAACGGTACCAATGACCAGGCCGGCTCAGCACAGTTGCTTCCGAACACGGCCGTGGTCGGCGGCTACCTGAGCGAATCCAGCGGTCGATACAATACAGGGACGGCCGATGTGTTCGATTATTTTGTCGACAGGGTCGATGTGTACGCCGCCAGCCTGTCCGAAGGTGACCGGGTCAATTTCCAGGTTTTCGGTGCACCGGAGGCGTTTTTCCCATCTGGAACCCAGCCTCCGCAACGCACCCTGAGAATCCTTGATCCCGAGAACAACGGCGCCATCGTCGCCGAGGAGTCCAATGACTCGGGCTTTCTGCCGACCTCGATTACGCTACCGGACGGATTTACAGAGGGAACCTATCTGGTGAAGGTCAGCACCTCCGGGGGCGTGCCTTTTCGTTATGTACTGACCGTTGCTCCCGAAGGTGCGCTGAACGCCATGAGCGCAGGTTATACGGAGCCCGAATTCCTGGCAGATGAAGCAATTGTTTCCTTCCTTCCCTCGGCGATTGCCGTCGCCGACGAAGGGTCAGTCGCACGCGCCATGTCTGCGGACCACGCTGACAGGCTCGCCAGCAACATCTGGAGATTACGCCGTAATAACGTCGCACCCCTGGTCTTGAGAGCGGGTGCCAGTTCTGCGGCAAGCCAGCAGGACACATTGCGCTGGATCCGGCAGTTGCAGCAGCGCCCTGATGTCGAATTGGCGGAGCCGAACTATCTCTACCGGGCACAGGTAATTCAGCCTGACAATGAGCCACTCTATGACCGTCAGTGGAACTATCCCCTGATCAATCTGCCCCTCGCCTGGCAGTTGGCGCCGGAAGGTGGTAGCGCAACTGGCATTGCGATCATGGACACCGGGGTATTTCGTAGCCCACCCACGGCCAGCGGAAACTGGCACCCGGACTTGAGTTCGAATGTGACGTTGATTCCCGGGCAGATCATGGATTATGTGTCCGCTTCGCTTGATATCGACACCGCCTGGAATGATCCCGAAGGCAGAGATACCAACCCCGCCGATCCGGGTGACGGCAAGGCCCGTAGCAGCAACTTCCATGGTACCCATGTGGCGGGCATTGCCGCTGCCGCTGACAATACAAGTGGCGTGATTGGTGTCGCTCCGCTGGCGGACATACTGCCGGTCCGGGTTCTGGGCGAAGACGGTGTCGGTAGCTCGGCAGACCTGATCGCTGCCATCAACTGGGCCGCCAACCGTCCTCAGATTGATGTGATCAATCTCAGTCTCGGCGGCCTGGGCCCGAGCCAGAGCCTGAAAAGCGCTATTGATCGTGCCTGGAATTCAGGGCAGGGCAAGTTAGTGGTGGCCGCAGCCGGTAACCAGGGCACGGACGAAGCAACCTATCCTGCCGCCTATCCCAATGTGGTGGGTGTCGGTGCGGTGGATGGTGCCGGTGTAAGAGCGTCCTACTCCAATGTCGGCGTGTCGGTCACGCTGGTGGCACCCGGTGGTGACGCGAGCCGCGATGCCAATCAGGATGGGGTCGCGGATGTGATCGCCAGCACCTGGGGCAGTGACGATGGTGGTACCTTTATTCCCGGCTATGCTGGCCTTCAGGGCACATCCATGGCTGCTCCCCATGTCTCTGGTGTTTACGCCCTGATGAAGTCCGCCCAGCCGTCGCTGACGCCGGACCGCTTTTTTACACTTCTGATGAATGGTGATCTGACCCAGGCTCCGGCGAATCGAACAGAGTATGGTGCGGGTCTGATTGACGCCTTGAAAGCGGTGGATGCCGCTCTGGACGGCAATTTCGATACCGTCCTCGCCGCAGTTCCCTCAGGCCTCCAGTTCAACGGCATTGTGAGCTCACAGCCTCTGGAGTTTGCCAAGTATCCAACGGATGCGAACATCACGGTGACCATTGAGTCCGTGGACGACGGCGCGCCCTGGCTTGAGACCGACCTGTCAGAGGGAGCGTTGAACCTCGGCGAGTCCGTATCGGTGAGTGTGAATACCGCCGGGCTTGATCGGTCGGAGTCCTACAGTTCTGCCATTACCATTCTCTATACAAGCTCAGATACCTCGAGTAGCAGGGAGCTGACCATTCCTGTCACTCTGCAGTTTGGTGGTTCTGCTGAGGATCTTGATGCGGGCCGGCACTATGTGCTGCTGGTGAGCGCAGACGATGATCGGGACACAGTGGAGCAGACGGTTGTGGAGGCCAGTGGTGGCCAGTATCGCTATGCGTTTTCAGATGTCGAGCCGGGCGAGTATTTCCTGGTGGCAGGCACCGATATGGACAACAACGGCCTGATCTGTGAGAACGGCGAGGCATGCGCAGAGTACCCCGTGAACGGCCTGCCTGAAAAAATTGTCATTGGTAGTGACCCGGTCTCCGGCGTCACACTCAATACCAGCTTCCGGCGCCCGACTATCGCAGCCATGGGAGCACCGAGGTATGGCTTCGAGGGATACCGGCTGAAGCCGGAGTCATCCGGGACCGAGCCGGCACGTGCCATGGAGACTGTACGTTGAACCGATTGTCGACATTAACCTTAGCTGGCTTTCTGACCGTGTCGATGGGCGCTATGGTGGTGAGCGGCTGCGCCGCAAACTATGCCGAAACGGCAGAAGGCGCGCCACTGGCCCGGCAGCTCACCCAATCAGATCATTGCGGGCTGACGGCCCCGGGGCTGGTTTACGTGGACCAGGCGGATCAGGTGGACCGGCTGGCGAATTTGCCTGCGGGTACCTTCTCCCTGGACCCGCTGAAAGCGGTGGATTTCGACCGTGAACACCTGCTGATCGTTGGCCTGGGTCAAAAGCCCACCGGCGGCTACGGGGTCACACTCGAAAACTCGGCCATCCGGGATGACGTGCTTGAGATTACGGTCTCTGTCCGGCAGCCGGCAGCCGGAACCATGGTGTCCCAGGTCCTGACCACGCCCTGCGCGGTGATGGCAATTTCTCCGGAGCATTGGCAACGGTTATCCGTGTCCGGCGAGGGGCTCAATAACCTGACCCGCGAACGCTAAGGTCGGGCTTCCCCTCCCGGCAGGTACCCTGCCGGGCCATGGCGCGTCACAACCGCACAAAACAACCGTTGATCTTTCTCCGCGAATCCCTAAGCTATGGGCCAGTTTTACAATAAATCCGCGGAGTTTCTTCCTGCCTATGAGCCAGCAACAATATAACGCCGATGCCATTGAAGTCCTGAGCGGTCTGGATCCGGTTCGCAAGCGCCCGGGGATGTATACCGACACCAGTCGCCCCAACCATCTGGCGCAGGAAGTCATTGATAACAGCGTCGATGAAGCGCTGGCCGGTCATGCGCGTCGCATCGATGTTGTGCTTTACAGTGACGGTTCACTGAGCGTGGAAGACGACGGTCGTGGCATGCCGGTGGATCTTCACAAGGAAGAGGGCCTGCCGGGGGTGGAACTGATTCTCACCCGTCTGCACGCCGGGGGTAAGTTCTCCCAGGGCAACTACAACTTCTCAGGCGGTTTGCACGGGGTTGGGGTGTCTGTAGTCAATGCGCTGTCCACCCACCTGGAAGTCACCATCAAGCGTGACGGCCAGTTGCACCGGATGACCTTTGCAGATGGCGAGAAAGCCACCGAATTGCAGGTGATCGACACGGTGGGCAAGCGCAACACGGGCACTCGCCTGAAATTTACCCCGGACACCAAGTACTTTGACAGCCCCAACTTCTCGGTTAGCCGCCTGCGCCACAACCTGCGTGCCAAGGCTGTCCTCTGCCCGGGTCTGACCGTGACCTTTTTACAGGAAAAAACCGGTGAAAAGGACGAGTGGTGTTATGAGGACGGGTTGCGGGACTACCTACGCACGGCGCTGGCAGATATCGAAGCGGTTCCGCTGGAGCCCTTTACCGGCAGCTTTTCCGGTAACAAGGAAGCGGTAGACTGGGCCATCCAGTGGTTGCCAGAGGGCGGCGAAGCGGTGATGGAAAGCTACGTGAACCTGATACCGACAGCCCAGGGCGGCACCCACGTCAACGGTTTGCGTACCGGCCTGCTGGAAGCCATGCGTGAGTTCTGTGAGTTCCGTAGCCTGTTACCGCGGGGAGTGAAGCTCTCACCGGAAGATATCTGGGAGCGTTGCGCCTATGTGCTGTCTTTCAAAATGCAGGAGCCCCAGTTCTCGGGTCAGACCAAGGAACGTCTGTCTTCCCGGGAGGCAGCCGCGTTTATATCCGGTGTGGTGAAAGATGCGTTCAGCCTGTGGCTGAACCAGCATACCGATGTGGCTGAAATCCTGGCGGAGCTGTTCATCAGCAACGCTCAGCGCCGGCTGCGGGCGTCCAAGAAAGTGGCGCGAAAGAAGGTGACGTCCGGTCCCGCGCTGCCTGGCAAGCTGGCTGACTGTTCCGGCAGTGACACCAACCGGTCGGAGTTGTTTCTGGTGGAGGGTGACTCCGCTGGCGGTTCCGCCAAGCAGGCGCGGGATCGCGAGTTCCAGGCGGTGATGCCGCTGCGTGGCAAGATCCTGAACACCTGGGAAGTGGACTCGGGTGAGATACTCGCATCCCAGGAAGTGCATGACATTGCGGTCGCAATTGGTGTCGACCCAGGTTCCGACGATCTGGCGGGGCTGCGTTATAACAAGATCTGCGTACTGGCGGATGCGGACTCCGACGGGCTGCACATCGCCACGCTGTTGTGCGCACTGTTCCTGAAGCATTTCCGACCGCTGGTGGCGGCGGGTCATGTCTTTGTTGCTATGCCACCCCTGTACCGGGTCGACCTCGGCAAAGAGACGTTTTACGCACTCGATGAGCACGAAAAGCAGGGCATCCTGGACCGGCTGGCTGCTGAGAATCGCCGTGGGAAAATTCAGACCACCCGGTTCAAGGGGCTGGGGGAAATGAATCCGCTGCAGCTCCGTGAGACCACGATGGCGCCTGATACCCGGCGCCTGGTGATGCTCACCATTGAAGAGGGTGACGACACCGACAGCCGCATGGATATGCTGCTGGGCAAGAAGCGCGCATCGGATCGCCGGATGTGGCTGGAAACCTACGGCAACATGGCGGATATTGAGGTCTGATATTCCCTTAAGTGCTTTAAAAAGCATCCTTTATTCTTTCTAAGTATCCAGTAAAGTCGTTATCCTGCGTCCTTTATCTTTAGGATGCGGGATATATGGACTGGCAGGGCTGGTTTGCGCTGAGCCTGGCGGGCGTGGCGCTGATTCTCATGAGTGTTGGGCGTTTCGGCCCCCATCTGGTGATGATGGGTGTGCTGGTTGTGCTCAGCGCCAGCGGCGTGGTCTCCGCGGATCAGGCACTCGCGGGGTTCAGCAACAGCGGTCTGATCACGGTGGTGGCCATGTTCGTGGTGGCTGCGGGCATCCACCATTCCGGCGGTGTGGATCTGGTGGTCAACCATCTGCTGCGGTCTCCCCGAACGGTCCGGTCCGCCCAGGCGCGCATTGCGATCCCGGTGTCCCTGCTGAGTGGCTTCCTCAACAATACCCCCGTGGTCGCCACCATGATTCCCGCCATCCATGCCTGGTCCCGCAAAATCGGCATTGCGCCTTCGAAGCTGATGATCCCCCTGAGTTACTCCGCCATTCTTGGTGGCACGCTGACGCTCATCGGGACCAGCACCAATCTGGTGGTTAATGGTCAGTACCAGCAACTGACGGGGGAGGCGGGCTTCTCCATTTTTTCCATCACAGCGGTAGGCCTGCCGGTGGCAGTAATTGGTGTCGCCGTCATGCTGCTGGTGTTGCCCCGTTTCCTGCCGGATCGCAAGGACCAACAGAAGTTCGGTTCCATGCGTGAGTTTACCCTTGAGGTGGCGGTTGCCTTCGACGGTCCGTTGGTGGGCAAGAGTGTGGGTGAGGCCGGGTTGCGGGAGCTCGAGCGTCTGTATCTGGTGGAAATCGAGCGGGACGGCAGCGTGGTTACCGCGGTGCCCTCCGAGGAGAGGCTCCAGGGTGGTGATCGGTTGGTGTTCGCTGGCGATACCCAGGCCATTTCCGACCTGTTGCGAATCAACGGTATTGTGCCCTCGGTACATGACGACGAGCCGAGCCTGAGCAAAGACCGTGCGGAACGGCGTCTGGTGGAAGCCGCGCTTTCTCCCCGTTCGGAAGTGCTTGGGCTGACCATTCGTGACGCGCGTTTTCGCGACCGCTACGGCGCTGTCGTTCTTGCGGTTGCCCGCGGCGGGGAGCGGGTGTCCGGCAACCTGGGCAATATCCGTCTCCGGCCCGGTGATGTCCTCCTGCTGGAAGCACGGCCTGCCTTTGTCACGCGCCAGCGCTACAACAAGGACTTCCTGCTGATCAACGATCTTGAAACGGAAACGCCCCGGCACGATCGGGCCTGGCTGTCCTGGGGGATTCTGCTGGTGCTGGTGGGTGCGGCCGCCTGTGGCTTGTTGAGCATGCTGAATGCGGCATTGTTGGGTGCCTCACTGATGATTATCAGCGGCTGCTGCTCGGTGGGACAGGCCCAGAAAGCGGTCGACGTACCGGTGATACTGACCATCGCGGCGGCCTTCGCGCTGGGCGCGGCACTGGAACAGACCGGCGCGGCAGGGTATGTGGCAGAAAGCATCCTCGGTGTCAGCAGTGGTCATCCCCTGTTGACGATTTTCCTGGTGTACGTGACGGTGTCGATCCTGACCGAGGTCATCACCAATAACGCGGCCGCGGTCCTGGTCATTCCTGTGGTGTTATCGATGACCAACGCGCTTGGCGTACCGGCGGAGCCCTACGTTATTACCGTGATGATGGCGGCTTCGGCCAGTTTTGCCACACCTCTGGGGTATCAGACCAATATGATGGTGTTTGGGCCCGGCGGCTACCGCTTTTCGGATTTCGTAAAGGTGGGTTTGCCCATGAACGTCTTTATCGGGCTGCTGACGGTCGCGGTCATCAGCGTGGTGTACGATATCAGTCCCGTCGCCTGATGCCGTCGTTCGGATTGGCCAGGATATCGCAACACAGCACTCGCAATTTCCCCCGGAAATAGTACCCAAGCGAGAGGGTTACGCACATGAACGCCCCGGTGATGCAGAGGTAGGGCGTTGTCACCTGCAACTGCTCGGGTTGGGCCAGTGCCTGCCTCAGGTACTGCTGGCGGTACCAGTCGGCCCTGGTGGTGCTCTCCAGTGGTCGGAAGCGGGGATCGAGGCTGCTTGCCATGGCCTCTGACACCAGGGTGTCGTCTATCTGCACGCCCCGGTCATCCACCAGATAGCAGCGGGAAACCGCCTGATGCCCCAGCAGTTCCGCGCAGGCCTGCTGCATATGGGCGCCAGCGCTGAGCTGACCGACGGCAGAAGTGAAGTACCTGGAGAAAAACTGGGTCAGTTGCTGGGTAGGGTCGCGTTTGACCAGGCTCTGGCTTTTGTATTCATTCAGAAGCTGATCAAAATCCTTGGCTTCGGTCGGGATCTCCGAGAGTGCTGTGCTGGGCTTCCTGAAATAGAACCCCTGGACAAAATCCACGCCCGCATCAATGGCGATCAGCGCCTGATCCCGGGTCTCAACCCCCTCCAGCAGTACCAGACACCCGGATTGGTGGAGCAGGCCAACGATGCCGTTGAGAATTTGCCGCGCCTTGTGATCGTTGGTTGCGCGGGTCAGCAGCGTGCGGTCCAGCTTTACGATGTCGGGTGACAGGTTCCAGATGCGCTCGAAATTGGAGTGGCCGGCGCCAAAATCATCAATCGCGGTCAGGCAGCCGAGTTTCTGGTAGTACGCCACGGTCTCCCGCAGGCGGTCCGCATCGTCCGTGGGTTGCTCTACGATTTCCATGACAACCCGGTGGGGCGGCAGGCCGGTTATCTCCAGCAACTGCCCGAAGAAGGCATCGGCCTGGGTGCCACTGGTGACCACCTGAGGGGAAACGTTCAGGAACAGCCAGTTGAGCTGATCGTGGAAACCCGAATAGTTGCGGATGTGCAGAAACCGGCATAGGCGGTCCAGCAAAAGGTTTTCTGCGCTGGAGGTCGGCAGGTCGAACAGGTGTATTGGCAATACGGCCGCGTTATCGGTATCGAAGGCCCGGATCAGCGCTTCATAGCCCACCACGCGTTTGTGGGAGATGCTGTAGATCGGTTGCAGGGCGGTTCGCAAGGTCAGGCCCTGGTAGTCCGCGATCCATGAATCACCTTCCTTGTTGAGCATGGGGGACAGCAAATCGACATCCGGTGCTGCCAATGTTTCAGGAAGGGATCGCGACATAGGCGGTTCTGAATCTATAGACGAAAACAACGGCGGCGGACATCGCCTACCGAACTGTAAATAGAGGATACATATACCATTTTCAAACGGTTTGCAGGGCTCTGTGTTGAAGGAAGATTGCCAAAAACGAGGGGATATTACCACCGCTTAATGTAAAAAACGGCGAACGGATCCGAAATCCCAGAATCGGGCCGGATCACGAAAACGGTCACAGCGGCCCGGCACAGACCGCTGGTGCATCAGTTATTGCTGGGTACGACCACGCTTTCGTCGAATTCAAATTCCATGACAGAGTTCCTCGTTCAATGAGTCAGTATGGGCAAATACTATCGTGCTGATCGATTCCAACAATCCGTAAAATCCGTATCAGACCTTTGGTATAGAGGGAAACCGCTATGCCGGCTGGCGCGGTTGGCAACCTGAGCGGTGCCTGAACTTGCCCGGGAATTGTCGGTCAGAAAAACTGACGTTCGTATGCAAAACATTTTGATTGGTTTCCGTGGGCCGGCTTTCTAGACTGCAGTCTCGGGAGTACTGATTAATCAGGGAGTGAGGTTTCCGCCCATGCAGATCCGCAATTCATCCAGCCGCTTCGGCATCGTCAGCATCACGGCCCACTGGCTTGTCGCTGTGGCGGTGTTTAGCCTGTTCGGGCTGGGCTATTACATGGTCGGACTGTCGTACTACGATGAATGGTACCGGCTGGGGCCTCACATCCACCGCAGTGTTGGCCTGTTACTGTTCGCACTGGTCGTTTTCCGGGTCGTCTGGCGTTTGCTGAATCCGATGCCGGGCGCGTTGCCGACCCACCACCGTTGGGAGGTGGTCGCTGCCCATCTTGCCCACGGCGCGCTTTACGTCCTGCTGTTCGTTGCGATGACGAGCGGTTACCTGATTTCCACTGCGGATGGCTCATCAATCAGTGTGTTCAACTGGTTTGATGTTCCGTCATTGACCGGTCGGATCAAGGGAATGGAAGACATCGCCGGTGAGGTGCACTACTGGAGCACCTGGGCGATTGTTGTTCTGGCCGGTATTCACGCGCTGGCCGCTATCAAACATCATGTACTGGACAAAGACGACACCCTGCGCCGAATGCTTGGCGTTCGACGCTAGGGGCTGGCCGTCCGTTCACTGTTAAGTCGCCCTGACCGGGCTTACTATCCAAAGGGAGAAAACCATGAAGAAGCTTCTGTTGGCATCTGCCGTTTCCATGTCGCTGGTTGGTGCTGTTCAGGCCGAGGAGCACGGCGGTACGTACGCGTTCGACACCAAGGGCGCCCACCAGTTTGTGACGTTCAAGATCTCACACCTGGGTTATAGCTGGCTGTACGGCCGTTTCAATGACTTCGACGGCCAGTTTGTTTACGACGCTGACAATCCTGCGAACAGCTCCGTTGAGGTCACTATCGATACGGCGAGTGTGGATTCCAACCACGCGGAACGTGACAAGCATCTGCGCAGCGAAGATTTCCTGTATGTGGACGAGTACCCGGAAGCCACCTTCAAAAGCACCCGGATCGAACTGGATGACGACGGCGACGAAGCCGATATCATTGGCGATCTGACCTTGCGGGGCGTCACCCGTGAAATCACTCTCGAGGCGGAATTGCTTGGCCATGGCGAGGATCCCTGGGGCGGCTACCGCATGGGCTTTGAGGCTGAAACAGAGCTGAGGCTGGCCGATTTCGGCATTCCGATGGATCTGGGTAAGACGTCCGAAACCGTGCAGATTGAAATTTCAGTGGAAGGCATTCGTCAGTAAGGATGACTTTCAGGAACTGAAGCAGGGCCCGGCATTGCGCCGGACCCTGCCGGATTCCTGTGGTCAGGGTAAGTCCGTCATTTCGTGGCCGCCCTTGACCTCCCGCTGGTCATCCGACCGGCAGAGATGTCGCTGTCTCCAGAACTGGGCGACAAAGATTACCAACCATATCAGTGAGCCCGCCCAGAGGTAGGGTTCAGCAATCTGGAACGTTCCGCTGATTGCAAACTCCACAAGCAACATCAGTGCAAGGGCGAGCACCGCATTGACCATGGCTGTCACCATGGCTTGCCCGCAGGCTTTCATATTCGGCTTCATAGTGTTCCGCTTGCTCAAGGTGAAAAACGGTCATCTATTCACACCCGGCGAGCATACGGCCCGCATTACAGACTCTCCATGCGGGAATTCCGCTATTGGAAATGGCCATTGTTGACCTTCTGTTACGACGGAAGCGAACGATTGCGCGGTGGTTATTGGTGTATCCTCCTTCTCGTCCATATAATGTGCCCTCAATTCCAGCGCCGGAGAGTTCCGGTGAGCGGGCAGAAATCGCCGACAGAATCCACAACAGGTAAAAAGAGGCATCCATGCCAGAGTTTCAGACGACGGACGAAGGCTTTGAGCGGGTTTCATTAAGGGATTACACGGAAAAGGCCTATCTCGATTATTCCATGTACGTCATCCTTGACCGTGCCCTCCCGAACGTGGGGGATGGGCTCAAGCCGGTCCAGCGGCGTATCGTCTATGCCATGTCTGAGCTCGGGCTCAAGTCTACCTCCAAGTACAAGAAATCCGCCCGTACCGTGGGTGATGTGCTGGGTAAATTCCACCCGCACGGTGACAGTGCCTGTTATGAAGCCATGGTGTTGATGGCGCAACCGTTTTCCTATCGTTACCCGCTGGTGGATGGTCAGGGCAACTGGGGCTCACCGGACGATCCCAAATCGTTCGCCGCGATGCGTTACACGGAGTCCCGCCTGGCCCCCTTCGCCGACGTTCTGTTGAGTGAGCTCGGACAGGGAACCGTGGACTGGGTGCCGAACTTCGATGGCACAATGGAAGAGCCGTCGGTGCTGCCCGCCCGACTGCCCCACGTCCTGCTCAATGGCACCACCGGGATTGCGGTCGGCATGGCGACGGACATTCCGCCGCATAACGTTCGTGAGGTTACCGCCGCCTGTATTCGCCTGCTGGATGAGCCGGAAGCCACCGTTGACGACCTGTGTGAACACATCAAAGGTCCGGATTTCCCCACCGAAGCGGAGATTATCACCCCACGAAAAGACATCCGTCAGATGTACGAAACCGGCCGGGGTTCCCTGCGGATGCGCGCCAAGTGGCTGCGGGAGAGTGGTGAAATCGTCGTCACAGACCTGCCGCACCACGTTTCCGGTGCGCGGGTACTGGAGCAGATTGCCCAGCAGATGCAGGCCAAGAAGCTGCCGATGGTGGCGGACCTGCGTGATGAATCCGACCACGAGAATCCCACGCGTCTGGTGATCGTGCCGCGCTCGAACCGGGTGGATCTTGAGGGTCTCATGGCGCACCTGTTCGCCAGTACCGATCTCGAGAAAACCTACCGGGTCAACATCAATGTGATCGGTAACGATGGCCGACCCGGCGTAAAGGGACTCAGGACCATTCTGACGGAGTGGCTGAGCTTCCGCCGCAACACGGTCATCCGTCGTCTGCAATTCCGCCTCGATAAGGTTCTGGCACGCCTGCACCTTCTTGAGGGCCTGTTGATCGCCTACCTGAACATTGACGAAGTGATCGAGATTATCCGCAACGAGGACAAACCCAAAGCGGAGCTGATGTCGCGGTTCGGCCTCTCTGCCGACCAGGCAGAAGCCATTCTTGAGCTCAAGCTGCGTCACCTGGCCAAGCTTGAGGAAATGAAGATCCGCGGTGAGCAGGATGAGTTGTCCGCCGAGCGTGACGAACTGCAGGCCATTCTGGGGTCGGAAGATCGCCTGCGGGAACTGATCAAGGCCGAGTTGCAGGCCGACGCGGAAACCTTCGGGGATGAGCGCCGCTCCCCCATCGTTGAGCGCGAGGAAGCGCGGGCATTCAGCGAGGTGGACCTGGTGTCCAATGATCCGGTGACCGTCGTCCTGTCGGAGAAAGGCTGGGTGCGTGCTGCCAAGGGCCATGATATCGAGCCAGAAGGGCTGAGTTACAAATCCGGTGACCGGTTTGCCATGGCGGCCAAGGGGCGCAATAACCAGCAGGCCATTTTCCTCGACTCCACGGGGCGGGCGTATGCGCTGATGGCCCACAGCCTGCCGTCGGCACGGGGGCAGGGGGACCCGCTCACTGGCCGGATCAATCCGCCTTCCGGAGCAAGCTTTTCCGGCCTGCTGATGGGTGACCCCTCTCGCAAGGTGTTGCTGGTCACCGATGGCGGATACGGTTTTGTCACGTCGCTGGAAGACATGATCAGCAAGAATCGTAATGGTAAAGCCGTGGTCAGTGTGCCCAAGGGGGCGAAGATTATGCCGCCAGTGATGGTGCCGGTGACTGACAAACCCCTGTTCCTCGGTGCTATTTCCAACGAAGGAAGGATGCTGGTGTTCCCCCTGAGCGAGCTGCCTGAACTGGCGAAGGGCAAGGGCAACAAGCTGATCAGCATTCCTTCTGCCCGGGTCCAGAACCGGGAGGAATACGTGGTGGCGGTGGCGGTGTTCGCCGAAGACGATAACCTGGAGATCCGCGCCGGCAAGCGCAAGATGGGACTGCAGTTCAGTGACCTGGAGCATTACCTGGGCGAGCGGGGCCGTCGGGGCCACAAGCTGCCAAGGGGATTGCAGCGGGTTGACGCGATTGATGTGATTCCGGCAGCGGGATCGGTTTCCGAAGAGGAGTTCACCGACAGTGAGTGAATTGGTCCTGATCAATGTGTCCGGTCGCGACAAGCCCGGCCTGACCTCTGAAATTACCGGTATCATGGGGCAGTACGATGTGCGCATCCTGGATATCGGCCAGGCGGTGATCCACGATCACCTGACCTGGGGCATCCTGATTGAAATCCCGGACGCGTCGAAATCGTCCCCGGTGATACGCGACCTGCTGTTCCGTCTGCATGCGCTGGATCTTCAGGTGCGTTTTGCGCCGATCACCGAGCAGGAATACCAGACCTGGGCGGCGGCAAGGAACCGGGCGTGCTACATCGTTACCCTGCTGTCCCGGGATATCAAGGCCGAGCAGATCGCCAGGGTCTCCGCCATTACGGCCCGTCATGGCCTGAACATCGATAACATTACCCGGCTTTCGGCACGGCCCTCCCTGAACCCGGCAGAAAACCGTATTGCCTGCGTTGAATTTTCCGTGCGGGGCACGCCTTCGGATCTCGAAGAGCTGCGGGCAGACTTCCTGCACATTGCCGGTGAGATGAACGTGGATATTGCCTTCCAGGAGGACTCCATTTTCCGCCGCAACCGCCGGCTGGTGGTCTTCGATATGGACTCCACCCTTATTGAGGCGGAGGTTATTGACGAACTCGCGCTGGAGGCGGGGGTTGGTGACCAGGTGGCCGGAATTACCGAGCGCGCCATGCAGGGCGAGCTGGACTTCAGTCAGAGCTTTGCCGAACGGCTGGCACTGCTGAAGGGACTGGATGAGTCGGTGCTGGAAGGCATTGGAGCCCGTCTTAAAATGACCGAAGGTGCGGAGCACCTGATTCGCCGCCTCAAATCCCTGGGCTACCGTACCGCGATCCTGTCCGGAGGCTTCACCTACTTTGCCCGTCATCTCCAGCGCAAGCTCGGTATTGATTACGTCTACGCCAACGAGCTGGAAATCGAGAACGGGAAGGTGACCGGTCGTGTCTCCGGCCAGATTGTGGATGGTAAGCGCAAGGCCGAGCTGTTGCTTGAGATCGCAGAGCGGGAGCACATCTCCCGAGAGCAGGTGATTGCGGTGGGTGATGGGGCGAATGACCTGCCCATGCTCAGCCAGGCGGGTCTCGGCGTGGCTTTCCGGGCGAAACCGCTGGTCAAGGAATCCGCGCGGCACTCCATCTCGACCCTGGGACTTGACGCCATTCTCTATCTGATCGGCTACCGGGAAAGCGAGGATCAGTAAGTTGACCGGCGCCAATGGGTGGTTTTCCGCCCATTGGTGCTTTTCCGGTGGGTGGCTCGCCACCCAAGACCCTTCGTGATCTTCCAGTAAGTCCTTTTAAATCAGAAAGATAAATAATTGGCTTGCCCGTTGCTTTGTGTTGTGGACCGGAGTCCAGCCCGACTCCGGAATACTCACAAAAATGAACGTTTCGGGAGCACGCCATGAATCATCGTTTGAACCACACCGTTATTGCCCTCACTGCCGCCACTTTGCTGTCCAGCCCTGCGCTGGCCCAGGACCGGTCCGGCTGGCCGGATAACTTCACGGTGGGTACGGCCAGTCAGGGTGGTACTTACTTTGCCTACGGCTCGGGCTGGGCCAACTTTGTTGCCGAGAACCTCGGGGTGTCAGGTGGCGCGGAAATCACCGGCGGCCCGGTGCAGAACATGGCCCTGGTGCATTCGGGCGACCTGGCCTTCGGGCTGGTCACCATGGGCCCGGCCAACGAGGCTCTGAACGGAGAAAGCCCCCTCATGCCGGGCATGGAGATGGACAACGTCTGCGCCATGTTCCCCATGTACCAGACCCCATTCTCCATTACGGTGCTTGCGGATTCCGGCATTACCTCGATCTCCGAGATTCCTGACGGTGCGCGTATCGGATTCGGGCCGGCCGGCTCAACATCGGACTCCTACTTCCCGCGCATGATGGAAACCCTGGGTGTCAACTTTGACCGTCGCAACGGCAGCTGGTCCGATCTCGGTGGCCAGTTGCAGGATGGCCTGATCGATGTGGTGGCCTTTGCGGCCGGCATCCCGATTCCTGCGGTGAGCCAGCTCGAAGTCCAGTCCTCCATCAATATTATCGAGTTCAACGAGCAGGAGCTGGAAACCGTCACTAACGCCTTCCCGGTGTCGGCATTCACGATTCCGCAAAGCACTTATCAGTCGCTCTCGGAAGACTCCCAGGCGGTCTCCATGTGGAACTTTGCCGCCGCGAACTGTGACCTGCCAGAAAGCTTCGTGTACGAGATCACCCGTCTCACCATGGAGAACAATGACAAGATGGTCTCGATTCACAAGGCAGCCCGCACGACGGTTCCCGAGAATCACGTCAACAACAAGGTGCTGCCGTGGCATCCGGGCGCTGCGCGCTGGTTCAAAGAGAACGGCTACGACCTCAACCCTGCCTTGATCAAGTAACGTATCCGGGACACTGCTATGACAACTTCAACACAACAACCTCCGCAGCCGGTGCCTGTAACCGGCGCGCCGGAGGAACCGCTGGTCCAGGGCGTGGATGATGAGCCGGTTGAGGCCAACCGCCGGCTGTATCGTCGCTGGGCGCTGTGGCTGGTGACGCTGCTGGCGGTTGGGTACTCGGCATTTCACCTGTTTACCCTGAACATTGCACCGCTGGAAACCTGGTCTTTCCGTATTGTCCACGTCTGTGGCGCCCTTGTTCTGGGCTATCTGTTGTTCTCTGGCGCGGCTTTCAGCGCTGGTCGTGTGCCTGCCAGCCGACGCTGGACGACGGCTGCCGCAGCGTTATTGCTGGTGCCAGCCGTCTATGCCCTGATTCAGACCTGGCGAATGTATGAGCTGGTGCAGGGTGGCGCGATGCGCCTCCCGGTGCCGCTGGAAACCTGGCATTTCGGATGGCCACTGATCGCAGCCACTGGATTGGGTATCGTGGTCAGCTGGTTCCATCAGCGTGAGCGCTTCCGGTTCAGCCTTCCCGATCTGGTGCTCGTGGTATGCTCACTCGCGGTGGCCGGTTATCTGCTGGTGGTTTACAACACCCCGATGCGCATGACCACGGGTACGTCGTTTGCGCCTCTGGGCATATCCTTCGCGGCCATCGCCGGAACGGCACTCATCATGGAGATGACGCGCCGGGTCGCAGGTCTGGCCCTGGTGATCATTGCCCTTATTTTCCTGGGCTATGTGTTTGCGGGTCCCTACCTGCCGGGCTTCCTGAGCTACCCGGGATTGTCAGTGCAGCGCTTCTTCAGCCAGGTCTATACCGACGCAGGTGTGCTGGGGCCAACCACGGCGGTGTCGTCAACCTACATCATCCTGTTCATCATTTTTGCGGCGTTTCTGCAGGCTTCCAAGGTGGGCGACTACTTCGTCAATTTCGCATTTGCCGCTGCCGGGCGCTCACGGGGCGGACCTGCCAAGGTCTCGATTTTCGCTTCGGGCCTGATGGGAATGATCAATGGCACCAGTGCCGGAAACGTGGTTTCCACCGGCTCGCTGACCATCCCGCTGATGAAGAAGGTTGGTTATCGCAAGCAGACCGCAGGGGCCGTGGAAGCGGCAGCGTCCACCGGAGGCCAGATCATGCCGCCGATCATGGGGGCCGGGGCCTTTATCATGGCGGAGATTACCGGTATTCCCTACACCGAGATTGCGATTGCCGCGATCATCCCGGCCATTCTCTATTTTGCGTCGGTGTACTTCATGGTCGATCTGGAAGCTGCACGAACCGGCATGAGGGGGCTGCGCTCCGATGAACTGCCGTCGTTGAAGCGGCTGGCCCGCCAGGCCTACCTGTTCGCCCCCATCCTGATCCTGATCGTGGCGTTGTTCCTGGGGTACTCGGTGATCCGGGCCGGAACGCTGGCCATGGCGTCGGCGGTGGTAGTGAGCTGGCTGTCACCCCAGAAGATGGGACTGCGGTCCATTTTCCGGGCGCTGGAGCTGTCGGGCATCATGTCGGTCCAGATCATCGTGGTGTGTGCCTGTGCCGGTGTGATCGTCGGGGTTATTTCACTGACCGGCGTGGGTGCGCGTTTCTCCTCCCTGCTGCTTGGGGTGGCCGAAGCCAGCCAGTTGCTGGCGCTGATTTTCGCCATGGGGATTTCCGTGCTGCTGGGAATGGGCATGCCCACCACCGCTGCCTACGCCGTTGCGGCCTCGGTGGTGGCACCTGGCTTGGTGCAGTTGGGCATAGATCCCCTGACCGCTCACTTCTTCGTGTTCTACTTCGCGGTAGTCTCGGCGATAACCCCGCCGGTGGCACTGGCCTCGTATGCGGCTGCCGGGATTTCCGGTGCCAATGCCATGAGCACGTCGGTTGAATCCTTCCGCATCGGGCTGGCGGCCTTCATCGTGCCATTCATGTTCTTCTACAATGGCGCGCTGTTGATGGAGGCGGGCGTGCTGGATATTGCAAGAGCGCTGCTGACGGCCCTGGTAGGGGTATATCTCCTCTCCTGTGCGGTTCAGGGCTGGTTCCTCAGGAACCAGGCGCGGGTCGCAGTCCGTCTGCTATTGCTGGTTGCGGCCATGATGATGATCGCCGGTGGTCTGACCACCGATCTCGCCGGTGTGGGCCTGGCAGTTGCAGCGTACCTGCTGCAGCGGAAGCTGGCGCCCCCGGCGGTTGTCGCCGGCGCCTGAGGGTGAGACAGGGCGCCTGTGGCTCTTGGCCCAAGCGCCCTGCATAATGATGGCTGTATTTTTGACATCAGGTTTACCCCACGAATGACTGCACGCTACTGGCTGGCCGGACTGTTCCTGATTGTTGCCGCCGTGTCCTGGTACCTCGGTACCTGGTCTGGCTATCGCCTGCTGGAGCAGGAGAGTCTAAAAGAGGCCTTTCGGTACAGTCAGCTGGTGGATCGTGAGCTGAAACGTTATCGGCCCATCCCTGGTTTGATGGCGGAACACCCGGCGCTGCAGCAGGCACTGGATGGCCCGGACAACCCCGAACTGATTGCCATAGCGAATCGCCGGATGAAACGCATGGCGGAGATCGTCGGCAGTTCCGATGTCTATCTGATGGACCGCGACGGCCTGACGATTGCCGCCAGTAACTACGACCAGGCGGACAGCTTCATCGGCCGCAACTTCGATTACCGTCCGTACTTTTATCAGGCCCTGAACAGTGATAGCGGCGCGGCGTACTTTGCGCTGGGCTCCACATCACGGGTGCGTGGCCTGTATTTTTCCTACCCGGTGCGCTCGGTCAATGGAACCGGCGCGGCGAAGGGCGTGGTTGCGGCCAAGGTGCCGGTCACCGAACTCGAGTCACAATGGCAGCGACCGGCCGCTTTTGCGGATGCGGAAATGGTGGTGCTGGACGGCAATGGTTACAGCTTCCTTTCCAGTCGCCCCGAGTGGCTCTATCGGCACTTTGTGCCAGGCGAAACGCCGGAGGAGGCCGACCTTTCCAAAGTGCAGAGTCGCTATCCGGAACAACCCCTGGGGGCCATGGATATTGATGATCTCGGATCACCGCCGGGTGTGTCCGACCAGTCGCGGCGGGTTCGCGTCCGGGACGACGGTCAGAGCAGGGAGTACCTGAGTGTCCGCACGTCGCTGCCGGAGCTCGACTGGGCGTTGGAGGTCATGCTGGGTACCCGACAGGTCCTGTGGAGCCAGTTGGGCTTCCTGCTGGTGGGCATGGTGCTGTGTCTCGGCGTGGTGCTGACCTGGCTGTACCTGAAAGAGCGCTACCGGCGTGAAAAGGAACTGGCACAGCGGGGCATTCAGCTTGAGCAACGTGTGGCGGCCCGCACGGCGGATCTGGAAGCGTCGAACCAGAAGCTGCTGCGGGAAATCCATCAGCGTGAGGAAGCCGAAAAGGAGCTGCGTGAAATTCAGCAGGAACTGATCCAGGCGGCCAAGCTGGCGGTGTTGGGGCAGATGTCCGCCGGGCTCAACCATGAGATGAACCAGCCACTGACGGCAATCCAGTCATACGCCCGAAACAGTCAACGGTTCCTCGAACGGGGTGACGCCGAGACCGTGAATGCCAACCTGGTCGAGATTCAGACGCTCTGTGGCAAAATGGCTGAGCTCACCCGGCAGTTCAAGGTGTTTGCCCGCAAATCCGAAGGACGTCCCGCGAGTGTTGACCTGAGGCAGGCCGTGGAGGGTGCGCTTAAGATCGTCCAGGCCCAGGAAGCCGGAGGCGGCGCGACGATACAATGGGAGAGGCCGCCTTCACCGGTTCTCTGCCACGGTGACCTGATCCGGCTGGAGCAGGTCATGGTGAACCTGCTGACCAATGCAATGCACGCTGTGGAAGGGGTTGCCGATCCGGTGGTCCGCATCGATATTGTCGACGACCAGGAGCGCTGGCTTTGCCGGGTGCGGGATAATGGCGCGGGGCTTGCCGGTAATTCCGATCGCATCTTCGAGCCGTTCTTCACCACCAAGTCGGTGAAACAGGGGCTTGGCCTTGGATTGTCTATCTCCCGTCAGATCATGGAAGCCCTGGGCGGGCACCTGACCGGTCAGAACCGGACCGACGACGACCGGGGGGCGGAATTCATTTTGACAGTAAACAAGCGAGGCGCAGCGGAATGACCCGGCCATCCGTGGTATTTATCGATGATGACCCAGACATCCGCCAGGTGATGGCCCAGACACTGGCCCTGGCGGACATGACCGTGGCCTGTTACGCCGATGGCGCAACCGGGCTGGCGGCGGTGGGTCGTGAATTTGATGGTGTGGTGCTGTGCGACTACAACATGCCCGATATGGACGGGCTGGCGGTGCTTGAGGCGGTTCGCCAACAGGATGCGGCGATACCCGTGATTATTCTCACCGGGCAGGGGGATATCAGCACTGCCGTTAACGCCATGCAGCAGGGCGCGTACGATTTTATCGAGAAGCCGTTTGACCATGACGAACTGATCGAGCTGCTCCGGCATGCCCAGGAGAAGCGTCAGCTCGCCCTGGAAAACCGCCGCCTGAAGGCCCAGGTGCGGCATCTGGCAAGCCCGGGACCCCGACTGCTTGGTGACTCCGCCGCCATGCGCAAGCTGCTCGCAACGGTGGAGCCGGTGCTGGCCACTTCCGCCAACCTGTTGCTCAAGGGCGAAACCGGAACCGGCAAGGACGCCCTTGCCCGTTTTATTCATGAGAACAGCCCCCGCAGCAAGGAAAAGTTCGTCGCAATCAACTGCGGTGCGGTGCCGGAAAACCTGATTGAAAGCGAGCTGTTCGGCCATGAGCCGGGCGCTTTCACCGGAGCGGATAAAATGCGGGTGGGCAAATTCGAGTACGCCCACAAAGGCACTCTGTTTCTGGATGAAGTGGAAAGCATGCCGCCGGCCCTTCAGATCAAACTGCTGAGGGTGCTGGAGGAACGGAAAGTCGAACGCCTTGGCAGCAACCGGCCTCTGGACGTGGATGTGCGGGTGATCGCGGCGACCAAGGAGGATCTGAAAAAACTGAGTGAAGGCGGCGATTTCCGGGCAGATCTTTATTACCGCCTCAACGTGGTGCAGGTAGACATTCCGCCACTGCGGGATCGCAAAGAAGACATTCCGGTATTGTTCCACCATTTTGCGCTGGTGGCGGCGGCCCGTCACGATCGTGAAAGCGTGCCCCTCGGCGCGGCCGAGGCCGCGAGGCTGATGCAGTACGAATGGCCGGGTAACGTGCGTGAATTGCGGAATCTGGCGGAGCGCTATGTCCTGATCGGGGCACCGGCCCTCAGCGGTATGGACGGCGAGCGGCTATCCGAGGCCGTGGGGCAGCAGAGCCTGGCGGAGATGGTGGAAGGGTTTGAGCGCTCGGTCATCGCCAGTGCTCTCAATACCTGCCAGGGCAGCATCAAGGACACCATGGAGCTGCTCGGGCTGGCCCGCAAGACCCTTTACGACAAGATGAAAAAGCACGGCCTGGACAAGGCGGAGTTCAGGGAGTAGACCGACGTCGGGGATCAATGATCCCCGAAGTCGTAGTTCATCTCCGGAACCGGCGCCTGCAGGTAATAGCCCTGGATATAGTTCACACCCGCCTGCCACAGGGTGGCCAGTACGCCCGCATTCTCAACCAGCGGAATGATGGTCAGTTTGCCGGCGCTCTGCAGGCTCTTGACCATTTCCTTGACCTCTTCCTTCGCTTCCGAGTTCTTCTGGATCTCTTCGGTGAAGGAGCCGTCTATCTTCACGTAGTCCACATCAATGTGTTTCAGGGTATTGAAGGGGTTCAGGGCGCAGCCGAACTGGCAGATCGAGACTTTACAGTGGAGCTCGTGAACCGATTTGGCAAACTCCTTGGCCTGCCTCATGAAGTTGTTGGCGTCCCCTTCGCGGATCTGGAAGATCAGCGAATCCCCGGGCAGTCGGGCGGCCTTCAGCGCCACGCTGAGCCAGGGCGTGAAGGTTTTGTCTTCCAGGGTCTCCGCGGTAATGTTGAGGAACATCCGGGTATCGTGGCCGCGGGAGCGATGGCTCGAAAGCTGCTTGATGGTCTGCAGAATCACCCAGCGGTCGATCTTGATCGACATATCCGTGGGTCCGGCCGGCGGCAGGAAGTCGTAGGGTGAGACCTCTTCGCCGTCCTTGTCCAGCATGCGTACAAAGGCTTCGTAGTGCTCCTCGCCTTCGCCCCGCAGGTTGATGATCGGCTGGAAAAGCAGGCGGAAGCGGTTTTCGTCCAGGGCCTGCTGGATGGCTTCGGCGGAATTGCTTTCGTCGAGGGCTTCATAGTCCGCCGGGTTGTAGACGAGCACGCCGTTACCCTGCTCATGCCCTTCCTTTTTCCTCAGCTCTGAAGACGCGGTGTGAGCACGTCCCATGACGTCAGGCGCCTTCGGGGAATTCTCTGTAATGGCAGCGACCCCGATACTCAGGGTCAGTTGCAGGGTACGCCCGTTGATCTCGAACAGATGGTCTTCGACGGCCTTGCAGAGCGCTTCGCACTGGCGCGCCAGTTCCTTGTCGTCCCCGGGCTGGCACAACAGGCAGAACGCGTCGTCACTCAGTCGGGCCAGTATGGCATTGTCCGGCGTGTGGTCACGCAGGATGTTGGCAAGGTCGCCAAGGAGCAGGTCCGCACCCGCAATCCCCACCTGGCCCTTGAGGCTCATGAAGCTGTCCAGGGCGATATAGGCCAGGGCGCCGTTCTCATTCTCCTTGCCCGCCTGGGCCACAGCCTGGCCGAGTGCGTCCATCAGGTGCTGGCGGTTGTACAGTCCGGTCAGCAGATCCTGGCTGCTGATCTGCCGCAGTTTTTCTTCCAGCTCCGCATCGCTGTGCTCGGGCTGGAGTACGATCTGCGTACAGGCCTCGCCATCGTAGGTCGCCGCCGAAACCGACATCACCACATTGAGCTCCTGATCATCACTGCGTCGGGCAACGCAGGCCAGGGTCATGCCGTCTTCACCGCTCTCGGCAAAGGACTTCATGAACTCACGGTACTTGTCCTGACTTTCCGAGTTCAGTGTGTCCAGCACCGGGATACAGATCAGGTCATCGATGTCATCGTAACCCAGGAATTCCATATAGGACTGGTTGGCGTAGATGTGCATGCCGTCGTTGATGTAGGCGATGGCATCCTTCGAGCTCTCGAGTAGCAACTGACAACGCTGTTCTGCTTCTCTGAGATGGGACTCCAGTACCCGCCGGCGCCGGCGTTCCTCCAAGGCCGCAAGCTCCCGGTTCACCACCAGTACCAGTTGGTCAGTGAAGTCGAACTGCACCGTGTCCTGGGCCCCCGCTCGCATCACGGCAACGGTGCGGTCGTGGTCATACGCGCCGGTCAGCAGAATAAAGGGAATGTCCTTGTCCATGCGGCGTATCATCGCCAGTGCGTCGTCCGCCCCGAACTCCTGCTCTGTGTCTCTGGCCAGCAGCAGGTCCCAGCTCCCGTTCTTGAGGGTTTCTTCAAGATCTTCTTCAGACGTTATGCGGTGGGCGCGGGTGGCTTTGCCGGAGTTTCTCAACAGGCTGACCAATGACTCTGCGTCGTTCTGTGATGGATCAAGGATCAGAAGGTGTACGGTCGTGTTCTTTTTCTGCATTCGTCAGACGTCTCGTGATACGCGTGAACAGTGCCTCCCTGACGACGGCACCGGAGGTGCTGAAGCTACAGGGAGGGCCACAGAGAGTCAAATTCATCCTCGTTGGTACCGGCGGAAGACGGCGGGGCGCCAGTACTGGTGAGGTCGGTATTCTGCAGTTTAAGTTCAAACTGACTGATGCTGCCGGTGGCCGACAGTTTTCGTAACAGCTGGCCGTTGTCTTCGCGGCCGTCGCGAAGGAGGGAAATCCGGCTGCCGGACTGAAACGGCAGTCGCGGTGTGATCAGGGTCGCGGCCTGGTTCACCACGCTGATTTCCGGCAGCATCAGTCCCCGTAGGTACTCGCTGCTGTTGCCGACCTTCTGGATCAGCCGGACGCCACAGGGTGCGGCACTGGGAGCCAGAAGCTCTATGCCGATCTGGGTGCCCTGGTTCCGCACCTGCCGTATCCATCGTACCACGGCCACGCTCCATGGATGGCTTGCCTGCTCCCGGACCCCCAGGATTTCACCGGCCTGCAGTGACGGCGGCACGTTGCTTTCCCACGCCACACAGTAGCCCCCCGGGCTGGTATTGACCATGAGCGCCCGGTGGGACTGAGGTCGGGCCTTGTCTGAGCCGGACTGTGGGGACTGGCCGTCGCTGCCCCGGAAATTGATGGGCGTATCTGCCGAGTGTAATCGATCATCCGAAGGTGCCGCATCGTGAGCCCCCGACCAGGCGTCGTTCTTGCTGCGGGCCGTGCGGATGAACAGGTTTTCCTGGTTGTCATCAGCGGTGTTGTTGCCACTGATGAACTCGCCAAACAGTTTCTCGCCCGAAATAAAGTAGTGCGCCGCTGTCAGACCAACGCACAACTCCAGGGTGCCCTGGCTCGTGATGCGGTTGAAGTTGCGCTTGGCCAGGATGCCGAGTGCCTGGCTCAGGTGTGCCAGCAGCGTGTCGTTCACCCGGTGGGGCATGGTCAGCGCCGGGGGAGGGGCGTCTTTGCTTTTTGAACCGGCATCCAGCACATCCGACAGCATGCGCGAGAGTGTGCGGGTGTCGAATCCAAACGTGTCGGGCCCGGGCTGTTGTTGCAGCAGGCTTCGATAGACCGGAGGTGCATCCCGCTCCATGTTGATGGCGAACAGGCTGTCATCATTCGCTTCGGGGTGGCATTGGGTATGTTCGGTCCAGGTTTCGAACAGCTCGTAGGTATGCAGCAGTTCGTTCTGTCGTAACTGGTTTGGGCGTGCGCAGCCCAGCAGGAGAATCCGCTTGTAGCTGTCTTCCACCGTGCTGCTGTGACGATGGACCAGGGTTTCGTCATCCACCGACAGGCCGGCAAGCTTGTTGCGATGGGCAAAACGGAACAGGCGGTGGCATTCGAGCCAGCTGTGGGCTGGGCTGGGGCAATACAGCTGGTGGGCACGCACGATGGTCGCCGAAAGCTCAGAGATAGCGCGGTGCACTGACTGCGCCACGGCTTTACGGTTCTTCTCCAGACCGCCGTTGTCCAGAAGTTCCAGCACGCACAGTTTGTAGCCACTGGCACAGTGGAGTTGTAGCGCCTGGGAAAGATTGGCGATCTTGCGTTGTTTTTCGGGCAGCGCCACCGCAAGGCCGAGGTAATGGCGTGACAGTTCGGAGCAGACAAAATGAATCTTGGGACGGATCAGTTCCAGGAACTGCAGGCGTTGCTGCGGCGGAATGAACAGGTGGTTCAGCTCAATAATGGCGTGGTAAAGCTGGCGTGAGGCTTCACCGATGTTGGCCATGGGCAGTTGTTTGATCCACTCCCGGAATGCTTTCGGGGAGGTCTCGCAGAATGAGAGGCTGGCCGTTTTCTGTTCAGGAACCCGGAGATCTGGTTTCAGAATCATTCCTTCCATGAGTACACGCCAAGTGAATGGGTCGCAGTGGCAACCCGAAGTGTTATGAGTTCCGGCCCCAACGCATGATGACCCGTCGTCGGATTGGGCAGAAAACACCGTAAATACAGTTTTTTATCGTTAGACGAACTGAACTCTAAAATAGCAAATGCAGAACAAAAAGCGAGAAAATCACGCGTTGACAAATTTTAACAAGTGATTTCAGGCCATCTTCCGCCGGAGTTGTCAATCAAAGAAGAGGTCGATCGGGGTTTTGCCGGCTTTGCCCGGCACCTCCCGCACAAGGCGGGGAACCAGGAATCCCGGGAGTCGGGCCAGCATCTGGCGTACCAGGCTGCGGGCGTCGTCGTCGCTGACATCGAAGTGATGGGCGCCAGCGACCGGGTCAAAGGCATGGAGGTAGTAGGGCATGACGCCGGCCTCGAACAGGGCTTCGCTCAGCTCGCACAATACCTGGGCGTTATCGTTCACCCCCCGCAGGATGACGCTCTGGTTCAGCAGCGTCACGCCCGCGTCGCGGAGCCGTTGAAGCGCGTCACGGGTGGGCCGGTCCAGTTCGGCAGGGTGATTGACGTGTAACACAATGACCGTCTGCAGGCGGGAGGCCGACAGCCACTCAAGCAGGTCGTCGCAGACCCGGTCAGGAATCACCACCGGCAGGCGGGTATGGATACGCAGGCGCCGGATATGGGGGATGCGGCCAATTGCTTCGGCCCAGGCCGCCAGTAGCCGGTCGTTTGCCACCAGCGGATCGCCGCCGCTGAAGATGACTTCGTTCAGTTGCGGGTCTGAAGCCAGGGTGGCAAGGACGTGGTCCCGGTCAGCGGGTGTGAGCCGGTGGTCGTTATAGGGAAAGTGGCGCCGGAAACAGTAACGGCAGTTGATGGCGCACTGGCCGGTGACCATCAGCAGGGCCCGGCTGCGATACTTGCGAATCAGCCCGGTAGTGGCCGTGGCCTCGGCTTCCTCAAGAGGGTCACTGACGTACCCCGGTGCGGTGATGCCCTCGTCAGTCAAAGGCAGAACCTGACGCAGCAACGGATCGTGAGGGTCTCCCGGGCGTATCCGGCTGAGGTAGGGTTCCGGCACCCGGATCGGGAAAAGACGATGGCCCCGTTCGGCGCCATCGAGCCATAACTGTGGGTCGAGGTTCAGCCGTTCCAGCAGCGCCTGCGGCGATGTGACCGACCCCGACAACTGCTGCTGCCAGGTGGGGGGCGGGTTATCGGCCAGGCGGGCTTCTATACGGGTAGGGGTTCGCTGTATCATAGCGACCTTTGAAATTTTAATTGCATCTTTTCGGGTGGACATTTCATGGCTTCATATTCTACCAATGAATTCCGCAGCGGTCTTAAGGTTTTGCTGGATGGCGACCCCTGCGTGATTCTAGAGAACGAATTCGTCAAACCGGGTAAAGGCCAGGCCTTTAACCGGGTAAGACTCCGTAACCTGATGAGTAACCGGGTCTGGGAACGTACCTTCAAGTCGGGTGAGAGCCTGGAGTCAGCCGATGTGATCGAGCAGGACATGGAATACTTGTATACCGATGGCGAGTTCTGGCACTTCATGCTGACCGATGGTTCCTTTGAACAGTACCCGGCCGACGCCAAGGCGGTGGGTGATGCCCTGAAGTGGCTGAAAGAGCAGGATGTCTACACGGTTACCCTGTATAACGGAGCCCCGTTGTCGGTATCTCCGCCCAACTTTGTTGAACTGGAAGTGGTGGATACCGATCCCGGCATGAAAGGTGACACCGCGCAGGGTGGTTCCAAGCCTGCAACCCTGTCTACCGGTGCCGTGGTAAACGTGCCACTGTTCATCACCATCGGTGAGGTGCTGAAAGTCGATACCCGTTCCGGCGAATACGTCAGCCGAGTCAAGGGCGGCTAGGTCACGCCGTGAACCCTGCATCTGAGTGGCAGCCCAGTGCTTCCCTGAGTGCGTTAAAAAGCCGTGCAAGCCAGTTGGCCTGGTTGCGCGGCTTTTTTGCGCAACGGGGAGTGTTGGAAGTGGAGACCCCGGTACTGGGGCGTCATGGCGTTACCGACGTGAACCTGGACGGCATTTCCGCGAATGCGGCCCCCGTGGCGGGCGCGCCCGGGGGCGGCTGGCTGCAGACATCCCCCGAATATCACATGAAGCGTTTGCTGGCAGCGGGCTCAGGCCCGATCTTCCAGGTGGCCCGGGTTTTCCGGAACGGAGAGCGTGGCTCCCGGCACAACCCTGAGTTCTCCATGCTGGAATGGTATCGGCCCGGTTTTACCGACGCGGACCTCATGGCGGAAGTCAGTGACCTTGTGGTGGGCTGGCTGGGGTGCGATCAACCCAAAGTGCTCACCTATCGTGCTGCGCTTTTGCGTTATGCGGGGGTAGACCCCTTCCTGGCCGAGGATGAGGCGCTGCGACAGCGCTGTCAGTCCTGGCTGGAGCCCGAGCAGGCCGGCACCCTGGACCGCGATGCCTGCCTTGATCTGTTGATGAGCTACGTGGTGGAGCCTGCGCTGGCGGAAGCCGGTCCGGTATTCATCACCGGGTACCCCGAAAGTCAGGCGGCCCTGGCACGCATCAGCGAGCAGGACGGTATTCGGCAGGCGCACCGGTTTGAGCTCTACATTGAGGGCATCGAGCTGTGTAACGGCTATTGGGAATTGACGGATGCCGCTGAGCAGCAGCGGCGATTCGAGGCAGACATCCGTTCCCGCCAGGACCTGGGCAAGCCTGAGATGAGTCTGGACACCGCATTTCTGGCCGCTCTGGAGGCGGGGTTGCCGGAGTGCGCGGGCGTTGCCCTGGGGCTTGACCGACTGCTGATGCTCAAGCTGGGCACCCGGAACATTGCGGACGTGCTGGCGTTCCCGCTGGAAATGGCCTGACCACCTGATCGGCCAGGCCATGAGCTCAGGAGGGCAGGGAGCCGAATGCTTCGCCCATGCGTACGGTTTTGCCGGGAGCTTCGTCCGGATTCCAGGCGACCGCGCCCTTGGGCATCACCAGGACCACCGTTGAACCCAGGCGGAAACGGCCCATCTCTTCGCCTTTTTCAAAGCGAATCTCCGGCTGGTCGTCGTCATAACGCGTGGAAGTGACCAGCCCGGTTCCCGGGGCGACAACCCCTCCCCAGGTGGTTTCAACGCTGCCCACGATCATGGCGCCCACAAGCACCATGGCCATGGGGCCGGCATCGGTGTCAAACAGGCAGGCTACCCGCTCGTTCCGCGCAAACAGGTTGGGGACGTTGTCTGCGGTCACCGGGTTCACCGAGAACAGCTTGCCGGGTACGTAGACCATCTCACGCAGACGTCCCGCCAGGGGCATGTGAATGCGGTGGTAATCCTTGGGTGACAGGTAGATGGTGGCAAATTCCCCTTCCCGGAACGCGTCGGCCCGCTGTTCATCTCCGCCCAGCAGTTCCGTCAGGCTGAACGACTGGCCCTTGGCCTGGAATACCCGGTCTCCGGTGATCTGCCCCAGCTGGCTGATGGCACCGTCCACGGGGCTGACCAGCACCGACGTGTCCGGATCAACCGGTCTCAGGCCGGGCTTGAGGGCGCGGGTAAAAAACGCGTTGAAGGTGGGGTACGCCTGGGGGTCGGATTCGAGGGCCTCGCTCATGTTTACGCCATAGCGGCCGATAAACCAGCGAATAACACGATTCCTGAGCGCCGGTGATCGATCATGATCCGCCAGGCGGCCGGCCAGTCGGGAAAGGGCCAGCTGAGGGGTGACGTACTGGCTCATAACAAATAGCTTGTCGAACATGTATCGGTATCCTTTGCGCTCGGAGGCGGGGAGTCTACCAAATACAGCCCCGTGTATAGAAATTGTTTCACTGCTTCGCGGTTCCCGTTGCTCCTTGCTATTATCGGAGCAGTCATAACTATTACATAAGGCGTGTGCTCTTCCCATGTTGCTGATTATTGGTGCAATTGTCGTTATAGCGAGTGTCCTTGGCGGATACGTTCTTCATGGCGGGAACCTGGCGGTCCTGTGGCAGCCAACCGAAATTCTTATCATCGGCGGCGCCGCGGTCGGCTCATTCATCATCGCCAATCCGATGCACACGGTGAAAGAGGTCTTCCAGGGCTGCCTGCGCCTGCTGACCGGCTCGCCCTACAACAAGGCGTTCTATGTCGATCTGCTCAGCCTTCTCTACGATATCTTCGACAAGTCCCGCAAACAGGGGGTGATGGCGATTGAGGAGGATATCGATAATCCAGAGTCCAGCCAGATTTTCACCCGCTACCCCGCCGTGATGAAATCTTCCCACCTGCTGGCTTTCATCACCGATTACCTGCGGATTATCAGTTCCGGCAACATGGCGACCCATGAACTCGAAGGCATGATGGAGAACGAGATCGACAGCCGCCAGCACGAACTGGAAGAACCTGCCCACGCGGTCAACAAGATTGCCGATGCTCTTCCGGGGCTGGGTATTGTTGCGGCGGTGCTGGGCATCGTCATCACCATGAACTTCCTGACGGAAGGGCCGGAGAAGATCGGTCTGAGTGTCGCCGCAGCGCTGGTGGGTACGTTCCTCGGTATCTGGATGGGCTACGGGTTTGTGGGGCCCACCTCCATTGCCCTGGAACATGCGGCCAAGTACGAACTGAAGGCCTACGAATGCGTGAAGGCTTCGGTTGTGGCTACGGTCTCCGGCCAGGCGCCACAGATGGCCATCGAATTCGGGCGCAAGGCACTGCCAACCGACAAACGGCCAGGGTTCCAGGAGCTCAACGACCACGTTCGCTCGAAGTAACGTAGCTGACGTAATTAACCCGGAGCGATTGGAGCAGGTCAGTGGAAGAACAACCGATCATTGTAAAGCGAAAGAAGAAGGTCGCCGGCGGTCATCACGGTGGGTCCTGGAAGGTTGCCTTTGCCGATTTCGCCACCGCCATGATGGCTTTTTTCCTGGTGCTCTGGTTGACGGCCACCGCCACGCCTGAGCAGAAGCTGGCGGTGCAGGGTTACTTCAAGGACCCGGTGGGCTTTACCGAAGGCGGCTCACCCAACCCGGTGGACCTGGAGGGCAGTGCGTCGGTCATTGAAGAAAGTACCCAGGACATTGAGCGCAGCGATATCCAGATTGAAGATCAGGTGGTGGAGGAGCTTGCCGAAACGCTTGAGCAACGGCAGATGGAAGAGCTCTTCCAGGAGCTTCAGGAACGTATCGAAGACAGCGAAACACTTCAGGAATTCAAGGACCAGTTGCTGATCGACATTACCAGCGAAGGGTTGCGGATTCAGATCGTGGACCGATCCCAGCGTCCGATGTTCGACAGTGGCCGGGCGGAGCTCAAGTACTACTCCCAGGACATCCTGTTTGAGCTCGCCAAGCCGCTGGGGTCGGTGACCAACAAGCTGAGTATTACCGGCCACACGGATTCAACCCCCTTCAACGGCCGCCCGGGATATACCAACTGGGAGCTGTCGGCGGATCGGGCCAACACGGCACGGCGTGCCCTGGTGGCCGGTGGTGTCAGGGCGCAGCAGATTGCCAGGGTGGTTGGTCTGAGTGATTCCGTGCTGTTCGACAAGGAAGACGCCACGGCACCGGTCAACCGACGGATATCGATCATCGTACTGAACAAGAAGACCGCGGATGGCATCCAGAGTAACGCCGGGCGCACCGACGAGCCGCTTATAGACCTGACGCTTCCAACCGAGCAGGAAGAGGAAGAAGCCATGGAAAGCATCGAGCAGGGCGACTGGGTTCCGGACACCGAAGAGCCGCCCGCTGGCGAGTTGAACTGGTAAAGCGGCCGCTGCCTATTCCAGTTTGAGGCCGCGGGACTGCTGTTCCGCCATGTCCTTGAGGATGCGGTGGAAGCTCTTCAGGCGAGGATAGCTGATGCGGCCCTCCTCAGCGGCCGCATCGATGGCGCAGCCGGGATCGCCCAGGTGGCGGCAGTTGCGGAAACGGCACAGGCCAATCAGGTCGCGAATCTCACGGAAGCCGTATTCGATCTCCTGGGGCGTCATGTGCCATAGCCCGAATTCCCGTATGCCGGGGGAATCGATCAGGTCGCCGCCAATGGCAAGATGGAACAGCTTGGCGGTGGTGGTGGTGTGAGTGCCTTTACCGGTACTTTCGGAGAGCGCCCCGACCCGCAGGGATTCGTCCGGCAGCAGGGTCTGGATGATTGACGACTTGCCGACCCCTGATTGGCCCACGAATACGCTGGTGCGGGCCCGGACCAGGTCTTCCACCTGCGGTGAAGGCGTGCTGCCTGAGACCATCGCGGAGGTTCGGACCACCTCATAGCCCAATGCTTCGTAACGTGCCAGCAGTGCCTCTACGCTTTGCCGGTTGGCATCGCTGAGCAGGTCGGTCTTGTTCAGCAGGATCACTACCGGAATGTCGGTGCTTTCCGCCGCCACCAGGTAGCGGTCAATCAGGTTGTCGTGGGGCTCCGGTTCCGGTGCGATCACCAGAAGGATGTGATCGATGTTTGCCGCCACCGGCTTCAGCGCGCCGAAGTTGTCCGGGCGTTGCAGCAGGTTGGTGCGGTCACAACGGGCTACAATGACACCGGTTTCGCTCTTGCCCGGTCGCCAGATGACCTTGTCACCGGTTACCAGGCTGTCGATGTTGGCACGTACGAAACAGCGCACCACCTGACCCTGATGCTCTCCCTCAAGCGCTTCCACATCGAGCTGCTGGCCGTAATGGGCGATGATGAGCCCCTGCTGTTCAGCGCCCAGCTCACCGGCTTCCGTCAACTCCTCGATGGCCTTCTCCTTGCGAGAGACACGCGCCGTGCGTTCCGCCTGAATTTTCTGGATCCGCCATTGCTGCTGTTTGTTCAGTCGCCGTTTCGCCATAGAGAAGTTGCTGAAATCCTGATGAAGGGTAGGTTGTGCTGTGCCATCATACGTTACATCAATGTGCCAGTCTGTCGGAATGATAGCTGAGCCCTAAAATCGCAGGCTAGGAGCGTAATATGTCGGAAGGCAATAACCTGGTATGGATCGACCTGGAAATGACAGGACTTGATCCGGAAAAGGAAAAGATCATCGAGATGGCGACCATCGTCACCGATTCGGAGCTGAACCTGGTCGCCGAGGGGCCGGTGATTGCCATCCATCAACCGGACGGCCTGCTGGAAGCGATGGACGAGTGGTGCACCAGGACCCACGGGGAAAGCGGTCTGACCCAGCGGGTGAAGTCGAGTCAGTCGTCGGAGCGGGACGCTGAACTGGAAACCATCGAGTTTCTGAAGCAATACGTGGCGCCCGGTAAGTCACCCCTGTGTGGCAACAGCATCGGCCAGGATCGACGTTTCCTGGTGAAGTACATGCCTGAACTGGAAGCGTTCTTCCATTATCGGAACCTGGACGTGAGCACTATCAAGGAACTGGCGCGGCGGTGGCGTCCGGATGTGTTGGCGGGTGTTCAGAAGAAGGGCACCCACCTGGCGCTGGACGACATTCGCGACTCGATTAATGAGCTGCGCCACTATCGGGAGACCTTTTTCAGATTATAGGCCGTGTTGGGCCAGGGCCCACCTTACGTGCTCCCGGACCAGAGCGGACGGATGGTCGGCCCGTTGTTTCAGGGCCTCAATGACCGGAATGGTTGACGGCGCATTGCCGAGGCCAACCGCCAGGTTGCGCAGCCAGCCTTCATAGCCCGTGCGGCGGATGGCCGACCCTTCCGTGCGCTTCAGGAATTCCGCCTCGGTCCAGAGGAACAGTTCAGCCAGCTCGCTGTTGTCCAGTCCGTGCCGGGGCTGGAAATCCGGTTCCCGGGTGGGCTTGCTGAATTTGTTCCAGGGGCAGACCAGCTGGCAGTCGTCACAGCCGAATACGCGATTCCCCATCAGTGGTCGCAGCTCCTCGGGAATGCTGCCCTTGAGCTCAATCGTCAGGTAGCTGATGCAGCGCCGCGCATCCAGCAGGTGGGGGCCGACAAAGGCATCGGTGGGGCATAGCTCCAGGCAGGCGCTGCAACTCCCGCAATGGTCCTTGTCGAATGGCGCGTCCACCGGCAGGGGGGCGCTGGTGAAGATTTCGCCCAGGAAGAAGAATGAGCCGGCTTTCGGATGGATAACCATGTTGTTCTTGCCGATCCAGCCCAGCCCCGCTCGCTGCGCCAGCGCTCGTTCCAGTACCGGTGCACTGTCCACGAACGCGCGGTATTCATAGCCGCTGACGGCGTCGTCGATGCGCCCTGCCAGCGTTGCAAGACGCTTGCGCATCAGTTTGTGGTAATCACGACCCAGGGCATAGCGCGTGACGTAGGCGCGCTCCCGGTCAGTAAGCGCTTCTTTCGGACTGTCTGGCCAGGCCAGGTAATCCATTCGCACGGAAATTACCCGAAGCGTGCCAGGCACGAGGGCCGTCGGCGTGTAACGCTTGTCTCCGTGGTGGCCCATATAGGCCATTTCACCCTGGTAGCCCTCGGCAAGCCAGCTTTTGAGGCGTTCCCCGTGAACGCCGGTGTCAGGATAGGTGATGCCCGCATCGCTGAAGCCCAGTTCCTGCGCCCAGGCACGGATAGAGGCAGGCAGATTGTCGAAGAATGTTCCGGGATTCTGGGTCATGTTCATGCGGACACGAAGAGGGTACGGAATTTTAATCTGATTAAGTTATGACCTTTTTCTGTGTTTTGCTATGCTTTACAGGTGTCTGGCCAATTTTCTTAAACTGATTTCTTTAGCTGGAGCGCGGATGTATGCGCCTGTCTGACCGCTACAGTCTACCAGAAGACCTCTACAGCGCGGATGCCGTGCGGGAAATCGATCGCTATGTGATTGATCAGCTTGGGGTGGACGGGTTTGAGCTGATGCAGACAGCGGCCAAGTCTGTGTTCCGGCGGCTGATCCAGCGGTGGGCTGAACCAGGGCGGATTCTGGTGCTGTGTGGTGCAGGCAATAACGGGGGCGACGGCTATCTGGTGGCGGCCAACGCGCACCGCCACAATCTTGAGGTGGTGTGTCTTGCGGTTGTGCCCACCGCAAAGCTTGCCGGTGATGCGCGCAGGGCGTGGCAGAAGGCCCGGCAGGACGGTGTGCAGGTGGTTGAGCTGGAGTCCGGGGCAACCGCGAATGTGGATGACCTGTTTTCATCGGCGGGACTGATCGTCGACGCGATGCTGGGCACGGGTGCCAGCGGTGCGCCACGGGAGCCGGTCGCAGGGATGATCCGGCGCTCCCGCAACTCCGGTATACCCCTGGTGGCGGTGGATTTGCCATCGGGGTTAAATGCCTCGACCGGGGCCGTGGCAGGTGAGGTGATCCGCGCGGACCTTACGGTCACGTTTATTGGCCTGAAGGTTGGTCTGTTCACCGGTCAGGGACCGGAAGTGTGCGGCGAAATCTGCTTCGAGTCACTGGGCGTGGAAGCCGGCAACGGCTTCGCGGAGCAACATCCCCGCGCCGTGCGGGTCGACTGGCCAACGCAGCGCCGGCAGATCCCCCGTCGGCCGGTAACAGCCCACAAGGGGCGGTTTGGACATGTGCTGGTGGTTGCCGGTGAACGGGGATTTGGCGGCGCTGGTATCCTTGCCGCCGAAGCGGCATCCCGCTGCGGCGCAGGGCTGGTCACACTTGCGACCCGTCCGGAACATGCAGCACCGGCACTGGCCCGCTGTCCGTCGCTGATGGTCCAGGGGCTGATTCATGGGTCCGAGCTGGCGAGCCTGGCTGAGGCCGCTGACGTCATTGTCTGTGGGCCGGGTATTGGTCAGGGTGCCTGGGGCCAGCAAATGCTGCAGCAGGTGATGGCCAGCGGCAAGCCCAGGGTTCTGGATGCCGATGCGCTGAACCTGATGGCAACGCGGGCCCCGTTTGAGGATGAGGGGCACATTCTGACACCTCACCCGGGCGAAGCCGCCCGGCTGCTGGAGTGCTCTGTTTCAGACATCGAGGCGGACCGGCTGGCGTCGGCAGACAGGCTTCGGCGGGTCTATGGCGGCACGATTGTCCTGAAAGGGGCGGGAACGGTTATTGCGGGGGCTGACGCCCGTGATGCCATTGCCAGTGGCGCCAATCCAGGCATGGCCACGGGCGGTATGGGCGATGTCCTGTCGGGTGTTATCGGGGCATTGTATGGGCAACTGGGCAGCCCGGTGGTCGCCGCCCGTCTTGGGGTCGCGCTGCACCTGGCGGCCGCCGATCTCGCGGCCGAAACCAGAGGGTACATGGGGCTGCTGCCCACGGATGTGATCGAAGCCCTGCCGCAGTTGCTGGCTGAGGCGGAGCGGTTTCATGCACCACGTTGATACAGGGGTTGATGTGCACACAGCATCCACGCAATCCGAACGGCGGCTGTACCTGGCCGACGAATCACAGACTGAGGGTCTGGGCGGCCGGCTGGCCGAATGTGTCCGTCAGGCCGGGCGCGCGATCACGATCTATCTGGAAGGTAACCTGGGCATGGGTAAAACCACCCTGAGCCGGGGTGTGATGCGCGGCCTTGGGCACGAGGGGGCGGTTAAGAGCCCCACGTACACATTGGTGGAGCCTTACGAACACCTGAGTCCGCCAGCGTATCATTTTGACCTTTACCGGCTTGGCGATCCGGAAGAGCTGGAATACATGGGCATTCGCGATTATTTCGAAGGTGGCGCGTTGTGTCTGATCGAGTGGCCGGAGCGGGGTCTTGGGGTATTACCTGAGCCCGATCTGACGATCACCCTGGTGGCCGAAGGGCCCGGGCGTTTCGCGCACATAATGGCAGGAACGGCGTTCGGCGGCAGCTTGCTGGCGGACCTGGTGGGTGCCGGAAAAGACAGCGCCGCAACGTAGCGGGTCAGGATATAAGCGAGTAGGCAGTATGACTATGATGAAAACAACAGGTAAGTGGCGGTTTGCCGGCGGCCTGGCGTTGCTTCTGGCCTGGTCGTCCGCACTGTGGGCGGGTACCGGCGTTGAGGGTGCTCGACTTTGGCCAGCGCCCGACCATACCCGTCTGGTTCTGGATACCGCCGGCAAGGTGGAGCACAACGTCTTTTCCCTGTCGGGTCCATCCCGGTTGGTTATTGACCTGAAAAATGTGGATCTGAGGACCGATTTCTCCAGGCTCGACCTGTCGAAAAGCCCGATCCAGAGGATTCGCAGCGCTCGTCGGAATGGTAACGACCTTCGCGTGGTTCTGGATCTGAAGAGCGATATCAAGCCCCGCAGTTTCCTGCTTGAACCCAATCAGCAGTATGGCCACCGCCTGGTGGTGGACCTGATTGACGAAGGTGGGCTGAAAACCCAGAAAGTGGCCAAGCCGACCGTCACCCAGAGCACGGATGGCAAGCGGGATATCGTGGTGGTCATTGACGCCGGCCACGGAGGCGAAGATCCGGGCGCGATTGGTCCCCGCGGCACGCGGGAGAAAGACGTTGTGCTGTCCATGGCGAAAACCCTCGAGAGCCTGATCAACCAGAAACCGGGATTCACCGCCAGACTGACGCGTACCGGCGACTATTACATTGATCTGCGCAGTCGTACCCTGCTGGCGCGCAAGCATAACGCTGACCTGTTCGTCTCAATGCATGCCGACGCATTCCGGACCCCACAGCCCCGGGGCGCGTCGGTGTTTGCCCTGTCACAGAGAGGGGCGACCAGTGAATCCGCGCGCTGGCTCGCGCAGAGTGAGAACCGGTCCGATCTGATCGGTGGGGCCGGTGGCGTGTCGTTGAACGGTCGGGATGAAATGTTGGCGGGCGTCCTGCTGGATCTCTCCATGACCGCCAGCATCAATTCCAGTCTGGGTGTCGGCAGCTCCATTCTCGGTCGCCTTGGCAATGTGACCAAGCTCCACAAGCGTGGCGTGGAGCAGGCAGCCTTTGTGGTACTCAAATCACCGGACATTCCCTCACTGCTGGTGGAGGCGGGTTTTATCTCCAATCCGCAGGAAGAACAGAACCTCTCGAGCTCCGCCTACCAGCGTAAACTGGCCAACGCGGTCTTCGAGGGCATTCATGACTATTTCAGGAAAACTCCGCCTCCGGGCACGCTGCTCGCCTATCAGAAGGCGAATGGTCAGGGCAGCGGAGATGTCAGTCAGTACCGCATTCGCCGCGGCGATACCCTGTCGGGACTGGCGCGGGAGAACCAGACGACGGTCAGCGAACTCATGCGGTTTAACGGCCTCAACAACGACCGTGTTATGGTAGGGCAAACCATTCGCATCCCCGCATCCTGAACAAGAGGTTTTCCCGCCATATGCCCGCCATACGATTGCTCTCACCACGGCTTGCGAACCAGATTGCCGCAGGCGAAGTGGTGGAGCGCCCTGCATCCGTGGTCAAGGAACTGGTCGAGAACGCGCTGGACGCCGGTGCCAGCCGGGTTGATATCGACGTGGAGCAGGGCGGCGTTAAGCTGATCCGGGTGCGTGACGATGGCTCCGGCATCAGCGAGTCGGATTTGCCGCTGGCCCTCAGCCGCCACGCCACCAGCAAGATTGAGAGCCTGGATGATCTTGAGGCGGTCGCTTCTCTCGGGTTTCGTGGCGAGGCGCTCGCCAGTATCAGTTCGGTGTCACGCCTGGCCCTCACCTCCCGCACAGAAGAGCAGGAAGCTGCGTCCCGGGTTGAAGTTGAGGGGCGGGACATGGATGCACGGATTTCGCCGGCGGCCCATCCAGTGGGAACCACCGTTGAGGTACGGGATCTGTTTTTTAACACGCCGGCCCGGCGCAAGTTCCTGCGCACGGAAAAAACCGAATTCAACCATGTGGAAGAGTGCGTACGGCGCCAGGCCCTGAGCCGATTCGACGCTGGCTTTACGCTTCGCCATAACCAGCGCGTGGTCCAGAGTCTGAGGCCGGCCGCCAACCCGCTGGACCGCGAGCGCCGGATCGGCGCCCTGTGTGGTCAGCAGTTCATCGACAACGCTGTTGTCATCGATGCCGAGGCGACCGGCCTTCGCCTGTGGGGCTGGGTGGCGCTGCCGACGTTTTCGCGCAGTCAGGCCGACCTGCAGTATTTTTTCGTCAACGGTCGTGTGATCCGTGACCGCCTGGTGGCGCATGCTGTGCGCCAGGCATACCGCGACGTTCTCTATAACAATCGCCACCCCGCGTTTGTGCTGTATCTGGAAGTCGACCCCGCCACGGTAGACGTCAATGTGCATCCCACCAAGCACGAAGTGCGGTTTCGCGATGGTCGTCTGGTACACGATTTTATTTTCCGTACGTTGCACAAGGCCCTGGCCGATGTCAGGCCGGATGATCACCTGCGCGGTGCGGTCGCTCAGTCCGCCGTCCGTGAAGGGGCGGAAGTGGTCATGGCAGGGGCTGCGACGACCGGGGAAGCCTCCCCGGGCCCCTCAGTCCATCGCAGTTGGGGCGAAACCGGCTCGGTGTTTGAGGCGCAGCGCAGCAACCCATCTCCACAGGTGCCCCAGCATCAGTGGCAGGCCCGGGACCAGATGGGTTTTTACCAGTCGCTCAACCAGGGCGGAGGGCTCGCGGGAGACGCGGCAGAGTCTCCCCGGCCAGACGTGCCGGTTGGGCAGCCAACACCGCCGGCAGATGGCGAAGCAGAGCCGCCACTGGGCTATGCCATCGCGCAGCTGCATGGCATTTACATTCTTGCCCAGAGCCGGCAGGGGATGATCGTGGTGGACATGCACGCCGCCCACGAGCGCATTACCTATGAGCGCATGAAGCGTGCCCTGGAGGCACAGGACCTGAAGAGTCAGCCGTTGCTGGTGCCGGTTTCTCTGGCGGTCAGCCAGAAAGAGGCGGCGCTGGCGGACACCCACGGTAGCGAGCTTCAGCAACTGGGGCTGCAGGTGGAGCGTATCGGGCCGGAAACCCTGGCCATCCGGCAGGTACCGGCCTTGCTCAGGGGTGCCGATGCGGAACAATTGGTCAGGGACGTGCTCGCGGATCTTATTGAGAATGGCCAGAGTGACCGGGTCGAGGCGGTCACTCATGAGCTGCTTGGTACCATGGCGTGTCACGGCTCGGTGAGGGCGAACCGGCAACTGACCATTCCCGAGATGAACACATTGCTTCGGGACATGGAGGCGACAGAGCGCAGTGGTCAGTGTAACCACGGCCGCCCGACCTGGACTGTGGTTACCCTCTCGGAACTGGACAAGCTTTTCCTGAGGGGGCGCTGAGTCTGTCATGAGCGACCCCACTGTCATGGATGCTCAGGCTCCGTTACCACCTGCCATATGCCTCATGGGGCCAACAGCGTCGGGTAAAACCGACCTGGCAATGTCGCTATGCGAGCAACTGCCCTGCGACATCGTCAGCGTGGACTCCGCCATGATTTATCGTGGCATGGACATCGGCACCGCCAAGCCCACGGCGGCGGAATTGTCACGCGCGCCCCATCGGCTGATTGATATCTGTGATCCCACGGAGCGTTATTCTGCTGCGGATTTTCGGCGTGATGCGCTCAAAGAGATGGCCGCGATTACCCACGCCGGGCGTATTCCGCTGCTGGTAGGGGGCACCATGATGTACTTCAAGGCGTTGTTGCAGGGAATGTCGGACCTGCCTTCGGCTGATCCGACACTGCGTCGGAAGCTGCAGCAGGAGGCCGACGAAAAGGGATGGGCGGCCCTGCATGATGAATTGACGGGCAGGGACCCGGTGGCGGCGGGACTGATTCATCCTAATAACCGGCAGCGCCTGATGCGTGCACTTGAGGTCATCCGCCTGACTGGCCGGCCCATCTCCGAGCTCTGGAAACACCAGTCATCCCCCGCAGAAACCACAGCCGCGGGAGGCGCAGGTATTGAGGATTACACCTATTTCACACAATGGCAGGCAGACGAATCCCCGTCCCTTCCGTATACTGTGGTGCAGCTTGCTGTTGCTCCGACTGACAGAACGGTGCTCCATGAACGAATCCGCCAGCGGTTCCTGACGATGCTGGAGGCCGGGTTCATAGAGGAAGTCCGGCACCTGATGTCCCGGGGGGACCTGACTGCTGATTTACCTTCCATGCGCTGCGTCGGATACCGACAGGCCTGGCAGTATCTTGCCGGTGATGATGACTACGACACCATGATCAGCAAGGGTGTGGCAGCGACGCGTCAGCTTGCCAAACGGCAGCTCACGTGGCTGCGCAAATGGTCTGATGTGGTCTGGATTGCCAGTGATGACAAAGATATCACTGACATAGCCTTGAAAAATATCAGACTTCGCACCACATTTAACGCTAATAAATGACGATCTGCACTTACATATAAACAGGAGAAAACACATGTCAAAAGGGCATTCTTTACAAGACCCTTACCTCAACGCCTTGCGCAAGGAACGCATTCCGGTTTCCATTTTCCTGGTTAACGGCATCAAGCTTCAGGGCCAGATTGAATCGTTCGACCAGTTCGTGATTTTGCTGAAAAACACTGTCAGCCAAATGGTCTACAAGCACGCCATTTCCACCGTCGTGCCCGCCCGGAATGTCCGCATTCCCCAGCAGGCACCAGGCGGAGAGGGTGAGGCTGAAGACTGAGTTGCCCGGTTCCTCCGGTATTACCACCCGCGTCTCCGACGAACTGTTTGCGGTTCCGAGGGTCGCGGGTGTTTGTTTTTACGCACAGGTCAATTTGATGACCAGGGAGTTTTTGCCACTTGTTTGAGCGTCCCGATGTCGGTGAAAGGGCGATTCTCGTCCACATTGATTTTTTCTCTCACGCAGAGACAGAAGATCCGGATGAATTCCGTGAGCTGGTGACATCCGCAGGTGTCGAGCCTGTCGGGCTTGTGACCGGCTCAAGAAAACAGCCGAGCCCGAGGCTGTTCGTCGGAGAGGGCAAGCTTGAGGAAATTCGTGACGCAGTGACCGCCAATGAAGCCGATGTGGTGCTGTTCAACCACTCGCTTAGCCCCTCCCAGGAGCGCAATATTGAGCGCGAGCTCAAGTGCCGTGTACTGGACCGGACCGGGGTGATCCTCGATATTTTTGCCCAGCGCGCCCGTACCCACGAAGGCAAGCTTCAGGTTGAACTGGCCCAGCTTGAGCATATGTCGACCCGGCTGATCCGGGGCTGGACTCACCTTGAACGGCAGAAAGGTGGTATTGGCCTGCGCGGGCCCGGTGAGACACAGCTGGAAACCGACCGCCGGCTCCTGCGCGAGCGGATCAAATCGATCCACAAGCGGCTTGAGAAGGTCCGTCGCCAGCGCACCCAGGGCCGCCGCGCCCGCAAGCGTGCAGATATTCCGACCGTTTCCCTGGTGGGTTATACCAACGCCGGCAAGTCCACGCTGTTCAACCGTATTACCACTTCGTCCGTATATGCGGCGGATCAGCTGTTTGCGACACTGGATCCTACGCTGCGTCGTCTGGAACTTCCGGATATCGGGCCGGTCGTAATGGCGGATACCGTGGGCTTCATCCGCCATCTGCCCCATAAGCTTGTCGAGGCCTTCCGGGCGACTCTTGAGGAAACGACACAGGCGACCCTGCTGCTGCACATCATCGACTGCCACGACGACAGACGGGATGAGAACATGGAGCAGGTGGAGGAAGTGCTGGCCGAAATTGGTGCCGATGACATTCCCATGCTTCAGGTGTTCAACAAGATCGATCTGTTGGAGGGGTTTACGCCCAGGGTGGAACGTAACGAAGACGGTCTGCCGGTCAGGGTATGGCTTTCCGCCGTCAGTGGTGAAGGTATCCAGGGGCTGTTTGACGCGATCGTTGAACGCCTCGGGGAAGATGTGCTGCACCATTTTGTGTTGCTGGGCCCGCAGGATGGAAAGCTGCGTGCGTTGCTGCATGAAGCCGGTTCAGTGATCAGTGAAGAGCACCGGGACAGCGGTGATATGTGCCTGGAAGTGCGACTGCAAAGCCGCGACTGGCTGCAACTGCTGAGCCGTGCGGGCGTGCAGGAAAAGAACCTGAGATTGGATACAGGTGCAGAGTAATCGGTATCGCTATTGCCGGGGCGCTTATAAATCCCTAGTATTTGCAGCCATTCTATCAGTCAGGAACGGAGAGCATTATGGCCTGGAATGAACCGGGTGGTAACCGTAACGACAATGATCCCTGGGGAACCGGTGGTGGTCGTCGCGGCAATGATCAGGGTCCGCCAGACCTCGATGAGGCACTGAAAAAAGGCCTCGACAAACTCAACAAGCTACTGGGCGGCAAGGGTGGTCGGTCCGGTGGGTCCGGCGGATCTTCTTCCGGCAGCAGCGGTGGCTTCGGCGCTATCCTGGCACTGGCTGGCATCCTGGTGGCCGGCTATGTGATCTTCCAGTCGTTCTATACGGTGGACGAGCAGGAGCGCGCTGTGGTGTTGCGCTTCGGTGAATTCAGCCGTACAGAAAGCCCGGGTCTGCGTTTCAAGGTGCCCCTGATCGATGACGTGACCAAGGTTCGGGTGACAAACGTCCGCACCGCTGAATCCAGTGGTCAGATGCTGACCCAGGATGAGAACCTGGTGACCGTCGACCTGCAGGTGCAGTACCGCGTGGGAGACGCCCAGGCGTATGTGCTTAATATCCGTGATTCCAATGAAGCCCTGGCTTTTGCCACCGACAGCGCCCTGCGTCACGAGGTGGGCAGTTCCACCCTCGACCAGGTTCTGACTGAAGGCCGTGCGGAACTGGCGGTGCGTGTCGAGCAGCGGCTCCAGACGTTCCTCCGGGATTACGGTGCCGGGCTGGAAATCGTACGGGTCAACGTTGAAAGCACCCAGCCACCCGATGCGGTGCAGGATGCGTTCCGGGAAGTTCAGCGTGCCCGTGAAGACGAGCAGCGTGTGAAGGAAGAGGCGGAAACCTACCGCAACAAGGTGGTTCCGGAAGCCCGTGGTCAGGCTCAGCGGATGATTGAGGAAGCACTGGCCTACAAGGAAGAAGTCATCGAGCGTGCGAACGGTGAGACCTCCCGTTTCCTGGCCATGCTTGAGGTGTACCGTGCCGCGCCGGAAGTCACCCGTGAGCGTATGTACCTCCAGGCACTCGAAGGCGTGCTGTCCAGCACCAGCAAGGTTCTGGTGGACACTGAGAGCAGTGGCAACATGATGTACCTGCCGCTGGACCGTCTGACCCAAGGTCGTATGTCGTCGGGCGGATCAACGTCATCGGATAACGCCGATGGCCAGCTCAATATCCAGAACCTGACTGACCAAGTCATTCAGGAACTGCGTGGACGGCAGGAAACCGGCATTCGGAGGAGCAGATAATTATGGGACCCAAAGGTGTAGTGGGCCTCGCAGGGGCCCTCATTGTAGTCCTGCTGGTTTTGTCGAGCGTGCATATCATTCCGGAAACCCACCGGGGCGTGAAGCTCAGGTTCGGTGAGCTCATCGAAACCGATATGCAGGCGGGCCTGCACTTCAAGGTGCCGGTGATTGATCAGATCCGCGAGTTTGATATCCGCGTGCTGACCATGGACCTGCCGTCAAGGCAGTACCTGACCATCGAGAAAAAGCCGCTGGATGTGGATTCCTATATTGCGTGGAAGATTCGCGATGTGGACCAGTTCTATCGGGCGACGGGCGGCGACGAGTTCCGTGCCCAGTCGCTGCTGCAGTCCCGGGTTGATAACGGCCTGCGTGATGAGTTTGGTGTGCGCACCATGGTGGAAGTGGTCTCTGGTCAGCGCGACGAGCTGATGCACACGCTGCGTGACCGCGCCAATGAAACCGCCATTTCGGAATTTGGTATCGAGATCCTGGACATCCGGGTCAAGGCTATCGAGTTCCCGGGCGAGGTCAGTGAGAACGTCTATCGTCGTATGGCGACGGAACGTGAAAAGCTGGCCCAGGAATTCCGTTCCCGTGGTCGCGAACTGGCGGAAGGCATCCGCGCGGATGCAGATCGTCAGCGTACCGTGGTCCTGGCGGAGGCCTTTGCCCAGGCGGAAGAGACCCGTGGTGAGGGCGACGGTGAAGCGGCGCGCATCTATGCCGACGCCTACGGCTCGAACGAGGAATTCTACAGCTTCTACCGTAGTCTCCAGGCGTACCAGAATACCTTCTCGAGCAAGGACGATATCATGGTGATTGACTCCAACAGCGACTTCCTGAGATTCCTGAAGGATCCCCAGGGCGGCCGCTAGTCGGGAACATCGGCGCACAAAACCGGAATACCTCGGTATTCCGGTTTTTTTGTGTCTGGCAACAGTGTAAAATTCTGCCGGTTTTGGTTCGGGTTTTTTCTCCTTCTCCCGACTTCGCCCTAAATCCTGTGCACTCCCGCCGCCTTAGACTGACGCGGGGCAGAACGGACAACGGAATCTCATGACAGTATCTGATCGCTGGTTACTGCCGGATGGTGTGGAAGACATTCTCCCGCCTCTTGCAGGACAGATTGAATCCCTGCGCCGGGACGTAATGGACACCTGCCAGCGTTGGGGCTACCAGCTGGTAATCCCGCCGCTGATTGAATACCTGGAAAGCCTGTTTACCGGAACCGGTCACGATCTGGAACTGCAAACGTTCAAACTGACGGACCAGCTGACCGGGCGGATGATGGGCGTGCGAGCGGACATGACGCCCCAGGCGGCCAGGATTGACGCTCACACTCTTGGCCAGGACGGCATCACCCGCCTGTGCTACGCCGGTCATGTGCTCCATACCCGGCCGCGCCACATGCTGACGGGGCGAACCCCTATCCAGGCCGGTTGTGAGCTGTTTGGCAGCGCCTCTGAATCCGCTGATATGGAAGTGATCAGCCTGATGCTCGAGGCCCTGCGGGTTTCCGGATTGCCCCGGGTGCACCTGGACCTTGCCCATGTCGCGATCTACGAAACGCTGATGGGCGAGGCGGGCTTTGACCGGGTCACCGCAGCGGCCGTCTTCGACGCCATGGCAAGAAAGTCCGTACCGGAACTGGACGAGTTGCTGGGTGACTGCGATCCCCACTCCGCAGGTGGTCGCCTGCGTGCCCTGGCTCGAGTCAGTGGCGGGCCTGAGGCACTGGAAGAAGCAAGAGAGATCCTGGCTGGCGCGCCGGAAGCACTTAACTCAGCGCTGGACCAGTTGGGCCGGGTAGCGGACCTGCTGACGCGGGATTTCCCGGAAGTGAGTTTTGGTTTCGATTTCTGCGAACTGCGTGGTTACAACTACCACACCGGACTGGTGTTTGCCGCCTATTCCCCCGGTCACGGTGATGCGGTGGCCAAGGGTGGTCGCTACGATGCCATCGGCAGCGATTTCGGGCGTGCACGCCCGGCCACGGGGTTCAGCCTTGATATTCGCGCCCTGGTGGCCCTGGGCGAGCGGGTCAGCCGGCGCTCTGGCGCTGTGTGGGCCCCGGCCGATAGCGACCCGGCGCTGCAGGGTGTGATCGCTGGGTTGCGAATGACAGAAACGGTTGTGCGGGCATTGCCCGAAGATGTCGACACAGACCCCGCCACGCGTGGCTGTGACAGAATTTTGGTAAAGCGTGACGGCCAGTGGGTCGTGGATCAACTGAGCTGAATTGAGAGAGAATCATGGGTAAGAACGTAGTTGTGCTGGGCACCCAGTGGGGTGATGAAGGCAAGGGCAAGATTGTTGATCTGCTGACTGACAAGGTGGCAGCCGTGGTTCGCTTTCAGGGCGGTCATAATGCCGGTCATACCCTGGTGATCGAAGGCAAGAAGACGGCATTGCACCTGATTCCCTCCGGCATTCTGCGCAAGGATGTCCACTGCATGATCGGCAACGGTGTCGTGCTGTCCCCGGAAGCCCTGCTCAAGGAAGTGCGCGAGTTGGAAGCCAACGGTGTGGCCGTGCGTGACCGTCTGCGCATCAGCCTGGCGTGCCCCATCATTCTGAGAACTCATGTCCGGATTGACCAGGCCCGCGAGCGCGCCAAAGGCAATGACAAGATTGGTACCACGGGCCGGGGCATCGGGCCGGCGTACGAAGATAAAGTATCCCGCCGTGGCGTAAGGCTGGGCGACCTCTGTAATCCCGTGGCGTTTGAAGAGAAGCTGCGGGAGATCATGTCCTATCACAACTTCGTGCTCACCGAGTATTTCAAGGAAGAGGCCGAAGATATTGATGCCGCCCTCGCTGAATTGAAGCAGATGGGCGAGGAAATCCTGCCGATGGCGGCGGATGTGACGGATATGCTTCACGATTACCGCAAGCGTGGCGAACACATCCTGTTTGAGGGTGCCCAGGGCTCCCTGCTGGATATCGACCTCGGTACCTACCCCTACGTCACATCCTCCAACACCACCGCTGGCGGGACAGCGACGGGCTCCGGGTTCGGCCCGCTGTTCCTGGACTACGTCCTGGGCATTACCAAGGCCTATACCACCCGCGTGGGCTCCGGTCCGTTCCCGACCGAGCTGTTCGACGAGATGGGGCAGCACCTGGCGGTTAAGGGTAATGAAGTTGGTACCACCACGGGGCGTTCGCGTCGTTGTGGCTGGTTTGACGCCGTGGCGCTGCGCCATGCAATCCAGATCAACAGCGTGTCCGGCATCTGTCTGACCAAGCTTGACGTGCTGGATGGCATGGACACCGTGAAGGTCTGCGTCGGCTACAAGACGCCGAACGGCGAAATTTTCCGCCCGCCGATTGGCTGCGACACCTACGATGACATCGAACCGGTTTACGCCGAGTTACCGGGCTGGCAGGAAAGCACGTTCGGGCTTACCAAGCTGGAGCAGTTGCCGGAAAATGCCCGGGCCTATATTCGCTTCCTCGAGGAACAGATCGAGGCACCGATCGATATTATTTCCACAGGGCCTGACCGGGTAGAGACCATCACCCTGCGTCATCCGTTCGGCGAATAAGAACCCGCTTCTCAGGGCTTCTCGGCGATGACCGTGGCCCGCCTGGGACCGGCGTAGCCCTCAATGGTCCTGGTCGGGTCGTCCGGGTCGAGAAAGTCCGCCAGTGAGTTGAAGCGCATCCAGTCGGTACGGCGCTGTTCCTCAATGGTGGTGTCGGTGACGTCCACCACCCGGGCGTTGCGGAAACCGGCACGGTCAAGCCATCGCAGCAGGGTGTCGCAGCTGGGCAGGAACCAGACGTTACGCATCTGTCCATAGCGGTCCTCCGGCATCAGGCTGTAGCCCTCCGGGCCCTCGACTACCAGCGTCTCCAACACCAGTTCACCGCCACGGCGCAAGGTATCCTTGAGCTCGAGCAGATGATCCAGAGGCGATCGGCGATGGTAGAGCACGCCCATGGAAAACGTGGTGTCGAAGGTTTCCAGTTTCGCGGGGAGGTCTTCCATACGAACGGGCAGCAGATCCACCGGTGATTCCGTCAGGTAGCGTTTTACGCTCAGGAACTGGAACAGGAACAGCAGGCCGGGATCGATACCGATGACGCGTGCGGCGCCATCGCCAAGCATCCGCCAGCAATGGTATCCAGAGCCACACCCCACATCCAGAATGCGCCGGCCAGACAGGTCTGACAGGTAGGGGGCCACCCGGTCCCATTTCCAGTCGGAGCGCCATTCGGTATCAACATAAGTGCCGAAAAAGTCGAACGGACCTTTGCGCCAGGGCATCAGGCCCCGCAACCCGGATTCCAGTTGTGCGCGTTGCTGTTCGTTGAGGGAGCCGCCGGCCCGCAGGGTGATGGCGGACCTGTCGAGGGTGACCTGTGGGTCGTCGACTTCTGGCAGCTCCGCCAACGCATCCATCCAGCGGGCAATGTCACCGTGTGGGTTGTCCTCGAACCGACGTTGGAGTTGCAGCGTCAAGATCCCGCGCCAGCGTTCCAGGCCCTGGTCATTGAGTTCATCCAGAAGCGGCTGGTAGCAGTGCCGCCAGTCAAAATAGGCCATGGGTGCTCCTCAGGCGGCCGCTTTGAGTGCGAGCATGGAGACGAAGTTGAAGCACTGGTACCACACGATCACCTGGTCGAACCCACAGTCCAGCAGGCGCTCGCGATGGTCCGCCAGGGTCTCCGGGATCAGCACCTGCTCGATGGCCGAGCGCTTCTGGCTGATTTCCAGGTCGGAGTAACCATTGGCGCGCTTGAACTCATGATGAAGGCGAGTCTGGATGTCCTGTTCGGCGGAGTCCTCGAAACGGATCTTCTCGGACAGGATCAGCACACCACCCGGTCGAGTGGCTTCCGCGATACGTCGGAGAAGGCCGCTGCGCGCGTGAGGCGGAACGAACTGAAGCGTAAAGTTCAGGGTGATGACCGACGCGTTTTCCAGAGGTGTGGACAGAATGTCCTCGCAGCGAAGGTTGACCGGTAGGGTCCGGTCATCCAGGGCAATGTAGTGTTGGCATCGCTCTATCATGGCCTCGGAGTTATCGACACCGGTCAGTGTGCAGTCCTCGTAAGGGATGCCATGGCGCATGGCGAGTGTGGAGGCCCCCAGGGAGCAGCCGAGGTCATAGCAATGGCTGCCCGGCTGCGCATACTGCTCGGTAATGACTTCGATCATGGGAATGATGGTGGTGTAGCCGGGAACCGAGCGTCGGATCATGTCTGGAAAAACCCGCGCCACGGACGCATCGAAACGGAAATCTTCCGGGTTCCGCTGGGTGGCGAACAGGCGATCGGTTTCCTGGACCGGTGGCTTGGGCTGATCACTCATGGCTGGAGTCGCTTTCGGTTGCCTCCGGAGCCGGCCCACGGCTGCAGCGAATGCCCCGGTTCTTGTAATCCACGAGAATGCCGCGGAAATCCGGATCAATGTCGGCGGCAATGGCCAGGTATCCCTGTTCACACACAGCGTGCAGTTCGGACGATTTCGGGGACATGCGGAAGGGTTCGCCGGGCGTCACATGAATGGCTTCGAATTCGCCCACCGGTACGTTGTCCTTGTTACTGGCGTGATTGATCCTGCCGCTGGCTTCCAGAACAATCACCGTGAGGATCACGGCGCCAATGGCCGTGGCGATAAGACTGCGGGCCGAGTATCTGGCCTCTTTCTCGCTCATCAGAAGGTCTCCGGGTACGTGCAGCCGGCCTCAGTACTGGCCGGGGATATTGATGGGAGGGGACTGCAGCGCCGCAAGCTGCTCCCGCAGGGAAAGAATCTGGTCAGACCAGAACCTTGGCTGTTTGAACCATGGGAAAAAACGGGGAAAAGCGGGGTCGTCCCAGCGTCGCGCCAACCAGGCGCAGTGGGATATCTGGCGATAACAGCGCAATGGCTCAATCAGATGTCGCTCACGACGGTTAAAGTCGCGAAACATCTCATAACCCTCAAGTAATTCACCGAACTGGGCGCCGCGCTCTGCGTCATCTCCGTTGAGCAGTAACCACAGGTCCTGAATTGCGGGGCCAGTTCGGCAATCGTCCAGGTCCACGAACAGCATCTGCTCTTCCCGGCACAGGATGTTGCCGGCATGACAGTCACCATGGAGCCGCAAGGTGGCAACGTCTCCGGCGTCATCAATCCGGCGGGCGCAGGCCGCAACAAGATCGGGGATCAGGCTGTCCCAGGCTGGACGCAGGTCATCCGGAACCCAGCCGCCCTCGATCAGCAAACGGTTGTTGTCTATGATCCCGTGCAGCACATCGACTACGGGGCGTTCCTCGAAACGCGTTGTTGCGCCTATGTTATGGAGCTGGCCCAGCCACTGGCCAAGCCGATACAGGGTGTCCGTGACACTGGTGTCCGGGGCCTGGCCACCACGCTGGGGAAACACCGCAAAACGGAACTCGTGCCATTGGCCGAGAGTATCGCCTTGCGGCAGGGGCATCGGTGCCACAACGGGAATATCCGCCGCCACCAGTTCGGCGGTGAAGGTATGCTCCTCACGGATCTGGGATTCCGACCAGCGACCGGGCCGGTAGAATTTCACGATAACCGGTGCCGCATCTTCGAGTCCGACCTGATACACACGGTTTTCGTAACTGTTCAGCGCAAAAAGCCGTCCGTTGATGGTAAAGCCCGCGCTTTCCATGGCATCCAGAAGGGTGTCTGGCGTCAGCGCGTCATAGGGATGGCTGGAGGTTTCGGTCATAGATAAAGATCAACGCCTTGCTTGCTGGTTCGCCTCTGTGTTCCGGGCCTGCATATTATTGAGGTGGTACCAGTTCTCATCGAGTTCCCAGCGGATGCGGCTGATGCCGGGCGCTCCGAGAACAATATCTCCGGCCCGGGCCTGCACACGCGCCAGTTCCCGCTCAGCCCGGTGCCAGCCCCGGTCATCTTCGCCGAGATTCCGCATCGCCGGAAAGATGGTCGCCAGGGCATAGTGAGTGGAAGTGTTGTGGGAGCGCAGTGAACTCATGATGGCGGTCGAGCCTTCAACCCGTAATACCCGGTGCTGATAGGCATAACTGGCCACCAGCTCATCATCCTTGAGCTTCTGGTTCAGACTGATAACCTCAAACCCTCTCCACCCCAGCCAGCCAACGAAAACGGCGGCCACGAGCATCACGGTTAAAAACTGCTTCCTGTCAGACATCTCACACCTGCTTCCTGCACCAACCTGTGTGCTGAGTATAACGTTTCCCCGTTGGTATCGTCATTCAAATGCGCGTATACCGGAGCCTTTTTCACCCCGTGCCGGTTTTGCGCTACGCTTGGCCCCGTAGAATCAGCCCCAAAGGCAGGACACGATGGCAGAACTGGAAACCTTCCAGGTGGATACGATAGTGATTGGCGCAGGTGTGGTGGGGCTGGCCACGGCCCGGGCGCTGGCCCGCACCGGGCGTGAGGTGATCGTTCTGGAAGCAGGCCCCGCGTTCGGTGAAGGCATCTCCTCACGCAACAGCGAGGTGATTCATGCGGGCATCTATTATCCGGAGCGCTCCCTGAAGGCTGAGTTGTGTGTCCGGGGGCGGGCGTTGCTCTATGACTATTGCCATAGCCGGGGTGTTGGCCATCGCAAGACTGGCAAATGGATTGTCGCCACCCGTGAGGATCAGTTGCCGGCGCTCCGGGATATTCGTCTCCAGGCGGCCAGGAACGGCGTTGAACTGGCCTTCCATAATGCAGCATCGGCCCGGGCGGCATTGCCGGAAATCAGGGTTTGCGGCGCCTTGCACTCGCCGGAAACCGGTATCGTGGATAGTCATGGTCTCATGACTGCCCTGACCGCGGATCTGGAGGCCGCCGGTGGACAGCTGGTGACCCGGTCACCGGTGGACGCGGCCTGTTCGGAGGCGGGCGGCCACTGGCTGACGGTCGGGGGGCATATGCCCTGCCAGATTCGCGCCGCTACGGTGGTGAACGCAGCGGGGCTGGGCGCAGTGCCGCTGGCTCAGGCCTGGCAAGGGTTGTCGGCATCCCGCGTGCCGGTCCAGCGGATGGCGAGGGGCGTTTACTTCGCCTACAGTGGGCGACAGCCCTTCAGCAATCTGATCTATCCGTTGCCCGATTCCGGAGGTCTGGGGGTGCACCTCACACTGGATATGGCCGGGCAGGCGCGCTTCGGGCCCGATGTGGAATGGATCGAGGAAGAAGACTACTCCGTAGACCCGGCGCGGATCGGGGCCTTTGCGGAAGCCATCCGGCAGTGGTGGCCGGGGCTGGAGATAGGCCGGCTGCAACCGGCGTACGCGGGCATCCGGCCCAAACTGTCCGGTCCGGGAGAGGCGTTCGCGGATTTTCGCATTGATGGGCCTGAGTTCCATGGCGTGGCCGGGTTGGTCAACCTCTTTGGCATTGAGTCTCCCGGTCTGACATCCTGCCTTGCAATCGCCGAACATGTGGTCCGCAAGCTCTAGCCGGGTGTTCGGGCCAGGGCCCATACCTGCACATCGGACGCGCCGGCGTCCAGCAGCACCTGTGCCAGGGCACGCACTGTGGCGCCTGTGGTGATCACATCGTCCACCACCGCAACCCTGCCTGATACGTTTCCTGTGACCGTGAAGACTCCCTGCAGGTTCGCCAGGCGCTCCTCCCGTCCCAGTTCTCTCTGGGGGCGCACGTTCCGTACGCGACGGATGAGGCGCGGATTCCAGGGAATATCCAGGTGGCGGGACAGATGCTCCGCGATGTCCTCGGCCTGATTGAATCCCCGTACCCGACGTCGCCGCCCGTGCATGGGCGCTGGAATCAGCAGTTCCGGTCTGTCCTGGTGACGCTGTGCCAGATCATCCGTCAATCCGGCTATCAATGGCCTGACGAACTTTCGCTGTCCGTTGTACTTGTAGCGGGTAATCATGGCATCAACCGGAAACTGATAACGCCACGGAGCCGCCGTGTGCGAGTAGGGCGGCGGTGCTGCCAGACATTCTCCGCAAGTCATCAAGGCGGATGGAATGGCCAGTGGCAGGGCGCATTGACGACAGTGCCAGCGGTTGTAGGGCAGGTCGGTCCGGCAGCCGGTACAGAGTCCATCCCTGGCGCGGGGGTCAAGGCAGGCCACGCAATGCCCCGCATGCGTTTCTCTGTTAACCTTTTGTCCAATCAAGGTTGACAGGAATTCCAGTCCCTTTATCATTCGGTTAATCCGTAAACCAGTAAACCTTGAAAGGTTAACAGGGCCATATTATGACCGCTACCACCCTCCGCCACGACTGGACACTGCAGGAAGCCCGCGAGCTATTCCAGCTGCCGTTCAATGACCTCCTGTTCCGTGCCCAGAGTGTGCACCGGGAATTTTTCGATCCCAATGAAGTGCAGGTCAGCACGCTGCTGTCCATCAAGACCGGTGCCTGTCCTGAGGATTGTAAGTATTGCCCTCAGAGCGGTCACTACAACACCGGCCTTGAGAAGGAAAAGCTGCTGGAAATTGAGAAGGTGGTCGCAGAAGCAAAGGCGGCTCGCGAAAAAGGGGCGTCCCGTTTCTGCATGGGAGCGGCCTGGCGCAGCCCAACCAAAAAGGACATGCCTTACGTGCTGGACATGGTCCGACAGGTTAAATCCCTGGGTCTGGAAACCTGCATGACTCTGGGCATGCTCAAGGAGGAACAGGCGGCAGAGCTGGCGGAAGCCGGACTGGATTACTACAACCACAACCTGGACACCTCCGAGAAGTATTACAGCCATATCATTACGACCCGTACCTATCAGGACCGCCTGGACACCCTGGACAACGTCCGTAAAGCCGGAATGAAAGTCTGCTGCGGTGGCATCATGGGCATGGGTGAGGACGAGGACGACAGGGTCGGCCTGCTGATGCAGCTCGCCAATCTGCCACACCACCCGGAGAGCGTGCCGGTTAATATGCTGGTGAAGGTCAAGGGCACGCCGATGGAAGACGTGGAGGACCTGGACCCCTTCGATTTTGTGCGCATCATCGCTGTGGCCCGCATCATGATGCCGGCGTCCCACGTGCGCCTGTCGGCGGGCCGCGAAAATATGAACGAACAGATGCAGGCACTGTGTTTCATGGCGGGCGCCAACTCCATCTTCTACGGCGAGAAGCTGTTGACCACCGCTAACCCGGAAGCCGACGCGGACATGGCGCTGTTCCGTCGCCTCGGTATCCGGCCAGAGCAGCGTGAACAGTGCGCCAGCGAAGAGCAGGAAGAAGAGGCCATCGCCGAGGCCGTGGAATATGAGGCGACCCGCCATATGTTCTATGACGCCACGCGGGAATCCGCGTAAAGCCAATGTGTTGCGGGAACTGAGCAGTGCGTGATTTTGCGGCAGAACTTGAACAGCGGAAACAGGCGGGTCTGTACCGGACCCGGCGGCTGATTTCCGGTCCCCAACAGCCCTGTTTGAGGGCCAATGGCCACAGCCTGTTGTCGTTCTGCAGCAACGATTATCTGGGCCTGGCGAATCATCCGGCCAATCTCGAAGCGCTACGTCATGCGCTGCCAGAGACCGGGCTGGGCGGTGCGGCCTCTCATCTGATCTGTGGCCACCACGAAGCGCATCATCGGCTGGAAGAGCGTCTTGCAGAATTCACTCAGCGCAGTTCAGCCCTGTTCTTTTCCACGGGCTACATGGCCAACCTGGGGGTTATCTCGGCACTGGCGGGGCGTGGCGATACCATTTTCTCCGACCGGCTGAACCATGCCTCCATCATAGACGGGTGCATCCTGAGCCGTGCCACGGTGCGTCGTTATCCCCATAGTGATATGGCCGCACTGGCCACGATGCTGTCACAGACGGGTGGGCACAAGGTGGTGGTGACCGATGGGGTGTTCAGCATGGACGGGGACGTGGCACCACTGAAGGAGCTGGCGGACCTGTGCCGTGTCCATGATGCCCTGTTGGTGGTGGATGATGCCCATGGCATCGGTGTACTGGGGGCAGAAGGCCGTGGCAGTGTGTTGGCGCAGGGACTTTCGGAAGCGGATGTGCCGGTGCTGATCGGTACCCTGGGCAAGGCAGTGGGCACCAGTGGTGCTTTTGTCGCTGGTTCCCGGACCCTGACGGATTACCTGGTCCAGAAAGCCCGCACTTATATCTACACCACAGCCATGCCGCCGGCCTTGGCGGCGGCGACGCTTTCCAGCCTTGAACTGATTGAGCACGGTGACGACCGGCGGCAGCATTTGCAGCGTCTAATTGCACGCTTCCGTTCCGGCGCCCGATCTCTCGGCTATCAGTTGATGGCTTCCGACACACCGATTCAGCCGATCATGGTCGGAGACAACTGGTCAGCGCTGGCACTCAGTGAAGCGCTGGAGGCGCGGGGCTTGCTGGTGACGGCCATCCGTCCCCCCACGGTCCCTGAAGGAGAGGCGCGTTTGCGGGTAACGTTCAGTGCCGCTCACACCCTGGACGATGTGGATCGGCTTCTGCGGGGACTCAAAGATTGTCGGCCTGAGCGCCTGGTGCTGCCGGAAGTGCCTGCATGAGAGAACCGTGTACCGGCAGGCTCGTTGTCGTCGGGGGCTGGGGCGTGCGTTGCGAGATGCTCTCGGGATTGTTCGACCGGTGGCAGGGTGAGGTGGATCTTGTCAGTCTGGACGATGAGATCATGTCTGTCTGTGACTCGGTGGATGCTCTCGCCGGGGAGCTCCTCGGCCAATACCCCAGTCCTGCCGTGTGGCTGGGCTGGTCCCTCGGGTCGCAGGTGGCCATGGCTGCGGCGGCGCGGCAGACCGGCACTGTGACCCATGTCATTACTGCCGGCGGCTTCCCCCGCTTCACCGCCGCCCCGGACTGGCCTTCGGGCATGCCGCAACGGGATTTCGAGGCGTTTGCACGGGGTATTGAGCGTGATCCGGCCCGCTACTGGCTGCACTTCCTGCTGCTGATGATCAACGGTGATGCCAACGAGCGCCAGGCTCGGAAGCAACTGAAGCAGTGGCTCGAGCAGGGGGCGCCGGTGTCGGCGGAAAATCTGGTTAAAGGCCTGGCGTGGCTTCGCAATGAAGACCAGAGACAGCTCTGGCGCAACAGCGAGACCCCCGCACTGCACTTGCTGGGCGACCGGGATGCCGTGGTCCGGCCGTGGCCCTCCCAGGAAACAGGGGTTGGTCAGACAGTTGAGGTGGTCCGGGGAATGGCTCACTGGCCTGCCGGGCCGGGTGCCGAGCACTGTCAGCAGCGAATGGCCGACTACCTGGGAGCGCCAGGTCGCGGATTACAGGGCGTCAACGCATGAGCTCCGCTGGGTATTCGCCGGAGAAAGCCTCCATCGCGAGGGACTTTGGAGCAGCTTCAGTCACATACGAGTCTGCGTCACGCCTGCAGCGTTTGATGGGCCAGGTCATGCTGGACCGATTATCAGCGTTGCTTTCAGGGCGAGAGCCATTGACGATTCTGGACCTGGGGTGCGGAACCGGCCATTTCACGCGGCGCCTCGCCGAGTGCTTTCCAGGCGCGCGCATCACGGGTGCGGACCTCTCCCCCGGAATGATTAGCCAGGCCCGACAAATCGATGACGGCACTCTCACGTGGGTAGTTGCAGACGCTGAGAGGCTGCCCTTTGCGGCGGCATCGTTTGACCTGGTGTTCAGTAATCTGATGATTCAGTGGTGCAGGGATTCCGGACGGGTGTTGGGCGAATGCCGTCGCGTTCTCTCTGCCGGGGGGCTGCTGCAATGTTCCACTCTGCTGGATGGCAGTCTCAGGGAACTCGCCGCGGCCTGGGCGGCGGCTGATCCTGAATACAGCCACGTTAACCGGTTCGAGCCTCTGGCATCGATGGCCGGGCGGGTGGGCGAGGTCCTGCCCGGTGCGAAGCTGGAGACGGACACCGTGATGCTGGAGTACGATTCTCCTCTGGCGCTCGCCAGGGAGCTGAAGCACCTGGGTGCCGGGTATAAAGGGGGCGACCGACGGCGCACCATGACCGCGCCGGGACGGATACGGTCCATGTCCGAGCAGTATCCCAGGCGGATGGGCGGAGGCATCGCGGCCTCCTACGAAGCATGCTGGATTTCATACGACAGGTAAGCCATGGCCAGGAAAACGTTTTTTGTAACCGGAACAGACACCGGCGTCGGTAAGACCATCGCCTCGGCGGCGATTCTTGAGGCCGCGCGAACCATGAACAAGCGGACCATCGCAATGAAGCCCATCGCTTCGGGATGTGATGAGACGGCTTATGGGCTGCGGAACGAAGACGCCCTGATTCTTCAGTCTGCCATGACAGAGCCGCTTCCCTACGATCAGGTGAATCCGGTCGCGCTGAAACCGGCGATAGCCCCTCATGTCGCCGCTGAAATGGCGGGTCGGCAACTGACCGGGCAGCGTCTGGTGGGCTTTTGTCGTGGCCTGCAGATGCGGTCTGCTGACCTGTTTCTGATCGAAGGCGCAGGTGGCTGGCGGGTACCGCTGAATGATCGTGAATTCTATTCCGCGGTCCCTTCCGAACTCGCCATTCCGGTCATTCTGGTCGTGCCGCTCAGGCTGGGGTGTATTAACCACGCGATACTGACCGCCGAGTCGATCAGGCAGGATGGGCTGGCCGTCGCGGGGTGGGTCGCGAATCGGCCCGATGAAGAACCCATGAGCTGTGAGCAGGAAACCCTGAACTACCTGTTAATGCACCTTGGGGCTCCCTGTCTCGGGGTTCTTCCCTGGCAGACCGATCCCCGCCCGGCAGAACTGGCCCGATACCTGAATATTGAACCTCTGTTTGAAAATTGACCATTTTTGTGGCTTAATTAAGTCAAATATCGGTCATCAGGTGGTCTCATCATGATCAGCAACGTATTAGGCGTCGGTATCCAGGGCATTCAGGACGGCATGATGGGCATGGAAAACGCCGCCCGGAAAATAGCCCGCGGTGGTGCAGATGGCCCCCAGGGCACCGCTGAAGTGGCTGGTTCACTGGTCGAGCCCATGGTGGATCTCAAACTCTACGAGCGCAGCGTTGAAGCGTCCGCTCAGGTGGTCCGCACCGCGGATGAGACCCTCGGTACCTTGTTGGACATCCAGGCCTGAAAGCCGGTGTCCGTCTGAAAATCCCTCTCGCTGCCCGCTGATGCCATGATATCCGCCGTTTCTTCTCCCCTGGGAACCGCAACAACATCGGTTTTCCCGGCCTCGGCGAATCCTTCCAATGCCTCCTCCGTCCCCCGCAACGAAGTACCGGGGCAGTCCGCTGCGTCTGCAGCGAAAGAGCCGGCTCGCAAACCAACAGACACTGATGCGGCGGCCAGGGCCCGGGGGCTGGATGAAGCCGATCTGAAAGTGCTGTCTGAACTGAAAGCCCGTGACCGTGAAGTCAGGGCTCATGAAGCCGCTCACCAGTCCGTCGGTGGACAGTACGCCGGAGCGGTTTCATACGTGTACCAGCGAGGGCCGGACGGTGCGCAGTACGCGGTGGGGGGAGAGGTGTCGATTGACGTTGCGCCGGTACAGGGCGATCCCCAGGCCACCATTGAAAAGATGCGTGTGGTGCGGGCCGCGGCCATGGCTCCTGCGGAACCTTCGGCCCAGGATCGAGCCGTCGCGGCACAGGCCATGCAGATCATGCTGCAGGCACAGACAGAACTGTCCCAGGAGATGGCCGGCAGTGAGCGCGCAGGCGCGCGCCAGGAAGCCAGCGAAGCCTATGGGACGGTCGCCCGCATGGATGGCGATGAACCGGCCGGCAGCACGTCAGTAACGGCCTGATCTCACATATCTTTCCTGCGTCCTGCAACCTGGAAGCCTTTCACCTGCCCATCGGCTTACCACAATTTGCAACACAATTTTCAGGTCCGGCTATTGACAATTCTGTGCCTCTAAACGTATGTTTCAAACAAGTGTTTAATTAAGGCTGTGGTGCGATAGCGTCACGGTGTCTGAGCAAACCCCAAGGCCAAGACTGCAATCCGTGTTGCAGATGTGACCGAAAACCTGAGGTGGATTCCATGCCCGAATACAAAGCGCCCCTGCGTGATATCAAATTCGTAATGAACGAGCTGCTGGACAGCGAGCAGCACTACGCCAATCTGGAAGGTGCCGAAGATGCAACGCCGGATATGGTGGACGCCATCATCGGGGAAGGTGCCAAGTTCTGTGAGCAGGTTCTGTCTCCGCTGAACCAGGTGGGTGACAAGGAAGGTTGTACCTGGAGTGAAGACGGTGTGAAAACACCGACTGGCTTCAAGGAAGCATACCAGCAGTACGTGGAAGGCGGCTGGCCCTCCATGACGGCCGATCCCAACTACGGTGGTCAGGGGCTGCCTCACTCACTGGGTCTGGTAATGAGTGAAATGGTCGGTACCGCCAACTGGTCCTTCGGCATGTACCCGGGCCTGAGCCACGGTGCCACCAACACGATCGAGGCCCATGGAACCGAAGAACAGAAGCAGACCTACCTGACCAAGCTGATCAGCGGTGAGTGGACCGGCACCATGTGCCTGACCGAGCCGCACTGTGGTTCCGACCTCGGTACCCTGCGTACCAAGGCTGAGCCAAACGCCGACGGCACTTACGCCATTACCGGCACCAAGATCTTTATCTCTGCCGGTGAGCACGACATGGCAGAGAACATTGTTCACATCGTCCTGGCACGTCTGCCGGGCGCACCGGAAGGCACCAAGGGTATCTCCCTGTTCATCGTGCCCAAGAACCTGCCGAACGACGACGGTTCCTCCGGTGAGCGCAACGCTGTGACCTGTGGCTCTATCGAACACAAGATGGGCATCCACGGCAACGCTACCTGCGTGATGAACTTTGACGGCGCCAAGGGCTGGCTGATCGGGCCTGAGAACCGTGGTCTGAACTGCATGTTCACCTTCATGAACACGGCTCGCATCGGTACCGCGATCCAGGGCCTGGGTGCCGCCGAGCTTGGCTTCCAGGGGTCCCTGGCCTACGCCAAAGACCGTCTGGCGATGCGTTCACTGAGCGGTCCGAAGAATCCAGAGGGCATCGCTGACCCGATCATCGTGCATCCGGACGTGCGTCGTATGCTGCTGACCCAGAAAGCGGTCGCGGAAGGCGCGCGTGCACTGATCTACCTGACTGCCCAGCAGGCGGACATCGTTCACAGCGGTAAGACTGAGGAAGAGCGCAAGGCCGCTGACGAAGCCCTGGGCTTCCTGACGCCGATTGCCAAGGCGTTCCTGACCGAAATCGGTTACGAAGCGGCTAACCTCGGCATGCAGGTGTTCGGTGGTCACGGCTTCATTTCCGAGTGGGGCATGGAGCAGAACGTCCGTGACGCCCGTATCGGTATGATTTACGAAGGCACCACAGGTATTCAGGCGCTGGATCTGCTGGGTCGTAAGGTTCTGATGACCCAGGGTGAATCCCTGAAGGGCTTCACCAAGCAGGTACACGTGTTCTGCAAGGAAAACGCCGACAACGAGCAGTTGAAGGAATTCATCGAGCCGCTGGCAGCGATCAACAAGGAGTGGGGCGACCTCACCATGAAGATCGGCATGACCGCGATGAAAAACCGCGAAGAAGTCGGCGCTGCCTCAGTGGATTACCTGATGTACTCCGGGTACGCCGTGTTTGCCTATCTGTGGGCGCGTATGGCCAAGGTAGCTCTGGACAAGATGGTCGAGGGCACCACCGAGGAGACGTTCTACAACGCCAAGGTCCAGACAGCGCGCTTCTATTTCAAGCGCATGCTGCCACGCGCCAAGGGCCACGCAGAAATGATGCTGGCCGGCGCTGACAGCCTGATGGACATGCCGGAAGAAGCCTTCGCCCTCTAAGGCGCGGGACGGCAGACCCAGAAAAGCCCGCTCTCCCAGGAGGCGGGCTTTTTTCATGAGTTAGCGTCGCCAATAGGGTAGAATACGCCACGATAAAAATAACCTTGAGCGGACACATAGCCGAGAGGCGCGCCAGCAGCGCAACGATGGCAGCGCCGACAGACTGACTGGATTTTGGAGAGTTTTAGATGGCTGATTATCAGGCACCTCTGCGTGACATGCGTTTTGTTTTGAACGAAGTTTTCGATGCCCCGGCGCTTTGGGCGTCCCTTCCGAAAGTGGCGGAAAACGTCGATCCCGACACCGCCGATGCCATTCTGGAAGAGGCCGGCAAGATTACCAGCGGCGTACTGGCACCGTTGAACCGCGAGGGTGATGAACAGGGCTGTAAGTGGAACGAGGGCGAAGTGACATCGCCGGATGGCTTCAAGGAAGCCTACCAGACCATCGTGGAAGGTGGCTGGAACGGCCTGGGTGGAAACCCTGAATTCGGTGGCATGGGCATGCCCAAGACCCTGGTCGCCCAGTTTGAGGAAATGATGCAGGGCGCCAACATGGCGTTTGGTCTGGCCCCAATGCTGACTGCCGGCGCCTGCCTCGCTCTGGATGCCCATGGCAGCCAGGAGCTGAAAGAGAAGTATCTGCCCAACATGTACTCCGGCGTATGGTCCGGTGCCATGGATCTGACCGAGCCTCACGCGGGTACCGACCTGGGGATTATCCGTACCAAAGCGGAGCCGAATGACGACGGTTCCTTCAATGTCACTGGCACCAAGATCTTCATCACCTGGGGCGAGCATGACATGGCGGAGAACATCATCCACCTCGTGCTGGCGAAGTTACCGGACGCCCCTAAGGGACCCAAAGGCATCTCCCTCTTCCTGGTGCCAAAGTTCATGGTGAGCGACGATGGCTCCCTCGGTGAGCGCAACAGCTTCAGCTGTGGCTCTATCGAAAAGAAAATGGGCATCAAAGGCTCAGCGACCTGTGTGATGAACTTCGACGGCGCAAAGGGCTGGCTCGTAGGCGAAGAGAACAAAGGTCTCGCGGCCATGTTCACCATGATGAACTACGAGCGCCTGGGCGTGGGTATCCAGGGCATCGGCGCTGCCGAAGCGTCGTTGCAGAGTGCCCGTGAATACGCCCTCGAGCGTATCCAAAGCCGTGCCCCGACCGGCGCACAGCAGCCCGAGAAAGCCGCAGACCCGATCCTGGTTCATCCGGATGTCCGTCGTATGCTGCTGACCATGAAGGGCTACGTGGAAGGTGGGCGTACCTTCTCCACCTACGTCGCCCAGTGGCTGGATATTGCCAAGTACGCTGAAGACGATGACCGTCGCAAGCACGCCGAAGGCATGGTGGCGTTGCTGACTCCGGTTGCCAAAGCTTTCCTGACCGATCGTGGCCTTGAAGCCTGCATTATGGGGCAGCAGGTGTTCGGCGGCCACGGATTCATCCGTGAGTGGGGCCAGGAGCAGTTGGTTCGCGACTGCCGTATCACCCAGATCTATGAGGGCACCAACGGTATCCAGGCGCTGGACCTGATGGGCCGGAAGGTTGTTGGCAGCCAGGGCAAGTTGTACGAGCTGTTTGCCAACGACGTGGCGGCCTTCATTGAGGAGAACAGTGGCGACCAGAACCTGCGTGGCTTCCTGGAGCCGCTGGCGGCAGCGTTTGAGCGTCTGTCGGATGTTACCGAGCACGTTATCAAGCAGGCTGGCGATAATCCTGATGCCATCGGTGCGGCGTCAGTGGATTATCTGGACCTGTTTGGCCTGACCGCCCTTGGGTATATGTGGGCCAGGATCGTCAAGGCTGCTGCGCCGAAGGCCGAAGGCGACACATCGGGCTTCTACACCGGCAAACTCAAGACCGCTCAATTCTATTTTGATCGTATGTTGCCGAAGACCGTTTCCCTGGCGGAAGGTATCCGCAGTGGCAGCGAATCCATGATGGCGCTGACGGCTGAGGAGTTCTGATCGCTCGCGATCAAAACGCTAAGGCTCAGTGAAAAAGGGCAGACCTTCTCGAAGGTCTGCCCTTTTTATTTGGGTATTGCGGGCCAGGAGCGCGTACGGTCAGAGGTTCTCGATCCGATCCGGGTCAGTCACGAACGGGTTGTCGTTCCCCTGCAGCTCGCTGACCTGGCGATGGCGGGTTAGCTCCCTGTCGTCGGGCGGGTCCATTCGACTCCAGTTCCGGAAGACAGTCGCGGTGCCAACCCAGGGAAGGTCATAGGTGTCCACCATGTAAGCCACGGTGCGTGCCACATCACCTTTCACCGGTTCTGCGGGCTCGAAGAACTGGGCACTCTCACGGTTGCCGCAGTCGTCCTCACGGGCGCCGGCCGCCAGTTGCTCGTATCGGGCATTACGCCGCCGCATCTCGACACGGCTGTTAACCGGCACCATGTTGTGCAGGTCGGAAGCGATCTGGCGATAGCGGTCATCGTTGCTGCATTGCCGAGTGGTACCGCACCCCAGGGAGCTGCGAACAACCGCCAATGGGTAGATATGACCTTCGGTGAGGGTAAATCCTTTGTTGGTGAACGGTGTATCGCAGAAGAAGGAGGTTCCTCCGTCAGCGTACAGCGTACCCCAGAACTGGTCCCGGGCGACCGTGTCGGGATCGCTGAATCGGGTGTTCTGGCCAGTCACCAGAGCGGGAATGAGCAGGAGAGACAGAGACAGGGTGATAAGCTTTATTGTATTCATACGGTGTTATACCTCGCAGTGCCGGTAAGCGCCTTCGCCAATCGGGCCATCCAGGATGACTCAGGGTCGGGATGGTCAAGAAAATGACGTTTTGTTCACTTACGCTGTGAAGTATGGCACACCGGCTCCGTGAAGCAGAGCCTTGGCTGTCCCAATTTGTAGCGTTGTGTTAAGTGGTTAACACTTTATTTCAGCCGGTCGCGGATGCGCTGATAACCCATGCGAACTTCCTCGCCCAGGCGCTGGGCAGTCTGCCTTGCTTCGTGAGTGGCGTCTTCCGTATCGTGGAGAAGGTTCTCCAGCCGTGTGCGGAACACCTCCCAGTCCTTCTCAAGGTCATCCCACTCGTCTTTCACATCCTCCCGAGCCAGATGAAGCTGAACCCGGGCTTCGTCCCGGTACTGCCTGATTTTCTCGGCAAGCTTTTTGAGATCGTCCTGAAGATTCATGGCAACCACCTCCTTTGATGGATGGTTTCCCTACAATGCTCCGGAGCAGGAAAGCCTGTCAATAGAGTGGCCGGTGAGGAGGTGGCTGGCTTGATCTGTATCAGTTGCGGCGGTTGAGCTGTGTCGCCAGGTCTTCCAGGAAGTGCCAGGGGGAAAGCGTTTCAAAGCCCTTGGCCGCGCGGTCAATGCTGCTGCACAGTTCCAGTGCTTGATGCAGTTGCGGTCGGGATAGCCGCCGGGCTGCCTGCTCAATGACCCGCGCGCGCTGAGGCTGGAACACACCCCGCTGTTTGAGGAAACCCGCCGGGGCTTCCCGTCGGGACATGGCGGCGCTGAGCTCAAGGGTCAGGTTCAGGTCCCGTGTCAGGACGGCGAGCAGGCCCAGGGGATTTTCGCCCTCCTGCCTCAGCACGCCGATCATCTTGCGGGCGTGGGGCGCGCGACCGGCCAGAAGCTCACTTACCAGTTCAAATCCATTGAACCGGGAGCTGTCCTGGACCGCCTGCTCGATGGCTTCCTCGTCAATGGTTTTTCCGCCACCAAACAGGGCAAGGCGATCCAGCTCCTGGCTGGCCGCGAGCAGGTTGCCTTCCAGGCGTTCGGTCAGCATGTCCAGTGCGCCGCGGGTAAACTGCAGACCTTTTGCGCCGGCTCGCTGTTGTAGCCAGCCGGCAAACTTGTCGCCATCCACTGGCCACACCGGCACGTGCACGCCACGGTTCTGGAGAGCCTTGTACCACTTGCGACGGGTTTCCGCTGCGTCCAGGCGGGCGCTGATGAGCAGCAGGATAATGTCGTCCGGAGGCGACTCCAGGACCCGCTCCAGTACGGCCCGGCCGTCGCCGAGTTTGCCGGTGGGCAGATGGATCTCAATGCGGCGCTGTTCGGCGAAAAGGGACAGCGCGCTGAATTCCTCTCCCACGGCGTTCCAGTCGAGCTGGTGATCCGCGTGGTAGGTCATGCGGTCATGAAAACCGGCTTCGCGGGCCGCTGCGCGAATCTGATCGCAGCATTCCTGAACCAGCAGTGGCTCATCACCCGATACAAGGTAAACCGGTGCAAGGGACTTTTTCAGTAACTGGGGGAGCTGCGCCGGTTGGGTCTTCATGGTCAGCGGGAATCATCCCCCGTGTCCTCACCGGCCGCTGCGCGTATCTCCGCGATGCGAGCCTCGGTCAGTGGCGCGAGTCGGAAGATGATCTGCTGGGCCAGGCGCTCATAGAGCTGCACGCGCAGTTCTTCTTCCTCGCGTCGCTTGGCAAGGACATTGGTTTCGTCGTAGCGATAGGTTTCGCTGCTGTTGAGGCTGGTTTCGGTGACCAGGGGAATGTCGTCCCGCGTCAGTACATCCATCCGCACCGTCTGGCGCAGGGTATATTCCGCAGCCGCCGCCTGTACGGTAATTGCGCTGGCGCGACGATCCTGCTCGAAGCCGCGCAGGCGCAGGACATAGTCCGCTTCGCCTGCGGGCCGAACATCGATATTCCCCAATTCCAGCTGCTCCGTGACCGAGCGGCACAGCTCGCCGGGCACCTGCTCGACGCAGGTCACCGCCAGAGGCTGCAGCCCTGGTGGCACCGGCGGGGCCCCACGCAACTGGAAACCGCACCCGGCCAGGGCAGCGCACATCAGGCCCGCTGTAGTCAGGCCTGCAAACCGTATCAGGTGCGATCTTCCGGCCATGTCAGTTGGCCACCACGTTAACAAGCTTGCCGGGCACAACAATCACTTTGCGCACCGTTTGGCCTTCGGTGAAGCGAATCACGTTCTCATTCTCCAGAGCCAGCTTTTCCAGCCCGGCCTTGTCGATGTCGGCTGGCACATCGGCCTTGGCGCGGACTTTGCCATTGACCTGCAGAACCACCTGGATCTGGCTGCGAACCATGGCAGTGCTGTCGGCTTCCGGCCAGCCTGCGTCCACCACCGGGGTGGTGTGTCCCAGTGCCTGCCACAGGTTGTGACAGATATGGGGAACGATCGGCGAGAGCATCAGCACGGCCACTTCCAGGGCTTCCTGGCGTACAGCGCGGCTCTGGGGTTCATCATCGTTCAGCCGGCCCACTTCGTTGAGCAGTTCCATGACGGCGGCAATCGCGGTGTTGAAGGTTAGGCGACGGCTGATGTCGTCACTGACCTTGGCAATGGTTTCGTGGGTCTTGCGACGAAGATCTTTCTGGGCTTCGTTCAGGGTTTCGGCGTTCAGGGCCGGTACGTCGCCGCCGCTTGCCAGCTCACCGACCATGCGCCATAGCCGCTTGAGGAAGCGATGGGCACCTTCCACGCCGCTGTCAGACCATTCCAGGGACTGCTCCGGGGGAGCTGCAAACATCATGAACAGGCGCACGGTGTCCGCGCCGTGCTGATCGATGATGGCCTGGGGGTCAATGCCGTTGTTCTTGGACTTGGACATCTTGGTGACGCCGCCAACTTCCACCGGCTGTCCGTCCTGCTTGTGGACCGCGCCGGTGACCTGGCCCTTGGCATCCCGCTCAACGGTGACGTCTGCCGGTGAAATCCAGGTCTTGCCGCCATTGGGGTCTTCACGATAGTAGGTCTCTGCCAGCACCATGCCCTGGCACAACAGGCGGTTGAACGGCTCGGAACTGTTGACCAGGCCTACGTCCCTGAGCAGCTTGTGGAAGAAGCGGGCGTAGAGCAGGTGGAGGATGGCGTGTTCGATGCCACCAATGTACTGGTCCACAGGCAGCCAGTAGTTGGCGGCTGCGGGGTCGAGCATGCCCTTGTCGTAGTTGGGGCTGCAAAAGCGGGCGTAATACCAGGACGATTCCATGAAGGTATCGAAGGTGTCGGTTTCCAGGGTAGCCGGCTGACCTTCGAAAGTGGTTTTCGCCCATTCCGCATCTGCCTTGATGGGCGACTGGACACCGTCCATTTCCACATCTTCAGGCAGGGTAACGGGCAACTGGTCATCGGGCACGGGGCGCTCGGTGCCATCGTCCAGCGTCATCATCGGAATGGGCGCACCCCAGTAGCGCTGGCGGGAAACGCCCCAGTCACGCAGCCGGTAGTTGACGGTACGCCGGCCAATGCCGTGTTCTTCCAGGTAGTTGGCGATTTCATCGAAGGCTTCTTCGCTGGTCATGCCGTTGTATTTGCCGGAAGACACCAGAGTGCCCTTTTCCGTGAAGGCCTTCTCCTGAACATCAATGTCGCGGCCGTCCCGTGCGGCGATGACCTGTTTGATGGGCAGGCGGTATTTCAGTGCAAACTCGTGGTCGCGCTCATCGTGACCCGGTACCGCCATCAGTGCGCCGGTGCCGTAGTCGGTGAGTACAAAGTTGGCAATCCAGACGGGAATCTCTTCCTGGGTGAGCGGATGGATGGCCATGAAACCGGTATCGATACCTTTCTTCTCCATGGTGGCCAGTTCCGCTTCCGCCACCTTGCTGTTGCGACACTCGTCGACGAACTCGGCCACGTCCCGGTGGCGCTCAGCCGCCGCCTTCGCCAGCGGGTGCTCTGCGGCTACCGCCATGTAACTGACCCCCATCAGGGTATCCGGGCGAGTGGTGTATACCGTCAGACCGTCGTTGCTGTCTTTCAGCGGGAACGTCAGTTCGGTGCCGACGGATTTGCCAATCCAGTTACGCTGCATGGTCTTGACCTGTTCAGGCCAGTCTTCCAGCTGGTCCAGGTCATTGAGCAACTCTTCGGCGTAGTCGGTGATGCGGATGAACCACTGGGGAATCTTTTTCTGCTCAACCAGAGCGCCCGAGCGCCAGCCGCGGCCGTCCACCACCTGCTCGTTCGCCAGGACGGTCTGGTCGACCGGGTCCCAGTTCACGGTGGACATCTTCTTGTACACCAGACCTTTTTCGTAGAGGCGGGCGAAGAACCATTGCTCCCATCGATAGTAGTCCGGCTTGCAGGTGGCGAGTTCGCGGTTCCAGTCATAACCGAAGCCCAGCTGTTTGAGCTGGTTCTTCATGTATTCGATATTGGCGTAGGTCCACTTGGCCGGAGCGGTGCGGTTGGCAATGGCGGCGTTCTCCGCCGGCAGGCCAAAGGCATCCCAGCCCATGGGCTGCATCACGTTCTTGCCCTGCATACGCTGATAGCGCGAGATGACATCGCCGATCGTGTAATTGCGGACGTGCCCCATATGAAGCTTGCCGCTCGGGTAGGGGAACATGGACAGGCAGTAGTATTTCGGTTTGCCGGGCTCTTCCCTGACGGTGAAGGTTTTATTCTCTTCCCAGAAAGTGCGGGCATTCTGTTCTACGTCACGTGGATTGTATTGCTCGTCCATTCCTGCCATTACCGAAATTACCTTGTGTGAAAAATAAAACCCTGTATCAAAACGATGTCCGGAGCGGGCCGATCATTCTAACGCACACAAGGCTTAACAGGTAGTCTGCCAAAATTCTGATCCTGTGCCAGACTGTCAGTAACGCTGCCTGCCGGCCCAGACCATCAAGGAGTCACCATGACAGCACCAGAACGAAGCCATCTCTCGGGAAAAGCCCTGGAAGTCTATGATCGTATGCTGGCCCGGGTACAGTCCCGTCTGAACGAGTTGCAGGAAACCTCTCTGGAGACCCTGGAAGGGGAGGTGCGCAAAGCGGTGGAGGTCGAGTACGAACTGGAGGAAATGACCCGGGAGGAGGCGGACCTGCTGGGTGAGTACCTGCAGAGGGATCTCCAGCATCTTATGCACTTCGTCGAGGAAACCGGCGAGGGGCTCAAGGAATGGTTGCAACTGGACATCGCGCTACTGGAGCACGAGTTATCGGACCGGTTGCTGTCGGTCGCTGACAAGACGCTGGTGGACACGCTTGAGCTCCGGCAGAAACTGGAGAACCAGGAGGCAGGCCATTACATATCCGGAGAAGTGGCGACGGCGGGCATGTTCCAGTGCCTGAACTGTCACCACATGCGATGCCTGACCGCGACCAGCCATCTGGAGCCGTGCGAGGCCTGCGGTTCCCACTACTATGAGCGTGTCACCAGTCGCTGGCCCCGCAAATCCGAATGATCCGGTCTAGGGTTTCGGGATAATCCGTTCCCTGACGAACACAATCAGGATGATCGCCAGGGTCAGCACCGGCCAGGACCCGGACATCATGTAGGGCGTATTGCCGCTGGCGGCGAACACTTCCCCCCGAAGGGTGTCGCGGGTGAACTGGGGAATCGATTCAGTCACCTGTCCGTGCTGGTCGATGATGACCGTCATGCCGTTGTTGGTGCCCCGCAGCATGTAGCGGCCCGTTTCCAGCGCCCGCATGCGGGCGATCTGCAGGTGTTGCAATGGCCCGATGGAATCCCCGAACCAGCCATCGTTACTGATGGTCAGCAGCATGTCGGTGTTGCGGGCATTGCGCGCCACGAAATCCGGGTAGGCCACCTCGTAACAGATAAAGGGCATGACACGGTAGCCATTGGCGATCAGCGGTGACTGCTCAGCGGGGCCCGGGCTGAAGCTGGACATGGGCAGGTCGAAAAAGCCGATCAGTCCACGGAGCCATTGTTGCAGCGGCACGTATTCCCCGAAAGGCACCAGCTTCTGCTTGTGGTACATGCCATCGCCATTGCCGATGGCCATGATGCTGTTATGGAAGGTGAAGTCCTCGATCCGGTCGCTGAAGCCATACCAGGGAATGCCGGTGATGAGGGTGCTTTCCTCGCCCAGTTCCTCGCGGATATGCTCAATAATCTTGCCAGCGCTATCCTGGGGAATGGGAATCGCGGTTTCCGGCCAGAGAATCAGGTCCGTGTCCCAGTCGTTCTCGGTGAGCCCCAGATAGATGACGATCTGATCCCTGAGGAAATCCGGGTCCCATTTGATTTGCTGGGGAATGTTGCCCTGCATTGAAGCGAACGTGATGGTGTCGTCACTGACCTGGGTCCATTGGACATTGGAGGCGGCGGGTCCGGTTACCCAGGGCGCCAGAGCTAGTACCGCCACCACGGCGGCGTGGGTCATCCGCCGGTTCAGGCTTAACCACCAGATTGCGTATAGCGCCACGCCGGACACGGTGACCCAGAAGGTCACACCGTGGACACCAACAACGGGGGCGTAACCGCCCAGCGGGCCATCCACGTGAGCCGTGCCCAGATAGAGCCACGGAAAACCGGTGAGCAGCCAGCCCCGAACCCAGTCGCAGAGAACCCAGATGGCCGGAAACAGCAGCAGTCGCCGAACACGGCTCTCCTTGGCCAGCTTTCCCCATCCCCAGAACGCAAGTCCGTGGAACAGTGCCAGGCCGGCTACAAACAACACGGTCAGCAATACCGACACGGGGATGGACGTGTTGCCGTGCTCGCTGATGCTGATATACACCCAGCTTGCACCACTGCCGAACAGGCCCAGGCCGGTGAACCAGCCGGCCCGAAACAGCTTTCCTGGCGCCAGTGGCACGCAGGAAAGCAGGATCAGGGCAATGGATATCGGTCCGAGCCACCACCAGTGAAAGGGTGAAAAGGTCAGGGTTTGCAGACCGCCGGCCACCAGAAGGGTGGCGGCGAGCAGCCAGTGGTTCCGGGATAGCCGGGAAGCGGGAATTCGGGCCTGGGTGTCGTTATTGCTCACTTCGGGTTACCTGCAGCAGACGGATGACTCGGTTATCGGCGTTCGCAATAGTAAATTGCAGTCCACCAAATGCAACCGATTCGCCCCGTCTGGGCAGATGTCCGAATTCCTTGAGCACAACGCCACCTATGGTATCGAACTCTTCCTCGTCCAGGTCGGTGCGGAAGAACTCGTTGAAATCGTCAATCGGGGTGACCGCCTTTACCGCGAAGGTGCCGTCGCCGCGCGCCTTGATGTGGGTTTCTTCATCGAAATCGTGTTCGTCTTCGATCTCACCCACGATCTGTTCAAGCACATCTTCGATGGTGATCAGGCCAGCGGTGCCGCCGTACTCATCCACCACGATCGCCATGTGATTGCGGTTTTCCTTGAACTCTTTGAGCAGTTGGTTGAGGCGCTTGCTTTCGGGGACGAAGGTGGGCGGGCGCAGGATTTCGCGGATGTGGTTCCAGTCCAGTTCGTTGTTCAGCGCCAGGGGCAGCAGATCCTTGGCCAGCAGCACGCCGATGACATCGTCGGGGCTGTCGCCGATCACCGGGAAGCGGCTGTGGGCAGAAGAAATGATCTCGCCCAGAAACTCCTTGGGGTCCTGGGAAGCTTTCACCGTGACCATCTGGGAGCGGGGAATCATGATCTCATCCGAGCGCATGTCAATAACTTGCATGGCGCCTTCGATGATGCTCATCGCGTCGGTGTCGATAATGTCCTGGGACTCGGCGTCCCGCAGGATTTCCAGCACGTCCTCTACGGACTCAGGCCCACTGGAAAAGGCCTGTGATATACGCTCCAGCCAGGACTTGCTGCCCTGACTGCGACTCGACTGATCGTCGCTCATGAGTCTTTTTCCGTTTCCTCTGATTCGTAAGGATTGCCATACCCGAGCTGCTCCAGCAGCCGGATTTCGAGGGCTTCCATGACCTCGGCATCGTGGTCTTCAATGTGGTCGTAGCCCTGCAGATGCAGCATGCCATGTACCACCATGTGTGCCCAGTGCGCCTCAAGCGCTTTATGCTGATCTTTGGCTTCTTTTTCAACGACCGGAGCGCAAATAACGAGATCTCCAGCCAACGGAACTGTTATACCCGCTGGCGCTTCAAATGGGAAGGACAGCACATTGGTGGGGCGGTCTTTTCCCCGGTACTGGCCGTTGAGCTCCGCACTTTCATCGTGGTTCACGATACGGATCGTGACTTCCGATGGATGATTTCCCAGCCAGGCCTTTTGTGCCCATAGTTCAAGGGCAGTGTCCTCTGGGATACCGGCATCCTCGACCACACGCTGGAGATCGACTGTTAACTCGTTCACTGTCCGGTTGCGCTCCCGTCATCAAAAGCATCGTAAGCTTCCACAATACGCTGTACGAGGGGGTGACGGACCACGTCCCTGGCTTCAAAGCGGGTAAAGCCGATGCCAGACACCTTGCTCAGTACTCCCGCCGCGTGGATCAGGCCGGAATTCTGGCCCCGGGGCAGATCCACCTGGGTCGTGTCGCCGGTAATCACCGCAGTGGAGCCGAAACCGATCCGCGTGAGGAACATTTTCATCTGTTCCCGGGTGGTGTTCTGGCTTTCATCGAGAATGATGAACGAATTGTTCAGCGTACGTCCGCGCATGAAGGCCAGCGGCGCAATCTCAATCACGCTCTTTTCGATCAGCCGGGTGACCTGATCGAACCCCAGCATTTCGTAGAGCGCATCGTAGAGTGGTCGCAGGTAGGGATCCACCTTCTGGGCCAGGTCTCCTGGCAAAAAGCCCAGCTTTTCTCCCGCCTCGACCGCGGGGCGCACGAGCAGGATGCGTTTGACCTGCTCATCTTTCAGCGCTTCCACCGCACAGGCGACGGCCAGCCAGGTCTTACCGGTACCGGCCGGGCCAATGCCGAAGTTGATGTCGTGGGTGCGGATGCTGTGCACGTATTTTTGCTGATTGGCACCACGGGGCTTGGCCTGCAGTTTCGGTGTCTTGATGACCGTCACCGAGCCATCGTAGGGAACATCTTCAGGCAGCCGTTCGAACCCGGTTTCCCGGATAAACAGGTGAACCGTATCCGGCGAAATGTCGTTGGTTGCCTCGGTTTCACGGTACAGGTGACGAATAACCTCAACCGCTGCAGCAACATGCTCGGTTTCGCCTTCCACCCGGAAGTGGTGATTGCGACGGCCAATCCTCACCTGCATACGCCGCTCAATGTGTTTGAGGTGTTCATCAAACTGGCCACACAGGGTAGTCAGCCGGCTCTGATCGACTGGATGCAGGTCAAATTGTCTGGAATCGTTGGCTTTCAAAGGTGCTCCGTTTTGTTTACTCCCCTGGTTGCTCTCGGGAGTAGGTATATCTGATTTGGTTGCAACGGGAGAGGGCCGGAACGGCTTTCCAAAAAGCGCCCGTAAATACGTCCCTGTAGGGCTCGGTCGCGCCATCCCTGGCGCTCCACGTTTTTTGAAAGCCGTTCCGGCCCTCTCCCTGATCAATCTATGTGCAGGCCTTAAGCGAGAAAAACAAGTAGGCTGACTTCGTCAAAGTCTCAATTCGTCCTTGAACTTTTTTCAGTCAGGCACGTTTGAACTCTGCGGAGAGTGATGGGCTTTCCCTCCCAAAAATTTCGTAGGCCATGGATGGCCGCAGAGAAGCGCACATGGATGTGCTCGTAGCGGTTTTTGGGAGGGAAAGCCCATCACTCGCCATGCACCTTGCCCCGATGCATGCGAGCCCAAGTTTAAAACAGCTCAGAGCCCACAGGAACGCCCCGAAGAGAGTTGGGATAAGCCTCAACAATCTCGACATCAATAAAGTTGCCGACAACCTCCGGATTCTCATGTCGGAAATTCACGATCCGGTTATTCTCTGTCCGGCCAGCGTATTCGCCCGGGTCTTTCTTTGACAGGCCAGTCACCAGAATCCGCTGAGTCGACCCCACCATCTTGCGACTAATGTCCATCACGTTCTGATTCAGCCGGTCCTGGAGAATGCTCAGGCGCTGCTTCTTTACGTCCATCGGCGTGTCGTCCGGTAAGTCGGACGCCGGAGTGCCCGGGCGGGCGCTGTAGACAAAGCTGAACGACATATCGAAGCCGATGTCGTTGATCAGCTTCATGGTGTCTTCAAAGTCTTTCTCGGTTTCACCCGGAAAACCGATAATGAAATCCGACGAAAAACTGATATCCGGGCGGATCTTGCGCAAACGACGCAACTTGGATTTGTACTCCAGGGCTGTATGCCCACGCTTCATCGCCGCCAGGATACGATCGGAGCCGCTTTGCACCGGCAGGTGCAGGTGACTGACCAGCTCCGGTACCTGTTCGTACACCTCGATCATGGCATCCGTGAACTCCACCGGGTGAGAGGTGGTGTAACGGATGCGATCGATACCATCAATCGTCGCAATCAGCGTAATCAGTTCCGCCAGGTCCATCGTGTCGCCGTCGTGAGTTTCACCACGGTAAGCATTGACGTTCTGGCCCAGCAGGTTCACTTCGCGTACCCCCTGACCGGCCAGGTGGGCAACTTCTGCGATGACGTCGTCCGCCGGGCGGCTGACCTCTTCTCCCCGCGTGTAGGGCACTACGCAGAAAGTGCAGTATTTGCTGCAGCCTTCCATGATGGAGACGAAGGCGGACGGGCCGTCGGCGCCGGGCTCAGGCAGGTTGTCGAACTTCTCAATCTCCGGGAAGCTGACATCCACCACGCCGACACCATTACCCTTGGCCCGTACCTCGGTGATCATGTCCGGCAGGCGATGCAGGGTTTGGGGGCCGAAGACCATGTCCACGTAAGGCGCGCGGTCCAGAATCGCCTGGCCTTCCTGGCTGGCCACGCAGCCGCCGACACCGATGATCATATCCGGCTTCTTGCTCTTGAGCTTTTTCCAGCGGCCGAGCTGGTGAAACACTTTCTCCTGGGCCTTCTCCCGGATGGAGCAGGTGTTCAGCAGCAGGATATCGGCGTCATCGGGGGTATCCGTCATTTCCACGGTTTCACCGGACTTGAGCAGGTCCGCCATGCGGGCAGAGTCGTACTCGTTCATCTGACAACCGTGGGTTTTGATGTACAGCTTTTTGGCCATGGGTCTCACGTAATCTGATGGATGGTGCGCCAGGAACTGGTTGGCCAGGAAAGGGCGCCAGCAAAAAGGAACTGCGTATTATAACGGGGTGATCAATCCGCAACCACCTTTGTCTCGGCTAGTTGCTAGTCCCGGTGTGGTATTATCAGCGTTTTTGACCAACCCGACACAGACTATGACGCCCGAACGCCTCGCCCGAATCAAACAAACCCTGAATACCCGCCAGCCAGATCTCAGTGTCCTCACGGATCAGGTGCACAAGCCCCGGAACCTGTCAGCCATCATTCGCTCCTGCGACGCCTTTGGTCTGGCTCACATGCACACGGTGTGGCCGCGGGACGGTTTCCGTGCGTTCCGCAAAACCGCCGGCGGCAGTTACACCTGGGTCACAACCCACACCCACCGCACCATGGACGGCGCCATTGATTCGCTGAAAGGGCAGGGGCATAAGCTCTATGCAGCACAGCTTTCTGACCGCGCGATCGATTACCGGGACGTGGATTTCACGGTGCCCTGTACCGTGATCCTGGGCAACGAGGTGGACGGGGTAAGCGCTGACGCAGCAGACCAGGCCGACGAGCACATCGTGATTCCCATGATGGGCATGGTGGAGTCACTGAACGTGTCGGCGGCCTGTGCCATCATTCTCGCGGAAGCCCAGCGCCAGCGAAAGGCGGCGGGGCTCTACGATGTCAGGCGGTTGCCCGACGATGAATACAATCGACTGCTGTTCTGCTGGTGCCAGCCAACGGTTAAGCGCTACTGCGATGACCGGAACCTGCCATACCCCCCGATTGATCCGGCCACCGGAGAACTCATTGATGGCGTCGGCTGGATGCAGGGGGTGCGTGAACTGCGCAAGAACCGAACCCGGTGGGATGACGTGCCGGGCAATGTCGCGTCGGCAGAGTTAAAGCCGGACTGAGCCGCTGGTCACCAGCGCTCCAGTTGCAGGCCGTAACGCTCCAGGTGCTCCGCGTGTTGTCTGGCGTACCGCTGGGTTCGCTGCCTGAAATTCACCGGGTTGCCGCTGATTTCCTGGGCCTGCAGGCGCGCAATCTCGTTCTCCACGCCATACGGGTCGGGATGCCAGAGTACAATGGCGCCGCCGGGGGCGAGCCCTATCGTGAGGCTTTGGGGCCTGGCGTTGCTCCCCGGTTGGTTTACGCCCTCGGGCAGGTGAACCATGTGCGAGTAGAACGCCTGTTCCGCAAACGAAAACCAGTGTATCCAGAGCCGCTCCGGAAATTGCGCCACCTCGAACCCCTGGCCTCCGGAGCCGGATGCTCCCTTCCAGCAGCAGTCGACATTGCCAACGCTTTGAGCCCTGACCGGCTCGCCGCTGTGTTCCAGCATCATGTCGAATACCCACACGTCATAATGTTCCGGCGCGGCGACATACAACTGGCGGGTGCTGTCTGCCTCGGGCTGAGACGCGCAGCCTGACAATGCTGACGCAATGACCAGCAGGATAATGCAACGCATCGTGCGTAATTCCATGGGGCCTCCTTGGCGGTATTAACTTCGGTCTTCCAGATATCTCTGCAGCTGTTCCCTGAGTGCCTTGGGCAGACGGGTGATGGTAAGGGCGTCTTTGTCACGGTCGTAATAGACCGCCTGGTTGACCAGGTCTGAGGAGAAAGACACGCTCATGCCGCCACCGGAACCGGCGATACGCACGAGCTTCTTGACCTTGCGGTGATCGGGGTGCAGCACCCCGCTTTCGGGCAGTTCCGCGGTCTGCGAGGCAAATTCCTTGAAACGTTCCGGCTGGCTTTCGTCGAGGTAACCGGACAGTGCCTCAATGGCCACCGGTTCGCCGAGGGCGTGCTGCTCCTTACAGAATTCGTAGGCCCTGGCGCGAACCTTGCCAGCTTCTTCAGGCTCGGAGGACTTTGCGAAGGCCTCGACCGCGTCGAGGAAGGTGAGGGTTTCTTTCTCCACGTCCACCTGGTTGGTAAAGCCGCATAACCTGACGAACAGGTCGCCACCTTCACCGGTACCCCGGGAATGTACCAGGGTCAGGTAGTTCTCACCGGCATTGTCGCCGAGCCAGTCGTCCAACTCGATGCGAACCGCCAGGTTAAGGCGGGACAGGCTCAGGATGTCGGTGGCGTCCAGAGTCTGTTTTGCATCAAAGCGCATAGCGCTGTCGTTTTCCATGATCAGCAGGTAGACCACTTCGGCGTCTGCCAGGGCCTCGTGCACGATCATCAGGTGACCTTCGAATTCTTCCTGGGCGCCGTTCAGCAGTTCCTGCCATTGGCCAAAAAGGCGATCGGTAAGCGCGGTGAAGGACTGCTTGTCCTCCAGGTAATCCTTCAGCCAGGCACTGAACGGACTTTCGCCGATGTCCTCGGAAAAGCGGCCGTATTTTTTCCCCGGTTTGCTGTTGAACAGGCGCTTCATCTGCTTGTGAAGGCCCTCGTAGTCGCCACCGGGTTCGGCCAGCGGTTCACCCGGTCGAATGCGTGCCGGTTGCCCCGGCTGGTACTGACTGGCGAAGAGAGTACGAAGCTGCTTTATGGCCATGAAAACGCGTTCCCTGATTGGTAAACAAACAAAGCCCCGAAGGGGTGACCTTCGGGGCCTCGCATTGTACCGGTTTTCCGGGTGCGATGAATCGGTCAGGGCCGACGCATCAGATCCGCTTGTTGCGCATCAGATCCTGAACCAGTTCGTTCACCGCAGCCGGGATCTGCTCGTCGCTGTCCGCTGATACGGCCGCACTGGCCACATCGGTGCCAAGGTTCACGGCAACCGCGATCAGGCCATGGGCCGACAGCAGCTGGGCGGTGCGACGACGATCGTCCGGCGCTCCGGCGTTGTCTTCGCTGAGCACCACCGTTGTCTTGCCCTGGTCGAACAGTGCGCGTTCCACCGCCAGCGCCAGAGCCTGGGCTTTCTTGCCGTTGCAGGCAATGATCGCAGGCTTCTGGGCGAGACGACGACCACGCTCTTCGGCACTGACGGGCTCCAGGGACTCCACGTCACTGGCGGTGCCGGCAATCATGCCTGCGCCAATAGTTACGTTGGTCAGGCGGTCAATGACGATGAAGCTGCCGGTGGCGTGATTCCGTGGGTAGGCATCGAACGCAACCGGCTGACTCAGGGTCAGTTCACACAGGCCAATCTCATTCAATTGCAGCGCGGATGGGTTGGCGCTTTGCTCCAGGGAGTTCACGTCGGTCTGGTGATGGATTTTCTTCACCGTTGCCGATGTGAACGTGGGTCCGAGCTTGATGTCGTACAGACGACCGGTTTCCAGGGGGGCGTCGGTCATCCACACGATATTGGCATTGAAGCGGTTGCCCACTTCCGGCTCGTCCTCGGCCTTGACCAGCATATCACCGCGGCTGATGTCGATCTCGTCGGTCAGGGTGAGGGTTACCGCCTGGTCAATGTAGGCTTCCTCCACATTACCTTCAAAGGTAACGACTTCCTTGACGGTGCTGGTGCGGCGTGAGGGCAGGGCCATTACCTTGTCGCCCGGACGGATCACACCGGAAGCGATGGTGCCGCAGAAGCCCCGGAAATTGAGGTTGGGGCGGTTAACGTATTGCACCGGAAAGCGGAAGTGCTCCAGGTTCTTGTCGCGGGAGACTTCCACCGTTTCCAGGATCTCCATCAACGGCTGGCCGGTAAACCATGGCGTGTTCTCGCTGCGGTTCACCACATTGTCGCCTTCCAGTGCGGAAATCGGCACGAAGCGGATGTCTTTAAGGCCGAGTTTGGTGGCGAAGGCCAGGTACTCGTCCTTGATCTCATTGAAGCGATCTTCACTGAAATCCACCAGGTCCATCTTGTTGATGGCCACCACGATGTGGCGGATGCCCAACAGGGACGCGATGTACGAGTGCCGACGGGTCTGGGTCAGCACGCCATGGCGGGCGTCGATCATCAGGATTGCGAGTTGCGCCGTGGATGCACCGGTCGCCATGTTGCGGGTGTACTGCTCATGGCCCGGGGTGTCGGCGATGATGAACTTACGCTTGTCGGTGGAAAAATAGCGGTAGGCCACATCAATGGTGATGCCCTGTTCGCGTTCCGCCTGCAGTCCGTCCACCAGCAGTGCCAGGTCCAGCTTCTCGCCTGTGGTACCCATTTTGGCGCTGTCGGTTTTCAGGCTCGCCATATGATCTTCGTAGATCATCTTGGTGTCGTGGAGCAGGCGGCCGATCAGGGTGCTTTTGCCATCGTCCACACTGCCGCAGGTCAGCAGGCGCAGCAGTTCCTTGTTCTCGTGTTGCTTCAGGTAGGCCTGAATGTCTTCGGCGATCAGATCAGACTGGTGTGACATCTTAGAAGTACCCTTCCCGCTTTTTCTGTTCCATGGAGCCGGCTGAATCGTGGTCGATTACCCGACCCTGGCGCTCGGAGCTGGTGGCCAGCAGCATTTCCTGGATGATCTCAGGCAGCGTGGTGGCTTCGGACTCAATGGCGCCGGTCAGGGGATAGCAGCCCAGGGTCCGGAAGCGGATCGACTTCATCATCGGCTTCTCGCCTTCCTTCAGGGGCATGCGATCGTCGTCTACCATGATCAGCGTGCCATCCCGCTCAACCACCGGGCGCACGGCGGAGTAGTACAGGGGAACAATCTCGATGTTTTCCAGATAGATGTACTGCCAGATATCCAGCTCGGTCCAGTTGGACAGCGGGAATACGCGGATGCTTTCACCCTTGTTGATCTTGCCGTTGTAGGTATTCCACAGCTCTGGCCGCTGGTTCTTGGGGTCCCAGCGATGGTATTCGTCCCGGAAGGAGTAGACCCGCTCCTTGGCGCGGGATTTTTCCTCATCCCGGCGCGCGCCACCAAACGCAGCATCAAACTTGTACTTGTCCAGGGCCTGTTTCAGCGACTGGGTTTTCATCACATCGGTGTGCTTGGCACTGCCGTGGGTGAACGGGCCGATGCCTTGTTTGATGCCGTCTTCGTTCTTGTGGACGATCAGGTCGAGGCCGTATTCCTTCACCTTGCGATCCCGGAACTCGATCATGTCACGGAACTTCCAGGTGGTGTCCACGTGCATGAGCGGGAAGGGGGGCGTGCCGGGATAAAACGCCTTGCGCGCCAGGTGCAGCATGACTGCGGAGTCTTTGCCGATGGAGTAGAGCATCACCGGGTTGTCGAACTCAGCCGCGACCTCCCGAATGATGTGGATGCTTTCAGCTTCCAACTGTTTGAGATGGGTCAGGTTGTATGTGGTCATCGTAATCTGTTGCCGCCTTGCGTGCCGGATGGGCTTTGCGTGTGAGTAGCGCAACTATACCAGAGCCCATTAGGGTATAAGAAGGTGTGCAACTAGAGTTTGGTGCTATAAGAATATACCGTGAGCATGTTCGCGGTTCTATGACGTTGCGAGCACCAGATCAGGACGGTTGCTGGGGAGACGACGACAGCAGCTTGCTTACATAACGATCCACGTAATCGTAACCGTTGCCTTCAAACTCGGCGAACTGGATGCCTACCTGGTATTCATCACGGGCGATGCGGCGCATATGGACGATGTTGCCCTCGGCCACGATGGAAACGGGCTGGGTTGCCACCACCGGAACCGAAAACTTTGCCTTTACCGGCACCCAGCTGCCCGGGACGGGCGCCTTCTGGCCCGGGACCAGTTCCCTGACCAGTTCCTGGTTGCAGGAAATCATGATGCCAGTGCGGGACAGGTTTGAAATGATGCAGTCCAGGCTGCTGCCATCGGTTTTTTCAATGGTCACACTGCCTGAAACGTCAACCCGCTGTTGGTTGCGAAGGTTTGATTTAACGGCAACTGGTTTCATTCTGGCTCTTTCGGCAAGGTTGTAGCTATAACCGACTGAAAGTTTAATTGCTTAATAACTGATCAGCAAGGCGTATGTCGCTGTAAGTGTCAGTTTTGTGAAGCCCGTGCGTACTTTCCGTGGGCCGATTTGCCGTGGTTTCGCTTCAGACACCCGACCCGCTGAGGTAAACTGTGGCGCAAATCCTCTCCGCGGGCAACGGGCCCCGGAATCTGAACGGAAACCTGAACACGTTTATGACTGACACCCCCCAAACCTCCGTAACCGGAAGTGGCAAAGTTGGCTTCATCAGCCTCGGATGCCCCAAAGCACTGGTCGACTCCGAGCGCATCCTCACCCAGCTGAGGCTGGATGGGTATGACGTCGTTCCCACCTATAACGATGCGGACATCGTGGTGGTCAACACCTGCGGGTTTATCGATGCGGCCAAACAGGAATCCCTGGATGCCATCGGCGAGGCGATCAGCGAAAACGGCAAGGTGATTGTCACCGGATGCATGGGCGTTGAGGCGGAGAAGATCCGCGAGACCCACCCTGGCGTGTTGGCGGTCTCCGGCCCCCATGCTTATGAGGAGGTCGTGGGCGCAGTTCATCAATTTGTGCCACCAAAGAAAGAGCACGATCCGTTCACCGACCTGGTACCGCCCCAGGGCGTGAAACTGACGCCCAGGCACTACGCCTACCTGAAGATCTCTGAAGGCTGCAACCACCGGTGTACGTTCTGCATCATCCCGTCCATGCGGGGTGACCTCGTCAGCCGGCCAATCGGCGACGTGATGGACGAGGCCCAGCGCCTGGTGGACGCCGGGGTGAAAGAATTGCTGGTGATCTCCCAGGACACCTCCGCCTACGGCGTGGACACCAAATACCGCACTGGTTTCTGGCAGGGCCGCCCGCTGAAAACCAAGATGCAGTCACTGTGTGAGGCGTTGGGTGAAATGGGCGTGTGGGTGCGGTTGCACTACGTTTACCCGTACCCTCATGTGGACGACATCATCCCGTTGATGGCCGAAGGCAAGATCCTGCCGTACCTGGATATCCCGTTCCAGCACGCCAGCCCGCGGGTGTTGAAGGCTATGAAACGCCCGGCCCACGACAGCAAGACGCTCGAGCGCATTCGCAAGTGGCGTGAGATCTGCCCCGAGCTGACCATTCGTTCCACCTTCATTGTCGGCTTCCCAGGTGAAACCGAGGAAGACTTCCAGTACCTGCTGGACTGGCTCGACGAGGCCCAGTTGGATCGCGTGGGTGCGTTTACCTACAGCGCGGTTGAAGGGGCCAAGGCCAATGAGATCGAAGGCGCGGTGCCCGAAGACGTGAAGGAAGAGCGCTTGGCGCGGTTCATGGAAAAGCAGGCCGAGATCTCAGCCGCCCGGTTGCAGGCCAAGATCGGCAAGACCATCGATGTGTTGATTGATGAAGTTGACGAGGAGGGCGCCATCGGCCGCTCCAAGGCGGATGCACCGGAGATCGACGGCATGGTTTACCTGAACGACGAAACCGACCTGGTGCCTGGCCAAATGGTTCAGGTGGTTGTTGAGCATGCTGATGAGCATGATCTATGGGGTCGGCTTGTCGGGTAGTTTCTGACTTGGGCTCCTAGCCTTTTTGCTTTGGGGGAGGGGTGTGTTTGCCGCCCCTTCCCAAAAACCGCTCCTTCGGCACGTCCGTGTGACGCTTCTCTCCGGCCATCCATGGCCTCCGAAATTTTTGGGAAGGGGCAGCAAACACACCCTTCGGTCATCGCAGTTATAGTCCAGCCAATAACCTCGTAGGTCGGATTAGCGAAGCGTAATCCGACCTACGGCGGGTTTGTGCTTGGGTTTTTTCGCGGACTTCGATGGCCTTGGCGGGTGGCTCCTCCCAAAAATTTGCGGAGCCAGGGATGGCGAAGCAGAAGCGCCACATGGATGTGCCGAAGGAGCGGTTTTTGGGAGGAGCCACCCGCCAAGGCCCTCCCGCCAAACAAACAGGCTAGGGCCGTACCAGGCAGGCACGACCCAAAGCCAGTGGCCTATTTCCCAAGTTTCTTAACCAGAATCTCATTAAACAGCTTCGGATTGCCCTGGCCCTTGGACGCCTTCATCAGCGGCCCCATAAAGCCGCCGAGCATCTTCTTGCGCTTTTTCGGGTCCTCTTCGCCCTGATATTGGGCCACCTGATCCGGCATGCCCGCAAGCACCTCGTCGACCATGGACTCCAGCGCTCCGGTGTCGGAGACCTGCTTCAGACCCTTGGCGTCGATGATGGCATCAACGTTGTCGTTTTCGCCTGACCAGAGAGCCTCGAAGACCTTTTTTGCGCCCGCTGAGGAAATCGTATTATCGGCAATACGAACCACCAGGTCGCCGAGCTGGGCGCCGGTGATCGGGGAATCTGCCACCGATTTCTCCTCGGCATTCAGGCGCGCGGAAAATTCGCCCTGAATCCAGTTTGCCGTGATCTTGGCATCTTTGCCACGGCTCACCGCCTCTTCAAAGAACGCTGCCAGCTTCGAGTCACCTGCGAGCAGGCCGGCGTCGTAGTCGTTCAGGCCATACTGCTCCATGAAACGCGCCTTGCGGGCATCCGGCAGTTCCGGGAGGCGGCTGCGGGCGTCTTCAATGAAGGTGTCGTCAATTTCCACCGGCAGCAGGTCGGGGCAGGGGAAGTAGCGGTAATCGTTGGCTTCTTCCTTGGTGCGCATGGAACGGGATTCGTCCCGGTCGCCATTGTAGAGGCGGGTTTCCTGCACAATGGTGCCGCCGTCTTCAAGGATGTCCATCTGCCGTTCAACCTCATGGGCAATGGCCTGCTCCATGAAACGGAAAGAGTTCAGGTTCTTGGTTTCGGTGCGGGTGCCCAGCGTCTCTGAACCCTTCGGTTTCAGCGAGATGTTGACGTCAAACCGCATGGAGCCCTGAGACATGTCGCCGTCGCAGATGCCCAGCGAGGTCACGATGCCGTGCAGCTTCTTGGCAAACGCCACCGCTTCCTCCGCATTGGTCATATCCGGTTCAGTGACCACTTCAATCAGAGGCGTACCGGCACGGTTCAGATCGATGCCGGTCATGCCGTGAAAGTCTTCGTGCAGAGACTTGCCCGCGTCTTCCTCGAGGTGGGCGTGGTGGATGCGTACACGCTTGCTTTCACCGTTGGCCAGGTCAATGTCCACATAACCTGGCCCTACGATCGGCCGTTCCAGCTGTGTGGTCTGGTAGCCCTTGGGCAGGTCCGGGTAAAAGTAGTTCTTGCGCTCGAACACCGAACGGCGTTCGATCTCGGCGTTCACCGCCAGGCCGAACATCACCGCATAGCGGAAAGCCTGTTCATTGGGTACCGGCAGGGTGCCGGGCATGGCCAGGTCAACCGCGTTGGCCTGGGTGTTGGGCTCGGCGCCGTAGGCGGTGCTGGAGCCGGAAAAAATCTTGGTCTTGGTGGCGAGCTGAACGTGAATTTCCAGCCCGATCACAATGTCCCATTGCATACTCGTTCTCCTGTCCCGGGCTTATTGTGGTTCACGCTGGTGCCAGTCGGTCACCTGCTGGAATTGATGGGCGGCGTTCAGCAGTCGGGCCTCGGAGAAATAATCCCCGATAATCTGCAGCCCGACCGGCAGGCCGTCCACGAACCCGGCGGGTACCGACATGGCCGGTACACCCGCCAGGTTGATGGCGATGGTGAACACATCTTCCAGGTACATGGTCACCGGGTCGCTGGTTTTCTCGCCTTGAATAAAGGCAGGTGAGGGCGTGGTCGGGCTCATCAGCACGTCCACTTCCTTGAAGGCATTGATGAAGTCCTGCTGGATCAGGCGGCGGACTTTTTGTGCCTTCAGGTAATAGGCGTCGAAGTAGCCGGCGGACAGCGCGTAGGTGCCCACCAGAATCCGACGCTTCACCTCGGCACCGAAGCCTTCGGCGCGGGTGCGGGTGTACATGTCCATCAGGTCTTCCGGCGCTTCGCACCGGTAGCCATAGCGAGCGCCGTCAAAGCGTGACAGGTTGGCGGAGGCCTCAGCGGGAGCGATCACGTAATAGGCTGCGATGGCGAGTTTTGCGTTCGGCAGTGACACTTCCTTCACCGTCGCGCCCAGTTTCTCGTACTCCTTCACCGCATTGCGGACCTGCTGCTCCATCGCCGGACTGAGCTGGTCGCTGAAGTATTCCCGCGGCAGGCCGATTTTCAGGCCTTTCAGGGGGGCATTGAGCGTAGCGGTGTAATCCGGGACGTCACGATCGATGGACGTGGAGTCCTTGGGATCAAACCCCGCCATCACGTTCAGCATCAAGGCATTGTCTTCCGCCGTGCGGGCCATGGTGCCGCCCTGATCGAGGCTGGACGCGAACGCGATCATCCCGTAGCGGGACACCCGCCCATAGGTGGGCTTGAGACCGGTAATGCCGCACAACGCCGCCGGTTGGCGAATGGAACCACCGGTATCGGTTGCCGTCGCGGCCGGCACCAGCCGTGCCGCGACCGCCGCCGCCGAGCCGCCGGAGGAGCCACCTGGCACCCGTTTTTCGTCCTGGCTCAGGCCCCAGGGATTGGTCACCGCGCCGAAATAGCTGGACTCATTGGACGAGCCCATCGCGAACTCATCCATGTTGGTCTTACCCACACACACCGCACCGGCCCGGCGGAAATTCTCGGTGACCGTCGCATCGTAGGGCGGTACAAAGTTCTCCAGCATCTTTGAGCCGCAGGTGGTGCGAACACCGTTGGTGCAGAAAATGTCCTTGTGGGCAAAGGGAACCCCGGTCCACGGCGTGGCTTTGCCCGCCGCACGCTGTTCGTCTGCCGTCCTGGCGTCTGCCAGCGCCTGTTCCTCAGTGACGGTAATAAAACTGTTGAACTGGCCGTCTTCACTCTTGATGCGGTCAAGAAACTGCTGGGTGAGCTCCAGGCTGGAAATCTTGCCACTTTCCAGTTCCCGCGAGAGCTCTGCTACCGATTTGTTATGCATGATACGTCCTGCTTGAGTCGCTGTTCGTCCGATCGCTCAATTCTGGTTACTTACTCTATGACCCGCGGTACGAGATACAGGCCGTTCTCGGTCGCCGGGGCGATGGCCTGGAAGGCTTCCCGCTGATTGATCTCGGTTACCTCGTCCGCGCGCAGGCGCTGCATGGCGTCCAGCGGGTGAGCCATGGGCGCGACGTCGTCGGTGTCGGCTGCGGCGAGCTGGTCGACCAGGTCCAGAATGTTGCCCAGGTCTTTCTCAAGTGCCGACACCTGCTCCTCGTCCACGCGAATGCGCGCGAGCACGGCGACTTTCTCAATATCCTTGCGGGAAATGGTCACATTGCCTCCCAGGGTAGGTGAAATTTCAGTAACTTAAGTTGAGTGCAGCTCAGAGCTTGGGAGCTGCCGGGAATCACCTTTCCGAAACTGTGTGGAGCCATGGATGGCGGAGCCCAAGCCTACAGGGACGTATTCACAGCGTGTTTCGGAAAGGTGATTCCCGGCGGCTCATGCACCGACAGTCAAAATAAAGGCGATATGGTAACAGATTCCGCCATCAGCGGGAGGGTGTAGCTTTTCGTGGCAAAGTGTTAACGGATAGGCTCAGGGCCCGATCGTGCCTTGCCTGTGGGGGTGCTCGCTGCTAAAGTTGCCGCATCTTTTCTGCGACTGCAACTCTCAGGTTGAAACTACACGAATGTTGATCAAAAGACTCCGAGGTTTATTCTCAAGCGATCTGTCCATCGACCTGGGCACCGCCAACACCCTTATTTACGTGCGTGAACGGGGTATTGTGCTTAATGAGCCATCCGTTGTGGCCATCCGCACCAGCGGTTCCCAGAAAATGGTGGCTGCGGTGGGCGCCGAAGCCAAACGCATGCTGGGTCGTACCCCGGGGAACATTACCGCCATCCGCCCCATGAAAGACGGCGTGATCGCGGACTTCGTGGTGACCGAGAAAATGCTCCAGCACTTTATTCATAAAGTGCACGAAAACAGCTTTATCACCCCCAGCCCACGGGTACTGGTGTGTGTGCCAAGCAAGTCCACCCAGGTTGAGCGCAAGGCCATCCGTGAATCCGCACTCGGCGCCGGCGCGCGGGAAGTCTTCCTGATCGAAGAGCCGATGGCCGCGGCGATCGGTGCCGGCCTTCCGGTTGAGGAAGCCAGCGGTTCCATGATCGTCGACATCGGCGGTGGCACCACGGAAATTGCGATCATCTCCCTGAACGGGATTGTCTACGCAGAGTCCGTGCGCGTTGGTGGTGACAAGTTCGATGAAGCCATCGTGACCTACGTGCGTCGCAACTATGGCAGCCTGATCGGTGATTCCACCGCAGAGCGCATCAAGCACGAAATCGGATGTGCCTATGAGGGCCTGGAGATTCGCGAAATTGACGTCCGTGGCCGCAATCTGGCCGAGGGCGTACCGAGGGCCTTCACCCTGAACAGCGAGGAAATCCTCGACGCCCTGCAGGAATCCCTCGCCCAGATCGTCCAGACGGTGAAAAGCGCACTGGAACAGTCACCGCCCGAGCTGGCGTCTGACATTGCCGAGCGCGGCATCGTGCTGACCGGTGGTGGTGCCCTGTTGCGTGGTCTGGACAAGCTCATCAGTGAGGAAACCGGCCTTCCGGTGATCATCGCCGAAGATCCGCTGACCTGTGTCGCCCGTGGTGGCGGCAAGGCCCTGGAAGTTATCGACCGTGGCGGAATCGGAATGTTCTCCCAGGAGGGGTAGTACCGTGGTACTGGCATCACGCCTGACAGCCTCCTGCCCCCGACCGCCGCAAGTGGAACACCACTGCGGCGGTTGTCGTATCTGCCGGGAAAATAATGGCGGGGGGCACGGCCATTAAAACCATCTTTGTACAGGGCCCGGTTCCGGGCTTTCGCCTGCTATTGGTGATCGTGCTGTCAGCGGTACTGATCGTTGCCGATGCCCGCTTTGACAGGCTCACCGCCGTGCGCAGCGTGATCGGTACCGCCATGGCACCCGTGCACTGGCTGGGCAACGCACCCTTTGAACTGCAGAACTGGATTGCCGGTCTGTTCACGACCCGCGATGACCTCCTCGCCGAGAACGAAGATCTCAAAGCCAGATTGTTGATTCTTGAGCGTCGTGCCCTCAAGTACGCGGCCCTGGCGTCGGAGAATAACGAACTGCGCCGCCTGATGAATTCATCGGAAGTGTTGGATGACCGGGTGATCGTGGGCGAAATCGTGGGTGTGTCACCGGACCCGTTCTCCCATGAGGTGGTTATCAATAAAGGCAGTCGGGATGGCGTCACGGTGGGTCAGGCCATACTTGATGCCCACGGCCTGATGGGACAGGTTCAGCAGACCAGCAGCTTCACCTCCAGGGTGCTCCTGGTGTCTGACAGCAGCCATGCGGTTCCGGTCGAAGTGGTTCGCAACGGGCTGCGGGCGATCCTGCTGGGTAATGGTGATATCAACTCCCTGGAACTGGTGCACGTTCCGGATACCGCCGACATCCGTGAAGGTGACCTGCTGGTGAGCTCCGGTCTGGGTGGTCGCTTTCCCAAGGGCTACCCGGTAGCTGAGGTGGCTGCCATTACCAAGGAATCCGGAGAGCCGTTCGTGAATATCGATGCTACGCCCAAGGCCCGTCTCAACCAGAGCCGCCTGGTGCTGGTGGTCTTCCCGCCAGATGGCGATGCCGACGAGGACGGCAACGAGCATGGCCAGGACACGCCCGCGGTCAATGTCGGTCAGGATGCCGGCCAGGATGAGGTGCGCTGATGTTGTCGGTTATCAGTTATCCGGTGTTTGCCCTCAGCGTCGTGATGTCGCTGGTGCTGAGTATCTCCCTGTTTCCCATCGGCTGGTTCGAGTTCCGGCCGGAGTGGCTGGGTCTGGTGGTCTTCTACTGGACCTTCCGCGCACCGGCCCAGTTCGGCATTCTGCTGGCCTGGTGTCTTGGATTGTTGCTGGATGTGCTGGAGGCGACACCGCTGGGCGTGAACGGTCTGGCGATGGCCCTCATCGCCTTTCTGGTGCTGACCATACACCAGAGGCTGCGTATGTATCCGATGCCCCAGCAGTGCCTGCTGGTGTTCCTGTTACTTGGCATCAACCAGATGCTGGTGCATTTCATCAAACAGATGCTCGGCGCCGAAGACGCCGGCTTCAGTTACCTGTGGCCGGCGGTCAGCAGTGCCGTTATCTGGCCTTTTATCTGTGTTCTGCTGGACAACCTCAATCGAAAACTGGGATAGGACCTTCCCGTGCGTACCATCGTTCTGGCATCTGCCTCACCCCGTCGCGCCGAACTGTTAACACAGATCGGGCTGTCGTTTATCACACAGCCGGTTGATATCGATGAAACGGTCCGGTTAAACGAAGCGCCCCGGGAGTACGTGGAGCGGCTGGCGCGGGAGAAGGCCCTTGCCGGGGCGGGGCGTCACGATCAGTTGGTGATTGGTTCCGACACGTCCGTCGTGATGGATGGCGATATCCTGGGGAAACCCGCCGACGAGGCGGAAGCCAGGGCCACCCTGAAGCGTCTGTCTGGCCGCTCCCATGAGGTCATCACCGCCGTGGCGCTGGCCCATGAAGGCCATTGCCGTGCCTGCGTGGTCACCACCGAGGTGACCTTCAGGACGCTGACTGACGAGGAAATTCACGCCTACGTTGCCACCGGAGAGCCCATGGATAAGGCGGGAAGTTATGGAATTCAGGGCCTTGGTGGTATTTTTGTGAGTGACATCCGGGGCAGTTACAGTTCAGTGGTGGGCCTGCCTCTGCAGGAGACTGCGGCGCTGCTGGCGCAGGCTGGCCATCCCGTCTGGAAGGTCTGGCAGTAGAGGGCCGGCATTGATTGGCCAGTATCGACGGTAAGGAACCGCAATGAGTGAAGAAATACTGATCAACGTTACTCCGGTCGAGACCCGGGTGGCGCTTGTCGAAAACGGCATGTTGCAGGAAGCCTACATCGAGCGTACCAGCCGCAAAGGCATCGTCGGTAACATCTACAAGGGTAAGGTGGTCAGGGTCCTGCCCGGCATGGAAGCGGCTTTTGTTGACATCGGCCTGGAGCGCGCCGCGTTTATCCACGCCTCCGATGTGGTCAACGGTCAGTCTTCCGATGACGCCAGCGACGGCCCGAAAGTGGTCCCGGATATCCGCACCCTGTTGCGTGAAGGCCAGGCCCTCGTGGTGCAGGTAACCAAGGATCCGATCGGTACCAAGGGTGCACGTCTCACCACCCAGTTGTCCATTCCGTCACGCTATCTGGTTTACATGCCGGGGGTCAGCCATGTGGGCATCTCCCAGCGCATTGAGGACGACAATGAACGGGCCCGACTGAAATCGCTGGTGGAGACCGCCGCGTCGGAGCAGACCGAAGTCCAGGGTGGGTACATCATCCGTACCGCTGCGGAGGCCGCAGCCCCCGAGGACCTGATCGGCGACATGAAATACCTGCACCGGTTGAGCGTGTCCATTCATGAGCGTATAGCCCGAGTGCAGGCGCCGGCCGCTGTTTACCAGGATCTGCCACTGTTTATTCGCACGATTCGTGACCTGATTCGCCCCCAGACTGAAAAGGTCCGTATTGATAGCCGCGAGAGCTACCAGCGTGTGATGGAATTTGTCGAAGAGTTCGTCACCGAGTTCTCCGATAAGGTGGAGTACTACCCGGGGGAGCGGCCGATATTCGACCTTTACTCGGTGGAAGACGAAATTCAGAAAGCCCTGAGTCGAAAGGTGCAACTCAAGTCCGGTGGGTATGTGATCATCGACCAGACCGAAGCGATGACCACCATTGATATCAATACCGGTGCGTTCGTGGGTCACCGCAACCTGGAAGAGACCATCTTCAAGACCAATCTTGAGGCTGCCCGGGCCATAAGCCGGCAACTTCGCCTGCGCAATCTCGGCGGCATCATCATCATCGATTTCATCGACATGGAAGACACCGAGCATCAGCGCCAGGTACACCGGATGCTCGAGAAGATGCTGGAGCGGGACCACGCCAAGACCAAGATTACTGGCGTATCGGAGCTCGGCCTGGTGGAGATGACGCGCAAGCGCACCACGGAGAGCCTGGGGCAGGTGCTCTGCGAGCCCTGCCCGATCTGTGACGGCCGTGGTTTCCTCAAAACCAGTGAAACCGTGTGCTATGAAATCTTCCGAGAGATCCTGCGGGTCAACCGCGCCTACGATGCGGAGAGCTATCTGGTGATGGCGTCCCAAAGCGTGGTGGACCGGCTGTTGGACGAGGAATCCGACAACGTCGCCGACCTCGAGACCTTCATCGAGAAAACCATTCGCTTTCAGGTCGAGCCTTTCTACAGTCAGGAACAGTATGATGTGGTTCTGCTGTAGCTCCGCTGCAGACTGACCCAACCCAGGCGATGTCCTCCATGCGCAATGACCAGGATCCGGAAAACACCCCGATCCGGCTGGTTTCCAGACTGGCCGGCCTGGTCTGGTGGACGCTGCTCGTGGCGCTTGTCCTGCTGGCCCTGTACGCAGGCGTTGGGCGCCAACTGACCCAGCACATTGACGACTTCCGGGGTGATATCGAGCGTCGCCTGTCCGATGAACTGGGGCATGAAGTGTTTATCGGCTCCCTGAGTTCCGGCTGGAACTGGCTCAACCCGTCGCTGGAGGCACGTAACATCCGCGTGCGGAACCAGGAGGCGGGGGAAGTGGTGGGCTCGCTGCAGCACCTGCGAATCCGTCTGGATACCCTGGCATCGCTGTTCCGCCTGCGCATTGTGTTTGCGGATTTTGAGGCGGACGGCCTGGAAGTAACTCTCAACCAGACGCCCAGGGGAGAGGTGTCGGTGGAGGGGGCGGATCTCCGCGAGCCGGTCACGGATGACCTGAAGCTGTGGCTGGACCGGGCCGGTACCTGGCTGTCGGACCCCAGTGTCCGGATTACCCGCGTGACCCTGGGCATCCGGGACAACAACGATGCCATCCGCTTTGTTGATATCCCGCAACTGGATCTGGTGTATCAGCGTGGCCTGTTCCGGGCTTCCGGTCGGGCCATGCAGGCAGGTACCACGCAACAACTCGCCAGTTTCAGTCTGCTGGGTCAGCGCTTCTTCAGCGGTGGCTTTAACGGTCAGCTCTACGTCAACGTCAATTCCGGACGTCTTTTCGATGGTCTGATTGACGAATACACCTGGCGCAATCTTCGTGTGGAAGGTTTTGATCTGGGTGGGCAGGCCTGGCTTACCTTCCGGGATGGCCGTCTTGAGCAGGCGACGGGCACCGTCGAGACCCCCTATCTCCAACTGGGTATAGGGCAGCAATCCCTGGCGCCACTGGAAAACATCCATGCCCGTTTTGGCTGGCGACGTAGTGAAAATGCATTGACCGACCGTGCGCCGGTCGACCTGGAGAGCCTGACGGATATTGGTGAGCTCCACCTGGCCGATTTGGAATGGACCTGGGACGGCGATACCGTGTCTCCGTTTGGTCTGCGTATACGTCACCGGGAGGGTGGCCTCGATCTGGTGGCCGATGATGTCCCCTTGCGCCCCCTGCGTCGTGTTTTCTCCAGTACGGAGCTGCTTCCGTCGGTCGCTCAGGACGCCCTGGAGAATTATCGACCGGGAGGTCAACTGGATGACCTTCGCTTCCGTTTAAGTGATGACGCCGAGGATGGCTTCCACCTCTCCGCCGCCCTGGATAACGTGAGCGTGGAGCCCCACCGGGGAACACCCGGAGTCACTGGCCTGGATGGCCACCTGGTGATGACTGCCCGCCGTGGTCTTGTCCACGCCGACAGCACGGAGATGACTCTGGGATTTCCGGAGCTGTTCCGCGACCGCTGGGCATTTTCCGGGTTCCGGGGCGCGGTGGGCTGGCAGCTTGACGGGAACCTCACGCGGGTCTGGTCAGACCGTCTGGATATGTCCTACGGTTCCGGCACCTCCTTCGAGGGTGCGTTTGATCTCAGAATGGATCGGGAAGGGGAAGATAACCTGAGCCTCCGCATTGGTGTTCGTGATGGAACCGCCGACATGCTGGCGGACTTCGTGCCGGTGCAGCGGGTGGCCCCCGAACTCTACGACTGGCTGACCACCGCCATCACCGCCGCTGATATCACCGAAGGCGTGTTCTACGGCCACGGTCAGATCGATCGTGACGCCCCGCCTGGCTCGTTTGCGTCCTCCATGCAATACCGGTTCGCCAATGCCCGTGTGCGCTACGACGAACGCTGGCCTGCGGTGGAGAACGCCAGCGGTGATGTGGTTGTTCACGATGGTCTGACCCGGGTAAACCTCGACAGTGGCGAGACCGGTCAGCTAACCCTCGACGCCAGCGAAGTCCGGGTAGTGCCGGAAAAGGGCACCCTGACCCTGACGGTGGATGCAGCGGCCCGCCTGCCCGGTGCTGCGGTCGGTTACTGGTTGCAGAACAGCCCGCTGGGCGAAATGGCCGGTGCTGCGGGCCAAAGTGTGACCTTCGAGGGTGACTATACCCTGGCCCTTGGACTGTCCCTGCCTCTGGGAGAGGGCGACACTGCCGCTGCCACGGAGGTGAGCGCGGTAGTGGGCACTGACAACGGCCGGATTACCTATCCGGACGCGGGATTGACCTGGGACGAGGTGAAGGGCGAGGTCCGCTACGGCACCGGAACGGGGTTCTCCGGCGAACCCCTGCAGGCCCGCTTTTTCGGCGACCCCGTCACCGTGTCATTCAACCCGGGGAGTACGGACAATGCCCTGGCAATCCGGCAGCGTGGTGAGGTTCGTTTCCCCGGGCTGTTTGAGCGCATCGGGATGTCCGGTGGCACGACGTTCGGAATAGAGGGGACGGCCCGCTACAGTGCAACCCTGGATGTCGCCCCGGACAGCGCCTCGTCAGTTACCATCCGCTCTAACCTGCAGGGCACCTCGGTGAGCTGGCCGGAGCCCCTGGCCAAGACCGCACAGGAGGAAGCGCCGCTGAGCATTACCGTCGACCCGGCAAGGGAGGATGGTGTGGGCATCGCGGCTACCTGGGAGAATCGGCTGGCACTGGATGTGCTGCGCAGCGACAGTGGATACGATGTCAATATCGACCGCCTCTGGCTGGGGCCGCGATTACTGACCGACATCAGCATCATCGCCAGCGACCTGGGTGATCGCTGGGCCATCAACACCAGTTCCGACTGGGCCATTGGCCGGGTGGTCCTGCCGGATGGGAATGAGCCGATCAGAGCCACCTTCGAGCGTCTGAATCTGCTCAGGGAAGGCGCTGACCCGAACGCACCGGAGCCGGAGCCGCTCAGCGTGGACGAACAGCTGGAGGCGTTCCTGGCGCTGGATATCGGAGAGTGGCCCGACATTGACGTCAATATCGATCAGTTAACGCTGAACGAGGAAGCGCTTGGCGCCTGGTCGTTCCTGTTCCGGCCGCAGCCCTATCGGCTTCAGGTCACGGACATCGAAGGGCAGCTTAAATCCCTGAGCCTGACGGGTGACATGACCTGGAGCCTGGCTGGAAATCGCGAAGTCACACGGTTCGCGGGTGACATAACCGGCGGGACCCTGGGGGACCTGGGTAATCTGTTCGGCTCCGAAATCCCCCTGCGGAACGAGGCGACCGCTATCCAGCTGGACCTGGACTGGCCAGGCCGACCCAATGCGTTCGGCATGGATGAGCTGAGCGGGTCCGTCAGCCTGCGCCTGGACGACGGCGTTATCCTTGAGCGCAACAACACGGCTCAGTTGTTCCGGGTATTCAATCTGCTGAACGCGGACACGCTCTGGCGCCGCCTGCGCCTGGATTTCTCTGATCTGTATGAAGCGGGTGTCGCGTTTGACGCGATCTCTGGCAAGGCGGTGATCACCCGCGGCCTGTTGAGCTGGGACCCGGAATTACAGGTGGTCGGCCCCTCAGGTGCGTTCAAACTGTCTGGAACCACCGACATGGCCGATGAATCACTGGACATGCAGTTGGTGGTGGTTCTGCCACTGACCCAGAACCTTCCGTTGGCAGCCCTGCTGATGGGAGCGGGCGCACCCATCGGGGGCGCGCTGTTCGTGCTGGATAAAGTGCTCGGGGACCCATTGAGCAAACTGACCAGTGCGTCCTATAGTGTGACGGGTAGCTGGGACGAGCCGGATGTGGACCTGCGCCGGGTGTTCGACACCGGCGAATAGGCCGCCCGGTTCCAGCCGTCCCCACGTAAGTCAGATTCCTGGAGCCACCGATGCCTTCGACATTCCGACCCATCGTTGCAGCCATTCAGATGGTGAGCACCCACGAGATCGACGCCAACCTGCAACAGGCCGCCCGGTTGCTCGCCGAAGCGGCCCATCGTGGCGCTGTCGTGGCGGTCCTGCCGGAAAACTTTGCCATGCTGGCTACCTCTCAAATGGTGGCGTGTGGACGACAGGAAGCATCGTCACAACCGGTTATCCGTGCGTTCCTGTCGCAACAGGCGCGGACGCTGGGGTTGTGGATAGTGGGCGGATCGCTGCCTTTGTCGGTCCGACCGGACGGTACCGAGATTGGGGATCGGGTGCGGGCCAGCTGTCTGGTGTTTGATGACCAGGGCAGGGAGGTCAGCCGTTACGACAAGATTCATCTGTTTGACGCGAAAGTGGACGACGCCCACGGCCAATATCGGGAATCCGACACGTTCGAGCCCGGCACCGGGGTGGTGACCGTGCAGACACCCGTGGGTTGCCTGGGTCTGGCGGTATGCTACGACCTGCGCTTTCCGGAACTGTTTCGGATGCTCAGGGAGCAGGGGGCTGACTGGGTGTGCCTGCCCAGTGCGTTTACCTGGCAGACCGGCGATGCGCACTGGCATCCGCTCATCCGTGCACGGGCTATCGAAAATCAGGTCTGGGTTGTGGCAGCAGGTCAGGGCGGCCAGAACAGTGAGCGCCGCCGGACCTATGGCCACAGTCTGGTCTGCGATCCCTGGGGTACCGTAGTGTCAGAGATTGCGGAGGGGCCAGGGGTCGTCACTGCGGAGCTGGACCCGGACTACCTGGCCGGTGTCCGCCGTCGCATGCCGGTCTGGAGCCACCGTCGCCTCGGCGGCGACTAGCGCTCCATCACGTCCCGTGCTTATGAGACGTCGTCAATGCACTCGCGCAGATAGCGAAAGAGCTTCTTCGCCTGACCGGTATTCTTCTGTTTTTCCACATCCTTGCGGGCGTTCCTGGCCAGGTTGCGAAGGTGCTGGATGTCCGCGCCCGGGCAATAAGTGAGAAATTCTCCCACGGCGGAATCGCCTTCCGTGATCATGCGGTCGCGCCAGCGCTCAGCCAGATGATGGCGGCGGGTGTGCTCTTCGCTGCCCGCATCGAACGCGTCGATGGCCCGTTTCAGTCCTTCCGGGTCGTCTTCCTGGCGGATGACTTTGCCAATGTACTGCAGGTGCCGGCGCCTGGCCTCGTTCTGGCGAATCCGCCGGGATTCCTCAATGGCCGCACGCAGGGTATCGCTCATGGTCAGGGTGTCGAGCTGATCGTTGCTCAGGTCAAGCATGCGCTTGCCGATCTCCTGCAGCGCATGGGATTCGCGCTTGAGCTGGGACTTGCTGGGGCCAAGGTACTCGGGGCCGTCGTTTTCATGGTCAGTCATGGTAGTGCCTATGCGTAAAACAGGGTGGCGAGGCCAAGGAAGGACATAAAGCCTACCACATCCGTCACCGTTGTCAGGATCACACTGCCTGCCAGGGCCGGGTCAATGTTGCGTGATTTCAGGAACAGCGGCAGTACCGTACCGACCAGTGCCGCAGCAACCAGGTTGATGATCAGCGCCGCGGCGATAATCGCGCCGATCAGGATGTCCTTGAACCAGAGCGTGGCAGCGGTGGCAACCACCGCCGCCCATAACAGGCCGTTGAGTATGCCCGCCACGAATTCCCGGTTCAGCAGCCAGCCCACGTTGGCGCCGCTGATCTGGCCCACGGCCATGCCTCGGATGACCAGTGTCAGGGTCTGGCTGCCTGCGATGCCTCCCATACTGGCGACGATCGGCATCAGAACCGCCAGGGCGACCACCTTGGCAATGGTTTCCTCAAACAGGCCGATCACAGCCGAGGCGGTAAACGCTGTGAGCAGGTTGATGCCCAGCCAGATGGCCCGTCGCCGGGTAGTCTTGAGGATAGGGGCAAACGTGTCTTCGTCCTCATCCAGGCCAGCCATGCTCATCAGTGAGTGATCCGCGTCTTCCCGGATAACGTCGACCACGTCATCGATGGTGATACGGCCGAGCAAACGACCGTCATCGTTGACCACCGGCGCGGAAATCAGGTCATAGCGTTCGAACAGGGTGGCAACCTTGGTGTCCGAGAGCGACACGGGGATCGGCTCAATGTCGGTGTCCATCACTTCCCGCACGGTGGCTGCGGGGTTGGAGACCAGCATGGTGGTAATGGGCAGCATGCCGATGAACTCATCGCGCCGACTCACCACGATCAGGCTGTCGGTCATCGGGGGCAGGTTGCGATGGCGGCGCAGGTAGCGCAGCACCACGTCGATACTGATGTCAGGCCGCACCGTAATGGTGTCGGTGTTCATCAGGCCGCCGGCGGTGTCCTCCGGGTAGGAGAGTACTTCCTCCACCCGCTGGCGGTCCTGTTCGTCCATGGTGTCCAGGACTTCCTGGATCACCGTGTCAGGCAGTTGCTGCAGCAGGTCGGCCAGGTCGTCGGACTCGAAGTCCTCGATGATGTCGGCCAGTTCCTGGGCGTTCAGCTGGCTGAGGAAATAGCCCCGGATATCGTCGTTGAGGTACTGGAGAACTTCGCCTTCGAGCTGTTTGTCGACCAGGTTCCAAAGCAGGGCACGCTGGCGTGGCGGAGACGATTCCAGCAGGTGTGCGATATCACTGGGGCTCAGCCCGCCATTCAGGATGCGCGCCACCTGTTTCAGTGCGCCGCTGTCCAGCGCTTCGCTGAGAGAACGGAGGCGCTGGCGAGCCTGGCTTTTTTCCAGAATATCGGTCATGGGTCACCCACAGTCAGAAAACCCCCGCATTATAGCGGAGTTAGGCCCCACAGGTGAGAAAGAGTTGTAGGTGAATGTCGCAGGCAGGCGAGAACCCGTCGGTTATTCACCCTCTCCGAAGTAGTCGTTGATGAGCTCTGTCAGGGCCTCGATGGCGTCCTGCTCGTCCGGCCCTTCGGCAATCAGTTCAACCTCGGTGCCTTTGCTGGCCGCCAGCATCATGACCTGCATGATGTTCTTGGCGTCCACTTCACGACCCTTTCCACTGATTCTGACGGAACTCTGGTGCGCGGAAGCCGTGGCCACGAGCTTGGCGGTGGCCCGCGCATGCAAGCCCAGTTTGTTGATGATAGTAACGGTGCGACGAATCATGACGGGTCAGTCTTGCCCACTGCGTTGCAGGTGCGGCAGCTCGGTGTGCCTGACCTGGACGTTGTTGTATTTGGTGCGGAAGTACGCTCCGATCTGTTCGCAGACATACACCGACCGGTGCTGGCCGCCGGTACAACCCACGGAGATGGTCATGTAGCTGCGGTTGCTGTCGGCAAAGGAGGGCAGCCAGCTGTGCAGAAAGGTCGTAAGGTCATTCACCATCTTGCGGGTCAGGGGTTCCTTCTCCAGAAACTCGATGACCGGTTGGTCAGTGCCCACAAACTGCCGCAGGCTGGTGTCCCAGTAGGGGTTCGGCAGGCAGCGCACGTCGAACACATAATCGGAATCCAGCGGCACCCCGTGCTTGAAGCCGAACGACTGGAACAGCAGGGCCAGTTCCTGTTCCTTGCGACCCACAATACGCTGCTTGACCATGTCGCGGAGCTCGTACATGGACATGCCGGTTGTGTCGACGTAGAGGTCCGCCAGCTTGGACAGGGGTTCCAGAAGCTTCTTCTCGTTCCCGATGGCCTCCCTCAGAGAGGTTTTGTCATCACTCAGGGGATGCTTGCGACGGGTGGCGTGGAAGCGCTGCAGCAAAGACTGTTCATCGGCATCGAGATAGATGATTTCAACAGTGACGCCGGTGTTCTGCAGCTGATGATAGATGGTTTCAAAGTTCGACAGCTCTCCCGCCAGGTTGCGGGCGTCGATGCTCACGGCCATTTTCCTGAGCCGCCCCGGGGAGGCGCTGTGGTTGGCCGCCTCCGTCGTCAGGGGAAAGAGCAGACCAATCGGCAGGTTATCGATGCAGTAATAACCCAGGTCCTCAAGTACGTGTAGCGCTGTACTTTTACCTGAGCCTGACCTGCCACTGACTATGATCAGCTTCATCGCCTGTTGCCTCTGCTGGAAATGTGATCACTCGGTGTTTTCAGTCATCCGGCTGAATAGGGTTCGGGCATCGGTGCATTGCCTGAGTTGGTCGCAGAAGGTCCGGTCATTGAACTTCTCGGCCAACTGGCTGAGGAGCTCCAGATGCTCACTGGTGGCTTCCTTGGGTACGATCAGGGCAAAGACCAGATCCACCGGCTGATTGTCGATGGCATCAAACCCGACACCTTCCTCGAGTGTCAGCAATACGCCGATCACCCGGTCCAGGCCTTCCAGGCGGCAGTGGGGGATGGCGATGCCCTGGCCGATGCCAGTACTGCCAAGCCGTTCCCGCGAAATCAGGTTATTGAAAATCTGGGTCTCGCTGAGCGTGGCATCACGGTGATTCACCTGCTCGGCGATGAATTCCAGCACCCGCTTTTTACTGGAAGCTGGCACCCGGCAAAGGGTCAGTTCCGGTGCGAGTATGTTTTCGATTGTCAGGGGCGTGTCGCTCATGGATCGACTGCGGTTCCGTAAAAAAAAGGCTGCGGCATGTCAGCCATGCCGCAGCTCGATTATTTTGATTGCAGGGAAAACAGGGCCTTAGCGGGCACCGTTACCGTGCATGCGATCAACGTTCTTTTCCTTGTGCTTGAGGATCTGTCGGTCGAGTTTGTCGACCAGGGCATCGATCGCCGCGTACATGTCCTCATTCTCAGCCTTTGCGTGAATTTCACCACCAATGACATGGAGGGTTGCCTCCGCCAGCTGACGCACTTTCTCCACTTCCAGGGTGACCTGGCAATTGCTGATGTGGTCGAAGTGGCGCTCGAGCTTTTCAAACTTGCCTGACACGTAATCTTTCAGGGAGGGAGTCAATTCTACATGATGGCCTGAAATATTGAGTTGCATAGGCGTCTCCTGTCGTCATCGTGCCGACCCCGTTGAGAGCCGGCGGTGTGCCGGCGCAACTACTCCGCCGGCGGGATCCTGTCGGGTCAAACCAGCCGCTTTCTCTCGTTGGAGGGCGGAATGTGCATAGCCTCACGGTACTTGGCTACGGTCCGCCTGGCGACCTTGATGCCCTGTTCTCCTAGCATGGCTGCAATTTTGCTATCGCTCAATGGCTTTTTCGGAGTTTCTGCCGCAATCAGTTTTTTGATCATGGCACGGATTGCCGTGGAGGAACACTCTCCGCCCTCGTCGGTACTGACGTGGCTGGAGAAAAAGTACTTCAGTTCAAAGATGCCGCGGGGCGTGTGCATGTACTTCTGGGTGGTGACACGGGAAATCGTGGATTCGTGCATTTCCACCGCCTGGGCGATATCGGACAGTATCAGCGGCTTCATCGCCTCTTCGCCGTGGTCGAGGAAACCCTGCTGATGCTCAACGATGCGGGTGGCGACCTTGAGCAGGGTTTCGTTACGGCTTTGCAGGCTCTTGATGAACCACTTGGCCTCCTGCAACTGGTCCCGCAGATAGGTATTGTCGGCGCTGCTGTCGGCCCGCTTGATCAGGGAGGCGTAACTGGCGTTCACCCGGATGCGGGGGGCGATCTCGGGGTTCAGCTCCACGCGCCACCGCTCGTTGTGCTTGCGCACGATGACGTCCGGAATGACGTAATCCGGCTCGGCCCGGTCCACAGAATCGCCCGGCCGGGGATTCAGGCCAGTAATCAGCGCCAGTACATCCCGCAGCTGATCTTCCTTCAGGCGGCTGCGACGCAGCAACTGGGCATAGTCGCGGTTGCCCAGAAGATTGATGTAGTGAGTGATGACCAGCCGTGCCTGGGAGAGCCAGGGCGTGTCGGGGGGCAGTTGGTTGAGCTGGATCAGCAGACACTCCTGCAGATCCCGGGCGAAAACGCCGGGCGGATCGAAGTGCTGAAGTCGGTGCAGGACCGCTTCCACCTCATCGAGTTCCAGCGGGTCTTCGTCGGTGTCATCCACCAGACCGGAATGAATCTCCTCGATGGGCGATGTCAGGTAACCCCGCTCGTCCACCGCATCCATCAGGGCGTGGGCAATGGCCTGGTCACGCTCGCCCATCGGGGTCAGGTTGAGTTGCCACTCCAGATGGTCCTGAAGGGTTTCCGCCGGAGAGTTGCGGGTTTCGAAGTCGCTGTCATTCTCGTCTTCATTGCGGGCAGCCGGGGCGGGAGCGGACTGGTAGATGTCATCCCAGGCGGTATCCACCGGGAGATCGTCCGGGATATTGTCCGGAATGTCGTTCTCGGAGGCCCAGTCCGGACCGTTCTCTGATTCGTCCCAGTCTGCGGTGGGCTCGGCAGCGGCCTCATCGCTCTTGCCGTCCGCGTTCTCGTTGTCTTGGGTATGCTCGTTGCCGTCGGCAACGTCATCATCCTCGGGCGTCTCGAGCATGGGGTTGGAATCCAGGGCCTGCTGGATTTCCTGCTGCAGATCCAGAGTCGACAGTTGCAGGAGCCTGATCGCCTGCTGCAACTGGGGCGTCATGGTCAGGCTTTGACCCAGTTTCAGCTGTAATGACGCTTTCATAACCATGGTTCAGGACCCGTCACGCGATAGCACCGGTTGGTTGTCTGGTTGCAAAAAAACTATGTATGCTAGTTACTTGGCACGCCAAGCAAGTTCTTTGCCGAGTGTACTTGCTTGTCATCTTCATGACAATTGGGACAGGGTATCCATCAAAGCCGGAACTCATTGCCCAGGTACACCTCTTTCACCTGCTGGTTGGCAAGAATATCGCTGGAATTGCCAGACGCTATGATGTGGCCGCCGGACACGATGTAGGCGTTCTCACAGATATCCAGGGTTTCCCGCACGTTGTGGTCGGTGATCAGGACACCAATTCCCTTGTCCCGGAGGTGGCGGATAATCTGTTTGATATCGCTGACCGAGATCGGATCGACCCCGGCGAAGGGCTCATCCAGCAGGATGAACGCCGGTTCCATGGCAAGGGCCCGGGCGATCTCGACTCGCCGCCGCTCACCGCCGGACAGGGCCATGCCCACGCTGTCACGAATGTGGGTGATATGGAATTCTTCCAGCAATTCTTCCAGCTTGGCATCGCGATCCGACTTGCCGAGGTCCTTACGGGTTTCCAGGATCGCCATGATGTTGTCCCGCACCGTCAGTTTGCGGAACACCGAGGCTTCCTGGGGCAGGTAACCGATGCCCTTGCGCGCACGCCCGTGCATCGGCAGGGGCGTAATATCCTGGCTGTCGATGGTGACGCGACCGTGATCGGCGGGCACCAGCCCCACAATCATATAGAAGCAGGTGGTCTTGCCAGCGCCATTGGGGCCGAGTAACCCGACGATCTCGCCGCTGCGGATCTCAAGGGAGACGTCAATGACCACCTTTTTCTGCTTGTAGCTTTTCGCCAGATTACTGGCCCTGAGAACTGCCATCGGATTCCTGTGTGTCCTGACGGTTGCGTGGCTGAATGACCATTTCAACACGGCCGTTGCCGTTATTGTCTTTCGCGGTACCTTCGGCGGTCACCACGCGTTTGACGCTATCATAATGAATGATGTCGCCACGGAACAGGTTGCCGCCCTGTTCGATCACGGCCTCATCTTCAAAGGTCAGCAGGTTGTCCGGCGCCGAGTAGGTGATATTCAGGGCTTTGGCGTCTGTCCGGCCCTGGCCTTCCTGGGCGGGTTGGCGATAGTGGGCGGGCCGCCCCGTGGCCTCGATACGCTGGACACCAACCTCATCGCGGTACAAAACAACCTTGTCCGCCGTGAGTTCGGTTTCACCCTGGGTCATGACAACGTCGCCCGTGTAGGTGGCGATACCCTGGCCGTCGTCCAGCCTGGCGTTATCGGCATTGACGGTGATCGGTATATCGGAATCCAGGTTAAACGCGGCAGCGGGACCTGCAAGCAGCAGGGCTGCGAGCACTGCGGTGATACGTCGGATTGGCTTATTGGCCAGGCTCATAGCGTCCTTCCACCTGTGAGTCGAGTTCGAGAATACGGTCATCAATCCAGGCTTTCATGCCTATGGCGCGGGTCACACTGAACGCATCGGTCAGTGTCACCGGCGCGTCGGTGTAAGCAATCCGGCGCCCGTTGTCCAGTGTCAGGTAGGGTGTGGTCAGCGTCGCCTTGCGGCCGGTGTCCGTCTGGCGCACGACTTCCACATTGCCCTCCAGTTCCAGCAGTTCGGTGTTGTCCAGCAGCGTTCCGGTATCGGCGCTCAGGCGCCAGGGTTGAGCCTCGCCCTCGGTGAACAGCTGCGCACGGGGGGTTTCCATGGTCGCCAGCTGCTCGGATTCGAATTGCTCAATTCTCGGGCTTTCGAAGCGAACGGTCAGCCTGCCGGTCTCATCGAAGGACAGGTAACGACCGTTGACCACAAAGCCGTCGGGCTCGGACTGACCACGCAATGCCGCAGCCTCCACCGGCTCACTGGGCTCGTCACTCTGCCACATTAGCACCACCACGGCCACCAGCGTGCAGGCCAGCGCAAACGCCCGCAGGAGCGGGTGGTTGGCAAAGGTCATGGCGGAGACAAGATTTCGGCTCATGGTACAGGTGCCCTTCAGTCGGTCTGGAGGTACGGTGCCAGGGTACTGTCGAGTTGACCGCCCGCGGTCAGCAGCAGATCGCAGGCCTCACGCACCGCGCCGCTTCCGCCTGGAAGCGCTGTGCAGACGTCAGCCTGCTCCCGCACCAGCCAGTACGCATTGGGCACGGTTATGCCAAGACCCGCAAACCGGATGGCGGGCAGGTCTGGCAGGTCATCGCCCATGTAGGCGATCTCCTCAGGCCCGATCTCCAGCGTGTTCGCCAGTTCCTCCAGGGCCACTTTCTTGTCTTCGCGGCCCTGCATCAGATGGGGAATGCCGAGGTCGGTCATGCGCCGCTGTGTCAGGGGCGAACTGCGGCCAGTAATAACCGCCACCGTGATGCCAGCGGCCATCACCTGCTTCAGGCCGAGACCGTCGAGAATGTTGAAGGCCTTGAGCTCATCGCCGTTGGCGCTGAAGAACAGCTTGCCGTCGGACATGATGCCGTCCACATCCAGGGCCAGCAGGCGGATTCCTGCGGCTTTCTTCAGGATTCGGGCCGGCCATTGCGGGCGCAGTGAATCGGACATGCGCGGTTCCTCAGATCACGCCTGCGCGGAGCAGGTCGTGCATGTTGATGGCTCCGACGAGGTTGCCCTCGTCATCGGTGACCGGAAGCGCGTTGATCTTCAGTTCTTCCATCATGTTCAGTGCTTCCGCCGCCAGGTGATCGGCGCGGATGGTCTTGCCGTTACGGGTCATCACATCGCGGATCGGCGTGGTGTGCACGTCAATGGACCGGTCCAGGGTGCGGCGCAGGTCACCATCGGTGAACACGCCGGTTAGTGCGCCGGCTTCGTCCACCACCGTGGTCATGCCCAGGCCTTTGCGGGATATTTCAAGCAGCGCGCCACTGAGCGTGGTCTCGCCGGTGACCTTCGGAATGCGGTCACCGGTGTGCATGATGTCGGACACCCGCAACAGCAGGCGACGGCCGAGACTGCCGCCGGGGTGTGAAAACGCGAAATCTTCCGCGCTGAAGCCCCGGGCTTCCAGCAGTGCAACCGCGAGGGCGTCGCCCATCACCAGGGTCGCGGTGGTACTGGAGGTGGGCGCCAACCCCAGGGGGCAGGCTTCCAGGGCCACGCTGACGTCCAGGTTGGCCACGGCTTCCCGGGCCAGGGTGGAATCCGGGTTGCCGGTCATGCTGATCAGCGGGGCACCCATACGCCGGAACAGGGGCAGTATGGTCAGTACTTCACTGGTGTTGCCACTGTTGGATATGGCCAGCACAACGTCCTGGCCGGTGATCATGCCGAGATCACCGTGGCTCGCTTCCCCCGGGTGTACGAAGAAGGAAGGCGTTCCTGTGCTGGCGAGGGTCGCTGCGATCTTGTTGCCAATGTGTCCGGACTTCCCCATGCCGGTGACCACCACCCGGCCCTTGCACGCCATGATGACGTCGCAGGCGCGCACAAAATGGTCGTTGATCCGGTCGGAGAGGGCGGCGATGGCGTCCCGTTCAATGTCGATGGCCCGTCTCGCCGAGTCCCGGTACTTTTGCTGGATGTCGGCTGTGGCAGTGTTGCTATCGTTCATAGAGGTTCCGGCTACACCTTCTGTTCGAGTGGAGGCTCTGGAGATCTGGCGGAAGTATATCACTTCCCGTGGTTCAGGGGCCCTTGTTCAGGCAAACTGATCATTGCAATCAGGACATTTTGCCAAGCCCGGATTGAGCTTGCCCCCGGCTTCGCATACTGTAACTGCCTGTTTGGCAGGGGCCGGCCAAGAAGCCGGTGAAAGGACCGATTATGGATTCAGGTGCCTACATAACATTGAGGGACGTGGTGTTTTCCCGATCTGGCCGGCGGATTTTCGACGGTGTCAGCCTCGATATTCCCCGTGGCAAGATCACCGCCATCATGGGCCCCAGTGGCACGGGCAAGACCACGCTGCTGAGGTTGATCGGCGGCCAGCTCAGGCCCGACTCCGGCAGCGTTGTGGTGGCGGGCCAGTCGGTGCCACAGCTCAAGCGCAAGGCGCTCTATACACTCCGGGAAAAGATGGGGATGCTGTTCCAGAGTGGCGCCCTGTTCACCGATCTGAGTGTGTTCGAGAACGTGGCCTTTCCCCTGCGCGTGCACACCTCACTGCCGGAGGACATGATTCGCGACATTGTACTGATGAAGCTGGAGGCGGTGGGGCTTCGCGGAGCCAGGGACCTGATGCCCTCTGAGCTGTCCGGCGGCATGACCCGGCGGGTGGCCCTCGCCCGGAGCATTGCGTTGGACCCTGAACTTATTATGTACGACGAGCCGTTCGCCGGGCAGGACCCCATCGCCATGGGCGTGCTGGTCAAGCTGATACGGCAGTTGAACCTGTCCATGGGGCTGACCAGCGTGCTGGTCTCCCACGACGTGCCCGAATCCCTGAGTATCTGCCATTACGCCTGCATTATCGCAGACGGCCAGATCATCGGTGAAGGTACGCCGGAAGACCTGCGGGCCCATCCCTCGGAGCGGGTCCAGCAGTTCCTGCAGGGACACCCGGACGGGCCGGTGTCTTTCCACTATCCGGCCAACCAGGCCAGTACAGACTGGGGCCTGGTGAATGGGGATCGCCATGATTGAGCGCATCACCGATCGGATTGCCCGTCTCGGGCGTGGAGGGCTCGATGTGATCGCGACCGTCGGTCGGGCCGGTCGTTTTCTGGCTGGCGTGCTGGCGGGTGTGCCGCGACCGTCTGTCGGCTTTCCGCTGCTGGTTCGGCAGCTGTATTCGGTCGGCGTGCTGTCCCTGGCGATCATTGTGGTGTCGGGCCTGTTCATCGGCATGGTGCTTGGCCTCCAGGGCTACACCATTCTCAGCGATTACGGTTCGGAAGCGGCCATCGGCCAGATGATCGCGCTGACCCTGGTGCGGGAATTGGGGCCGGTGGTCACCGCATTGCTGTTCGCCGGCCGGGCCGGTTCCGCACTGACGGCTGAGATCGGTTTGATGAAAGCCACCGAGCAGCTCTCCAGTATGGAAATGATGGGCGTGGACCCGCTGCGGCGGGTGATCGCACCCCGCCTGTGGGCCGGCTTTATCGCCATGCCGGTGCTCGCCGCGATTTTCTCGGTGGTTGGCATCTGGGGCGGCATGCTGGTCGGTGTGGAGTGGCTGGGAGTCTTCGAAGGGTCGTTCTGGGGTAATATGCAGTCCTCAGTGAGTTTTACCGAAGATGTGCTCAATGGTGTGATCAAGACCGTGGTCTTCGGGTTTGTGTGCAGCTGGATAGCGGTTTTCCAGGGCTATGACTGCGTGCCAACGTCTGCCGGGATCAGCTCTGCGACCACCAAGACGGTGGTGTACTCATCGCTGGCGGTGCTTGGGCTGGACTTCGTGCTGACCGCAGTCATGTTCGGAGATTTCTGAATGGTAAGGCCCGGCGCACCGGGTGTTAAAACATCACGGCTTCAATCAGGAGCGGAACATGGCGCAAAGAACCACTGAAATTATTACAGGTTTGTTTATCATTGCCGGCCTGGCCGCCTTGCTGTTTCTTGCGCTTCAGGTTAGCGGATTGTCACCGAAAAGCGACGCAGACACGTATACCCTGTACGCCAGCTTTAATGACGTGGGCGGTATAACCCCGCGAGGTAAAGTCGCAATGGCTGGGGTGACGGTTGGTTCCGTTCGCAGCGTTTCCCTGGACAAGGAGACGTTCCAGGCCAGGGTGGAGCTGGCGATCGACGCGAACGTGGACAATATTCCCGCAGACAGTTCCGCAGTAATACGTACATCCGGCCTGCTCGGGGAACAGTACATTGATATATCGATTGGTGGGGACATGGAGTCCCTGCAAGCTGGCGACAGTTTTTACTCGACCCAGTCGGCCATGAATCTTGAGCGCCTGATCACTAACTTTGCGTCGGGCAGCAAATAGAACGAAGGATATGACACGTAACAGGAGAACAACATGGTATTGATCAGACGCAGTATGCTGCTTGTCGCGTTTATCGTGGCAGCGCTGGCGCTTCCGGCTCACGCGGATCAGGAGCAGGATCTGGTTCAGTATGTGGATGAGAACACCCAGCGGCTGGTGGATAAGCTTAATGAGGAAAAAGGGTTGTACGAGCGCGACCCCGAAGCCTTCTACACCAGCATGGATGAAGAACTGCGTGAGTTCGTGGATTTCCGGCGCATCGCCGCCCGGGTCATGGGCCGGTACGCGCGTCAGACGTCGCCCGAGCAGCGGGATGAATTCGTGGTCAAGTTCAAGCGCAGTCTGTTTGACAGCTATGCCCAGGCACTGGTCAGTGCGGATGATTTCAGCATTGAAGTAAAGAGTGCCGAGATCAATGCCAGCAACGCGGATCGCGCCTCCGTTGAGATGGAAGTGCAGACCGCCAGCGGTAACCGTTACCCGGTCACCTACTCCATGTACAAAAACGGCGATGGCCGCTGGATGATGGAAAACGTGATTGTTGAGGGTATCAACATCGGACTGGCGTTCCGGGATCGTTTTTCCCAGGAAATGGAGCAGAACAGCGGACAGATTCAGGCCGTGATCGATGGTTGGGGCGACGCTGTCAAAGACCTGAACCTGGAAGACGAAGTCGACAAGTCATGACCCCAGCCCCCGTCAGGGCCGATCTGACCGGCCACACCCTGACTGTAAGTGGAGACATCGATCCGCTCACAGTGGTGTCCGTGCGAAAGCAGGGTGAGTCGCTGATAGCCTCTGCGCCCGGTGACCTGACGGTGGACCTCTCTGAACTGGGCACGGCCCACAGCGTGGTGCTGTCGCTACTGTTATGCTGGCAGCGCTGCGCGGCCCGCAACGGCCATTCGCTCCGTTTCAGCGGTGCCAGCGACCAGCTGGTAGCCTTGGCATCCCTGAGCAGCCTGGATGAACAGCTGCCCGGGTTCCGCAATCAAACCCCCGGCTGACCCGGGCCGCGGAATTGGTTACAATCTCGCCCCTGATTTATCAATACCCGAGGATTTTCTATGGAAGCCGCCGAAGTTACCGAGCTGGTAAAGCAGGCCCTCCCTGGTTGTGACGTTCAGGTTCAGGTTGATGGCAGCCATTACATGGTTGTCGTGGTGGGTGAGGTCTTCGAAGGCCTGCCGACCATCAAACGCCAGCAACTGATCAACAAGGCGCTGTTCCAGCAGATTATGGACGGCACCATACACGCTCTGCATCCGAAAGCATTCACACCGGCTGAATGGGCTGCGCGCCAGGGCTGATTTCTGCCCGCCAATAACAGGAAAACGATTGTGGACAAACTTCTTATCAGGGGCCGTAAGCCCCTGAATGGCGAAATCCGGATTTCCGGTGCCAAAAACGCTGCATTGCCGATACTGGCCGCCACCCTGTTGGCGGATGAGCCGGTGACGGTTGGCAACCTGCCGCACCTGAACGACGTCACCACCATGATCGAGCTGCTTGGCCGCATGGGTGTGGAACTGCTGATTGACGAGAAAATGAGTGTGGAAGTCCACGCCAATACCATCAAGCACTTCCACGCCCCCTACGAGCTGGTCAAGACCATGCGTGCCTCCATCCTTGTGCTGGGGCCGCTGGTGGCACATTTCGGTGAAGCGGAAGTGTCTCTGCCGGGTGGCTGCGCCATTGGTAGCCGTCCGGTCAACCTGCACATCCACGGCCTGGAAATGATGGGGGCCGAAGTGAAGGTCGAGAATGGCTACATCAAAGCCAAGACCAACGGTCGTCTGAAGGGGGCTCACATCTTCCTCGATACCGTCACCGTAACCGGCACCGAAAACCTGATGATGGCTGCGGCGCTGGCGGATGGTAAAACCATCCTGGAAAACGCCGCCCGGGAACCGGAAGTGGTGGATCTGGCGGAATGCCTGATTGCCATGGGCGCCGACATCAAGGGTCACGGAACCGCCACCATTGAAATCAACGGCGTGGAACGTCTGCACGGCTGTCACTACAACGTGCTGCCGGACCGCGTGGAAACCGGTACCTACCTGGTGGCGGCAGCAGCCACCGGTGGCCGGGTGAAGCTGAAAGATACCCGCGAAGACCTGCTGGAAGCGGTCTTGCTGAAACTCGAAGAAGCGGGGGCGCATATCACCACCGGCCCGGACTGGATCGAACTGGACATGAAAGGTAACCGCCCGAAGGCGGTGAACCTGCGCACGGCACCGTATCCGGCATTTCCGACGGACATGCAGGCGCAGTTCGCAGCCATGAACGCGGTCGCCGAAGGCACCGGTACCATCGTGGAAACCGTGTTCGAAAATCGCTTCATGCACCTGCAGGAACTGATCCGCATGGGTGCGGACATCACCCTGGAAGGTAATGCGGCGATCATCAAGGGTGTTGAACACCTGACCGGCGCTCCGGTAATGGCGACCGATCTGCGGGCTTCCGCCAGTCTGGTGATCGCCGGCCTGGTGGCCGATGGCGACACCATCGTCGACCGCATCTACCATATTGATCGCGGTTACGAATGTATTGAAGAAAAGCTTCAGCTGCTGGGCGCGAGCATCCGCCGCCTGCCAGCATGACCGAAACGGCTCAGCAACCGGAAGGACTCATGACCGACTCCATCACCATTGCACTGTCGAAGGGACGAATTCTCGATGAAACGCTGCCTTTGCTGGCCGAAGCGGGCATTGAGCTGATCGACGACATCAAGAAATCCCGAAAGCTGGTGTTTCCCACAACCGACCCCAACGTGCGGGTGCTGATCATCCGCGCCACCGACGTGCCCACCTACGTGCAGTATGGTGGTGCCGACCTTGGGGTGACCGGAAAGGACGTGCTGATGGAGCATGGCGGGGATGGGCTTTATGAGCCGCTGGACCTGAACATTTCCCGCTGTCGCCTGATGACCGCAGGTCCCAAGGACAAGCCAGCGCCTGCTGGGCGTATCCGCGTCGCCACCAAGTTCGTGAACCTGGCGCGCCGCTACTATTCCGCCCAGGGACGTCAGGCCGACATCATCAAGCTCTACGGCGCGATGGAGCTGGCGCCGATCCTCGATCTGGCAGATGAAATTGTCGATATTGTGGATACCGGCAATACCCTGAAGGCCAACGGGCTGGAGCCCCGGGAGCTGATCGAGCACATCAGCAGCCGGCTGGTGGTGAACCGCGCGTCGATGAAGATGAAACACGAGCGGATTAATCCCATAATCGAGAAAATGGCCGCTGCTGTAGACAAACGCAGGCAGGAAAAGTGACATGACCGATATCAGTATCACTCGACTGAACGCTTCCCAGGGCGACTTTGACAGCGCGCTGGCCAAACTGCTGGCCTGGGACGATAGCGTAGACCATCAGGTGAACGAGTCGGTGCGCCATATCCTGCGCGAAGTGAAAACCCGCGGCGACCAGGCGGTCCTGGAATTTACCGAGAAGTTTGATCGTCTGAAGGTGGGCAGTGTTGCCGAGTTGGAAATGGACCAGAGCCGATTGCAAAAGGCACTGGCCGCCATTCCGGAAGAGCAGCGGGTGGCCCTGGAGAAAGCCGCCGAGCGGGTGCGGGGCTATCACGAACACCAGAATCAGGCGTCCTGGCAGTACGAGGACGAAGACGGCACCGTGCTGGGACAGAAGGTGACACCGCTGGACCGGGCAGGGCTGTACGTTCCCGGTGGCAAAGCCGCCTATCCGTCGTCCGTACTGATGAACGCCATTCCGGCGAAAGTCGCGGGCGTGAGCGAAGTCATCATGGTCGTTCCGACGCCGGATGGTGTGGTGAACGACATGGTACTGGCTGCTGCCGCCATCGCCGGAGTCGACCGTGTATTTACCGTGGGCGGAGCGCAGGCCGTTGCAGCGCTGGCCTATGGCACTGAAACCATTCCCGCGGTGGACAAGATCGTCGGGCCGGGTAACATCTTTGTCGCCACCGCCAAGCGCGAAGTCTTCGGCACCGTCGGCATCGACATGATTGCGGGTCCTTCTGAGATTCTCGTCATCTGCGACGGCAAAACCGACCCGGACTGGATCGCCATGGACCTGTTCTCCCAGGCCGAACACGACGAGCAGGCCCAGTCGATCCTGATCAGCCCCGACGCGGCGTTTCTGGATGCCGTGGAAGCGAGCATCGAAAAGCTGCTTCCCACCATGGAGCGCGCCGACATTATCCGCACCTCCATGACCGACCGGGCCGCGTTGATCCAGGTCGCGGACCTCAGCGAGGCTGCGAGGGTCTCCAACCGCATCGCCCCCGAACACCTGGAGCTGTCAGTGGAGAACCCCGAAGTCCTGGCGGAAGAAATCCGCCACGCGGGTGCCATCTTCATGGGTCGCTATACCGCCGAAGCTCTCGGCGACTACTGCGCCGGTCCCAACCACGTGTTGCCCACCAGCGGCACAGCGCGGTTCTCGTCGCCACTGGGCGTGTACGATTTCCAGAAGCGTTCCTCGCTGATCGGATTCAGTGCCGCGGGCGCGGATCGTATGGGGCGTGTGGCATCCGTATTGGCCCGGGGTGAAGGACTGACGGCCCACGCCCGTTCGGCGGAATACCGCGTGAAGGGTGACCAATGAGCAAATTCTGGAGCCCGCTGGTCAACGACCTGGTGCCTTATGTGCCGGGCGAACAGCCAAAAATGGCCAACCTGGTCAAGCTGAACACCAACGAGAATCCGTTTGGCCCCTCGCCGAAGGTGATTGACGCGATCCAGGCGGAGTTGAACGACTCGTTGCGCCTCTACCCGGACCCGGAAGGGGAAAGCCTGCGCCAGACCCTGGCGGCCTACCACAAGGTCAGGCCCGAGCAGGTGTTCCTTGGTAACGGCTCAGACGAAGTGCTGGCACACATCTTTTACGGCCTGTTCCAGCATGGCGAGCCCGTGCTGTTTCCGGACGTGACCTACAGCTTTTACCCGGTCTACTGCGGCCTCTATAACATTGAAGGCAAGACGGTACCGCTGACGGAAACCTTCGAGATCAACCCGGCCGATTACCGGCAGCCGAATGGCGGCGTGATCTTCCCGAACCCGAACGCGCCCACGGGCCGTTACCTTGGCCTGGCGCATGTTGAGGAGATCCTGCAGGCCAACCCTGATCGGGTCGTGGTCGTGGACGAAGCCTACATCGATTTCGGCGGCGAGAGTGCCATCACCCTCATCGACACATACCCGAACCTGCTGGTGTCCCAGACGCTGTCCAAGGCCCGTTCACTGGCGGGGCTGCGCGTGGGTTTTGCCGTGGGTCACCCGGACCTGATCGAGGCGCTGAACCGCGTCAAGAACAGCTTCAACAGCTACCCTCTGGACCGCCTGGCCCTGGTCGGCGCGAAAGCCGCTTATGAAGACGAGGCCTGGTTCCGGACATGCTGCGATGGCGTTATTTCCGAGCGTGAGCGGGTTACCAGCGCTCTGGAGAGTCTGGAATTTGAAGTGCTGCCTTCCAGGGCAAACTTCATCTTCTGCCGCCACAGCACCAAGGCCGGGGAAGCGTTGGCCAGGGGGCTGAGGGAGCAGGGCATTATTGTCCGTCACTTCAACAAGCCGCGTATCAGTGATTTTCTGCGAATCACGATAGGAACGCCGGAGCAAAATGATGCATTGATCGCTGGCATTAAAGCTCTGTAGATCAATGACTCCTGAATCGGAACGAAGACGGAGGGTTCATGGCACACCGCAATGAGATGCTCAAAACCATTGAGCAATGGCTCCAGCCTGACAATTTCCAGGACTATTGCCCGAATGGCCTTCAGGTCGAGGGCAAAGAGGGGATTAACACCGTCGTTACAGGCGTTACCGCTTCAAAGGCCCTGATCGATGCCGCCATTGACGCTCAGGCCGACATGGTCATCGTCCACCACGGGTACTTCTGGAAAGGTGAGGATCAGCGCATTCAGGGCATGAAGCGCCAGCGTATCAAGCAGCTGCTGGACCACGATATCAATCTGGTGGCCTACCACCTGCCGCTGGACGACCATCCCGAATACGGCAACAACCGGCAACTGGCCGACGTGCTGGGTATCCAGAACCCCCGCCCGCTGGGTGGCCTGGTCTGGGAGGGGGAGTTGCCTGAGTCGATCAGCCCCGAGGCATTCGGCCGCCACATTGCCGGCAGGCTCCACCGGGAACCTCTGTGGGTTGGCGACGGCAAGCCGGAAATCAAACGGGTAGGGTGGTGCACCGGCGCAGCTCAGGGGTTCATCAACCTCGCCCTCGATGCTGGTCTGGATGCCTACATCAGTGGCGAAATTTCAGAACCGACAACCCACACCGCGCGGGAATGCGGCATCCACTATTACGCAGCCGGGCATCATGCTACCGAGCGATACGGCGTTCAGGCGTTGGGTGAGGCGCTGAAAAGAGAATTTGGTGTCGTGCACCAGTTTATCGATTGCGATAACCCGGTCTGATGACCGGGCCTTCAGTCAGAGCGGACGGGGCTGGATCAGACTTTGGAACTGGAGGATTTGTCGCCTTTCTTCAGACCGAAATCTTCCGCCAGCGTGCCTTTATCCTCGGGGCCTGACTTGGGTGCATAGTCACGGGGTGGCTCGACGCCATCCTTGCCGGTGCCTTCAAGGCGGGCGCGAGACGATTCCTGCTCCAGTTCTTCCATCCAGTCTTCATCGTTGCACAACCGGTTGGCGCCACGAGCCATATGCTGGTTGACATCCCGATAGGCATCGTTGAACCGACGAAGCAGATGGGCCGATTCCATGAAGTGCTCATTCACCTGAGCCTGGTAGCGGGTGTACTCGCTACGCAACTCTTCAATCTGCTGCTCGACACGGCGCTGACGCAGGTTCGTGGTCTGACCGGAACGGCCCACCAATACGCCAATCACAATGCCAACCACCAGTGCCACAACGGCTGCCAGAATCAGGTTCGTCATAAGAAGTGTCGTCCTTTAACCAAATAAAAAATCCAGCCTGTAACGGAGTATACCGTTCTGAAGCGTTTGCGCACATCCGCAACGCCTGCGCCAATCGTCGTATTGCGTCGTACTACCCCGCTATTGCGGATTGGGCGGCGCTGCCGCTGTCGGAGCCAACGTGGCGAAAAATCGCAAAATCGGCCACAATACGCCGCCGTAAATGTACGACCACTCTTCGGGAACAGGCTTGATGACCGATCATATGACTCCCTGGCAACGCTACCAGCAGGACCTTGAACGCCCGGACTTCCAGAAAGATCCGGCCCAGGCAGATGCTGTCCAGCGACTGCAGTCACTGTACGATAAACTGGTAGCCGCCGAAAGCGAACGTCAGAAAGGATTGGCGAAGCTTCGCATAAAACTCAGAAAAGGCAGGGAAGAGCCGGTCAAAGGGCTGTATTTCTGGGGCGGCGTCGGGCGTGGCAAGACCTACCTGATGGACACCTTCTATGAGTCGTTGCCCTTCGACCGCAAAATGCGGGTGCATTTTCATCGCTTCATGCAGCGGGTGCACAAGGAGCTCAAATCCCTGAAGGGAGAGAAAAACCCGCTGGACCTGGTCGCCAAGACCTTCGCCGATGAAACCCGGGTTATCTGCTTCGACGAGTTTTTCGTATCCGACATTGGCGATGCCATGATTCTGGCTACGTTGATGGACGGATTGTTCAGCCGGGGGGTGACCCTGGTGTGCACATCAAACATCGTACCGGATGGATTGTACAAGGATGGCCTGCAACGCGCCCGTTTCCTGCCGGCCATCGAGCTGGTCAAGAAGCACACCGATGTGGTGAACGTGGATGGCGGCGTGGATTACCGGCTGCGCACCCTGGAGCAGGCTGAGCTGTACCATTTTCCATTGGACGAAGACGCCGATGTGAGCCTGCGCAAGAGTTTTGATGCCCTGGCGGTGGAAGCTGGCAAGCACAGCAAATCCATGGAAATAAACGGCCGCAAGATCCCCGCCGTGGCTCACGCCGACGACGTGGTATGGTTCGACTTCAAGGCCGTATGCGATGGCCCGCGCAGCCAGAATGACTATATCGAACTGGCCCGCCAGTTCCACGCCATTATCATTAGCAATGTGCCGGTGCTCGGCAAAGAAAAAGACGACCAGGCCCGTCGCTTCATTAACATGATTGACGAATTCTACGACCGTAACGTCAAGGTCATCATTTCCGCCGATGCCGCCATTACCGAGCTCTACGCGGGCGGCCGGTTAGGTTTCGAATTTGAGCGCACCGAGTCGCGATTGCTGGAAATGCAATCCCGGGAGTACCTGGAAGCTGCTCACAAACCATAAAAGTTGTTGGATTACGGCGTCTTCTGATCCGACAGAAAACAACCTGATCACTAACAGAGAGAACCACATCATGAGCACAGACAACGTAGTTATCGTCAGCGGCGTTCGTACTCCCATGGGCGGCTTCCAGGGCAGCCTGGCGGACGTCAGCGCGCCGGAGCTGGGCGCCATCACCATTGCCGAAGCGGTGAAGCGCGCGGGCCTGCAGCCTGCCGACGTGCAGGAAGTCATCATGGGCAACGTGCTGCCGGCCGGCCTGAAACAGGGCCCGGCCCGCCAGGCCATGCGCAAAGCCGGCCTGCCGGATCACACCGGCGCGACCACCATCAACAAGCTGTGTGGCTCCGGCATGAAAGCCGCCATGTTTGCCCACGACCTGATCAAGGCCGGCAGCAACGACATCATGGTTGCTGGTGGCATGGAGAGCATGTCGAACGCACCTTACGTTCTCCAGGGCGTTCGCAAAGGGTACCGCATGGGTCCGGGCCAGGCGCCCCAGGACCATATGTTCCTGGACGGCCTGGAAGACGCCGAGACCGGTCGCCTGATGGGCGCTTTCGCCCAGGAAATGGCGGACAAGAAGGGCTACACCCGGGAAGAGATGGACCAGTACGCCATCACCTCCCTGACGCGCGCCAAGAAAGCCATTGAGGAAGGCCTGCTGAAAGACGAGATCATTCCCGTCACCGTCAAGACCCGCAAGGGTGACGTGGTCGTGGAAGACGACGAGCAGCCGCACAACGCTAACATTGAAAAAATCCCAAGCCTGCGTCCGGCGTTCGCCAAAGACGGCACCGTCACCGCTGCCAACGCGTCGTCCATTTCCGATGGTGCGTCTGCCCTGGTACTGATGCGTGAATCCGAAGCCGAGAAACGTGGCCTCAAACCGATGGCCCGCATTGTCGGTCACAGCACCCAGTCCCAGCATCCGGCAGAGTTCACCTGTGCTCCGGTCGGTGCGATTGAAACGCTGTTCGCCAAGACCGGCTGGACCAAGGAAGACGTCGATCTGTTCGAGATCAACGAGGCGTTTGCCATGGTCGCCATGATGCCGATCCGTGAGCTTGGCCTGGACCCGGAAAAGGTGAACGTCCACGGCGGCGCGTGCGCCCAGGGTCACCCGGTGGGCTCCACGGGGTCCCGTCTGCTGGTTACACTGATGTATGCGCTGCAGCGTTATGGCAAGAAAAAAGGCGTTGCGGCCCTGTGTATTGGTGGCGGCGAAGCGACCGCAATGGCCATCGAGCTGCTGTAAGTTATAGCTCTAGGTGTTTTGGGGAGGGGCATCTCTCTCCCCACCGATCCTTGAGTTACCTCCCTACGAGTTATGCGACTACTCTCATAGTAAGGGCGCGAAGGGGCGTTTTTCTCCCCGGGAATGTCGGAGGCCATGGATGGCCGGAGATCAAGCGCACATGGATGTGCTTGTAGCGTTTCCCGGGGAGAAAAACGCCCCTTTGTGCTTGCACCCTAGTTAAGGACGCCGAGGCCGAGAAAAGGGGTAAGTAAACAAGGTGGTTGCATTCAATTTTGTTGTCTATAGTGATTCTGTGCGAGGGAACCCGGCGGTAAAAAAGGGTATGACAGCAAAATCATACTTTTGACTGATCAAAGCGCCAGAGGGCGTTAGCTATAGTGCCACTATCACGAGCACTGTGCATGAAGCCTCCAAACATCGTGAACACCAATAATCAGAGCAGCGACTCAGAACAACAATGGAGTAGCCTTCCAATGACAAGAAAAACACAACAATGGCAGCAGTGGACCAAATTGCCGCTGGCCATGGCGGTTGCAGCCGGCATGTCCGGTCAGGCAGCTGCTTACTCATTTTACATGGGAGACGTGGAAGCCCAGTTCAACACCACGCTTTCCTACGGCGCCACCTGGAGAACCCAGGAACGCGATCGTCGTCTGATCGCCCAGGGTAACCTCGGTCCCGAGTTTGCAAACACCACCGTTGGCGCATCCACCAACAACTACGACGACGGTAACCTCAACTTCGAAAAAGGCGATGTGGTTTCCCACGTGGCCAAGGGCAACAGTGAACTGTACCTGAACTACAACGTCGACAGTCAGTTCCTGACCCGAGTGGGCGGCCTGCTGCGTGGTCGCTACTGGTACGATTTCGAACTGAAGGACGGTGATCGTGCGGTTGACGACGTGGGTCAGCAGCGCGAACTGAACGACGACGCCAAAGACAACGCCTCCGGCGGTGAAATCCTTGACGCCTACGTGTTCTCCGACTGGTACTTCGGTAACGTTCCGGTTAGCCTTCGTTACGGTAAGCAGGTTCTGAGCTGGGGCGAAAGCACGTTCATCCAGGGTGGTATCAACACCATCAACCCCATCGACGTTCCTGCATTCCGGGCGCCGGGTTCACAGCTGAAAGACGCGCTGTTGCCGGTTGAAATGTTCTACATGTCTGCGGGTGTAACGGAAAATCTCACGGTTGAAACGTTCGTGCAGGCCGATTGGGAGCCTGTTCGTACCGACGACTGTGGCACCTTCTTCTCCACCAACGACTTTGCGGCTGATGGCTGTGGTCCGGTTCTGCTCGCGGGTCAGCTGCCTGACTCCCAGGCCCTGGCTCAGGGTTTCATCGCACCGCGTCTGGGTGACAAGGAAGCCGATTCCAAGGACCAGTTTGGTGTGGCCTTGCGCTGGTACGTGCCGGAGCTGAACGATTCCGAGCTCGGCTTCTACTACATCAAGTACAACAGCCGTCTGCCGTATGTCAGCGGTACGGTTCGCGATGACCGCGTTGGTGAGCGTTTCCCGTCTTACTACATTGAGTATCCGGAGAACATCAACCTCTACGGTATCAGCATCAACACCACCACCCCGGGTGGCTGGTCGCTGGGCGCGGAATACTCCTTCCGCGACAACATGCCGATCCAGTGGAACGCGTTCGAGCTGATCTACGGTGGCCTCCAGCAGGTCAACCCGGAAACCGGCGAGCCTGCCAGTCTCCTGCAGGTCCAGCGTGAAGCAGAAGCCGGCGGTGCCGATCTGCGCGGCCAGGAAGTGGAAGGCTACGATCGCTTCAACGTATCCCAGGCGCAGTTCACCCTGATCAAGTTCTTTGACCAGATCATGGGCGCAAGCCGTATGTCGCTGATCACTGAGTTTGGTGCCACCTACGTGCACGACCTGCCAGACCAGGACGAAGCCCGTTACGGCCGTTCAGGTACCTTTGGTATCGGTGAACTCCCGGGTGGTGCCTGTGACGGTACTGGCGCAACGGGCGCGGCATTGAACATCAACGCCAGCTACTGCACCAACGATGGGTTTGTGACCTCCTTCTCCTGGGGTTACCGTACCCGTCTGGTATGGGACTACCCGAACGCGATTGCAGGCATCAACCTGTCACCGCAGTTGGCCTGGAGCCATGACGTGAAGGGCTACGGTCCTCAGCCGGGCGGGGCCTTTAATGAAGACCAGAAGGCAATCGGTGTATCGCTCCAGGGCGTATACCAGAACAAGATTACCGGTGAGATTGGCTACACAAACTTTTTCGGCGGCAAACCGTATAACGAGTTGACCGACCGTGATTTCGTGAGTGCGAGCGTTTCCTACTCCTTCTGAACCGGAACGAATTCGTTTAACGAGGTAATTTAGATGAAACTGAACAAGAAACTACTCGCCTCAGGCGTACTGGCCGCAACTCTGTTTGCGGGCAATGCCTTCGGTGCGGTATCCGCAGAGGAAGCGGCCAAGCTTGGTGACACCCTGACTCCGATGGGTGCTGAAAAAGCCGGCAACGGCGGTGAAATCCCGGCATGGGACGGCGGTCTTACCGAGCCACCAGCCGCCTACAAGAACGACGGTATCTACCTGGATCCGTTCGCTGACGACCAGGTCAAGTTCACCATTGACCAGAGCAACGTCGATGAATACGCCGACAAGCTCTCTCCCGGTCAGGTGGCAATGATCCGCAAGTACGACGACTACAAGATTCCGGTCTATGAGACCCGTCGTACCGCGACCTATCCTCAGTCCGTTATGGATGAGACCGTCAAGAACGCCACCAACGCCGAACTGATCAAGGACGGCAACGGTATCGCCAACTACCAGGACGCAACACCGTTCCCGATTCCGAACAACGGCGTTGAGGCAATCTGGAACCACATCACCCGCTACCGTGGTGGCTCTGTACAGCGTAACGTCGGTCAGGTAACCCCGACCGAAAGCGGCGCCTACAGTGTGGTCAAGTTTCAGGACGAGCTGACCTGGCGTGCGTATCTGGAGGACTATGCTCCGGATCAGGACCCCAACGTTCTGTTCTACTTCAAGCAGGCCATCACGGCTCCGGCCCGTCTGGCGGGTAACGTACTGCTGGTTCACGAAACCCTGGACCAGGTTGCGGAACCACGTCGTGCCTGGGTATATAACGCTGGTCAGCGTCGTGTTCGTCGTGCACCCCAGGTCGCTTATGACGGACCAGGTACCGCAGCAGACGGCATGCGTACGTCGGACAACTTCGACATGTTCAACGGCGCACCTGATCGCTACAACTGGGAACTCGTGGGCAAGAAAGAGATGTACATCCCGTACAACTCCTACAAGCTGGTTGACCGTGACCTGAGCTACGATGAAATCATCAAGGCCGGCCACATCAACCAGGACCTGACCCGCTACGAACTGCACCGTGTATGGCACGTGCGCGCGACCCTGAAAGAAGGCGAGCGTCACATCTATGCCCAGCGTGACTTCTTCATCGACGAAGACACCTGGCAGGCCAGCGTTATCGACCATTACGATGGCCGTGGCGAACTCTGGCGTGTGGCTGAAGCCCATGCCATGCAGTTCTACGATCAGGACATTCCCTGGTACGCCATCGAAACCCTGTACGACCTGCTGTCCGGTCGCTACCTGGCGCTGGGTCTGACCAACGAAGAGAACGACCCATACACCTTTGGTGTAAAGCGTAACTCCCGTGAGTACACGCCTGCGGCCCTGCGTCGCGCTGGTACCCGGTAAGACGCACTGGTGTCAAAAAGACGGTGAGCTTCGGCTCACCGTTTTTTTTGCGTTGATACCCACCCGATACCCCATTGTTAAAAACCCGCCACACGATAACCGTCTGTTACGTCAAAGTTTTGCAGCCTGCACCGCATTTGGTTTAACCTCTCTCTCATACTAAAGGCTTACCCGATGAAGGTACGCCACGACCTATGCAGACTGCATTTTCCGGAATCCCTGTGTTGTGTGACCTCACCTGGACATGCCGGACTTGAACGGGGCAAAGTGTGAAACCATTTGATGATGGCAGTGCCGCCAATGATGAGTTCCAGTCAGTTGCCGCCGGTGGGTACCGGGGTGAACTGGTCAGGGATCTGCTGAAGCAGCGAGTCCGGATTCCGTCTCCACCGTCGGATGACCTGAAGCGACCTGTCCTTAATGGCCGTATCCAGAGTGCCCTCCTACCGGGATCGGTGGTGTGTTTTGAAGCTCCCTGTGGCTACGGCAAATCCCATGCACTACTGTCTGCGCTGCACGAATCCGAGCGGCCACTGGAAGCGGTGAAATGGCTCGCGTTTTCCACCCAGGACAATGAGCCTTCACGCCTGATGACCTTGCTGGCGATTGCCCTGAACCCCCACGCGAATGAGCAACCCGCGCTGACTCATTCTTCTGCGAACCACAGTGAAGCCCTGTCATTGCTGCTGGCGAATGACTATTGGCAGAACCCGGAGCGTGGCGGGGTGCTGGTACTGGACAATCTGGGCTCACTGAGTCACCCGGTTGTCACTGAGCTGCTTGAGCAACTGGTCACCGAATTACCCAAAGGATTGTCACTGGCGCTGATCTCCCGCAGACCACTGCCGTTTGAGACCCATAAGTCGGAACTTGAGGGCCGCTTTGTCCGGTTCGGTGCGGAGTCGCTGGAACTCAGTCGCCAGGAGACGTTCGGCTTCTACCAACGCGCGCTCGCCGAAAGCCAGCTGACCACGGTGGCCGTGGATCATCTTTACTCCATTACCGACGGCTGGGTCACGCCGCTTGCGCTGTACCAGCGCGAACTGGCTGCGTCGGCGGACGCGCGATTGCCGATCCAGGAAACCACCAGCGTCGAGCGCTTCCTGAGGGATTCCGTGCTGGCACGGCTTACGCCTCCCCAGCAACGATCGTTGCGCATCATGGCGGAAATGGACCTGGTGTCTGACGATCTCTTCGGCTATGTGGCGGACGCCCTCTGCGATCCCAGTTTCCGGCCATCGGTGGCGGCAGAGGCGGGCGTTCCCATGCGTTCCCTGCCGGGCAGGGGCCGTTGGTTCCGTTTCAACCCGCTGCTTCACGAGTGGCTGAGAAGTTCTGTGCTTGATGGCGCCGCTGATCGAGCCTACGCGGCAAGCCGGTGGTTCAGCCAGCGCAGCCAGCTCCCCGAGGCACTGCGCTACGCGTTGCTGTCGGAAAATGCGGACGAGGCCCTGCGGATTGCCTCGGAAGGTTCCGAGGCCCTGCTGATCGGGCAGGACACCGCCTCCCTGCTACGTTTGCGACGTTCGCTGCCCATGGGGCTGCTGGAGCAAAGCGCGCGGTTACGGGTCGTCTACAGCTGGGTACACGCCATCGGTGGGCAGTTCAGTCAGGCGAAAGCGCTGCTCAACGGTTTGCCCGAAAACGAGACCGAAGCAATGTCCGGCCGGATCAAGGCGCTGCATGCGTTCATCCTGCGGGGCGAAGGGCACGTCGAGGAAGCGCTGGACGTGGCCGACGAGGCGCTGGCGGCTTCAGCGCTGTCGACACAGGGCCAGTTGGTGACACAGATGGTGCGTTCCAGCGCACTCTGCGCGGCAGGCCGGTTCAGCGAAGCCCGTGAGGCGAATCGCGCAGCGGCCAGGCTGGCGCGGGAAGCCGGGGATTCCGGCTCTGAAGCGCTGGCGGTATACACTCACGCCCGCATCGAGCTGGGCAAGGGGTCGCTCAAGCACGCCGAACAGCTTCTGCGCACCGGGCTTGATACCGCAATGAACGAAACCTCACGCCCCACCCGGGTGGGAGAGACCCGGCTTCAACTGAATCTGGTGCTGGTGCTCTGGCACCAGGGTCGGGAAGCAGAAGCGGATCGCCTGCTGGTGACCTGTGGTCGCCACGCCGAGCAGACCCGTGACCTCGGGCTGTTGCTCGCCATGGCCCTGCGTGTATTGATCTGCCGCACCCAGGGGCGCGTTGAGGATGCTTTCGTCTGGATTGGTCGCGCCGAGCGTACCATGCATGCATGGCAGGTGGATGAATCGGTCTACCTGCCGGTGCTGGAAGGGCTGAAAGCGAGCTGCTGGTTGGCCACGGGTAACATCGAGAGTGCCAGTCACGCCATGGAGCGCCTCAGGCCTTATCGGGCTACGGGCTGTGTGCCGGAGCTGATTCCCATGATGCCGGGGCTGATGGACTCGCTTCAGGTGCGTATCGAGTTGGCGCGGGGCGATGTGGTGAAAGCCGCAGACTCCCTTCGCCATATCCGGGCGACCGGTGGACGGGTCACGCCCTTTGCGGTGGATCTGCACCTGAGGCTACTGGAGAGCATGGTGGCACTGCGCGAAAAAGGTCTGGCAGCTGCCCAGAAGCTGTTGGTCCAGGCCGTCAACCTGGCCGCGCGGGAGCATTTCATCAGTCCCTTTGCAGAGCTTCGCTCTGAAATGCATGAGCTGATGGAAAAGGCCTATCCCCACCTGCCGGAGGGAGATTTCACCCGGGCATTGGGGCAGCTTTACGGGTTATCCGCCGCCAAGGTGAATGCCGTGCCATTGGCGGAACCGATCAGTGACCGGGAACAGGGGGTTCTGGAACTGATTGCCAACGGCCTTTCCAACCAGGAGATCGCTGACCGCCTGCACATCTCCCTGCACACGGTAAAAACCCACGCCCGCCGAATCAACGCCAAGCTGGAAGTGAAGTCCCGCACCCAGGCCATCGTTCGCGCACGGGAACTCGGCTTGCTCTGAGGTAGGCTGGATTACGCTTCGCCTTCGGCTTCTCTTTTCAACGCGTCAATGCGAGCGTCTTTTTCCTTCCAGAGCTGGCTGACCCACCGCTGAAAATCGGTGCGCACTTCCCGGCTGCCTTCGTAATCCATTCCCAGGAACCGTGGCGGAATTTCCTGTACCCGGATATCAATGATAATCCGGTCGATACGACCGCAGAGGAAGTCCCAGAAGCCGGAGCGGCCGCCAGGATACACAATGCTCACGTCGAGCATTGTGTGCAGCATGTCGCCCATGGCCCCCAGAACGAAGGCTGTCCCGCCCGCCCGTGGCTTGAGCAGGTGCTGGTACGGGGAGCGCTGGGCCGTGTGTTTCGCGGGTGTCAGCCGCGTACCTTCCATGAAATTGAAGATCGTGACCGGCGTATAGCGGAACTTCTCGCAGGCAGCCTGGGTCGCGGCGATGTCCTTGCCTTTTAGTTCCGGGCGCCGGGCAATCTGCTCCTTGGTGTGGCGATGCATGAACGGAAAATCCAGCGCCCACCAGGCAACCCCGAGAAACGGTACCCAGATCAGCTCTTTCTTCAGGAAGAACTTCAACAGGGGGATCCGGCTGTTCAGTACGTACTGGATTGCAGGTATGTCGGCCCAGCTCTGGTGGTTGCAGGTCACGAAGTACCAATGCTCGCGGCTGAGCTGTTCCGCACCCCGCACATCCCAGTCGATACGATGCAGCAGATCCAGAAAGCGGTTATTGAAGCCGATCCAGATAAACGCAATGGTATTGAGGGCAACGGTGCACCCCTTGCGGACCGGAGTGGCAGGAATCACCAGTTTAAGGACGGCGAACACGATGAGCACCGGAAACAGGATCAGGGTGTTCAGAAGTATCAGAAGTATTGCCAGAGTGCCTTTCACAGGCGCGGGCAGAAAATTTAGCATGCTCGGATTTCCCCGGGTAACGCGTCAATAAGCCTAAGGAAGTGTGAAGTGCAGCGTCAGCTGTCGGTTTCGGAGGCCTCTGTCTTGCCGCGTTCCGGCAGGAGACGGTTCTCCTTCTTGGCCGATGCCAGTTGTTTCAGTGTCAGTGTTTCGCCATCGGCAACGGTGTCCTGGAAGGCCAGGTCAAAGTAGCTGAGGTTGTTGTGGCGGATCATGCTGCGGATCTCTTGTATATAATCCTCGCCCCGTTCGGAATAGCCGATCAGGCCCGCCGCCAGGGCAGGACCGGAGGCAAGCTCGCCCTTGTTGCGGGCGTTCTGGCGCACATCCCGCAGCAACTGATAGGTCGGGTGGCGGTTGAGGTTCTGGATATAGGCACGAACCGACCGATAGGGAGAGGCGAATCTGGCGACCTCGTGGGTGGCGCCTTCCGCACGGCTCAGGGGTACCAGGCCGCAGCCCTTCGAAAAACACCACTGACCGAACAGGTTGTTGCCACGGGTCGCAAACCGGGACGTGCCCCAGGCGGATTCATTGGCTGCCTGGGCCAGCACCAGGGAAGGGGAAATGACATCCAGACGTTTCCGCAGGCGCTCAAACAGCTCGGGGGTGCCGGGTTCTTCGTCCACCCGAAGGCGCTGGGCCTGGTTTGATAGCCAGGTACGTTCAGACGAAGTGAGTGTGTCTTTCTGGGCCAGGGCATCCAGGTAATCGCGCTCAATCAGGATGCGGGAATTTGCCAATACGATACGCGGGTACAGGAAAGAGAAAAACGCCGCTTTGCGTTCCGTGGTGTCGCGGTATTCATTGAAATCCGGCAGCTTTGCCTGCGCCCAGGAGGGCAGTGGGGGCAGGGAAGACAGCACCAGTTCCGAGCCATCATCGTCGCTCTGGCTGAAGGAACTGTCGGGATCCGGTGTGTGGAAACTGCCCCAGACAACAAAGATGAGCAAAGGTACAACCAGTGAAACCGCCCGGATACCAACAGACATAAAACCTCTCGTTACATTCGATATGACTGGAATTATAACAGGTTATACGTCGCTGTATCCGAATTGGCTGACACTCACTCAGGCAGCCGTGTGGCGATCACCAGCCCGGCAGATTGCTCCCCACCCCCGGCATCGCTCAGGCGCAGGAAAAACTGGTCCTGCTCCCCTGTCACGAAACCTTCCAGTTCCAGATCGCCACTGGTGAACCGGGCCTGGCCGTTACCCTCATCGCTGTAAGTCAGGTTGAGGGTGCCTTCATCGACGGCCACCGGGGCCGACACAGACTCGTCACCTACCACATGGGCCACATCCAGGGCATTGATGGCGAGGGTGGCGGACGCGTTGGAATCGATGGTCAGCACGGCATTGTCGAAGTGGCGCAACCGATTTGCCCCGTCAGTGAGACCCATGGCGAAGCCCTGGAGGCGGTAACGACCGGAAGCGGGCAGGGTGGCGGCTTGCGTGGCCGCAACCAGCAGTCCATCGCCGGTGGTTCCGTTGTCCAGATTGAAGGCCAGTAACGACCCTTCGGGATTACTGGCCCCGGTGCCCAGTTCCGGGGTGTCAAATTGCCCGCTGGCATTGCTGACGTCCAGGTTCAGTCGGCCGATGTTGCGATCGCCCACGCTTAACCGCGAGGGGCGCTCACTGACGGTCCAGGTCACATTCCGGCTACCGACGACCGGGCCGTTCACGGCGCCGCTGCTGTCGCGGCTGATGGTTCGCGTGGGCATTTGCTGGATGACCTGGGTGCCACTGATATCCCAGGTGCCGGCGCCGGTCTCAACCTGCACCGGCTCGCTGGCATCACCCAGGCGTGTTGCCAGGTACACCACGTTGTAGCTCTTGTTATTCAGCGCTTGGAGGCTGAAACCGGATTCCCGCAGGAGGTTGACTTCCAGTACCGACAGATAATGGTCTTCCAGGGTCTCACGACGTTTCAGGGTATCGCTGGTGGCTTCCAGTTCAATGGCTTTGCCCGCGGTGAAATAGCCGCTCAGCACTCGGTCGGGTGGTTCGTTATCGCCGCTGGCGGTACTGACAAAAGCGTCGAGGTAGTAGGGGTTGCGCGTCCAGCCGATGATCTCGGAACTGCCTTGTCCGGTCACGCTCTGATACAGGGCCCGGCCCGCGAGAAGCCGGGTTTCGTCCACCAGCGTGGCCGCTCCGGGGGCCGACGCGTGGGTATTCAGGTCCCACTCCTCCGATCCCCGTGCAAAAAAGTCGTTATCCGCCCGGTGAATCAGCACCTCACGATCATAGGGGATATCGCTGGCGAGGGAGGTCACCCGAATGTTGAAGGCATCAAAGGTGGTCAGGGTGAGCGCGGGGAAGACGTAACCGGTGCCATTGCTGTCGGTGATCTGCTCTTCCTGGGCGGTGCGAAGGCCCCACTGGCCGGAACCCGAAAGGCTGGCTTCGCGGAAGGTCTGACCGAGTTCCACTCCCAGGAACACCGAATTGTAATCCGCGGAACTGGCGCTGATACGCCCGGAAGACTCGTCGTTCAGCACCGCGTATTCGGCCATCCGGTCCACGTAACCGGAAAAATCACCCCGTTCCTCAAGCAATTCGAGGGCGCCGGCGAGATCGCGGTTGTCCGGGATATCAATCTCGAAGTCGTGCACCTGATCGGCAAGGGTCGACCACACATACTTGTTCAGGCACAGCTGGCCACTGGCGTCGTTCACACAGTCCAGAATGTCGCTGAACTGGGTGCCGGAGTAGCTGGCGAGGGTGTTGGTCACCAGGTACTCGGAAAACGGATTGACCTTCACATCCCGGTCGGAATCCGCCGCCAGCGCACGCATCCGGGTGTTGCCATAGACGGCTTCGATGATAACGTCCGGTGCCAGGGGCAGGCCATTTTCAAACGTAATCACTTCCCGGCCGTTGTCTTCGGTGCGGCGGGTAATGTCGACGGAACCCAGATTGCGCAGGCTGGGATCGGTGCGGTAGACCTCCAGCCTGTCCGGAGCAACAATCCTCAGGTTGCGCCGGGTAGCTTCACCGTCCGGCGCCACCGCCGCCGGCACCTCCATGGTGACCCGAACCTCGTTTGCCGCCAGTCCATTGGTGTTGTTGGAATCGCCGGTGCTGCCGGAACTGAAGTCATCCAGCGCGTTCTTCGCGGGGGGGAAGCTGTTGCCCCGGGAGCCGGCCTCGTCGGTGGCGCTTTTGCCGCCACAGGCCGTGACCAGGCAGACGGCGACCACCAGCGCGCCCCGGCGCAGACCGGCGCGTCGTAACGCTGCGATGGTGGTTGAGTGTTCAGAGGGGGTAAGCCGCGATTCCATAACCATGCCTGTGACAGTCCATTCCCGAAACATGAGCAGGCAGTCTAACAAGAGCGTCCGTGGCAAAGAGTGAGGCAGGGCACGAAACGAAAACGGGCGCCCAAAAGGGCGCCCGTCAGGTACTCAGGAATCCGGGTGTAAGGGGATCAGAAGAAAATCTTCATGCCCGCCATCACGCCTTCGTCCAGATTGATGTCGCCGCGCAGCGGAGAGTCCAGGTCGGTGTTCAGGTAACGGTAACCGGCAAACACCTCAGCGTTGCGGATAACACGATAGCTGCCGCGAAGCTCCAGGCTGGTCAGGTCTTCGGAATCACCGAATGACAGGATGCTCGGCGCGTAGTGCAGGCCACCGGTCAGTGACAGACCCGGTACGTCCGGGATGTTGACCGTTGCGAAACCGCCCAGTGCCACGGCGCCGCCATCCAGACGATCGTCATCCCAGCCATAGGCGCGCACACCAATGCCCGCTGTGGTCGGAAGGTTGCCGAGGGCGGTACGGCCCTGGGCGTGGAAATCCACGTTACCGATGTGACGGCTGCCCTCGTGGTAGGTGTAGCCAGTGCCCAACTGCAAGTCGGAATTCACGCCAAAGAAATTCACCTGGCCCTTGACGGAATCGTTGGTCAGGCTCAGGTCGAGATCAGCTGCCAAGGCAGGCGTTGCCGCCAGAGACAGGGCAAGAACGGACATACGGGTTGCTTTCATTCTTCTACCTTTATGGGTCTGTGAATAAGGCTCAGTGGATGGTAACGGTACGCCGCGGGTGGCTCAACTTAAAACGGGGTAAGGCCTTGTTAATACGGATTTAGTGGCGGGTGATGTCATCCAGCTGATCCAGGTCATCCGGGGACATGTTCTGGGCGGGCACACGGTACTCCTCGTTGGCCCAGGCACCCAGGTCAATCAGCTTGCAGCGTTCGCAGCAGAACGGACGAAACGGATTCTTCTCACTCCACTCAACGGATTTACGGCAATGGGGGCACTCTACGTTCATGACAACCTTCGGTTTTTGCCGGCCAGCGGGCTGACCAAGTGAATTCAGGAAGGTGAGGACACCTTGCAGTATTGTTCCAGTACTGCCCGCAGCATTTCAATATTGACAGGCTTGGCAACAAAAGAATCCATTCCGGCAATCCGGCACCGTTCTTCGTCCTCTTCCATGGCACTGGCGGTCAGGGCCACGACCGGCACGGGTTCCCGGCCATTGTCCTGCTCCCACGAGCGCAGGCGGCGGGTGGCCTCGAAACCGTCAACCCGGGGCATGACACAATCCATGAATATCAGATCGAACGGATGCCATTGCCAGAGGCTGGCCGCCGCTTCGCCATCGTTGGCGGTCATCACATCACAGCCCAGTTTTTCCAGCAGGCGCCGGGTCAGCGTGCGGTTGACCGGATTATCCTCCACCAGCAGTACCTTCATGCGCCCACAAGGCAATTCACGGCGGCGGGTGTTATCGCTGACCGTCTGTAACGAGAACCGGGTCAGGAAGCGGCGGTCTCCCGCTGCGCGGTCGACGAACAACTGATGCAGAATCGGCGTCAGGCACGACTCCCGCAGCGACTTGCTCAGGAACGCATCGGCACCGGCCTGGCGGAAGTGTTCGGCGTCACCGCGCTGGGGGTTGGACGACAGCACCAGCAGGCGGGTTTCGCCCCACTGGGGATTGCTGCGAATCTGCCGGCACAGCAGGTCGCTGTCCATATCGGGAACAAACCCATCCAGTACCAGTGCGTCGTAGGGTTCCTGGTTATCCGCCGCCACCCTCACCGACGCCAGTGCCTCGCCCGCGGCCTTGACCGCCTCGATATGCAGTTCGTGCCGGGACAACATTTCCAGGGTGATCTTGCGGGAGAGTTCGTAGGAGTCCACGACCAGTATGCGCCGGCCACGGATCATGCGGGTGTCCGGCCGAATCCGCGTGGTGCTCTCCGGTGCGGCGGGCAATGACACTACCACCCAGAAGGTGGTGCCCTCGCCAGGACGGCTTTCCACCTCCATGGAGCCCTCCATCAGCTTGACCAGTTGCCGGCAGATGGTCAGGCCCAGGCCTGCGCCCGGCAGCTGACGCTGGAAGTTCTGGCCCAACTGCACATAGGGCTCATACACCAGGGGAATGTCTTCGGGATTGATGCCAACGCCGGTGTCTTCCACCGCCAGGCGCAGGCGAACGTGGTTGTCCTTGCGCCCGAGCACTTCCACGCTGATCAAAACGTGACCGGAATCGGTAAACTTGATGGCATTGGAGGTGAGGTTCAGAAGCACCTGGCGGATGCGTACCGGATCGCCCCGCAGGGCCCAGGGCAGGTTCTCATCCACCCGCAGTTCCAGGGCCAGGCCTTTTTCGCGGGCGCGGGTGCCCAGCATGTGCACCAGGTCGTTGAGGGTTTCCCGCAGATCAAACGGCAGGTCCTCCAGCACCAGTTTGCCCGCCTCCATGCTGGAGATGTCGAGCAGATCGTTAATAATGGCAGACAGGCTTTCGGACGCGCTCAACAGAGTCTGGACGTATTCCCGTTGTTCCTGATCCAGGGGCGTATCCCCTAGCAGGGTGGCGTAGCCGAGCACGGATTGCAGGGGAATCCGCAGTTCGTGGCTGACATTGGCCAGGAACTGATTCTTTGCATGGTTGGCCCGTACCGCTTCGTCACGCTCGCCCTGGGACTCAAGGGTCGTCTGGCGCAGCGAACGGGTATCCTCAAGCAACTGCAGGCGCATCTTGTTCAACGCCTGCTCAAGTTCGCTCAGCTCATCCGCCGTCTTGGGGGTTTTGCGGCGCAGCTTCAGCGGCTCAATCAGGGCGTCCAGGTCCAGCCGGGCGGCGTAATCGGCCATGGTTTCCAGGTGTCGGGACAGGGTCAGCCGCACGATGAGCAGCAGTCCCAGCGTGCCCAGGGTGACGATCAGGGACTGGAACAGCAGCGTTACCAGGGCGCGGTCCATGAGGTCATTGTGGACCTGCTCCACAGAGGAGGTGACCGTCAGTGTGCCAAGTGTGCGGGGACCGGGCAGGGAAGCCCGGTTAAATACCAGTGGGAATGTCTGGGAAATCACCCGGCCTTCCGGGTAAACACCGGTGCTGAATTCCTCGCCATCGGAGGTTACCACCCGCGCATGCTGAATCACTGGCATGGCCCGCATGTCGTCCAGACTGTTAGCCACCTCACTGAAGTTCATGACCCAGATGTTGTTGCTCATGGCGCCGGAGATGAGCTCGGCGGCTTTTTGCTGGGTATAGCGAAGGTCCTCGGTGCGACGTTCGTACTCACCGATCAGTTGCAGCCCGGTGGCCGCCAGTGACAGCACCAGGCTGAATAGCAGCACATACACCAGCAGTCTCGCCGCCAGTGGCCGGATACCAATTCGTTCGAATAACCCGATAAAAGGCAAGACACATATTCCCTGTGACTGAAAAACAACTGCCTAAAGAGTGGCCAGTTTAACAGACAGTTAGTACTTCGACACGTTTCCCTGAGGCATCATTCACAAATTGGAAACGGACATTCAGATCATACAGGTGCGCACCGTATATCCGGTCCTCCTCACGGCCACGGCGGAACGAAGGCCGGGGATCATAACTGACCACATCTTCGATCAGCCCGCGAAGGTCCGGATACTCGTCCGCCGGAAGACGCCCGAGCTGCTCTTCGGCCTGTTGCTGAAACACCACCGGTAGCCGATCCGTGGGTGGTGAATCGGCCCAACCCAGTGAGGCATCGGCAATGGCGTCGGAAAACGGCAGGTAGGGTTTGATATCCAGGATCGGCGTGCCGTCGATCAGGTCGTGATCCCGCACCGTCAGTACCAGCCGGCCATTTTTGTGGCTCAGCCCCTCATTACGGACCACCGACAGCCCCAGGCTGTTCGGTCGGAACGGTGAACGGCTGGCGAACACCCCTATTTTTTTGTTTCCCCCAAGGCGTGGCGGACGGACCACAGGGCGCCATTCCTCCCGGATGGCTTCGTGAAACTGGAACGTCAGCCACAGGTGACTGGCGGTTTCCAGGCCACGGAAGGCGTCTTCCCGGTCGAAGGGCGGCTCGATGATGAGGTCGGCCCGGGCGTAACGGGTCAGGCCCGGCTGCCGGGGTACCCCGAACTTGTCGCTGAAGCAGGAGCGGGTATAGGCAATCGGAGTAAGCGTCAGGGCGTCCCGGGCGTTATAGGTCATGTTCGGTCGATGCTGCCTGAGAAATACAGTTCGATACGCAGGATCAGCGACCCGCGATCCTTGAAGCTCTCATCCCGCGGAAACTCCAGGGCCGGAATGATCTCGCCGAACAGCCAGTCGCTGTGCAGTCGGTAGCGGTAGGTTACATCAGCAAAGATCGACGTCTGGCGCCAGGTTGGCTCACTCTCCCCGAGCATCCCCAGGCGCGGGTTCAGGGTGGAGCGGTTGTTCAGACGCTTGTAGAAGTTAAAGGTCTGGGCAAGGTCAAACATACGGTCATCGTGTATCCATTCCATCTCACTGGCCGCCAGGAAATCCCAGCCATTGCCCAGTGCCCGGGTAAAGCCGAACGAGGTTCGCGCACCCCAGCCATCCTGATGGAAATAGTACAGCCGTTGTTCGGCTTCCATCCCCCAGTGGTCGTCCAGTTGCCAGCGCTTGTCCGCCGTGACACGCCAGAACGCATCGGTGGGAAACCGCAGGCGTACACCAACATCGGCACTGAGGTTGATGGCGTCGCCCACCTCGGACAGGTAGCGCAGGGCACCGGTGGCCTCGGTCTCAGAGCGCTCATCTTCGGTCAGCTGCCGGTCCCGCCGCCGTTCTGACAGCGGGATGAGCTCGTCGCTCTCACTCTCGATGACCAGCCGCAGCTTTTCCTCAACGGTGGGCACGTCCAGCCGGAACCGGGCTTCCGGATCAAACTGGGCCGGATCGCCGTATTCGGATTCGGTGGCGAACCCCAGCCTCAGGTAGCTTTGATTGTTCGGCAAGCCCGCATCGGCACCGGAAAAGGTCTGGTCAGCCCAAACACCCAGTGCCTGGATACGCTCACCCTGGGTGCGCTCCTGCCGGAGCACCCAGTTGCTGAAGTGCAGCCAGTAGGAATCCCGGGGCTCCATCCAGTATTCTTCCGGCGTAAAATCGTAGAAGTCCTGCGGCAGGGACTCGGGTGCGAGTGCCTGGCCGACCGGCCGGTCCTGCACCACAAACACCGGCTCGGCCGCCTGAACCGATAATGCCGCGAATGAAAACCCCAGACTCAACCCAAGCGCTGAACGTGTTGCCTTACCCAAGTGCCACCATAAACTGTTTGTGCAGCTCACCAACCTGGTGGGCCACCTCCGTTAACTCCCGGGTATTATCGATCACTTCGTCTGCGTTTTGCAGACGTTTTTCCCGGGGCATCTGGGCGGCAATAATGCGCTCGACCTGTTCGCGGGTGTTGGTGTCCCGGTTCATGGTGCGCTGGACCTGCACCTCTTGGGGCACATCCACCACCACAACGCGGTCGGTCAGTTCGTGCTGGTTGGTTTCCAGCAGCAGCGGCGACACCAGCATCACGTAGGGCAGGGGGTAGCTGACATCGCCATTGCGGGCGTTCAACTGGCGAATCAGCTCATCGCGGATAACCGGGTGGAGCAAACCCTCCAGCCAGATCCGTTCAGCGGGGTCCTCAAAAATAAGCGTACGCAGCCGGGCTCGGTCCAGGGTGCCGTCATCCTGCAGGATACCGTCACCGAAATGCTCCGCGATTCGCGCCAGAGCTGGCGTACCCGGCTCCACCACCTCACGGGCCACAATGTCGGCGTCCACCCAATGCACGCCCAGGTCGCCAAACATCGTTGCGACAGTGGACTTGCCGGAGCCGATACCCCCGGTTAAACCAACAATGACCACCGTTAAACCCCCAGGAATCCGAACCACCAATCCTGAATGGTCGGGCCAAACCACAGGCAAAGCAAGCCTGCAGCGGCCAGGTAGGGGCCGAACGGAATCGGTACCTCACGGCCGTGCTTGCGGAACACCATCAGGCTGATGCCGACAACGGCACCCACCACCGAGGACAACAGAATCACCGCCGGCAGTAACTGCCAGCCCAGCCAGGCACCCAGGGCTGCCAGCAGTTTGAAGTCGCCGTGGCCCATGCCCTCCTTGCCGGTCACCAGCTTGAACAGCCAATACACCGACCACAACGACAGGTAACCGGCCACCGCGCCCCAGAAAGCGCTGTGGAAGTCCGTCAGAATGCCAAAAAAGTTCAGAGCCAGACCCAGCCACATCAGCGGCAGGGTGATGCTGTCTGGTAGTAACTGGGTATCAAAGTCGATCACCGTCAGCGCCACCAGTGACCACACCAGCAGCAGCGACCACAGTGCGGCTTCAGACGGCCCCAGCACCATCACCGTCACCACCGAGAACGCCGCAGTCAGCGCCTCAATGATCGGGTAACGGGGAGAAATGCCCGCCTTGCAGGAGGAGCACTTACCCCGCAGCAACACATAGCTGAGCACCGGAATGTTCTCCCAGGCGCGAATACGATGCCCGCAGGAAGGACAGGTGGAGGCTGGCGAGGAGAGCGTAATCGGCGTTTCCGGCTTGCGCTGCCCATCCGGCAGCTCCAGGAACTCCTCACACTGACAGCGCCATTCCTGCTGCATCATCTTCGGCAGACGCAGGATCACCACGTTGAGAAAACTGCCAATGCACAGGGAGAAGAATAAAACCGTCAGATACAGCAGCCAGGGCGTGGCCAGCAGTACATCAACCATTTGCATGAAATGTCCGAACAGCAGGGGAAAAAGGAATTGTAGGTCGGGTTAGTGGAGTGTAACCCGACCTACAGCAAACAAATTAGCCAACGACCGAGCCCATCTGGAAGATTGGGAGGTACATGGCAACGATGAGGCCACCTACAAGCACGCCAAGCACGGACATGATCATCGGCTCCATCAGAGCTGTCAGGTTGTCAACCATGTCGTCAACAACGCCCTCATAGTGCTCGGCTACTTTCGCGAGCATCTCGTCAAGGTTACCGGACTCCTCGCCAATGGCTGTGAGCTGAACGGCCATGATTGGAAACACATCCACCTGTCGCATTGATGCCTGCAGTTGAGTGCCGCTAGACACATCGTTTTTGATTTTTTGAATGGCGTCCCGGTAAACCGCATTACCAGTGGCGCCTGACACCGAATCCAGTGCATCCACCAACGGCACGCCGGCGGCGAACGTGGTTGAAAGTACACGGCCAAATTTGGCCACTGCCGATTTGTCGAGGATTTCCCCGACTATAGGGATCTTGAGGCTGAATTTATCTACTGCATCTGAGAATTTTTGCGACCGCCGATTAGCTTCTTTAAAAAGAAAGATCGAACCTACTATCCCCAACAGAACAACAAACCACCAGCGCTGCATCCATTCCGACAGATTTACCACCATTTGTGTAAATACGGGCAAGTCTGCGCCAAAGCCTTGGAAAAGACTTTGGAATTGAGGAACGACTTTTATAAGAAGAATCGCAGTAACGATGATTGCAACGACAACGACCGCGATTGGGTAGGTCATTGCTTTCTTTACTTTCTTCTTAAGGATTTCCGTTTTCTCAAGGTAGGTGGCGATGCGGTCAAGCATCTGTTCCAGAGCACCTGCCTTTTCACCTGAATCAACGAGGTTGCAATACAGATCGTCAAAATATTTAGGATGCTTTTTAAGTGCGCCAGCGAAACTGGTACCAGAGGAAATATCATTACGGATGCTCATCACGAGATCCTGAAGGCCTTTGTTTTCAAGGCCATCGGCCACAATGTCGAAGCTCTGGACCAGCGGCACACCCGCCTTCATCATCGTCGCGAGCTGGCGAGTCAGCATGGCAATGTCAAAGGGAGTAATTTTTTTGCTGCTACTGAAAAGAGGCTTCGGTTTCTTTTTGACTTTATCCGGAATAATGCCCTGCTTCCGGAGTTGGGCCTTTACCAGCGCGAGATTGGACCCCGTCAATTCACCTTTGGACTTGTTGCCTCTCCGGTCTTTGCCTTCCCAGACATACGATTCCAGCTTTTGTGCTTTTCCTGCCATGCTTAATCCTTCGTCACGCGATTGGCTTCCTCAAGGCTGGTCACACCCTCAATCACTTTTCTGAGGGCCGACTGGCGAAGAGTTCGGAAGCCTTCTGCCTGAGCCTGCTTTGCAATTTTAATGGAGCTGGCCTCTTCCATAATCATGTTCGCCAGCTCGTCGGTAATCTTGACCACCTCGTAAATCCCGACGCGGCCTTTATATCCTCCATTGCATTTATCACAGCCTTTAGGGCGGTACAACGTGAACCCTGTATCAATTTGTTCCTGTGTGAACCCTTCCTCCAAAAGAATCTCCGCTGGCACCTTACCAGGCTGCTTGCATGCGGAGCAGAGGCGTCTACCTAATCGCTGAGCGATGATCAGGCTGACCGAAGTTGCGATGTTGAACGCGGGTACGCCCATGTTCATCATTCGAGTCAATGTTTCAGCGGCGCTGTTTGTGTGAAGCGTGGAGAGAACCATGTGGCCGGTTTGTGCGGCTTTGATGGCTATATTAGCGGTTTCCAGATCGCGAATCTCACCCACCATGATGACGTCTGGATCTTGCCGCAGGAATGCTCGCAGCGCTTCTGCAAAGCCCAGCCCAACTCTGGTGTTTACGTTTACCTGATTGATACCTTCCAGGTTAATTTCCGCTGGGTCCTCAGCCGTTGAGATATTGATCTCGGCAGTATTGAGAATGTTCAGGCCAGTGTAGAGGGATACGGTTTTACCAGAGCCTGTTGGGCCGGTCACAAGAATCATGCCCTGGGGTTGTTTGAGTGCATCAAGGTAGAGTTCTTTCTGATCTTCCTCATAACCGAGCGCATCAATACCCATTTTCGCTTGGCTAGGATCAAGAATCCGCAGAACAATTTTCTCGCCCCAAAGGGTGGGCAACGTGTTAACCCGGAAATCGATGGCTTTGGTTTTGGACAGCTTCATTTTAATGCGGCCATCCTGAGGAATCCGCCGTTCTGAAATGTCCAGTTGCGCCATGATCTTTACGCGGGCAGAAATCTTGGGCGCAAGTTTGATGGACGGACGGGACATTTCTTTGAGCATGCCATCTGTGCGGTAACGCACACGGTAGATCTTTTCGTACGGTTCGAAATGGATATCCGAGGCCCCACCGCGAATAGCGTCGAGCAGCATTTTATTGACATATTTTACAATCGGCGCGTCGTCGATATCCGCGACAGCAACTGCGCCATCGTCATCGCCGTCTCCACCTTCCGTTTCTACGCCTTCAAGGTCAGCATCATCGAGATCACCCATCGTAGTATCCTGAGATTCCAGGTACTTATCGATAGCTTCTCTCAGCTTTGCGTCGTCGACGAGTATCGCATCGGTGCTTAGGCCGGTGTTGAACTTGATCTCATCCAGTGCCTGGATGTTCGTGGGGTCAGAAACGGCAATGAACAAGCGATTGCCACGCTTGTATAGAGGCAGGGCGTTGTGTTTTCTGACCAGTTTTTCGTCCACCACCTTTTCTGGAAGCATTTCGGGAAGAAATGACCCCAAATCCAGTACGGAAACGCCAAATTCCATGGCGGCGGAAAACGCCAGTCCACGGCTATCCGCCAAATTGTTCTGCACGAGATACGTGATGAGCGGTATGCGGTTCTGGGATGCCTGAAGGAACGCATCTTTTGCAGTTGCCTCGTCCAGAAGCCCGTCTTCAACGAAGCGGCGCGCAAGACCCGTAAGCGTAACGTTGCTTTTGTTGGTAGCCATAAAGGGTAGTAGGAATGTTGCCTAAGTTGCTGAAACTCTGCTGAGAGTGAATACCAAGGAGTTTAGATGGCTAGGGGGTTTTTGGAAAGTCACGAACTGTAATGGGTGACGCGATACTGAGAATTATTGACGCGTATTGTCGTTTGGCACTCACTCCAAAGTGACCAAGTGCGTCACTCAATGACGTCAATTGACGTCATTTTGCATTTCGAGGGAGTGTGATGTAGTTCACGCATGCGTTGTACTGGGCTGAAAAATAGAGGTTTATAGATACGGAAATTGAGTTGGCATACTTACTGCGTAGTACATTTCAGGCTCATTCCGGTTGCAGCGCAAAACTCACCGGGTTCCGAAGCCATCTCGAGTTTGAACAAACGACAAACACAGAGGTTGAATAATGAAAAGCATCCAAATGAACCATGCTCAGAAGGGTTTCACCCTGATCGAACTGATGATCGTTGTTGCGATCATCGGTATCCTGGCTGCTGTTGCCATTCCTCAGTACCAGCAGTATACAGCGAGAACATCAGCGGTTGACGCGATGTCTGCTCTGCGTCCGGTCCAAATTGCGGTTGGCGAGTTTGCACAGCTTAACAGGGCTCTTCCGGAATCCTACGCAGACCTCCCGTCTCTTGAAGATGGCACCGAAGCTAACACCTGCTCCGGTATCGTTCAAAGCATCGATCTGGATGGTGGGTTCCCAGGTGACGGTTCAGTAGCAGGCGCAACTATCACAGCAACGGGCACTTTCTACAGCAACGGCGATAACCCAGATGCAGCATGTGGCGACGCCGGTGCCACTATTCAGGTTCCGCAGCCCCTGTCTGGCGAAACCCTGATTTTCACCGGTCGTCTGAACGCCCAGGGAGTCGTAGTTTGGGAAATCACTGGTGGTTCTGTTGACGCAGCATACCGTCCCAGCATGTAAGTAGTTAAGCACGAATAGAAATCCTGGGGTCTAGCGCCCCGGGATTTTTTGTATGCAAGCTTACACCCCAACCTCCCCAAACAACTCCGGCACCTCAACCTCCCACCCAAACCGCTCTGCAATCCGCTTACGCATCACATCACTGGCCACCATCTCTCCATGAGTCACATAAACCTTCTCCGGCTTTAAGGTTCCCTGTTCCAGCCAGGCCAGTATCTCGTTGTAATCCCCGTGGGCGGACAAGGAGTCCATATTGTGGATCTCTGCCTTCACTGGCCAGTATTCCCCGTGGATTTTCACCGATTCAGCCCCGTTCACCAGCGCGTCCCCGCGTGTGCCCGGCGCCTGGAAGCCCGCGAACACCACGCTGTTGCGGGGGTTGGGTAGCAGGGTTTTCAGGTGGTGCAAAACCCGCCCGCCGCTGGCCATGCCGCTGGCGGAGATGATCACGCAGGGGTAGCGTGCGGCGTCGAGTTCGATGGACTCTTCCACGGTGCGGACGAAATGGGTCTGTTCGTCCATGAGCTCGCATTCGGCGTCACTGAGTTTGTGCTCCTTGTGGTGTTTGCAGAAAATCTCCGTGGCTTTGATGGCCATGGGGCTGTTCAGGTACACGGGCAGTTTGGGAATGCGCTGCTGACCCATGATCTTGTGGATCAGGTGCAGCAGTAATTGGGCCCGGCCCACGGCAAACGCGGGCATCAGCACGATGCCGCCGCGGCCCGCGGTCCGGCTGATGATCTGCGCCAACTCCTCTTCAGGGTCGCTGTCTGCATGGGCGCGGTCGCCATAGGTGGATTCGCAGACCAGCACATCGGCTTTGGTGATGGGCTCCGGCGGGCGCATGATCACATCGTTCTGACGGCCCAGGTCACCACTGAACACAACCGTGCGGTCTGTGCCCTTGTGATGAACGTGCACGCAGGACGACCCGAGGATGTGCCCGGCGGGCGTGAACGTCACCACCATGCCGGTGACTGGCTCAAACGCCTCGTGGTAATGCAGGGACTCAAAGTGTTTCAGTGCTTCCCATGCATCCTTCTCTGTAAATAACGGTTCCGGGTGCTCATGTTTGGAGAACTTCTTGCGGAAGGCGTAACGGGCGTCTTCTTCCTGCAGGAACCCGGCATCCGGCAGCAGCACCTTGCACAGTTCGTGGGTGGCTCTGGTGCAGTAGATCTTTCCCTTGAAGCCATTCTTCACCAGGGCGGGCAGGTAGCCGGTGTGATCAATATGGGCGTGGGTAAGCACCACCGCCCCAATCGATGAAGGCTCCACAGGGAAGGGCGCCCAGTTGCGCTTACGCAGGGTTTTGACGCCCTGGTACATGCCGCAGTCCACCAGCAGGCGGTGTTGGTGATCGGACAACAGGTAGCGGGAGCCAGTCACCGTGCCGGTCCCACCGAGAAAGCGAAGGTTCATGGCTGATTCCTTTCAGGCAATGCTTTTATTCATCTTAGCTGAAAGTTTCACGACGGCTTCCATACTTCGATAAACTACCCCGAAACACACCCGCAGGAAGCCCCCATGCATGACAGCGACCTCCTCCCGGACATTCTCCGCATTGCTGACGAAGCCGGCGAGCGCATCCTTCCCATCTACCACTCCGACTTCAAGGTTGACTTCAAGGCGGACGAATCCCCCATCACAGCCGCCGACCTGGCCAGCCACCATGTGATTGTGGCGGGGCTGCGTGAACTCACCCCGAACATTCCCGTGCTCTCGGAGGAAGAGGCAAACGCCCCGTGGGAAGAGCGCCAACACTGGCAGCGTTTCTGGCTGATCGACCCCATTGACGGCACCAAAGAGTTCACCCAGCGTTCTGGCGAATTCACCGTGAACATCGCGCTGATCGACAACGGCGAGCCGGTGATGGGCGTGGTAACGGCGCCGGCCCTCAAAGAGGCGTTTTGGGGCGAGAAAACCATGGGGGCGTTCAAGCGTGACGCCAGTGACAATGTGCATCAGATACATACCGCCGAGCCCCGCCAGAGCAAGCGCGTGGTGGCCAGCAAGAACCACCTGAATGAAGGCACCCGAACCTTTATTGAATCGCTCGGGGCGCACGAACTGGTGCAGGCCGGCAGCTCCCTGAAGTTCTGTCGCATGGCGGAAGGCCTGGCGGATGTGTACCCACGCCTGGGGCCAACCTGCGAGTGGGATACCGCTGCAGCCCACGCGGTTCTGGTCGCGGCTGGCGGACGGGTGGAAACCCTGGACGGGGCTCCGTTACGGTATGGGAAGGAAGACGTTTTGAACCCTTGGTTTGTGGCTTGGGGCCGCTAAAAGACTGGGCTAAAGGATGAGCGTTGGATTTTGTTAATGTTGCGTTTCCTGCTTCTTCCATCTGATATAATTTGTAGCAATTCGCATATTATTTTCTGAGGTTTTCACGGTTATATGTCGCCCGTCATACGCTTACTTGATGTTTTATTTGCCATTTCCGGGTTGACACTTCTTTTCCCGCTTCTTCTGATTCTTTGGATTGTTGGGCTTAGGGACACTGGTTCCCCCCTGTTTCGTCAGCAAAGGTTGGGACTGGAAGGTACACCATTTGTTCTGAACAAGTTCCGCACGATGGCTGTTGGCACGAATTCTGTAGCGACTCACCTGGTGGATGGCAGCTCCATCACTCCATTTGGCCGATTCCTGCGCAGAACCAAGCTGGACGAACTTCCGCAGCTGTGGAATGTGTTGAAAGGCGATATGAGCCTGGTTGGCCCCAGGCCCTGCCTGCCCTCTCAAAGTGCGTTGATAGAAGCGCGCACCAAAAAGGGCGTATTTGCAGTTCGTCCAGGCATAACCGGGCTTGCCCAGGTCCAGGGGATTGATATGTCTACACCCGAATTGCTGGCGGAAACGGATCAGAGAATGCTTCAGAAGTTTGGCGTATGGCAGTACTTCCACTACATCTTCCTCACAATTTCCGGCCGTGGCGCCGGCGATCGTGTAGTTCACTGATATCGGTAAGGACACCTTCAGCCCATGATCAAATCACTGAACGCACTTAAAACTTTTCTGTTTGATCTGCCTCGATCTCAAAAGCGGTTTGTATCTGTATTCGCGGATATCCTCTTTATCTCATTCGCTCTTTGGGGGGCTTTCGCGCTTCGCTTTGAGAATCTGAACTGGCAACCCTCTGACAAACAACTGATGGTCTTTGGTCTGACCATCGCAACCTCAATCTTTGCTTTTGTCAGGCTGGGCCTTTACCGGGCCGTTATCCGTTATATCAGTGAGAAGGCGCTGATGGTGATGATCACCGGTGTGCTTATTTCGGCTGCCTCACTGGTTCTCTATGGTTATTTACTCCAGGCGCTCATTCCCAGGTCGGTACCTGTTATATACGGAGCATTCGTGTTCATCCTCGTAGCAGGTACACGTTTTGGGTTCCGTGCGGTTATCAATCGTCCCCGGGAAAAGGCCAAGGGTCGCGTACTGATCGTTGGAACAGGTCCAAAGGCACTGCAGTTGTCCTCGGCTCTGATTCAGGGAACGGAATATCGTCCTATGGGATTCGTTTCGCTGGACCGTAGCAAACACAAGTCGCTGATCGCTGGTAAACAGGTCTACGGGCTCAGTCACATCCAGCGAGCCGTTAAGGAGCAGGGTGTTCAGCGAATCTTCCTGGCGTTGGAAGACGACGGCAGTGTGGATCGAAAACGGTTAATACGTGAACTTGAAGAACTGTCCGTTCCCGTACAGACGGTGCCATCAATGTCGGAGCTGGTTGCAGGGCAAGCCAGGATCAACGATATCCGTGATTTGGATGTTCAGGATCTGCTGGGGCGCGATCCGGTAAAGCCGGATGCGAAAATTGTAGATGGCAGTCTTCGGAATAAGGTTGTCATGGTGACGGGCGCTGGGGGGTCAATTGGGTCTGAGTTGTGTCGTCAAATAGTCCGGCACCAGCCAAAGGCTCTCGTCTTATTTGAGCAGTCCGAATTCTCGCTTTATTCGATTGAGAGAGAGCTGGAGTCCATCAATCGCGTAGAGGGCGCCGATATAAAACTGTACGCAGTGCTGGGTAATATTTGCCATCGTCGGCGCTGTGAAAAGGTGATGAAAGCTTTTCGTGTCCAGGTGGTTTATCACGCTGCTGCATACAAGCATGTGCCTCTGGTTGAGCACAATGTTATTGAGGGTGTGCAAAACAATGTCTTTGGTACCTGGCACACCGCAGAGGCCGCAATCAGCGCAGGCGTGGAACGTTTTGTCTTGATCTCCACGGATAAGGCGGTGCGGCCCACGAATGTAATGGGTGCGACGAAGCGGTTGGCAGAGTTGGTGCTTCAGGGGCTTGCAGGCCGATCGCATGACACAGTGTTCTCGATGGTCAGATTTGGCAACGTACTTGGATCGTCCGGATCAGTGGTGCCCCTTTTCCGTGACCAGATCCGGGACGGCGGTCCAGTCACGGTCACTCACCAGGATATTACCCGGTATTTCATGACGATTCCCGAGGCCAGTCAGCTTGTGCTCCAGGCTGGGACCATGGGAAAAGGGGGGGAAGTCTTCGTTCTGGACATGGGTGAGCCAGTTAAAATCGCAGACCTTGCGAGGAAGATGATTCGGTTGATGGGGCTTAGCGAAAAAACCAAAGCTAACCCTGAAGGTGAAGTTGAAGTGATCTACACGGGCTTGCGTCCAGGCGAGAAGCTTTTTGAAGAGCTTCTGATTGGGAATAGTCCTCAGGGAACTTCTCATCCCAGGATTATGATGGCAACAGAGGTATCTCTGCCGTGGATTGAGGTTGAGCAAACTCTTGAAAAGCTGATGGTTGCGAGCAGAACCTTTGATTGTGCGGGAGTGGTGGAGATTCTGAAGTCGTCGCCTTTAGGATACACGCCTTTGGAAGGTGTGGAGGATCTGGTTTGGTGCGGATCTAAGGGCATGATGTCAGACCTGACGGAAGTTGGGAGCGCTAATGACGACAAGGTCCGGTTCATATACTGATGAAGCCACTCTCAAAATAGGCCTAATAGTCTTTTTATTTCGCCTCCTGAAGTGACGTACATAGATGTGATAGACTCCGCCGACTTTTTCTGGACGACGAGAGTGCCCGGCCGTTTTGGACGGACAAGGCTTGGAATTATTGACTGTATGAAAACTCTATGTGTATTCGGTACCAGGCCCGAAGCTATCAAAATGGCGCCACTTATTAAGGCGCTGGGAGCCAGAGATCATTTCGACTCGCGAGTCTGTGTAACAGGGCAGCATCGAGAAATGTTGGACCAGGTGCTCGATCTGTTTGGCATTGTTCCAGACCACGACCTCGATGTTATGAAGCCTGGCCAGGACCTGACCGATGTTACCTGCACCATATTGAGTCGGCTACGTGACATTCTGATTAAAGAAAAGCCCGATGTCGTTCTCGTACATGGCGACACGTCAACCACTTTCGCCACATCCCTTGCGGCGTACTATCAGCGAATCCCCGTTGCACATGTGGAAGCGGGCCTGCGAACTGGCAATTTGTACTCCCCTTGGCCCGAAGAGGCTAACAGAAAGCTGACTGGCTCAATCGCCGCTATGCATTTCGCGCCGACAGACACTGCGAAAGAGAATTTGCTAAGAGAGGGTGTTCGGCCAGAGTCGATCACCGTGACAGGAAATACAGTTATAGATGCCTTGCTTGAGGTAGTCTCCAAGATTGAAAAGGACGAAGTCAGTACGCGAGAGTTAAGCGATCAGTTTTCGTTCCTTAGAGATGAGGCACGACTCGTTTTGATAACTGGCCACCGCCGGGAGAGTTTTGGCAGTGGTTTCGAGCAAATATGCGAAGCAATCTCGCAAGTGGCGCGCGAACGCCCCAATGTCGATTTCGTCTATCCTGTACATCTCAATCCTAACGTAAGGGAGCCAGTGCATCGGTTACTCGGTGGGCTGGATAACGTGCACCTTATCGATCCACTGGATTACCTGCCATTCGTCTACCTGATGAATCGTTCGAATATCATCCTTACTGATTCGGGTGGGATTCAGGAAGAAGCACCATCGCTGGGTAAGCCAGTACTCGTCATGAGAGAAACTACGGAACGACCAGAGGCGATAAATGCAGGTACGGTACGCCTCGTAGGAACCAACATGAATAGAATTTCCAGTGAGCTGACGACACTTCTCACTGATGAAGCGTCTTACCTGAAAATGAGCTTTGCCCATAATCCGTATGGTGACGGGAATGCCTGCGAGCGTATTCTTAACAGCCTGGAAAACTTCCTGAAGGACAGTGAATGAATTTTGACACAATCGCCGTGGTTGGCTTGGGATATATTGGTCTTCCGACAGCGGCAGTCTTCGCCTCGCGTAAGAAGACCGTGATCGGTATTGATGTGAACGCGGATACGGTCAACCTTATTAACCGTGGGGAAGTTCACATCGTCGAGCCTGATCTGGACATGCTTGTACATGCGGCGGTTTCTGGCGGTTACCTGCGGGCGACGTGCAAGGCTGAGCCTGCCGACGCATTCCTGATCGCTGTTCCAACGCCGTTCAAGGACGGCCATGAGCCTGATCTGTCCTTCATTGAGTCAGCAAGCAAATCGATTGCACCCGTTCTTAAAGTTGGTGACTTGGTGGTTCTCGAATCTACTTCTCCGGTAGGGACCACGGAACAGATGGCCCAGTGGCTGGCGGAAGCAAGGCCGGATTTGAGCTTCCCTCAAACAGCTGGAGAAGCTTCGGATATTCGGATTGCTCACTGCCCTGAGCGGGTACTCCCGGGACATGTCTTGCGCGAGTTAGTGCACAATGATCGTGTTATTGGTGGCATGACGCCTTTGTGCTCAGCCACCGCAATTGAATTATACAGCACATTTGTAGAGGGCGAATGCGTCGTTACCAATGAGCGTACTGCAGAGATGTGTAAGCTGACAGAAAACAGCTTCCGGGATCTCAATATTGCGTTCGCTAATGAACTTTCTATTATTTGTGACAAGCAGGGTATTGATGTTTGGGAACTCATCGGCCTGGCGAATCGGCACCCCCGGGTAAACATTCTACAGCCAGGTCCGGGAGTGGGTGGGCACTGTATTGCAGTCGATCCTTGGTTTATTGTTAGTCAGGCTCCGAAAGAATCGCGTCTCATCCGCACAGCACGAGAAGTAAACGAGAGCAAGCCCACTTGGGTTGTGGAAAAGGTGAGGAGTCTGGCACTCCAGCTTTCAGAAACTGAAGGCAAGCCGGTAGGGGCTCTCCGTATCGGATGCCTGGGCTTGTCTTTTAAAGCGGACATTGACGATCTGCGGGAAAGTCCGGCCTTGGCCATCACCCTTGAAATATCAAAAGTTTTTCCGGGGCAGGTGTTGGCTGTTGAGCCTCACATTGATTCTCAGCCGGAATCCCTCAAACGCCATGACATTCCGCTGGTCTCGCTAGAAGATGCAAGCCAAGCAGACATTATTTTGCTCTTGGTTGATCACAAAGAGTGGAAAGGCATGTCATTGCAGTTGCGAAATGATCAGCGTTTTCTGGATACGCGTGGCGTTGTCAGAAAACCTCCCGAACAGAATTAATAGAGCTTTCTTTATCATAGTTAGGCGCGTCGCGTAGCAATAATCAAAGGGCATATAAAATGTTAAGCAACCAAACCATTTTGGTCACCGGAGGCACGGGCTCTTTCGGCAATACCTTCATCCCGATGACATTGGAAAAATACAACCCGAAGAAAATCATAATTTTCTCCCGGGATGAAATGAAACAGTGGGATATGGCGAAAAAGTTTCAGGGCGATCCCAGGGTTCGATTTTTCATCGGTGATGTCCGCGACAAGGATCGGCTTTACCGCGCCCTGGATGGAGTTGACTATGTGGTACACGCGGCCGCCACTAAAATCGTACCAACGGCAGAGTATAACCCCTTCGAATGCATCAAAACGAACATCGACGGAGCAATGAATCTGATTGACGCGTGTATCGACAAAGGCGTGAAGCGGGTTGTTGCCCTGTCTACAGACAAAGCGAGTAGTCCGATTAACCTTTATGGGGCAACAAAGCTGGCATCCGATAAGCTGTTTGTCGCCAGTAACTCCTATGCCGGCGGGCACAACACGCGTTTTGCCGTCGTTCGGTACGGTAATGTAATGGGCTCTCGTGGATCGGTTATCCCATTCTTCATGTCTATTAAAGATCAAGGTGTTTTACCTATTACTGACGACCGCATGACGCGCTTCATGATCTCCCTGGAAGAGGGCGTTGAGCTGGTATGGCATGCTTTTGATGATATGGAAGGCGGCGAAATCTACGTCAAGAAAATTCCATCAATGAAGGTGTCTGACCTGGCGCGTGTGGTTGCGCCTGAGGCAGAGCAGAAGATTATCGGTATACGTCCTGGTGAAAAGCTACATGAGCAGATGATCAGCTCAGAAGATGCCTACTACACCTACGAATACCCCGAGCATTTCAAGATCTTGCCAACCATCAACGAGTGGGCGACCTGTCCGAAACGCATCAAAGACGGAAAGAAGGTGCCCGAGGGCTTTGTTTACTCCAGTGACAATAATGCAGAATGGATGACGGACGATCAGTTGCAGGAATGGATTGACGCCAACCGCGAAAAAATCGGGAGCATTTGATCGTATGATTCCGTATGGTCGCCAAGATATTACACAAGAAGACATAGACGCCGTTCTTGGCGTTTTGTCCTCTGATTTCCTGACCCAAGGTCCCATGGTGCCTCGGTTTGAACAACGTGTGGCACAGCATGTGGGTGCAGCGCATGCTTACGCTGTAAACAGCGCAACATCAGCGTTGCATATGTCCTGTGCGGCCTTGGGGTTAGGTCCGGGTGATCATTTATGGACATCTCCTGTAACATTCGTCGCATCCGCGAACTGCGGTCTTTACTGCGGTGCAGAAGTCGATTTTGTAGATATCGATCCACGTACCTACAACCTTTGTCCCCAGGCATTGGAACGTAAGCTCCAGCTCGCCGAGGAGGCCAATCGCTTACCAAAAGTACTGGTAGCCGTTCACCTGTGTGGGCAGCCGTGCGACATGCAAGCGATCTATGAATTATCCAGGCGCTTTGGTTTCAGGATCATTGAAGACGCTTCTCATGCGATCGGTGGTAAATATCAGGAAAAGTACATTGGTGGCTGTCAGTTCAGCGACATCACCGTGTTCAGCTTTCATCCGGTCAAGATTATCACCACTGCTGAGGGTGGTATGGCACTCACCAACGACCCTGCATTAGCGGCCCATATGGAGCTTTTCCGGAGCCATGGCATAACCCGTGATCCGGCGAAAATGACCCACGAGCCTGACGGCCCGTGGTATTACCAACAGGTAGAACTGGGTTATAACTACCGAATGACTGAGCTTCAAGCCGCGTTGGGACTTTCCCAGATGGAGCGCTTGGACGCGTATGTAGCGCGCCGCCATGAGCTTGCCCAACGCTACGACAGACTTCTGGCCGGTCTTCCGGTCGTCGCCCCTTGGCAACATCCAGACAGCTACTCCGGCCTGCACTTATACGTTATTCGACTGAAACTTGACGAGATCCGAAAGACACACAGAGAGGTGTTTGAAGGGTTGCGTGAGCTCGGTATTGGCGTAAATCTGCATTACATACCGGTTCATACTCAGCCGTACTATCAAAACATGGGGTTCCGGCCGGGTGATTTTCCGGAGTCAGAAACCTACTACCGCGAAGCCATCAGTCTACCCATGTTCTTTGGCCTGACGGATGCCCAGCAGGACGAAGTGGTCGCTGCGTTGACCAAGGCGCTGGGGCTGTAATGCCATGAACCCCAGGAAAGTCGCAATCATACCGGCCCGGGGTGGCAGCAAGCGCATTCCCCGCAAAAACATCAAGCCCTTCTGCGGCAAACCGATGATTGCCTGGTCCATTGAAGCGGCGCTTGCCTCTGGTTGCTTTGACCGGGTGCTGGTGTCCACGGACGATCAGGAAATCGCGGATGTAGCCCGGCAAGCGGGCGCCGAGGTGCCGTTTCTGCGCCCGGCAGAGCTCTCGGACGACTATACCGGCACAATACCTGTGATTCGCCATGCGGTGGAATATCTGGAGAGCCAGCATCAACCGGTGGCGTTGGCTTGCTGTATCTACGCCACTGCGCCGTTTGTGCAGGCAGCGGATTTGCGGGCCGGCCTGGAAAAAATTCAGGAACCCGGTACGCAGTATGCGTTCTCCGTTACCTCGTTTCCGTTTCCCGTCCAGCGTGCGCTGCGAGTAGTCGCACAGGGTGGGGTAGAGATGCTGTATCCCGAACATCTCGATACCCGTTCCCAGGACCTGGAAGAAGCCTGGCACGATGCCGGCCAGTTTTACTGGGGGCGGGCATCCGCCTGGCGCAACGGCGAGCCGATTTTCGCGCCGCATTCTCGGCCGGTGATCCTGCCGCGCCACCGAGTGCAGGATGTGGACACGCCGGAAGACTGGGAGCGGGCGGAATGGCTGTTCAAAGCTATTCAAGCTGAATTGAGCCATGGAACATGAAGGTGCTATTTAGGGCCGATGCGTCCCTGTCGATAGGTTCGGGGCACGTCATGCGCTGCCTTACCCTAGCCCAAGGCTTGACCGACAGGGGGCACCATTGTGAATTCATTGTTCGAAAATGCCCGGACAATCAAGCGACGTTGATCACCGACCGCGGATTTACGGTCCATGAACTTCCCCCAATTTATGATTGTGAGGCCTTCGAAGACCCAGAGAATATCTATCTAAACTGGCTTGGTTGTTCTCTTGAACAAGACGCAATGGCGGTGAAGCCTTTCATCGATAGAGTAAAGCCAGACTGGGTAGTTATCGACCATTACGCACTTGACGCACGCTGGACCAAAGCTCTTCAATCCGATTCGAAATTTTTGGTAATTGATGATTTGGCAAATCGTCAGCACCAGTGTGATCTATTGCTAGATCAGACATTAGGCAGAGTTTTGAATGATTATTCAGAGTTCGTTCCGCCTCACTGTAAAGTTCTCGCAGGTGCCCGGTATGCGTTATTGAGACCTGAATTTTCGGAGCTGCGGCAGTACAGCATTGATCGCCGGACTGACATTAGTGTTCAGCAAGTCCTGGTCAATTTGGGTGGTGTCGATAAAGATAATATTACTGAACAGGTTCTGGAAGTTTTGGCACGAACAGCGCTCGGAAGGAACTCGAAAATTGTGGCTGTTCTGGGTGGCGCGTCGCCATGGAAAGAGGAAATTCGTGAAGCGTTGCGAGCGTTCCCTGATTCGGAGCTCAGGATCAATGAAACCCAGATGGCTCGTTTGATGGCCGATAGCGACATCGCGATTGGGGCGGCAGGGTCCACATCATGGGAGCGTTGTTGTGTCGGTTTACCTTCCATAATGGTTGTGCTCGCTGAGAACCAAAAGAAAGTCGCTTATGAGCTTGAGCGCGTAGGTGCCGCTATCGTGTTGAAAGAGCCAGCTCGGTTGAACGATGAGCTAAAGGAGGTTCTGTGCTCCTTATCATCGGATACCGATAACACCCTTAGCAGGATGACTCAAAAAGCTTTAGAAGTTACCAGCGGCGATGGGTGTGCCAAAGTAATTAGAGCAATGGAATCTATGGTTAAAGCGAACTGATGGCTATTTACGTGCATATAGGTTTGCCGCGTTCTGGTAGCACTACCTTACAGTCGGAAGTGTTTCCTGTTCTTGAGAGCGTTGTATATCTGGGGATCGGGAGGTCGAACGTTCCCGATCTCGATATTCCGTCGTCCCTTTTTTCAAGGCTCTGGAAAGGTGACGATCAGGAATTTGAGCATATTTCGTCGGAGTGGGCAGGAAAGGTCAACCGAGCACTGGACTATGCCAACTCGGTTGGAAAAGATGTCGTTGTCTCTTTTGAAGGCTGGTGCAGGCCGTCTCCCAATGTGAGTCTTGATGAACTCGCAGATAGAATTTCGAAAGTTTTTCGAAACCCAACGATAATCTTTTTGTTACGGCGGCCGACTGAGTGGTTGCAGTCTTGTTACTCTAAAGTTCTATGGAATCAGTTTCGTTCTCGAGACCCAAGTGATCCTATTGATTTGTCCACTATAGATAAGTATTACCAGTTTATTGTCTCCAATAATTCAGAATTTTTTGGCGATTGTGGTCTTGAGCCTTTGAAAGTAGTTTCAGCATTCTCTCGACTGAAAACTATCGTTATGCCTTCCGAGCATTTGATGGCGACTAATTTTGAGTCTATCAACGATATCAATCCGAACTGGGTGGTATCCAATACCAGCTTTAAAAAGCATAACGTCAGGCAAGGGCCTGTTTCGATGTGGTTGGCAAAAACTTGGTTTCGCTGTCCTCCTTGGTTGCGGAAGCTAAGCCGAGCGTGGATTCTTGATTATGGGCCGAGGCTGGATCAAAGGTTTCAACTGAAAGACAATAGTGAAGTAAATAGCAAGATCCGACGCGAAATTAAAGAGAAGTATGAGGCGCAATTATCAGAAATAAGCAAGGTATCAGCGGTTAACTTAGACGAGTACAACTATTGTTGCGATCGATAAAGGTTCTGTTTCAAGACGAAAAGGGAAACCGATTTGAGTGATCAGTGTGAAGCCGGCATTCGCAGAATGTGCGTTACTGATTTAGAGGATGTGCTGGAGTGGCGCAACCATGAATCAGTTCGTAAGTTTATGTACACACAACATGAAATTGGTCTGGACGAACACCGCAACTGGTTTGAAAGTTGTCAGCAGGATTCATCCCGCAATTTGTTGATCTATCAAGAGTGCGACAAGCCCCTTGGCTTTGTAAATATTACGGTGTTCCGGAACGCCAAGATAGCTGATTGGGGTTTCTACAATGCGCCTAACGCACCGCGAGGAACAGGGAGCCGAATGGGAAAAGAGGCTCTGCGCTATGGTTTTGAAACCCTCGGCCTGCACAAACTTTGCGGCCAGGCCTTGGCGTACAATGAGGGGTCCATCCGGTATCACGAGAAGCTGGGCTTCACCCGTGAAGGAGTGCTTCGGCAGCAGCATTTTGATGGCCGCCGGTATCATGACATCATATGTTTCGGTCTGTTGAAGCACGAATGGGACAAGAATCGTTGAGGAGAATCTGAGATGACCAATCCAAGTATTACGATTGCGGGACGCCGCATCGCCGTTGACGAGCCTCCTTACATTATCGCGGAGTTGTCTGCGAACCATAACGGCCGGCTGGAAACCGCTCTGCGGATTATCGAAGAGGCTAAAAAGGCCGGTGCAGACGCTGTCAAACTGCAGACCTACACCGCCGACACCATCACCCTGAACTGCGATTCGGAAGACTTTCAGATTCGTGGTGGCCTCTGGGATGGCAAAACCCTGTATCAGCTCTATCAGGAAGCGCACATGCCATGGGAGTGGCACAAACCGCTATTCGAGCACGCGCGCAAGCTGGGAATCCCGATCTTCAGCTCGCCATTCGACAACACCGCCGTGGACCTGCTGGAAGATCTGAACGCGCCGGCCTACAAGATTGCCTCCTTTGAGGCCATCGACCTGCCGTTGATCCGCTATGTGGCCAGTACCGGCAAACCGATGATCATCTCAACCGGCATGGCCAACGCTGAAGAGGTGGCCGAAGCCATTGAAGCCGCCCGTGAAGGGGGTTGTAAGGAACTGGCTATTCTTCATTGCGTGAGCGGATACCCCGCGCCGGCGGACGAATACAATCTGCGTACCATACCCGCGATGATCGAGCGCCATGGTCTGGTGACCGGGCTGTCCGATCATACGCTGGATAACACCACGGCGGTGACGAGCGTCGCCCTTGGCGCGGCTCTGATTGAGAAGCATTTTACGCTTGACCGGAACGGCGGGGGGCCAGATGACAGCTTTTCGCTGGAGCCGGCAGACCTGAAAGCCCTGTGCGAACAGACAAAGATTGCGTGGTCTGCTCTTGGAAAGATCAAAACTGAGCGGTCTGATAGTGAGAAGGGGAACGCGCAGTTTCGCAGGTCACTCTACGTGTGCAAGCCGATCAAGAAAGGTGAGCCTATTACTCGAGAGAATGTTCGGAGTGTGCGACCAGGTTATGGGATGGCCCCCAAGCACTTGGATCAGGTAATAGGTAAACGGGCAAAAGACGACATCGAATACGGTACCCCTGTAGCTTGGACCATCGTCGAGTGATACGCGATTATGCGCCGAATAACAATTTGCTTAAGTGTTAAATATGCCTGATAAGACCAAAACCACTGATATTCTGCTCACCACGTTTCCTTCCGAAGGAACCAAGAATGTGGGGGATCAGCTGATAACAGCGTCTGCAATCAAGCTGATAAGATATAGAATTCCGGACTACAGCCCGGAGATTGTCTTTAGGGAAGAACCCCTGGAGCGTTTCTCGAAAAATGATGTAAGAACTATTCTGGCGCCCGGATTTTCCGTGACTGATCATGTCTATCCAAAAAAATTCAAGCTTTATGAGGATCTAGATTCAGTCATCACGAGGGTATTTCCTGTTGGTTGCTCCTTTCAGCATTGGCTGCCACTTCAGTCCTCATATGACACATACATCTACAGCGGAGAAACAATTTCGCTCCTGCGAAAGTTAGCCGCTAACGACGGTGCTTTGCCCTGTCGCGATGAGCTGATTGCCAAAATGCTAAATCGCCACGGTGTACCCGCAAAATATTGTGGTGATCTGGCTCTATATGACGACGAGGTAATTGGGAAGCGATTCGAGCCTCCTGCGAGAGTGAGAAGTATTGCTGTCACAATTCAACACAAACGTAAGTTCTTCGGTCAGTCCAAGAAGCTCTTGGACCTGATACGCCGGGACTTTTCTGACGCGGATCTTTATGTAGTGCACCACAGTGTGCCAACAGAAGGCTCAGAGGCCGTTGCGGAATATGCGAAGTCTATAGGGTTCAAAGAAAAGGACCTATCGGGCAGCGTGGAAAACCTCGACTTTTATGATGATATAGATCTACACATAGGTTATAGGCTGCATGGACACATAGCTTTCCTCCGTCGAAGAAAGCCAAGTGTGCTTATTGTCGAGGATGCAAGGTCTTTTGGTATATCCCAGAGTGGAGACTTGGAAACCGGAACCTTTTTAAGCGTTCTCGAGGATGGGGCGACAATAGACAAGGAAGCCCCTGGAAAGGCGATGAAATTTATCCGATTGCAGGCTAAAAAGGAGTTCGCAGAGTACCAGAAGGTTTTTTCTTATATAGATCAATCATACAAGGCTTTTGTGCGTCCTTATTTTGATCGTTTCTCCAAGAGGCTAGGCTGGTCGAAAATGAGTGTGGGCTATATTAAGTCTATTCTCTCCGCCGGGAGACTTGGATGAATTATAAGTCGAGGGTAAAGGTGCGCCTGAAAAAGCTTATTGTCGCTTATTTAAGAAAATTCCTTCGGCAATATGCGCCCAGTGTTCTAGCTGTATCCGGTAGTACGACCTCTGCTTCGCCACCAACCGTCTTTAGCATGATGCGCCACTCCATTGAGACGTCAAGAGACCCTGTAGGTACGGTAAATTTTGTTTTGCAATCTGTTGGCCTGTCGGAAAAAGATGTCTGGATCGCATTAAACGAATTAAAGGGTAATGCATCGCCGAACTTCAAGTTGATCAGTAACTTTTGCCATCAGATACAGTCTGATGATATTCGCCTGAAACTAATTTTCAGTCGTCATATTTCCTCTCACGATATGTTGTCAGCGAACGTGATTGATGATCTTATTGGTGAATACTCCATAGTAGCTGACCGGTTAAAAAGTGCGCAGAGTACTCGCACTATGCTGGCAACACTGATTTTACTGAAGGCCCCGCTGCCGGTTGTGACTCAAAAGTTTGAGCAGCTTTCTTTTGACTTCTTTGCACTTACAGAGTCTCAGAAAATTCAGTTTTTGACGAGGTTGAAAAAGAATAATTGTAAGGATGACTTTAAGGAGTGGGTTAGTCGCTTTAAGTTTGATAGCGCCCCCGCAAAGCTTAAAGTAATCCAAATGCAAGGTGATCTGTTCGGTGGCGGACGTGAAAAGTTCGATCATATTGAACAGGGCTTTTTGCAATTGGGGTACGATGTTTCTGATAGATTTGATTCCGAGCTCAAAAAAGTTTTCGATGCTATTCCAGATGAGAGAAATCTGACTTGGATTCAGTACGATAAACCCGCAATCGAAAAGTTCAAAAACTCGATTATTTCCCGGGTTGAGTCTAAAGAACCGCTATGCTATATCCGCATTAATGACGGAGAGTGTTATGGCTTCGCTGACGGCACCTACGTTAATGAAGAGGGCGTTTTTCGTCAGGAGCGGCACTGGTGGGGCACAAACCTGAGCCCAGAATCCCGAAAGGAAATTCAGGAGGGATTCTTGGCATCGTTGGAAAAAGCCGATGTCCTTGGCGTTCCCACATCAACAAGACTTGTTAAGGATTTCAACCTCGTTAAGAGTGATAGCTATCCTGTCAACTCCATTATCTCTCGCACTCTTTGCGTAATGAAAGGAATGGAGGAACTCTTGAATGGTAAAACCGTCGTTGAAGGACAGAGCAACCTTTTCTTGTTCGATAGCGATTTTTGCGAGAGCTTGTTCAGTAAAGCAGAAAAGGTATGTGTGATTTCGGGCGTCAACAAAGAGTTGGTAATAAGTTGGGCGCCGGATCCTAGTAAACTTGAATGTATCGAAATTCCCACCCACCGACTGCTAAGAGAAGGGAGAATAGGGAGCTCAACTGCTGGGATCTTGCCAGAGGTTTACAAGGAATATCTTGAAATAGTTTCTCGTATCGCTGCACCAGGTGTCGTCGTTATGGTATCCGCGGGATTCATTGGAAAGATGTTTATAGCCGAGGCTGCCAAGTCCGGTGCCGTGGCTCTCGATATTGGCCAATCACTAGTTCATATAACCAAAGGGACTTCGTGATGAGAGCTTTCCGTTTTATTTGTTTTTTTTTTAAAGGGCTGGAAAGGAACTTTAAAATCATCAGGTATGGCGATGTGCCTGAGATCTATAAGACCCAATCTTACATGGAGCGGTATGCTTTTGCCGGTCCAAGTCTGAGGGGTTTTGTTCTGTCTGTTAAGGAGTTAGCTCGTCACCTACTGCGGCCGATCCAGAAGCAGTACTCGCTTCCAGATAGTCGCATTTTTTATTGTGGTCCAACCAAGAACAATGAGCGTGAGTTTGAGTTTCTTTCCAAGCTTCTTAACGAAGGAGTTGGAACTCCCCTTTATGATAGGGTGGATAACTTATCTTTTGTGAGCTCAAGAGAAACTAAAAAGTCCGGTTTCGAGTATTGTCTCTCGTTCGCGGTCTTTTTATTTTGTGTTTTATATCTTTTTCGGATCAAGCTTGGACCAATATCGCTCAAGTATCTTGTTGTTTACGGTAAGGTGTTCCTGCAACTGTTTTCAACTATTAGGCGCATGGATGCTGACGTTGATTTGGTGATTGTCGCTAACGATCATACCGACTTTCCCGTCGTTACAAATATGGTTATGAAGTGCTTGCGTGTACCAGTTATTTATGTTCAACATGCTGAGATTTCGTCTTCATTTCCACGATTGGATTTTGATATTTCAGTGCTCAGGAATAAAAAATCCCTAACTAGATATCAAGATGTTGGCAAGGTTTCGGGTGATGTTTATATCATACCAAGAAAAGAGCGGTCTGAGCACTTTAACCGCCTATTTGAAAAAAGAGTAGGTAAAATTAACGTTATTATTTACCTTAGCTCAATTTTCAATTTTGAAACTGTTAAATCCTGCGTAGCAGCACTGAACTCGAACCCCAGCGTATCAAATATAGGTATTAAACTGCACCCCAGAGGTGATAAAGAGGTACTTCGCTCTATCGAAGGGGTTGTTATCTATGATGACTTTCCGCCACTTGGTCATGTTGCCGTCGTTCCCAATTCATCTGTAGTAATAGAGTTGCTTGAACTTGGAGTACCTGTTTACCAATTTTTTGATTTGGATAATATTGGGCGGGATTATTACGGCTTCGTAAAGGCCTGTGTCGTCCCAGAGATTATATTTTCCGAGTTATCGAGTCCTTTTTGGGTAAGGAACTATTTCGACGACGCATGGCTGGCACGGTTCGCTGAGTTTAGCCCGGCAACGGATGATTTATGGCGTGAACAGGTTCCTGCTTTGACCAGACGTGTGCAGAGTTTCTTAAACAAAGAATTCGACTAACAGGTGTCACTTGATCGCTTCGTTCCTTAAGTTTGTATGGACTCGTTTGCCAGCATGGCGGGCAATTTTTTATCGGCCCCAAAGAAAGGTCTATCTTTTTCTGCCTATAAATGGCGCTGGGCTGGGCCATCTTACCCGTCTCTTGGCGGTTGCTCGTCGTCTGCAGGCTAAAGAGCCTGATGCACAGATTGTATTTTTAACCACGAGCATTGGTGTGACCCTAGTGCACAGAGCAGGTTTCACTTGCCATCACGTTACACCTTCTGCGTTGCTGAATGTGAGCCCTACTTCCTGGAATAAACTCTTTTTTCAATCCTTGGAAAATGTGCTCAACGTGCACAAGCCTGCGACCCTAGTATTCGATGGCACAATACCCTACCTGGGGTTGTTAAGAATCATTCACTCCTATCGACGTATAAAGTACATCTGGATAAAACGCGGCCTCTATAAGAGTCAAGTCGATCAAAATAGGCTACGACACCTGGCTCGAGGGTTTAAGGCGATCATATCGCCGGGTGAGCTTTCCAGTGATGATGCTATATTCGTGAACGATGAGAGATTCCATAGCGTGGGCCCGATTTCGCTATTGGATAAAGCAGATCTTCTTCCAAATGCGGTTGCGAGACAGCAACTTCGTTTGGATCCCAAGAAGCCTTGTGCGTATGTTCAGCTCGGTGCCGGAAACATAAATGGTATCTCTGATGTTCAGGACCGAATCATAACCCTTCTGAAACATAAGGGAATACAAGTTGTTCTTGGCCAATCTCCCATTGCGCTCAATCCTAAGCCAGATTTAAGAGGAGATTCAGTGATTGTAGATTATCCGAACAGTAAATATTTTGCTGGCTTCGATTTTGCGGTTTTGGCAGGAGGATACAACTCCGTATGCGAAGCGGTAATGTTGGGGTTACCCGCTATATTTTTACCTAACACAGAGACAGGTGCTGATGATCAGGTGAAAAGGGTTCAACAGGCTTGTGCGTTTGGTCCCTATGAGGTTATGACGGACTATAAGGAAGAGGAGTTTGAGAGAATTGTGGACATATTCCTGGCAAACGATCAAGTGTTGAAGGGGATAGAACAGAAGAATGGCGCGGTATCAGCAGCAAACCTGATCTCCCGCAATCAGCATACCTAACAGTCTGGTTTTATTGTCTATGAAAGCTGTTTTATTTGATATTGCCAAAGCTGTAAGGTGGACAATCTCTTTAGGCAATAAATTCATACGGGTTGTTCCTGTGCTTACCATACTCGCAGTTGTATGCAGTATGCTTAGCCAGTTTTTTTTGCTTGCAGGGTTTCTCCTGCCACTCAAGGTGGTTCTCTTGCTTGGCAGTGACCGTGTACCCTCCTATTTCCCGGAGTTTATGCATGATTTTGGCCGGGATGGCCTCGTTCTCATACTGAGTATTGCCTCCGTTCTGTTCTATTTGGGGCACTTGGTGACCGGTAAGCTTGTAGATAGATTTTCTATGTTGGGCGGTAAGCGTCTGCTATTAAGAAGCAAGAAACTGGCGATTTTTGAAAACCAGGAGGACATAGCTTCAAAAGGGTATCAGCGGTATACGCAGAGTCTGGCGGCTTTATGTTTTGTTGCCGTTTGCTTGGCTGTGATGGCCATTTTTTACTCTGAGGTTGTTGGAGTAATTGTGCTCTTTATAGCGCTGGGATTCACCGTTTCGGTGATGCTCGCATCCATTTCCGGGCCTTTCCGAAGCAGGGTATACGCGGCGATCGGCCCGACAGCGAAGTTAGTTTCTAGTATCGGCTTCCTAGTGGTTTTTGGTTTTATTGTGCTCGACCACCTGGTTGGTGATGCCCCGGATTTGCTTTTTTCAGTCATTGCTTTGTTGTTGACTCGACAGCTTTTTGGACGTGCATCAAATGTTCCTAAAGACGTTCAGGGTTTGTACCTGCAAAAAGCAAAACTCTCAGCACTGTTTTTTCATGCTCAGGCATTCAGACCAGATAAGGAGAAGGTAGACAACGGGTTCTGGGCTATGGTCGAACCCAAAACATCGCAGGTCTGGATAGAAGGGTTGCTATGTCAAGTCATTAAGGGGAATGACTTCAGGGTCCAAAAGAGTTGGTTCAACATAGGACTGGCTGATGTTATTTGTTTTGACATTACCGTCGCCATTGATTCAGGAAGTCGGAGCTTTCTCATCAAGCTGTATAACTCCAACCGGTCGACCTGGGCGAAGCATGAGACAACGCTGATTACGACAAGTATAGAGTTGCCAAGTCTCCCTTTGGTGTTGGTCGCCCCGGTAAACCAGTTCAGTTGCCATGTGTTCGAGACTACAGGGTACAGCCGTTGCGCCCGGGCCGACTTGAACAAAAAGGATATTTCAGACTACGTAGATCGGTTGTCAGCGCTGGAAGTTCCAGACTATTTACAGGCCGCGTACCTGCGATCACATTCCCAAGTGTGGCAGCGGTTTGATAAAAGTCAGCTATTGAGAATTGAGTATCTACTTGGTGAGGATACCGACACCCAGGTATTGGAGCAGTTCCGGGAATACCTGCCAAGCATGCTGCAGGACTTGCAATCTTTGCCATTGGCAATAACGATGCCTGACCCAAAACCACAGATGCTTTGGAAACATGAGGCAGGGTCTCTTGCTTTGTCTCACTGGTCACTTTGGAGTCTTGAACCTTTGGGCGCGCGCTGGTCTTTCTCAAGTGCTGATGAACTATATGTGGCTGAACTATTGAAGGCTATTCGTTTATCGCGTAGCGATGCCGAATCAGTTTCGTTCTCGCAGGTTCGGTTGTCAGCATTATTTTCAGAGTTTGAAAAGCGGCTTAATAAAGGGCGGTACTTCGGAGCTTATAATCTGATTCCGTCGATGCTTTCATTGTACGGTTCTGAATCAGATTAAAAGTTATTTTCTGGAGGATTTGTGACTCAAGTTGCCATGTTTGTGTGGAATGATTTTCGTAACGATGCACGTGTTAAAAACGAGGCAGAAACCCTTGTTAAAGCGGGGCATAAGGTTTCAGTTCATGCTTTGTACACACCTGGCCTCACTGAACGCTATGAGACACTCACTTCCGGTATGGAAGTTATTCGATATGGCAGCAAGCAAGGTTTGCGATTGGCAAAACCCCGCAAACATACAGCGCGGAGAAACCGCCGGGAACTTTTGATGCTCTTAATTAGCCGTTTATTAACGCATCTGATGATTTTGTATGGTTTGGTAAAGATGAGACCGGCTGTGGTGCATGCCCATGACGTAAATGTATTACCAACGTCCTGGCTCGCTGCCCGACTATGCGGCGCTATACTGGTCTACGATGCCCATGAGATCAGCTCCGGCCGCGAGGGTTACCGAAAAATCGGCCGGCTGGTCGCCTGGATCGAGAAAAAGATCATGCCCCGCGCGGCTGGCACCATCACCACGACGGACGCCCGCGCCAAATTTTTCGCCCGTGCCTATGGCATTCCCCGGCCACTGGTGCTGCAGAACCGTCCTCGCTTGGTTTCCGTAGCCGGTGATGACCGCATTCGGAAAACGCTGGAGTTGTCTGCGGATCGCCCCATTGTTATTTACCAGGGTGGTCAGCAGCCGGGCAGGGGGCTTGAACGCCTGGTGGCCTGTGCCGCCCGCGTTCCCAATGCCTACTTCGTATTCGTCGGGGGCGGCAGCTTGCATGAGGACTTGAAACGGCTGGCGGAACAGCTATCGCTGGCCGATCGGGTGTTTTTCATTCCAACCGTGCCGCTGGCGGAGCTTCCGTTTTTTACAGCCTCTGCCGATATCGGTATTCAGCCCATTGAGAACACCTGTCTGAACCACTTCACCACGGATTCAAACAAACTGTTCGAGTACGTGGTTGCGCGGCTTCCCGTGATTGCTTCAGATCTTCCCGAAATTGCCAGGGTGGTGCGCGCGCATGATCTCGGCTTGCTGGTTAAGCCCGGTGATTCAGATGCCCTGGTCGATGCTCTAAGCCGTTTGGTCAATGACCCAGAGTTACGCAAACACTACTCTGAGCGGGCGGAGCGCGCGGCGAGCACGTTGAATTGGGAAGAACAGGAACAGTCTCTTGTTGCAATGTATGAACGCATCCTCTCGCGGGCACCAGGATGACCTCGGTATCCGCTAAATCGGCACGTCGCGTGTTGCTGCTGACATACTATTTTCCTCCGGATTTATCCGCGGGCTCATTCAGGGCCAAGGCGTTGGCCGATGCACTTCTGGCCGCTGACCCAAGTTTGAAGCTGGAGGTCATCACCACAGAGCCAAACCGATACCAGCGTCATCGGCCGTCAGCTGTAGCGGAAGACGCGCCACCTTATCGCATCACACGCGTCCCTTTGCCCGGTAAACGCCATGGCCTGGTCGGGCAGGTGCTCTCCTTCCTGGCCTTTGCCAATGGTGCCAGAAAGCATGTCGCAGGCCATCAGTACGATCTAGTCATCGCGACTTCATCCCGGTTGATGACCGCCTGTCTGGGCGCATGGGTTGGCGCCAGAGCAAACTGCCCGGTGTATCTTGATATTCGCGATATTTTTGTGGAGACCCTGGATGATGTGTTTCCCGGGCCTTTGCTTTGGCCCGTTCGCCGTTTGTTCTCACTGATGGAGCGCTGGCCGCTTCGGCGGGCGCGCCGGGTGAATCTGGTTTCGGAAGGCTTTTTGCCCTACTTTCGAAAGCGATACCAACGCCGCGATTATGCGCTGTTCACCAACGGCATTGATGACCAGTTTGTTGAGCTGACGGGCCAACTGCCGCCAGCGCTGCCGAGTGAACTCAATGGCCAACCGCCGCATCTGGTGTACGCCGGCAATATAGGCGATGGCCAGGGCCTTGAGAAAATTCTACCGGGCCTCGCATCCACCCTTGGGGAGCGCGCCCGAATCACCGTCGTTGGGGATGGCGGTGCCCGGGAAAGGCTACTGGCGGAATGCAATCGGCTTGCCGTCGATATTACCGTGCTGGACCCCATGCCACGCGATGAGCTGTTGGCGGTTTATGAGTCTGCGGATGTCTTGTTCCTTCACCTGAACGATTACCCTGCATTTGAGCGGGTATTGCCATCAAAGTTGTTTGAGTACGCTGCCACAGGCAAACCGATTTTGGCCGGCGTTGGCGGTTACGCCCGAACATTCATCGAACGGGAAGTACCGGGTGTTAGGGTGTTTGCACCATGTGATGTGGCCGAAGGGGTAGCTGCGTTCGATGGGCTGTCTTTAAAGGTGACAGACCGATCCGATTTTGTAGCGCGATTCAGTCGTCAGGAAATCATGGCCAGAATGGCAGATGATGTTTTGGCCTGTCTTCCAGGGCCGGGCAATGACTGAGCGAATTCTTGTAACCGGTGCGAACGGCTTTGTCGGCAAAGCCCTCTGCCAACATCTTCTGGCCCGTGGCTATCGTGTGCGTGGGGTTGTGCGCGGTAACCAACAACCGTTGGCTGACGTCGAGTATGCGCCTATCCATGATCTCGCCTCCATCACCCGCGCGGAATGGACGAGCCTGCTGGACGATGTGCAGGTGGTCATTCACTGTGCTGCCCTTGTGCATCAGATGAACGGCGTAACCGATCCTGACGCCTACTACCGAATCAACACCGCGGCCACGGCATTACTGGCTGAGGCCGCCGCCGATGCCGGTGTTCGTCGGTTCGTGTTTCTCAGCACGGTTAAGGTTCTGGGCGAGTTCACAGAACCTGGCAGACCGTTCTGCGCTGATGATCCACCCAACCCGCAGGACGATTACGCGCGCTCAAAATGGTTGGCAGAACAGACATTGACGGCTTTGGGGGAGACAACGGGCATGGAGGCGGTGATTCTTCGCCCGCCCCTGATTTATGGGCCCGGGGTTGGCGGTAATTTTGCATCGTTGATGCGCCTAGTGAAAAAAGGGATTCCTTTGCCTCTGGGCGCCGTTGACAACAGGCGAAGTATGCTTGCTCTTGGTAACCTTCTTGATGCGTTTGAGCGATGTATCCAGCGGCCCGAACCGTTATCAGGCACGTTTTTGGTGAGTGACGGCAAGGATGTGTCCACTGCCGAGTTGGTTTCAGCTCTGGCCAGGTCGCAAGGCGTTCGCGTGTGGATGGTCCCGGTGCCGGTCAGCTTGATGCGCATGGCTGGGTGGTGCCTGGGTCGAAAAGCAGCGATAGACCGACTGGTTGGTAATCTGCAGGTTGATATTCAGGCTTTATGCGATGCTTTGGAGTGGAGTCCGCAGCGTACGATGGCCGAGGAGCTCAAGAGAATTCAGAAAGAACAAGGAGAACAGGTTTGAGCGAAAACATTGTTTGGCACGAGCACAAGGTAACGAGGGAAGAGCGTGCTCAGCCCAAAAACCAATCTCCCTGTCTGTTGTGGTTTACAGGTCTGAGCGGTTCCGGGAAGTCTACGATTGCCAATGCCCTTGACGTTACTCTCCACAGTCGCGGCTACCACACGTTTCTTCTAGACGGTGACAATGTCCGCCATGGTCTGAATCGGGATTTGGGTTTTTCAGACCGTGATCGCATCGAGAACATTCGCCGTGTGGGAGAAGTAAGCAAGCTGTTTACCGATGCGGGCCTAATCGTACTGAGCGCGTTTATCTCTCCGTTCTCCAGTGATCGGCGCATGGTCCGAAATCTGTTTCCGGCAGGTGAGTTTGTTGAGGTGTTCATGGATACCCCCTTGTTTACGTGCGAACAACGGGACCCTAAAGGTCTTTACCGGAAGGCGCGGGCGGGGGAGATCAAGTACTTTACTGGCATCGATTCCCCTTATGAGCGCCCGGAGCACGCGGAGGTGGTGCTGGATACATCGGTCAAGACGGTGGATGAATGCGTGGAGGAGTTGATCGCTTATCTGCAGTCTCGCCATTTGATTTTTCAACCTCTGATCTAGAGGGGGCTGGCATTGAGTGGAATGGCGTTGTCACATTACGTTTTGTTAGTCCGACAATAAAGCCAGAATATTATCATTTTTCTCAAACACGGATGTTCCAATGATTGATATCAAACACCATGGTGCCACTACCGGCGTCACCGGTTCTTGCCATGAACTCCTGATCGGCGATGCTGGCGTTCTGGTTGATTGCGGCCTGTTCCAGGGCGAAGAAAAAGGCAATGAATCAGGTGTCGATAACCTCGCTATTGATTTCCCCATTGAGCACATACGTGCACTGATCGTTACCCACGTTCATATCGACCATGTGGGCCGCATTCCGTATTTACTGGCGGCTGGCTTTGAGGGGCCCATTATCTGCTCGGAGCCGTCCGCCATTATGCTGCCGGAGATCCTGGAAGACGCCCTGAAAATTGGCTTCACCCGAGACCGGTCGTTGATCGAGCGGGTGCTGGGGTTGATTCGTTCGCGGCTTGTTCCGGTGCCTTACGGACAGTGGCATTCGGTGTATGCCGATGGCAATACCGCTCTTCAGGTTCGTCTCCAACGGGCAGGGCATATTCTTGGCTCGGCTTTTGTTGAGTGCGATGCCCGGTCTGGATCAACGTCGGAGCGCATTGTGTTCAGTGGCGATCTTGGTGCACCCCATGCGCCACTGTTGCCGGCGCCGGAGTCTCCCGAATGGGCAGACCGGTTGGTGATTGAAAGCACCTACGGTGACAAGGACCATGAGGACCGTGAAACCCGGCGTTATCGGTTGAAGGCTGTTCTGGAGCATGCTCTGGAGGATGGCGGTACGGTGCTGGTGCCGGCGTTCAGTATTGGCCGCACCCAGGAGTTGCTGTACGAGATTGAGAGTCTGATGGCTGAGTTTGGGGATGATTCCATTGATGCTGGGAAGTCGGATTACGCGTCGCGGGGCGCCGCTAATTCGACAAGTCAGGCTTTGACCTGGAACAACCTGGAAATTGTGGTCGATTCGCCATTGGCGGCGGAATTTACCCGCATCTACGATCGCCTGCGCCCGTTCTGGGATGATGAAGCAACGGAGCTGGTACAAGAAGGGCGCCATCCGCTGTCTTTTGAGCAACTGACGGTGATCGATGACCACCGGGATCACCTGGAGGCTGTGGATTACCTTGCCCGCACCAACCGACCCTGTGTGGTGCTGGCCGGCTCGGGGATGTGCGCCGGGGGCAGGGTGGTGAATTACCTGAAAGCGATGTTGGGCGACCACCGCAACGATGTGTTGTTTGTGGGCTACCAGGCTGCTGGCACACCCGGCCGGGATATTCTCACCTATGGCCCACGGGGTGGCTGGGTAGAATTGGATGGCGAGCGGTACGATATCCAGGCGCGGGTGCATCAGGTGGGTGGCTATTCAGCCCATGCGGGGCAGTCGGATCTATTACGGTTCGTGGAAGGCATGGCAGAGAAACCTTCGGAGATCCGCATTGTGCATGGGGACCCGGGCGCCAAGCGCGCATTGAAAAACCGGTTTCAAGATTTGGGGCTAACAGGGATAATGATCCCGCAATAGCTCACATAAAGCTCTATTGAAAGGATTGGTTAAATGATGAAGAAGATTGCCGTTGTTGGCCTGGGTTATGTCGGCCTGCCGTTGGCTGTTGCGTTTGGCGAAAAGCGCGAAGTGGTTGGTTTTGATATCAACGCGAAGCGCATCGCTGAACTGAAAGACGGCGTGGATTTTACCCGGGAGGTGTCTTCTGAGGAATTGGCCGCTTCTGGTGGTTTGTCATTTGCGGATTCCCTTGAAGGTATCCGGGATTGCCAGATTTATATCGTGACGGTGCCCACGCCAATAGACGAATTTAAAACGCCGGATTTAACCCCGCTGATCAAAGCCAGTGAAAGTGTGGGGAAAGTGCTTAAGCAGGGCGATATCGTGATTTACGAATCCACGGTTTACCCGGGCGCAACGGAAGAGGTATGTGTGCCGGTTCTGGAAAAAGTGTCTGGCCTGACATTTAACCGGGATTTTTATGCCGGCTACAGCCCGGAGCGGATTAACCCGGGTGATAAAGAGCATCGCGTGACCACTATTATGAAAGTCACTTCGGGTTCAACACCGGACGTTGCTGACGAGGTGGACGCTTTGTATGCCGGAATCATTACTGCCGGCACCCATAAGGCCAGTTCCATTAAAGTGGCCGAGGCCGCAAAAGTTATTGAGAATACCCAGCGTGACCTGAATATCGCGCTGATGAATGAGTTGTCGATGATTTTTGCACGCCTGAAGATTGATACCCATGAAGTATTGGCGGCTGCCGGTACCAAATGGAACTTCCTGCCGTTCAAGCCGGGTCTTGTCGGTGGCCATTGTATTGGTGTTGATCCTTATTATCTGACCCACAAGGCCCAGTCTATCGGGTATCATCCGGAGATCATCCTGGCGGGCCGTCGTGTGAACGACAATATGGGCCCTTACGCTGCGGCTGAGCTCGTGAAAGCGATGATTAAGGCAGGTCATACCATTGCCAGTGCCCGTGTGCTGGTAATGGGTTTTACATTTAAAGAAAACTGCCCGGATTTGCGCAATACCCGTGTTATTGATGTGGTTAATGAACTGCGCGATTTCGGCTGCACAGTAGATGTGACCGATTGCTGGGCTGATAACGAAGAATCCGAACATGAGTACGGTGTTTCGTTGTTGGATAAACCCAAGGCCGGTGATTATGATGCAGTGCTGCTGGCGGTTCCCCATCGGGAGTATGCGGCGCTGTCATCAAAAGAGTTGCGTGCGTACTTGAAAGACAATGGCGTGCTGTTTGATCTGAAAGGTGTGCTTCCATTAGGGGAGGCGGATTTACGCCTGTAAACCGATTTCAGATCAGCGCTATTTAAAAACCAGCCAATTGGCTGGTTTTTTATTACCGCATGGTAAATAAATAGCTTTGCCTTAATGAGGCGTTTAAACTATTATTTGCCGGGACTTTTGGTCAATAAGCATAAGGGTTTTTTATTCATGGCTAAGATTAACGATTACTACCAGAAAAAACAGCTTATGGAAAAGCTCTCGGCAGAACTGGAAAAGCTGGAACAGGACCAGGCTCTGAAGAGTGAACTGGAATTTGAGAATAAAGTTCGTGCGTTGATGAAAGACTATGACAAGTCGCCAAAAGACGTGCTGCAGATTCTTGGCGCGATTGATCCCGCGATTGCAGGCGCCAAGGCAGAGGCACCGGCCGGTACCCGTGCCAAGCGACCGCTGAAAACCTATAAAAACCCGCACACTGGTGAAGTGGTTAAAACCCGTGGCGGTAATCACAAGACTCTGAACGAGTGGCGTGAAAAGCATGGTAAGGAAGCCGTGCAGAGCTGGCAGCAGGATTAATCCTGTGCTCGGCGCCTTCTCCGCAGGAGAGGGCGCTGTTCTTCTCTTCAGATTGTCCCTTTCCTGATTGCTCCCTCCGCCTGCCTTCTGTGACTCACATCATACTCCCCACTTCTTAACGCTTTGTCATCTCCCACTGTGACGGTGCTCACTCTATTGGCTCTGGCGCCTGGGCTATAGTGCGTTTGCGGCCAATATAATACAAAAGTTTACAATCAGGCCGTCTGTCCAAGCGGGCACTCAAAATCAAATAACACCGCGGGCAGTGAGTCGGGCGTCGAAAGCGCAGTAGCAGGCTCAGAAAACACTAATCAGAGACACAGAACGATGACACAGGACGCGTACGGATACGCTGTTCTTGCACTGGTTTGCCTGGGTATTGTGCCCGTTGCCCAGGCAGAACTGGAACCTATTTCCGATCAGGAAATGAGTGAGGTGCAGGGGCAGGGCTTTATGACCATTGAGAACCTGGAAGACGGCAATCATCAGTTCACGCGGATGTCGCTGACCATTGATGCGGAAACCCGTGTTAATGCTGACAGTGTGACGTTTGGCAGCATTGATGGCGGTGCCGATTTTCAGGCCACCAACGTCGCGCTCGGGCATATCGCCCGTGAAGATGGCGTACAGCGAATTGACGGCAAGACCTACAACGCCGGCGATTCCGTTCCGTTCGTCGGCCTGAAGCCATACCTGGAATTGGCCGAAGTGGACAATCAGTTGGCGGGGTTCCGGATGGGCTTCAAGCAGGCCCGTGGCACCATTTCGGCGGATATGGAATCCTTCAGCGGGAATATTGGTTTGCAGATTGAGGACGCCGAAGGCAATCCCACGGCGGCCACCCTGTTTGATGCCACCACCAATGCCACCAATTTCCGCGCCACCCATTTTGGCCTCGCCGGTGACACCACGGACTGCAGCACAGGTGTTCAGTGTGCACCGCTGGATTATCTCCGCTCCCTGGATATTGGTGCGGACAGCGGCACCGAAACGCCGGATTACGCCAGCGACTTCTTTGTGTCGATCCAGCGTGAAGGGGTGAGCTGGCAGAGCCCTGAGGGCGGAAACGTGATTGAAGCCGCCAAGGGCGTGTTCCTGAACCTACCGACCAGCATGACCCTGGATCAGACGGTGTTCGAAAACGGCATTCCCCGGGAGCAGACCCATTATATTGATCGTGGTACCGGCATGTTCTGATGCATTACACTACGCTGCGTTGAATTCATCCATGTAACGCAGGAGTTCCCCGGTGATCCGCTCTTTCTACTGGCACGATTATGAAACCTTCGGTGTCGACCCGGTTCATGATCGGCCCTCGCAGTTTGCCGGCGTGCGTACGGACGCGGACCTGAACATCATCGAAGAGCCGCTGGTTATTTACTGCAAGCCAGCGGACGATTACCTGCCTTCCCCTGAAGCCTGTCTGATCACCGGCATTACGCCACAGAAAGCCCTGCAGGATGGCTATCCGGAAGCCGAATTTATCGCCCAGATCAACGAGGCGTTCAGCCAGCCCGGCACCTGCGTGGTGGGCTATAACAGCCTGCGGTTCGACGACGAAGTGACCCGTCACACACTGTACCGCAACCTGCGTGATCCCTACGGCCGGGAATGGCAGAACGGCAATTCCCGCTGGGACATCATCGACATGGTGCGGCTGACCTACGCCCTTCGACCGGAGGGGATCAACTGGCCCCGCAAGGAAGATGGCAGCCCGAGCTTCCGCCTGGAAGAGCTGACGGTGGCGAATGGCATCGCTCACGAAGCGGCCCACGATGCCATGTCCGATGTGGAAGCGACCATTGCGGTGGCGAAGCTGATCAAGGAAAAGCAGCCCAAGCTGTTTGATTTCGTGCTGAACAACAAAGACAAGCACTCCGCCCGGGCCATGCTGGACACCGCCACCCTGAAGCCAGTATTCCACATTTCGGCCAAGTACCCGGCGTCTCGCGGCTGCTGTGCCATGGTGGCCCCGCTGGCGGAGCATCCCACCAACAAGAACCTGGTGATCGTGTACGACCTGCGGGAGGACCCCAGCGAGCTGATCAACGCCAGTGTTGACCAGATTCGTGAGCGGGTATTCACTTCCCAGGCGGAACTGGGGGAGGGCACCCAGCGGTTTCCCCTCAAGGGCGTGCAGTTAAACAAGTGCCCGGTACTGGCCCCCGCTACCATGCTGTCGACCCTTTCTCCGGAACGGCTCGAAGCATTGCAGCTGGATGGTGAACAACTCAGGGCCAACCTCGCGCTGCTGCGCAAGGCACCGGATCTGCCGGGCCGGATTGCCGAGGCGTTTAACCGGGAGTTTGAGGGCGACGCCCTGACCGATCCGGACGAGCAGCTCTACGCGGGCGGCTTCATCAGTAAGACCGACCGTGAGAAGCTGAACTGGGTGGTGCAGCAGCCGGTGGACAGTCTGGGCGAGCTGGATGTGCGCTTCGAGGATGAACGGTTGCCGGAGATGCTGTTCCGGTACCGCGCCCGTAACTATCCGAGCAGTCTGATGGGGGAGGAGCTGGAACGCTGGGAGACGTTCCGCAGCCAGCGCCTCATGCAGCCAAAGAAGGGCTGGCGGTCATTGGAGGCTTACGGCCTGGAACTACAGCGCCTGGCGGCTGATCCGGCGCTGACGCCAGAAAAAATGCAGATCCTGGAGGATCTGCATTTGTATGGAGAGTCGTTGATACCTTACATGTGACCCGTGTCGGATTACGCCTGCGGCTAATCTGACCTACCACTGCCATTTTCCCCGTAGGTCGGATTAGCCGCAGGCGTAATCCGACAGGCCATCAGCGTCGCTTCACAAAATACACGCTTAGCCCCTGGCCCATCAGGCTCTGCACTTCATTCCCCAGGGCCTCGGCCTGCACTTGCCGCTGCACCGGTCCAGTGGCGAGGGTATGGCCATCGGTGTCCCGGGCTTTCACCAGCTTCCATTCCACTTCGTTGCTCACCAGAGCCATCAGCTCTTTTAGCTGGTGAACGTTCTGTGGCCGGAACCAGCGGTCGCGGCAGCCGCCCAGGGAATAGAAATCCTCTTCCCGCAGCAGGTCCTGCCAGGTGGCATCCTGTTTGTTGGTCAGTACCATGCGCCGCAGCTGCCGCAGGGCGGTGCGGGTAGGCTGCAGTTGGTGGTGCTGGATCAGCTTGCGAATCTGTCGGTCGCCTTCGGTCTGTTCCGCCACGGCGGTGTGCATGTGCACGACGGCGCCGTTCTGGGTGGCGCTGCTTACCAGTGCCGCCAGGGATACGTCGGTCATGGCGGTGGAGGGCAGTCGGCCCACTTCCACCCAATGCACCTTGTGACCATCGGCAACGAAACGCTGGGCGATGGACCAGGGCCAGAACACGATGTTATCCATGCCCAACTCGTTGGCCATGCGCGATGCCTTGGCGATGTTCGCCAGGGACTCATCCACCGCGATCACTTCCACATCGTTGAGGTAATGGGCCAGTTCCATCGCGCGCTGGCCGGACTGGGCACCACAGATCATGATGCGCAGCGTGGCTGGCATGGCGTCCGTGGAGAGGCCGAGTTCTTCCGCCATCACCGCTTTCAGGCTGCTTTCCGTGCGATAGGCCAACTGTGACCAACTTGGCCACGCCTGGGGTACGTCGGTTTTGTCCAGGCAGAGTTCGTCGGCTTTCTCGTCAAAATTCTGTTTGATGGCTTCTTCGTTGGCGCGGTCGTAGTAGCTGGCTGCGAGAACCGGCTGCATGGCCAAGGGCCAGTCCACCAGGTTCCAGCGCCCCAGGTGAACCGCAAAGCTCTGGTGAAAGAGGGCACCGTACATGGCGCTGAGTATCAGTGACGCCGTCATGGCATCCTGGGGCTCGTTCATGGTGAACTGGGCACTGACGCTGGTGTTGATGGTGTCGATCAGGCGCTCTTCGTCTTCCTCGGCGCTCAGGGCGTAACCGGTACGATCCGCGTAGCGTGCCAGGGCAAGGGCCAGGGGTTGAAGTTCGTCACGCAGTTCGGCGGTCTGGGCCACTTCTGCGGTGACAGCGCGGCGAAGCAGGATCACCAGGGCTTCCACTTCGGGGTCTGGCATCAGGGTTTTTTCCAGCGCCAGGATCAGCAGCTGGTCTTCGCTGGCCGCGTCCAGGAAAACCTGTGCGTGGGGGTTATCCAGGTCGTACTGCTGGCGGATGATGGCGGAAACAAACCGGCCCAGTTCCTGGTGGGGCAGTCCCTCTTTATTCAGCAGGGCGATGGCATCCCGTGCCAGCGAGGCGTCTGCTTTGTTCACATTCAGGTTTGCGGCGCAGGTCAGCATGCCGCTGTAAACGGATTCCCATTGGGCCCCGGTTTCAAGCAGCTTGCGGTAGTGCAGGTACGCCACATCGAACTGGCCCTGCAGTCGTTTGGCGTGGGCAACGCCACAGAAGGCGGCGGCGGATTGCCGGTCGATGTCGAGCGCCTGCAGGAAATACTGTTCCGCCAGTGCCGGGCGTTCGCTTTTTATGGCCCAGTAACCCAGGTTGGCGTATTGCTGTGCCTGTTCCGGCTGTTGGGCGAGGCTGGCGTTGAACAGCTCATGGGCTTTCTCAAGCTGGCCGTCGTCCAGTTCAACCCGTCCCAACAGGCCCAGCGCTCCGGCGTGCCCCGGCTCGATCGCCAGCGCTTCGTCCAGGTAGCGGCGGCACTCATGGCGTGCCTTGAGCCGCTGAACGAACGAGCCCGATGCGATGTTGGACTCGCCGTAGGCGAGGTTGGCCTGCAGCACCAGTCGCGCCACGTGCGCCTGCCGGGATTCTGAAGCCTGAATGTGATGCTGTGCTTGCATGGGACACCTCTTGCCTTTCTTATTAACCCTGCAGTAACTGCAGAACCTGCTGTGGCCTTGCGTTGGCCTGGGAAAGCACTGAGAGACCGGCAGACTGCAGTACCTGTGTGCGGGCCAGTTCGGCGGTCTCCGCTGCGAAGTCCGCATCGCGGATTCGGCTGTTGGAGGCAGACAGGTTCTCTGCAGTGGTGCTCAGGTTGGCGATGGTGGACTCAAAGCGGTTCTGAACCGCACCGAGCTCCGCGCGGAAGCCGTTGATCTTGTCAAAGGCGTAGTCGACGGCCACCAGTGCCTGCTCGGCGCCCTGGCGGGTATCGATGGCCAGGTCGTTTACTGAGACGGTATTGTTTTCAACGGTCGCTTCGATCTCGCCAGTGGTGATGCGCTCTGCGCCGGCACTGTCCAGCAGGCCGTTACTGGTGATCTCGACGGTGTACTCTTCGCCGAACTGGGAGGAGAAGATAATCTCATCGTTCTCGGAGTTCAGATTGGCGCGAATGCCCGTATCCACGGAACGCGCATTCACCTGGGCAACGATGTCGTTGAGGGAGCTTGCGTCTTCCACGGTGAATTCGGTGCCGTTGATGTCTATGTCGAAGGTCACCTTGTCGCCGTCCTCAAAGCGTTCAGCGAGGCTGATTTCTTCAGTGGCGGCTGGTACGGCAAGGGCGGTCTGGGTAAATGTATCGGTACCGTCGCCAATGCTCAGGTCCACGTCGAGGGCTTGATCGCGGCCGTTGGAGAACACCAGGGTGTTCGTGGCCGGATCACCGGTAACGGTGATGTCGCGGGCCTCGGGTACTGAGGGATCAGCGTCGATCTCCGCCTGCAGCTGTTGCTGGATGTTGGCTGCCAGTGCCTCGATGTCGTTGTAGGTTGCGTCATCAATGGCAAGGTTGAGGGTGGTTCCCCCGACATCAATATCAACGGTGGCCGTGTCGGTGGTGAGGGGGAAGGCAATGTCGTCCGTCAGCGGATCCGAGGCCGCCTCCACCGGCTCGAAGCCAGCGACCTGGTCGGAAAGGCCGCTGGTCTGGGAAATGACCGAGCCAATATTCTGACCCCGGGAATCCAGGCCGCTTACACCGATGGTCTCGCCGGAGTTGGCACCCACCTGGAACGTTTGCTCACCGAAAGTACCGTCCAGAATCTTCAGGCCGTTGAAGCTGGTCTGGCTGGCAACACGGTTGATTTCGGCAATCCGCTGCTGCACTTCCTGGTTCAGGGCCTGACGGTCCGAGGTGCTGTTGGTGGCGTTGGCAGATTGAACCGCCAGTTCCCGAATACGCTGAAGGTTGGATGTGACTTCGTCGAGGGCACCTTCGGCGGTCTGTGCCAGGGAAATGCCGTCGTTGGCATTACGCTGGGCCATGTTCAGACCGGTGATCTGTGATTCGAAGCGGGTTGAGATCGCCAGGCCGGCGGCGTCGTCTTTTGCGGAGTTAATCCGCAGGCCTGAGGACAGGCGCTCGAGTGCAGTGTTGGCATCACCCTGAGACGCATTGAGGTTCCGCTGGGCGTTCAGCGACGCAATGTTGGTGTTGATGATCTGAGGCATATCAGTTCTCCCTGCTCAGAGATGCCGGTGTCCCGGTGCCCGATCAATTGGACGCCTTGCCGGCGAAAATTCATTAAATTGCCGTTTTGCAAGGAACTAAGCGAAGGCTGTGCCAGTTTTTGAAATATCGGTTTAAGTGGCTGAAAATAATGCTGAAAATGGTGTTCAAAAAAAGAACTGGGGCGTGAGGCCGCCGATTGTTTGGCGCGCGGCATAGGCAGGGAGTTGCCGCTTTTACATTCTCTTACAAACTTTTATTAATTTTTTCTAAAGGAACCAAAACCATCGCCGTTAAGCAGAGCAACAGGGCGGCGCTTTCAAACTGAAACAAGGGCGCCACACCTTTTCCATGAAATAACGACATCGGTCGAAGGAGAAGCAATATGGCTCTCGGTATCAACACCAACGTAGCGTCACTGTCTGCTCAGAATCAGTTGAGCAACTCCCAGAAAATGAACGATCAGGCTTTGGAGCGTCTTTCTTCAGGTCTGCGGATTAACTCCGCAAAAGATGATGCCGCCGGCCTGGCGATTTCCACCCGCTTCAGCTCACAGATTTCCGGCCTGAACGTTGCCCAGCGTAACGCCAACGACGGTATCTCATACGCCCAGACCGCAGAAGGCGCTCTTGGCGAGATCACCAACGCGCTTTCACGTATTCGTGACCTCGCGGTACAGTCTGCCAACGATACGAACTCTGCTTCGGATCGTCAGGCTCTTAACCAGGAAGTGGGTGCGCTGATCGACGAAGTGGACCGGATTGCACAGTCCACCCAGTTCAACGGCCAGAACATCCTGAATGGCAACCTTGATAGCCTCACGTTCCAGGTGGGCGCGAATGCTGGTCAGACCATCGGTGTTGACGGTGTTGATACCCGTGCGAACCAGCTCGGTTCTGAAGTTCTGGATGCTCAGGGCAGCGTAACCAATGATGCCATTACGACCCTGGCGGGTGATTCCTTCACCGTGAACGGTGTGGCTATCGATGGCTCAGGTGTGAGCAACGGCCAGGATCTCGTGGAAGCGATCAACGCCAAGAGCATTGAGTCTGGCGTAACGGCCTCCCGTGCAAACGAAACCGTTATCAATACTGAGATTTCCGGTGATCTGACTGCGGATGCCACCCTGACGCTGAACGACGTGGATATCACGTTGTCCAATGGTACGAACACCCAAGGTGTTGTGGACAAGATTAACCAGTCTGCTACCGAGACCGGCGTTCGTGCCAGCCTTAACGATGACGGTGAAGTCGTGCTGACCGACGAAAACGGTGGCGACATCTCCGCGACTGTTGACGATGCGACCGATTTCGCCGCCATCGACACATCGGATCAGACCTTTGAAGCCGGTATCGAACTGTCCACCAAAGTAGGCGGTTCCATTACCCTCGGTAGTGGTACAGCGACCAACCAGGACGACGTGTTTGGTGCCAACGGCGCACTGACTCTGGAGTCAGACACCCTGAACCAGGTCAACATCTCTGACCGTGACGGGGCGTCATCTGCCATCTCAACAGTCGACAAGGCTCTTGACCAGGTAAACAGCCTGCGCGCCGAGTTGGGTGCGGTTCAGAACCGTTTCGAGTCTACTATCTCGAACATCGCTTCTACCGCTGAAAACCTGAGCGCCGCCAACAGCCGGATCCTGGACGCCGACTTCGCCGCAGAAACTGCGAAGCTGTCCAAGTCCCAGGTACTGCAGCAGGCCGGTATCTCCGTACTGGCCCAGGCGAACGCCCGTCCGCAGCAGGTTCTGTCCCTCCTGCAGTAATAGGGGCATAGCGGATAAGCCGGGGCTTTCGGGCCCCGGTTTTACCCGTATATGGATAATGAGGTGAGCTATGAATGGCGTTAACCTGAATAGCCCGGATCTGAAGCTGGTTCGCACCAGTGAGCAAGCTCCGGCACGGGCCATGCCGTCATCTCAGGCCGAAGGCAGGAATGCCTCCGACCTGGCATCATCATTTGCGGGCAGTGCTGTACCCGCCCGCTCCGCTGAGCAGTCCAGCGAGCCTTCCAAAGCCGAAAGGCTGAAGGCCCGTAGCGATGAACAGCGTGAGGATCTGGGAGAAGCTGTGACCCAACTGAACTCGTTCGTACAGAACGTTCAGCGGGACCTGCAGTTTGAAGTGGATAACGAAGCCGGTCAGACCATCGTAAAAGTGGTGGACCAGCAGACGAAAGAGGTTATCCGCCAGATTCCGGACGAGGTTGCCATGAGGTTGGCAGAAAACTTGCAGCAGGATGAGCCGCTGACGTTGCTTAACATTAAAGTGTAAGCGCTTGCCGCTTTTCGCGCAGGCGCCGGCAACGGTATTTCAGCACCGCCGCCCTCGAAAGGGGCCGGCGGTGCGCTGCGTTTGGCGGGTAGGCCAGCCGGCGGGTGATGTTGTTACATGGTGTTACAAATTGGCGAGAGAAAAAGGCAAAGGTTTGCCGCTTTTTGCCGATAAACTGAACAGAGTGGAATTAGGCCCCCTAGAGGAGGCATGGTTATGGCAGGCATTTCATCATTAGGTATCGGCTCCGGGGTTCTGAACTCCGATCTGGTGGATCAGCTGGTGGCGGCAGAGCGCAAGCCAGCGGAAACCCGCCTGACCCAGAGAACCGAACGCACTGAGGCATTGATCTCCGCCTATGGCATGCTGCGCAGTGCGGTTACCGAAATGCGCCTGCCCATGCGCCAGCTGGGCTCTGCGGAAGCAATGCAGTCGTTCTCGGCCACATCGTCCGGCAGCAATGTCTCTGCAAGCGTGGACGCCAGCAAAGCCAGCCGGGGCACCTATAATCTGCAAATCGACTCCATGGCCGAGGCTCACGCTATGGCGTTCGCTTCTGTTGCCGACCGGGATGCGACAAGCGTAGGTCAGGGCAGCCTGACTCTGCAGGTGGGTGATAAGACCACCACGATTGACATCGACGATTCTAATGACACCCTCCAGGGTATGGCGAATGCTATTAACGAATCGGACGCGGGTGTATCGGCCAGTATTATTAACACCGGTGATGGCTATCGCCTGGTTCTGAACTCGGAAGAAACCGGCACAGCGAATGAGATCAATCTAAGTACCAGTGCTGTCGGGGGAGAGCCGTTTAGCGATTTTGTGGCTGGGGCGGAAACAACAACGGCGGCAGCCGACGCGCAGTTCAAGATAAACGGCATCGATGTCACCAAGGGCTCAAACACCATTGATGACGTGGTCGACGGCGTTACGTTCGATATCACCGGCACTGGCAACGCCAGCGTAAAAATTGAACAGGACACGGCTGCCGTAGCCGATCGGGTGCAGGCGTTTGTGGACAAGTTCAACGCCTTGCAGAGTACCATTCGCGATCTGTCCTCGTTTAACTCTGAAACCGGTCAGGGCAGCATCCTGACCGGTGATGCCACAGTTCGTAATATCCAGAGCCAGCTCAAGAGGGTGCTGGGCGATATCATCCCGGGGCTGGAAAATGCCAGTGTGCGAAGCCTGGCCGATGTGGGTGTGACCACCGACTGGCGGACCGGCAACCTGCAATTCGACAGTCAGGAGTTCCAGAAGCAATTGCGGGAAAACCCGGACGACGTCACCGCACTGTTTGCCGAGCAGGGCCGTGCCACGGATTCCCAGGTGGAGTTCGTGCGCAGTGGTACCAATACCCAGGCGGGTGATTACGACATCAACATCACCCAGGCCGCGACTCGGGGCAGCCTGAATTATTCGGCGGCCGAAACCGGCACGATCAATGTGATGGCGGGCAACCAGTTCACCTTTGAGGTGGATGGAGAAACCACCGTTAATGTGTTTCTGGAGAATGCGCCCGATGGCAGCCCGCTCTCCGGTACCGGTGACGACTTCACCGGCGAAGAGTTTGCGGCGGCCATGCAGCAGGCTCTCAACAGCAGTAATGAGCTCAAGGCCGCGGGACGCTCAGTGGAGGTTTCCTGGGATGCCACCAACGGCCTGACGTTTACCTCCGGCAAATTCGGAAGTGAGTCGAATGTGCGGCTGATGGGCGCCTTGAACGCCCCAGACCTGAATATGAAGGACGGCGTTGCCGGTAACGACGTGGCCGGAACGATTAATGGCCAGACTGCTCAGGGCGACGGCCAGGTACTTTACCTGAGTAACACGGCCGCTAGCGATGCGGCCGGTTTGCAGGTGCGTATTACCGGTGACGAAACCGGGCCACGCGGATCGGTCCGGTTTATTGAGGGTGTCAGTGAACGCACGGTCAATGCGATCACCGATATCCTGGGCGAGAACGCGGCCCTGGATTCCCGTACCATCAGCCTGAATCAGGAGCTGGAGCGGATTCAGGACGAGCAGCTGCGCCTGGACCAGCGAATCGAGTCCTATCAGGAGCGCCTGGTCAGCCAGTTCAGTGCGGCGGACTCACTGATCGCCCAGCTCAACAGCACCCGGGATTATGTGACCCAACAGCTTGCTGCCCTGGCGCCGAATCAGGGCAACGATTCATAAACAGACTACACTGATGGTGAAGCCCGGTGCCTGAATCGGGTAGCCGGTGACTGAGAGGTTAACTATGAACGGTTTACAGGCATACCAGCGCGTAAACACCCAGACGAGCATCACTGATGCCGATCCCCATAAGCTGATCCAGCTTCTATACAACGGTGCTCTGGAGCGGATCAATATGGCAAAGGCGCGGATCCAGGCCAAGGACTATGGCGGCAAGGCCAAGCTGATCAACAAGGCGATTGAAATCGTCGGCGGCCTGCGCAGTTTCCTGGACCTGGAGCAGGGTGGAGAACTGGCCGCCCGACTGGAGAGTCTTTACGATTACATGGAACGCACCCTGCTCGAAGCCAGCATGAAGAATGATGTGGCAAAGCTGGATGAAGTTGCTGGCCTGTTGCGCTCCATCAAAGAGGGCTGGGACGGCATCCGCGAGGAAGTCGTGAACCAGCAGCAGGCGGTCTGATAGGAGACGAATCCACGCTGCGTATGTTCCGCGACCGGCTTTCGGTTTTCGCCCTGTTTATCGGGCTACTTTTGGCAGGGGCAACGTCTGTTGCCCGCGCGGAGCCCGCTCACGCCACGTTTTCCATCCCCGATGTCTGGCCCTGGGCTTACCAGTCTGAAGTGGGCGAGCAGAAGGGTAGCCTGATTGAGGTTGCCCGCCGGTTGTCTGAAATTTCCGGGGTTCCGATCCGCGCCGATATCCGCCCGGTGCGGCGGGTGATGCTGGAAATCACCTCAGGCGATGCAGACTTTGCCTTCCTTCTGAAAAATCCGGAAATAGACGAGCAGGCGGTTGCCGTTGGCAAGGTGATCGATATCAACCTGTTGATCCTTGCTGCCGCAGACACCGATTATCCCCTGGACATGAAATCCCTCAGCGGAAAGCGGGTTGCGTTCATTACCCGCAGCTATCTGGGGGAGGCGTTTGAATACGAAAGCGACATCATCAAGGTGCCGTTGAGCACATTGGCACAGGGCATCGAGTTGCTGATGGACGGTCGTATTTCCGCCATTATCGCCAGCGATCACAACTTCATGCGCACGCTGGAAGCTCGTGAAGAGGAGGGCTACAAGCTTACCTTCCGTCAGTTCCGCTATGAGTATTATGGCGACGGTATATCGGCCATGCTTTACCGCTCGGCCCGGGGCGGCCTGACGCCTGAAGCTGAAAAGCTGGCGGGTGCGCTGGCGACCCTGGAAGAAAGCGGCGAGTTGGTGGAGATCTTTTTTGGTGACGAAGACTTCCGCGCCGCCGTCCTGAATTCTGCCCAATAGCCATTCCCCCCGCTCTCCCGTACAATATGCGCCTTATTTTACTGACCCCGATTTCAGGATTTGGAGCAAGGGTATGTCTGATATCAAGAAGGTGGTGCTGGCTTATTCCGGTGGCCTGGATACGTCCGTTATTGTTCGCTGGCTGCAGGACACCTATAACTGTGAGGTGGTGACCTTCACCGCCGACATCGGCCAGGGTGAGGAAGTGGAGCCGGCTCGCGCCAAGGCCAAGGCGCTGGGCGTAAAGGAAATCTACATCGAGGATCTGCGCGAGGAGTTCGTGCGTGACTACGTGTTCCCGATGTTCCGCGCCAACACCATCTACGAAGGCGAGTACCTGCTGGGCACGTCCATTGCCCGTCCGCTGATTGCCAAGCGCCTGATCGACATTGCCAATGAAACCGGCGCCGATGCCATTTCCCACGGCGCCACCGGCAAGGGCAACGACCAGGTACGTTTCGAGCTGGGTGCCTACGCGCTCAAGCCGGGCGTGAAGGTGATTGCGCCCTGGCGCGAATGGGACCTGAATTCCCGTGAGAAACTGCTGAAGTACTGTGAAGAGCGCAACATTCCGGTGGAAATGAAAAAGGGCAAATCCCCTTATTCCATGGACGCCAACCTGCTGCACATTTCCTACGAAGGCATGAACCTGGAAGATCCCTGGGCGGAAGCCGAGGAAGACATGTGGCGCTGGAGTGTGTCTCCGGAAGCTGCACCGGACACGCCGACCTACGTTGAGCTGACCTACCGGAAGGGCGACATCGTTGCCATCGACGGCCAGGAAATGAAGCCCCACGTGGTGCTGGAAACCCTGAACAAGCTGGCGGGTGCCAATGGTATTGGCCGTCTGGATATCGTTGAGAACCGCTATGTGGGCATGAAGTCCCGTGGCTGTTACGAAACTCCTGGCGGCACCATCATGCTGCGTGCGCACCGTGCCATCGAGTCCATTACCCTGGACCGCGAAGTAGCGCACCTGAAAGACAGCATCATGCCCCGTTATGCGGAAGTGATCTACAACGGTTACTGGTGGTCACCGGAGCGTGAAGCGCTGCAGGCACTGATCGACCAGACCCAGCACTACGTGAACGGTACCGTTCGCCTGAAGCTCTACAAGGGCAACGTGGATGTGGTTGGCCGTAAGTCCGAGGACTCCCTGTTCGACGAGAAGATCGCCACCTTTGAGGAAGACCAGGGTGCCTACGATCAGAAAGACGCTGAAGGCTTCATCAAGCTGAACGCACTGCGCCTGCGCATTGCCGCTGGCAAGGGCCGCAAGCTCTAAGGCTTCGCGCGCTTCAGACTGACAGGCAGGACGTCCGGAACTCGCCGGGCGTCTTGCCGGTTACCGCTTTGAATTTCCGGTGAAACGACGTGGTTTCACTGTACCCCAGCCGCAAGGCAATCTCAGGAATGGGCAACCCGCTGTTCCGCAGGTAATCCTCCGCCATCTGTTGCCGCACTTCGTCCAGTAACTGCTGATACGCCGCGCCTTCCTGGCTCAGCTTGCGTTGCAGTGTGCGGCTGGTCATGCCCAGGTGTTCGGCCACCATGTCCTGCCGGGTAATGCCGTGCATCAGCTGTTGCTGGATGGCGTGTTTCACCCGGGCGGTCAGGTCGGTGTCGCTCTCCAGTGACGCCAGCTGGCCCAGGGCGTGGGCTTCAAGGGTTTTGCGCAGCATCGGGTCGGGCTGGCGCAACGGGAGCGAGAGCAGGTCCCGATGCAGTAGCACCGAGTCACGCTCGGCCTGAAAGTGTACCGGGCAGTGCCACCGGTTCTGGTAGGCAGGCTCAAACCCGGCACCTGGGGAAGGGCGCTGCAGTTCCACTTCCACGGGGTTGGCGTCTGGCCGGTCTCCGAGCCAGCGGGCGTAATTGATCCAGGATGCAAACACGTTGTCCACCATCTGGGGCCGGATCAGTGGGTCGTCGTAATTGCAGGTCCATACCAGTCTCAGGTAATCGCCTTCCTGCAGGACCTGCGTGGTACCCATGTCGCCCACCAGTTTTTCGAAGGGTGTGATGCGCAACACCGCCTCGCCGAGGGTGGCGCAACTCATGGTGATGTAACCCAGAACGCTGTAGGAGCCAGGCTGGACGAAGTCTCCGGTTTCCAGGCCGAGGATGGGGTTTGCGGTGTGCTTGCACAGCTGGTGAATAAACGCCTGAAACTGTTCGCCCTCGATGCGGTCGTCATCGCGGGTAAGGATGTCGGGGCTCAAACCGCATTGAATAAGCAGGGCGTGGGTGTCCGTGCCGTTGGCCTGCGCTGCGCGGACATACTGGCGCAGGGCGGCGACGGAGGCAGTTCCGAGCGTTCTCATGGTGAAAGTACATGTGTTGCAAATGGATGTGACGAGAGTATAGCGAAAGCGGGCAATAAAAAAGCCAGCTCATGTGAGCTGGCTTGAAATCAAAACTTAAGGAAAGAACGAAAGTGCCTGAAAAATTCGTTTATCCGGAGAATTCGTTACCCATAATGCGACGGAGGTACTACACGGCTCCTCCGCCATGGGCGGATACTGCTTGAATCCACCCTTGCAGAATAGGGCTTTCGCGCTGGCAAGTCTGTGTGTGATGTGTGTCGCAGTGTTACCGAATGTGTTGTCGGATTACGCTGCGCTAATCCGACCTACGAAGATGGAGTAGGTCGGATTAGGCCTTAAAGGCTGTAATCCGACAGGGGTTCAGGCGTCGGCTTTCAGGTCTGGTGTGGTCTCGGTGAAACGGCGGGTTTCGTAGGCATCCACCAGCCCCTGTACGGCGGCCCGCTCCACTTCCTGGATGCCGGGCGTGCCGTTCTGGGCGTCTGATTTGCACAGCACCATGCCCGCTTCCACTGAAATGTAGCCGGCGGTGGTTTTCAGGGCCTTGTGGTTGATGCCATCAAACACCCGCCGGAACGCGGTGGTGGTGCAGTTATCGCTGGTGGGAAAATAAGCCACGATGGCGAACTGGTTGTCACCCACGCGACACAGGGCGTCCATGGGGCGGATCAAATGACTCAGGCGGCGGGCAATGCCGATGGCCAGCTCGCTCATCACCGACGCCGGGTGCTTGCGCTTGAGTTCCTGCCAGTTGCGGATACCGCACAGTACATAAGCCGTGGCACCGTTACGGGATTCGGCATGGCGCAAGGTTTTGCCCAGCCGCTCACGGGCGTACTTGTTGTTGCACAGGCCGGTTTCCAGGTCGATGATGTTGGTGGCTTCCAGCTCCCGGTTGTTCTCAATCAGCAGGGAATTGGCGCGCAGCAGGGTGTTCTGGCGATCCGCCATGCGATCCGCGGCGAAAATGCGCGGAATCAGCTGTTTGGTCATGTCCGACTTGTAGATGAAATCGTCTACGCCACGGTCGAAGGCCTCAGAAAGGGCTTCCACGCTTTCACGGGCAGTGAGCAGGATGACGTAGGTGTAGTGGTTGTTCTGTTCGTCCTGCTGGCGCACCTGATCGGTGAGCTCCAGGCCATCCATTTCCGGCATCAGCCAGTCGGCGATCAGCACGCTCACCGGGCGCTGTTCAATCAGGGCGAGGGCAGCCGGTGCGTTGTTGGCAACGCGTACGTCGCGATATCCGGCATTTCGGAGGGTTCTGCCAACCACCATACTACTGAACTTTGCGTCGTCTACTACGAGGATGGGGAGATCCAGATTTGGCATTGTTGTCTACTTTTTACCAGTCCATTGTCAGATGCGGTAAGGCGCGGGTCTTGCTATGCTCTGCCCTTATTTCTATGGCTAGAGTATACCTTTAACGGTTTGCGGAGAATAACGACCATGCCCTCTTTTGACATTGTTTCAGAAATCGACATGCACGAAGTGACCAACGCGGTGGACCAGGCCAAGCGGGAGTTGGGCAATCGCTGGGACTTCAAGAACGTGGAAGCGGATATCGAGAGCGACGACAAGGGCATCACCATCAGCGCCGAGCAGGAGTTCCAGCTGGAGCAACTGATGGACATGCTGCGCATGGCCTTCGCCAAGCGGAACATCGACAGCCGGGCGATTTCCGAGGACGGCGAGAGCAAATCCGGCAAGCTGGTGAAACAGCACCTGTTGCTGAAGCAGGGCATTGAAACCGACATGGCCAAGAAGATCGTCAAGCTGATCAAGGAAGCCAAGCTGAAGGTCCAGGCCAGTATCCAGGGCGACAAGGTACGAATAACCGGCAAGAAGCGGGACGACCTGCAAACCGCCATTGCCCTGCTGAAAGAAACCGAGCTGGAGATTCCCCTGCAGTTCAACAACTTCCGCGACTGATCCGGAGGCCGCACCATCATACCCGGAACCCGCCTGGCCCCGTTGAGGGACGCGCTCTACACTTACACCCGCTGGCAGGTCATTGCGCTGCTTTTCCTGGGATTCTCGGCGGGCCTGCCGTTCCTGCTGGTCTTCTCCACGCTGAACGCGCGCCTGGCCGATGTGGGGGTGGAAACCGCCACCATCGGCTTTTTCAGCTGGCTGGGTATTACCTATTCGATCAAGGTGTTCTGGGCTCCAGTGGTGGATCGCTTCAGGCTGCCGCTGCTCGATCGGTTGCTGGGTAAGCGACGCAGCTGGATTCTGCTGGCCCAGGCGGGAATCGCCACCGGGCTGTACCTGATGGCCCAGGTGGATGCCGTTGCAGCGCCGGAGATGATGGCGATGTGTGGGTTACTGGTGGCCTTTTCCTCCGCTACCCAGGATGTGGCCATCGACGCCTACCGCATCGAAATCGCGGAAGAGCGACTGCAGGCCGCCCTGGCGGCAACCTATATTTTCGGTTACCGCCTGGCGCTGTTGGTGGCCGGCGCCGGGGCGTTATACCTGGCGGAATTCTGGTCCTGGCAGGTGTCCTACGAAGTGATGGCGTTGCTGGTGGGCGTTGGCGCCGTGACCGTGCTGGTGGCCAGGGAGCCGAGGATCAACCACTTTGCGGCGGCCCAGGACATTGCCCACCGGATTGAGGAAGAAGCCGCCAAGCGGGCCCATCTGAATCCCCGCGTGGCGCGGATAATCGGCTGGTTCTACGCCGCCGTGGCCGGGCCGTTCCTGGACTTTTTCCGTCGTTACAAAGAGCTGGCGGTGCTGATCCTGATCATGGTGGCGGTGTACCGCATCTCCGACATTGCGATGGGGGTCATGGCCAATCCCTTCTACCTGGATTTCATGGGGTTCAGCAAGGTTCAGGTGGCGGACGTGACCAAGGTCTTTGGCTTTTTTATGACCATCGCCGGTTCCCTGCTGGGAGGCGTGATGGTGATGCGCTATGGCGTGCGCAATATTCTGCTGCTGGGTGCGGTCATGACGGCGGCCACCAATCTGTTGTTTGTGCTCCTGGCGCAGTACCCGCCAAACATTTACACCCTGGCGGCAGTGGTCAGCGCCGATAACCTCAGTGGCGGCATCGCCAACGTGGCGCTGATTGCCTGGCTTTCGAGCATGACCAGTGCCTCGTTTACCGCCACCCAGTACGCGCTGTTCAGCTCTCTGATGACCCTGCCGGGCAAATTCCTCGGCGGCTTCTCGGGCATTGTGGTGGCGGACTTCGGCTACGCCCAGTTCTTCCTGGTCGCCGGCTTCATGGGCGTGCCGGCTATACTGTTAGCGATCTTCATGATCCGCCAGGGCGCGCGGCTGGATGCTTTGGCGCCCCGGAACGAGGAAGTGGAGCCTGGTCGTGTCTGAACCCACCAAAGAACAAAAAATCTGGCAGGTCGTCGCGGCAATACCACCCGGCTGCGTCGCCAGCTATGGCCAAGTCGCCGACATGGCTGGCCTGGGCCGACAGGCCCGCTTCGTGGGCCGCGCGTTGGGTAAACTGCCAGCCGGCCACTCAATTCCCTGGTTCAGGGTTATCCGCAGCAACGGCCAGATCGCTTTCCCACAAGGCTCAGATCCGTACGAAACGCAGGTACACCGCTTACGGGAAGAGGGGGTGGAGGTGCTTAATGGCAGGGTTGCCATGGGTCGGTTCCAGTGGCAACTGTGAGGGCAATAGTGATGGTGGGGCGGGTTGTCGGATTACGCTTTGCTAATCCGACCTACGGTCGCTCATCCTGGAGTAGTCTTTTTTGTAGGTCGGATTAGGCAAAGCCGTAATCCGACAAAGCACTAATCCCATACAAGGACGTATGATGAACTACAGAAGAAGCCGCGTTCCTGGCGGCTGCTATTTTTTTACCGTCGTCACCGCTGACCGAGCGCCCATTTTTCAATCCCCAGTAGCCGTTTCCTGCCTGAGGGCATCTTTTCGCGCTGTGTTGCCACGTCATCCCTTTTCTATTGACGCGATGGTGGTTCTGCCGGATCACGTTCACTGTATCTGGACGCTGCCAAGCGAAGATGATGACTATTCTCGGCGCTGGCGTCTGATCAAGACAGCATTCACCAAGCACTTTCAGGGTCTACCCGAAGTTACAGCTCAAGTGCGTCAGAGTGTTTGGCAGAAGCGGTTTTGGGAGCATACGATCAGGGATGAGCGGGATTTCGCCAGACATGTTGATTACATCCACTTCAATCCCGTGAAGCATGGCTGGGTATCGCGGGTAGCGGACTGGCCATATTCCAGTTTTCATCGGTACGTTCGGGATGGTGTGTTGCCAGCAGATTGGGCGATCAGTGCGGACGCGCTGGAGGGAGTCGGTCGGGAGTAGGTTTTGCGCTGGGTTGTCGGATTACGCTTCGCTAATCCGACCTACGGTGGGCGATAATCTTGCTCAATAGTCGGAAAACCATTCGAAGGTCAAAATCGGTCACGGGGTTGGGGGTACCTTTTGTGCAGGAACAAAGGTGTCTGAGCGCAGCGAGTTCTTTTTCCGAAAGAAAAGGTATCCCCACCCCGGGGCCAGCCCCTGGATTAGAAGGGCCGACCAGGGAGTCAAAACGACTAGAGCCGCAAAGCCCCATCTACCTCGATCATCCGCCCGGAGACGTAATCGTTCTCGAAAATAAACGCGGCGGCTGACGCAATCTCCTCCGGCTTACCCATGCGCTTGAGCGGGATGCCGGCGGTCATTTTCTCCAGCGCTTCCGGTTTCATCGAGGCGGTCATCTCGGTTTCGATGAAGCCCGGGGCAATGCCCATGCAGCGGATGCCGTAGCGGGCCAGTTCTTTGGCCCACACCGGAACCAGTGCAGACACGCCGGCCTTGGCGGCGGAGTAGTTGCTCTGGCCCATGTTGCCAGCGCGGGAGATGGAGGCGATGTTGATGATCGCGCCCTGGTCGCCGTTCCTGATCATCTGGGTGGCGGCTTCGCGTCCGCACAGGAACACGCCGGTAAGATTCACATCGATCACCGCCTGCCACTGGGCCAGTTCCATACGCTTCTCGACTTCACCGTCCTTCACCTTGACCATCAGGCCGTCCCGCAGAATGCCGGCGTTGTTGATCAGACCGTTCAGGTGGCCGAAGTCGCTGACGATGGCGGCGAAGGTTTTCTCGACGTCCTCTTCCTTGGCAACGTTGCACACGTAGCGGCGGGCCTCGACACCGGCGGCCTTGCAGGCGGCAACGGCTTCGTCCAGTTTTTCAGGCATCAGGTCAATCAGAGCCAGTTTTGCGCCTTTGGTAGCGAGGAATTCGGCCATGGCCCGGCCAAGGCCCTGGCCGCCGCCGGTGATTGCAATCACGGAATCTTGAAGTTTCATGTTTTGCCCTAATTGAGTTGTCAGGTGGTGTTACGTTTTCTGTGTGTCTGCGCGGTTCTTATGAGGAGGCATTTTGCCCGTTTTCCTGTTTCTTTTCATTATTATGCCCATCGCCGAAATGGCGGTGCTGATCAAGGTGGGCGGCATCATTGGTGTGCTGAATACCATCGGCCTGGTTCTACTGACCGCTGTGGTGGGGGCGTGGCTGTTGAAGCAGCAAGGCCTGGCGACGTTGCTGCGGGCCAACCAGAGGCTGAACAGCGGCGAGTTACCGGCGAAAGAGGTGGCTGAAGGCCTGATCCTGGCGGTGGGCGGTGCGCTGCTGCTGACCCCCGGTTTTATCACCGATACGGTCGGCTTTTTGTGCCTGCTTCCGGGCAGCCGCCAGTGGTTTGTCGGCCAGGTGATGAAGCGCATGGTGATGTCGGGCCAGGCCGGCGGATTCCAGTTCCGCGCCGGCGGTGGCCACAATCCCTTTGGTGACGGAGAACATCCGTTCGGTCGCCAGCGCCCGTTTGACCGTGACGCCAACGGCGACATCATTGAGGGGGAGTACCGTGACGACACCGAAAGTGACCGGGACAGGATCGAAAAAAAGTAAAAAATTTTTGTGCCGGGGTGTTGAAAACCCCTGCTCGCTACCCCACATAGGAACCACAAGTTCGCTGCGGGCTGATTTCCACTGAAAACAGTTGGTTATCGTGCCGGGCAATTTGTCGGATTACGCTTCGCGGATCCGACCTACATCAACAATGTCATTGCCACATTAATCTGACTATTGGAGAAACCGAGCAATGAAAATTCGTCCGCTACACGATCGTGTCGTCGTACGCCGAAAGGAAGAAGAAGAGAAAACCGCAGGTGGCATCGTGCTGCCGGGGAATGCCAAGGAAAAGCCGTCCCAGGGTGAGGTAATTGCCGTGGGCAATGGCCGTATCCTCGATAACGGCGAGACCCGTGCACTGGCGGTCAAGGTAGGTGACACCGTGGTTTTCGGTCAGTACGCCGGTAACACCGTAAAGGTTGACGGTGAAGAGCTCCTGATCATGAGCGAGAACGACATCTACGGCGTGCTCGAGTGATCGCGAACGCGACCGGCACGAACTCTCATTAATCCGATTGATTCAACGATTTCGGTTTAACGAACAGGAATTGAAGACATGGCAGCAAAAGACGTTAGATTCGGCGACAGCGCCCGCAAGCGCATGGTTGAAGGCGTTAACATCCTGGCAGACGCCGTCAAGGTAACCCTCGGTCCCAAAGGCCGTAACGTGGTACTGGAAAAGTCCTTCGGCTCACCGACCGTCACCAAGGACGGCGTTTCCGTAGCCAAGGAAATCGAACTGAAAGACAAGTTCGAGAACATGGGTGCCCAGATGGTCAAGGAAGTGGCTTCCCAGACCAACGACACCGCCGGTGACGGCACCACCACCGCGACAGTACTGGCCCAGGCCATCGTTCGCGAAGGCATCAAGGCGGTCACCGCCGGCATGAACCCGATGGACCTCAAGCGTGGTATCGACAAAGCGACCATCGCAGCGGTCCAGGCGATTCGTGACCTGTCCAAGCCTTGCGATGACAACCGCAATATTGCCCAGGTTGGCACCATCTCCGCCAACGGCGACGAAAGCATCGGCAAGATCATTGCCGACGCCATGGAGCGTGTGGGTAAGGAAGGCGTGATCACCGTTGAGGAAGGTCGTGGCCTGGAAGACGAGCTGGATGTGGTTGAAGGTATGCAGTTCGACCGCGGTTACCTGAGCCCGTACTTCATCAACAACCAGGACAACATGTCTGCCGAGCTGGATGACCCGTACATCCTGCTGGTCGACAAGAAGATCTCCAACATCCGTGAGCTGCTGCCGGTACTCGAAGCTGTCGCGAAGGCTGGCAAGCCGCTGCAGATCATCGCGGAAGACATCGAAGGCGAAGCCCTGGCCACTCTGGTTGTGAACAACATGCGTGGCATCGTCAAGGTGAACGCAGTGAAAGCACCTGGCTTTGGCGACCGTCGTAAGGAAATGCTGCAGGACATCGCGATCCTGACCGGTGGTACCGTGATTTCCGAAGAAGTGGGCCTGACTCTGGAGAACACCACTCTGGACGACCTGGGTACCGCGAAGCGTGTCAACGTGACCAAGGAAAACACCACCCTGATCGGCGGTGCCGGCGCCCAGGCTGACATCGAAGCCCGCGTTGAGCAGATCCGCAAGCAGATCGAAGACAGCAGCTCCGATTACGACAAGGAGAAGCTGCAGGAGCGTGTGGCCAAGCTGGCTGGCGGCGTAGCCGTTATCAAGATTGGTGCCGGTTCTGAAGTGGAAATGAAAGAGAAGAAGGCCCGCGTTGAAGACGCGCTGCACTCTACCCGCGCTGCCGTGGAAGAAGGCATCGTACCGGGTGGTGGTGTGACCCTGATCCGTGCCATTGCTGCACTGGACAAGGTTGAGGTGACCAACGAAGAGCAGAAAGCCGGTGTGAACATCCTGCGCCGCGCCATGGAAGCTCCGCTGCGCCAGATCGTGACCAATGCCGGTGGCGAAGCCTCCGTTGTGGTCAACAACATCCGCGCTGGCGAAGGCAGCTACGGCTACAACGCCGCGACTGAAGAGTACGGCGACATGCTGGAAATGGGTATCCTGGATCCTGCCAAGGTCACCCGTTCCGCACTGCAGGCGGCCGCTTCCGTTGCGTCCCTGATCATCACCACTGAGGCGATGATTGCTGACGAGCCGGAAGACGAGAAAGCCGGCGGCGGCATGCCCGATATGGGCGGCATGGGTGGAATGGGAGGCATGGGCGGCATGATGTAAGCCCCCGCGTCCCCTCCGCTCGCCGGAGTCTGAAAAAACCCGCACAGCAATGTGCGGGTTTTTTTATGGGCTTGTGCATTTGGTTCATGACCTGCCATATTCCCTTTGCTAGACTCGGCAACCAGTCCCATTGAACGTGTCGCTGAATGACTGAATCCGCTCCCAAAGCTTTCCTGCGCCCTGGCAAGGTTTTCCTCCTGGTACTGGCCGGTGTGCTGGTGTATCTGGCTGCCCTGGTTATCTGGGTGCCGGCCGGCTGGCTTTGGCACAAGGCCGCTCCGCACGTGTCACTGCCCTCACAGGTCGATATCCGCCAGGTGTCGGGAACCGTCTGGAGTGGCGCCGCGGGTATTGTGGTGGCCGGCTTTCCCGTCCGGGCCAGTTGGGAGCTTGACTGGCCTTCACTGACATCGCTGCAGTTACCGGTTTCACTCAACATTGCCACGGCCCGGTCGGCAGTGAACGGCGATCTCATCCTCGGCTGGCCCGGAAACCTGAATCTCGACGCCACCGGCCGTGTCATGGTGGCAGAGTTTGAAGACCTGATCCGCCAGAGTGGTGGTGCCATGATTGAAGGTGAGGTACTGATTGACCGGGTGCAACTGAGTCTTGAGGATAACCGAGTGACCAGCGCCAGCGGATACGGCCGCTGGGATGGCGGCGCGGTCAGTTGGCCCATGGGTAACCAGACCGGACAGGCCACCTTTCCACCCATGGAGGCGGAACTGGATACCACCAACGGCGGTCTGGCACTGGTTGTGCGTGAACAGGGCGCCGATGGGCCCGCCGCCGATGCCAATATTCTCTGGGACGGCATGATGGAATTGCGGGTTTATAAACGCATGGTGGATCTGGCCGACCAGCCCTGGTCCGATTCCGCCAGTCCGGGTGATGTGATCTTCCGTGTCAGGCAGCCGTTGCTGCCAGGTGGCCTGTAATGCGCTCGTTTCCGGTCAGGACCCAGGCCCGGGTTGCGCGTCTGCTGGCGAATGTGGTGCTAGTGGCCATGGCACTCTATCTGGGCGTAACGCTGGCCAGGATGACCTGGCTGATCGCCTGGAACGAACAGGCGGTTGTGGAGAGTCCGGGCGCCCCGGGAGCGGGCCGTTCCGGTTCGCTGAGCGGGCTGTCTTCGTCCATGGCAGGGTACGAGTTTTTCGGGCGACCGGAGGGCGAAAACCGGGTCGCGGAAGCGGTTCGGCGCTCCGCACCGGAAACCGGCCTGAGATTGCGGCTTGAAGGGGTATTGCTGGCGGAGCGTCCTGAGGACTCTGGTGCTATAGTTGCTGGAAGTAACGGGGAAACCGAACACTATCGTGTGGGCGACACCCTGCCTGGCAACGCCGAACTGGCGGAAGTCGAGGCCGGCCGTATCCTGATCCGCCGCAATGGCCGGTATGAGTCACTGGCGTTTGACGAACAGTTCGATTCAGGATCGACGCTTGCAGAGACCTCGCAGGACGCGGCAGAATCGTCACCCGATGAGTTTCTTGCCAATGCGCAGGAACAGCTCGACAGCCAGGGCGCTGCGGCCCTCACGGCCTACGGTCTGCGGCCGGCGGACGACGGCGCCAGCTCCGGTTACGTCTACGATGGCTCCAACGCCATGCTTAACGCGGTAAACCTCAGGGCAGGGGACGTTATAACGGCCATCAATGGCCAACGCCTGGGTGATATTGAGCAGGACAGAAGCCTGCTTGAAAGCTGGAGATCACAGTCCCAGCTGGACATTGAAATTGAGCGGGACGGGACACTCCTGACCGTAAGCTATGCCATACCCGAGCAGTGGCGCTGACCGGGTTCATCGATAACAGGACGAAATCGCCAGATGTATAACCATAAGACGAATCTGTTGCGGGCCATAGCGTTGGTCCTTCTGATGCCACTGATGTCGGTTGCTTACGGGCAGGATCAGACCTGGCGACTTAACCTGAAAGACGCTGATATCCGCGCGTTTGTGACGCAGGTTGCGGATATAACCGGATACAGTTTTGTAGTGGACCCGCGGGTAAAGGGCAAGGTGACGGTGCTTTCCAGCGCCCCCATGAACAAGGACGAGATTTACGATCTTTTCCTTGCGGTGCTGCAGGTACACGGTTTTACCGCGATCCCGGGTGAGGAAGTCATCAAGGTGGTGCAGCAGGTAGACGCCAAACAGTCTGCCGAGTCCCTTGACCGCTTTGCCGAGACGCCATCGGAACAGCTGATTACCCGCGTCATCCAGATCGATAACGCCAATGCCCTGGAACTGGTGCCGATTCTCAGACCGCTGGTCGCAAAGTACGGCCACCTCGCCGGCGTTGCGGCAGCCAATGCCCTGATCGTCAGCGATCATTCTTCCAATATCCAGCGTATCGAACAGATCGTCCGGGAACTGGACAGTCCTTCCAAGTACGAAGTGGAGGTGATCCAGCTTGAAGAAGCCTGGGTGGGCGACATGGTCGAGTTGTTGCAGGAGCTGGCACCGGCAGAGCTGGGAACCGCAAGTGGGGATAACGCTGCCCGGAAATACAGTGTGACCGCCGATGAACGCAGCAACCGGCTCATTCTCAGGGGTGACGAAACCTTCCGCGACAAGATGCGCGGCCTGATCCGCAAACTGGACCAGCCGTCCGCCAGTGGGGGCACCACCAAAGTCATTCGCCTGAAACACGCCAACGCGAAAGACCTCAGTGAACTGCTCAGCGGTGTCATGGGGGAACTGGTGGAGGAAGTCAGCGGTGGAAACAACGGCTCCGGCGGCGGTGCATCGGGGCGCCGGAATACCAGCTTCTCGGTATTTGCCGACGAAGGTCTGAATGCGCTCGTGGTCCGGGGTGAGCCGTCCCTGATGGAAGAAGCCGAACAGATTGTGACTCAACTGGACGTGCGTCGGGCGCAGGTGCTGATCGAAGCGGCCATTGTGGAGATCAGCGACGAGCTGGGGCAGGACCTGGGTGTTCAGGTGGCTGTCGGGGATGAGTCGGGTGAGTCCACCCCCATCGCGGGCACCAACTTCGGCAACGTGGGCCGCAGTCTGGGTGACGTGCTGGGAGCCATTCTGACGGAATCCGCCATTGCACCGGCGGTGGGTGGTATTACAGTCGGTGCCGGCCAGCGGGATGAGAACGGACTGAGCTGGGGCATCCTGCTCCAGGCCCTGTCGACTTCTGCCGCCGCCAACCTGCTGTCCACGCCAAGTATCCTGACCCTGGATAACCAGGAGTCCGAAATCATCGTGGGTCAGAACGTACCGTTCCGGACCGGTCAGTCGACGGTGACCGGTGATGGCACCACCAACCCGTTCACCACCATCGAGCGCCGTGATATCGGTCTGACCCTGAAAGTAACGCCCACCATCAGTGCGGATGGCCTGGTGCGGCTGGTCGTGGAGCAGACCACGGAAGACATCGCCGAGAGCGTGGAGAATGCGTCTGACATCGTTACCAGCAAGCGGGAGATCAAGACCACGGTGCTGGCGGATGACGGTGAGACCATCGTGCTCGGCGGCCTGATGCGGGATGACGTGCAGATTACCCGCAGTAAGGTGCCCCTGCTGGGCGACATCCCGGTGCTGGGCCGACTGTTCTCGTCAGAGTCCGAGCGTCGGGTGAAGCGTAACCTGCTGGTGTTCCTGCGGCCCAAAATCATGTTGGGCAAGGAAGATGCCGTGGCCATGACCACTGAGAAATACAACGGGCTCTGGGAAATTGATCTTGGTATACGGAAGAAGCTCGGTTTGCCTGAGCCGGCCGAACGCCCTGACATCGATACCCTGTTCCGTCCGGGTGCGGACCGGATTCAGTAATTACACTGACAGTGGCGGCATCGGGCAGTCTAATTGATCCGCCACCAGTCTCATCAGGTCGTATTCGTTGGCGGCCACCTGGCCATCGTGAGTCACGCAGTATCCGCATGCGTCAATGATGGCCGGCTTCAACAAAGGCGATAGCCGGTTCAGCCGGTGGAGCGCTTCCTGCAGATTCTTCAGTGAGACCTTACTCGCCAGTGTTTCTTCTGCCCCGGCCGGTGTAAAGCTGGCCATGGCCTGCTGGTATAGCTTTTCCGCGACTGTGCTGTCTGCAGCGCCCGCTCGTGCGAACAGGCTCAGCAGGCACCTCAGGGCGCCTTCAACCTCGCTGTAGCGTCGAAACGATACCGGAACCACCCTTGGGGCTTCCGGGGCAAGATGCCGCTCCAGGAAGCTGATCAGGGCGAGTTCCGACAGGGAAACGGTTCCGTCTGCGCGGATCAGCCGCCTCATTGCCTGGTGCAGTCCCTGCCGCTCATCCGGATCGAGTTTTCTGAGCGCCGGCATGGCGAGCTCCAGCACCGGAAACTGCAGTGCCGCGCCCTGGCGCTCCAGTGTCGGCAGGAGTTTGGCCAGCAGATCGCGCTGTGGGCTGAGCAGTGGGTGCGATGGGATCTGCGACAGCACGGTTTCCTGTTCCGTGCGGGGCAGGGTACGGATCAACAGCGCGTAACAGAGCTGCACCGCCCCGGCCCTGGTGTAGAGCAGGCCACGGAAGGTCGCGGGCAGTTCAGAAAGCAGGGAGCGCGCGTAGACTTCCGCTGCCTCCGGAATACGACCAACCTGGCCTGAAAACCCCAGCGTTTGGCCGGACATGGGCGCGCCCGTGTCAGGACTCGGGGCTGCGGAACGCGGAGGGACCGCTTCGGTGTCCCGCAGACGGCTTCGCAGCCTTGCCAGCATGCCGGGCTCAATGGCGTTGATCCTCGCTTCCACCGGCGGATGGGACGCCAGCAGTGAGGCCAGTTTCATCCGGGCGCTTTCCGCGAAACACATGTGGTTCATGTCGCTGGCGTGGCTGGTGGTATCCAGGTAGCCGCCCTTCAGTCCAATCTTGAACAATGCACCGGCGACGCCTTCGGGGTTGCGGGTAAACTGGACAGACGAGGCGTCGGCCAGGGTTTCCCGTTGCCGTGACACGGCCGACTGGATCAGCCGGCCAAAGAACACGCCGATGTACCCGATGACCAGCAAGGCGAGTCCGATCAGGCCCAATGCTGCCTGTGCCCGGCCATCCCCCGATGAGCGGGAGGATCGGTGGGAACGATGAAAAGAGGCCCGCATGAGGAAGCTGCCGATCTGCCCCACCATCAGGATGCCCGCGAGTATGGCGATCAGCCTCACGTTGAGGCGCATGTCACCGTTGAGGATATGGCTGAACTCGTGGGCCACCACGCCCTGGAGTTCGTCGCGGTTCAGTTGGGTGAGGGCGCCGTGGGTGACCACCATCACGGCTTCGCCGGGTGCATAACCCGCCACAAACGCGTTAATGCCGGTCTCGTGATCCATCACGTACAGCTGGGGCACCGGTACGCCACTGGCGATGGCCATTTCCTCGACAACGTTGCGCAGCGTCCGTTCGTCCGCGTCCCGGGTATCCGGACTGATGTCCCGCGCCCCAACCATCCTGGCGACGCGTTCGCCCCCGCCGGCCAGATCCACCCATCGCACCAGGGAGCCAATACCGATGAGGGCGACCACGGCGGCTGAGGTGATTACACCGTGCTGGCTGGCCAGCCAGTGATGGAAAGCCAGGCCGGAAGATTCGCTGCGGGTCACAACGTAGCCCACCAGACAAACCGCCAGGGTAATCAGCACCACGGCGGTCAGGAACAGCAGGACAAGAATGAGGGTGTTGCGCCGGGCACTGGCCTGGCGCTCAAAGAAGCCGGGGTGAGCCATGTGCAATGGCCCTAGAAGGCGATTTTGGGTGCCTGGCGAGCCTCAGGCGATTCCAGGTCAAGCTGGGCCGTCGGCTTGAAGGCGAACAGGCCCGCTACCACGTTGTTGGGGAATTGTTCCCGGAAGATGTTATAGCCCATCACACCGTCGTTATAGGCCTGGCGCGCGAACGCCACGCGGTTCTCGGTGCTGGACAGTTCTTCCATCAGCTGTTGCACGGTCTCATTGGCCTGGAGTTCCGGGTAGTTTTCCGCCACCGCATAGAAGTTTGCCAGCGCTTTGGTCAGCAGGTTCTCCGCCGATCCCAGGCGCTGCATGCGGGTGCCTTCGCCCGGCTCCCTGGCGGCGTCCTTCTGTGCGCTGACGGCGTTGTTGCGGGCCTCTATAACCGATGTCAGGGTATTCCGTTCATGGGCCATGTAGGCTTTGGTGGACTCCACCAGGTTGGGGATCAGGTCGTGCCGCCGCTGCAATTGAACGTCAATCTGGGCAAACCCGTTCTTGAACTGGTTCCTGAGCGATACCAGGCGATTGTAGATGTACACGATATAGAAAATGGCAACCGCGATAACGGCAATACCAATAAGGGTGGTTCCCATGACGACTCCTTAAACGGAATGGGGGCGATCCAGGCCGGTTGCCTGTCAGTCAGGCGTTATTCTCAACTAATTTCTCGTGAAAGCCAGCTACGAAGGTCTCAAAATCGCGGGGCAGGAGCGGTTTGCTGAAGAAATACCCCTGCGCCAGCTTGCACCCGCGTTGTGTCAGGTAGTATTCCTGCTCCGCCGTCTCTACGCCTTCGGCCACCACGGTCAGGTTAAGGCTCTTACCCAGGTCAATGATGGTATTGGCAATGCGGGTGTCTTCTTCGTTGACCAGCAGGTCGCGGATAAACTGTTTGTCGATTTTCAGGTGCTGGACCGGCATGCGCTTCAGGTAGGTAAGGGACGAATATCCGGTACCAAAGTCATCCACGGCGATGCTGATACCGGCCTTGTGCAGGCGATGGAGCTTGGCGACGGCATCCTCGAGGTTGGTCATGAAGCTGGTTTCGGTCACTTCAAGCTCCAGACGGCCGGCGGGTATGCTGTGCCGTTTCAGGGTGCTGAGGATGTCGTCCACGATGTTGGCCTGTCGCAGCTGAACCGCTGACAGGTTTACTGCGATTCGCAGGGGCATGCCATCTTCAGCCCAGCGAGCCGCCTGCCAGCAGGCCTGGTCCAGTACCCACTGGCCGATATCGACGATGGTGCCGTTAACCTCGGCGATGGGAATGAAATGGTCAGGCGGGATCAGGCCTTTGTCGGGGTGTTCCCAGCGCAGGAGGGCCTCGGCACCGATGATACGGCGAGTTTCCAGGTTGATCTGCGGTTGGTAAACCAGGTGGAACTGGTCGTTGCCCATGGCCTGGGACAGGTCTTTCTCGAGCTGTTTCCGCTCCCGTATTTCCTGGTCGATACTCGCCACATAGAACTGGAAGTGGTTGTGGCTGTTCTGCTTGGCCAGGGCCATGGTCTGCTCGGCGCTCTGGAGCAGGCGGTCGGGCTTGCTGGCATCACCCGGGAACAGGGCAATGCCGAGGGTGGCGGTCATGGTGATGCTCTGGTCATCAAACAGCATGGGCTCGCTGACACACGCCAGTATCTGGTCGGCTGTGTCGGCCGCCTGGAAGCCGTCACGGAGGCATTTTTCCACCACCACAAACTGGTCGCTGCCAAGCCGCGCGAGTGTAAAACGATCCCCGGCGAGCTGGCGGGCCAGCCGGTCGGCCACGGTCTGCAGTAACAGGTCACCGGTGCGGAAACCGCATTGTTCGTTCACCGATTTGAAGTCGTCGATGCCGCACACGGTCAGTGACAGCACCCAGTTGCGGCGATCCGCTTCCTGGATATCCGACTGCAACTTTTCCATAAAGGTTTCGCGGCTGGGCAGGCCGGTAAGCTGGTCATAGCGAGCCAGGCGGCTGACGCGGTCTTCCGCTTCGCGGTGGCGTTTCTGGGTCTCTCCAATGGAGACCAGGAGGTTATTGGTGGCATTGACCCACAGGCCCAGTTCATCGGTCTGGTGTCCATTGGGCAGGCTGACCAAACGATCGTCCGGGTGTTCCGGATTCACCTGTTTGACCGACTGGACGATGCGAAGGAGCGGTCGGGTCAGCAGCAGGTGAAACACCACAAACAGTGCCATGCCCAGGATAACGGCGGTGGCAATGCCGGAGACAAAGGTAACGGACGCGCGTTCCAGCCAGGTTCTGGCGGCCTGTGCGGTGTCGTATTCGATTTCCAGGTAACCGTAGACGGTTTCCGGGTCGGTGGTGCGTGAGAGCGCTTCCCGGTACTGACGCCGGGGACCAAAGATTGGGTCGGTAATGGGGCGGAAGATGTCCTGTTGCAGCGGACGGTCACCGTTGCCAAGGGGCTCTCCGTCGGGGTGATTGATGCGAGCCTCGCGAATGGCTTCCTGGGCAAACAGGCCGTCCACGACCTGCTGGGCCAGTTCGTTATCAATGCTGAAGACGGACTGTGTCGCCGCGTCGCGAACCAGGGCGATGGTCTGCAATGCCTGCTCATCCAGCGCTCGGGATACACGGCCTGCATCCAGCGCAACCTGTATGGCACTGATGACGATGCCGCTTATCAATGCGACGCCCAAAACCCAGCGTAACACCCTGTAACTCAGGCGATCTTCTACCTCAAAGGTTTTATGCATGAAGGCTCAGTTTGATCCGTGACGTCTTGTCCTGACCCGTGGTTCTGGAGGTCGGTTCCGGGCCGGACGCTATTTGTTGTTCTTCAGTATGGTTCAGTTTTCCAACGCTGCATCCAGTATCGGTAATTTTTTCAGAGATTTCAGGGTGCAGGTGTATCAATTTGTAAGGTTTTTGTTGGCCTCATGCAAAAACGCCCGCGACTGGGCGGGCGTTTTCGTTGGCAGGGCGTGCCCTGCGCGGGACTGCGAGCCGGATCAGGCCAGGTTTTCGTTAACGAAATCCCAGTTGACCAGATTCCAGAAGCCTTCCAGGTAGTTCGGACGGGAGTTGCGGTAATCGATGTAGTACGCGTGCTCCCAGACGTCTACGGTCAGCACCGGCTTGTCGGCACCGGTCAGCGGAGTTTCCGCGTTGCTGGTGTTGACGATGGCGACGCTGCCGTCGGCCTTCTTCACCAGCCAGGTCCAGCCGGAACCGAAGTTGTTGGCGGCCTTGTCATTGAATTCCTTCTTGAAGTCGTCGAAGGAACCGAATGCCTTTTCGATGGCGTCTTTCGCAGCGCCGGTCGGCTCGCCACCACCATTCGGGGCCAGGCAGTTCCAGAAGAACGTGTGGTTCCACACCTGGGCAGCGTTGTTGAACAACGGACCGCTGGCGCTCTTGATGATGTCTTCCAGAGACTTGTTGGCGTTGTCCGTGCCTTCGATCAGGCCGTTCAGCTTGGTGACGTAGGTGTTGTGGTGTTTGCCGTAATGGTACTCCAGGGTTTCCTGGGACATATGCGGCTCAAGTGCGTTCTTTTCGTAAGGCAGTGCGGGAAGTTCAAATGCCATGAGGTCGTTCTCCCTGTCTCTCTGTTTATGTGGATGTACGTAAACTCAATATAGGGGCGATCTGAGCCAGATCAACCCCTTGGTGTTAAAGAACTTTTAAACTCCGGACTGCCGGGAAGGAACTGCGCGCAGTTCCTCACCCGCCACACCAGTTCTTCGTAGCTGTCGGCAAGGATGTTCACATGCCCAAGCTTCCGCCCGGCACGCTCACCTTTATTATAGAGGTGCAGATGAGCGTAGGGCAGTTCCAGGATTCGTTCAATATCGCCGTGCTCGCCGATGATGTTAATCATGCAGCTGAATCCACGCGCGGCCACGTTGCCCAGGGCATGACCACTGACCGCACGAATGTGGTTCTCGAACTGGCTGGTCATGGCGCCTTCAATGGTCCAGTGGCCGGAGTTATGGACGCGGGGCGCCATTTCATTGGCGACCAGGCCGTCAGCGGTTTCGAACAGCTCAAGGGTCAATACGCCAACGTAGTCCAGTTCGTTCAGCAGGGCCTTGATGTAGCGTTCGGCATCTTCCTGGATATGAGCGCCAAGGGCTGGAGCCGGCGCGATGGAGTAGCGCAGAATGCCTTCGTGGTGGGTGTTTTCGGCGATCGGGTAAAACGCGAGGGCGCCATCTTCACCGCGAACGGCGATGATCGACACTTCCCGTTTGAAGTCGACGAACTTCTCAACGATCAGTCGCGGATGACCGATGCTTTCCCAGGCTGCCTCGGCGTCTTCCGGGCTCTTCAGCACGGCCTGCCCTTTACCGTCGTAGCCCTCGGTGTTGGACTTGGCAACGACCGGACAGCCCAGTTCCTCGGCCGCCGCTTTCAGTGACTCAGCGCTGTCCGCAATCTTCCACTCGGGTGTGGGGATGCCCAGTTGGCCAAACAGGGTCTTCTCGGCCTCCCGGTTCTGGCAGACCTGAAGTGCGCGGGGGCAGGGATGGACGGGCTTGTGCTCGGCAATCTGTTCAGCCACCGCCACAGGCAGGTGTTCGAACTCATAGGTGACCCGATCGACCCGGGACAGGAAATCATCGAGGTACTGGCTTTCCCGGTCGATGATGACCTCGCCCAGTCCGGCGCTGGGGCTGCCGGACATGTCGTAGAAAACAAAGGTCTTGGCCAGGGGGTAGCCGGCCAGTGCCAGCATACGTCCCAGTTGGCCGGCGCCCAGTACACCAATTCTCATGCGTGTTCTCCTGCGTGATTACTGCTCACTCGGGTCCGGGTTGTCCAGGATCGTCTGTGTCTGGGTATTCCGGAATTCGTCAACGGCCTTGCGCACGTCATCGCTGAAGGTGCCGATGATCTGCGCCGCCAGAAGGCCGGCGTTGGTCGCGCCCGCTTTGCCAATGGCCAGGGTGCCAACGGCGATGCCGCCGGGCATCTGGACAATCGACAGCAGTGAGTCCAGGCCGTTCAGTGCCTTGGACTGCACCGGAACTCCCAGGACCGGCAGTGACGTCTGGGAAGCCACCATGCCCGGAAGATGGGCAGCACCGCCGGCGCCGGCAATGATCACCTTCAGACCTCGGCCCGAAGCGTTTTTGGCGTACTCGAACAGCAGATCCGGCGTGCGGTGAGCGGACACCACTTTGGTTTCGTAGGGTACGCCGAGTTTGTCGAGCATGTCGGCGGCGTGTTCCATGGTGGGCCAGTCCGATTTGGAGCCCATGATCAGACCTACAAGCGGCTGCATATGCAACAGTCCTGTGTATGTTGGAAAGCCGGCCATTGTATGTTTTGGCTAATTACCATGCAAACCATCGATTGTTGATCGGCCGTCATTTCAATGATTCGGCCAGTGCGGGTATTATCGGGCCTTATTACCTGAACCGTCCATATTCCAGGAGTTGTAATGGAACCGATCCGTCCAGATGACGATGAGCTGAGAGCCGAGTCCCCCATCGGCAGTGCCAGGAAAAAGCCGGAGCCCGCCAGAAAGCCGGCCAGTCAAGGGAAACCGGAAGGCGGCGGCAAGGGCGGAACACCGGCGCCAAAGACCCCGAAATCCGGCGGCGGCAAGGGCGGCGGCCAATGGGCACTGTGGATAGCGCTGATCCTGGTGGTTATTGTGGCGGTCGGCGGCTGGTTCAGCCAGGCCCGACAAATTGAGGCCATGGAGGCCCAGCTCGAGGAGGCCGACTACTGGGCGCGGCAAAGCAAGCTGGCGCTGGCCCGTTTCGAGGGAGACCTGTCGGAAACCGGTGAGAACCTGGAGGAGCGGGGGCAATCACTCGAGCAGAAGCTGGCGGAGCAGACCAAGCGGCTGGATACCGCAGACAGTGAAATACGGAAACTGTGGGCGATTGCCAACGAACGCAACAAGCAGCGCCTGGATGACCATGAATCCCGTCTGGAGTCCCTGGCGGGTGCTCTCGACGAAGAAGCCGAGGCGCGCAGCGAACTGGCCACCTCGTTGGGCAGTCTGGAGACGTCCGTCAGCGAGGAGATCACGGCCCTTGAATCCGGGCTTGGGCGTCAGATCACCGCGCTGGAGGAATCCACGGCACAGGCTGACCAGCGTCTTACGGAGCTGAACTCCGCACTGGAGGGTGTTGAGCAACTGGTGGACCGCCGGGTGCAGCGCTTTGAGCGGGAGCAGAAGCTGGGCATCGATGGCCTGGAAGGAAGGATCAGTGCGCTGGAACGGTCCATGGATGAGGTGGCTGATGGGTCGGCCGTGAACTCAGTGCGTACTGAACTGGACCGTCTCAAACAGACGGTTGAATCCATTGACGCGTCGCGCTCTCAGCTGACTTCAAGGCTGATCCGTCTTTCGGAGGAGGTGGATAGCCTCCGGAGTCAGGCAGCTGCCCAGTAGGCCCCTGGCGGGTGGTCGTCGGGTTTGTAACGGTTTGTATTCATCTCTTGCGGTAGCTCTCAGTTCTGCCGTTTTGCAGTTGCTATGATCGGGCAACTCGCAAAAGGATGAAGAGTGAACAACCATGAAAACCCGACTGCCTTCTGCTCATCGCCGGTGTTCGCCGGCCACCGTTTCCAGGGCCTGTCGCCCGTTTCGCTTCCCCCTGGCCGTTCTGGCCCTGGTCGTGCTGACCTCCGGCTGCACGGTCTATCAATCCATTGGCAAGAGTGTCGGGGCCTTTCTTCATCCGGTGTCCGGGCATGATTTTGTGCACATCGATAATGACCAGTGGAACCAGAAAAACGCCCTGATCTACTTTTACCGGACTCACTCCCAATGGGCGGCGGATGAAATTGAGTCGCCGAGTGTGTACGTGGATGACAAGCATTACTTCAACATCCGGAACGACAGCTTCACCTGGCTGGAAGTCAGTCCCGGTGAGCGCCACATCGCGATGCGTCGCCCATTGCTGGGGCTGGAAGGGCTCAACTCCTTCAGTCTGAGCCTGATTGCCGATGCCACGCTGAAGGTCGAGCCGGGTCGTATCTACTACCTCCGTTACAACGAACTGACCGCGCCCGAGCAGGCCCATCCGGATCTCGATCCGGAGCACCCGCTGGCACAGGGCGACCTGCAACTGGTGACGCGGGAATACGCCATGCAGGCTGAAGAGCTGGTTTCAACGCGGTTCCTGAACAGCGATTTGCTGGCGCCCAACCACGCAGCGGTGTCCATCGCCGAGGTCAATGAGGACTTCGATTACGAACGGAAAATGGCGCTGCTCGAGGAAGAACGTGAGCTGGAAATCGAGCGCCTTAAGGAAGAGGGCCGGTATGACAGCGGTTCCTGGTTCTGGCCATTTGGTGGCGGTGCCACCGAATCTCTGGAAGCAGACAGGAAAATCCGCGAACTGGAGCGGGAATACGCCGCCCTGGAGGAAGAGCGCCGCCGTCGGGCGGAGGCGGAGTCTGATGGCGGGTGGTGGATTTTCTGACCACCCCGACGTGATTGTCGAAATACGATCGTCTGACTAAACTGTGGCTAAACACAGGCACAGGGTATTCAAGGCTATGTCGTTCAAGGATTCGTTACGGCAAAAAGTGACGGCGATACGGCGCCGGCTTGATCAGGTCAACTGCTCGCTGGCTGACAAGGCGCTGCCCGGCGACCGCAAGCTCAGGGTCAGTGAGTTGTCGTTGCGGCAAAAAGCTCGTGATGCAGGGCAGGGCGCACCGCTGTTGAAAGTGGTGGACCGTGAGGGAAAGTAGATGAAATGTTCAAAAAATGCCCATTTTTGAATCGGTTGCCGCTTTTTTTAGAATTTTTCCGGAAAACATTTGACACCGTCAGACAAATGCTTAAAATGCGCGTCTCACTTGGTTGAGACAGCAACGCTGACTTAACGGACCACAGGGTCGCAAGTGAAATGTAAGTGTGAAAGCTGGGTGGTTAGCTCAGCTGGGAGAGCATCGCCCTTACAAGGCGAGGGTCACTGGTTCGATCCCAGTACCACCCACCATCTTTCATGCAGCATCACCGGATCACCCCATCCGGTTTCAGGTTTCAGCCAACAGGCCTCTTGGTCCTCAGGCTGCGATTGATGCGGAGCGGTAGTTCAGTTGGTTAGAATACCGGCCTGTCACGCCGGGGGTCGCGGGTTCGAGTCCCGTCCGCTCCGCCATTTTTATTCCCGGGTGGTTAGCTCAGCTGGGAGAGCATCGCCCTTACAAGGCGAGGGTCACTGGTTCGATCCCAGTACCACCCACCATTTTTCCCTCAGGCGTTGAAATGCTCACCGGGCCAGGCGGCCGTCGGTGGTTTTTGCGTGTCTGGGTGATCGTCTTGCAGACCGCGAGACCGGACCAGCCAACGGCTGTATCCGGCCCCACCGCTCCGCCTACCGGCCAATCAACGACTGGCCACACACCCTCACAACGTTTCCGTTGACGCCGCTGGACCCCGGGTTGCAATACCACGCAATGGCTTCCGCCACATCCACCGGCTGACCGCCCTGGGACAGGCTGTTCATGCGTCGGCCGGCCTCGCGGATGGTCATGGGCATGGCTGCCGTCATTTGCGTCTCAATGAATCCTGGCGCGATGGCGTTGATGGTAATGCCGTTCTTGAGCTGCTTCGCCATGGCTTCCACGTAACCAATGACGCCGGATTTGGCGCAGGAATAGTTGGTCTGGCCGAAGTTGCCGGCGATGCCGCTGATGGATGAGATACAGACAATGCGGCCGTTCTCACGCAGCAGTTCGCGATGCAGCAGTTCTTCATCAATCAGTTCTTCGGCCGTCAGGTTGACGCCGATGGTCATGTCCCAGAAATGCTCCGGCATGTTGCCCAGGGTCTTGTCACGGGTAATGCCGGCGTTGTGGATCACCAGGTCAATGCCATCGAAGTGCTCCGCCACGAAATCGGCGATCAGTTTCGGGGCAGCGGCGTCTGTAATATCACACGCCAGTGCCTTGCCTTTGATGGCGTCCGTCACCTTTTGCAATTCTTCCATCGCGGGCGGTATGTCCAGGCCAATCACGGTGGCGCCATCGCGGGACAGTGTCTCGGCGATAGACGCGCCGATACCGCGGGAAGCGCCGGTGACCAGCGCGACTTTGCCGGAGAGCGGAGCAACCGGGTTGGTCGCGGGAGAGGCAGAGCCTTTGCCCACGCGGGCGACCTGACCGGATACATAGGCTGAGCGGGGCGAGAGGAAAAAGCGAAGGCTCGAATCCAGTTGCTTGTCCGCACCGGGAGCCATCCACAGCAGGTTGGCGGTGGAACCCTTTTTACCGATTTCCTTGCCAACGGCCCGGACGAACCCCTCCAGTGCCTGCTGTGAAGCAGCCTGTGCCGGTTTGCGGCAGGTGGACGGGTCCTGGCCAATGACCAGTACCCGTGCATTGCCCCCAAGCTTTTTGATGGTGGGATGGAAAAAGTCGTAGAGTGACCGCAGGTCGGTGGTGTCTTTCATGCCCGTAGCATCGAATACCAGCGCAGAGAATGTCTGGCTGATGTCGGTCGTCAGGTTCAGGGGCTGGGCTTTATTGCCAGCTTTTGCGGAATCCTTCAGAGTGTCGGAACCCTCGGCGTGATGAAGTCTGGCTGGGCTGGCGCCCAGAACGCTGCCAATCGAGCCGATGGCCTTTGCACCCGTGGCGGCACCAACCAGTACGTCGCCCTCGATAAAGGGCTGATCCGTGCGCTTCCAGCGTTTGAGGGGCACAGGAGAGGGCAGGCCGAGTGTTTGTGCGGTGGTTTTACCCACGGGGGTATTGACGAATTTGAGGTAGAGGTCGGACATACGAATTTCCCTGTCATGTGTTTAACGGTTACGAATTGCCGTACAGATTAAAGATTCAGGCCGTATTTGGATTGACTCAATGCCCTGGCGCGCCTGTCAGGCATGCCAATGAGCCAACAACCGTTGGCGCTAGACTGCTTCGCAATGGATATTCACGTTTATACAGGATCTCATCATGGCACAGGCTCAGAAAACCGCACAGAAGAAAGCGACCGCTTCACGCACTCCGTCGTCGAAACCGTCACAGACTCCGGCCGGTGTGCGCCGGGTGGCAATCCTCGGTGGTAACCGGGTTCCCTTTGCCCGGTCCAATACGGCCTACAGCAAAATCAGCAACCAGGAGTTACTGACATCCGCCCTGCGGGGGCTGGTGGACCGTTTCGACCTGCAGGGCCAGCGCATGGGAGACGTGGTCGCCGGCGCCGTCATCAAGCATTCCCGGGATTTCAACCTGACCCGTGAATCGGTACTGAGTTCCGGTCTGGCACCGGAAACGCCGGCCTACGATATCCAGCAGGCCTGTGGCACCGGTCTGGAAGCGGCCATTCTGGTGGCCAACAAGATTGCCCTGGGCCAGATTGAGTGTGGCATCGCCGGTGGAACCGACACCACCTCCGACGCACCGATCGGTGTGGGGGAAGGTTTGCGTCAGATCCTGCTGGACCTTAACCGGGCCAAAACCGCCGGCCAGCGTCTCAAGATTCTGAGTCGTTTCCGTCCTGGTCACCTGGCACCGGAAATTCCGCAGAATGGTGAGCCTCGTACCGGTATGTCCATGGGCGAGCATTGCCAGGTCACGGCCCGCGAGTGGAACATTCCCCGGGACGAGCAGGATCAGTTGGCATTCGAAAGCCACCAGAAGCTGGCCAAAGCCTATGAGGAAGGCTTTTTCGAGGATCTGATGACCCCATTGGCGGGTCTCGACAAGGACAACATCCTGCGTCCGGACACCACCCTGGAAAAGCTGGCCTCACTGAAGCCTGTGTTTGACCGTGAAAACGGTACCATGACCGCGGCCAACAGCACGGCACTGACGGATGGCGCTTCGTGCGTGCTTATGGCCAGTGAAGAATGGGCCAAGGAGCACAACCTGGAAGTGCAGGCGTACCTGACCTTTTCAGAGGTCGCCGCCGTCGACTTTGTGGAGAAAAAAGAAGGGTTGTTGATGGCTCCGGCATACGCGGTTCCCAGAATGCTGGAGAAGGCGGGACTGACCCTGCAGGATTTCGACTTTTATGAAATTCATGAGGCGTTCGCCGCGCAGGTGCTCTCCACTCTCAAGGCCTGGGAAGATCCGGTGTTCTGCAAGGAGCGTCTGGGACTGGACAAACCCCTGGGCAGCATCGATCGCAGCAAGATGAACATCAAGGGCAGCAGCCTGGCCACGGGCCATCCGTTTGCGGCAACCGGGGGGCGTATTGTGGCCACCCTGGCCAAATTGCTGGAACAGAAAGGCAGTGGTCGCGGGCTGATTTCCATCTGTGCCGCTGGCGGTCAGGGAGTGACGGCCATCCTGGAACGGTAAGTTTTTAAAAAACTTCCGGTTTCCTTTGACAGGCAGCTCCTCGGCCCTTATCATGCGCACCTCGTTGATCGGGGGCAACCCCGGGAAACAACCAGTTTGATGCGGGGTGGAGCAGTCTGGTAGCTCGTCGGGCTCATAACCCGAAGGTCGTTGGTTCGAATCCAGCCCCCGCTACCATCTTTGAAAAAGGCCAGCTTTTGCTGGCCTTTTTTGTTTCCCGCGATAGAACCTGCCCCCGTTCCTGTCCATCGTGTCCTTCCCTCCCTGTCTGATTGTCCGGCTGCCCTCGATTGTGGCTTTTGCTAAAAGTGGCCCGAAATCACCTTTTGAAAAGTTTCCGCTTCCCACACGCTGCCATCAGCGGCAGATTCTCATTATGCTTTTCATCAGAACAAAAACCTCAAAGGTAAGCGGTCATGCTGACAGTGGATTATGTAGTGGTTGGTGGTGGTTCCAGTGGCTGTGCGTTGGCCGGCCGGCTGAGTGAGGACGCCGGCACATCCGTGGCCCTGATTGAAGCGGGTTCGCGTAAGGGCGCCAGCTGGCTGATACAGACCCCGGCGGCGGTGGTGGCCATGGTGCCCCGGAACATCAACAACTGGGGCTTTGAAACGGTGCCACAACCCGGCCTGAATGGTCGCCGGGGCTACCAGCCCAGGGGCAAGGTGCTGGGTGGGTCGTCGGCGATCAACGCCATGGCCTACATTCGTGGCCATGCCAGTGACTATGACCGCTGGGCGGCTGAGGGTAACAAAGGCTGGTCCTTCGAGGAGGTGCTGCCGTACTTTCGCAAGTCCGAAGGTAACCAGGTGCTCAACAACGAATGGCACGGCACCGACGGCCCGCTGAAAGTCAGTAACCTGCAAAGCGATAACCCTTTCCAGCAGCACTATCTCGAGGCGGCGCGCCAGGTGGGGTATCCGCTGACCGACGATTTCAATGGCCCGCAACAGGAGGGCATTGGTCTGTATCAGGTGAACCAGCTGAATGGTGAGCGCTGGAGCACCTATCGCGGTTATCTCGCTCCGCATCTGGACAGCCGGTCCAACCTGACCATCGAATCCGATGCCCTGGCCCAGCGAATCCTGTTTGAGGGCAAGCGAGCGGTGGGTGTGGAAATCCTTCAGAAAGGCCAGCTGCGACAGATTCGTGCCCGCAAGGAAGTGATACTGAGCGCCGGGGCGTTCCAGTCGCCCCAGTTGCTTATGCTGTCGGGGGTAGGTGACGCCGACGAGCTCAAGGCAGCGGGGGTGCCACTGGTGCATCACCTGCCAGGCGTGGGCAAGAACCTGCACGATCACCCGGACTTTATCTTCGGCTACAAGTCCAGTGACGCCAACCTGCTGGGACTGTCCCTGAAAGGGGGGCTGCATGGGTTCCGGCAGTTCCTGCGGTATCGTAAGGACCGGCGGGGCCTGCTGGCTTCGAACTTCGCGGAAGGGGGCGGTTTTCTCAAAACCGATCCGGAGCAGGTGGCGCCCGACATCCAGCTGCATTTTGTTGTGGCCCTGGTGGATAACCATGCCCGCACGTTGCACAGGGGGCATGGTTTTTCCTGCCATGTATGCCTGCTGCGACCGAAGAGTCGGGGCACCGTGACCCTCAGGGACCGCTCGGCTCACACGCCACCGGTGATCGATCCGAAATTCTTCGATCACCCGGACGATCTGGAAACCATGGTCAAAGGCTACCGGATGACCGACAAGCTGATGAAGGCGCCGGCGCTTTCACGTTTCATCACCAGTGACCCATTCACCGACAACGTGACCACGGACGAGGAGATCCGGCATGTGCTGCGATCCCGGACCGATACCGTGTACCACCCGGTGGGCACCTGCAAGATGGGCGTGGATGACATGGCCGTCGTGGACCCTGAGCTGCGGGTCTATGGTGTGGAAGGCCTACGGGTAGTGGATGCTTCCATCATGCCGAGCATCATCGGCGGTAACACCAACGCGCCCTCGGTGATGATTGCCGAGAAGGCGGCCGACCTGTTGCGTGCGTCTGGCGAGTAGTCGTCGCAGGGAAAGGACCTATTGCATTTCGGTGGGTTCGGGTTTCTAATCTGAAAACCTGAGCCCGAGGCCGCTTCTGATTCCGGGCTCGATTGCGGAACGGCACTATGGTCCACAACACAGGCGCTCCCGTGCGCCAACGAAGACACCTACCAATGGCAGTGCTTCCGCTACTGGCGCTGCTGTTCGTTTTTGTTTCGTCGGTCTCTCATCATCACGCTTTTTCCTCCCGGCTTGACCACGGATTCGTGGTCACGCTGGACGATCTGGTGGTGGCTGGCCAGAGTGAATCCCTGCGGGTCTTTGCCCGTAGCGACGAAGGTGCGGCCTCAGACGACGATTACCCGGACGATACCCCCTGGTTCGGGTTCCCGGTCGCCAGCCTCGGCGGGCTCCATCCGGGCGGCTGCAATGAGCGGCCTTTGGCGCTTGCTGCCGCTGGTCCGTCCACTCCCCGTTATCTTGTCCCGGTTTCACGGGCGCCCCCTCTGGCGTAATCCTCCCCTTGACGATGGCCGGTCCCCGGACCCGCCAATCACGTTAGTTATGTTTTCGAGGATTACCGATGAAATCTCTGCGCGTACGGGCCGTGGTCTACGGCCTGGTGATCGTGCTCGGGTTGCTGAGCGCATTGCCGAATCTGCTTTCCCCACGCCTGTCTGGTGCTCTGCCGGACTGGTATCTGAACAACACAGTTGCCCTGGGTCTGGATCTTCAGGGTGGTTCCCACCTGCTGATGGAGGCGGACCTGCAAACGCTGTTTGCCGAGGAACTGGAAGCCGTTGCCGATGACGTATCCAAAAATCTGCGAGAAGCGGGAATTCATTATGGCCGCTCCCACATAACCGAACGCACCGTCGAACTGCCGGTGAGGCAGGCCGATACCCTTTCGGCCGCTGCTGGCATTGCCCGCCAGCTGGCCCGGGAAACACCGGATGGCACCCGTCGCTTTGACGTCGGCGAGCAGGACGGGCGGCTGGTGCTCTCCCTGTCTGACTCATGGCGTGATGCCATGGCAGGGGATGCGGTAGAGCGAAGCCTGGAGGTGGTACGCCGGCGTCTTGATGAATCCGGACTGGTGGACCCGGGCATTACCCGCCAGGGCAGCGACGGCATTCTGGTCCAGATGCCTGGGGTGGCCGATCCGGGCGAGATCCGTGAATTGCTGGGCACCACCGCAAAGATGAGCTTTCACTGGGCCGCCCGGGAGAGCGCGTCCGACGGCGTCGAAACCTTCACCCTGCCGGCCGCCTATGGTGACAGGCAGTACCGGCTAGAAAAACGTGTGGCCATGGCGGGGGAGCACATTCGTGATGCCCGCATGGCGTTCAACCCCGACACCGGTGAGCCGGTGGTTAATTTCCGCCTAGATAACGAGGGCGCGCGCCTGTTTGGCGATATGACCCGAGACAACATCGGTCGCCCACTGGCGATTGTGCTGGATAGCGAAGTGATCACCGCGCCCGTGATTCGCAGCGTGATCGGCGGTGGCAGTGGTGAAATCAGTGGGGCGTTTACCACCAAGGAGGCCAGCGAACTGGCGTTGCTGTTGCGCGCCGGTGCGCTGCCGGCGCCGCTCCATGTGATTGAGGAGCGTACGGTGGGGCCGGACCTGGGCAGTGATGCCATCGCCATGGGGCTGACCACAGGCTTACTGGGGGCCGCGCTGGTTATCGCGTTCATGGTCGGGCTCTATGGCCGCTGGGGGCTGATCGCCTGTGTCGGGCTGACGGTGAACGTCGGGCTGGTGTTCGGGGTGCTGAGTTTGCTGGGAGCGACCCTCACCCTCCCGGGTATTGCCGGCATTATCCTCACCGTCGGCATGGCGGTGGACGCCAATATCCTGATCAACGAGCGCATCCGTGAGGAATCCCGGCGCGGCAAACCGGCATGGATGGCGTTGCGAGAGGGGTTTGGTAAAGCTTACAGCACCATTCTGGATTCCAATTTCACGACCCTGATTGCGGTCAGCCTGCTGTTCCTGTTTGGCAGCGGTCCGGTCAGGGGCTTCGCTGTGACCATCGGTATTGGTCTGTTGACGTCGCTGTTCACGGCCATCGCGGTGACCCGACTGCTGATGGAGTGGCGGATACGCCATCGGTTGCGTGAACCGTTGACGATCCCGGGTATGGCCTGGCTTGACCGGCTCAGTGAGCGGGGCGTCGATTTTCTTCGGGGTAGGGTAATCGGCCTGGCGGTGTCGGCGGTGTTGTCGGTAGCAGCCGTTGGCCTGTTTTTGCAGCCCGGGCTCAAATATGGCGTGGATTTCACCGGGGGCACGCTGGTGGAAGTCCAGGCCAGCGGTGTCACGCTGGAGCAGTTGCGCAACACGCTGCAGGACCAGCATCAGCAGGATGCCGCCATTCAGGAGCTGGGATCGCCGGGACGCTATCTTGTCCGGCTGGCGGCCGAACACGGTGAGCCCGGCGCCACGGCGGAACAGGTCGCAGCGGTGAAGAGCGCTGTGGTGTCAGTCCAGCCGGAGGCTACCTTTCCCAAAGTGGACATGGTCGGGCCGAAAGTCAGCGGCGGATTCAGTGATGCCACCATACTGGCGATCCTGTTAGCAGGGGCGGGCATGCTGGCGTACCTCTGGTTCCGGTTTGAGTCCCATTTCGCATTGGCTGCGACCCTGACCATTGCGCTGGATCTGACCAAGACCATTGGCTTCTTCGCGCTGACCGGCGTCGAGTTCAACCTGACGGCCGTTGCGGCGCTGCTCGCCCTGATCGGGTATTCGGTCAACGATAAGGTGGTCGTGTTCGATCGTATCCGGGAAAACATGCGACGAACTCCGGAACGGCCGATACTGGAAGTGCTGAACGAAAGCATTTCGTCCACACTGACCCGCACCCTGTTTACTTCGGTGACCACCTTCCTGGCCTTGTTGCCCATGGGTGTAGCCGGCGGGGCAGCGGTGGCGAGTTTTGCCTTACCCATGCTGTTCGGGATTGTGATCGGTACCAGTTCCTCGGTGTTCATTGCCTCTCCGATCCTGTATTACCTGGGGCAGCGCCGAACCCGCAGGGGCCTTCCCCAATTGCGGCCGACGGCGGAGGAAATTCGCAAACAGCTTGAGCTGATACCCTGAGGACAAAACGCATGTCTGGATGGACCAACACCTCTACAGAGGCACTCCATGTTCGCTATTGACCAGTTCATTTTACTGGCCGCCATACTGATCCTGTTCGGGATACTGTCGAGTAAGCTGTCAGCCAGGCTTGGCCTGCCGGTACTGGTTCTGTTCCTGCTGATCGGGATGTTGGCGGGGGAGAGTGGTATCGGCGGTATCGCATTCGATAACCCGTTTGTGGCCCATGCCCTCGGCACCCTGGCGCTGGCGATGATTCTCTTTGATGGCGGTCTGCAGACGCCGATCGCGTCCGTCCGGTTGGTATGGAAGCCTGCGACCGTGCTGGCCACCCTCGGCGTCGTAGTAACGGCTGCCATCACCGGGTTCGCGGCGGCGTATATCCTGGATCTGCCGATACTTGAGGGGGTGCTCCTGGGAGCCATCGTGGGCTCGACGGATGCGGCCGCTGTATTCTCCCTGCTTCGGAACGCGGGTATCCACATCAACCGCCGCCTCAGGGCGACCCTGGAAATCGAAAGCGCGTCGAACGATCCGATGGCCATCTTCCTGACCATCGGGTTGCTGGAAGTGCTGGTGAATGAGGTGAACTCCTGGACCAGCCTTCTGCAGTTGTTCGTCATGCAGATGGGGGTCGGTGCCCTGGCTGGCCTTTCCGTTGGCTGGGTGGCGGTGAAGGTGATCAACCGTATCCAGCTGGAGGCCTCAGGACTTTACCCCGTCATGGTGGCCGCGTTCGGCTTGTTGGCGTTTGGCACAGCGGCCAATTTCGGCGGCAGCGGCTTCCTGTCGATCTTCATTGCCGGCGTGATCATTGGTAACAGCCGGTTTGTGTTCCAGCGCAGTACGTTCCTGTTCCACGACGGCATGGCGTGGCTGAGCCAGATCACCATGTTCGTGGTGCTCGGGCTGTTAGTCGACCCTTTGTCTCTGCTGGAGGTGTGGCTGGAAGGCCTGATGGTGGCGCTGGTGCTCGTACTGGTGGCACGGCCGGTGGCCGTCGCGCCGGTGCTGAGGGCCTTCGGGTTTCGGGGGCGGGAAATTGCCCTGGTGTCCTGGGTCGGGCTGCGAGGGTCCGTGCCGATCATTCTGGCGATTTTCCCACTGATGTTCGGTTTGCCGGGGGCGGCGCTGATTTTCAATGTGGTGTTCTTCGTGGTGCTGCTGTCTGCAACGGTGCAGGGCTCATCGCTGCCGTGGGTAGCCCGGCGCCTGGGCCTGACGGAGAAACCTCCGGCAAGTCCGGCCGCGACGCTGGAGATTACCGCGTTGGGCGATGTAGACGCGGAAATTATTGAGTACCGGCTGGGCGAGAATCCCAGGGCGGCAGGGCGCTTGCTTTCAAGGATGGCTCTGCCGGACGGCGCCGTGGTTGCCATGATTACCCGGGGATCCGATGTGATTCCGCCCCGTGGCTCAACCCGGCTTTATGCGGGAGATCACCTGTTCGTGGTGCTGCGGCCCGGGCTCCGCCCGTTTGTGGATGCGGTTTTCTCCCAGGCCGTTGATGCCAGCCTGAGTGAGCTTCCGTCCACCGAACTGCGCCTCAAAGGCAGCACCCGGGTAGACGATGTCTGGCATTCTTACGGGATTAACCTGGGCGCCGACGCTGACGCAAGTCTGGAGCAACTGGTCCGTGACGGGCTTGGGAGCAGAGAGCCGTTCGTTGGTTCGGGTACCGTGGTTGAGGGAACGACACTGCGGATCAGCGATATGTTGGGCCAGCGTATAAGCACCGTTGCCCTGATCCCGCCTGCGCCCGGTGCCCCAGGAGGATCGTAATTTTTCTTTCGATGCGCTCCGGGAATATGTTAAAAAAGAAAAGGCATTGATTCACATCAATTTCGGATAAGGTTATGACGTCGATCCTTCGTCACAAAGCGCTGTTACAGCTGGGGCTCTGCCTCCTGCTGATCACAGGCTTTACGTTGTGGTCGGTGTCGTGGCATTCACCCGCGTTCCAGGAAGGCGAGTTCAAGCAGCTCGGTGACAGCTCGCCGTCTTTCCTGATCAGCGTCGGGGACAGCTCTTCCAGTGATGAACCCTTCTCGGCCGCCCCGGTACCGGCGCCCCTCAGACAGGCCATTGTCGCTGCCGAGGTGCCCGTTGGGCTCGTCGATGTCGTCACACGTATCCGGATTGCCAGTTACCCGGTCCTGCCCCAGGCCCCACCTTTACTCACGTAATTTCCGTTCCGTACACGCCAGCGTGTTGATGCCCCCCGGTTTGGGGGCAAGCTGTGCGTGCTCGTCAGGATTACTGTGAGAACCTTGCTATGAACCATCGATATCATGCCCTGCGCCTGTGCAATCTGAGCGGCACCAGTGCCGTTCACGGCGTCGAACCCTCGTTGAATCTGGATGTCACAGATTCTGCAACACGGTTGTTAAACGACTTCCGCAACCGCAAACCGGCGGTGTTGCTGGCACAGCTGAGCGTGCCTGAGGCCCGCCAGCGAATGAACCTGTCGGATACCGCGATCAAGCTGGTGGTCAATGCCGCCGGCGATTACGTTGGCGTGATCACCGTCGGCGCCCTGAACAGCGAACAGCCGCTGGGGCTGGCAAGCCGGCGTGGAGTGAAGGCAAAGGACATCCTGGTGCAGGACATCATGATTCCGATCACCCATTTGCCGGCCATCCATTACCGGGATCTGCTGGAGGCGTCGGTTGGTGAACTGGTGTCCACCTTCAACGATACCCACAAGCCCTGTCTGCTGGTGATGGATGAAGATCAGGATCAGGACGTGGCATTGCGCGGAATGATCCTGGCGGCGGACCTGGCCGCCGGGCTGCGGATTTCTCTGGATATGCAGCCCCGCGCCGACTCGTTCTCGGCCATCGTCAACGCGGTTCAGGGGCGCTACTGAGCGTCCGTTCACATGCGGCGCCACAGGGTGGCGCCGCGTTTTGCAACAAAGGAGGTAACCCAATGGCCATAAGCAAGCTGCTGATTGCCAATCGGGGAGAGATTGCTGTCAGGATTGCCCGGGCCTGCAAGGAACTGGGCGTCCGTTCGGTGGCAATATTTTCCGAGGCCGATCGCTACGCTTTGCATGTCAAGAAAGCCGACGAGTCCCACTGCATAGGCAGTGACCCGCTCGCGGGCTATCTGAACCCCCACCATATCGTGAATCTGGCGGTGGAAACCGGCTGCGATGCCCTGCATCCCGGCTATGGCTTTCTGTCGGAGAACGCAGAACTGGCCGCCATCTGTCAGCAACGGGGTATCACCTTTGTAGGGCCATCCTCCGATGCCATTGCCGCCATGGGTGATAAGACCCGGGCGCGCCAGACGGCCCAGGCAGCCGGTGTTCCGGTGACTCCCGGCTCTGAAGGTAATCTGGCGAGTGTGGACGATGCGGTCAGCCAGGCAGGCACCATCGGCTACCCGGTGATGTTGAAGGCCACCTCCGGCGGAGGTGGGCGGGGCATTCGCCGCTGTGACAACGAAAAAGAGTTGCGCCAGAACTACGAGCGGGTCATTTCCGAGGCCACCAAGGCCTTCGGCAGTGCCGAGGTGTTCCTGGAGAAATGCATCATTGAGCCCCGCCACATCGAAGTGCAGATCCTGGCGGATCATCACGGCTCCGTGGTGCATCTCTACGAACGGGACTGCTCCATCCAGCGTCGCAACCAGAAGCTGATCGAGCTGGCGCCGTCGCCGCAACTGTCGGATGAGCAGCGTGACTACATTGGTCAGCTGGCGGTTCGTGTGGCCCGGGAGTGTGGCTATGTCAACGCAGGCACCGTGGAGTTCCTGCTGGATCACGACGGCAGTTTCTATTTCATGGAGATGAACACCCGGGTGCAGGTGGAGCACACCATCACCGAGGAAATCACCGGCATCGACATTATCAAGGCGCAGATCCGTATTGCTGCGGGTGAGCCCCTGGGACTGGCCCAGGAAGACATCAGCTATCGCGGGTTTGCGGCCCAGTTCCGGATCAACGCGGAGGACCCGAAGAACGGGTTCCTGCCCAGTTTCGGTCGCATCAGCCGGTACTATTCCGCCGGCGGCCCGGGCGTTCGTACTGACGCCGCCATGTACAGCGGTTACGAGATACCCCCGTACTACGATTCCATGTGCGCCAAACTGATTGTCTGGGCGCGCGAATGGCCCGAGCTGATTGAGCGTTCCCACCGGGCGCTGGCGGACATGGCCATCTACGGTGTACAGACCACCATTCCCTATTACCAGCAGATTCTGGACCACCCGGATTTTCGCGCGGCCCGGTTTAACACCGGCTTCGTCGAGCGTAACCCGCAACTGCTGGAGTACAGCTCCAAGACCCGCCCTGAGTCCGTCGCCGCCGCGATTGCCGCCGCGATTGCGTCCCAGGCAGGTCTGTAACCGATTAATGGAGAGAGTTTCATGAGTAAGCGCAAGATTCACATCACCGACGTTATCCTGCGGGACGCCCACCAATCCCTGATTGCTACCCGCCTGCGTACCGAGGACATGCTGCCGGCCTGTGAGTGGCTGGACAAGGCCGGCTACTGGTCACTGGAGTGCTGGGGTGGCGCCACGTTCGACGCCTGTGTACGGTTCCTCCGGGAGGACCCCTGGGAACGTCTGCGCACCCTGCGACAGGCCCTGCCCAATACCCGCCTGCAAATGCTTTTGCGAGGTCAGAACCTACTGGGCTACCGCCACTATGGCGACGATGTGGTGGAAGCGTTTGTGGAGAAAGCCGCCGGCAACGGCATTGATGTGTTCCGGATTTTCGATGCCCTTAATGACGTCCGTAACCTGGAAACCAGCATCCGTGCCGTCAAGGCGGCCGGGAAGCACGCCCAGGGCACCCTGTGTTATACCGTCAGCCCCGTACACAGCACCGCGACCTACCTCGAACAGGCCAGGGCGATGGTGGACATGGGCGTCGACAGCATTGCCATCAAGGACATGGCGGGGCTATTGACGCCAGCCGCCACGGCGGATCTGGTAGGGCAGTTGAAGCAGACCTTTGATGTGCCCGTGTTCCTGCATTCCCATGCCACCTCCGGTATGTCTCCCATGTGCCAGTGGGCGGCGGTTGAAGCCGGCGCCGATCACATTGATACCGCGTTGTCCGCTTTCGCGGGTGGCACCAGCCATCCACCGACAGAGTCCCTGGTGGCGGCCCTGCACGATGCTGGCTACGAGACCGGACTGGACCTGGCGTTGCTGGAGAAAGCCAACAACCATTTCCGTGAGGTTCGCGGCAAATACCACCAGTTTGAAAGTGCCTACAACGGCGTGGATACCTCGGTGCTGTTGTCCCAGGTTCCCGGGGGCATGATGTCCAACCTGGCCAACCAGCTGAAAGAGCAGGGCGCCCTGGATCGCATTCGTGAGGTCTTCCAGGAAATTCCGCGGGTGCGGGAAGACCTGGGCTTTCCGCCACTGGTCACTCCGACCTCCCAGATTGTGGGTACCCAGGCGGTGTTCAACGTGCTGTCAGAGAAGCGTTACGACACCATCACCAACGAGGTGAAAAAATACCTGCAGGGGTGGTACGGCAAGGCGCCGGCTGCGGTGAATGCCGATCTGCAGCGCCGGGCGGTAGGTCAGGAGGAACTGATAGAAGACCGTCCCGCAGATCGCATTCCCCGTGAGTTGGCAGCTCTGAAGGACGAAATTGGTGCGCTGGCTACCTCGGACGAAGACGTGCTCACATACGCCATGTTCCCGGATCAGGCCCGCGGGTTTCTCCAGCAACGTCAGGCGGGCACGCTGCAACCGGAACCCCTGGAGCCGAAGCCATCGGCGCAATCTGCCGCAGGTGTGTCGAGCGAGTTCCGGATTACGGTCCACGGCGAAACCTACGATATTCACGTGACCGGTGCCAACCCGGTCAATGAAACTGAGCGCCGTTTCTACATGACCGTGGATGGCATGCCGGAGGAGATTCACCTGGAAACCGTGGGTGACGTCTCCGCTGCCTCGCCGAAGAAGCGACGGGCCAATGCCTCCCGCGAGGGCCAGGTGACCACCACCATGCCCGGTAACATCGTGGATGTGCTGGTTGCGCCCGGTGACACCGTAACAGCCGGAGACCCGGTGCTGGTGATCGAAGCCATGAAAATGGAAACGGAGGTCAAGGCCACGGTTTCGGGCAAAGTGTCGGAGGTGCTTATCGCCAAGGGTGACCGGGTTGTGCCGGGTGAGGCGCTGATTGAGATTGAGCCGGAAGCCAGACACTGACACACAGTCCGGACTTGCCGTCCGGACGATTCAGCAGGATAAGCTGGCCGCCGTGCATGGCAGCAATGCGATGGGCGATGGCCAGCCCCAGTCCGGCGCCCGAGCCCTGGCGCTGGTCCAGCCGGGTAAAGCGGCGCAGCGCCGTGTCCCGGTCGGCTTCAGGGATGCCGGGTCCTTCATCGCAGATGGTCACCCGGTAACCATGATTCACGAGCTCCAGACGAGTCTCCACGGCGGTACCCGGGGGACTGTACTGGATGGCGTTGGCCAGCAGTGACCTCATCAGCGTATTGATCAGGGACGTCTGACAACGGAAAGGGGTTTGGCGGGTTTGATCATCAAACGACGGCTCGATCTGCTTCTGGAGAGCGAGTGGGGCCACATCCGCTATGCTCTGGGCAACGATGTCTGACAGGCTATGGTTTTCAGGCGTAAAGTCGTTTCCGGACTCCACGCGGCTCAGCATCAGCATCTGTTCGACCAGATGTACCATCCGATCCACGGAGGCGGTCAGGTCGGTGATCTCGCCGGGCGAGCGTTCCTCCATTTTTTCCAGATTCAGTCGCAGTGCGGTCAGGGGCGTTCGGAGCTCGTGTGCCGCGTCGGCTGAGAAACGCCGTTCACGTTCGAGTGCGTGGTCCAACCGCTTCAGCAAGCCGTTTACTGCCCCCACCAGCCCGCTCACCTCCCGCGGGGCGTGCCGGGCGTTGAGAGGGTGAATGCGCTCCGGGTCCATATGGCGAATAGGTTTTTCCAGTTTCCGCAAGGGGCGGAAGCCCACCTGAATGGCAAACGCCACGGCAATCACCACCAGGGGTAAGGCGGTCAGCAAGGGCAGGATGTTGCCCAGCGCCAGTTCCTGGCTGAGCTCCTGGCGTATATCCTCGCGCTGCGCGGTACGTATCCAGTATCCCGTCTGTGGGTCCTGCAGGGTAAACGTACGCCATTGAAACCCCGTGGCTTCCGCCCAGGCATAGCCTGGCAGCAGGGCCTGCTCGTCGTTGGCCGCCAGGGTATCGAGTATGGGTTCACCCGTGCCGGTCCAGACTTCGAACGCCAACTTCTTCTCATACTTGTGGCCGGTGCCATCCGGCAGGATCTCATCGTAGTCGCCTTCGTCCAGGGCGTCCGAGGGAAGTTGCAGGGTTTGCCTGAGGGCCTCGGTGAGCCCGTCGGGCGACTGGGTTGCCGCCAGGTGCTGAACCATGCCCTGCACAATCCGGGTGCTCTGAGCCAGCTCCGCATCAAACAGTTCCTCCAGTTCGTGGTTACTTTCGATATAGCTCCAGGTGGCGGCGGCGCCGGCGATGAGCATAACGAAGGAGGCCACGAGCAGGATCAGGGTACGTGTCAGGGACATTCCGGCGCTCCGCTGAGGGCGGCCTGGTGGCTATCCAGGAGATAGCCGACACCCCGGATGGTACGAATAACCGATTTACCCACGCGCCGGCGCAGGTGATGGATATGCACTTCAAGCGCGTTGCTTTCCGCGCCGTGGTCCCAGCCATAGAGCTGTTCCTCGAGACGGCGACGGGTCGCTACCTGGTCCGGGTGGCGCATCAGGTGGTGGAGAATCTGCACTTCACTCTTTGGCAGGTTGGCGCAATGGTCGCCGATGGTCAGTTGGCCTGATTCAGGGTTCAGGTTGAGCTTCCCGACCGTCAGGCTATTTGTGCCATTCAGAACGCCACGACGGGTGACCGCACGTATACGCGCCTTGAGTTCCGCCATCGCGAAGGGTTTGGTCAGATAGTCGTCCGCGCCAGCGTCGAGTGCCTGAAGTTTCTCATCCAGGCCCGACCGGGCCGTAAGGATAATCACCGGTGTTTGCGTGCCCTTTTGACGGGCCCGGGCGAGAACGTCCAGTCCATCCAGCCGGGGCAGGGTCAGATCGAGTATCACCAGGTCAAATGGCTCCTGGAGCACCGCGCTCAATGCCCGTTGACCGTCATCCAGCCAGTCCACGGTATGGTATTCGTCCTGCAGCATGGTGAGCATGGTGTTTGCCAGCATGTGATCGTCTTCCACAAGCAGAATGCGCATTCGGTCTGGTTCCATGGCCGGTTCGAAGATTGCCTAATTCTGGCACAGAAACCTTAACGCGGGCTTAAGAAAAAGCCCCGATCCGGTTAAGCCAGCCTTAAGTGTTCCTCTTTAATCTGGGCCAACGTCAAGGAGGAAGCTTATGACCGAATGTTTGGCTATGCCGATCAGTATTGACCTCGCCGCAGCGGACGTGTCGCCTCTGGTGCAATGCGGCACCCGAATTCTGTGCGGCCTGCGACCGGGCTCTGCCAGTGATCGGCAGACCGCGGATTTCATTCGCCGGCGTTTTAAACAGGCGCACGGAGCGCGACCCGTGCTCCAGATGCCCCCGCTTGTGGCCCTGGCTTCGGCCCAGGGCACGTTACTGGCAGCGGTGGGTGTGCGTGATGCGGGGCAGGCGCGATTGTTTCTGGAAGATTATCTGGATCAACCGCTGGAAGCGTTGCTGCCGGGTGTTCCCTCCGGTCGTGAAACCGTGGTGGAAATAGCTCACCTGGCGGGCGTGGAAAGCGGTATCAGCCGCCCTTTGTTCGCCGCACTGGCGGTGTGGTTACAGGCCGGCGGTAAAACTTGGGTCGTCTGTACCGGCACCGCTCAGCTCAGAAACAGTTTTCGCCATATGGGCATTGGTGTGATGGACCTTGGTGCAGCGGACCCCTGTCGCCTGCCTGACGGTGGCCGGTGTTGGGGGCGTTATTACGAGTGCCAGCCCCGCGTGCTTGCGATGAACGTGGCGGAGGGCGTGGCCAGCCTGCAATCCGGCGGCCTGCTCAGGCAGGTCCGGGCCATGGGGCCCGCGACGGTGGTGGAACGTGGCCCTACCGTAGGAGGTCGTTATGGCTGCATTGCCTGACCTCTTCCGTAAAGCGGCCGCCGCTCATCCGGAGGCTGAGGCCCTGATCGGTGGTGTCGTGAGTTACACCTATGAGGCGCTCTGCCAGGCGGTGGGTGCCATCGCCGCCCAACTTCAACAACGCGGACTGACGCGGCTGGGAATTTGCGGTGATAACACCCCGGGCTGGGTTATAGCGGATCTGGCGTGCCTGGAGTCGGCGCGGGTCTGTGTGCCTATTCCGCCCTTTTTTTCACCACAGCAGCAGGCCCATGTGATTCGCCAGGCCGGGTTGCAGGCGTTGCTGTGGTCGGACGCCACCGGTGGTCGGGAGCCGCTCGGGTTCGGGGTGTCGATCACCTGCCTGGAGGTAGCTAATCGGGTCGTTGATCTCCCCCCGCAGACCGCAAAAATTACCTTCACCTCCGGCAGTACCGGCACGCCCAAAGGCGTTTGCCTGTCTCAGGCACACCTCGCGGCAACGACCTGCGCATTGCGCGATCGTCTTCAGGCCGTTGCAGGTAACGATCACCTTTGTGTGCTCCCGCTGGCGACGCTGCTGGAAAATGTGGCGGGCCTGTATCTGCCGTTGTTGCTGGGCTCAAGGGTCCGGGTTGAACCGTTGTCATCACTGGGCATCAGGGGCAGTAGTGGCGTGGACGCAGCGGGCCTGGCGAGGTCACTGAACCATTGGCGCCCGGAATCGCTGATCCTGGTGCCGGAGCTTGCGCGGCTGCTGGTGCAGCTTGCGGCGCGCGGCGAGCTGATCACACAGCACTACCGGTTCCTGGCAGTTGGCGGGGGAAAAGTCGCTCCGGAATTACTCGTCCATGCAGAGGCCCTTGGCCTGCCGCTTTTTGAAGGGTACGGGCTGTCCGAGTGCGGCTCCGTGGTGGCGCTGAATAGTCCCGGAGAGCAGCGTACGGGCTCAGTGGGACGGCCGCTGCCCCATGTGGACGTGCGGGTGGATACTCAGCGTCGCATTCTGGTGAAGGGCAACACCTTTCTGGGTTATCTGGGTGAACCGTTGTCGCCAGAGCCCTGGTTGGATACAGGCGACCTGGGCGCACTCAACGTCGATGGCTTTCTCACCGTCGATGGACGCTCCAAAAACCTGCTGATAACCGGCTTTGGCCGCAACATAAGCCCGGAATGGCTGGAAAGTGAGCTGTTGCAAGCTCTGGGCGTCCATCAGGCGCTGGTGTTCGGTGACGGGGAGGCACGACCACGGGCCCTGATCTACCAGCTATCCGGGCATTACCAGGGCTCTAAGCAACAGCTGGCTTCTGCCTGTCGCGCCCTGAATGACCGGCTGCCGGACTATGCCCGGTTATCGGAACTGTATCTATTGCATGCGCCCCTGTCGGTTAATCGGGGGCATCTGACGGCCAATGGCCGGATGGTGCGCCAGCGGATTCATGCCGACCTGTCCTATCTGATGGATCACAGTGATCCTATTGATGTTAGCCACTCTGGAGATACCACCATGGCCTTTTTCGACCGGCTTCAGGCCGAAACCGCACCCGCACGATCTCATGTGACCAATGCGCCCGTGATTCAGGCGGTCCGTCAGGGAAGGATGACCCGTGACGGGTACACCTGGTTCCTGACCCAGGCTTATCACCACGTTAAACACACCGTGCCGTTGATGATGGCCTGTGGCGGGCGTCTGCCGGAACGCCTGGAAGGCATCCGCAAGGCTCTGGTGGAGTATATCGAGGAGGAGTACGGCCACCATGAGTGGATTCTCAACGATCTCCAGGCGTGCGGGGAGGACCGGGAGGAGCGGAGGACAAGCCAGCCAGACCTGTCGATCGAGCTGATGGTGGCATACCTCTACCACCAGATCGACCGCGGCAACCCGGCGGCGTTTTTCGGTATGGTCCAGGTGCTGGAAGGCACGTCCATCGAGCTGGCTACGCCATTGGCGCGTCAGATTCAGCAGCAGTTGAATCTGCCGGACAGGGCATTCAGTTACCTCTATTCCCACGGGGCACTGGACAAGGAACATTTCGAGTTCTTCCGGAACCTGATGAACAACGTGTCGGACCCCGACGACCAGCAGGCCATCATTGAAGCGGCGCGGGTGGTTTACCGGCTATACGGCGATATGTTGCATCGCATTCCGTTACCGGCTGAAGCCGCAGCCCAACTGCAGGAGTGGAACCATGCAACTGCGTAACCGACGATTCCTGTTACTCGGGGGGACCGGAGGCATCGGTCAGGCCCTGATAAACAGTCTGCTGGAAAAAGGTGCGACATTGCTGGTGGCGTCGCGGCAGCCCGACGAACGTCAGCTCCCCCTGGGGGCTGAAGCCGTCAGGCTGGATCTGGCCGCTATTGATCTGGACCAGCAGCTCGGGGCCATTACGGAACGCTGGCCGGATATCTACGGGGTGATTCACTGCGCAGGGCAGAACCAGTTTGCGGGTATTGAACACACAACGGTGTCCGCCATCGACAGCCAGTTAGCGGTGAACCTGCGCAGTCCCATGCTGATCGCCCGCCACTTTGCGCCAAGGTTCACGGCATCGGGGGAAGGGGCGCTGGTGTTTGTGGGCTCCACATTCGGGAGTATCGGCTTCCCCGGCTACACCACCTATTGCGCGACCAAATTCGGACTGAGGGGCTTCACTGAAGCACTGCGGAGGGAGCTGGCGGATGCGCCGGTGACGGTGGTCTATGTGGCGCCCCGGGCGACGGCAACCGCGATGAACCCCGATGCGGTCAATCGTCTGAACCTTGCCCTCGGGAATGCGGTGGACACTCCGGAGCGTGTTGCCACAACCATTGTCCGCGCCATGACACGTGACCAGCGCCGCTGCTTCATGGGCTGGCCGGAGCGCCTGTTCGTGGTGATCAACGGTGTCCTGCCACGGCTGGTGGACAGGGCCATGTTCAAACAGTTGCCGGTGATCCGGCGTTTTCTGCAACCAGGAGCTTCGTCATGAAAGCGATCAGTGTGATGCTGGCGTTACTGCTGGCCCTACCGGTCTGGGCCGACAGTATCGAGACCGAACTTGAACGGATTCAACAACGCTGGGCCGAGATCCTGTACCAGTTGCCGGAGGATGAAAAAGGGACGGCCTTTGAGGTTCTGGCAAAGGATGCCGGAGCGTTCGTAGCCGAGTACCCGGACCGCGCGGAACCCCGCATCTGGCAAGCGATCGTGTTGAGCACCTGGGCGGGTGAAAAAGGCGGATTAGGCGCGCTCAGTCTGGTCAAGGAAGCTCGTCGCCAACTGGAAAAAGCGCTGGAAATCGATGAAAACGCGCTTGAGGGATCGGCTTACACGTCCCTCGGTTCCCTTTACTATCAGGTGCCGGGTTGGCCACTCGGATTTGGAGACGATGACAAGGCGCGGCGTTACCTGCAAAAAGCCCTGTCGCTTAATCCCAATGGTATCGACCCGAATTTCTTCTTCGGAGACTATCTGCTGGAACATGGGGAGACCGACCGCGCCCGTCAATACCTTGAGCGGGCTTTGGCGGCGCCGGATCGGGCCGGGCGGCAGGTGGCTGACCAGGGCCGGAGAGCAGAAGTTCGCGAACGCCTCGACCGGCTCGCGGATCTGGGTGCCTGATCAGCACTGGCGGGAAGATCAGGGTAGTTCTTCCCGCCAGTGCTTGACCCGGACCTGGGCCTTCACCGCATCCAGAATCTCGAGGATGAGGTTGATGAGGGCCTCGTTCTCCGGTGAGTTGTCCCTCATGCGCTCGGGGTCGGGCATCATCACGTTCACAATGTCCTCGATGAACGCATGGTTCGACGCCGACGCCAGATCTTCCAGGATCTGGTGTATCACGTTGGCAACAATGTCACCGACGGCTTCTTCCAGAGTTTCCAGAATAGTTGGCCCGACAACCGGCAGGAACCTCAGCCGCGACAGCTCCAGATTCTCCTTCAGAGCTGTATCCACCCGGTCTTCCAGATAGCTACGCAATGCGCCCCGGTTTGGTACGTAGCCTTCCTGTGCCGCCTGCGCGATGCGGTCTGAAATCCAGTTGGTCAGCATGTCCCGGCGAGGGTAGATGATGTCATGCTGGATGCGTTCAAACAGGGGAGAGCCCCGCCGGACCTCCATTTGTACCCCGGAGAGTACCTTGATAACGATGCGGTCAGACAACTCCTCCATGAACGCTTCGTAGTAAAAGTTGAAAAACTGGAACAGTCTGGTGCTGGTGACGTCGATGATGTTGTACTGGTGCAGGCGGTAAATGATGGAGATAACACGCAGGATTCGCAGGAAGCGGAAGCTGCCCACGGGAATACAGCCGACCAGGTCATACCAGTGGATAAACGGGTAGAAATACCAGCGGTCGTATACGCCAGCCCTGATCGAATACCCCCAGCGCAGGAAAAACTCGGACAGGAAAATGCCGACGAAAATCAGGTCGTAGAACAGGAAGTTTTCGTGGACCGGCTCATACAGTGCGTGGAATCCCGGCGTGTGGGACTCGAAAAAGCCTTCGATGGCGCTGAAGGCGTAGATCGAGTCGAAGATGATCAGGGCCAGGTTGAGGATAAGCAGGCCCAGCATCGCAAAGTCGATGATGAGCCAGACGGTCTGGTGGCTTTTCTTGAGATTGTCCCGGTTGACCTTGAGCATTCAGGTGCCTGAATTCCTGTGAATTTTCTCACAGGTTAGCTTATTTGAGCTCCGCCGACGACTTCCCGAGCAAACGGCGGGCAATAATCAGTAGCTGAATCTGCTGTGTACCCTCGAAAATGTCCAGTATCTTGGAATCCCGCGCCCATTTTTCGATCAGCTCCATTTCGCTGTAGCCCAGGGCGCTGCAAAGTTCGACACATCTCAGGGTGATGGCATTGCCCACCCGCCCGGCCTTGGCCTTTGCCATCGACGCTTCCCTGGAATTGGGTAAGCCGTTGTCTGCCATCCAGGCCGCTTTGAGTGTCAGCAGCCGGGCGGCCTCCAGTTCCGCTTCGAGCAGTTGCAGTTCCCGGCTCACCGCCGGACGGGTCCAGGTCTGCAGGTGATAATCCAGATCGATCCCCGAGCGGGTAATCATGTCGCGGGTTTTTTCGAGGGCGGCCCGAGCCACACCAATGGCCATGCCGGCCACAACCGGGCGAGTGTTGTCGAACGTCTGCATGGCGCCGGCGAAGCCTTTGTCGACGCTGATTTCGGGATCTCCAAGCAGATTTTCCCGGGGGACGCGGCAGTTTTCAAAGCGGATGGCTGCCGTGTCGGAAGCGCGAATGCCCAGCTTTTTCTCCAGTCTCTCCACGGTCATGCCTGGCGTGCCTTTTTCCACCACGAAAGACTTGATGGCGGCGCGTCCCTGGCTACGGTCCAGGCTGGCCCACACCACAACCGCGTTGGCGCGTTCGCCGGCGGTGACGTAAATTTTCTCACCGTTGATCACGTAGTGGTCGCCGTCTTCGGTGGCGGTGGTGCGAATGGCCGCGGAGTCAGAGCCAGCGCCGGGCTCGGTGATCGCCATGGCGGCCCAGGTATTACCAAGGCGTGCCAATTGCTCGTCGTTTGCGACGGCGGCGATCGCGGAATTGCCCAGCCCCTGGCGTGGTATGGAGAGCGCCAGCCCGACATCGCCCCAGCACAGTTCGGTCAGGCCGAGCACGGTCTTCATGTTGGTGCCGTTACGGTTCCCCGAACCGCCATGGCCACCGGAGCGGGCGAGACGACCGGCACCGGCGCCGCTTTGTGGCGCACCGTCGTTCATCCCGTCCATGATGGACGCGAACATGTCGAGTTCCTTCGGGTAGGCGTGTTCCGCCCGGTCGTATTTGCGTGAAATGGGACGGAAGACTTCCTGCGCTACCTGTTTCGCCTGGTGCACGATGGGAGAGAATTTTTTCGGAATGTCCAGGTACATGCTGTCATGCTCCTTGGTAAATGATGCTCAGGCGTGAACACCGCCAACGTGAGTAGCCACCGAGCGCAGGTCCCGATACCAGCGTTCCACCGGGTGTTCCTTGACGTAGCCGTGGCCACCAAGCAACTGGACACCGTTGGTGCCGATTTCCATGGCCTTCTCGTTGCACAGTAGCTGGGCCAGGCAGGCTTCCCGATGGAAGCTTTGTCCGGTTTCTGCGCGGCTGGCCGCCCGCCAGGTCAGTAGCCGCATGCTTTCGATCTCGATGGCAAGGTTGCTGATCATGAAGGCTACCGACTGGCGGTGGCTGATAGGCTCGCCAAAGGCCTTGCGGTCGTTGCAGTAGGGAATGACGTAATCCAGCACCGCCTGTGACGCGCCGGTCGCAAGGCCGCACCGCATGAGCGCACCCAGGTCCATAAACGACGCGTAGTCAAAGTCGTCATTGCCCAGCAGGGCGTCGGCGGGAACGTCGGCCTTGTTCAGAGTTACCGTCGCAAGCCCGGCGGCCCGGAGACCCATGGCAGGATCGGGCGTAAGGCTCACGCCCGGGGTGCCGCTCTCCAGGATGAACAGGCGTGGGCGACCGTTCAGCGTGGCGGCTACAAGCATCAGATCGCTGACAGCGCCGAGCACCACGCCATTCTTGACGCCGTCCAGTCGGTAGCCGGTGGGGGTGGTCTGGGCCCGGGTGGCCAGCTCCATCGGATCAAACAACGCTCGGGGCTCATCAATGGCGATGGTGGCCACCGGAGGCTCATCTTCGCAGAAGGCCGGAAGATAGCGAGACTGTTGCTCACCGGTGCCCCATTGGGTGATGGCCTGGGCCACGCTGAAGGGCGCCAGCAGGGCAACGGCCAGCCCCATGTCGCCCCAGGCCAGCTGTTCGGCAATCAGCACGCTGGTTACCGGAGAGCGGGTTTCGGCAACACCGCCAAATTCAGCAGGAACCGCGTACAGGGGCAGGCCCAGTTCAGCGGCGGTGGCGAACACATCTGCGGGCATGGCCCCGGCTTCATCCGCCTGTGCGGCCATGGGACGCAGGGTTTCCCTTGCCAGCCGCTGCAGGCTGTCTACAATCATCTGCTGGTCTTCGTCCAGCCTCAGGTCAAACAGGTCCGTTGCGGTTTTGCCCGGCAGACGCTTCTGGGGCAGCCAACGGTTCACCCGTTTGAATTCCCGTCCTGCCAGTGTCAGCGTACGGAAACCGGCGCGGGTACTGTGATACGCGGCTTTCTCGGTGGCCGGGCGCAGGCCGAAGCGATCCAGCAGCGGGTTGGCAGCCAGTCGGGTCATCGCAGACAGGGCCAGGCCGATGGGGTCCCTGGTCATGGTCAGTCTCCTTTTAGGGCGGGCGGGAACCCAACGTGCCTGTTACTATCAGAGAGGTCAGGGTTGGGTAGAATCAGGCATGATCATGGGCGTGTTGGTTCCGCCCGCCATTGGCATAAGCAGCGTGGGTAGTGGTCGGTCTGGTCAATCCGGTAGACTCGCGCTCAGGCATATTTTCCCCCACAGACAAGACGATCTATAAACGGATGTTACCCCTCTCAACACACGGACGCTTTCCGGGCAGTTACCTGCTGTTCGCTCTGTCATGGCTGTTGTCCTCCTGGGCATTGGCTAACCAGGTGAGCGTGAAGGTAGAAGGCGATTTCCCGCAACTCCAGGAAAACGCCCAGGTTTTCCTGGGTGAGGTGGAGGGCCGGAGCGCCGATAACCTGAGGCGATTTTCCAGCACGGCCGTCCAGCAAGTGGAGCAGGCCCTGCGGGCATTGGGCTATTACAGCCCGGTTATCGAGTGGCGCGTTTCCGAAGGCGAGGGCGAAGACGATCTACCGTCCCTGACGCTCACCGTGGTGCCCGGAGAGCCGGTACGGATCCGGTCGAGGCAGGTGGAGATCGAAGGCCCCGCTGCTGAGGATTCCGGCTTCCGCGACGCCATCCCGGACGCTCCCGCTGAGGGCGACGTACTCAACCATGGGCAGTACAGTAGCCTGCGTCAGTCCATCCAGAACCGGGCGCGCCGGCTGGGCTATTTCGACGGTGAGTTCCTGAGCCGCAGGCTGGAGGTCGATCCGGAGGCCCGGACTGCCGAAATCACCATCCGTTTTCGCAGTGGAGAGCGCTACCGGCTGGGAGAGGTGACTTTCGAGGAAGGGCACGGGTTTGAGAACGCTCTGCTTGAGCAGTTCGTGACCTTTGAACCCGGTCAGCCTTTCCATGCCGATGAAGTGGCAAAGCTCAGTCGGGATCTGTCCAACAGCGGCTATTTTTCCGGCGTGGATGTAAATGCCTCACCCACCAACGCAACGGATGGCGTGATTCCAGTCAGCATCGGATTGTCGACACGACCCCCGCGATCCGTGGCGGCGGGTGTGGGCTTTTCCACGGATGTGGGGCCGCGTTTCAGGGGCAACTGGCGGGAGCACTGGATTAACCCCATGGGCCATCGCCGGGGTGTGGAAACCGAGCTATCGGAGCCCCGGCAGAATCTCAGTACCTGGTACGAGCTGCCCCTTGATCCGCCGATGACCGACTCCATCAGGCTTGGGGCCGGGTATCAGCGTGAGGACATTGAAGACGTGGAATCAGAACTGCTGACCCTGGGGCAGCAGTGGAAACACCAGTTGGACTCGGACTGGCTCCAGATCGCCTCCCTAAGATGGGAAGGGGAGCGCTTCCGCATAGGTGAGGGAGAGCGACAGACCAGCAGCCTGTTGCTGCCGGGGCTGGGTTATTCGAAGCTCCACGCCAATTCACCGCTTGATCCTTCCCGGGGATACCGGGTGCAGGTAGATGTAACCGGTTCCCACCGGGCGGTCATTTCAGACGTGGATATTCTCCACGTGAATTTCCTCGCCCGGGGCCTCTACACATTGGCTGACAGGCACCGCTTCCTGGCGCGTTTCCAGTTCGGCGGCGTGGCCACCAACCGCTTCGACGATGTGCCGCCTTCCCTGCGATTCTTCGCAGGTGGCGACCAGAGTGTCCGGGGTTATGGCTATGAAACCCTCTCACCGGAGGATGAGAACGGCGTTGCGGTGGGCGGGCGATACCTGATGGTGGGCAGTCTGGAATACCAGTACGAGTTCGTACAGAACTGGCGGGTCGCGGCATTTTTCGATGAAGGCAACGCTATGGATGACCTGCTGGACCCACGTGCCAGTGGTGCCGGTATCGGTATTCGCTGGGTGAGCCCGGTTGGCCCGTTGCGCCTGGATGTGGCTCGGGGCCTGGATGACGAATTTGGTGGCGGTTGGCGTATTCACTTTTCCATGGGGCCGGAACTGTGACCGAAACAGGAACAAACAAGGAAGCACCGACAAAACAAACCTCTGGCAAGAATAGCCCGCGCCGGGGCTGGCGCTTCTGGCTGCTGGTCACGTTGCTGGTGTTGGTGGTGGTGCCTGTATTGCTCGTGGCTGCAGTGTTGCTGGTGCTGCGTTCGGAAACCGGCACGGCCTGGGCGATCGACCAGATCCCCGGCCTGCGTGTGGAGGGCGATAGCGGCTCACTGTTCGGCTACTGGCAAGCGGACACAGTGCGCTGGCAGGGCTATGGGACCGGGCTGGACCTGGACGCGGTGGTAATCGACTGGTCCCCGGGATGCCTGCTGCGCAAGCAACTGTGCCTGGACACCCTTCAGGCCGAGGCCATCCGGCTGCGGTTGCAGCCGTCTTCCGAACCAGGGGAGCCACGCCAGGACATCAGCCTGCCACTGGTCAACCTGCCCGTAGGGCTTCGTATCGGTGATGTGCAGCTCGGAGAGTTCACCATCGACGGCAGCAGCATCTGGGACCAGTTGGAACTCAAGGCCAGCGGGTCCGGAACCGACTGGAACCTCTCCCGGGCTGTATACCGGCTGGGGGAGATGTCCGTCGATGCTTCAGGCAGGCTGGAAACCCGCGGTCCGTGGCCGCTGGATCTGGATGTCAACGTCGACCTGCCACCTCCTGAAGGGGACCAGTGGCAGATTGCCCTGAACCTGACGGGCAGTGCTGAGGACCTGAGGGTGACCGGTCGCAGCGAAGGCTACCTTGACGCCCGAGTTCAGGGCAGGGCGGCACCCTTGCAGGCGCACCTGCCAGCACGTCTGATGCTTCAATCCGATGCGTTCCTGGCACTGGAAACCCTGCCCCCCACGCTGACTCTTGAGAACTGGCAGCTCTCACTGGATGGCAGTCTGAATGACGGGTTTGCGACCCGATCCAGCGCTGAATTGCCCGGCACGGCGGGGCCGGTTCGGCTATCACTGGTGGGCGATCTGACCACCACCGGTGCCTCCGGAGTGACGTTGGAGATGACGGGGCCGGAACAGGATTCGTCGACAGGAACTCTGGTTCTGTCAGGGGATGTGAGCTGGGCTGAGGCGCTCAGTGCTGATGGAAACCTGCAACTTGAAGCGTTTCCCTGGTATACCCTGCTGCCTGATGTGGAGCAGCCGCCGGTTGACCTGCGTAGCCTGGCAGCGGAGCTGAATTACAGCGACGGTCGCTATCAGGCCAGCCTGGAAGCCGACGTGTCCGGGCCGATGGGAGAGGCGGCGCTGTCGACGGCGCTGACGGGTGACCTGGCATCGGTGTCGCTGACGGAATTGGGGGTCAGTACCGGCGCCGGCTCGCTGACCGGACAGGCGGACATCGGGTTTGCCGAACAGGTGACCTGGGATGCGGGGCTAACCCTGGATGCCTTCAACCCGGGTTACTGGCTGCCCGCACTGGAGGCAAACCTGAACGGGGAACTGAACAGTCAGCGCCGCCTGGCGGATGATGGTCAGCCGGAACTCACGGCGGACTGGGATATCGCCGGTCGCTGGCGGAAGGCCCCGGCTGAGACCCGGGGACGACTTGAGGCCGGTGGCGGCGCCTGGCTTGTATCGGAGCTGACCGGCAGGCTGGGCACCAATCGTATTGACGGGAGCGGACGCTGGGGTGAAGCGCTGGCGGGTAATTTTCAGCTTAACCTGCCCGATCCCGGGCTTCTGGTGCCGGGGCTTGCCGGCACCCTCTCGGCCTCACTGCACGTGACGGGCGGTACGCCAGACAACCCTGAAGGCTCCCTGACCCTGAGCGGGAGTGAACTGGCCTGGCAGGATACGGCCGCGGTGGCGGAAGTCGCGCTTGATGCGACCCTTTCCCGGGGCCGGCAATTGGATGCCAGGGTCCGGGCACAAGCGATTCGAAGTGGTGATCAGACCATCAGCGAGCTGGCACTTGGGCTTACGGGCGACCAACAGGACCATCGCCTGACGGTGACGGCCGTCCACGAGGAGGCAGAGCTTGCCATGGCGTTTTCCGGCGGTGCCGGAGACGACTGGAACAGCTGGCAGGGCGCTCTCGAGGAAGGGGAGATTGATCTGATCCGGGCAGACCAGGTCTGGAGACTGGATCAGCCTGCCGCGCTCGATTATGGCAAGGACGGATCACTGGCGCTGGGTGCTCATTGCTGGCGCTGGCAGGACAGCTCAGTGTGTGCGGAAGATCAGACCCTGCTGCCGGACCCGTCGGTGGCCTATCGGATTGATAACCTGCCGGCGTCGGTGCTGGGGCCCTTGTTGCCGGAAACCCTGCGGTGGACGGCGTCCATAGACGCTGACATTCAGGTGGCGATGACCGATCAGGGACCGGATGGTGAAATCACTATTGATGCAGGTGCCGGCGCGTTCGAGATCCTGGCGCTGGAGGAGTGGGAAACCCTGCGCCACGACGTTCTTGCGGTCAAGGTCGGCCTGAAGCCGGACGTCGCCGATGTGGAGGTCAGACTTGCTGGCCCCGAACTGGGGGATTTAGGTGTAAACCTGTCCGTGGATCCTCGCGAGCCTGACCGCCCCGTGACCGGTAACTTTTCCCTGCGTGGGCTGGATATTGCTCTTGCCGGCGTCATTGCCGGCCTTGAAGAGGTCCAGGGCGAGCTCAACGGCGAGGGCCGTTTGTCTGGCCCGCTGATGAAGCCCGCGGTAAACGGTGAGGTTGCCCTGACGGGCGGGCGATTCGTCGACCCGACCATTCCATTGCCCCTCGACGATGTGGTGATCGCCCTGGAGCTTAATGGTTACAGCGCCGATCTGAGTGGCCGCTGGACCAGTAACGACCGCAGTAACGGCAGGCTTGACGGCTCTCTGGAGTGGGAAAACCAGCCCGCCGTGGACGTGACGATCAGTGGCCAGCGGTTGCCAGTAACGTACGACCCGTACGCGCGGGTCGAAGTGGCGCCAGACATCACCGTTTCCTTCCGGGACGGGGCACTGTCGGTCAGCGGCCAGGTGGAGGTGCCAAGGGGAGAAATCGAAGTGAGGACGCTGCCGGAACAGGCGGTATCAGTGTCCGAAGATGAGGTGATCGTGGGGGCCGAACCGGAGGAAACAGCGGTTCAGGCACTCAATATGGATGTGACCGTGGTGGTGGGTGAAGACGAGGTGACCTTTGCGGCGTTTGGTGTCACCGGTGATCTGGAGGGCACCCTGCGTATCGGCAACGACATGGACACCCGGGGCTCCTTGCAACTGGTCGATGGCCAGTACGAAGCCTACGGCCAGGAACTTGAACTGCGCCGCGCACGCATTGTGTTCGTGGGGCCGTTGTCCGAACCCTACCTCGACATCGAGGCAATACGGCGTGTGGACAACGTGGTCGCGGGTATCCGTTTGAGTGGGCCAGTCAGTGAACCGGAGACCGAAGTGTTCTCAGAGCCTTCGATGCCCCAGAGCGACGCGCTGTCTTATGTGATTCTGGGTCGTTCACCCCAAAGTCGGGGCGAGGAAGGCCAGATGAGCCAGGCGGCGCTGTCTCTGGGTCTGACCCAGGCCAGTAAAGTCACCCAGGGGCTGGGGAACGAACTTGGTATTCGGAATCTGACCCTGGAAGCGGAAGGGTCAGGGGATGAGGCCTCTGTGGTGGCCAGTGGCTACATTACCGACGAGCTGAGCCTGCGCTATGGCGTGGGAATCTTCGAACCGATTACCACTGTGGCCCTGCGCTACGACCTGGGGCGCTACTTTTACCTGGAAGCGGCCAGTGGTCTGGCCGCTTCCCTGGACATTTTCTACACGCGGGATTTTTAGTCCAGCTTGAAGGTAGCGCTCACGCTGGCTTGAAGTTCCCGGTCACTGATGCTGGAGACGACGTCTGCCGCGGATTTGGCTTCAGCCATCCGCATGGGCGTCGGGTAATGGCCTCCGTTGATATTGATGGTGACCACCTCGCCGCAGGACATGTCGAGCTCATCGGCCACGAAGTCGCAGCGGGAACGTGCATCGGCAATGGCCCTGGCAAGTGCCTGTTTCTCAAGGCCGGATTCATCGGAATGATAGAAGCTGCCACTGCCAAGGTGATAGTCCAGCCCCAGGGTCTGGGCCTGCTCCAGTAAAGGATTCAGTAACGCAAGATCATCCACCGTGAAACTGACGGTCTGGGAAGCGACGGCCCGCTGTTCGGGCTCCTGGCCGCGCTCCGGTGCCGGGATGGTGCGGGTGTACAGGTTCAGGTCGGCATCGTGGTAGTCATTCAGTTGATCCCGGTACTGTTCGATCGCCGTGCGCCATTGCTTGATGAGGCGGTTGACCTTGTCGGACGCGTTTGCCGGTAGATTGTCTTCGGCGGTTGCGGTGAACTGCAGCCTGGCGCTGTCCGGGGTGTATTTAACCGAGCCCTCTCCCGTGAGGGTGACTTCTCCCGCGTGGGCTGCCATGGGCAGGATGGCTGCTGCCAGGCCGGTAACAAGGTACTTTTTTACTGTCTTGAGCATCGTCAGATCTCCGTTCTGCCTGTGATGACCGGTCATGCCGGGTATAACGTTTCCGCCTCATCCAGCCGGACCAGCTTTCGGGCCCGTGCGGCATGGACAAAGTGGCTGAAAATGCGCCGGTGACCGGCGTGGTACAGCAAATACTCCGGGTGCCATTGCACGCCCATCAACCATTGATCGCCGGTGCTCTCTATGGCCTGGACGAACAGGTCGTTGTCCACTGCGACCACTCGCAAACCCTTGCCCAGCCGCTTGATAGCCTGACTATGGATGCGGTTGGCCCCTATGACCTGGCTGTGCATGAGACGGCCCAGGCGAGTGTTGCGAACCAGCCTGACGGTCTGCATTGGCAGCAGCAGTGGGCGATGGCGGGTGTGTACCCGTAATGGTGTTACGTTCTGGCACAGGGAGCCGCCGCGAAACACGTTGATGAACTGGGCCCCCCGGCAGATGCCCAGAACCGGTAATTTGAGCCGCTGGGCATGGGTCAGGAGGCGCTGGTCGGTTTCATCACGGCGGGTATCGTAGCGGGCGGTGACGGTAGAGCGCTGACCATAGAGTTCAGGCGCCACATGGGTGCCGCCGGAGAGCACAAGGCCATCCAGCAGCGAGACATCCACGTTCGAGCCCGGTCGAATGTAATGGGTGCGCGCACCATGGAGTTTCAGGCCAAGGTTTATCAGACGATGGGCCACACTGCGTCGGGTGGGCCCGCTGATACCGATGGTCAGGCCCGGCAGCTCCGGGCTGCCGGCGTCACTGTCAGACATAGCCCCGATCTTTTAGCCATTGTTTGCAGGTGTCTGGCCAGCTCTGGGTCAGATTGCGCAGGCTGAGCTTGCGGCCCTTGCGGAATTCTGCCCGCAGCTCGGCAAGGTCGGCGGCGTTATTGGCCAGCTGCTCCAGCACGACCCAATCATTCCAGACCGTGGAAAAGTGCCATTCGGGATTGTCGATGTCGCAGTCTGGCAACCGATAGTGGAGCGTGGGGCGGCTCTTGATGCGCTCATCCTCGACGTACTCTGCCAGCAGTCCGCTGTCGAGGTGGGCAAAGAGCGGTAGCAGGTCCAGCGCCTTATTGCGGGTAGGATTGTACTTGAGGTAATCCTTCATCAATTGCGCCACATCCGGTGCGTAATCGTCCTCCACCAGTTTGTCGGTGTAGGTGCTGCTCCAGGGTTCAATGTAACTGGTGAACTTGCGGCTGATGTCGATCTGATGGCGGGCCTTGAGCCACTCGTAAAGGATCGCAAACGCCTGCAGGTACCGAACCAGGGTGGGCGCCTCGAGGTCCGGCAGTTCCGGGTTCAGCTGCAGGCCAAACGCGTAATAAATAGCTTCGCGGCTGCCCAGTGCACCGGCTTTCCTCAGTTCGTCGCAGAGGGTCTCGACCCGCTCCAGTGTCGAGAATGGCAGCGGCGGACTGACGATCTCCAGGGGCACGATCTTCTCAGCAGCCGCATCGATCACATCCATTGCCTGGCCGCCCAGCTCTCTCACCGAGGCTGGCAGACGCTCATCCTGCAGATCAAGATCCTTGATGGGGTCGGAGTCCAGTTCGATGGTGAACTTGCCCAGGTCGGTTTCGAGTTCGGCAACGTACCGCGATGCCTCCCTGGCAGTCCCTGACAGCAATTCACCGGTCAGCTCCACAAGCGCGTCGTAGCTCAGCCCAGACAGTTCAATTTCAACGCCAACGCGCCGCTCGTCACCCGACGCCGTGCGAAGAATATCTGGCATCCTGCATGCCTGTAATTCACTCATTCCTGTGCCTCCACAATGGGTTGAGCTTACCTTAACACACACCTTGCGCAGTGCATCCGGGCCGGTGCTGACAAAAAATACAGAATGCGCACTTTACACTGGATAAAACACTGTATATAGTCAAATGACTGTATATAAAAACAGGACTAATGAGGCAGGCTCATGAAGCTGACAGCAAGGCAGGGACAGGTACTCGATATTATCCGGCGGTACGTAGATGAAACCGGATACCCACCGACGCGTGCTGAGATCGCCGCAGAACTGGGCTTTCGTTCCGCCAACGCCGCAGAGGAGCATCTCCGGGCGCTGGCCCGTAAAGGCGCGATCGAAATGGTGCCGGGCGCAAGCCGTGGCATTCGGCTACCGGAAGCCGAGGAAGACCTCGGGTTGCCGGTCATCGGTCAGGTCGCAGCGGGCAGTCCTATTCTCGCCCAGGAGCACATCGAGGACCACTGCACACTGAAACCGGAGTTTTTCTCGCCGTCCGCTGACTATCTGTTGCGGGTCAGGGGGATGAGCATGAAGGACATCGGTATCCTCGATGGCGATTTACTGGCGGTGCATCGCACCCAGGATGTTCACAACGGACAGGTCGTGGTCGCCCGCGTAGGCGAAGAGGTGACGGTTAAACGCTTCCGTAAGGAAGGTTCAAAAGTTTTCCTGATTGCAGAAAACGAAGAATTTGCCCCGATCGAGGTTGACCTGCAGGAGCAGGAAATCTTCATCGAAGGGCTGGGAGTTGGTGTTATCCGTCGCTCGGATATGCACTGATTCAAGCAGGATAATCAGAAGGCGAGGCGCATCATGGAACAACTCAGCTTTAATCAGAATCTGGCCTATTCCCGGTCTGCGTTTGGTTTCCAGGCTCCTTGCGGCAGGGTTGCCTCCGGACAGGCGGCTGTGATCCGGGCCGGTTCTGCCAAGGCCAAGCCGGCGGATTCGGGAGCACCGGTCACCGGCAATGTGACCGAAATCATTCTGCCGGAAGGTCAGGTTGAGAATTTCCAGTTGCTGCTGCCAATGCTGACACAGCTCAATCAGGAAAAGCGCTGGTTAGCGTGGATTGACCCGCCCCAGGCGCTGGTGAGCAAGTGGCAGAAAATGCACGGGATCGTGGCGGGTGAATTGCTGGTGTTGCGCTCAACGGCTGAGTACCCGGCAAGGGAGCTGGCTGAGCGCGCCCTGAGTGCCGGTACCTGCCATGCCGTGGTGATGTGGACGCGCAAGCTTGGGCGCAGTGGGCTGGAGGCCCTTCAGAAGGCGTCGGCGCAGGGTAACAGTCACGGCGTAGTACTGCGCCAGAGGTGAGGCGCAGGCGAGCCTGGAGGCTTTCAGTTAACGTTCCAGGCCGCACCGGTGATGCTTCTCAGTGAAGCGTATAGGATGGCTGGGCATCCTGCGCTTCGAGCTCTTCGTCTTCCCAATCGATATCGTGAGCTACGTTTCCGACAGCTTCGATGCCTGCAGCAATCATTGCCTTGGCAACGGCCATATCGCGATCTTCCATCATGTCGCGGGCTTCCGATGAAAACGAAATCCGTACCAGAGGTGCAGCGTCGTCATCGATGCGGCGTAGCGCATAATCGCCATCACTCAGTTGCACGATTTCAAAAAAAGATGGTGACATTCACATAACCTTTCAGTTGTAGTCTGCCCTGGTTTCGCCTTACCACTCGCTGTGGCGTTCCTCCAGGGTATCGGCGAATTGTTTCAATGCGTCGAGCAGTTTGTTGAGGCCAGGTCCTGAACGATCAGGACCTGAAACCGCGGAAACCGCGATGATATTCTCCGCATTGACAGTCTTACGGGTGGCCGGCGGTCTGGTCTGGGCAGTCTCAAGCTGATCCAGGTGATTCCACCAACTGTCTGGCGTCTGTGCGAGAGCCTGCAACTCGGCTGTTTCAGGGCTCTCTTCTCCAAGAAGCTCCGCCAGTGCCTGAAGCGAATCCGGTTCGCTCTGTTTGTGCTGATACAACCTGGCGATCATGGTCAGCAGCAGCTGTCGGGCTCGCAGGGCCAGTTCAATCGCCCCCTGGGTAGCTGCTTCCCGGTATATTGCCTGTGCTGAAGCATCGCCCGGTGCGGGACCTTCGGCTTGCCGCAACAGCGTTTTGGCCATAAATAGCTTCTGTGATACCAGTGAATACCACTGTGATGCCATAGACTACCCGCCAGAGAGTCGGCCTTCGATGCCGGATAACATAGATGCTTTCAGATTGGTTGATGCGCCAGTTTACCATTTTTGACACTGTATTTCCTCCCCCGTGTTGGTACCTACCGGTTTAACAAGAAAATACAAACAATCACTTGAAACGAGCGTTTGAATTTGGCAAAAAGGCCGCCCGTTGAACGGGATTTGAGCAATTTCAGTGCTCGAACCAGACAGCGGAAGGCGCTGCCGTTCCCGGCGGCAGTCATCGGAACCAGGAGAGGAATTTAAGGGATGCGCAAGCATGTAATGTCAGGTATCGCCGCAGCATGGCTGGCGTTGGCAGGTCCAGCCTCGGCGGCTGTGACCCAGACCGAGGCGCAGAAGCTGGACAATGAGCTCACTCCCGTAGGCGCGGAACGAAGCGGTAACAGCGCAGGCACTATCCCTCCCTGGACTGGCGGGTTGGCGACGCCTCCGAAGAACTGGACCCCGGGACAGATAGAGACCGATCCGTTCCCGCAGGATAAACCCCTGTTCGTCATTACCAGGGATAACCTCGACCTTTATCGGGACCGGCTGTCGGATGGGCATGTCCGGATGCTTGAGCAGTACGGACCTGACTTTTTCCTGCTGGTGTATCAGACCCGGCGCACCGCCGCGTTTCCGGAGCATGTTTATGACAAGTTCCGGGAGAATGCCCTATCTGCGGAATTACTCGACAACGGAAACGGTGTGCGAAACACCATCATGACCAGCCCGTTTCCCATTCCGCAAAACGGCCTTGAAGTGATCTGGAACCATATCCTCCGTTACCGCGGCGAGGAGATCTCATTCCGCAGCGCGTCTGCCACCCCGCAGGTGAATGGTTCCTTTAATCAGGTCGTGAATGAATACGATTACTTTATTGCTTACAGCCGTCGCGGTGCAGATCTGGCGGATATCGATAACAAGATCTTCTACCTGAAGACAGACACGATTGCGCCTTCCAACCTGGCCGGCACGATTACCCTGGTACATGAGACCCTGGACCAGATCCGCTCACCAAGACTGGCCTGGCGGTACGATTCAGGGTCGCGGCGTCTGCGGCGCTCGCCGAATCTGGCCTATGAAACGGACCTGCCAAATTCGTCCTCGTTGCGCACCGTCGATCAGAAAGACATGTATAACGGCGCCCCCAATCAGTACGACTGGGAACTGAAGGGCAAGCGCGAAATGTTCATGCCCTACAACGCCTACCGGTTGCATGAGGAAGGTGTGCGCCCGGATGACGTCATTCGGGCCGGGCATATCAACCAGCAACTGGCCCGCTACGAATTACACCGGGTGTGGGTGGTGGAGGCCACACTGCGTACCGGAATCAGCCACGTCTATGCGCGCCGGGTTTTTTATATTGATGAGGATAGCTGGCAGATCCTGGCTTCTGAAGAGTACGATGCCAATGGCGATCTATGGCGGGTTTCTGAGGCCCACAACATCAGTTTCTACAGTGAGCCGGTGTTCTGGACTACCATGGAAATGACGTACGACCTGAAATCCGAACGTTATTATATAGATGGCCTTGATGACGGATTCGCGGCCTACGATTTTGCGCCGGGGTTCCGTGGTAATCAGTTTACCGCGTCAGCCGCACGTCGTGCGGCCCGCCGGTGACGGGCCGTCGGGCAGGAACAGCGTTCCTGCCCGATCCCGGCTTCCACGAATGGCAAAGGTGTACCGCAAATGGCGAATGGCGAACAGGAATTACGGGCCCTGGACCGATTGATTGAAGCGTTGGAGCAGTCGCTCGAAGACCGCGAGTGGGATCGTCTGACGGAACTGGACAGTCGGGTCCGTGACACGGTGGCGCCGGTCATGACGCTGATGGGATCGGGTCAGCTCGATGCGAACTCTGTCACAGAACGACTCAAAAGATTACAGGCCTTCTGCGACAACGCCGAAGCCGGTGCAAAGCAGGCCCGCAGCGAGGCTGAGCAGGCCCTGAAAGGCGTTAACCGTAACCGTAATGCAGCACGAGCGTATCAAAATATCTCATCGAACCGCTCCAAGTAGCGTCATAAAATTGACTCTCAATCGCTTACAGTCTTAAATACCGCAGAAATCCTCCAAGAGATTCAACTGGATGTCCAAGAACAACAAGGTGCTGGTGCTGTGCGGAGACGAGGACCGTCGCCGGGATATGGTGACAATCCTGGAGTTCATCGGTGAAGAGCAGGTGGTCTGCGGGCACGAAGCAGAGTCATTGCTCGCCAGTGGTGACGAGGAGGCCCTGTCGACGGTGTCTGTTGCCATGCTCAACGGTGAAGACCCCGGCATTCGCGACATGGTCACCGACCTGTGCAGCAAGCTGAAGGGCGTGCCGGTACTGATGGTCGGCGATCCGTCCCTCAAAGGGGCGGCCGACGACGTGCTCGCCCGGGTCATCGCCCGCATGACCTGGCCCCTGAGTTACACAAAGTTCGTGGATTCCCTTTACCGCGCCCAGATCTATCGCGACCAGTTCATCCATTCCAGGGAACGTGGTCAGCAGCGCAATCTGCAGTTGTTCCGGAGCCTGGTGGGCACCAGCCGCCGGGTTCAGTCGGTTCGTCAGTTGATGCAGCAGGTGGCCGATAAGGAAGTCAGTGTCCTGATCACCGGCGAATCCGGCACGGGCAAAGAGGTGGTCGCCCGTAACCTTCATTACCACTCTGCGCGGCGGGATAAGCCCTTCGTTCCGGTCAATTGCGGCGCGATCCCGGCAGAACTGCTGGAAAGCGAGCTCTTCGGGCATGAGAAAGGGGCCTTTACCGGCGCGATCACATCGCGGGTAGGTCGCTTTGAGCTGGCGGAGGGGGGCACTCTGTTCCTGGATGAGATCGGGGACATGCCGCTGAACATGCAGGTTAAGATTCTGCGGGTACTACAAGAGCGCACATTTGAGCGGGTGGGCAGCAACCGCACCCTGTCAGCGGACGTTCGGATCATTGCGGCTACCCACAAGAACCTGGAAGAAATGATCGAAGCCGGCGACTTCCGGGAAGACCTCTATTATCGCCTGAACGTGTTTCCCATCGAGATGCCCGCTCTGCGGGAGCGGGTGGAAGATATCCCGTTGCTGATCAACGAGCTGATCTCCCGTATGGAGAAAGAAAAGCGGGGCTCCCTGCGAATGAACTCGGCGGCCATCATGAGCCTGTGCCGCCATGACTGGCCGGGTAACGTGCGGGAGCTGGCAAACCTGGTCGAGCGCCTGGCGATCATGCACCCCTACGGTGTGATTGGCGTTCAGGAACTGCCCAAGAAATTCCGCTACGTGGATGATTACGATGAGAATCGGCCCGTCGAAGAGTCGGGGATGCCGTCGGGTGTGCCCGGACTGATCGGTCTGGATGCGCCAGCGCTGTTGCCCGTCAACGGTCTGGATCTCAAGGATTACCTGTCCAACCTCGAGAAGCAGCTGATCCAGCAGGCCCTTGATGAGGCTGGTGGTGTGGTGGCCCGCGCGGCGGAGAAACTGCGTATTCGGCGGACCACGCTGGTGGAGAAAGTGCGCAAGTATGGACTGCGTGAGGAAGAGGAAGCCGAGGACTCCTGAACCGGAGCGGCTTCCCGCGTCAAAGCTTCGTAACCCTGGGTCCGGGTGCGAAGCCAGAGCGACATAAAACCGTCGCCTCCCCGGACCTCGTAATTATTACCTGCTGAAAAAAAAGGAAAAAATGAAGTTGGCATGATGCTGGCTTGAGCTGTTCCCAGACAAACCATCAGAAGAGTTTGACCCGAATTCCGGGTGAGTCAGGGGACGCGCTTATGAGTCAGCTACAATTTGTTGTTCAGCGATCCGCACGTCAGGGGCAGGCCAACGCCGCTGCGGATGTTAACGACAAGGTTACCGCCCTGTTTCCACAACAGGACGATGAGGCTGTTGGTTCGGCGCTGGAACTGTTCAACCAGATGTCGCGACAGATTACCGACTCCTACCGTACCCTCGAATCCCGGGTAAACCAGTTGTCCGGAGAGCTGACCGCAGAATCACTGCAGCGCCAGAATGAGCTCGAAGAGAAAGAGCAATTGGCGGACCGGCTTTCCACGCTTCTGAATGCCTTGCCCGCAGGGGTGGTGGTACTGGACAAGCAGGGCGTTGTCACCCAGACCAATCCGGCCGCCATCGGCCTGTTGGGCGAGCCCCTTGATGGTGAGCGCTGGGTGGATGTGATCCGCCGGTGTTTCGCTCCTCGTCGGGACGATGGCCATGAAGTCTCGCTGCGGGATGGCCGTCGCGTGAGTATCGAGATCCGTACCATGGAAAATCAGCCGGGTCAGTTGATCCTGCTGACCGATCTCACCGAAACCCGTCATCTTCAGGCGCAGCTGGCCCATGCCCAGCGGCTGTCGGCCATGGGCAAGATGGTGGCTTCACTGGCACACCAGATACGGACACCGCTCTCAGCGGCCATCCTGTATGGGGGCCACCTTAGCCAGGACGATCTCGACGACGAGATGCGTCAGCGCTGCACCTCACGTTTGATGTCTCGTCTGACGCACCTGGAACAACAGGTGCGGGACATGCTGATCTTCGCCCGTGGCGAAACGCGGCTGGCAGAAGAGCTGTCTGCTGAAACCCTGGTCAGTGCTGTTGGTTCCGCGCTGGAGGGATTGAAAGTGGCACCCGGCAGCGATGTGCAGCTCGACAGCGAGGTGCGCGACTGCCGCCTGATGTGTAACCGGGATGCCCTGGTCGGGGCCTGTACCAATCTGGTGAACAACAGTCTTGAAGCAGGCGCGACCCGTGTGGCGGTCCAGGTATACCCGGCAGGTGCGGAACTGGTCATCCGGGTCGTGGACAACGGTCCGGGTTTTCCGTCGGAGGAAGCCGCCCGGCTGATGGAAGCATTCTATACCACCAAGTCCCACGGTACGGGACTTGGGCTGGCCGTCGTGCAGGCGGTGTTAAAGGCCCATCAGGGCCGCTTTGCCATTGAATCGCCGGAGCAGGGAGGTGCGGTGGCAACACTGACGCTCCCGCTGGTTGGAAAATAACGAACAGTCCTACATTGGAGGCAACCATGGCCAAAGCCCAGATTCTCATAGTTGAGGACGACCATGATCTGCGCGAAGCGCTGGTTACGACGCTTGAGCTGGCGAAATTCCGGGTGCGTGAAGCAGCGAACGCCGAAGAGGCGCTCGCGCGGCTGGCGGAGTCTCCGGTGGACATGGTGGTCAGCGACGTAAACATGCCCGGTTTATCCGGCCATGAACTGTTGGCGGAAGTCCAGCGTCGTCATCCGGGCTTGCCGATGATGCTGATTACGGCGTATGGCCAGATCAGTCATGCCGTGTCCGCCATGCAGTCCGGTGCCATTGATTATCTGGTCAAGCCGTTCGAGCCCCAGGTGCTGGTGGAAGCCGTCACCAAAGTGGTCGGTGGCGCGCGCTCCCGGAGCAGTGACGAGCCGGTGGCTGAAGACCCCATCAGCAAACGCATGTTCCAGCTGGCGGCGAAAGTGGCCGCCAGCGATTCGACGGTGATGATCTCCGGGGAAAGCGGCACGGGTAAGGAAGTGCTGGCCCGGTACATTCATCAGCAGTCACCCCGGGCCGACCAGCCATTCGTTGCCATTAACTGCGCCGCGATTCCGGAAAACATGCTGGAAGCGATCCTGTTTGGTCATGAAAAGGGCGCCTTTACCGGAGCAGTGGCTTCGTCGCCGGGCAAGTTTGAGCAGGCCAACGGAGGCACCATCCTCCTGGATGAGATTTCCGAGATGGACCTGGGGCTGCAATCGAAGCTGTTGCGAGTGCTTCAGGAACGGGAGGTCGAGCGGGTTGGTGGTCGCAAGACGATTTCGCTGGATGTCCGCGTGGTGGCTACCACCAACCGTGACCTTGGGGATTACGTCCGCGAAGGCAAATTCCGGGAAGACCTCTATTACCGACTGACGGTTTTTCCCATGCACTGGCAACCGCTCCGGGACCGGGTGCTGGATATCATGCCGCTGGCCTCAGCGTTGCTTAAAAAGCATTGCCGCAAGATGAAACTGACCGGGGTCAGCTTTGCCCCCGATGCCCGTCAGGCACTGATGGGTCACCCTTGGCCCGGTAACGTGCGGGAACTGGACAACGCTATCCAGCGGGCACTGGTTCTGCATCAGGGTAATGTCGTCCACAGTGACGACCTTTGCCTTGAACTGGGTATCACCGGGCGGGTCGATGGTTCAGCGCCGGTAACGGTTGATCGGCCGATAGCCGCACCTGATGGGGCGGCGGAATCCTTCGTTCCGGAGGACAGGGAAGCCGCGGCTGAGCCCGCGACCGGGCACGCCGGAGTACCAGTCGATAGTCCGGCCTCACTCGGCGATGATCTGCGTCAGCAAGAGTTCCGTATCATTATCAGCACGCTGAAGAAAGAGCGCGGTCGCCGGAACCGGGCCGCTGAGCAACTGGGTATCAGTCCGCGAACGTTGCGCTACAAGCTGGCCCAGATGCGGGATGCGGGTATTGATCTGGATTCCGAGCTTGCGATGGCTTGATCTTCACACCTTTGTTGAGACCTTTAGGCACATTCAAGGCACCCTCGGGTGCCTTTTTTTCTGTCAAATCCCCGTCACTGCTTTCATTTCCAATGCCTGAATGTTCTGTAATATTCTGAAAAAGAAGAAATAAATCGTATTGGCCTGCACTTTGCTTTTGTCCCCGTAACAGAATCAGAATTCAAAGGGTGCCGGCCTCACAGGCGCATCCGGGGAGTGAGTTATGGTCGAGCGCGCAGATATCAATAACGTACTGTCGGAAATCCGGAACATGCGGTCGCAGATGATGCAGAACCAGCGTGTGGAACAGGACAACGATATACGGGGCCGGATCGACGGACCACAACGGGTCGACAAAAGCACAGAGACCCCCAGCTTTGGTGACATGCTCAGTCGTGCCGTGGGCAGTGTGAACGAGCTGCAGCAGAACTCCAACGATCTGAGAACAGCCTACGATATGGGCGATCCCAACGTGGATATCACCCGCGTGATGATTGCCTCGGAAAAAGCCTCAGTGTCCTTCGAAGCCCTGACCCAGGTAAGAAACCGGGTTGTGCAGGCGTACGAAGATATCATGAACATGCCGGTGTAATAGCGGAGCAACCCCATGGCCAGCGTACCTGCAGAAACCGCCAACGTGCCGGCACCCGCCGATAGTGATCAGCCCGAGAGTCGCAGCGACCTGCTCTTCGGTTTCAACCGGCTGAACCTGTTCCGCCAAATCGGCCTGATGGTCGGTCTGGCGGCCAGTGTTGCGCTCGGCGTCGCCGTCGTGCTCTGGGCCCAGGAGCCGAACTACCAGCCGGTGGTCGGTGACATGTCCGGATACAACCCGCAAGACATCACGTCCATCCTGGATACCAGCGGTATTGAATACCGGATGGACCCACGCTCCGGCGCCTTGCTGGTTCCGTCGGAGCAGGTCTACAACGCCCGACTGAAGCTGGCCGCCGAGGGTGTGACGGATGAGCAGACCCTGGGTTACGAGTTGCTGGATCAGGATCGTGGTCTGGGCACTTCCCAGTTTATGGAAACCATCAGTTTCCGTCGTGGCCTTGAAGGGGAACTGGCCCGCACCATCGCAGCCATGCGTGGGGTAAGGTCTGCACGGGTCCATCTGGCCATCCCGGAACGGTCGGTTTTTGTACGCGACGCCCGCACGCCTACCGCCTCGGTCTTTCTCGACGTATTTGCCGGACGCAAGCCGGAAAAAGAACACATCGCCGCGATCGTTAATCTGGTCGCCGGCAGCATCCCCGAAATGAGCAAAGAGAACGTCACGGTGGTTGACCAGAACGGCAACCTGCTCACCGGTCGGGAAGAAGGTGAAAACAGCCGCCAGATCAAGGACCAGTACGATTACACCACGCGGGTGGAGGAGCGCCTGGCCAGCCGTCTGGCTTCCCTGGTCGGACCGATTGTGGGGGACGGTCGTTACCGTGCGGAAGTGACCGCCGATCTGGACTTCTCCTCCGTGGAGCAGGCAGAGGAACTGTTCAACCCCCAGCAGCAGGCGATCCGCAGCGAACGTGAAATGAGTGAGGAGCGCACCGGGGGCGGTGTTGGTGGTGTGCCTGGCGCACTCTCGAATCAGCCTCCCGCCGAGGCGGAGGTTCCGGAAGAAGCTGTGGACGAAGACGGAGAGCCGGTTCCCCAGCCGGTCAATGTACGCCGTGAGTCCACCCGCAATTACGAAATGGACCGGACCGTCAGTTACATCCGGCAGGAGTTTGGTCGGGTCAAGCGCCTGACCGTGGCACTGGCCGTAGATGACATGAAAGTGGTTGATCCCCAGACCGGTGAGGTCAGTTACGAGCCCTGGCCTGGGCAGGAACTCCAGCGCCTCAACATGCTGGTGCGGGATGCGGTCGGGTACTCGGCTGCCCGTGGCGACAGCGTCACTGTCATGAATACGGCGTTCGCGGCGCAGGAACAGATCGAATATGAGTCCCCGGGATTCTGGGAGCAGCCATGGTTCTGGGATCTGATGAAACAGGTGTTGGCTGGCCTGGTTATCCTGGTGCTGGTGCTCGGATTGTTGCGCCCGACGCTCAAGAGTCTGTCAGGCGCTGGCAAAAACGAACGCCGGGGTGACAGTGAAGACGACAGCTACGGCGGCCTGGAGGGTATTGAAGGTGGAGACGCGCTGCGCCAGGCAATGTCTTCACAGGATGAACTGCTTTTGCCGGGTGCCACGGACAGCTATGATAGGCAGCTGAATGCATTGAAAGGCCTGATCGCCGAAGACCCTGCCCGGGTGGCACAGGTCATGCGCCAGTGGGTGAATGTCGATGACTGAAGAAACCAACCGGCCGGCGGAAGCCGCCCAGAAGGCGCCGCAAAAGCCGCAACGCAAGATTCCGCGCGTAGAGCAGGCGGCCATTCTGCTGATGTCGCTGGGTGAAGCCGACGCGGCGGAAGTGCTGAAGCACATGGGGCCCAAGGAAGTCCAGCGGGTGGGTGTGGCGATGGCGCAGATGAGGGATGTCAGCAAAGACGACGTTACCTTTGTCATCAACCAGTTCGTTGACGCCGTGGGCGGTCAGACCGGACTCGGGGTTGGCAACGACGATTACATTCGCAGCATGCTGACGCAGGCGTTGGGCGATGATAAAGCGTCCAGTCTGATCGACCGTATCCTGATCGGTGGTAACACCACCGGTCTGGACACACTCAAATGGATGGAGCCCCGGGCCGTGGGCGACATTATCCGCTACGAGCACCCGCAGATTCAGGCGATTGTCATTTCTTACCTCGATCCCGATCAGGCTGCAGAGATCCTTGGTACCCTGGACGACAAGGTGCGCCTGGATGTGATGATGCGGGTGGCGTCACTGGAGAGCATTCAGCCCCAGGCCCTGCAGGAACTCAATAACATCCTCGAGAAGCAGTTCTCCGGCGGTTCGGCCGCCCAGACCAGCCGCATTGGCGGGGTGAAGCGCGCTGCCGACATCATGAACTTCATGGACCGCAGTGTGGAAGGTGGCCTGATGGATTCCATCAAGGACATGGACCCGGATCTGGCGTCTACCATCGAAGACCTGATGTTCGTCTTCGATAATCTCAAGGACATCGACGACCGTGGTATTCAGGCCCTGTTGCGTGAAGTCTCGTCGGAGGTTCTGGTTGTTGCCCTGAAGGGCGCGGACGATGCGGTTCAGGAGAAGATTTTCAAGAACATGTCAAAACGTGCGTCGGAGCTTCTGCAGGATGACCTGGAGGCCAAGGGGCCAGTTCGGGTCAGCGAAGTGGAGGCGGCGCAGAAGGACATTATCACCATTGCCCGTCGCATGGCGGAGGCCGGTGAGATCACCCTCGGCGGTGCTGGCGAAGAAATGATGTAATGAAAGACTCCGAAAAGAGCCTCAACCGGATTCCCAAGGAGCAGCTGACAGCCTATGAGCGCTGGGAGCTGCCCCTGCTTGATGCCCGGGGCAACGAAGTGCCCCGGGAAGAGGAGCGAGACGTCAAACCCTTGACGGCGGCGGATCTGGAAGACATCCGTCAGGCCGCCAGGGAAGACGGGTACGCCGAAGGACGTGATGAAGGCTATCAGGCAGGACAAAGCGCCGGCCGCGAGGAAGGGCACAAGCAGGGCTACGAGGCTGGTTTTGCCGAAGGCCGGGAGGCGGGTGAGGCGCAGGGCCTGGAACAGACCCGTAAGGAAATGGAGTCCCGCATAGACCGGTTGGAGCATCTGATGGGCGAGCTCCTTGCGCCGATTCGCCGTCACGAAGACGAGATTGAAACCGCGCTGGTCAACCTCACCAGCGTTCTGGCCCGAACCGTGGTGTACCGGGAACTTTCCATTGATTCGTCCCAGATTCAGCAGGTGGTTCGCAAAGCCATGAACGCTTTGCCCTCCACCAGCGAAAACGTTCGAATTCACGTCCACCCCGAGGATGCCGAATGGGTCCGCGACATCGCCGCGCGGTTTGAAGCGGAAAGTTCGGTGGTTGAGGACGACGCCATACTGCCCGGTGGCTGCAAGCTCCAGACCCGTCATAGCCTGGTGGACTTCACCGTCGAAAAGCGTTTCCAGAAAGCCGTTCAGAGCATGCTCGATCAACAACTGGGGCAGCAGGACGCCGCCGATGAAGAGCTGGGTGCGATGATGGACGACCTGACCAACTTCCACGGTGAGGTTCTGGGGGCCAATCAGTCTGAGGACCAGCCCGGTGAGCAGACCGATAACCAGGTTGAGGACCGGGCGGAAGGGGGAGACGACCATGACCGGGACCCTGGCTGACCGACTCGACCGCTTCCGCGGATTCCTTGACCGTGATCCTGCGCCGGAACTGTCCGGGCGACTCACCCGGATGGTAGGCCTGACCCTGGAATGCGTTGGCTGCCCCATGGTGGTGGGCGATCGCTGCGTGATCCAGGGGCAGGGGGCCGGCAGTGTGGAAGCGGAAGTGGTCGGCTTCGAGGATGACCGGGTGTACCTGATGCCACTGACGGCGATAGAGGGGCTGCGTCCCGGCGCCCGGGTGGTGCCTCTTTCTGCCGCCAGCCGGGTACCAGTGGGCCCGCAGATGCTGGGACGCGTGGTGGACGGCAGCGGTGAACCCCTGGATGGTAAGGGACCCCTGCTGGCTGAAGCCCGTGTCTCCCTGAGCGGCGATATCATTAACCCCCTGGATCGTGCTCCGGTGCGCCAGTCCATGGATGTGGGTATTCGGGCGATCAACGCGCTGATGACCGTCGGCCAGGGTCAGCGGCTGGGGCTGTTCGCCGGCAGTGGTGTCGGTAAAAGTATGCTGCTGGGCATGATGACCCGCTTCACCGACGCGGACATCATCGTGGTCGGCTTGATTGGTGAGCGGGGGCGGGAGGTCAAGGAATTCATCGAAGACATTCTCGGTGAAGAAGGGCTGGCCCGTTCCGTGGTGGTGGCCGCACCGGCCGATGACTCACCGTTGATGCGACTGCGCGCTGCCATGCTGACCACACGCATCGCGGAATACTACCGCGACCAGGGCAAACGGGTGCTTTTGCTGATGGACTCCCTTACCCGCTACGCCCAGGCCCAGCGGGAGATCGCCCTGGCGGTTGGTGAGCCGCCAGCGACCAAGGGCTATCCGCCGTCTGTCTTTGCCAAACTGCCACAACTCGTTGAACGCACCGGAAATGGTCGCCCCGGTGGTGGCTCCATTACAGCGTTTTATACCGTGCTGACCGAAGGCGATGACCAGCAGGACCCTATCGCGGATGCGGCCAGGGCCATTCTGGACGGACACATCGTGCTCTCCCGGCGCCTTGCGGAAGAGGGGCATTACCCGGCGATTGATGTGGAAGCGTCCATCAGCCGTGTCATGCCCCAGGTCACCGAGCTGGAACACTTTTCCCGGGCACAGCGATTCAAACAGGTCTATTCCCGCTACCAGCAGGCCCGTGACCTGATCAGCGTGGGCGCCTATGTGAAAGGCTCGGATCCCGAGACCGATTTTGCCATGACCCACATCAGCAACATGCGCCAGTTCCTCCAGCAGGGGCTCAATGAGAGTGCGCCCCTGGCAGAGAGTATTGAACAGCTCCTGGCCGCGGTGCCGGAGCGACGCTCACCGGAACGCCTGAAATCCAGTGCTCCCGGACGGACCGGAGACAGTGAATAATGCTGCGCTCCAGACGCCTGGCGGTGGTGCTTACCCTCGAGGAACGGAAAGAGCAGGAGGCCCTGGAGAAGCTGGGGGAGGCGCGCAAGCAGGTCGACGCGCAACAGCAGCAGATTGACGACCTGAACCGCTACCAGCAGGAATACCGGGACCACATCCGTCGTAATCAGCAGGGCGTGGTATCGGTGTCACGGTTACAGGCATGGCAGGCCTTCGTGACCCAGCTAGACCAGGTGCTGCACCAGCAACACAAGCAGATGGACGCCTTGCAGCACCGCTTCGAGGAGGCCCGCAAGCTGTGGCAGGCCGCCTGGGAGCGCCGGCGCGGCATGGAAAAGTACATTGAGTCCTGTCGGCTGCAGGAACAGAGGGAGCAGGATCTGCGAGAGCAGAAACTTTCCGATGAAGCCGCCGGACGCGCGTTTTCCCGGCGGCGCCGCTAGTTTCCTCCCACCCGCCCGGTTCTCTCGGGTGCAAATCAGCGTTACTGAGCTATCCTTATCTGAGTGAGTATTTTCGGTCATTTCCCACGGAGGATCAGGAATGCCTATTCAGACGCGTCGCAGCGACGATGGTCGTACCCTGACCATCAAAATTGAGGGGCGCTTCGATTTCAGCACCCACCAGGCTTTCCGGGACGCCTATGAACACGGTGACCAGACGGTGACGGATTTCATCGTGGACCTCTCCGATACGACCTACCTGGACAGCTCCGCCCTGGGTATGTTGCTGCTGCTGCGGGACTATGCCGGTGGTGACAGTGCCCGCATTCAGATCGAGAACTGCAACAGCGATGTCCGTCGAATCCTTGCCATCTCCAATTTCGAACAGCTGTTTGCCATCCGCTGATCGACACGGGCAGATCCACCTGGAGGCCAGAGGTGCAGGAACCCCAAACCGGCAGCCAGCCACTGAGAATCCTGATTGCGGACGACAGTGACAGCGACCGTCTGATCCTGAAAGCCCTGTTGCGTCGCCTGGGGCATGAGGTGCTGGACGCTGCCAACGGCGCCGAAGCGGTGACGCTGTTCCAGCATGCCTCGCCCCAGATTGTGCTACTGGATGCGTTGATGCCAGGGATGGACGGACTCGAGGCAGCACGGCAGATCAAGGCGTTGGCGGGAGAGCGCCTGGTGCCACTGATCTTTCTCACTTCCCTGTCCGACGCTGATGCCCTGGCCCGTTGCCTTGAAGCCGGGGGCGATGACTTCCTGAGCAAGCCCTACAACCGCGTCATCATTGAAGCCAAGATCAACGCATTCAATCGCATGCGATTGATGCACGAAACCCTGTCGCACCAGCGGGACCTGATACACGAGCAGCACCGCAAACTGACGGAAGAGCAGGAGGTGGCCAAGCGGGTCTTCGAGAACGTGGCCCACACCGGTTGCCTGGATGCTGCGAGCATTCGTTACCATGCCTCGCCCATGTCCATTTTCAATGGTGACATCCTGTTCGCCTGCCCCCGCCCCGATGGCGGTATCCAGATGCTTATCGGGGATTTCACGGGCCATGGATTGCCTGCCGCCATTGGTGCCATGCCTGTGGCGGAAATTTTCTATGGCATGACGAGCAAGGGCTTCAGTGCCAGTGATGTGCTGCGTGAAATCAATCAGAAGCTGAAGCGCATACTGCCGTCCGGCATGTTCTGCTGTGCGGCCCTGATCCAGGCGGATTTTGCCCTCGATCAGATCCAGGTCTGGAATGGCGGGCTGCCGGACGGCTGGGTGATCCGCAAGGACGGTAAGCGGATACCGGTGCCCTCAGCTCACCTGCCTCTGGGCGTCCTGGACGCGGACCGGTTTGATGCGGGCATGGATATCCTGCAGACCCGCCCCGGTGACACTCTGATGTTCATGACCGATGGCGTGCTGGAAGCCCGCAATTCCCTGGGTACGATGTTCGGCGATGAAGGCCTGGATGAGGCCTTGTCGGGTGTCGGGGAGCGCACGCCCTTCGATGCTGTGATCGGTCGACTGTGTGAGTTTTCGGGTGGTCGCCTGGAGCAGGACGATCTGACACTGGTGACCCTGGAAATGGCGGATGGCAGTTCCCTTGAGGCGTTGTCGGACAGCCTGCAGTTGTCGGCCCTTGAGGGGCCGGCGGAATGGCACTGCAGCTATGAGATCCGTGACCGCACGCTGGGCCAGTTCAGTCCGCTGCCCCTGCTTCTCCATATCTGTATGGAGGTGCCGGGGTTGAGGCGCCGCAGCGGTGAGATATACACCGTATTGTCTGAGCTCTACACCAACGCGCTGGAGCATGGCATCCTGGGTTTGCCTTCGGAGTGGAAGGCGACCGCTGATGGTTTTGGCCGTTATTACGAAGAGCGCGAACGGCGATTGAATAATGTAGACGAGCACTTTATCCGCTTCAGCCTTACCCACTCCATGACCCGGGATGGCGGCAGGCTCGTGATCGTCTGTGAAGACAGCGGGCATGGCTTTGATTATCACGAACACCGGTCCCCCAAGGACGGGGGGCTGGGCTACGCCGGCCGTGGATTGATGCTGTTGCATCGGCTGGCGGGACCCTTAACCTTCAGGGAGCGCGGTAACCACGTTGAAATCGTATATGATTGGCACGTTTCAGAGGCCGGGCGGTCCCACAACCCGGCCACCAACAGATCGGGGGCTAGTCATGAATGACAGACCACACTTGGATGAAGAAGCCCTGGCGGAGCTTCAGGACGTGATGGATGACGAATTCGATGTGTTGATCCACACCTACCTCAACGATTCCGCTGAGCGTATTGCGGCGTTGCGATCGGCTCTGGCAGCCGGTGATGCCGATGCTTTGGGGAAGACCGCCCATAGTTTCAAAGGCAGTTGTATCAATATCGGTGCACCCCGTCTGGGCTCGTTGTGTCTTGAGGTCGAGGAGGCCGCAAGAACGTCCGGGCTGGCGGAACTGGATCCGGTACTGACACGGATTGAGTCCGAGTTCGAGCATGTGCGACGCATGCTCCAGGGTTTTCTTGTCAGTTAGGCGTCGAAGGCCCACGAGAGTGGCATTGCTTTTGCTGTAACTCAGTAAACGTGGCGGATTAGCACGCCTAACCTGAAAAAGCGGCAAGAGGTTGCCATGTCTCAGATGGTTCTACCACAAACCCCGGCAGCCGGGGCACAGCCTGATGCCGGCAGTAAAAAGCCGGCGGGTGCTAACGAAAAATCCGGCGATAGCCGATTCGATTCTGTCTCCGTCGCGGAGCAGAAGCGCCTGGACCAAAAACAGGCGGCCCGACTCGATGAAGCGCAGGCGAACGAGGCGAATCGTCAGCGGGACCGTGATTCTGCGCGGGCATCCGAAAAGGACAGCCAAACGGAAGCTCCGGCCCGGAACCAGAAAAAGACGGCATCGTCTGAGAGTGAAGCCAAAGAGACCGAGTCCACGACGCCGGATCAAACTGCGGGGGTTGCGCAGGAAGACACAGAACTGACCGAGCCGCTGCCGGTACTGACCTTCGCTGAGTTGCAAGCCCTCATCGCGCCGGGTCGGGCAACGACATCGGGTAGTGGAACCCTGCCTGGCATGGGACAGCAAGGCCCGGCTATGGCGGGTGTACTGGGTATGCTGTCCGGTATGACGCCCGGGGTATCCGGCAAAGTGGGTGAAGCGGGCAGTTCCGGTGTGACGGCCGGTTTTCAGTTCGCTGAGGCACTGACAGCGCTGGCCTCCGAATCCGGGCGTCCCCAGGACAGTACCTCGCTGCTGGCTTCCGGGCGGGTCCAGAGTCTGGCGGATGTGTCCGGCCAGCAACTGGCGAACGCCACCACCAAGCTGCCGGCTGACGCGACCGGTCTGAGAGGTTACGCCACGTCAGTGGATGTGCCCGTTGGTCATGCCGAGTGGGGCGACAAACTGGTCGGCAAGCTGGCATGGCTGACGGCGAACAAGCTTTCTGTGGCTGAAATTCATCTGACGCCGCCGGATATGGGGCCCATGGAAGTCCGGGTTCAGGTCCAGCAGGAACACGCCAATATCACAGTGCATGCCGCCAATCCAGCGGTTCGGGATCAGTTGGAACTGCACAGCCATCGGCTGAGGGACATGCTGGGTGAGCATGGTCTTTCGCTGGAGAAATTCGATGTTGCGGATTCCGCCAGCCAGCAACCCGACGGAGGGGACGCGGGCGGCCAGGGTGAGGGGTCATCCCGTGGCTCGGATGTCGAGCTGGCCGGCGTTGAATCTGAGGAACTGGAGGGTGTGTCTGGCGCCCTTGACCTGACCTGGAAAGGCGAAGTCGATATCTTCGCCTGATCTCCCTGACGGGGCCTCAGTGCCCCGTACTTGATTCTCCTTTGCCCATCCCTCCACACAGCGCTAAACTGCTGTTTTGCATCAGGCGACACAGGCTGTTGGCCCGCTGTTTGCTTGATCACTTCATAAAGGCCCGATAACGCATCGGGACGACGGATTTCTGGCGAATCAAACGTTATGGCTGAAAACACGACTCCTGCCGCACCACCGGCAAAAAAAGGCAAACTCAAGCTGATTCTGCTGCTGGTGCTGGTGATTACCCTGGCGGTAGGGCTTTCCGTGGTCGGGACCCTGTGGTTTCTCGGCGGTGGGTTACCCGGATTATCGGACGGTGAAGAAACCACGCAGGAAGCCGCCGAGGTATTCACACCGAGCGTGTACCTCGACATCGATAAGGCCCTGGTAACCACAATCCAGGCGGAAAGTGGCAGTCGCCAGCGTTACGCCCAGGTGCATGTGTCTCTGGAAGCTGACAGTGCCGAAGCCCTTGCGGCGGCTGAACTGCACCTGCCTCTGGTGCGCAGTCAACTGGTGAGCCTCCTGGGCAACAGCGACTTTATGAAGCTGCAGACGTCCGAAGGCCGCCAGGCCCTGTCAGAACGCATGCTGGACACCATCAACCAGGTGCTGGCGCAAGAAGGCGAGCCCCCGCTGAAACGGGTGCTTTTCCGCAATTTCGTGGTGCAGTGATTGGCGAAGGACAGGAAAACGTATGCAGGACTTACTGTCACAGGATGAAATCGATGCCCTTCTCCACGGTGTGGATGACGGCGATATCGACACCTACGAGGAGACCGACGAGGCCGGAATAAAATCCTACGACCTGGCCAGTCAGGATCGGATCGTGCGGGGCCGGATGCCCACGCTTGAAATGATTAACGAGCGATTCGCCCGTTACACCCGCATCAGCCTGTTCAACCTCCTGCGTCGTAACGCCGATGTGTCCACCGGCGGCGTCCAGATCATGAAGTTCGGCGAGTACATTCACACACTGTATGTGCCGACCAGTCTTAACCTCTGCAAGATCCGGCCGCTGCGGGGCACCTCGCTGTTCGTTCTGGATGCCAAGCTGGTGTTCAAGCTGGTGGATAACTTCTTTGGCGGTGAGGGCCGCCACGCCAAGATCGAAGGGCGGGAATTCACCCCCACGGAAACCCGGATTGTCCAGATGGTCCTTGACCAGGTCTTCCACGACATGAAGGAAGCCTGGCATGCGGTCCTGAAAGTGGAGTTTGAATACCTCAGCTCGGAAGTGAACCCGGCCATGGCGAACATCGTCAGCCCAAGCGAGGTAGTGGTGGTGAGCACTTTCCACATCGAGCTGGACGGTGGTGGCGGTGAGCTGCACATGGCGTTGCCGTATTCCATGATCGAACCGATCCGCGATGTGCTGGATGCGGGGGTGCAGAGTGACATCGACGACGTGGACGAGCGTTGGGTCAACGCCCTCCAGGAAGACATCAAAGAGGTCAACGTACCGGTTAATTCAACCGTGTGCCGGCGCCGGATTTCATTGCGGGACATCGCCAACATGAAGGCCGGCGATATCATTCCGGTTGAGATTCCGGAGTTCCTGACGGTTACGGCCAACGGTATCCCGGTCTACAAGGCCACCATGGGAACCCGTGACGGAAAGCTGGCGCTGAGAATTCATGAGCGGGCATCGCTGCCCAGGGTCAAGAAACAACTGAAGGTGGGACGCAATGGCTGACGACAACAAGAAAGACGATCAGGAGCTCAGCGAGGACGAGAAGCTGGCGGCTGAGTGGGAAGCTGCCATGGAAGAGTCCGGCGACGAAGGGGATTCCCGGGAAGACGAATGGGCGGCGGCCATGGCCGAAACCGAAGGCGCCGAGGAAGACAAGAGCGAGCGCGATAATGTGCGCGCCGCGCCAATGGAGGAGTTTGAGGAAACCACCCAGGTGACCCAGGGCAACGGTCCGGCACCGGACCTGGATGTGATCCTCGACATCCCGGTCACTATTTCGATGGAAGTGGGTAACACGCAGATTCCCATCCGTAACCTGCTGCAACTGAACCAGGGCTCGGTGATTGAACTGGACCGTCTGGCAGGCGAGCCGCTGGATGTGCTGGTCAATGGCACCCTGATTGCCCACGGCGAGGTGGTCATGGTGAACGAAAAGTTTGGTATTCGCCTGACCGACGTCATCAGCCCGGGCGAACGTATCAAGCGGCTGCAGAAATAATATGTCTTGGCCGACCGTATTGCGAGTGAGGCTGGTGGCGCGTTGGTCGCTGCCACTGCTGGGCTCAGGGTTGCCTGCCATCGCCTGGGCTGAAGAAGCCCAGGCGCCGCAAACGTCCGCCGGCGCGCCAGATACTTTAGCCACCATGCTCAGCCTCGGAGGCGGATTGCTCGCGGTAATCGCGGTGATCTACGGTTGTGCCTGGATTATCCGGCGCATGAACGGCATGACCGGCATGAACAACCAGGCGATCAAGGTGGTGTCAGTGATGGCACTGGGGGCGAGGGAGCGCATCGCGCTGATTGAAGTCGGTGGCCAGCAGATCCTCGTAGGCATCACACCTTCAACCATCCGGACCCTGCAGGTGTTTGATGAGCCGGTGGTCAAGGCTGATGAAACATCGTCCAGCGAGTTTGCCCGGCGCCTGCAAGGCATGATTGGCAAATCGTGGACGTCACGGTCCACGAAGGAAGACTGAAGCAATGCATGGGTCCTATCTGAAAACCGGCTTCGCCGTGCTGGCACTGCTGTTACTGGGTAGCTGGAGCCCCTTCGCACTGGCGGACCTGCCGGGTATTCCCGCGCTCACCATGACACCAGGCGAAGAGCAGGGCGTCGAGGAGTACTCAGTCACCCTGCAGATCCTGGCGTTGATGACCGCGCTGACATTCCTGCCGGCCATGCTGATGATGATGACGTCGTTTACCCGCATCATCGTGGTGTTCGCCATTCTTCGACAGGCACTCGGCCTGCAGGCGACCCCCTCCAACCAGATACTGCTGGGACTGGCTTTGTTTCTGAGTATTTTCATCATGAAACCGGTGCTGGAAGAGGCCAACCGGGTTGGCCTGCAGCCTTACATGGCGGAGGAGATCACTTCGCTGGAGGCGGTTGAGCGGGCCAGCATGCCGTTCCGGGAATTCATGCTTGGCCAGACCCGGGAAAGCGACCTGGGCTTGTTCATGCGTATTGCCGACGAGCAGTACGATACGCCCGAGGATGTGTCGTTCTGGGTACTGATGCCGGCATTCGTGACCAGTGAACTCAAGACCGCATTCCAGATTGGCTTTATCCTGTTTATCCCGTTCCTGATTATCGACATGGTGGTGGCCAGTGTTCTCATGGCCATGGGGATGATGATGCTGTCACCGATCATTATCTCGCTACCGTTCAAAATCATGCTGTTTGTACTGGTCGACGGCTGGGCGCTGATTATGGGCACTCTGGCAGCCAGCTACGGAATATAGGAGTCAGTCATGACGCCGGAAACCGTTATCGACATATTGCGCGAGGCATTGTGGATGATCGTGCTGTTGTCAGCCGTCATCATCGGCCCGGGTTTGGTGATCGGTCTGGTGGTGAGTACCTTCCAGGCGGCCACGCAGATCAACGAACAGACCCTGAGCTTTTTGCCCCGCCTGTTGGTGACCCTGATTGTGATCATAGTGGCGGGTCCCTGGATGCTTACCAAGCTGCTGGACCACGCTGAGCGCCTGATCACCAGTATTCCCTACCTGATCGGCTGACCGATGCTGCCAACGGAAATCAGTGCCGACCTGATCGGCCAGTGGGTAGGGCAGCACCTGTGGCCGCTCTTCCGCGTTGCCAGCTTTATGATGGTTATTCCCATTTTCGGTACGCAACTGGTCCCGGCCCGGGTACGGCTGGGCCTGGCCCTGCTGATGACCATGCTGATCGTTCCGCTGATTCCACCGGTGCCCCAGGTGGAAGCGCTGAGTGCCGACGCTGTGGTCATTACGCTGCAGCAGATACTGATCGGTGTCGGCATGGGGTTCGCCGTGACCGCGCTCTGGCAGCTGTTTGTTGTGGCAGGGCAGATGATTGCTATGCAGATGGGCCTGGGCTTTGCGTCCATGGTCGATCCCGCGAACGGGGTCAACGTTCCGGTGCTCTCGCAGATCTACACCATCACCATTACGCTTCTTTTTCTTGCCATGAACGGCCACCTGGTCATGTTCGAGGTGTTCATTGAAAGCTTCCGCTCCATCCCGGTTGGCTTTGAGGGGCTCGGGCAACTGGGCGTCTGGGAACTCGCCCACCGCGTCAGCTGGATGTTTGTCGCTGCGGTGCTGCTGGCGCTGCCTGCGGTGTCTGCCGTGTTCATCGTCAACATCGCGTTCGGGGTCATGACCCGGGCAGCCCCCCAGATGAACATTTTCGCGCTGGGCTTCCCGATTGGCCTGATTTTTGGACTGTTTGCGATATGGGTGTTACACGCCAATTTTCTGCCACACTTTGAGCAGTACACCCGGGAAACGTTTGAATTCATGCGCAACCTGCAGGGACAGCCCTGATGGCTGAAGAAAACGACAACAGTCAGGAAAAAACGGAAGAGGCCACCCCGCGAAGGCTTGAAAAAGCCCGTGAGGATGGTCAAACCGCGCGCTCCAAGGAACTCGCCACCATGGCCGTGCTCATGGCCGGTGCGGGCGGGCTGCTGGTGTTCGGAACCAGTCTTGGGGCCGCGCTCGAAGGCATCATGCGGGACAGCTTTGTTCTTGAGCGTTCTGCGATATTCGATACCCGACATATGAGCGTGCAGCTGATTGCTTCCACCAAGGAAGCGGCGCTGGCGCTTTCGCCGTTGTTGATTCTGCTGCTGATCGCCGCCATCGCCGGTTCCATCGGTATTGGCGGGTTGCTGTTCAGCGGCAAGGCCATTGCACCGAAGCTCAACCGCATGGACCCGTTCAAGGGGCTCAAGCGCATGTTCTCGATGCGTTCCCTGATTGAGCTGGTGAAGGCCATCCTCAAGGTGGGGCTGGTCATGGCTGTGGCTATACTGATTCTGAACCTGCGGACCGATGACCTCCTGAGCATTTCGGAAGAGCCGTTGGTACCTGCCATGGAGCATGTGCTCTGGACCATGGCGTGGACGTTCTTCCTGCTGGCCGCCGCGACGGTGATCATTGCGGCGATTGATGTGCCGTTCCAGATTTTTGACCATCAGAAGAAACTGCGCATGACGAAGCAGGAGGTCAAGGATGAGTACAAGGACACTGAAGGCAAGCCGGAAGTGAAAGGGCGCATTCGCCAGTTGCAGCGGGAGATGGCGCAGCGGCGAATGATGCAGGATGTACCGGGGGCGGACGTGGTGATCACCAACCCGACGCACTATGCGGTGGCCCTGAAGTACGACCAGAAGTCCATGGCGGCGCCCGTTGTTGTGGCAAAAGGCGCCGATGAGGTCGCCTTCAAGATCATGGAGATTGCCCGCGAGAACAAGGTGGAAGTGCTGCGTACGCCGCCCCTGTGCCGGGCGGTTTACCACAACACCGAAATCGGGGGAGAGATTCCCGATGGCCTTTACATGGCCATTGCCCAGGTGTTGGCCTATGTGTTCCAGCTGCGGCAGTTCCGCAAGGGCCGTGGTGAGCGGCCTGGCATGCCTAAATTCCCGATACCGCCGGATATGCGGCGGGATATTTGATTTGGGTGATTGTGTTCTGCTGTAGCCTGCCTATGTCTCAGGAGGGGGCAACCACAACCACCCCGAGCACCTGTTGATATATCAAAAAGCTACCTGGGCATTGGTTGCTGGCCCTGCCAAAAAATTTCGGAGGCCATGGATGGCCGGAGAGAAGCGCACACGGACGTGCTTGTAGCGGTTTTTTGGCAGGGCCAGAAACCGATGCCCCTTATCGCAGCCCGCAGGCTACTGATCAAAAAGACCTGGTTCAGGCTCGAGCACTAACCACCCGGACCATCGGATCGTGTCGGCTCTCTGGAATGGGCAGCACATCGTAGAATCCGGTCGGGTTGTAGACGTCTACTGAAGCAAAGCCACACTCACGGAAATGATCCCGGGCCTGCCGGTCGTTGTCGAAATGGAAACTGACCTGGCTGCGGGTCATGGTGCCTAGCATGCCGCCGAGCGTTTTCAGGGAGCGTCGGAGCAGTGGCTGGCTGGGCATCAGATAGCTTTCGGACAGGTAGACCGAACCGGGGCGGTCGGACAGGACGCTCGCGAGGCGTTGCCAGAATTCGGTAATGACCGGAAGCGAGAAGTAGCTGGTCAGCCCCTCCGTCACCACCACGATGGGCTTGCGGTTGTCGAACACTCTCGCGACGACCGCCTCCAGGGAATGGTCGCCGGATTCCGCCAGTATATCCATCGGCGTTACCTGATGATGGTCACCAAGGCGGTTCGCGCTCATCAGTCTTCCGGCTTTGCGGGTCGCCATGTCGGGCAGGTCGGCTTCAACCATCCTGAGGGTGGGGTGTTTCTCCCTCAGGCGTACGCCCCGGGGTGACATGCCGCAGGCGATTTCCAGCACCTGGTCAACGCCGTCTTCCCGGATCGCCCGTTCAATCAGATGGTCGATGATCAGGTGGCGCTGCAGCAGGAAGGTGCGGATGTTACCGCCAATGACAGCCTTGCTGGCGGTCTCGAACGGACTCATCAGATGGTAGAGCCAGCGGCCCTGGTCTGTGCTCAGGAACTCATCAGCCAGCCCGTTCCGGTGCCAGACGGCACCGGTGTACAGGGCGGTAAAACTGATGCCCGTGCTGTCAGTCGGCTTTTTGCTCATATAGGGCTTTTCCCCAGGCTTCCCGGGTTCCGGGCAGTATCAGGTTCAGGGCAATGGCGACCACCGCACACAGGGCAATACCCTCGAACTGGCCAATCGCCATGCCACCGATACCGAACACCAGCGTAATGGCCACGATGACCAGGTTCCGCGCCTGGGACAGGTCCACCTGGTGGCGGATCAGGGTATTCAGACCCACAACCGCAATCGAACCGAACAGCAGGCAGAGGATGCCGCCCATCACGGGCACCGGAATGGTCTGCAGTACCGCGCCAAACTTGCCAACAAACGCCAGCACGATGGCGATAATGGCGGCCCACCACATCACTTTCGGGTTGAAATTGCGTGTGAGTACGACCGCGCCGGTGACCTCGGAATAGGTGGTGTTTGGCGGTCCGCCGAGCATGGATGCGGCGCTGGTGGCGAGACCATCGCCGAGCAGGGTGCGGTGCAGTCCTGGCTTTTCGAGGTAGTTCTTACGGGTGACGTTGCCAATGGCAAGGATATCGCCAATGTGTTCAATGGCGGGGGCAATGGCCACCGGAATCATGAACAGGATGGCGCCCCAGCTGAACTCCGGTGCAACGAAATTCGGTACCGCGAACCAGGGCGCTTCGCGCACGGGTGTGAGGTCAACAATGCCGGCGAAGGCTGAAAGAATGTAGCCGACAATTACGCCAAACATGATGGGAATGAGTCGGAAGATGCCTTTTGCCCAGACCGACATGATGACCGTGACCACCAGCGACACCATGGCTATCCAGATCGCGGTGTCGTAGGCCACCAGCTCCGCTGCGCCGTCGCCGGTGCGCCCGGACGCCATGTGCACCGCAACCGGTGCCAGACCCAGGCCGATCACCATGATCACCGGTCCGATCACCACCGGCGGTAGCAGGCGGGTGATGAAACCGGTGCCGCGGAGCTTCACCGCACCGCTGAGAAGGATGTAGAGCACCCCGGCCGCCATCAGGCCACCGAGGGTCTCTTCCAGGCCGAAGCGACCTTTGGCGGCAATGACCGGGGCAATGAAAGCAAACGACGAGGCCAGGAAAATCGGGATCTGGCCACCGGTTACAATGTGGAATATCAGTGTGCCGAGACCGGCGGTGAACAGCGCAACGTTAGGATCAAGGCCGGTGATCAGCGGCATCAGAACCAGTGCGCCAAACGCTACCAGCAACATCTGTGAGCCGGCGACGGCCTGCTTCCATGTGGAATCGTTGGTGTGGTCCTGCATGCTCAGACGTCCTTCTGCTTGGTGCCGAAAATTTTGTCGCCTGCGTCACCAAGTCCGGGAAGGATATAGCCTTTCTCGTTCAGGCGCTCGTCAATTGAGGCCGTATAGATGGACACGTCCGGATGTTTCTCCAGCACTTTCTCAACGCCTTCTGGTGCCGCCACCAGAATCAGGGCCCGGATATCGGTGCTGCCCGCTTTCTTGAGCAGGTCGATGGTGGAGATCAGGGAGCCGCCGGTGGCGAGCATCGGGTCAATGATCATCGCCAGGCGCTGGTCCAGTTCACCCACCAGTTTTTCCAGATAGGTGCTGGCTTCCAGGGTTTCCTCGTTGCGAATCTGGCCCACCACGCTGACGCGGGCGCCGGGGATCAGGCTCAGGACACCGTCGAGCATGCCCATGCCAGCCCTGAGGATCGGCACGATGGTGACTTTCTTACCCTGGATCTGTTCGATTTTCACCGGACCGGCCCAACCCTCAATGGTTTTTTCCTGGAGGGTGAAGTCCTTGGTGGCTTCGTACGTCAGCAGTGCACCCACTTCCTGTGCCAGTTCACGAAAATTCTTGGTGCTGATGTCCGCGCGGCGCATCAGGCCAAGTTTGTGGCGGATCAGGGGGTGTTTAACCTCGTGGATGGGCATGGTGGTCACCTTTCTCTCTATTTCGTCTGCCGGGGTCGGCTATGTCGGGAATGGCGCAAGGATACCGTATCTGAAAGTTCGCGTCAGGCGCTGAAAAGTGAAATCGGGTAAGGGCTGGTACGGATCTTGCGAATACCCTGGGAAACGATGCCCCGGCGTCAGAATTCCGACCCTATGAAAGCCGTCAGTCACGGCGATGCGGAGAGTTTCCAGGCATGGACAGAGCTTTAGTCCTCAGTAACGTCAAATCCCTGACACGGGGAAATCTCGGCATTCCCGTTATGTTGATGGGTTTGCTGGGGATGATGATCCTGCCCATGCCGGCGTTTATGCTGGATGTGTTTTTCACGTTCAACATCACCCTGTCTATCGTGATCCTGCTGGTGTGTGTCTATGCCCTGCGGCCCATGGAGTTCGCCTCGTTCCCCACGGTACTGCTGGTGGCAACGCTGTTGCGGCTGGCGCTGAACGTGGCATCCACCCGGATCGTGCTACTGGAAGGACACGAAGGGGGTGACGCAGCGGGTAAAGTGATTGAATCCTTCGGCGCCGTATTGATCGGCGGTAACTACGCCGTCGGCCTCGTCGTGTTTGCCATCCTGATGATCATCAACTTCCTGGTGGTCACCAAGGGTGCGGGACGGGTGTCAGAAGTCAGCGCCCGCTTTACCCTCGATGCCATGCCCGGCAAACAGATGGCGATCGACGCCGATCTCAACGCCGGCCTGATCAATCAGGAAGAGGCCAAGCACCGCCGCTCGGAAATAGCCCAGGAAGCGGATTTCTACGGGTCCATGGACGGTGCCAGCAAATTCGTTAAAGGCGATGCGGTGGCGGGGCTGCTGATTCTCGCCATCAACATCATCGGTGGCGTGGCCATCGGTATGCTGCAGCATAATCTCAACTTCGCCACGGCCATGCAGAACTACGCTCTGCTGACCATTGGTGACGGCCTGGTGGCCCAGATTCCCTCACTGCTGCTGTCCACCTCCGCAGCCATTATGGTGACCCGGGTAACCTCAAGCCAGGACATGGGCGGGCAGATCCTCCAGCAGATGTTCAGCGCGCCCAAGGCCCTGGGCATCGCGGCGGCCATCCTGATCATCCTAGGGCTGATTCCCGGTATGCCTCATGTGGCGTTTCTCGGTCTGGGCGGCATCTCTGCCGCAGCGGCGTACCTGATCTGGAAGCGAGAGCGCCAAACCGTCGAGGAGGACACGGTGTTTCCGGTTCGCGGTGGTTCGGCCCGGCCTGCCGGTCGAGAGTCAGGGGCGGGCAGTGACAGTTCAGACCAGGGCCAGGCCCTGCCGGCACCGGGCGAAACCCGTGAGCTGGGATGGGACGACGTGGCCACCGTCGACATCATTGGTCTGGAAGTGGGCTACCGGCTGATTCCGCTGGTGGACAAGTCCCAGGGTGGACAGTTGCTCAGCCGTATCAAGGGTGTGCGTAAAAAACTGTCACAGGATCTGGGTTTCCTGATGCCCTCTGTCCACATCCGCGACAACCTGGACCTGATGCCCAACGTCTACCGCATCACCCTGATGGGGGTGACCCTGGCTGAAGCCGAGATCCACCCGGATCGGGAGCTGGCCATCGATCCCGGTCAGGTTTTCGGAAAGATTGAGGGTATTGCGGGTAAGGACCCGGCGTTTGGACTGGACGCCAGTTGGATCGAGGTGGACAAGAAAGACCAGGCCCAGACCCTGGGATATACGGTGGTGGATGCCAGCACCGTGGTTGCCACCCATCTGAACCAGGTGCTGCAGAAGCACGCCCACGAACTCCTGGGCCATGAAGAGACCCAGAAATGGCTGGACCAGCTCGAAAAAGTCTCGCCCAAGCTGGCGGAAGAACTGGTGCCCACCACCATCTCCATCAGTCTGCTGTTGAAGGTGCTGCAGAACCTGCTCAAGGAGGAGGTGCCGATTCGCGACATGCGTTCGATTGCCGAGGCGATTGTGAACGTCCACCCGCGCAGTCAGGACCCGAAACTATTGACCACCGTGGCCCGCCAGTCACTGCGCCGGATGATCGTGCAGAGCATTTGTGGCAATGAGCAGGAGATTCCGGTGATCACCCTGGATCCGGACCTGGAACAGTTATTGCTAAAGTCCATGCAACAGAGTCAACAATCCGGCGGTCAGGAAGACATCGGGCTGGTGCTGGAGCCAAACATGGTCGAGAAGCTTCAGCGATCCCTGCAGGAGAGCGTCCAGCGTCAGGAGATGCTTGGCAAACCGGCAATCCTGTTGGTATCAGGCCCGCTGAGGCCAGTGCTGGCGAAGTTTGTCAGTTACGGGGTGGAAAGGCTGCATGTGCTTTCCTACCAGGAAATTCCGGACAACAAACAGATCACCATTGTGGCGTCCGTTGGCCAGTAACGGCTGCGGGTGGCAAAACGGACAGCGCAGGCAACGCGTTGCCGGTGGAGGATGAGGCATCATGAAAGTAAAACGTTTTTTTGCCCAGAGCATGACAGAAGCTTTGAAACAGGTGCGGGAGCAGATGGGCTCTGACGCTGTGATTCTCTCCAATCGCCGGGTGGACGGAGGTGTCGAGATTGTGACGGCACTCGACTATGACGAAAACATGGCGCGGCAGCGGCTCGGTGATAAGGCCCGGGAAGCCACCAATGGCTCAAGGCTGGCAGAAATGCAGGCGGAACAGCATCGCCGCCTGGAGCAGGAACTGGGTCGATCACGCGACCGGATCCGTGAAGTACGTGAGAAGCGTGCCAGCGCTGGTGCGACCTATGGCGGTGAAACCGTGTTCATCGAAGACACTGACCTTGAACTGGAACAGGACCGGCCCCGGGATGCGGAGCCTGCGGAGCAGTCAGCCCGGACCGCCAGCGGTTACTCCAGTGAACTGGCGCAAATGCGGGCGGAAATCAGTTCGTTGCGGGATCTGATGGGCGCCCAAAGGCCTGAAGCCGCGAAACCCTCTGCCAACGCCGTTCAGCAGCGCCTGTCTGAGCGCTTGCAGGAATTTGGCCTCGGCCTCGAACTGGCGGATTCCCTGTCTCGCCGACACACCGGTGGCCGCCTGGAGGATGGCTGGAAGCAGTCGCTGAAAATGCTCGCCACCGGGGTTAAAACCGCCCGCCAGGAATGGCTGGATCAGGGTGGTGTGTATGCGCTGGTCGGCCCTACCGGCTCGGGTAAGACCACCACCATTGGCAAATTGGCCGCTCGCCATGTTCTTCGCCACGGGGCCGATTCCCTCGCCCTGGTCACCACGGACCGCTACCGGGTGGCGGCCCATGAGCAGCTTTTTGTCTTCGGGCGTATCCTGAATGTGCCGGTCAGGGTGGTGGATGAAAGCCACTCACTCGACGATATCCTGGACGAACTGTCCGATCGCCACCTGGTTCTGATTGACACCGCCGGCCTGACCAGTTCCGATAAGGGGTACGAACAACAGCTGTCCGAGCTGGCTCGCAGCCACCACAGGATCCGTACCCACCTGGTGGTGTCTGCCACCAGCCAGCCGCGTATCATGAAATCCGTCTGGCATTGCTATAAGATGGCAAATCTTGCGGGCTGCGTCATGACCAAGATTGACGAAGCTCTGACATTGGGTGAGTCTCTGGGCTTTGTCATGGAATCCGGGTTGCCGGTGGCCTATTACACCGACGGCCAGAAGATACCCGAAGATTTGCACCACGCCGAGGCGGTACCGCTGGTTCGGCTGGCCGTGGAGCGGCTGAAAACACTCCAGAAACAACAGGCGGTGGCACAGGGAGCCTGACAACGCCCCAGCCATACCGGATGATGGACTATCCGGCGTGCACAATGCGCCGTTGAATAACAACTGAGCCTTCGGTCAAACGTGGCGAGAGAATAATCAAGTATGAGCAAACCACATCCGGTACAGGTTATTGCAGTGTCCGGCGGCAAAGGCGGCGTTGGCAAAAGTAACGTGTCAGTGAACCTCGGTATCGCGCTGGCGGAAAAAGGCCGGCGCGTTGTGCTTCTGGATGCCGATCTTGGCCTGGCCAATATCGACGTCCTGCTGGGGATTACGGCGAACCGAAACCTCTCCGATGTCCTGGCCGGCGATTGCGAACTGCGCGACGTGCTGGTCAACGGGCCGGGCGGGATCAAGATTGTTCCTGCCTCGTCAGGCACTCAGAGAATGACCCAGCTCAGCTCCATGGAGCATGCAGGACTGATCAATGCCTTCAGTGAACTGGGCGATCAGATCGATGTGCTCATTGTCGACACCGCTGCCGGGATATCCGAATCGGTTGTAAGCTTCCTGCGTGCCTCCCAGGAACTGTTGCTGGTGGTGTGTGACGAGCCCACATCCATCACCGACTGTTACGCCCTGATCAAGCTGATGAACCGCGACTACGGCACCAATCGTTTCAGGATCCTGGCCAACCAGGTCCGCAACGAGCAGGAAGGCCGGCACCTGTACGAAAAGCTCACCCGTGTCACAGAGCGATTCCTGGATGTGGCACTACAATATGTTGGAATGGTGCCCTACGACGAAGCCGTCAAGAAGGCGGTTCAGCGGCAGAAGGCGGTGCTGGAAGTCTATCCGCGTGCGAAGGCGTCCCTGGCCATCAAGGCGCTGGCTGAGAAAGTGGACAGCTGGCCCCTGCCTACCTCGCCACGCGGTCACCTGGAATTCTTCGTGGAGCGGCTCGTCGAAGTCTGATTTTGATCCTGTCACCGAAAAGCTGGATACATGGCATTGGCGAAAAACCTGGGAATCTATCAAAAAGCCGGTGAAAACAGCGCTTCCCGCCTTGTCGAGGAGCATGCGCCACTGGTGAAGAAAATCGCGCTGCATCTGATGGCCCGTCTGCCGGCGTCGGTGCAGCTCGATGATCTGATGCAGGCCGGAATGATCGGTTTGCTTGAGGCCGCCCAGCGCTACAGCTCCGCAAAAGGAGCCACCTTTGAAACCTACGCAGGCATTCGCGTGCGTGGCGCCATGGTGGATGAGATCCGCAAGGGCGACTGGGTACCCCGCTCCGTTCACCGAAATGCCCGCCATATTTCCCAGGCCATCAAGGTGGTTGAAGATCGTTGTGGCCGTGAGGCGCAGGATCACGAAGTGGCCGAGGAGCTCGGGATTGGCCTTGGGGAATATCACGCCAGCCTGAGCGACGCCAACAGCGGTCGACTTTTTAGTCTCGATGAACTCAATGAATCCGGCGACCTGCCGATAGAAGAATCAGAAGACAGCGATAATCCCCTGGATGGCATCACGTCTGAGGCTTTCCGCCGCAGTCTGGCGGAAGCAATTGGCGATCTGCCCGAACGGGAAAAGCTGGTGCTCAGCCTTTATTACCAGGAAGAGCTGAACCTGAAAGAGATTGGCGCGGTGCTGGGAGTCAGTGAGAGTCGGGTCAGCCAGATCCATAGCCAGGCGGCTCTCAGACTTCGGGGGCGGCTCGCGGGCTGGCACCATCAATCGGATGCCTAGGCGGCAATGCCGTCGGTCAGAATCGGTGGCAGGGTGTGGCACTCTGTAGCTTTTGGTAACCGGCGCTTTACAACCGGACCAAACACCACACAATAAGCGGTTAAACCGCCGGGCTGTCGAAACAGCGGCAGAAAGAAAAACGTTTTCCGGGTGTTACAAACTGGAGGTCCCTTTGGACAAGAACATGAAAATCCTGATTGTGGACGATTTTTCCACGATGCGACGGATCATCAAGAACCTGCTGCGTGATCTTGGGTTCACCAATACCGACGAGGCGGATGACGGTAATACGGCGCTCCCCATGCTGCGTAGCGGGAAGTATGACTTCCTGGTCACCGACTGGAACATGCCGGGCATGTCCGGGTTTGACCTGCTCAAAGCCGTACGCGCCGATGAAAATCTCAAAACCCTGCCCGTACTGATGGTCACGGCGGAAGCCAAGCGCGATCAGATCGTGGCGGCGGCCCAGGCTGGTGTGAACGGATACGTCGTCAAGCCGTTCACCGCAGCGGTGCTCAAGGAAAAGATCGAAAAAATCTTCGAGCGAATCCAGTAACCAGAGGTCGATGGGGCTCTCATGAGCAAAAGCAAAAAGAACCCGCAAGGCCTCGACCCGGAGGTGACGGAAAAGCTTCGTAGCCAGGCCAATGCCCTGGTGGAACAGGTCAATGCCGGTGATTACGCCAGCGCGATGAGCCTGATTAACGACCTCAGCGAGGTTCGGGATCAGAGTCTTTACCGGGAAGTGGGGCGACTGACGCGCAGTCTTCACGAAGCGATCCGCAACTTTCAGATTGATCCTCGCAACGCCGAGCAGCAGGAAGTGCTGTCGAAAATGACAGACGCCTCGGATCGCCTGGAATACGTTGTCCAGATGACCGGCCAGGCTGCCAACCGCACCATGGATCTGGTCGAGGACGCCATGCCGCGGGCGCACGCGATGCGGGACGAAGCCGCGCACCTTCGCGATGAGTGGCAGCGTCTGCGTCGTCGGGAAATGCAGCCGGCGGAGTTTCGGGAGCTGTACAGCCGCATCGATGCGTTCTTCGTTACCCTGACCCAGGACGCGGACACCATGTACAACGACCTGTCCGAGATCCTGCTGGCCCAGGACTTTCAGGATCTGACCGGACAGGTCATCCAGAAAGTCACTGCGCTGGTGAAAGAGGTCGAAGAGCACTTGTTGAGTCTGGTGGTTATGGCCAGTCATGTGGATCAGCTGACCGGCACGGTCCATGACATCGAGGCCAATGAGGTATCGGCAGAGCAGGGCGTCGGCCCGCAGATCAAGACCGAAGAGCGTGAAGATGTAGTTTCGGGTCAGGACGATGTAGATGATCTTCTGTCCAGTCTCGGATTCTGAAACAAGAGGGTAACCCATGGCGTTTGATGCCGATGAAGAGATCCTGCAGGACTTTCTGGTTGAAGCAGGCGAGATACTCGAGAAGTTGTCCGAGCAGCTGGTGGAGCTGGAGCGCCATCCGGACGACAGTGATCTCCTCAACGCCATTTTCCGCGGCTTCCACACGGTCAAGGGCGGCGCTGGCTTCCTGCAACTGGATGCCCTGGTAAACTGCTGTCATTCAGCTGAAAACGTGTTTGATATTCTCCGGAACCACAAGCGAAAAGTGGATTCGGAACTGATGGACGTGGTTCTGGAAGCGCTGGACAACGTCAACGCCATGTTTGAGCAGGTCCGTAATCATGAGGAACTGACCCCTGCGCCCGATGAGCTGATTGCCGCCCTGGACGCGTTCGCGGAACCCCAGTCTGCGGTTCCGCCGGCGGCCGGCGGCAGCGGGCAGGAGGCCAGTGGAACGCCCTCCGCCGGGGCCGCGGACGACCACGGTGATATTACCGACGACGAATTCGAGCAGTTGCTGGATGCCCTTGGCAGTGAGCAGGCGTCTGATCCGCAGCCGGAGGGCGGCGGAAAGGCGCCCTCCAATGCCAGGGAAACCGACGGCGCCGGGGATGATGAAATCACCGATGACGAGTTTGAGGCGTTGCTGGACCAGTTGCATGGCAAAGGCCAGTTTGCCGGCGCGCCCGCGGACGAGGAAGTGCCCGCGCCCGAGGCCTCGGCCGGCAGTGACGACCTGATTACCGACGACGAGTTTGAGAGCCTGCTGGACCAGCTTCACGGCAAGGGGGGCAGTCCCACCGCGGAATCGGCTTCGGCGCCCGCTGAGGCGTCCGCCAAATCCAAACCGCAGCCTGATAAGCCGGCCCCGGCAGCCAAGCCCGCCAAAGCCGAATCCCGGCCGCCGGCTTCGGCCCCCGCCAAGGATAATGCCCCGGCGGTGGAAACCACCGTGCGCGTGGATACCAAGCGCCTTGATGACATCATGAACATGGTGGGTGAGCTGGTACTGGTGCGCAACCGGTTGCAACGGTTGGGCATGGAAAGCGAAGACGAACACATGCACAAGGCGGTCTCCAATCTGGATGTGGTGACCACCGACCTCCAGGCGGCGGTCATGCAGACCCGTATGCAGCCCATCAAGAAAGTCTTCGGGCGTTTCCCGAGAGTGGTACGGGATCTGGCGCGGAGCCTGAAAAAAGAAGTCAACCTGGTGATGCACGGTGAAGACACGGACCTGGACAAGAACCTGGTCGAGGCACTGTCCGATCCGCTGGTTCACCTGGTTAGGAACTCCGTTGATCACGGCATCGAAGCGCCGGATGTCCGGGAGAAGGCCGGCAAACCAAGAGTGGGTACTGTGACCCTGAGTGCCGAACAGGAGGGTGACCACATCCTGCTGTCCATCAACGACGATGGCGCCGGCATGAACCCGGATGTGCTCCGCCGCAAGGCTGTGGAGAAAGGCATTTACGATCAGGATGCTGCCGACCGGCTCACCGATACCGAATGCTACAACCTGATCTTTGCTGCCGGGTTCTCGACCAAGGACCAGATTTCCGACGTGTCCGGTCGGGGCGTGGGCATGGACGTGGTCAAAACCAAGATCAGTCAGCTTAATGGCCAGCTCCATGTGGAATCGGAGCTGGGTAAGGGCTCACGCATTGTGATTAAGGTGCCGCTGACACTTGCGATCATGCCCACCCTGATGATCATGCTGGGGGATCAGTCGTTCGCGCTGCCGCTGGTGAATGTGGTGGAAATTTTCCACCTGGACCTGAGCAAGACCAACATCGTGGACGGCCGTGAGTGCATTGTGGTCCGTGACAAGGTTTTCCCCCTGTTCCATATCAAGCGCTGGTTGGTGAAGGGCGGGGCCGCCGAGGCGGAACCGGAAAACGCCCACGTCGTGATTGTGGCGATGGGAACCCGCCAGGTGGGCTTTGTGGTCGACCAGTTGGTTGGCCAGGAAGAGGTGGTTATCAAACCCCTGGGCCGGGCCCTGCAGGGCACCCCGGGCATGGCCGGCGCCACCATTACCGGTGATGGCCGCATCGCCCTCATTATTGACGTGCCCAGCCTGCTGCAGCACTACGGCTGATCGCCACGGGCATGATGGTCTAGGAGAGTTGAATGACAGTATCTGTCCTGGTTGTTGATGACTCGGGGTTTTTCCGTAAGCGTCTGACGGAAATCCTCTCGGCATCCGGTCAGATCAAGGTGGTCGGCGTGGCAACGAACGGCCGCGAAGGCGTGGAGCTGGCAAAGAAGCTGCGCCCTGATGTAATCACCATGGACTACGAAATGCCGATTCTGGACGGCATTTCCGCCGTTCGGGAAATCATGAAACAGCATCCGGTGCCGGTGCTGATGTTCTCCTCCCTAACCTACGAAGGCGCGCGGGTCACACTGGATGCACTGGAAGCCGGGGCGGTGGACTTCCTGCCCAAGAACTTTGAGGAGATCGCCCGGGATTCCAGTCAGTTGCAAAAGATTCTGGTGGAGCGGGTGCTGGATGTTGCCCGCAGTCAGCCCGGTTCAAAGCCCGCTCCCGTCACGCCGCCCGCTGCTCCGGCGAGTCCGGCTGTCCGGGAGCCGATGCCCCGGGTTCGCAACGAGCGATCCGAGGCCCCGGCTCAGGCGCGGCCACCGGTGCGGACGCCGGCACCGGAGCCGTCCCATCGCCCCTCACGCCGTGGGCCTGCCAGACAGTACGCGGTGGTGGGTATCGGTACCTCCACGGGCGGACCGGTTGCTCTGCAGCGGGTTCTGACCTGCCTGCCAGCCAGTTTTCCGGCCCCCATTGTTCTCATCCAGCACATGCCGGCCAGCTTCACACCGGCCTTTGCCGAACGTCTCAACAAGCTGTGCCAGATCGAGGTCCGGCAGGCTGAGGACGGAGACGTGCTGAGACCGGGGCTGGCCTTGCTGGCACCCGGCGGTAAACAGATGATGATTGAGAAACGCAGCGGCCAGGGGCGGGTGCGCATCCTGCCAGGCGATGACCGGCTGAACTACAAGCCGTGCGTGGATATCACCTTCGGTTCCCTGGCGCGGAGTTTCCCCGGAAATACCCTCGGTGTCATCCTTACGGGCATGGGCGCCGATGGCAAGGAAGGGTGCCGCCTGATGAAACAAAGCGGGTCGGTGATCTGGTCTCAGGATGAGAAATCATCGGTCATCTACGGTATGCCGATGGCCGTTGCCAAGGCGGGCCTGACCGACGAAGTGCTGGCCCTGGGAGACATTGGTCCTCGTCTGGTGGAAGGGGTCAACTGATGGATATTCTCAGCCTGCTGGGGATTGTGCTGGCGTTTGCCGCAATTCTGGGTGGCAATCTCCTTGAGGGCGGGGCGATCAGCTCGCTGTTCAACGGGCCCGCGGCGCTGATTGTAATAGGCGGCACTCTGGCGGCCACCATCCTGCAGACCTCCTGGCCAATGCTGAAACGCGCCGCGGTTCAGGTGCGCTGGGTATTCGTGCCTCCTTACGTAAGCCTTGAAGACGGCATCGGCAAGGTGATTGACTGGAGTGTCAAAGCCCGCAAGCAGGGTCTGCTTGGTCTGGAGGGACTCGCGGAGAGAGAGCCGGAGCGTTTTGCCCGCAAGGGGTTACAACTTCTGGTGGATGGCGCGGAAACCGAAACCATCCGCAGCATTATGGAAGTGGATCTGGAATGTCGCGAACAACGCGATCTGGAATCCGCCAGGGTCTTCGAAGCCATGGGCGGCTATTCGCCCACCATCGGTATCATTGGGGCGGTGATGGGGCTGATTCAGGTGATGACCAATCTGGAAGACCCGCAGTCCCTCGGCAGCGGCATCGCGACCGCCTTCGTGGCTACGATTTACGGGGTGGCACTGGCGAACCTGCTGTTTTTCCCCGTGGCAAACAAGATGCGGGGGATTGTCCGCGAACGCACCCGCTATGAAGACATGATGATCGCCGGCATCATTGCCATTGCCGACGGTGAGAATCCGAAATCCATCGAGCTCCGGTTGCGGGGCTTCCTGCAATGATGGACGGGTTGAGCGATGCGACGTCGTAGACGCACGGAGGATGATCTCCACAATAAGGAGCGCTGGCTGATCTCCTACGCCGATTTCATCACGCTGTTGTTCGCTTTCTTTGTGGTGATGTATTCGGTGTCTTCGGTCAACGAGGGTAAGTACAAGGTGCTTTCGGAAACCCTCACCGGCGTGTTCAATGCGCCCCAGCGTTCCTTCCAGCCAATTGACGTGGGCGATCAGCCCCAACGCGCAGAATCGGCATCGGCCGACACCGTTATCCCGCCGGAAGTCGACGAGGCGTCGAGTCGTCCTGAATTGAGCGATGCAGGGCGAACTGAGGCGCTCCGGGCCATGGCCGATCAGCTTGCGTTGGAGTTCGATGAGCTTATTAACCAGGGCGTGGTCACTCTGGAGAGCAATGAGCGCTGGCTGGCACTGAACCTGCCGGACAGCCTGCTGTTCAGCAGTGGCGAGGCCGAGCCTCATTATGACGGGTTTGACGTGGTGCAGCGGATTGCCGGTGTGCTTCGTAACCGCGACAACGCGGTCAAGGTAGAGGGTTTTACCGACAACCGACCCATTCGCACCAGTGCCTTTCCTTCCAATTGGGAGCTGTCCGCCGCCCGGGCTGCCGCCGTGGTCCGAATGCTTGCGATGGAAGGTGTGGAGCCGGAACGCCTGGCCGCCGTCGGGTATGGCCAGCATCAGCCGGTGGCTCGCAACGACACGGAAGAAGGTCGTCGTCGTAACCGCCGCGTGGTGCTGCTGATTTCCCGCGATGCCAGTATTCGAGGCGCCGTGCGCTGACCGGCGCCATGCCGGTGGCAGATGCGTATTGGCGGGTTGGCATGGTTTCTGTATTTAATCCCACCGAATCAGGAACACGGCAAAGACTTGCCGAACCCTGTTCAAGTTGCGCCGGTTCTGGCCGATACAGTGGGTTAGAGTCCGGGGTTTGGTAATTCGGCATGGGCGAGATTGATCGAGTGGAGAGCGTAACGTGCGAATCTGGGCAGTAGCCAATCAGAAAGGCGGTGTCGGAAAAACTACTTCGGTGGTGACGCTGGCCGGGTTGCTGGCCGAGCGGGGCAAGCGGGTACTGGTGGTGGACCTGGACCCCCACGGCTCCCTGACGAGCTGGTTCGGGTACGATCCCGACACGCTGTCCCACAGCCTGTTTGACCTGTTTCAACATCAGGGCAAGGTGCCGGACGGCCTGGCGGCCCAGTTGGTGACGGAAACCGGTTGCAAGGGGGTGTCACTGCTGCCGGCCAGTACCGCCCTGGCCACGCTGGAACGTCGGATGGTCGGCGTTGAAGGCATGGGCCTGATCGTATCCAGGGCCCTGGCCCAGCTTTGGGATGACTTTGATTACGTGATTCTCGATAACACGCCGTCGCTGGGTGTGCTCATGGTCAACGCGCTGGCTGCGGCCCAATACCTGATTATTCCTGTGCAAACCGAGTTCCTCGCAATCAAGGGTCTGGAGCGCATGCTTCATACCCTGCAGATGGTGATGCGGTCCCAGAAAAATCCGCTCACTTTCACCATTGTACCCACGCTGTTTGACCGTCGGACGCAGGCATCGGTGAAGAGCCTGAACCTGCTGCGTAAAACCTACCCCGACACCCTGTGGCGTTTCGCGGTACCGGTTGATACCAAATTCCGGGACGCCAGCCAGGCAGGCGTTGTGCCTTCCGCCATTGACAGTGACACCCATGGCGTTCGCGCCTACAGCCGGTTGCTGGACGATCTGCTGGAAGCCTCTGGCGCGGAGCGGGAGCGCCGGCATGGCTGACGAGAATTTGACAAAGCTGGCTGACCCCGCCAGCGCCATTGCCAGTTACCTTGATGAGCTGCTCCACACGGCAACTGATACCGCGCGCCAGGAAGAGACCCAGCCGCTTGTTCAGGAGGTGGCGCCGGAAGTAAAAGTGCAGCCGGCGCCGGAATCCAGGATCATCTTGCCAGAGCCAGAGCCAGAGCCAGAGCCAGAGCCAGAGCCAGAGCCAGAGCCAGAGCCAGAAGTGGCATTACCGACCAGTCCGGAGCCCGAGGCGCCAGCGTCCCGACCGGACTGGTCCGAGCAACCCTTCGAGTGCCTGATCTTTACCGTCGCAGGGCTTCAGTTGGCCGTGCCGCTGATCCTGCTGGGTGCGATTCACCGGATTGAGGAGAGTATCAAGCCAATTCCCGGCAGCCCGCGTTGGTACATGGGTATCCGCGCAGCCAAGGATCACAACCTAAGGGTGGTCGATACCGCGGAATGGATCATGGCGGGGCGGGTACCGGCCGACGCCCGGGATAACTACCGGTTCGTCATCCGCCTGGATAACAGCGACTGGGGACTGGCCTGCGATGACGTGGCCCAGTCCTTCACCCTGAAACCGGATGAAGTGCGGTGGCGCACGGCACGGAGCAAGCGGCCCTGGCTGGCAGGGACGGTAGTCAATCATATGTGTGCCCTGATTGACGTGCGTACCATGGCTGAATTGCTGGTTCGGGCGGAGCGGGAGCACCACCTGGACATCAGTTGACGCTGGTTACTGAATGAAACCGTGCAGTACTGGCACGGTTTGTGCCCTTAACTATAGTATTGGGCACTGACGATGATTTTTTGACGATCAGGTTGCCCTCAGGGCAGCCACAGAGGAGATACAGCGCTATGGCATCCCCGAGCGGACAACAGCATCAGGCCCAGGACGATCAGATACTTCAGTATGTGACGTTCCGTCTGGATGATGAGACATACGGTCTGAACGTCATGCAGATCCAGGAGGTACTGCGGTACACCGAAATCGCGCCGGTGCCGGGCGCACCGGATTACGTGCTCGGTATCATCAACCTGCGGGGCAACGTGGTCACGGTGATCGACACCCGTCGCCGGTTTGGCCTGGCGGATTCGGAAGTGACCGACGCGACACGCATCGTGGTGATGGAGTCGGCCAACCAGGTCATGGGTATTCTGGTGGATTCCGTGGCCGAGGTGGTGTACCTGAAGGCAAGTGAAATTGAGACCGCACCGAACGTGGGTAACGAGGAAAGTGCCAAGTTTATCCAGGGCGTGTGCAATAAAGATGGCGAACTGATCATTCTGGTCGAGTTCGACAAAATGTTGTCAGACCATGAGTGGGCTGAAATCGCGGCACTGTAAACCGGGCAGATATCCGGAGCAGACCGGCATGATGAGCGCCCACCCTGGTTAACCTAGCTGAGGGCGTTCATCATGTTTGCAGAATATACAGTCCTGATTCCCTGGGTGCTCACCGTGGTGGCGCTCGTATTACTGGCCTGGCAGGGTACGGCTTCACGCCGGGAAATTCGTCGGCTTCGCAGTCAGCTCAAAGAGCGCTGCGACACACTCGGCCGCGAATTGCACGCCACCACCAGCGGAAGTATGGGCGTCGGCCAGCGTCTGGTCACCTGCGAACGACAGTTGCATGAACTGCGTGGCGCTCTCGATGAAATGCGCCAGAACGATCCCCTCAGAATTTCCTACGACGAAGCATCGCGCCTGGTGGATCTGGGTGCCGACATTGATGATCTGATGAATACCTGCGGCATTTCCCGCCCCGAAGCCGAGCTGGTCTCCGCACTACGGAAACGCCAGGCGGCCTGAGCATGACTGCTTACCCGGGGTTGGCGCCAGCAGCATCCGCCGGCGTCTTTCCCTGCAGGTTGAAGGCGAAGGCGAGAATCTCTGCAATTACCTGATAGAGCGTTTCCGGTATTTCGTCGTTGAGCTCGAGGCGCGCCAGAATACTGGCAAGCTCCGGGTTCTCATACAACGGTACCTTATGTTCCCGGGCGATCCGGATAATTTCTTCGGCCAGTTCATGGGTGCCTGTTGCGGCAATGGTGGGTGCCGTTTTGCCGTCGTATTTCAGTGCCACTGCGGCATTCGGGCGTTGCTGCTGATCGCTGCTCATGCTCGGGTATCCACAAGTCTGTGTTCCAGGCGAGTGGCCGCGCCTCTGGGGCTGCCACGCCTGCATTCAAGATCCGTCACTTCCAGCCCCAGGTCTGACAGGCTCTGCCTCAGGGATGGCAGGGTTTCCTGAACCTGTGCCAGGGTGGCCTGCTTTTCAGCCCAGACCCGGGCAGAGACCTGCTGATGCCGCAGGGCAACATCAAAGTGAAGCGGCCCGGCTTCGTCCAGATCCATGGCCAGGGACAGTCGCCACTCCAGGGTGCCGGACCGTCGCGCCTGACGTTGATTCTCGCGGTGCTCCTGATGCTGTTCGATCCGGACCTGAGCCAGGCGCGGCTCGTTCTGGGGTGTCACCCAGGGAAGCTCCAGCAACAGGGTGGACACCGGAGCCGGTGTGTCGGCGGTGGTGCGGGTTGACAATACCTGGCTGTGTAACTGGTTCACCGTCACCCGATTGAGCATGCCAGCGAGCAGGCGCAGCATCTGCCCGGCGGTGGCCGGTTCTGCTGTGCTTTGCGGGGCAGGCGGTGCGAGGGCGTTCGGGAATTGAAGGGGGGACTGGACCAGTTCCGGAGTGGTCAGCGGCGTCAGGTTATTGAACTGCTCGGGACCTTTCCCCTGGTGCGACAGAAGGGTGGTGATGATTCGTGCCAGCGCCAGTTTCAGGTCCGGTAGCGCCGGGTCCCGGGTCTGTGCCAGCCGGCCTTCAGCGAACAGGCCACTCTCTGCAATCCACTGTCGAATCTGCTGTCCCGCCTCTGTTGCGCTGCCAGGCGCCGCCAGTTGCGGGCTCCCCGGCAGCCTGCCGAGCAATTGCTCAATGGCTTCCCGTACCGGCGTGGGAAGCGGTTGTGGCTGCAGGGATGAGGGTGGGGCGGTACCTCCTCCTTCGGGCCGGATACCCTGGTTCAGGCTTGCCAGTATCCTGACCATGCCGGCGTCCAGACTCTGTTGCCAGGGCAGTCGTTGCGCCAGGGCCCGGGCAATACCGGCTTCCTGGGCCGGAGCAAGCTTGCCGAGCAGTTGCAGTTCGTTGCCCGCTCTCATGACCTTGACCCAGTCACCGGGTTCCAGCGCGGTTTCTCCTACCGCGGCCTGGACCGGTAGCGTTCTCCCCCGCACTTCCAGCAACACTTGCGCAGCGGCATTCTGTTGCCGGTTGATGATATCGGCGACCCGGGCCAGCACGGTTTCCCGGTTTGCCAGCTGCAACTGATCCAGTTGCTGGCGGGCGGACAACGCAGACGACACGGTCTGTGACGGCTCACCACGGGTTGGCGCGGTGGCTTGCTTTGTCTGTTCGCCGGTTGGCGGTGGCGTCGGGTTACCGTTTGGTAATTTCATCTGGATTGATTTGACCCCGGACAAGAGTATTCAAGACACGGTTTCGTTATAATACGCCGCGCTGGTAACTATTGCCTGTTTGAAACCTCTGTCCCGGTTCCCGAGCCGCGGAACAGAACCGAATGTTTGCAACACCGGATCGCTCCGGGGTTGTGCGAGATCTGGGGCCCTGATGTCTGAGCCGTTGTTACAGGCTGTCAATCTGCAGTGCGAGCGCGATGACCGGATACTGTTCCGGGACCTCTCTTTCTCCATACTGCCCGGTACGCTGACCCGTGTCGAGGGGCCCAACGGTTCCGGTAAAACCACCTTGTTGAGAATTCTTGCGGGCCTGAGCGATGCCTGGTCCGGGGAGTTGCACTGGATGGGTGAGTGCCGCAGCCGCCGTCACGACGAATTCCTCCATAACATGCTGTATCTGGGCCACCGCCCTGGCATCAAGCCCTTGCTGACGCCACTGGAAAACCTGCGGGCACTGATGGCCGGGCGCAAACCCGTGAGTGATGCAGTGCTGAGGGAAGCCCTGGCGGGTACCGGTCTGGCGGGCTTTGAAGACGTGGCCTGCCGTCGCTTGTCCGCCGGGCAGCAGCGTCGCGTGGCGCTGGCACGATTGCTGATTGCAGATGAGCCCTTGTGGATTCTGGATGAAGTTTTCACCGCCATCGACCGGGCCGGGGTGGTGGCGCTGGAGCACTTGTTGATGCAGAGGGCACAGGATGGCGGCGCCGTTGTGGTCACTACCCACCATGATCTGCAGGCTCCAGCCCTGAACCGCATAACGCTGGGGGGTGGTCATGGGCATTGAGCACACCGTGACTCTGCGCCCGGCGCAGGAGAGGGTCGGGGTTCTGGCGGCAATGAAAGCGGTGTTCGTCCGGGATCTGAAAACCGCGTTCCGACAGCGTCAGGATTTGCTGAATCCGCTGCTGTTCTTTGTCATGGTGGTGACCCTGTTTCCACTGGGGGTCAGCCCCGAGGTGTCGTTCCTGCAACAATCGGGCAGTGGCATTCTCTGGGTCGCGGCCCTGTTGTCTGTCCTCTTGTCCCTGGACCAGCTGTTTCGCCATGACTTTGACGACGGTACGCTCGAGCAGCTGGTGCTACAGCCCCAGCCACTGTTCCTGCTGGTGCTGGCCAAAATCATGGCCCACTGGATGCTGACCGGCGTACCTCTGGTGGTGCTGGCGCCCCTGTTGGGCGTCATGGTGCACCTGGACGGGAACTCTATCGCCGTTCTGTGTCTAACGCTGCTGATCGGAACGCCGGTGCTCAGCCTGATCGGGGCCATCGGGGCGGCGCTGACATTGGGGCTCAGGTCGGCCGGGGTGCTCTTGTCCCTGCTGATCATTCCGCTGTACATTCCGGTGCTGATTTTCGGCACGGGCACCGTCGCGGCTGCCGCCGAAGGAGCGGCTGTGGGAGGCTATATCGCTCTGATGGGGGCATTCCTGGTGCTGGCCATTACGCTCTCACCCTTCGCGTCTGCGGCTGCCTTGCGGATCAGCCTGTCGAACAGTTAAAGGTAGAAGGTAACAACCTGATGTGGCAATTCTTTCACAAGCTGGGGTCACCAAAGTGGTTCTTCGGCATTGCAAACCGCCTGATGCCCTGGCTGCTCTGGACCGGCGCACTGCTGCTGTTGGCTGGCCTCGTATGGGGGCTGGCGTTTGCGCCCAAGGACTACCTCCAGGGCAACAGTTACCGCATCATTTTTATCCATGTGCCATCCGCATTCCTGGCCCAGTCCGTATACGTCATGATGGCGGTCGCAGCAGTGGTCACGCTGGTCTGGCGGATGAAGCTGGCGGATGTGTTCGTCAAGGCGGCGGCACCGGTGGGTGCCATGCTCACGTTCCTGGCGCTGTTCACCGGAGCGGTCTGGGGTAAACCGACCTGGGGTACCTGGTGGATCTGGGATGCCCGGTTGACGTCGATGCTCATCCTGCTTTTTCTGTATTTTGGCGTGATCGCACTGGGGGCGGCTATCGCAGACGAGAAGTCGTCTGCCCGGGCGGTGGCGGTTCTGGTCCTGGTGGGGGTGGTGAATATACCGATCATCAAGTATTCCGTGGAATGGTGGAATACCCTGCATCAGCCGGCCACGTTCAAGCTGACGGAAAAACCCTCCATGCCCATGGAGATGTGGGTGCCGTTGTTACTGTCGTTGCTGGGCCTGTATCTCATTGTTGGCTGGTTTGCGTGCTTGCGCATGCAGACTGAAATTCTGATTCGCGAACGTCGTACCCGCTGGGTGAAAGAGCTGGTACAGACGGGGGAGAACTGATCCTATGGCGTTTGATTCGCTGGGCGCATTTATTGCCATGGAAGGTCACGGACCCTATGTCTGGACCTGCTATGGCGTTTTCTTCCTGTTGCTGGGCTCACTGGTTTACTGGTCGTTGCGTCAGCGCCGTCAGGTGATGGTCGAGCAACGCAGGGTTGTGAGCCGGGACAGTACGGCCCGGACCGGCGCTGGACAACCAGCGACAGGCGCCAGCTTTCAACGCGTGAACGAACCCAAAAAATCCAGAGACTGAACGGCAGATACCCGATGCATCCGATCCGAAAAAAACGGCTGACCATAGTCCTTTTCCTGCTGGCAGGGATTGCCGTTGCTGTGGGGCTGACCACCTATGCCCTGCGTCAGAATATCAATCTGTTCTACGACCCGACCCAGATCGCTGCGGGTGAGGCGCCGCTGGATGTCCGGATTCGTGCCGGGGGAATGGTTGAGGAAGGGTCCGTATTACGGGACCCGGAAAGCCTGAAAGTGGAATTCAAGGTAACGGACTTCAACGCCTCGGTGCTCGTGGAGTACACCGGCATCCTGCCGGATCTGTTTGCTGAAGGGCAGGGCGTGGTGGCCATGGGCCGTATGACCGGGGATGGGCGCTTTGTGGCGGACCAGGTGCTGGCGAAGCACGACGAGAATTACATGCCCCCGGAGGTTGCCGAAGCCCTTGAGCGGGCCTCCGCCGGCAAGCATGAGGCGGGCGACAGCAGTAGCGCTGAATCAGCTTACTGAGACGATTTCTATTTTCTGATGTTGGGAGAAGTCTGATGTATCCGGAACTCGGGCAGGTTGCGCTCATACTGGCGCTGTTGCTTGCCGTACTTCTTTCCGTGGTCCCGCTGGCGGGCTCGGTCACCGGTCGCGACACTCTGCAGGCATTCGCCCGCCCCCTGTCAGCGGGCCTGTTTGTGTTCATCGCGGTGGCGTTCGCCATCCTTACCTATGCGTTCCTGATTGACGACTTTTCCGTCGCCTACGTGGCCAATAACAGCAACAGCCTGCTGCCCTGGTACTACAAGTTCAGTGCGGTCTGGGGCGGGCACGAGGGCTCGCTGCTGCTCTGGATTCTGATGCTGGCGGGCTGGACACTTGCCGTAGCGGTGTTCAGCCGCCGGTTGCCCGCCGTGATGATTGCCCAGGTGCTGTCGGTCATGGGCATGATCACGGTTGGGTTCCTGCTTTTCATCATTCTTACTTCCAATCCGTTCGATCGTATGCTGCCAAACGTACCGGCGGACGGAGCCGACCTGAACCCGTTGCTGCAGGACTTCGGCCTGATCGTCCATCCGCCCATGTTGTACATGGGGTACGTCGGCTTCTCGGTTGCCTTCGCGTTCGCCATAGCGGCACTGATCAATGGCAAGCTGGATGCCGCCTGGGCTCGCTGGTCCCGCCCATGGACCACAGTGGCCTGGGCGTTCCTGTCGCTCGGTATTGCGCTGGGGAGCTGGTGGGCCTATTACGAGCTTGGCTGGGGTGGCTGGTGGTTCTGGGATCCGGTCGAGAACGCGTCCCTGTTGCCGTGGCTGTCAGGCACCGCACTGATGCATTCCCTCGCGGTTACCGAGAAGCGGGGCGTATTCAAGAGCTGGACTGTTTTGTTGGCAATTGTGACCTTCTCCCTGAGCCTGCTGGGTACCTTCCTGGTTCGCTCCGGCGTCCTGACGTCCGTGCACGCGTTCGCTTCGGACCCCGAGCGGGGTAAGTTCCTGCTGATGCTGCTGGCCATCACCATGATCTCCAGTCTGCTGCTGTACGCCTTCCGTGCGCCGGTGGTCCATGTCCGGTCACGGTACGGGTCCATGTCGCGGGAGATTTTCCTGTTGCTGAACAACGTTCTGCTGGTTTCGGCCACATTACTGGTAATGATCGGAACCCTGTACCCACTGGTGCTGGACTATCTCGACATGGGGCGTTTGTCGATCGGCGAACCGTTCTTCAATTCCACCTTCAGCCCATTGGCCGTAGCCACGGGACTGTTGCTGGGTGCCGGTGTGTTTTCACGCTGGAAGAAGACCGACGGCGGCTGGCTGGGTCGCAAGTTGCTATGGCCCCTGGCCGTCAGCCTGGTGGCGACAGCCGCCGTGATGGTGGTGTACGGGGGCTTCAAACCCTGGGCATTTGCTGGCTGCTTTACCGCCATGTGGGTGGCGGTGGCCACATTCTGGGACCTGTGGGACAAGTCGGCGTCGAGAAAAGGCCGCTGGCATGGCCTCAGGCGCCAATCGAGAAGCTACTTCGGTATGGTTCTGGGCCACCTGGGCCTGGCGATCACCATGGCAGGCGCCACCGTTGTGTCCAACTACGGTATTGAGCGGGATGTCCGGATGAGCCCGGGTGACACGGCGTCGGTGGGTGACTATCAGGTTGAATTTCTCGAAATCGGCGAGCGCCAGGGCCGGAACTTCAGCGCCCAGTATGGTTCGTTCGAGATTTTTCTCGACGGTGAGTCCGTGGCGGTGTTGCATCCCGAGAAGCGCCAGTATCTGGTCCAGCGCAGTATCATGACGGAAGCCGGTATTGATGCCGGGTTGTTCCGCGACGTGTTTGTTGCGGTCGGTGAGCGGATCAGCGATGACGCCTGGGCGATCCGCTTGCAGTACAAGCCGCTCGTTCGCTGGTTGTGGCTGGGGTCGCTGTTCATGGCAGCTGGCGGCTTCCTGGCCATTGCCGACCGTCGTTACCGCGTCAAGGCCAACGCTGCCGAGAAACGGGTCACCCGTTCGTCGGCTCCTCGCGGCGACGCAGTGGAGGCGACCTCATGAAGCGATTGTTCCTGTTTGTTCCGCTTGTCCTGGTGGTAGTGCTCGGGACGGTACTCTTCTCCGGCCTTGGAAAGGACCCCACGCACCTGGACTCCGCGCTGATCGGCAAACCCGTTCCCGCGTTCGAGCTGTCAGACCTGGACGATGAAAACCGTCAACTGAACCATGAGGTTTTCCAGGGAGAAGTGTCCTTGCTCAATGTCTGGGGCACCTGGTGCCCCGCATGCCGCGATGAGCACGACGACCTGGTCTGGCTGGCCGAAGAAAAGGGGGTGCGCATTATCGGTCTGAACTACAAGGACAACCGTGACGACGCCCTCGCCTGGCTCCGGGACCTGGGAAATCCTTACGCCACAAGCATCTATGACCCCCGTGGCACACTCGGGTTTGACCTGGGTGTGTACGGGGCGCCGGAAACCTACGTGATCGATGCCCAGGGCATTGTGCGCTATCGCCATGTGGGCGTGGTCAACGAAAAAGTCTGGAACGAGGACCTGGAACCACTGGTCAGCCGCTATCAGGAGGGTTCCTGATGGGACGGTCGCTGATGATATTGTGTTTGCTGGTGTTGATGCTGCCGGCCAATGCCCTGGCGGACCAGGCCAACATTCAGGGCTTCGAGACTCTGGAAGAGGAGCAGCGTTACCGGGAGCTGATTTCGGAATTGCGCTGTCCCAAATGCCAGAACCAGAACATCGCCGATTCCAACTCGCCCATCTCCAAAGACATGCGTGATGCGGTCTATCGCATGATGCAGGATGGGGCGTCTGACGACGACATTGTCGGGGCGCTGGTTGACCGGTTTGGTGAGTTTGTCCGCTACAACCCGGAACTGGATCGGCGAACCGCCCTGCTGTGGGCGACACCGGCAATCGCCGTTGGCGGCGGTTTGCTGATTGTGGCGGTTATTGCCCTGCGCGCCCGTCGAAGGGGAGGGCAGACTGAGAGTCTCACCCCCGATGAACAGGCCCGGGTCAGCACCCTGCTCGACGACAACGAGCGTCACCGTCGCTCGTGATCTGACGTTTCCATTCTCTCTCGACACGTAACGAAGCCTCTATGACTGATACTTTATTCTGGATACTTGCGGCTGCACTGATCGCGTTGGCGCTCGCCTTTATCATCTGGCCGCTGTTTTCCTACCGTGCCGACCAGCGCGCCCAGACCGACTTGCGTAATCAGAACCTGATGGCCTATCGCTCCCGGATGAAGGAACTGGAGAGCGAATACCAGTCTGGCATCCTGGATCAGGATAACTATCAGCAGCTAAGGGAAGAGCTGGCCGGCAGCATGCTTGATGACGTGCCGGATGCGGCAGAGGCCCCGCAGAACGCCGTGGCGAAGCCGCATGGCCGTCGTAGCGCCCTGATTGTGGGCCTGGTGAGCTTTGCCCTGGTACCGGCAGCGGCTGTCTATCTCTACCAGCAGTGGGGCTCCATGGATGATGTCGAGCAGTATCGTGCCATGCAGGACGTTATGGCGTCGGAGGGTGATCGGGTTGAACAGATGACGCAGTTGACCGCTCAGTTGCGGGAGCGGCTGCTGGAAAAACCGGAGAACACCGATGGCTGGGCCATGCTGGGTCGCAGTTATATGCGCCTGGAGCAGTATGAAAACGCCGCCTGGGCATTCGAGCAGCTGGCCGGTCAGGTGACCGACGACACCAAAGCCGAAGCCACCGCCTGGGGATTGTCTGCCCAGGCGCTGTTTTTCAACAGCCAGGGCGAGTTGAACGAGCAGGTAACGCGAGCCATCGGCAAGGCCCGTTCGCTGGATCCGGACGAGGTCAACGCCCTGGGGCTGCTCGGCATCTCCGCGTTCAGTTCCGAGAACTATGAGCAGGCCATAAGCTACTGGGAACGTATTGTCGAGGTCGCGCCGGACCACCCGCAAATTGCCTCCATCCGCGAGGGTATCCGGGAGGCCGCACAACGACTTGGCCGGGACGTGCCGCAACCTGAAACCGCAACCGGCGCCGGTGTGACGGTACGCGTCGAGGTGTCGGATGCGTTTGCCGGCGACATCCCCTCTGATACCACGCTGTTTCTGTTTGCCCGCAGCACTGACAGTCAGAATCGTGTTCCACTGGCTGTCGCCCGGCTTACGGCTGGAGAACTTCCGGCTGAGATCCGCCTGGATGACCGTTACACCATGTCGCCGGAGAATCGGCTTTCCGAGGCCTCAGAAGTGGTCTTGATCGCCCGGCTGTCCCGCTCGGGTAATGCCGCGCCCCAGGCCGGAGACTGGCAGGGTGAAGTGACAGAGCCTGTGGCGGTAACGGAAGAGCAGGGCGGCTCCGTCACACTGGTGATCGATCACCAATTACGGAATTGATACCGGGCCGCGTTCATCAGCGGCCCGTCAGCTCCCGGGGATAGAGCGGCGGCAGGCCTTTCTCCGCCTCCGGCGCCAGGGGTGCCTTGCCCCTCAGACGTTGCAGTATTTTGACCAGTTCGGTTCCCTGCCACTGGTCCCTGCCCTGGTCGGGCCTGCCGAAGAGATGAGCCTGGAGGGCCCCGATCTCACGGGACAGGGCGTCATCGTCCATCCAGGTAACGACGTCTGCTGCGCTGTCAAAGTGCCGCCCGCTGACGTGGCGGTTTGCCCACTGGGGCAGGAGTCGCAGGGTATCAGAAGCCCCGGCCTTGGCCGCTGCACACAGCTGCTCAAACATGACGCTTTCCCGCTCATCGCCGTCCGGCCGCTCCCGGCGGTCTGTTCGCTGTTTCCTCCCTTGCCACCACAGAGCTGCCGTGGCAAACCAGGCAAGACCCAGTGCCAGGCTCAGCCATGGCCAGAAGCTCACGTTGGTGGCCGGTTCCGTGTCGGCGGGCTCCGGAGTTGCGGCGACCGAGCCCGGGGCGGCCGGTTCGTCAGTGGAGGGTGAGGCAGCCTGCCCCGGCGCGGCCTCCACGGTCAAGGTGCGTGAGGGAATGACCGCGACTTTCTCTTCGTCCGCTTCCGTGTCCCACCAGGGAATGCGGATTTCCGGGAGAATCAGGTCACCGGCCTGAACCGGCACCAGCGCTGTTGCCTGGGACAGGCTTGAGCTCAGACCGGCGTTGGTTGTCTCAGTTTCCCGTTCCGGTGATTCCGGATAGGTCCGGATACCGGGCACCTGAATCTCTTCAAACGGTGGCAGGGTCTCCGCTGGCAGTCCGTCGGCCCGCAATGCCAGTATCCGTGTGAGGTTTTGCCCTGGTCTCAGGGGCTGGTTCCGCGCCAGGCCGGACTCGCTCAGCTCAAGGCTGCTGGCCGGCAGCCAGGTGTCACCGCTGAAATCCGGCGGGATGCCTTTGACGGGAATATCGAACAAGGTTTCGCTGTCCCGCAGGAATTTCAGTTGGCCATCGGGTGTTCGGGCCCGCCCCTCAAATCGGATGGTGTTGAGGCTGAAGTCGCCCGCCTTCTGGGGATAGATCGCGTATCGACGTTCCACGACACGGAACCGAACGCCATCCCGGTAGCGGTTGTATTCCCGTTGCTTGCCCAGGCTCTCGATGATGGCATCCGGGTGTTCCGGCTCAGACAGTTCGCCCCGGATCAGATTGCCGCTGAAAAACAGTTTGATGGTCAGCACCAACTGTTCCTGAACGTAGACCTGATCTTTGTCGGTGGACAGTTCGATGAAGCTGTCGCGGGGTTCCGTACTGGTGTCCTTATCCGGCGGCGTGCCGCTCAGCACATTGATCGTTACTGCCGCGGATGTGGTGTCCTGGAATGACAGCGAGGGTATCTCAAGCGTTCCGTTTCTCTTGGGAGCCAGTTCGTAGGTCCAGGTGATCTCGCCCACCATTTCATTATTAACGGTGCGGATGTTGTATCGCTGGTTACGCCCCAGTATCTCGAAGTCTTCCTCGACCTTTTCAATATCCGGAGACGGCAGGCTGGATATGTCGAGGTCAAACAGATTGGTCAGATTGATATCGATTTTCATACTGCCACGCACGTTGAGGGTCAGCACTTCGCCTTCGTACAACGTGGTGCGGTCTGGCTCCACGGTCAGGTCGTTGGAAGCCTGGGCAGGCCACGCCACTGACAGCAGCGTGGCAAACAGAAACAGTAGGGTCGAAAGCCGCTTTACCATGGTGTGTCGCCCTCGTCCGATGGGGTTTCTCGTTGCTGGTATTGTTGGAGGAATTTGCGCCGTAACAGCCCACCGGGGTCGTCCGGGATTCGTCTGAGCCATTGCTCCTGCCCTTGGCTCAGGGGGGACTCGGAGATTTCTGCCGGTGAACGCTGCTGTTCCCCATCACTGCCTTCTTCGTTACCGGACTGCTGGGTGGTGGACGGTGTTTGTCGGGACTGAGCCGGAGATTCCTCGGCGTCCTGCTGGCTGTTCTGATCGCTGCCTTCCTGTCCCTGCTGTTGCTGGTCCCGGGCCTGTCCCTGCTGGTCACCGCTCTGGTCGCCCTGCTGGCTGTCGGAACGCTGTTCACCCGGGTCGGAGTCACCGTCCTGCTGGTTCTGATTCTGGTCGTCGTTGCGCTGGTTCTGGTCATCGGAATCGCCATCGCCTTCACCGGACTGGCTTTCGGATTCCTGCTGGTTCAGTAATTGCTTCACCAACTCTTGGTTGATGCGGGCATCTTCCATCGACGGGTCGGCGGCCAGGGCCTGATCGTAGGCTTTGAGCGCTTCTTCCAGCTTACCGGCATGAGCGAGGGCGTTGCCGCGATTGTAGTCGGCATGGGGCCCCTGGACGCGACCAAAGGACTCAGCCGCCGCCTCATAGTCTTGGTTTCGAAACTGCGCGCTGCCCCGCCACTGTGGGTCACTGAGTTCTGTGGCGGCCCTGGCGGGGTCCCGGGAAATCAGTTCGGGTGCACGTTGATCCTCACGGGCCCAGAGTTCATCCCAGCTCAGCGCCATGGCCGGGCGCGGAACCAGGGGCAACAATGCCAACAGCGCCACGGCCAGCGCGCCTTTGCGCCAGCCCGCCAGCACCAGCGGCAAGGCCAGCCACAGCAGCCAGTAGCCATCGTCCTGGAACCGGTTCACGGTCAGGTCCCGATCACTCTCTTCCCAGTCTCCGGCATCTTCGGCCCGCAACCCGAGGTTGATGATGTCGGTGTCGTCGAGGGTCAGGCGCTGGCTTCGTCCGCCGTTGCTGCTGGCCAGTTGCTGCAGCGCGGAAGGACTGGCCTTGGTCATGACAATGGTGCCGTTTTCCCGGATGAAACCCTGTTTGGGCAAGGGAATGGGGCCGCCTTCCGGCGTACCCACGGTCAGGGTGTTGAGGGCAAAGCGACCGTCCTTGAGGTTTTCGGTGATGAGATCCTGATAGCGGTCACTGACGTTGTCGGTGATCAGCAGGATCCGGCCCTGTCCCGGAGCACCCTGGGACAGTAACTGGTTGGCGCGGGCGACACCAAGATCCGCCCGGTTACCCGGGGCAGGCATGATGACCGGATCCAGCACATCAAGCATGCCCACGATGGTGTTGCGATCATCGGTCAGTGGGCTGACGGTGTGGGCGTCTGCGGCATAGACCACCAGTGCCGTCAGGCTGCCGTCGCGCAGATTGAGTATGTCGCGTATCTTGCGCTTGGCAAGCGTCAGTCGGTCGGGCTCCACGTCGGTTGCCAGCATTGACAGTGAAAGGTCAAGCACAATGACCAGGCTGTCATTCTGTTGCTGCAACGGAGTGGGCGCCTGCCGCCAGGCTGGTCCGGCGAGGGCGATGGACAGCACGGTCAGTGCTGCGGCAGCGATGAGCACCGGTGATCTGGATGGGCCACCCGTCTGTCCGTGCCGGCTGATTACCGGTCTCAGCAGCGGTTCCGGGATAACCCGTGCCCAGCCGCTGTCGCTCTGGCGGGCCTTGCGGAATACCAGCGGCAGTAGCGGCAGGATCAGTATCAGCGCCAGCCAGGCCGGCCGCAGGAAATGAAAGTCAGCCATGGAAAGGCCCCCGTTCCTCTTGTCCTTGCCGGTCGTCAGGGTTGCGTTTACTCCTGCTGCGGGCCAGCTTGATGGCCTGCAACAGCAACCAGAGAATGACCGCGGTCGCAGCAGGCCAGACAAACAGATCGGTGACTGGGCGGTAGTGCTTGCCCTCCAGCTCGATGGGTTCCAGTTGATCAATGCTCTGGTAGATCATTTCCAGTTCCGGCAGGCTGCGGGCCCGGAAATACTCCCCTCCGGTCTGTTCGGCCATGCGCTCCAGCAAGGCTTCGTCCAGGTCCCGGGACGGGTTGACCTGACGAGACCCCAGGAGTCCCCGCTGGATCATGGATTCTGCGCCGATGCCGATGGTGTAGATGCGCACGCCCGTCGCTTCGGCAATCTCGGTGGCTTTGTCAGGCGTGATTTCACCCGCGGTGTTGGCGCCGTCAGTAAGCAGTATGACGACCCGCTGTTCCTGGGGACGATCGCGCAGGCGCTTGACGGCCAGTCCGATGGCGTCGCCGATGGCGGTGGCGCGGCCGGCCATGCCGATACCGGATTCATTCAGCAGTGTGCGAACCGTGGTCAGGTCGAAGGTCAGGGGCGCCTGGATATAGGGTTCGGTACCAAACAGCAGCAACCCCAGACGGTCGCCTTCCCGCCGCTGGATGAAGTCGTCCACCACCCGCTTCACTGCCTGCAGCCGGTTGATCCCACGGCCCTGGATGATCATGTCCTGCTCATCCATGCTGGGGGAGATGTCCACGGCCAGAAGCATGTCCCGGCCGCTCACCGGCAGTTGCACAGGCTCACCCACGTGCTGGGGGCGTGCTGCGGCGAGCACCAGCAGCAACCACAGGAGCCAGAGCACCAGCAGTTGCCACCAGGGCAGGCGGCTGCCGCTGCGGCTGACGCCCGGCAGATCGGTTAACCAATGACCCACGGGGAGAACGGGCGCGTCCACCGCCTGGCTGGTGCGTTTGCCCAGGCGCATCAGCAACGGCGCCAGCGCCAAGACCAGTACCCAGGGATAGGCCAGGCTCAGCATGACTGGCCTCCGAGCCACATCCGGGCGAAGGCCAGGGCTTCCTCCGGACTGCCGGTCGCGGTGGGCTGCCAGCTGCTGGTGATCATGGCTTCGACGGTCGGTCGCGAGGCAATCCGGTCTTTTGGACTGGTCCTCAGGAGAAATTCCGCCCACGCCGTGCCGCTCATGGCTTCCGGATGCTCATGCGGGTAACACACCCGGGCGCATTGCTTGAGCAGCGCGTTGAGCTGTGCAAACCAGTGCGGTGATGGGGAGCGGTTGCGGGCCAGTTGTTCCAGTTTCCGGTGTGCCGCTCTCCGCCACCGATTCCGCCTTCTCCAGCGGATCAGGAGCAGGGCAGCCGTCATCAGGAGCACCAGGACCAGGGCCGCGAGTACCCACCAGCCCGGTGCCGGCGGCCAGAAGCCACCGGATTCAGGCAGGTGAATGTCCCGCAATTGGCTCAGGAGATTCTGTTCCATCAGCCGATCCTCCCCCTGGGGCCGAGGAGCGATTGCAGAATGAGGGCGGGGTCATCACCGGTCATGAGCGTTGCGGGTTGCACGCCTGCGGTACGGAAGCAATCTGCGAGTTCCCGTTCATGGTGGTCTACTTTCAGACGCCAGGCCTGCCGGAATGCAGCGTTGGCGGCATCGAACCACACGGGACCGGAATCGCCGGCAACGGCAAAACGCCCGCTTTCCGGTAGCTGTAATTCCAGAGGGTCGGCAATACGCAGTGCGCTCACCGAATTGTGCCTGGCCAGTGCGCCCAGCAATCGAGGAGTCTCTGTGGTGATATTGAGAAAGTCGCTGATCACGAAAATCCGGCTGCCCGTATGGGCAACGCGGCGGGCTTCATTGAGCGCGGTTTCCAGTGAGGCGGTCAGGGGATAGTGCGGCGGTTGCCCGGGGTTGTCGGGCCGGGGCCGTTGCTGTTGCCGGGCGAGGGTGTCGAGTAGTTGTAGTACCGATTTCTTTCGCCGTGCCGGGCGCTGAACGGACAGATCCATGCCGTTGAAGACGATGCCACCGACCTGATCGCCGGACCACAGGGCCAGCCAAGAGAGTATACCCGCCACCTGGGCGCAACGGACCTGTTTGTAGGCCCCGGTACTGGCGAAAAACAGGCTCGGCCCAAGGTCGCACAGCAGCAGCACCGGTCGCTCCCGTTCCTCTTCGTAGAGTTTGGTATGGGGTGACTGTCGCCTGGCGGTCACGCGCCAGTCGATGCTGCGGATGTCGTCACCGGGCTGATACTGCCGTACTTCCGCGAACGCCATGCCCCGGCCTCGCTGGGGCGACCGTTGCAGGCCGGCCTGCCGGCTTCGAACCGGCCGTGCTGCCGGCAGTTTGAGCGCGCGCGCATCGGCCTGAAGGCGAATCAGAGCGGGCAGATCAATATGGGTGGCGTGCGGCTGGTGCATCATCAAGCGTGATCAGGCTGTAACGGGAACGTGATCAATCAGTCTCTGAATCACCGTGTCGGCGGTCATGCCCTCGGCTTCCGCTTCAAAGGTCAGAAGAATGCGGTGACGCAGTACATCAAAGGCGATCTGGCGGACATCATCCGGGCTGACGTAGTCGCGCCCGTCAAGCCAGGCCAACGCCCGGGAACAACGGTCCAGCGCAATGGTGCCCCGGGGGCTGGCGCCGAAGGCGGTCCAGCGTGCCAGCTCCGGGTCCAGGCTCTGGGGATTGCGGGTGGCCAACACCAGTGCCAGCAGATACTGCTCAACGGGCTCCGCCATGTAGATGTCCGCGATCTCACCTCGCGCCTGGAATACCTGATCAGCGCTCAGGCGGACTTCGGCAGCGGGCTGACCCTGGCGGTAATCGTTCCTGGCCAGGTGAAGAATGGCTTTCTCGGCGTCAGCGGAGGGGTAGTCGATCACCACATGCATCAGGAACCGGTCGAGCTGGGCTTCGGGCAGCGGGTAAGTGCCTTCCTGTTCGATCGGGTTCTGGGTGGCCATGACCATGAACAGGGAATCCAGCGGGAAGGTGCGCATGCCCACGCTGACCTGCCGTTCTCCCATCGCTTCCAGTAATGCGGACTGGACTTTTGCGGGCGCCCGGTTGATCTCATCGGCCAGCACGAGGTTATGGAAAATGGGACCATGCTGAAATTCAAACTGTCCGGTTTCGGCGCGATAGATTTCGCTGCCGGTGACATCAGAGGGTAGCAGGTCCGGGGTAAACTGAATGCGGTGAAAGTCACCTTCGAGGTGATCAGCCAGGGCTTTTATGGCCGTGGTCTTGGCAAGGCCCGGAGCGCCTTCGACCAGCAGATGACCATCGGCCAGCAACGCGATCAGCAACCGGTCCACCAGCTTTTCCTGACCTATGATCCTTTTGGCTAACTGAGATCGTAGCTCCCCGAAAGTATGCTGTAGAGACATGGGCTATCGTTGTTCCTGTGTGGAGGCTCTTTGCGTAAGTAGTTGCCGCAGTTTTGGCATCTGGGCGGCAAAAATCAAGGGCTTGACTATGCTTATGTGACAATACCCTGATTACGTTTATTTCACACTAACCGAGGTCGACTATGAATGCGCTGACGGTGGCCAGCAAGGATCAGTTTTTTGAACAGCTGGCTGATGCTTTCGCACAGAAAATTGCGAAGACCGAAGCAAAGAAGATCAGTGAGTTTGCAAAACAGCATTACGCGCACATCCCTCTTGAGGAGCTGGTGAGTCGGCGATTTTCGGATACCTACGGGGCGGTGCTGGCCGCCTGGCAGTTCCTGCAGAAACGCAGCGCCGGGGAGACGCCGGTGGCGGTGTTCAACCCGGACCTGGAAAGCGACGGCTGGCAGTCCACCCATACCGTCATTTTCATCCTTCATCCCAACATACCGTTTCTGATCGACTCGCTCCGCATTGCCATCAACCAGCGGGAAATCGGTACACACTCCATCCAGCACTCGATCCTTCGGGTGGATCGGGACGATGACGGCAAGCTGAAAAAGCTACACTCCACCAAGAAATCCAGCGCCGGCTCCGAGTATGAGGCGTTCATCGTGCTGGAAATTGACCGCCACAGCGATCCGGAAGACCTCCGCGAACTGGAGCAGGTGCTTCAGACCATCCTCCACGAGGTGCGGATTGCCGTCGAGGATTTCCCGGTGGTGACGGGGAAGGTCAATGAAATCCTCTCGGAACTGGACGCCACCACGGCAGGCATCAGTGATGAAGACAAGGAAGAGGCGCGGGCTTTCCTCAACTGGCTGGTGTCTGACCGGTTCACCTTCCTGGGCTACGACGAGTACGATTTCGCCCGCGACAAGAACGGAATGGTGGTCCGGCGCGTGGAGAATTCCGAGCTGGGTATCCTGAGGGTCAACAACGAGCGCCCGGACCGGGTGCGCCTGAATGAGCTCCCCCAGCGTACCCGCCATGAAATGACCCGGACCGATGACATCTTCATATTCGCGAAATCGGCGCAGCGGTCGCGGGTTCATCGGCCGGCCTATCCCGATTACATCGCCGTGAAGAAATTCAACAGCAAGGGCGAAGTGGTGGGTGAGCGCCGGTTCCTCGGCCTTTACACGGCCCGCGCTTACAACGAACGACCGGACGAAATTCCGCTGCTGCGTCGCAAGTTCCACCAGGTAATGAAGCAGTCCGGCTTTCTGCGGGACGACTACGCCGGCAAGGAACTGGAGCAGATACTGACGCTGTATCCGCGGGATGAACTGTTCCAGATCGAGCCGAACGAATTGCTCAGCGTTGCCAAAAGCATTCTCTACATTCAGGAGCGGCGCCGGATTGAGCTGTTCATGCGTGAAGATGTATACGGCCAGTTCGTAACCTGCCTGGCGTTCTTCCCCCGGGACATCTACAACACCGAGCTACGGTTGAAAGTGGAGCAGGTGTTATTGGACCGACTCGAGGCGGAAGACATTGAGTTTGTTACCCATTTCTCCGAATCCGTTCTGGCCCGGGTGCAGTTCACCATTCGCCTGCCCCAGGTGGAGAACCGTCAGTTGCCGATTGCCGAGATCCGTGAAAAGGTCATCGAGTTGGCCCAGTCCTGGCGGGATGGGCTGGCCGAGGCGGTGAACGAGGTTTATGGAGAAGAGCAGGGCAACGAGCTGTACCGCCTCTACTCCACCGGCTTCCCGGCCAGTTACACCGATATGTTTTCCCCGCGGCGCGCGGCCATTGACCTGGAGCACATCACCGGGGCGGCGAAAGGCCAACTGACCATGAGCTTCTACCGGGCGCTGGAGGAAGACGAGAACACCCTGCATTTCAAGCTGTTCTACGCGGATGAACCCCTGCCACTGTCCGACGTCATGCCGATTTTCGACAATCTCGGGTTCCGGGTGATCGGTGAGCATCCCTTCGAGGTGACCGACCGCAATGGCAAGGTGGTGTGGATCCACGACTTCACTCTTCAGGCCTACAGCGGAAGTGTGGTGGATATTCACCGCATCCGTCCGATCTTTGAAGACCTGTTCCGGCGGGTTTGGTTCGGAGACGCGGAGAATGATGCGTTCAACCGGTTGTTGCTGTCTTCCTACATGAGCTGGCGTCAGATTGCCCTGTTGCGCACCTACGCCCGTTACATGCGGCAGATCCGGATTTCCAACAGTCAGACCTTTATTTCCAACACCCTGGTTAACCACGTTGACCTGGCGCAGATGTTAATGGAGGTCTTTGAGGTACGCTTTAACCCGGAGCGCTATCAGAGTGAAGGCAAGAGCCAGGCGGCTCAGCAGAAACTTGAGATTGAGTTCAACGCCGGTCTCGACAACGTTGAGAACCTGAGTGAAGACCGGGTGCTGCGGCTTTACCTGGAGCTGATGCAGGCGACCCTGAGGACCAACTACTTCCAGCTCGACAGCGAAGGCAATACCAAGCCATACATCAGTGTGAAGTTCGATCCTACCCGGATACCGGACATGCCGCTGCCCATGCCCATGTTTGAGATCTTTGTGTATTCCCCGCGGGTGGAAGGCGTGCATCTGCGTGGTGGGAAAGTGGCCCGGGGCGGTTTGCGCTGGTCCGACCGGTTCGAGGATTACCGTACCGAGATTCTCGGCCTGGTGAAGGCTCAACAGGTCAAGAATGCTGTGATCGTGCCCGTTGGCGCCAAGGGCGGTTTTGTTGCCAAGCAACTGCCGGAACCGTCGGACAGAGAGGCGTTCCAGGCCGAAGGTATCGCCGCCTACAAGACCTTTATCCGGGGGCTTCTGGATATCACCGACAACCTCGTGGACGCGGGTATCCAGCCACCCGAGCAGGTAATCCGTCATGACGATGACGACCATTATCTGGTCGTGGCGGCGGACAAGGGCACCGCGACCTTCTCCGACATCGCCAATGGGCTGGCCGCCGAATACGGCTTCTGGATGGGGGATGCCTTCGCCTCCGGTGGCAGTAATGGCTACGACCACAAGAAAATGGGCATCACCGCCCGGGGCGCATGGGTCTCCGTGGAGCGTCATTTCCGGGAAATGGGTATCAACCCGGCTCTGGATGAGTTTACGGCCATTGGCATCGGCGACATGGGTGGTGATGTGTTCGGCAACGGGCTGCTGTGTTCGGAGAAGACCCGGCTGGTGGCAGCGTTCAACCACATTCATATCTTCATTGATCCCAACCCGGATGCGGAAAAGAGCTACCGGGAGCGCAAGCGGTTGTTCGAGATGCCCCGGTCATCCTGGACCGACTATGACACCAAGCTGATTTCCAAGGGCGGCGGTGTGTTCAGCCGCAGCGCCAAGTCCATCCCCGTCAGCGCCGAAATGAAAAAGCTGCTGGGTATCAAATCGGACCGGGTGCCCCCGAACATGCTGATCAGCCACATCCTCAAGGCCCAGGTGGATCTGCTCTGGTTCGGTGGCATCGGTACCTACGTCAAAGCCCAGGTAGAGTCCCACGGTGATGTGGGCGACAAGGCCAACGACGGCTTGCGCATCAACGGTTCGGAGCTGCGCTGCAAGGTCGTGGGTGAAGGCGGGAACCTGGGTATGACCCAGCTCGGTCGCATCGAGTTCGCCCTGAACGGTGGTCGCCTGAACACGGACTTTATCGACAACTCCGGCGGTGTGGATTGCTCCGACCACGAAGTCAACATGAAGATCCTGCTTAACCGCGCCGTGGCCATGGGCGACCTGACGGGCAAGCAGCGCAACGTGATGCTCGAAGACATGACCGATGACGTCGCGGAGCTGGTACTGAAGAATAACTACCGCCAGACTCAGGCCATCAGCATTGCCAGCGTGGACGCCACCGTGAGGATGGAGGAATACCGGCGCCTGATGAACACGCTGGAGAGTGAGGGTAAGCTCAACCGCTCACTGGAGTTTCTGCCCGAGGATGAGACGCTCTCGGAGCGCAAGCTCGACAAGAAGGGGCTCACCCGGCCGGAATTGTCGGTGTTGATCTCCTATGTGAAAGGCGATCTAAAGCAGACCCTGATCGACAGCTCATTGCCGGATGAACCGTTGCTGGCGGGGGAGATGTACAAGGTCTTCCCCCAGGCTTTGACCCGCAAATTCTCGGCAGAGCTTGGCGAGCATCAGTTGCGCAGGGAAATCATTGCCACCCAGATCGCCAACGACATGGTCAACCACATGGGGATCACCTTTGTGGAGCGGCTGTCCCAGTCGACCGGAGCGGACCCGGCGTCGATTGCGCTGGCCTGGATCATAGCCCGGGACGTGTTCCGCCTCGATACCTGGTGGGACAAGATTGAGGCCCTGGATTTCCATGTGCCAGCCGCCCTTCAGATGGAACTCATGAACGACCTGATGCGCCTGATCCGTCGCTCCGTGCGTTGGCTGCTGCGCAACCGTCGCGCCGAGCTCAACATCCAGCAGCACATGGAGCGCTTTGCGGACAGTGTGTGGAAGATGACCGCGGATCTGCCGGATTACCTGGGTGAGCAGGCCCGTGCCCATTGGGACAAACGTTTCAATGAGCTGGCCGAAGCTGGTCTGCCCAAGGACCTGGCCTCGGTGCTGGCGGGGACCAGTTATCTTTACTCCTCACTGGGCATCATCGAAGCCCGCGAAGCAACGGGAATGCCCCTGAAAACGGTCGCCAACCTGTACTACGATCTGGGGGAAAAGCTGGACCTCAGCTGGTTCGCCAACGCGATCGCGGCGCTGGTGCCGGCCTCCCATTGGCAGGCCCTGGCCCGGGAGAGTTTCCGCGAGGATCTGGATTGGCAGCAGCGCGCCCTGACCACGGGCGTGTTGAAGCTGGCCGGAAAACCCGAGGATGTTCCGGCCAGCGTCGAGAGCTGGATGGCCAGCCACGAACCGATGATCAGTCGCTGGAAGACCATGTTGACGGAACTCAAGGGTGTTCGTGAACCCGAGTATGCGATGTTCTCAGTGGCGTTACGGGAGCTGCTTGACCTGGCGCAATCGACCATGCACAGCAGTCATGCTGACGCTGAGCCGGAGCATCGCTGAGGCGCCAGACATGGATTCAGACAACTGGAGTATTGCGTTAGGGCGCTGATTGCCGTTCAATTCCGTTACTGGATTGATTAACGGAGAAAATGGTAATGGGTCAGCTCGATCATCTTCTGGAGAAAAACAAGTCCTGGGCCGATAGTATCAAGGCTCAGGACCCCCAGTTTTTTCATCGTCTTTCCAATCAGCAAGCGCCTGAGTACCTGTGGATCGGTTGTGCCGACAGCCGGGTTCCCGCCAACCAGATTGTGGACCTGATGCCCGGGGAGCTGTTTGTTCACCGCAACGTGGCCAACGTCGTGGTCCATACCGACTTCAATTGTCTCTCGGTGCTGCAGTTCGCCATCGACGTGCTGAAGGTCAAGCATGTGCTCGTGGTTGGCCATTACGGCTGTGGTGGCGTGCGTGCCTCGCTGCTAGACGAGGGGTTTGGCCTGATCAGCAACTGGCTGCGTCATGTTCAGGATGTCAGGGACAAGCATCGCTCGGTTCTGGACGGTATCGCCAGTGAGCAGGACCGGGTGGACCGGCTCTGTGAGCTCAACGTGGTGGAGCAGGTGGGGCATGTGTGCCAGAACAACATTGTTCAGGAAGCCTGGCGTCGCGGGCAGCCACTGACTGTGCACGGTTTCGTCTACGATGTGGCGGATGGCATCCTGCGGGACATGGGATTGTCCATTTCCGGTGAAGAAGAACGTGTGGCGGTGCAGGCGAACAGTCTGGACGAGCTTGTCCAGCGTCCGGTCCGGTCAGGACGGCCGAAAAAATAGGCTCATCCATGTCGAGTTTACCCAACCCCCACGAGGCCCTGCTCAGGAATCGTGATCTGATCAGTGGTCGCCTGGCGCTTATTGGTCTGTCCGACACCGGCCTGCTGAGGGCGTTGCCGGATGGCGGTCTGGCAATGACCGAGCATGCCGGTGTCTATGGGCGCATGCCGGAGCTGCCGGGTTGGCAGGGGGCTTTCGGTTATGACCATAGCGCCCTGCAGACCGCTGCTGCAGATACGGTCGTGGTGTTTTTGCCCAAAGCGAGGGCAGAACTGACGTTACGACTGGGCCTGGCGGCCTGGCTGGCGTCGGAGAACGCCCGCCTGATTCTGATTGGTGAGAAGCGCGAGGGCATTGCCGGCGCGGTACGACAATTGAAAACACTGGCGCCGACTGCGGAAAAGATCGACAGTGCAAGGCACTGCCAGGTCTGGCTGGCACACTCTTTTGAGGCGGGCACGCCGTTTGACCTTGGCCAGTGGATGACCTGGCACCGGGTTGGCCGTGGCGGCGTCGAGATCCCCGTGGCAGGGCTGCCGGGTATTTTCAGCGACGGCGAATTGGACCATGGAACGGCGCTGCTGCTGGAAAGCCTCGTGACCCAGCCGCTGACGCGCGGACACGCCCTGGATTTTGCCTCGGGTTCCGGGGTGATCGGGAGTTGGATTCAGACCTGGCAACGCGCCAATGGTATTGAGCCGTCGCCCATTGATGCCGTGGATGTGCAATCGCAGGCGGTTATCTGCACCCGTGCCACTTATCGCGAAAACGGAGCCCTGGGAGATGTGATGGCGTCCGATGGATTGGCTGCGGTCTCACGGAAGTATCGCGCGATTGTCACAAACCCCCCGTTCCATACCGGTGTGCGCACCGATACCTCAATGACCGAGCAGTTCCTCCGTCAGGCTGCGGCGCATCTGCAATCCGGGGGTGAGCTGCGTCTGGTAGCCAATAATTTCCTGCCCTACGAGGCCCTCATGCGCAGGACCGTGGGACCGGTCACCCGGATGGCGGGGGATAACCGGTTCACGGTGTACTCCGCCCGGCGCCCGTGATGGGCCAAAAAAAAAAGCCCCTGGGGTGAGGGGCAAAAAAGGCTGCTTCCGTAGAAAGAGGGAATCAACCTGAAATCAGTCTGGTCAGGCGCTCTCGTCGACCTCTTTGTTCCCCGCCCGGCGTGGGGTCAGGTCACGGAGCTGCACGAACAGACGGCGTGCCTCGGACTCGGCGCGCTGACGGGCCTCGGTCAGCTTGGGTCTGACGTCGGCGTCATAGGCGTTACCGGCCTTCTCGGTGAAGTAGGCCGTCATCATATTGGCATCCCACCACAGCTTTTTGCGCAGGTCGTAGGTTGCGACATCAAGGCGCAGTGTCAGCTCACGGAAAGTCGGGTTCTTGCTGCGAATCTGGCTGACGACTTCCGACAGGGAGCGGGGTTCGGACACATCGGCACCCAGGTCCGCCAACACCTTTTTCAGTTCGGAAGAAGCTTTGTCCAACTGGGGGCGAAGCTGGTCTTCAAGACGCTTGCCAGCGGCCTGTACAGATTCAAAGCGGGTTTTAAGGGAATCGCGGATCATAGGGTGTCTCTCATGTATGTTCGGTTTCACAACAACATGGGTATCACGATAGGGTTAATTTCTAGAATAATCAGCCTAGAATGGCCCCACTTCTGAACCTGAACCGATTTGGTGCCTGAAATGACAACTGACACGCTGCAAACGCACCACCGCACACTGACGCTCGAGCGTCCCGGCACCACCGATCGTACGTTGCGCGCCTGGGACGCCGCTGATGAACTGCTGCTGGAACAAACCGATGCGTGGCTGGACAGTCACGGTTCTGCGCGGGTGCTGGTGGTAGATGACCAGTTCGGGGCCCTGACTTTGGGGCTGGTCCACGCCAATCCGGTCTCCGTCGCCGACAGCGCTACCCTGGCCGTGGCCCTGGCTCGCAACAGCGGAGCCAACCGTCTCGCTGATATGCGGCCCCTGAACTGGCTTGAGGCACCCCAGGGGCCGTTTGACGTGGTTGTACTGCGAATTCCCCGACAACTGGATTACCTGAGTTGGCTGCTTCGCTGGAGCAACGGCGTGCTGGCACCTGAGGGCGTCGTCATCGCCGGCGGAATGATCAAGCACTTGCCGGATCGCTGCGCCGAGGTTTTTCAGGATCTGCTTGAAGGCCGTCAGGTGGTTCCGGCGCGGAAAAAGGCGCGGGTGGTTATCTGCGGTCGGGGCAGGGCGGGGCTGGATAACTGGCCCGGGCACTGGAAAGGCTATGCCCCGGATGTCGGGGCGCCGATGGTCAGTGGTCTGCCGGCGGTCTTTGCGCGGGAACGGCTGGATATCGGTACAAGGCTATTGTTGCCGGAAGTCCGCAAGGCTGCTGCCGCATTGAAGCCCGCAGCGCGGGTGCTTGATCTTGCCTGTGGCAATGGCGTTCTCGGACTGGAAGTATTGAGAGCCCGGCCCGATGTGAGCGTGTCGTTCAGCGATGTGTCGAGCCAGGCCGTGGCGAGCGCCCGGGAAAACGTTGCTTGCCTGGGAGGCGGTTACGACGTTGCCTTCGACCACCGGGATGGCCTAGCGGCCGAGGCGGGTGCCTTTGACCTGATCCTGCTCAACCCGCCGTTCCATGAGGGCGGTGTGGTGGGCGATCACATTGCCCTGCGGCTGTTCCAGCAGGCTGCCCGGCACCTGACCGAAAGCGGCCAGTTGCTGATGGTGGGCAATCGCCACCTGGGCTATCACCGCAGCCTCAAGCGCTATTTCCCGGTCGTGGAACAGCGCCAGGCGGACCCGAAATTCGTGGTGTTTGCGGCGGGCCGTCAGAGCGCCGGCGTGGGGCGATCGTAGCCCAGCCGTGCCAGTGTATCCACGATGGTCTGGGTCTGGCTGTCAATTTCAATGTTCACCACATGGCCTTCACGCAAGTCGCCGAAGGTGGTGGCACGCAGGGTTTCCGGAATCAGGTGCACGTTGAAACGGTTGCCGGTGACATTGCCAATAGTCAGGCTGGCGCCGTTAATGGCAATGTAACCTTTGGGGAAAATGTAACGTGCCCAGGCTTCGGGCACCTCAAATTCGATCGTCACATTATTTTCGGGCCGCAGAACCGAGGTAACGGTGGCGGTGGTGTGCACATGACCGGAGAGCAGGTGCCCGCCGATTTCATCGCCAATCCTTGCGGCACGCTCGAAGTTGACCGGGTCACCCTCGCGCAGTGCGCCCAGGGTTGTCAGTCTGAGGGTTTCCTGCATGGCGTCGAAATACAGGCAGTTGCCTTCCTGCCGCGTGACCGTGAGACAGGTGCCATTGAGGGCCACAGACGCTCCGATGGTGACGCCTTCGGCAGCGCCATCTGGCAGTTGCAGTGTGTATGTGTTGAGGCCGGGCGCAGTTTCGATGTGCTTGACCGTTGCAACGCCCTGGACAATACCTGTAAACATGAAACTACCTCGTGGTTGGGCGCTCCGGTCCGCGCTCCTGTAAAGTTCGTGAAAGGATAACGAGCCGTTCGGTGGATGCCAAGGGCTTAAGCTTCCGGAAAATTGGCCGATAGCCAGACAGGGTGAGCGGCAACAGCCGCCCCGGGAGGTCGGGTCAACGTGAGAGCGGATTGGACAACGATATGGCACAGAAGGAATCACAAACGGCGACGCGTACTCCAGGCGTTCCCGGTGAACCGGTATTGAGGCAGGGGCGTGCTGCCGATCCGGTGCCGGTTGCGGCCCTTGCCGGAACCATGCCGTCGGACACCACCGGTGATGCGACGCCGCCCGAGGAGCCGGCGCCATCAGCTTCAACGGACGTGGATGAAGCGCCAGCTGCCAAAGGCGAGGATACCGCGCCATCCGAGCCGGAGTCCGACAGCCCGCAACCGGACGATCCGCAGGCACTTGAGAAATCCCTGGCAGAGGCCCGTCAGCGTAAGCTGCGCCTGATGCTCAGGCAGTGTGACCGGGTTCTGCTGATGGATTTCGACATCCTCTCGATGTCGGGCTGGCCGGACAACTACTCCTTGTCCGCGGCCAGGCGCAGCCGCGATGCCTGGGTGTTCAGTGCCCTGATTGCGGCAATGATTTTCCTTAGCGGCCTCACTGGCTTTGTCCCCGCCTGGATCGCCGGTGGCGGGTTTGGCGCGTTCGTGATCATTCTTTTGTTGGGAGTGCCGGGCATCCGCCGCATTTACACGTCGCGGCCATCCTATCTTGACCTGATCCTCAAGCGGCAGCACCTGATGAGGGATGCCCGCAAGCACATCAATCACCTGGAAGGGAAAGAAGGGCTGGTCTGGCAGTGTGCCCGCATGGCGGATTACAACCCGTCGCTCCGGTCGTCCCGTTTCAGTGACCTGCTGGCGTTGTCGGAACAGCGCACCTTGGCGCGCAACATGACCCGCCGCGAGTATGTCCGGCTCTACCTGATTTATCTGCTGGAGGCGGAAAAGGCATACGATCGCGTCCAAAAGGCGTTTTTCGACGGGAATCAGGAGGCAATGGACCAGGGATGGGCCTCAGTGGCCGCTTCCCCGGGGCAGAGAGCTTGACATACTGATGCCTCAAACGTATGTTTCAAACAGACGTTTGCTAGAGGCTCTGAAAACAACATGGCTCAGTCTGATACCGTTGACCGAATCCTTGACGCTGCCGAGGAACTGTTCGCCGACCGTGGGTTTTCGGAAACCTCGCTGCGAATGATCACCAGTAAGGCTAAAGTAAATCTGGCGGCTGTCAATTATCACTTTGGCTCCAAGAACGCACTCATCCACGCCGTGTTTGCCCGCTTCCTGACGCCCTTTTCCGCCACCCTGGAACACGCGTTCGACGATCTCGAAGAGCGTTGTGACGGGCGGCCGCCCACATTGAATCAGACCCTGTGGGCACTGACTGAAAGCGCCGTGCGTATGCCTCAGCGTAATGAGAAGGGCATCTCGATCTTCATGCGGTTACTGGGGCTGGCCTATACCCAGTCACAGGGTCATCTGCGCAAGTTCCTGGAGCAGGAATACAGCGAGCCCTTCAGTCGCTTCATGCGACTCCTGAAAGAAGCGACGCCCCAGTTGTCGGCGGTTGACCGTTACTGGCGAATCCAGTTCATGCTGGGCGCCACGGCCTTCACCATGTCCAGCAGCGATGCCTTGCGGGATATCCTGCAGAATAAACTGGGGGTTGAAACCACGGTCCAGGAAATCGCTGCGAGACTTGTTCCTTTCCTGGCGGCGGGCATGCAGGCGCAGGACGCGGTATTGCTACCCACCTTCAGCAAAGCCCCGGTTGCCTGATCCATCCCCGTTCGGTTAGTCTCCCGCTCTGGCCTTCGCTAACGGGAGCTTTGCCGTCCATGAGCCATCACGCAGATGCAACTCACCACGTTCATATCAGTCTGGCCTCCCAGTCGCTGAAAGTGATCGACTCCCACGGCCATCGTCTTTTCGAACGCCCGGTATCGACGGCCCTGAATGGGCCGGGCGAAGCCAACGCCAGTGGTTGCACACCCCGTGGCACGCATTATATCCGCGCCAGTATTGGCGCCGACCAGCCCGCCAACACGGTCTTCGTTGCCCGTCGGCCCACCGGTGAAATCTATTCCCCCGAACTGGCTGCGGCGCATCCGGGCCGCGACTGGATACTGTCCCGTATCCTCTGGCTTTGTGGCCGTGAAACCGGAAAAAATCGCGGTCCCGGGGTCGATAGTTTCCGGCGCTTCATATACATTCACGGCACACCCGATACCGAGCCCATGGGCGTGGCAAAATCCCATGGCTGTATCCGCATGCGTAATGCGGATGTGATCGCCTTGTTCGATCTGGTGGGCCCGGGTACGGTCGTCGTCATCGACGAACACTGACAGGCCAGCACAGTCGGCTTGCAGATTGGCATATAAGACAAACCGAACAGATCCTCGGGGAAGCACATGATCGGAGAGATGCTGGCCACATTTAATGGCTGGATTGAAAGCTGGGGCCTGTTATCCGAAAGCTGGCGGGTAGGCATTGTGGTGTTTGCGCTGGTGTTCGGTACCGCCACGGTTGCGTACGTTGCCAGCCATATCATTGCCGCGCTGGAGAAGCGCTTCGCGAAAACCCGCAATCTCTGGGATGACGCAGTACTGCACGCGGCGCGGAAGCCCGTGGTCGCGTTCGTGTGGATTCAGGGTGTATTCTGGGCCGCAGAGATCGCCCACCATTATTCTGAGGCTGAAATCTTCTCAGCCAATAAAACCCTGCTGCAAATCGGCTTTGTCTGGGTGCTGGTGTGGGCGATCCTGCGCCTGGTAAAAGAGGGCGAAGCCATACTCACTTCGCCGTTGAAAATGAAAAAGCCGATGGACTACACCACGGTGAATGCCATCAGCAAGTTGTCCCGCGCGGTGGTGATCATTACAGCGGTGCTGATTGCCATGCAGTCCCTGGGTTACAGTATTTCAGGTGTGCTGGCGTTTGGTGGCGTGGGCGGTATAGCCGTGGGTTTTGCCGCCAAGGATCTGTTGGCCAACTTTTTCGGCGGGTTCATCATTCACCTGGACCGCCCGTTCAAGGTGGGCGACTGGGTGCGCTCACCCGACCGTAATATTGAAGGCACCGTCGAGCACATCGGCTGGCGGCTGACCACCATCCGCACCTTCGACAAGCGCCCGCTGTACGTTCCCAATGCCGCCTTTACCACGATTGCGGTAGAGAACCCGTCACGCATGAGTCACCGCCGGATCTCTGAAACGATTGGTATCCGCTATGCCGATGTCCGGGAAATGGCGACGATCGTCTCTGAAATCCGCACCATGCTTGAAAATCACGAGGAAATTGAAAGCGATGAAACGCTGATCGTAAACTTCCTCGGCTTCAACGCGTCGTCCCTCGACATCATGGTGTACACCTTTACCAAAACCACTCAATGGGTGAAGTATCATGAGGTCAAGCAGGATGTTCTGCTGAAGATCAGCGATATCATTGAGAGCCATGATGCCGAAGTGGCCTTCCCGACACGGACCTTGCACGTGGCAGACAGCGTACGACTGGCCAGCGCCGAGAAGGGAAAATCGGCGGAATCCGAGGACGACGAAGGTCCGATCGAAAACGACGATGATGGCTCAGACAAGTCTCACCCATCTCAGCGGACCCGATACGGATCGGCAGCGGAAGCCACTGGCGATGGTGACTGACGCAGCCGTGGTGACGATGGGCAAGAGGGCAGAAACATGAGCAGTGAAACAGCGTCGGCCCCGGTCGGCATTATCGGCGGAACGGGCCTGACAACGCTTTCCGGACTGGAAATCACCGGTGAGCGTGAAGTGGAGACGCCGTGGGGAGAACCGTCGTCCCCGTTGGTCGAAGGACGGCTGGGGCAGCAACGGGTGATCTTTCTGTCACGCCATGGCAACCCGCACCGCATTCCGCCCCACCAGGTCAATTACCGGGCAAACCTGTGGGCCTTGCGCGAAGCCGGCGTCAAAACCGTGGTCGGGGTGAACGCGGTGGGTGGCATCCATCCGGCCATGGGGCCTGCCCATGTCGTGATTCCGGATCAGATCATTGATTACACCTGGGGGCGGGGCAGCACCTATTTTGAGAACGACCTGGACTCGGTGATCCACATTGATTTCTCCTACCCCTATACGGAAGCTGCGCGGCACACCTTGATCCAGGCGGCACGACAACTGAAGGTGCCGTTTTCGGATTTCGGCGTGTATGGCGCAACCCAGGGGCCGCGGCTGGAAACGGCGGCAGAGATCGTGCGCCTGGAGCGGGACGGCTGCCACATCGTGGGTATGACCGGTATGCCGGAGGCGGTGCTTGCGGCCGAGCTCAAGCTGAACTACGTGTGCCTCGGGTTGGTGGTGAACTGGGCGGCCGGCAAGTCCGATCACATCATCACGATGGATGAAATTGAGGCCGCTATCGAGCAGGGTATGTCCGGGGTGAAGCAGATCCTGGTGGCATCCATGGTGGAGCTGGGCGCCCTCAGCTCTCAACCCGCCTGAAGAACACCAGGACGCCAATGGTCGGCGAATCGAGGAAATGGACTTCCTCGCTGCGCATGCGCCGGGTTTCGCGAATCCAGGTCAGTAATTCCGCTCCGACCTTCTGCTGAAGAGCATCCCCGTCCACGTTTGCTTCCTCGAGCGGCATGGGCGATTCCCCGGCCTGCCAGTGGTTGAGGTGTACACCCACATGGAGGTAGCGCTGGCGGTCGATGGTTATGTGGCCTTCCACCTCCCGATGGCCGGCGTCTGCCAGCCAGTCGCCCACTGCGATACGCATGGGCTTGCCCTCGTAGTCCGGTGGGAAAGACTGGTACCAGCCAGCGGACATAAGCACCCGGTAGCGCCCACTGTTTTCCAGACGCTGCGCGGCATTGCGCAGGTGGAGGTCGCCCGCGGGCGCAAGCCTGAGGGTGGTGGCGGTACTGCCGTCCTCGCGGATGACCGTCATCTGCTCCGTGATGTCCTGGTCAGTGACCGGCGTACGACTGGCCATGCGTTCCTGCACATTCTCAGGCTGCACGATGCGCTCAACGATGACGATTTCCGCCCGATAGTAGTTATCCCGCTGGGATTGCGCACTGGCGACATGAGGCGCGAGCGCAAGCAGCGCAGCGGTGAAGATAATCAGTGCCTTTCCGGGCAGGGCATAACCGGGCGTTCGCAAGGGCTTTACTCCACTGTGTCTGTTGCTGTCATGAATCAGCCGGAACCCCGGGTTCAGGGGGCCAGCTGTCCCAGTATTTCGGAAACGCCGTCGAGTTTACCACTGGTTGAATCATCCTTCAGCCGGAACCGGAAACTGTTCGCGCCCTCAAGGCGGTACTGGTCTGGTGCGGATTGCACTTTTTTAACCAGCACCAGTGGGTCAACCGGCGTGGAGGCGCCGAACTCCAGGCGCGCCCACTCCTTCCCGGCGTCGATTTTCACGATGCCCAGGGCCTCGGCACGTAGGCGAAGCTCGCTCTGTTGCATCAGGTTTTTTGCAGGCTGTGGTAACAATCCGAAGCGGTCGATCATCTCAACCTGAAGTTCTTTTAATGCGTCCTTGCTGGTCACGCTGGCGATGCGTTTGTAAAGCATCAGCCGGTTATGGACATCCGGCAGGTAATCGTCGGGAATCAGGGCAGGTATGCGCAGATTCATCTCCGTGCCGTGACTCAGGGGCAGTTCCGCGTTGGGTGTTCGACCCTCGCGGATGGCCTGTACGGCTTCGTCCAGCAACTGCATGTAGAGCGTGAAACCGATGCTTTCGATCTGCCCGCTCTGTTCCTCGCCCAGCAATTCCCCGGCGCCGCGGATTTCCAGGTCGTGGGTTGCCAGCATGAAGCCCGCGCCCAGATCCTGAGCCTCTGAAATGGCGTCCAGGCGCTTCTTGGCGTCCGCGGTAATGGACTTTGGCGGTGGTGTCAGCAGGTACGCATAAGCCTGGTGATGTGATCGGCCGACACGTCCCCGCAGTTGGTGCAGCTGGGCCAGGCCAAACTTGTCCGCGCGCTCAATGATGATGGTGTTGGCGCTGGGAATGTCGATGCCGGTTTCCACGATGGTGGTACACACCAGCACATTGAAGCGCTTGTGGTAAAAGTCCGACATGATCTGTTCCAGTTCGCGTTCGCGCATCTGGCCATGGGCAACGCCCACCCGTGCCTCGGGAATCAGTGAGCGCAACTCTTCGGCGGTCTTCTGGATGGTGGATACATCATTATGGAGGAAATACACCTGACCACCCCGCAGGATCTCCCGCAGGATGGCTTCCTTGACCATGGCGTCATCGCGCTGGCGCACAAAGGTTTTCACTGACAGTCGCCGTGCCGGCGGCGTGGCGATGATGGACAGATCCCGCAAATGGCCCATGGCCATGTTCAGGGTGCGGGGGATGGGCGTGGCCGTGAGGGTGAGCATGTCGACCTCGGCCCGCAACGCCTTGAGTTTTTCCTTCTGCTGGACGCCGAACCGGTGCTCTTCATCAATGATCACTAGCCCCAGGTTCTTGAATTTCATGCTGCCCTGCAGCAGTTTATGGGTGCCAATCACAATATCCGCCTTGCCAGCCTCAATGGCCGCCATGGCCTTGGTGGTCTGGGCTCCACTGCGGAAGCGACTGAGTAGCTCTACGTTGACCGCAGTGTCCGAGAAACGGTCGCGGAACGATTCGTAGTGCTGCTGTGCAAGCAGTGTGGTGGGCACGAGGACGGCCACCTGCTTGCCGGAATAGGTGGCCATGAACGCCGCACGCATGGCCACTTCGGTTTTGCCAAACCCGACATCACCGCAGACCAGCCGGTCCATCGGACGCTCGCTGATCATGTCCTCGAACACTGACTCAATAGCCACTTGCTGGTCCGGGGTTTCCTCGAACGGGAACCCGGCGGCGAAGGCGCGGTAGGCTTCTTTCGGGTCCTCAAACGAAAAGCCCTTGCGCGCTTCGCGGCGGGCGTAGACATCCAGCAACTCTGCGGCGGTGTCGCGGATTTTCTCAAGCGCTTTCTGTTTTGCGGTGCTCCAGCGATCGGTGCCGAGTTTGTGCAGAGGTGCATGTTCTGTGTCGGAGCCGCTGTAGCGGGAAATCAGGTGCAGGCTGGAGACGGGCACATAGAGCTTGGAACCACCGGCGTACTCCAGCATCAGGAACTCGCTGGCTTCGTTTTCAACGGTAATGGTTTCAAGGCCCTGATAACGGCCGACGCCGTGGTCGATGTGGACCACCGGGGCGCCGATTCGCAGCTCCGACAGATCGCGGTAACCGGAATCGTCCACTTCCGTGGGCTTTTCCCGTCGGCGCCGTTGCAGCACCCGCTCGCCGAACAACACGGTTTCGGTGATCAGCGCCAGATGCTGGTCCGGTAATAGAAGCCCCTGTTCCATGGGGGCGACGGTTATCGCCAGGGCGCAGTCCGGGGCGTCGAGGAACCCTTGCCAGCTGTCCAGGGTAGCCGGTTTGACGTTGTGGTCGGCAAGGTTGTCGATCAGGGCTTCACGCCGGCCGGAGGATTCGGCGCAAAGCAGCACGCGACCGCCGAACTCGTCCACGAAGCGTTTGAGCCGGGCGGCCGGGTCGGCTGCCCGACCGTCCATAGCGACGTCCGGCAATTCTTTCGCGCCGCAGTTGTCGGTACCCACGCCCTCTACTTCAGCGGCGGTCATGGTGACCCTTGGAAACCGCTTCAGCTCGCCGAACAGCTCGTCCTTCTGCAGGAACAGCTCCGCGGGAGGCAGAATCGGCCGCAACCGGTCATGGCGGCGATCTTCATGGCGCGCCCGCGTGTCACTGTCAAAATGGGTCACCGCTTCGTTGAGGCCATCCGCCGTGAACACGTGGGTCGCGCCCGGCAGGTAATCGAACAGTGTGGCGGTTTCATCGAAAAACAGCGGCAGATAGTACTCAATGCCCGGTGGTGTAATGCCCTGGGTCACGTCCTGATAGATGGGCGCACTTTTGTCTGCGTTGGGGAAGTGCTCAAACCAGCGGTTGCGAAAACCGGAGCGGGCTTCCTTGTTCCAGGGGAATTCATTGGCAGGCAGCAGTTCGATCTGTTCAATGCGGTCGATTGAGCGCTGGGTTTCGGGATCGAACGTGCGCAGGGTTTCGATTTCATTGTCGAACAGGTCAATCCGATAGGGCTGGGTGGCCCCCATCGGGAAGATATCCAGTATGGCGCCACGAACGGCGTACTCACCGTGTTCATAAACGTTTTCCGCATGCCGGTAGCCGGCGGACTCCAGCTGCAGGCGCCAGCTGTCGATGTCCAGGGTCTGACCGACTTCCAGCAGCAGGGTGTTGCCCTGCAAGTAACTGACCGGGGGCAGACGATGCATGAGCGTGCGGGCCGGAACTACCAGTACCCCGTGTTGGGTAGACGGCAGCCGGTGAAGGGTACGGATTCGCCGGGAGGTAATGTCCTGGTGCGGCGAGAACAGGTCGTACGGCAGCGTTTCCCAGTCAGGCAGGGACAGCAGTTCCAGTCCGGTGCCACTGACGGCGGCGCCATCCTCATCCGATGGCAGCCCCAGATAGAATCGCATCGCCTGTTCCAGCTGGATGGCTTCGTCGGTGCTGCGGGTAATCACCAGGGTCAGGCCATGGTGCTGGCGTGCGCTCTCGCAGATTGCCAGGGCATTGCTGCTGCCGTGAAGTTGGCCCCAACGGCGATGGTCACCGGGCCGGGTCGGAAAAGCCGGCGCCACCAGGGCGGTGGCGGGTCGGGAGAATGCACCGTCAGTCATGGGCTTAATGAGTCTCCTGCTGTGTGAGTGCGGGGCCGCGAGGCGCGTATTCTACCGGTCGCGGGGGTGGCTGTCATGGCGGTCGGGCGCGGGCCATCTCGGGATACGCCGTGACCGGCTACCGGTTACGAAGGGAATCGCCGGCTGTATTTGCGGTCTGGCACTTTAAGTTGGATAATATGCGCCCAATTTTCCAAGTGCCAATTGCAGAGGTTCAAGCGTGAGTCACGAACAGATTAACCAGCACCTGTCTAACTGGACCGATCGGGAATCCACAGCGGAGGCTATGATCCCGCTGATTGGACGCCTGTATCGCAAGAACAACGTGGTGACGTCCGTCTACGGTCGCGCCATCATCAACCAGTCTGTGATCGGTATCATTCGTGCTCACCGTTTCGTCCGCCAGGTTGAGGACAGCGAGCTGTCCGTCCACGACACATTGCCGATCCTCCAGGCCATGGACAACATGGATCTGGGTCGTGCGCACGTGGATATCGGCAAGCTGGCGGTCAAATTCAAAGCGGAAGGCGGTTCGCTGGAGGATTTCCTCAAGCGTGAAATCGGGCCGATCGTGGGTCAGTATGCGGCCCAGTCCGAGGAAAACGCCGAGAACGACACCAAGGATGTGGTGCTGTATGGTTTTGGTCGTATCGGCCGCCTGCTGGCGCGCATTCTGATCGAGAAAGCCGGCGGTGGTAACAACCTGCGCCTGCGTGCCATTGTGGTTCGCCAGGGTGGGGCGGAGAACGACCTGGAGAAGCGTGCCAGCCTGCTGCGCCGTGACTCCGTGCATGGCCCGTTCGATGGCACCATCACCGTGGATGAGAAAGAGTCCGCGCTGATTGCCAATGGCAACTACATCAAGGTGATCTACTCGAAAGGACCGGATCAGGTCGATTACACCGAGTACGGCATCAATAATGCGATTGTGATCGATAACACCGGTATCTGGCGTGACGAAGCCGGCCTTGGCCTGCATCTGAAATCCAAGGGCGTCAGTCGCGTGATCCTGACCGCGCCGGGTAAGGGCGATATCAAGAATATCGTTTACGGCATCAACAACGACTGGATTACCGAGGAGGACCGGATTCTCTCGGCCGCGTCCTGTACCACCAACGCCATCACGCCGGTATTGAAGGCGATCCATGACGAATATGGCATTGAAGATGGTCACGTGGAAACCGTGCATTCCTACACCAACGATCAGAACCTGATCGACAATTACCACAAGGGCAGCCGTCGTGGCCGTAGCGCGGCACTCAACATGGTGATCACCGAGACCGGCGCCGCCAAGGCCGTGGCCAAGGCCCTGCCGGAGCTCAAGGGCAAGCTGACCGGTAACGCCATCCGGGTTCCGACCCCGAACGTGTCGATGGCCATTCTCAATCTCAACCTGAAGAAAGAGGTGGATGTTGAGGGTGTGAATGAGTACCTGCGCGAAATGGCGCTGCACTCCGAGCTGCAGAAGCAGATCGACTTCGTCAACTCGCCGGAGGTGGTGTCCACGGATTTCGTTGGCTCGCGCCACGCGGGGATTGTCGATTCCCAGGCGACCATTGCCGGTGGCAAGCGCCTGATTCTGTACGTGTGGTACGACAACGAGTTCGGGTACAGTGCCCAGGTCGTCCGAGTGGTCAACCAGATGGCCGGCGTGACCTACCCGATTTTCCCCAAGCGCGCCCGCGACTGATCGGTCCGCCCGGGATACAGAAACCCCGTCAGTTTGACTGACGGGGTTTTTTTGTGGGCAGCTGCCCGGGCCCAGCAAGTTACGTTCCGGCACAAAGTCCGCCGGGTTTCTGGTGGAAATGGGATTACTTAATCTCTATAATTGGCGCGATTTTGGGTACGTCTGGCACCCCGTTTCTCATCATTTCCTGGGCCGCAGGAGCCGGGCGTTACAAATCCATAGAATAGTTTCTGATGATTGGATGAGGCTAATGATCAAGATCAAAAAAGGCCTGGATCTTCCCATCAGCGGCGCTCCCGAACAGACCATCACTGACGGCAAACCCGTTCGCCACGTGGCGTTGATCGGTTTTGACTACAACGGCATGAAGCCGACGATGGCTGTGAAAGAGGGAGACCGTGTCAAGCGCGGTACGCTGCTGTTCACGGACAAGAAGACCGAAGGCGTTCGTTATACCTCACCAGCCGCTGGCGTGGTGAAAGAAGTCAACCGTGGTGAGCGTCGTGTTTTCCAGTCGGTTGTCATCGAAATCGACGGCGATGAAGCCGAAACCTTTGCCCGCTTCAGCGAAGCCGATCTGGCCGGCCTGGAGCGTCAGCAGGTCGTGGATAACCTGGTGGAATCAGGGCTGTGGACGACACTCAGGACACGTCCTTACAGCAAGGTGCCTGCGATTGACTCTGCACCTCATTCCATCTTCGTGTCTGTCATGGATACCAATCCCCTGGCCGCTGACCCCACCGTGATCATTCGGGAAAACGGTGCGGCGTTTGAAAAGGGCCTGAAGATTCTGGGCAAGCTGACCACCGGTAAGGTGTTTGTCACCGGCAAGCCGGGCTCGGATGTGCCGGTTCCCAAGTCGGACAGTGTAGAAGTTCATCAGTTTGACGGCGTTCATCCTGCCGGTAACGTGGGCACGCACATCCATTACCTGGATCCGATTGCCGGTAACAAGGTGGTGTGGTCCATCGGATACCAGGACGTCATCGATATCGCCAAACTGTTCGAAACCGGTGAACTTCCGGTGGATCGAGTGGTCGCAATTGGTGGCCCGAAAGCACTGAAGCCGCGCCTGGTCCGCACCCGTGTCGGGGCCAGCCTGACCGAACTGCTGGACGGCGAAGTGGCGACGGACTGCGAAGTACGCATGATTTCCGGCTCTGTCTTTGGTGGTCGCCGTGGCAACGGTCCCTGTGCTTACCTGGGGCGTTTCGCCAACCAGGTGTCGGTGCTGGAAGAAGGCACCAAGCGCGAATTCATGGGCTGGTTGTCGCCGGGGCCGAACCGCTTCTCGGTACTGAACATCTATCTGTCCAAGCTCGCGGGCGGCAAGCTGTTTAATTTCACCACCACCACCAATGGCAGTGAACGTGCCATGGTACCGGTGGGCGCCTATGAGCAGATCATGCCTCTGGACATTCTGCCGACCCAGCTACTGCGTTCACTGATTGTCGGTGACACCGAAATGGCACAGAAGCTTGGCGCACTGGAGCTGGATGAAGAAGATCTGGCGCTGTGCACCTTCGTGTGCCCGGGTAAATACGAATACGGTCCGATTCTCCGTGAGAACCTGACCCGAATCGAGATCGAGGGCTAATACGATGGCAATCCGACAGTTTCTCGATGGCATCGAGCATCACTTTGAAAAAGGTGGCAAGTACGAACGCTGGTACGCGTTGTACGAGGCCGTCGATACCATTTTCTATACGCCTGGCAAGGTAACCTCCACCACGGCGCACGTTCGTGACGGCGTTGACCTCAAGCGCATCATGATCACGGTGTGGTTGTGTACGTTCCCCGCCATGTTTTTCGGTATGTGGAACATCGGCTTCCAGGCCAACAGTTTCCTCGCTGAAAATCCCGATGCGCTGATTGGCGATGGCGGTCTGCGGACAGCCTTTATCCAGGCGCTCGCGGTTACCGGCGCTGGCGCAGGGCTCTGGGATAACTTCGTGTATGGCATGGCCTACTTCGTGCCCATTTACCTCGTGACCTTTGTGGTTGGTGGTTTCTGGGAAGTGCTGTTCGCCACCGTGCGTCGCCACGAAGTCAACGAAGGTTTCTTCGTTACCTCCGTTCTGTTCGCGCTGATCTGCCCGCCGACCATTCCGCTCTGGCAGGTGGCTCTGGGCATCACGTTCGGTGTGGTGATCGGTAAGGAAGTGTTCGGTGGTACCGGAAAGAACTTCCTGAACCCGGCGCTGACCGGCCGTGCGTTCCTCTATTTCGCCTATCCGGCGCAGATTTCCGGTGATACGGTGTGGACAGCCGTTGACGGTTTCAGTGGCGCAACCGCGCTCAGCTGGGCTGCCAGTGGTGGTCTTGAAGCGCTGGAAACCCAGATCGGCTGGATGTCTGCATTTGTAGGCACTATCCAGGGCTCGATGGGGGAGACCTCAACCCTGGCGGTGCTGATTGGTGGTGCCATTCTGCTGATGATGAAGATCGCCTCCTACCGGATTGTCGGCGGTGTGCTGATTGGCATGATTGGTATGTCGCTTCTGCTGAACGTGATCGGTTCGGACACCAATCCAATGTTCGCTGTACCGGCACACTGGCATCTGGTCATGGGTGGTTTCGCCTTCGGTATGATGTTCATGGCCACCGACCCGGTGTCGGCCGCGATGACCAATACGGGCCGCTGGTGCTTCGGCATCCTGGTGGGTGTGATGACCGTGCTGATCCGTGTTGTGAACCCTGCTTTCCCGGAAGGCATCATGCTGGCCATCCTGTTCGCTAACCTGTTCGCGCCGCTGATGGACCATTACGTGGTTCAGGCCAACATCAAACGGAGGCTCGCTCGTGGCTAAAGCTAAAGAAACCGTCTCCAGAACGCTGATTGTTGCCCTGGTACTGAGTATCTTCTTCTCGGTTGTGGTCTCCACGGCCGCCGTGTCACTCAGGCCGGCACAGATCAAGAACCAGAATCTGGATATCAAAACCAACATCCTGGCGGCCGCAGGCATGCTTGAGCCGGGTGCGAGTGCAGACCAGATCGAAGAAGAGTTCGCCCGCTTCGATGTGCGCCTGCTGGACCTCGACAGCGGTGATTACGTCGAGCCCTCAGATGTAGGCGTTCAGGACCCTATGAAGTACGACATGTACAAGGCTGCCTCTGACCCCGAGATGTCAACCAACATCCCGTCGTCTGCGGACAAGGCCGGTATCAAGCGTCGTCCGAATGTGGCCAAGATCTACACGCTGACCGAAAACGATGAGCTGGTGCGGGTGGTTCTGCCCGTCCATGGTTATGGCCTGTGGTCCACGCTCTATGGATTCGTTTCCCTCAAAGGCGATGCGAATACCATTGAAGGCCTGGGCTTCTATGACCACGCTGAAACTCCGGGCCTGGGTGGTGAAGTCGACAACCCACGCTGGAAAAGCCAGTGGGTAGGCAAGGAAGTCTATGGCGACGACCTGGAAGAACCCCAGATTCGCCTGGTCAAGGGCGGCGTGAGCTCTGGTGCTTCTGATAAGGAGCACAAGGTTGACGCGTTGTCTGGTGCAACCCTGACGAGTCGCGGTGTGGAACAGCTGGTCAACTACTGGATGGGTGACAGTGGCTACGCGCCGTTCCTGAAAAAACTTCGTGAAGGGGAGGTCTGATCATGGCAGACGCTTCAGCCAAACAGGTTCTCTTCGAACCGATTTTCAGTAACAACCCGATTGCGCTGCAGATCCTCGGGATCTGTTCCGCTCTCGCGGTAACCACCAGCATGAACGTGACGCTGGTTATGTGCATGGCGGTTATTGCGGTAACCGCATTCTCCAACCTTGCGGTGTCCCTGGTCCGTACCCAGATTCCGGGCAGTATCCGGATCATCGTGCAGATGACGATCATTGCGTCGCTGGTTATTGTGGTAGACCAGCTTCTGAAAGCGTTCGCTTATGAAATCTCCAAGCAGCTTTCGGTGTTTGTGGGACTGATCATCACGAACTGTATCGTCATGGGTCGGGCGGAAGGTTTCGCCATGAAGAACGGCCCGTGGTTGAGCTTCCTGGACGGCGTCGGTAACGGCCTGGGCTATTCGGTGCTTCTGATCTTCGTGGCCTTCTTCCGTGAACTGCTGGGTGCCGGATCGCTGTTCGGTATTTCCCTGATGCCCGTGGTTAATGAAGGTGGCTGGTATGTGCCCAACGGCTTGTTGCTGCTGCCGCCGAGCGCCTTCTTCATCATTGGTCTGGCAATCTGGGGGCTGCGTACCTGGAAGCCCGAGCAGGTGGAAGAGCCGGATTACAAGATGTCCCGCCACACCGCTAAGGAGGCTTTCTGATGGAGCACTATATCAGCCTGATCCTCAAGGCCATTTTCGTTGAGAACATGGCACTGGCTTTCTTCCTTGGCATGTGTACCTTCCTGGCCATCTCAAAGAAGATCGAAGCCGCCGTGGGCCTGGGTATTGCCGTGGTCGTCGTTCTGACGGTGACCGTGCCGGTAAACAACCTGCTGTATAACGGCATCCTCCGTGAAGGGGCCCTGGAATGGGCCGGGTTGTCGAACGTCGACCTGAGCTTTCTGGGACTTCTGACGTATATCGGCGTCATTGCCGCGATTGTCCAGATCATGGAAATGGTACTGGACAAGTACATTCCGGCACTCTATGCCGCGTTGGGTGTGTTCCTGCCGCTGATCACCGTGAACTGCGCCATCCTGGGTGCATCGCTGTTCATGGTTGAGCGGGACTACACCTTCGGCGAAAGTGTCGTGTACGGCTTTGGGGCTGGTGTGGGCTGGGCGCTTGCGATTATCGCGCTGGCCGGCATCCGTGAGAAACTGAAGTACAGCGATGTGCCGGCAGGACTGCGTGGCCTGGGTATCACCTTCATTACCGTTGGTCTGATGTCCCTTGGTTTCATGTCGTTCTCAGGTATTTCACTGTAATCAACCCGGTGATTCGGTTTAACGAAAAGGCGAGACCATGAGTACAGAAATTATTCTCGGCGTGGTCATGTTCACCGTTATCGTACTGGCGCTGGTTGCGATCATTCTCGCAGCCCGTTCAAAGCTGGTAAGCACCGGTGATGTGACCATCGAAATCAACGACGACCCGGAGCACACGCTGACCACGGAAGCTGGTGGCAAGCTCCTGGGCACCCTTGCGAACAGCGGCATTTTCCTGTCGTCCGCCTGTGGCGGCGGCGGTACCTGTGCCCAGTGTAAGTGCAAGGTTCTGGAAGGCGGCGGCGCCATGCTGCCCACCGAAAAGACCCACTTCACCAACCGTGAAGAGAAGGAAGGATGGCGCCTCTCCTGCCAGGTCCCTGTGAAGCAGGACATGAAGGTTGAGGTTCCGGAAGAGTTCTTCGGCGTCAAGAAGTGGGAGTGTGAAGTTGTTTCCAACCATAACGTGGCAACCTTCATCAAGGAACTGGTCCTGAAGCTGCCGGAAGGTGAGGAAGTGGACTTCCGCGCCGGCGGTTATGTGCAGCTGGAGTGCCCTCCTTACGAAATCGATTTCAAGGATTTCGATATCGAGGAAGAGTTCCACGAAGACTGGGACAAGCACAACATCTGGCGCTACAAGGCGATCAACAAGGAGGAGACCATCCGGGCCTATTCCATGGCGAACTACCCGGAGGAAAAAGGTGTCCTCAAGTTCAATATCCGTATTGCCACGCCGCCTCCGGGAACTGACCACCTGCCGGGCATCATGTCCAGCTACGTGTTCAACCTGAAGCCGGGTGACAAGGTGACGGTGATGGGGCCGTTTGGTGAGTTCTTCGCCAAGAAGACCGATGCGGAGATGGTCTTTATCGGCGGTGGTGCCGGTATGGCACCGATGCGCTCCCATATCTTCGACCAGCTCAAGCGACTGAATTCCAAGCGTAAGATCAGCTTCTGGTATGGCGCACGGAGCGTCCGCGAAATGTTCTACGTGGAAGATTTCGACGGTCTGGCCGAAGAGAATGACAACTTCGAATGGCATGTGGCCCTGTCAGATGCGCTGCCGGAGGATAACTGGGAGGGCCCGACGGGCTTCATCCACAACGTGCTGTATGAAAACTATCTGAAGGACCATCCGGCTCCGGAAGACTGTGAATACTATATGTGTGGGCCCCCAATCATGAATGCCTCCGTCATCAAGATGCTCAAGGACATGGGTGTCGAAGATGAAAATATCATGCTGGATGACTTTGGGGGGTAAGCCGCTCACATGACATCCCGCATGTTCCGACCCGCCAGGGTGGCTGTGGCCAGCGTCTTTATGACGCTGGCTGCGGTTGTCCTGGCGGGTTGTTCGTTTGAGCCTGAAGAACAGGTCTGGGAGATTGCCGGGCCGGTGTTCGGCACCCAGTATCATATCAACGTCGTATTGACGGGCGGCGAGTCACGCCTTGAGAATCTGGGCAAGGGTATCGAAGATGTCCTCGAGGAAGTGGATGCGTCCATGTCGACCTGGCGAGAGGACTCCGAACTTTCCCGTCTTAACGGTCTGGAAGACCAGTCAGAATGGATCGATCTCTCTCCGGCTCTCTATGAGGTGCTGGCGACGGCGGCAGAAGTATCCAGCCTGACCGGCGGCGCCTTCGACGTCACCATTGGTCCGGTTGTGAACCTCTGGGGTTTCGGGCCAGAGGCAAGGCCGGAAACGGTCCCGGATGACGATGAGCTCAGATCCCGACTGGACGCCACCGGCTACGAAAAGCTCGAACTCAGAGCGGAACCTCCGGCCATGAGGGCAAGCCTGAACCAGTACATCGATCTGTCCGCCATTGCCAAGGGGTACGCGGTGGATGCGGTGGCCCGTTACCTTGATAGCGCGGGCGTGGCCTCGTATCTGGTGGAAATTGGCGGTGAAGTCCGTGTAAACGGGCGCAAGCCAGATGGCGACGCATGGCGCCTCGCCATTGAAGAACCCACGTCAGAGCGTCGTCAGATCAACCGGGTGGTGGCATTGGATCAGCACGCCATGGCAACCTCTGGTGACTATCGTAACTATTACGAATCGGATGGTCGTCGTTATTCCCATACAATAGATCCTGATACGGGGCGCCCGATTCGCCATAACCTCGCATCGGTGACGGTTATTGCCGAAAACACCATGCTGGCGGACGCGCTAGCAACCGGTTTCAATGTCATGGGTTACGAGAAGGCACAGGCGCTTGCGACCCGCGAAAACATCGCTGCCTATTTTATAGTAAGGCGTGACGGTGGGTTTGAGAGTCACTATACCCCCGCTTTCACGTCCTACCTCACTCAGTAAAGGGGAGGCCTCATGGGTACCTTTTTGTTGGTTTTTTTGATTGTAGCGCTGCTGGTGGCCGCCATGTCCATCGGTGTCATCTTTGGGCGAAAGCCGATCAGTGGCACCTGCGGCGGCATTGGCGCCCTGGGTATCAGCCAATCCTGCGATATCTGCGGCGGTAACACCCAGAAGTGTGAAGAAGAGAATGAGCGTATTGCCAACGAGGGCAAGGCTGCCAGTTCGCTGAGTTACGACGCCACAAAGAAATAAGAAACCACTTTTCACGACGTACATAAGGAGTCACTGCACGCATGGCAGAACATCATTACGACGTCGTCGTTATCGGCGCTGGTCCTTCAGGAGAAGGCGCAGCGATGAATGCGACGAAACACGGTAAACGTGTCGCGATCATCGAAGACAAGCCCACGGTAGGGGGTAACTGCACCCATTGGGGTACCATCCCCTCCAAGGCCCTGCGTCATTCCGTCAAGCAGATCATCACCTTTAACACCAACCAGATGTTCCGGGACATCGGCGAGCCTCGGTGGTTCTCTTTTCCCCGGGTCCTGCAGAATGCCCAGAAGGTTATCGGTAAACAGGTCAAGCTGCGGACCCAGTTCTACGCCCGAAACCGGGTGGAGCTGATTAATGGCCGGGCTTACTTCCTGGATGGTAACCGTATCGAAGTGCGTGGCGCGAAATCGGCGGAAACCCTGCATTTCAAGCAGGCCATTATTGCAACCGGCTCCCGCCCCTATCTGCCACCGGACGTAGACTTCCGGCACCACCGGATCTATAACTCCGACTCCATTCTGAACCTGTCACATACACCCAGAACGCTGATTATTTATGGCGCCGGTGTCATCGGGTCGGAGTATGCGTCGATCTTTGCCGGCCTCGGCGTGAAAGTGGATCTCATCAACCCCGGTAGTCGTCTGCTGAACTTCCTGGACGACGAGATCTCCGATGCCCTCAGTTATCACCTGCGCAACAATGGCGTGCTGGTGCGTCATAACGAGGAGTATGAAAGCGTCGATGGCGATGACCATGGGGTGGTGCTATCGCTCAAATCCGGCAAGAAGATCCGGGCTGATGCGTTTCTGTGGTGTAACGGCCGCAGCGGCAATACCGAAAAGCTGGGTCTGGAGAATATTGGCCTGGTGCCCAACGGCCGCGGTCAGTTGGCTGTGGACGAGCATTATCGGACCGAGGTTGAAAATGTCTATGCCGCCGGTGATGTCATCGGGTGGCCCAGTTTGGCCAGTGCCGCTTACGACCAGGGCCGCTCCGCCTCTTCCGATATTGTGAAAGACGAGTATTTCCGATTTGTCTCGGATGTGCCCACCGGTATCTATACCATTCCGGAAATCAGTTCGGTTGGAAAGACTGAGCGGGAATTGACAGAAGCCAAGGTACCTTATGAAGTGGGGCAGGCATTTTTCAAGGATCTTGCCCGGGCACAGATTACCGGTGATGCGGTGGGAATGCTGAAAATCCTGTTCCACCGCGAGAGCCGCGAAATCCTGGGTATTCACTGCTTCGGTGACCAGGCGGCGGAGATCGTGCACATCGGACAGGCCATCATGAACCAGCACGGTGAAGCGAATTCACTGAATTACTTCATCAATACCACGTTCAACTACCCGACCATGGCGGAAGCCTACCGGGTGGCGGCCCTGAACGGGCTCAACCGTATTTTCTGACACGGCCTGAACACGAAAAAGCCGGGAGTGGAGCAGTCCACTACCCGGCTTTTTTATGGCTCCGATGTTCAGCCTGCGGACAGGGTGGCCGGTTCGTCGAGTGTATCGGCCGGCTCGTTCCGTCCCAGGGCGAGAACGGAACTGGCGCGGTTATCAAAGAACATGCGGGTGCTGGTGGGGTAGTCGGAAATGATGCTGTCCACACCTTGCTGTTCCAATGCCAGCATGTCGTGGATGCGATTCACCGTCCACACCGAGACGTGCATGCCGCGTCGGTGGGCGTCCTCGACAATGGCGCTGGTGCAGATCTTCCAGTTGATGCACAAAAAGTCACAGTGTAGACGAGCTGCCAAGCTCACCGGTCGCGGAAAGCGACGTTCGGTGACCAGGCCAACGCTGATGTGCTTGTCTCGCCGGCGGATCTGACGCAGGAACCAGGTATCCGAGGAGGTGATGGCAACCTTCTGGTACAGGTCCCTGCGCTGGATGATCTCTGTCAGTCGGTTACAGAGTATGTTCAGCCGTTGCCGGCTGTCTTTCTTTACCTCGAGCTGGAGGTGCTCAAGATCGGGAAATTCGTCAAGCAGCGTTTCCAGTGCCGGAACACCGGCTTTCCGGGGCCAGGGGGCTGTGTTGCGCCGGGCATCCATGGCCGCCAGTTCGTCTGCCGTGTAATTTGCCACCGCGCCTTTCTGCCCGGTGGTCCGGTCGACGGTCAGGTCGTGGATGATCACCGGTTTGCCATCTTTGGACAACACGAGATCAAATTCGAAATGACGAATACCGTGCCGGTGGGCGAGGGTGAATCCCGGCATGGTGTTTTCCGGGGCTTCTCCCTTGGCCCCGCGGTGTCCGTAGACGATCATTCTGGCGTGGTATCCTTTAAACGTTGATAAATGGCCTGGCGTTTTTTCCAGGTGTCGTGACACAGGCGGATGTCCTCGAGATACGCAGGTAGTTCGTTCATTAGCAGCGCCTGGGGGCCATCCACCAGCGCTTTTTCCGGTTTGGGGTGGAAATCCACCAGCACCATATTTGCGCCGGCGATAACGCCCTGAGCGGTCGCGTGCATCACGTCGAGTATGCCATCGGGGGACTGTTCGCGGCTGCCCACCGAATGGGACGGGTCAACGCAGACCGGCATGCGGGTCAGCCGCTTGACTGCAGGTACATGGGCAAAGTCCACCATGTTGCGGTGGGGTTGTCCCGCTTCGGTTTTCATTCCCCGCAGGCAGAAAATCACATTGGCGTTACCCTCGCTGGCCAGGTACTCGGCTGCGTTCAGGGATTCATTCAGTGTGATCCCGAAGCCCCGCTTCAGCAACACCGGATAGGTGCTCTGACGACCGATGGCCTTGAGCAGTTCGAAGTTCTGGGTGTTGCGGGTGCCGACCTGAAGCATCACACCGGTAGGCCGACCGAGTTTTTCAAGGCAGGTGTCGATTTCCTCGATGTGGCTTTCATGGGTAATCTCCATGGCGACTACTTTGATGCCATGCTTGCCGGCTTTCTCAAACACCCAGGGCAGGCAGCCCTTGCCATGGCCCTGAAACGAATAAGGGTTGGTGCGGGGCTTGTAGGCTCCCATGCGGGTGCACACTTCACCATGCTGTTCCAGTGCCTGCATCATCAACTCGACGTGCTCCGGCACATCCACGGCACACAGGCCAGCGAAGATGTTCAGGTTGGACTGGCTGAACTCCACACCGTTATAGGTAAAGCCAGATTGGCGCCGGTCATCCCGGTGGCGGCCGAGAATCCGGTAATCGTCGGAAATGCGGATGGCCCGCTCCACTGCAGGTAGCGCTTCAATCTCTTCCTTGTCGAGGGACTTGGTGTCGCCCAGCAGGTAGATTTCGGTCAGCCGCTGGGTGGCGCCCTGTATCTCATGCACCCGCACCGTCACCCCTGGCAGGTTCTCCAGGAAATGCAGGGTTTGCCGGTAGGCGTCGCTGTCCAGGGGCGTATCGGGATGAAGAATAGCTAGCATGGTCGCTCCTTGAAAGGTTCAGTTCGCGCTTTCGGCCCGGTGGCGCGCCTGCATGTATTCCCGGTGATTAAGATGAAGCAGGTCGGCCATTCTGCGAATCAGGTGTTCTTCGTATTTGTCGATGCGACCGTCGGCGAACGCCACGCGCCAGATGCTTTCCAGCAGAGACTGCTTGGCGTCCTGGTCCAGGTGTTCGTTGATCTGCCCGGTGAACTCGTAAAGTGACGTGGCGTCGTCCACATGGCTGAGGGCGTCCTGAAGAATTTCCTCCGCCTCTTCCCGTGTGACTTCATGGACTTCCACGGCCAGGTCGAGAATGGCCTGCAACTCCCGGTCGTCCTCGTTATTGTCCACGCGGGACAGCTGAACCATCAGCGCGGTAGCCGCGACGGCCAGTTGATGCGGGTCCGGGGCTTTGCGGGTTTCGTCCTCACTGGCGGCAAACAACTGCTTCAGGCGTTCGATCATGGTGTGGCAGATCCTCCCATTCAGGCTATCAGGTCAGGCCGCGGTCGACAGTTTACGAACCCGGCTTTCCAGCTCGATCTGGTCCGCTGCGAAGCGACGTATACCATCGGCCAGCTTTTCCGTGGCCATGGCGTCTTCATTGGACTCCCAGCGGAACAGGCGCTCATCCAGTATGCCAGGCCGGTCATCGCTTTGGGCCGTGGCGGGCGAAAGCTGACGTTCAAGCTGGCCGGTGTCGTCCTTCAGTTCCTGCAGCAGGGCCGGGCTGATGGTCAGGCGGTCGCAACCCGCCAGCATTTCAATCTCACCGATGTTGCGGAAGCTGGCACCCATGACCACCGTTTTATAATCGTTGGCCTTGTAGTAGTTATAGATGCGGGAAACCGATTGTACGCCGGGGTCTTCCGCGGCCGGGTAACGCTCACGACCGCTGTTGGCCAGGTGCCAGTCGAGGATGCGGCCCACAAACGGCGAAATCAGGAACGCCCCGGCATCGGCACAGGCGGCCGCCTGTACGAATGAAAACAGCAGCGTCAGGTTGCAATGTATACCTTCTCGTTCAAGCTGTTCGGCCGCCCGGATACCTTCCCAGGTGGAGGCAATCTTGATCAGTACCCGGCTGGTATCAACGCCCTGCTCGTCGTAGAGCTCTATCAGACGGCGGGCACGGGTGAGGGTAGCCTCGGTATCAAAGGATAGACGCGCATCCACCTCGGTGGAAACCACCCCGGGAATCAGCCCGAGGATCTCGCGGCCGGCCAGCACCGCCAGTGAATCGGTGGCGTAAGCCAGCTGTTCGGAATCCGAGCCACCCTGACGGCTGGCCATGGCGATGGCTTTGTCCAGCATGGGGCGATAGGCGTCTGACGCGGCAGCTTTCAGCAGCAGGGAAGGGTTGGTGGTGGCATCCACCGGACGCCACTGGGCGATGGCGTCCAGGTCGCCGGTGTCGGCAACCACCGTGGTCATGGTTTTCAGTTGTTCAAGCTTGCTGGTCATTCGTCGTCCTGTCATCCCGGTTGATTCATTATTGGAGCACCCGGTCCGCGGGTGTTGGCGTGGGGCTAACGCTGAGCCTTTGGCTATCTGCCTACAATAACGGGCTGGTCTGACAGGAACAAGACAACAAACGGCCTGGAAAGGATTACGCGGGCGTTATCTCAGGATTGGCAGGTTCCCGTACCCGAGCCAGGGCTTCTTCGATTACCTCCAGTCCTGCGCCGGTCTTGTGGGCATTTTCGCTGATGTGGCGACGAAACTGTCGCCCGCCGGGCTGGCCGTGGAACAGGCCCAGCAGATGACGTGACATGTGGGTCAGGAATACCCCGCGTTCCAGCTCACGCTGGATGAAGGGGAGCGTCGCCCGCAATGCCTCATGGCGGCTCTGCACCGGTGCCGCCTGACCGAAGAATTCGGGGTCCACACCGGCCAGCAGCCACGGGTTGTGGTAGGCCTCCCGGCCCAGCATCACACCGTCGGTATGCTCCAGATGCTGATGGCACTCTTCAAAGGTCTTGATGCCGCCGTTGATGATGATTTCGAGCTCTGGATATTGCGCCTTCAGGCGGTACACCCAGTCGTACTTCAGTGGCGGAATATCGCGGTTTTCCTTGGGGCTCAGGCCCTCAAGGATGGCGATCCGGGCGTGGACAATGAATGTGCGACAACCGGCCGCCGCCACCGTTTCCACAAACTCGCACAAATCGTCCCAGGACTCCCGACCGTCGATGCCGATGCGGTGTTTGACCGTCACCGGCAGGTCCGTGACATCGATCATGGCCCTCACCCCCTCGGCCACTTTATCCGGATGCCCCATCAGACAGGCGCCAATCATATTGTTCTGCACCCGATCGCTGGGACAGCCCACGTTCAGGTTGACCTCGTCGAATCCGTACTGTTCCGCCAGTTTTGCGCAATGTGCCAGCTCGCGGGCGTCGCTGCCACCCAGTTGCAGCGCCAGGGGATACTCTGCTTCGTCATGGCGCAGGAAGCGGGCCGTATCGCCGTGAATCAATGCACCGGTGGTCACCATTTCCGTGTACAAAAGTGTGTTCCGGCTGAGCTGGCGTGCCAGGTAACGATAGTGGGTGGTGGTCCAATCCATCATGGGGGCCACGCAGAATCGACGGCAGGGCGCGGTTTTCTCCGCAGCTGCTGTCGTCAGCATGTCGTTTTCCTGAAGGGCTTGTGTGGTCATTCAACGCCTGGTCTGATCGGTTGTCGGATGCACGAAAAGGCACAGTTTACCAGCAAATCGCCCCTTTTGGCTCGGAGGGGGCGAGGTGTTGGTAAAACCACGGATAACGTGCTGGCACTGATGAGGGGTTGACGATGCCTGTTTCAGGTTACAGAATGCTGTATAAATGAACAGTATGGTGTCAGCATGATAGCAACGCACCCGGTAACCTTTGTGGATGTCAGGCGCCGGTTTGAATTCCGGAGTATTGAAGTTGGTCGATGGGTAACGCCACCGGAGCGGGACAGGGCAGCCGGTCGGTTTTATACCGCGCTGTGTGACCTGATGGCGGTTCTTCGCGCACCTGAAACCCTGGTCTCCCTCCGCGGTACCCTTGGGCTTCAGTATGGCATCGGCGGGCGACCCGGCATTTCGGCCCACTATGTGCCTGCAACCCGTCAGCTTGCGTTGGCAAAAAACGCCGGGGCGGGCAGTCTGGCCCATGAGTGGTTCCACGGTTTTGATCACTACATGGGAGGCAAAGCGTTCCGGGATCAGGGGCAGAGCGGTTTCGCTTCGAGTGCCTGGCTGAACAGTGCCAGGCCGAAAGAGCACCGGTTGAACGCCAGGTTGGGTGAGTGTTTCCAGGCTATCCTTCTCAATGAGGACGGGAGCGCGCCCAGCGCCCTGTTTCGGGCTTCACGCAAGGCCGATGAACAGTTGAAGGTTCTGTACTACGCCCGTCCGGAAGAACTCTGCGCGCGGGCGTTTGAGGCCTTCGTTGAGGACATGCAGCCTGGAAACCGCTTTCTGGTTCATGGCAGCCATTCGTCTGATGAGGCAAAGGCAGGCCTGTACCCACAGTCGGGCCAGCGCCAGCGCATCAATGACAGGTTTCAGGCGTATTTCGAGGCACTCGGTGCGGCTTTGTACCGGGAGCAGTCCCGGGCGGGGTAATGAATAGGCGGGCTCAGGATGTCCGTTCTGCACGCCAGTTTCGCGGTGTCCTCCCGGTCCAACCCTTGAACGCCCGGGTAAAATTTGCCGGGTCGGCGTAGCCCAGCAATTCACTGATGCTCTGTATCTCCAGGTTGGAAGTCGCCAGCAGGTCGCAGCTGTCGCGGCGGCGAACGTCATCCAGTATCCGTCTGTAGCTCAGCCCCTGTTCGTGCAGGCGCCGACGCAGGGTCCTCGGTGTCAGGCACAGGTTGGCGGCGAGTTGTTCCGGTGTGGGGTAGCCGTTCTGGTTCAGTACCAGATGCGCGCGGATCTGGCGGGCGATGTCAGTGTCTGTCTCGGTCAGTGCGCTTTCCCGCTCACACTGAGCCAAGGCGTGGGCCAGGCCTTCGGGATTGGCGGTCGGCAGTGGTTCGTCCAGCCAGGATGGGTCGCCTCCAAGCAGTACGCCTGCTTTGGGCATGTTGAACCGGACACCCGGTAGCTGCCGTTGGCGGCTCTGGTATCCCGGCGGCTCGGAACCCCGCAACCAGATTTCCCGTTCACCGGCATGCTTAGGCTGCACGAATTCCATGCCACGAACGATGCTGGTCAGGATGGAGCTGAACATCATTTCCCGCAGGGGCTCCGGCAGGGGCGCTTCCGGCTCGATTTCGAAGAACAGGCGGTCGTGCGTGTGCTGCACGGTCATCAGCACACCCCGCCCGCGCAGGTTCCAGAATCGCTCAAGGATCGCGATGGCCTCCCGTGGCGTGGGCGCACACATCAGGGCATAACCGAGGCTGCCGTGAGCGGTCAGGGGGAGACGCATCCCACTGTCGAATCCCAGCGCGGTGTCGCCAACGGCATCGTGGACCGCGGCGAATATGTGCAGGGTCTGCAGGTATGAAATGCGTCCGGCCGGATCATTCAGGGCATCGGCGGGCAGGCCTGCCTGTCGAAGGATGCTTGCGGGGTCCGCCCCGAGTTCCCGGGCCACGTCCACGAACATGCGGGGATAGGTGACGGGCTGGTTCGGTTGCCGTGTCCAGCCTGGCAGGTCGGTTGGAATGGTTGGACGCTGGGAGATGCTCAAGGTTGGCCACCAATGACAAGTGCTTTGTCCGCCAAACATCTCACGGGTGCACTGCCATGACCAGTACTCTGGAGGCCAGATTAAAGGAAATCCGGAATTCAGGAGTCTGCTATGAACTCAGCCGTGAATGTCAAAGCCCTGCGTTCTTCCAGAGGCAAACCCGTCACGCCGCCTCTGAGCGTGATTCCCCAGGTGCGCCGCCCAGATATCGATCTGGCGGACGACGTGCCGAAGTACTGGTGGGACAACGATCCGGTAAAAACATTGTTGCTGGCGGCGCTCTCTTCCGGATTTCCGCCGGGTGAGACTTTTTTCATTGATACCGTGCGCCACTACCGGGATCAGATCTCCGACCCGACGCTCAAAAAGGCGGTGCGTGCGTTTATCGGCCAGGAGGCCCACCATTCCCGGGAGCACAAACTGCTGAACGGTTTCCTGGAGGAGCGGGGCATTGGTCTTGGCCGGCTGGAAGACGAGATTCAGGCCTTCATGGATTGGATGCGCAGGAACTTCAGCCCGGAGCGGCAACTGGCACACACGGTTGCAGTCGAACATTTCACTGCGTTGATGGCGGAAGAGTTCCTGCTGAAGTATGACGCGCTGGACGAGATGGATCCCCGTATGGCGAAGATCTGGGCCTGGCATGCCATTGAGGAGTCTGAGCACAAGGCGGTGGCGTTTGACGTATACCGGGCCGTCGGCGGACGTGAAAGCGTGCGGTTGCAGGAAATGCTGATCGTGAGCGTGATCTTTCCGGTGTTCACCAGCATTCATCTGGTGCAGCTGATGAAAGAGGACGGTCAGTTGGGCAACCTGAAGTCATGGGCGGGCGCGCTGAATTATATGTGGGGCAAACCCGGCGTTTTCCGTAAGCTTCTGCCATCCTATTTCAAGTTCTATCGTCCGGGATTTCACCCCTGGAACCATGACGCCCGCTCGCTGGTGGAGAAAGCCAAGGCGAAATGGCTCGGCGAATAGGACGTGTTAACCAGAAGACCAATGCCCCCAACAACAATGTCAGGGAACGTGCATGAAAGACTGTATTTTCATCACCGGCGCGGCTGCCGGTATTGGCCGTGAAACCGCGCTTCTGTTCGCTGCCAAGGGCTGGTTCGTCGGTGCGGCGGATCGGGATGAGGCCGCACTGGCCGACTTGAGGAAAGTACTCGGGGAGGAGCGTTGTAGCACCCACGTGATGGATGTCGCTGATGAGGCCTCGGTGACGCGGGGCCTGGCGGATTTTGCGAAGCGTACAGGAGGCCAGCTAAGGTTGCTCCACAATAATGCCGGCATCCTGAGAGTTGGTCCGTTCGAAGCGATCCCGTTGGCCGAGCATCGAGCGGTGGTCGAAGTGAACGTGATGGGTCTGATAACCGTACTGCATGCCGCGTTTCCCTATCTGAAAGCAACACCGAACGCCTTGGTGGTCAACATGAGTTCGGCGTCTGCCGCTTACGGCATACCGGATTTTGCGTCCTACTCTGCCAGTAAGCACGCGGTGCGGGCGATGACGGAAGCGCTCGATATTGAATGGGAGCCCCACGGCATTCGGGTGTGCGATCTGATGCCGCCCTTTGTCAGGACCGCCATGGTGAAACAGAACGAGCAGAGCTCGCGACTGTTTGAACGTCTGGGGGTGAATCTGACGCCAGACGTGGTTGCGGCCCAGGTATGGGCGCAGGTGGAACAGCCGCGCCTGCACCGGCCCATCTCCATGCAGTTCCGCGCGCTATGGCCCGTGGCGAAGTCCGCCCCGGCATCGGTTACCCGCGCGGTGCTGAGCAAGCTCTGGCGCAGGTAGGTTACGTGGGGTCAAGACGCTAGCCTGCTAACTTTGTTATTCTTTCGACCTTTCTAGGCAGAGGATTCGGAGAATGACGCAATGCCGGTAATGGTTCAGGCGCTGGTGCCTGTCTTTGCGCTGATTGTGATGGGGCACCTGTTCCGGCGCTGGAATTTCCCCGGCGACGGCTTCTGGATGCAGGCGGAGCGTTTCACGTATTACGTGCTGTTCCCCGCCATGCTGGTCTACAAGTTGGGTCAGGCACGCCTTCCCCCCTCTGCGTATGGTGAAATCCTGCTGCTGATCGTGGCGATGCTGCTGGCGATGACACTGGTGCTGGCCTTGCTGCAATGGTTCTGGCGCTGGCCCGGGCCGGTGTTCTCCTCGGTTTTCCAGGGCGGTATCCGGTTCAATTCCTACGTGGGACTGGCGGCTGCAGGCATGCTGTTGGGCGATGATGGCCTGTCACTGATCGCCATTGCGGTGGCGGTCAAGGTGCCCCTGCTGAATCTGCTCTGTATCCTCATGTTCTCCCTGGTGGCAGGGCAGGGACCTTTGCGGTTACAGCCGGTATTGAAAGCGATTGTGACCAACCCGCTGATCGTGGGTTCGGTGATTGGGGTCACCTGGAGCTTTTTCCAGATTGGCTTCCATCCATTGGTGGCCGGCATTCTGGCCCCGCTTAGCGACCTGGCATTGCCGATGGGCTTGATGACCGTCGGGGCAGGGCTGCAGCTCAAGGCCCTGCGGGGTGCCTCCATGCCGTTTCTGGTGTCCTCGTTAGTCAAGCTGGTGGCTTTCCCGCTGATTACCGCGGGGCTGGCGCTGTTGCTTGGTCTGGAGGGTATGCTGGTACAGGTGGCCGTATTGCTGGCGGCACTTCCCACGGCCACATCGTCCTACATACTGGCGCGTCAGCTCGGCGGTGACGCGCCTTTGATGGCCGGCATCATCAGCGGCCAGACATTGCTGGCCATGATGTCGATTCCGTTACTGCTGGGCATTCTCTGGTAGGCAGGCCATGGCCCGGTTGGCGATGTCCCGGAGGAAATTCACATAGCCGTCCCTGTTGGACTCGATGTCGCTGGCCAGCGGGTCCCAGGTGCTGAACGTAATGTCCAGCCCTTCGGTGATGGAGCGCCACCACTGGCGATTGAACTGGGGCTCGGTCAGCAGGCATGGCTGACTGGCGTTGCGGAGCTTGTCCTGTACCTCGGCAATGTGACGGGCGCCCGGCGACAACTCCGGATTCAGGGTCAGCACTCCGGCCAGGTTGAGGTTGAAATGCCCGGCGTAACGGGTGAACGCGTTGTGGTAGGCGAACAGGCTGATATCGGCCAACGGCTCAAGCTGTTGCTTGATGTCGCGTTCGGTCTGATTGAGGCTTTTCTCGAAGCGGGCCAGGTTGGCATCCAGTGCCGGCCTGTCAGCGCCTTCCTGTTTCGTCAGTGCCTGGTGGATATCCCTTGCCATGTCCAATGCCAATGCCGGGTCCAGCCAGATGTGCGGATCGTCGCCGTCGCCATGATCGTGGTGCCCATGATGATCATGGCTCTTCGGTGGTTCATGCCCGTCGTGATGGCCGTGGCTATCGTGATCATCATGGCTGTCATGCTGCTCATGGTCTTCATGATGCGGCCCAGTGTGCCCGGGGTCGGGTACGTCGTCCCCATGCATCAGGGAAATCGCGCGATCCCGGAATTCCTTTCCGCCCAGTAAGCGGGAAAGGAAGGTTTCCATTTCCGGGCCCACCCAGAAAATAACGTCAGACTGCTCCAGGGCGCGTCGCTGGGACGGGCGCATGGTGTAGTTGTGTGGGCTGGCGCCTGAAGGCACCAGGCTGGTTACCGTCACCTCTTCAGTGGCAATCGCTTTGACAATCAGCTCCACGGGTTTGATGGACGTTACAACATGGGTTTCGGCTGTGGCAGACAGCGCGCTGAACAGGGTGACCAGACCCAAGGCGATGGCGCGGGTCGGATGAAGTATGGACATGATAATGTGATGCTCTGAATCAGGATTGAAACGTTATAATATTACAATCAAGGGGATTGTTAAAGCCATGCGTTCCCTCGTGATCATGCGAAATTCGTTCTGGCCCGTTATAATGCGTGGCTTTCCAGTCGGCCACTTATCTATCAGGATTGTTTCATGACCGTACGTACCCGAATTGCTCCGTCACCCACCGGTGATCCACACGTTGGTACCGCCTTCGTGGCCCTGTTCAACCTGTGTTTTGCCCGTCAGCACGGTGGTCAGTTCATTCTGCGTATCGAAGATACCGACCAGGTCCGCAGCACTGGTGAGTCTGAGCAGGACATTCTTCGTGCCCTGCGCTGGCTCGGACTGGACTGGGACGAAGGCCCGGATGTGGGCGGCCCCCACGGCCCCTATCGCCAATCAGAGCGCAAGGATTCCTATCGCCAGTACGCGCTGGACCTGGTGACAGCAGGCCATGCCTTCTACTGCTTCCGTACTCCGGAGGAGCTGGATGCAATCCGTGAGGAGCGCAAGGCCAGAGGGCTGAATCCGGGAATCAAGGGCGATCTGGAATTGTCCGAGGAAGAAGTGAAGCGTCGCCTGGACGCCGGCGACCCATACGTTATCCGGATGAAAGTGCCGGATGAGGGCGTGTGCGAGATCCGCGACATGCTTCGTGGCACCATTGAAATTGACTGGTCCCAGGTGGATTGCCAGATCCTGCTGAAATCCGACGGCATGCCCACCTATCACCTGGCCAATGTCGTGGACGATCACCTGATGGAGATAACCCATGTACTGCGCGGCGAGGAATGGATAAACTCAGCGCCCAAGCACAAGCTGCTGTACCAGTATTTCGGCTGGGACATGCCGGAGTTGTGCCACCTCCCGTTGCTGCGCAATCCGGACAAGAGCAAGCTGTCCAAGCGAAAGAACCCCACCAGCATCAACTTCTATGAGCGCATGGGCTTTCTGCCGGAAGCGGTCACCAACTACCTGGGTCGTATGGGCTGGTCCATGCCCGACGAGCGGGAGAAGTTTACCCTCAACGAGATGATCGATAATTTCGACATCCAGCGGGTGTCCCTGGGTGGCCCGGTGTTCGATGTGGAAAAGCTGCGCTGGCTGAACGGCCTGTGGCTGCGCGAGGACCTGAGCGACGACCAGTTCGTGGAAAAGATGCGCAACTGGTGGTTCAACGAAGACGCGTTGCGTGCCCTGATTCCGCATATCAAGGGCAGGGCGGAGGTGTTCTCCGATGTGGCTCCCATGGCGTCATTCATGTTCTCCGGCATGCTCAACCTCAAGCCGGAGGATTTCGCCCACAACAAACTGGACGACGCCCAGGTGAAGCGGGTGTTGCAGTTTACCCTCTGGAAGCTGGAGGCCCAGCGTCATTGGAGCAAGGACAATATCTTTGCTGACATCAAGACCCTTGCCAAAGCCATGGACCTGAAAATGGGAGACTTCATGTTTTCCATCTTTGTGGCCATCGCCGGTACCCCGAATTCCTGGTCGGTGATGGATTCCATGGCCCTGCTTGGTCCGGATATGACGCGCTCCCGTTTGCGCCACGCCCTGGAAGTAATGGGTGGCTTTTCCAAGAAAGAAACCAAGAAAGTGGAAAAAGAATACGCGGCATTGCTCGCGGAATAACCGCTTTGGTGAAGAAGTAAACGGAATGGACAGGGAAGTTCAGAAAACTGAAAAAAATGGAGATTAAAGGTTGACGCCCATAGGGCGGATCCTTAATATACGCAGCCGTTGAGGGGCCATAGCTCAGCTGGGAGAGCGCAACACTGGCAGTGTTGAGGTCAGCGGTTCGATCCCGCTTGGCTCCACCAATTTCTAGTCCCCTTCGTCTAGTGGCCTAGGACTCCGCCCTTTCACGGCGGCAACAGGGGTTCGAACCCCCTAGGGGACGCCAATACGGCTTGACGGTTTAGTCCACCGGAAAGCCATCAAAAAAACCGCCTTCGGGCGGTTTTTTTGTGTCTTGAGAAAACCGGCCCCGTGCAGGCGCGGGTCAGGGGCGTGTCAGCGTGACGCAATGGCGCCCTTGCCAACCCCTTCAAAGGCTTTTACCCGAACGCTGTCTTGGGGAAACTCTGACTTGATCTGATCGGCCATATGGGCAGCTATGAGTTCCACGGTGGTGTCGGTCGTCATCATGTACACCCTCGTTTCGGGCAGCGTCAGGGCAAACTCTCCCTGGTTCGCTTCGTACTCGAAGGTTACGTAGGCCACGCCGTCCTCGTCCACCCAGCGCTGAGTCACGTCTTCCTCCGAGCCCACATAGATGTCCCGCCATAGGGTGGCCCAGCGCTTTTCAAGGTCATAATCCCGATGCCCGGCCCGATCAATGCGGATCGGTGAACGATGGCCATGGGCGATGCGCTGGCAGTTGCCCAGGTGCTTCTTCAGGCCATGGACGTAATGATAGTAGGCACCTTCAATCACTTCTTCGCGCAGGTTGATCTGCACATCCGTGACATTGCCGGGTAATACCGCCATCAACTCACGCTCAAGCAGGGTGGCAACCGCCGAGGGCACCACACGGTCGGCGGAAAGCCAGGCGACGGCCTCGTCCGGGCCGCGGTGCACGATCCGTGATCCGTCGGCGAGGGACCAGGTGAAGGTGTCAGGCTGGTCTTCGTTCCAGGCGAGGCCCGGGTACCCCCTGGGAACCACCAGCCGGTGGTCGACCCGTTCGTCGATGACCCGCTTGATGGTGCGTTTTACATTGCTGAAATCAAACACCATGCCCTGTTCGTCCAGTTCACCGCCCAGGACCACGTCGGCGATCCAGCTTTCGCCCACCAGGCCGCGATTCGGGTCCAGATACGCGAAATCGATAACGGTCAGGTTGTCTACAAACAGGTGATTCATCGGACGTCCGGGCAGGGTAAGGTTGAATGATGAGCGGATTCTAGCAAAAATCCATGAAAGCTAGCAGCCTGTCGGTTGAGCAGCGCCAATCCGTCGTTTTGAAAGAGGGTAGCACCATAGATAATTCAGCGAGCGCCAACCATGAGCAATTCCCCGCACTGATACTGGCGGCAGGGGCCTCCCGCCGCATGGGGCGTACCAAGGCCCTGCTGGAGACCGGTCAGGGCACCTTGCTGGACCACGCGATTCGCCAGGCCAGGTTGCTGAGCGGTCGGGTGACCGTCGCAACGGGAGCCGGCTATCCACTGATGCGTTTCCGGGGGCGGGTGCAACCAACACACTGGCTACCGGTGCCGGATTGGCAAGAGGGAATGGCGGCGTCATTGCGTACCGGTCTTGGTAGCCTGAGCGCCGAGGCCAGGGGGGTATTCGTGCTGGTGGCGGATCAGCCGTTACTGGAGCCTTCTGCGCTGGTGGCCATGGGGAAAGCGGCGAGGTTCCTCCCGCAGCAACCGTTGGCCGCCGACTACGCCGGGCGGCCGGGAGTTCCGGCCTGGTTGCCCCGATGGTTATGGCCAGAGATCCTGGCGTTGGAGGGGGATCGAGGGGCCTCCAACGTGCTCGCCCGGGCTGGCGCAACCCGGGTGGAGATTCCTGGCGTGGTGGACGACGTGGACACGCCGCTGGACTGGGCGGCGATCAAAGTCCGTCTTAGCCAAACAGGCCTGACAACCAGGCAATTCCGACCGTGAAGATACCCAGGCTGACGGCAAGACCCAGAGTGTATAGCTTGGAGGTGGCAGAACGCTGCTGGGCCACGAACAGGTCGATGGTCCGCTGAGCGATGTCTTCCGCCGTCTCACGTGAAATCTCGTGGGCCTGCTGGATGGCTTCCGATTGCAGGGTTTGCCAGAACTCGGTGTCGATGGTCTGCACGCTGGTAATATGATCTTTCAGTTCGGCCATGTGCTCGCTGGTAAAACCGCTGTTGCGCGCCAGCTCTTTCTTGAGGTCCGCCAGTTCCCGCCCCAGATTCAGGTTCACTTCCGCAGCCACCTCGTCCCGCAGATTGCGGGTGCGTTCGTCCACCAGGTCCTCGAGCGCCTTGAATTTCTCGTCTATCGCGGTGTCCTGTTTCTTGCTGGCATCGTCCAGCGCACGCTTGAGATGATCAAACTGCTCATCGAAGAGGTCGCTGAGCAGTTCGTGCAGGCGGTTGTTGATATGGGTTTTGACCGCCGAGCGGGCGATCTGCTCGATCAGGTCACTGGTCAGGGGTACGGTTTGCGGTGCCTCTCCATGGGGTCGGGTGCCCGGTTCCGCCTTGGGTGACAGCTGCAGAGAGGCATCCGCCGGTATGTTGAGCAGGTCCTCTTCCGGTTCGGCATCTGCGGCCGGGGTGTCCAGTACCGGCGAGTCCGGCAGCGTGCCTTCGATTACATCGCTGTTGAGCTGATCGAGCACCAGGCTCAAGCCTTCGGTCTGAGGCGGCTTGGTGAGAATGTTGTACACACCGAAGTTGCGGGCCTCTTCCATAAAGGTCGACGACTTCTTGGAGGTGCACATGATGATCGGGATGCCAGCGGTTTCCGGATTGCCCTTGATCGCCTTGGTGGCTTCCACGCCATTCATGCCGGGCATGAGGTGATCCATGAATATCACATCTGGCCGCTGATGGCTGTTGAGAAAGTCCAGGGCCTCTTCGGCAGAACCCGCCATGTTAACTTCCATATCCCGGCTTTCCAGGAGCTTGCTCAGGGCAAATCGAGCCACTTTAGAGTCGTCTACCAGAAGTGCGTTCTTGATCGCCATGTCCAAACCTCAACCTGTTACTGCTTTGCGTTCATTATCGGGCTGATGAATTACCAGCCTTCCAGTTGCGGGCACTGGGTGGCCCGGTAACTCTTGTCCCGATAGCAAACACCGGGTTCCGTGGTGCGTGCGGTGAACACTTCACCGGCCGCTGTGGTCAGGCGGACCTGGCCATAAGGCTCGCCATGTCGGAAGGTGGCCTCGATGGAACTGCCGTTGGGATTGCGTAGCAGCCCCTTTCCGTGAAACCTGCCTTCAATATACTCACCTTCGTATTTTTTGCCATCGGCGAACACTTCCGCGCCGGAGCCGTGGAAATCGCCGTTGGAGAACTCGCCTTCGTAATGGCGGCCATCCGGGTAGGTCAGGCTGCCCTGACCATGGAATTCGTCGTGGCGGAAGCCGCCAACGTAAAGCATGCCATCCGAGGTGGTCAGTGAACCATGACCGTTCAGGCTGCCCTCGGCCCACTGGCCGGTCAGTATGTCCCCGTTGTCGAGGGTAAGGGTCCCCTGGCCGTGGAACTGGTTGCTGCGGAACTGGCCGGTGTAGCGATTATTGTCTGCGCTGCGCCAGACGCCTTCGCCGTCCCGCTGCCCCTCTCTCCAGTCACCGGTGTACCGGCTGCCGTCGGAATACCAGGCGGTCCCTTCGCCATGGAACTGACCGTCAACAAACTGCCCTTCATAGCGCAAGCCGTTCTGGTCCTCATAGGTCCCGTCTCCGGTCTGCACGCCGCCAACCCATGTGCCGTTACGGAAATTGACGGTGGTGTAGGCTTCCAGGCGGCCGACCAGGGTCAGGTTGTCGCCGGCGTCCATGGCCACGGTCTGGCTCCAGGGTTTGAAGCCGTCCTTGCTGATGGTTACCTCGTAACGACCGGGTTCCAGGTCGAGGTCCAGTCGCGTAGCGCCATAATCCCGACCGTTAATGGTCACGTTATCGCCCATCACGTTTGAGCGCAGCACGAGCTTGCCGGTTGTCGGGGGCGCTGGTGAAACTTGCCGGGAGGGCGCGTCTGAGCGAGTGGGCATCGCCGAGGCCGGTTCCGCCATGGCTACCATGGTCGGGTTTTCCGGCATCGGGGACAGGGTAAACGGCTTGGCCGGAGCAGGGGGCGGCGGGGAATCGGGTTCAGGGTCGATACGGACAATCTGTTCGGGCTGAGGGCTCGGCTCGGTGACGACTGCGGGTTCTTCGGTGGCCGGAACCGCTTTCGCCGGCAGGGGAGGCGCTTCAACGACGGCGTTGTCAGCGAGTGGTGACTCCTGACGCACGGAGGCAAAACCGGCCGTGACCAGCAGCATGAGCGCCAGTGCGTTGATAAACAGAAGCGGTCTGAAATCGACCATGGGAAACCTCGCATTCCTGCATTCCTGACCCCATCATCTTAACCAGTGAATGCAACGTTATGTAACAGAAAGTACCTGAACTTAGTGAGAATGCAGGCCAAATCACATTTTCGCCGGAAGCGGGTCATGGTTGAGTTGCTCCCACGAACGCATGTAAACATCGGCTTCGTAATCGTAGGGTGAGCGGAAGGGGGTCAGCACAAAATCGAACACCAGGAAGAAGAACCCCACGGACGCCCAGGCAATCGCCAGGGTGCTGAGGGTGGTGGCCTGAACCTCCGGGTTGGAATCCACGAAACCCTGGAGCATCGGAATCAGGTCCGACGCCATGACCACGGGATTGAAACTGGAAAGCACAAAGGGCACCCAGAAGGCGATGAATACCGGAAAGAAACCGAACGACCACAGGATACGACGTAAAAGGTAGATCCCGGCCTCACGCCAGTACCGTTGGCGAACCTCCGGCACTTTGCGGATCTGCTCGATGTAACGGCGGCGTTCCGCCCACCAGGCGGCGACCTCCGGAGCCTGAACGGAGCCCTTGGATGCAGTGGTCTGGGTATCGGCGATGGTCATGGATTCGGGCACTACCTTATGGCAACAGGACTGGTGCATGATAGACGAGAGTACGTGTTACCCTACAACCCTCAATTTGTTAAACACAGGATAGACTGAATGGCCGCTGTGATCGACAACGCAACGCATCCAGCTTTCGAGAAGCTGCGCAGCCACCGGATCGGCACTCTGAATCTGACGGTTGAAGAGTACCGGCACCGGAAAACCGGAGCGCGGCACCTGCACATGGCCGCCGACAACGACGAGAATGTGTTCTTCGTGGCCCTGCGCACGTTCCCCATGGATTCCACCGGGGTGGCGCATATCCTGGAGCACACCGCCCTGTGCGGCAGTGAGCGGTATCCGGTGCGTGACCCGTTTTTCATGATGATCCGACGATCCCTGAACACGTTCATGAACGCGTTTACCAGCAGCGACTGGACGGCCTATCCGTTCGCCAGCATGAACCGCAAGGACTTCGACAATCTGTTGTCGGTCTACCTGGATTCGGTGTTCTTCTCCACCCTGGACCCCCTGGATTTTGCCCAGGAAGGACACCGCCTGGAATTCGACAAACCGGAAGACCCGTCCACCGATCTGGTCTATCGGGGCGTGGTTTACAATGAAATGAAAGGAGCCATGAGTTCGGCGACGTCCCAGCTCTGGCAGAACCTGTCCAGTCACCTGTTCCCGACCACGACATACCATTACAACAGCGGTGGTGAGCCAGACCACATTGTCGACCTGGCCTACGACGATCTGGTGAAGTTCTACCGTCACCACTATCACCCCAGCAATGCGATCTTCGCCACTTACGGCAATATTCCCGCCCATGAGCATCATGAGCGCTTCGAGGAGCTGGCGCTGAAGCGATTTGATCGCCTGGATATCGAGCTTCCGGTCCGGGATGAGAAGCGAATGTTCGCGCCGGTGCGGGTAGAGCAGGGGTATGCTGTCAACGAAGGTGAGGGCACCGACCACAAAACCCACATTGTGATGGGCTGGTTGCTCGGCCACAGCTTCGATCTCCAGGAAAACCTTGAGGGTCAGCTGCTGTCGGCGGTCCTGCTGGAAAACAGCGCATCGCCTTTGATGCGTGCCCTTGAGACCACGGATATCGGACATGCCCCGTCACCCATGTGCGGCCTGGAGGACTCCAACCGCGAGATGACCTTCGTGTGTGGTATCGAAGGCAGTGAACCCGAGCAAACCAGGGCGCTGGAATCCCTGGTTGAGGAAACCCTTCAGCGTGTCGTTGAGGAAGGGGTGAGTGAGGAGCGTCTTGAGGCCATTCTTCACCAGTTGGAACTGCATCAGCGAGAGATTGCGGGCGACCAGTTCCCCTATGGCCTGCAGTTGATCATGAGTGCCATCTCCCCGATGGTCCACGGCGGCGATCCGGTGGAGTTGCTGGATCTGGAGCCGGTGCTGGCCCTGATGCGTGAGAAAATCCGCGATCCGCAGTACGTGCCGGGGCTGATCCGCAGCAAACTGCTGGACAATCCGCACCGGGTCACCCTGACGCTGCGACCGGACGAGAAACTGGAAAGTCATCGTCAGCAGGCGATCCGGGAGGCATTGGCGCGGCGCAAGGCAGAGCTGACCGACGACGAAGTCCGCCAGATCGTTGAGCGTGCCCAGGCCCTGGAAGAACGCCAGCACCGGAAAGACGACGACTCCATCCTGCCGAAGGTGGACCTTAGCGATGTGCCGCTGCAGATGCCTGAGCCGGAAAGCCGCTACGACGGCGACATGGCCGCCACGGTGTTTGCCCGGGGTACCAACGGCCTGGTCTATGAGCAGATCATCCTGCCGGTCCCCGCCCTCACGCGGGAAGAGCTGTTGCTGCTGCCGTACTACACCACGCTGATCCCGGAAGTGGGGTGTGGTGAACTGGATTACCTGCAGATGCAGGACCGCATTTCGGCGGACTCCGGCGGTATCAGTGCGTCGTTTTCGGCGAAGGGGCGGATTGATGATGTGCAGGATCTGAGCGGCTATCTGATTTTCAATGGCAAGGCGCTGGCGCGCAATCGCGACGCGCTGACCCGACTGCTCAACGATGTTTTCCACGGTGCCCGTTTTGATGAGACCGAGCGGGTCAGGGAGCTGGTTGCACAGATTCGGGCTCGCCGCGAGCAGGCCGTTACCGGTAGCGGTCACGCGCTTGCCATGGGAGCTGCGTCCCAGGGCATGAGCCCGGGCGCCTGGCTGTCGTTCCGCATTGGGGGCCTGGAAGCCATTCGCGGCACCAAGACCCTGGACAAGTCACTGAATGAGGCCGGCGAACTGGAGGCATTCTGCTCCCGACTGGCGGCGCTTCATGCCAAGGTGCGCAAACAGGCCCGGGAATTTCTGATCATCGGTGAGGAGGATCAGCTTGATCCGATGCTGGAGGGCCTTCGCACCTGCTGGGCGCCGGCGGAGGCAGCCACCACCGAGAAGTGGGCGATGGAGCCGGTTAACTACGCCACCCGTGAGGCCTGGCTTACCTCGACCCAGGTGAACTTCTGTGCCCGGGCCTACCCGACGGTTGCTGTGGATCATCCCGACGCGGCGGCGCTGACCGTACTGGGCGGATTCCTGCGCAACGGGTACCTGCACCGGGCGATCCGTGAAAAAGGCGGTGCCTATGGCGGCGGCGCGGGGCAGGACAGCGTAAACGGTGCTTTCCGCTTCTTCTCTTACCGCGATCCGCGGCTCGAAGAAACCCTGGACGACTTTGACGGTGCCCTGACCTGGCTGCAGGAGGCCGAACACGATCCGCAGGAGCTGGAAGAGTCGATCCTCGGCGTTGTCGGTCAACTGGATCGTCCCCGCTCACCGGCCGGCGCGGCGCGCCACGCCTTCCACAACAAGCTATTCGGACGTACGCCGGAACAGCGGGCACGGTTCCGTGAGCGGGTACTGGCGGTCACACTGGAGGATCTCAGACGTGTGGCCGGTGAGTGGCTGGTGCCACAGCGTGCCAGCACCGCCGTCATCACCAGCCCGGAAAACCGGGCCAGGGCCGAGGCCCTGGGACTGGCCATCCAGGAGCTCTGAGGCGGCCAGTGGCCGCTGGCCCTCCCGGGTCAGCGGTTACGTTTCAGCCCGGTAGCCACCATGATCCGGGTTGAAATCTCTTCAACCGAATACGCCGTGGTATTGAGGAAGGGAATTCTCTCGCGACGGTACATCAGCTCGATTTCCTCAATCTCATGCATGCACTGCTTGATGGACGAGTAGCGGGAGTTCGGCTTCCGTTCGTTTCGGATGGTGGCCAGGCGTTCCGGCTCGATGGTCAGCCCGAAGATCTTTTCCTTGTGGGGCTTGAGTGCCGCTGGCATCTGCTGATCGTTCAGGTCTTCTTCGGTGATTGGATAGTTTGCCGCCTTCACACCGTATTGCAGGGCCAGGTAAAGGCAGGTCGGGGTCTTGCCGCTGCGGGAGGCACCCACCAGAATCAGGTCCGCCTCATCGTAATGTCGGGTGCGCGCCCCGTCGTCGTTGTCGAGCGCGAAATTGACGGCCTTGATGCGTCGTTCGTAGCTTCCCTCGTTGTTGATCGCATGGGATTTGCCTACCGAATAGGACGACGATGACTGCAGTTCCTGTTCCAGCGGGCTCAGGAAGGTACCAAAGATGTCCACCATGAAGCCGTCTGCGGTGGCAATGATGTCGCGGATATCACTGTTCACGATGGTATCGAAGACCAGGGGGCGACTCTGGTCGATTTCGGACGCCTGATTGATGCGTTTGACCATGTCCCGGGCCTTGTCGGCGTCATCGATGTAAGGCACGGTGACGCGCTCGAAATCGATCTTCTCAAATTGCGCCAGCAGGCTGTTGCCGAGGGCTTCGGCGGTCAGGCCGGTACCGTCAGAGATAAAGAAGGCAGTTCGTTTCATAGTGGTTGGTCCGGCTCCGGATTCGACGGGTTCCCTAGGTAATTTCCACAGGTTACAGTATCATACACGCCAAGTTCGAGACTGCGCAGCGCAGAATGCTCTATTGAATCAAGGGAGACGTGCTTTGGAAGATTACATTATCTGGTTTGACCACCTGGGAATGTCTGATGTTGACCGGGTTGGAGGGAAGAACGCCTCTCTCGGTGAAATGATCAGTAATCTCGCCAATGCCGGTGTTACCGTTCCCGGTGGTTTTGCCACCACAGCACACGCCTACCGCGAATTTCTCGCCACCGACGGCCTCAAGGACAGGATCGACAGCGCGCTCGATCAGCTTGATGTGAACGACGTAAACGAGCTCGCCAAAGTCGGTGCCCAGATCCGTCAGTGGGTGATTGATACCCCGTTCCCGGATGTTCTGGAGAAGGCACTGGCGGAAGCCTACACCACCTTGCGCAACGGCAATGAGCACATGGCAGTGGCCGTGCGTTCTTCGGCGACCGCGGAAGACCTGCCGGATGCGTCCTTTGCCGGTCAGCAGGAAACCTTCCTGAACGTAGTGGGGCTGGAGCAGGTGCGCACGTCGGTAAAAGAGGTGTTTGCCTCGCTGTTTAATGACCGCGCCATTTCCTACCGCGTGCACCATGGGTTCGACCACAAACTGGTGGCGCTGTCGGCCGGTATCCAGAAGATGGTACGCAGCGAAACCGCCGCCAGCGGTGTTATGTTCACTCTCGACACCGAGTCCGGATTCCGTGATGTGGTCTTTGTGACCGCGTCCTACGGTCTGGGTGAAACCGTCGTGCAGGGTGCAGTGAACCCGGATGAATTCTACGTTCACAAGCCCACATTGAAAGCTGAGCGTCCGGCGGTATTGCGTCGCAATCTGGGTAGTAAGGCCATCAAGATGGTCTACCACTCCAGCCCTGGCGAAGGGCAGTTTGTGGAAACGGTGAAGGTAGAGCAGGAAGAACGCAATCGCTTCTGTATCACCGATGCGGAAGTGGAAGAACTGGCCAAACAGGCCATGATCATTGAGAAGCACTACAAACGCCCGATGGACATCGAGTGGGCCAAAGACGGCGACGACGGCCGCATCTACATCGTTCAGGCCCGTCCTGAGACCGTCAAGAGCCGCGCCTCGGCCAATGTGATGGAGCGCTATCTGCTGAAAGAAACCGGCAAGGTGCTGGTGGAAGGTCGCAGCATTGGTCACAAGATCGGCAGCGGGCCGGTGAAAATCGTCAACAGCATCAACGAGATGGATCGGGTCCAGCCCGGTGACGTTCTGGTAACCGACATGACCGATCCGGATTGGGAGCCGGTCATGAAACGTGCAGCTGCGATTGTGACTGACCGTGGCGGCCGTACCTGTCACGCCGCCATCATTGCCCGTGAGCTCGGTATTCCGGCAGTGGTTGGCTGCGGCGATGCCACCGAAGTACTGAAAGACGGTCAGGCGGTGACGGTCTCCTGTGCCGAAGGCGATACCGGCATGATCTATGAGGGCGCCCTGGACTTTGAACTGCGGGAGAACACCGTGGATTCCATGCCGGCGATTCCGTTCAAGATCATGATGAACGTGGGCAACCCCGACCGTGCCTTTGACTTCCAGGCACTGCCGAACGAGGGCGTCGGCCTGGCCCGTCTGGAATTCATCATCAACCGGATGATCGGCGTTCACCCGAAAGCCCTGCTGAATTTCGACGGTCTGCCGCGGGATATCAAGCAGACGGTGGAAAAGCGTATCTCCGGCTATTCCTCACCGGTCGATTTCTACGTGGATAAACTGGTCGAAGGCATTTCCACGCTGGCGGCAGCGTTTGCACCCAAGAAGGTGATTGTGCGGCTTTCAGACTTCAAATCGAATGAGTACGCCAACCTGATTGGTGGCACGCTCTATGAGCCGGATGAAGAAAACCCCATGCTGGGCTTCCGTGGTGCGTCCCGGTACATCTCCGAGACCTTCCGGGACTGTTTCGAGCTGGAGTGCCGCGCCCTGAAGAAAGTGCGTAACGAGATGGGCCTGACCAACGTTGAAGTAATGGTGCCGTTTGTACGAACCGTCGGGGAAGCGGAACAGGTGGTCAACCTGCTGGCGGAGAACGGTCTGAAGCGGGGCGAAAATGGTCTTCGCGTGATTATGATGTGTGAACTGCCTGCGAACGCCATCCTCGCTGAACAGTTCCTGGAGCACTTCGACGGATTCTCCATCGGCTCCAACGATCTGACCCAGCTTACCCTTGGTCTCGACCGGGATTCGGGCATCATCGCGCACCTGTTTGATGAGCGGAATGACGCGGTAAAGGCGTTGCTGTCCAATGCCATCCAGGCCTGCAAGAAAGCCAACAAATACATCGGCATCTGTGGCCAGGGGCCGTCTGACCATCCGGATCTGGCCAAATGGCTGATGGACCAGGGTATCGATACCGTGTCCCTGAATCCGGATTCCGTGCTGGACACCTGGTTCTTCCTGGCAGACGAAAAGATCGATTGATTCCATTCCCGGAGAAGGAGAGCGATAACGTGACGGACATTATCACCCCGGACCTCTGTGATGAGTTTCCGGAAGTACTGGTAGCGGAGCCCGGTTTCAATAATTACGGCGGAAACAAAGCATTTGGCGGTGAAATCGTCACCGTGAAGTGCTTTGAGGATAACTCCGTAGTGAAAGAACAGGTTGGGTTGCCGGGCCACGGGCGGGTTATGGTCGTGGATGGTGGCGCTTCAAAACGCCACGCCCTTCTGGGTGATATGCTGGCGGAAAAGGCGGCGAGCAACGGTTGGGCTGGCCTGATCATCTATGGTTGTATTCGCGATGTGGATGAAATCGGTAACACCCCGCTGGGGGTTCAGGCGCTGGGTACTTTTCCCCGCAAGAGCGAAAAGCGGGGCCTGGGAGACCTGAACGTGCCGGTTACTTTCCATGGCGTGACCTTTCACCCTGGTCAGTACGTCTACGCCGACAATAACGGCATCATCGTTTCCGAGAAGCCGCTGGTGTAATCCGCCCGGGCGCATCACGGACACAAAAACGGCGGCCCCAGGGCCGCCGTTTTTGTTTCAGCGAGTGACTTCGCTGATGTTGGTGCCCAGCAGGAAGCCGTCGCCCTCTGGCTCGCAGCGGAGCACCTCGCAGACCGTTTCCAGGGGCGGAAACTGATCGCTGGTGGGTCGCAACAGGGTTTGCAGCTCGGTTCCCACCGGTACATGGCGGTCCACATACAACTGCATGCCAGCCGCGCTCAGATCCCGGCAGGTGCCAAGAAAGGTCTCGCCGTTGCTGTCGGTAATCTCGATTTCAGAGTTCACCTGCATGCGATGGAAGTCGCGTTTCTCCGAGTAATCTTTCATACAATTACGCCCAATTATCGGTTTTTCTTGCGGGTTTGAGCATAGGAATGATCAGAGCCAGTAGCACCCCGCCCAGGACCAGCGCTGCTCCCAGCAGCATGAAGTCCGATTCCTTGCTGGCTTCAAGACGCTCGTTTTCCGCGGTCAGCACTTCCAGGTCGTTACGAAGCTTCTGGTTCTCTTCCCGCAGTTCGCCGTTGCGTTGTTGCAGGTTCAGTGCATCGGCGGAGACTTCCTTGATACGCCGCAACTCTTCCTGAAGTTCCGCAGAGCGGCTGGAAAGCGACGTTTCGGAATTCTGAAGTTCATCGCGCTCTGCCGTCACCTGGTTCAGCTGTTCCTGTGTCTCATTCAGCTCATTGCGGGCACTTTCCAGTTCTCTGGTGGCACGCTGCAACAAGTCGCGGGCAACGGGGGTATCGCTGAGGTACTGGGTCGACACCCAGCCTTCGGTACCTTTGGGCGTGCGGACCCGAGTGTAATTTTCGTTGTCGCCATCGAGTACCTCCAGCCTTGTACCGCTGGGCACGGCGTTTTCAATGATGCGGAACTGCGTGCCAGGCCCGGACCGCACGGGCAGGTAAAGCTGGTCATCGACGTAAACGGTTCTCGCCTGGGCAACCGCCACGGAAGAGACGACAATAAGAATACTGAGAATGAGGCGAATGAGCGTCACGGGCTGATTTCCTGAATTTGCAGATAGTGGGCGGTGATACGGTAAGTGCGCAATTCTGTCATAGCCTTGTCCGCATTCAAGCGGCGTATTATTACAATACGCTCATGCATGGGCGGCGGTCCGTCACGGTAAAACGGCCTTGAAGGGTTTGACGGTTACGCGCTCATAGACCCCTGCCGCCACGTAGGGATCGGTGTCCGCCCAATGCTGAGCGGCTTCCAGGGAATCGAACTCTGCTATGACCAGGCTGCCCGTAAAGCCGGCGTCGCCGGGCTCCGGGGTGTCCAGCGCCGGATGAGGCCCCGCCACCAGCAGTCGACCCTCGGCCTTCAGCGCCTGGAGGCGCTCAATGTGGGCGGGGCGGGCAGTCTGCCGCAGGGGCAGGCTGTTCGGTATATCTTCACTGATGATGGCGTAGTACATGGGGCCTCCGGCACGTTGTTTGGTACAGGCATTCGGTTCGCTGATACACTGCCAACCTGTACTGCCCGTTAACCACAGGAATGAGTGTGACTATACCCCAAGAGTCTGTTTTCTGCATTGATCTGCATTGCCACAGCACTGCGTCAGATGGCGCGCTGGCGCCCGCTGATCTGGTACGCAGGGCCGCCGAAAAAGGGGTTACGCACCTCGCCCTCACTGATCACGACACGATCGATGGGCTTGCTGAGGCAGGGGCGCAAGCACACGCGTCTGGTATTGCGCTGATCAGTGGCACAGAGTTGTCCTGTCTCTGGAAGACCCAGACCATTCATGTCGTTGGGCTGGATTTTGATCCGCATCATTCAGAGTTCCAGAGTGCTTTGGCGCGTCAACATGAGAACCGCTGGGCCCGGGCGAGGATGATTGTTGACCGTTTGCAGAAGCTGGGAGTGTCGGAGCTTCTCGAGAAAGCCACGGCAGCGGCCGGCGGGGATGTGCCAGGTCGCCCCCATTTTGCCCGGGTGCTGGTTGAAGAGGGCAAGGTAAAAGACAGTGCCCAGGCCTTCAAGCGATATCTCGGCGCGGGCAAGCCCGGAGACGTCAAGGCGTTCTGGCCGGAATTGGCCGAAGTTGTCCGGTGGATTACCGAGGCCGGGGGCATTGCGGTGCTTGCCCACCCCCGCAAGTACAAGCTGACCGCAACCAAGCTTCGCAATCTCGTGCATGATTTCATGAGGGCGGGTGGGCGTTCGATTGAGGTGTCGACGTCAGGTCAGTCCAGTGGCGATCTGGGGTTCCTGGCGGAGTTGTGCCGCAAACAGGATCTGCTGGCGTCTCAGGGGAGCGATTTCCACTTTCCGGGAGCACCCTGGTGTGAGCTGGGTACCATCATGAAAATGCCAGACGGGCTGGAGCCGGTCTGGCATCATTTCAGGAAGCCGGTCGGAATACCTCCGACCGCTCAGTCAGGCGCGTGAAACAGCAGATAAAGATCGGTCAGTGAATCAGGGATGGCGTCAGCCATCTGGCGGGACAGGGTCTCGCTGTTCCTGACTTTCTGAAAGTCTTCGTCTTCAAACAGGCTGGACAGGGTCAGCATGGGTACCAGCAGGTCTGCGGTTTCATCCTCACCCCCGGCTTTCAGCCACTCGTCCTCGCTTTCGAGGAAGGTGTCGACGAAGCCGGCGCACCAGTTTTCCAGGGCGTTCATCGGATCGCCGTCTTCGGGCTCCGGCAGTTCCAACGGCTGCCCCATGTCCAGAGAGTGGGCCATGTCACGGCTCAGTTGGGCAACGCAGTGGCTGAAAATCTCCGGGACCTGGCCTGCGGGAAGCTGATCGCTTCCCGTGGCCAGCCTGAAAATATCTTCCGCTGACAGCTCAACCGGGCCGACAACACTGGCACAGACCACGCCGTGGAAGCCGAAAAAGTCGAGGGCCTCATCGCCCCACGGCTCCGCGAACAGAATGTCTTCCAGTGCTTCGATGTCCGAATTGGCTAGCATGCCTTAGTTACTCCCGGCCTTTTTGGCTTCTTCCGCCGCCCGCTGGCGCTTGCGGACCTCCCGCGGATCATTATAGGCGCGTCCGGGTGTGACCGGTACATCCACCGCTTTTTCCGTGCGTGCTGGCTCGGGCGCTTTCTCAGGCTGCTTTGCCTCAGGCTCGGGCTTTGATTCCGGTTGCTTGGCTTCCGGAGCAGGCTGCTTTGGTTCAGGTTCAGGCTGCTTCGCTGGCTGTTCCGCCTTCGCAGTGGAAGCGGGCTCAGCCGCCTCGGGCGCGGATTGCTCGGGGCTTACCGGGGGCTTCTCGGCTTTTGCTTCTGCCTGCGCAGGTCCCGTGTCGGCCTTCGTGTCAGGTTTTGACTGCGGCCTCGGTTTCCTGGTGCGGCCCTGGGGCTTCTCACTGTCAGCTTTCGAGGCTTTGTCCGCGTCGGCTTTCTGGGCGTCCACGGGCGTCTCCGCAGGTTTGGCATCGGCACCGGCACTGCTGTCAGTTGCGGACTCACGGGTACCGGCAGGCTTGGTCTCGGTCTCGGGCGTTGGTGACGCCTTGGCTGCTGCGGCAGACGAAGCCTTGTCGTCGCTTTTCGGCTCCGGCTTGGTGTTCGCTTGCTCCGAGGTGGTGGCGGTGGCTGCCGACTCTGCTTTCGCCGGAGCCTGCTGCTCTGGCTTGGCGGCCTTGTCGGCTGGCTTGTCTTCCGCCCTGGACGGCTGCTGGCTGTTGGCCGACGGTGCTTCAGCAGGCTTTTGAGTTTCTGCTGGCTTTTGCCGGGTGTCAGCCTTCACCGTGTCCTGGCGATCATCCGGCTGGGTGTCCTTCTGGTGCCGGTCACTACGCGATGCCTTGCGATCAGCCGGTGTGGAGGCCGGAGTCTCGCTGGGTGATCCATCACGGTTACGGGAACGACGCGGCTTGCGGCGTTTTTCCTCGCCTCCATTTTTGTCAGGAGCGCTCTTTGCAGCGGTATCTGACTGATCCCGGTTATCTTTCTGGTCTTTCGGGTCTTTCTGGTCCCGCTGATCTTTCGGGTCCCGTTGCGGACGGTTACGGCCCTGGCCGCGACCCTGATTCCCGCGACGGTTATCACCGCCCTTGTTGTCTCCGCCTTTGTTATCGGCGCCCTGGCGACCCTGCTGGCCACCACGGTTCTGATCGTCGCCCCGGTTGCGGTTGCGTCCGCGGTTATCGTCTCCGCCACGCCCCTGCTGGCCGGATTGCCTGCGGTCGCCCCCGCTGCGGTTACCACCACGGCCATCATCCCGCGCTACACGGGACTTGCGGCGGTCCTGGCGGCCCTGGGTGCGACGATCATCCCGGGCTGTCTGTGCCGTCTGTTTCTGCTGCTCGGAATTGACGTCTTCCTCACCGCTGAAGAAACAGGCAATTTTGCGGCCAAGCTTGCGGAAAAGGCCTTCTTCCTGTTCGACGGCAGGTTCGGGCGCCTTCGCCGCCGTGGGCGCTGGTGCGGCAGGACGGATAGCCTTAACCGCCGCCTGCTCACGTACCGGCGGCTGGGCGTTCGGTGCCTGGAAGACGTCTTCTTCGTGCTGGGCATATTCTTCCGCTACCTGGTAGCTGGACACATGCTCGGCGCCGGTTTCGTCGTCACGCATGCGCACAATTTCAAAGTGCGGCGTTTCCATATGGGGGGCAGGCACGACCACCACGCTGACTTCCTGACGGCTTTCAATGTCTGCCAGCTGCTTACGCTTTTCGTTAAGCAGGAACGTCGCCACGGCGACCGGAACGATGGCCCGGACTTCACCGGTTTTCTCTTTGGAAGATTCTTCGTAGATCAGACGCATGATGCTCAGGGCCAGCGACTCGATGCCACGGATGGTTCCCTGGCCTTCACAGCGCGGACACACCTCACTGCGGGTTTCACCCAGCGAGGGGCGCAGGCGCTGGCGCGACATTTCCAGCAGGCCAAAGCGGGAGATCTTGCCGACCTGTACGCGGGCGCGGTCGATTTCCAGTGCTTCGCGCATCTTCTGTTCGACTTCACGCTGGTGTTTGGCCGGTGTCATGTCGATGAAGTCGATGACAATCAGGCCGCCCATATCCCGCAACCGCAGCTGGCGCGCGATCTCTTCCGCGGCTTCCAGGTTGGTCTGCAGGGCGGTTTCTTCAATGTCGTGACCTTTGGTCGCCCGTGAGGAGTTGATGTCAATGGACACCAGTGCCTCGGTAGGATCGATCACGATGGAGCCGCCAGAGGGCAGCTTCACTTCACGCTGGAAGGCCGTTTCGATCTGACCTTCAATCTGGTAGCGGCTGAACAGGGGGATTTCGTCCTTGTACAGCTTGATCTTGTTTTCGAAGGACGGCATGACCGCACGAACGAAGTTCAGTACGTCCTCGTGGACCGTCGCGGCGTCAATCAGCACTTCGCCGATGTCCTGGCGAAGATAGTCACGCACCGCACGGATGATCACGTTGCTTTCCTGGTGAATCAGGAAAGGCGCCTTGCGCTCGCCAGCCGCCTGGGTGATGGCCTCCCAGAACTGCACCAGGTAGTCGAGGTCCCACTGGAGCTCTTCGGTGGTGCGGCCGATGCCGGCGGTGCGAACGATGATGCCCATGGATTTCGGCACCTGCACGTCGTTCATCGCTTCTTTCAGCTGCGCGCGCTCTTCGCCTTCGATGCGGCGGGAGATGCCGCCAGCGCGGGCGTTGTTCGGCATCAGAACCAGGTAGCGACCAGCCAGGGAAATGAAGGTTGTGAGGGCGGCGCCTTTGTTGCCGCGCTCTTCCTTATCGACCTGAATGATGACTTCCTGGCCTTCGGAGACCACGTCCTTGATGTTGATCTTGCCTTCGATCTGGCCCGGAGACTTCTTGAAGTATTCCTTGGAGATCTCCTTCAATGGCAGAAAGCCGTGCCGGTCTGCGCCGAAGTCGACAAAAGCGGCTTCGAGACTGGGTTCTACGCGGGTAATGCGGCCCTTGTAGATGTTGGCCTTTTTCTGCTCACGGGAGCTGGATTCGATATCAAGATCAAACAGACGTTGTCCGTCAACGAGGGCGACGCGCAACTCTTCAGGATGAGTTGCATTGATGAGCATTCTTTTCATGGAAAGAAACGGTTCCTGTCGTTAGGTTTTGACAGAAAACCGGGGGAGATGCATCTGCGAAGCAGAACGTGCGTGCCGCGGGCTTCCTACTACTGAAGCGAACCGGCGGCCAGACGGATCAGGCTATAAAGGGAAACTGTCCCGTAAGCCTGAGACCACCGCCGACGGTCCGTCTGCCAGAGGGCAGGGAGATGTCGTGTAAGGTAAGTGTCTGTTGACGCATGTTATCCGTTTTCAGGTTCACACTGGTGCCTGGGTCTCACGTCGTATTCGTAAGCTGGACGGCCCGGCCCTGCGTGCTGGTAATGATTCTTCGCGATGTCGCCCGACGGTTTTCCGTACGGTTGTTTTCGCTCTTCCGGGATCCGGTCAGGGGCCTTTGTACGGCTTGCCGTGATGGCCGGGGAGCGTTTCAATCGCCGCGCCCGCTAATGATTGGGCTTGCGGCGTTCAAACTCTTAAATAGTGTCGGTATACTTCTGCCGCTCCGGCTTCTGACTCAATAGGTCAGGCCGTAGACAAACGGCAAAGCACGCCGGAATATAACAGTAATCCTCCAAAGCTTCAATCCTGTAGTTTTGTCACCGGTAAGGTATTCATGTCCAGAGCTCCGAAAAACAGGCAGGCAAAGCGCCCGGGCGCACGGCGCGACGGCGCGGGCCGCCCGCACAAGCCGAAAACCGGAAGTCGTCCGCCGGAGCATTCGGGCGCTGTCGTTGAGCCGGTGCGGGAAGAGGTTCGTCACGGGGTACGCCGCGTGACAGTCGACGAAGATAATGACGGTCAGCGCCTCGATAATTTCCTGCTGGCACAGTTGCGGGGGGTTCCAAAGAGCATCATCTATCGGGTGATTAGAAAGGGTGAGGTGCGTGTCAATAAAGGGCGTGTAAAGCCTGACACTCGCCTGGCCGCCGGCGATGAAGTGCGGATTCCGCCGGTGACCCAGAAGCAGAAGCCGGAACAGGTCGCCCCGGGCACGCGTGTTCAGGGCGTGATGGAGAACGCGATCGTCTTCGAGAATGAGCAGATGCTGGTGGTGAACAAACCCGCCGGGATTGCAGTCCACGGTGGCAGTGGGCTCAGCTTCGGGTTGATTGAAGTGTTACGCTCGGCAAGGCCCGAGGCCCGGTTTATGGAGCTGGTTCATCGTCTGGATCGCGACACATCGGGTCTGGTGATGGTTGCCAAGAAGCGCTCAGCTCTGAGGTTCCTCCAGGATGAACTTCGCCACAAGCGCATCCGTAAATACTATCACGCGCTGGTGGCGGGAGACTGGTCCGCCGATATCCGTAAGGTTGAAGAGCCACTGTTGCGCTATGAGATGCCCAACGGTGAGCGTCGGGTTCGGGTTGATGACGCAGGAAAAGACTCGCTGACCCTGTTCAGGTGCCTGTCATCCTTCGATGGGTACACGCTTGTCGAGGCCTCGCCGGTGACCGGCCGTACCCATCAGATCAGGGTGCACGCCCTGTCGGCAGGGCATCCGATTGCCGGGGATGACAAGTACATGGATGATGGCAGCCTGAAGGCATTTCGTGCTGCGGGAGGTCAGCGGTTGATGCTCCACGCCCGCTGCCTTGAATTTACACTGCCGGTCAGCGGGGAACCCATGCGGCTTGAAGCTTCGTATGACGACGCGTTCCAGCAGGTCCTCGACAGGCTGGCGGCGCGTGGTAATGCAGGGCGTTAGATATCGTTTGTTTTGGCTTGGCAGCACAGGAACCATGGTATGGATGTGAAAGTTGTTATCTTTGACTGGGACGGCACGCTGGTCGACTCCGTCGAGCACATCGCGGACAGTCTGCACCAGGCGGCAACGGAGCTCGGTTTTCCGGCCCGTGAGCGGGAGGCGTACCGGGATATCATCGGGCTGGGGATGGCGGAGGCTCTTGATGCCCTCTATCCGGGTATCAGTCGTGCGGAAATGAACGCGATCCGTGACGGGTACGGTCGCTATTTCTTCTCGAAGGTCACTACTCCCCAGAACGTTTTCGAGGGTATGGCTGAGGTTGTCGCGGATATCTGTGCCAGTGGCCGCCGCTGTTCAGTAGCCACAGGCAAGAGTCGTAAGGGCCTCGAGAGTGCGCTGGTATCGAGTGGGCTTGGGATGCATTTTGAAACGACCCGCTGCGCAGACGAGACGCGGTCCAAGCCTGATCCCGCGATGCTGCGGGAAATCCTGGCGCACTTCGGAGCTGAGCCCTCCGAGGCGGTGATGATTGGTGATACCCGGTACGACCTGGAAATGGCCCAGCGGATTGGCATGCCTGCCGTTGGGGTGGAGTGGGGCGTGCATAAGCGGGATGTTCTGGGGCAGTATGCGCCCCATGCGATTGTGGATTCGGTTCCGGATCTGCGGGATGTACTGGGTCTGTAGGCCGTCATGTTGGTTAAGGAAGGCAGGATATGAGTGAGTGGAATCCGGAGAACAAACCTGAGTGGGGCGATGCGCCCGCGCAACCGCCATCGTCCGGCGGTCGGGGTAAGCCCAACTTGCCGCCGGAGACCGGTCGCGACTGGAAGCTGATCGAGAAACTGGTGCTGTCGCTGCAATCGGAGCAGCGCAAGAGTCGGCGCTGGGGCATCTTCTTCAAGTTCCTGACTTTCGGGTACCTGTTTTTGCTGGTGTTCCTGTTCCGTTTTCCGGTCGGCGAGTCGCTGGATGCGAGCACTGGCACCCATACTGCGCTGGTTGAGATCAATGGACTGATCGCTGCGGACGAACTGGCGAGCGCAGATAACATCGTCGGTTCCTTGCGAGAAGCTTTCGAGGCGGAGAACGCCGTGGCGGTTGTGTTGAGAATCAACAGCGGCGGGGGCAGCCCGGTGCAATCAGGCTATGTGTACGATGAAATCCAGAGGTTGCGTGCTGAGTATCCTGAGAAGAAAGTCTACGCGGTGATCTCCGATGTCGGTGCTTCGGGTGCCTATTACATTGCAGCGGCCGCCGACGAGATCTACGCCGATAAAGCCAGCCTTGTGGGTTCCATCGGCGTTGTGGCTGGCGGGTTCGGTTTCACCGGTGCCATGGAGAAGGTGGGAGTGGAGCGTCGTCTGTACACGGCCGGTGAGAACAAGGCGTTCCTTGACCCCTTCTCTCCGGAGGATGGGGAAGAAGTGGCGTTCTGGCAGGACGTGCTCGACACCACGCACCAGCAGTTTATTGAAAAAGTTCGCGAGGGCCGGGGAGATCGGCTGGCGGATGACGAGCGTCTTTTCACTGGCCTGGTCTGGAGTGGTGAGCAGGCGCTTGAGCTCGGTCTCGTGGATGGCCTCGGAAGCGCGTCTCATGTGGCGCGTCAGGTTATCGGTGAGGAAGAGCTTGTCGACTACAGTCGTCGTAAATCGCCACTGCAGGATATCGTTGACCAGTTCGGGGTGTCGGTCGGGAATGCGCTGGCGAACCGTATGATGGAAGCCCGCTTCGAGCTGCGCTGAATGCTCATTGCGGCAGCAGTGGATTGAGTTCCCAGTTTCGCAGCATGTCGATCAGGGCAATGAGCGGTAATCCGACCAGGCTGTTCGGGTCCCGACCCTCCAGGGACTCGAACAGCGCAATGCCCAACCCCTCCATTTTGAAGCTGCCGGCGCAGTCGTAGGGCTGTTCGCGGGCCAGATAGTGCTCGATTTCCTCAGTCGTCAATGTCCGGAAGCGCACCCGGAAAGGCTCGCACCGCGTCTGTAGCGCGCCGGTATCGGCGTCCAGTAACGCCAGGCCGGTGAGGAAAGTAACGTCCTGACCACTGCTGCGCGCCAGTTGCTGGACGGCCCGTTCGTGGTTGCCGGGTTTTCCGAGCAGAGTGCCGTCCGGCAGGCATGCAACCTGGTCGGAACCGATGATCCAGTGGCCGGGATACTGGTGGGTGAGGGCCCGGGCTTTCTCGCGAGCGAGTCTGAGGGCGAGTTGCTCGGGTTCCTCTCCGGTGAGCGGTGTCTCGTCGATATCGGGGCTGGCGCTGATGAACGGCAGTCCGAGACGTTGCAGCAGGGTCTGGCGATAGTAAGAGGAAGAGGCCAGTAGAATCGGATGGGAATGCATGGGTTTGCCTGTCGGTTTCCGGCCGCGCCGGGATTTGTCGTAGAATACCCCTATTCATACCGGAACCCGGGCGCAAAAGGCAATGAAGTCTTTGACAGCGGGCGGTCCGCCCCCTAAAATTGCGCGCCTATGTCAAAAGCGCCAAACGACGAATTACCCAGAGCTGTCGACCCATTCCGGTTGGCGGAGCAGAACACCGTGCTGGAGGGCGTTGTCCCTCTGAGCGGTTTACCTCGTTTCCGCGATGCGGTTCAGGGCTTCGATGAGGGGGCTGTGTGTCAGGTCCGGCTGTCGTTTACGATGGACAGCCAGCGCAGGCGCATGGTCTCGGGTCAGGTTCAGGCACCGGTGGATCTGCAGTGTCAGCGTTGCATGAACGCGATGCGCGAGACGCTGAATTCGGATTTCACCCTGGGGCTGGTAACCAGCGATGACCAGGCGCAGCAGTTGCCGAAAGAGCTGGAACCCTTCCTGACGGAGGATTTCAGCGCGGATCTCTGGTCCATGTGCGAAGACGAGTTGTTGCTGGTGTTGCCGCCGTTCCCGCTCCACGACAGGAACGACTGCCCGGCACGGGAAGATCTTGAAGCGTACGAAGCTGATGCCGAGCCCGAGCAGCCGGAAGAGCCATCGGCCGAGAACCCGTTCAGCGTGCTGGCGGGTCTCAAGAAGAAGCATTAACCGGGCGCGGCATCCGTCAGGACGTCAGCGCAATATCAATGAACACACGTTACTGTTTTAGTTTACGTTAACAGGTCAGGAGCATAATCATGGCTGTACAGCAAAACCGAAAGACCCGCTCAAAGCGTGGCATGCGCCGTTCACACGACGCCTTGAGCGCGGCAACTCTGTCCACCGACACCACGACCGGTGAAGTTCATCGTCGTCACCACGTGTCTCCGGACGGCTTTTACCGCGGCAAGCAGGTAATCGAAGCGCGCGACGAGTAATTCGTTGCGCTCAGGCCGCGGTCCAGTGCAGGAAACCAAGCCGGCAACAACGGTGACCGTTGCGATCGACGCCATGAGCGGCGATCGTGGCGCATCGGTTGTCACTGCCGCAGCACTGGACGCGGTTCGTGAAAACGAAGCCTTGAGTCTCATTCTGGTTGGAATCCGGAGCGAGCTCGAGGCTTTGTTGCATCCGGGCCACGCGCGCATCCGTATTGTTGAGGCCGCGGATGTGGTGCGAATGAATGAGCGTCCTTCCCATGCGCTCCGCCACAAGCGCAACTCCTCCATGGCGGTGGCTCTCGGGCTTGTCCGCGATGGCGAGGCCCAAGGGTGCGTCAGCGCTGGCAATACCGGTGCACTGATGGCGTTTGGCCGTTCGATCATCCGTATGTACCCGGGCATCGAGCGCCCCGCTATATCCAAGCTGATCCCCTCCCTGCGTGGCCGCTGCCATGTGCTGGACCTCGGTGCCAATGTGGATTCCACGGCCGAGAATCTCTATCAATACGCCCTGATGGGGTCCCTGATGGCGTCGGCCATCTGCGCCCAGCCTGAGCCAAGGGTGGCGCTGCTCAACGTTGGTGAGGAAGAAATCAAGGGCAACGAGCAGGTGCGTCTTGCCTCGCATATGCTGGCCCAGTGCGAAACCATCAACTACATTGGCTACGTGGAGGGCAGCGACCTGTTCCGGGATGTGGCCGACGTGGTGGTGTGCGACGGGTTTGTGGGCAATATCGCGCTCAAAACCGGTGAAGGGGTGGCTGGTCTGCTGATCGAACTGATGGAGCAGTCATTCACCCGTACGCTGTATGGCCGGTTCGTGGGGCTGCTGGCCCGCCCCATCATTGGTCGCCTGCTCCAGCTGATGGACCCTTCAAGGCATAACGGCGCCAGTCTGCTGGGGCTTCAGGGTGTGGTCATTAAAAGTCATGGCAATGCCAATGAGCGCGCCATGCTGGCAGCTATCCGCCAGGCCGTCCGGGAAGTGGAGCTGGATGTCCCCCAGCGTATCAACGAACGCCTCGATGACCTGATGATCTAGTCCCTGAGACTAAAGTCTTCCCTCCAGTCCGCATAATTGGTCGGATCATGCCTTAAATTGTACTATTGGCTAATCTCCTGCAATCCTCAATGACGGTAAGATCCCGCTTATGAAATCAGCCTTTATTTTCCCCGGACAAGGGTCGCAGTCGGTCGGCATGCTGGCGACAGCTGCTGAGCACTGGCCCATTATCGAGCAGACCTTCTCTGAAGCGTCTCAGGTTCTTGGCTACGACCTCTGGCAGTTGTGCCAGAAGGGACCTGCTGAAGAATTGAACCAGACCACCATTACCCAGCCCGCGTTGCTGGCGTCGAGCGTGGCGTTGTGGCGCCAATGGTTTGTAGCTGGCGGGCCCCGGCCGGATTATGTTGCCGGGCACAGTCTGGGCGAATACAGCGCCCTGGTTGCGGCGGAAAGCCTGAACTTTTTCGACGCCATCAAGCTGGTGCGTCTCCGTGGTGAGCTGATGCAGGCGGCAGTTCCCGCTGGAGAAGGGCGGATGGCTGCCATTCTTGGGCTGGACGATGCCGATGTGGTTGCTGCCTGCGAAGAAGCTGCCAATGGTGATGTGGTCTCGGCCGTTAATTTCAACGCGCCGGGGCAGGTGGTGATCGCCGGCTCGTCGGCTGCGGTTGAGCGCGCCATCGAGGCGTGCAAAACCAGGGGTGCCCGTAAGGTGATGCCCCTGCCAGTCAGCGTGCCCTCCCACTGCGCTCTCATGAAAGGGGCGGCGGATGAACTGGCCGCCGCTCTGGACGATGTCAGCTTTAACGATGCTGTCATCCCGGTCATCCAGAATGTGAACGCGTCGGCGGAGACGGATGCGGACACGCTCAAGGCCAACCTGGTCAGGCAGCTGCATTCGCCGGTATTGTGGACTGACTCAGTCCGCACACTGGTTGCCCGGGATGTCCGGGCCGCCGTGGAGTGCGGTTCCGGCAAGGTGCTGGCGGGTCTGATCAAGCGGATAGACCGCAATCTGTCGGTCTATGGCATTGAGGAGCCGGAAGCGCTCGCCAAAGCCATTGATGCATTCGCACAGTCGTAAACAACAGGGAGTACAACATGTCTCTTGAAGGAAAAACGGCACTGGTAACGGGGGCAACCCGCGGTATTGGCAAGGCGATTGCGCGAGCTCTGGCGGAGCAGGGTGCCGAAGTGATTGGTACGGCCACCAGCGCTGAAGGAGCGGATTCCATTACTGCGGCTTTCGAAGAAGCCGGGCTGAACGGTTACGGTATTGTCATGAACGTCGCCGATCCTGACAGTATCGAGGCTGGCCTTAAATCCATCGCTGAAAAATCGGGCGCTCCGCTGATTCTGGTCAACAACGCGGGCATTACCCGTGATAACCTCCTGATGCGCTTGAAAGACGACGACTGGACCTCGGTTCTGGAAACCAACCTGTCCAGTGTCTACCGCACCAGTAAAGCGGTCCTGCGTGGTATGGCCAAGGCCCGCTGGGGTCGGATTATCAATATAAGCTCGGTGGTTGCCGGTATGGGCAATCCCGGCCAGGGTAACTACTGTGCGGCAAAGGCTGGCGTAGAAGGGTTTACCCGCAGCCTGGCGAAGGAAATGTCGAATCGTGGTATCACGGCGAACTGCGTGGCACCCGGATTTATCGATACGGATATGACGAAAAAACTGGACGACAAGCAGCGCGAGTCTATGCTGGAAATCATACCCGCGGGTCGTCTGGGTGCGCCGGAAGAAGTGGCTGCCGTTGTGGCCTTTCTGGCATCGGAACCGGCTGCTTATGTGACGGGTGAAACCATTCACGTAAACGGTGGCATGTACATGGGATAAGCCCGCCTGCCGGGCTTGTGCGCAACGCCTTGTCGCACAACATGTTAGACAGAATCCCTGCTTGTCTGCAGGTGGGGTTTAAACTAAACTGGCAGCACTTAGGTTGCTTGGTTGACACAAAAGTGAGGACATTATGAGTACAGTTGAAGAGCGCGTGAAGAAGATCGTTTGTGAACAGTTGGGCGTGAAAGAGTCCGAAGTTCAGAACTCATCTTCTTTTGTAGAGGATCTTGGCGCTGACTCACTGGACACCGTTGAGCTGGTCATGGCACTGGAAGAGGAATTTGAAACTGAAATTCCTGACGAAGAAGCCGAGAAACTGGCCAGCGTTCAGGACGCGATCGACTACATCGTCGCGCACACCTGATACTCTGCACATAATTTAAGCCAGGCCATAAGCCGTCCTTGAGTCATCGCTAAGGACGGCTTTTTTATTGGCCGATACTGCCAACTGAATCACGCACACATCACACGGCTACATCAGGTGAAAGGGGTTATGACAAAACGACGTGTTGTAATAACGGGCATGGGCATGCTCTCGCCACTGGGGAACAGTGTCGAGTCCTCTTGGGAAGGAATCCGGGCAGGGCGCAGCGGAATCGGGATGATTGATCGCTTTGATGCTTCCGGATACAACACCCGGATTGGCGGTGCCATCAAGGACCTGGACCTTGAGCCCTACCTTTCTCCGAAAGACGCACGGAAACTGGATGCCTTCATTCACTACGGCCTGGTTGCTGCACAGCAGGCGGTCGACGCGAGTGGCCTGGGGCAGTATGACGCCCTGGATAATGAGCGGGTGGGTGTAGCAATAGGCTCGGGTATCGGCGGGCTGGAATTTATTGAAAAGAGCGTGCTTGCGATGGACAAGTCCGGGCCACGCAAGGTGTCGCCGTTCTTCGTGCCTGCCTCAGTGATTAACATGATCTCCGGTAATGTGGCGATCCGGTTTGGCTATCGTGGCCCGAACATTGCCATCACCACGGCCTGTACCACCGGCACCCACAACATCGGTTACGCGGCGCGGACCATTGCTTATGGCGATGCCGATGTCATGCTTGCCGGTGGCTCAGAAATGGCCACGACCCGCACCGGTGTGGCGGCGTTTTCCGCGGCCAGGGCACTCTCGACCCGTAATGATGAGCCGGAGAAAGCAAGCCGGCCGTGGGATGCGGGGCGAGACGGCTTCGTGTTGAGCGATGGTGCCGGTGTCCTGGTGCTGGAAGACCTTGAACACGCCCGTCGCCGTGGCGCCACCATTCTGGGTGAGGTGATCGGCTTCGGGATGAGCGACGATGCTCATCACATAACCGCGCCACCGGAATCCGGTGAAGGGGCCGCCCGTTCCATGAAGAATGCGATCCGGGATGCAGGCATTTGTCCAGAGGACATTGGCTACATCAACGCCCATGGCACTTCGACCCAGGTGGGCGATGTGGCCGAAGTGGCAGCTGTAAAAGACGTGTTCGGAGAGCATGCTTACAAGCTGGCCATGAGCAGTACTAAATCCATGACCGGTCACCTGCTGGGCGCCGCGGGTGCCGTGGAAGCCATCTTTTCTGTGCTTGCGCTCCGGGAAGGGATCCTGCCACCGACCATTAACCTGGATCAGCCCGACGAAGGCTGCGATCTGGACTTTGTCGCCAACGGTGCCCGGGAAGCCGATCTCCGGATCGCGCTGTCCAATTCCTTTGGTTTCGGTGGCACCAACGGCACGCTGATTTTCCAGCGCTTCGAAGGCTGACCTGCAGCCATGAATCTCTACTGGGAGGAGGGCCCCGGCATCCCGGTTGCAGACCGTGGCCTGGCCTACGGGGACGGCCTGTTTGAAACCATTCGCATGCAGGGAACCTGCGGTGTGCTGACGTCCCGGCACATCGCGCGGATGGTTGCCGGGGCGAGAGCCCTTGGCATTCCTCTTCCGGAGGATGATCTGCGCGCCATCGTCCGTGAGGCTTCCCTCCGCTTCGGGGAAGACCCCAGCGAAGCCGGGTGGGTGCTGAAGCTGGTACTGACCCGCGGCGCTGGTGGGCGGGGATATCGGCCTACCGCAGAGTTGGTTCCGACTCTGGTCGTGTCCGCAGCCTCAATGCCTGCCGTGCCGGATGGGGCGGGCGTGAGTGCCGATCTGTCCGGTTGGGCCCTGATGGTTAATCCGAGGCTCGCGGGCATCAAGACGCTGAACCGACTTGAACAGGTGATGGCCAGCCGCGAGATCTCCGGCGACACCTATGAAATGATCATGGCCAACCCCTCGGGACAACTGGTCGAGGGCACCCGCACCAATCTGCTGGTCAAAACGGCCGACGGCTGGTTATGCCCGGGCGTCCGGCATCTGGCGGTAGCCGGGGTCATGCGTGACCATGTGGTAGGCGTGCTGGAACGACAGGGCGAGCGCGTAGCGGTTGACCCGATTCCACCTGCCATATTGGAAGCGGATGAGTGCCGGGGCCTCTTTCTGATGAACAGTGTGATTGGTGTGGTTCCGGTCCGCAGGTGGCAGGGTCGGGATTTGCCAGTGGACACATCTCTTGCGACAATCTTCAATCCTCTCGATTTGGTGGAACCTCAGGTTTGATCCGGACGTTACTGATATCCGTTGTTTGTCTGGTCGCACTCGCTGCCTCAGCGGCTGCCTTGTGGGTGTGGCAAGGGCTTGAGACCCTGGACCAGCCCGTTGCGCTTCAGGAACCCGTGCTGTTCGAGGTGCCTCAGGGCAGCAGCTTTGGTCAGGTGGCGCGTCGGCTGGAAGCGGAGGGTTTCGTTTCCCGCGCCTTCTGGTTGCGGGTTCACGGTCGCCTCAACCCGGACGATGTGCGGGTCAAGGCAGGCCAGTACGAAGTGACCTCGGGTATGTCGGCCCTGGACATTGTTGCCCGCATGGTGGCCGGTGATACAAAACAGTGGTTTGTCCAGTTCATCGAAGGCTGGACATTCAGAGGCATGCGACAGGCATTGGCCAACAGTGACCGGCTCAGGCAGGAAACCGCGGAATGGAGCGATGCCGAGGTGATGGCCGCCATGGGCGCTCCGGATGAGCATCCCGAAGGCCGCTTTTTCCCGGACACCTACTCATTCACCAGCAACGAGTCTGACCTGGACCTGCTCAAGCGCTCCTTCCAGCGAATGGAAAACGTGCTTGCCACGGAGTGGGAAAACCGCGCGGAAGGTCTGCCTTATGACTCTCCCTATGAGGCCCTGATCATGGCCTCGATTGTGGAGCGTGAGACCGGAGCGCCCCATGAGCGGGGAGAGGTGGCGGGTGTGTTTGTCCGCCGGCTCCAGAAGGGCATGCGTCTGCAAACCGACCCCACGGTCATTTACGGCATGGGTGACCGCTACATCGGTCGCATTACCCGCAAAGACCTCCAGGCCTACACGCCTTACAACACGTATCGGATTGACGGTTTGCCGCCGACGCCTATCGCCCTTCCCGGTAAAGATGCTATCCACGCTGCGTTGAATCCCGAAGCCGGGGATACCTACTATTTTGTTGCCCGGGGCGATGGCACCCACAAGTTCTCCCGTACCCTGAGCGAACACCAGCAGGCGGTCCGGGAATTTCAGCTGAATCGACGCTCCGATTACCGTTCCTCACCGGCGCCGGTTGTGCCCGAGGACAACCCATGACTCGTCGCGGCATGTTCGTCACGTTCGAGGGGACCGAGGGCGTCGGCAAGTCAACCCAGCTTTCCACGGCGGCCAGCGCTCTCGAGTCCCTCGGCATTGACTGCATCGTCACCCGCGAGCCCGGTGGTACACCCATGGCGGAAGCCATCAGGGAACTGCTGCTGGCACCGAGGGACGAACCGGTCAATGACATTACCGAGCTCCTGCTGATGTTTGCAGCCCGCGCCCAGCATCTTCATACCCGCATCCTGCCGGAGCTGGAGGCTGGGCGGTGGGTCCTGTGCGATCGCTTCACCGATGCCACGTTTGCGTATCAGGGAGGCGGCCGGGGTGTGCCCGAAGAACGAATCGCTCTGCTGGAGAACCTGGTCCAGGGAAACGTGCGGCCCGACCGGGTCATTCTCCTGGACGCTCCGGTTGAGACCGGTATGACCCGGGCCAGGCACCGTGGTGAGCTGGACCGGTTTGAACAGGAAACCGTTGCTTTCTTCGAGCGAATCCGTGCTACCTACCTGCGGAGAGCACAGGCGGACCCGCAACGCTATCAGGTGGTGGATGCCGCCCGTGAACTGGACGAGGTGACCGCCGATGTTGCCGGGCGCATGGAAGCGCTGGTGGCATCCGTAAGGTGAATGCCCTATGTTGAGCGCACGCTTGCTGAAGCTGCCAACGGCGTCCCATCAACACCGCCACGAGCATCACCAGATCGTGGTCGGTGTGCGGGGCGAGGCGGATCTGAGTATCGACGGCACCGGTTCGCATCTGGACACCTGGCGCGCATGCCTGGTACCGACCGAAGCACGGCACGATTACTGTGGCGATAACCAGAACCATGTGCTGGTCATTAACCTCGACCCTTACATGCCGTCGCTCAACAGCCCATCCCACGGTGAGTATGATCGCCTGGCCCCATTGTTCGAGCGTCCCAGGACGCTGGATATGGACAATAAACTGCAAGGGCTGGTTCAGTTCGCGGCGGGAGAGTTTGATCGCTCCTCCGGGAATGAGGCGCTGAAGCAGCACCTGGCTGCAAGCATCCTCCATTGCATGGCGGAGCGGTTGAACGACCGACGCGCCACGCCTGCAAATCGCCAGTTAATCCGTCCTGATACGATTCGCCGGTACATCATGGAAAACCTGCACAACCGGATTTCCGTCAGTGACCTGGCAGGCGTTGCCTGTATGAGCGTCAGTCGCTTTCATGAGCTGTTCCGCGACGTCACCGGTATTACCCCGCACCAGTTCCTGCTGCAGGTACGGCTCGACCAGGCGGCGCAGTTGCTCGTTTCCACGGGCCTGTCGGTGTCGGAAGTGAGCTATCGGACCGGATTCTCGTCCCAGAGTGCCCTGACCAATGCGCTGAGAAAACACAAAGGCACGACCCCCACACGTTTAAGACTTGGCGAATAATTCGCCTATTTTTACAAAATTCCGCCACATTTGGACGAATTTGCAAAAGAATCATAGGATTTTGCAAGTTCTCGATCCGTAGTAATACTAACTTATACCCTGCGTCGCTAATGATAAGAATCCGCGTAGAGGTAAACCCATGTTCAGTGCAAGCAAGGTTCTCGAGCCTGCATTTCAGGAACAGCCCCGGGCTTACTTCTGGCAGCAGATCGTTGCCAACTACGCGGTTGACGAAAGCGCTTACCTTACCGAACTGATTCCTCTGGCCCAAAGCGATATTGCCGAGCACCGAGCAGTGACCGAGGCCGCCACCACTCTCATCGAGGGCGTACGTAAGCAGGATACGTCGACCCACATGGTCGATGCGCTGCTTCAGGAATACAGCCTGAACACCCAGGAAGGCATCCTGTTGATGTGCCTGGCGGAAGCGCTGATGCGGATTCCTGACAAACAGACCGCGGACGCCCTGATCGAAGACAAGCTGTCCGATGTCGACTGGAATCGACACCTCGGTCGCAGCGATTCCATGCTGGTAAACGCCTCCACCTGGGGACTGCTGCTGACAGGGCGCATCGTGCGCATGGACCGACGGGTCGACGGCTCCCCCGCCGGCATCTGGCGACGGCTGGTGAAGCGCAGCGGCGAGCCCGTGATTCGCAACGCGCTGTACCGGGCGATGGCTATCATGGGTAATCAGTTCGTCTTGGGCACTGACATTCAGGACGCGCTCGCCAGTGCCCGAGACGGGCACGACCGTGGTTACTCCTATTCTTTCGATATGCTGGGGGAGGCGGCGCTGACCGCAGCCGACGCCCGGCGCTATAAACGTCACTACCTGAATGCCATTGAAGCGGTGGGGCGTGACGGTTCAGACGACTGTGGCCGTCAAACGCCCTCCGTTTCCATCAAGTTGTCTGCGCTACATCCGCGTTATGACGCCTTGCAGAAAGATCGTGTGCTCGACGAGCTGTCCGCGACGGTCGGTGACCTTCTCCACGTGGCCGGTTCCCTGGGTGTCGACATCACCCTGGACGCGGAAGAAATGGATCGTCTGGAACTGTCGCTGGCGCTGTTTGAGCGGGTGTACCAGTCCGGGGCAGTGAAAGGGCGAGGTGGTTTCGGTCTGGCCGTACAGGCCTATTCAAAGCGTGCCCTCCCGGTGTTGTGTTGGCTCACCAGGCTGGCAAAAGCGCAAGGTGATGAGATTCCGGTCCGTCTGGTAAAAGGCGCCTACTGGGACACCGAAATCAAGCTGTGCCAGCAGCTTGGGCTTGAGAGTTATCCGGTCTTTACCCGCAAGGAAGCCACAGATACGTCTTACCTTGCCTGCCTCCGCTACCTGCTCAGCGCCTATACCGAAGGTGCGTTGCGCCCTCAGCTGGCCAGCCACAACGCGCACACCGTGGCTTCCGTACTGGTGATGTCCCGCGCCCGGAAACGGGACGTTGAATTCCAGCGATTACACGGCATGGGCGACGCGCTGTATAAAAGCCTACTCCACAAAGAGCATTGGCCGGTGCGGATTTACGCGCCGGTGGGTGCCCACCAGGAGCTGCTACCGTACCTGGTCCGCAGACTGTTGGAGAACGGGGCGAACTCGTCGTTTGTTCACCGGCTGGTGGATGCCGCGACGCCGGTGGAAACGCTGGTACAGAACCCGGTCGCGGAGCTTCAGAAACATGAGCACCTGCCCAATGATCGTATCTCACTGCCGACGGATATCTTCGGCGAAGAGCGACGAAATGCCCAGGGGCTGAATCTTCGAGTGGCCTGTCACCGGGCCCCGTTGCTGGAGGGGCTGCGTGCGTTTCGCGATACCCAGTGGGAAGCCGCTGCCCTGATCAATGGCCAGGGGCGTCCCGAAGGGTCTGGTCACGTTACCGCGTCACCCGCTGAACTGGTCCGTTCCGTAGGGCAGGTGTACTGGGCCGGTGAGGCCCAGACGGAACGGGCACTCGATGCGGCCTATACCGGCTATGGCGCCTGGCGCCGCCGCCCAGCGACGGAGCGCGCTGAATGCCTCGATAACCTGGCTGACCGGCTTGAATACCACATGACTGAGCTCATCGCCCTGTGTGGTCGTGAAACGGGCCAGACTCTCCCTGAGAGCCTCAATGAGGTGCGCGAGGCGGTGGATCTGTGTCGCTACTATGCGCTCCAGGCCCGGGCACGCTTTGGGCATGCCATTGCCATGCCCGGCCCCACGGGCGAGCGCAACGAGCTCTACATGGAAGGGCGGGGTGTGTTCCTGTGCATCAGCGCCTGGTGTTCGCCCCTGGCGGGTTTCCTGGGACAGATAACGGCTGCCTTGATGGCCGGCAATGCGGTCATTGCTAAGCCTGCCCGTCAGGCCAGCCTGGTGGCTTACCGTGCGGTGGAGCTGATGCTCGAAGCGGGGTTTCCCGCGGACGTGATTCACTTGTTACCCGGTGAAGGGGTGACCCTTGGCGGCAAACTGATCCCGGACCCCAGGATTGCCGGCATTGCCTTCACCGGATCTTCTCGGGTCGCCCGGTGCATTCATCGTGCACTGGCGCAGCGCGATGGCCCCATCATTCCCCTGATCACTGAAGCCGAGGGCCTCAATGCCCTGGTGGTGGACAGTAGTGCCCTGGCTGAACAGGTGGTACGGGATGTGCTTCATTCGTCGTTTATCAGTGCCGGCCAGCGTCGGTCAGCATTGCGGGTTGTTTACCTCCAGGAAGAGATCGCCGACCGCATTGAGGGGCTACTGGCGGGCGCCATAAACGAATTGGTCGTCGGTCATCCCGAACGGGCGGAAACCAATGTCGGGCCGATGATTGACGAGGCGTCGGAATCAGCGGTGGGGCAGCATGTCCGGACTCTGGAGGCGACCGCCCGGCCCATAGCGTGTGCAACCTTGTCGACTGATTGTGAGGCTGGCTATTTTGTTGCGCCGGTTGCCTTTGGGGTTGAAAGCGTTCGCGAACTGGGTCCGGTGCCGCCGGGGCCGGTGCTCCATGTTGTCCGGTACGAGGCCGATAAGCTGGATGACGTGATTAACGACATCAACGGCACCGGTTATGGGTTGACGGTCGGCATTCACAGTCGCAGCGAAAGCGTTGCAGCTTACATCGAACAGAACGTCAGGGTGGGCGTCTGCTACATCAATCGGAACCAGGTTGATGCGGTGGCCGGCGTTCAGCCGTTTGGCGGTCTGGGGCTGTCCGGTACAGGTCCGAAAGCGGGCGGCCCTCACTACCTGTTGAGGTTCGCTTCCGAGCGAACCCGCAGCATGAATACCACGGCGGTGGGCGGTAACGCGTCCCTTCTGTCGCTTGGTGTTGAGAAAGTCCAGGAGAAATGACAACCACGGCAGGATGCCGTACCAACCAATAACGAACCCAGATAGCGCACGGGGAGTACATTAAAATGATAGGAAACAGCGTAGGGGTGAGCATAACCTTTATTCTCTACATCTTGTTGATGTTGGGAGTGGGTTACGTCGCCTGGAAACGTACCACGAATCTTTCAGACTACATTCTTGGGGGCCGGAGCCTTGGGCCGCTGCCTTCAGCACTGAGTGCCGGTGCTTCGGACATGAGCGGCTGGTTGTTGCTGGGCCTGCCGGGCTACGCCTATGCAGCCGGCTATGAGGCCATCTGGATTGCTGCCGGCCTGCTCGCCGGTACCTGGCTGAACTGGCTGTTTGTGGCCCGTCGTCTGCGGACCTACTCGCTGGCAGCCGGTGATTCACTGACACTGCCGTCCTACTTTGAAAACCGTTTCAACGATACCAGCCGCATCCTGCGGGTGGTGTGTGCCTTCTTCATCCTGCTGTTCTTCCTGTTCTACACCAGTTCTGGTCTGGTCGCAGGCGGCAAGCTGTTTGAAACCGTTTTCGGCATTGACTACACCGTGGCTGTGATCATCGGCACCATTGCGGTTGTGTCCTACACCTTCTTTGGCGGGTTTCTTGCGGTGTCCTGGACGGACGTTATCCAGGGCCTGTTGATGTTTGCAGCGCTGCTGCTCGTGCCCATCATGGCGATGAACGCGGCCGGTGGCTGGGGCGAGACCCAGGCAGCCATGGAAGCGAAGAATCCGGAATTCCTCAACGCCTTCACCGGCACAGACGGCGAGGCACTGGGGATCATGGCCATCGTGTCGCTGCTGGCATGGGGTCTGGGCTACTTTGGCCAGCCTCACATTCTGGCGCGTTTCAAGGCGATCCGTTCCGAGGACGATGTTCCGGCGGCCCGTCGTATCGCGGTCATCTGGAGCGGGCTGGGTCTGCTGGGCGCTCTGCTGGTTGGCTTCGCGGCCATTGGCTACTTTGAAACACCGCTGGATGATGGCGAGCGCGCCTTCATGCTGCTGGTGGATGCGATGTTCCATCCGGTCATTGCCGGTATTCTGCTGGCGGCTATCCTGGCGGCCATCATGAGCACCGCGGACTCCCAGTTGCTGGTGTCTTCTTCAGCCCTGGCCGAAGACTTCTACAAGGCCATCTTCCGCAAGGAAGCGTCCCAGTCCGAGCTGGTCTGGGTGGGTCGTTTTGCCGTGGTTGGCATTGCCATCATTGCGCTGCTGCTGGGTCTTGATCCGGACAGCCAGGTGCTTGAGCTGGTGTCCTACGCCTGGGCAGGCTTCGGTGCTGCCTTCGGTCCCGCGCTGATTCTGTCCCTGTTCTGGAGCAAGATGAACCGTGCCGGCGCCATTGCGGGTATCGTGGTAGGCGGCGTAACGGTCGTGGTCTGGGGCAACCTCACGGGTGGTCTTTTCGACCTCTACGAGATCGTGCCAGGCTTTATTTTCGCGACGATTGCGATTCTGGTTGTGTCCAAGCTCTCCGGTGAACCGCACCAGAGCATTCAGGACCAGTTCCAGCGCGCCATGGGTCGCGGAGCACGTGATCTGCCGTAAACGGTCCGAGGACTGTTAAAGGGGCTCCTGCGGGAGCCCCTTTTTTATGGGCATAAAAAAACGCCAGCCGGAAGGCTGGCGTTTTCATGGAGCTAAACCCTGAAGTGCTTAGGCAACGTTCGCTTCAGCAGCCTTCTTGGTGTAGTTCTCCATCTGGTCGAAGTTGAGATACTTGTAGATCTCTTTCGACATGCTGTTCAGGTCCTTGGCGTACTCCATGTACTCCGCAGGGGAGGGGAGCTTGCCCAGTACCGCACCCACAGCTGCCAGCTCCGCAGAGGTCAGGTACACGTTGGCACCGTCGCCGAGGCGGTTCGGGAAGTTACGGGTGGAGGTGGACAGCACCGTGCTCTTGGCAGCCACACGCGCCTGGTTACCCATGCACAGGGAGCAGCCCGGCATTTCGGTGCGAACACCGGCTGTGCCGTAGGTGTTGAAATAGCCTTCTTCCATCAGCTGCGCCTGGTCCATCTTGGTCGGCGGCGACATCCACAGGCGGGTACTCAGCGGGCCTTTGTGCTGCTCAAGCAGCTTGCCGGCGGCGCGGAAGTGACCAATGTTGGTCATGCAGGAACCGATGAAGACTTCGTCCACCTTGTCGCCAGCGACTTCGGACAGGAACTTGGCATCGTCCGGATCGTTCGGGCAGCATACGATCGGCTCTTTGATATCAGCCAGATCGATTTCCACCACGTGGGCGTACTCGGCGTCTTTGTCCGCACGCATCAGCTTCGGATCGGCAATCCACTCTTCCATCTGCTTGGCGCGACGCTCCAGGGTACGCGGATCGCCGTAACCTTCGGCAATCATCCAGCGCAGCATGGTGATGTTGGAGCGCAGATACTCGGCTACGGACTCTTCAGACAGGTTGATGGTACAACCGGCTGCGGAACGCTCGGCAGAGGCGTCAGACAGCTCAAACGCCTGCTCGACGGTCAGGTGCTCAAGACCTTCGATTTCCAGGATGCGACCGGAGAATTCGTTGATCTTGCCTTTCTTCTCAACGGTCAGCAGGCCCTGCTTGATGCCGTACAGCGGGATCGCGTGTACCAGGTCGCGCAGGGTGATGCCCGGCTGCATTTCGCCCTTGAAGCGAACCAGAACGGATTCCGGCATGTCCAGCGGCATTACACCGGTCGCGGCGGCAAAGGCGACCAGGCCAGAGCCGGCCGGGAAGGAGATGCCCATCGGGAAGCGGGTGTGGGAGTCGCCACCGGTACCGACGGTGTCTGGCAGCAGCATGCGGTTCAGCCAGGAGTGGATGATGCCGTCACCCGGACGCAGGGCAACACCACCACGGGTCTGGATGAAGTCTGGCATGGTGTGCTGCATTTCCACGTCAACCGGCTTCGGGTAGGCAGCGGTGTGGCAGAAAGACTGCATCACCAGGTCGGCCTGGAAACCGAGACACGCCAGGTCTTTCAGTTCGTCACGAGTCATCGGACCGGTGGTGTCCTGGGAACCCACGGTGGTCATGTGAGGCTCACAGTAAGTACCCGGGCGAACGCCTTTGCCTTCTTCCAGGCCGCAGGCCTTGCCGACCATTTTCTGACCCAGGGTGAAGCCCTTGGTTCCGGCTTCGGGGTCTGTTGGCAGGCGGAAGATATCAGTTGCGCCAAGGCCAAGGGCCGCACGGGCCTTGGCGGTCAGGCCACGACCGATGATCAGCGGAATACGACCGCCGGCCTGAACTTCGTCCAGGATCACGTCGGACTTGAAATTGAACTCGGAGATGGTCTCGCCGGCTTCGTTGAGGATCTTGCCCTCGTATGGGCGGATCTCGATCACATCGCCCATGTTCATGTCGTCTACCGGTGCTTCGAATACCAGGGCACCTGCGTCTTCCATGGTGTTGAAGAAGATCGGGGCAACCTTGTTACCGATACACACGCCACCGGCGCGCTTGTTCGGAACGCCCGGGATGTCTTCACCGAAGAACCACAATACGGAGTTGGTGGCAGACTTACGTGAAGAACCGGTACCTACTACGTCACCGACGAAGGCGACCGGCAGGCCCTTGGACTTGATGTCGTCAATCTGGCTCATCGGGCCGGTCACACCAGGCTCTTCCGGGTTCAGGCCGTCACGTTCCATTTTGTAGGCAGCGCGGGCATGCAGTGGGATGTCCGGGCGGGACCAGGCATCCGGAGCCGGAGACAGGTCGTCGGTGTTGGTTTCGCCGGTGACCTTGAACACCACCATCTTGGTGCTTTCAGGAACCTTTTTCTTGTTGGTGAACCACTCGGCGTTGGCCCAGGATTCAATAACAGCCTTGGCGACGGCGTTGCCAGCGTCCATTTTTTCCTTGACGTCGTTGAACGCATCGAACATCAGCAGGGTGCGCTTGAGCTGTTCACCGGCCAGTTCGGCCAGTTCGGAATCGTCCAGCAGGTCAACCAGAGTGGCGATGTTGTAACCGCCCTGCATCATGCCCAGCAGCTTGACTGCTTTTGGCTTATCGAGCAGGGGAGACGCCGTTTCACCTTTAACGATAGCCGTGAGGAAGGCGGCCTTCACGTAGGCGGCTTCGTCAACGCCGGGCGGGATGCGGTTTTCCAGCAGCTCAACCAGCGTGTCTTCTTCACCGGCGGGCGGGTTTTTCAGCAGTTCAACCAGCGCGGCAGTCTGTTCGGCGTTCAGGGGCTTGGGGGGAATACCCAGAGCCGCTCGTTCGGCAACGTGTTCACGGTAGGCTTCTAACACGATATGGACCCTCATCAGTTGGAATGTCCCGCGTAGTGGGCGTCAGTGCCCGGCGGGAGTTTTATGGCGGAAAAGGCCGCAGGAGCCTCTGAATAACGCCTCAAATCACTGATGGGGTTTCAGGATTTATTCAGAGACTCCTTGATCTGGCGCTGCATTCTATAGGAAAGCCCTTACAAAGTTAAGTTGGACAGAGGTCGGAGTAATCTGTTAAGTGCGGTATACTCCCGCACCCCGTAATCGCTGCTGTTGTTGCCAATATGACCGAAGCCCTGCAAGACATTCACGACTTCCTGCCCTGTCGCACGCCACACCGCTGGATTGAAAACGCCCTGGCCAATCAGGATCTGATGCTGATCGATCACGCCCACTGCGAGAAGAAAGCGGCTTCCACGGCACTGAGCCTGATGTACCGTTACGTGGATAACACCGAATTGCTCAACAAGATGTCGCGGCTGGCGCGGGAAGAGTTGCGGCACTTCGAGCAGGTGCTGGCGATCATGAAAAAGCGGGGCGTGGACTATACTCACCTGACCCCCGCCCGCTATGCAGCCGGATTGCGCCAGCAGGTGCGCACCGATGATCCGGGCCGTCTGGTGGATGTGCTTGTCGTTGGCGGCATCATTGAAGCCCGTTCCTGTGAACGGTTCGCCGCCCTGGCGCCCCATCTGGATGACGCCCTTGCGGACTTTTATAACAGCCTGCTGAAATCCGAAGCACGCCATTACCGGGATTACCTCACGCTGGCGGCAAAGGCCAACAAGGGTCCGGTGGACGACCGAATCCGGGTCTTCCTGGAGGTGGAGCAATCGCTGATCGAGACCCCCGACAGCGATTTCCGCTTCCACAGCGGGCCGGTGTCATAACTGCCGGCACAGCTCCATCCAGCGGTCGATGCCGGCGCTGCGGTATTTCTGTTTGTGCAGGATAAAGTAGAACTGACGATCGAACGCCCGGTGGCCGGGCACGCCGAGCGGTACCAGGCTTCCCCGGCGAAAAGCGTCCGCCAGGCAGACCCGGGACAGGCAGCCGATGCCCAGGCCGGCCTCCACTGCGCGCTTGATCGCTTCGGTGTGCTCAAGCTCCAACAGGATATTGAGATCCGGCAACAGTCCGTGCATGCCGCGCTCGAAGCTCTGGCGGGTGCCTGAGCCGGGCTCGCGCATGACCCAGGTGGCGCCTCGCAGGTCGTCGTCGGTGAGATCCTGTTTTGCTGCCAAGGGGTGGCCGGGGGCACAGAACACCACCAGTTCGTCGGCACGCCAGGGAATCACCTCCAGCTCCGAAGACTGAAGCTCCCCTTCGATCAGACCGATATCCAGTTCGAAGTCGCTTACCCGCCTGGCGATGGTTCGGGTATTGGCCACCTCGAGGGCAACCTTCGGACGAGTGGGTGTATTCATGTACTGGGCCATGACGCCGACGGCCAGATAGTTGCCGATGGTGAGGGTGGCGCCGACTTTAAGCGCACCTACTTCGGAATGCTTGCTGAAAGCCTGTTCCAGTTCGCCGGCCTGAGCCAGCAGTGCTTCTACTTTGGGTCGGTAGAGCCGGCCGAGCTCGTTGAGCTGAAGCCGTTTGCCCACCCGGTCAAACAGCTGGATGTCGAACTGGTTCTCCAGCTCCTTCAGCGCGCTGCTTGCTGCGGACTGCGACATGGCGAGGGATTCAGCCGCGCGGGTGATGTTCTGGAAGTGAGCGGCGGCGAGAAACACTTCGAGCTGGCGAAAACTGTATTTCATGGAAAGGCTGCCATTATCGATTAGTTCGAATAAGGTTATGAAAATATCCCATTTTGTCGATAGGTTAGCGGCGGGTTAGAATTTATGCAATTCGGATTTAGTACTCCATGCATTCAAGCGACACGAACAGGCGAGAGTTAACATGAGCAACCTGATCAAAGAGAAAGTCACCAGCGTCCGCCACTGGAACGATACCCTGTTCAGCTTCACCACAAGCCGTGATCCGGGTTTCCGTTTCAAGAACGGCCATTTCACCATGATCGGACTGGAGACCGACGGCAAGCCGCTGATGCGCGCCTACAGTATTGCCAGCGCCAATTATGAAGAGGAGCTGGAATTCTTCTCCATCAAGGTGCAGGACGGCCCGCTGACCTCACGGCTTCAGAAAATCCAGGTCGGCGACGAGATTCTGGTCAGCCGCAAGCCCACAGGCACATTGATCATGGATAACCTGCTGCCGGGCAAGAACCTCTGGCTGATCAGCACCGGAACCGGTCTGGCGCCGTTCATGAGCATCATCAAGGACCCCGAGGTCTATGAAGCCTATGACAAGGTGATTGTCACTCACGGTGTACGCTACGTTTCCGAGCTGGCTTATCAGCAGGAGATTGAAGATCTGCCGAACAATGAGTTTTTCGGTGAGATGGTGGACGGCAAGCTGCTGTACTACCCGACCGTCACCCGTGAAGAATTCCGCAATAAGGGCCGACTGACCGATGCCATGGAAAACGGCAAGCTGACCCGGGATCTGGGCCTGCCCGAGTTCGACCTGGAGAACGACCGATTCATGATCTGCGGCAGCCCCAGCATGCTCAAGGATACCTGCAGCATCCTGAACAAAATGGGGTTCAAGGAAGCACGCGGTGGTGATCTTGGCCACTATGTCATCGAGCGTGCGTTCGTAGAGCAGTAAGCCGGGCTCCGGGGCCGTCCAGGCATTCGCCTGGCGGCCCGTTTCCGAATTCAGCGGGTGCTGTGCATTTTACGCTTGAGCGTCAGCTCGTAGATCCACTCGGATATCATTTCAGCGTGAATCTCCTCCTGTGCCAGCGCCCGGCCGAACTCGTCTGCAATTTCCGTCAGTTCCAGCTCCAGACACAGCTCTCTCAGCAGTCCCCACGCCACATTGTCAGTCAGCTCGGCGGTTTGCACGGCTTCAAGGCACTGAAGCACAGTCGTGCGCGGTTCAGAGAGTACCTTGGTCAGACCGAGGGCCGCCATACCGGCGGCGTCGGCGTCCGGGGTGACAGCGGTGGGATCGAGCCCGAGCTTCTCCACCACGGCCGTCAGCAGGCCAAAATGGTCCACTTCTTCCTCGCGGAACTGTCTGAGCAGTTCCAGTGAAACCACCGACAGCGTTTCTTCATCCGCGACCGCCTCGCATTTGGCGATCAGGGCATCGTAGAGCCGGGCGCCAGCACGCTCAAAAGCAAGGCGCTGCCCCAGTTTGTTCACCAGCAGTTGAAGCCGTTGATCATGCCGCTTCCTGGCCGCTGAATCGGTCTCCTCGGACCGTACACTGAAACGGGCCAGCCGCTCTCCGTCGACTGGCTCCGGCAGACTTCCAAGAGGACCACCGAAGCGAATGATGCCCTCGCGGATGAAGTCCTTCCGGAGCGATTGCGCGCCGGTTACTTCTGTCAGTCGTGCCGACTGTTTCATTTCTTCAGCAAGGCCCGGTGATGCGTGTATCCCGGTGCGATTTCCGGAAAGATCCGTCATGGTTGGTGCTCCTATGGTTTGGTGAGGTTGTGAGTGAGCTCCGTACCCGGGCTCCATCGATAGCCCTCGGATACCGCCGTTGAAGGCGAGCCCTCCGAGTTCATATGTGAGCGATACTCGAGGCTTTCTTTACTTTCGTTTTCAGGCTCCACAAATTGGGTGCCGTTGGCTCGCAGGTTGATCTCCTGCTCAAGTGTCGTGCGCACGAAATCCCGCTGGCTTTCGAAGGGGATAGGGTCGGGCATGCGTTGCGGAAGAATTTCGGCGGGATCACGCCGTTCGTGCTTGCTGAAAAGGTTCTTGACCAGTTCCAGGTGCCCCAGCTCATAGTCGAGAAAGCGCTCCCAGATCGCCTTGATTCGCGGATTTACCTCGCTCTCTACCAGGCTGTAGTAGTTGTAGACTTCATTGGCCTCATACAGCAGCCATTTCTCAAGCAGCGTCTCGTCGGGGTCGATGATTGACCCATACTGGGTGACATGCTGTTCCTCGATCAGGGCAATTTCCGCGTAGAGCTGGCGAGCCACCGGGTCCGAGAAGGTGGGCCCGATATTCATGTAGTAGTCCCGGGTCTGATATTCCCCCGACATGATGGTCAGGGCGTTCATTTTGCTGATGGGCTCTGCGGTTTTGCGATCGTAGTGATCCCGCAGGTCATCGTGGGGATGCCGGTGCTCTTCAGCCGTGATTCGTCCTGGCGCGATGTCGGTGTAGCTTTGCAGTATATTGTTGGCGTCTTTACCTTCCACCCGATCCAGCAGGGCAGAGTAGCGATACATGTGGTCGAAGTCCTCAAGCAGGCCGAAGCGATAGACCTGAGCCAGGTAGGGGTCGGGCTCCTGCTGGGCGATAGCGGCGGTGACTTCGATGGCGACCTGCTCGTAGCCAATGGTGGTTTCGATGGGGGAGTGGTCAGATGACAGCAGCCAGTTGATCACCGTCTGCTGGTAATGTTCGATCCGTCTGACTTTGGCCAGTGGCTCGCGGAGTTCCTTTGAACATTGAGAACACATGTGCTGAAAGCGATTCGCCTGTTGCTCGAGACCATTGGCCAGTATGACCCTGACCCGGGTGAAAGCGTCGTCGTCCAGTTTGCTGATGGGCTTCTGCACGAGATCGCGCAGGGTGAAACGTTGCTTGTCGAGCGGCGTACCGCGAGCGTCCAATAGATTGACCGACATACTCATCTCCAGAGTTCAGGGTGGAATGGCTGTTACATAGGCGCCAACCAAGAGGTGAGCAAAGAGCATGCCCGCGGCCCGGGGCTGGCTTCTGGCGGAACGAGCCGGCGCCGTGGCCGATGGCTGGCAATCTTTGCCGCTCCCTCCGGTAAAAATTACCGGCCTTCCTGGCAGGGGGCGCTATCCATCCTTGATGCCCGGCAGGAGAGTGAGCGGCCAGGGCACGAACAGAAGCGTGCTGAGAGGCAGTGGATGGAGCCGCGATTCAAGCCAGGCCTGATGCCTGAGTACATCGAGAAAACCGTTCTGAATAACAGCGTCGACGGTCTCGGGATAGTCGGAATCCAGAACGCTTTCATACTGTTCTGTGGTGTGGGAAGTGGATTTAGCCAGCACCTGCAGCAGCTCACGTTGCCCGGCACAGTTCCTGAGATCGCAGGAGGGAGTGTCCGCCGCAGGCGCGTTCACGTCTGCGGAGCCGGCCAGCTCCTCAATTGCACCCGCGAGGTCCCTTGCCTGACGCTCGTGGGCACAACGGAATTCCTCGAATTTCTCCCGGTGTTTCAGGTTCTCCGCCTGCGCCAGCGCCCCTGAAAAGAGCGCGGCCGCTTTCGTATCGCAGTCTTTGAGATGACACAGTCTGTGGATTGTTCTGGGATGGTGATTGACGGGTCGCATAACCGTTTCCCTGGTGGCACATACACCAGTCAGATCACGCAAAGGCCAAACCAGTACCCATTACGTTTTGGTCAGGATTGGCTTTTGCTTAATCGCCTGCTCCAGGTTTCCCGGGCGTACAGTCGCATGTCAGCCACGTGATCTGTTTCATCCACGATTTCGGTCCCGAGCAGGGTTTCGAGGATGTCCTCAAGCGTGATGATGCCCAGCCATGTGCCATGCTCGTCGTATACAACAGCCAGGTGCTGACGCTCCCGGAGCATGTTGGCAAACACCGTCTCTATATTGGTTCTGGCGTCCACGCTGCGGACCTCTCTCATGGCGTCCGCTATCGCAGCGCCGGGTTTGAGCGACAGCAGGTCAGCCTGGTGGATGTAGCCCACGGCGTGATCCTGGTCATCAATAACGGGAAAGCGGGAGAAGGGGGAAGCCTTTACTAGCGCCCGGAATTCCTCGGTCGTGGTTCCCGGTCCAACGACTTTACTCACACCGCGAGGTGTCATGATGGCCTGAACCCTGATCTCGTGAAGCCGCAACACGTTCTTGATCATGCGGGCCTCATCCTCATCAAGGGCACTCTGATCCCGGCCAATATCGCTGAGGGCCGCCAGTTCACCACGAATATCGGTGGTTTCCGTCGAGGGCGCTATCCGGCGGGTTATCTGCTTGGACAGCCAGACAAATGGTAGCAGGATTTTCATGATCAGGTTCAGCACCGGTGGAAGCATGGGTGCCAGTCGCCGCCAGTATTTGGCGCCGATGGTTTTGGGAATGATTTCGGAAAAGATAAGGATCGCCAGTGTCATGATGGCGGATGCAGCGCCCAGCCAGGCCTGTCCAATCACGACCGCTACCTGCGCCCCCACGCCCGTGGCACCTGCCGTATGGGCGATGGTATTCAGCGTGAGTATCGCAGCCAGGGGATCATCAATGTTGTCTTTTAGCTTGCGTAACTTGCTGAACAACTGCGGCCGCTCTTCTTTGAGCGACGCAATGAAGCTTGGCGTAATCGACAGGAGGGCCGCCTCCAGAATGGAACATAGAAACGAGAAGCCTATGGAGAGGACTGCGAAGGCAATGAGTAATGTCATGGTAAACCGCCCGTAGGTTGAATAAAAAGAGTCAGGCCAGTCGAGGGAACTGCTCGAGCTCACGCAGGGCCTGATTGATGACGTTCACCACTTCGTCGCTGGCCGCCAGTCGTTTGAGCGCTTCCATATAGGCTTCACGCAGCTTGCGTTCCTCTGCCTCTGTTTCAAGCACGGCGCTCTCGGTACCGCCTGAAGACGCGGACCAGTCACCGCCTTTGCGCGGTGGCTCGCTGTCAGGGGCCGAACCGCCCAGATAGTGAATGCTGTCTGTCAGCATACGAATATGGCTCTCGTGCAAATGAGTCAGTTCGCGGAGCTGTTTCTTCAGGCCGTCGTCCCTGCAGGCGAGTTCGGTGGATCGGCATTTGGTAATCACCGCTTCATTGGCGTGAAGCAGCCGTTGGAGCCCATTGATCATATGCTCGTTACTGATCGCTTTCGTGAAGTTCACCATGGCTGTGCGTCTCCGTTGCTCTCAGATGGTGTTGATAGGGAAGCAAAGAGGATGCCGTTCTGAATTCGGGCGGCCAGCGATCCGATTTCGCCAGCCTGACCAAAGGGGCGGAAGTTACAGAAGAAATGTAATTCTTACCGGGCGTACCTCGTACTCCACCGAGCAAGTAATTTAATAAGTATTTGAATAGTAGTAGTTTTTTGGCTCTTCCGGTATTGGTCCGGGGATTGCGTTGTAGTAGGACGTAGCCCGAAAAGGACGGTTCACCACGAACGCTCAGGCATGAGCGGGCTACTTACTCAAGTATTCAAGGAGGTTTAGCATGGCTAAGAACCAGTCTGACAACCGTGGTTTTGCTTCTATGGACGAGGACAAGCAAAAGGACATTGCGAGCAAGGGCGGCAAGGCCGCACATGAGCAGGGAACCGCTCATGAATTTGATTCGGAAGAGGCACGAAAAGCCGGTCAGAAGGGCGGACAGGTAGCTCATGAAACCGGCAATGCCCACGAGTTTGACTCCGAGGAAGCTCGCAAGGCCGGACAGAAAGGCGGAAAGGTCGCCCATGAAACCGGCAACGCTCATGAGTTTGATTCGGAAGAAGCCCGTAAGGCTGGCAAGAAAGGCGGTCGCCAGAGCCAGAACGGGTAACGGATCACTCTCTCCTCATAGCCGGACTTGTGCCTAAGCAGGTCCGGCTTTTTTTTGACCAAAGGAGAACACCATGCAGGCGGTTGTATTCCACGACGTCGGTGATATCCGGCTGGAAGAAGTTGAGGAACCCGTGCTCCAGAGCAGCACGGACGCCATTGTGCGGATCACCACAAGCGCAATCTGTGGCACGGACCTTCACTTCATCCGTGGCACGGTGCCGGGTATGAGGCCTGGCACTATCCTTGGCCATGAGGCGGTCGGTATTGTCGAGCAGATCGGCGAGGATGTGCGCAACTTCAGGATAGGGGATCGGGTCGTCATCCCGTCCACCATTGCGTGTGGCTACTGCTCGTATTGCCGGTCCGGTTATTTTGCCCAGTGCGATAATGCGAATCCCAATGGCAAGCAGGGCGGCACCTCCTTCTATGGTGGTCCCGAGCCCACCGGGCCGTTTCACGGCCTTCAGGCGGAAAAGGCGAGAGTGCCCTTTGCGGCGGTGAACCTTTTCAAGCTTCCGGATACGATTACGGATGATCAGGCCATACTGCTCTCGGATATCTTCCCCACCGGGTACTTTGGCGCTGAACTGGCGGACATCAAATACGGCCATAGTGTCGCGGTGTTCGGGTGTGGGCCGGTAGGCCAGTTCGCGATCGCGTCAGCAAAGTTGATGGGTGCGGGACGGGTGTTTGCGATTGATACCGTGGAAGACCGGCTTGATATCGCCCGGATGCAGTGCGCGGAGGTCATCAATTTCAACAAGGATGATCCGGTCAAAAAGCTTCGGGACCTGACCGGGGGCATTGGTCCGGACTGTGCCATTGACGCAGTCGGTGTCGATGCGGAATGTCCCCACGGTCAGAACAGCACCGCACGTTACGAGCAAGAGCGTGCTGAAGTGGCGCCCGTGCAGAATCCAGATGGTGATCTATGGCAGCCCGGCTCAGCGCCGTCCCAATCCCTGAGATGGGCGGCTGAAGCACTGGCAAAAGCAGGTACGCTCGCCATTATCGGTGTATACCCGCCATCGGATACGACGTTTCCCATAGGGCTGGCCATGAATCGCAATCTTACGGTCCGGATGGGAAACTGCAACCACCGGAAATACCTGCCGCGGTTGATAGAGCTGGTGGCCTCCGGCTCGATCGATCCCAGGCAGTTCATTACCCAGAATGAACACATGGGGTCGGTGCTCGACGCCTATGAGCAATTTGACACACGCCAGCCGGGATGGCTGAAAGCGACGGTGCGTCCTGCCAGCGCCAACTGACCAAGTGAACCGTCCCGGGCTGCCCGGGACGGTTCCGCTCCTCCTAATGACCAGGGGTCATGACCACCTTGGTGCAGCGGTCTGTACGATCCCTGAACATACGATACGCCTCTGGTGCTTCCTCGAGTCCAACCGTGTGACTGATCACGAAGCTGGGATCAATCTCGCCTTCCACGATTTTGTCCAGTAACGGCCTGAGATACTTCTGAACATGAGTCTGACCGGTGCGTATGGTCAGCGCCTTGTTCATCATGGCACCCAGCGGAATCTTGTCGCCGAGTCCCCCGTAGACACCGGGGACTGACAGGGTGCCGCCTTTGCGGCATGCCATCAGCGCCTGTCGCAGTGCTGCGGGGCGGTCTGTCTCGAGCTTTAGCAGTTGCTTACCGCGATCGTAGTAGTGCTCCAGGCCAAAGCCATGGGCTTCCATACCCACCGCATCAATGCAGGCGTCGGGCCCCATGCCGCCAGTCATGGATTTGAGCTTGTCGACAAGCTGAAGACTGTTATCCACGCCTTTCAGGTCCACCACTTCAGCACCGCGGCTCTGGGCCAGTACCTGACGGTCGGGTTCCGGTTCGATGACCAGTACCCGGCCGGCACCGAGCATAAAGGCACTGGCCACCGCAAACTGGCCTACCGGCCCGGCACCCCACACGGCGACGGTGTCGCCCTCTGTGATATTGCAGTTTTCCGCAGCCATGTAGCCCGTCGGGAAGATATCCGTGAGGAACAACACCTGGTTGTCGTCGAGGTGATCCGGCACTTTCATCGGACCCACATCGGCGTAAGGCACCCGCACGTACTCAGCCTGGCCTCCGGCGTAGCCACCGACCAGATGTGAATACCCGTAGATACCGCTGGGGGAGTGGCCCCAGAACTTCTCCGCCATGGCCGCGTTCGGATTGGAGTTGTCGCACAGCGAGTAGAAATCCTTCTCGCAGAAGAAGCAGTCTCCGCACGCAATGGTAAAAGGCACCACCACACGGTCACCAACGCTAAGGTTGGTGACCTCTGATCCCAGCTCAACGACTTCACCCATAAACTCGTGGCCAAGAATATCCTGCTTTTTCATGGTCGGAATCCGGCCGTTGTACAGGTGCAGATCCGACCCGCAGATCGCGGTTGAGGTCACCTTGATAATGGCATCCCTGGGATTGACGATGCCCGGGTCAGGCACGGTATCGACCCGGACGTCTTCTTTTCCGTGCCAGCACACCGCCCTCATGCCGGCCCCCGGTTTCCAAAGCGCTTGCTGTCGAAATGCTTGTTGGTGGGGATTTCCCCGGTTTCCATATGGGCTTTGAGATTCTGCAGGTTCTTGGACAGTACGGAGGCTTCAAGGCCTTTCAGGAACTTGGCCGCTGCACTTCCGGACGGGCCTCCCGGCGGGTTGAAATTCAGGCTGACCGAAACCTCGGTTACCGTGCCTTCTCCGCGGGGTTCGAATACTACCGTGCCCCAGGTCTGGAGGTCTGAGTCTTCGAGGGAACGCCAGCTCAGCTGATGGGGGGGCGTGTCTTCGACAATTTCGGAATCCCACTCCAGGGCCGGTCCGGCGGGTACCCGTGCCACCCAGTGGCTGACTTTGCCCTCGCGGGGTTCAACACGCTCCAGGAAACTCATGATCTTCGGCAGATTTGAGAAATCCTTCCAGAAGTCGTAGAGATCTTTCGCGGGCCGATTGATGGACACGGAACTGCTCAGGTGAATATCCCGCCCGGTGTGCCCGGAATGCCGGGTGGCGGGCAAGCGCTTCTGCTTTGAGCGGCCTGACGACACCGCTTTATAGAGCAGGCCAGCGCCGACGAGCGCCAGCAGTGCGCCCATAAAACCGCCCTTGCGTGAGGCCAGCGCAACGAGGCTTCCGCCCGCGGCTCCGCTGTGTTGGAACAGGGACCGGGGAATCTTGTGGTGGGAACGAGGCATAACTTTCTCCTTGAAACGAGTTCGTCTGAAAGTGTTCCCGTACATCTTGCCCACCAGTGGAAAGCGGAAAAATTATCACAGGTTAAGTTATCGCCCAGAAAGCTCCGTTTTGGGTTAAAAAGTGATTACGAAAAAAACAGGTTCTGCTTTTGGTTCCGCAACAATGTGGATCAGGTATCGCTGTCTCCGGGTCTGACGAGGGCGAGTAACCCGTTGAGATCTTCCGTGAGGTAGGACGCGTCAAATCCCGCTACCTGTTGCAGGCCTTTGAGGTCCAGCAACTCAATCCCTTCAGGTCCGTTGTCGACGAGCTTTTCCACTTTCAGGTCATGGAATGTCCGGTTGGTATGGACAACGCTCAGGCCGAGGGCATCTGCCAACAAGCCCTGGGTAAGAGGCAGTTTGACGGTTTTGGTGGAGTATTCGTTGGTTTTTTCCAGGCGCCGGGTGAGTTCAACCAGAAAGTGCGCCAATTTCTGTCGTGCTGAGCGGCGTCCCAGATTCACCAGTCGCTCGACCAGGATCGCCTGATCCCGGGAAGCGATCATGAAAAAGATATGACAAAGGAGTAAGGATTCGGAGAATATTTCACTGAGCCTGGCCTTCGGAAACGCGCACAGTTCGCCGTCCGTCAAAAGCTTCAGGCCGGACACCCGTTTCTTGAACGCAAACTCCCGTAATCCTACAATATCGCCGGGCACGTAAACGTCTAACACCTGTCGGCTGCCGTCTTCGAGATCCCGGTAGGTGTACGCCCAGCCTTTCTTCACGGAGTAGAAATCTTCGGATTCATCGCCCTGGGTCCACAACGCATCATGTCGTTTGTAGGTTTTCGGACTCTTTTCCAGCGAATCCAGCAACTCCTGCTCCGCCACTGAAAGGGGGGCATAGTACTGGAAGTGCTTCACCATACAGCTCGAGCTCATAAACAGTTTCTCCGAGGTCTGTCTCCGGGTTAATGCCGGCGGATGGTGCCGACCGGCCTCAGTTAATAACATAACCTATGTTATGTCTGCCTCTTTTGTCACGGTGTTAGCGTCACCTCGTCATTCAGGAATGAAAGGAAAGGAGGTTTGGTAACAATGTTGGATCGAACTGACTATTACCGAAGCAGAGAAGATGTAGCGAACGGCATGTTTCCACGGAATGAACCTGTGGTACACAGCACTGGCCGTGCCCGTCGGGAAGGACCGCTGAGTGAAGCGCAGCTGGAGGCATACGAACGGGACGGTTTCCTGTGGCTGGACAGTTTTTTTTCCGAGGACATGGTGTCACCCTTCTTTGACGAATTGAAGGCCATGGCAAGGGACAGAACATTCTGTGAACGGGAGGAGGTGGTGATGGATGAGAACAGGGAACGAATTCGCTCTGTTTTCGCCATGCATGAAATCTCCCCCGCGTTCGACGAACTGACACGCGACAAGTTGCTGCTTGCCATGGTGCAACAGCTGCTCGGCAGTGACGTGTATATTCATCAATCGCGGATCAACAGCAAGGCCGGATTTTGTGGCAACGGCTTCGAATGGCATTCCGACTTCGAGACCTGGCACAGTGAGGATGGTATGCCGGAGATGAGGGCCGTCAGTGCATCCATCATGCTGACGGACAACAACCCCTTTAATGGGCCGTTGATGCTGATTCCCGGTTCGCACCAGCATTTCGTGCCGTGCGCCGGAGAAACACCTGACAACAACTGGACCCAGTCATTGAAGAAGCAGACCGTGGGATTGCCTTCGCGGGAAGCAGTGGGCACCCTGGCAGAGAAGCACGGTATTAAAGCGCCAACGGGGCCAGCCGGATCCCTGTTGCTGTTTGAGTGCAATACCCTGCATGCGTCCAACCGGAATATGTCACCCTGGCCGCGGGCAAATCTGTTCTTTGTTTATAACAGCGTAGAAAATCGCCTCGTGGAGCCGTTCGGTCGCACGCCCCATCGTCCGGGTTATCTGGCGGCCCGTAAGCGCACAGAGGCGCTCAAGCCTCATCGCTAACGCGAGAGAGATGTGGTCCTGGCGGCGCCTGGCGCCGCCGACTACTTCCATTATCTCCCCCTACCGCTTCCTAGACCTTGTCTACACTTCCCTGGCGCTGCCAATACCTCAGTTGTTTACAGGAATGCAGGAAGTCGGCTGCATCGCTGGTGGTGGCGAGCGAAAGGCATCCGCCATCGAGCTTGCTTTCCAGCCCGGCGGACTTGAACAGCGGCAGGCTCTCCATGGTGTAGCCAATGAACTTGCAGTGCGCGAAAGCGTCGTTCACGAAATCCCTGGCAGGGCCATGGGCTTCCAACTGATTCACGGCATGACCAGCGATCATCACCACCACCGCATCAAACAGCACGGAAGGCCCGCCATCGATCTTTTCATCGGCCGGGATGTGGGTACCGTCGCTTGCCGTCACCCCGCCAATCGCTGGCGCCACGACTTTCAGCCCGGCGCCTGAAGCGGATACGGCTTCTTTCAGGGCTGAGAACAGGTTGGCATCCACCCCGTCGGAGATGAACACTCCCAGCCTGCGCCCTTTGAAGCTGTCCGGGCCGTTGCGCAGAATGCTCAGTTTGGGTGAGGGGGGGAGATCCTGGCGGGTGGGCAACGCCGCATCGGCCGGCTCTGGCAGGTTGGCCAGCCCCAGACCCTTGGCCACGGTTTCTGCCAGGGAACGGTCTATGTTCAGCAGGTGCGCCACCATGCGGGCCCTTATATCTTCCCGTTCCACTTTGCTCAGTTCAAAGACAAAGGCATCCATGATGTGCTCCTGCTCGATACCTGTCTGACTGATATAGAACTGACGCGCCTGGCTATAGTGGTCTGCAAATGTCTCCGAACGCACCCGCTGTTTTTCTCCCACCACGGGCTCCGGGTAGCTGTGAAAGCCGGTTTCCGGGTTTTCACGAGGACCTCCGTTCTCCCCCCAACTGTTTGGTTCGTAGTTCGCCCTGCCCGTGGGATTGGACATCGCCATATGCCCATCCTGCTGAAAGTGGTGGAAAGGGCACTTGGGCGCGTTGATCGGAATCTGGGTAAAGTTGGGTCCGCCCAGACGCTTCAGTTGAGTGTCCAGGTAAGAAAAGTTGCGACCTTGGAGCAGCGGGTCATTGGAATGGTCAATCCCCGGTACAATGTTCTGGGTGCAGAAAGCGACCTGCTCGGTTTCGGCAAAAAAGTTATCGACCATACGGTTGAGTACCAGCTTACCGATGGGGGTTACCGGTACCTGCTCTTCGGGAATGATTTTGGTAGGGTCGAGAACATCGAACTCGAATTGGTCCGCAAACGTCTCGTCGAAGATCTGCACGCCGAGCTCCCATTCCGGATAGTCTTCTCTCTGGATCGCTTCCCACATGTCACGGCGATGGAAATCAGGGTCAGCGCCGTTGATTTTGAGGGCTTCGTTCCAGACCACGGACTGAAGGCCCAGCAACGGTTTCCAGTGGAACTTGACGAACACCGCTTCCCGGTCCTTGTTGACGAAACGGAAGCTATGTACCCCAAAGCCCTCCATGAACCGGAACGACCGCGGAATGGCGCGGTCTGACATGGCCCACATCAGCATGTGCATGCTTTCCGGCATTAAAGTAACAAAATCCCAGAAATTGTCATGGGCAGTCTGGGCCTGGGGGAAGTCCCTGTCCGGCTCCTGCTTTGCAGCGTGGATCAGGTCCGGAAACTTCATGGCATCCTGGATAAAGAACACCGGAATGTTGTTCCCCACCAGATCCCAGTTCCCTTCCTTGGTATAGAGTTTGACGGCAAACCCCCGGACGTCCCGAGGAAGATCGGCAGAGCCCTTGTTGCCGAGCACGGTGGAGAACCGCACGAACGCCGGGATTTGTTCTCCAGGGCGCTGGAACACATCGGCCTCGGTAATATCGGAGAGACAGCCGTAGTTCTCGAAATAGCCGTGAATACCGAACCCGCGCGCGTGAACAACCCGTTCCGGAATCCGCTCGTGGTCAAAGTGGAAAATCTTTTCCCGCATCACCTGGTCTTCCAGCAGCGTAGGGCCGCGCAGACCCGCCCGGAGGGAATTCTGGTCATCCGCTACCGGTGCGCCTTGCTGGGTGGTGAGGGTATCCGTTACCCCGCGGGCCTGCTGATGCGTTTCGCCGCCTTTTCCCCGTGGTTGCTCGGGTGTGTTGCTGTTGCGATCACTCATGGAATTGCTCCTGTCAGATGTGCATCCTGCCGCCTGTGACCCCATAGATTTCGCCAACCACGTAGCTGGCCAGGGGTGAGGCAAGGAAAACGTAAATGGGTGCCAGTTCGGCGGGTTGGGCCGGGCGTCCCAGCAGGGTGTTTGTACCGAACCCCGACACTTTGTCCGGTGGAAGGGTTGAGGGAATGAGAGGCGTCCAGACCGGTCCGGGGGCCACGCCGTTTACGCGGACGCCCCGGGTAATCGCATCCGCCGCCAGCGCGAGTGTGAAATTGGCAATGGCGGCTTTTGTCGCCGCGTAGGGAGCGAGGTGAATGCTGGGGGCAAAGGCCTGAATGGACGTGGTGTTGATAATGCTGCCACCGGGCGGAAGGTGCTTCAGGGCCGCCCGGCAAAAGTAGAAGTAGGACTGGATATTGGTCTCGAACGTATACTGCAGCTCGTCATCAGACACTTCTTCCAGCTGGTTGTAGCTCTTCTGGAACGCGGCATTGTTGACCAGTACGTCGAGGCGGGAAAACTGCTTAAGCACCTGATCAACGACACCGTCACAGGCCTTGCTGGAGCGCTGGTCCAGCCTGATCGGCAGGGCCTCTCGGCCTGCTTCCCGAATCAAGCGGGTGGTTTCATCCGCATCAAATTCTTCGCTCAGGTACGTGAACGCGACATCGGCGCCCTCCCGGGCGTACGCCAGGGCAATGGCCCGGCCGATACCGCTGTCGCCCCCGGTAATCAGGGCCACCCTGTTCCTGAGTAAGCCTGAGCCCTGGTAACTGTGCTCGCCGTGGTCGGGCTCAGGCGTCATTTTCCTTTCGTGGCCCGGAACGGCCTGGGGTTGTTCCGGAAACTCAGGTCGGGGGTAGCAGTAACGTGGATCGTCCTTCTGGTTCATGTGGGGCTCCTTGTCCTTGGGATGGGTGGACCGCACCATTAGATCAGAGCCGATGGTGTTGTGTGTTTAACCTGTGTTAATGCCCCCCGTCTGGAACCCCGGATACTGCGCATCAGAGCCACGACGAAGGAGGGGGGCAGTGCTGGAATGGTTAAGCGCCAACGAACAGTGGATTTCACCAGCCACCAGTATCGGTACCCTGCTGGTGTGGATGTTTTATGCCCAGCTGCTCTACAGCGGATACAGCCGGCAAACGCGGCCCCGATTGCTGATCAACCGGGGAGTGGGGGAAGAGGGGCTGGACTCCCCGTGCCTGATCTGCAATATGAGCCGGGAAGCCATCTACGTTTACTTCATCATGGTCCGTCTGGAGACGTCCGACCACTCCGAGTTCGTGCCGGTAACCGATTGCGACCACCGGCCCGGAAGTGAACTGCCTGAACGCCTCAGCGCCCGGACACGGCAAGGACCGCTTGATCCAGGACACTGCCTGGAGCTGTTTTCGTTTCGAACGACCCTTGAACGCGCTGCCCGTTTTGCCGGTATCGAACTGCACAATGGCTTACCGGCCGATCCCGATCTTGAGCTGCGGGCGCTGGAATACCATGTCATCTGTATCTACGGGTCAGACGACAGTCCCTTCGGGGCTGTGCGACGTTTCAATGTTAAAAAGGGTGACAACGGCCAGCTTTCCCTGGTGGCCGCGCGGACTGACACCCAGCGAAAAACCTCCTGGCTCTATAAACACAAGATTCATCAATGGCTGCAACAGCATGTCTGAGGTTTGGCGATGGGAAATGATCTGCTCGCGCTGATGGTTGGCGCAATTGTTATTGTTACGGTGATGACAGACGTGCTCTGGACCACCCTGACGACCCAGGGAAGTGGGCCTCTCACACGGTCCGTGACCGCTGTGGTTGAGCGAATTGCTGGCCTGGCGTTCGCAGCGTCCGGTGCCCGGCGGTTGTTGCTTCCCGCCGGCCCTGCGGCCATGGTGCTGCTTGGTATCGTCTGGCTGACATTGCTCTGGCTGGGCTGGTGGTTGCTGTTCAGTGCGTTTCCGGGCTCCATTGTTCATGGCCAGAGTGGGGCGCCGGCTGGGCTGGTTGAACGCCTGTATTTTGTTGGCTTCACCCTGTCGACCCTGGGCGTTGGCGACTTCCGGCCCTCGGGCGCTGTGCCCATGATCCTGACCGTCGTGGCTGCGTTTAACGGCCTGGTATTGGTGACCCTGATCATTACCTACGCGGTGCCACTGGTTCAGGCTGTGACCACCCGCCGTAAGCTGGCGTACGAAGTCTCGCTGCTCGGTCACAATCCCCAGGAGATCGCGTGGTCCGCTTGGCAGCAGGGCAATCGCCAGGCCTTTGAGGACGAACTCCTGGCGATCTCAGCGGAGGTAATGGAATGTGCAGAACAGCGGCTGGCCTATCCGATGCTCGATCTGTTCTATGGCAAAACAGCCTGCTTTTCACTGGGTCTGCAGTTGGTCATGCTGGACGAAGCACTCAGCATCCTGGCCTATGGAATGCAGCCAAACTACCGCTTCCGGTCTCTGCCGGTGGACAAGGCCCGGGCAGTGGTCTCCCACTACATCGAGAGGGTGCTGGCCTCGCCGACGGAAGCGGGCGCGCCGCCGTTGCCCAGCATGGCTATCCTCAAGAAGCGGAACGTTCCGGTAATGGACAATGTGTCTGAGAACTATCAACTATTGACCAGCCGTCGAACCGGTTTGCAGGCGCTGATCAGGAAAGAAGGGTGGGAATGGTCCATCGTTGAGGAAGGCACTCGGCGTGAGAGAACCCCGGCGGGCTTATAGCGCCGCCGGGCCTGAAAAGTGATCGTTCGATCAGTCGCCCTGGATGTCTCGTCCTGCCCGGGTGCTTTGCTCGAATTCTTCTTTGTTCAGGGTGTCGTCGTCATCCTGATCATACTCATCAATCAGACTGTTGCTATCGCGGTTTTGCTGGCGGCCCGCAGCGGTATCGCCATAGCGATTGAGCTCTTCCTGATCCAACTGACCGTTGCCGTCGCGGTCCAGTTCATTGAAATCCGCTCCTTGCGTTCCTCCGCTGGCGTGACCGCCGGCGTCGTTCTGCCCGTATTGCTGGCCGGTGGTCTCCGGGGTAGCCGCGCGGCTCTCCGGCTTGTCTGCCGCCAGAACCGGAGACGTAACCAGGGCGGCACAGATGGCTGTGGAAAAGACCAGTGATTTATACATAAGCATCCTCCATTGAGGCGATCGAATGAATGGCCGGGATGACCCGACAGCAAACCGGGTGTCGCAAGTGCTGTGCCATGACCGCTGTCGTTGCGATCAAGCCGTGTAGTGGTGGCCTGGCGCGCTCTCGTTCACCCATTCGGTGAGCCCCAGTGTTTTGATGAGCTTGTGCCTGAGTGTCAAATTTGCAGATACCTGCCCTTTTTTACCGGCCTCTCGATGGCACAACCCTGATTCTGTTGCGGACGCTCGCGCTATACGCACGTGCGGCACGGGACTATGTCGATGGCCCGTCAGTTGCAGGCATCGCAGCGAACGAAAGGCCGGCCAATACCTGGCTGGCAAGATAGGGGGAGTCGACTATGAAGCATATCTTTGTGCTGGCGATGGATGAGTTGCAAAGGACGGAGCTGGAAACCATCTGTGATGCTGACAATTACCGTTTCCACAACGTACTGGACAAAGCGGCCCTCGTGGATGCAGAAGACCTGCGGTTTGACACTCTGCTGGATCAGACGCGGCAGGCGATCCAAAGTGCCGGTGTACCGGTGGACGGCATCATCGCCCAGTGGGACTTTCCAACCAGCATTCTGGTGCCAATACTCTGCAAGGAGTTTGGTGTGTCCTCACCCAGCCTTGAGAGCGTACTCAAGTGCGAGCACAAGTACTGGAGCCGCCTTGAACAGAAGGCGCTCATTCCGGACGTCGTACCGGATTTCTGCGCATTCGATCCGTTTGCTGAACTCTCCCTGGCGCAAATCCACCTGGATTTCCCGTTCTGGATCAAGCCGGTGAAGGGCTTTTCCTCCCAGTTGGGTTTCCTGATTCGCAACGAAAATGATTTTTACGAAGCGCTTGGACAGATACGCGGAGGGATCAACCGTTTGGGCGAGGCGTTCAGTGAAGTGCTCGGTAAAGTCCACCTTCCGCCTGCCATCGAGCACGCCGGAGCCACCGCCTGCCTTGCGGAGGAAATCATCCAGGGGGCGCAGATTGCGCCGGAAGGGTATGTGCAGGACGGAAAAGTGCACATACACGGCTTTTTCGACATGCACAAAGCGGACAAAGGAACGAACCTCGACCGCCTGGTGTACCCGAGTGCCGCGCCGGATTACGTGCAGGACAAAATGCGGCGCACCTGTGAGCAGCTGTTGAATGGTATCGGGTTCGATAACGGCTGCTTCAACGTCGAATTCATGTGGGATGAAGCCCGTAACCAACTGAGGATCATCGAGGTCAACACCCGCATTTCCCAGTCCCATTCTGAGATGTTCCTCCAGGTGGATGGGCGTTCCAACCATGAAGTGGCGGTTTCCGTGGCGCTGGGGCAGCAGCCCCATATGCCGCGCAACGAGGGTGTCCATGGGGTCGCCGCCAAATTCATTCTCACCCATCCCGAGGACGGGGTGGTCACCCGCGTACCGGATGACGCGGAGATTGCCGAACTCAGGCGGCGTTTCCCCCTCATGCAACTGAAGCTGGACGTCGAGGTGGGTACACGACTGGCCGAAATGCCAAACCAGGACAGTTACCGGTACGTGCTTGGCGAGCTGTACCTCGGAGCGCCCGATCGCAAAGAGCTCATGGCACGCTTTGACGAGTGCCTGACGGCCTTACGGGTGGAAGTGTCGCCCGTGGAGAAACGTGAACTGAGCGAAAACGCGGTACCGGACATTGCAGGATAAGGAGCCCAAGATGACATCGCCCAACCAGTTTCCCTATTCGGTGAAGGTGATAGAAAACGCATTCATAACCATGCGCGACGGAGTCAGACTGGCGGCCCGGCTGTGGGTGCCAGAGGGTGCGGAGGAGTCTCCGCTACCCGCGATACTGGAATACATTCCCTACCGCAAGCGCGACATGACGCGCGGCAGAGACGCTAATAATCACGCTTATCTGGCAGGCCATGGCTACGTCTGTGTGCGGGTGGACATGCGTGGCAGTGGCGATTCAGACGGCGTACTCAAGGATGAATATACGTGGGAAGAACAGGAAGACGCTGTGGAAGTGATCGAGTGGATGGCCGACCAGCCCTGGTGCGACGGCAACGTGGGCATGATGGGCATCTCCTGGGGTGGCTTTAACAGTCTCCAGGTGGCGGCGCACAATCCGCCTGCGCTCAAAGCCATCGTCAGTGCGTGTGCCAGCGACGATTTGTACGCCGACAATATGCATTACATGGGAGGTTGTCTGCTGGGGGACAACCTGTCTGAAGCAACGGTTATGCTGGCGTTCAATTCGCTGCCGCCTGACCCTGTGATCGTGGGAAACCGCTGGCGGTCCATGTGGCACCAGCGGCTCGAGGAAAGCGGTCTCTGGCTGGAGTCCTGGCTCAGGCACCAGCGGCGCAGCGAGTACTGGAGTGCCAGCTCTGTGTGCGAAAACTATTCCGGTATCCAGTGCCCCGTCATGACCGTTGGGGGCTGGGCCGATGGCTTCACGAACGCGGTGTTCCGCCTGCTACGCCGGCTGGATGTGCCCCGGCTTGGCCTTATTGGGCCCTGGGGACATAAATATCCCCATAATGGCATTCCAGGCCCCGCCATCGGCTTCCTTCAGGAATTATTGAGGTGGTGGGATTTCTGGTTGAAAGGCAAGCAGACGGGCATCATGGATGAGCCCATGCTCCGGGCCTGGGTTCAGGACAGCGAGCCTCCCCATACCTCCTACCAGACCCGGGCAGGACGGTGGGTCAGCGAGCAGGAGTGGCCTTCGGCTAATCTAGTTGAGATGCAGCTACCGCTGCTTTACCCGGGCCGCCTGGGTAAAACCGGAGAGGTTTCAGATCAGGCGCACTGGCTCGGTGTGCAGTCACCCCTGAGCCTGGGAATGGCTGCCGGGAAGTGGTGCTCCTACGCCGCTACGCCAGACCTGCCCGGTGATCAGCGTGAAGAGGATGGCGGCGCGTTGGTCTTCAATTCGCGCCCGCTGGAAGAACCCCTGGAGATCCTGGGTGTACCCTGGGTGGACCTTGAGCTGTCTTCGGACCGCGCCACCGGCATGGTCGCCGTGCGCCTCTCGGACGTTGCCCCCGATGGCAAAGCCACGCGGGTGACTTACGGTCTGCTGAACCTCACGCATCGCAATAGCGACGAAAACCCGGAATATCTGGAGCCGGGCAGACCTTATCGGGTTCGCGTCTACCTGAATGGGATAGGCCAGCGCTTTCCGGCGGGTAATCAGTTGCGCGTGTCGGTCTCGTCGTCCTACTGGCCGCTGGCGTGGACGCCACCAGAGGCGGCAACCATCAGCCTTCATACCGCCAACAGTTCGCTGACCCTGCCGGTGAGAAAGACCACGGAGCAGTCGCCTGCGCCGGAGTTCGCGGCACCGGAGCAGGCATCGGACCTTGAGGTGTCAGTGCTGGAACCGAGCGAGCACAACTGGCGGCTCGTCAAGGACCTGGCGAGCGACACTTCGACACTGGAAGTCATTAACGACCAAGGCCGGTTCCGGATCGACGAAACCGGAACCGAGATCGCCCGCAGTACGCGGGAATGGTACAGCTTCAGCGAAGAGGATGTGCACTCGGCGAAAGGGGAAACCTACACCTACCGGGAAATTGCTCGCGATGACTGGAACGTGTCAGTGATTACCCGAACCGTGCTTACATCCGATGCCGATAGCTTTCAGGTTCATGCCCAGCTGGATGGATACGAAGGTGAGAAGCGGGTGTATTCTCACAACTGGGAATATGACATTCCGAGGGATTTCGTGTAATCCGTGCCCCGGCCGGGGTCTGCGTGAGCTCGCGGACTCCGGCAGTCTCTAGCAGCGCGGCTGTTTTGGAGGCGAAATGTCTGAGCACACGACGTTTCATATTCTTCCTCGGGGCGTTATCGCGTCTCAGTAGCGGGAATCCTTCCGCCAGTTGTCCCGGAACCTCAACTACCTGAATGTCGGAAACGCCATGCATTGCCTGAGCCGTGGCACGCAGGTGCGACCAGTTCAGCTCCGCCCGTTCGTGAAGCCGGTAAACCATGCCTTTGCCCTGAAGGGGGCAGATGGACACCAGCATCAGTCGTGCCGGTGCAATTCTGGCGTGGTCGTACAGGTGATCACCGAAGGTGGATTTCACCGTGAGGCCCAGGTGCGGGAAACGCTCATTCATCTGTTCGAGCTGGCCAATGAAGAACGCACCATGGCCCCGGTTGACGAACGGTTGGCCAGGCTTTTCCTCTTCATCCAGCAGATCCTTATCTCCGGTTTCGCGGAAGCGCTGGTGCGCCAGCATGTGGATCATTTCATGGACGAGGGTGCTGACCAGCGCGCGGGGGTGGCATTTCAGCCGGCTTGAAATGGCAATGCCCCAATCTTCATGGGTCTGCAGACAATAGGTGAAGCACCCGGAGAGCCGTGCCGAGCGGGAGAAGGTCAGTCTGAACCCGGATGAGGGGCGAAGCTCACTGTTGAAATAGTGGCGGTTGCAATAGCGGAACAGGGCAGAAAGGTTATCTGTGGGAATGCCCGCAAACTGAGGACGGGTCTGTATCTTGATCGCTTGGTTCATGCGCATGTGGTCTCCGGCAACCTGACTGGCCTGAATCATCAGCCAGCCTGGTGCCGAAAACCACTGCAGTGGGTAACGTTGGGTTACCCTTTGTCAGACCCCGCCTGCGGGGCGACATGTCTACTTCAGTTTGTAGGCAAGCACGTAATCCCCGATGGTCGTGCCCAGCGAACCATGACCGCCGGCGACCTGAACCACCATCTGTTCGCCGTCGCTGTTCAGATAGGTCATGGGAGTAGCCTGACCCCCGGCCGGTAGCCGGGCTCGCCATAGCTCATCTCCATTCGTGAGATTGTACGCCCGCAGGTAGTTGTCCACGGTGGCGGCCAGGAAAACAACCCCGCCACGGGTGATCACCGGCCCGCCAATACCCGGCACGCCGAGTTTCAGGGGGACTGGAATGGGAGACATGTCCTGGATCGTGCCGTTCTTGTGTTTCCAGACAATTTCACCAGTTCGCAGATCGGCGCCGGCCACGTACCCCCAGGGTGGACGCTGGCAGGGAATGCCCAGGGGCGACATCAGTGGCTGGAGCTCAATGCCATACTCTGCGCCGGCGTTTTCATTCAGGCCCTGCTCGCCACTGTTGGAGGCTTCTTCCCGGACTTCGCCCTTTTTCTCCACCAACCGGGAGGTAAAGGCCATGTACAACGGCATACCGAACATCACCTGGCGCTCCGGATCAATGGCAACGCCGCCCCAGTTGAAAACACCGAAGTTGCCGGGGTAGACCACCGTGCCCTGAATGGAAGGCGGCGTATACTGGCCTTCGTAGCGCAACGACTGAAACCGGATTCGGCAGATCATCTGGTCAATCGGACTTGCGCCCCACATGTCGGAGCCTTCCAGCTTCGGTGGCCTGAAGCTGAGGCCGGAAACCGGTTGGGTTGGGGAGGCATAATCCCCTTCGATCGTGCCCTGTGGCGCTGCCTTTTCCGTGATGGGAATGAGCGGCTCTCCGGTTTCCCGGTTCAGTACGTAGACATCGCCCTGTTTGGTCGGGACGACCAAACCTGGTTCCGTGCCCTGGTCAGTCTGGATATCCACCAGGCTCGGCTGGGCTGGCGTATCCATGTCCCACAGGTCGTGGTGGACAAACTGCTGCACCCACTGGACCTGCCCGGTCTCCAGGCTGAGCGCCACCACCGATGACGCATAGGTCTCCTCCGCCGGAGACCGATACATACCCAACTGATCGGGCGTACGGTTGCCCATGGGCAGGTACACCATACCAAGCTCCTCGTCCGCACTGGCCACCGACCAGCTGTTCGGGGAACTGGTGGAGTAGGTCTCGCCGGACTGTAAAGGTTCGGTTTGTTGAGGGTTGGCCGGGTCCCAGTTCCACATCAGTTCACCGGTTTTCACGTCGTAGGCCCGCACGACGCCAGACGGGGCGTTGATGTTGTAGTTGTCGTTCACGGCGCCGGCAACCACCACCACCCCGTTTGCCACCACCGGCGGTGAGGTCGAGTAATAGAAACCATCGTGGGGAAAGGGCATATTGTGCATCAGGTCGAGTTCGCCGTTATCGCCAAATCCACTGCAACGGGCACCGGTGGCAGGGTCCAGCGCGACCAGCCGGGCATCGGAAGTGGGCAGGAACAGCTGGGCATCGCATTCGACCGCGGCCAGGGTTTCGGCCGGTGTTCCCGCGGTCTCCACCGGCGGAAGCTCTTCATCCTCCGGTGGGAGGTAAGAAACCCCACGGCAGGTCTGGTGTTGACGCTGGCTTTCTGGCGGGACCCGGGCGTTGTAAACCCAGCGTTCTTCGCCGCTATCGGCGTCCAGGGCAATCAGCCAGTTATGGGGCGTGCACAGGTAAAGGGTGTTGCCAACCTTCAGTGGAGTGGCCTGGTACGTGGTTTCGGTGACGTCATCCGGTCCCTTGCGATCACCGGTCTGGTATTTCCAGGCAAGCTCCAGGTCCTGCACATTCTCCGGCGTGATCTGTTCAAGCGGAGAATAACGCTGCCCCAGATTGCTTCGGCCGTAGCTCAGCCAGTCTCCTTCAGGCACGTCACCGAGATCGGGATTGCTGATTGCCGACTCCGTCGGCAGCTCCCCCTCAATTCGATGGGCATCGTAGGGAATGCTGGCCACGCTGAACAGGCCAACCCCCGCCCAGGCCACGGCAAGGATCACAGCCCCACGACGATCGTTATCCCGACCGGAGAACAGCAGCGGGATCGCGAGCAGAAGCAGCACGCCAAGCCGCGACGCCAGGGGCCACCAGTCGAAGCCCGCTTCCCAGAAGGCCCACACCGCCGTGGCGATCAGTAACAGGGCGTACAGTATCTGGGCGACCTGTCGCCGGGGCCTCAGTAGCAGGGCAATAGCGATCAGTGTGGCGCCGGCGAGCACGTAGTACCAGCTGCCGCCGACAGCCGCCAGCCAGATGCCACCCGCGAACAGTGCCAGGCCAAAGAGGACAAGAAGAATGCTCCATATAATCATCAGTCAGGTACCTTTGTTATCGGGTGGAAATCAGCCGCCGAGGCTCCAGAAATAGACTGCCGCGAAGCCAAGATAGAACAGCCCGGCCATTGCCATGAGCAGGACGTACAACAGGTTTGGTCTCAGTGCCCGCGGCAGCCGCAACAGATTGACCAGCAATGCCGTGATCACGATGAAGGGCGTGTGAACAGCCGCGATAATGCCGGAGGCAGACATAACCTTCACCGGATCCTTGAAGAGTAGCACTATGACCGCAGGCACGATGCCGGTGACGGTAATAATAAACAGGCGCTTCAGGTTTCGGCGCTTGAGCATTGACTGCCCGGTGATGCGTCCCAGGCGCCGAAGGACATGGTATGCCCAGCCCCGTTGGCGTCGACGCTGGTCGCGGCTCAGGATCAGGGTCATATCGGCGAAACTGCGGCCCCAGCCATCCTGATTGGCCAACACACTGCCGCCGATGGCGACAACGATGGCCAGGAGAATCAGATAGCGGCCAGGTTCGCCCCAGACCTCGGAAAACAGGCGGGTGAGATCGGAGGCGACGTCCGTTCCTTCAGGTACGATGCCCTGGGGCGCCAGCAGCTCAGCCCCCAGGATAAGAAACGCAGTGATCACTACGAAGCCGCCGACAATGCCGAGCCCTGCCGCCCGGGACATGATCGACAACCAGGATTTGAGTTGCGCAGTCCGGGCGCTGTCGTTGTGCTCCTGGCTTTCCGGGCCTGCGGTTTTCACTCTTGTGGGACGCGTAGAGGCGGGCTGTTCGTCGTCCGTTTCCTCCTTTCGGCCCGTCAGGCCACCGCCGTAACCCCGTGTGGCGGTCCAGTAGGAAAACCAGACAATGCCCATGGAACCGGCGAGAATCGTACCGATCCAGGGCGCGATGACGTACAGGTCCGGCTCGTCCGGCCACTGGAATGTGAGACCTTCCAACAGCGAGGGCAATGCCGGGAAGACCGCCACAGCGGCTGCCACAGCCACCAGCATGAGAACAATGGCCATGTAACGGGAAACCCGTTCAATGCGATTGTATTGCCCGGTAGTGGTAAGCAGCACGCAGCTCCAGAGCGTGAGCTCCGCATACAGGGTATTACCGCCGGGCAGGCGAAGCGCAAATGCACTTCCCACGACTGCTGAAAGCCCGGCGATGCCAACCGCTGCGGCGAGCAATTGCGGCACAAAGATCAGCCACACCGCCCAGCCTTTGGGTCCTTTCAGACTGTTCATGCCATCGAGCATGGTCCTGCCGGTGACAATGGTGTAGCGGGCCATTTCGCGGATCATCACCCACATAAACACGGTAACAATAAGCAACAGCCAGAACAGGTCATAGGTATAGACGGAACCCACCCTGGGTGTGAACAGTATGGAGCCCGTTCCCACGGCAGAGAGCATCCAGAGCAGGCCGGGACCGTACCAGCGCCATCGCTCGCGGCCTTCAGGGAGTGGGGCAACGGTTTCCCGGATAGCGGATTGGGTCATAGATCAGCGGTTCCTGCGTTGTGAAGTGGTTCGAGGCCTGGAAAAGCACAGGTTGTGCCATGTTCCCGGCATGGATCCTGCCTTGGTAGCCAGAGGTAGCCAGAGGCCAAACACACAATAGGAGAAGAGCCGAAGCTATGCCGGATTTCAGGGAAGTCGTTGACATCGTCAGTCTGACCATCGACGCGATGGGCGTTCTGGTCATTGTGCTGGGCCTGCTGGCGGCCGTTTCCCACTATGTCCGGTCACGGCATCAGTCCGAGGCCTACCGTCGCCTTCGTCGTAACCTGGGCCGAGGCATTCTGCTGGGGCTCGAGTTCCTCGTGGCTGCCGACATCATCCGCAGTGTCGCTGTGCCGCCCACCATGCAGGGTGTGCTGGTGCTGGCCGTGATCGTGGTGATACGGACGTTCCTCAGTGTGGCACTGGAAGTAGAACTGGAGGGCCGTTGGCCCTGGCGACGCGCCGGTGAACACAGAACTGGAAAGGGGCGAACGGATGACGCAGCGACAGATTAGAATCGGCTGTCTTCCTGGTAATAACTACAGTGGCTTTGTAAATCTGACACTCCGGCTGATAGCGTATCCCCAGGTTCGGCGGTCGGTGAACATGGGCACCTCAAGGGTAGGGCGCCCATCACATCGACTCAATTGGATCGGGTGGTGGCCTAAAGCCTGCCCTGGGGGGCGGATTCCAGGTAGTGGACGCTGAACTGCCCGTCGCCGTCGGTCCAGACTCTGCGGCTGGTGAAACCGGATCGTCGTGCCAGTGCCTGGAAACCGTCGACGGAGTACTTGTAGGAGTTCTCCGTGTGAAGTGACTCGCCTTCCTGGAAGCGGAACGATTCTCCCGCCACGGTGATGACTTGTGCCATGGCACTGACCAGGTGCATTTCAATACGGCTCTGCTCCGCGTTATAGATGGCCCGGTGAAAGAAGCGCTCCGGGTCGAGGTGGGCGTCCAGTTCCACCCTGAGACGGTTAAGAAGATTAAGGTTGAACGCCGCAGTAACACCCGCGGCGTCATTGTAGGCGGCTTCCAGCACCTCTGGCGCCTTGATCAGGTCAACCCCGATAATCAGCCCACTGCCCGCCGCGAGGGTGTCGTGCAGCCCCGCAAGAAACGCACTGGCTTCAGCGGGGGAAAAATTACCGATGCTTGAGCCGGGAAAAAAGGCCACCTGGCGCCCGCGGCCAAGGTGATCCGGCAGGGGCAGGCGCTTACTGAAGTCCGCGCAGACGGCATGGACATTCAGCCCCGGGTGATCAAGGGCGAGCTTGCTGGTGCTTTCAAACAGGAAATGTCGGGAAATATCGACCCCGAGATAGTGGGAGATGTCCATCTCATCCAGCAGTAGCCGGACTTTGCGGCTGGCGCCACTGCCAATATCGATGAGTGACACATCGGTGCCGGCCAGGGCATCAATCTCATCGACGACCGTTGCCAGGATCGCCTCTTCAGCCCGCGATATATAGTATTCCGGTTGCTGGCAGATCTCCTCAAACAGCGCTGAGCCCCGCTGGTCATAGAAGTACTTGGGGGAGGTGCTTTTATTCCTGGCGCGAAGTCCCCGCAGAATGTCTTCCTGCATCGAATTAGAGGAAACCTCAACAGGCTCGTGATCGTAGAAATGAACGGCAGTAGGCATGGACTAGTCCTCCCTGGCAAGGCGAAACCCGCTGAATGCCCAGCGGGCATGGGGTGGGTAGAAATTACGATAGGTGTGGCGGATGTGGGACTCGGGGGTGGCAAAGCTACCGCCCCGCAGCACCATCTGGCCGGACATGAACTTGCCGTTGTATTCACCCAGACTGCCGGGCAGCGGTTTGAAGCCCGGGTACGGACGATAGGCGCTGCCGGTCCATTCCCAGACATCACCGAACATCTGTGCTGGCGCAGTAGCCCCTTGCCGGACCGGCATTGGCTGAAGTTGGTCGCTCTCAAGGAGGTTGCCGCGGATTGGTGTCGCTGCTGCAGCAACCTCCCATTCGGCTTCTGTTGGCAAACGGGCCTTCGCCCAGCGCGCGTAGGCCTCGGCTTCATAGAAGCTGACATGGCAGACCGGCGCATCCGGGTCCACGGGCTTTTGGCCCCCGAGGGTCCGGTGAAGCCAGCCGGTTTGAGATGGCTCCCAGTAAAGCGGCGCTTCCCAGTTCTCGTCACAGACCCGGTCCCAGCCGTCAGACAACCAGAGATCCACACGCCGGTAGCCGCCGTCCTCAATGAAGGCCATGAATTCCCGGTTGGTCACCGGCCGGTTCGCTAGCCAGAACGGTGCGAGGTATTGCTGGTGTTGCGGGGTCTCGTTGTCGAACGCGAATGTCTCCCGGGCGGGCGTCAAGCCGATGGAATGCAATCCATCCGCAAACCCAATCCACTCCAGGGGCTGAGAGGCGCCATTGGCTGATGCCGCCACATCACTACGGTAGACCGGCATAAGCGGGTTCGCTGCCAGTATGTGTTTGATGTCCATCAGCAGCAGTTCCTGATGTTGCTGTTCGTGGTGCAGTCCCAGAATCAGGCGAGACAGAACCTCGTTGTCCCGCGGCTCTTCGCCAGGCGTCACCATCGCCAGCAGCAAGCGTTCGATCTCGCCATCCACGTAATGCCGGTAGCCGTAGATTTCCGCGACTGTCGGACGGGACAGGGAACCCCGGGCCGGGCGCGGAAAGAGCTGGCCATGGGTCTGGTAATAGGAATTGAACAGGTAATCATAGGTGGGATTGAACACCCGGTAGTCCCGCAAATACGGCTTCAGCAGAAACGTCTCGAAAAACCAGGTGACGTGTGCAAGATGCCATTTCGGAGGACTGACATCGGGCATGGTCTGCACCACATAGTCTTCGTCCGCCAGAGGCGAACAGATGGCTTCTGACGTGGCCCGGACACTTCGGTAATCCTGAAGATACCCCATCGTCGTTGTGGGAAATTCTGCCGGGGACTCGTCAAGCCCGACGATTGACTGGTGCAACGGCACTGGAAACCCTCCCTGTCAGCTTGAACGTTCTGATCTGAAAGTGATCCCATTCAGTTAAGGGCCCGGCTGTTACATCGTCAACGTTAAATAACGGCAATCAGAATATTTCCTGAATGGAGGCTATTAATTCAGGTGCTTACTGGTTTATACGGTTCTGTAACCTGATAAACGCCCGTTGCAACACGCGCAAATGTAAGCTGGTGTTAGAACCTCGTGTGAGGTTTTCAATGGCATATACCTTGCAGTCCGATATTTGCTAACCAGACAAGGAGTGACATGTTATGAGCACAATGCTTGCCGGTAAGAAAATCGCGATGCTTGCGACGGACGGCGTCGAACAGATTGAATTGACGCGGCCATGGGAGGACCTGGCAAAAGCAGGCGCGGAGGTGCAACTGATTTCAATCAAAGAAGGCACCATTGACGGTTATAACCATCTTGATAAAGCAGACAGCTTCAATGTGGATAAAACGGTTCAGCAGGTCAGCGCCGACGAGTTTGATGCACTGGTTCTGCCAGGGGGGCTGGCCAACCCCGATGCACTGAGACTTGACCGTGGCGCCGTGGAGTTGGCTGCCGGTTTTGTCGCGGCGGGAAAACCCATTGCCGCCATCTGTCATGGTCCCTGGTTACTGGTGGAAGCCAATGTGCTTCGTGGTAAAACCCTGACGTCTTTTCCCAGCCTGAAAACGGACATCAACAATGCCGGAGGTCACTGGGTGGACGAGGCGGTGCACAACGAGGCCGGACTCATCACCAGCCGCACCCCGGACGACCTGGATGCGTTCTGCGACGAACTGCTTCAAACACTGTCCTGATCCGCACGGAAAGACCACAACAGGAGGATTGGATATGCCCTACGATAAAAACTCGGAACTGCCAGACAACGTCAGAGACAACCTGCCATCCCATGCACAGGAAATCTATCGGAAAGCGTTCAATTCGGCGTGGGACGAGTATAAGGACCCAGAAGACCGACGGGGGGATTCCGGGCGGGAGGAAACCGCCCACAAGGTTGCCTGGTCAGCGGTGAAACAGGAATATCACAAGGAAGGTGATCAATGGGTTAAAGACAGCTCCTGACAGCCCGCGAATTCCGGGGCACGCGCCCGCCGGGCGGGCGCTGTCTGAGCCACGGCTGTCACAGTTTCTCGACAGGCACCACCACGATTTCATATACCCGCCAATCCTGGCTTTTTAACAACTTGCGGGCGCATTCCAGCCTGGCCACCAGGTCCAGGTTGCAATCGGGCACCACAAACGCCTCGCCACTGATGACGTTGCCTTCCTCTCGTAGACGTACAGCGGCCTGTTTGACCCAGCTTAACAGTTCCAGGCGTTGCTCCAGCTCTTCGGCAAGCCCTTCCGGCTTCCCTGTGGTGATGGAGTGTGGCCGACGGTCGAGCAAGTCACCTACGGCTTCCTTGATATTGGTGTAGCCATCACGAAACACATCGGCCCCGATGACCAACGCAGCGGCGGCATCCGCCCACCAGAAGCCCAGGCCAATGCCCAGTATGCCCACCACGCCGGCCAGACCGGTCATCCAGTCTGCCTTGCTGACCTGTGCGTCCACATGAACGGTCTTTTCGTGCACGGTGACTGCTACTTTTTCCTGCAGGCGCCCGATAATAAACGGCGGCACAACGCTATAGAGGAGGCCAAGAATCATCAGCCAGCCCTGCCACCAGGTATGGCCCAGCCACTCAATGCTGCCGATGGAGGTGCGCTCCTGTTTCACCAGCGTCATCAGCGAATCCGCGACGAGGTAAATGCCGAGTACCGTCAAGACCACCGAGCCGCACAGAAACGCCACCACCGTGGCGCGCTGATAGCCATAGGGAAAGGTGTCATTCGGTTCGCGTTTGCGGAAATGCAATGCGATCAGGAAGGCGATCGGTGGCACCAGCGTCAGTATGTCTTCGAGCCAGGCTGCTTTCATCGCCTGACTGTTGCCCATGGCCAGGAACAACACAATGACGATGGAAACCCGGAAGCCGAGGTTGATCCACTCCAACCGGACCAGTTGGTGCACATTCGCGCGCTTATGGGCGGGCATGTCGTATGGCAAGCGTCGAATCATGGCGCGTGCTCCCGTTCGAGGGTGACCAGTCGCTGCCTGATGGATTCGGGTTTCAACCCGTTCAGATACCGTTGAACCTCCATCATCCAGCCGTTCTCGCCTTTGGGTAAGGCCATCACGTGTTTGTCGGTGCGACGCACCCAGGGGCCTGGAAATCGTCGGTAGGCTTCCAGCCGCCAGTCATCGGTGGCCACTGGCAGGTCCTGATCCCTGAACTGATCTATGAACGCCGGGTAGGCATGCCGCTGCTCCAGTGGGCCGCTCAAAGCCTGCAGCCTGCGAATGCCCACATGGACGGCGGTGAGATCCTGGGGAATCACTGCCTCGGTTGGAAAGCCGACACGCTGTTCACTGACAAAGTAGGGCTTGGTAAGGGCGGCGCGCTTGCGCAGGTGAGGCGATTGGCTAAAGCCTCCGAGGGCCAGGTGTATCTGATTGCTCCCCAGCGCTTCCAGAAGTTCACTTTCGGTTCCCCAGTGCCAATGCACGGTCGTGTTCCAGCGGGACGCCAATTCTTTAATCAACTGCGGCTCCAGGCCGGTGGGCGTGCCTTTCTGACCGATAACCCAGGGCGCGTTTTCAGTCACGCCCACATGCAGGGCACCGCTCTGGACCGTGTTGAGACTGTCATCCATGTCCTGTGGGTATCTGCAACCGCCCAGCAGTAAAGTCAGTGCCAGCACAACATGGCCAGTGAGGTGGAAGGGTAAGGAAGGGGGCATAAACGGTTCTTTTTTCAGGTGGAAGAAAAAAGAGCAAGGCCGGAGCCTTGCTCAAAATCGACGCTCTATGCAAACCACCGGGGGTTGCCCGGTGTTCAGGGGTGTTGCAAGAGGCATGCCTGAAGGCAAAGTCCCGTAACGTCGGGGTTGAGGACCGAGGCGCTCCGCAGAAAGCCGCAAATCTTTCCGCATGCCCGGTAAAAATTTCCGACAGCGTTCGATAGCGGTCTTGGTATCGGCACTAAATCTGAGCACCTGGGTTCTGGCCTGATGTTTGCCTAGCTCCTGTGAACCCAATACGCTGACTCTGGAGGAATATCATGAACCATCTGGCTGCTGTGCCGGACTCCCGCCGGTTTCCATCTGCACAGGAAGACGACCTCTCGCAGGCCCCCATTGCGCTCATCCGGGCCGAACACGAAGGCATACTGGAATGCTTTCATGAGATCGGTAAGGGCGCTGCCAATGACGAATCCTATGTTTATCTGGTCCAGCAGTTATGCGATCGACTGACCGTTTACTTATCGATCAAAGAAGACATCGTCATTCCGACCCTGCGACGTATCTGTTTCAACCCGGCCATCAAGGAACAGATTGATGAATCGATCATTGAGCACTTTTCTCTCAAAATCCTGCTGGAAACGCTGGACGGTGAAGGTCCCGAAGACGACCTGTTCAAAGCGAAACTGACGGTTCTGCAGCGACATTTTATCCGGCATATCGGCTTTGAGCAGAGGTTCCTGTTTCCTCGACTGATCTCGTTCACACCGATCGAGCTGGAAGGTCGCATTCTGGAACACAGGGCGCGGCTGATGAAGGAGCTCAATAGCTTCGACCGTTAATTCAAGTTTGGTGCCCGACCACGATCAGATTCGGGCACTTACTCCATCCAGTCAGTGCCCGCATTAGTATTTGTTAAGTCTACCAGTCATCTAGGAACTTTTTGTTTGTATGTGTACTAATAAAATACGCACCTATGTGTGCGATATAAGATGACATATATTTAATACGTTTTGTTAACATTATCTTCATTTTATTTATACATCTAAAGTAAATAAATGCTATCAGGAAGTTACTGGCGCTCTTGCTCATACTCATCAACGATTACCCTATGTGCCATTAATCTATGTGGCTTGCTTTTAGATGCTTTGAAATTACTATTTGAAATGTCTACTTACTACCATTCCATCCGGATGGTTGCGGTAATGAGGTTTGATTGTCCGCACTGAGAGCAAGGAGCTCCACATGACACTTGTTGAAGCCACCGATTTGTCATCTTTTGAAATGGCCGAGTTGCCGCGGTCAGATAAGGAACAGGACACTCAGTTGCTGATTGTCAGCTACAGCGAAGAGGGTCGTCAGCTCACCGAGCTGTTGGACGACCGCACAGTCGACACCACCTACACCGAGGTGGTGAGTGACGCCCAACTTGCCATCAACGAAGCCGCCCCAACCTGGGTGGTACTGTACCTGGATCAGGAGGCGCTCGGTGCCCTGAACGTCATTCAGTCTGCTGCCGAACGCGGGTCGCAAGTGATTGTAGTGGGCCCTGGCAGCCCCGAAAAGGTGGCCAGGCAGTGCCTGAACCATGGCGCGACCCAATACCTGGCGAGCCCGGTCTGCCGCGGGCGCTTCGCAGCCGCGTTGGGCGTGTCGCCGGCCCCGCTGAACCACACAGCCCCGGAGCCGGACCCCCGCAAAGAAAGCTCGGCAGACTTTCCCGGCGTCCGTTCAAGTGACTCATGCAGAATGCAGCAGGTGGCACGTGAAATTGAACGCGTCGCCCCCACCTCGGCAACGGTGTTTATCCAGGGCGAAAGTGGAACCGGTAAGGAAATCGTTGCACAAACCATTCATCGGCTCAGTGACCGCCACGACAAGCCGTTCATCCCGGTTAACTGTGGCGCTATCTCGCCGCAGCTGATTGAGAGTGAGCTCTTTGGCCATGAAAAGGGCAGTTTCACCGGCGCCCTGAAAGAACATCATGGCGTGTTTGAGCGCGCCGATGGTGGCACGCTGTTCCTGGACGAGATTACCGAGATGCCAATCGACCTGCAGGTACGATTGCTGCGCGTTCTGGAAACACACCGGTTTTCCAGGGTGGGCAGTGACCGGGAAATCAACACGGACATTCGCGTCATTGCAGCAACGAACCGGTGTCCGGAAACGGAAGTGGAAGACGGCCGGTTTCGCGCTGATCTCCTGTACCGGTTGCAGGTGTTCCCCATCAGTCTGCCGCCACTGCGCGAGCGACCAGAGGATATCCGTTCGCTGGCGGAGGAATTCCTCGCTGAGCTGAATGACCAGGCCGGGGTAAACAAGACGCTCTCGGAAGAGGCCGTAAGCCTGCTCAGGACCTACCCATGGCCCGGAAATCTCCGGGAACTAAAGAACGTCGTTCAGCGGGCCTTCATCATGGCCGACGCGGTTATCAGAAGCACGGATATTCCTGCCGACATCGCGAACCCCAGCCGACAGCGGCACCTGACAGCCGGTCCTTGCCTGAAGGTGAGTGTCGGCTCCTCTATCGCTGATGTTGAGAAAGAGCTGATCTTTGCAACACTCGAAGAATGCAAAGGAAAGAAAGAAAGGGCGGCCAACATCCTGGGCGTCAGTATGAAGACGCTCTACAACCGGCTGCGGGAGTATCAGGACGCCAGTTAGGATCAGCCCGCTTTGCGGGCGGGCTTGCCCTCCAGGCGCTCCTTGAGCACCTGGATCAGGTCGACCACGTTGTCGTCCGCGACCTCGTCTTCGTCGGCCGGTTCAATAATGTCCGTGTCGTCCTCGCGTTTGCTGGCCACCAGATCCAGTAATTGCCGGGCCTGGTGGTCTTCAAGCAGGGCGGGATCGAAAGTTTTCGAGCGGTGCTTTTTGATCGCCCGGGTGATTTTCCGGGTGAGCTTTTCATCTGCCTCTTCTGCTGTTGGAAGGCCGACGTACTCGGGGGTGCGTATCTCGTCGTGAAACCGCAGCGTTTCCGCCCTCAGAATGCCGTTCTCGGACATGATGGCGATGATGTATTCCTTCTCCCTCATGACAAAGGTGGCGATTCCGACCCGCTGCTCTTCCTCCATGCTCCGTGCCAGTAGTCGGTAGGCTTTGGTAGAAGCCGTATCCGGTGCGAGAAAATACCCTCGTTCAAAGAAGACCGGATTGACTTCGTGCCTGGGCACAAACCGCTGAAGATCAATTTCGCGGGTTTTTTCCGGAGCCAGAGCCTCGAGTTCTTCATCCTCGATGATCACAAAGCGGTCCTTGTCGACCGGGTAACCCCGCACGATTTCATCCGGTTCAAGAGTGCGCTCCTGTTTGTCACAATAGTAGCGCCGCCGCAATGGATGCCCCTCCTGGTCCACCATGCTCAGGCGCACGCTTTTCCCGCGATTGGCGGGGAACAGGCTGACCGGCAGGCTTACAAGGCCAAACGCGAGAATGCCCGACCAGAACGGACGGGGGCGATGGGTCGTTTCTTCTACGTCATCTGCCATTCCATCACTCCTTCTTCAGTCCCTTGAGGCTGGCTTCCAGCGCAGCCGACACGTCGTCTGAACGTTTGCGCTCTTTGCGTGGAGCGCGCCGTATCCGACCACCTTTCTTCTTCTTGCTTTCAATCAGTTCCAGCACCCGCTGACGGTATTCGTCCTGATAGGCTTCTGGCTGGAACTCTGATTCCAGCATGCCAATCAGTTGTCGCGCCATGGTCAGCTCTTTCTTGTCCAGGGGCTTGCCACGAGGGGCCTGGAGCTCTTCCACGGATACCACTTCCGCCTGATAACGAAGCGACATCAACATGGGGTAGTTCTCGTACATCCGAATCGCGCCGTAGTATTCTTTGTTCCGCATGACCCAGCGAACCAGCCCCTGCCGGTCAGACTTGCGAAGGGCTTCGGTAAATGCGCGATAAATCGGCAGCTCATTGTCCGGGCCGAGATAGTAGGGGCGGTCGTACCAGCGGTGATCGATGGATCCGGGTGGCAGGAAACTGAGCAGCTCAATGGCGCGCGACTTTTCCGGTTTGATGGCGTCGAGTTCATCGTGGGAAAGCAGTACCCGCGCACCATCGTCTGCTTCAAACGCGCGGCGGGTCTGATCATAGGGCACCGTCTTGCCAGAGTCCGGGTTGATCAGGGTCTGTCGAACTGGCTCTTTGTCCTTGCCGTGAAGGAGGCGGAACCGCACGTTGCGATCCTCCACAGCCGAATAGAGTTTCACCGGAACTTCAATGTCTTCAAAGGAGAGGATGCCTTTCCATATGGCCCGTGCCGCCATCAGTCTGCAGCCTCTGCTGGCCCGTTCTGCATCGCCTTGGCACATTCCGGACACAGCGGCGGAGCGTTCATGTCGGATGCCTGATAGCACAGGGTACAAAGTCCACGATCACAAACCACGCAGTATGTCAGCGTCTCGGGATGGGCAGAGGCGTCACACAGGCTGCATTGCTCCGGGCCTTCCGTAAGCCACCAGCGCCGGTCGGATCCCGGTGGGTCGGTTTGTGGGTCTTTCATTCTGATTCACCTTTGTTGATCTGGTTCTGAATGGTGCGGCTGACGGCTCGCCTGGCATCTTCATAGCCGTCCCACGGGTCGGAAGCCAACGCCCGCAGACGCCGCTGTAGATTGGTGACTGTGTATCGATTGGACGAGACGGAACGGTTGAGTTCATCCCAGCGGATGGGGGTCGCTACGCTGGCCCTGGGCTTTGCGCGGCTGGAATAGCGGGCAATGCTCGTGCTGCCACGCCCGTTCCTCAGGTAATCAATGAACACTTTTCCCTTGCGCTTGCTCTTGGACATGTTGGTGGTGAGGTGCCCGGGGTCATCCCTGGCGTGGGCCCGGGAAAGGGAGCGGGCAAACGTCTTGGCCTGATCCCAGTCCATGCCGGGTACAATCGGTACCACCAGATGTAGCCCTTTGCCGCCGGTGGCCTGCAGGAAACTGGTCAGGCCCAGCTCGCACAGGCGATCCCGCAGATCAACGGCGACGTCAGCCGTTTTCTTCCACGGTAGGACGGGGTCCGGGTCGAGGTCAAATATCAGGGTGTCTGGTCGCTCCAGGTCGTCAATGCGGCAACCCCAGGGATGGATCTCCAGCACCCCATACTGGATCAGCCAGATCAGGTCGCGTGGTGTATCCACGTAAAGATAGTCGGACTGGCCACCCTTCTTTTCCGGTATGGCGATACGGGGCACCTCACGGGCAAAATGGCGATCGGGGTGCTTCTGAAAAAAGCAGTCGCCGGTCAGTCCCTCGGGGCACCGGAGCAGTGACAGTGGCCGCTGACGGAGGTGGGGCAGCATCCAGTCTGAGACCTGTGCGTAGTATTCGGCCAGTTCGCCTTTGCTCAGGGGCAGGTCGGGAAATAGTACTCGCTGGGCACTGGAAATGGGTACCTGGGCGACCTCCATTGTCTGACTCCGCTTCGGCTGGGTTTTGGCTGGCACGACACGCACCTGCTCAGGCGATTTGTCCTGTCGCAAGCCCCGGAAGACCGGGTGGCGCAGGACTCCGGTCTCTGTCCGCTCGGAAAACTCGATATCGGCAACCAGTTCCGGCTTTACCCAGTGCGCCAGCTGTGAATCCGGTGGTGCTTCAGGGAAGGGCATCGTTGGCACTTCCAGTCTGCTCAGCGTGCGGTGTAGCGAACTCAACTGGCGGTGGGTGAAACCAGTGCCCACGCGACCGGCGTAACGAAGCTGGTTTCCTTCGTAAGTTCCCAGCATTAAGGAGCCAAAGCCGCTTCGCTTCCCGGATGGCAGAAACCCGCAAATCACGAACTCCTCCTGCTGGGTGCATTTGACTTTCAGCCAATGCTTTTGCCGGCCATCCCGATAGCGGGCGTTGGTCCGTTTGGACACCATGCCTTCCAGCCCCAGTTCGCAGACCTCACGGAAAAATTCAGGGCCCTGGCCAATGATGTGGTCGGAATAACGGATGACAGGGTCCGGCGCAACGTCGATGAGCACGCGCTTGAGCGCCGCTTTGCGCTCCACAAGGGTGGTATCAAGCAGGTCTTTGCCGTCCAGGAACAGCAGATCAAAGGCCTGGAAAACCAGCAGTGGCCGCCCACGTTCCTGTTCGTTGCCGAGGTACGACTGCAACTTTCGAAAGCTGCTGGAACCGTCGGGTTGGAGCGCGACGATCTCACCGTCGATAATGGCGTTTTCCAGCGGCAGACGGCTCAGGGCATCGGCGATGGCGGGAAACCGGTGGGTCCAGTTCTTCTGGTTCCTGGTGAATAACGTCACTCCGTGATGGTCGATCCTGGCCTGCAGGCGGTAGCCATCAAACTTGATTTCATGAAGCCAGTTGCCACCTGCCGGCGGTTCACTGGTCAATGTGGCAAGTTGCACCGGAAAGTGGTCGGGCAACGACTGGCGTGATCCTTCGCCTCGTTGCCCGGCAATCTGCGCCATAGAGCGGCCCGACTTCACGCTGCGATCATGGGGCAATGGCGGCACCTTGGAATCGCCTGGCTCCGTGCGCTTGATGAGCAGCCACTGATTGCCGGGACGGCGGTCGCGCTGGCCTTTGCTCCGTGTTCGTACCAGTGTCCAGCGGCCCGCCAGTTTCTCCCCGTGCAGGGTAAAATCCAGTCGATCCTCTTCGGGTGGCTGGTTCAGTTCCCAGCGGCCGCAATCCCATAGCATGATGGTGCCTCCGCCGTATTCTCCCTTTGGAATAATACCCTCGAACTCGCCGTAGCTCAGGGGGTGGTCTTCCACCTCAATGGCGAGCCGCTTCTCTCCCGGTTGGAGGCTTGGACCTTTGGGGACAGCCCAGCTTCGTAGCGTGCCCTGCCATTCCAGACGCAGGTCGAAATGATCATTGCTGGCGGCGTGCTTGTGCATTACGTAACGATGCCCTTCAGCATCAACCACCCCGGTGCCCTCGGGTTCGGGGGTGCGGGAAAAATTCCGCTTCTGCCGGTAACGGGCCAGTCGGTCAGCCATAAACGTCAGCGGTCCGCTACTCCGCAGGCAATGGCGCTTCCGCTGCCACCGGCGTCGGGCTCCCCGGAGTAATTGTCCCGGCTGCTGTGAACCAGCACGGACCGGTCGGCCAGGTCGCGGATGGACACGCGGGGAGCGTAAACCGGGGTGTTCGCCTCTCCGTCCTCATTGACATAAAGGTTGGGAAGGTCGCCCCGGTGCCCGTGCCCCCAGGGCCCATCGTGATCGCCTTTCCAGCCCGGGTCCCAGTGCTCGCCGGCATGCTTCGCGGCGTCAATCGAAGGGCTCGCGGTGTTGCCGCCTTCGGTCCGCCCTGACTCGCAGCTGCCTTCCTCATGAATGTGCATGCCGTGCATGCCGGGTTCAAGGCCTTTCAGGGAGGGTTCGATCACCACCCCGGTCGCACGTTGGGTAAACTTCAGTGTACCTATTGCCTGACCCTCTTCAGGTGACGTGGATTTTAGCCGGATTCTGACGGGGCTTTCTCCGGTTCGCTCAACCGGACTCTCCATTTCTGTGCGTTCGCCATACGCGAGAACAGCTGTCGGTGACAGGCAGAATCCCGCAAGGGCAAGCCAGGTAACGTGGTGCCGAAGGAACAGCCCGGGTCTGATACGCAGCATGGGAAGCCTCCTGTTAGCCGGGGTAGGTGAAGGGCATTGGCGTCAGTCGATCGTGACGACGCCACAAGCGATGCGCTCGCCGCCCCCACCCAGAGATGGTTCGTCGGAATAGGTGTCGCCACCTTCGTGAATGACCAGGGCACGATCGGCAAAATCACCGACCGACAGGTTAGGCGCCAGTTCAGGCTGGGTAGCGGAACCGTCCTGGTCGACGAAAAGCGCGGGCAGGTCGCCGTGATGCCCGTCGGTTTCAAAGGGACCCAGATGCTGGCCGGTGTCGCCGGGGTCGTAATGGCCACCTGCCGCAGCGGCTGCCGTCCGCTTTCCGTCTTTGCTGGCGGGGCTGCATTCAGGGTTCTCATGTAAATGGAAACCGTGGAGGCCGGGGCTGAGGCCTTTGAGTTCCGGCTGAAGCAATACGCCGTACTGGTGCTCTCTGATGGTGACGTGTCCGATGGTTTTTCCGATGCCGTCGGCACTCACACGGTGTATATCGACTTCCAGGGTCTCATCAGCAAACACTGGCTGACTGAGCCCCAGAAGTGCCGCCGAGGTTAAGACGGTGAGGGTTTTCAACTTCATGATGATGACTCCGGTTCGACACGTGTGGGCTCGGGGCTCCTTGGCATACCACCAAGGAGCCTCCGGCGATCTTCACCGTTGATCAGGTATGCTGCTCAATGGTGGTGACAATCCATGCACGGTGACGGCGCTCGTCTTCAAGGCCTTTCGTGATCAGGGTATGTATGTGATTCGGAAAGTCCTCTTCCGACATGCTCTCGTATTTGCTGTTGGTCTGATCCTCGTTAAGCTTCATGGCTTTCAGGATCGCCTCATCACCTGCAAGATCGGCCAACTGGACCTTGCCCTTGGTCAGTATTTTCTTGAAATCCCCGCTATCCGGCGGTGTACCGCCTTCCTGGCGGATTACCTCACTCAGATCGCTGATGTGGCGCTGGTGGTCCTGAAGGAATTCACCCAGGGTCTTCTTGAAGGTTGGATTATCCAGCCGGTCGATGGCCTCTTTGTAGGCGGCCACAGCGTCGTAATCCAGTTCGACAATGTCCGAAAGCTTCTTGATGATGGTGTCCTTGTTCAGTGTTTCAGTCATGGTGAATCTCCATCTGATGTTGAATTGGTCGAGTCTGTCCGATCAGCCCGTTGTCCTGCTCAGGCGGCGACTTCCCGGCATAGTTCCGCACATTCTTTGCAGGCCCTGGCACAGTCCTGGCAATGGTCTGGTTCGTGTTTGCTGCACTCGTCCCCACAGGTATCGCAAATGTCCGCGCAGGCTTTTGCGATAGTGGCGGCGCATTCACTCTGGCGGGCCAGAGCGGCCGCTGTCTGGCGACAGGCTGCGGCGCAGTCCATATCCAGTCGGATACACCGGGCCATCTGTTTGACGTTGTCTTCGTCAAGACAGGCGACGGAGCAGTGGTCGCAGGCGGCCGCACAGCGGTAGCAGGCTGCGATACAGGCGTTCATAGCATCCTGGTCAGTCATGTCTCTCTCCCTTTCTCTGGTTATCGCTGATTCACGCCGCTTTCTGGCCTTCCGAGGTCACGCCTTTGAGGATCTCGCCGACGGTATCCTTGTTCAGGTGCTGGGCCATGTCGCCAATACTGACGACTCCAACCAACCGCTTGTTGCTGTCTACCACCGGCAGACGGCGCACCTTCTGTTCGCTCATGTTCCGGGCGACCTGGTCAACATCCTGGTCGGCTTGGCAATAAAGAACGCTCCCGGTCAGTACCTGTTCAACGGTTGTGTTAGCCATGTCTTTGCCGGTCGCAATGCCACGCAGAACAATGTCCCGGTCTGTGAGCGTGCCCTTGAGTTCATCGTCCGCGCCGATCAGCAAAAAACCGATGTTTTCCTCGGCCATAATGGCGGCCGCGTCCTTGAGTGTGGTTGAGGGACTCACGGTTTCCGCGTTCGGGTTCATCACGTCTTTCACATTCATGGTCCGTATCCTTCTGGTTGGCATGGTGGGTTTTGATCCCATTGAGAAGAATGCGAAGAACAAGCCAGTTCGGTGAAAATGGTGAGGTATGTGCCGGCCACTTTGCTGAAGCAGGTGTCTGGCGCGGTGAACATGGAACTGGCGACCGGTGTTATGGGTGTCACCGTGAGAGGGGTGACGAGTGGGCCGGACGTCGTCCGTACCCATTTTTACAAACAGGTCGGTAATATTTGCGGGGAGTGCCGGCGGGCTCCACCCGGCGTTGGTGAAGCCCGGAGGTGAACTAGGCCAGTTCCTGTTTGCGATGGTCGAGCTGCTCCGCCAATTCGGAAAGGTCCACGTCTGCTCGCTCGATTGCCGGAAACATTTCTTCTTCCTCTTCCTTGATATGGTGATTCACATACTCCGATAGCACTGTCACTTTTGCATCGAAAAGCTCGTCGTCCCCTTCCATTTTTTCGATCTGGCTGATCAACTCCTTCGCCGAGTCGTGTTCGACCTGGGCCTCATTCACGAGGCCTTTGGCGTCTTTCACGGACTTGCGGAAGGCCGGATAGAAAATCTCTTCCTCAATCTGTGTGTGAACGGTGAGTTCCTTACAGATTTTGTCTGCGAGCGACTTCTTGGACTTGTAGGCCTGAGGGCCCAGTTCCTTAAACTCCCTGAACGCCTTTTTTACGTGTTCATGGTCTTTTTTAAGCAGTTCTGTCGCAGTTGATTGGGCGTCTTTATTCTTGCTTGTCATGGTCACCTCGGGTGCTATTTCATTGATCTATGTGGATGTCAACAGAGGTGCAGCAAAAACTGAGCCGATTTCCATGCTTCGCAATAAACATCTATTCGGTATGTATTTGATGGTGTCAGGACGCCGCCGGATACGGTTCGCCGGGCGTTATACGATTTCGTAATCCGTTGCAGGTTAATCGGTAATATAAGGCATAAAAAAATGCATTATTTTCACTTATCTCAATGTTTTAGGTTTTTTACCGGGAGGTGGGAGCAGGTAATTTGCCTCATCCCTGAGGACGCGTCTGGTTTACGCGGCTAGGCTCCTCTATTCTAGTACCAGGCGTATTGTTTTATTTTGTGTCTCACGCTGTCGCGCTTGCGTGACTGGCTGTGCTTTTATTGGATTTCCGACGACCTGTCGCCTGTAGGAGGAACTGAATGGCAAGGGAATTGATCAATGCGCTTGCAGGGAACGTCGAATATGTGGCCGATCTGTCTGAGCCCGAGCAGCAGATATTGAACGAGGTTGAGCCACAGCATCTGCATTTTGGTCGAGGTGACGTGGTGTTCCGTGAAGGGGAACCGTCACACTTTTTTCTTCTGGTAGAGCAGGGCGTGTGCTTTAACCATCGTCACCTGGAGGATGGTAGCCGCCAAATTATTGATCTGTTCTTCCCAGGAGAGGTGGTTGCTCTGGGCGAGCTCTCCAGCAGTGTCCATGGTTCCGGTCTGACCACCTTCTCGGCAGCGACGATCCTGGCCTATGACAAGCTGGACATCAAAGAGCGGTTTTCTCGCTCACCAGCTCTCTCCAGACTGTTTATTGAACTGATTTCCCAGGAGCAGGCGAACCTGACCGAGCGACTGGTGGGCGTGTCGAGGCACAGTGCCCGTCAGCGGGTTGCCCATTTTTTGCTTGAGGTCTATTTCCGATCCTCCCGTGCCTTGGGTTACAGGGCGAGGGCAGCGCTACCGTCCTGCAGCGTGTCACAGGGGAATGGTGAAGCGCAGGTAAATCTGGTCAGCATTCCCCAGGTCTTGATTGCCGACGCACTGGGCCTGAGCGTGGTGCATGTCAACCGGGTACTCCGCCTGTTCCGGGAGGAGGGGCTTATTCGCACCCAGAGCCATGGCATTGAGATTCTGGACCTCGAAGGTATAAAAAGTGTCGCTGGATGGTTGCCCAGCCACTTTGCCGGTTACCCGTTAAACCTCGCCGACCCAAGGAGCAGGTCCTGCTAGGGGAGTGGCTGCGGCCCTGAAGCCGATTTCGTGCTATGGTGCTTTCAGTTCCGCGGGTTGTCCTTACAGGTGCCTGGGTGGCGCCGGCAGGAAGAGGGGAAGGTGTTGAAGAAAGCCGCCGGTATTGTGGGCCTGGGCCTGGGGCTGGTGTTGGCTACACTAGCGGCTGTGGTGGCTCGCCCTGTGCCTGTCGATGAGAAGCTGATCAGCATCCAGGCCCAGGAGATGCTGCCCGATTTTGAGCCCATCCGGGAGGAACCCGTTGAGGTCCACGCCGCCATAGTGGACCTCGGTGAGGACCCGCTATTGCTCCTTAAAGCCCAGATAGCCCTGCTGACCTACCCCGAGATGGCCCGCACCATTTTTCCTCTTTACGCTTCTGAGCCCGAGTTCCGGGACGTCCTGCGGGTGTACGGTGAGCATGCCCTGCCGCCGATCGAGTATTTTCTCAGGGAACCGATTCGCTCCGTCGAATGGATGCACATGGCTGAACAACAGGTTCAGCGGGCACAGCGTTTCTGGGCGGAGTTGCGCGGGCAGGGGTCGGAGAACCAGATGGAACCCGATGATACGAGAACCCTGACAGCGGAACAGCGTGGCTGGTACGCGGTGAATTTTATTGAAGCCGAAGGGCATGACTTTGTCGGGCAGTTCGTGATCGATGAGAAGGGGAGGGCCCAATGGGTGCAAACCGAACGGGTGCTTGAAGGTATCGGTCAATTCTTCGCCGGCGGCATCAGGGAGCTGGAGAGCAGTTACAGGAGCGGTGAAGACATTACCGCAGGCGACATTGGATGGGCTTCGGTCGATGTGCTCGTTTTTGCCAGCGCGGTCAAGGTCTTGAGGGCCGGCAGGGCAGTGACGGCGGGCACCCGGGGTGCAGGCCTGTCAACTCGTACTGCCGCGCTGGCGGCTCGTGTCACCGCAACCGGTCGTATGGTCCTGAACAGTGCCCGTTATGCAAAATGGCCCATTGTGATCGGTGCAAGTTATCTCGTTATTCGTCACCCGGATATCATCAGCGATTTACTCGCGGGGGTTGCCGACGTGCTCGGCGTGCCTCGATACGTGGTCCAGATCGCGGGATGGTTCGTTATTCTGGTACCTTTGCTTTACCTGCTAAGTTGGCTTCTGTTGCCGGTTATTTTTGTGCTGAAAGTGGTGCTCGGTATGCTGCAGCGCTTGGCGGGCAGCACTCGTCACGGCCCTGATTTACAATAATCCACCAACCCAAGACCGAAAAAGAGGGTGCAAGGAATGAAAAGCCACGCGGCGTGGTATGTGATTGTTTTGGGCTTCCTGTTGTCTCTCGTCGCAGGTGCGGTTGCCGGCAGCCTGGTACAGACCCAGTTTAATCTCCTGGCATTGCAGAATCTGGGCGTGGAGATTGGCCTGGGCACTCGTCTTGAGACCAGCCTGCAGGATTTACGCGGCTTCGCGCCGATATACGCTGCGGTTTTCGGCGTCAGTTTCCTGTTTTCACAGCTGATCGCCTCCTGGCTGATCCGCCGCCTGAGCCTTGACGCCCGTGGGTTGTATCTGGCGTTGGGGGCTGCCGTGGGATTGTGGGTGACCCTGGAGCTGGTGAACGCCTTTGCGCCCATGCCGACACTCATCGCGGCAACACGGGGTGCCGGTGGGCTGGTGGCGATGCTGGCCACAGCCGCGTTGGCAGGCTGGCTCTTTGCTTTGATTACCCGTCGCGGTTCGCGCCGGTCCAGTACTCTGGCGGTCGTAGTCGCAGCAGTCTGTGGAAGTCTGCTGAGCAGTGAGGACGTTCAGGCGCAGCCCAGCGTGGACTATCAGGTGACGACGATTGCTGAAGGACTTGAGCACCCGTGGTCGATCGTCTTCCTGCCAGACGGGAGCGCGTTGGTGACGGAACGGCCCGGCCGGTTGCGGATACTTGATGCAGATGGCGAACTGCAGGCTACGCCGGTTCCGGGCGTGCCTGAGGTATACGCATCGGCCCAGGCGGGGCTGTTTGATGTGGCCGTCGCCCCGGATTTCGAACAGAGCCGTCTGGTGTTTATGGCATACGCCTGTGGCACTGAATCGGCGAACCATACCTGCCTGGCCCGGGGACGGTTGCAGCAGGGCAGACTGGAGGCGGTAGAGGAGATCTTCCGTGCGTTGCCGGCGAAAAAGGGCAACGCCCATTATGGCGGCCGGATTGCGTGGTTGCCCGACGGTTCCCTGATCCTGAGCCTGGGCGACGGTTTCGACTACCGGGAAGAGGCGCAGCGGCTCGGCAGTCATATCGGTACCCTGGTGCGCCTCAACCGGGACGGCAGCGTACCCGGGAATAACCCGTTTATAGGGCAGGCCGATGCGCTACCGGAGATATACAGTTACGGCCATCGCAACGTGCAGGGCATGGCGTTTGATCCGGTCCATGAGCGGCTGATCATCCATGAGCATGGCCCCAGGGGTGGGGACGAGATCAACGTGATCAAGCCGGGAGTCAACTATGGCTGGCCGGTGGCCACACACGGCCTGGACTACACCGGTGCCCGGGTGACGCCGTTCACCGAATACGACGGTATGGCACCACCGGCCCTGCACTGGACGCCCTCTATCGCGCCATCCGGTCTGACGGTCTATCAGGGCCGGCTTTTCCCGCAATGGGAGGGTAATCTGCTGGTGGGCGCGCTGACGGACCGCAGCGTGCACCGGGTGGTTCTGGCCGATGACGGCGCGGTGGACATGGAGACGCTGTTCAGCGAACTGAACGAACGCATCCGCGATGTGAGAACCGGACCGGACGGCGCTATCTACCTGCTGACCGATGGCCCGGCTGGTCGGCTGCTGCGTGTTACTCCCCGAAACTGACGTCGCTCCGGTAACCCGCCGGCTGTGATGCGGTTGAGAGGACGGGTTTGCAGTCAGTGCTCCTGACCAGCGATTCGTCAGTATTGAGGTACCAGCGCCTGCCCGCCGTATCAAGCTTGTGGGCGGGTACGGCGAGGGTGGTACTGGCCCTGCGCCCCTGCTGCGGCGTGCCATCCTGGTGACGCGGAATGCAGGTCACTTCCAGGCTGGCGGCGCGCCCCGCCGGCAGCTCCACAAAGCCGTCGGGACGCACCTCCGGAATTCGGCCGTTCACCCCACTCAGAGTCAGGCAAGGCCCAAGCTGTACACGTTTCTGATCTTCAATGTACTGGGACAGACAGTTCTCGTGCGTGACAAACACCACGTCCCGGGCGCGCCCTTCCTCCGCCGAAGGCAGAGACTGGCAGCCCGCAAGCGCGATCAGCAAACCGGTTAGCCAATACCGCGACATGGAAACACCTCCGACTGGGTAACAGCGACTGATCCATCCCTGTGCTCATGGTATCTCTGATTCGCTCATTCACAGAAGGTTCATCTGATCTCCGCCGGGGCGACGGAACAGATCCGTGCGAAGCGGCTCGGATTCGTGCAGACCCAGCCCCAGGGCTTTTGCCTTTCTGTTGAACCTTTGCCGGATTAACTCCGCATAGGGTCCGGTGCCGGTCATGCGTTCACCGAACCGGGCATTGTAGGTTTTTCCGCCGCGCAGATCCCGGATCCGATTAAGCACATGATCGGCCCGCTGCGGATAATGGCGGCGGAGCCAGTCCTCGAACAGTTCATCCACTTCGTGTGGGAGCCTTAGCATGATCCAGCTGGCTCGCCGGGCGCCCGCCGTGGCTGCCGCTTCCAAAATGGCCTCCAGTTCGTGGTCATTGATGAACGGTATTACCGGGCCCAGGATAATACCGGTTGGAATCCCGGCAGCGGACAATTCGCGGATCATCTTCAATCTCGTGGCCGGCGCCGCCGCACGGGGCTCCAGCGACCGCTTCAGATCATTTTCCAACGTCGTCAGGCTGACTCTCACGGAGCACAGCCCCTGTGAGGCAAGGTCCGCCAGAAGGTCCAGGTCCCGGAGTATGAGCGCGCCCTTGGTGATGATCGACACCGGGTGACGATATTCCTGAAGTACCTCGAGAAGACCTCTGGTGACGCGACGGTGTTTCTCAATGGGTTGATAAGCGTCGGTATTGACGCCGAGGGCAATGGGCGACACCCGGTACCCAGGCCTGTCCAGCTCCCGCCGCAACTGACTGGCGGCGCCGGGCTTGGCAATCAACCGGGTCTCGAAATCAAGGCCTGGAGACATGTCCCAGTACGCATGGGTAGGCCTGGCGAAGCAGTACACACACGCATGTTCGCAGCCGCGATAGGGGTTGATGGACTGGTCGAAGGGCACGTCGGGGGATTGGTTGCGGCTGATGATGGTGCGCACCTTCTCATCGGTGACCTCGGTAGCCAGTGAGTCCGGATTGAGTTCATCTTCGGGGTCGACATACCAGTCACTGTCCTGCTCGCGGTGAACGACCAGCGGTTGGAACCGGTTATGGGGGTTAAGACTGGTGCCGCGGGTTTTCATGGTCGCTCTCCAATACTGTTTAAATATACAGTAATCGGTATCCTACGCCTTGCATTCAGGGGTGTCGACCCCAATTAAGAAGGATCTGTGTTAACGTCTGAGTGTTGGCGAAGCCGCACGGACTTCAACCTCAAAAGGAATGAGAAATCATGATCAACCGTTCTGCCGTTATACCCGCACGCCCATGGTGGCGATTGTCGCTGTTGGCCTTCATGGCCCTTCTGCTGACGGGCTGTGGTATCAACAACATTCCCACCTACGATGAACAGGTCAAGGCTGCATGGTCGCAGGTTGAGAACCAGTATCAGCGTCGGGCTGACCTGGTTCCGAATCTGGTGGAAACCGTGAAAGGTTTTGCCACGCAGGAGCGGGAAACCTTAACCGCCGTTACCGAGGCGCGGTCAAAGGCCACCTCGATTCAGGTCGACGAAAGCATCCTGAATGATCCCCAGAGACTGCAGCAGTTCCAGCAGGCCCAGGGCGAGCTGAGCAGCGCCTTGAGCCGCTTGATGGCGGTGTCTGAGCGTTACCCCGACCTGAAATCCAACCAGAACTTCCTGGCCCTGCAATCCCAGCTTGAAGGTACCGAAAACCGGATTGCGGTGGCCCGCAGGGACTTTATCCAGTCGGTTGAACGTTATAACACTGAGATCCGGACCTTCCCGGGGCGCCTTTGGCACAGTTTTCTTTACAGCGACCTGGAGCTGAGAGCCAACTTTGAGGCGACCGCGCCTGACGCTGACGAAGCACCGCAGGTGGAATTCTGATGTTTACAAAAAACGTCCGCACGTGGGCCCTGGCCCTGCTGACGGTGATGTTGGCCGCGCAGGCGATGGCGCAGTCCTCGCCGGAGTTTCCGGAACTCACCGGGCGGGTGGTGGACAACGCCGACATGTTGCCCGGCAAGGTGGAGAGTCGTCTGACGGCCATGCTCGAAGCCCATGAGCAGAGCACCACCGAGCAGGTGGTCGTGGTGACATTGCCAGATCTTCAGGGCTACCCGATTGAGGAATTTGGCTATCAGTTGGGTCGGCACTGGGGTATTGGTCAGGCAGGCGAGGACAACGGTGCCCTGTTGATTGTTGCTGAGGAAGAGCGCCGCATTCGCATTGAGGTCGGGTACGGCCTTGAGGGTCGCCTCACCGACGCCGCATCAGCCACCATCATTAATCAGGTCATTACGCCCGCCTTCCGGGCCGGTGACATGCCCTCCGGTATCGTAAACGGTGTGGAAGCCATGTTGCAGGTGCTGGGGGGCGAACCGCTGGCGGCCCCGCCCGTTGCTTCCTCTGAGGGCCGGGATCAGCCCCATCCTGCACTGGCGATACTGTTTTTCGCCATCGTTATTCTGTCGTTCTTCGGCGGCATGAAAGGCGGGCGTGGCCGCAGTGCCCTGCTCGGCGGACTGGCTGCTGGCGCCCTGATGGGCGGACGCGGCGGTGGCGGTTTTGGCGGCGGTGGCTTCGGTGGAGGCGGCGGTGGTTTCGGCGGTGGCGGAGCCTCCGGCGGATGGTAGCCGGCTTACTTACTATCCTGTCCTTTTCAAGAGAATCAGCAGCATGACTTTACTCACTGAAAACGAGCAAACCCAGGTAGCCAGTGCCATCGCCGACGTCGAGAAGGAAACCGACGCGGAACTGGTGACGGTACTGGCAGCCAGATCCGACGATTACACTTACATCCCGATATTGTGGGCCGGCATACTCGCGCTCCTGGTGCCGGGCGCGTTAAACGCGCTAACCGGCTGGCTGGGTGCCAACGGGCTCCTGGCAAGTCAGTGGGGCACCTTTGTGGTGTTGTGCCTGTTGTTCCGGTTTGCCGGCGGCAGCCACTGGCTCGTGCCGAAAGCCGTAAGGTTCTGGCGGGCCTCCAACATGGCACGGCGCCAGTTTCTGGAAAGGAACCTCCACCATACCGAAGGCAGCACCGGCATGCTTATCTTTGTCTCTGAGGCCGAGCATTACGTCGAAATACTGGTCGACAAGGGATTGTCCGGTAAGATCGACAACCAGGTGTGGGAGAGCATCGTGGCGGATTTTACAGCCAAGGTTCGCCAGGGCAGGACCCTGGACGGCTTCCTTGAATGTATCAACCGCTGTGGTCGCCATCTCAGGGAGCAGGTCCCTGCCTCCCGTGAAAAAAACGAACTGCCCAACCACCTGGTTATTCTGGACTGATCGCCGGGCCTGGCCTGTCTGAGCCCTGGCCACCGGTGCCCGGCAGGCCCTCCACGCCATTCACCGTCCTGACATGGATATCCCTTTGCGGGAAGGGTATTTCAACACCCGCCTCCCGAAGGGCCCGTGTAACGGCGGCGTGGATTTCGTGGGACAGCGGCATGATGTCGAGCAGGTCCTTCACGAAGACCCGAAGCTCAAAGTCGATACTGCTGTCACCCAACCCCACGCAGAAAACCGCCGGCGCCGGATCCTCCACCACGCGTTCATTGTTCAGGACCACCTCCGACAGAATATCCTGCACCTGGTCCACGTCAGAGCCGTAGGCCACGCCGACCCGCAGGATGACACGGGTAATAGGATCGGACAGCGTCCAGTTGGTCAGGTCCTGGGTGACGAAGGTTTTATTTGGGATAATCTGCTCCTTGCGATCCCAGTCAACGAGGGTGGTTGCGCGGATACGGATACGTGAGACTGTACCTGTGATGCCACCGATGGTCACCGTGTCGCCGACGCGGATGGGCCGTTCGAAGAGCAGGATGATGCCGGAGACGAAGTTCGCCACGATTTCCTGCAGGCCGAAGCCCAACCCGACACCCAGGGCAGCGACCAGCCACTGAAGTTTCGACCACTGAACGCCGATAACCCCAAGGAAGATCACTACGCCAATAAACACCAGTACGTACGTGGTGAGGGTGGTGATCGCATAACCCGCTCCGGGCTCCAGCTTCAGGCGGCTCAGGACCATGACTTCCAGGGTGCCAGGCAGGTTGCGGACCGCCAGGATTGTGCCGACGCCGACCAGCAGGGCGAGCAGCAGATCGCCCAGCGTGATTGGCAGGGGTTCACCACCTTCAAGGCTGGTTGAAATGGTCCACAGGGTGATGTTGTCGAACAGTTGCAGTGCCGGGATAACGCTGGCCCAGAGCAGCCACAGTCCGCTGATAGCGATAACCGCCACAATAATCCGCAGCAGGGAGGTGCTCTGCTGGCTGATGTCTTTAAGATCCATTTCCGGCATGTCCAGCGCCTGGGGAACCCCCTCTCCGGAGGACTCCGCTGCTTCCCGCGCTTCTGCCATTTTACGCTCTGCGGCCCGCTGCTCACGCAAACGCTCCAGGGTGAGGCGTCGCTCCCGCACCGCCAGCGCCCGAAGGCCGAGGTAAAAAATCATGGCGTTAAACGCCGCCCAGCAGATGCTGATGAACAGGTTACGCTCCAGCTCCAGGGCGGTGTAGTGATACCCCAGTAGGGACGCCACCGCGAGCACCAACGGCGTTGCCACAGCGAGCACATGGAGCACCATCAGGAATTTGCTTTGCGGTCGGTCAGCACGCACCGCACTCATCAGGCGCTGGGCGAAGGTCGCCAGCGCCACTGAAGCCGTGGCGAACAGGAAGCGGCCGAGGCTGGCGTCGAACTCGGAACCGTCCGGTGTGCCGGTGACAGGTATCAGGATGGAAATGGGAATGATGATGGCCATCAGGAGGGGAAGCTCGCGCCGCAACCCCTGTAGCGAGTCCGCGTGCCAGTGAAAATGCGTGTCTCCCAAACCGCCCGGTCGCGCCACCTTGCGCATGAAATCCAGCAGCAGGGTGATGAAAGCAGCGCCGGTGAACCCCTTGGACAGCGCTGAAAAGAAGTCATTCCCCTCCATCAGCATTAATGCGGCAATGGCAAACACCAGCACGCCGGGCAAGGCCAGCAGCATGCTGTTGGCAAAGGCAAACAGGGTAAAAGCAATGCGGTCACGACCCACATTTCCGATGTATTTGCTGTTGGCAACCAGGTTCCGGGTGATGGCGCGGCGTTTGATCAGTAACAGCATGAGCACGGTGATCAGAAAGGCAATGCGGCCACCCCGTTCCTGTAACGAATCGTTGATGGCGTCGCCCAACGGGCCGGGGCGCAGCTCAGACGCCAGCCAGGCCACTGAGGAGAACAGTTCTGCAACGGTGTCGGAGCCCACGGTTGAGGCGCTTGGCAACCAGAACAGCCGCTGTTGCAGCAGGGTCTGGTATGCCACCACACGATCCTGGAGGGACGATACGGTGTTGTAGTACTCGTTGAGCACTTCGATGTGACTGGTTACTTCCTGGTGGAGCTGGCGTAGCAGGTTCGCCCGCTGGCTTCTCAACTGATCACGGGGCGCGTCGCCAGGGTCGATGATGGCTTCGAACTCTTCCAGGCGAAGCTGCTCTTCCCGGGCTGTGGATAGCTTTTCTTCAATGCCCTTGATCAGATCGCTGGCGATGCCCTGCCGCTGGAGTCTTTCAAGACGCTGCCTGAGCAGGCTGGCGTATTCGCCTGTCAGGTTGAGCCCGGCTTTCTCCAGACGCAGTTCAAAACTGTCGTATTCGTCGTTAAGTCGCTCCAGCAGGGACTCTGCGTAGCGAAGCCGGTCCGTTGTCGATGTCACGGCGGCGCTTTGTTGCTCAAGGGCGCTCCCAAGCGTTCGGATCTGTCCCCGGATATCGGCGTTGGCGGCATCCGGCAGTTCGATTTCCGCAGGCGCCTGCGTGTCGTTCTCGAGCTCAGGTTTCACCGCCGGTACCGCCACTTCCGGCTCAGGTGGCGTTTCTTCCCGGGATTCTTCCGGATAGGCAGGAGCAGAGACCAGCATCAGAAGGGTCAAAAAGGCCCATCCCCATCGGAGGGCGCGATGGTAGCTACCTGGCGTTGGTACGTCTGGGGTTGGGGTTTCTGCTGGAGGGAACCTCATCGGCACTGTTCCTCGTGTGGCAATTGGATAATCTGACGACGGGTCGCTTTTTCCAACGTAAACATAACCTATGTTAAAGCGGTTGTTGTGTATTTCATTTAACATTCATTTAACAATCGAACCAACAACGCCGAGTAATGGACTATGCGCACAAAACTTCCTCGCGAACTTCCCGCTCCGTTCCAGTCGTTGATCAGCCGGCCAACACCGCCGGTTTACGTTGCTCTTTTTGCTGTGTCAGCCTTAACAGCCATTGTCTGGCTGCTGTTTACTCAACTGGGGGTCGTGGAGGTCAATGGCTGGCTGCCTTACCACGTTCCGGTCAGTATTTTCCTGTCAGCCATACTGCTGATTCTGGCCATTCGGGCCTGGGTAAAAATTCTGCTTGGTGGTGAGCAGAGAGCCACTGCTCCCCAGGTGTCCAGTCCCGAGCCCATGGTATCCACTGAGAGAGCGGTGGCAAAGGCGACATCGGGTGGCGCACCCAGGGTGCTGGTGGTGGACGACGATGAACTGGTACGCATGATGCTCTGCAAACAGCTCAGAAGGCTGGGTGCGGAGGCTGACAGCGCCGCCAATGGGCTGGAGGCCCTTCATGCTGCAGAGCGGCAGGTGTGGGACCTGATCCTGCTGGACGGTCATATGCCGGTGCTCGGTGGCGTGGAAGCCGCCCGGGAAATCCGTAACCACAAGTTCATTTCTCCTGACACGCCGATTGTTGCCATTACCAATGATCAGAGAGCGGTGTATCGCGAGCGCTGCCTCTCAGCGGGAATGGATGCGTTCTGTCCCAAGCCGAAACGTCTGTCAGAGGTCAAAACCCTGCTGGACCAGTATGGTCCCCGCTGAGTCGAAACTGGAGCGCCGGGAGGCCAGTGAGGCGTGAACTGGCTTTTGCTGCTGCACATTGCCGCCCTCGTATTCTGGTTGGCATTTCTGGTGTACCTGCCTTCTCTGGTTGTCCACGCGCTGTCGGAAAATGAGCCGGCGAGTGCCGGACCCTCATCCGGTTTGGGGCACCCGGAATTTGCCCGAGTGCTGTTTACTAACGTCGCAACACCGGCGGCACTGTTGACGATCCTGGCCGGGACAATGGTGTTTATGGTGAACGAGACCACCGAACCCTGGCTGATCATCAAGCTGACGTTCGTGGTTCTGCTTGGGGTAAACCACGTACTGCTTGGGTTGTTGCTCACGAAAGCGGAGAACGGCTGGCAGAAGTATCTCCGCCTTGGATGCCGGCTTTCCGTAACGGCTACCTGCGTACTGGCGTCAGCGGTGCTATGGATGGTGCTGGCCAAGCCGGGGTTTGAATGAGGTTGTTACTGCCGCACGCCCGAATGGCAGGGGCTTCAATCCCGCCCCTCGCGCCTTTGCGCCATCTTTTCCGGCGACACGCCCACCGCCTGGTCATAGACCAGTTCACCACCCAGCAGACTGGTAAAGCCAATCAACAGGCCGGTCAGCAGCGACAGGTACAGTCCCCAGGGGGCAATGGCGTCGGTTGCCCCGGTTTCGATACGCAACAGCCAGTTGAGGGAGGCAAGAGACAGCAGCATTACCGCCATCAGCGCATGGCACCACGCCAGCGTCAGTCGTCGTATCTGCGCCACGGCCAGCAGATCGAGCAAGCCTACCGCCCCGGAAAACCAGCCTCCGACCATGCCAATGCCGCTGAGCCAAAGCCCGGCCCGTGCCCAGAAGAAATCCTCGCTGAAGAGGTAGGCGAGATCGGTGGCAATCAGTCCAAGGAGGGCAGCCACCGGAAAATGGATCAACATGGGGTGCACCGGGTGCCCCAGGATGGAAACCTTGCTGATGATGCGTTCCCTGGTCATCGTGCGCTCCTGCGAAAAAGGTGGGATAGAAACCTGAACCCTGAATCCGTGTTTTTAAGACTAACAGTCCTGATGGGGCTTGGCATCCTGTTGAGTCTGTCTGGTTGCAGTCATGATTATTCCATTCTCTCGCCGGCTGCGCCCGGGGCCCGTTCGGTGACGACGGTCTGGTGGGGCATGTTGATCGGCTTTTCAGCGGTGATGCTCGCGGTGGTGGTGTTGTGGCTACTGGCAATACGTCGCCCACCCACAGACCTTCCGGCGAAGGTTGTCAGAAAGCACCAGCGGCGCTGGCTGCTATGGGGCGGGCTGGCACTGCCGGTCAGTGCCATGGCGTTGGTTCTCGCCTACGGGATACCGGCGGGGCAACGCATGTTACCGCTGGGGACCGGCAATGGGGACGCGCTAAGGGTGAATGTGACCGCCCGCCAGTGGCAATGGGACGTTTATTACCCCGATTCCGGCATCCGCCTGGAAGATGAGCTTCACCTTCCGGCCGGTGAGGCGGTTGATGTGTACCTGACCAGTGTCGATGTTATCCATTCCTTCTGGGTGCCCCGACTGGGAGGCAAGCTCGATATGTTGCCGGGACGAACCAATGTATTGCGGTTGGAACCGGACACTCCAGGGCGTTACCGGGGGCAGTGCGCTGAGTTCTGTGGGCTCGGCCACGCCCATATGAAATTTTCCGTGGTGGTTCACAGCCCGGACGCCTTCCGGGCCTGGCAACAGCAGGAGCGCATGGATGACTAATCGGTCCGGCCGGCAGAATGAAGATCCTGAAGCACAGATGGCCAGGGTATGGGGCAACCTGCCGGGAATAGGGACCCTGGCGGCAGTGAACCACACCTCCGTGGGCCTGCGGTTCATGGCCACCGGCATTCTGTTTTTCCTGGTGGGCGGTCTCCTGGCGATGCTGATGCGCACCCAGCTTGCGTTGCCGCAACAGACGATTATCGATGCAAGCCTCTACAACCAGCTCTTCACCATGCATGGCACGGTGATGATGTTCCTGTTTGCGATCCCCGTTCTTGAGGGCGCGGCGATGTACCTCATTCCGAAAATGATTGGTACGAGAGATCTGGTGTTCCCGAGGCTCAGTGCCCTGGGTTACTACTGTTATGTATTCGGAGGCGTTATCGTGCTGTCGAGCCTGGTGCTGGAAATCGCGCCGGATGCGGGGTGGTTCATGTATACGCCCTTGAGCAGCAGCGACTATTCGCCCGGACCGGGATCCGATTTCTGGCTGCTTGGCATTACGTTTGTTGAGATTTCAGCGATTTCAGCAGGGGTGGAGCTGGTGGTGTCCATTCTGCGGACTCGGGCCCACGGCATGGCCCTGAACCGGATGCCGATCTTCTGCTGGTACATTCTGGCCATGGCACTGATGATCATATTCGGCTTTCCGCCACTGATTCTCGGGAGCATTCTGCTTGAGCTTGAGCGCTCTGCCGGCATGGTGTTTTTCGACACGGCGGGTGGCGGCGACCCGCTGTTATGGCAACACCTGTTCTGGCTGTTTGGTCATCCCGAGGTTTACATTATTTTCCTGCCGGCGGCGGGCATTGTGTCAACGTTGATACCGGTCTTCGCCCGCCGGCCCCTGGTGGGCTATCACTGGATCGTACTGGCCATCATCAGCATGGGGTTTGTCAGTTTCGGGCTGTGGGTGCATCACATGTTTGCGGTTGGCATTCCCCATCTGGCCCAGGCCTTTTTCTCTGTCGCCAGTATGCTGGTGGCGCTGCCCACCGCCATCCAGATATTCGCCTGGCTTGCGACCCTGTGGATGGGGCGGGTGGTTTTTTCCCTGCCCATGCTGTGGATTACCGGCTTCCTGGTGGTGTTTGTCTGTGGTGGCCTGACCGGCGTCATGCTCGCATTGGTACCGTTCAACTGGCAGGTTCATGACACCCATTTCGTGGTTGCCCACCTGCATTATGTGCTAGTGGGCGGCATGCTGTTTCCGCTGGTGGCGGGCTTCTATTACTGGCTGCCCCATGTGTCCGGCAAGATGCCGTCCTACCGGCGCGGACGTTGGGGCTTCTGGCTGTTCTTCGGGGGCTTCAACCTGACGTTCCTGCTGATGCACCTGACCGGGCTGTTGGGCATGCCCCGTCGGGTCTACACCTATGAGTCCGGGCTCGGGTGGGACTGGCTCAACCTGCTCTCATCGGTGGGAGGCTTCGTTATGGCCATCGGCGTCGCGGTGATCATCGTGGATCTGCTGCTGCACTTCCGCTTCGGTGAGAAAGCGTCCCGCAATCCCTGGGAGGCGGACACCCTGGAGTGGGCGATGCCGATGCCGGTGAATGCCTACAACTTCCTCAGTATGCCGGAGGTGTCGGACCGTCATCCGCTCTGGAATCAGCCGGAGGTGGCGGATGAGATCGTGACAGGAAGGTTTGGCCTGGCCGGTGCTGAGCATGGTCGCCGGGAAGTCTATCTTTCCGACGCCATCAATGGGCGCGTATCCGCCGTGGTCCGGCTACCCAGCAATTCCTGGCTGCCTATGCTCACGGCGGGGGCGCTGGCATTTGTCTGCCTGGGATTGTTGTTGAAATATTACGGCGTGGCGGTGTTCGCCTCGGTTGTGGCGTTCTTACTGATGCTTCGGTGGAGCTGGAAGAACGGCGCGCATCCGGCGTTGTCACCAAGGGGGGAGTGCCGGACCGAACCAGCTCCCCTGCATTGCGAAACCACCGACGGTCCGGGTCTTTGGGGCATGGTGGTGGCCCTGATGGCTGACGGCACACTCTACGCGTCACTGGTATTCGGGTGGTTCTATTTGTGGACCGCTGCTCCGGAATGGGCCACGCCGGCGGCGTCACCGGTGTCAGTTCGCCTCCTGGTGGCCAGTGGTCTGCTACTGACGGTCGCGTGGGGCTGTTACCGGAGCGGGATTTCCAGGCTGAAAACGGGCAACGCCAAGGGGGTGGCGACAAGGTTCAGTCTAGCCGTTGGTCTGGCTGGCGCCCATTGGCTGGTGCTGGTTGCGGCGATGCTCACTGGCGATCTCCAACCGCAGTCACTGGCCCATGACGCGGTGCTCCTGGTGGTGCTGATCTACCTTGCCCTTCATGGCGGTCTGGTGGCCGTGGTCACCGCACTGCAGGTGGTCCGGATGAGGTACGGCTACGTCGGGCGCGAATTACCGTACGAACCCGTGGTGGTGCAGCCCTTGTGGGTCTTTTCACTGGGCGCTTTCTGGCTGACTCTTGCAGCCTTCTTCCTTGCGCCCCAGACGTGGACAGTGGGATGAAGGGCCAGTATCTTGCAGCGCCGCACCTCGTTGGCGGGCTGGTGGTTTGGGCCGTCTGGTTTGTGGTGCTGTACAGCGGCCTGTCCGTTGCCTGCGAATTTGCCCCGCCGGCCCCGGAAGCGGGTGCCCATACCTGGGTCAACTATCTGATGGCGGGCGGTGGCCTGCTGTTGTCGGCTTGTCTGTTGTATGGCGCTTTCCACTGCTTCCGCGCCCTCAGTGCCGGGGAGAGCAGGTCGGTAGAGTCTCCGCAACGGTTTGTACGGTTGGTGGCTGGCGGGGCTTATCTGGCGTCTGCAGCCGGGGTCGTCGCACTGACGTTACCTGTGCTTCTGTTGCCGCCCTGTCAGTGAACGCAGGGCAACGGTCTAGCGTAGCCAGTTCCGCAGTTTGGTGGCCAGCAGTTCGGTATCTGTCAGGGCTGCCCGCTTTTCCAGCAGGTCGGCCAGCACGTCAGGTCGGTCGGTGATGATATTGTCCACCCCCATATCGATGAATCTGGACATCGCCACCGGTTGATTCACAGTCCACACATGCAGCTCGTTGCCGCTGCGGTGAGCCCGTGCCACGGCCGCCGGGGTGGCGCGGTTCATCCGAAGTCCGAGTATGTCGTAATTGTCTTCCCAGAGGGGCCCGACCACGAACTGTGCTAGCAGTGTGGTTTTCAGCGCCGGTTCCATGCGTTTGACCTCCTCCAGCGTGGCCCAGTCAGCGGCGGCGATAATGGTCCCCTCGACCGCCTGCTTCTCCCTCAGCAAGGCCACTACGGCACTGACCAGATAGGGAGTGTTCCGATCCGGTTTGAGGTCGATAAACAGGTCCGCGCGCCCCTGAACAGCGTCGATCGCCTGCTCCAGGGAAGCCACTCGTTCATGGCCGAACTCACGGTCAAACCAGCTGCCGGCGTCCAGGCCACGGATCTCGTCGTAGCGGGACTCGCTGATGCGCGTGGCGAGGCCGAAGATGCGCTGCATATCCGAGTCGTGCCAGAGCACGGGTACGCCATCTGCCGTCATCTGCACGTCGATTTCAACATAATCGGCGCCGTCAGTAATGGCCTGTTCGATGGCGCTCAGGGTGTTTTCGGGGGCTTTGAAGGCACTGCCCCGATGGGCTGTCACGGTTACCTCTTCCTGTTGTCCCAGTGACCCCACCACCAACCAGGCCTGCCCCAGGGCCAGAATAACCACCAGCACCTCCGCCACCCAGGCCGTCGGACCCGCGTTTTCCGGCATCGGGTAACGCAGGGACGGCTCGGGTGCTGAAACCACGGTACCACTGGCCCTGCGATAGAGACTGACGATGAATGCGCCGTAGGCCGCGGTACCGACAAACGTCACGACGATACCAATCAGCAGGTAGCTGGCGACAAACACCAACACCAATGGAACCAGCACGCCGGTCCGGTCGGGAAGCAGGGCAAACATGAGAGTGGCAATCTGATCGAAGGCCAGAGTGACCAGGACCGGCAACAACAGGACGGCCGCGAGTCCGCTGGTCAGCACGCCCGTGGCGTGTCCCTTATGACCCCGGGTCAAACGCGCACTCTCCCGCAGCGCATCCATGGGGCGGGACTGGTCCAGCATCAGGCACGGCACGGACAGGATCCAGCGCAGGTAAATCGTACCGTTACACAGGAGTATACCCGTGGCGGCGGCTAACGCGCACACTCCGAACCACCAGAGTTCCGGGGGCTTCTGCAATCTCAGCAGGTAAGGGTCGAAGTCGGAAAGCAGCCAGCTCCAGGCCAGGCCAATGGCAGCCACGAACGGTGCAGCGACCAGCAGGTGGGTGAACACCTGAATGAGCGTAAGCTGCAGCAGGGCCGGCAACTTGCGGGCCGTTCCCCACAGCGCAGCCAGTGCTGTCCGGTAATGGCGGTAGGGAGGCGAGGCGGCAATCAGTGTCATCCCCGCCTGCTGCAGAAGTATCACCAGAACGGTGAGGTTGACTGTGGCGATGAGCCAGAGGATTCCCCCCGGCGATATCAGGAACTCAACGATGCCCCCGGTGCTGATGGCCGCCCGGCCGGTGACCGGGCGTAGCGCCGCCAGCGCCCAGGTGATCGCAGGCGTGAGCGCCGCCATCGCTACCCCTGAAAAGAACAGGTAGAAGGTCAGCAGCGCCCGGCGCTGGTGATGGAGAATGTTCAGGGTGCTGGCAATCAGTGTCTTCATGGGGCAATGATTTCAGGACTCTGAGTGTAGACGGAGATACGGATTATTCCTCCACCGGTTCAAGCAGCGCCGAGTGTTCAAACAGGGCGAGGCGCTCTTCCAGGGTCAGGAAAGGGGGCTGTTCGGATTCCTGGAAGGTTCCGAAAACCCGCTTGGGATCAAAGGACCAGGAGGTACAGCGCGCCAGCATTTCCGTACAGGAGAGTAACTGGCCGCTTTCCCTGAGGAAGTACTTAAGCCCGGTGTAGGTGTCTGCCAGCATGATGTCCCTGCGTTTCCGGTCCTGGGTGGCCAGCAGGCTTCGGCCCACCATATCGCCTGCCTGAGCCCCGTTACCGGTCACATCCAGAATGGTCATGGGGACGTCCAGTTGTGCGGTGATTGCGGTGTCGGGGGCATAATGCTCAAGCTCACCCCGAGCTGGCGGCCGCACAGCAAGCACACCCAGATTGCTGTTCAGTGGCAGGGTTTCATGATCCTCGCGCACGAAGCCACCGGATTCATCGGAGGTGACAATAATCAGGGTGTTGTCGAGCACCCCTGCGGCATCCAGTCGATCCAGGAAACGGATAAGCGTCTCTTCCATCACCGCCATGGCGTCCTGGCGGGCTTTCTGAGGCTGGGCAATGGCCTCTTCAGCCAGTTCCACCAAAGGTTCGACACCGTCCTCTGCTTCGTCCTGCTCGGCGGCTTCACCGATGTCGAAGGGATGGTGTGTGCCGACGTTGAGCAATGTGACGAACCAGGGAGAGGGATTCTGGTCCAGGGCTTCGAGGCGGTCGGCGACGTCTGAGAAGTAGACCGGGTCCGGTGGCCCCCAGCCGTCCGCCACTTCCTCGCCTTCAGCGTTACTCTCGTTGGCGAAGCGTTCTGCGCCCGTGACGTCGGTGAAGCCTGCCCGCGGCATGAACTCGTCTTTCTTCATGTATTCAATCGGCGCCGCCTGCCAGTAGGCGGTGTGGTAGCCGTTATCCCGTAGTTTTGCCGGCAGGCAGTCGGGCGCCGCCCTTTCCTCGGCGACCTCCAGCATCTTGATGGAGGGCCGACGGAAGTCCGGGTAACGTCCGCAGAGGATCGCAAATGTGCCGCGGTCGGTCTGTCGTTCCATACTCAGGGCATTCCGGTAGAGCCGGAAACCGCGGTCATCCAGGGTGGCTTCCAGCCTGTCCAGGGTCACCGTCGGAGCCAGGTTGTGGTACTGGCTGACGCTCGGGAAATAGCCGCCGGAGAGACCTTCGATCAGAATCAGTAACACGTTGGGAGAGTTCCCGTTTGGTCGCGATGTGACCTGCTGGTGGAAAAAATTGGTGCGCGACTCCAGGCTGTCCGTCGACTCGACCGCCTCATCGCCGATAGCGGTTCCGACAGGATTGACGATCGCACCGGGGATCTGGGCGAACACACTGGCGACCACATTGTTGGCGGGCGTGGTCAGGCTGGGAAAGGACACCGTGTAAATGGCCACCACAGCAACAGCCGCGCTTGCCAGCACGGTGAAACCCTTGGGCGGCGAAGGCACCAGTGACCGATGGACGCGGTGAAGCACCCACGCCAGGAAGATGTACAGTGGCAGCAGAAAAAGATAGGGGTTGATCAGGCTGCCGGTAATGAAGGTGGGATCAATGCCCTTGCCGGCAAAGGCGAGCTGGAACAGCGTGCCGTGGGCCGTGAGGTGCATTCCCGCCACGTATGCCGCGCATCCCAGTAAAACCACCAGGGCGAAGCGGAACGGACCTCTGGTCAGGGTAAGCAGCACCGCCAGCAGGAAAGCACCCGCCAGGTCACCGCCGACAGTGCCGATCAGGCTCGGCTGCACGCCACTCTGGATAATAACGCCGGCACGGATCAACAGAAGCCAGCCAAACGCCAGCAGGAAAGTCAGTAAAAAGGGACGGCTCGTCAGAACCGTGAGGAATCTCATGGATGGTGCGTTCCTGTGTCAGGGGTCTTATTACATTATGACAGTATGCGCCTGTGATTTCTGGCTTCAACTTTTCCGCCAGCGTGGCCCGGTATCTGTCGCAGAATTAATCTGAAACGGAAAACGGGGGTGATTAAATGAAGCACTTTTCTCGATGGAGGTTTCGCGGCGTGTTGAAGGTTTCATGGTTGAGCGGCGTCCGCGCCCTGTGGGTGATCGTGTTCCTGATCGCCATGCCTGCGTCCGTGGCAGGAAACCCCCTGCAGCTTTTGTTAACCGATTCACAGTTGAACTGGATCGGCGAGCAGGTCTTCCGGAACGAGTGCGGCAGCCGGAAACCCTGTCTCGTGCACTGGAACGAGGGGGAGGCATTTCCGTCGCTGGGTATTGGCCATTTTATCTGGTACCCCGACGGGGTCGATGGTCGGTTTGTTGAAAGTTTCCCGGCACTCGTGCGCTACATGAAGAGCCGCTCGGTTACGCTGCCGGACTGGCTGGAGGCCGAAGAGGTTCCTCCGGCGCCCTGGGAGGACCGGGCAATGTTCAGGGCCAGTGCGAACAGCACGCGGGTTGAGGACCTGCGGAACTTTCTTGCGAACACCAAGGGGATTCAGGCGGAATTTATCGTGCACCGCGCCCAGGCATCCCTGGAACGGGTGCTGAACGCTGTTCCGGCGGGGCAGCGGCCCCCGCTCAGGGATCGGATAGCGGCCCTGGGCTCGACCCCCGGAGGCACATACGCGCTGATTGACTATGTGAACTTCAAGGGCGAAGGCCTGGCCGAGAGTGAGCGGTACCATGGACAGGGCTGGGGCTTGTTGCAGGTGCTGCAGGCGATGTCCGGAGACCCGGACCAGTCTGCGCTCAGCCAGTTCCGTGAGGCGGCCGGTCAAATCCTGACCCGACGGGCCACGAATGCTGACCAGGCCATTGAGCGTGAGCGCTGGCTGCCCGGCTGGCTGAACCGTTTGGACACCTACCGTGAACCGGACGGCGAGGCGTACTGAACCCGCGAAATCAGAGCGGCATTCTGTCCAGAACAGGGTCCTGCCCGGGTTTGACGCTCAGCCACCATACGTGGGTATCCCAGTCTCCCAGTACGATGCGCCGGGCGGCCTGGCCGCTGGCTTGCAGGTCGTGCACGGCAGGGCGGTGAGTATGGCCGTGGATCAGGCGTTGTACGCCGTGTTCCTCCATGACCTTAACCACTTCTTCCGGCGTTACGTCCATGATGAAGGATTCCTTGCCCTGATTTTTCGCCATGCTGATTTCCCGCAGCTGGCGCGCCATCTGCTGGCGGTCGGCCAGCGGGCGCTGGAGGATCATCTGCTGCCACTGCGGATTGCGCATGTTTTCCCGGAACTTCTGGTACTCCACATCGGCAGTGCACAGGCTGTCACCGTGCATCAGCAGGGTAGGGGTGCCGTAAAGGTCCACCACCGTCGGGTCGTCCAGCAGCGTGGCGCCCGCCCGGGCACAGAAATCATGACCAATCAGGAAATCCCGGTTACCGTGCATCAGGAAAATCGAGGTTCCGCCCTCGCTCAGCTCTTTCAGCGCCTGTGCGACGGTTTCCTGGAGGGGCGTGCGTTCATCGTCGCCAATCCAGGCCTCGAAGAAATCCCCGAGGATGTAGAGGGTGTCCACACCCCTGGCGTGGCTTTTCAGGAAACTCAGGAACGCCCGGGTGATGTCCGGGCGGGATTCCTCAAGGTGCAGATCGGATATGAACAGCGTGGTCACGCCGCGCCTCCGCCCTCAACCACCTCTGCTTTTTCAATCACCACGTCCTCGGCGGGTACATCCTGGTGGCCGGCGCGCATGGTCGTGCGTACCGCCCGGATGGCGTTAACGGTATCCATGCCGTCGACCACTTTGCCGAACACGCAGTAGCCCCAGCCCTCAGCATTCTTGGCGGTGTGGTCAAGAAAGCCGTTGTTTTCAACGTTAATGAAAAACTGGGCGGTGGCGGAATGGGGGTCCATGGTCCGCGCCATGGCGATAGTGCCCTGCATGTTGCTGAGGCCGTTGTCCGCCTCGTTCTGGATGGGCTCGCGGGTCTTGCGGGGCGTCATGCCCGGTTCGAAACCGCCGCCCTGGACCATAAAGTTGCTGATCACGCGGTGAAAAATCAGGCCGTCATAGAAGCCGTCGCGCACGTACTGCTCAAAGTTTTTCGAGGTTTCCGGCGCCTTGTCGTAGTCGAGTTCGAGGGTAATGTCACCGTGGGAGGTTTTCAGCAGAATCATCAGGGTTTCCTGTGTCGGGGGTTAAAAGCAGATTGAGGCCACATTGTACTTAAGAGTTTGCGTGCATGCATGAGTTAGACGTGGATTTGTGAGTATAATACGCGGTTTCAGATCCACTCCCTTTTGACAGAGAACCTATGAGCGCCGAGTCAAAGAAAGCCCATAACTTTATCCAGAGCCTGATCGACGATGCGATCTCCAAGGGTGAGCACAGCGGCCAGGTGGTGACCCGGTTTCCGCCGGAGCCGAATGGTTACCTGCACATTGGCCACGCGAAGTCCATCTGCCTGAACTTCGGTATTGCGGAAACCTTCCGTGGCGAATGCAACCTGCGCTTCGATGACACCAATCCGGAGAAGGAATCGCAGGAATACATCGATGCGATCAAGCAGGATGTGGAGTGGCTGGGCTACAGCTGGGCCGGCGACGTGCGCTATGCCTCCGACTATTTCGACGTGATCTATGGTTTTGCCGAGGAGCTGATCGAGAAGGGAAAAGCCTATGTCTGTGCCCTGAGTGCAGACCAGATGGCGGAGTATCGGGGTTCCTTGAAAGAGCCGGGCCGTAACAGCCCCTACCGTGATCGTCCGGTGGATGAAAACCTGCAGCTGTTCCGCGACATGCGTGATGGCAAATACCAGAACGGTGAGTTGGTGCTGCGGGCAAAAATCGACATGGCCTCGCCGAACATCAACCTGCGGGACCCGATCCTTTACCGTATCCGGTACGCGGACCATCACCAGACCGGCAACAAGTGGTGCATCTACCCGATGTACGACTTTACCCATCCGATCTCAGACGCGATGGAAGGGATCACCCATTCCTTATGCACCCTGGAGTTTGAGGATCACCGGCCCTTATACGACTGGGTTCTGGACAACATTTCCGGCCCCTGTCATCCGCGGCAGATCGAGTTTGCCCGGCTGAACCTGAACTACACGATCACGTCCAAGCGCAAACTCAAGCGTCTGGTGGACGAAGGCTTCGTGGAAAGCTGGGACGATCCCCGCATGCCGACCATCTCGGGCATGCGTCGCCGTGGCTACACACCGGAATCCATCCGCACCTTCTGCGACATGGTCGGGGTCAACAAGGCTGGCGGCACCGTGGATGTGGGCATGCTCGAACACGCTATCCGTGAGGATCTGAACACCCGCGCACCCCGTGCGATGTGCGTAATGCGCCCATTGAAGGTGACTCTGACCAACTATCCGGCGGACAGTACCGAGACGCTGGTGCTGCCGGTGCACCCCCAGAACCCGGAGCTGGGTGAGCGGGAAGTGACCTGGAGCCAGACCCTGTTTATTGACCGCGAGGATTTTGCCGACGAACCGCCGCGCAAGTGGAAGCGACTGGCGCCGGACCAGGCGGTTCGCCTGCGGGGTGGCTATGTCATGACCTGCCGCGAGGTGATCCGTGACGAAAGCGGTGAGATCGTGGAGCTGAAGTGCGAGTACGACCCGAACACGCTGGGCGTTAATCCGGAAGGCTACAAGCCCAACGGCGTGATTCACTGGGTGTCGGCCACGGACAGCGTGGAAGCAGACATCAATCAGTACGACCGTTTGTTCACACATGAAGCGCCGGACAGCGACAAGGAAGGCGATTTGGTGGATCACATCAATCCGGAATCCCTGGTGCGTCTGACGGGAGCCCGCGTTGAGAAGGGGCTCGCGCAGCCACGCACGGATCTGCCGTACCAGTTCGAGCGCGAGGGTTACTTTTTCTGCGATCCGGCGCAGACCCGCAGTGCCGGCCGGCCGGTTTTCAATCGTACCGTCACGCTTCGTGATTCCTGGGGTAAGGGGGGCAAGTGATCCGCATCTACAACACGCTCACGCAGCAGAAGGAAGAATTCCGGCCCATTGAGCCGGGCAAGGTGCGCATGTACGTGTGTGGCATGACGGTCTATGACTATTGTCATCTCGGCCATGCCCGGGTGCTGGTGGCTTTTGATGTCATCACCCGTTACCTCCGTCATCGAGGATACGACGTCAACTATGTGCGCAATATCACTGATATTGACGACAAAATTCTGCGTCGGGCCGATGAGAACGGTGAGGTGTACACCGACCTTACCGAACGAATGATCCATGCCATGCATGAGGACGAGGCCCGGCTGGGCGTGCTGTCACCCACCGATGAGCCCCGGGCGACCGCCTATATCGATGAGATCGTGGCCATGATCCACACGCTCGTTGCCGGCGGTCACGCCTACGCCGCAGACAATGGTGATGTCTATTTTGCCGTGGAGTCCTATGGCGAATACGGCAAGCTCAGCAAGAAGAAGCTGGAGGACCTGGTCGCCGGTGCGCGGGTGGATGTGCAGGAAGCCAAGCGCAGTCCTGCGGATTTTGCGTTGTGGAAAGCCGCCAGGCCGGGCGAGGTCAGTTGGCCATCTCCGTGGGGCGATGGGCGGCCGGGCTGGCACATCGAGTGCTCCGCCATGTCCAACTGCTGCCTGGGTGACACGTTCGACATCCATGGGGGCGGTCCGGACCTGCTGTTCCCGCACCACGAAAATGAGATTGCCCAGTCAGAGTGTGCCAACGGCCAGACCTTTGTAAACACCTGGATGCACGCCGGCGCTATTCGGGTGAACAAGGAAAAGATGTCCAAATCCCTGGGCAACTTTTTCACCATCCGGGAAATACTCGAGAAATATCCGCCGGAAATTGTGCGTTATTTCCTGGTGTCCAGTCATTACCGCAGCCAGGTTGACTACTCGGAAGAGAGCCTGGCGGAAGCCGGTCGCACCCTGACCAAGCTGTACCATGCCCTGCGCGGGGTAATCCCGGCCAAGGATGTGGAAGAGACAGAACACGACAGGCGCTTCGAGGAGCTCATGGACGATGACTTCAATACGGCCGGTGCGATTGCGGTTCTTCATGCCGTCGCCAACGACATCAATCATCACCGCCGTGAAGGACGCGATGACGAGGCCAGGGACGCCGCCGCCGTGCTGGTGCGCCTCGGTGGCGTGCTCGGTTTGCTCCAGCAGGACCCTGAGGCGTTTTTCCAGGCAGACACCGGCGGTGAGCTGACTCCGGAGCAGATCGAGGCCATGATCCAGGCCCGGGCCGAGGCCCGCAAGGCGAAAAACTTCGCCGAAGGGGACCGTATCCGGGACGAACTGGCGGAAAAAGGCATCATTCTTGACGATTCCCGTGAAGGAACGACCTGGCGGCGGGGCTGACCTTGTACGGATTTTCACGTACAATCCGGCGCTCGAATTGGAACAACTCCCGGTGTCAGCGGGAGTCGGGAAATTAACCCATTGAGGCAGACAACGATGACAGAACGCGTACAAGTCGGCGGCATTCAGGTCGCGAAGAATCTGTATGATTTCGTGAATAACGAAGCGATTCCGGGTACCGGTGTCGAAGCAGACAAATTCTGGGCTGAATTCGACAAGATCGTGAACGAGCTGGCGCCGCGTAACCGCGAACTGCTGGCCAAGCGCGATGACATCCAGGAAAAGATGGACAGCTGGAACCGTGACCACAAGGGTCAGAAGCTGGACATGGCCGAGTACAAGTCTTTCCTGAAGGACATCGGCTACCTGGTCGACGAACCGGGCGAATTCAAGATCTCGACCTCCAACGTTGACCCGGAAGTCGCCACCATGGCGGGGCCTCAGCTGGTGGTGCCGATCATGAATGCGCGATTCGCACTGAACGCCGCTAACGCCCGCTGGGGGAGCCTGTACGACGCGTTGTACGGCACGGACGCAATCTCCGAGGACAACGGCGCCGAAAAAGGCCGTGGTTACAACCCGGTGCGCGGCGCCAAGGTGATCGAGTGGGCCCGCAACCTGCTGGACAGCTCCGCACCGCTGGCCTCCGGTAGCCACAAGGACGCCGCCAAGTATCTGGTCGACGGTGGCAAGCTGGTCGTTAAGCTGCAGAATGGCGAAAGCACCGGCCTGAAAGACGAAGCCGGCTTCGTGGGTTACACCGGCGCGGCTGATGCACCGACCGGTATTCTGCTGGTCAAGAACGGCATGCACTTTGAGATTCAGATCGACGCAAGCCATCCGATTGGCAAGGACGACGGCGCGAACGTAAAAGACGTGCTGATGGAGTCTGCGCTGACCACCATCATGGATTGCGAAGATTCGGTCGCGGCGGTAGACGCTGACGACAAGGCCCTGGCCTACCGCAACTGGCTCGGTCTGATGAAGGGCGACCTGCAGGAAACCTTCGAAAAGGGCGGCGAGCAGCTGACCCGGAAGATGAATGCGGACCGCACCTACACAGCGCCTGCTGGTGGCGAGCTGTCACTGAAAGGCCGCAGCCTGATGTTCATCCGTAACGTGGGTCACCTGATGACCAACCCGGCGGTGCTTCTGAAGGATGGCAACGAGATTCCAGAAGGTCTGATGGACGGCCTGATTACCTCCCTGATCGCGATCCACGATCTCAAGGGCAATGGCAAGTTCCAGAACAGCACAACCGGTTCCATGTACATTGTGAAGCCGAAGATGCACGGTCCGGAAGAAGTCGCGTTCACCAACGAATTCTTCGGTCGGGTTGAAGATGCCCTCGGTCTGCCGCGCTTTACCCTGAAAGTCGGCATCATGGATGAAGAGCGTCGTACCACCGTAAACCTGAAAGCCTGTATCCACGCGGCCAAAGAGCGTGCAGTGTTCATCAACACCGGCTTCCTGGATCGCACAGGGGACGAGATTCACACCTCCATGGAGCTGGGTCCGTTCATTCGCAAGGGCGCCATGAAGCAGGCAACCTGGATCAACGCCTACGAGCAGTGGAACGTGGACATTGGTCTGGAAGCCGGATTCCGCGGCGTTGCCCAGATTGGTAAAGGTATGTGGGCCATGCCTGACCTGATGGCGGGCATGCTGGAAGCCAAAATCGGCCACCCGAAGGCCGGCGCCAACACCGCCTGGGTTCCGTCTCCGACCGCAGCTACCCTGCACGCCAGTCACTACCACCAGGTATCGGTAGCGGATATCCAGCAGCAGTTTGAAAGCCGTACCCGCGCCAACCTGGACGACATCCTGACCGTACCGGTGATGGACGATCCCCAGTCGCTGTCGGCCGAAGACATCCAGCAGGAACTTGATAACAACGCCCAGGGTATCCTTGGTTACGTTGTGCGCTGGATTGATCAGGGTGTGGGTTGTTCCAAGGTGCCGGACATCAACGATGTGGGCCTGATGGAAGACCGCGCCACCCTGCGGATCGCGTCCCAGTTGCTGGCCAACTGGCTGCATCACGGCGTGTGTTCCGAGGCGCAGATCATGGAAACCATGAAGCGTATGGCTGCCGTGGTAGACAAACAGAATGCCGCCGATCCGCTGTACCGTCCGATGGCCGGAAACTTCGACGACAGCGTTGCGTTCCAGGCTGCACTGGATCTGGTCCTGAAGGGTCGTGAGCAGCCGAACGGCTATACCGAGCCGCTGCTGCACGCGTATCGCCTGAAAGCGAAGGCCAAGTACGGTCAGTAAGCTTCAGGAGACGAAAAAAAGCCCCGCTCTCGAGCGGGGCTTTTTTGTGGATGGCACGGCTCGGAAGGCTGGCGTTCAGTCCTCGTGCAGTTCGTTCGCTGCGTACAGGGTGTTCTCCAGAAGCGTGGCAATCGTCATCGGGCCCACGCCCCCTGGCACAGGCGTAATGTAGGCAGCGCGCTCGGCGGCCGCTTCAAAGTCCACGTCTCCCCGCAGTTTGCCATCTTCCATGCGGTTGATGCCCACGTCGATAACGGTGGCTCCGGGTTTGACCCATTCGCCTTTCACCAGACCCGGTTTGCCGGCAGCGGCAATCAGGATATCCGCTTCGCCGACAAACTTGTCCAGATTAGGCGTGAAGCGATGGCACACGGTGGTGGTGGCGCCTTTCAGAAGCAGTTCCATGCTCATTGGGCGGCCGACGATGTTTGAGGCGCCCACAATCACCGCATGTTGCCCCTTGTAGGGCGTTCCAATGCTGTCCAGCAGGGTAATGACACCGGCGGGTGTGCAGGGGCGCAGGGCGGGCTTGCGCTGCATCAGGCGACCGATGTTGTACGGGTGGAAGCCATCCACATCCTTGTCCGGCCGGATCTTGACCAGAATCGGGTCTGCGTCCAGGTGATCGGGCAGGGGAAGCTGAACCAGGATGCCGTCAACGGCGGGGTTTTCGTTGAGTTCCTCCACCAGCGCCTCAAGTGCTTCCTGCGAGGTGTCTTCCGGCAGGTCGTAAGACAGTGACAGGATGCCGGCTTCGTCGCAGGCCTTGCGTTTGTTGCCTACGTATACCTGTGACGCAGCATCATTTCCTACCAGGACGACGGCCAGCCCCGGCGCCCTTAAACCCTGTTGGCGGCGGGCTTCCACTCCGTGGGCGACCTGCTGGCGTACCTTGGCTGCAATTTCTTTTCCGTTGATCAGTTTGGCGCTCATGTCTCTGTCTTGTCGGTTGGGCAAAATGGAGGTCGGCCATTGTCTCATGCTTCGCACGTAACTCCAATTGAGGGCCCTGCGCGTTCCCCTGTCTGAGGGAACTTATCCGTTACTGAGCGGTCACTGATTCGTCAATGCTTTAACCAATTTCCAATTCCGTGTTGACGGCGGGGGTCGGCGCCGGTAATATGCGCGCCAACTTTGCTGAGGCACTTGTTGTTCAGTTCAGACGGGGTATAGCGCAGTCTGGTAGCGCGCCTGCTTTGGGAGCAGGATGTCGGGAGTTCGAATCTCTCTACCCCGACCACTTTCTGAATATTCAGGTGGGCGAACGGTCAAGCGCCCGTAGCTCAGCTGGATAGAGCACCCGCCTTCTAAGCGGGTGGTCGCAGGTTCGAGTCCTGCCGGGCGCGCCATCAAGCCTTTGGTCTGGTCCGCACCGGACTCGCCGATCAGCAAAGTTGACGTAAAAGAAGTGAGTGCCGCAAGGCATGTCCCAATGTGGTGAAGGCATGTCCCAATGTGGTGGACGTAGCTCAGTTGGTAGAGCTCAGGATTGTGACTCCTGCGGTCGAGGGTTCGAACCCCTTCGTCCACCCCACTTTTCTTTCAGGTTTTGAATCCGCATTTGATGAGTTCCTTGATTGGCAACCTGCGATCAAGCATTCTTCATTTCGTTGTGCGCGAGTGGCGGAACTGGTAGACGCGCTGGATTTAGGTTCCAGTGGGGCAACCCGTGAGAGTTCGAGTCTCTCCTCGCGCACCACCCCCTTTCTTTTTGCTTTTCTGTCCCCATTGACTGTCCCTGCGACGAGTTCCGGTGAATACGGTTGCCTTTTACGTGCCTGCGTCAGGTGATTCTCTCCGTGGGGTAAACCGTGATAAACTACCGGCTTTTAAAATTCGGTCCGTCTGCGGGAAAGCGCCCGGAGATGGATTTTTAGGTTTAATTTCATTCACATACTGAACCTGTAATTTGAGGATCTTCCATGCAAGTGTCTGTTGAAACGACCTCCAACATCGAGCGTCGCATGACGATTGGTGTGCCCGCCCAGGAAATCGACCAGGCGGTCCAGAAGCGCCTGCAGGAAACTGCCCGCACTGTCCGCCTGAACGGCTTCCGTCCGGGTAAAGTGCCCATGAGCGTGGTCAAGCGTCGTTTCGGTGCCAGCGTTCGTCAGGAAGTGGTCGGCGAAGCGATGCGCGACAACTACATCAAGGCACTGCAGGAGCAGGACATCAATCCGGCTGGTTGGCCGAAGCTTGAACCCACTGTGATGGACGAAGGCAAGGACCTCGAATTTGTTGCCATCTTCGAGGTACTGCCGGAAATCGAACTGGGTGACCTGAGCAAGATCTCCGTGGAAAAGCTGACCTCCGAGATTGCGGACAAGGATATCGACAACATGATCGATAACCTGCGTCGTCAGCAGGCCACCATGAAAGAAGTCAAGCGCAAGTCCAAGAACAAGGACGTTGTGACCATCGACTTCAAAGGCTCCATCGATGGCGAGGAATTCGAGGGTGGTTCCGCCGAAGGTCACCGTCTGACCCTGGGCTCAGGCCAGATGATTCCGGGCTTCGAGAAAGGTATCGTGGGCGGCAAGGCCGGCGAAGAGCTGGAAATTGACGTGACCTTCCCGGAGGATTATCAGAACGAAGATCTGGCAGGCAAGCCGGCCAAGTTCGCGATCACTATCCATAAGGTGGAAGAGCCGCAACTGCCGGAACTGGACACCGAGTTCTTCAAGAAGTTCGGCATTGAAGCGGAAGACGAAGCCACGTTCCGCGAGGAAGTGAAGAAGAACATGGAGCGTGAGCTCAAGCAGGCGGTCTCCAACAAGGTCAAGAACGACGTTGTCGAAGGGCTGCTCGAAACCACCGAGCTGGATATCCCTGCGGCGCTGGTGGACCAGGAGATTGATCGTCTGCGTCAGGACGCGGTTCAGCGTTTCGGCGGTCAGGTCGACTTCCAGCAACTGCCCAAGGAAATCTTTGAAGAGCAGGCCAAGCGTCGCGTCAAGACAGGTCTGTTGTTCCAGGAAGTGGTCAAGAAGAACGACCTGAAAGCCGATCCGGCCAAGGTTGACGAAAAGATCCAGGAAATCGCGTCAACGTATGAACAACCGGAAGAGGTGGTTGCCCACTTCAACAGCAACCCGGAACAGAAGTCGCAGATCGAGTCTTCAGTTCTTGAGGATCAGGTTGTGGACTACGTGCTTGAGCACGCGAAGGTAAAAGAGAAGAAGGTCAAGTACGAAGAAGCCGTGCAGGCGGGTCAGCCCCAGCGCTGATCTGTCCCGGGGCCATAATCCGGCCCCGGTTGGCCGAAAAGGGAAAACAGCCGGCATGTCCGGCTGTTTTCATCTTGGCCCGGCGGTGGCAGAGTATAGGGTGTAGAAGACTGATAACGCCGTGGCGCAGAGCCACGCCCCAATGTCCAGAAGGAGTTCAGGCACATCATGTCGCAGAAACCAATTGATGGTCCCGCAATGGTAACCAGTTCCGGCCTGGTTCCGATCGTTATTGAGCAGACCGCTCGCGGTGAGCGTTCCTTTGATATCTACTCCCGGTTGCTCAAGGAGCGGGTAATCTTCATGGTGGGCCCGGTGGAAGACCACATGGCGAACCTGATTGTGGCGCAGCTGCTGTTCCTGGAATCGGAAAACCCGGACAAGGACATCCACCTGTATATCAACAGCCCGGGCGGTTCCGTGACTGCGGGCATGTCCATTTACGACACTATGCAGTTCATCAAGCCGGACGTGGCGACACTGTGTGTCGGTCAGGCGGCCAGCATGGGCGCCTTTCTGCTGGCTGGTGGTGCTGCGGGTAAGCGTGCCTGCCTGCCGAACTCCCGCGTCATGATTCACCAGCCGCTGGGTGGCTATCAGGGCCAGGCGACGGACATCGAGATTCACACCCGTGAAATCCTCAAGATCCGCCACACCCTGAACTCCATCCTTGCGCATCACACCGGCCAGGATCTCGAGACGATCGCCAAGGATACTGACCGCGATAACTTCATGGATCCCCAGCAGGCGAAAGAGTACGGCCTGATTGATTCTATACTTGATAAGCGCGTGCCGAATAAATAATACTGAAGGTAATCGCATCATCCCTGGCCGGCGTATGAGCCAGTAACGCCGGCAAACCAAGCTCAGAGGTATTTCAATGGCAGATGAAAGAAACGGCAGAGGCGACGATAACGGCAAGTTGCTCTACTGCTCGTTTTGCGGAAAGAGCCAGCATGAAGTCCGTAAGCTCATTGCAGGGCCCTCGGTGTTCATCTGCGACGAGTGCGTCGACCTGTGCAATGACATTATCCGTGAAGAGATTCAGGAGAATGCGCAGGAAGAGGCAAGTGATCGTCTTCCCACTCCCGCTGAAATTCGCGACACGCTCAATGAGTACGTGATCGGTCAGGACCGTGCGAAAATCGTGCTGTCCGTGGCGGTATATAACCACTACAAGCGTTTGCGCTATGGTGAGGGCAAGGCCGAGGTTGAGCTGGGCAAGAGCAACATCCTGCTGATCGGGCCCACTGGCAGTGGTAAGACGCTTCTGGCAGAAACCCTGGCGCGTATGCTCAACGTACCGTTTACCATTGCGGACGCGACCACGCTGACCGAAGCCGGCTACGTGGGTGAGGATGTCGAAAATATCATCCAGAAACTGCTTCAGAAATGCGATTACGACGTCGACAAAGCCCAGCGTGGCATTGTGTACATCGATGAGATCGACAAGATTTCCCGTAAGTCCGACAATCCGTCCATCACCCGGGATGTCTCTGGTGAGGGCGTGCAGCAGGCGCTACTGAAGCTGATCGAGGGCACCGTGGCCTCGGTTCCTCCCCAGGGCGGTCGTAAACACCCGCAGCAGGAATTCCTGCAGGTGGACACCGGAAACATGCTGTTCATCTGTGGCGGCGCGTTCGCTGGCCTGGACAAGGTGATTCAGGAGCGTTCAGAGCGTAGCAGCATTGGCTTCTCCGCATCGGTGAAAAGCCCGGACGACACCAAGAACACCGGTGACATCATCAAGGATGTTGAAACCGAGGATCTGGTGAAGTACGGCCTGATTCCAGAGTTCGTTGGTCGTCTGCCAGTGGTGGCGACACTGACCGAGCTGGATGAAGAAGCACTGGTACAGATCCTCACTGAGCCGAAGAACGCTCTGACCAAGCAGTACCAGAAGCTGTTCGATATGGAAGGTGTGGAGCTGGACTTCCGCGAGGAAGCGCTGAGAGCCGTGGCCCGCAAGGCCATGATCCGCAAGACCGGCGCCCGTGGCCTGCGATCCATTATGGAAGCCACTCTGCTGGACACCATGTACCAGATTCCTTCTGAACATGACGTCACCAAGGTGGTCATCGATGAGAGCGTAATCAGCGGTGACTCCGAGCCGTTCAAGATTTACGCTGGCAGTGACCACGCCAAGGCAGTGCCCGAGGACTGATTCACTCCCCGGTGTTAACGGCAGTTTAAAAAAGGGCGGCAACGCCCTTTTTTATTGCTTCGTAACCCGCTTTTCCCAGCCTGTTTCATTTCGTAAAAAGATTGCAATTTTCACTGACGCCCCAATGATGGGTGATATGCTGAAAGAAACGTCGTCAGAGGATTCCTTATGACCCGGATACCTGAAGAGTCTGTGCACGAATACCCCTTGCTACCGCTGCGTGATGTGGTGGTGTTCCCGCACATGGTCGTTCCGCTGTTTGTGGGACGCGAAAAATCCATCCAGGCACTGGAAGCCGCAATGGACGGCAGCAAGGAGATCCTGCTGGTGGCGCAACGTGACGCCTCGACCGATGAGCCTGGCCCGGAAGACGTGTTTGATATGGGCACCCTGGCCACGGTACTTCAGATGCTGCGGCTTCCGGATGGCACCGTGAAGGTGTTGGTGGAGGGTAATGCCCGCGCCAAGCTGAACAGCATTTCGGAGGGCGAATATCTGTCTGGCAAGGCCATCATGCTGGACGAGGGCTCGTTGCCTGACCGCGAAGAAGATGTGCTTGTCAAAACCCTGATGGACGAGTTTGAAAAGTACGTCAAAGTGTCGAAGAAGGTGCCGTCTGAAGTGTCGAATGCCCTGACGGGCATCACCGACCTTGAGCGGTTGGCGGATACCATGGCTGCCCATCTGGAGATGCGGATTCCGGAAAAGCAGGAACTGCTCGAGGCATTGGATGTGCGCCAGCGCGTCGACCTTCTGCTCGGCAAGCTGGACGGCGAGATCGACCTGATCGAGGTCGAGAAACGTATTCGTGGCCGCGTGAAAAAGCAGATGGAGCGCAGCCAGCGTGAGTATTACCTGAACGAGCAGATGAAGGCTATCCAGAAAGAGATGGGTAACCTTGGTGAGGGCAATAACGATTTCGAGGAACTCGAGCAGAAGCTCGAAGAAGCCGGTCTGCCCGAAGAAGCCAAAAAGAAAACCGAAGCTGAACTGAACAAGCTCAAAATGATGTCGCCCATGTCGGCGGAAGCCACGGTGGTTCGTGGATACATCGACTGGATGCTCGCGGTGCCCTGGAAAAAGCGCAGCCGGGTGCGTCACGACATCGAGAAGGCCCGTGAAATTCTCGACAAGGACCATTACGGGCTCGACGAGGTCAAGAAGCGTATTCTTGAATACCTTGCGGTGCAGAGCCGGGTCAAGAAGGTAAAAGGTCCGGTCCTGTGCCTGGTGGGGCCTCCCGGGGTCGGTAAGACCTCGCTGGGTCAGTCAATCGCCCGCGCGACCAACCGCAAGTACACGCGCATGGCCCTGGGCGGCGTGCGTGATGAAGCGGAAATTCGTGGTCACCGCAAGACTTACATCGGAGCCTTGCCCGGCAAGCTGCTTCAGAAGCTGTCGAAGGTGGGCGTGAAAAACCCCCTGTTCCTGTTCGATGAAATCGACAAGATGGGCATGGACCATCGCGGTGATCCGGCGTCTGCCCTGCTCGAAGTGCTGGACCCCGAACAGAACCATACGTTCAACGATCATTATCTGGAGGTTGATTACGACCTTTCGGACGTTATGTTTGTGTGCACCTCCAACTCCATGGATATTCCATCGGCCTTGCTGGATCGTATGGAAATCATCCGTATCCCGGGGTACACCGAAGACGAGAAGGTCAACATCGCCCTACGGTATCTGTTGCCCAAGCAGATCAAGGCCAACGGGCTGCGCAAGGATGAGCTGAGCCTTCCTGAGCAGACCCTCAGAGATCTGATCCGCTACTACACCCGCGAGGCGGGCGTACGGGGGCTGGAGCGCGAGATTGCCAAGATCTGCCGCAAGGTGGTGCGCGAGCATGTTGAAAGCGGTGACAAGGCCTCTGTGACGATTTCTCCGGAGATGCTGGAAGACTATTCCGGCGTCAAGAAATTCAAGTACGGTCTGGCCGAGGAAACCAACCAGATTGGCCAGGTCACCGGATTGGCCTGGACGCAGGTTGGTGGTGAACTGCTCACCATCGAATGTGCACTGACTCCGGGGAAGGGCCGTGTCGTGAAAACCGGTTCCCTGGGTGATGTCATGCAGGAATCCATCCAGACGGCGCTGACGGTGGTCCGTAGTCGTGCGCCAGGGCTCGGAATTGCCGACGATTTCCACGAAAAGCATGATCTCCACGTGCACGTCCCTGAGGGCGCCACGCCAAAAGACGGTCCCAGTGCCGGTATTGGTATGTGCACGGCGCTGGTGTCTGCGCTCACCAAGATTCCGGTGAGGGCAGACGTGGCCATGACCGGTGAGATCACCCTTCGCGGTCGTGTGCTGCCGATCGGCGGCCTCAAGGAGAAGCTCCTGGCGGCCCATCGGGGTGGCATCAAGACCGTGGTGATTCCTGATGAAAACGTTCGGGATCTCAAGGAGATACCGAAAAATATCAAGGAATCCCTTGAGATCATACCGGCGAAATGGATCGACGAAGTGCTGGACGTAGCTCTGGCTTATTCGCCGGAGCCACGGTCAACGGATTCCTCACCGGAAACGGGGTCGGGCAAACCTCGTGATGACGATTCCGAATCTGCTGAACGCATAAATACACATTAAACCCTTGTAGAGTTGTTGACATGCCAGAGAGCCCATTGGTATAACTGTTTCGCCGTGAAGCAGCCAATACCAAGGGCTCCCGCGCAGTAAGTGCCTATTCCGAACACCGGTTAACAACCGCAAGGAATAAAAAAACTGAAGAATGGAATTCTCTGACCGCTTATGCGATAGTCGAGAACGTCCGAGAAAAAACAATCCAACCTATAACATCTTCAACCTGAAATCGAAGGGGTTTAGTGTGAACAAGTCCGAACTTATCGATGCAATTGCAGAGTCTGCAGATATTTCCAAAGCCGCCGCTGGCCGTGCTCTGGACGCTATGACCAACTCTATCACCGGTGCCCTGAAGAAAGGCGATCAGGTTACTCTGATTGGTTTTGGTACCTTCTCTGTTAAAGAGCGTGCTGCCCGTACTGGTCGCAACCCGCAGACTGGTGCCGAGATCAAGATTCCGGCCTCCAAAGTGCCTGGGTTCAAGGCAGGTAAGGCCCTGAAAGACGCCGTTAAGTAAACGGTTCTTTCTAAGGTGGCGCCGGTCATGCAGGCGCTGCCGGAGCGGTTGGCCCGGGGTCAGCTCCGATGCCAGCCAGCTCCAGATGAATTCAAGGCGCATTCCGATCAGGGTGCGCCTTTTTACGTTAAGCCTCTGGCTTTAGAGACATCGTACCGGCACCAGGTTCGATTCTGATCAGGGATTCGGGAGAAACATGCTTCAAGATATTCGGGATAATTCCCAGGGCACCATTGCCAAAATCATCATTGGGTTGCTGATTGTCGTTATGTCCCTGTGGGGTGTGGAGTCCATCATCGGCGGCTTTTCCGGAGAGCCGGAAGTGGCGTCCGTGGATGGCGAACCCATCACGGAGCGGGAGTTCCTGCGGACGGTACAGATCGAGGGCCAGCGCCGCCTGTCGCAGATGGATGAGCCCGACCCTTCGCTTCTGGACGAAGACCAGATTCGCCGGGAGGTTCTTGAGTCCCTGATCCAGCAACAGTTACTGATTCACGATGCCGCCGAGCAGGGTCTGGAGCTTTCCAACGAAGACATTGATGCTCTGATTCGCCAGATGCCCCAGTTTGCGGTTGACGGCCAATACAGTCCCGAGCGTTTTGCGGCGACGGTTCGCAACATGGGCATGGGTGTGGCGGAGTTCCGCGAAGCCATGCACAAGGACTATGTGGTGAACCAGATTCGTGCCGGCATCATTCAAAGCGGCATTGTGACTGATGACAACCTCAATCAGCTGTTGAGTATCCAGAACCAGACCCGCGATTTCCGGGTGCTGACCCTGGCGTCTGAAGAAGTGCGCGATGACATTGAGGTAAGCGACAACGATATTGAGACTTACTATCAGAACAACATTGATGACTACCGCCTGCCGGAGCGGGTGGATGCCGAGTACATCGCGCTGTCCCTGGAAGCGTTGGCGGAAAACGTAGACGTCAGTGATGAGGACCTTCAGACCTATTACGAGACGCGTGCGTCCGAGATGGCGTCGGAAGAGCGCCGTGCCGCGCATATCCTGCTGGAGCAGGGCGATGACACCTCCGGGACCATGGCGGCAATTCAGGAGCGTCTGGAGGCCGGAGAGGCCTTTGAGGACCTTGCTGCAGAGTTCTCTGCCGATACGATGTCAGCGGAAGAAGGTGGCGACCTCGGCTTTGCCGAGCGGGGTGTCTACGATGAAGCTTTTGAAGAGGCACTGTTTGCGCTTGAGGAAGGCGAGGTTTCAGAGCCGGTAACAACCAGCTTCGGCGTACATCTGATCAAGCTGCTTGACGTCAGGCAGGCTGAGGTGCCGCCACTGGAAGAAATGGAAAGTGAGCTGCGTCGTGAACTGGCACAGCAGCAAGCCCGTGACCGGTTTGCCGAAGTGCGTGCCGAGCTGGCGGATTCGGCATACGCTGCGGACGATCTGAACGCTCCAGCGGAAGAGCTGGGTCTGGAAATCCGCGAAACCGCTGACGTGACCCGCGAGGGTGGTAACGCGCCGTTTGACCATGCAGGTCTCGTGCGTCAGCTCTTTTCGGAGGATGTGCTCCGGGATCGCTTTAACACCGAGCTGATCGATGTGGGCGACAATGTATCCGTCGTTGCCCGTGTGAAGACATACTATGAAGCCGAAGAGCAGCCGCTGGACGACGTCCGTGAAGACATCCGCACAGTGCTGGTTGAGCAGAAGACTCGTGAAGCGCTCCGTGAGCGTGCCGATGCGCTCATTGCAGAGCTTGAGGCGGGCCAGGATGTTGAAGCGCTGGAAGCTGGCGAATGGGCGGCGTATGAGGGTCAGTCCCGTAACGCCTCCGGGCTGGAGCGCGAGCTGATGTCAGCTGTGTTCTCGCTTGAGCGTCCCGAAGAGGATGGCGCCCGCTACGGTCAGGCGCTGACCGGTGACGGGGTGGCCATAATTGCCCTGGATCAGGTCAATGAAGGCGAGGTGGATGACCGCAGCACCGAGTTGGTCCAGCTGCGAGGCTTCCTCTCTTCCCTGGAAGGTCAGAGGGAATATGCGGCCTACCAGCGTTACCTAAGGGAGCGGGCCGAAGTCTCCCGCAACTGATAAAAAGGCACCCCTCGGGGTGCCTTTTTTTATGGGTGCTTCTGTCCGGCGCTGGGTATTATGAGCAGGGTCACTCGGAGGGGAAGCGTGTAGGCTTCAGGCTCTCCTTGATTTTCTTCAGATGGCCCAGGAAGTCCGCGCCACGCTTGAGCGTGACGCCCGTGGCCAGAATGTCGATCACCGTCAGGTGGATGATTCGCGAAGACATGGGCATATAGACCTCGGTGTCTTCCGGCGCTGTCACTTCCAGGACCACGGTGCAGGCTTCGCCCAAGGGAGAGTCCGGATTTGTGATGCCGATCACAGTGGCGCCATTGGCCCGGGCGATCCTGGCGATGTCCACCGTTTCCCGGGTACGTCCGGTGTAAGAAATGACCACGATGACATCGCCGATGCTGGAGCCCGCTGCCACCATGCGCTGCATAAGGGCGTCGTCATAGGACATGACGGGAATATTGAAGCGGAAAAATTTATGTTGGGCGTCCAGAGCGACCGGGCCGGAGCCGCCCATGCCAAAGAAATTGATCTGTTTGGCCTGGATCAGGTAATCAATGGCGGTGGCCAGCGCTTTCGGATCCAGGGCCTGGCGGGCCTTGTCCAGACTGGCGATTGTGCTGAGCATGATCTTGTCGGCGAATTCCGCAACGGTGTCATCAGCCTCGACGTTCTGACCGACATAGGGCGTGCCTGTGGCGATACTCTGGGCCAGGCGGATCTTGAAGTCCGGGAACCCGGTGGCGGAAAATCCACGGCAAAACCGGTTCACGGTGGGCTCGCTGACATCGGCGGCCCGGGCCAGGGCGGCAATGCTGTATCGGGTTGCGGCACTGGGGTCCCGGAGGATGGCTTCAGCCACTTTGCGTTCGGACTTGTTCAGGCTCTCGAGCCGTGCCTGGATGTCTTCAATCAGGTTATCGTCGCGGTTCGCCTGGTTCGCGGCCATGAATGGGTGCTCCCTGAATTATCGACGGTCGTTGAAATAGTAATGGCGAGGATTATACCGTGTTTCCGCGGGATTTGCGGTAGTAAAAGTGTCATAAAATCGATTCATATCTTGGATTTCTGAAATTCGGGTGTCATTATTTGTTTAAAATAACTACATCTGTGGTTTTGGCGAGAGAAGGAGCCCATGGCTGATAATAACCGAACCCGTTCTGACCTGATGCTGTTTGGAGCGCTGGGCGATCTAGCGAAGCGTAAGCTGTTCCCGGCCCTTTATCAGCTTGACCGATCCGGCCTGCTTGATCAGGGGAGTCGCATCCTGGCCATCGCCAGGGATCAGACTGGCACTGACGGCGTGCGCCGCCATCTGCAGGACAAGCTTAGGGAATATGTCAAAGCCGATGAGTTCGATGAGTCGGTGGTTGAGACGTTCCTGCAGCGCATCGAGTACCTGCATCTGGATTTTACCAATCCTGAGGGATATGGGGCCCTCAACGATTGGCGGGGCTCGCCTGATAGCAACCTGATCGTGTACATGGCGACGCCGCCTGCCATGTATGGGGTCATTGCACGCAACCTGCGCAGTGCCAGTTGCTGTACGGAGAAGACCCGGGTGGTGGTGGAAAAGCCCATCGGCCACGATCTGGCTTCATCCAGAGTGATCAATGACGAGTTGGGTGAGGTCTATCGGGAGGATCAGTTGTTCCGCATCGACCATTACCTGGGCAAGGAAACGGTTCAGAATCTCATCGCCCTGCGGTTTGCCAACAACCTGTTTGCATCACAGTGGGATCAGAACCACATTTCCCATGTGGAGATTACGGTCGCGGAAAGTGTGGGAATCGAAGGCCGCTGGGGGTACTTCGACAAGGCCGGGCAGATCCGCGACATGATCCAGAATCACCTGCTGCAGCTGCTCTGCCTGATTGCGATGGACCCACCGTCGGACCTGTCCGCCGACAGCATCCGGGATGAAAAAGTGAAGGTGCTGAAAGCCCTGCGCGAGATCACACCGGAGCTGATGGACAGTCATGTCGTTCGCGGGCAATACACCGCCGGCACCAGCAATGGCAGGCCCGTGCCCGGGTACCTGGAGGAAGAGGGTGCGGTGAAAGGCAGCGGTACCGAAACCTTCGTTGCCCTGAAGGCCGAGATTGAAAACTGGCGCTGGTCCGGCGTGCCGTTTTACATCAGGACCGGGAAGCGGCTGCCTGAGAAGCTGTCGCAGATCATCATTCACTTCAAGCCCGCGCCCCATTACATCTTCGATCCCGACCAGAAGCACCTGGCCAACAACAAGCTGATTATCCGCCTGCAGCCGGATGAGGGTATGTCCCTGAAAATCCTGACCAAGGACCAGGGGCTGGACAAGGGCATGCGACTTCGCCAGGGCCCGCTGGAACTGACATTTTCGGAGACCTTCCATGCCGATCGTATTCCCGATGCATACGAGCGGTTGCTGTGGGAAGTCATGAAGGGCAACCAGTACCTTTTTGTGCGTCGTGACGAGGTGGAGCACGCGTGGAAATGGGTGGACCGGGTTATCCGTAACTGGAGCGACAGTGGTGAGCCGCCCAAGCGTTATGCGGCGGGAACCTGGGGGCCGGTGGCATCCATTGCCATGATTACCCGGGATGGGAGGAGCTGGTATGAAGACGCCTGATATTTCCCTGCCTGAGGGCATGACCGCCCGATTTGGCGAGCGTCCGGACCAGGTCGCCCAGGCGTTGGCCGGCGCGGTGGCGGATGCGCTGCGAGTCCGGCTGGCGGAAGCGGGGAAGGCGACCCTGGTGGTTTCCGGTGGCTCAACACCGTTGCCGTTCTTTGCGGCGTTGTCTGCCATGGACCTGAACTGGTCTGCCGTCACGGTGCTGCTGGCGGACGAGCGCTGGGTGGATGAAGACGATGCCGCCAGCAACACAAGACTGGTGAAGGCGTCGCTATTGCAGAACCGGGCAGCGCAGGCCCGTTATCTGTCCCTGAAGGGGGCTGGAAGCACACCGGCGATGGGGGTGGAGACTGTCAGGCGGACGCTGGCGGATCTTGTGCGCCCACTGGATGTGCTCGTCCTGGGTATGGGCAATGATGGCCATACGGCCTCGCTGTTTCCGGATGCACCGGAACTGGCGTTTGCCATGGACGCCGAGTGTCCGGACCCAGTGGCCGCCATGACACCACCATCGCAGTCCGAACCGCGCATCACCCTTACCCTGCCGGTGCTTGCCGGGGCTCGCTTTACCGCATTGCACCTGAAAGGATCTGACAAGCTGGAGACGCTGGGTCGGGCGCTTGGCCAACTGGATGACGTGCTCAGTATGCCTGTCCGGGCGTTTTTGAAGCCGGGTCTGCAGGTGTTCTGGAGCCCCTGATGCACGAGGCCTTTGCGGCCCATGTTACGGAGAGAATCATGAACCAACTGTCTGAATACCATCGCGAACGCGTTCGGGCGGTGTTGGCCGCGTCGCCGCTGATTCCGGTCATTACCATTCGCCATCCGGACGACGCGGTGCCACTTTGCCAGGCGCTGGTGGACGGCGGTATCCGGGTGCTGGAAATTACCCTGCGCACCGAGCACGGAGTCAAAGCCATAGAGCGGGTGCGCAAGGCGATTCCGGATGCCTGGGTAGGTGCCGGCACTGTGGCAGGTGTCACCCAGTATCGTCAGGTGGAAGCGGCGGGTGCCCAGTTCGTCATTACTCCGGGTGTGACCGAGACCCTGCTGGAATTCGGGCTGACGTCGGAGGCGCCGCTGTTGCCGGGTATCTCGACCATGTCGGAGATGATGGTGGGTTATAACCTCGGTTACCGGGAGTTCAAGTTCTTCCCGGCGGAAGTGGCCGGTGGGATTGCGGCCCTGAAGGCATTTTCGGGCCCGTTCCCGGATGTGACCTTCTGCCCGACTGGCGGAATCCGCCGACAGACTGCCAGCGATTATCTGGCGTTGGATAATGTGCAGGCCGTTGGTGGAACCTGGCTCACTCCGGATGAAGCGGTTGCCAGCAGGGACTGGAGGGAGATATCCCGTATTGCGCGCGGCAGCCTGGATGAGCTCTAGGGCGCGCTTGCTCAAGCCGAAGTGTTTAGCCGTGCCCACCCCGGGGCGGGCACGGCTGGCGGCGGTCAGCGGATATCGTTGCCCACCCGGACAATTTTCATGGTATTGGTACCGCCCTGGGCGTTGACGTAATCACCCTTGGTCATCACCACCAGGTCCCCCTCGCTCACTACGCCCCGGTTAACCAGTTCTGAGACGGCAAGCGCGTTGGTGCGTTCGTTGGGAATCTTGGCGGAGTCGAAAGGGATGGTCTGTACGCCACGGAACAGCGCTACCCGGTGCTGGGTGGAGTGATGGCGGGAGAACGCAAAAATCGGCAGGCTTGATTTGATGCGCGACATCAGCAATGGGGTGGCGCCGGTTTCGGTCATGCAGATGATGGCCGCAACGCCTTCCAGATGGTTGGCGGCGTACATCGCGGACAGGGCTATGGCTTCATCCACGTACGCCATGCTTTCGTGAATCCGGTGCTTGGACTGATGCATGGACGGGTGCTTTTCGGCGCCCAGGCAGATGCGCACCATGGCCTCAACGGCTTCCTTTGGGTAGTCGCCGACCGCAGTTTCGGCGGAGAGCATGACCGCATCGGTGTAGTCCATGACGGCGTTCGCCACATCAGACACTTCCGCCCGCGTCGGCATCGGGTTGTCGATCATCGATTCCATCATCTGGGTGGCCGTGATCACCACCTTGTTCAGTACCCGGGACCGCTGGATGATGTGCTTCTGAACGCCCACCAGTTCGGCATCGCCGATTTCCACGGCGAGATCCCCGCGAGCGACCATGACCGCATCCGATGCCTCGATCACGGCATCAAGCGCGGCATTGTCGTGGGCCAGTTCGGCGCGCTCTATCTTTGCCACGAGGCGGGCTTCGGAGCCGGCTTCGTTTAGCAGTCGGCGGGCGGTGTGCATGTCTTCCGCTGTCCTGACGAAGGAGACCGCCACGTAATCAGCTCCCAGTCGCGCTGCGGTGACAATATCCTTCTTGTCTTTCGCGGTCAGCGCCTCGGCGGAGAGGCCGCCGCCACGCTTGTTGAGCCCCTTGTTGTTGGACAGTGGGCCGCCAATCAGCACCTTCGAGGTGATGCTGGTGCCATCGACAGAGGTCACCTCCATCTCAATCCGGCCGTCGTCAAGCACGAGAATATCGCCGGCCGATACATCATCAATGAGTTGCTCGTAGTCGATGCCCACGCGATGTTCGTCGCCGCTTTCCTTGTCCATGGCAGCGTCCAGCACGAATTCCTGGCCCGCCTTGAGGGTAACCTTGTTGTCGGTAAAGCGGGCAATGCGCAGTTTCGGACCTTGAAGGTCGGCAAGAAGCGCCACAAACCGGCCTTGGGCAGACGCGGCTTCCCGCACCCGCCGACCGCGCTCCAGGTGCTCTTCGGCGCTGCCGTGGGAGAAGTTCAACCGGGTGACGTCGACACCGGCGGCTATGATGGCAGCCAGGGATTCCGGTGAATCTGTGGCGGGGCCGAGGGTGGCCACGATCTTGGTACGCCTGAGCATGATCTGAATGTCCTTCTGGTGAAACCGTTTGTACTTCAAGTGTGCGGTACGGGCGCCCCCGCGACCGCCGGATTAATCGCTGGCCCTGATCAGTGCAATAGCGTTGTCCAGCATGCGATTGGAGAATCCCCATTCATTATCGTACCACGCCATGACTTTCACATGACGGCCGAGCACCCGGGTGTGGTTTGCGTCGAACACACTGGAAAGCGGGTTATGGTTAAAGTCGATGCTGACCAGCTTCTCCAGGTTGTAACCCAGTACGGGGTTGGTTCTGGCGGCGATCCTCACGGCCTCGTTGATCTCCTCCACCGAGGTTTCGCGGGCGGCGATGAACCCGAAATCCACCAGTGATACGTTGATGGTAGGCACACGAACCGCCAGGCCATCAAGCCTGCCGTCCAGTTCGGGTATCACTTTTCCGATAGCGGCGGCGGCTCCGGTCTTTGTGGGGATCATCGACTGGGTCGCCGACCGGGCACGGTAAAGGTCTGAGTGGTAGACATCACTCAGTTTCTGGTCGTTCGTATAGGAATGGATTGTGGTCATCAACCCGCTTTCGATACCCACGGCGTGGTGGAGTGCTGCTGCCACCGGTGCCAGGCAATTCGTGGTGCATGAAGCGTTGGAAATGACGTTGTCTGTCGCTGACAATTGATGATGATTAACGCCATAGACCACGGTAGCATCCGCGTCGGGGGACGGGGCGGAGATAATTACTTTGCGCGCGCCGGCGGTCAGGTGCCTGGCGGCTGCGTCGCGGGCCGTGAACAGGCCGGTGCATTCCATGACCACGTCTACGTGGAAATCTTTCCAGGGCAGGTCTGCGGGGTTGCGGATGGCCGTGATGGCGATCCGGTCTCCGTTGACCGACAGGGATTCGGTATCGTGGCTGACGATGCCATCGAAACGACCGTGAACGCTGTCATACTTGAGCAGGTGGGCGTTGGTTTCTGCGTCGCCCAGGTCATTGATGGCAACCACCTGCAGCTGCTTGCGGTAGTCATTTTCATAGAGCGCCCGCAGAATGTTACGGCCAATGCGCCCGAACCCATTGATTGCAATGCGGATTGTCATGGTTTTGCTCCGTTTTGGTTGTTTTTTGTGCCGCCTTAATGTAGTAAATATAACAATAAAAAGTGAATATTTGAACGTTTATGGGTGAATGGTTCAAGAAAAGAACGTAAACTTACGTCTAAAATAAACGCCAATCGTCGATGCAGAGGGGATTCGGATGCACGCTGTTGTGGAAAAGGTGACGCAGAGAATCGTTGAGCGCAGTCGCGCCAGCCGCCAGGACTACCTGGCACGCATGAACACACTGAAGGCACAGTCACCGCATCGAAGTTCGTTGTCCTGCGGCAACCTGGCCCACGGCTTTGCAGCATGCAGCCAGGCGGACAAGGACACCCTGAAGTTCATGAACAAGGCCAATGTGGCCATGGTGTCCGCGTATAACGACATGTTGTCGGCCCATCAGCCCTATCACGGTTACCCTGACATTATCCGCAACGCGGCCCACGGCATGGGCTCAGTGGCGCAGTTCGCCGGAGGTACACCGGCCATGTGTGACGGCGTGACCCAGGGGCAGCCGGGCATGGAGCTCAGCCTGTTCTCCCGCGACGTGATCGCCATGAGTACGGCCGTCGCCCTGAGCCACAACATGTTCGACGCCACCATGCTGCTGGGCATCTGTGACAAGATTGTGCCCGGACTGTTGATCGGCTCACTCAGTTTTGGCTACCTGCCCACCATCCTGGTGCCCGCGGGCCCTATGCCCTCCGGACTTTCCAACAAGGAAAAGCAACGGGTACGTCAGTTGTATGCGGAAGGTAAGGTGGGACGGGACGAACTGCTGGAAGCGGAAAGTAAGTCTTACCATAGCCCGGGGACTTGTACCTTCTATGGCACCGCCAACAGCAATCAGCTGCTGGTTGAAGTGATGGGCCTGCACTTGCCGGGTGCGGCGTTCGTCAATCCGGGTACGCCGCTGCGTGACAGTCTTACCCATGTTGCAACGGAACAGGTGATTCGCCTGTCCCGACCCCATGGTGGCGAACTGGGCCTGGGCGACATGGTGGATGAAAAAGCCATCGTGAATGCGCTGGTGGCCCTTCTGGTGACCGGTGGGTCTACCAATCACACCATTCACTGGATAGCGATTGCCCGGGCCGCGGGCATATTGATTGACTGGAACGATTACGCCGAACTCTCGTCGGTGGTGCCTTCCATGACCCGTATCTATCCGAACGGCCAGGAAGACATCAATGCTTTTCATGAAGCGGGTGGTACACCGTTCCTGATCAGGGAGCTGCTGGACGGAGGGTATCTGCATAATGACGTTCAGACGGTGGTTGGCCCGGGGCTCGAACAATACACCCGCATGCCGGAACTGGAGGGCGGCAAGCTGGCCTGGTCGCCCGCACCGAAAACCAGTCGGCTGCCGGAGGTCCTCAGTAGCGCCGCCGAGCCTTTCGCGCCGAACGGTGGACTGAAGGTGCTTGATGGCAATCTCGGGCGCGGTGTGATCAAAGTATCGGCAGTGGCGCCTGAACACCGACTGGTGGAAGCGCCAGCGGTGGTGTTCAATGACCAGAACGATCTCAAGGAAGCGTTTGAATCCGGTCGGCTGGACCAGGACTGCGTGGTCGTGGTGCGCTTCCAGGGGCCCCGTGCGAATGGGATGCCAGAGCTCCATAAGCTCACGCCCTACCTGGGTGTGTTGCAGGACCGGGGGTTCCGCGTGGCACTGGTGACCGATGGCCGGATGTCAGGTGCCTCCGGTAAGGTGCCTGCCGCCATTCATGTGTATCCGGAAGCCCTGGATGGAGGCCCGCTGGCGCGGATTCGCGACGGCGATGTGATCCGCCTGGACGCGGAAAAGGGTGAACTTGCCGTGATGATGGACGACAGCGAACTGGCGGCCCGGACGGCGGAAACGACTGACCTGGGCCGGTATCATCAGGGCTATGGGCGGGAATTGTTTGGCTGGATGCGTCACGCCGCCAGCCATCCCGAAGAAGGTGCCTGCTTTTTCTGGAATCACAGTGCATGACCGATCATGACTATTCCCTGGTGGGCGACATTGGCGATACCAATGCGCGGCCGCCCCGCTTGATGCTCCGGAGACAATCACCGCGGCTGCAGTCGACGGGACCGATCCTTTGGCGCGCCAGACCCTCCGCCATTTTTGTGAGATTCTCGGGCGGGGTTTGAGGACAAGGGGAGGATGCGACCGCTGCTGGAATCCACGCCGGTGTATGTTGTCACGGAGCCCTACACCGGACTGTTGGGAGCAGCGGAGGCACTGGTCAATCTGGAAGTATAGGCCTGATGAGACTGGTGCTGAGCGTTTTTAACGTCTAACCTGCAGATAGTCGGGCGCGCCGGGCAGACCAAAGCGCCTGCCATCCAACGCAACCAACGTTTGCAAATCCGCATGGATCTATCACTTTCGCATTTTGCGCGCTCCCTCTCAGGCGCCGAAAACCTTGAGCAGCTTGCCCGTCCGATTCTGCTGCTTCTTCAGCGTATCACCGGCCTGGAATCTACGTATCTCACGGTGATTGACGAGGAAAAGGGCGTACAGTCCATTCTCTTTTCGGAAAATTCCGGTGACCTCAACATCCCCGAGGGCCTGACCATCGAATGGCATGACACCCTCTGTAAGCGGGCGCTGGAGGAGGGCACCTTTTACACCAGCGACGTATCCGAGCGTTGGGCAGATTCGCAAGCAGCGTTGCAACTGGGCCTGAAAACCTACCTGACGGTTCCCGTGAAGAAGCTTGACGGCGGCACGTATGGCACGCTCTGTGGTGCCAGCAGTAAGCGTGCGGAATTGGATCAGGAAACGTTTGATGTACTGAATCTGTGTTCCGAACTGATCGCTTCTCAGATTGCCCGCGAGTCTGCGGCTAAAGCGTCTCAGTTGCGTGCCGCCCAGGCCGAGGAAAAACTGGAGTCTCTGGCGTTGCTTTCGAGCATCGGCGAGCTGTGTTTTCAGGCTGATGATCTTCGACCCGCGCTGGCCCATTCTGCCCGCCTGCTGGAAACCCGTGGGCATTGGGATCGCGCCGTTCCATTCGTGCGGTCGTCTTCGGATTACCGGTTTCTTGAGCCGGGTGACGGCGAGTGGAAGGCACTTGTGAGTGTCGTCGACCAGTTGATACCCGCTACAGACGCATCCCCTGGTGTTGTTCACCCTGACCCCCTGCTTGGGCGTTACACGGATATGAATGGCCTCAAACCTGTTCTGGAGCAGTTGGGGCTGCCGGTTTCGGCCCGAATTGCGTTGGTCAGTGTGGAGACTGCGGCGGGCCGGGTTGCCGGCCTGGTGCTGGTGGATCGTGAAAAGGACGACGATACCGACAATGTACGACAGGTCGTCATCAGTTGCTCAAACTACCTGTCCCTGCTCGCGGAGCGAACGGAATATCTTAATCAGCTGGAGCGCGCGAATCAGGAACTGTCGGTGTACGCGCTCCACGACCCGCTGACCGGCCTCGCCAACCGACGCTACCTTGTGGAAGAACTGGCTCGTATGCTGGCGACGGCCCAGCGCAGCGGTGGTCATGTGTATGTGGCGTTTATCGACCTTGATGGATTCAAGCAGATCAACGATCGCCACGGTCACGATGTGGGCGATGACTTTCTGCAGGCCATGGCGGCCCGGCTACGGGGTGTCTCGAGGGCCGGCGATCTGGTCAGTCGTTACGGAGGTGACGAGTTTGTGGTGCTGTCCGCAGCCAATGGAGAGGATGGGCCAGCCGGTCTTGAGGCGTATCTGGAACGGTTGCGAGCGGCAAGCTGTGGTCACTTTGCACTCTCCCAGGTATCGGTGGATTACGGAGGGCCCAGCGTCGGGGGTGTCATGAGCCACCCCCAGGAATCCGATCCCGACAGCCTGCTGGCAAGGGCCGATGACGCGATGTACGCGATCAAGAAAGCCCGCCGGAAAACCTCTCGTCAGAGGTAGTGCACCAACTGATCCTTGTTAAAGCGGTACTGACGGTTGTAAACGCCGTTTTCGGCCCGTCGTCCAGCCGCCAGCACCATGACCACCAGCCCTTTGCGGGGTACCTTCAGCAGTTTGCGCACCCGACAGTCGTCAAAGCCTTCCATTGGACAGGAATCGAAGCCGTGGGCCCTCAATGCGAGCATCAGGTTCTCCGCTGCCAGGGCGGTCGATTTCGTGGCCCAGATTTTCATTTCCGTGGGGGAGTAGGGCCCCCTCGGAACAGGCCGCGTCAGTCCCACAAACAGCCCGGCGGTTTTCTTCGCCAGCCCGAGCAGACCCAGGGGCCCCTGGTTGTAATGGATGGGGGCAACCCGGGTGTAGTATTTTTCGACGATGCCAGGCAGGGTCTCCTCTGGCCATTGTTCCAGAGCCTGGCGAGCGTGGTCACGCCAGGTGTCGGTACGGGCCACAATACCGATCAGTACCGGTGCGGTTTTTGCGGCGTTCTGGTTCAGGCACGCCCTGGCCAGTTTCCTGCGCAGATCCGGTGACTGCACCACAAAAAATTCCCAGGGCTGCAGGTTGCTGGAGTTCGGCGCCAGAGTCGCCAGTTCCAGGCAATCGTCCAGCACCTCTTCCGGTATGGGTTCGTTGGTAAAACGACGGACCGAGCGGCGGCTGCGGACCAGTTTGCGGAAATCGTCCACGGTCATGTCGTGGTTGGTGTCTGTCCTGGCGTTCATGGTGCCTACCTTGTCACTGGCCGGTGCCGGGCTTGTTGGTGCCGGCGGTTGGCTCTATGGTTACCGTAAACCCATGGATATGCAATGGCCTGTTGCCGGGAGTGAATGTGCCTATGTCTGATCTCTATCCATCACTGTCGTTCGATGAGTTGGTGTCGCAGGTTCGCCAGTGCACCCTCTGCGCTGCGCAGCTGCCCCGTGGCCCGCATCCGGTTGTCCAGCTCAGCGAATCGTCGAGGATTTTGGTGGTCGGGCAGGCGCCGGGGCGGCGGGTGCACGACACCGGGATTCCCTTCAATGATCCCAGCGGCGACCGCCTTCGCCAATGGATGGGCATCAGTCGGGATACGTTCTACGACGAGCGTGAACTTGCCATTCTGCCAATGGGCTTCTGTTATCCGGGGACCGGAAAATCGGGCGATTTGCCACCAAGGCCGGAGTGCGCCCCAGCTTGGAGAGAGGCATTGCTATCGAGGTTGCATAAGATAGAGCTGACCCTTGTGATTGGCCAATACGCTCACAAATGGCACTTGCCAGGTCCCCTGAGGTCCGTCACGGATAGTGTGCGCAATTGGGAGCATGTCTGGCCAGAGCTGTTACCACTGCCTCACCCCAGCCCCCGCAACAATCTGTGGCTCAGGAAGAACCCCTGGTTTGAAAGGGACATCATTCCAGTGTTGCAGTCTCGGGTGCAGGACATTCTCCGATCCTGAGCCTGACAAAGGCTTCGAGGTCCCGAACCTGTGCCTTCGAAGCGTACAGTCCCTGCTTGGTGCGACGCCAGAGTATGTCTTCCGCGGTCATCGCCCACTCGTGCTGAATCAGGTAGTCAACTTCACTCTGATACAGGTTGCCTGTGAAGCATGTGCCCAGTTGCTCAAGACTACTGGCGCTTCCGATCAGCTCGGATGTACGGGTTCCATAGGTCCGGACGTATCGCAACGCGACGTCGGTGGGAAGCCAGGGCCAGCGGGTGTTGAACTGGTTCAGTAACGTGGCATGGTCGGTAAAGTCTCCACCGGGTAGCACGGCTTGGCGGGTCCAGGGTGCTCGGGACCCGGGAAAGAACTGACAGAGCTTCTCGGTGGCGGCTTCAGCCAGTTTGCGATAGGTGGTGATCTTGCCACCGAAGACCGAGATGAGAGGAGCCTGTCCACCGGTGTTATCCACTTCAAAGGAATAATCGCGACTGGCCTTCTGTGCCGGTTGCTGCTCGTCGTCCATCAGTGGCCGGACGCCGGAATAGGACCAGATCACATCGTCTGCCTTGAGTTGATGGCGGAAATGGTCGTTTACGATATCCAGCAGGTAGTCCGTCTCTTCTTCTGAGATGGTCGCGTCCCGGGGGTCGCCCTGGTACTCCACATCCGTGGTTCCGATCAGGGAGAAGTTGTCTTCGTAGGGGATCACAAAAACAATCCGTCCGTCTTCGTTCTGCAGGATATACGCTTCAGTTCCCTGGTTAAGACGTGGCACGACGATATGGCTGCCTTTCACCATGCGGATTGCCCTGGGCGCCGGCATGGAGAGGGTTTCGCCGAACAATCGGCTGACCCAGGGGCCGGAGGCATTGACGATGGCCGTTGTTGTGACAGTCCGCTCGGCCTGGGTCAGGGTATTTTTCAGGGTGACGGTCCATTTGGTAGCGCCCCGTTCCGCCTTCACGCATTTGGTGCGGGTCCGTATGGTTGCACCGCAGGTCTGGGCTTTCATGGCGGTGAGTACGACGAGCCGGGCGTCATCGACCCAACCATCGGAATACTCGAATCCCCGTGTCATTTCAGGCTTCAGGGGACCGTTTCGATCAAAGCGAATGGAGTGGGAGCCCGCCAGCATTTGGCGCTTGGCGAGGTGGTCGTAGAGGAAAAGACCGGCCCGTATCATCCACGCCGGTCGTAAATGCGGACGATACGGCAGGCGGAAGCGCATGGGCCACATGATATGGGGGGCGTTCTTCAGCAGCGATTCGCGTTCTGCCAGCGCCTCGCGTACCAGGCGAAACTCATAGTGTTCAAGGTATCGCAGGCCGCCATGGATGAGCTTGCTGCTATTTGAAGAGGTGGCGGAGGCGAGATCGTTCATCTCGCACAGTAAAACCCTCAGACCCCGGCCTGCCGCGTCCATGGCAATTCCGGTGCCGTTGACGCCACCCCCAACAACGATCACGTCAAAGTCTGTCTGTTCTGGATTCATGGTCTGGTCGTTCCCTGGCGCCCCGGATCTTCGATCCATCGAGTATAACGCTGATGCCTTCAGGGAACGACCTCAACCCCCGGTACAGTGACTGTCCGCACATTGTACAGTTCTTCGGCGGGGCCCTGTCCGCGTGCCAGGACCTACAGGGTCACGGGTTTACCGGCTTCACGCCGCCTTTGCTGCCACTCGTCCAGGGTCTGGGCCGCCTCTTCCCCGGGCATGGAATCGATGATTTCAAAGTAATCGCTGCCGTATTCATCGCTGACGATGTCGTTGCGTTCCCGCACCTTCACCACGTAAACGGTCTGTACGTTCTGGTGATCGAACGCTCGCCAGTACTGTTCGTCCTTGAGGAGGCTGTAGTGATGGCCTTCGAGCGCCTTGATCACGGCACCGGTATCGGTTGTGCCCGCCCGCTCTACCGCATCCTTATACTGGTAGACAATGCTGTACGCGGACGCCGCCGAGGTTGACGGCCGCATCTCATAACGGCTTGAGAAGGCGTCCACGAAGGCCTGGCCGCGGGGATAGTCCTGTTCATAGGCCAGATTCCAGACCCAGGGCGAGCCACCGACGATACCTTCCATGATGGTCGGGCCCACCTGGCGTGCCATGCCGAGTGTGAGGTTGGGGACCACAATCTGCATTTTTTCTGTCAGGCCCATTTCGTAAGCCACGTTGATGGCGCGCACCATGTCGTCACCGAACAGCACCATCATGAGAACCTCGGCACCGCTGGCTTCAGCCTGCTCGAGTGCCTGGCGGAAGTCCGAGATCAATGCGCGGGGAAAGGGTGTGGTGACACCGCCGTGAAGTGCCTTGTCGCCGGTTTCGGTGAACTGTCTCAGGGATTCCTCCACCGACCAGCCCCAGGTGTAATCAGAGGTAATGTAGAAGTACTGGTCGTCCGCATGGGCGGTTTTAAGGTACTGGCTCAGGGCTTTCGCGGTCATCCAGGCGTTGTATGGCTCGCGGAACATATGGCTGTGGCCGTCTTTGCCCGTTGTCGCGTTGGAGTAGGTGAGGGTGCCGAAATATATGCGGTCACGTTGGCGGGCGGCATTTCCGGAGGCGATAGCCACCGCACTGGATACACCGCCAAAAAGCATACTGACGCCTTCCTGCTCAATCAGCTCGGCGGTATTGTCGGCACCGCGTTGCGGATCACCCGAGGTGTTGCGGATGACCAACTCGAGGGGCTGCCCCATGACACCACCGGCTTTGTTGATCTCATCCACCGCCAGAAATGCGCCCAGCCGTTGCTGGAGACCCTGGTCCTTATAGCGACCGGTCTGAGGGTAGTTCAGGCCGATTCTGAGGGACTCCGCCACCACCGTGGTGCAGGTCAGGGCCATTAACAGGGCCGCCAGCGATTGGCGGATTTTTCTTGTTTTCATGTCCATGCGCCTCCTGTCACGCATCGCGTCCAGGCCCGAACGCCCGGTTCTTATTGTTTGTTATTTGCACATCGCCAGGTAGTGTCAGCAATGTTTCAGGAGGCAACAATCGGACAAAAGTGGAAGTTTTGGTAACAGTTTGTAGGCGATACCGAGTGAAGGTCTTGGAGAACGTGGGTCATGGCGGGGCGCGGGTGTATAAGCAGTCGGCGGTTCGCACCATTGTGGGGCAATTCGCTGTTGGCCACGGGCGCCCTGATGATGTTTGCCACGTTGAAAGAAGGGTTTAACCGAATCAATGCGTTGGCGGCGCGATGTTTGCAGATCACTTCAATACCGTCCGGTTACGACCGCATGAGGTCTGGTTGTCGCCGGGATGTACGGAACTGGAGGACATCACAGCATGACACTGATAAGCGATTCCATGAACCTGACCCGCGGTGAACGCGGCTGGCTGCCTTGGTGGGGCGGAACGGGAAAGCTCCGAATGGGGTGGTCCTGTTTCCTGAACCGTCGGATGTACGGCACCAACGAACAGGTGTTTGAGAGCATTGCCCGAACCCGCCGCGATGCGTTGATTGGCTGGGCCGAGCACAAGTGGTCGTTCCTGGAATCCCTGGCGGAGCGGATGGCCTCGGCGCCGGAGGGCGATCTCGAAGACATACTGAATGGCTCTGTCGGTCGCTTGCGGGAAATATCCGAACTGCTGGTGATTGGTGAAAACGGCTCGGTACTTGCCTCCACTGTGTCCCGTCGTGTCGGTAGCCGCGATCTTCCCGCCGAAGCGGTCATGCGAGGGTTGGAGGCGCCGCTGTTACACGGCCCCTACAAGGACCCGGTAACCCTTGCGCTGGGGCGGACCACCTCCCGGTTTCACGATGACGTCACCCTTATGTTCTACCAGCCGGTAGCGCTTGAAAACGGCCAACCCGCAGCGGTGTGCGCAAGAATTCCCAACGATGTCATGAGTGATCTGATCCAGCGCGAGGCCGGACATGTGTTTGAGGAGTCCGGGGATAACTACCTGTTCATGGTAGATAGCCGGTTCGATGCCTCCATCCTGCCCGGCACCGCGTTGTCGCGATCCCGATTCGAGGATGCCACGTTCAGTCATGGCGACAATCTCAAGGATGGAATCCGTACCGGCTATGGCACCGTGGGCGTAAGGGACCACACGGAATTCGAGATCCGCTTTACCGATCCTGCGACCGGGCAGCTACACCCGGGCGTCAGGGAAACCATCGCCAACGGGGAAAACCTTTACGTAAAGTATCCGGGGTATTCCGATTACCGGCATATTCCCGTCATCGGCAAAGGGCTGACCTTCCAGATGCCAGGCTCGCCTGATCGCTGGGGAATGATGTGCGAAGGCGACCTGGAAGAGGTTTACCGCCGCCGGTCGGTCTCCTACAGCCTATCTTTCCGTCTGGCGTTACTTGGCTCTTTGCTGTGGGGCGTGAACCTGGCCATGGCCTTGAGCGGCGTACCCCTTTGGTTGGAAGCTGCGCTGAACGCACTGGCGGTCGTGATGGTGGTCCTGATGTTCAGGGCAACATCCGCGAAGCCCCTGGCGGCGAACCTCGCTTCCATGGCAGATGTGATCCGCAACATCGCCGAAGGTGGTGGTAACCTTCGCCAACGAATGGACCTCTCAGGAATGCGACGGGACGAAACCGGGGACCTCGCCCGTTGGACCAACAGTTTCATTGACAGTCTTGATGGCATGGTGGGGCAGGTGATCACGCTGGCGAAAGATTCCGGCGCTGCGAGCGATCATCTGATGACCCAGAACCGGCTCGCGGATGACCGTATCCGGGACGTCTTGCGTGACATCACCGAGATGCTGGATGGTGCCGGTGTGCAGGAAAACGAGATCAACAATGCGTCCACCACTGCCCGGGAGATGCGCGCAGGTATGGACGAAGTCGTGAGCCGGGCCAAAGCCCAGTTTGCCCAGGTAAGTCAGGAAACCCAGAGCATCCGGGATGTGATTTCCCGCTCTGCGGCCAGTATCCAGGCGGCCAACGACCGGACGGAGGAAATCAGCAAAACCGCACTTGTGATTAATGATATAGCCGCCCAGACCAACCTGCTGGCGCTGAACGCGGCCATTGAGGCGGCACGGGCGGGCGAATCGGGGCGTGGCTTTGCCGTCGTCGCCGATGAGGTGCGCAACCTTGCCGCACGCACCAGCAGCGCCACCGAAGAAATCGGCGAGCGCTTGCAGCGCGTTCAGGAGGAAACCCAGCGAGCGGTGGCGACCATGGAAGACGGGATGAGCGAAATGGAAGAGCGACTTCGGAAGGCTGAGGCGGCAGCCGACGACAACTCCGCACTGCATCATATGGTGGAGAAACTGTTTCGGGCCATCACCGGAATTGCCACAACGAACAAACAGCAGAGCAGCCAGACCTCGGATGTTGCCGAAAGCGCTGCGGTGATGAACCGGGTGATCGAGCAGCTCACCGGTAGCTCTGAGCGCACCCAGGTTGCGGCCCGTAAGCTGCAGAGGCTGACGGGCCAGTTCCAGGTGAGTGGTGAATCCCCTTAATCCCGTCGACCGGCCACAAAGGCCAGCAGGACGCTCGCTGCGGTAGAGCAGATCAGTGCGCCAAGGAACGGAGCCAGTGTAGGGATGGCGCCGGGGAAGCTGGCGGCGAGCACACCAGCCGACAGGCTGCCTCCGGTAACCCAGCCGGGAACGACGGCACCGAGCAGTCCGGCAACGCCGCCGCCAACCGCAGCCAGCGTTGACATGCGCTTCCACAGGCCCATCAATACCGGAATCACCGCAGTCGCACACAGCAGGTCTGCGATAAGGAACAATCGCAGCACGGAAATGCCCTGAAGCGCGATCAGCACCACGGGCAGCATCAGTAACACGGTCAGCCAGCGGGCTGAGGTGAGGGACAATCCGGCCTTTTCCGTTACCGCGAGTGATGCCAGGGCGTTCTGGAGTGTGTCCACGGAGGACGCGACCAGTGTCAGTGCCAGCACCAGGGCAGGAATGGTCAACCAGGCAGGGGCTCCCCCCAACATCGCAAAGAACGGGATGGGTGGGTTACCAAGATCGGTGCCACTGACCGCAGCGGCAATACCCAACGAACCCACCAGTGCAACAACGGCGATGGTAATCACGCCCCCGAAGAAAGCTCCCCGCTGAAGCGCCGAGGTATTCTTGGCAGACCATAGCCGCTGCCAGTAGCCCTGATGAAACAAGTTGGCGGCGGTTACTGCAATAACCAGGGTAAGCGCTACGCTCAAGGCGCTGGCTACCGGTACCGACGCGGTTTGCTCGAGATCAATGGAGGGCAGGCGATCAAACGCAACCACGCCAACGATCACAAGCAACCCGATCAGCAGAAACGCCTGCCACTGGTCCGTGACCAGGCTGGCCCGCAAGCCACCCCAGGCGGTGTAGATAAGCGTGGCCATGGCTACGCCGATGACCGCCAGGTTGCCGTTGATGTCGGAAAGAAGCGACGTAATCGCACCGATGGCAGTCAGTTCGGCCGTCAGAAAACAGAGCATATAGAGCACTGAGATCAGGGAAACATAGCGGCGCACGCCGTTGCCGTAACAAGCCTGTGCAAACTCTCCAATGCTGCGGCCCTGGGGCAGGAAACGGCGAATGGCGGGTCCACAGAACGCGAAGACGATAAAGGGCAGGGCGGCGCCCAGGGCATAACCTGCCAACGCAAGCGGTCCGACTAATGCGCCGACTTCCGGAGGCGCGAACAGGATCCACCCTCCCATGCCAGACGCCAGGAAACTGAGGCCCAGGGCTGTTGCCCCCTGACTGTTCCGCGCGGTTACAAAATCATCGAGACCACCATCCGCCATTCGTGCCCGAATGCCGAGCCAGGTAAACAGAGTCAGGGCAACGGCCAGAGCGGCCGCCGTGGTATAGAACATGATCATTCGCTCCGCCGGTAAGAAGGGCGAAATAGTGCCATATTCGGGGCGCTCCGGCGAGGCACGGTTGCGTGCGGTTTTTTGGTAGCCATTTTGACGAGCATGAATCCCGGGTGCAGCCTATGATTAAGGCTGTGTGGTCTGATTCCGGAGGTGATCTATGAATAATCGACAATCGGAGCTCGAAACCCTGCGAACTGATCTGAAAGCCCGACTGAGCCGCTTCGAGGCGCACCAGCATCGAGAGGGCGGCGCGCTTGAGAAAGATTTTGAGGAGCAGGCCGTTCAAACCCAGAATGATGAAGTCGTCGATTCACTGAAAATCGAGACCCGCTCGGAACTGGCGCAGATCGAACATGCCCTGGAGCGCCTGAAGCAGGGCTTGGGGGACAAGTGCGAACGCTGCGGCGAAACGATTGATCCGCGACGGCTTCAGGTGCTGCCCTATACCACCGTGTGCGTTGCGTGTGCCTGATCATTACTCCGCCCGCTGAAGCTCCATCTCCTGGGGCTGGCTGTTCAGTTAGCCCCTTTCCCACCAGTTCATCAAAATAGTCAAAGACATGCCGGTTGCCCGGAATGATTGTTGTTGTCACCCGGTTCTTCAAATTGGGTTTCAGCGACATCATTCAATTTGATACCGGCTTTTAGAGCAGTCGTCAACTTGCCGGGTCTGGCGGAAGACGGCCTTGAACCAGTTCTCAAAACCACGTGTCCGGGCCTCTTCTGCAGCGACAGATTTGAGGCACAGTTATCTTTAAGGCTCAGGGCTTTTCGGTATCTTACCGTAACAACGTGTAACACAAGAATGCGTGCGCAAAGCCATGACCAATAATAACAGGGACTTCGTCTGACATGCTGCTGGTACTCGCCGGATCCATCCTGACGTTCACCATGGTGCAGGAAGCCACCGTGGTCGAGCCGTTTGACCGTGGAACGGTTGTGATTGAGCAGGACATCGACAGCGGCCCGGTGGAGCTACGCACTGACGTGCGCATTGAGCCGCTGGTCGAACAGAAATTCCGCAACATCGTCCGGCAGGCCTACGACTACAGTTGCGGCAGCGCTGCGCTGACCACCGTGCTGAATCACTACCTGGGGCGGACTCTGAACGAACGCCAGGTCATGGAAGGGCTGCTGCACTACGGCGAAAGTGAGCGGATCATCCAGCGTCGTGCCTTTTCCATGCTCGACATGAAGCGCCTGGTGACCGCACTGGGTTATCCCTCTGGTGGTTTCAAGGCGGAAATCGAAGATCTGGTCGATCTTGATCATCCGGCAATCGTTCCGATCCAGCACGCCGGCTTCAAACACTTTGTTGTGCTCCGGACCATCCGTGACGGTCGCGTGTACCTGGCTGATCCTGCGGTTGGCAACATCTCGTTCACGCTGGCTCAGTTCGAGGAGAAATGGGACGACAACGTGCTCTTCATTGTTTTCCCGGGAAGTGACAAGCCCCTGGATTACCTGGAGCTCAAGGAAGAGGACCTGCGGTTTGTTGATGATCAGACCATGACGCTGTTGGCACTTCAGCAGGCACCCCTGTTCCACGAATCGACCGCAAGGCGCATCCAGAACCTGTTGGAGCGACAGAAAAACAATCCCGATGGCAGCGTTGAGAACACCCGTAAAGAGCTTCATTACCGCCGAAATTAAAGGCCCGGATACAAACGCCGGGGATCAGGAATATTACAATTAGAATTAAGGGAGTCAGGATGAATCGTTGGTTCACGCGAGGTTTTATCCTTTGTTCGATCGCCGGTCTGATGCCCGCCATTGCGATGGCCCAGGACGGCAGTGTCGACCAGGCGCGGGAAGCGCTGTCAAAACAGGAAGGAGACGAGGACGCCACCCGACAGCTGGAGGAGGTTTTCCAGGCGTCGGAGAAAAACTATTCCCTTCAGAAAAAGGGTTCCCATGCCCTGAACTATTCGTTTGACTACACCTACACCGCCGACCAGCGCCTGGACCTGGCCATTTCCAACGGCTCGGTGCGTAACCTGGATGTGGTTCCCTCGGCAACGCACAACTTCACCAATGCCTTTTCCTACGACTATGGTTTGCTGAACAACCTGACCGTGGGAACCCGCATCCCCCTGGTCGTTAAATACGATACCCAGGACGAGCTCAGCGTTTACGATTTCGGTGACATTTCGGCAACGGCGCGCTGGCAGCCATTTGCCTATGTGCCTGGCAAGATCTCAACAACCTTCTTCGGGACCCTGACCACCAAGACGGGCGTCAGTCCCTACGAAATCGACATCAATGAACAGCTGTCCACCGGCAGCGGCTACTACTCCGTAGGCGGGGGCGCGAGCCTGTCGAAAGTGCTCGACCCGGTGGTCGTGTTTGGTTCGTTGAGCGCCACTTATAACCTCACCGAATCCGGTCTGGAACAGGTTCGCGGCGCTCGCCTGCTGGAGAAAGTTGAGCCCGGGTTCGGCCTTTCCGGTTCTGCCGGCTTTGCCTACTCGCTGTCCTATGACATTTCCCTGAGTATTTCTGCCCAGCTCAGCTACAGCGATGAGACCATCCTGACCTTCTCGAATGGAGATCAGGCGGTGGCCCAGGACCAGATGACCGGCTTCCTCAGTCTCTCGCTTGGTACCCGGGTGACAGACACCACGATCGTGAACACCAGCCTGGGTATTGGTCTGACCGAGGATGCTCCGGACTTCTCCCTGGGAGTGTCCCTGCCCATTAATTTCTCCGGCCTGAAAGAGTGATTCAGACCGCTGACGTTTTACGGGAAGGGAAGACTCCATGGGAATGACCAGCCACAAGAAGCAGATTCTCGGGGCCGTGATCGCCGCGTCCGTCTCGTGTGGTGCCGAGGCTCAGCTAGCGCAGAACCTGACGATTCATCCCAAGGCGCTGGCCCTGGGCAATGCCGTGACCGCCGACCCACCGGGGATTATGGCCATCCATTACAACCCGGCGGGGTTGACGAAGCTGGACGGGCGCCAGCTTGAAGTCAACCTGATGAGCGTTTACCTCGACATCGATGCGGATTTTTACGCGGACGAAGACTACGAGATCTTTGGCATCAAGGGCCTTGAGAAAGATCCGCTGACGGGCAAACAGCGGGACCCGGTTGCCAACAAACACAGTCACACCAACAACGTGGCGCTGTATGTGCCAGGGTATGGCATCCTGCGTGCGCCTCCTGGACCGGCGGTGGCGCCCTCGGCGGGCATCAGTATCAATCCGCCTGGCTCCAAGCTGACGTTCGGCAACGCGTTTTACCTGCCTCTGGCGGCGGGGTTCTATCGCGACAAGGACGATCCGGGCCGTTACATGCCCCAGGCCACGGCCTTGCAACGAACCACGTACCTCTCGCCAACCGTGGGCTACGAGATCAACGATGAATGGGCCGTGGGTGCCGGCATCCACCTGTCCCATATGGGGATTGCGGCTGACCAGTATATGCGCGCCCCCAATATGCTGCTCGGGGTGGCGGAAGTACTGCAGGACGCTTTCAATTGTGAAAGTGGCGACGAGCCGCTGCAGCCCTGGCTGGCCCTGTGTGGCGGTAATGTTGGCCCCTGGGATGACATCGGCGCGCTGAGCATCAACGTGCAGGAAACCCTGTCACCCACCTACACCCTCGGGGTGATGTGGGAACCCACCGACTGGTTCACCTGGGGGGCAAGCTACACCTCCGAAGCCGACATGAATCTGAAGGGTACGTTCGAGATTGAGTACACCGACGACTGGTCCGGTTTCTGGCAGAGCGTAAACGGATCCGTGCTGGGTGCTATCACTTCCGCCATTCTCAGTCTCCCTTCGGGCGCGCCTCGCGAAGCGGGCAACGTGAGCATGGACCTGGTGTATCCACAGCATTTCCAGACCGGTATCAGTGTGGATGTGCACGAAAAGCTCACCGTGAACGTGGACGTCGGTTGGACCGACTACAAACAGTGGGATGCGTTCGTGTTCCGGTTTGACCGCAACCTCGAATTTCTTAATGCCGCGCGAATCCTGTCACCGGACAACGCAACGCCCAACACCCTGCGCTTGCCGCTGGGTTTTACCGATCAGTGGAACTGGGGTTTTGGCCTTGAATTTCATGCCTCGTCACGGCTGGACCTGAGGGCCGGGGTGGAAATACGTGACTCCGTTATTCCGGACGACCAGCGCTCCATCATGGCGCCGTTCGGGGGCGCCAACCTGTATAGCGTGGGCATGGGCTACAAATGGGATAAAGATACCGAGATTGATATGAACCTCAGTTACCTGCAATCCATTGAAACCATCCCCGCCAATACCAGCTGTAATATAAACTGTGACAACATAACCAACATCATCTACAACCCCTATGCCGGTCTGGATGTGAAGACCTCCCTGAGGGTAGTGATGGCGGGGCTGAGTTTCCGCACCAAATTCTGAGGTAAGACGCGGCCGGGACCGTGATGCATATGTGGAGCCATCGTTTCCGAAATCGGGTCTGCCTGCCGCTGATAGCGGCAGGGCTGATCAGCGGCTGCCAGACCAGCGGGCGCCCCAGCGCCGGTGAGCAGGATTATTTCACCTGGGTGGACGCCCAGGGGCGCGTCCAGCAGTCTCCCATCATCCGCAAACCCGCTGAGGCTACGCCACCGGTTGCCAATGAGGAGAACCCGGACACCGGTGTTGAAGAAACGGAACGGGACCCGGAATTCAACCTCGAGAATTACCCCGATGGTAACCAACTGGAGCGCGATGGTTATGTTCGGCCGGGTGAGCCCCAACCCTATTTCAGTTGGCGTGATGCAGAGGGCAATATCCGGGTCAGTTACTACCAGCCGGATACCCGGTCAGCAGTGGAGAAGGGGCGTATCAAGCCACCCGTTGAGCTTACACCCGCAAGTGTTCACCGCAAGAGTGACATGCCGGCGACGGTGACGCCCCGCGACGGTGGCGACCCGGACGCTTTTGCCATACTGGGCATCGACCAGCCCGAAGACAGTTATCTTGATCGCTGGGGCGGACGGTGTTGTACCGACCTGGATACCGCCAATGTAGAAGAGTGGCAACGGGGGCGTGAGTTCGGGCTGGAAATCGATCAGAACAGCGAATCCCACACTTTCCTGTCCGGCGACAGTCCCTACCTGATGGTTCGATTACCTGCGGGCGAAGAACGAAATGGATTCGTGATGCGACTGAGATCCTTCGCCAGGGATGGACTGTTCGTCCCCTCGGTCGCTTTTCTGGATGCGGATCGCGCACCGTTGCGTATTGTGACGGACATTGTGGCGGACTTCGTGCCTGAAAGCTGGCATCGCCGTGGCTATCTGGAGGCCTTTATTCCCGTTATGCCAGAGCACGGCGAGCGGTGGTTGGTGATCTACACCCGGGAAGACGACCTGCGGGGGCAGACCGTCGTAGACGAGGAGCGCGGCCCCCTCAGGATTCCCCACGTGAGGGAGGGGGAGCTGAGTCTGACAGAACTCAGCGACCGCTGATATCAGTCTTCCGGCTGCTCCAGGTCGAGCCACTGCTGGGAGAGCCAGTAATAACTGCCGTCTGTTGCCGGATGGGTGCAGTTATAGCGAAAACGACGGCTGTTGAAGGCCTCGGGCGCTTTCACCCGGATCATCCGGTCACCCAGCTCTTCGATACGGATCCGCCCCTGACCTGAGGCAAAACAGCTCAGCCGGCCTACGCTCAGGTCCTGAGGCAGACGGAACTCGAGTGTGGGCGGATTGTCTGAGATCACCCCGGCAGGCAGTTGGTCAGCCTCGACCGGAAGGGCCCGGCTTTTCAGCTTGTCCTTCAGGTTTCCCAGTTGTCCGTAGGTATTGGCCATGGGAAAGCGGGGCAGTCGGGTGGCGCCGGACGTTTCGCCCACAGCGCCGGATTGCTGGCCGAATCCGATCCAGTCACGCTCCGTGAGTTTTGCTTCCAGCGCCTCATCAAACTCGCCGTAGGGATAGGCGAATATGGGAACATCCGTGCCCAACCGGTCCTGCAGGATTGACTGGGCAGTGTCCAGGCTATTTTCCACGCGCGCTGCCCAATCGCCTTCGCTTTCACCCGCACGCCTGGCCAGGTGTCCATGGTCATGACTGTGGTTCGCAAGCGTTACTTCGGGCCGCTCATTCAGTTCCCTGAGTTGCTCCCAGGTCATGTAGCCCTTGCTGCCGACGGCGTCGGTGTTGACGAAAATGGTGTAGGGATAGTCTCGTTGAGCCAGTATGGGCGCAGCGTTTTCAAATACGGAATCGTAGGCATCATCAAACGTAATGGCGATCTGCTTGCGGTTGGCGAGCTCGCCGTTTAAGGCCGCTTCAGTCCCCTGGTGCAGATCCACTACCTCAAGTTCCTCGTCTTCAATCATGTCCAGCTGGCCCCTGAACAGTGATACCGAGGTACTGGTTGAGGGAGGCGTGCTGTCGCTGATGTGGTGGTATTGAAGAACCACCAGGTCGGCTGCGCTGTTCATCGCGCCCAATGTCATCATCAGTCCGAATGCAAAACGCAGGGATTGCCTTGCCATCCATTGATCCTCAGTCGGTTTAGTTAAAATGCGCCTTGAGTGTGGCAAATGCCTGATTCAGGCTTTGTATGCTTTCGGTATCGCCACCGCGGTCGGGATGGGCCTGCATGACGGCCCGCCTGAAGCGCTGCTTCACCGTATTGAACTCTTCCGGTACCTGCTTGAATCCCAGAACCGACGCTGCGTTATGTACCTCTTCCCGTTCCGGACGAGATGGGTGCCGGCCCTGCCAGAAGTCGTCCATCATTCTCAATATCTCATCGTCTGCCAGGCGATACTGAGACAGGTCCAGATAGAACGCCCGAAGCTCGTCGGGATGCCCCGCCACTCCGGCGCCCGCTATCACCGGCTCTGGTCGTAACTGGATGTTCAGGGCCGAGATACTCAGGCTTTCACCCTGGGCAACCAGTTGGTCCCGTAATCGGTAGAGTGTATGAAACAGCAGGAAGTGCACCGGGTAAAGTTTCTCGGGTTCGCTGAAAACAACCTCGCCAATCAGCGTCCACGGAGGTTGCTGGAGCCGTTTGATCAACGCCAGTTCGCTCATCCCCCGGGGGCACTGCCGCAATTCGTGCTCCACGGCGATCAACAGATGCTGAACCTGCCGATCCAGTATCGGGTTGGTCGCCTCGCCAGCCACGGACGAAGGGCCCGGGACGGCTGCTTTCTGTTTCACGGAATCACTCATATCGCCATGGTAGGGAACTGGAGCCCGTTAGGAAAGGGTATCCAGCTGGGCAAGGCCGCCGAGGAGCAGTGTTGCTGCAAACTGGGCAGCGGCTTGAGCCTCCTCCTCGGGAGGGCGTGTTCTGGTGCCGTACGCACTGCGGGAGCGCAGGGCGACACGCAATCCCATTTCATAGGCAACACCGAAAAACGCAGCACACAAGTACTCCTGGTCCACGTTGGGTAAGAGCCCGCGGGCTACGGCATCCCGGATGTCATCCTCCAGTGACAGCATGGCGAGTCCCAGAATATCTGAGCCGAATAGTTCCCGTATGGCATGGTCATTACGGTGGGCGAGTTCATAAACCAGGGGGTCTTCCGCGGTGGCGCGGAACAGCGCAAGGTAGGCCGATTCGATGAAGCCGCCCCCGGTGACCGCGGTCTTGCGGTAACGGGTGAGGTTCAGGTTGAGGCGGTCCAGGAAATCGGTCAGCAGCGCTGCGAAGATGTCCTGTTTGCTGGAAAAATAGTTATAGAAGGTTCCGGCGGCCAGGCCCGTCTTCCGCACGATGTCACGAATGGTTGAGTTGTCGTAACCCTTCTCGCGGAAGCACTCCCGGGCGGCCAGGAGAATGGCGTTACGGTTGCGGATTCGGTTGGTTTCCCGTCTGCCAAGGGCATCGGGTGCTTTCTCTAACATATCCATGTCGTTATCCTGTCCCTGCGTGTTTCTCACGCGTATAATTCACCGCCCACCAATCCTGTGAACGTAGTGTTTTTATGTCCGATGCAATGACCGCCACGCCAGAAACGTCCCCGATCTCCGATGCGGATCGTCGGAAGAAGCTGGAAATCAACAAGCTGCAGAAACGTCTGCGCCGTGAAGTCGGTCAGGCTATTGCAGATTTTTCGATGATTGAAGCCGGCGACAAGGTTATGTGCTGCCTCAGCGGTGGCAAGGATTCCTACGCCATGCTGGATATTCTGCTGAATCTCCAGAAAAGTGCACCGGTTCCTTTCGAGCTGATTGCCGTGAACCTTGACCAGAAACAGCCAGGTTTCCCGGAAGAGGTATTGCCTGCCTATCTGGATGCCGTGGGTATTGAATACCACATCATCGAAAAGGACACGTACAGTATTGTTAAGGAAAAAGTGCCGGAAGGGAAGACCACCTGTGGTCTATGTTCACGCCTACGTCGTGGAATTCTTTATAATTTTGCCGAAGAGCACGGCGTGACCAAGATTGCCCTTGGCCATCACCGGGACGATCTGCTCGAGACGCTGTTCCTGAACATGTTCTACGGCGGCAAGCTGAAGTCCATGCCACCGGTGCTCCACAGCGACGATGGCCGCAACACTGTGATCCGACCCCTGGCATTCAGCCGCGAGAAAGACATCGCCCGCTACGCCGCACTGCGGGAATTTCCCATCATCCCCTGCAATCTGTGTGGCTCCCAGGAAAACCTGCAGCGCCAGGTGATCAAGGACATGTTTCAGACCTGGGACAAGCAGCACCCCGGTCGGCTGGAAACGATGTTCCGTGCCCTGTGCAATGTTGAGCCGTCCCACCTGGCGGATAATTCGCTGTACGATTTCCGCGAGGGCAAGCGTATTGGTGGTCCGTCAGGGGCTGAGGTGGGCACTGCGGAACCGCAAACGGCGGATTTCGGCCGGTTGGATGTATTGAACATCTGATTGCCTATCCGTCCGGCGAAGGGACTCGCTAGCCTCCATGTCCGGCATGGAGCACCATACCCAGCGGCAGTGTCCACAGGCCAAAGGCGATCAGCAGGAGGCCTGTGACCTGGCGCACTTTCCGGGCGCTCTGGAACTTGCGTATCCAGGTCGCGGCGTAGCCGGTGGCCAGCATGGACGGCAGCGTGCCCAGCCCAAAAAACGCCATGGTGGTTGCGGCGCTGCCCACGGTTGGTTGTAATGCGGCCCAGCCCAGGGTGCTGTAGACCAGTCCGCAGGGCAGCCACCCCCACAACCCCCCAAGTACAAGCGCCTGCCAGGTATGATTAACCGGCAACACACGCCGGGTCAGGGGCGAAATACGCGCCCACAAAGGTGCGCCCACCCGTTCAATATGACGAATGCCCTGCCACCACTGCGCCATGGACATCCCCATCAGTATCAATAGCAGACCAGCCAGGGTCCTGAGTACCGGTGCCAACTGACTCCACTGGGCTGCAGCAGAGGTGCTGACCAGGGCAACCAGCGCCGCAATCAGGGCATAACTGCCTATCCTGCCGCCATTGAACGCGAGCAGCATACCGGTCTGACGAAAGCGAAAACCTTTGCCAACCGGTAGCGACATGGACAGCGAGGCACTGATTCCGCCACACATGCCCAGGCAATGAGTACTGCCGAGCAGTCCGATCAGAAAAGCGCTGGAATAACTGAGGTAAAGGCCGTCACTCATGAGGTGGGCCGGTTCCTGTCAGCCTTCGGTGACGTGTCTTCGTGTTTGCCTTCGGCCTTGAGTTCTGACCGGGTTTTGGCGTCGTCAGGGATCATGTCTTTGTCGTCGTCAAACAGGATGCGGTGCGCCGGGCCTTCCAGATCGTCATACTGGCCATTCTTTACCGCCCACGAGAACAGCCACATACCCAGCGCCACGAGTATGAGCATGACGGGAACCAGGATCATTACAATTTCCATGGTGTACCTCGAGGGTCCGAATAGTTACAGACTACGGTATCAGGAGGTGGCGGGAGCGCCAACCGCCGGTGGATGTTGTTCAGTCTTGCTGTCGGACCTGCCAAGTCTCAGGGCGTTCAATACCACCACGAGTGAGCTCACGGACATACCGATGGCGGCCAGCCACGGCGGTACCAGGCCAGCAGCGGCCAGTGGCAGCGCAAGCACGTTGTAGGCAAGCGCCCAGCCCATATTCTGGCGGATGACCCGTCGGGTCTGTCGACTGGTTTCCATGGCGTTGACCAATTGTGTCAACTGGCCGTTCAGCAGCACTGCGTCTGCTTTTAACTGGGTCAGGTCGGCCGCGGTTCCCATGGCTACGGAGATACCGGCACCTGCCATGGAGGGCAGGTCGTTCAGCCCATCGCCCACCATCATGATCCGGCGACCTTTGGACGCAAGCCCCTCCAGCACCTCCAGCTTGTGCTCCGGTGAAGCCTGACCAATTGCTTCGTCAATGCCGAGGGTGCGGGCTATCTGCTGCACGTGTCCGGAACGGTCACCACTGAGCAGCAGGGTACGAACGCCAGCGGCGTGAAGACGGTCGATGGTTGCGCGGGCATCACTGCGCGGCTCGTCGTCCAGCGTGAAACGGGCAAGCCACTCGTTGGCGGTGGCCAGCCAGATCTCCATACCGGAGCCGCTGGTAACGCCGGGCTGAGCGACGTGCGTGTGTTCCTGCACGAAGTCACGATGGCCGATGAACACGGGCGTACCGTTCCAGAGGCCGGACAGGCCGCCGCCAAGATGGTTGGTGACCTCGGATACGGTCTCGCTGGCGCGGGCGTGGAACACCCGGGCAATGGGGTGTTCGGAGTGTTTTTCGAGGCCGGCCGCAAGACGACCGCATTCGGTCTGATCCAGTGAGCCGGTGACCGTGGTGTCGAGCAGGGTGAGCTCACCTCGTGTCAGCGTACCGGTTTTATCGAACACCACTGTGTCGATATCGTTCAGGGATTCGAGGGTATGCCCCCGGGTTGGAAGGAACCCGGAGCGCCTCAGTCTGACGGTGGCCGATGTAATCGCGGTAGGGGTCGCCAGGGACAGGGCGCACGGGCAGGTGACCACCAGTACGGACAGGGTAATGTCAAACGCGTTATCCGCCCCTGCAAGCCACCAGCCAACCCAGACCAGGGGCGTCACGATCAATACCCGGCTGACGAAGGTGCCGGCAATACGGTCAGCCATCCGTGCAACCGGCGGTTTCTCTGCCTGCACGCGGTCAAGGATCCGAAGAATGCCGGACAGCCGGGTCTGGGCCCCGGATCGGGTCACCCGTATGTCGAGGGGATTCTCGCCGTTGACGCTGCCCGCATGAACGGTGTCGCCCGGCGCACGCGTTTCCGGCAGATACTCACCGGTCAGCGCAGCTTCATTGAGCGTGGAATGCCCGGATTCTATCGTGCCGTCGACCGGCAGGGTCTCGCCGGGGCGCACCCGTACGATATCGCCGGGCTTCAGGTCGTGTGTGGGCACTATCGCCGTCTCGCCATTTTCAACCCGGTGGGCGACCCCAGGCTGAAAGCCGGCCAGGGCGTTCCCGGTCAGCCCGGCCCGGTAACGGGCCTGCATTTCGATGTAGCGGCCCAGCAACAGGAAAAACGTGAACATACAGACCGATTCGAAATACACCTCGTCACCGCCGGTGACCGTGACCCACGCGCTGGCGGCATAGGCCAGACCGATGGCAATGGCCACGGGCACATCCATGGTCAGGTGGCGGCTGCGACAATCCCGCCATGCGTTACGGAAAAATGGCCGGGCGCTGTACAGCACCACGGGAGTGGCCACCAGCAAACTGAACCAGCGGAAAAACGCCACGAAATCGGCGGAAAGATCACTGATCAATTCAAAATACAGGGGAAACGCCAGCATCATGCTCTGTACTGTGCCGATTCCCGCCACCGCCAGTCGTATGAGTGTGGTCCGGTGCTCAGCCTTGAGTGCCTGCTCCGCTTCATCCGATCGGTAGGGCCTGGCCCGGTACCCCAACTGGTCGATTGCCATGATCAGGTCGCTCAGCGGCGCATTATCCGCTGACCAGATGAGTCGTGCACGCTGAGTGCTGTGGTTGACGGAGAACGACTCCACGCCCGGCTGACGGGCCATATGGTTCTCCAGTAGCCAGATACAGGCGGCGCAGGTGATGCCTTCGATCAGCAGCTGCGCCTCCTGGCCGCCTTTGACCGGCGCTACAAACGCTGCCTGTACCAACGGATGGTCGAGCTCACGTATGCGGCTTTCTTCCGTTGCACTCAATTGGCGGGGGGTGACCGCGGGCTCCGTGCGGTATTGATAGAAACCGCTCAGGCCTTCCGCGCGAATGGTTTCACACACAGCCTTGCAGCCCTGACAGCAGAAATGCCGGGTGGCGCCGTCCAGCTCCAATGTAATGGGTGGCTCGCCATAGGCCGGCTCGCCACAGTGAAAGCAGGGCAGGTCCGTCACGTGATCAGTGGCTGGCGACGCCGACCTGGATGGCGTTGTCGGATGGCAGGGAGGTCTCACCTTTCAGCCGCCAGTCGTTGTCGGGGCTGCGCAGGTCAAAATACCACCGTCCGCTGATGTCCTGATTCAGGGTGGCCCGGTAGGTGTTGTCGCCGGTGCGGGTGAACTGGACGGTCTGATCTTTGTCAGCCATGGTTGGATGGAACAGATTGAGGATCAGGTAGGGATAGGTTGTGTCGCCGGAATCACCGGCCAGGGACAGGCGGATCTCGCGGCCGGAAACCTCGAACTCGCCGTGCAGGCCCAGTTCACGGGCTTTCTGATCCCGGGCGATCTGCATGTTGATGCCCCGTCCTTCCTTGGCATAGTCATCGGAGACCATGTCGTTATCGGTGCTCATGGCAACAGTAATGGCAATGGTGCACCAGGTGATGGATGCCAGGGGAAAGGCAAGCAGGAACCACAGCCAGGGCTGCCGGTACCAGGGTTTGACGATTTCATCAGTCATTACGCGTCTCTCTTGATCAGGGGCTTGGGCCGATGCTGGGTCCGATTATCGGTTAGGACCAACAAACCGGCTTTCAGTTTCAATAATCAGTGACTCATCCGTTTCGGAGCTGATGCGGAAGCGAATGGTGTTATTGCTGTCCCTGATGTTTTCCGGATCCACATCCACCACCGTTGGCAATGATCGGTTCTCGCCGCTGTCCACGGTCACGGAGGTTTCGGTCAGTACCCGGAGGTCTTCCATGCCGGAGACCGAGATGGCGAAAGTCTGGGGAACCTCGGTCATGTTGGCAATCTTCAGCGTGTAGGTATTTTCAACCCGGCCATCGCCGTTGAAGTTGAACAGGGCACCACGATCCCGCAGAACATCCAGCTGTGCCGGTACCCGCGTTGCCAGAACAAACACGATGGCACCGATCATCAGGGCCAGCACGGCGCCATAGCCAAAGGTTCGGGGTCTCAGCAGTTTCGAAGGCCGGCCTTCAAGTTCGTTCTCGGTGGTGTAGCGGATCAGCCCCCGTGGGTAGTCCATCTTGTCCATGATCTCGTCACAGGCATCAATGCAGAGGGCACAGCCAATGCATTCGTATTGCAGGCCGTCCCGGATATCGATGCCGGTAGGGCACACCTGCACACACTGCCCGCAATCAATGCAATCGCCCAGGCCCAGCTCAGCCGGGTCGGCATCTTTACGCCGGCCGCCCCTTGGCTCGCCCCGGTTGGGATCGTAGGAGACGACCCGGGTGTCGGGATCGAACATGACCGACTGGAACCGCGCGTAGGGGCACATGTACAGGCATACCTGCTCCCGCATCCAACCGGCATTGAGGTAGGTGGCGATGGTGAAAAAGCCCACCCAGAAGTAGGCCCAGCCATTGGCGTCAAGGGTAAACAGATCGGTAATGAGTTCACGAATTGGGTAGAAATAGCCGACGAACGTCAGGCCCGTGGCCAGTGCAATGATCAGCCAGACCGTGTGTTTAAGACCTTTTTTTGCGATCTTTGAGGACGACCCTGGTGCTTTATCAAGCTTGATGCGTTGATTGCGGCTGCCCTCGATGCGTTCCTCGACCCACATGAAGATGAACGTCCATACAGTCTGTGGACAGGTGTAACCACACCATACCCGACCAAACAACGTCGTGATGAAGAACAGGCCAAAGGCGCTGATGATGAGCATGCCGGACAGCAGGAAGAAGTCTTTCGGGTAGAAAGTCACGCCATAGAGGTGGAACTCCCGGGCCGGGAGGTCAAAGTGAATCAGCGGCTGACCATCCAGGGTGATCCAGACGAACAGGAAATACATGCCCATCAGGAGCAGCAAGCTTACGTTGCGGATGCGCTGGAAAAATCCCTGCACTTCCTTGACGTAGATTTTCTTGCGGCTTGCGTAGAGCTCAACGGTTCCGGATTTGTTGTTTTTGTCGGAGGGCTCAGAGGATGGGTCAATCTGCTTGACCGGAATCTCACTGCTCATCGTTACCTCCCGATGAAAATGGCCACCGGGGGACCCCGCTGGCTTCAGGTCTTCTCAAGCCTGCACCCGCGAACGGATGCAGGGTTGAGCAGACCTGGCCGGAGAGAATGCCTCCGGCCGGGTACTCAGTTGGACAGGCTGTAGACGTAAGCAGCCAGGATCTGGATCTGATCGTCTGACAGGCGCCCGCCCTGGGCAGGCATCTTGTTCTGACGACCGTTTACAACGGTTTCGCGAATCCAGTCATAGGTGGAGCCGTACAGCCAGATATCGTCGGTCAGGTTGGGAGCACCCATGCCCTGGTTCCCGGTACCGTCGGCGCCATGGCACCCGGCGCAGGCCTGGGCAAATACGGCCTCGCCCGATTCCGCGGCTTCCGCGTCTTCTTCACGGCCGCTGAATGACAGAACGTAGTTAACGACCTGGTCCACCTGGGTATTGCTCATGTCGGGCATGAACCCTTTCGCCGGCATGTTGCCGTTACGGCCTTCGTGCAGGGTAGTGAGGATGTTCTCGGGCTCACCACCGTACAGCCAGTCGTTATCGGTCAGGTTCGGGAAACCAAGCGAACCGCGACCGGCCGAGCCGTGACAAACCGCGCAGTTGTTGGCAAAGAGCCGCTGCCCCATCTTCATGGCGTCGCCGTTTTCGGCCAGTTCTGGCACAGGCGTATCGCCGTAGCGGGCATAGAGCTCGCTGTAACGGGCGTCGGCTTTCTGCATTTCGGTTTCCCACTGGTTGGCGGAACTCCAGCCCAGCAGGCCCTGCCAGTTACCCAGACCCGGATAGAGCGCAAGATAGCCAAGGGCGAAAATACAGGTCGCGATGAAGAGGTAGAACCACCACTTCGGCAGCGGGTTGTCATACTCTTCAATGCCATCAAAGGAATGGCCTGTGGTGCGGTCCGTTTCGGTGTCGCTGGTCTGCCCTTTACGGGTCGCAAGAAGCAGCCACCAACACCCGAAAATAGTACCGAGCACGATCACGCTGATCCAGATGCTCCAGAAGGTACTCATTGCTTTTTCTCCGTTTTTTCCTGGTCAAGAGTACGCTTTTCCACTTCATCGTCGTCGAAGGGCAGGTGTGCCGCCTCGTCGTTCGGCTTCTTGCGATGGGCGCTGTAGGCCCACCAGACAATGCCCAGAAACATGGCCATGACAAGAAGGGTGTGAATACCACGTAACTCGTTCAAATCCATCGGGATCACCGTTTTTCTGAAATCACTGTGCCAAGCTGTTGCAGGTAGGCCACCAGTGCTTCGATTTCGAACTTGCCCTGTACCTCGGAGGCGGCTGAAGCCACCTGTTCATCGGTATAGGGCACGCCCAGGGTCTGGAGCGTTTTCATCTTTGCGGACGTATCGGTGTGGTCGACCTGATTCTCGAACAGCCACGGGAAGGCAGGCATGTTGGACTCAGGCACAACGCTGCGCGGGTCGTACAGATGCTGACGCTGCCAGGCGTCGGAGTAGCGGCCACCGACCCGGGCCAGATCAGGCCCGGTGCGCTTGGACCCCCAAAGGAACGGGCGATCGTAGACAAATTCGCCCGCCACTGAGTAGTGGCCATAACGCTCGGTTTCAGCCCGGAAGGGACGGATCTGCTGGGTATGACAGACGTGGCATCCCTCGCGGATATAGATATCGCGTCCTTCCAGTTCCAGGGCAGACAGCGGCTCCAGACCCTCAACGGGTTCGTTGGTCTGCTTGCTGAAGAACAGGGGGACCACTTCTGCCAGGAACCCGCCACTGATGGTCAGGATGATCAGCACCACCATCAGGCCAAGGTTTTTCTCTACAACTTCATGTTTCATCTTGATGGTCTCCCGTTACGCCGGCTGAGCGGCCGCGTTATCCTGTGCGACGGCTTCTTTCTGGCGAACAGTCATGTAGGTGTTGTAGGCCATGACCAGCATGCCGGAGAGGAAGATCGCACCGCCGATGAAGCGGACGAAGTATCCGGGCCAGGAGGCCTCAAGCGCTTCCACGAAGCTGTAGGTCAGGGTGCCGTCTTCGTTCACCGCACGCCACATGAGCCCCTGCATGATGCCGTTGACCCACATCGCAACGATGTAAAGGACGGTGCCGACCGTGGCCAGCCAGAAGTGAACGTTGATCAGGCCGACGCTGTACATTGCAGGGACACCCCACAGCTTGGGAATCAGGTGGTAGATAGCGCCGATACTGATCATGGCAACCCAACCCAGTGCACCGGAATGTACGTGACCGATGGTCCAGTCGGTGTTATGGGACAGGGCGTTGACGGTTTTGATCGCCATCATCGGGCCTTCAAATGTGGACATGCCGTAGAAGGACAGGGAGACCACCAGGAAGCGAAGGATCGGATCGGTACGCAGTTTGTGCCACGCGCCTGACAGCGTCATCATGCCGTTGATCATGCCGCCCCAGGAAGGTGCGAGCAGGATCAGGGACATGACCATGCCCGCTGTCTGTGCCCAGTCCGGCAGTGCCGAGTAGTGCAGGTGGTGACCACCGGCCCATACGTAGGTTGCGATCAGTGCCCAGAAGTGGACGATCGACAAACGGTAGGAGTAAACCGGACGGTTGGCCTGCTTGGGGACGAAGTAATACATCATGCCCAGGAAGCCGGCAGTCAGGAAGAACCCTACGGCGTTATGGCCGTACCACCACTGCATCATGGCGTCGGTCACACCGGCGTACGCCGAGTAGGACTTGAACGCCGTGGCGGGCAGCGCCAGGTTGTTACCGATATGGAGTACAGCCACGGTCAGGATGAAGCCGCCGTAGAACCAGTTGGCCACATAGATGTGCGGCGTGCTGCGCTTGGTAATGGTGCCGAAGAACACCAATGCATACGTCACCCACACGACGGCAATGGCGATGTCAATTGGCCACTCAAGTTCGGCATATTCCTTGGTTGAGGTCAGGCCCATTGGCAGGGTAATAATGGCGGCCAGCATAATGGCCTGCCAGCCCCAGAACGTGAACGCAGCCATGCTGTCCGAAATCAGACGTGCCTGACAGGTGCGTTGTACAACGTAATAGGAAGTAGCAAATAGCGCAGACCCACCAAACCCGAAAATCACCAGGTTTGTGTGCAGCGGTCTGAGGCGACCGAAGTGAGTCCAGGATAGATCGAGGTTCATTGAGGGCCAAACAAGTTGGGATGCGATCAGCACACCCATGCCCATGCCAACAATGCCCCAGACCAACGTCATGATGGCGAACTGTCGCACCACCTTGTAGTTGTATGTCAGGTTTGCATTTACTGTGCTCATAGCCTTACCAATGGGTTCAGAGTGGGGAAATATGCGGGCGCAAGTATGGAGAAAGCATTAGCGCTTTGCAATGACTCAGATCAACTCCTGACAGCCCTCAAAGGCGCCCAAATCAGTCACCTGCAGCGGAAACCGTAAGGATTTTGCGGCGCTACGGGCGCTGATTATACTGTGCCGTTTCAGGCATTGGCGCCGTCGCCAGTAAATGTACATAGAAGGACTCAGTCCGAAGGTGACCAGATGGCATGTTTCACGATAAACGGGAGGGACCCTGAAGGCCCGGTGCTGATTCTTGCGCATGGCGCCGGGGCGCCGGCGGACTCGCCATTTATGACGGAACTGGCCGGTGTGCTGGGTGAGCGGGGGATAACCACCGTCCGGTTTGAGTTTCCCTACATGACGAAGCGTCGAAGCGATGGAAAAAAACGCCCACCAGACCGGCAGCCGGTGCTGCTGAAAGCGTTTGAAGAGGTGATTGAGAGGACGGCAGCGGAACCCTCGTTGGCCAACAGGCCGCTGCTTATTGGTGGAAAGTCCATGGGAGGGCGAATGGCCAGCCTGCTGGCGGCCGAGTCATCGGCGAAAAGCCGGTTTCGCGGCGTACTGTGCTTCGGTTATCCGTTCCATCCGCCGGGAAAGCCGGACCGCTGGCGCACCGGGCATTTCTCCGAGTTTCAGTGTCCTGTTCTGATTGTGCAGGGTACCCGTGACCCGTTTGGTAAACGTCCTGAGGTTGAAGCCGAACTCGCCGATAGTCGGGCACCGGAACTTGCGTGGCTGGAGGGTGGCGATCACGACTTCAAGCCGTTGGCTCGTCAGCCAGAGGGCCAGTTGGATCTGCTGCAGCGTGCAGCCACCCTTGCCGCTTCCTTTATATTGGAGGTCACCCGGTAACGGTGTTCTCCGTGACCGTTACCCGATTTCTGCCCTCCGCCTTGGCGCGGTAGAGCGCCTCGTCTGCGCGCTGGAACAGATCGTGCTCCTGTTCGCCGGGGGCGAGGCTGGCAATGCCGGCACTGAGGGTGATGGTTACTTCGGTATCGTCCGGTGTCGCAATAGCGAGGTCGGCCATATCCTCAAGGATCTGCTCACAGACCCGGAAGGCGCCGTCACAATCCGTTCCGGGCAGTAACAGGGCAAACTCCTCCCCGCCAAACCGGATGGCGACATCCCGTGGTCGCTTCACGTGTCGGCTCAGGATGTCGGCGATGCGTTGCAGGCACAGATCGCCGAAGCTGTGGCCCCAGGTGTCGTTGATGCGCTTGAAGTGGTCGGCGTCGATCAGTGCCAGGGTCAGCGGTTGGCGCGTACGGCGCGCCTCTGCACACAGCTCCGGAAGGATGTTGTCCAGATAGCGTCGGTTGTACAGGCCCGTCAATGCATCGTTGAGGCTCATGGTGGCCAGCTTGCGGTTGGCTTTTTCAAGCTCCCGCATGGTGTTACGCAACTGGGCTGTACGCTCATGGACCTTCATCTCGAGGTCAGTGCGGGCGTTGTGTTCCACATCAAGCAGTTTCTGGTTCAGCAGCCGCCATCGTTGAACCATGGCGTAGTTGAGCAGAATGACCTGTGCTCCGATGGCCGTGAGCATGAAGAATTCCCGGGCCAGGAAATCGGTGAGGTACCCAAACGCCGCCAGCGCATAGATCAGCGCGCCGACCAGCATCACCGACCAGGCCAGCACATACCAGAGTGCCGGCGCATAACCCTGCCGCCAGCGGAGAATGCCAATGACAAACAGGGTGGCAATGACGGTCAGCGCCAGCGTGGTATTGATGAGGATGGATTTGTTATAGGGCAGCAGGAAGGTAATCACCAACAGGCCAGCCGCGATCCATGCCTGTGCCCTCAGGGTGGAAGCGCTGAGCGTGTCGGACTCTATCTCAAGAAAAGAACGGCCGAACAGCGTCATGGCCAGGGCACACACCGCTATCAGTGCGGGAATTGAGGTGTTGGCGAAACCGGTGCTGTCAGGCCAGAAGTATTGGTTGGCAAAGCCGCCCATGGCAAACAGGAACAGCCCCATGGTTCCCATGTAGAACGCATTGTGGAAGTAGTAGACGGTACCCGAGCTGAAAAACAGCAACAGGTTGAACACGGCAAATACCAGAAGGGCACCATAGAACAGCCCATGGGTGAGGGTCAGGTGGTTGCTTTCTGCCACTACGGTATCCGGTGTTTCCAGCGACAGGGGCACGTTAAGCGCGCCGCTGCTCTGTACCCGCAGGGTAATGGTCTGAACCTCGCCCGCCTCCAGCGTGACGGGGAGCAGGAAATACCGGTAATCTATGCCCCGTGACAGGAACGGGCGCTGGTCTCCGGTGGTCAGGTTTGTGGTCACCCCGTTGCCCGTTTGCCAGAAGGTCACGTTATCCAGCAGGGGATAGTTGAGTTTCAGGTACCAGAATCCCTGCCGGGTATCGGAATTGCGCACCTGCAGTTTCACCCAGTAGACCGAGTCGGTGTGGCTGAACACCAGGTCGTGTCCCCGGGCGGAGTACCATTCCATGCGCGTGGGCAGTTCGTCCGGTGTGCGGGCGGTATGGGCAGGGTCGTCAGGCGCCGCCGAATGGAAGCAGACATAGTCCATGAGCCTGTCCCGTTGCATGGCATCGCTGGCATCCAACACCGGGCATGTGCTGCCGGTAAGGCTGTCCAATGCCATGGCCAGGCCCGGAGTGAACAGGCACAGCATCAGGGTGAGCGCGCGCAGGTACAGCAACATGTGGGATTTCCTGCATATAAGTAGTCCGTCAGTGTAACGCCAGAACGACGCAAGCACTGTTAAACAGTTTCAAATTCTCGTCGGTTTCCCCGCAGGAAGCCGGAACAAGGTGATCCATGGAATACATGATTATATTCTGCCGGCCCGGCTTTGAAGCCGAAGCAGGACAGGAGCTGACAGACCGTGCAGCGGCGCTCGGAATGTTCGGTTACTTCCAGCCGGCAGGCAATCACGGGTATCTGCGATTCTTCCTCACCGGAGCGGAGACTGCCCAGGCACTGGTGAGCCGACTGAGCATGGAGGAGCTGGTGTTTACCCGGGACTGGATGGTCGGGCTCGCGGAGATCCAGTTGCCCGCCGCCGACCGGGTGGGCGCCATTGTGGACGGGCTCAAGACTCTGTCCTCGGGCTTTCCCAACTGCGCGCGGGTCGAGGTGCGGTTGCCGGAGAACAATGTGGACCGGGATCTGGGAAATTTTGCAAGAAAGTGGGTATCGCCGTTGTCCAAGGCGCTCAGGGGTGCCGGAATGCTCAAGCCCGACGTCTCAGCCAGCGCACCGGCCAGGCTGGAGGTTCTGCTGCTGGATTTCGAGCGGGCGCTTGTGGGGATCAGCATGACAAATAACGGCGCGCGGTTTGTCGGAGGTATCCCCAGGCTACGGCTGCCCGCCTCGGCGCCCAGCCGGTCAGCGCTCAAACTGGAGGAGGCCTGGAAAGTGTTCCTGCCGCCGGAGCGGGCGCTGGACTACCTGGGTGGCGGCAAACGGGCGATTGACCTGGGAGCGGCGCCGGGCGGCTGGACATGGCAGCTGGTTCGCCAGGGCATGATGGTTTCGGCAGTGGACAACGGTCCAATGAATGAAGACCTGATGGGCACAGGGCAGGTTGAGCATGTCGAAGCAGATGGCTACGCCTGGAAGCCCAGGCGAGCGGTTGACTGGATGGTGTGTGACATCGTGGATCATCCCCGCCGCACAGCCCATATGGTAGTGGACTGGCTGAAGACCGGCCTCTGCCGCTATACCGTTTTCAATCTCAAATTACCGATGAAGAAGCGGTACGAAGAGTGGCTCATCTGTCGCGACATCCTCGAAACCGGGCTGGCGGATACAGACCACAAGTTCGTACTCAAGGCCCGGCATCTCTATCATGACCGTGAAGAAATCACCTGTTTCGCTGAGCGGGTGACCTGAGTGGATTCCGTCGCCGGTCAGCTTTGCCGGAGCACCGTGATCACCTCGTCACGATCCATCATTGGCGACAGGTCCGTCAGCAGGTTCTTGCGCACGTCCGAGTGGTACCAGCGGTCCCAGTCGGCCTCGGAGCGCCAGTTTGCGAGCGTGAGACGGTGGTTCGGGTCATGGGCATCGACCAGCGTTTCTCCTGAAATGAACCCGGTTGCCCCCACCGCCTGCTGCAACACGGTGCGGGACCGCTCTTCATAGGCGGACTCGAGTGATTCGGCGATGTGACGTTCAATGAGTACCCGTATCATTGCTTACCTCGTAACATTTTGACTGCTATAAACAATAATTTAGCATGGATTTTCAGAAACGCAGCCGATAGGCCACCGGAGAGAGATTCTTGGATACCATAAAGTTTGACGGAGAACTGGACGCCCGCGGATTGTATTGCCCTGAGCCGGTGATGCTGCTGCACAACCGCATTACCGATGTACCGGTGGGTGGTGTGCTGAAAGTGACGGCCACGGACCCTTCAACCACCCGCGATATACCGAGGTTCTGCCAGTTCCTCAACCACGCTCTGGAGCACAGCGAAGAGTCCGGGGGCGAGTTCTTCTATTTTATCCGTCGAGGGAGTTGAGGTGGGTGAGGAACTCCTCACGGTCCATCTCACCGAGCACCCGGGCTTCCGTGCGCTCGGCGCCATCGCGCCCATAGAATAGAATGGCTGGCGGCCCGAACAGACCAAGCTCTTCCAGCAGGGCCTGCTGGGCAGGCGTATTGTCTGTCATATCGATCTGGAGCAGGGCATAGGGAGCCAGGGCATCAACCACCGTGGGTGCGCTAAACACGTTACGCTCCATGACTTTGCAGGAGATGCACCAGTCAGCGTAAAAATCCAGCATCACAGGCTGCCCCCTGGCGCTGGCCCGGGCCAGCAAAGCGCGTATTTCCTGGGGCGACTCCACCCGCTGGAAGGACGCATGGACTGTGTCGGTTCCCTGCGCCCCGGACGCAGTGTAGGGTGTCAGTGGCCGCAAGGGATCGGACGCCCCACCGATGGCTCCTGCCAGCAATGCCAGTCCGTAGGCAAACAGAATCAGCCCGGCGCCTTTCCGGGTCCGCGGCCACCCTGCTTTTGCCGCATCAAATGCGCCCAGCTGAACACCGGTGATCGCGACCAGTATGCCCCAGAGTGTCAGCGCCACCCAGGCCGGCACAAGGCGTTCGATGAGCCAGATCGCAACCGCCAGTAACATGACCCCGTAAAATGCCTTGACCATGTTCATCCACGGCCCCGTGGACGGCAGCAGCCTGCGACCACCAACCGCCACGAGAATGAGCGGCACCCCCATGCCCAGCCCCAGGGAGAAGAGCGCGATACCGCCGACCATGGCGTCCTGGGTCGTGCTGATATAGAGCAGGCTGCCAGCCAGCGGTGCGGAAACGCAGGGGGATACGATGAGTGCCGACAGGGCACCGACGCCGAAAACACTGAGCAGACGGGTGCCGGTCAGCCGTTGGCTGGCATCGGTGAGCGGGTCCCGGATGAAGCGTGGCAGCTGGATATCGAACACGTTGAACATCGACAGGGCAAAGACCGCAAAGAGGGCCGCAAAGGTGGCCAGCACCCATGGCGACTGGAGATGGGCCTGGAGATTGAAACTGGCGCCAAGCAGACCGGTGACAACCCCGGCCGCCGCGTAGGTCAGCGCCATACCCAGTACATAACTGACGGCCAGCATCATGGCATGGGTCGTGGTGCGGGTATTTCGACCCGATACCAGTGTGGCAATGATCGGAACCATGGGCAGCACGCACGGGGTAAAGGTAAGCCCCAGTCCCAGCAGTAAAAAGATCCCGGCGATGACCAGCACAGACTGTTCAGCAAGGAAGCCGGCCAGTCCGGTGGCTGTGCGGGTATTACTCTGGGGAGTGCCATTATCGGCATCTATCCCGGCAGTGTTTGCCGTGGCTCCGGTGCCCGGTTCAGACCCGGGGTAATACAGCGCTGTGCGTGTCTGTGGCGGATAGCAGAGGCCGGCTTCAGCACAGCCCTGATAAGTGACCTGAAGTTCAGCTTCACGGACGCCCTCCGGGAGCTGCACCGGCACTCGTACCTCCACCGGATCGTAGAAGACCGTCACTTCCCCGAAATACTCATCTTCTGTGGTGACGCCCTGACGGGAAAACTCAGGTTCGCCCGTGGTGACGCCGTCGGTCAATGCGTCCACCGAGATTCGGGATTTATAAAGGTAGTGTTCAGGAGCGACGGCCCAGGAAAGAACAACGGCGTCCGAGTCCGTGGTGTAATTGAACGGCAGGGCTTCATCTACCGGAAGGAAATCCCCGTCGTTACCGAACAGGCCATTACCGGAGGTGCCGAATCCCCAGGCCGTGGCGGATAGCAGAATCAGCCAAAACAACAAAAGGAATCGGGTGGCCGGGGCTGCCATGGAAGGCCGGTGGGCGGGCTTGGAATGCTCTGTCATTCTGGAATTCGTTTCCTGATGGATTTGTTCACTGTCAGCCGGAGGAAAGTCCGTCCTGGGCCGTGACCCGTCAGGATGCGTGGACACCCCTGGACCCGTAAAGTTCCCTCTGGTATTGCGAGGTTTAAAGCCGCACAATAGCGACCCAATGAAGCACAATCCAGACGATCTTATCATGCTGTTCAATGACCTGTTCCGGGAAAGTTACCGAACGGTGTTGGTCAGGGGCAGCGATGAGCCGGAGTATCTGCCCGCCGCTGAGACGGGCGGAGCGGCGCAGATTATTTTCGCTCACGGTTATTTCGCCAGCGCTCTTCATGAAATCAGTCACTGGTGTATCGCCGGCGAGCGACGCCGCACACTCAGGGATTATGGTTACTGGTATTGCCCTGATGGGCGTTCAGTGTCCCAGCAGCAGGCATTTGAGCAGGTTGAAGTAAAACCCCAGGCACTTGAATGGCTTTTCTCCGTTGCGGCGGGCTCACGCTTTCACATCAGTGTGGACAACCTTTCCGGTGGCGGTGGGTCGGATGAAGCCGGGTTCCGTCGCAAAGTCATCATGCAGGCGGATTCCTACCTCGAGCAGGGGATGCCGCCACGCGCCCGGGCGTTCTTCGACACGCTCCGATCATTTTACGGAACCGGGGAAACGTTTGCATACGCCTGGCAGGAAGAGACCCGGCGACACGTTTTCCCTGATTCCAGACCAGAGATAAAGGACGACTGACTACCTATGACATCTGATTCACTCGATACCAGCAAAACGCTGTTCAAGGACCTGAACCTCGACCAGCGGCTTCTGGACGCGATAACCGACATCGGTTTCGAGCACTGCACACCGATTCAGGCGGAAACCCTGCCGTTTACCCTGGCATGTCAGGATCTGATCGGCCAGGCCCAGACCGGTACCGGTAAGACTGCGGCGTTCCTGATTACCGCTATCCAGAGCCTGCTGGAAACACCGGTGCCGGAAAAGGATCGCTTTGCCTCCGAACCCCGCGTGCTGGCCCTGGCCCCCACCCGGGAACTGGCCATGCAGATCGCCAAGGACGCCGAACAGCTCTGCGGATACACCGGTCATAACGTGGTCACGGTCGTCGGGGGCATGAATTACGACAAGCAGCGGGATCAGTTGCAGAATGAAATCGTCGATATCCTCGTGGCAACCCCGGGACGACTGATCGACTTCCTGGGTTCCCAGGATGTGTTTCTCGATCAACTCGACATCCTCATTCTGGATGAGGCCGACCGGATGCTGGATATGGGGTTCATTCCGGACGTGAAACGCATTATCCGTAAGTGCACCCCGAAAGAAGAACGTCAGACACTGTTGTTCAGTGCCACGTTCAATCAGGATGTGCTCAACCTTGCATCCATGTGGACCCAGAACGCGGAATTCGTGGAAATCGAGCCCGAACAGAAAACCGCTGAGCGGGTTGAGCAGACGGTGTACCTGGTGGGTGAAGACGAAAAGCTTCCCGTGCTCGTTAACTATCTGCAGCGCCCGGAAGTCGAGAAAGCCATCGTGTTTGCCAACCGCCGTGACCAATGTCGGGACCTGGATGAGGACCTGCGGAACCAGGGTGTGAAAGTCGCCCTGATGTCCGGTGAGATTGCCCAGAACAAGCGGCTGAAAACGCTCGAACAGTTCAAGAAGGGCAGTATCCAGGTGCTGGTGGCCACCGACGTGGCGGGCAGGGGGATTCACGTGAACGGTGTGACCCACGTTTTCAACTACAATCTTCCGGAGAACGCGGAAGATTACGTGCACCGCATCGGCCGCACAGGCCGCGCCGGCAAAACCGGGGTGTCAGTCAGCTTTGCCAGTGAGGACGACGCGTTTTCCTTACCCGCGATCGAATCGTACATCAGTCAGAAGCTGAAAACCGCCGTGCCGGATGAATCGCTGATGGTGTCGATGCCGAATCCCCCGATTACCCGCAAGCGCGGCGGTCGCCGGCCCCAGGGAAATCGCGGCCAGGGCTCACGGAGTCAGGGTGGACGTCCGCCCAGGCAGCGCAGAAACTGAACGAGGCGTAAGAGTCAGACATGTTGATTGTAGCGGACGAGAATATTCCCCTGCTGGACTCCTTCTTTGGCGACATTGGCGAGATCCGTCGGGTTTCGGGTCGCAACCTCTCCCCCGCGGACGTCCGCGATGCCGACATTTTGCTGGTTCGCTCGGTGACTCGGGTGAATGAGGAACTGCTCAAAGGCAGTCGGGTGCGGTATGTGGGAACCTCTACCATTGGCACCGATCACGTCGATGTTGCCTGGCTTGAATCCCAGGGTATCGCGTTTTCCGCTGCGCCTGGCTGTAACGCCAACAGCGTCGCCGAGTACGTGCTGTCTGTCTTGTCACTGTACGCCGAAAAGCAGGGGCGGGATGACTGGGAAACCTTGAGCGTGGGCATTGTCGGTGCTGGTAATGTGGGCAGTGAGCTGGCGCGAAAGCTGGACCGCCTGGATTTTACCGTGCGCTTGTGTGATCCGCTCAGGGCTGAGCAGGAAGAGGACGCGGATGGTTTCTGCAGCCTTGACGACGTTCTCGAGTGTGACGTCATCTCCCTGCACACGCCATTGACGAAGATGTCCGCGCACGCCACCTTCCACATGGTCGATAGTGAAAAGCTGGACCGCCTGACAGCAGGGCAGTTGCTGATCAATACCAGCCGGGGTGAAGTGATCGATTCCGCCGCCCTGCTGGAACGGCTACAGCGGCCGAATGCGCCGACCGTGGTGTTGGATGTATGGGAACAGGAACCACGTATCAACCCGTTGCTGGTGGACGCGGTCTGGCTGGCGACACCTCACATTGCTGGTTATAGCCTGGAAGGTAAGGTGCAGGGTACGGAGATGGTGTATCAGGCGTTGTGCCGGTTCCTGGGACTGCCTGTCCGCAAGAAAGCGGGCCAGTATCTGCCGGAGCCGGCCCTGAGCAAGGTCTCTTTCACCAGTGCCGCAGAAGAAACCGGTGCCGGAAACATCGCCATGCGTTCCTGTTACGACCCCCGCCGTGACGATGCACGCCTGAGGCTGACCATGGACCTGCCGGCGGAGGACCGGGCCACAGCCTTTGATCGTCTGCGAAAGAATTATCCGGTGAGGCGGGAGTTTTCGAGCGTGAAGATTCAGCTCAAGGGCACCAGCAAGTCGCTCCAGGACACGTTTCGTGCCCTGGGCTTCAAGTTGAAGATCTGATCAGAGGCTGGCTCGCTGAAGGGCCGCAATGCGATCGTCCAGTGGCGGGTGCGTCATGAACAGTGCACTCAGTCCGCCACGGGCGCCACGGTTAATGCCGAAGGCCTGCAGCGTGTCTGGCATCTGGTCAGGGACTTCGCTTTCCTGTTTCAGCCTGGTCAGCGCGCTGACCATGGCACCACGACCCGCCAGTTGAGCGCCGGCAATGTCGGCGCGGAACTCGCGACGACGTGAGAACCAGAACACAATGGTGCTGGCCAGGATGCCGAGTACGATTTCCGCAGCAATACTGACCACAAAGAAGCCGATGCCGTGTCCGTTTTCATTCTTGAAGACGACCCGATCCACAAATGAACCGATCACTCGTGAAGCGAAGATGACGAACGTGTTAACCACGCCCTGAATCAGCGCCAGTGTAACCATGTCACCATTGGCCACGTGGCCGATTTCATGCCCGAGTACGGCACGTATCTCATCCTTGTTAAAGCGATGCAGTAGACCTTCGCTGACCGCGACGAGAGCGTTGTTCTTGTTCCAGCCAGTGGCGAACGCGTTGGACTGGGAAGCAGGGAAAATGGCCACTTCGGGCATGCCAATACCCGCATTCTTCGCGAGTTGGGCAACGGTGTCGACGAGCCAGCGCTCGGCCGGTGTGCGGGGTGACTCGATTACCTGTGCCTTGGTGCTCCACTTGGCCATCGGTTTGGAAATCAGCAGGGACACGATCGCGCCTGCAAAGCCGAACACGGCGGCGAAGGCGAGCAACGAGCCGTACTGGATTCCGTTCTGAGCCAGGTAGCTGTCCACTCCGAGCAGTCTGAGAGTGAAGCTGGCCACAAGGATAACCGCCAGGTTGGTGGCGAGAAACAACAGAATTCGCATGATCAATTCCTTATCTCGATCGTGAGTCACAAGGTCAGCCGCCTTGCTACGTGCTTATATACGGATTATTTGTGTCGCTTCAAGCGGCTGACGCGAATTTAATGATCGGACGTTGCGCCAGAAGTTCCGGCGTGGGAAGGGGAGAAGAACACCGCCTGCATGATGCGGCTGATGGTTGCTGAATTGCCGCCGCGCAGCGCATTGCGGATCAGCTCAATATGGGAAGACAGATCCTGCCTGACGGTGTCCGGAAGCCCGCTGGTATCGGCGGGCCCCAGCGAGGCATGGTTAGCAAGCAAAGATTCGCTGGCTGGCGTGCTGAGCGTGATGAAGGCGGAGCGCGAAAGTATCGCCTGGTCGAGGGCTTCCTGGCGGATAGTGTCCACGTAGCGTAGCAACCCCTCTTCCTCAAGCCACAACAGTGCGCCAAAACACGCCATGTGGCGTTTGCTGTGCAAACCGAATTCGTCAGGCTCGTCAGGGCCGGCGATGTCTTCGACGAACAGATTGATGCGCCGCGGAAACGCGTTATAAAGCTGGACCAGGGCGATGGCCGTATCTTTATAGAATTCCTCGATGTGGATGTCCGCCATGTTCGCCGCCGGTTATTGCTGGTAGTTGGACAGGAAGTGCGCAAGCCGCTTCATGGAATCCTCAAGCGTGTCCACCCGAGGCAGGAACACCACGCGCAGGTGCTGTCTGTCATTGATGTTGAACGCCGAACCCTGCACCAGGAGTATGCGTTCCTGAAGCAGCAGGTCCAGCACCAGCTTTTCGTCATTGATGATGGGGAAACGCTTGGGGTCCAGCTTCGGGAACAGGTAAAGCGCACCCTTGGGCTTCACGCAGCTGACGCCGGGTATGTCATTCAGCAGTTGCCACGCGGTTTCCCGTTGCTCATACAGGCGACCTCCGGGGGCCACCAGGTCGTCAATGGACTGGTAGCCGCCCAGGGCGGTCTGGATGGCAAGTTGCGCCGGAACGTTAGCGCACAGACGCATGTTAGAGAGCATCTCGATGCCCTCGATCAGGTCGCGGGCCCGGTGTTTGGCGCCGCTGATGATCATCCAGCCTGAGCGGTACCCGGCCGCCCGGTAGTTCTTCGAAAGACCGTTGTAGGTAAAGAACAGCACGTCATCGGCCAGTGACGCGGTGGACACGTGTTCCGTTCCGTCGTACAGGATCTTGTCGTAGATCTCGTCGGACAGGATGATCAGATTGTGCTGGCGGGCAAGCTCAATCACCTGCTCCAGAAGCTCGGTTGAATAGACAGCCCCTGTCGGGTTATTCGGGTTGATCAGCACAATGGCCCGGGTCCGGCTGGTGATCTTCTTGCGGATGTCGTCGATGTCTGGAAACCAGTCCTGGGCTTCATCGCAGTGGTAGTGCACAGGCTTGCCACTGGAGAGAGTGACCGCTGCCGTCCACAAAGGGTAGTCCGGGGCAGGGATCAACACCTCGTCGCCGGTATTGAGCATCGCCTGCATGGACATGACGATCAGCTCGCTGACGCCATTTCCCAAAAAGATGTCATCGATGTCGACCTTATCGATGCCCCGCTGCTGACAGTAATGCATGACCGCCTTCCGCGCGGAAAACAGGCCTTTGGACTCCACGTAGCCCTGCGCCTGGTGCATGTTGTAGATGACGTCCTGCTGAATCTCTTCCGGAACATCCAGTTCGAAGGCGGCGGGGTTTCCGATGTTGAGCTTCAGGACTCGGTGACCTTCTTCTTCTAGACGACGGGCCTCGCGCAGAACCACACCGCGAATTTCATAGCAAACGTTATCCAGCTTGGCGGACTTGTGGAAATTCTGCATAGGACCCTGGCTTCCTTAACCCGATATCGGAAAAAATTATAATAACATCAATCCCGTATTCTAGCGGAGCATGAGCTCCGGGCAACAGGGCAAATGTGATCAATTATGGCGAAATCCAGGATGGATTGTGACAAAATAAATTGTGTACAATTAAATAACGCAAAATATAAGGAGCGCACACGTGAGCGACACCATCTATGACTTCACCGTACAGGATATCCAGGGCAACGAGCATGACATGGGCGAGTTCCGGGGGCAGGTCCTGCTGATCGTGAACACCGCGAGCAAATGCGGCTTCACACCCCAGTTTGAGGGCCTTCAGGCGCTTCATGGAGAGCTGGGGGACAAGGGGCTGAAAGTACTGGGGTTCCCCTGCAATCAGTTCATGAATCAGGACCCCGGCGACAACGAGGCCATCAGTCAGTTCTGCAGCCTTAACTATGGTGTCGATTTCCCGATGTTTGCCAAAGTGGAAGTCAACGGTCCCGGCACTCATCCGCTGTTCCGTTTCCTGAAGCAGGAAGCAAAAGGCATGATGGGGTCGGAGAAGGTCAAATGGAATTTCACCAAGTTCCTGGTTAACCGTGACGGTGAGGTGGTGAGACGATACCCACCAACCACGAAGCCGGAAGCGATCCGCGCCGATATTGAAAAGCTGCTCTGAGCCATGGCCGCCGCAGACGATATCCTGGCGCTCGACAACCAGGTCTGTTTTGCCCTGTACGCCGCGAATCGTGCGATGGTTGCGCGTTATCGGCCGCTGCTGTCCGAGCTCGGCCTGACGTATCCGCAGTACCTGGTGATGCTGGTGCTTTGGGAAGCGGCTGGTCAGACGCCTCCTGAGCACATGAACGACCAGGATGTAGGCGTGCGGGTATCGACGCTCGGGGACCGGCTTCGCCTGGATTCCGGTACGCTGACTCCGTTACTCAAACGGCTTGAACAGCACGGGCTTGTCAGCCGGACCCGGTGGCAAAAAGACGAGCGGGTGGTGAGAGTGGGCCTGACGTCCGTGGGGCAGGCCCTGCGCGAGAAAGCCCGCACCATACCGGGACAGATGCTCTGTGAAACCGGCGTTGATACCCAGAGGCTGATGGCGCTCCGGGACGAACTCAGGTCGGTTCTTGCCGAGTTGGAGAGTCCGGGGCCCAACGGCCGATAACCGCGTTAAGGTCATTCCGGTTATAGGGTTTGGTGATGTAGTCGTTCATGCCCGAGGCCAGGCAGTCTTCGCGGTCACCCTGCATGACGTTGGCGGTGACGGCGATAATCGGCAATGTCCGCCACGCCGGGTTCTGGCGAATTCGTCGCGTCGCTTCATAACCGTCCATGACCGGCATCTGGCAATCCATCAGCACCAGGTCATAGCTTTTTTCCTCGAGTGACTGCAGCGCGCGCTTTCCGTTCTCCGCAAGGTCAACCGAGTGCCCGAGCTTGCGGAGCAGGCTGCTGGCCACCAGTTGGTTTACCTGATTGTCTTCCACCAGCAGGATATTGAGAGACTCCCCGGCGGCTGGCTGATCCTCTGGCAAAGCAAGTGCCTGGGGCGTCTGGGGGGCATGCTCATACACCGGCAGGGGCAGGGTGACTGTGAAATGGGTGCCACGCCCCACCTCTGAGTCCACCTGGATCTGACCGTGCATGCGCTCAACCAGTTGGCGACATAAGGTCAGCCCCAGGCCGGTGCCCCCGTACAACCGGGTCGTGTCCGCATCCGCCTGGGAAAAGGGCGAGAAGATCCGATGCAGTCCTTCGCGGGACATGCCGATACCGGTGTCTATTACATCGATTTTCAGGTTGTTGTCCGCTCGTGTGACCACCACGTTCACGCTGCCGCGTTCGGTAAACTTGATGGCATTGCTCAATAGATTGTTCAGGATCTGGCGTGTTCGCGTAGGGTCGCCAAGGAACATTTCCGGCAGATCCGGGGCAATGTCCGTAAAGAGATCGATCGTTTTCCTGCGGGCCTGTTGTGCGTGGAGGGTGGCGCACTCCTCAACAAGGCTGCGTACACTGAACGGAATGTTCTCAAGGCTCAGCTTACCGGCCTCCACCTTGGAAATATCAAGGATGTCATTCAGCAATCCAAGCAGGCTCTGACCGGCGGTCAGGGCAATTTCCAGCCGGTTTCGCTGTTCGGGATCCAGTTCGCCCTCCAGTGCGAGGCCCAGCATACCCAGTACGCCATTGAGCGGGGTGCGTATCTCGTGGCTCATGCTGGCGAGAAAATTCGCCCGTGAGCGGGCACGGCGGACTGCATCCTCCTTGGCTTTAACCAGGGCGCGATTGCCACGTTGAAGCGCGGCGTTTTTCTCGGAGATTTCCCGGGTACGGTCGTCCACCTCCCGCTCCAGTTGGGCGGAGTAGTTCTTCATGGCACTCTCGGCCCGCCGCAGCTGAACCAGGCTGGCATCAATGGATTGCAGGTGCTGATTGATGATGCCCACCATGGTGCCGATTTCGTCGTCCTGATGATTGACCGGAATGGGCAATCGCACCTTCTCCGGGGTGTCTGCCTGTACGCGGCTCAGCGCATTGATCACGTTCATCATTGGTCGTGTCAGCACCAGGTAAAAGATGGCCAGTAACGCCACGGACAGGATCAGGCTTTTGAAAAATCCGCTGAGTAATGTATAGCCTGCACGCTGGAGAAAAATCAGGCCGTAATGATAGGTGTCAATGGTCAGTGTCAGGGTGCCCAGGGGCAGATCCGCAAGCTGGCGTACACGTAGCTCGTCACTGAACGTCCGGTTTGCTCCGAACAGCGCATCGCTGATCCAGCGATAGGGCGATGTGGGGCTGCTCTGGCTTGCAGCTGCCATGGTATGGCCATCATTATCGATGATGCGGGCGTCGATGGTCGCAGGATGGCGTAGCAGCCCATCCAGAAGTTCTTCAGCCAGGCGAACATCGATGTTGTAGGCAATCTGCGACGCCGGGCTGTGGCTGATTTCGATCAGTGCCCGTATCTCGTTTTCCATGGATTCCCGGGCACTGAAAAAATCCAGGGTTACCTGAACCATGTTCAGGATCAGCCCCAGAATCATGGCCAGCAACACAGTGTCGCGGGTCAGGCGAAAGGATAGGCGTTTACGAAAGAGCCTGGTCACCAGTATCTACAATCCCTGTCTGTAGGCGGTTCAGTCGTGATCAGCGGAAGGCTGCTCAATCGTCATAGTCAGCTTTTTTCTTCCACTCATCGTCATGGAGGAAGGTATCCCATTCGCGGTCCAGTTTCGAGTCGCCCTCAAGTGGACCTGAGGTCTTCTTCCCTTCGGCACCCAGAGCTTCCAGCTCCTTTATGCGGGTGCGGAAACTTTTGACAGCTTTCATGGCGAGGGGATTATCCCGGGATTTACCCATTTCCGTGCTGGCCAGGTGATAGGCGTGGATAGCCTTGCGGATCTGGTTCTGCCTGACATAGTCGCGGGCCTGGAACACATGCAGATCGGCATGGGTTTTGTGGACCAGAAACAGAACGTACTTCAGATTTTTCTTCGCGGTGGCGCTATCGATTTTCCCGGCCTTGTGCATCCCCTCGATCATTTTAAAGAGAGACTGGAGCAACTCTTTGACATACGTCGCTTTTTCAGGAGTATCGATCTTCACGGGTGAGCGTTGGTCGCTGTTTTCGAGCACCTGCTTCTTGATCTGTTGGGTGCTTTCTCGCCACTGCTGGACGGGCAGGGTGGATTTCAGCGTCGAAAGCTCATGGCAGGCTTCTTCCATTCGCTTGAGCAGCAACAGTTTGAGGTCGGGCGTGAGGTACTGACCTGGAATCTCGCTGAGCAGGCGGTTGGCACGATTGTACTGATCTTCCTGGGCAGCTGTGCGACGCGCGCGTTCTATCCTGGCCCTTTCCCGCATCTGGACGGCCACAATAATGACGATCGAAACAGCAACAAGGGCAGCAAGGATCAGGACAATCGCGGTGGTATCCATAAGTTTGGCAGCAACTCCGGTTCGGTACGAGTGTCGGTAAACCCGGTTTCACGGACCATGGCTTTTCCGCAAGTAACCGAAAGACTAGCAGAAAAGCGCGGTTGATTCCCTTTCCAAATGTGAAAGATTCACTCATTATATTGATTTTATGAATTCTTTTGTTGTTATACATTAATGCAATGAATGCTGGGGCGCAGGCCACAGTAAACAAATGCTGTACGGAGCGTTTCCATGGACATTTCCCGCGTCGACCTCAATCTGCTGGTGTATCTGGACGTTCTTCTGCGGGAACGGAACGTGACCAAGGCAGCGAATCACCTCGGTATTACCCAGCCAGCGATGAGTAATGGCCTCCGGCGATTACGGGATGTGTTTGGTGATCCGCTACTCGTGCGCACCAGCGAGGGTATGTCAGCGACCGAGCGAGCCCGTGAACTGCAACCCCTGGTGCGCAGCATCCTGTCCGACATTGAGCAGGCCGTGCAGGAGAAAACCCCGTTCTCCGCCATGGAAAGTCAGCGGGTGTTCCGCATCATGGCGAGTGATTACGCCGAATCCTGCCTGATGCCCAGGGTGTTGCGCCGTATTCGCCAGGAAGCGCCCCACGTTACCCTCGATGTGCTGACGCCCAGTGATGTGAGTTTCCTGGATGTGGAGCAGGGCCGCCTTGATATGGCCATCAACCGGTTCGACAAGATTCCGCAGTCGTTTCACCAGAAGACACTGTGGACCGAGTATTTTGCGTGCCTGATGAACGCCCGCAACCCGGTGCTCAGGGAGCCTTTCACGCTGGATACGTACCTGGATGCGAGCCACATATGGGTCAGCAAGACCGGCTTTGGGGTCGGGGTTGGTGTCAATCCGAAAGACGTGCAGCGTTTGGGCTGGGTGGATGAAGCGCTGTCCCTGATGGGGCGCAAGCGTCAGATTTCCGTCTTCACGCGGCACTACCAGGTGGCCATGCTGCTGGCCGAGCAGCACGATCTGATTGCCACATTGCCGTCGCGTGCCGCCTGGCTCCAGAAAGATAACGCCAATCTGGTGGTTAAGGTGCCACCGTTTGAGATACCCCCTTTCGAACTCAAGATGGCCTGGAGCCCTCTACTGCAGCACAACGCTGATCATCAATGGCTGCGTAAGCTGATTGCTGAGGTGGCGGAGGAAGTTGACGCCGAGTTTGCCCCCTTTGGGGCCCAGTTCGAGTCGGCCGAAAGACCCGGAGTTCATCACTCAGAGCGCTAAATCCCTCAGCTCCAGTGAACGACTGCCTGCATCCCACAGCCGTTGGAAGGTCTCCCCAAGCAGTTTCACCCGGCCGCTGTCGGCAAAATTGGCAAACCCCTCCGGCTTGCTGAAACTGTGGCGATACAGCACGCCCTCGCGATCGGTCAGCATGAAAGGGTGGTCCGCCACCGGGTAGTCGTCATTGACCAGGCGCAGTGCCATACGGCTTGGCACCCGCTTCATCAGATCCACGATCTGGTGCCGTCGTTTGATGAGCGGCTTGTCGTCATGGATGAGAATGCGAACATCGCTGAGCCGGTGCCGGCGGGCCAGTTCCGATATCAGTTCCCTGAGGGTATCGCGGCTGTAGAGGTCGTGGTCCAGGGCCTGGTCGTAGATCCAGAGCCGCTGCGAGGCCTGACCGACCAGAGCATCCATCAGGCTGATCAGCGGTCGCTCGGATGAAAACAGCCAGGCCGTCGAGTCGTTACCCAGGGCCATGGGGTAGGGGCGCTGGCCGGCCTCGCCGGCAATCAGTCGTGGTGCGAGACAGCGCATGTCAACATGGGGAATGCCGGCGTCGTCATAGGGTTCCGAACACACATGAAAGCCGGAACGTTGATAGAACGCGATGGCGTGCTGCTGGGCGGACAGTCGTACGTCGTTGAACTGGTCACCGGCTTCTGTGATCAGGTGGCGAAGCAGGGCTTCACCCACTCCCTTGCCGCGCCAGGGGGCCAATACGGCCATACGACCAATGTGGGCGGTTTCATCCAGGGTGGAGAACATCCGGGCCACGGCCACCGGCTCGTTGTCGTCGTTGACCGCGAGATAGTGGTCCGCGATTTCATCGGTATCGTCCCATTCCAGCGCCGGTGGCACACGCTGCTCCTCGACGAATACCCGCTGCCGGATGTCGCGTATGTGCCGCGGTGCCAGTTGCCAGCTGTAACGGCGTATACGTATTGGCGTCATTCGAAGTAAAGCGATCCCTGGTTGTGCAGGTGGGTGAGCAGGCCGCCAATCGCGGTGTCATCCACCAGGGTTGTCAGTTGATCCATATCCGGTCGGGCGCCGGCGCATATCAGCGGCGCCAGGGGTCTCGCATCGCCCTTGAGCAGGTATTGTTCGCCATCGACAAACAGGGCGGTTTCGTCCCCCAGGTCATGATAGGCAAAACGGGAGCCTTCGTTCCAGCGCAGCACTTCTCCTTCATGCACCATCGCCTGTAGCACGTCCTGAGTCATGGGTTCGTCCGCCGGGACGACGATATCCATGCTCTTGGGAGCGGTGGTGTACTGGCCAAACCACAAGGTAAGCTGACGGCGGTTGTTCATCTTCTGGCGGATGACATCCTCGACCTTATCAATGACCCCGGGGGCGATCACGCCGGGGTTTTCCTGCACTTGCAGGTCGGGGTCGCCAAGGTGGTCAGCGGCATCGGACTGGCTGCAGAGAAAGTCGGTGAAGCCGGTCAGGACATCATCCACCGTCGGGGCGCGAAAACCGACGGACAGGGTGATGCAATCGTCTTCAGCGACCCCATGATGACCTACTCCCGGAGGCAGGTAGAGCATATCGCCTGGCGCCAGTGTCACCGTCTCTTCGCCTTCCCAGCTGCTCAGGATGCGAAGCGGGGTGCCCTCCACACGTGGCGAGGTGTGATCGCAGTGGCCGCCGAAAGTCCAGCGTCGGTGACCTTCAGCCTGCAGCAGAAACACATCGTACTGATCGTAATGTGGTCCCACACTGCCCCCTCGGGGAGCGTAGCTGGCCATGATGTCGTCCAGGCGCCAATTCGGTATGAAACGGAAATGGTCGAGCAGATCAGCGATATCCGGTGCCCAGTGGTCCAGTCCCTGCACCAGCAGGGTCCAGTCCTGTTCGGGCAGGCTGCTGAAGCGTTCGGGGGTGAAGGGGCCGTTGTGAAGCTGCCACGGCTTGCCGGCGTCGTTTTCGATCACCAGCCGCGACTCGACGCCTTCCTCGCAGGCGAGTCCCGCCAGCTCATCGGCAGACACCGGACATTGAAAGCCGGGGAACGCCTGACGGATCACCAGGGGTTTCTTCTGCCAGTAATCCCTCAGAAATTCCGCTGCTGAAAGTCCGCCAAGCATTTCCATAGAGTGTGTCCCGGTTTCAGATGTTCTGGGCCTGGTCGACAGCGTTACCGATATAGGAGCCGGGTGTCAGCGCCATCAGCTCGGACTTTGCCGAGTCGGGGATGTCCAGGGTTTCCACGAAATTCTGGATCACCTCGGGCGTCATGGCCTTGCCCCGGGTCAATGCCTTGAGCTTTTCGTAGGGCTTTTCGATGTTGTAACGACGCATGACCGTCTGGATCGGCTCCGCCAGAACCTCCCAGGCATGATCCAGATCGTCATCCAGTCGCGCCGGGTTGATTTCCAGTTTCCCCAGCCCCTTCAGGGTTGCTTCGTAGGCGATCAGGCTGTGGGCAAACCCGACGCCGAGATTGCGCAGTACGGTGGAGTCGGTGAGGTCACGCTGCCAGCGGGAGATCGGCAGTTTGGCAGAAAGGTGACTGAACAGCGCGTTGGCAATCCCCAGGTTGCCCTCGGAGTTTTCGAAATCTATGGGGTTGACCTTGTGGGGCATGGTGGACGATCCCACTTCACCTTCCACGGTCTTCTGTTTGAAATACCCAAGTGAGATGTAGCCCCAGATGTCCCGGTCGAGGTCAATCAGGATGGTGTTGAACCGGGCGATGGCATCGTACAGTTCGGCTATGTAGTCGTGGGGCTCGATCTGTGTGGTGTAAGGGTTCCAGTCCAGTCCCAGGCTTTCTATGAAGTCTTTGGCATTCTGCGCCCAGTCAATCGTCGGGTAGGCTGACAGATGGGCGTTGTAGTTACCCACGGCACCGTTGATCTTGCCCAGCAACTCGGTAGCACGAACCTGCTTCAACTGGCGACGTAGCCGGTAGACCACGTTCGCCAGTTCCTTCCCCACCGTGGAGGGTGAGGCGGTCTGGCCATGGGTGCGTGACAGCATGGGCTGTTCGGCGTGGTCGTGGGCAAGTTGCGCAAGTTTGTCCACCACGCGGTCCATCGCTGGCAGCAGGCCGTGATCAAGGCCTTCGCGGAGCATCAGCGCATGAGACAGGTTGTTGATGTCTTCGGATGTGCAGGCAAAATGAACGAATTCGGTCACCGCGTGCAGCTCGGGATTGTCCGCGATGGCGTCCTTGATGAAATACTCCACCGCTTTGACATCGTGGTTGGTGGTGCGCTCGATGTCCTTGATGCGTTCGGCGTCAGTCAGGCTGAATTCGCTGACAATACGGTCAAGGTGGGCGTTGGCTTCCGGGGAAAACGCTGGCACCTCAGTAACCTCCGGGTGCGCAGCAAGCTTCTGGAGCCAGCGGATTTCGACGGTCACCCGGTTCCGGATAAGGCCATATTCACTGAAGATGTCACGGAAAACGCTGACTTTGCTGCCATAGCGTCCGTCGACCGGGGAAATGGCGGTCAGGGCGGTGAGTTCCATCGAAAACCTCTCAAATCTGGGAATGGGTCAAGAATAATGGGTGTCTATGATACACCAGCGCTGCGTGCGAATCAGTCGTAAACCGCCCGGTTCGCCTTCTCGGCCAGTTCCTTCGCGGTGGATATGACCTTGCGCCGGGAAAAGATAAGCTGCCAGCGGCGGCCGCCGCTCTGGCGCCATAAAACCGCTGACCGGATACCGGCCAGCAGCAGGGCCCGAACCCGGGCGGCGCTCTCTTCCTGTTGCAGCGTGGTGGGATCGCCGGTGACCTGGATTCGCATTCGGAACGTGCTGATGGTATCCGTATAGACGGACGCCAGATTGGCGATCAGGTTACTGTGCAGGTAGCCGAAATGGTTGGCGGTATGGCGGGCCTGATCAATACGGCTGCCAATCACGTCCATCATGTCCCGATTGCGGTTGAGTTTGGATTCCAGGTGAATCAGGTTCAGCGCATAACGGAGCACTTCCACGTCCTGCGGCCGACTCTGCTGGCTGAGAACGCTGCTCAGGATGGTGAGTCCCTCGCGCAGGTCCTTGAGTTCACCACCATAGACATCCAGCGTGGTGTCCGCATCGGTGGCGAACAGTGAACGCATGGATGTCTCGAAGCTGGAATCGGCGCACTGCCCGTTATGAGCGACCTGCTGGACCTGTGCCGCTGCCTGGAACACGCCCGCCAGGGCAAGGGTCTGGTCGTATAGGGACCGGCTCATTGTGTTTCTCCGCCGATAACGGCCTCTTCGGGCGGTGTTTCGTCATCCCGCCAGGTCCGCTCAATCACCCCGCCTCCCAGGCAAACCTCGCCCTGATAGAACACCACGGACTGACCGGGGGTCACGGCCCGCTGAGCATCGTCGAATACCACGGTGACGCCGCGTTCACCCAGGGTGACCAGACAGTCCTGATCTGGCTGACGATAGCGTGTTTTGGCTTTGCAACGGAAGCTCCGGGCCGGGGCTTCGCCTGCGACCCAGTCGATCGGCCCACTGGTCAGACCACGGGAAAACAACAGCGGGTGTTGCTTGCCCTGAACCGTGATGAGAACGTTGCGGTTGAGGTCTTTTTCCGCCACGTACCATGGATTGTCGCCAAAGTTGCTGAGCCCTCCGATGCCGAGGCCCTGGCGCTGTCCGATGGTGTGGTACATCAGGCCCTGATGACGGCCGATGACCTGGCCGTCCGGCGTTTCGATGTCACCGGGCTGGGCCGGCAGGTATTGCTTCAGGAAATCGCTGAACTTCCGTTCACCGATAAAGCAGATGCCAGTGGAGTCTTTCTTGTCATGGGTTACGAATCCCTGGGCTTCGGCAATGCGCCGCACCTCGGGCTTTTCCAGCTCACCCACGGGAAATAGGGTGCGCGCGATCCGGTCTCCGGACACGGCATGAAGGAAGTAGCTCTGGTCTTTGTTGGGATCGAGCCCCTTGAGCAATTGTGCCCTGCCGGGAATGTCTGATAGCGGCCGCTGGCGGGTGTAATGACCAGTGGCTATGAAGTCCGCGCCCAGGGTGACCGCGTAATCCAGGAATGCGCGGAATTTGACTTCCTTGTTGCACAGGATGTCGGGGTTCGGGGTGCGACCGGCCTGGTACTCTGACAGGAAGTGCTCGAATACCCGGTCCCAGTATTCTGCCGCGAAACTGGCCGTGTGAAGGGTAATGCCAATGGCATCGGCCACCGCCTGGGCATCCGCGAGATCGGTCATCGCCGTGCAGTATTCCGTGCCGTCGTCCTCATCCCAGTTTTTCATGAACAGGCCTTCGACCTGATAGCCCTGGTCCTTCAGGAGCCACGCGGCGACCGACGAATCGACGCCACCGGACATGCCGACAATCACTCGGGTGTTTTCAGGAACGTGTGTCATAACGGAACCGTGCTGTTCAAAGCGCCGAAGTTTACCATTATTGGCCACTTACGTCTCAGCATCGACCACCACGTCCAGGGGGAAGCGCCGTCCGTTTCGGTAATCTTGTATGCATCTCAGGACCAGGGGGCTGCGAAGCCGGTCGCCAAGGCCTGTGATGTCCTCCAGGGACAGCCAGTGTGCCGCAATGATGCCGTCGTCCAGCCTGTCAGATACTTTCTCAAGCGCCGTTGCCGAATAGCAGAAACGATAGTAGGTAACGCCGTTGGCTGGCGCTTTATAGGTGTAAAGGCCCAGGAAATGCCGGGGTTCCACCCGCCACCCGGTTTCTTCAAGGGTTTCCCTGCGTACCGCATCAAGAATCGCTTCGTCTTCCTCGATGTGACCTGCTGGCTGGTTGAATACCACCAACCCGCCACTGAGCTCTTCAACCAGAAGGAATCGACTTTGTCTGTCTTCGACAATAACAGCGACCGTCGCATGGGGTGTCCAGGTCATGATGCGGGGTGCCTCCGTTTGCGGGTGGGGGATGCCGGGGTTCGTTTCGCGGCCCGTTTCGACGGTCGCCTGCCGCCGGATGGCGCAGGCACATGGATGTTGATTTTGCGGCTTTCTCCGGGCGCAAGGTTGTCGATAGTCCAGTCGCCAATACGATAGCGAATCAGGCGGAGGGTAGGGAAGCCGACGGCAGCGGTCATCCGGCGTACCTGGCGATTTTTGCCTTCGGTGATGGTCAGTTCCAGCCACGAGGTGGGTACGGATTCGCGATGGCGCACGGGCGGGTGCCGCTGCCAGATGGACGGCTCTGGCATGGGCTGCGCGCGGGCAGGCTGGGTCTTGCCATCCTTGAGTGCGACGCCGGAACGGAGCCGGGTGAGGGCGTCTTCGGTAATGCGGCCCTCCACCTGCACCCAATAGGTCTTCGGCATCTTCTGCCGGGGTGACGCTATCCTGTTCTGGAGTTGACCGTTGTCGGTCAGGAGCATCAGGCCTTCCGAATCGTAGTCGAGCCGACCGGCCGGGTAGACCCCGGGCTCGGATATCCAGTCCGCCAAAGTGGCCCTGGCAGAGCTGTCAGTGAACTGGCTCATTACCTGGAAGGGTTTATTGAAGAGAATGAGGGTTGCCATGGCGTGAGGTTAGCGGAAGCGTCAGGCCAGAAAAAGAAGAAATTAGCAGAAACAGGACAAAGCTATACATTGGCCTCCTTGGTAAGGAGGTCTGGCGTGTATCGTCTCCCCTCGCACTCCGCCATGCGGAGAATTGGCTCAGGGCGGCAATGGCATAGGACCCGATGCCCGCTTTACCGGCCCCCGGGCGGTTCAGGCGTGGGCGGCGCGGGGCTCCACCTGAAGGTCGCTGTCGCTGGGACTGTTCTCAGCGCTCGTGTTGGAGCGTGAATCCGTTGCCCCTCCCTGATCGGAGGCAGCACTTTTGTTTGCCTGCTCATCCGGCACTATGTTTACGGCATGGACGCCTTTGTCGCTGGGCTTCTTGTCAAAGGTGACTGCCTGGCCGGCCTTGAGGGTCTTGTAGCCATCCATTTGTACCGAAGAGAAGTGGGCGAACAGATCGTCACTACAGCCATCTTCGATGATGAAACCGTAACCTTTGGCGTTATTGAACCATTTCACTTTGCCCTTTGGCATGATGAACTCCCCTGTTCTTTCACTGTCAACCACAATAATTGGCGTTATCCGTGCGTTCTGCCTTGCACGGGTGATCTCGGGCTATCCGCTGCGGAAAGATGCCTCGCAGATACATAAGATGACACCGATTTACATTATTTTACAATGCAACTGTACTGTTGACCAATATTGCCTGTGAGTCAATAGCCGACATTGTGGGAATGTATGGTTGAAGAGGGGGCTGAAGCGTTATCATGGTCGTATTGATAACCAGCGCACGTCCGTTCGGCCTGGCGGCTTGAAAAGCGGACGACTCACTACCATCTTACAGGCAAGGGCACCGATTTCCGGTAAAGAATCATGAGGACTATCCAGAATTCTCTACTAGTATTCAATCAGGGGGAAGACGAACAACAGCCGGGGCGTCAGGATGACCTCAGTGTTGCTCCCGAGAAGCCCGCCCTGAAGCGCCCCGCGCGTTTTCGGGTGATGCTTCTGAACGACGACTACACCCCTATGGATTTCGTGGTGGAGGTGTTGATGAAGTTCTTCGGAATGAACGAAGAAAAGGCGACGCAGGTGATGCTGCTCGTCCATACGCAAGGAAAAGCCGTATGTGGGGTATATACCCGTGACATCGCAGAAACAAAGGCGGCACAGGTGAATCAGTATTCTTCGGAATGCGAACATCCGCTCCTTTGCGAGATTGAACGTGCGGACTGATAGACCCAGGGGTGGCCCATGCTGAGCAAAGATCTTGAAATTACGCTGAATACGGCCTTCAAAAATGCCCGCGACAAGCGCCATGAATTCATGACGGTGGAGCATCTTTTGCTGGCCTTGCTGGACAACGAATCGGCAGTGGGTGTGCTCAAAGCCTGTGGCGCTGACCTGAAGCGTCTCCAGGATGAGCTTCTCGAATTCGTGGATTCAACAACCCCTCTTATCCCAAGCAGCGACAGTGAGCGGGAAACCCAGCCAACACTTGGGTTCCAGCGAGTGTTACAGCGGGCGGTATTCCATGTGCAGTCCTCCGGAAAGAAGGAAGTCACTGGCGCCAATGTGCTGGTGGCAATCTTCAGCGAGCAGGAAAGCCAGGCCGTCTATCTGCTCAAGAAGCAGAGTATTGCGCGCATCGATGTGGTTAACTTTGTCTCCCATGGCATTTCCCGCGTTCAGGGCGCTGAGGACCAGGAGGGCCACGAGCAGGCCTCTCATGAGGAAGCCGGTGAGGAAGGTAGCTCCTCCCGTCCGCTGGAGAGTTACGCCACCAACCTGAATGAACAGGCGCGTCAGGGCCGCATTGATCCGCTGATTGGCCGGGAGCATGAAGTGGAGCGGGTTGTCCAGATACTGGTACGCCGCCGGAAAAACAATCCCTTGCTGGTGGGTGAAGCCGGCGTGGGCAAGACAGCCATTGCCGAAGGTTTGGCCAAACGTATTGTCGATGGTCAGGTGCCGGACATTATCTCCGACGCTGTCGTATATTCTTTGGATCTGGGTGCACTGCTGGCAGGCACCAAGTACCGTGGCGACTTCGAGAAGCGGCTCAAAGGCCTGTTGGCGGAGCTGAAGAAGGAAAAGCACGCCATCCTCTTCATTGACGAGATTCACACCATCATTGGGGCGGGCTCCGCGTCCGGTGGGGTGATGGATGCGTCCAACCTGCTCAAGCCGATGCTGAGCTCCGGCGAGATTCGCTGCATTGGTTCGACAACGTTCCAGGAATTCCGCGGCATTTTCGAGAAAGACAGCGCGCTCGCGCGTCGCTTCCAGAAAATTGATGTCAACGAACCGAGCGTTGAGGACACCTATCAGATTCTGCGGGGTCTGAAGCCGAATTTTGAGAAACACCACGATCTCAAGTACACCGACAAGGCTCTGAGAGTGGCTGCTGAGTTGGCGGATCGTTATATCACGGACCGTCACCTGCCAGACAAAGCCATTGATGTGATCGATGAGGCGGGAGCCCGGCAGCGCCTGCTGCCTGAAGGCAAGCGCAAGAAGACCGTGGACGTACCGGATATTGAGGATGTGGTTGCCAACATCGCCCGGATTCCTCCGAAAAACGTGTCCACCAGTGACAAGGATCTGCTGCGCAACCTGGAGCGGGACCTCAAGATGGTGGTCTTTGGGCAGGACCCGGCGATCGAGTCGCTGTCCACCGCGATCAAACTGGCGCGCGCTGGTCTGAAAGCGCCCGAGAAGCCTGAAGGGGCCTTCCTGTTCGCCGGCCCCACCGGCGTTGGTAAGACCGAGGTAACCAAACAGCTTGCCAAAGTGCTCGGGATCGAATTGGTGAGGTTCGACATGTCCGAGTACATGGAGCGTCACACAGTGTCCCGTCTGATTGGCGCGCCTCCGGGCTACGTGGGTTACGACCAGGGTGGCCTGTTGACGGAATCGGTGAACAAGCACCCCCATTGTGTATTGCTGCTTGATGAGATCGAGAAGGCACATCCGGAAGTGTTCAACCTGCTGCTGCAGGTCATGGACCACGGTACGCTGACGGATAACAATGGCCGTAAGGCCGACTTCCGCCACGTTATTCTGGTCATGACCACCAACGCGGGCGCAGAGAGCATGGCGCGGAGGTCCATTGGCTTCAATGAGCAGGACCACAGCACCGACGGCATGGAAATCATCAGCAAGACGTTCACACCGGAGTTCCGTAACCGGCTGGACGGCATCATCCAGTTCGCGGATCTCCAGAAGGAAACCATCACGCATGTGGTGGACAAATTCCTCACCGAATTGCAGGCCCAGCTGGATGAGAAGCACGTGGTACTGCATGTGGACGAGCCGGCGAAACAGTGGCTCGCGGAGAAAGGCTACGATGTCACCATGGGTGCACGTCCGATGTCACGCTTGATTCAGGACAAGATCAAGCGTCCGCTGGCTGAACAGATCCTGTTCGGTCGCCTGTCCGAGAAAGGGGGTGATGTGCACATACACTTGCGGGATGACGAGCTGGTGTTCGACTACGAAGACGAGCCCGCGGAAGCGGTCTGACGACTGCCGGTCGCAAGTCACCGAGAACCGCGCCCTGAACGGGCGCGGTTTTTTTATGTGCATTGTTCATCGGATTGGCCGTACTCCGCCGGCCAGCCCGACAATGCCGTCAATCCATTCATGCCTGAATTCTGTCAGTTTATTGGAACCGTCAATCTCCGATCCGCACTTCCGGGTCGGGGTTCCCAGTAACAATAACGACAAGGAATCAGGACGAATGAAGGTATGTGCTGCATTGATGGCGGGGCTGATCGGCCTGTCTGTCTGGACGCCCGCATGGGCGGAAGAGGAAAAGTCATTTTGTGTGTTCGATGTGGCGGGGGCTGGTGGTTTTGTTTACAGGACCTTGCAGGAATACCAACGAAAGATGGTTCGCTCTGGCGTCAAGCTGGCCATGAAGCCCTACACGGACGAGGATGAGGCCGTCCGGGACTTTCGTTCAGGCGGCTGCGACATCGTTGCGTTAACCGATATGGGCGCGCGTCACTTCAACGATTTTACCGGCTCCATCAGTGCCATTGGGGCAGTGCCTTATTATGAAGACCTGCGAGTGCTTATGCACATTCTCTCGAGCCCTCGGGTTGATGAGCACCTTTCCCAGGAGGGATACGAGGTTCTCGGTGTGGCGCCCATGGGGGCGGCGTATCTGTTCGTCAACGATCGGAACATTGACCACGTGGACGCGTTACGGGGTAAGCGGATTACGGTATTCGAGGGGCACCATGATGCACGGCACATGGTGGAGTATGTAGGTGCGATTCCCGTCGACGCCAAGATCTCCAATTTCGCCCGGCTGTTTAACACCGGTGAGGCGGATATCAGCTATGCACCCGCAGCTGCCTATGAGGTGCTGGAAATGTTTCGGGGCATGGGGGATCAGGGTGGTATTGTGAAGTACCCGGTGGGTCAGGTCACGGTTCAGCTGATGGCCCGCAGTGGTGAGTTCGATGATCGATTCGTTCGCCAGTCCCGCAAAACCGTCTCGCGACTCTATCCGGAAGCAATCCGGGTAATCCGCCAGTATGAGACATCGATTCCGGCCGAGCGTTGGGTCGATATTTCACCGGAAGCCATTGTGGGCTACCAGGAGATGCTGCGGAGCGTTCGTATCGACATGCAGGAATCAACCGAAGACAGTGGCATGCTGGCCGCCGGGGTATACGACGACAATATGATGACCATCTTGCGGAAGGTGCGGTGCTATACCAACCCGGGCGCGAGGGAGTGCAGTGCGGAAGACCGGGAATAACCGCACTGCCAGAACTGAAAAAGCCCCGAAAACGGGGCCTTTCAGATGTCACGCTGGCGATCAGCGGGCGCGGTAGACGATACGGCCCTTGCTCAGATCGTAGGGAGTCAGCTCAACTTTAACCTTGTCGCCGGTGAGAATACGGATGTAGTTCTTGCGCATCTTTCCGGAAATGTGAGCGGTCACAACGTGGCCGTTGCTCAGCTCAACGCGGAACATGGTATTTGGAAGCGTATCAACAATGACGCCTTCCATTTCAATGACATCTGATTTCGCCATTCAGTAGAAACCTCGTTTGGAATTAACTTGCCTTGATTTTAAATTGCGCAATTCTGCCTGATTTGTCGCCATTTAGCAAAATCAGTTGTGGTCGAGGGGCTGCCAGTGGCCGTGCTGCAGCGCTTCGATCGGTCTGAAGCGGGTTTTGTAGTTCATTTTCCTGCACTCCCTGATCCAGTATCCCAGATACAGGTACGGTAGTTGGCGAGCCCGGGCCTGCTCGATCTGCCAAAGTACGGCAAACGTGCCAATGCTCCGGTGTTCGTGGGCCGGATCGAAGACGGTGTAGATGGCGGAAAGCCCGTCGTCCAGAAGATCGACAGCGGCCAGGCCGATCAGGTCGTCGCCCAGGCGTATCTCGAGAAACCAGGAATCGGTCGCGCCTTCCACGAGGAACGAGGTGAACTGTTCCCGGGAGGGTGGGTACATATCACCATCGGCGTGCCGCTGCTCAATGTAATGGGCATAGAGGCGGTAGTAGCGCTCGGTGAAGGTAGCTGGGACCAGTTCGCAGGTGAGATCGGCGTTCCTGCCCAGTACACGTCGCTGGCTGCGATCCGGACGGAAGTCTTCCACGCGCAAGCGGACCGGAATGCAGGCATTGCAGGCCTCGCAATGGGGGCGGTAGTAATGGGAACCGCTGCGCCGGAAACCGAGGGCGGTCAACTGGCTGTACAGTCGTTTGTCGATGTTCGCCCGCGGATCGACAAACATGGTGGTGGCCTCACGATCGGGCAGGTAGCTGCAATCGTGGGGAGGCGTTGCAAAAAACACCAGGGTTTTGAGGTTACTCATGGGTGCCTCCGGTCCCGGGCCATTGCCAGCGTATCTGCCAGGAGGTGTGATTCGGCGCGTGTGCCACACCTGCTCTGAGTATAGATAAAAACTCGCTTCTTGGTATGCTTCTGGCGCCCATGGTCAGGAGGTGGCTGCTCTCGACCTGGCAATCCATGATGCGGTATCCCCATTCAGCCAACTGGTTTGCCAGGTGGACCATCAGCACCTTGGACGCATTGGTTTCGAGGGAAAACATCGACTCTCCAAAAAAGCACTGACCAATGGCGAGCCCATACATGCCGCCTACCAGTTCTCCGGCAGGATTCCAGACCTCAATCGAATGGGCAACGCCCTGCTGGTGCAGGGCGGTGTAGCTGCGGAGCATGTCCTCGGTAATCCAGGTTCCCTCGGCACGGGTTTCAGCACACAGGCGAATCACGTTCGGGAAGTCGTTGTCTGCGGTGATCCTGAAGTGGTGCTTGTTCAGGGTTCGCTTCAGGCTACGGGGAACATGGATTTCTTCGGGAAACAGAACACACCTCGGATCCGGCGACCACCAGAGTATGGGTTGGTCGTCGCTGAACCAGGGGAAAATACCATTGCGGTAGGCCAGGATCAGTCGCTGTGTGGACAAGTCCCCACCCAGCGCGAGAAGGCCGTCGGGTTCATCGAGAGCCTCCTCAGCGGGTGGAAACCAGAGTTGGTCAGGATCTATCCAGGGTAGTGAGGTCATCCTTATCCGCTGTTGATCAGTTAGTCCTGTTGATCTAGGAACTTCTCCGCGTCCAGGGCCGCCATGCAACCAAAGCCCGCAGAGGTCACCGCCTGACGGTAAACGTGATCGGCCACGTCGCCGGCGGCAAACACGCCGGGAATGCTGCTCTGGGTCGCCATCCCCTCAAGGCCGGACCGGATCTTAATGTAGCCGTTCTCCATGTCCAACTGACCTGTGAACAGATCGGTGTTTGGCTTGTGGCCAATCGCGATAAATACTCCGGCCAGCGCCATTTCCTGGGTGGAGCCGTCTTTCATGCTCTTGATGCGCATGCCGGTAACACCGGTTCCGTCGCCCAATACCTCATCCAGGGTGTGATCCCAGACGATGTTGACGTTGCCGTTGCGGGCCTTTTCGAACAGCTTGTCCTGCAGGATCTTCTCCGCGCGGAGGCTGTCACGACGATGGACCAGGGTTACTTCATCGGCGATATTGGAGAGGTACAGGGCTTCCTCGACGGCGGTATTACCGCCGCCGATCACGGCAACTTTCTGTTTTTTGTAGAAGAAGCCGTCGCAGGTGGCGCAGGCGGAAACGCCCTGGCCTTTAAACTTTTCTTCCGATTCCAGTCCCAGGTACATGGCAGAGGCGCCAGTTGAAATGATCAGCGCGTCGCAAGTGTATTCCCCACTGTCGCCTTTCAACCGGAAGGGCCGGTTGCGCAGGTCGGCTTCGTTGATCGTGTCGTACACGATGTTGGTTTCGAAGCGCTCGGCATGCTTGAGCATGCGCTGCATCAGTTCGGGGCCCTGGACACCGTCGTTGTCGCCTGGCCAGTTGTCGACGTCTGTCGTGGTTGTGAGCTGACCACCCACTTCAATGCCGGTGATCAATGTTGGCTTCAGGTTTGCGCGAGCAGCGTATACCGCTGCGGTGTAACCGGCGGGGCCAGAACCAAGGATGATCAGTCGGGAATGTTTGGTATCGCTCATGGTGGGTCTCTCGTCAAATTCTGGAATCAACTGAATTGAAAATACGCTTTACGCTGCTGCCAACACGGTGGCTAAGTGGGCAGAAGGCTATCACGAACGCCGTGATATGCCATTTATTTCGCCCAATTTCCGTCATTGAACCTTGCTATCTACTCAATGACAGAGACTGAAGCAAGAAGTTGCCTGATCCGCTCTTTACTCTTGCCAGACTCACCCTGTTCCAGTCGATGCTCTGCAACCGCGGGAAAAACCGCCTGGATGTCGTCCGGCAGGACGTGATGCCGGCCGTCCATCAGGGCCCAGGCCCGTGCTGCACGGACCAGGCCCAGCCCCGCCCGGGGCGACAGGCCATACAGCAGACCGGGCATGCGCCGGCTCTGTTCCAGCAGCCGCTGGACATAGTCCAGCAGTGCGGGGCTGGTGGCCACGCGTCCAACCGAATCCTGGAGCGATTCCAGATCCGACTGGCTGAGCAATGTCTGCAGCTTTTCGGTAAGGGCGCGCCGGTCTTCGCCTTCGAGCAGTTCACGCTCCGCTTTCGGATCCGGGTAGCCCAGTCGTAGTCGCATCAGGAAACGGTCGAGCTGGGATTCCGGCAACGGATAGGTGCCGCCCTGTTCAATCGGGTTCTGAGTGGCAATCACGAAAAACGGATGGGGGAGCGGGCGGGTTTCACCTTCAATCGACACCTGGCGTTCTTCCATCGCCTCCAGCAGGGCGCTCTGTGTGCGTGGTGAAGCCCGGTTTATTTCATCCGCCAGAACAATCTGGGCGAAAATCGGGCCCTTATGAAAAACCAGGGACCCGGCTTCCTTGTCGTACATGGAGTAGCCGAGCACATCCGCTGGCAACAGGTCATTGGTGAACTGAATGCGCTGGTAACTCAGACCCATCACCCGGGCCAGTGCATGGGAGAGTGTGGTCTTGCCCATGCCGGGAATATCTTCGATCAGCAGGTGCCCCCGGGCCAGGAGCCCACAAAGGGCAAGCCGCACCTGTTGTTCCTTGCCCAGCAGGATGGTGTTGAGTTCGTTGACTACGCTGTCGATCAGTTTTTTCATGCAGGATTCAGTCCCGTACCCGTTTGAGGATGTCGCCATAGGCGTCGATGCGTCGGTCTCTCAGATACGGCCAGATGCGCCGGACCGATTCACTGCGATGTCGGTCAAAGGCTGCGTGGAGTATGGTTTCTGAATGCTCATCGGCGCGGGCCAGGAATTCCCCCTGTGGTCCGGTAATGAAGCTGTTGCCCCAGAAACGGATGCCGTCGGACTGTCCGGACGGATCGGGTTCGGTTCCGATCCGGTTGGGCGCGATGACCGGGAGATTGTTGGCGACCGAATGCCCTCGCTGCACGGTGACCCAGGCATCCAGCTGGCGTGCCTGCTCGGATGGCTCATCGGTGACGTCCCAGCCAATAGCGGTCGGGTAGATCAGCACCTCGGCGCCGGCAAGAGCCATCAGCCGTGCTGCTTCCGGGTACCACTGGTCCCAGCAGACCAGCACACCGAGCTTGCCAACGGAGGTTTCGATGGGGGTAAAGCCGCTACGTCCATCATTGAAGCTGGCGTCGCCTGGGGTGAAGTAGAACTTTTCGTAAAATCCGGGATCGTCGGGTATGTGCATTTTGCGGTAAATGCCCGCGATGCTGCCGTCGCGCTCGAACACCACGGCGGTGTTGTGGTATACGCCATTCATGCGGCGCTCGAATACGGAGCCCACCAGTACAATGCCCAGCTCCGCTGCAAGCTGACCGAGGGCATCCGTTGTCCGTCCGGGAATGGGCTCTGCCAGCTCAAACACCGAGGTGTCCTCGGTCTGGCAGAAGTACAGCGTGGCATGGAGTTCCTGCAGTACGACCAGCTCTGCACCTTCAGACGCGGCCTGCCTTACCAGGCGCTCGCTGGTGGCCAGGCTGGTGGCTTTATCTGCACTGCAGGCCTGCTGGATAGCGGCAACGTTCAACATCGGGGACGCTGCGGTATGGCGCTTTGTCATAGTGTAACCACCCCCTCGGGAAGCTGCATGGTGACGCAGTGAAGGCTACCGTGCTGGAAGATCAGCGGTCGACAGTTGATAGGAACGATTTCCCGCCCGGGAAACAGCTCTTTCAATACGCGTATGGCGTCGTCATCCTGGGGCACATCGTAAACCGGGAGCAGAACGGCGCCATTGATAATCAGGAAGTTGGCGTAGGTCGCGGGCAGGCGCTGCCCCTCCTCATCATAAATCGGATCAGGCCAGGGCAGGGCCGTCAGCTTGTAGGGACGGCCATCCGCCTGACGGAACTGCTCAAGTTCCTCTTCCATGGCGGCCAGGGCACTGTAATGCTCGTCCGCGACATCAGGACAGGTCACGTAACAGATGTGATCCTCGGCGCAGAAGCGTGCGAGGGTGTCGATATGGCTGTCGGTATCGTCGCCGGTCAGGTAGCCGTGATTGAGCCAGAGGATTCGTTGGGCGCCCAGGGTTTCGGCCAGCAGGTTCTCTATGCCACCGCGATCAAGTGAAGGGTTTCTGCTGGGGGTCAGCAGACACTCGCTGGTGGTCAGCAGCGTTCCCTTGCCATCCGATTCGATCGACCCACCTTCCAGTATGCAGTCCACCGAATCCATGGGTGTGGTGCCAAAGCTGCCAGAATCGAGCAGGTGCCGGTTCAGGGCGTCGTCTTTCTGCCACGGGAACTTGCCACCCCAGGCGTTGAAGCGGAAGTCCAGCAGCCGTGGCCCATCGTCAGTGATGACCGTCAGGGGGCCATGGTCGCGGCTCCAGGTATCATCGGCGGGTGCGGGCACGGCGATGACCCGACCTGGCAGCCCCTGCTCACGGACGTGGGTGGTCAGTTCCCGCTCGAGTTCCTGCAGCCGGGACACATGCTCGCAACTGATAACGAGGTTTTCCCGCGCCAGGACGGCGAGCGCAATGGCGATGAACACCGGCTCCACTTCCGCCAGCCTTTCAGACCAGTCGGTACCTGCATGGGGCCAGGTCAGCAGTACGGCACTTTGATGCGCCCACTCAGCGGGCATGAATCGTGTGGTGGTCAATTTAGAGCTACCTATTGCAAAAAGTCGCCATTCTAACCAACGGATGACGTTGCGTCAGGACAAGGATGATGGAAATCCACGCGGCGGTCCTGGACCGCCTGACGGGAAGTGAAGTGTCGCTTGCCTATCGGTCCGGGTTCAATACGGCGTGGAGTACCCGGTCGCCTTCGAAATAAACCACGAAACGATCGTAGTGCCACTGGGAGATCGGCGGCTGACCAACCGGGCCGCGGATTTCCCGGGGCGCGCCCCAGCCGTTACGAACGCTGTTTTCACTCATTCCGGTGCGGGGAAGTTCACTCTGGGTCCGCTCCGCCTGGGAACCGACCGGGATCGCCACCTCGTCAGCCGCAGCCGGCATGGAAGCGCCAAGGGCGATTGCCGCAGTCAATATGCCAGACAGAAAGGGTGTGCTTCTTATCATCGGTAAGGGTCTCCCTGGGAGCAGATGGTTGCCGGGGGTATCTAGGCCCCTGGTGACATGACTAAAACGTAATATCTGAATAACCATGACAAAAGTGTCGCGATTTCGCCAGTTTACTCTTTTTGCCGCTGGCGTATTTGCCACCGCATCACATGCCTGGCGATTTGCTGGCGGTCACTGTCATGAATCTCGGTGAACTCTACGTGAACCCTTGTTTTCCCTGCCTCATCGGCCACGGCTGTGACAACTCTGGCCCAGGCCTGGGGCTGGAACAGCTCTGGAGGCAGGGTCATCCGTATCGCCAGGCGGTCTCCGGAAGCCCATCCGGTCTCAGTGGTCTGAAACGCAAGACCACCTTCACTCAGTGTCACATCTTGCCAGTCCTCCGGTTGCAACGGATTTTGCTCAAAGGCCATAATGCGCGCCAGCGTATCGAGCTTTCCGTTCAGGGACTTTACCAGTGACGTGAGCAGACGGTCTCGTTCCGCAAGTGTGGCGAGTTGGGAACGGACATCCTGGTCCAGCCGCCTGAGTTCTTCGCGCAGGCTGCCAAGGTGATCCCCGTTGAAGGGTGTCTGGGTGTCCGTTGCGTCTCTGGCCACCCGACGGATTTCGAGACCGATCCGGTCCTCTATCCGAAAAAAATCGCGACGGTCGCCTGCCGCCGATGATGTCGGCGTGGGGCCTGGGATGTCTGGGGAAGGCAAGGGCATTATGGCTCCGTATCAGCGCGGCATTTTATGTTTATGATGAAAAGTTTAGCAGTTTCCGCTCACCCGGTGTGTTCGGAAATCCGAAGGACCCGAAGGTAGCAACAGGCGCCTCTTCTCATGTTCAGACCTTTATCGTTGTACGTTGGGTTGCGTTATACCGCAGCGAAACGCCGTAATCATTTTATCTCCTTTATTTCACTGACATCCATGATTGGCCTGATGCTCGGTGTTGCCGTGCTTATCATCGTGCTGTCGGTCATGAATGGCTTCGACCGTGAACTGAAGCAGCGCATTCTCGGCATGGTGCCTCATGCGGTCATTGAAGGGGCGGACCATATCCGCGACTGGCAGGATGTCGTTAGCCGGGTGGAGGAGCATCCAAGGGTGCTGGCGGCTGCGCCATTTATTCAGGGTCAGGGCATGGTGACCGGCGGGGGCGACGTGCGCGGTGTGCTGCTCAACGGTGTGCTGCCGGACCAGGAACGGGACGTGTCCATCATTGAGAACCACATGATCGAAGGGCAGCTGGACGATCTGGAGGCTGGCGAGTTTGGCATTATTGTCGGGCGTACTATGGCTTCCAGCCTGAGGTTGCAGCTCGGCGACAAGGTGACGGTGGTGTTGCCGGAAGCTTCCGTGACACCGGCTGGCGTTCTTCCGCGTCTCAAACGGTTCACCGTGAAAGGTGTGTTCAGTGTTGGCGCAGAGCTGGACGGCAATTACACCCTGATCCATATGGACGACGCCGCGAAGCTGATGCGAACCAACGGTCGCGCCAAGGGGGTCCGGTTGCTGGTGGATGACCTGTTCGCCGCGCCCCGGGTTGCGGAGCAGGCCGCCCGAAGTCTGAATGGTCGCTACTATATCTCGGACTGGACCCGCACCCACGGCAATCTGTTCCAGGCCATCCGCATGGAGAAAACCATGATTGGCCTGTTGCTGATGTTCATCGTGGCGGTGGCCGCCTTCAATATCGTATCGACACTGGTGATGGTGGTGACGGACAAAACCGCCGATATCGCGATTCTGCGGACGATGGGGGCCACTCCGGGAAGAATCATGCGGATCTTCATTATCCAGGGGGGCGTTATCGGCATCTTCGGAACCCTGGTTGGCACCGCCCTCGGAGTACTGGGGGCTCTCAATATCAGTGCGGCGATCTCCTGGCTCGAAGGTGCACTGGGGCACCAGTTCCTCAACGCAGACGTCTACTTTATCAGTTACCTGCCGTCGCAGTTGCAGTGGCAGGATGTGTTTATCATCAGCGGAGCCGGCCTGGCCATGAGCCTGCTGGCAACCATTTACCCCGCCTGGCGGGCATCACGGGTGGATCCGGCGGAGGCCCTGCGTTATGAATGATTCAACGGTACCGGTCAACGAAACCCCGCTGGTCATCGACTGTCGGGAAGTGACCCGCACCTATAACGAGGGGCCGGAAAAGCTCACCATCTTTTCTGACATCTCCCTGCGGGTCACTGCAGGAGAAACAGTAGCGATTGTCGGGAGCAGTGGTGCGGGCAAGACCACGCTGCTGAACCTCCTTGGCGGGCTGGACCGACCCTCCTCGGGCCACATTTCCATCTGTGGCCAGGATATCCATTCCATGAGCGAAGCGGGCCGGGCACGCTTTCGCAACCGTCATCTGGGCTTCGTATACCAGTTCCACCACCTGCTGCCTGAATTCACGGCGTTGGAAAATGTGATGATGCCCTGTGCGCTGGGTGGCATGAGTGTGAAAGCCGCGGAAAAGAAAGCCCGAGCTGTATTGACAGACGTCGGCCTTGCCCAGCGCCTGACGCACAAGCCCGGTGAGCTGTCCGGCGGTGAACGGCAGCGGGTAGCCATTGCCCGTGCCCTGGTGAACGAGCCCGAGTGCGTGCTGATGGATGAGCCCACGGGCAACCTGGATGAGCACACCGGTGAAGGCGTCAAGCAGTTGATTGAGTCTCTTCGTGACCGGCTGGGTATTGCATTCGTGATGGTGACCCACGACATGGCCATGGCCAGGAGTCTTGGGCGCGTATTGCGGCTGGAGCAGGGGCGACTTCTGACGGAACGATAGGCGTCAGCGGGGTGCGCGCCTTCTCAACTGGCGACGCTCCTGCCAGTCGGTGCGCACTTTGCGTCGCCAGAGGAACTGAATCAGCAGATAGGAAATGCAGGCGCAGAGTGTGGCGACGACCAGGGAGCCAAGGTAAAGCGGAATGCCGATATCAATCAGGCGTTCGCTGATCCAGCCCCAGGAGGCCTGGAACTCGAAGGCCAGCACCGGCCGGTCCAGTATCCAGGCCCCCACCTTGTAATTGAAATAGAAAATCGGGGGCATGGTCAGCGGGTTGCTGATCCAGACCAGCACGGTGGACAACGGCAGGTTGGCGTTGAACCAGATGGCAAAGAAAACCGCGCCGAGCATCTGGAACGGCATGGGAATGAAGCAGAGGAAGATTCCGACCAGGAAGGCGCGGGACACACTGTGACGGTTGATGTGCCAGAGGTTGGGCTCATGAAGGATGTCGCCAAGGAAGTGCAGCGACTTCATCGCGCGGATTTTCTCCGGCGACGGTAGGTATCGTTTCATGAACTTCTTTGGCATCTGGAAGTTCTGCCTGTTCAGATTGACAGCCCCGGGCTGTGTGGATTGCCGGAAGCCTGAAGTATCACCGGAGCCCAAGAATATCAGGAGGACAAGGATTGTCCGGAAGTCTTGCCGCGTTTGCCTGCGGCGTTATCTTACTTTATACCTTCCCGGTGTTGCCACCTCTGCCGTGGTTGGCCACTGTCGGATGTCTGTTGCCTGGCGGGCTCCTGTGTTCGGGCGTTCGACATCGTGGCGTGCTGGCAATGGTACTTCTCGGTTTTTTCGCGGGTCTTGGTTGGGCGGCCTGGCACGCCTCTGATCGCCTGCAGCATGTCTTACCCGTCGCAATGGAGGGCGAGACATTGAGGGTGTCCGGCTACCTTTGCAGCATTCCGTCCCAGGGTAGTTTTAACAGTCTTCGCTTCAACGTCTGTGTCACGCACTGGCATGACACTGACGCCACGGGCGGTCTGCCCACTCGCCTTCGGCTTGCCTGGTACGGCGACGGTGAGAAAGTGCTCCCGGGCCACAGGCTAACCCTCACGGTGGTCCTGAAGCGTCCTCACGGTGCCGTTAACCCGCAGGGCTTTCGTTACGAGACCTGGTTATTCCGAAAGGGATTCGGGGCGACCGGAACCGTGAGGGCGGTAGCCGCTGACCATACGCTGCCGTGTGGTGTTCACTGCCACTATCTGTCCTGGCGGCAGGGGCTGGCCGATAGTGTCTCGGAGGTCCTGAGTGAGGCAGAGCATTATCCACTGCTGGCGTCTCTGCTGATAGGTGACCGCGGGGAAATGACCTCCCACCACTGGGATGTCCTCAAGGCTACCGGAACGATCCACCTGGTGGCGATCTCGGGGCTGCACCTGGGACTGATCGCGATTGGTGTGGGATTCGTCGTGGCGAGGCTGGTTAACCTGTTGCCGCCGGGCTGGCCGCGACCTTCCGCCCGACGGGTTCTGGTGTTGGTCACGGTTGCTGTCGGATGTGTGACTTATGCCCTGGCTGCCGGTTTCACAGTGCCTACGCGGCGGGCACTGATAATGGCCGTGGTAGCCGGCTGGGTACTGCTCAGGGGGCATCAGGTCTCGCCCTGGCACGCATTGGCAACGGCCTTGTTCCTGGTGTTGCTGACGGATCCCTTCGCCCCGCTGGATCAGGGGTTCTGGCTTTCCTTTGGTGCTGTGGCCGTATTGATCCTTGTGTTTTCGGGGCGGCTGAAGGGGCCGGGCTGGTGGCGAGGTCTCCTGCTCGCTCAGTTCGCCGTGTTTGCCGGGCTGTGGCCGATACTGGCGGTGCTTGGGCAGGAACAGCCCTACGCAGGATTCATCGCGAACCTGTTCGCCATTCCCTGGGTTTCGCTGGTGGTGATGCCGGTGCTGATGGTGGGCAGCGGGATTCTGTGGGTGGTGCCAGGCAGCGAGCCTTGGGTACTGGTGGTGTTCGACGGTGTGCTGGATGTGCTCTGGTCGGGGCTATCGTTGCTGGCTACCCTTGACCTTCCAAGCCAGAATCCCGGCGTTGGGCGGGCGCTGCTGCTGTCGTTGTTGCTGCTTGCGGCGGTCATGCTGCCGTCTGTCCGGGTGCGCTGCGGCGCCGGCCTGGCGGCTGCACTCTTACTGATTATCCCGCTGTTGGGTGAGAAGTCGTCCAATCCCTGGGTGTCGGTGCCTGACGTGGTGGTGTGGGACGTAGGGCAGGGCATGTCAGTGCTCGTCCGGCATCAGGATCAGGTGCTGCTGTATGACACGGGCCCAGCGATACCCGGTGTGTTTTCCGCCGTCGAATCGGTGCTGGTTCCTAACCTGCGGGCTTTGGGGATACGTTCCATCGATACGCTGGTCATCAGTCATGGCGATGGTGATCATGCCGGAGGGCTCGATACTCTGTTCGCGACGTTTCCCGTTGGACGGGTAATTTCCGGGGAACCCGGGCGGCTTGGCGATGTGCGGACGGGCCATGCCGGACCTGGAATAGTCCACTGCGACATTGCCCACGGGTTCTCTATGGGCGCGATCGATATTGATTTCTGGCAGAGCCCCACCCCGGATTCCTCAAACGATGCGTCGTGTGTGATGGCTGTGACCCGATCTGATTTCGCCGCTCAGGTTGTTATACCCGGTGATATCACCACCACTGCTGAAGCCCGCTTGCTGGCAAACGCAGCAGAATGGTTGCCGCCTGCCGCCGAGCGCGTCGTGCTGGCGCCTCACCATGGCAGTAACACCTCGTCTTCGCCGGCATGGGTCAACCAGCTGGCGCCCCGGTGGGTGGTCTACAGTGCCGGTTACCGTCACCGGTTCGGTCATCCCCATCCGGCGGTCACCGAACGCTACCGCGTTGCCGGTAGCCATGCACTGAATACGGCCTACTCCGGTGCCATCCGTCTCATATTGGGCAGGCAGGAGGTGGCGGTTGATCAGCAGCGGGCGTCTGCCGCGTTCTGGATTCGACCGCCGGAAACCCGGTGGTAATCATTGTAAAATACCGTGACACAACGGGTGTGGCCTGACGGGGCAGCTATGCTAAAGTAGCGCGGCTTGTTAACAATCAGGGAGACCAAGCGTGTTCGAGCTGTTGAAAGCCGGTGGCATTTTGATGGTGCCAATTGTTGCCTGTTCCATCCTGGCGCTTGCCATAATCCTCGAGCGTTTCTGGACGCTGCGTGCATCCCGCGTTGCGCCCCCCCAGACCATCAATGAGCTGTGGCGCTGGATCAAGAAAAAAGAGCTTAACGGCCGCAAGCTCAAAGCCCTGCAGGGGTCGTCTCCCCTGGGCCGCATACTGGCCGGCGGCCTGATGAACGCCAAGCATGGTCGTGAGATCATGAAAGAAAGCATTGAGCATGAAGCCAGCCAGGTTATCCACGATCTTGAACGATTCCTGAACCCACTGGGGACCGTAGCGACCATTACGCCGTTGCTGGGTCTGCTTGGCACGGTGATTGGCATGATCAAGGTGTTTGCAGAGATTCAACTTGCCGGTGTCGGCAACGCGGGCAATCTGGCCGGCGGCATTTCCGAAGCGCTGATCACGACGGCGGCGGGTCTGAGTGTGGCGATTCCCGCACTGATCTGCCATCGCTATTTCATCCGTCGTGTGGATGAACTGGTGGTGGGCATGGAGCAGGAAGCCATCAAGCTGGTGGAAGTGGTCCACGGTGACCGCGAAATTGACGTGGAAGGGGCCTGAACGTCGTGAAGTTCAAGCGCCAGAGAAGCCAGGAAGTCGGAGTAGATCTGACACCGCTGATCGATGTGGTGTTCCTGCTGTTGATCTTCTTCATGGTGTCCACCACCTTTACCCGGGAAAGCCACCTGCAGGTGGAGTTGCCCCAAGCCAGCGCGGATGCCCGGGCCGAGTCCGACGTGCGGGAAATTGACGTGGTGATCAATGCACAGGGCCAGTACATTCTGAATGAACGCACACTGGTGAATAACCGGCGGGAAACCCTCGAACGTGCGGTGAGTGAGCTTGCGGCGGGCGATGTGTCGTTGCCATACGTGATCACGGCTGATGCCAGCACGCCCCATGAATTTGTGGTCCGGGCGATGGACGTAGCCGGCCGCTTGGGGTTTGCAAAGCTGAGCATTACTACCGAGCGGGAGGCTGACGGGCAGTGAGCAAATCCGCCGGAGCCATTGAGCCGGATGAGGCCTCCTCATCCAACTGGGCGACCTACAAACGTCTGTTGGCCTACGTAAAGCCATTCTGGGTGGCCTTCTCCCTCGCCGTTCTCGGCAACGTCATCTACGCGGCGGCGTCCACTGGCATGGCCGCCGCGATGGAATACGTAATCGAAGCTATTGAGAACCCCACCGAGCAGAACCGCGTATTGCTGACGCTCCTGATTGTCGGCGTATTCGCCTTTCGGGGCGTGGGCACTTTCCTGAGCCAGTATTTCATCAGTTATGTCGGTCGTCAGGTCATTAATGCGTTGCGAAACCAGGTCTTTGACCGCCTGATGACCTTGCCGTCCCGTTATTTCGACGATAACGCGTCAGGGCGACTCGTTTCCAAACTGACGTTCAACGTGGAGCAGGTGGCAGAAGCGACCACGAACGCAGTCACGATTACCCTGCGGGAAGGGCTGACTATCCTGGGTCTGCTGGGTTTCATGCTCTACACCAACTGGAAGCTCACCCTGGTCTTCGTTGCCGTTGGCCCGATCATCGGTTTTGTGGTCAGTTATGCCAGCAAACGCTTTCGCAAGATCTCCAAGCGCATACAGGGCTCAATGGGTGATATTACTCATGTCGCTTCCGAGTCAATTTCCGGCTACCGCGTGGTCCGTACGTTCGGTGGTGAAGACTATGAACGGGAGCGGTTCCGGGATGTCAGTGAGAAGAACCTGCGTCAAAGCCTGAAAATGGCGTCCACCCAGGCCATCAGTATTCCGGTGATTCAGGTGCTGGTGGCACTGGCCATAGCGGCTCTGGTGTGGACCATGCTTGCGCCGGAAATCCGTGGTGAGATGAGCACCGGCCAGTTGATTGCCTTTATTACCGCCGCAACCACCATGGCCAAGCCGATACGGCAGGTAACGTCCGTGCATGCCAAGATCCAGAAGGGCGTGGCCGCTGCCCACGACGTGTTTGGCACCATGGACGAAGAACCGGAACAGGATGAAGGCACCTACCAGCCGGATCGGGTCAGGGGCGATATCACCTTTGATCGGGTGTCGTTCCGCTACCGTGACCAGCTTGATGACGTACTGAAGGCCATCTCCCTGGAGATTCCGGCGGGGCAGAGTGTGGCCCTGGTTGGCCGTTCCGGCAGTGGCAAGTCCACCCTGGTGAGCCTGTTGCCGCGTTTTTACGAATACACCGGCGGTGATATCCGCATGGATGGCCATTCCCTCAAGGCGTTCAGTCTGCAGGCGTTGCGGGCCCAGATTGCGCTGGTCACCCAGAACGTGGTTCTGTTCAACGACACCATCGCCGCCAACATTGCCTACGGCGCCCTGCGGCACTGCAGCCGTGAAGAAGTCCGTGAGGCTGCGGCCAAGGCCCATGCGCTGGAATTCATCGACCGCATGCCCGAAGGGCTGGACACCATGATTGGTGACAACGGGGTGATGCTGTCTGGTGGCCAGCGGCAACGACTCGCCATTGCGCGCGCGCTGCTGAAAGATGCCCCGGTGCTGATTCTGGACGAAGCCACCTCGGCTCTGGATACGGAGTCTGAGCGCCACATCCAGGAAGCCCTGGAAACGGTGATGCAGGGCCGCACCACACTGGTGATTGCCCACCGGCTGTCGACCATTGAAAAGGCCGATCGTATCCTCGTGATGGAAGCCGGGCAGATCATTGAATCCGGACGCCACGACGAGTTGCTCGCCTCTGGGGGCGCTTACGCCCAATTGCACCAGATGCAGTTCAGCGAGCACGCATGACCACGTTGATCGACCGTCTGTGGTATGGGCGGAAACGACCTCTGTGGCCTCTCTATCCGCTGGCCTGGCTGTATCGGGCCATTGCACAGAACCGCCGGAGAAAGGCCTGGAGTGTCCGTCATATGGCGCTGGACGTCCCGGTGGTGGTGGTGGGCAATCTCACAGCCGGTGGCACCGGCAAATCTCCGCTTACGGCCAAACTGGTTACGTTACTCAAAGAGCAGGGCTGGCGTCCGGTCATACTGAGCCGAGGGTATGGCGGTCGCGCTGACAGCTATCCGCTGTGTGTTGATGAAGGTACCCCGGCAGAAACTGCCGGGGATGAGCCTGTTATGCTGCGTATGGAAACCGGTTGTCCAGTGGTGGTGGACCCGCGACGAAAACGGGGAGCATTATGGGCACTGGAGCACAACCTTGGTGATATCCTGATCTGTGATGATGGTCTCCAGCATTACGAGCTGCCCAGGGATATTGAGTTGGCGGTATTCGATGCCGCCCGTGGCGTCGGCAATGGCGCAGGCATTCCGGTGGGGCCGCTCAGGGAGCCACTGGAGAGACTTTCTGCGGTTGACTTTGTTATCACCAATGGCGGCCACCTCGACGCCATTGAGCATCCCGCAAAATACGTGATGACACTGCAGCCCTCTGGGCTCCGCAACCTGCGAACCGGTCAGGAAATTCCGGTGGACAGCCTGAGCGGGCAGTCGGTTCTGGCGGTCGCCGGCATCGGTAACCCGGGGCGCTTCTTTGCGACGCTGGAATCCCTCGGTGCCAGAGTGACGGGCCGTGCTTTGGCGGACCACCACCGGTTTCGTGCGTCTGACCTTGAGCTCAATGGTGAGGAGCGTCTGGTCATGACCGCAAAGGACGCAGTGAAGTGCCGTGATATTGCCGGTGACAATGCCTGGGTGTTGTCGGTAACGGCCAGTCTGCCGGAAGACTTCAAGCTGGCGTTCCTGAGCCGGGTGCGGGAATGCAGCGATCAGCTAACACATCATGAATCCGAGAGAGCGCAAAATGGATAAGAAACTGGTAGCCATGCTGGCCTGCCCCGTGTGCAAGGGCGATCTGAAACTGAATACCGAGAAGACGGAACTGGTGTGTTATCAGGATGCGATGGCGTTCCCCATCCGTGAGGGCATTCCCGTGATGCTGGCGACCGAAGCCCGGACCCTGTCCACGGACGAGCGCCTCGACAAACGCTGATAGGTAAGCACCATGTCTTTTACTGTGGTAATCCCTGCCCGCTACGCGTCTACCCGTCTGCCTGGCAAGCCTCTGGCGGATATTGCCGGCAAGCCGATGATTCAACATGTGTACGAGCGTGCGTGTGAGAGTGCGGCTGGGCGTGTTGTCATCGCGACCGATGATCAGCGCATTGAAGACGTCTGTAAAACGTTTGGCGCCGAAGTGGTCATGACCGCCCGGGACCATGCCAGTGGTACTGACCGCCTGGAGGAAGTCGCCCGCACGCTGGGTTTTGATGCGGATGCACGCGTCGTGAACGTGCAGGGTGATGAGCCTCTGATCCCGCCGGTACTGATCAATCAGGTGGCGGAGAACCTCGAGCGATTCCCGCAAGTGGCGATTGCGACCCTGAGCGAGAAAATCACCGACCTGGCCAGCGTACTGAATCCGAACGTGGTCAAGGTGGTCTCCGACCATGAGGGCATTGCCCACTATTTCAGCCGTGCGCCCATTCCCTGGGCGCGGGATGCCTGGCAAGGGGATGCCTGGCCGCCGTCGCCGGGGCACACACTTCCAGACGGCGTAGCCTGGTACCGTCACATCGGAATATATGGGTACCGGGTCCGCTTACTGAGCGATTTCGTACGCTGGGCCCCGGCGCCCGCGGAGCAGTCGGAATCCCTGGAGCAGCTCCGCGCATTGTATAACGGCGCCAAAATCCACGTTGAGGAAGCTCTGGAGCGACCTCCAGCCGGCGTTGACACCGAAGCGGACCTGCAACGCCTGCGGCATTGGATGGAGGCCGGACGCCCATGAGTTTGCCTGAACCGGTGAAGGTGCTGTTTGTATGCCTCGGCAATATCTGCCGTTCCCCGAGCGCTGAAGGGGTGTTTCGTCACGCTGTCCGTGAGAGTGGATTGGACGCCCAGGTCCGGATTGATTCCTGTGGAACCGGTGGCTGGCACATCGGGAAAGCACCCGATAATCGAGCGCAGGCCAAGGCACTGCAACGCGGTATCGATCTGTCGGCCCTGCGTGCCCGTCAGCTCTGTCCCGACGATCTGGTGGTCCACGACTATGTGTTGGTGATGGATCGGCAGAACCTGGCGGATGTCATGGCCGTCTGGGCAGAGCACGGTGGTACCCGCCCGCAGCTTTTTCTGGACTTCGATAAGAGTGAGCACGACGAAGTGCCGGATCCCTATTACGGTGGCGATGACGGCTTTGAGAAGGTGCTCGATCTGATCGAAAGCGCCAGTGGCGGATTGCTGCAAGACATACGGAGGCGTCTGGTTTGAATCGGCCTGCGGTTATCCAGCAGAACGTGAGTCTGAAGGCCATGAACAGTCTGGGTATCGAATCCCGGGCGCGGTGGTTTGCAGAGGTATCGAGCGCCGATCAGATACTGCCGCTGCTGGAATTTGCCGACAGGGAGGGGCTTGAAACCCTGATACTCGGAGGTGGCAGCAACCTGGTGTTCGCGGATGATTTTCCTGGGCTGGTGCTCCGCCTGTCGATTACCGGCCGCCACTGGGAGCACATCGACCAGGACGCCGCCGTGCTGGTGCTTGGTGCTGGCGAGAACTGGCATGAGTCAGTGCTGTACGCCGCCGCCGCAGGGTACCGTGGCATTGAGAACCTGGCGTTGATTCCCGGCACAGCCGGAGCCGCGCCGGTGCAGAATATCGGTGCCTACGGCGTTGAACTGAGCGACACCCTGGTCAGTGTTACGGTGCTTGACCGCCACTCCGGACAACTGGAAAACCTCAGCAACGAAGCCTGTTGTTTTGCGTACCGTGACAGCCTGTTCAAGCAGCAGCCAGGCCGGTATGTGATCACGGAAATACGTCTGCAACTGAGTCGGAGCAGGCCGTTGGTCCTGGGGTACGCCGATCTTGCTGACTACCTGGAGGGGCGTCAAATTGACCAGTTGGCTCCTCTGGAGGTCGCCCAGGCAGTGATGGCGGTTCGCCGACGGAAATTGCCCGATCCACAGCAGATGCCCAATGCCGGCAGTTTTTTCAAGAACCCGGTAGTCTCATTAACGGTCTGGGACACGCTGAAAGCCGACTATCCTGATATGCCGGGCTACCCGGGCGCAGACACCGCAAAACTCGCGGCGGCGTGGCTGATAGACCAGTGTGGATGGAAAGGCTACCGCAACCAGCGGGTCGGGGTGCACAACCGACAGGCGCTGGTGCTGGTAAATCATTCCAACGGCAGTGGCAGCGACATCCTGGCGCTGGCGGCTCAAATCCAGCGGGATGTGGCGCATCGGTTTGGCATTACGCTGGAGATGGAGCCGGGCGTGGTTCCGGTCGGCACGGCGCCGGGCAGGTAGCTCCGGCGCCGTGAGGCCGTGTTACAGCCCGTGGCGGGGAGAGGCGTTCAGCAGGAACGGCAGAAGCTCATCAACCGCAACGTCCTGTCGGTCAGCGTCCTGACGCCCTTTGTATTCCAGGGTGCCTGCGGCGAGGCCGCGGTCTGATACCACGAAGCGATGTGGAATACCGATCAACTCCATATCGGCAAACTTGACGCCGGGCCGCTCGTTGCGGTCATCCAGCAGAACATCAAAACCGGCCTGGCGGAGTTGGTCGTACAGACGATCTCCGGCCTCGGCAACCTCCGGTGACTTGTGGGCGTTCAGGGTCACGATCGCCACTTCAAACGGTGCGATGGCCTCCGGCCAGATGATGCCTTTTTCGTCATGATTCTGCTCGATTGCCGCCGCTACGATCCGCGACACACCGATACCGTAGCACCCCATCTCCAGGATCACGCTCTTGCCGTTCTCATCCAGTACCGTGGCGTTCATGGCCGTGCTGTATTTGTTGCCCAGCTTGAAAATATGGCCAACCTCGATGCCCCGGCGGATTTCCAGGGTGCCCTTGCCGTCGGGGCTGGCATCGCCTTCAACCACGTTCCGCAGGTCTTCGATACGGCTGACGTCGACATCGCGACCCCAGTTCACACCGGTCAGATGGAAGCCTTCCCGGTTTGCACCGCATACGAAATCCGCCAGGTGAGCGGCGCTGCGGTCAACGATCACAGGAACCGGCAGGTCGACAGGACCGATGGATCCCGGCTTGCAGCCGATCACCTGTTCGATTTCCTCGTCGGTGGCCATGGTGAGTGGCTCGGCGATACCCGACAGCTTTTCTGCCTTGATCTCGTTCAGGGTATGGTCACCGCGCAGGATCAGGGCGACCAATCCGGAGGTGCCGTCTTCGTTTGCCTCACCTTTCACCAGCAGGGTCTTTACTGTGCGTGTGGCGTCGATATCAAGGAAGCTGGCGATCGCATCAATGGTGCGCTGATCGGGCGTGGCGATTTTCTTGAGTTCTTCACCGGGCTGGGGCCGTTCACCGGCCGGGGCAACCGCTTCCGCCTTTTCGATGTTGGCGGCGTATTCGCTGTCGGTGCTGAAAACGATGTCGTCTTCTCCGGAAGAGGCCAGCACGTGGAATTCATGGGAGGCATTGCCCCCGATCGCTCCCGAGTCCGCCTGCACCGGACGGTAATCCAGGCCGATGCGATCGAAAATGGCGCAGTAGGTCCGGTGCATGGTCTGGTAGGTTTCGTCCAGAGAGTCCGCGGTGATGTGGAACGAGTAGGCGTCCTTCATCAGGAATTCCCGGGCACGCATGACGCCGAACCGTGGACGACGCTCATCCCGGAATTTGGTCTGGATCTGATAGAAATTCGCAGGCAGCTCCTTGTAGCTCTTGAGCTCATTGCGGATGAGGTCTGTGATGACTTCCTCGTGGGTCGGGCCAAAACAGAAATCCCGGCCGTGACGGTCCTGCATGCGTAACAGTTCGCCGCCGTACTGTTCCCAACGTCCGGATTCCTGCCAGAGTTCCGCTGGCTGCACGGCGGGCATCAGCAACTCCTGGGCGCCGCTCTTGTCCATTTCCTGCCGCACGATGCGCTCGACTTTGCGCAGGGTGCGCAGCCCCATTGGCAGCCACGTGTAGAGGCCCGAGGCAAGTTTGCGAATCATCCCCGAACGAAGCATCAACTGATGGCTGATCACTTCGGCATCGGCAGGTGTTTCTTTGAGGGTGGCAATCAGGTAACGGCTTGCTCGCATTGTGTCGTCCGTATGAATAGGTAGAGGTTCTAAGACTAATGGACAGGGCGCAGATGGCGCGTCCGGACCTTTAATTGTCGTAAAGTGGTGGTTATTGTACGGAGCCTGTCACACAAGGTACAGATCGAGTAGGTAAGCCAGCTTATGACATCAGAGAACCCCGAAACCACCGTGGACGTGACACCACGGCGACAGCCTGTTCAGGCGCGCAGCCGTGAACGTGTCAACAACATCCTTCAGCATGCGGCCGCTATCTTCCATGAAGTCGGTGTGGATGCGACCAGCATGTCCGCGATTGCCCGCCAGTCTGATATGTCGCTGGCTTCCCTCTATCGCTATTTCCCCAACAAGGCGGCCATTGTAAAAGCGATTGCCGAGCGTCATGTTGCGAAAATGGAGTTTGCGCTCCGTGACCGCCTGGAAGAGACCAGCCTGACAGATGCGGTCGCGGTACTCATTGATCTGTTCTACGAGTTCTACCGCAATGAGCCTGCCTATTCGGCCATCTGGAGCGGCGTCGAGTCGATGCCCGAATTGCGGGACCTGGACCTCAGGGAACTTTACAGCAATGCCCGAGATCTCGACGCAAGACTGAAGGATGAGCTGCCGCACCTGGAACAGCAGCAACGCTGGACAGCCAGCCTGATGTTGCCCCGGTCCGCCGGCAGTATCTTGAGGCTTGCCGTCACTCTGCCCGACGATCAGGCGAGATGCCTGGTTGGAGAGCTGAAAGCCATGGTGGCGGCCTACATGCAGGCGCTGTCCCGATAAGCTGTCGACCATTCAGGACAGGTAGCCCAGCGGCAATGCCGTGTTATCAATGACCCGCCGTAACACGAAACTGGAATGCACGCCGCTGACGCCCTGAATCCGGGTAATGCGGTTGAGCAGGAAATGATGGTAATGGTCCATGTCGGGGACCACCACTTTGAGCATGTAGTCGGCGTCCTGTCCTGTGATCAGATAACATTCCTGGACTTCTGGATAGTCCGCCACCTGCTCTTCAAACGCTGAGAACCGCTCCGGGGTGTGCCGGTCCATCCCGATCAGGATAATGGCGGTCAGGGACAGGCCCAGCTTCTTATGGTCCAGGATCGTGACCTTGCGAACGATGATGCCAGCATCTTCCAACGCACGGACCCGGCGAAGGCAGGGTGAGGGTGAAAGCCCGACGCTGTCCGCAAGCTCCTGATTGGTGAGGGACCCATCCTTCTGGAGTTGCTCCAGAATGCGGCGGTCAATTTTGTCGATTTTAACAAGGCTTTCAGAGGATTTGAGCATAATATTGCCTTAAATATGGAAATATTGATTGGGAATGGCTAAATCCTAGGTAAACTGTGAAAAAAAGCAATCATTGTTCGTCGGATCGACGTTATCCTGTTATCTATAAACTGATTCGTTTCTGCAACGCGTAAGGATGACAACACCATGGCATTTGACCATCGCAAGTACCCAGCTTTTAAGCCGGTTGCCAAAACGGATCGTCGTTGGCCGGACCGGGTGATTGAGAAAGCGCCGGACTGGTGCGCGGTTGATCTGCGTGATGGCAATCAGGCCCTGGTTAAGCCCATGTCGGTGGCGCAGAAGCAGCGTCTTTTTGATCTGCTGGTCAAGCTGGGCTTCAAGGAAATTGAAATCGGGTTTCCCGCAGCCAGCCAGCCGGACTTCGATTTCTGTCGCAAGCTGATTGACGAGGACCGCATTCCCGATGACGTCACCATTCAGGTGCTGACCCAGGCCCGCCCGGAACTGATCGAGCGTACCTATGAGGCACTCCGCGGCGCCCATCGGGCCATCGTCCATGTCTACAACTCCACCTCGACGGTGCAGCGGGAGCAGGTGTTTGGTCTGGACCGTGCCGGCATTCTCGATATCGCGGTCAAGGGTGCAGAGTGCGTTCGGGACCTGGCGACCGGCTTCCCGGACACCCAGTGGACCTTCCAGTATTCTCCGGAAAGCTTCACCGGTACGGAACTCGACTTTGCCGCAGAGGTGATTGACGCGGTCAATGATGTCTGGCGCCCGGACCTGGGGCAGCCCGTCATCATCAACCTTCCCGCGACGGTGGAGATGGCCACGCCAAACGTGTTCGCAGATCAGATTGAGTGGATCTGCGATACCGTCCGGTACCGGGAGCATATCCGCATCAGTGTGCATACCCACAATGACCGTGGTTGCGCCGTAGCGGCCGCCGAACTTGCCGTGATGGCCGGTGCTGACCGGGTTGAGGGCACGTTGATGGGTAATGGTGAACGGACCGGTAACATGGATCTGGTCACCATGGCGATGAACCTGTACTCCCAGGGCATTGATCCCACCCTGGACCTGTCCGGTATGGCTGAGATAACCGAGGTCGTTGAAGCCTGTACCGAAATTTCGACGCATCCCCGTCACCCGTACGCCGGTGAGCTTGTGTTTACCGCATTCTCCGGGAGCCACCAGGATGCCATTCGCAAGTGCCTGTCTCGCCGTAAAAACGGCGACATCTGGAACGTTGCGTATTTGCCGATCGACCCGAGGGACCTGGGCCGTCGTTATGAGGAGGTGGTCCGCATCAATAGCCAGTCCGGTAAGGGCGGTGTGGCCTATGTGCTTGAGCGGGACTACAACATCAGTCTGCCACGGTGGCTGCAGATCGAGTTCAGCAAGTTGGTCCAGGGCGCTGCAGAAACGAACGGCGGTGAAATCGATTCCCTCACCATCCATCGCCTGTTTGAAGAGCGTTATCTCAAAGTGCAGCCATCCTGGGCGTTGAAATCCTATGATCTGCACCGGGACGAGAACGGCGTCAAGGCGTCGGTCAGTGTGGGTGATGTCCGCCTTGAGGGACGAGGGCTTGGTGCCGTTGAAGCGGTTTCTGCGGCGGTGGAAAGTGCCTGTGGTGTGAAAATTGCGGTGGAGGCGTACGACGAATTTGCCCTGGGCGAGGGTACGAACGCCAATGCACTTGCCTGCATCCGCCTGACGGTGAACGGGCAGCATTGCAGTGCCGCGGCCCTTGCCGAGGACACAACCTCCGCGACCCTGCAGGCGCTGTTCTCGTCGGTTGCCCAGGTGGTCAACGCGCCTGCGGAGACAGAGACATTGGCCACTACTGAAGCCTGAGCAGGCTCCAAAACGATAAAAAGCCGGCATCAGCCGGCTTTTTATTCTGGCACTGCAATTGCCCGTGAGGGGCAAAAGCGGATGCGTTACCTCAAACCGGGGTAACGTTCTCCGCCTGCGGACCTTTCGGGCCCTGTGTCACGGTAAACTGAACCTGCTGACCTTCGGTCAGGGTACGGAAACCGCTGGAATTGATTGCACTGTAGTGAACAAATACGTCACTACCACCATCCTGAGCAATGAAGCCAAAGCCTTTGGACTCATTAAACCACTTAACGTGGCCAGTTTTAGTATCAGACATTGATCTTTCCTGTATTCCTGAGATTTTGCCCTCACGGGACCTTCGGTTTTCCCTGGGATTCACCGATGCTGAGAAAGCCAAGCGTACTGAGGAAGGAGCAACGAAGAGCACTGCGGCAGGACGTTGGAGCACTTTCACCAAATAACGCTGTATTTTCACAGCAATTTCAGTATAGACCGAGTTTCGGGGGCGTCAACGCTTTTTTGATGACTTTATTCCCGGGTTATAAGGCTTCAAAAACAACGGGTTGTCATAAAATCGTCACTGCGGCGTGGCTGCCGCTGTTGGTGCCCCCGGCCGCATCGTGGGGTGGCCCGGTCAGTGGCGGAACTGTTTGCTGATATCATCCAGAATCGCCGGATCGTCGATGGTGCTGGGTACCGTGTACTCTTCACCATCCGCGATCTGGCGAATGATTCGTCGCAGGATTTTGCCCGATCGGGTTTTCGGTAACCGGTCCACCACCAGTGCCCGCCGGAAGCATGCAATGGCGCCGATCTTCTCACGAACCATTTCCACGAGCTCTTCTTCGAGTTCATCATGATCGATGGTGGCGCCGTCTTTGACCAGCACCAGGCCAACAGGAATCTGCCCCTTCATTTCATCCTGGGTGCCCACCACGCAGCATTCCGCCACCGCCGGGTGCGAGGCTACAACCTCTTCCATTTCTCCGGTGGAGAGGCGATGACCGGCAACGTTAATGACGTCATCCGTGCGCCCCATAACGAACACATAGCCATCGTCGTCGATAAATCCGCCGTCACCGGACGTGTAGAAGCCCTGGATCGGCTCCAGGTAAGTTTTGCGGAAGCGGGCATCGTCTCCCCACACGGTGGTCATACAACCGGGAGGGAGAGGCAACCGGATGGCAATCTGGCCCTGCTCGCCAGCCGGCACCTGGCTACCTTCGAGGTCCACCACCTGCACATTGAAACCAGGCGAGGGCAGGGTGGCAGAGCCTGGTTTGGTGGTCATCATCTCGATGCCTACGGGGTTGCAGCATATGGCCCAGCCTGTCTCGGTTTGCCACCAGTGGTCGAGCACCGGCAGACCAGTCTGCTCTTTCAGCCATTCGTAGGTCGCCGGGTCGAGGCGTTCCCCGGCCAGGAACAGTCGCTTCAGGGAGCTGATGTCATAGCGTGCCAGCTGGTCGGCTTCCGGGTCTTCCTTTCGGACGGCGCGAAACGCAGTGGGTGCGGTAAACAGCATGTTGACCCTGTGATCCTGGACCACACGCCAGAACGCCCCTGCATCCGGGGTCTTCACGGGCTTGCCCTCGTAGAGAACGGTGGTGCACCCGGCGAACAGCGGTGCGTAGACAATATAGCTGTGGCCGACAACCCAGCCGACATCAGACGCTGCCCAGAAGACGTCACCGGGCTTGGCGTCGTACACCAGACGCATGCTGTACCGCAATGCAACGGCGTGTCCCCCGTTATCGCGGACCACGCCTTTGGGTTTTCCGGTGGTGCCGGACGTGTAAAGGATGTAGAGGGGATCTGATGATCTGACGGGAACCGGTGAGGCCGGGCTGGCACACGCCATCAATTCTTCCCAGTCGAAGTCGCGGCCACTCTGAAGCGTGGCTTTGACTTCCGGGCGCTGATACAGGATGCAGAACTCCGGCTGGTGGCTGGCCTGGTCAATGGCCTTGTCCACGAGGGGCTTGTATTCAATCACCTTCGTGACTTCAATTCCGCAGGAGGCCGTTATAATCGCCTTGGGTTTGGCGTCGTCTATGCGCACCGCGAGTTCGTGGGCAGCAAATCCGCCAAACACCACGGAGTGGATGGCGCCAATCCGTGCGCAGCCGAGCATTGCAATGACCGCTTCAGGCACCATGGGCATGTAAATGATCACGCGATCGCCCTTGTTCACTCCCCTGTCCTTGAGTGCGCCGGCAAAGAGGGCGACGGCCCGCGTGAGCTCGTTGTAAGTGTATGACCGGGTGGAACGTGTGACCGGTGAGTCGTAAATCAGCGCGGTCTGATCTCCGCGGCCGGCGCGGATATTGGCATCCAGTGCGACATCGCTGGTGTTCAGTTCACCATCGGGAAACCAGACACCGTGGCCGTTATCCGTGGGTTGCCAGATGGTTTGAGGGGGAGTGAGCCAATCAATGTTGGCGGCCTGTTCGCGCCAGAACTCATCACGCTGATCAATTGAACGCCTGAATTCCGAGTTGTAATCCATGCCTTCCACCTCAGGTTCCTGTTGTTGTTATGTTGCTGACAATCACAACTTTAGGCGCTTTGAGAGGAACGACTACTAGACCATAGGCTTAGTTGGCGGCACTTGGCCCGCTAATCATGGGTGGGGTTGATAGCGGTTACCGTAGCGGTGATGTCGCCCTTGGCCAGGCGTGTGTTGACGCTGTCTCCGGGACGGACTTCGTCTGCCGAGCGCACGATGACACCGTCTGTTTCGCGCCGGGTGATCGCATAGCCCCGCCCAAGGGTTGCCAGGGGACTGACCAGGTTGAGGTTTTCACCGGTGTGGGCAAGTCTGTCACGCTGGCGGTCCAGACGCCGCCCCATGGCGCTGCTCAGCTTTTCCTGTAACTGCACCAGCCGCTCTTCGCTCTGGTCGAGTTGCCGGCGTGGTGACTGGCTGCGCAGGCGATGGGCAAGATGGTCCGTGCGGAGCCGGTGATGTTGGACCGCCTTCCGCATGGCGTCTCCCAGGCGAATGTCCAGCTCGTCCATGCGCTGCGCCTTGTCCATCAGCTCGCGTCTCGGGTCACGCAGGCGTGCGGCCAGGTGTCCGGACTGGGTGTTCAGGCGCTGTAGGGCACGGCGGATGGCGTGAGCGAGTCGGTTCTGCTTTTCGTCGATCTGTCTGATCCAGTCACGCTGGTCGGGCGAGGCTTTCTCGGCCGCTGCCGAAGGCGTCGGCGCCCTCAGGTCCGCGACGAAATCGGCGATGGTGACATCCACCTCATGACCCACGGCGCTGATGGTGGGAATACGGCAATCGGCGATGGCCCGGGCCACGGCTTCTTCGTTGAAACACCACAGATCCTCAAGAGATCCGCCCCCGCGACCGATGATGAGTACGTCCGCCACACCATGGGTCTGGGCCCGCTCAATGGCGCTGACAATGTCGGCGGTGGCGGCCTTGCCCTGGACTGCCGTGGGGTAAAGGGTGACAGGAATCGCCGGGCAACGACGTGAGAGTACGGTCAGGATATCGTGGATGGCCGCGCCAGTAGGCGAGGTAACCACTCCGATGTGGCGAGGCACCGCAGGAATCGGCTTCTTGCGGGCCACATCGAACAGCCCTTCAAGTTGCAGCTTGCGCTTCAGCTCTTCGTACGCCTGTTGCAGCGCCCCCAGGCCTGCCGGTTCGAGCTGTTCAACGATGATCTGGAAATCACCCCGGTTCTCATACAACGTCACTTTGCCGCGAATGCGGATCTGGTCTCCCTCTTTGGGCAACTCCCGCACGCGCTGGTTGAATCCCTTGAACATCGCACATCGAACCTGGCACTTACGGTCTTTAAGCGAGAAATACCAGTGTCCGGAAGATGGACGGGAAAAGCCGGACAGTTCCCCCTCCACCCATACCTGCATGAAGCTGGTTTCCAGCAGATGCTTGGCCTGGTGGTTCAGTTCGCTGACGCTCAGGGCCCGAGGGCGTGCATCCTGGTAAGGGGTATTCAAGGTCTGACTCCCGGGTTCAACATACGCAATAGCCGAAAAATGAAGGGCAAAAATAGCGGAATTTCAAAAAGATGCAATCGAACCTTAAAACCGCTGCGGTTTACTGTAAACCCACGCGCATTTATAATAAGCCGATTAAGGTTTTCGCACTGCCAAGCCACGCCGGGCAAGGCATGTGAACTCCCAACTTAGCACGATCAAAAGGCGGATCCCAATGCTGCGAATTGCCGAAGAAGCCCTCACGTTTGACGATGTTCTGCTGATCCCAGGATTTTCGGAAGTTCTTCCTCACCAGGTCAGTCTGAAAACCCAGTTGACCAAGGGTATTACCCTGAACGTTCCGCTGGTGTCGTCAGCCATGGATACCGTGACCGAAGCCGAGCTGGCCATCGCCATGGCCCAGGAAGGCGGCATTGGTATCATGCACAAGAACATGAGTGTCGAGCAACAGGCCTCTGCGGTTCGTAAGGTCAAGAAATTCGAAAGCGGCGTGGTGAAAGATCCGATCACGGTAAGCCCGGGTACCACCGTTCGGGAACTGGTGGATATCACCATGGCGAACAACATTTCCGGCCTGCCAGTGGTCGACGGACGTGACCTGGTGGGCATCGTCACTGGTCGGGACATCCGGTTCGAAAGCCGTATGGACACGCTGGTGTCTGACATCATGACGCCGAAGGACAAACTGGTGACGGTCAAGGAAGGCGCAAGCCTGGATGACGTCAAGGAATTGCTCCACCGCCATCGCATCGAGAAAGTCCTGGTGGTGAACGACGAGTTCGAGCTCAAAGGCCTGATCACGGTCAAGGATATCCAGAAAGCCAAGGATTACCCCCTGGCCTGTAAGGACGAGCAGGGTCGTCTCCGTGTCGGCGCGGCGGTGAGCACGGGTGGCGACACCGACGCCCGTATTGCCGCACTGGCCGAAGCCGGCGTTGATGTCATCGTGGTGGATACGGCCCACGGTCACTCCAAGGGCGTAATTGACCGGGTGCGCTGGGTGAAGGAGAACTTCCCCGAGGTTCAGGTAATTGGCGGCAATATCGCCACCGCCGAGGCCGCCATTGCGCTGGCTGAAGCGGGAGCGGACGCCGTAAAAGTGGGCATTGGCCCGGGTTCTATCTGCACCACGCGAATTGTTGCCGGTATTGGCGTGCCACAGATTTCTGCCGTGTCCAACGTAGCGGCAGCCCTGAAAGACCGCGGTGTACCTTTGATTGCGGACGGTGGAGTGCGTTTCTCGGGTGATATTGCCAAGGCCATCGCTGCGGGCGCCCACAGTGTGATGATCGGCAGCCTGCTGGCCGGTACCGACGAAGCACCGGGCGAGGTTGAGCTGTTCCAGGGCCGCAGTTACAAGGCATACCGTGGCATGGGCTCCATCGGCGCGATGGGCCAGGGCTCAAGTGACCGTTACTTCCAGGACGCCAGCAAAGGTATCGAAAAGCTGGTGCCTGAGGGCATCGAAGGTCGGGTAGCCTGTAAGGGGCCGATGCGTAACATCGTGCACCAGTTGATGGGCGGCCTGAGAGCCTCCATGGGTTACACCGGCAGTGCGACGATGGAAGAGATGCGGACCCGGCCGCAGTTTGTCCGCATCACCAATGCGGGCATGCGTGAGAGTCACGTTCACGACGTGACGATCACCAAGGAAGCACCCAATTACCGTGTCGGTTAAGTAACGCCGTTCCGGGCGCGGCTCAGGACCTGAGCCGCGCTTATTATTTCTGATCCGAGGACTCCATGCCCCAGAACATTCACGACCACCGCATTCTGATTCTCGATTTTGGCTCCCAGTACACCCAGCTGATCGCACGTCGCGTTCGCGAAATCGGTGTCTACTGTGAGATCAAAGCCTTTGACATTACCGATGAAGAGCTCGAAGCGTTCAATCCCAAAGGCATTATCCTCGCTGGCGGTCCTGAGTCCGTAACCCAGCTCGGTGGCCCCCGTGCCCCGGAGGGTCTGTTTGATCGGGGGATCCCGGTTCTCGGTATCTGCTATGGCATGCAGACCATGGCGGAACAGCTCGGTGGCCGGGTTGCCAGTTCCGAGAAGCGTGAATTCGGCTATGCACAGGTGAAGATCCGTGCCGGCGGTCCGCTGTTGCAGGGCATTACCGACCACCTTACCGCCACCGGTGACTCGCTGCTTGATGTCTGGATGAGCCACGGAGACAAAGTGGTGGTATTGCCGGACGGATTCGAGCTGCTGGCGTCTACCGAGAGTGCGCCGATTGCGGCCATGCAGGATCGTGAACGTCACCTTTATGGCGTGCAGTTCCATCCGGAAGTGACTCACACCCTTCAGGGCAAGCGTATCCTTGAACACTTCGTGCTGGACATCAGTGGCTGCGAGGCGCTCTGGACCCCAGCCAAGATTGTCGACGATGCGGTTCGCCAGATTCGCGAGCAGGTCGGCAGCGACAAAGTCCTGCTGGGACTGTCCGGTGGGGTGGATTCCTCGGTGACCGCCGCACTGTTGCACAAGGCGATCGGCGAGCAACTGACCTGTGTATTCGTGGACAATGGTCTGTTGCGCCTGCACGAAGGCGACCAGGTGATGGACATGTTCGCCAGCAACATGGGCGTGAAGGTGATTCGCGTGGATGCGGAAGACCTGTTCCTGTCCAAGCTCAAGGGCGAATCGGACCCGGAAAAGAAGCGCAAGATCATCGGCAATACCTTTATCGACGTGTTCGATGAAGAGGCCGCCACCATCCGGGATGTGAACTGGCTGGCCCAGGGCACCATCTACCCCGACGTGATCGAATCCGCTGCGTCAAAAACCGGTAAGGCCCATGTGATCAAGTCCCACCACAACGTGGGTGGGCTTCCTGAGACCATGAAGATGAAGCTGGTCGAGCCGTTGCGAGAGCTCTTCAAGGATGAGGTGCGTCGCATTGGCCTGGAACTGGGGCTTCCCTATGACATGGTCTATCGTCATCCGTTCCCGGGACCGGGTCTGGGTGTGCGCATCCTCGGTGAGGTCAAGAAAGAATACGCTGACATTCTCCGCCGTGCCGATGCAATCTTCCTGGAAGAACTCCACCGTGCGGACTTCTACCACAAGACCAGCCAGGCGTTCGCGGTGTTCCTGCCGGTGAAATCGGTGGGTGTGGTCGGTGATGCCCGTCGCTACGAATACGTGATTGCATTGCGTGCGGTGGAAACGATCGACTTCATGACCGCACGATGGGCGCATCTGCCGTACGACTTGCTGGAAACCGTCTCAAACCGGATTATCAACGAGATTACCGGTGTTTCTCGGGTGACCTACGACGTGTCCTCCAAGCCACCTGCCACCATTGAGTGGGAATAAGTAGCGCGGACCGCCGATGACCACCAGCGCCATGGATGATGAACGTTGGATGAGCCGTGCCCTGGCACTGGCTGAACAGGCGGCTGCTGCGGGCGAAGTTCCGGTTGGTGCGGTGGTGGTTCGGGACGGACGTGAGATTGGAGCGGGCTTTAACGCGCCGATCAGTGGCTGTGATCCCACCGCCCATGCGGAAATCCGGGCCTTGCGTGATGCGGCCCGGAGGGTGGGTAATTACCGCTTATCCGGTGCCACGCTCTACGTGACACTCGAGCCATGTACCATGTGTGTCGGCGCGATCGTTCACAGCCGTATAAGCAGGCTCGTCTTTGGCGCACCGGAGCCCAAGGCCGGCGCCGTGGAATCGGCACGCAGGACACTGGACGAGCCACACTTTAACTGGCAGGTTGAAGCCCTCGGCGGAGTGCTGGGGGAGCAGTGTGGTGACCGGATCAGTCAATTCTTCAGTGTCAGGCGCGCGGAAATCCGACGCCTGCGCCAACAAAAGCAATGGATGTCAGGGAAGGGGGTCAGCGAGACATGAAGGTACTGGTTACCGGCGGAGCCGGTTATATTGGCAGCCACGTTGTTCGTCAGCTTGGAGCGGCAGGCCATTCCATTGTGGTGTTTGATAACCTGTCCACCGGGTATCGCTGGGCAGTCACCTGTGGCGAGCTTATTGTTGGCGACCTGTCGGATGAAGCGGCCATTGCGGACGTGTTCTCACGACACCGATTTGATGCGGTTCTGCATTTCGCGGCCAACATTGTGGTTCCGGAGTCCGTTGCCAACCCCCTCAAGTACTATCGCAACAACACCCGCAACACCCTGAATCTCCTGAAAGCCGTTGAAGAGCATCAGGTGCCTTATATGGTCTTTTCTTCAACTGCGGCAGTATACGGCATGCCCGATGAGACGGTCCTGACCGAGGACATGCCGCTGGCACCCATCAATCCCTATGGCGCATCAAAAATGATGAGTGAGCGCATGATCATGGATTTGGCTGCCGCCTCCTCACTCAATTACGTTATTCTGCGCTATTTCAATGTTGCAGGTGCCAATCCAGATGGTCTGCTGGGGCAGGCGACCCCGGAAGCAACGCACCTGATCAAGGTGGCGTGTGAGTGCGTCACTGGCAAGCGCGATGGCATGAGCGTCTTCGGTACGGATTACGACACCCGCGACGGAACCTGCATCAGGGATTACATCCACGTGGAAGACCTGGCCAAGGCCCATGTCATGGCGCTGGATTACATGGCCGGCGGTGGCGACTCCCGAATCCTGAATTGCGGGTACGGTCGCGGTTTCACCGTACGTGAAGTGATTGACATGGTGAAGCAGAAGTCCGGTGTCGATTTCCCGGTCCAGGAAACCGGCCGCCGGGCCGGCGACCCCGCTGCATTGATGGCTGACAACAGCCGTATCCGCCAGGTATTGGGCTGGCAGCCTGACTACGACGACCTGAACACGATTGTTGGGACTGCGCTGGCATGGGAAAACATCTGGCAGCAACGCCAGGCCGGCGACGGTGCCTGAACCCTTTTCAATTTTTCACTATTTTTTCTCGGGATTGAGCGAATGAAGATTACGATTTTTGGTACCGGGTACGTTGGACTGGTGACGGGCGCCTGCCTGGCGGACGTGGGTCACGACGTACTGTGCATGGACGTTGACCAGGGCAAGATCGAGAAACTCAAAAACGGCCAGATTCCAATCTATGAACCTGGGTTGGATGCAATCGTAAGGCACACCGTGGAAGCCGGGCGGCTGTCGTTTACCACTGACACGGCTGAGGCCGTGCGCCATGGCGTGCTGCAGTTCATTGCTGTCGGCACGCCGCCGGACGAAGACGGCTCGGCCGATCTGCAATACGTGACTGCGGTGGCCCGTTCCATCGGGGAGCACATGGATGGTTACAAGGTGGTGGTCGACAAGTCAACGGTGCCGGTCGGCACCGGTGACCGGGTCAAAGCCGCGGTACGCGCCGAGCTGGATCGCCGCGGGCTGGAACTGGAATTTGATGTGGTCTCCAATCCGGAATTTCTCAAGGAAGGTGCGGCGATCAATGACTTCATGAAGCCGGACCGGATCGTTGTCGGCACTGACAGCGACAAGGCGGCTGAGATGCTGCGGGAGGTCTACTACCCGTTCAACCGCAACCATGACCGCATGATTTTCATGGACATCCGTTCCGCCGAGCTGACCAAATACGCCGCCAACTCCATGCTGGCCACCAAGATCAGTTTCATGAACGAGATGGCCAACCTGGCTGAGCGGCTTGGCGCGGACATCGAGGCGGTACGGCGTGGTATTGGCTCCGATCCGCGTATCGGCTACCACTTTATCTACCCCGGCTGTGGTTACGGCGGTTCATGCTTTCCCAAGGACGTACAGGCACTGGCCAGAACCGCTCGGGATTGCGACTACGACGCGCGCCTGCTCAACGCCGTGGAGGCGGTGAATTACGCCCAGAAGCACGTGCTGTTTGACAAGATCAGCCATTACTTCAATGGAAATCTGCAGGGCAAGGTCGTTGCCATTTGGGGGCTGGCTTTCAAACCGAACACCGATGATATGCGCGAAGCATCCGCCAGGACGTTGATGGAAGACCTCTGGAAAGCCGGTGCCACAGTGCAGGCGTTTGATCCGGAAGCGATGGAGGAAACCCAGCGACTCTACGGCGACCAGCCAGGCCTCACCCTGTGCGGAACCAAGGAGCAGGCCCTCAAGGGTGCGGATGTCCTGGCGATCTGTACCGAATGGAAAGAATTCCGCTCGCCAGATTTCGGAGCCATTGCGGCGGCGCTGAGAGAGCCGGTAGTCTTCGACGGGCGCAACCTCTATGAGCCGGAGATGCTTGATCGGAATGGGTTGATCTACTATGCGATCGGTCGTGGCCGAAACCAGTTCCAGGTGGGCTGACGTGAATCAGTCCGGGACCGGGTATCGCCTCCACGACAGGCTGCAGGCTGACACCGTCAGCCTTGGCATGAGCCGCCTGTGCGAGGTCCGACTGATGAACGACAGCAGTTGGCCGTGGGTGATTCTGGTGCCGGCCATTGCCGGCATCCGGGAGATCTACGAGCTAGAGAAGGCCCAGCAGCAGCGGCTCATCGAGGAGTCCTCCGAGTTGAGTCGTCAGATGATGACGTTGTTTGGCGGTGATAAAATGAATGTGGCGGCACTGGGTAATATGGTGCCGCAACTGCATATTCATCATATTGTTCGCTTTGAAGGCGATCCCGCCTGGCCGGGCCCGGTCTGGGGCAGGCAACCGCCGGTAGCCTACAGTGACGACGCCCTTGCCAGGACCTGTGAACGGCTGGCCGATGTGATCAGCTCCATTTCCTGACCCGGTCCTGGCTTCTGCTTCTTGATGGGTCCGCCTTCGCCGGGCCCACCTCTCCGTCTTACCCTCTGTCGGACCACGATGGGTGGCCTATTCAGCCAAGCTCACCATTCTTCTTGGGCCAATTACGGGCCAGACAGAGTGTATTGCTTTGCGTCATGAGGAATCGTTCACCGGCGTTGTGTAGGATTCAGGAGGTTAGCTAAAACTGTGACGCAGTTCTCAAAAAAATAACCTAGAGCGAGAGCGAACCTCATGCTGAAGACGTCGTCCCGCACTGGCATCTGGCCGCAGCCTGACAGTGAACCCCAGATGGTCAGTTACCGATACCTTGCCCTCGGGTTATTGTCTGCCCGTATCTATACCGGTACCCCCGCGCGGCTGATGGCCGAGTGCGCTGTTCTCGATTTTGACCGTGACGGTGTGGCGCTGATTCTGTCAGAGCCCTGCTTGATGACCGATCAGAACGTTCGCCTGTCGTTAGTACGCAAGCATGGCAGAACGAATGAGCGTACTGAGCCGGTGATCAGCTTTGTGACCGGAAGCGTTCGATATGTCCGGAAATCGGGCGACGTATTCAGGGCAGGACTGTGCCTCGAGTACCCCCGGAGTCCGGACGAGGCCAGCGAGCTTCGCCACAGGGCGATTGAATTGGAGCGTTATCTGGACAGCCACCGTCGAGACGCGGAGCGACTGGCCGAAACCGTTAACCGGCTTCCGGACGGCTATCTGCCCGGCGGAAGAATGCGCTTCGCCGGCTAGGTTCTCTCCGGTCGGTTTGCGAGGCACTGTGAACCCACCAGGATCATGCGCAGCTCGGTCTTGAGCTTGACCTTGAGCTCTTCCCGTTCCCGGGGTGTGGCGTCCAGTGCCTCGGCACCCTGATTGAAAACCAGGGTGACCATCGCCTCTGCGACCAGCCGTGCGTCCGAAAGTGGCTTGTGTTGTTCGTCGGCAAACCGACGCAGGTCATCGGCCAGTTCGGTCACGAAATGGTCAATTTCAGCCTTGATGGCGGTACGGAAGGTCTTGGAAACGCCGGTGCGCTCGCGCAGCATCAGACGGAACAGGTTGGCGTTGTTGCCGAGGTACTCCATGAAAGTTTCAACGGAGGTGCTGATGGCGCTGCCATCCCGGGCGATCCGCTTTCTGGCATGGCGCATCAGCTGACGCAGAGCGACGCCGCCTTCATCCACCAAAGCCATCCCCAATTCGTCCAGCTCTGAAAAGTGACGATAGAACGAGGTAGGGGCAATGCCCGCTTCCCGTGCCACTTCCCTCAGGCTGAGGCTACCGAACCCGCGATCAGCGCTCAGCTGGGCCAGGGCAGCGTCCATCAGGGCGCGGCGTGTCTTCAGTTTCTGCTCGGCTCGGGAGGACAAAACAACAACTCCGATTCGGTGGAAGGCGCTCCATTCTAGCGGCCAGTGCGGTGGGCGTCACGCACCGTGATTGGAGCCTGATTTTCACGTGCATTGTGTTTATAATGGGCGGCTTTTCCAGTAGTGTCCGCCAAATCCAAATTTTGCACACATTTATGCACACATCAGAAACAACGGGAACCGGTATGCGCAGTCATTATTGCGGTGGAATCAACGAATCTCACATTGACCAGGAAGTAACGCTTTGCGGTTGGGTCCATCGCCGCCGCGACCATGGTGGTGTCATCTTCCTGGATCTTCGGGACCGGGATGGCATGTCTCAGGTCGTGGTTGACCCCGATACCCCCGAGAGCTTCGCGCTGGCTGAGAAAGTGCGCAGTGAGTTTGTGGTCAAGGTGACCGGGCGTGTGCGCCGTCGCCCGGCCGGTACCGAAAACAGCAACATGCCCACGGGTCAGGTTGAATTGCTGGGTAAACAGCTGAGCATCCTGAACGCCGCTGCGACACCGCCGTTCCCGCTGGATGAGCACGTTGATGTGGGTGAAGACGTACGCCTCAAGTACCGCTTCGTTGATCTGCGTCGTCCTGAAATGCTCAACCGTCTGCGTTTCCGTTCCCGTGTGACCAGCTATATCCGCAACTACCTCGATGGTAACGGCTTCATGGACGTGGAAACGCCGATCCTGACCCGTGCCACACCAGAGGGCGCGCGGGATTACCTGGTGCCCAGCCGGACCCATGAGGGTTCGTTTTTCGCGCTGCCCCAGTCCCCGCAGTTGTTCAAGCAGTTGCTGATGGTGTCCGGCGTTGACCGTTATTACCAGATCGCCAAGTGTTTCCGTGACGAAGACCTGCGGGCAGACCGCCAGCCGGAATTCACCCAGGTGGACATCGAGGCGTCGTTCATCGACGAAGAGACGTTGATGTCCCTCAACGAAGGCATGATTCGCTCGCTGTTCAAGGACGTGCTGGATGTGGAGCTGCCAGAGTTCCCCCGCATGCCGTACGCCGAAGCCATGCAGCGTTATGGCAGCGACAAGCCCGATCTGCGAATTCCTCTGGAACTGCTGGATGTTGGCGACCTGGTCGCTGGTGTGGATTTCAAGGTGTTCGCCGGCCCGGCCAACGACCCGAAAGGCCGTGTTGCCGCGCTGCGCGTGCCCAAGGGTGGTGAGCTGACCCGGAAGCAGATTGATGAGTACACGAAATTCGTGGGCATCTACGGTGCGAAGGGCCTTGCCTACATCAAGGTCAATGAGCTGGACAAGGGTGTCGAGGGCCTGCAATCGCCGATCATCAAGTTCCTGGGTGACGATGTCGCCATGGCGATCGTTGAGCGGGTAGGAGCCGAAGATGGTGACATCGTCTTCTTCGGTGCGGACAAGACCAACGTGGTGAATGAAGCGCTTGGTGCGCTGCGCATCCGGGTCGGTCATGACCTCGATATGCTCACCGCAGAGTGGGCACCCATGTGGGTGGTGGATTTCCCCATGTTCGAGGAAACCTCCGATGGAGGACTGACGGCTATCCATCATCCGTTTACAGCGCCTTCCTGTTCTCCAGAGGAGCTGGCAGCAAACCCGGCCACTGCGTTGTCCCGTGCCTATGACATGGTCCTGAACGGTACTGAGCTGGGTGGCGGTTCCATCCGTATTCACGACGAGAAAATGCAGGAAGCGGTGTTCCGTATTCTGGGCATTGGCGAAGAGGAAGCGCGCGCGAAATTCGGCTTCCTGCTGGATGCGCTGAAGTTCGGTTGCCCGCCCCACGGCGGCCTGGCCTTTGGTCTGGATCGTCTGGTCATGCTGATGACCGGTGCCTCTTCGATACGTGACGTGATTGCGTTCCCGAAAACCCAGAGCGCGACCTGTCTGATGACCCAGGCGCCGGGAGAGGTGGACGAGAAGCAGCTGCGTGAACTGCACATCCGTTTGCGCAAACCTGCTGCCAAGGCAACTGAAGGTAACAAAGCCGGTGGCAGTGACGCCGAAGGGACTCAGACCGAAAGCTAGCCTGACCAAGGATCGTAATGTGGCCATCATTCTGGGCGTAGACCCGGGTTCCCGCATCACTGGGTACGGTATTATCCGGGCCGAAGGCCGCCACATTGAATACATCGACAGCGGCTGCATCCGCATGGGCGAAAAGCCCATGGCGGAGCGGCTGCAAGCCATCTTTCACGGGCTCGCCACGCTGATTGGAGAGTACCGTCCACAGGAATTCGCCATTGAACAGGTGTTCATGGCGCGCAATCCCGATTCTGCACTCAAGCTGGGCCAGGCGCGTGGGGCTGCCATTGTCAGTGCCGCAAACAGCGGTCTGCCGGTTCACGAGTACTCGGCGCGCCAGGTGAAACAGGCGGTCGTCGGAAAAGGCGGCGCCGACAAATCCCAGGTCCAGCACATGGTCCAGGCGCTTCTCTCACTTTCCCGTAAACCTCAGGCGGATGCCGCAGACGCCCTGGCTATCGCGCTTTGTCATGCCCATATGAGTCAGAGCGTGGCTCGACTTTCAGCTGGCGGCAAGGTTCGCAGTGGTCGCGTGCGGCAACAATAACCGGCGCCGTGGCGTCATAGGAGCAAGTCGTTGATAGGCCGAATCCGAGGCACACTGATCGAAAAGTCACCGGGTCAGGCGCTGGTCGAATGCGCAGGGCTTGGCTATGAAGTGGATATTCCGTTCACCACCTTTTTTCACCTTCCTGAGCCAGGCACGGAAGTTACCCTCCATACCCACTTTGCTGTACGTGAAGATGCCCAGAGTCTGTATGGGTTTGCGTCCCGGCTGGACCGGGACCTGTTCCGCCTGCTGATCCGGGTCAATGGCGTGGGCCCCAAGCTGGCGGTGGGCATTCTTTCCGGTCTGGACGCCCATCAGTTCATCCGCTGTGTTGAAGCCCGCGATGCCAATTCCCTGGTGAAATTGCCAGGAGTGGGCAAGAAAACAGCAGAACGCCTGCTTATTGAAATGACAGATCGGATAGGGCAACTTGAAGGACAGTTCACGCCTGCGTCGTCAATGACGACAGACGGGGCCGCCGCTGGGGCGGTCTCGCCGCCAGCCGGCCATGCTCCGAGGGACGAGGCCGAAGCAGCCCTGATTGCGCTTGGTTACAAGCCCCAGGAGGCGGCGAAGGCGATCAGCAAGGTGGCAGAAGAGGGGATGTCTTCGGAAGACCTGATTCGACTGGCGTTGCGGAATATGATCCCCGCCGGATGAATCTGCCGTAATTTACGACCTGTCTGGCGCCTAATCTGTATAGAGCGTAACGTGACAGCCACAGAGCCGTTTGTACAATTGGGGCGCAGTAGATGATTGAATCTGATCGACTGATTTCAGCCCAGGCCGGGCAGTATGAAGAAGTGCAGGACCGGGCGATCCGGCCCAATCTGTTGTCCGAGTATGTGGGGCAGCCCTCGGTCCGGGAACAGATGGATATATTCATCTCCGCTGCCCGGGGCCGGGAAGAAGCGCTGGATCATGTGTTGATTTTCGGACCGCCGGGTCTGGGTAAGACTACGTTGGCCAACATCATTGCCAACGAAATGGGCGTGGCGATCAAAACGACGTCTGGCCCGGTGCTTGAAAAAGCGGGTGACCTCGCGGCGATGCTGACAAACCTCGAGGAAGGTGACGTACTCTTTATTGATGAGATTCACCGACTCAGTGCCGCGGTTGAAGAAGTGCTGTATCCGGCCATGGAAGATTATCAGCTGGACATCATGATCGGGGAGGGCCCGGCGGCGCGCTCCATCAAGCTGGATCTGCCACCGTTTACCCTGGTGGGAGCGACAACCCGGGCCGGTCTGCTGACATCGCCGTTGCGGGATCGGTTTGGCATCGTGCAGCGGCTTGAGTTCTATAACACCGCCGACCTGACCAGCATTATCCTGCGTTCGGCGCGACTGTCGGCGGTGGCCATTGATGAAGGCGGTGCCTACGAAATCGCGCGCCGGTCCCGGGGCACGCCCCGCATTGCCAATCGGCTGCTCCGGCGGGTTCGGGATTACGCCGAAGTCAAAGCGGACGGGCGCATCAGTGACAGTATTGCGGATCAGGCCCTGAACATGCTTAAAGTGGACGATCAGGGTTTTGACCACATGGACCGGCGCCTGTTGCTGGCCATGATCGAGAAGTTCGACGGTGGCCCGGTGGGTGTGGAAAGTCTGGCTGCGGCGATCAGTGAGGAACGCGGCACCATCGAGGATGTTCTGGAACCGTTCCTGATTCAGCAGGGCTTCATGGTACGAACCCCGCGGGGGCGGATGGTGACCTCAAGCGCCTATGAGCATTTCGGAGTGGCGCCGGCACGATCGGGCAAGGAGGATCTGTTTGACTGAGGCCGTTCAGGCCGGGCAGTTTCAACTGCCGGTCAGAGTTTATATTGAGGATACCGATGCCGGGGGCATCGTTTTCCACGCCAAGTACCTACACTACATGGAGCGCGCCCGGACCGAATGGGTCCGCAGCTGCGGTGTTGGACTGAGGGCGGGGCTGTCAGAAAACATCAGTTACGTGGTTCAGCGCCTGAACATACATTATGCGGTACCAGCCAGGCTGGACGATATGTTGCGGGTAACCGCAGAGCCGATCGGGTTCGGGCGTGTGTGGATGGATTTTCGCCAACAGGTGTTTCGCCAGGCGTCAGAGGCCGGGGAGAGCGTCCTGCTTGCCTCTGCAGACGTGCGGGTCGCCTGTGTGGCACTGGACAGCGGTCGGCCAAGGCGGCTGCCTGATTCGATGCGTGAACTGCTGGAGCGGGTTCACAACAACCAACTGAAAACCGGAACAAGCCAGGAGTAGAAGGTGGAGTCAGAAGTTTCTGTTTGGTATCTCATCGCAAACGCGGGGGTGCTGGTCCAGCTGGTCATGCTGTTACTGGTTCTGGCTTCCGTGGTGTCTTGGGCGCTTATTTTCCAGCGCTTCCAGGTGTTCCGGAAAGCACGCCAGGCGCAGCTCGCATTCGAGGAGCGCTTCTGGTCGGGCATGGACCTTGGTCAGCTGTATCGGGAGGTGAACAGCGACCCGACACCGTTTTCCGGGATGGAGTCCCTGTTCCGTTCCGGCTTCAAGGAATTCTCACGCCTGCGTCAGCAAAGCCGTGACGCCGATGCGGTCATGGAAGGAACCCAGCGGGCCATGCGTGTCGCGTTTTCCCGGGAGCAGGAGCGACTTGAGGCGTCACTGCCGTTCCTGGCTACCGTTGGGTCGACCAGTCCGTACATCGGCCTGTTCGGCACGGTCTGGGGCATCATGAACTCGTTCCGCGGCCTTGCCCAGGTGCAGCAGGCGACTCTGGCCACCGTGGCCCCGGGCATTTCCGAAGCCCTGATTGCCACGGCGATGGGCCTGTTTGCGGCCATTCCGGCGGTCATTGCCTACAACCGGTTCTCGGCCATGTCAGATGCGCTGCTGAAAAACTACGAAACCTTCGCGGATGAGTTTTCCAGCATCCTGCATCGTCGCGTACACAGCAGCGACCAGTCATCTTCAACATGACCTGTACCGGCACGCGTAATATCGTCAGGAGAGAAAAGTCATGAAAGGCATGGGGATGATGCCGGCCAATCGCCGGAAACCAATGTCCGAAATCAACGTAGTCCCTTACATCGATGTGATGCTGGTTCTGCTGGTGATATTCATGGTGACGGCGCCCATGCTGACACAGGGTGTGAAAGTGGATTTGCCGGAAACCACCTCGGAGCCGATCCAGTCTGACAAGGACGTGGAATCGATCATTGTCTCGGTGGATTCAAACGGGGCGTATTTTCTGGAAATCGGGGATGAGGACAGTGATCCGATGTCCCTGGGTGACGTTCGGTCCCAGGTCGCCAAGATACTGTCTGAGCGCAGTGCCAGGGAGATCCTGGTGCGCGGCGATGAGCACGTTGAGTATGGCACGGTGGTTCGCCTGATGGCCGAGCTACAAGGTGCGGGCGCAACCAGCGTGGGCCTGATTACCGAAGCGCCATCCACCGATAACTGAGCGTAATGCGGGCGGGTTTTTGTGACAGGTCAGGATCGTGATGTAACCAGTACCGGGCAGCAACCCTGGAAATCTCCCGTAGCCATGTCGTTGCTGCTTCATGGGCTGATTGTTGTGGTAGCCCTGACGGGCTGGTCCTGGAGTATGCCTCAGGAAGAGCCGGAGCCACGCAGCATTGCCGCGCGGCTGATTACCCAGCAACAGCCGGAACCGAGTCCCGTGGTTGAGGAGGATGAGCAGCCTGACCGGGATGAAGAGCGACAGCAGCAAGAACAGCGGCAGCGTGAAGAAGCCGAACGTCAGGCTGAGCAGGAAAGGGCCCGGGAAGAGGAGGCCCGTCGTATAGCTGAGGAAAAGGCACGGGAAGAGCAGCAGGAGCGGGAGCGCCAGGAGCAGGCTGCCGCACGCGAGCGTGAGGCCCAGAGACTCCGTGAGCAGGAGGCGGCCCGTCAGAAGGCCGAAGCCGAAGCGAAGGAACGGGAGCGTCAACGCGCGGAGGAAGAAAAACGGCGTCAGGAAGAGGCAGAGCGCCAGGCCGAGGAAGAGCGCCGCAGGCAGGAAGAGGCCCGTCGCAAACAGGAAGAAGCTGAGCGGCGAGAGCGGGAAGAGCAGGCGCGGCGGGAAGCGGAACGAAAACGCGAGGAAGCCGAGCGGAAATTGCGAGAGCAACAGCTTGAAGCCCTGGCCGAGGAAGCCGACCGGGAGCGTGCAGCCGAGGCTCGCCGCCAGCAGGAGGCGGCCGCTGCAAAAGCGCGCGAAGCAAGGATGATGTCGGAGAGCGACAAGTATCAGGCACTGATCCGTGAACGTCTGAGCCAGGCCTGGTATCCGCCGTCCTCCGCCACTGAAGATATGACTGCACGGCTGCAGATATCACTACTGCCTACGGGCGAGTTGCAGTCCGTCAAGCTGGTGAGCAGCAGCGGTAATACAGCCTTCGATAATTCCGCGCTGGGAGCGGTCAAGTCACTCAGTCGCTATCCGATTCCGGACGATCGGGCGACGTTTGAGCGCTACTTCCGTCAGTTCACGATTGAGTTCAACCCACAGCGGTTGCGATAAGGAAAATGGGAAAGCTGATGACGAACCGGACCAGAACACCTCGAATTACCCAGGCCCGTAACTTTATCTGCCTGTTCATGGCGTGGGCAATGCTCGCCAGTGGCCCGGCCATGGCCGAACTGACCATCCGTATCACCGAAGGTGCCGACGCTGCCATTCCGGTGGCGGTGGTGCCGTTTGCTGAAAGTGGTGGGATTCCCTCGGGGGACAAGATCAGCAATATCGTTCAGGATGACCTGACAATGACGGGTGAGTTCAGCACCCTGGCTCCGGAAAAGATGCTGAGCCTGCCTTCGAAACGCTCTGAAGTCTATTTCCGCGACTGGCGACTGCTGGGCCAGCGTTACGTACTGGTAGGCGAACTGACCCGTAGTGGTGACCGAGTTGAAGCCCGCTATGAACTGTTCGACGTCAACCGTGAGGAGCGCATCCTGGGCGCCTCTGCGGGCGCCAATGCCAACAACATGCGAACCCTGGCTCACCATATCAGCGACCGTGTCTATGAGGCGATTACCGGAGTGCCAGGGGCGTTCTCCACCAAGCTGGCCTACATTACGCTGGATCGGACCAGCGGCGAACCCCGGTATCGGTTACAGATCAGCGATGTGGACGGTAAACGGTCGCGGATTCGGTTGGAGAGTAAGGAGCCGATCCTGTCCCCGGCCTGGTCTCCCGACGGTAAGAAACTGGCCTACGTCTCCTTTGAGACCGGTCGTCCCGCCGTCTTTATCCATGAAATTGGTTCCGGAAACCGTACCCGTATTGCGGAATTTCGTGGTCTGAACTCGGCACCGGCCTGGTCGCCTGATGGACGGTCCCTGTTGCTGACGCTCTCCAAAGACGGCAACGCAGAAATCTACCGTATGGATATTGAGAGCAGGAACCTCAAGCGCCTCACCAACCATTGGGCCATCGACACTGAAGGCAGCTGGGATCACACCGGAAACGGGTTTTTCTTTACCTCTGACCGCTCAGGAGGGCCCCAGATCTATCACAAGTCCAGTGAAAGCGCGGAGCCCCGCCGCATTACGTTCGGCAGTCGATACAACGCGCGCCCGCGCCCGGACAGTGATGGTCGTTACGTCTATTACGTCCATCAGCGGGACAGCACATTCCATATTGCGAGAACGGATCTGAAGAATGGTGAGGAAACGGTCCTTACCCGCACCGGGTCCGATGAATCTCCCAGCCTGGCACCCAATGGGCGCATGCTGATATACGCCACCAAACAGGGCGGTAACAGTGTGTTGACCGTAATCTCAGCGGACGGTGGGGCAGCCTATAGCCTGCCGGCCGCGGAAGGGGATGTAAGGGAGCCCGCCTGGTCGCCGATCGTTCAATGATCAGTCACCAGCGCAAGGGTTCTTTTGTTTAGTCACTTGATAGCAGCAAACCAAAAGGAAGGAAGTGTTATGAATATTTCAGTTCATCAAAAGGCATTTGCAATGGTTCTGTCGCTTGGCCTGGTTGCCGGCTGTAGCTCAACGGGTGACACCATGGAAGACGGTCAGTACGGTTCCGACGTCGAAGCCGTTGATCAGGACGGTGGTAGCACCGTTTACGGTGGCAGCGACGACGGCGGTGTATCGTCATCCGATCTGACCGAGCAGGAGCGTATGGAGCGCGAACAGCAGGCGGAACAGGAAGCCATGCGCAACATCACCACTTTCTACTTTGATTTCGACACTGCTGAAATCAAGGCCGAAGCCCGTGAAGTTCTGGTTGCGCACGCGCGCTTCCTGGAAAGCAACCCCAATGAGCAGGTTCGCCTTGAAGGTCACGCGGATGAGCGTGGCAGCAAGGAGTACAACCTGGCCCTGGGCGAGCGCCGTGCAAACGCCGTTGAGCGTTTCCTGATTGTAAACGGCGCTTCACGCGGTCAGCTTGAAACCGTAAGCTACGGTGAAGAGAAGCCGGCAGTAATGGGTTCCAACGAAAGTGCCTGGGCCCAGAACCGTCGTGTTGAGCTCGTTTTCGAATAACAGCCAGACAGCTACAGGATCTCCCATGAGACAAACCCTCATGGCGACAGTTGCCCTCTCACTGGCCCTTGTGCCGGTGGGAGGCGCACTGGCGCAATCTGCTACCCCGGTGTTTCAGGACAATGCCTCTGAAGCCCGCAATCAGGCCGGAAACAGTCAGGCAAATGCTGAGCTTTTCTACATGATCCAGCAATTGCAGGGAGAGGTTCGTCGCCTGCAGGGAGAAGTGGAGGAGCAGCGTAATCTGATTGACCGTATCACCCGGCAATCGAGGGACCGGTACATCGACCTTGACCAGCGCATACTGGATCTGTCTGAACGCGTGTCCAGCGGGGCAGGTCAGTCTGATGCCGGGCCAGCCGACACAGCCGCGGAAGCGGGTGAAATGGAAAGACCGGTAGCCAAGGTTTACCGTCAACCGGAAGCGGACGAGCGCAAGGCTTATGAGCAGATTCAGGATCTGATTCATAAAGAGAAAAAATACGACGAAGCGATCAATCGCATCTACGATTTTGTGGATAAGTACCCGGAAGGGGATTTGTCCGTGAATGCCTATTACTGGCTGGGTGAGGTTTATCTGGTCAAACCACAGCTGGAGCAGGCAAAGCAGGCGTTTACCATTGTGGCAACGCGGTATGCCGACCACCGCAAAGCCCCGGACGCCGTCTACAAACTGGGCGTTGCCCTGGATCGGTTGGGTGAGAAGGCGGAAGCCGAGAGCCGGATGCAGTCGGTGGTAAGGAATTATCCGGAATCCAACGCGGCCAAACTGGCGCAAAAGTATCTGGACACAGCGGGCAGCTAAGAAAGAATGTTGAGAAACCTGAAAAAAGGGGTTGATCAACGCCCGAAAATCATTACTATATGCGCCTCGTTTGGGTCGTTAGCTCAGTTGGTAGAGCAGTTGGCTTTTAACCAATTGGTCGAAGGTTCGAATCCTTCACGACCCACCAAATTTAAAAGTATGGCAATTGGCTGAGCAGTTGCGGTACTTGATCCAGTTACGGGTCGTTAGCTCAGTTGGTAGAGCAGTTGGCTTTTAACCAATTGGTCGAAGGTTCGAATCCTTCACGACCCACCAATACGGTCAGAGGCGCCAAGCCACTGATTCGAAAAAGAGCCTTCGGGCTCTTTTTTTTTGCCTGTGCACCCCCAATGATATAATGCAAAGGCCTTTGCAACACAGAGACGCAGTAATGACACAAGCTGAAGACCGTATCCTGGTTCAGGAGCATCTGGCACACCAGGCTGAACCAGCACCATTGAGCAGCGATGAAAAGGCGCGCCTTGAAGCTCGCATCCATCAGGCTTTGAAAGAGCAGGACGCGGTTCTCGTGGCTCACTATTACACCGATCCGGACATTCAGCGCCTGGCTGAAGAGACCGGCGGTTGTGTGGCCGATTCCCTGGAGATGGCCCGTTTCGGCAATCAGCACCCGGCGTCAACGGTCGTGGTGGCCGGTGTCCGTTTCATGGGGGAAACCGCGAAGATCCTCAACCCCGAGAAACGGGTATTGATGCCAACCCTGGAAGCCACCTGCTCCCTGGATATTGGCTGCCCTGCCGATGAGTTCGCGGCGTTCTGCGATCAGCATCCCGATCGCACAGTGGTAGTGTACGCCAATACTTCGGCTGCGGTGAAAGCGCGGGCTGACTGGGTAGTAACGTCCAGTTGTGCCCAGGCCATCGTCGAATCCCTCGATGCCAAAGGCGAGAAAATCCTGTGGGCCCCCGACAAGCACCTGGGTCACTATGTCCAGAAAACCACCGGTGCGGATGTACTGCTGTGGGATGGCTCCTGCATTGTCCACGAAGAATTCAAGTACCGCGGTCTGGAAGACCTCCGTGCGGTGTATCCGGATGCGGCGGTGCTTGTTCATCCGGAATCGCCGGACGCGGTGGTGGAAATGGCCGATGTCGTCGGCTCAACCTCGCAATTGATCCATGCGGTGCAGACGCTCCCGAATGAGCGTTTCATCGTCGCGACGGACAATGGCATCTTTTACAAGATGCAGCAGCTGGCGCCGAACAAAACCTTGATTGAAGCGCCCACGGCCGGTAATGGGGCAACATGCCGCAGCTGCGCGCATTGCCCCTGGATGGCGATGAACGGTCTTGAGAACCTGCTGCACGTGCTGGAGCGCGGGGATCAGGAAGTGCTGGTGGATGACCAATTGCGAGAACAGGCCCTGAAGCCGTTGCTGCGTATGCTCGACTTCACCTCAGGTATGAACCTGAAAGCCGCCGGAAACGCCTGAAGCCACTAACCGCGCCGGGCGTTCAGACGGTCTGTGATCTCCGCCAGGCGCTCGGTTACGACCTGGCGTAATGGCGCACCGGCTGGCAGCTTCTCCTGAGCTTGCCGCAGCTGTCGCTGCGCCGCGTCCAGGTTCCCCATCAACGCCTCGTATTCAGCCCTAGCCCGGTGAACACCGACAATGTTTCGCGCCATGCCCTCGGCCTCCGCTAAACGATTCCACAGGTATTCCTGCGTTGGCCGTTCCCGGGTGAGTCGCTTCAGGTACTCGGCCGCAGCCTCGCCATTTCCGTCAGCGGTTTCCACTTCAGCCAGCAGATAGGTAATTGGATAGTTGCCTGGGTTGCGTGCGAGGGCTTCCTGAAGCAAGGCTCTCGCGTCACCCAGCTTCTGTTGTTTGAGCAACGCTTCAGCTCTGGTGACCAGGTAGGTTATGCGGCCCGGGTTGGTGGCCAGGAGTTCGTCCAGAATCTCCAGTGCAGCGTCCGGGTTGTCGTCCCGTAGGTGGGCGAAGGCAAGGCCATAGCGTATGGCGTCGGTCTTTTCGGTGTCTGACCGGTTGAGGTAGTCCTGGAACGTCTCCACTGCCACTTTTGCGGAGCGGGCGTAGTGGACCTGCAAACGAGACCGGATCAGGTGGTATTCCTGGGTATCCTGTACGTTACCGACCGGATACTGCTCCGCCCGGTTACGGGTGTCCGCCACGCGATTCTGAGTCAGTGGGTGAGTGGACAGGTACTCTGGCAGGCGGTTCCCCTGCAGGCGATTCTGTTTCATCATGATTTCGAACATTTCCGGCATTCCCCGGGGATCCATTCCCGCATCGGCCAGGATGTCCATGCCCACCCGGTCCGCTTCCTGTTCATGGGCGCGACTGTAAGCCAGCATGTTCTGCACCGAGAGCGCCTGGGTGCCCGCGATGGCTGCAATGCCGATGTCAGACTGGGTGACAGCCGAGAGGATGATGCCAGTGAGCATGCCCGCAATCATAAGCGGCGCGCTGGTTTCCTGCTGCTCCATGCGCCGGGCAAAATGCCGTTGGCTGAGGTGAGCAAGTTCGTGTGCGAGCACCGATGCAAATTGCTGTTCACTGCGGGCATTCAGGATCAGGCCGCCATTGATGCCAACGATTCCGCCAGGCACGGCAAACGCATTGATATCGGGGCTGTCGATCAGTGTGAGGGTCAGGTCCCGGTTTTTCAGGGGCGCTGACGGTACCAGTCGGTAGGTGACGTCATGCAGGTAGTCATAAACCAGCGGATCAGTGATCTGGGGCGCTGAGCGCCGGATCGATACCATGACTTCGCGACCGATGTCCGCTTCCTGCTGTTCGGAAATCAGCCCCCCTCCCGCACCGCCTATGGAGGGCAGTGTACTGTCCTGAGCCTGGCCAGACGAAAGTGGCAGCGCGGCCATCGCGACTATCAGTAACCGCGCTGTCCACGTCCGACCCTGTCTGGCATTCGGCAAATTCATACGCATCAGTGTTTGTAACCCGTGTCCGAATCGCTTGATAAGACAATATTTTGCCACTAAAAGTTCTTGTACCATTCATTAATTACGATTGAGGTGCAATCACTGCCTTCAGCCGTCATAATGCCGCCTCGTCAATACTGGTTCCGCAAGGTGCTGTACCGCCATGGCTCAACGAACGCTGGATGCATCCGGACTGCGTTGCCCGATGCCCCTGTTAAAAACCAAGCTCGAACTCAACAGTATGTCGCCCGGTGATGAGCTTGAAGTGATCGCGACCGACGCCGGTTCCGCCCGTGATATCCCCGCGTTCATCCGGCTTTCCTCCCATGAGCTGATAAGTTCCGGTGAAGCCGATGGCCAGTTCCGCTTTGTGATAAAGTGCGGCGGTTAACGACGGCTCACCCATGATCAGATGTTAGCGCTCCCATGCCGGGAATTCACGGAGATGTAGATGGTCAGAATATTACGCGGTCTTGCCCATAAATACTTTTCAGATGAAGAAGCCGTCATCCTGTTTCTGCTTCTCGTTACGGGCACGATTTTCATTATTCTGTTTGGCGCCATGCTGGCCCCGGCCATCGCGTCGGTAATCATCGCGTTCATTCTCCAGGGCCTGGTGACAAAGCTGACCCAGAAAGGTGTGCCCGAGATCGTGTCCATCCTGGGTGTGTTTCTTATCTTCCTCGGCATTCTGGTAGGGTTCATTTTCGGGTTAATGCCGCTGCTGTGGACGCAGCTTTCGTCGCTGGCCGGCGAGGCGCCCCGAATCATCCGCGAGCTTCAATCCTATATGGAGTTGCTACCTCAGCAGTATCCCACGTTGATCTCCATGGAAGCCGTCAACACCATGTACCGGCAGATGAGCACCGAGGCGGGGCATCTGACGCAGTGGCTGGTATCGTTTTCCTTGTCCAGCATCCCGGACCTGGTGGCGCTGCTGATCTATATGGTGTTGGTACCCATTCTGGTGTTTTTCTTCCTGAAGGACCGGAAGCTGCTCATGAGCGCGGCAGCCGGCCTGCTGCCACCCCAGCGCCCAATGATGGTCAGGATCTGGCACGAGGTGAACCTGCAGTGCGCCAATTATGTGCGTGGCAAGGCGGTTGAGATTCTGATCGTCGGTGGTGTGACCTACGTGACTTTCAAGCTGCTGGGCATGCCTTATGCGGCGTTGCTGGCATTACTGGTAGGGCTCAGCGTGGTGATTCCCTACATTGGCGCCGCGGTGGTAACGATCCCGGTGGCGATGATCGCGCTGTTTGCGTTTGGATGGGGGTCGCACTTTATCTGGGTGATGGTGGCTTACGGCATCATTCAGGCGTTGGACGGCAATGTGTTGGTGCCGGTACTGTTTTCTGAAGTCAATAATCTGCACCCGGTTGCCATCATTGTGGCGGTGCTGTTTTTTGGTGGGATATGGGGATTGTGGGGCGTGTTTTTTGCCATCCCGCTGGCTACGATGCTCAAAGCGGTGTTCTCGGCATGGCCGGTCAAGGAAACCCCACCGGTGACCCCGCCGGGAGAAGTGTGAGGGCCGGTGGGGAAAGGCGTCTTACAGGCTCCTGACCGCGTCCAGTACCTCGTCGGCGTGACCTTTGACTTTCACGCCGCGCCACTCGCGCCGGAGCGTGCCATTTTCGTCAATCAGAAACGTACTGCGGTCAATGCCAAGGTATTCCTTGCCGTACAGCTTTTTGAGCTTGATGACATCGAAGTGCTGGCAAAGGGACTCGTCCTTGTCAGCAATCAGATGGAACGGAAATTCGTGTTTGGCACGGAAGTTCTCATGGGTTTTGAGGCTGTCACGGGATACGCCGAGAATCACCGTATTCAGCGCCTCAAATTCGTTGATCCGGTCGCGGAAGTCCTGGCCTTCGGTCGTGCATCCGGGTGTGTTGTCCTTCGGGTAAAAATAAATCACGACATTTTTTCCCTTGAGGTCGGATAGCCGGATGGTCTGGTCACCGGTGGCTGGTGCTTCGAAATCGCCCACGGGCTGATTTAGTTCAATGGGGGGCATGACATCTCCTTTAATTCCCTTGTGTCAGTTCGCACCCAACATTACCATATCGGTTTTATTCGGACGGAGCTTTTATGATTACGGGTAGCCTTGTCGCACTGGTCACGCCCATGCATCCCAACGGTGACATTCACTGGCAGGATCTGGACAAGCTGGTGGATTTTCATCTTGAAAACGGCACCGATGGCATCGTGGCCGTGGGAACCACTGGCGAATCCGCAACGCTGGATCCGGAAGAACACTGCCGTGTGATTGGCCATATCATCAAACGGGTCAATGGGCGCATTCCCGTTATTGCCGGGACCGGGGGTAACAGCACCCGCGAGGCAATTGAGCTGACGACCGAGGCCCACAAACTTGGCGCGGACGCCTGCCTGCTTGTTGTGCCTTACTACAACAAGCCAACCCAGGAAGGCCTTTACCAGCACTTCAAGGCCATTGCCGAGGCCGTGCCCGGCATGAGCCAGATGCTCTACAACGTGCCCGGCCGCACCGCCTGTGACATGCTGAACGAAACGGTTGTGCGCCTGGCCGACATTCCCAATATCATCGGGATCAAAGACGCGACTGGTAACATTCCCCGCGGTGCCGAGCTGATTGAAGCGGTCAAAGGACGTCTTGATGTCTATTCCGGTGACGACGCCACCGCCGCGGAACTGATGCTCGCAGGTGCCAAGGGCAACGTCTCGGTGACCGCCAACGTGGCGCCCCGTGACATGGCGCTGCTGTGCAAGGCATCCATTGAAGGTGATCGGGAAGAATCCGCCCGGCTCAACGAACTGCTGATGCCGCTCAACCGTAAGCTGTTCCTGGAAGCCAATCCGATTCCGGTCAAGTGGGCATTGCAGCGTATGGGCATGATTGGCGAGGGTATCCGCCTGCCGTTGACGCCACTGAGTGCCAAGTTCCACGCTGAAGTTGAAGATGCCCTCAAGGCCTCAGGTGTGCTCTGAGCTTTTCGTACCACCAAAACTCTGGAGTAGCCTGATGGCGTTCCTGTTCAGGACAGAAAAGAAAGATCCGATAGCCGCGACTCTCAAAGTCGCGGGAATCTCTGCTTTGCTGGCCGCCAGTGGCTGCAGCCTTCTTGAAGACCGGTCAGAGCGTTATGTCGACGCCCGTGAAGGGGAAGAGCTCCGTCTGCCCGCCACGGCGGACGAAACCCGCTTTGGTCAGGTCATGCCGATTCGTGAGGTGACCACCGCCGATTCTGGCCGCATGTACCGTGAGTCCATCCCCGCGCCGCCTGACATGACCTCGGAAATACTCGACGAGAACTACGTCGTTGAGGAACTCGATGGCCAGATGTGGTTGCTGGTCAACGATGTGCCGGGACGAGTGTGGCCAGCGGTGTCGTCCTATATGAACGACCGGGGCCTGGGCGTCGCGCAGGACAGTCCTCAGTTGGGTCTGCTGCAGAGCGAACTGGTGAATTTCAGTAAACGCGCGCGCACGCTACTGCAGCTGGACGAAGCGCCCGCGGCGGATGAGCCCCGGCTGGTGGTCCAGGCAAGGGTTGCGCCGGGCGTTCGTCGCAAGACCACCGAGGTGCAGCTGCGGGTGTACGAGGTCAATGGCAACCCCGATGAGTTATTGCCCTGGCGAAGCGCCGACCCGAGCCAGGAAGACCTGGATACCAGTGAACGATTGCTGACCGATATGGGTGAATTCCTGCGTGGACGGGACGAGAGCAAATCCTATTCCCGCGCAGCCCTGGGTATGGTCAGTGAGCCTTTGGTGCGCCTGAATTCCGAAAATGAGCAGGCCGTTGCCATCGAAATGGATCTGGACTATGGGCGAGGTTGGTCTGAAGTAAGCCGGGCACTGGACGAAGCGGAAATTCCGGTTGTGGATCTCAACCGCAGCGCAGGCTGGTTCAACGTGGATTTCCGAGACGAATCTGAGCGGGAGTCCGGGTGGTTTGACTGGTTCGGCGATGACGAAGCGCCGCAGCACACCTTCGACCTTAGCCTGGAAGAACAGGATGGCGTTCTCATCGTCACCGCCTCAAGGGCCCCGGGCTATGATGGCGAAGACCGTTCGCCGGAACTGCTGTCCGAACTGTTCGACTACCTTTATTAATGACTGAATGCCGACCTATGGGTCGGCTGTCCGGAGATCTGAAATGGAAAAGCGCGACGAACTGTACGCGGGCAAAGCCAAATCTGTTTACCGCACCGACGATCCTGAGCGGTTCGTACTGGTGTTCCGCGACGACACCTCAGCGTTCGATGGCGAGAAGAAAGAACAGCTGAACCGCAAAGGCATGGTAAATAATCGCTTCAACGCCTTTGTAATGGAGAAGCTGGAAGCGGCAGGCGTGCCGACACACTTTGAAGGCCTGCTGTCGCCCACGGAATCCCTCGTCAAGAAGCTCGACATGATTCCGGTTGAATGTGTGGTGCGCAATATCTCTGCAGGCAGCCTGTGCCGTCGTCTCGGCGTTGAGGAAGGGCAGGCGCTGAATCCGCCGACCTATGAACTGTTCCTCAAAAATGATGCGCTGCACGACCCGATGGTGAACGAATCCCTGGCCATCAGCTTCGGCTGGGCAACCGAGGAAGAACTCGCCAAAATGAAAGAGCTCACCTATAAGGTGAACAATGTCCTTCAGGCGCTGTTTGAAAACGCCGGTATGCTGCTGGTGGATTACAAACTTGAATTCGGCCGTGCAGGCGGGCAGATTGTGCTTGGTGACGAGTTCAGCCCGGATGGATGCCGGATCTGGGATCGGGAAACCCGTAAGAAGATGGATAAGGACCGGTTCCGGCAGGGCCTGGGCGATGTCATAGAAACCTATGAAGAGGTTGGCCGACGTCTCGGTATTCAGTTCGACTGACCGACGAAAATCACACAACAACGAATGGGTGTCTTATGCGTAAACTGATTCTTGCCATGGGCGGCGCTGCAGTCCTGGCGGCGCCACTGGCACATGCCGATGTGATCGGCCTGGGTGCGAACGTCAGCTACTGGGATTCCGACCTGTCCGGCGATGTACGGAACGGCGGAGATGTGGTTGACGTCGAAAACGATCTGGACCTGAGCAGTGACTCCAACGCCAACCTGAACGCTTACATTGAGCATCCGATTCCTTTGCTGCCCAATGTACGGCTCAACTATACCCGGATCGAGCAGAGTGGACGGGGTGATGTCTCTGTTGCTGGCTTTGACGGGCTACAGGGTGAGGTGGATTCCGACCTGGACCTGAAACAGCTGGATCTGACTCTCTATTACGAAGTGCTGGACAACTGGGTCAATCTTGACCTTGGCCTGACTGCCCGTGACCTGGATGGAGAACTGACGGTGCAGGAAGCTTTTGGCACCGCAGTGAGCAGAACCGAAGTGGATGCGGTTATCCCCATGGGTTACCTGGCAGCCCGCTTTGATCTTCCGTTCACCGGTGTGTCTGTGGGCGGTGAAGCCAACGCCATCAGTTTTGATGGTGATTCGGTCTACGATTACAACGCCTATGGTCAGTTTGAAATTGCGCTGTTGCAGTTGCGCGCGGGTTACCGTCAGATCGCTATTGATTACGAAGATGGCGATGACGAGCTGGATATCGATCTGGGCGGTCCATTCGTGAGTGCCGGCGTTCGATTCTGACAGGGAGAAGGAACTTGAAAATCCTGGTTACGGGAACTGCCGGATTTATCGGCTCACACCTCGCGCATCGCCTTCTGGATCGCGGCGATGAGGTGATTGGCGTGGATAACGTCAACGATTACTACGACGTCAATCTGAAGGAAGCCCGCCTTGCCCGCCTGACGGGCAAGGAAGGCTTCACGGAAGTGCGTAAGGACGTGGCCGATCGCGAGGCAATGGAAGCGTTGTTCCGCGAGCACAAACCGGAACGGGTGGTTCACCTGGCCGCCCAGGCCGGTGTGCGTTACTCGCTGGAAAATCCCCACGCCTATGTGGATGCCAACCTGGTTGGCTTCATGAACATCCTCGAAGGTTGTCGGCACAACAGCGTCAAGCACCTGGTCTATGCCTCGAGCAGTTCAGTCTATGGCGCCAACGAAGCCATGCCGTTTTCCGTGCACGATAACGTGGACCACCCGCTGAGCCTGTACGCGGCCTCCAAGAAAGCCAATGAGCTGATGGCTCACACGTACAGCCACCTTTACAACCTGCCCACCACCGGTTTGAGGTTCTTTACGGTCTATGGGCCGTGGGGGCGTCCGGATATGGCGCTGTTCATCTTTACCAAAAAGATCCTGGCCGGTGAACCGATCGACGTATTCAATCACGGCCACCACAAGCGCGACTTCACCTATATAGATGATATCGTGGAAGGGGTGATCCGCACGCTGGATCATGTGGCGGAGCCGAACAGCGAGTGGAGTGGGGCGCAGCCGGACCCGGGTACCAGCAAGGGGCCTTACCGGATCTACAACATCGGCAGTAACAACCCGGTTGAGCTGTCGCGCTTTATCGAAATCATCGAAGAGCGCGTCGGGAAGAAAGCTGAGAAGAACCTGTTGCCGCTGCAGCCTGGTGATGTGCCAGCGACCTACGCCAATGTAGATGATCTGATCAATGACGTTGGCTACAAGCCTGCGACGCCGGTGGAAGAGGGTATCGCCAACTTTGTGGACTGGTATCGCGATTTCTACAAGGTGTAACCATTTCCCGGATGATAAAAAAGGCCAGCGCATGCTGGCCTTTTTTTTCAGTTACCGGGTGCCACGTCGGCAAGATTGGCCGGGATGGCCAGTTTGCGCTTTTTGCGACTCAAAGGGCAGGTGAACCCAAGTTCCACTGCAACCAACTGAAGGGGCAACGTGCCGGCTGTGCCGTAAAGCCTGTCTCCGACAATCGGGTGGCCCAGGCCCGCGAGGTGGCGCCGAATCTGGTGTTTACGGCCCGTTTCGATGATCACTTTAACCAGCGTGCTGTCTGTCTGGATATCGTGGGCCAACGTAGTCACATGGCTGACGGCTTCTTTGTCCTCGACGGGACTATCGATCGTCAGATCCTTAGCGTCCAGGTTGCCTGCCACCCTGGCGTGGTACGTTTTGTGAACCGACCTGCTTGCAAACAGATCGGACAGGGCCGCGGCGGCCTTTGTGTCATGGGCGACCAGCATCAATCCGGCTGCATCGGCATCCAGGCGATGAACAAGAAAGCAGGGCTTGCCCAATCGTACTTCAGCTTCACGCAGCAGGCTGCAATGGTCGCCCCATTGAGAGCCCTGGGCGAGCAGCCCATGAGGTTTGAACCAGGCACTGTATTGACCGAAGTCGGTCAAAAGTTCCGCCGGCTCCGCTCGTCGGGCGAGAACGATATCGTCGTAGAACAGTTGCAGGCGTGTGCCCGCCTTCACTTCCCGCTTGGCCTTTCGTAACCGAACCTGTTTGCCTTTGTGGGTCCAGCGACACGCGCCTTTGGCCATGGCGTCCTTGATGCGCATCTTGGATAACCCGGTGGCATCGCTGAGAGCGTCCACGGCGGTTTGGGACTTGGTAAGCGTAATGTCTACGATAGTGCGCATAGGTAGGCTTTTCATTCCGGAATGGGGGTGAAACTGATCGGCAGCAGCTAGTATACCCGTACTTATGGCCTGATACCCGATTGATAACCACGTGTGGACAAACACAAGGAGAACACCGTGATGAAAAACTGGCTTTTACTGGTGCTGATCAGCGGCCTTACGGCGTGTACCGGCGTACCGGAGGGCATCGAACCCGTCAGTGACTTCGAAGGAGAGCGCTACCTTGGTACCTGGTATGAAATTGCCCGGCTGGATCATTCGTTCGAGCAGGGGCTCAGCCACGTCAGCGCGCAATACAGCCGCAACGACGACGGTAGCATAGAGGTGATCAATCGGGGCTACAGCGACGAAGAGGGTGAGTGGCAGCAGGCGGATGGTCGGGCGGTGTACGTGGAGGACGAGAGCACTGGGCATCTGAAAGTCTCGTTCTTCGGACCTTTTTACGCATCTTATGTCGTCTTTGAGTTGGATAAGGAGGGGTATTCCTACGCCTATGTCACCGGTTATAACAGGGATTACCTATGGTTCCTGTCTCGCACCCCGGACGTCAGCAAGTCGGCGATTGAAGCGTTCAAGGACCGTGCCCGGGAGGAGGGTTTCAACGTTGATGAGCTGATCATGGTAGAGCAGGGCAATCGCCCCCCCATCTCAGTGACGCACTTTGTGAATCGGCCATTTCAGGCGGCGTCGAAAACCGATAGCCGCCAAGCTAAGGGCCAATAGCGATAAGGTGCCAGGCTCTGGAACGATGACTTTATTGCTGTGCATCCACTCGCCGATATAGGAACCAATGCCGTTCTCGGTCGAAAAAATGAAATGCTGCCCATCCGTGCCTTCATGTAGGAAGTGGGCGGGGTTTCCATCCAGCGGCATGGAAGCCTCAAGAAACATATTGATGCTGGTGCCATCGGGCATGGCGCCTTCAAGGAACGAATTGATGCCGTAATAGCCTGAGCCATCCTCATTCAGCCACCAAAGGCGCGGTAGGATTTCAGATCCACCCTGGTAATCGATGTCGAAAAAACGGGTTTTATAGCGAAGGCTGGTGATCAGTTGCGAGTTGGCATCCACGAGCAGTGTCATATTCGCGCGATCACTCGACACATCAGTCCCACCCCCACGTTCTGTTGTCACGACGTCAATCGTATACCGGATCAGTGTTGCTTGCGCAGGTAAGGAAAGAAACAAAAGTGTTAAAAGAACCCATTTCATCGATAGCGCTCCCTTGCTTATCACGAAAAATAAAGCAAGTATCAGGCCATCGCTTTTAAATCATAGGTTTAGAGGCCGACCTGGAGGGGCACTGTAAGGAATGCTGACGGGGAAGTGTGGGGCGCAAAAAAAGCCAGGGAGGCTCTGAATAAGTCTCCAAAATCAGCGATAATACGGCCATCGTCAATCGCATAGGATCGTTGCCAGCATGGATCAGATCACCTTCTCCGAAGCCGAATACCAGACCAAGAAGCGCAAGACCCG